>Ga0189290_100004_pt1 | contig 839535 bp, 813 predicted proteins | sample UW140minimetaG_FD_130318 | JGI IMG/M metagenome (GOLD analysis project Ga0189290, IMG submission 130318) | Marine microbial communities from the Costa Rica Dome - UW140 mini metaG | ecosystem: Environmental > Aquatic > Marine > Oceanic > Photic zone | place: Costa Rica: the Eastern Pacific... | reverse complement strand
GTCTTGCTGACGCCGCGCGTACCTACACTGACAGGCCAACGCATGTTCGGTTCTGCCCCCATGATGCGGTTGGGCCTTTGTAAAGCGTGCCTGTTGCGGTTGGGCCGAAGGCCCAGAGCCAAACATCCAGCGGTCGGACCAAAGGTCCGGAGCCAGATAAAATGGCGGTTGGACCAAAGGTCCAGAGCAACAAGGACAGCACGCTTTTCAAAGGGCGCAGAGCAAACTTCGCTCGCCGCTCGTGACTGCGGACCACACCGATGGGCGCTTCACCCCTCCACCGGCCTGGGCACGACCCCAAGCTTCCCATGGTAAGTGATGGAAGGTGAGCGTAGCTTATCGGCCCGTGCAATGGCTGGGGATAACTGGCGACATTGTGCCCCTGGATGCCTTTGCATTCTCCTTTTGCGCCAGCAGGCGTACAGGGACCTGATTTCTCGCTAAAACCCACGGCATGAACCAGCCATCTTCTGAACCGCTCTTCCAACCTCTTCGACTGCCTTGCGGCGCCGTCTTGAAGAACCGCATAGCCAAAGCGGCCATGTCAGATTCTCTTGGCGATGGAAGAGGCAATCCCACCGACGCGCAAATCCGGCTCTACGAACGCTGGGCCCATGGTGGCCTCGCCTTGTCGATCATTGGTGAGGTGCAGGGCGATCCAAGCGCGGCGGAAAAGCCTGGAAACCTTGTCTTGAGAGACGATTGCGATCGCGAAGGTTTTCAACGGCTTGCGCGCAAGGGAACCGAAAAGGGATCGCATCTTTGGCTTCAACTCGGCCATGCTGGCGCCATGGCGCACCCGCCGATCAGCGACCCGAAGGGACCCAGCGCGCTCGCCTTGCCGGGTCTCTCCTGTTCGGCTCTGTCGCACGACGAGGTGCGCACGCTTCCCGCGGCGTTTGCCGATACTGCCAAACTTGCCCGAGAGCTTGGGTTTTCGGGCGTTGAAATCCACGCCGCCCATGGTTTTCTGCTCAGCCAATTTCTCTCACCCTTGTTCAACAAGCGTACCGATGGCTATGGCGGACCGATCGAGGGGAGAATGCGGCTCGTCCTGGAGGTTGTGGAAGCCGTCCGGCGGGCGGTCGGCGAGCGCTTCCCCGTCGGCATCAAGTTGAACGCGAGCGATCAGCTTAAAGGCGGGTTGGAGGAGGCCGATGCCTTAGCGGTTGTCGCCGCGCTTGATCGCACGGGCGTCGATCTGATCGACATCAGCGGCGGGACCTATTTCCCTGGTGCAAAATCGGCCTCAGACAGTGCCGGCAAAGGCCCATATTTCTTAAATTTTGCCCGGCGTGCCCGGACCTTGACCGATAAGCCGCTAATGGTGACCGGCGGTTTCAAGACCTTGGATCAGGCTGCCCAGGCCGTGGCCGATGGCAGCACGGATTTGGTCGGTCTTGCGCGCAGCTTGGCGCTCGATCCGGAGCTTCCCGATCAATGGCAGTCCGGCGCGAACACCGACCCCGTTTTTCCAAAATTTCAGGACCCACCCGAAGGCGGTGTCACCGCCTGGTACACGATGCGTTTGACGGCGCTTGGCCAAAATCGCGAGGCGATAAGCGAGATGGATGTTGACCAGGCGATTGCGGCTTATGATAGCCGCGATCGGGAACGCACCGCCCTATGGAAGGCCCGTTTCGGGACGTGACCCCCCGGCAGACCTCAATACTCCACCTTGGTGAAAACCAGTCCGTGCGATGGAGCGACCGGGGCGCAGGCGTGGCGGTCGCGGGCTTCCAGCATGGTTTGAACATCATCGGCGGTAACGCGACCCTCGCCTGCCAGTTTCAGCGCGCCGACCAGCGAGCGGACCTGATTGTGCAGGAACGAACGGGCCGCTGCGTCAACAAACACATGCTCGCCGTCGCGCGTTACCTGCAACACATCCAGCGTTCGCATCGCGCTGTTGGCCTGGCACTGCACCGAGCGAAACGTGGTAAAATCATGATGACCGATCAGCCTGTTGGCAGCGGCTTGCATCAGCGCTGCGTCCAACAGTTTGGCGACGCCCCACACCTTGCCACGTTCAAGCACGGGCTGGGTGCGGCGATTGAGAATTGTGTAGCGATAGTGCCGTTTGGTGGCCGAAAAGCGCGCATCAAAGCTTTCATCAACCTGCTGCGCTAAGATCACACCTACCAGCTCTTCGCGCATATGGGCGTTCATCGCATCGCGCACTGTGTCGGTTGGCCAGTCTTTCTCAAGATCGATATGCACCACCTGACCCACGGCATGCACGCCGGTGTCAGTGCGCCCAGCGGCTTTGAGCGTGATGGTTTGGCCCGTGAAGGCATGCACGGCAGCTTCCAACACACCTTGCACTGTGGGCGGGCCATCCTGCCTTTGAAAGCCAGCGTAGGGCCCGCCATCATATTCGATGAGAAGCTTGTATCTAGGCATCGCTTTCTCGTTGGACACGCCGCTGCGTGCCTTCGGCCCGACCGCACTCTCTGTATTGCTCCGTGCCTTCGGCCCAACCGCTTGCGTGTCGATTCATCCCAACTGATCACCGGGCTTGAGCCCCGCCCCGTTCAAAAATGTCGCGACGTCCATGGCCTGCTTGCCGGCGCGCTGCACCTCAATCAGCTTGATGGCGCCGTCACCGCACGCCACGCAACGATCATCCAGCAATTTGCCAGGCGTGCCTGACCCATCGGCTGGCTCCACGCGCAGCACCTTCAGCCGCTCACGCTTGCCGCCCACTTCAAACTCCGTCCAAGCGCCAGGAAACGGTGAGAGCCCGTGAATGTGCCGCAGAACGTTGAAGGCCGGGCGCGCCCAATCGATCTTGGCTTCGGCTTTGTCAATCTTGGCGGCGTATGTGGCGCCCTCTTCATCCTGTTCGGTCAATTGCAACGAGCCTCGCGACAGCGCCGCCATCGCCCGGCCCATCAGGTCGGCGCCCAACCGCGACAGCCGGTCGTGCACATCCTGCGCGGTCATGGTGTCGGTGATGGTCAGCCGCTCGGCCATCGCCACTGGGCCTGTGTCGAGGCCCTTGGCCATCTTCATCACCATGACGCCGGTTTCAGCATCGCCTTCCATCACGGCCCGATTGATTGGCGCAGCGCCCCGCCAACGCGGCAACAGCGAGGCATGCAGATTGTAACAACCATGCTCCGGCGCTTCCAAAACGGCTTTCGGCAAAATCATGCCATAGGCGACGACCACCGCTGCATCAGCACCAAACCCGGCGAAGCGGGCTTTCTCGTCGTCGCTTTTCAAACTGCCCGGATGAAACACCGGAATGCCCAACCCATCGGCCTGTTCGTGCACAGGCGAGCGGCGCAACTCCATGCCACGTCCGGCGGGCGCGGGGGCACGGGTGTAGCAAGCGATGATCTCGTGGCCGTGACCAACCAGTTCCAGCAATGTTGGAACGGCAAAATCCGGCGTTCCCATAAAGACAAGTTTCAGCATGGGCGTGGTGTAGCTTAAGCGGCAAGCATTGCAAGTTTCACTGGTGCGTTCGCGTCGCTCTCGCCCCAAGCATTGCAAGGCGAGACGATCCATGCGATTTCGCACAGCAGCATTTTCACCCGTCTTTGCGGATATTGTTACGCCATGAAGTTCACGCTTTCCTGGCTCAAGGATCACCTTGAGACCGACGCCGATCTGGCCACCATTGTCGACACCCTCACCCGCATCGGCCTTGAGGTCGAAGAGGTGGATGACCGCGCGCTTTACGCACCCTTTGTGATCGGCAAGGTGGTGAGCGCCAAGCAGCACCCCGATGCTGATCGGCTGCGCGTGCTTGAAGTCGACACGGGGTCCGGCGACTTGGTGCAGGTGGTTTGCGGCGCACCCAACGCGCGCGAGGGCCTGACCGGCGTTTTTGCGCCTCCAGGCGCCTACGTTCCAGGCATCGATGTGACGCTGCAGGTTGGCAAAATTCGCGGCGTGGAATCGCGCGGCATGATGCTGTCCGAGCGCGAGTTGGAACTCTCCGATGAGCATGATGGCATCATCGATCTTACCACCGAGGTGGCTGCTGGAACCTCCTATGCGACATTCGCTGAGCTTGACGATCCGGTGATCGATATCGGCCTGACGCCGAACCGCCCAGACTGCACGGGCGTCTACGGTATCGCTCGCGATCTTGCAGCAGCTGGCGTTGGCAAGCTGAAAGACGGTACCGTGCCTGTCATTGCAGGCGAAGGCGCTTGCCCGGTTTCTGTGACGCTTGATTTCAAAGGCGAAAGCCTCTGCCCCACCTTCGCGCTGCGCCTGGTGCGCGGGGTCAAGAACGGCCCCTCCCCGCTTTGGATGCAGAAGCGTTTGAAAGCTATTGGACTGCGCCCGATCAACGCGCTGGTGGATATCACCAATTATGTCACGTTCGACCGTGGCCGCCCGCTTCACGTGTTTGACGCCGCTAAGGTGAAAGGCAATCTGACAGTGCGCGAGGCCAAGGATGGCGAGAGCTTCCTGGCCCTTGACGGCAAAGAGTACACGCTTGATGGCAGCATGTGCGTGATCACTGATGAGAGCGGCGTGGAATCGCTGTCGGGCATCATGGGTGGCGAGGAGTCTGGGTGTGATGAGACCACCACAGATGTGCTGATTGAATCCGCGCTTTGGATGCCCGACAACATTGCCTCCACGGGCCGCAAACTCGGCATTGTTACCGATGCGCGCTACCGCTTTGAGCGCGGTGTGGACCCCGCCTTCAATGAACAAGGTTTGGATTTGGCAACGCAGTTGGTCGTCGATCTGTGTGGTGGAACACCAACGGGAAAGACGGTTGCAGGCGCCATCCCCGATGTCGACAAGATCATCGATTTCCCGGTCGCCGAAGTGAAGCGTCTGTCCGGCCTTGATGTGCCAAGCCATGAGGTGAAGGCCATCATGAAGCTGCTCGGCTTTTGGGCGGCAGGCTCTGGCGAGGAGCTGAAAATCGCCGTGCCAAGCTGGCGCCCCGATGTGGAAGGCAAAGCCGACCTGGTGGAAGAGGTCATGCGCATTGAAGGCGTGGACCGCGTGCCGGTGACCCCATCGATTGGTCGCCAAACGGTGATCCAGCCGGTGCTGACAGACATCCAAAAAAAGACCCGCCGCGCCAAGCGCCTGCTGGCAGCGCGCGGCCTTATGGAGGCGGTCACCTGGTCATTCGTGCGCCAGGATGATGCGGAGCATTTTGGCGGCGGATCAGCTGTGCTGCAGCTTGCCAACCCGATCTCCACTGACATGAGCACCATGCGGCCCAGCCTGTTGCCCGGCCTTTTGCGCAACGTTCAGGCCAATGTGGATCGTGGTACGCGCGACGTGGCGCTGTTCGAGGTTGGCCAGGTGTTTGCCGGTGATGCGCCGGAGGACCAAACCATTGCCGCGTGCGGCGTGCGCCGCGGCACCGCTGTCATGGCAGGCCAAGGCCGCCATTGGGTGAGCGATTTTCCCGCGGTTTCCGCCTTCAATGCCAAGGCCGATGCGCTATCGCTGCTCGATGATCTCGGGCTTGATGCCTCCACCGTGCAGATCGAAGCGGGTGGGCCTGATTGGTATCATCCCGGTCAATGCGGCACGCTGCGCCGTGGTAAGGATGTTTTTGGCCATTTCGGTGCGCTTCACCCTCGCCTGCTCAAAGCGATGGATGTGGAAGGACCGGCTGTTGCGTTTGAAATCACGCTCGATACCATCCCTGCGCCGCGCAAGAAGGCGACGCGCACAAAACCGCCGCTGACCTTGCATGACTTGATGCCCGTACGCCGTGACTTCGCCTTCGTGGTGGATGTTGACACAACTGCCGACAAGGTGCTGCGCGCGGCCAAAGGTGCTGACAAAGTGCTGATCAGCGATGTCTCGCTGTTTGACGTTTACGCTGGTGAGCGCATGGAATCAGGCAAGAAGTCGTTGGCCATTGAGGTCACACTGCAACCGCGTGATCGCACCATGACGGATGAGGAGATCGATGCCGTATCCGCCAAGATCGTTGGCGCTGTCGAAAAAGCCGCTGGCGGCGTGCTGCGCGCTTAAAACATAAGGCTCGCTGCGCCCATGGCTGCGACGGGCACAAAAAGCCAGCCCTGTGGGATGGTGCGGTAGCGCCATGCCTGAAGCGGCACAATGGTGACGCCAACAGTAACAAATCCAACCGCCAAGAGTAATCCTGATACTGCATATGAGGGTGCCTGGAGCCATACAGCCAAGCCGAAAAACACAGCCATGGCTGCTATGCTGGCCGACACCAAATGCCAGCACAGATAGAGTGTTTGTTGCACTGTGTCGGTGAGGTGCTGATCGGCCAGTAGCGGGCGTGCAACCTCTTTCCCGCCGACCAGGAAATGGACCAAAAACCAGATGAAGCTTAGTACGCTTGCGCTGGAAAAAAGCAAAGCTTGCATCATGGTTCTCACCTTGAAGTGTCCCGCACGGCTAGCGCAAGCTGGACCGGTTGGCCAAGCTGACCTTTTGCCCCATGGTAAGAACCTAGTGTTTTTATCCTCAGCCGCTTGGTAGGTCTTGAAAGCTTGACGAAGCCGCGCTAACCACGCGCATTCTGAGGCAGCTCTTATTTTGCCTCAGTCGCGAACAGGTGGCCGAGTGGTCGAAGGCGCACAGCGTTGTGCGCATCGCGCTCACGCCATACTAAGAATTAAGCGTGCGCCTCACGGCGGACGTTCGGACAGGTGGCCGAGTGGTCGAAGGCGCACGCCTGGAAAGTGTGTAGGCGGGTAACCGTCTCGAGGGTTCGAATCCCTCTCTGTCCGCCATTTTGCGTCTTTTTCATCGATATGGAATGTTATTTTCACCGATTGCTCGATTGCCGCATGTAGCAATTGAGAAAAACGCGGGTGCGATGTTTGCCACCGAAAGCACTTTTTAGACGGAAGCAGACGTTTAGCCGCAAAGCGCAGCGAACAGGTGACTCCGGTCCGACCCTACCTAAGGCCAAGTAGGTTGCTTTGGCTGCGGAACGTGTCGAAACCAGCAGGGCGCCGTCTTCATTGTAAGACGGCACAAATACATCAATCGAAGGTAAAACCTTTTCGATTAGGAGCGGTGAATCGGCACGTGTCATCGAATTCACCACGATGGAAGGTTGGTGAAGAACAGCGCCATGCAGAAAATTTACGCCAGCAACAGCATCAAAACTTCAGAGAAATCAGCGACCTATCCCATGGCAGCACGCGTTTGGCATGACCGCCAAGACAAGGCAGTGCACGACAATGACGCGGATCAAACGATTTAATCGCAATTCAGCGACAGTGAGCAATCATTCCCACGGTCAAAAACCATGGCTTTGAGGCGGTTCCGCATCAAGCGTTCTTAAGTGACAGGCCGTTAGCGTTTTGCCAGCGCAGCCATCGATGCGATTTCCACAGAATATATCCAGAAACGCTACACACATGCCAAGGAGATAGCGACGGCTGAGCGTGTTCGGCTTCTCGGCCAATGACACAGTGTTTTGGCGATTGACCGCTCGATTAAGTGCGACAGCAAAGCCAGTTGGAGCAACGGCATTGGATGCTCCCCTTCCCGTCAGAAAACCAACTCTCTTTCGATCGTTCAAAGAATTCATTGCTATGTTTCGGCTCTACGTCGCTGGCAGCGAGCAAATTTCCTGGTTCCGGGCTGGGTGTGGGAATGCCAATTATCGCCAATGGAACACAGGTCAATTGGGAAAATTATTGCAGTCGCTACAAGACTGAATCTCTCACATTCTATGTTAAAAGAAGCTGCTGATTTTAAAGCCCACCGTCTGTTTGCAAAAGGATGCCGGATGCATCGCATAACGTCTCGATGCCTTTAAGAAAAATGATCTCCCCTGGAGCCGCCGCGAATTTTAGCGCACAACAATCGGCGTTATCGGGCGTTTAAGACCGCTTTAAACGCGTCTTGAAGGGTACTTACGGATCAAGCTGGGTGGACTTTTGCGGTTCCAAGCTTGGTAGCGTTGGCCTCCTCGGACCCCGGAAAGGGTATAAGCTTCGAACTATCGTGAAAGCCATCAACATAATCAGCGGCGATCTTGCGGATGACCGCAGCATCTCGCTCAGTGATCGCAGCATGGATGCGATCCACCATTTCGAAAACAGCTTTGTCTGATCGAGGGCTTGCGGATGCACGCAATATCTTCTCGTGGGGTGTTTGAACGAGGCTGTCATCGTCCAGCAGAAGCTCTTCGTATAGCTTTTCGCCTGGTCGTAAGCCAACAATGTCTATGGCGATGTCACCATCCGCATTGTCCGCAGACCGAACGGTCCGTCCGGAGAGCTCGATCATACGCTTTGCAAGATCGACTATTCTAATGGGCTCGCCCATATCCAAAACAAAGAGGTCACCTCCTTGTGAATAGGCCCCTGCAAGAAGGACAAGGCGAGACGCTTCTGGGATTGTCATAAAAAACCGTGTCACGTCCTGATGTGTAACCGTGACAGGACCGCCGACAGCAATTTGCTTTGTGAACAGCGGAACAACAGAGCCAGACGATCCTAAAACATTGCCAAACCTCACCATTGAAAACTTGGTGCCTTGCGATCTTTGCTGCCCGTCCTGAACCACCAGCTCGGCCATACGCTTTGTCGCACCCATAACATTGGATGGGCGCACTGCCTTGTCTGTCGATACGAGGATAAACCGTTCAATGTTGGCTTCAACTGCCGCGTCAACCACGGTTTTGGTACCAATGATATTGTTGCGCGCGCCTTCCACCTCATTGTTCTCGATGATGGGGACATGTTTGTACGCAGCGGCGTGCAAAACCACATCGACGTCGAAACGATCGATCGCATCTTTTACTGCGGCTGGGTCGGTCACCGAACCCAGCCGCATATCGACAACGATTCTTCGGTCATCACCAGCCTCGCGCAACTGCTGCTCCACTTCGTAAAGCGCAGGCTCGCTTCTCTCAAACAATACAATGCGAGACGGCTTGCAACTGACGAGCTGTTTACAGAGCTCAGCGCCTATCGAACCTCCAGCACCCGTTACCATGATTGAACGGCCCGCATAGGCGCCCGCTATTTCAGGAAGGTTAAGGTCCACGCGGTCACGGCTAAGCAACTCGTCAATGGTTACCGACCGCAAATCAGTGACCGTGCTTTTGCCTGAAACCAGATCCACATAGGACGGCACAGTCAGCACTTCACAACCGAACTGAGTGAGTTTTTCAACAATTGCCGCCCTACGAGAAAGCGATAGAGACGGAATAGCGATAAGAACCTGCTTCACACGTCCATCATTGATAGCCCTTTCAAGGACGGAGAAGGGCTTGACGCGGCAGCCTGAGATAATCATCTCGTGGAGGGCTGGATTGTCATCTAGGAACATCGTCGGAACGACTTCCCTGGACTGCTTTAAAGAAGCTGCTAACTGGATACCAGCTGCCCCAGCACCATAGATCGCGATTGGTTTGCGGATATTACCAACCGAGGCAAGTGCCTGCAATACGCGCAAAGCGACAAGGCGAACGCCAATGGCAAGAATAAAGAATATTGCTCCATAATAGACGGGAACAGATCGGGGGAACCCCGACTGAAGAAAAAAAGCGCCGACCGACGCGATCGCCATGATGCAAAGTGAATAAACCGCAATACGAAAAATTGCATCCAAGTCGATTGCGTGAAGCTTGATGCGGTAAAGCTTGAAAAAAACAAGTAAAAGTCCACTTGCGCCAAGCACAACCGAGACATCGATCAAGGACAAGCGCGAAAGCGAGCCTCCCCCGGCGAAGAGCCCACCAACGTCAAAAACACCCAACCGAAAACCGAACGCTGCCCAAAGCGAAATCGGTAGCAAAATGATATCTGTAGCCAACACCATTGCCGATTTGACCGTTCTTGGCAGCCGCGTCACGTCTAAATTCCAGCTACGCACGTCTTGATCCCGCTTGTAAATTTTTGTCAAAACACTGAATCCCATGCTCAGAGGGGTTCAACCCTTCCTCAACGTCAGGTTTGATGTTCTCAAATTACCGTGCATGGCTTTAGCATATTATTTTTATTGAAGTCATTGGAGCCCAGCTGCCCCATTTCGGGCGAATAGCTCACCAAAACTAAGACGAGCCAAGGAGTTGACGAACCCGCTGCCCCCGATTGGGTTGAAGTTGCAAACAAATGCTGCCAGTAACCATTTTTGGCTCAACCACTTTTTAAGCTCGGCGATCAGATTGAGGCAAGCAGGCCCTTCGCCTCCGCAAAGGCTGGCTTCGAATCGCGCTTTCACCGAAGCAAAGCTGACGTATGATAGTGTGACAGCAATTCTAGCAGCTGGTGTACCGATTGGTGAAATCAGCATTAAAAACTGGAATTACCGGCCTAATAAATTTTGACCTAGCAGAAGCTATTATGAAAAATTTCTAGTGATTTGCTGTTAAAGAAGACGTTACCAAATACTAAAGTGAAGAGGCATAAGTGTTTGATCTATCAATTGCCAACGCGAAAATTGCCGTTATTGGCCTTGGCTATGTCGGCTTACCACTTGCAGTAGAATTTGGAAAAAATCGCCCAGTCGTTGGCTACGATATCGACAATGAGAGGATAAAAAAACTTCGCGAAGGAAGAGACGCGACAGGAGAGGTAGAGGCAGATGAAATTAATTCTTCTAATGGGTTGTCTTTGACATTCTCGGAGGATGATTTGACCGCATGCAATACGTTCATCGTCACTGTTCCCACCCCGGTAGATTCCTCTAAACGACCGGATCTCGGAGCCCTCGTTAGTGCTTCGGAGACAGTTGGACAAAAGATAGCGCCAGGCAATGTGGTGATTTACGAGTCAACGGTCTATCCTGGAGCAACCGAAGAAATATGCGTGCCAGTGCTTGAGAGAGTTTCAGGCTTAGAATTCAATGTTGGTTTCTTCGTCGGCTACAGTCCCGAGCGTATCAATCCCGGTGATACGACACACCAGCTCTCCGATATCTGCAAGGTGACATCGGGATCGACGACAGAAACAGCTGACTATGTCGACGCGCTTTATCGAACGATCATTACCGCAGGCACTCACAAGACCGAGAGCATTCGCGTTGCTGAAGCGGCCAAAGTGATCGAAAACACGCAGCGAGATATCAACATAGCACTGATCAACGAGCTCTCAATGGTTTTCAACAAATTGGGGATCGATACGGAAGCGGTTTTGAAGGCGGCAGAAACCAAATGGAATTTTCAGTCTTTCAGGCCAGGACTCGTCGGAGGCCACTGTATCGGTGTAGATCCCTACTATCTGACCCATAAAGCCCAAGCCATCGGCTACCACCCTGAAATAATTCTTGCAGGCCGCCGCCTTAATGACAGGATGGGCGCCTATGTGGCCGAGCAGATGGTCAAGACGATGCTGAAGCGTGGCATTTCGGTTGGCAGGGCCAAAGTTCTGGTACTTGGGTTAGCCTTCAAGGAAAACTGCTCAGACCTGCGCAATACCAGAGTGATCGACACAGTTCAGGGACTGATGGATTTTGGGCTTGAAGTTGATGTTTACGACCCATATGTCGATTCGACTGAGGCCCTGCAGAGCTATGGCATCGTGACTTCAGACGAGCCCGCGCAAGCGGCATATGAAGGGATAATATTGGCTGTGGCTCACGATGACTTCCGCAAGTTGGGCGTGGAGCAAGTACGCGCGTTTGGTAAGCCGAACAACGTCCTGTTCGATCTCAAATATGTGTTCCGAGCCAGCGAAAGCGACCTGCGTCTATGAGCAAGCCGCTGGCATGAGAATTCTTGCCATCATGATCAAGCTGCTATCTCCGCGGGAGCGGCGGCGCGGTGGCGTTGTACTGTTGCTCATCCTGATCATGGCCCTTCTGGACATCGTGGGCGTCGCTTCGATCATGCCCTTTCTGGCTGTGTTGGCCAATCCCGATATCGTCCAATCAAACCCTATTCTGGCGGAACTTTACGCATGGCTGGGCTTTACCGATACGGAGAGCTTCTTGGTATTTCTGGGCGCTGCAGTTTTCATTATTCTGGTGGGTTCGCTCGGCTTCAAGGCGGTGGCGACCTACGCGCAACTGCGCTTCACCCTGATGCGCGAATACACGATTGGCAAACGCCTGGTTGAAACCTATCTGCACCAGCCATATGCGTGGTTCATTAATCAAAACAGCGCCGATCTTGCCAAGAACGTCCTCTCGGAAGTGAACCAGATCATCAACCAGGCCATGATGCCGATGATGACCCTGATCAGCCAGGGTGTGAGCGCGATCGCAATCATGATCCTTCTGATCCTGGTCGATCCCGTGTTGACTCTTGTCGCAGCAGCGGTTCTCAGCCTTTCTTATAGTGCTGTCTTTTTGGCCGCCTACAGGTTCCTTTCCCGCATTGGGCAGGAGCGAATGGAGGCCAACCAAGCACGGTTCACCACGGTCAACGAGGCCACTGGCGCAATTAAAGAAGTCAAGCTTCGTGGACTGGAACAGGTTTATGCCGAAAGGTTCGGCCACTGGGCTGAGATACATGCCCGGCACCAGGCGTCAAACCAGATCATCTCAATGGTGCCCCGGTTTGCACTGGAGACCATCACCTTCGGCGGCATGCTACTGGTCGTCCTGCACTTAATGAAGGACGACGGCAGTTTTTCGCAGGCATTGCCGATCATCGGTCTTTATGCCTTTGCCGGCTACCGGCTGCTGCCTAGCCTTCAGCAGATATATGCGAGCGTCTCGCAGTTGCGCTACATAACGCCGGCATTGAACGCTCTGCACGAAAGCCTGGACCAACTCGAGCCAAAGGCACAAGATGACGACGTCGGCGAGCCCCCACTTCCACTCACCCAGTCCATTCGCCTGGAGGACATTGGCTACGCCTATCCCAAGGCTAGTAGGGCGGCTATCAGTGGTCTCAACGCCGAGTTCTGCTATCAGAAAACTTATGGTCTTGTGGGCCCATCCGGGAGCGGGAAGTCGACCGCGGTCGACGTCATTCTCGCGCTGCTGGAACCGCAATCGGGACAATTGACCGTCGATGGCGAGCTGATCACCGCCAAGAACCGACAGGCGTGGCAACGCTCGGTTGGGTATGTCCCGCAGCAAATCTATCTGAGTGACGACACGATCCGCGCCAATGTCGCCCTTGGCCAGGCGCCGGAACAGATCGACCAAGCAGCGGTCGAGCGCGCCGCAAAGATCGCCAATATTCATAAATTTGTTACAGCCCAGCTTCCAGAAGGCTACAACACGAAGGTGGGGGAACGCGGCATTCTTCTGTCGGGTGGACAGCGCCAGCGTATCGGGATCGCCCGCGCGCTCTATCGCATGCCGCAGGTGCTGGTGCTGGACGAGGCAACAAGCGCCTTGGACAATCTCACCGAACAGGCGGTCATGGACGCTGTCCACAATCTTGGGCATGACATCACTATTATCCTTGTCGCGCACCGGCTAACGACGGTGCGGGGCTGCGATCAGATTTTCGTGATCGACGCGGGGCGTATCACAGCTCAGGGCTCCTATGACGAGCTGTTGGAAAAGGACGAGACGTTCCGGCTCATGGCCGCCGGTGGAACGCACGAACCTTGGCATGCTGGTTCAGATAGTCCACCCATGACGAACATTACCCAAACCAAGCTTGGAGGCAGCAGATGACATACTCGCCATCCACATCGATTAAGATCGGTGACCGTAGGATTGGGCTGAAGAACCCAGTTTACTTCATCGCGGAGATCGGCTCCAATTTCGATGGTGATCTAGATCGCGCGCGAGATCTAATTAGGCTCGCTAAGGAGGCAGGGGCCGACGCTGCAAAATTCCAGCATTACACTGCCAGCAGCTTGGTCAGCGACCACGGATTCCACCAGCTCCGCGCTAACACTTCGCACCAGTCGGCTTGGAAGAAATCGGTCTTCGATACCTACGAGCATGCCTCGCTCAATCGAGACTGGACTCAGGCACTCAATCAAGCCTGTCAGGAAGAGGGTATTGACTTCTTAACCAGCCCGTACTCACCCGATCTTGTCGACTATGTGCAACCCTTCGTACCAGCCTTCAAGATTGGTTCAGGCGACATCACCTGGACTGAGATCATCAATCACATCGCCGCCAAGGGTAAGCCGGTTCTGCTGGCCACTGGTGCATCAACGACAGATGATGTCAAAAGGGCTGCCAATGCCGTTCTTGACGTGAATCCTGACCTGGTTCTGATGCAGTGCAATACCAACTACACCGCCGACCTTGATAACTACGCCTGCCTGGAACTGGGTGTGCTCACGACCTATGCGTCGCTCTATCCCGGCGTGGTGCTGGGCTTGAGTGATCACATGCCCGGTCATGTTTCAGTTCTGGGCGCCGTGGCCCTTGGCGCGCGGGTAATCGAAAAGCATTTCACCGATTCCACCGATCGACCCGGTCCAGACCATTCCTTTTCCATGACACCTGAAACCTGGCGCGAAATGGTCGACAGGACACGGGAGCTGGAAGCAGCACTTGGCCGCGGGATCAAGAAGATCGAGGCCAATGAGCGGGCAACGGCCATCGTTCAGCGCCGCTGCGTGCGCGCGAGCCGACAGCTCGCTGCCGGGACCGTCTTGACTGCAGAAGACTTCACTATGCTGCGCCCTTGCCCAGAGGACGCGATACCGCCCCATGAGGCTGGAGAACTTGTGGGTAGAAAGATCAACCGCGATCTTGCCGACGGCGAATATGTGAGACGTGACGATATTTCCTAAGATGGCCTCTCAACCAACTCCGGTACAAAATACAATGAACTCTACTAATGCCAGAATACTCGTCACCGGCGCCTGCGGATCTGTGGGAACAGTCCTGTCGCGGCGCCTGCTCCAGCAAGGCTACACCGTCTGTGCCTTTGACCAGAGCGAAGATGGCCTGTTCAGACTTGATCAGGAACTTGGTTCGGAATCAGAGGGGGGCCTGCGTCCATTCTTGGGCGATGTGCGCGACCAGGATCGTTTGAGACGGGCCATGGAGGGAGTCGAAACCGTCTTTCACTGTGCCGCGCTCAAGCATGTCTATTTGTCGGAATATAATCCGATGGAGGCCATGCAGACCAATATCACGGGCACCAACAACGTCATCCAAGCGGCCATCGCCGCCGAAGTTGATCGGGTGATCCTTACGAGCAGCGACAAGGCGGTAAATCCCACCAGCACGATGGGTGCGACCAAGCTCTTAGGCGAGCGGTTGTTCATCGTTGCCAATCATATCGTGGGCAAACACAAGACCCGCTTCGCCTGTGTGCGCTTCGGAAATGTACTCAATTCGAACGGATCGGTCTTGCAGATCTTCAAGCGTCAGATCGCCAACGGGCAGCCGCTGACCATCACCTCGACCGGAATGACCCGTTTCTTCATCTCGATGGGTCAGGCGGTGGACCTTTGCCTCGACGCGGCTGAGAGAATGGTCGGCGGCGAGATTTTCGTCATGAACATGGGCGCCAGCGATATTTTGAGCCTTGCAAAGGCGGCGAGCGGGGGTGGCGAATTAGACTATGTCGAAATCGGCTACATGCCTGGCGAAAAGCTCTATGAGGAACTGGTGACCGAGACCGAGGCGCCGCGCACCGTGATCGACGGGCACACCTATATCGTCTTACCCGAGACCATAGAGATGATGCCGGACGTCATCCGCCACAAATACAAGGTGTATGACGACATGCCCCGTCTGGACGCGCCGCTGCGCTCCGATCAGGATATTCTGGAATACGCGGCTGTCGAAGACTTGCTTTGCACTGCCGGCCTGATAGAGCTCCGCGCGCCCAGGGGATAAGTCATGCAGGATCAAGATAATCATGACCGGCTGAGAGCCTCCTACAGCAACGTTGCCCGGAAAACCTGGCTGCACGAGGACTTGCAGACCGGCAACCTCGAGGTTTCGCGCGATCTCTTCACGCCGGAAAGCATGGCGCGGGGATCACCCAGGCCAAAGGATCTGGAAGTGGTGGCGCTGCTCGCGGGCCTGCCCTTTGGCGCGGATGTCTGCGGCCCGCTGCGCGCAATCCAGGAGGAGTTGTCCGGGGTGATCGGCGATGCTCTTCATTACTGGGTGGAGCCGGACAATCTCGGGATCGAGTTCTGCGTGTTCAAATGGCCTGACGAGCCATGGTACGAGGAGTATCGCGCGATAATCGAGGCGGCAATTAATGACGCGCAGGCCACAGCCTTCCGTCTCGCGATCGGCGGGGTCCAGATCAATCCTGACGGATGTGTGGTCGCATGCGGATATGATCCCGACGGCGTATTTTTCAGTGTCCGCGAGCAAATGAAGGCTGCGTTGCCTTTTCTTCCCAAAAGGCAGTCCGGCTGGGCCCATATTCCAGTGGGACGTATTCTCGAGCCGGTGGGCAAAGAGCGGTTTGCGGCACTCAGCAAGCTGGCCGAACACCTGGTCGATACGCCGGTGGTGGAGACGATGATCGATTCCATCAAGCTCATTCGCGAGACCCGCTGGTACATGGAAGAGCGCACAGTGATGATGGAGCGCGTTTTGGAAAGAGGCGCATGAAATGAATGCAAAACCGAAGATCGTCGCCATCATACAGGCGCGGATGGGGTCGTCCCGCTTGCCCGGCAAGACCATGATGGACGTGAACGGCACACCCCTGATCGGTCGGCTGCTACGCCAGATGAAGGGCAGCCGGCTGCTGGACGAGGTCGTTGTAGCGACCAGCGTCGAGGCCGCGGACGACGCGGTGGAAGCGTTCGTCCGCGAGCAGAGCTTCCGGGTGGTGCGCGGGTCGCAGGATGATGTTCTTAGCCGCTATGCCGCTGCTGCTGAATTATCACAGGCTGATATCGTCGTGCGCCTAACAGGCGATTGCACGCTCCATTCACCTGATACGGTTGACGAGGTCGTCGAGGCCTTTTGCGACGCCAATATCGACTACGCAACCAATACCGACCCTTACACCCGTCCCGATGGACAGGACGTGGAGGTTTTTACCCGAACCGCGCTTGAAGGTGCAACTGCGCAGGCGACAGAGGTGGCGGACCGGGAGCATGTGACGCTCTGGATAAAGCGAAACCCCAACATCAACAGGCTTAACGTCAGCCACAGACTGCCCCATCACGGGACGCTGAGATGGTCGGTCGACCATCCCGATGATCTTGATTTTGTGCGCAAAGTCTGGACCCATCTAGACCGGCGTGGAGACGGGCCTTTTGACTTCGAGGAAATCATGTCAGCAGTACTAGAAAGCGGCGCAACGCCGGGCAAAGCCATCATCAACGAGGGGTATTACCTCTCTATTCTTGAGGCAGCGAACGACCAGCCGGCCGATGCGCTTCCACTCAGTAAGAGTTTCGAATGGCTCGAGCGATGCGATCGGGTCGTACCAGGAAGCGCGCAGACCTATTCAAAAAGCTGGCGCCATCACATCAAGGGCGTGACACCCATATTCCTAGAAACTGGGCATGGTGCTTGGGTGACTGATGTGGACGGCAACAAATTTGTCGATCTCATTCAAGGCCTGCTTCCAAACATTCTGGGCTATGCAAATGAGGAAGTTGACCGCGCTGTCTATGAGCAGGCCCAGCGCGGCCACAGCTTCTCTCTCCCGCACCCTATCGAGGTTGAACTTGCGGAACGCCTCTGCGCCCTTATCCCTTGCGCGGAAATGGTGCGCTATGGCAAGAACGGATCGGATGCCACGGCTGGCGCGGTCCGGGTGGCGCGCGCTTTCACCGAACGAGAACATGTCGCCGTTTGTGGCTATCACGGCTGGCAGGATTGGTATATCGGGACGACATCACGCGCGGCTGGTGTGCCCCAGGCGGTTCGCGATCTTGCGCATCCCTTTGCCTACAATGACGCAGACGCGTTGGAATTATTACTCGCCGACAAGCCAGGTAAATTCGCTGCGGTGATTATGGAGCCGGTCAATTTCGAGGAGCCAGCTCCCGGCTATCTCGAGGCAGTCAAGGAAATCACACACAGGCATGGCGCCCTTCTAATCTTCGACGAGGTTTGTTCAGGCTTTCACTTCGGTCTTGGCGGCGCCCAGAAGATTTACGGCGTGACGCCCGATCTGGCGACTTTTGGTAAGGCTATGGGCAATGGATGGCCGATAAGCTGCATCGTGGGCCGTCGGGACGTGATGAAAGTGTTCGAGGACGCCTTCTTCAGTTTCACATTCGGCGGCGACCTGTCAGCCATCGCGGCGGCGATGAAGGTTCTCGATATTCTCGAAAAAGGCGACTCCTACCAGCGCATGACCGCAGCCGGCACCAAGTTGTTTGATGGCGCACGTGTGATGGCCGAAGCCGTCGGCCTTGGTGATACCTTCAAGCTACGTGGGCACCCACATTGGTCAAATTTTGCCTTTGTCGACGAGAACGGCAAGGACGATGCTGCGACTCGCGCCCTGTGGGTGCAGGAAGTTACACGGCGGGACGTTCTGATTTTGACCACGTTTAACATCTGTGCCGCACTGGACGAAACCTCAGTCAAAACTGTTTTGACCGCGTTCGCCCACGCTTTCAAGCGTGTTGCGCTTGCCCGGCAACAGAGGATCAATCCGTTAGACTGGCTGGACGGCCCGGTATCCGTACCCGCCTTCCGGGCACGGGGATAATAGCGGCAAGGAGCGTTTTATGCCTAGTCGTTGCCGAGCAATTCGATGGGATTAATATGACAATCGACAGTTCCATGGAGGCAATCGCACAGATTGATGACTTGCTTCAGCGCTTGTTCCCGATTTGCCGTAGCTTAACGGGGAACGGAGTTCGTGAGACCTTTCGTATCCTCCAGGAATCCGTTCCGGTTGCCATGCATGAGATACCGTCTGGCACCACTTGCTACGATTGGACCGTCCCCAATGAATGGAATATCCGGGACGCCTATGTCGCCGATCAGTCGGGGAACCGGCTAATAGACTTCCGCAAAAGCAACATCCACCTTGTGGGCTACAGCATTCCTGTAAACAAGCGAATGCACTTTCGTGACCTGCGCCCGCACCTTCACACCCTGCCCAATCTTCCCGAAGCGATTCCATACCGAACCAGCTATTACAGTCCGGATTGGGGCTTTTGCCTTCGGCACTGCGACCTCGACCTTTTCGATCCCGATGCCGAGTACGATGTTTTGGTCGACGCGACGCTGGAGCCGGGCAGTCTTTCATATGCCGAAGGCCTAATTGAGGGCACGTCTAGCAGGGAGTACATAATCTCCTCCTACTGCTGTCATCCATCCCTAGCCAATGACAATTTATCAGGGCTCATTCTTTGGGCAATGCTTTACCAGGAGTTGGCAGGGCGTGAGAACTATCACTCCTATAGGTTCGTCGCGGTACCCGAGACGATTGGGGCCATCGCCTATTTGGCGCGCAATGAGCATGCTGCGAAAAACCTGGCTGGTGGCTTGGTAATTACCACTGTTGGCGGCCCCGGACCCCTGAGTTACAAGCGAAGCTTTCGTGGCGATCATGAAATCGATGAAATCGTCCGCTTGACACTAGCCGATCTCGCTCCTTCCTATCTCGAATATCCGTTTGACTTGTCAGGCAGCGATGAACGGCAGTTTTCCTCCCCCGCCTTTCGAGTGCCTACGGTGACGATTAGCAAGGACAAGTATCAAGAATATGACTACTACCATACTTCCTTAGATGATCTTGAATTCGTCAAGGCGGAGTATATTCACCAAACGCTTCGTGCCTATCTCGAAACAATTGACAGGTTGGAGCTCAACCGGATTTATGTGTCGCGCAATCCCGCCGGCGAGCCGATGCTAGGAAAGCGAAATCTCTATCCAAAAATTGGCGGGCAGCTCAAGCAGCCTGCCGACAACATCGAAAAAGCTGCCGAGAAACGACAGTATGACACCAAACAGGGCGCAAGAATTCAGCAATCTCTGCTCGATGCGATTTTGTGGATGATGTTTTATTCGGATGGCACAGCCAGCGTACTGGACATTTCCAAGGCGACCGGTCTTCCTATGAGGCTATTGGACAAAGCAGCTCGTCAACTAACGGAAAAAGGTCTGCTTGAGCCGAAATTTGATCTGACAAGGAATTGACGTGAGACTAATATGGATAGGTGGCAACCACCCGCGGCATCTTTGCTTCGCAAAGGGGGTCGAAAAGGAGTTCGGCCTTGCGGGGGCGGTCATACAAGAGCGGGAGAATTTTGTTCCCTCGCCCTCGCTCGGTCTCGACCCAGTCGATCACAATAATTTCGTCCGCCACTTTCGTAACAGAGCCGATGCCGAAGCTAAGTATTTTGGTGAGTGGCCATACCCTGACTGCCCACTCCTCTTGGTGGAGTCCGAAACCGAAGTCAGTTCGCAAAAGGCAGCCGATTTCATTAAACGGTGCGCCCCGGACCTCATATTTTTATTCGGGCCAGGACTGATCAAGGATCCACTTTACTCGCAGTTGCCTTGTCCGACGGTTAACCTTCACCTCGGACTTTCGCCACGCTACCGTGGGGCCGCAACGCTTTTTTGGCCGTTCTACTTTCTGGAGCCAGCCTATGCGGGAAGTACCTTGCACTTTATAGTAGGTGAGCCAGACGCCGGTGACATTGTGCATCAGAGTGTTCCTGAATTGGACCCGAACGACCATATTCATGATGTGGCGTGCAAGACTATTTTGGCTTCTTTGGAAGATGCGCTGAAAATGTTCGACATTTATAGTCGAAAGCGCTCCTGGCAAACCTACAAGCAAAAAGGTACGGGTAAAAACTTTCTTACGAGTGACTTTCGCCCCGAGCACTTGCGGGTGATTTACAACCTCTATGACGATGACATCGCTAAGCAGTATCTAAACGGGAATATAGCCCGAAAGAAACCAAAGCTGATTAGGCAATGTTAACTCATCGAGACCAATTTATTGCGTTTTCTAGAATGAATGACATTTGCTCAGCCGCAATGAAGCAGTTGGGGGGAATTTAATAGTGATAAGATACTCAAAAAAAATCGGAAATTTGTTTTCCTTCAAACAAAATTTCTTTGATAAAAATGACGAAATGCTCATGGACCTTAAGGGCTTGGCGAATTTGTATGCCCGACAACCTCAACGGAAAACTTGCAAGAACTGTGGCGCACCTCTCGAGGCGGGAGACGGGTCGACGTTTTCATACTTGAGCGTTGACTATGTTTTTTGTGAAGCGTGCAGTCATATGAATGGTCTTCATGAAGACACTGACGCATATTGCGCTGCAATATACGCTGACGATGGCGGAGAAAAGTACGCAGCCACGTATGTGACAGCGGATCGTATAGCTTATCAAAAGCGAGTCCAGGAAATCTATGTCGCCAAAGCTGCGTTTCTGCGCGACGTATTGCAAGAAGTAGGGTGCACGCCCGAGTATCTGGTCGACTTCGGCGCCGGTGCAGGACATTTCGTTGAGGCTGCTCGGCAAATAGGATTCTCTAACGCGGCGGGATATGAGCCGTCTCGCGCAATGGTAGATTTCGGGAACGCCATATTTGGTTCCGATGTACTGAAGCATAATGAACTGGGCGATTTAGGGTCAATCATAGCCAGTACCAAGGCTCAAGTAGCGTCGATGATCTTCGTACTCGAGCATGTGCAAAACCCAAGAGAGATTTTGGAGGCCATCAGTATCAATGATGACATCGAGTTCTTCTATTTTTCCGTCCCAGTGTTTTCTCCAAGCGTCATTTTTGAATCCGCGTTCGACAACGTAATGCCTCGTCATTTGGTGCCGTATCACACCCACCTGTATACGGAGGCCTCGATACGCCATTTCTGCAAGGAATTCGGTTTCACTCCAATTGGAGAGTGGTGGTTCGGGCTCGACATGGGGGACTTGTATCGAAGCCTTTGGGTTACCCTTACGCAATCGCAAACGCCCCATGGCCCCTTATTGAATTACTTGGAGCGTCAGTTCCTGCCTCTGGTTGACGCCATGCAAGGCGTTCTCGATCAGGCGCGCCAGTGCACAGAAGTACACATGGTTGTTCGCAAGACTTAGTCGTGCTCCCGTCAGATAGTTCGAGCCTGAAATGTTCAAAATTTTCACTGTGGGATGGGATCCCGAGTTCATCGAGCAGTTCCTTGGTGCCTTGGAACGCGACCCAGATTTTGAATTTTTTCACGGACTAATCGGTGACGCTGATCGCGTTGACTTGGCGCGAACAAAATGGCCAGACAAACGATTTGCCACAGTGTCCAAGTCAAAACGCCAAGGTTTACCTCGCACCGACTTCCTCTTACTTGGTGAACTTGAAAGAAAGGGATTGGCAACCATCCGGGAAATGGTGCAGGGCGATCGGGTAATGCGACGCCGCCCCAGTGAGGAATCCTTGCAATATGCAACACTGCTAGCAGTCAGGATGCGGGAGTCTGCAGAAGACTTTCAACCTGACTTGGTTCTGGCCTCCCATGATGGAATACACGCGGCAATGAGTCTGGCCGTGGCAAAATCAATGAATATCCCTTGGGTAGCATTGGCGTTTACCACAATTCCCGGTGGCTTGACGGCCTTTTCTAGAGGACTGACACCCAATCAACTCGTGCCTCTCGAAAGAATCGTCGACGAGCAAACAAAAGAAGATGCCCGAAAAATCGTTGAAAGAGTTCGTAAGAAGACGCAACCAATTATGGCCTATCGTGCACCAATGACCATCGCACAATGGTCGAAACAATATGTTTGGCATGCGGGTAATTTGTTGATCCGTAAAAGGAAATCTCAGTTTCTGGGCATTGATCGCTTTACGTACCCGACGACTACAGAACGGGCGGCCGACATCATCCGCAGATCGTTTAATAGACTAACGATGCCTGCGAGCAAAATGATTCAAGCTCCTCCCAAGCGGCCTTTCGTCTACTTCCCCCTGCATATGGCACCAGAGTCATCTGTCGATACCTGGGCACAGCACTTTCAAGACCAAATTAGTTTGGCAAAGCAGTTTTCAATAGCGGTGCCAACAGACACGGACTTTGTTGTGAAGTTGCACTTCAGCGATCCTGACAATTACTCTAGAGGCCAAGTCGAGGATTTGGTGGCTCGGCCTGGAGTGCATGTCGCCCATCCCAGTGCGTCTGGATCAAAATTCATTGAGGAAGCGTCTTTTATTTTAGGAATTCAGGGCACTTCCTGCCTTGAAGGAGCGCTGGCAGGAAAGCCGGTTCTCATGTTCGGCGATTCGCCCTACCTGGAGTTTCCTTCTGTGAAGCGAGCGGGGCGCCCAGACGAGTGGTTTGAGCAGGTCGTGTCAATGCGCCAATTGCCTCGACCGAATGAGGACGAAATTCTTGAGGCATACACTCGCTACTTGGCTCGCTACATGCCAGGTCGCATCAACGACTGGAGTCAAACAATTACTCTTGAGGAAACGCAAAGAATAGTTTCGTGCTTTCACAGATTGAAAGACTATGTACGTCGACCCGACATCAGAGAGAACTGGTACGAATTCGATCCATTCGGAGTAAAGCCGATGCCCAAATTCATTCAGTAGCTATGATACTCTAGTTGATAATCCTCCACCGCAACTATGGAATAATTTGAGTTGCGAACGTCTAAAAATTCATCAAATGATTGTTGCCAGCTGTAGGAAGAGCACATGTTAGCGGACACAGTGAAAACCCTGATTCAGATGCCGTTGAAGGCGATTGGGTATAAAGTCGTGCGCGATGTGCCTTACGTTTATTTGCATCAATATGGTTCTTACGAAGAATACGCAGCAGGCCAGGTTCTGTATAACAAGGCTAAACTCGACCAAGTTTGGGCCGATGAGAGTACGCTTTCTGCCGTCGCACATCGCTTACGTCAGCACCATTCAGGTTCCGTGGGTGACGTTAAAGGCGTCTGCCATGGATCGAGAAATGGATATGAGGTGCAGGCCTTAAAGCGTCTTTTGGGCGTGGCGCAGGACGGTGCAATAGTCGGAACAGACATATCTGATACCGCCCCAGACTTTCCTGATATGGTGCAGTGGGATTTTCATGATCCAAACCCTGATTTTACAGACAGGTTTGATTTCATTTATACTAATTCGCTGGATCAGGCTTGGAAACCCTTCGCGGCGTTGGAGACATGGCTGGATCAACTAAACGCTAACGGTCTGTTGTTCATCGAGCATACGCGCAGTCACGGTGTCGAGGGGGCAGGAGAAATGGACCCGTTTGGCGTGTTACCGGAGTTTATGCCTTATGTTTTGGTCGAGCATTTCGGCCACAGGATTTCCATGGAGATAATTAAGACAACCAAAGCGAACAACAATTTGGATTGCTGGCTGTTCGTTCTAAGGAAGAGCAATTGAGCCTGCTCACCGCCAATTACAAATTTGCTCCAGTAACCGAGCGTATGCTCGTTTTCACCATCCTGTTCTATGGCGCCTATTTTCTAATACTTCCGGTCTCCAGTTACCAGACTATCGTTTACCCGTGGTGGGCACAGCGCATCGCGGTCGGCAATATCATCATCTTCGAAATCCTCTTCATCGTCTGGATAGCGATCTTTGGCTGGCGCTATATTGAGCGAAGCCTGCTTAACGGTCGCGGATACATTCGGGCGTCCGCACTTTTGCTTGTCGCTCTGGCCATCTGGTGCGGCGTTATCTCCTTGTTGCGGTCGCCACTCCCCATGCTTGATGCTGGCAAGACTTTGCGGCTGCTGGTGGTGGCCTGCCTGCTGTTGGCGACAGTACGGTGGACGAGAAAGATGGGTGAATTCACCCTTACGGTTCTGGTCTTCGGTTTTCTTGCAGGCACCGCAGTCAATCTGCTCATGACCTTCCAATACCAAAATATCGTGCACGGTATCTTACGGTTGAGCGGGCAGAATACGCCGGGGGTCGCGGCGGCTATCGCCATTCACCTCGCTGCCTGGCTATTCCTGTTTTCGCGAAACCGCACCCTACAAGTCATATCTCTTATAACCACAGTGGTTTGTGGACTGGCCTGCGCCATCAGTTTCTCACGGACTGGTTGGATCATCGGTTCTCTCGGTGCCGTAGCCTGGGCCTACATTCTTTTTTTCCCTCAAAATCTGAGAAATCCCCGAAGCTGGGATCTCCGCAATGCGTCCAAATTCTGGATGAGCCTGGCAGTTGTTACCGCGATGGCCGGGACACTGGTATTCGCTTCGCAGATTGCAGGGCTTGCCAACTGGATTGGCGCGCTAGTGATGGAGAAGGAATGGTTCGGTGGTCAGAGCAACGACTACAGGATCGCCTATTTCACCGGCACAGCGGAGATTGTTCTGCACCACCCGTTCGGAGTGGGCTATTCCGGATTCCTCGACGCCATGCAGGCCACCGACGTCTACCAGAGCGGGATCGCGGCCAAGGAAAGCGACTACGATGCCAATCCGCATTCGAGTTTTCTCTATTACATCTCGGCGGGCGGCATTCCCGCTGCACTAATGGTACTGGCGCTTTTCGCCAGCCTGCTCAACGCACTGCGCCTTGGGCTCGAGGGTATGTTCGAGCGCTCGGGAAGGGTCCTGTTCGTGCTGATTGCCATATCTTACCTGGTGATCGCGCTCACGGTTCCTTACATATTCAACAGCATCATTTTAGTGGTCCCGGCCGCCGTCGCAGCAGGTTTGCGGCCGGGCCGATCCATCAGGCACGCAACGATATGGCGTGGCGCCGCTGCCTCATCCTGATCCCTTCAGCAAGACTGACAAAACTATATGAGAACCAAAGTCTACGATCCCGAGGATCACCGCATCCTTTATTTCGACGCCAAGGCAGACGAGGCATTCTGGGATGATCGATGGGAGAATCTCGCCGGGGAAATCTTCTCGCATCCGCCGCGCAACCGCTATGTCGTCCAGACGACGCAAAAATATCTTCCGGTCGGATCACGGATCATGGAGGGCGGTTGCGGCCTCAGTCAGATGGTCTATTCACTCGACAAGGCGGGATACGATGTCCACGGCATTGACTACGCTCCCAAGGTCGTCGAGGCGGTCAACCGGCAATGGCCGCATCTCAATATTACTCAGGGCGACGTGCGGAATATCTCCGCCGCCGATAGCACCTATGACGGCTATTGGTCATTCGGGGTGATCGAGCACTTTCCAGAAGGCTATGAGGATATCGCCCGCGAGATGTGGCGCGTCCTGCGGCCGGGCGGCTATCTGTTTCTAAGCTTTCCCACTTTCAACAGCTATCGGCAGGGCCGCGCGAAGGCCGGAGTCTATCCGAGTTGGCCGATGCGCGAATGCGACATGACCGATTTCTACCAGTTCGCCCTCAACCCGGCGGATGTCCGCGCGCAGTTCGAGGCATTGGGGTTCGACACTGTCGAACATCGCGGCACCAATTCGCTTCTTGGTCTTGCCGAGGATTCCGCAGCGGCTGGCTTGGTTCAGTCCCTGCTCAGAAAATGGCACGGACGACTGGAAACCGTGGCCAATGCGGCGCTCGATCTTGTGCTCGGGCGTTATGCGGGCCACTCTGCCCTTTTCATCCTGCACAAGAAATGATGACGGGCGACGAGCGCGCGTGAACAAGAATTTGGCGTCGTCACTTTCTCCCGAGATCGCCTTCTACCTTCCGAATCTGGAGGGTGGCGGCGCGGAACGGGCCATTGTCGCTGTGGCCAACCGGCTTGCCGAACGGGGCATTCGCATCGAGTTGGTCGTAGGCAATGCGGTCGGCCCGTATCTTGCGGAAATCATGCCTGCGGTCTCAGTTGTTGAGATCGGCGCCAGCAGTAAACTGGGAAGCGTGGTGTGCTTGATGAAATACCTGCGCAATCGTAAGCCACCTAGCATAATGTCCGCGCTCGACCTGGCCAACTTACAGCTCATCGCCGCCGCCAAACTGGCCGGGTTCGGGGGGCGTCTGTTCATAAGCCAGAGGGCAACCATCGGCCCGGCCTATGATGACGTATCGCCCTTGCACCGTCAGGCCTACCTGACCGCCATCCGCTATGCCTATCCGCTGGCAGACATGATTATTTCGAATTCGCGGGCGGCGGCGGCCGAATTGCATGAGAATTTCGGCATCGCTGGGGACCGGATCATTACCATCCAGAATCAGATCGACAGCGATCGGGTCACGCGTCTCTCCAACGAGCCTCTGGATGATTCCTGGTTGGCTGGGGGAACGGCCATAACCATCATCGCGGTCGGCTCGCTAACGCCTCGCAAAGATATGAGCACCCTGATCAGGGCGCTTGCTGTGGTTCGGCAAGCCCGCGACATCAGGCTGGTCATTCTGGGTGAAGGGCAAGAGAGGACACTGCTTGAGGCGTTGGCCGCGCGCCTGGGCATTCAAGAGGCAGTATATTTGCCGGGCTTTGACGCCAATCCCTACCGCTGGATGAAGCAAGCCGACATGCTGGTGAGCACATCCAGGGCTGAGGGCTTTCCCAACGTAATCGCGGAGGCGCTGGCGTTAGGCATGAAGGTTGTGGCCACCGATTGCCCAGGCGACACTGCCGATATCCTTGAATACGGGCGCTGGGGGCGACTTGTCCCGGTTGGCGATGTGGCGGCGCTGGCCACAGCAATTCTGGAATCGCCGGACGACACCTCGCCACCGGACGGCAGGAAGCGGGTGGCCGATTTTGCGCCTGGAAAGACCATTGACGCCCATTTGCAGGCCCTGATGCCGCAAACCGGCGGCGCACAGACACGGCCTGGCGGAGCAAACTGACATGTGCGGTATCGCAGGCGTTGCATCCACCATCCCCCAAACCGACAGAGCTTGGCTGAAAGACGGCAGCCAGCTTATGGCCCATCGGGGGCCGGACGGCACGGGTGATTGGTGGTCAAGTGATAGGCGGCTTGGCTTTGCCCATAGGCGTCTGGCGATCATCGACTTGTCGGCTGCGGGCCATCAGCCCATGCACCTTGCCTCCCGGGGCCTGTCCATCGTCTTCAATGGCGAGATCTACAATTTTCAGGATGTGCGCGCTGAACTTGAACGACGCGGCCATAGTTTCCGCTCCCAGAGCGATACAGAGGTCATTCTTGCGGCCTACGCAGAGTGGGGCACTGATTGCCTGGCACGCTTCAACGGCATGTTCGCCTTGGCGATCTTCGACGCACAGGAAAACCGCCTCTTCCTTGCCCGCGACCGGGCGGGGGAGAAACCGCTCTTTTATCACCTTGACCAGCGAACGCTGCGCTTTGCTTCCGAGCTCAAAGGGTTACTGGCCTGCCCATCTCTGCCGCGGACCGTTGACCCCGAGGCGCTCGACTGCTTTCTGACATTGGGGTTCATTCCCGGCGACCGGTGCATCCTCAAGGGCTATAGCAAGCTACCTCCCGGCCACGCGATGACATTCGACCTCGCAACCGGCTCCGCCGAAGTCTGGCGCTACTGGCGGTTGCCCGATCTGGCGGACGAAGCAGAGCAGGCGGACGAAGAAGCGTTGCTCGACAAACTTGAATCGCTTCTCGAGGCATCGGTTGGCCGCCAGCTCGTGGCGGACGTACCTGTGGGTGTCCTGTTAAGCGGAGGCACAGATTCTAGTCTCATCACCGCGCTCGCAGTTCGCAATACCAGCGATGTCAGAACGTTTAGCATCGGCTTTCCTGGGCATGGAAAGCTGGACGAAACGCCGCACGCTCGGCTCGTGGCGAGTCATTTCGGCACGCGTCACACCGAGCTTTTCGCCGAACCCACCACCGCCGACATGCTGCCGCGGCTCGCTCATCAATTTGATGAGCCAATGGTCGATTCCTCGATGATCCCGACCTGGATAGTGTCCGAACTGGTCCGCAAGCATTGCACCGTGGCGCTTGGCGGGGATGGCGGGGATGAACTGTTCGGCGGCTACGACCATTACAACCGGATGCTGTGGATGCGCGACCAGGTCGAACGAGTCCCGATGACACTGCGACAGGGAATTTCCAGCGCCGCCGAACACCTGATGCCGCTTGGCATGAAAGGGCGCAACTATCTCCAGGGCATGGGCACGGACTTCGCACTTGGACTGCCCATCGACGTCGCAGGTCTCTTCGACAGAACGACGCGCGCCCGGCTTATGCGGGGCACCCCCGCACACCCTTTTGTTGGCGAAAGCGTGTTCGACGCGCGCATTCCCAACCAGCAAGATCTCCTGCAGCGCTCCACGCGAATGGATTTTACAAACTATCTGGCAGAGGACATTCTGGTCAAAGTGGACCGGGCCAGCATGCTCAGCTCGATCGAGATGCGCGCGCCCATGCTGGACCATAGGGTGGTCGAATTTGCCTTTGGCAGGGTGCCTACGCATTTAAAGGCAAGCACGACAGACAAGAAAATCCTCCTCAAGAAGCTATGCGAACGACTGTTGCCGCGGGAGTTCGATCGGCAGCGCAAGCAGGGCTTTTCCATTCCTCTGTCGTCTTGGCTCAAGGCCGGCCCGTTCCGGGATCTGTTCAACGATGTTCTGACCGATGCCGATTGCGTGTTCGACCGTTCCACCGTACAGCACCTTTTCAAGTGGCAGGCGCGCGGCTGCAATAACGGCGAGCGCCTGTTCGCGCTAGCGCAGTTCGAATTATGGCGTCGCCACTACCGCGTCACCATCTGAACCGGATGAGGGCAAAGACCACCAAATGCCTTGGGTACAAGCACTATGAAGACCGAGCTGTTGAGCATCTTACGCTGCCCGGAATCAGGCCAAGGCCTCAAACTGGAAACGGGATCCGCGACGAGCGCAGAAAGTGATGAAATCGCCAAAGGCTGGCTTGTGTCGGAAGGCGCCGCGCACCGCTATCCGATCCGCAACGGGATTCTACGCTGTGTGCCCGAGGACAATTACGCTTCCAATTTCGGCATGCAATGGAACCGTTTCGCGCGTACCCAGCTAGACAGCCATTCCGGCCATCCCATTTCCGCTGAACGGTTTTGGAATGCCACCGGTTGGAAACCGCAAGAAATCAGGGATCAGTGGGTGCTTGACGTGGGCTGCGGTTCAGGGCGCTTCGCCGAAACCGCCCTCGAAGCGGGTGCGAAGGTGGTGGCTCTCGACTATTCGACGGCGGTGGACGCCTGCTATGCTAATCTTAGGCATCATCCGAACCTACATGTCGTTCAGGGTAATATCTACGCAATGCCCTTCCGACCTGGCGCCTTCCCTTTTGTCTACTCTCTAGGGGTTCTACAGCATACGCCCGATGTTGAGGCCGCCTTCATGGCCCTTCCGCCGATGCTGGCGTCTGGGGGGAGTCTGGTTGCCGACTTCTACTGGAACCGGCTGAGAACCATGCTTAATCCCAAATATGCGCTGCGCCCGGTCACCCGGCGTATGGATCAAGAGAAGCTTTTCGCCTGGCTGGAAGTCAATATCGGCTGGATGCTTAGAACCAGCCAAGCCATCGGCCGCATTCCCCTAGCCGGACGATACCTCAAACGCATCCTGCCGGTGGTCGACTATACCGGCGTCTATCCGCTGTCACAGAAGCAGCTCGAGGAATGGGCACTGTTGGATACGTTCGACATGCTGGCGCCAGCCTATGACAAGCCGCAATCGGTGGATACGGTCACGAACTGGTTCAATCAGACCGGGCTCACCGATGTGTCCGTGTTTCACTGGGGACATTTGGTAGGGCGCGGCCGCAAGCCGGCAGCGATCTCAGCTTGAAGCTTGGCGTTAACGCTTCCCGCGCCCGGTCTGGCGGCGCACTGGCGCATTTGGCTGGCTTCCTAGGCAATGCCCGGTTGGAAGAGGCCGGAATCAGTTCGATTCACGTCTGGAGTTATCCCAGACTGATCTCGATGTTGCCCAAAACACCCTGGCTGGTGCCACATACGCCACCCTATCTGGAACGATCTTTGGCCTGGCAGATGTGGTGGGAGCGGTTCATCCTGCCGCGGGAACTTGAGGCGGAAGGATGCAACATCCTGCTTAATGTCGACGCAGCGTCGGTTTGCCGGTTTCAACCGGCAGTAACGATGAGCCGCGACATGCTTTCCTATGAACCGGGCGAGATTGACCGCTATGGATGGAGCAAGGCGCGGTTAAGGCTGATCGTCCTGCGCCATGTCCAGAATGCCAGCTTACGCGCCGCGGACGGCGCAGTGTTTCTAACAAGATACGCTGCTGGCGTGATCCAGAGTTCCTGCGGACAGCTTTCCAACGTCGCGCATATTCCCCATGGTGTGGGCGATGCGTTCAGAAATGTCGTCCCGCAGCACAATTGGCCCACCGGCGGCGACCGGCCGATCCGGTGCATGTATGTGTCCAACGCACTGCCCTACAAGCACCAATGGCACGTGGTGGACGCTGTGGCCCGATTACGTGCAAGAAGTTATGACGTTCACCTTGAACTGGTTGGAGGCGGCGAAGGACCGGCCCAGGTCCGCCTGGAACGCCAGATTGCCCGTTCCGATCCGGAAGGCAAATATGTGACCCAGCGGGAATTCGTGCGCCAGGACAGCCTGCCGGACTTTCTAGCTAGGGCCGATCTATTCGTATTTGCGTCGAGTTGCGAAAACATGCCGAATACCCTGGTCGAGGCCATGGCGGCCGGCCTGCCGATCGCATGTTCGAATCGCGGGCCTATGCCTGAGGTTCTCGAAGATGGCGGCCTTTATTTCGATCCGGAGTCCCCTGAGGAGATCACGTCGGCACTTGAACGCTTGATCAGCGAGCCTGAACTGCGTATCCGTCTAGCGGCGCGGGCAAAGGAACTGTCGGCCCAGTATTCCTGGGCGCGCTGTGCTAGGGAAACCTTTTCGTTTGTCGGCAAGACGGCGGAACAAGCGAAATCAGACAACTAGAGCGCGCCATGAACGACACTTACCGGATCTGCAATTCGACCGTTCTCGACAACAGCTATCCGGGGATTACCTTCGATAAAGACGGTGTCTGCAATCTGGTCGCCGAATTTTACGAAACCGTGGAACCCCACTGGCACGCCGGACCAGAAGGCCGACGGCTACTGCAGGCGACTGTCGACGCGATCAAACACGCAGGTAAGGACCGCGAGTTCGATTCAATCATGGGCCTGAGCGGAGGTGCGGACAGCTCCTACATGCTGCACGTCATGGTCAAGGAATTCGGCTTACGCCCGCTGGTTTTCCACGTCGATGGTGGGTGGAACTCCGAACTTGCCGTCCATAACATCAATGTACTTGTCGACAAGCTCGGGCTCGATCTCTACACTGAGGTCATAAATTGGGAGGAAATGCGCAACTTCCAACTCGCCATGTTCAAGAGCGGTGTGCCTCACATCGACATTCCGCAGGACATGGCCTTCGTCGGCGTGCTCTACAAGTTCGCGCGCAAGCATGGCATCAGCCACATTCTCAATGGCGGCAATATTGCCACCGAGTGCGTTCCAAGGCCTCTCGACATCATCTACTGGGGCACAGACATGGCGCAGATCCGCGACATTCTTTCTCGCTACTCAAGCGGGCCCATGCCGACATATCCTTTCAGCTCGATTTTCTACCACAAGATTTATCTGCGCTATTTGCGAGGCGTCAAAGTGGTCAAACCATTGAACTACATGCCCTATGTCAAAAAGGACGCCATTGCCCTGCTGCAAAGCGAGTATGGCTGGAAGCCTTATCCGCAGAAACATTTCGAGTCCCGTTTCACACGCTTCTTTGAAGGCTATTGGCTGCCCACGCGCTTCGATTTTGACATGCGTCGCGTCGATCTTTCGAGCCTGATCCTGACCGGCCAGATGACCCGCGACGAGGCGCTGAGCGAGCTTGAGCAGCCGCCCTATGATTCCGAGCTGATGCAGCAGGACTTCAACTATGTTGCAACCAAATTGGGCATCAGCAGCGACGAATTGCGCGGATATCACGAAATGCCCAGGAAGTATTACTGGGACTACCGCAACCAGCGCCGAACATTCGAGCTGGGTGAATGGGTGCTTTCGCGGTTTACCGGTGCCCGGCGCGGAGGCGCGTTCTAAATGGCTGAGGTCACGGTCATCGACTATGGGCTGGGGAACACCCAAGCCTTCATGCACGTGTATGACCGGCTCAATATCGAGGTGGAAGCTGCCTCGACCCCGGATGCGCTTGCTCGCGCAAAGCGGTTGATCCTGCCCGGTGTGGGATCTTTCGATTGGGCAGTGATGCGGCTCAACCAGTCGGGGCTGCGTGAGACGCTAGACGAGACGGTTCTTGGCCACAAACGCCCCATTCTCGGGGTATGCGTGGGCATGCAAATGATGGCTGAACGCAGCGACGAAGGCAGCGAGCCCGGCCTTGGTTGGATCGACGCCGAAATTCTGGACATGGCGCGAGCGAATAACCAGTCGGCGCCGCTTCCCCATATGGGATGGAACGACGTCGAGGCCATCGAAACCGATACCCTTTTTCGCGGCATAGAGGCTTCGCGCTACTACTTCCTGCACTCCTTCTACATGCGGCCGCGCGACGAGGCCGACAATCTGGCGACCACCGTATACGGCAACCGATTCACGGCGGCCATTCACCGGGGCAATATTTTCGGCACGCAGTTCCATCCGGAAAAAAGTCACCAGTGGGGGATCCGTCTCCTGCGCAATTTTGCCGCGCTCTGAGACATGCTGAGACCCCGGATCATTCCCTGCCTGCTCGTCCACAACGGGGGGCTTGTCAAAACTCGGCAGTTCGCGGACCCCAAATATGTCGGCGACCCGCTCAACGCCGTGCGCATCTTCAACGAGAAGGAAGTCGACGAACTGATGGTCATCGACATCGATGCATCGCGGCTTGGGCGGGCGCCGAACGAAACCTTGATCGCGCAACTGGCGGCGGAGTGCAGGATGCCGCTCTGCTATGGCGGGGGCGTGAAGACGCCAGAACAGGTAGGACGGTTGGTGACCCTGGGGGTCGAGAAGGTGGCGATCAGTTCGGCGGCCATAGAGGACGATACCCTGCTTTCCGCGGCCGCTTCCCGTGTAGGCAGCCAGAGCCTAGTGGGAGTGATCGACGTCAAGGCAGGCGGGCTGCTCCGCCGCACCGAAGCAGTCACCCACAATGCCACCAAAAGGACCGGCATCGATCCTGTCCGGCTTGCCCGGCGGATGCAGGACGCGGGCGCAGGGGAGGTGGTGATCAACAGCGTCGATCGCGACGGTATGATGCAAGGTTATGATCTCGATCTGATCGAAAACGTGCGACGGGAAATCACGATCCCGTTGACCGCGTTGGGCGGCGCCGGTTCGCTTGGTCACGTACGGCAACTGGTGGCGCGCCATCCGATAATCGGCGCAGCAGCAGGCAGCCTGTTCGTCTTCAAGGGCAGATATCGCGCGGTGTTGATCAACTACCCGGCGCGCGAGGAGCGTGACGCGCTGGCTTGTGAAACCTTCGCCGAAGCAAACCAGACCGCCTGATGCGCATCCTGCTCGTGACCCAGTATTTTTGGCCCGAAGGGTTCCGGATCAATGATCTTGTCGAAGGCCTGATTGAGCGCGGCCACGAAATCGTGGTTCTAACCGGCCTACCCAATTATCCCGAAGGCAAGTTTGCCAATGGCTATGGCCTGACCGGCCCCTATTCGGAGGATTTCCACGGCGCAAAAGTTGTGCGCTCACCCATGCTGGCGCGAGGCTCGAACGCCTTAAGCCTCGTATTGAACTACTTCACCTTTGCTGTCATGGCGGCGCTTGTCGGCCCCTTCCGGTGCCGGGGGCGGTTCGACGCCATTCTTGTCTACGAGCCTTCACCGATCTTCGTGGGCATTCCCGCCCGCGTAATGGGCTGGGTGAAGCGCGCGCCGATCCTGTTCTGGGTCCAGGATCTCTGGCCAGAAAGCCTTTCAGCGACAGGAGTTGTCAGGTCGCCACGGGTACTACGCATGGTCGAAGCGGTAGTGCGCTGGGTCTATCGGGGCTGCGCACTGGTGCTGGTTCAGTCCGAGGCCTTCATTGAACCCATCAGACGGCTGGGCGTGCCCGCAGAGAGGATCGCCTATTTCCCCAACAGCGCCGAAGGATTCTACCGTCCTGTAGCGCGGCAGGAAAACTGGGCCGGACCGGTGCTGCCTGAAGGTTTTCGCGTTTTCTTCGCAGGCAATATCGGGGCGGCACAATCCTTCGAGACCATTCTGGGGGCCGCCGAACTGCTGCGCGGCGAAACCGATATCCATTGGGTCATTCTAGGGGACGGGCGCCAGTTCGCATGGGTCCGGCAGGAGGTGGACCGGCGCGGTTTGTCCGGCCAGGTGCACCTCATGGGCCGATACCCGGTCGAGACCATGCCGGAGTGGTTTGGACAGGCCGATGTGATGCTGGTCGCGCTGAGGCGGGACGCCACGATGGCGCTGACGATTCCGGCCAAGGTCCAGTCTTACCTCGCCAGCGGCAAACCGGTCGTCGCTTCCATCGACGGCGAGGGCGCGCGGGTGATTGGAATGGCTGGCGCCGGTCTGGCAGCGCCCGCTGAAGACCCCGCGGCACTTGCTGATAGTGTAAGGAGCCTTTACCAAATGTCTGCGGAGCAGAGGGAGGCTATGGGTAAGCAAGGTCTGGACTATTTTCGGTCGCACTTTTCGCGGGACACCTTGCTGGGGCAGCTCGAGAGCTGGCTCCGCGAAGCGAGGGAAAATCGCGGATGAGCCGCATATTGGTATTGGGTTCGACGGGCATGCTTGGCAATGCCATGCTGCGCGTGTTTGCCGCCGACCCGGCGCATGAGGTTTTCGGTACGGCGCGCTCCGGTTCTGCGCTAAGGTACTTCTCGGCGTCTCTTGCCAGCCGACTTCGGATCGGGATCGATGTCGAAAATGCCGACGCGCTAGCGGCCGTCATGGCCGAACTCAAGCCGGACGTGGTCATCAATTGCGTGGGTGTAATCAAGCAGCTTGAGACCGCCAATGATCCACTGGCGGTCTTGCCAATCAATGCCCTTTTGCCACACCGGCTGGCACGCCTCTGCGCGCTTGGCGGGTCGCGGCTGGTGCATATCAGCACCGATTGCGTGTTCAACGGCTCGCGCGGAGGCTATCTGGAATCCGATGTGTCGGACGCCGAGGATCTCTATGGCCGCTCCAAACTGCTTGGTGAGTTGACCTACGCCCACACCATCACCCTACGCACATCAATCATCGGCCACGAACTGGCTTCCGCGCACGGTCTAATCGGCTGGTTCCTCAGTCAGGAAGGACCTGTCAGAGGGTTCACTAAGGCAATTTTCTCCGGTCTGCCAACAGTCGAACTGGCTTCGCTCATAAAGGACTGTGTGCTGCCGGACAGCGATCTGGCCGGTCTCTATCATGTTGCCGCCAGGCCGATTTCCAAATATGACCTGCTTGATCTGGTGGCAGAGGTCTATGGCAAGCGGATCGACATCGTGCCCGACGAAAAATTAGTGATTGATCGGTCGCTGAACGCGGACCGTTTCAATTCGGCTACCGGCTACCGGCCTCCAGACTGGCCCCAACTGATCAAACAGATGCATGATTTTGACTAACACAACTTCCATGTTCGCGGGCAAGACCCTGCTGATTACCGGCGGAACGGGCTCGTTTGGCAATGCCATCCTGGGACGTCTGCTTGGTTCGGATGTCGGGGAAATCCGCATATTCAGCCGTGACGAGAAGAAGCAGGAGGATATGCGCATCGCTCTGGCGCATGACCGGCTGCGCTTCTATATCGGCGACGTGCGAAGCTATCACAGCATCCGTGAAGCGAGCAGGGGCGTGGACTTCATATTCCATGCCGCAGCCCTCAAACAGGTACCCTCCTGCGAGTTCTACCCAATGGAAGCAATGCGCACGAATGTTGAGGGCACCGAGAACGTCCTCAACGCCGCGATCGCTAATAGCGTGAGCCGGATCGTGGTGCTGAGCACCGACAAGGCAGTCTATCCCATCAACACGATGGGAATCACCAAGGCGCTGGCCGAGAAGATCACGGTTGCCAAGGCGCGCATGCATTCGGACGGGCGAACCACCATGTGTGCCACGCGCTATGGCAACGTCATGGCGTCGCGTGGCTCGGTCATTCCGCTGTTTGTCGATCAGATCAAGGCGGGCAAGTCGCTGACCGTGACCGATCCAAACATGACACGCTTCCTCATGTCTCTTGAGGACTCGGTGGACCTTGTTTTGCACGCGTTCGCCAACGGCACACAAGGTGACATTTTCGTGCAGAAACAGCCTGCCTCCACGGTGAATGCTCTGGCCGAGGCGCTAAAGGATATCTTTGATTCGGATACCCGCATCCGTGTAATCGGCACGCGCCACGGTGAAAAGCTTTACGAGTCGCTTCTGTCCCGCGAGGAAATGGGCAAGGCAGAGGAGACCGACCGGTACTACCGCGTGCCCATGGACGACCGGGATCTCAACTACAACAAATATTTTGTCGAAGGCGAAGCCAAGGTCTCGTCACTGGACGACTACACCTCGCACAATGCCGAGCGCCTGAGTGTTGAACAGGTGCGCGAGCGGCTCATGGCGCTCGACTACATCCAAGAGCGTCTTCGTGCTTAAAGTGATGACCATCGTTGGCACCCGGCCTGAGCTTATCAAGCTCAGCCGCGTGATCGCGGAAATGGACCGGCAGGTTGAGCATGTATTGGTGCATTCCGGCCAGAACCACGACTTTGAGCTGAACCAGGTCTTTTTCGACGACCTGGAGATCCGCAAACCAAACCACTTCCTTGGTGTCGCAGCCAAGACACCGGCCGCAACTATTGCTGCCATCATCGCCAAGGCCGACGAGGTCTTCGAGGCGGAGCAGCCCGACGCGCTTCTGCTCTACGGCGACACCAATACGTGCTTGGCCGTCATTCCGGCCAAGCGACGCAAGATCCCGGTCTTTCACATGGAGGCCGGCAACCGCTGCTTTGATGAGCGGGTGCCCGAGGAACTCAACCGCAAGGTTCTCGACCACCTGAGCGATATCAATATGGTGCTCACCGAGCATGCCCGGCGCTACCTTCTGGCGGAGGGCATTCGTCCCGAAACGGTCATCAAGACCGGCTCGCACATGCCCGAGGTTCTCGATCACTACATGACGGCAATCAAGGCCTCCGATGTGCTTGCCCGGGAAAAACTTGCACCAAGCGAGTATTTCCTCGTCAGCGCCCATCGCGAGGAAAATGTCGATTCCCCGGAAAACCTGCAGGCGCTGCTCGATTCTCTGACCGGGCTGGCGGAAACCTACCATTTTCCAGTGATCGTCTCGACCCATCCACGCACCCGCAAGCGCCTGGAAGCTCTCGGACCGATTGCAGGCAATCCGCTGATCCGCTTCCTCAAGCCCTTCGGATTCCTGGACTATGTCCGGCTGCAGATGTCCGCGGCCTGCGTGCTGTCTGACAGCGGGACCATTACGGAGGAAGCAGCGCTACTCAACCTACCCGCCATCACCATTCGCAACACGCATGAACGGCCCGAGGGCATGGACGAGGGAGCACTGGTCATGAGCGGGCTGGGGCGCCGGGACGTGCTCGAAGCGGTTCGCGTGACCCTCGACCAGCACGATGCAGACAACCGCACATTCCGCGTGCCTGCCGATTACCGTCTGGCTCCGGTTTCAAAGAAGGTGGTGAAGATCGTTCTCAGCTATACAGACTATGTGAACCGTACCGTCTGGAGTAAAGTCTAGGCCCAGGATGGTCCCGCTCTATTCGAACGGCAGGTTTCCGCTTGATACGATCGAACTCGGCCACGCTCTTGGGATTTTTGGTGGCGCTGCGGACGCTCGCAGCAGCACAAATAGGACAGCATAGAATTCCGTGCCAAAGGCCGCCATCATGGCGGGGTGAGTGCGCTTTTGTTCGAAACAGCGCCAGACACGCTTGTCACCTGCAAGGCCCCATCATGCGCATGATCGGTTGCAGCAGCCCGTCTTGATAAGTGAAGATCTGTGTGCCGCTCCTGTTGATAGCTTGTCGGATCAATTTTTCGTCTATAGTTCAGGGTTCTTAACTTATGCTGTGGCTGAAATGCGGTCGGCTCGGCCCGAGTGAGTGCCCGATTATGCGTTGAACCGCGATAAGGATGCCATAGTGACTGCGACAGCTGCAAGTAGTTGGTTTCAATCATCCAACATGTCAGTGTTTGAGGATGCCCAGGTCGGCGCCCTTGCCGATGAGCAGAACGAAAAATTTGAGCAGTATGTTTTGAGAATTGATTCGGCGTTTTGGAATGCGGCGAGCGGTGGAAGCATGCTGCGCTTCGTCCGAGAATACTTTGAAGTCTCCGAGCTCATGCTTCGTACCGGCTTTGATAATCAGGTTCTGAGGCCGCTCCTGCAGGACGCACTGTCCCGGCTTATCCAAACCATCGGATTCGCGCGGCGCCGCACGCGTGAGCATTTTTGCGAACAGGGATCAGCCTACAAATTCGAGTTTGATCCCAAGATCTTTGAGCATGCGCGGTGCACTGTCGACAAGATGGAGAAAGCCGGAACGTCTAATCAGGATTACGATCTTTCGAATAGTCCAGAATTCCTGAAATGGGTGCAGACCACGCTGCAACCGATCATCGAAGGCTTTACCGGGATGAAAGTATCCTCGCCTCTGGGTGAACTGCGCTATCACCACGCCGAGGTGCATCAACACCGATGGAAGGATAGATATCGGCGTCACGATTTCGGAGACTTTCACCTTGATCAGAGCCACTATGCATTTCCGTTCATTGTCTATCTGGATGACGTGGGTAAGGAGAACGGCCCCTTCTGCTATATCGAGGGAAGCGACAAGGAGCCGATGAACTATGTTCTTAGGGCATTTCACTCAGCCGCCACACATCACTGCATGTTGGGCGGTACCGAAGACAAGGATTATGCAACCCTTGCAGCGCTGCCCGCTGTCTTCCGGGGCGGCGATCGGATTGGCGCCTTCCAAACCAAGAATATCTTCGAGCAACGCGAGGTTCAAACCCTTACCGGCCCAGCCGGTTTCGGGCTGATGTTCAACGGATTTCACCTTTTGCATACCGGCGGCAATCCGACGTCAGGCATGCGAAAGTCCCTCTTCGTCGGTTTCAGGTACCCGCGCGCGAAATTGGATTCCATGTTGGGCAACATGGTCTCGTCACTCTGGGCATTTCGCATGCGCAGACTCAGCTAGGCTCGGAAGCGGCCCTTTTTACCCCCCCCCCCGCATTGAGCTCTCGATAATCGCACTTTGGTGGCGCACATGGCAAAGAACGATTTGCTTTTGCAAGCATTTCAAGATGACTTTCTTGAATGATCTATCAGCGAACTCCGTCACCTTGACCTTGACCTAGTAAGGTTGAAACAATGATTTCTATTTCTAGCAATAGACCACGCCTGGCGATGTAAAGTGCATCCATTCTCGCAAGTCGAAGTGGTTCAACCATGTCTATCCCATTGATTTGGGCGAGACCCGTTATGCCAGGTTTAACGCTTAGGGCATCAAGTTGTTCCCGAGCCTTGATCAAGTCCTCTTGCACTGGCAAGCATGGGCGGGGCCCAACAAGACTCAAGTCTCCCCGCAAGATATTCCAAACTTGCGGCAACTCATCAAACTTAGTCTTACGCAAAATACTACCAATTCTCGTCACTGCGCCTGACGGAATTTCATGCGTTCCTGCCTGTTTTGTTCCTTGTTTCATCGTCCGAAACTTGTAACAGGTAAACGCCTTGCGATTTTTCCCTATGCGTTCCTGAGCAAATATGCCGGGTCCACTGGATGTGGTAAGAACAAGTAACCAAACAATAAAAAGAAGCCATCCGAACAAGCCGATTACAGCAACTGAAAACAGTAGATCAATTATCCGCTTGACTGAACCGTATACTGGGTTCTGCTCCTGTGGGTCAGCCAAAAACACGTTGCGCGAACCTTCGCATACACCTTCCGCGATAAATGAAGAAAGTCTATCAACATGAAGTGTTGGCACTATTGCGGCTAACAAAATAAAGCCAATGGGCCTTATCAGCGTGGGGGCTTTCTTTAATACTGACAGCTTCCCGGCAAATTCATCACCATAAACGGCAGGCATAAAGATGTTGACCACATGTATATCGCTTTCTTTCTCCAGTATTTTTAAGGCCTTGCGCTTGCTATTGGCATAAGGGGTGCGTTTATCACCAATCGCCTGAAACGTCGTTATGTTGACGAAGTACCGTATGTTGGCAGTCTTGGCGCTCGAAACGACTTGCGATAAAAGATCGACATTTACTCTGAAGAAATCTTTCGAGTTTGCCTGCACGTCATTGTTTAAAACAGCCAAATGAATAAGCGCATCGTAATCGGACGCCTTTTCAGTTAAATCGTCATAACTACAATTTGGAATATCAGGGAAAACATGGGTCAACTGTGCGGGCTCACGCCCGACAAGCAACAATTCAAAACCAATGGCTTTCAGCCGAGGAACAAGTTGAACACCGATAAACCCGCTCGCCCCGGTAACCACAAATCTCTTCGCCATCAGAACTGCCTGACACCATGATCTTTTAAGATAGTGAAAAGAACAGCAGTGCTCCCAACTATCGCCCACCACCAATGCTGCCATGCTCCATGGCTGACATAAGCAACTGCCCATATCCCCATCATAAGAGAGGCAGCAACCTTTTTTTGGTGATCTGGCAGTTGCAGAAGCAGACGAAGCAAAAGCACGATCAATCCGATAGACAATAAAAGGCCAACTAATCCAAGTTCATACCAAATCTGAATGGAAACGTTGTGGGGATGGCCGTATGAAAGTCCACGAATTATTGCCGGGTTTGAGCCTTGGTACGCGTCAACTGCCCATAAAGAGGCTTGCAGACCTTGTCCGAGAATTGGGGCTTCCAAAATCTGCAGCGCGTGCGCCCACCAAATTTCCAGACGGATGAAATGGTAGGGGTGGCCAGCAAATGCCATGGACAGCGACGCAACTGCTTCCCGCGAAATGAATGTGTACATAGCTATTGCTATGAAAGGGGCAAAGAGATGCGTAGCCAGAACGCTGAGCCCGCACAAAAGCACTAACCACCGAGATCCTATGAAACTTGACAGAATAAGTGTGCCGGTCACCACAACGACGGCGAGCTTCGCCGCCTCAGATATCGACATAAACGTGGCGATCCATACAAGGGCGATCAAAGCTAGGTTGGTGAAGACTCGTTTTTTGCTGCCCTCAACCAAGAACAGAAGCGGAAGCATCAGTGCAAACGCCACCGCCGCTCTGTTGAGGCGGAATTCCTCGGTTGACGCTCCGAGAGCACCGCGGATTGGGCTGCCGAACGTCAACTCTGAAACTACAAGCAAACAGCTAGTTGAGATAGCCAGAGGCAGTGCCCACATAAACCAAGCAGGAGTATTGATGTGTCGCGCAACAAGCATGCAGCAAAAGATACTCACCAATGCAGCCGTCGATGCTCCAAAAAGGGCGCCTAGACCCCTATTAGCATCTGGCGACCACAGGAGCGACAGAAGCGCAAACAGAAGACTGGCGAGTGCGATGGCGGTTGCCGGAGCATTGAGTTTTAAACGAAAGGTGCGTCGCGCCATGTCTGACAGCGCTTCAGCCGAATCACTTTGCAACCGAACCGAAACCACCAATAGAAGCGCACTTAACAGCAGCAGCGGAAAGGCAGCATTCCTAGAGAGGACGGTTGCAATAGGTGTTGCCAGCAACAGAGCCGTCGCAGCGTTAACGATCAACGAAGACGTTTGGATTTTTGTCATTACTCTGCCTGACGGTGAGACTGTTTTTGCGCCTGATATTGGGCCAGTTTCTCAATCATCCCACAAGCAAAAAACAACGGACATCCGAGCTAGTATAGCAGCGGCACTGCAACTGCAATTTTGACAGAAGCGATAATGAGGAGACATATCATTGGCCGTAACTCCTAGCCCTACCCTACCCGTGAAGCCGCTCCCAACGTCACTCGTAAAGCTGCTGTGTTGACGCGTGCTTGACATCCCTCAAGACGACGTGCGGCGTATTCCAGCCGCCCGACTGCATGATGGGCAGCTATCAAAACCAGCAACCATCATATCTTGAGCAGCCCCCACTCGCATCGAGTGACCCGATAGCTGTGATATGATGATAGTATCAATGCTAGCCCGTTTGGCTGCTCGCTTGATGAGGTGGGGTATGGCCGACGTCTCGAGTTTGGTCTTGCTGACCTGATCCTCCCCCACTGAAGTGGTCCTCCGCTATGTTTAGGAAAACGGAGGAAACACATGGCCAACAAGCGACCAAAGCCGGAGGAGATTATCACCAAGTTACGGCAGGTTGAGGTCCTGACGGGACAAGGCATGCCGCGTCTGGATGCAATCCGACAAATTGGCGTAACGGAACAGGCCTATTACCGCTGGAAGAAAAAGTACGGCGGAATGGGCACGGACCAATTGAAGGAACTGAAGCGGCTCCAGAAAGAGAACGAGCGGCTTCGCAAAGCAGTTTCTGATCTGAGGTTGGACAAGCTGATCTTGGCGGAAGCCGCGAAGGGAAACTTCTGAGCCCTGCTTGCTCGTCGCCGTGCTTACATTGACCGCGTTCGTGCGGAGCTGATGTCTCGGAACGCCGTGCCTGCCGGGTACTGAGACAGCACCGGTCCACACAGCGCAGGGCGCCAGTTGGCCGCCGGGATGAAGACCCCTTGGTGGCCAACATGATCGAACTGACCCGGCAATATGGCCGCTATGGCTATCGCCGGATCGCAGCGCTGCTGAGAGATGCGGGTTGGCATGTGAACGACAAGCGGGTCGAACGGCTATGGCGACGAGAGGGGCTCAAAGTGCCACTGAAGCAACCAAAAAAGGGGCGTCTCTGGCTGAATGACGGATCGTGCGTTCGGCTACGGCCGGAGCATTGCAACCATGCCTGGTCTTACGACTTTGTGCATTGTCGGACCGATGACGGAAAGGCATTCCGCACGCTCAATATCATCGACGAGTACAGCCGTGAATGCCTGGCCATCCGCGTGGATCGCAAGCTGAACTCAGGCAATGTCATCGATGCGCTGAGCGACCTGTTCATCCTGCGCGGTGTGCCTTCGTTCATTCGGTCTGACAATGGCCCGGAGTTCGTGGCTCAGGCAGTTCAGGACTGGATCGCTGCCGTGGGGACGAAGACCGCTTACATCGAGCCTGGATCACCCTGGGAGAACGGATACTGTGAGAGCTTCAACGCCAGGTTCCGAGACGAATTGCTCAACGGCGAGGTCTTCTACAGCCTGCGAGAAGCACAAATCCTGATCGAACAATGGAGGAGACACTACAACACGAAACGCCCGCACAGTGCTCTGGGCTATCGACCCTCGGCACCAGAAGCCATCGTCCAGATGGACCAGGCGCCATCGTCCAGATGGACCAGGCGCCAATCATGCACTAACAATCAAAGTGGATCACTCAGGTGGGGCTGATCACGACGACGTCACCTTTGCTGCGAGGTACACAGAGCGCTAAGCGTTGGCCAGAATAGACGCTCTGAACAATGGGCTGGTTCAGGCCGAAACACGCTGGGATCGTCAGAGAGCGAATTTCTTGAATTCTATGCAACCAGTAACGAGGACGGCCTACGTTTCTTGACCAGTTAGCATGGCCATTTAAACACTCCGCCTTCGTAAAGCAGAACGAACCAGCAAAACCCCAAGACCAGCAAAAAGGCCCAGCACTACCGCGAGACTGACTACTATTTGTGGGCTGAACTGCCGTTCTACATCCATTCTCGCCAGCTCAACCTGGACGGCTTGGAATCCGGTACCCGTCGCTAGTGGGGTGCTCTCAAAGGCTAATACGGCACGTCCAATGCTTGGGTCCTGTTCAACACGGCGCACGCGAGCTTCAAGCTCCCTCAACTCTTCGATGAAGCTGTCATGGAATTCCCGGCTCTCGATATTTTCAATCTCTTGTTCAATGGCTTCATAGCCGCGCGCGAAATAAGGTTGATGATTTTCAACTCGTCCAGCGAACTCCCGCGCCTCGCTGATCTGAACAGACACCGCTGAACCACGGGCCAAGTCTACGCGCCTCGCAATGGCGGCTTGCTCACGCAGAAAAGCGAGACGAGCGGCGATCTCGATCTCGTAATCAGCTCGGGCATTGTCTAGGGCAAGGTTGTATTCTTCTAAACGAAACAAACGTCTCCGTTCAGCCTGGTCCACTGTTTGCCGAAACCTCTGCCGTAAGATATCGCGGGCTTCGGCCTCGGCCTCTTCAAAAGCCTGCTCTAGTGCCCGCCGTAATAGGACCTCGTCTTTGCCGGATCCAGTCAGCTCTGCAAAGCGTTCTGGTCTAGAGCCTTGAAGAGGAATGATGGTGGGTGGGCTCAGTCGAAAACCAAAAGCTATCTTACGAAGCGCGAGATGGTAGTCTTCACGGTTTGCGAAGCCTTCAATGGATAAGTAGCCAACGTCGTCCAGAGCCCGAATAAGCAAACCGCGCTGGTCTAACACCTCGACAAACACGGAAAGTAATGCATTCTGTCGCACCTGAAATAGCCCACTAGCGTTCAATTCAGCGTAGGCGTCTTCGTCAATGGTGGTTATGGGTTGAATGTCGATTGAGAAAGAAAATCGGTCAGGCAGCAGCACGCTTGTAAAGGCGCCTATGCAGAGGCCTAAAACAACGGCTCCGGCAAGGATCCATTTCCCGTCCCATAGGCCGATTATGAGATCGCGAAGGTCTATTTCATCAATATCTGCATATCGCTGATTCTGATCTGACATTTTGCCTGTCTATGTGGTTTCTGCGCATATTTCACAAACTAATCACTCGATAGCGCTTGGGTATATATCTGCTGCTTGAGACACAAGAGCTTTGACAAGGGCGGACCGAGAACGAATGGCTTTTGTTTAACCTATCACAGGACTATCGTTTTTAGCGCACCCCGGCTGCTCCCATCATTGACCAATTCACGCCCCATGTGTCTTGGGCGGTATCGATGGTGGGCAGGCTCCGCGCTCCACGATGGACAGCCTTGGCCGGGACCAATATGATCGAGCGAGAACTTCAGCACACTGTCCATGCCAGTCACATGACACTCAGCAAGCGCTCCCAACGCCTCTGGTGAAGCTGCCGTGTTGAAGCGTTCTCGACATACCTCAAAACGACGTGCGGCGTTTTCCAGCCGCCAGATTGCATGATGGCTAAGCTGTCAAAGCCAGCCACCATCATGTCTTGAGCCGCACCCACGCGCATTGAGTGACCTGACAGCCGTGATGTGACGCTAGTATCAATGCCAGCCCGTTTGGCTGCTCGCTTTATGAGGCGACGTATGGTCGACGTTTCGAGTGTGGTCTTGCTGACCGAGTTACCTCGAACGCCTCGAAACAGTGGGCCGCTTTCGATACCAGCACCTTTCATCCAGCCGTCAAGAAGCCTGGTGGTTTGATCGGATAAATAGCCAACACGTCCGTCGCCGACGACGTCACCTTTGCTGCGAGGTACAAAGAGCGCTGAGCGTTGGCCCGAACGCAAAACATCATCGACGTTCATGGCTGCCAACTCTGAACTTCTGCACAACGTGTCATATCCAACGGCGATTAAGGCAGCGTCGCGCTTTCCTGACAAAGTTTTCGGACATGCCACAAGAATACGTTGAAGCAGTCCCGCCGTCAGGCCATGGACTTGTTGAGGTCTCCGCGCTTTGACGCGTGCAGCGCGTCGAAGAGCAAGCTGCACCTTGCTGGCCACAACAGGGCTTTGCAGATCATTGAGATAGTGTGCAAACCTGATGGCTGCCAAACGCCGTTTCAGTGTGGCGATGGATACACGCTTAATCTCGTGGTCGATGAAGGCGGCCAGCGTTTCTGGTGAAGAGGGTAGCCATTGGCGTTCGCCGGTAGCGCACCATCCGATGAAGGTTTCGAGGTCGTGCCTGTATCCGCGCAATGTGATATCGGAATACGCGCCAACGCAGCGGCCGAACATCTCGTCGAGTTGGCTTGCTGCGTCAGACAAAAGCGCTAAACGTTGATGATGAGAAATCATTGTTTGATATAAATAATATCAAAATATGGAATAGTCAATGCCATCAGCTGCGCAAATACGAGCCGCTCGTGCACTCCTTGGGCTAAGTGCCCGAGAGCTTTCCAAAATTACCGGAGTGGGTTGGGCGACAATCCAACGCTATGAAGCGATTGACGGTATTCCCAGCGGGCAAAAGAGCAAGATGGAGCTCATTGTGGCCGGCTTGGAAAGAGCAGGCATCGAGTTCATTGGCGACCCAATCAACTCACCTGGCGTTCGCCTACGACGCACTATGGACGATCAGCCTGATAGTAGACTACTCTGCTAGAGCAGCTCCTCGATCTGTTTGAGCTTGTTCTACATGACTCGGTCTAAGTCACGTTCTCATAAAGGGGATTCCGATTGAAGCGGGATTATGATTCAAGCTCCCAAAGGAGTTTACCATGGCCCGTTTTGATCTGAGTGACTTTGAGTGGAGTATTATCCAGCCGCATTTTGCCGATGAAGATTCGCGGTGTTGCGCGTGTTGATGATCGCCGGGTTATCAACGGCATTTTGTGGCGGCTTCGCAGCGGTGCTCGGTGGGCCGACATTCCGGAGCGCTACGGCGCGCATATGACCTGCTACAACCGCTTTTTGCGCTGGCGCAAGGCGTGGGTCTGGGATCGGATATTGCACGCCGTATCAGAGGCTTACGCCGGTGACATCCAGATGATAGACAGCTCCTCCATCCGCGTTCACCAACGTGGTGCGAACGGTAAAAAAGGGGCGACCGGGTTGCTTGGGCCGTTCGCGGGCGGCCTGACGACCAAGATTCATGCCGTGGTCGATGCCTTGGGCCTGCCGATTAAACTGAGTTTGAGCGAAGGGCAAGCTTATGATGGCAATCAAGCTACAGCGCTACTCCGTGATCTCCCGCCAAAGGCCATGGTGCTGGCAGACCGAGCCTACGACGCGGACGCCATCCGCAGCCTCATTGCCGATCAGGACGCCTGGGCCAACATCCCACCAATGCCGCAACGGCGCTTCAAACCGATCTTCTCCAGGCGCCTTTACAAGATGCGGAACCTGGTCGAGCGGTTCTTCAACAAATCAAACGCTTTCGAGCTGTTGCAATCCGATATGACAAAGATCCCGAGAACTACCTCGCAGGCGTCAAAGTCGCTTCAATCCGCATATGGATGCGGTTTAATGAGTCGGTGACCTAGACCACAAGATTCCGTGGACAACGAGACCGTCTAAAGCGAGCCTTGCTTCTATTAACCGACAGCTTTGTACTGATGTTATGCGGACCTAATCTCAATCTTGAGTTGCAACGATCACTCGGGAGAAGATCGCTCTTGTCGCTCAATTGGGAGAGTGTAGGATCTTACGCGGTAGCTTGTCCAGACATCCTGACGGCTAAGAGGTGATGGAAATTTGGCCATGCGATGAGACTCTTTTGAAACCCAAAACACGCATACGTTCTCACCTAATCCCGCTTATTCCCAGCTAATCCCACAATTGGTCGCCCACGCCCGATAACGCCACGTGTAAGGCGCTCCTCTTCAACGTCGAATTGTTTCGAAAATGCGGGCCAAAGTTTCATTCAGTCACTGAGTTAATGACCATATCAGTTAATGTCAGCCGGTCATCGTGCGTTCACGATTGAACGACACCCCGCGCAACGGCCACCTCTTGTTTCCAGCATCCAAAGCCATCACGTAAGAGCGCCAAAGTCAGCGGGTTATCGGCTCGCAAGCGAGAGCGCTTTGCGCTTTATCGGAAACAATTTTATCGCAATTTGCGTTCGACTGCATGAAGAGGCAGCGAATTGCAATGCAGGTCAAACGCGGAAGCTCTAAAAGCGGGATTTTCCATGAGCAATGCATCACCATCTTTCGCGCTTGCGCTCGGTGCCGGCGGAGCGCGCGGGCTCGCCCACGCTCATGTTTTGCGTGCGCTGGATGATTTGGGCGTTAAACCATCGATCCTGTCCGGCACATCCATCGGCGCTCTTGTTGGCGCTTGCTACGCTTCAGGTATGAGCGGAAATGATATCGTAGCACTGCTTATGGATCGTTTTGGCGATCGCAGGGCGATTGCCACGAGCCTTTGGGAACTGCGAGCACGCAGCTTGAACGAGCTCACTGGTTCAGGTCGCATGCGGATTGGCGAACTTGATCTTGAACGCATCCTCCGGCGCCTTCTGCCGCCCGGCCTGCCAACGCAGATCGAAGATTTGAACATCGCCACACACATCGTGGCGACGCGTTACTACAGCCATGATGATGCGATTTTTTCCAGCGGCCCGTTGGTCCCCGCCATTGCGGCCTCAGCAGCCATGCCCGCTGTTTTTCAACCCGTTGTTATCGATGGCATCGTTCACATCGATGGCGGTGCCACCAATCCAGTTCCGATCGATCCTTTGCAGGGTAAGGCTTCGATCATCATCGGCGTTGATGTCAGCGGCGGACCAGAGGGCCAGGAAGGTCAGCCGCCTGGCAAGGTGGATGCACTCTCTGGTGCCAACCAGCTCATGCAGCGCACGATCATTCTTGAAAAGACCCGCCATTTGCAGTGCGACCTTCTGCTCCAGCCAAAAGTCGGTAGCTGGCAAGTGCTTGATTTTATGCGCACCGACGAGGTGCTCAAATCGACTGTACCGCTGTATGAGGAGGCCAAGGCGCGCATCGGCGCCCTTCTCGACAGGCACATCGCCTCATATTGAACACTCTGCGTTAGGTGGCCATTAGCGCCTGTGCTCTAACCCAGCCGTCAATCAACGCAAGCTTTGCAATCAACGAAGGTATTGATCGTGATTGTTCCCTTTCATGTGACTGATTTGCTGAAGCGGCTCCGTGCCCGGTTCGATGCTCAAACCGTTGCACCAACGCTTCAGGCCAAGGTTGGTGATTTGCGACGCCTCCGTCCAGCGCGTCAGGCAACGCCAAGCAGTGTCGAACGGTTCTGGCAACGCATTTTTGCGGACACGCAAGCGAGCGAGCAGGATCGCGACGTGATCCTGGACAGCGCAACATCTGCCAATCTGGATGCCTACACCGCCAATATTGAGAACATGATCGGCACGGTGAAAGTGCCAGTGGGGCTGATTGGTCCGTTGCGCGTCAACGGCTTGCACGCACAGGGCGATTATCTTGTACCGCTCGCAACCAGCGAGGCGGCGTTGGTCGCCTCCTACGCACGCGGCGCCGAGCTGACGGCGGCCGCGGGCGGCATCTCTGCTGCGCTAACCTATGACGGCGTGCTGCGCACGCCTGCCTTCCGGTTCGATACTCTTGCGCAGAACGGTTTGTTCGTGAACTGGGTTGTTGATCAGGCCGAAACGCTCAAGGCGGTGGCCGAAGCCACAACCAGTCACGGCAAGCTGATTTCGCTTGAGCCCGCGATGGACAATGACATTTGCTTTCTTCGTTGCCGCTATCTGACCGGCGATGCCTCTGGCCAAAACATGGTGACGATTGCAACTGCGGCCCTCTGCGAGCACATCGTGGCTCATTCGCCGATCAAACCGCTTAGCCACTATGTGGAAGGCAACTATTCGGGCGATAAAAAAGGCTCGTTTCTCGGCCTTTTGACGGGACGTGGGGCCAAGGTTGTGGCCAGCGCTTTGATCCCCGCCGATCTGGTCAAAAAGCACTTGCATTGCACGGTGGAGCAGATGCTCGATTATGGTCGCGTGGCCAATCTGGGCTCGGTTCTTTCCGGTCAGCTAGGCACGCAAGCACACTATGCGAACGCTTTGGCGGCCCTGTTCATCGCCACAGGGCAGGACGCGGCGTGTGTTGCTGAATCCGCTGTCGGTTTCACCCGCATGGAGGAGAAGAACGGCGATCTTTCGGTGTCCGTTACCTTGCCCAACCTTTTGGTTGGCACCGTTGGCGGCGGAACCGGCTTGCCCAGCCAAGCTGCTGGACTTCGCATTATGGGCCTGCAAGGCGCTGGCAAACGCGGTGCCTTGGCAGAGGTCGCAGCCGCTCTTTGCCTTTGCGGCGAGATTTCCATCGTAGCCGCCATGGCAAGTGGTCATTTTGCAAGCGCCCATGAACGTCTTGCACGGCAGCGATCATGAGCGAAAGGCCCGTTTCCCAAGACAGGTTGAGCCTGGTTCAGCGGCTTTGGATCTATCAAGCCGAGCGCATTCCACTTGGCAAAACCGCCATCCTTCTTGCGGTTTTCAGCGCCGCCAGCATCAACGTCTCTGCGTTCCTGGCTGACCGCGCCCTTCCTGGCTGGGGCGCTTATGCAGCCGCCTTTTTTGTTTCGCTTATCATCTTCATTCAGCTGCGGGCGTGCGATGAGTTTAAAGATGCCGAGGATGATCGGCTCTATCGGCCTGAACGACCTGTGCCGCGCGGGCTTGTTAACCTAAAACTGATCCTGACAATTGGCGCCGGGCTGGTCCCGGTCGCCGTGCTTGTAACGCTTGGCTATCACCCGCCATTGCTTCTTCTGCTCGGGCTGGTCTGGCTGTGGCTTGGCCTCATGACCGTCGAGTTCTTTGTGCCTGCATGGCTGAAAGCGCGGCCTGTCCTTTATCTTGTCTCGCACATGGCGATCATGCCGTTGCTTGATCTGTTCGTGACAGGTGCTGAATGGATGGCTGCCGATGGCGGCCCTGCGGCGACACTGGCCCTGTTCCTCGTTCTATCATTCATCAACGGATGCGTGCTTGAGATCGGCCGCAAAATTTGGGCGCCAGATAATGAGCGCGAAGGCGTGGAGAGCTACTCGCGGCTTTGGGGCATCTCATCGGCTGTTTCGGTTTGGATGATGCTGCTTGGCGTATCCTTTGGCGTGTTGGCTGGTGTTGGCTATGCCACCGGCCATCTGTTTGCGACCGCCCTGCCCGGCTTTGTCATGTTTTTGGGTGCCTTTTGGGTTGGCGCGTCGATGCGCAGAGCGCCAAGCGATAAGCATCAAAAATGGCTTGATACGGTGTCAGGCCTGTGGGTTTTCGTCTGTTACACAGCGGCTGGATTCTCGCCCTTGGTGGTTGGATGGCTGTCGTGAGCGATTTGATCCTCTTCCCAAGCGACACGCCACTATTGCCGACGGCAGGTGGTAAAGCATGTGCCTTGGATCGGTTGGCGCGGGCAGGCTTCAACCCACCTGCTTTTTTTGTCATTTTACCTGCGGCTTTCGATCAGGCAGGATTGATTGAAACGGAAGCCCAGGCGCTATCAGATGCTATCAAGGTCTTAGGGCCTGGACCGTTCGCCGTGCGCTCCTCCGGCGCGCAAGAGGATGGCGCTGAGCATTCCCATGCTGGGCAGTTTCTGAGCTTGCTGAACATTTCTGCCGACGATGTGAAAGATGCCGCATATCAGGTTTGGAAATCTGGCCATGCGGGCAGTGTGTCCGATTATCGTGATGCGCGCGGTTTGGATGCCGCGGACCCAGCTCCGGCGATTGTTGTGCAAACCATGGTCGCTGCAGACAGTGCCGGTGTTGCCTTTTCCGCCGATCCGGTGAGCGGTTTACGCCACCACGTAGTCGTCTCAGCTATCGAAGGCCTTGGCGACCGACTGGTGTCCGGCGCCGAAGATGGTGAAACTTGGCTGATAGATACGCGGCAGACGAGCATCGTCACCGCGCCCGATGCGAACCCGGTTCTCTCGGCAACCCAAGCGCTTGCTGTGGCTGATCTGGCGGTGCGTGTTGAGCGCGCATTCGGTGTGCCTCAGGATATTGAATGGGCCTATCATGAGGACGTGCTGCATATCCTTCAGGCCAGACCCATCACCACGCCTTTGAGGGCACCTGCGCAGGCCGACGATCAGCTTCTGATTTTCGACAATTCCAACATTGTGGAGAGCTATCCAGGGCTTGTCTCGCCGCTCACCTATTCTTTCGCGCAATACGCCTATGCCCGTGTTTACAGGGCTTTTGTGCGAATGGTTGGAGTGCGCGAAGAGGTGATTGCTGCCAACGCGCCGGTGTTTGAGAACATGCTCGCCCGCGTCGATGGCCGGGTCTACTATAATCTCGGCAACTGGTATCGCGCGCTGGCGCTGTTGCCAGGTTTTGCGATCAATCGCGCGCATATGGAAACAATGATGGGGGTCTCTGAGCCCCTGCCCGACGAGGTTACAGCCATCATTGGTCCAGGCGAGCTATCAGGCTTTGCGCGCTGGCACGAATATGGCCGCATGGCGCGCGCGGGCTTTGGTTTGCTGGGCCAAGCGCTGCGACTAAAAACGACGATCCAAGACTTTTATGATCGGCTAAACGATGCGATTGGCACCGGCTCACTGGATCATGAGCGCGCGAACCTAACCCAATTGGCCTCAGAGTATCGGCGGATCGAAGCCTCTCTGCTTGACCGTTGGGACGCGCCGATTGTGAACGACTTTCTGTGCATGATGGCTTTTGGTGCCTCGCGCAAAATGATGGAGCGCTGGTTCGGCCAGGCGGGTCTTGACCTGCACAACCAGGTGATGATCGGCCAAGGCGACATTATTTCTGCCGAACCCGCGCAGCGGATCGCGGCCATGGGTGCGATGGTACGGCAGATTGATGGGCTTGCCGACCAGCTTCGCGCGCAAGGGCGGAGCGTGATGGACACGCACACTGAGCTACGCCAAGCGTTTGATAGCTATCTTGAAAAATTCGGCGAGCGCTGCACACAGGAATTGAAGCTGGAAAGCATCACATTGGATGAAGATCCCTCTTCGCTTGTTACCGCCATCGCAGCAGCTGCCTCGCGTCCTACGGCATCCGACGCACCATCACGCGCGCCGGCGGTAGATTTCACTCAGATTGTCAAAGGCAAACCAGTCCGAGGCTTTGTTGCACGCAGGCTTGTAAACTTGGCCAAGGCCCGCGTTCGTGACCGTGAAAATCTGCGCTTTGAGCGCACGCGTATTTTTGGACGGGCACGCCGAGTTTTTCTGGCTATGGGCCGCGAGCTAACGGCGCTTGGCCACTTGGACGATCCACGCGATGTGCTTTGTCTCACCGTCAATGAGCTGCTTGGCGCGATTGAAGGTTTCACGCCCACACAAAACCTTCGCGGGCTGGTCAAATTGCGCCAAGCGGAGATGACAAACAGCGCCAACCGCCCCGATCCACCTGAACGCCTGGCTGTGCGTGGGGCGGCGATCAATGTTGGCACTGGGGCCGAGACAGCCGCTCCTACGAGCCCGGAAGAGGATGCAGCGCTATCGCGAACCGGCACAGCCTGTTCAGCGGGCACTGTGACGGCGAAGGCGCGGGTGATCGACGATCCGTCGACCCAGAGCCTCGATCATGGCGATATCCTGGTGGCGCGTCACACAGACCCTGGTTGGATTGCCGTCTTTGCCAACGCTTCGGCCATCGTTGTGGAACGCGGAAGCCTGCTTTCCCATTCGGCCATCGTGGCCCGTGAGATGGGTATCCCTTGTGTGGTGGCCTTAAAGAACGCGACGCGCTGGATCGAGGATGGCGAAACCATCACTGTGAATGGCGCCACCGGCGAAGTTGTGAGGACAGCATCGTGACGTCGCAGATTTCCACCAAAGCGAATTTTGAAGACATTCGGTACGCCCAGCTTTGGGAAGATGCTGATGTTCTGACCGACGCACTCGGACCGCGCGCAGAGGCGACTTTGGTGTCAATCTGTTCAGCGGGTGACAATGCCTTGGCCATGCTGACCCTTGATCCAGAACGGGTGGTGACGCTTGATCTGTCCCTGGCGCAGATTGAATGTCTCAACCTACGTATCGGGGCCTATCGCGCCCTCGATCATCAAAGCTTCTTAGAGCTTATGGGATCGCGCCCATCCGACCAGAGAGAAACGCTGCTTGCCAAAGCTTTGGCGGGTACGTCCGAATCAACGCAGGCCTTCTGGATGGCGCGGAAGGACGGTGTCGTGGCCTATGGCGCTGGCGGGTGTGGCAAGTTCGAGCGCTACTTCCGGCTGTTCAAAAACCGCGTGCTGCCTTTCGTGCATTCCCGCAAGACGGTCGATGCGATCTTCGTGTCTCGCGACGCATCAGGCCGCGAGCAGTTCTTCGATGAACGCTGGAACAGCTGGCGCTGGCGGCTGATGGTGAAGCTGTTTTTCTCGCGCTTCATGATGGGACGTTTGGGGCGCGACAAAGCTTTTTTCGAGCATGTTGAAGGGTCTGCTGCCGACCATGTGATGGGGCGGCTGCACCACGCAGCCGTGACCTGCGATCCGGCCACCAACCCCTATCTTTATTGGATCATGAACGCTTCTCATGGCGACCATCTGCCCATGGCGTGGCGCGCTGAGCACTTTGACACCATTGCCGAGAGGCTGGACCGACTGGACATCCGCCATGGGTCGCTGGAAGCCTTTACCTCTGGTGGCGAAAAGGCGGATGGCTACAATCTATCGGACATCTTTGAGTATATGTCATCGGATGTGTTCAACACCGTCTATGGTGATGTTCTGGCCTCGGCCAATCCAGGCGCGCGCCTGGTCTATTGGAACATGATGGCGCCTCGCAGGGTGCCGCAAGAGCACGCGAGGCGGGTGGAAACACAGCAGGATATCGAGAATCGCGGCAAGGCGATGGACAAGGCCTTCTTCTACAGCGATTTTGTTGTTGAGGATGTGCTGCCGTGAGCCTTCCGGTTCTTCCTGCCGCTATCTTGCTTCCCCTCTCCATTGGCCTCTTTCTGGCAGGCATCTGGTTGGTCGGGCAGGCTGCAAAGCGTTGGGAATGGAGCGCTGAAATCCAGCGCAAAACCGTTCACGTCGGAACCGGGCTTTTTGCGATGGCCCTGCCCTGGCTGCTGCCGAACGCCACCCTTTTTTACGCCCTCCTGGCGCTCACACTTGTTGTCATGGCAGCACTGCGACTGCCCACCGTGGCGTCGGCTGGAATTGGTAAAGTTCTGCATGGTGTGGAGCGCAAATCCTGGGGCGATGTGATGCTGGTTGCAGCGCTTGGCACGCTCTATTTTTACTCCGATGAGGCCAGCATTGCGGTTCTCTATCTCATGCCGCTCGCGGTCTTGACGCTGTCCGACGCGGCAGCGGCGGTGGCAGGCTCAGCCTATGGTCGCCTGCACTACACCATCGAAGATGGGCAAAAGAGCATTGAAGGGTCGATCATCTTCTTCCTGGTGACGTTGGCTTTGGCCTTCACCATGCTGCTCCTGCTCTCCGATTTACCGCGCGAAGGCGTCGTCCTACTCTCGTTCGTTACGGCTGCCTTTGCGACGGTTGTTGAGGCGGATAGCTGGCGCGGTTTGGACAATTATTTCGTGCCCGTGGGCGTGCTGCTGTTGCTGGTCTTTCACATGGACAGTGAGCCACTCACGCTCATCCTTCTGGCCACAGGATTCCTTGCCACGTTTGTTCTGATCTACGGTTACGGCAGACCACTTTTGGGTTTGTCCGCCCACACGTCACGGGCCTACACCGCAGGCCTTTTCATGATCGGAGCGGTGACGGCCTGGCCGAACGTGATCATGCCGACTCTTGCTTTGATCTCCCAAACCTTCGCGCGCCAGAACAACCCCAGCGATGCGCGGCATCCTGATTTGGACATGCTGGCGATGTTGGCGGCGCTATCCTTCGTGGCGCTGCTTGGCGGGCTCGCCCTTGGGTACACAGCGATCTCGTTTTACGGCATCGCCTGCGCAGCCATCGTGATGCAATGCACGATGCTGGCCATGGCCCATAAGTCCTTGGTCTTGCGCTCAATCACAGCGATTGGCTTGGGTCTGGTTCTTGGTGGCGGTCTCATGGCTTTGATTGCTTTTAACACCACCTTCAACCCAAGCTCTGAACGGTGGCATGATGCATTACCCCTGACCGTTGGTTTGGGTCTTGCGATTCCAGCCACGATTAGCTTGCTGAACCCAGCTTTTTTTCAGATCGCGCGCTACGCAAAGGTGGGCCTGATCGGTGCAGCGATACCGCTGATCGCCTTCCTCTCCCTCTACTTTCAACAAAAAGGCTTCGTGCCATGAACGCAAAAACCAGCGCTCCGGAACCCCAAGAGCTTGAGAATGGTGATGCAAGTTTGCTGATCTATCGCGATGCGCCTAGCTGGGACGAGCGCAAAACGGCAGCCTTGGGCAGTTTCAAATTCGGTACCGCTGAAGGTGGTACAGCATTGCTGCGCCAAGCGGCTGACCAATTGAAAAACGAGGGTATTGAGGCGGTGATCGGCCCGATGGATGGCGACACGTGGCACAGCTACCGCGCTGTCACGCAAACCGATGACTCGCCAACCTTTCTGATGGAGCCACAAAGCGGCGCGCACGATGTTGATGCACTTGAGGCGGCAGGCTTCCAGACGATTAGCGGTTATGTATCGGCACGCACGCAAACCGAGCTGGGCATCGCGAAACGACGCGGCGGGCGCAAGGGCCTTGAAATCCTGACGTGGGATGGCGCCTCGCCCGAAGCGTTTTTTGGCGATGTCTATGATTTCTCGCTGGCGGGCTTTGCGCGCAACCGCTTTTATAAGCCTATCTCGAAAGAAACCTTCCTAGGCATGTACATGCCGTACGTACCTTTCTTGAAGCGCGAGCTCATCTTGTTTGCGCGGCGTGACAGCGGCGCTTTGGTGGGCTTTCTGTTCGGCATCCCAGACTTCTCACAGGGACCTCAAACCAAAACTGCGATCCTTAAAACCTATGCCAGCTCTGTGTTTGGTGCCGGGCATTTGCTGGCCGATGTGTTTCATCGCAACGCGCTTGAGCTTGGCCTCACCACGACGATCCACGCGTTGATGCATGAAGACAATATTGCCCGTCAGCGCAGTGAAAAACTGGGTGGATCGATCTTCCGCCGCTACCATCTCTTTGGCCAGGTCCTGTGACCACAATCATCGACGCCTTTGATGACGCGGTTCGCGCCCATGGGCTGCGACCCGCCATCATTGAGGGCTCTGGTAAGAGCGCAACATACCAGGATCTTGATCGGCTTGGGCGCGCCTATGCCGCAGGTTTTGAAGCCCGTAGCATCGGCCCAGGCGACCGGGTTTTGGTGGCAATGCCAGTGGGCATTGCACTCTATGCCTGCCTGGCCGCGCTGTGGCGCTTGGGTGCTGTGGTCGTGTTTCCTGAACCGGCAATGGGCCTGAAAGGTCTGCGCCACGCCGTTCGAGTAACGCAGCCAAAGGCATTTCTAGCCTCCAGCTGGTATCGTTGGCTTGGATGGTTGCTGCCCGAGCTTCGCAGGTTACCGCTGCGCCTGGCGCCACGGAAAACCGAAAGAGAGTGGAGCGACACCTATCGCGTGGGGCCGGATGAGCCTGCGTTGATTTCCTTGACAAGTGGGTCCACCGGTGCGCCCAAGGCCATCGAGCGCAGCCATGCTTTCATGATGGCGCAGAATGAGGCGATCAGACCGCTACTGGGCCCTGGATCAGACGGTGCCCGTGACCTCGTCGCCTTTCCCGTGTTCGTTCTGGTGTGCCTCTCTATTGGTATTACGTCGGTTCTGCCTGACTGGAAGCTCAGCCGACACGACCGTGTCAGCGCAAGAACCATCCATCAGCAAATCAAACGGTTTGGGGTCACGCGGCTTTTGGTGCCTCCGGTGATTTGTGAAACGCTGAGCCGGTCTCCAGTGCTGCCAAAGCTTCAGGCCGTTTTCACTGGCGGTGGCCCCGTCTTTCCAGACACACTTGCCCGTTTGGCCAGCCTTCAACCAGGTTTGAGGATGGTGTCGGTGTACGGCTCCACCGAAGCCGAACCCATCGCGCATCTGAATTTCGATGCGATGTCGGAAAGCGATTTAGAGAGCATGAAAACCGGTGGTGGCCTATTGGCGGGCAAGCCAGTTGAGCCAATTGATGTTCGCCTGGAAGACCGCGAAATCCTTGTTGCGGGTCCGCACGTCAATGAGAGCTATCTCAACACGTCCCAGAACGCTGATACCAAGGTTCAGCACGAGGGGCGTGTTTGGCATCGCACCGGAGATGCTGGGCGGTTTGATGAGCACGGTCGGCTTTGGTTGCTCGGCCGCCACAACGCCCAAGTGGCTGGCATCGATCCCTTTGCAGTGGAAACCGCCGCACGGTTTTGGCCAGGCGCTGAACGTTCGGCACTGGCAGAGGAGGATGGCAAACCCGTGCTGGTTGTCTCAGGTGACAAACGCAATCTTCAGCAATGGCGACAGGCCGCGAAGACCCTTGGTCTGGACGATGTTCGCTATATGTCAGCCATCCCACTGGACAGCCGCCATCGGTCCAAAACCGACTATCGCGCGCTCAAACGGGTGCTCGGTACATCGCGTTAAGGCAGCGCCTAGCGCCATCCAACTGTGATGCATTCGGCTCTCAGGACGGGCGGGGCGAAAACAGGAGCTTCAGATAGGAACGCAGAAGCATGATTTGCTCAGAGGCGTTGTTGTTTTCGCGCAGCGCACGCTGAAGAACCAAGCCACCCTCCACAACGCTGGAGACCATATCGCCGAGTGCATCCATATTGACCGGCTCGCATGGCTCATAGATGGCCGCGATCTCTTCGAACATGCCACGGAACCGTTTGCGCCACCCTAGAATGGCCTGACGGTTCAGATCGCGCACACCTTCATCAAACAATCTGTCCTGATACGCCGTTGCCGCGATAACACAGCCTGGATGACCGGTCGGCATTTCTGAAAGCATCTCTGCGAGCAGCTTCAGCCCAATGAGCATGCTGTGCAGCGGATCGTCATTGAGTTCGCGCGCCCGGGCGAACAGATCATCGTACAGCTCGTTTTCGGTCTCAATGTAACGTTCAAGCATCGCGCGTGCGAGCGCGTTCTTGTCCTTGAAGTGATAGAAGAAGCCGCTGCGTGAGATGTTTGCCCCTGCCACGATCTCTTCAATGGAGGTGGCCTCAAAGCCCTTCTCCAAAACGGAAGCCTCAGCGATGTTGAGCAAACGTGCGCGTGTGTCTGACTTTTCTGCCATCGACCTGATTTCACTGTACTGCGAGTCCAGTTGGGGCATGTGACGAACATAGCCGCCGCCAGCATGTGCCTCTACATCACTGAAACAACACCAAAAAACTTTTGTTCGCAACCGTACCACGTGACAACTATCGGTTGGTTGGCGGTCCGTTCTAGTCCTTGGGCATCAACCAACAAGGACAGGTTCAGTGCGAATTCAACAGCTTACGGACACCAAACGTTTCTTCCTCAGCGATGGCGGGCTGGAGACGTTCATGATTTTCGACAAGGGCTATGATCTGCCCTGCTTCTCCGCAGCGGTGCTGCTGGACAGTGAGGCCGGACGGCACGATCTGACAGCCTATTATGAGACCTTTATCGACATCGCCCGTCGCTCAGGTCGTGGGTTTATCATGGATGCCCCGACATGGCGCGCCGGTTTGGCTTGGGCAGGACCCTTGGGTCAGACAGTTTTTGACAGCCTAGACACCAATGCGCGTGCGGTACGCTTTGTTGCTGATATTCGCGATAGGCATGAGACCAAAGACCTGCCGATCTTGATCAATGGTCTAGTGGGTCCGGCGGGCGACGCTTATGCCCCCGATGCCGTCCTGGCCCACCAAGATGCATTGTTGGTGCATGCACCACAGATTCATGCCTTGGGCCGAGCTGGTGTGGACTTGATCAGCGCCATGACGCTGACTCACGCAAGTGAGGCGATCGGAATCGCTCAGGCGGCGAAAGAGATCGACGTTCCCGTCGTGATCGCCTTCACGCTGGAAACCGATGGACGACTGCCTTCCGGTCAGCCGCTGGGCGACGCCATTGCAGAGGTGGACGCCGCCACCAGTGCAGGTCCACTCTACTATATGATCAACTGTGCCCATCCTGACCATTTCCGACACGCACTCGATACCCATGCCACATGGACGATGCGTATTGGCGGTATTCGTTCCAATGCTTCGCGCATGAGCCATGCTGAGCTGGACGCCAGCGAAACACTCGATTCTGGAGATCCTGTGGAGCTCGGTCACCTGAATATGGAGCTGCTGAAGCTCCTTCCAAACATTCGAGTGATCGGCGGCTGTTGTGGCACCGATCACCGGCATGTGGGCTGCATTGCTGGCCATGATCAGGCCCGCTCTGCCGCCTGATGACATCTCAACCCCTCCCCTAAATCAGCATGCAAGACGACACCATGACCATTTCAATCCGGCAAGCCGTTGCCGCCGACGCCCACCAGCTTGCAAAGTTGATTGATATCGCAGGAGAAGGCATTCCATCTTGGCTCTGGCAGAAGAGCTGCCAAGATGGGCAATCGCCTCTTGATATCGGAACGCAGCGCGCGCAACGCCTTGAAGGCGGGTTCTCCTTCACCAACGCGATGGTGGCCGAACGCGATGGCGATATTGCCGGTATGGTTCTGAGCTATCCGATCGACGCTGCATCCGACGACGATCCCAACGACCTGCCAGCGCCCATCGCGCCCTTTGTCGATCTTGAGAACCAATCGGTTGGGACATGGTATGTGAATGCGTTGGCCGTCTTTCCAGCCCACCGTAATCGCGGGATTGGGGCGAGCCTCATGCAAGAAGTCCAGACGTGCGCAACACGAAACGGCTATAGCCGCTTAAGCATTCAGGTCTATGCGCAAAACACCGATGCGGTGCGCCTTTACCAACGGTTGGGCTATGACACATCTGCACGTTCAGCGGTACGGCTACACCCCTGTCAGCCCTACTATACCGGCGACGTTCTGCTGCTGATCAAGCCGCTGGGTTAGTAGTTGGATCAAGTTTCCAGGCACCATATGGCCTAGAAAGTCGGCGGGGTGCAGGCGCTGACGATCACGCTTTCCACAGGGCCGACTTGGCGAAAGCGGTGGGGCTTTTGGCTATGGAACAAGTAGGCGTCACCAGGACCAAGAATTTTACGCTCCTCACCCACCGTCACCTCCACACGCCCGGCAATGACGATGCCACCCTCTTCCCCCTCATGCTCATACATCACACGACCGGTATCGGCGTTGAGGGCATATGTCTCTTTGAGAATTTGTAGGCTTCTGCCAAGCAGGTGCGTGCCCACTTGTTTAAGGGAAAGACGGCCCTTGCCGATCTCTGTCAGTTCCTCAGCGGAATAGAACACTGTGTGATCAGGCTCTGGTTCAAACGCGAAGAACTCCGCCAGTCCAATGGGAATGCCTTTCAAAACGCGCTTCAGCGAACCAACCGACGGGCTGATCTTTCCTGCTTCCATCAATGATATCGTTGCGCTGGCAACGCCCACCTTTTTGGCCAGAGCCCTTTGGGACAAACCGGCGCGGGTTCGTAACAGTCTGAGGCGGTGCCCAAGCTCTGCATTTTCTGGATCAGGAGTGTTTGGCATGATCATTATCCTAAGCGCTTGCGACGCTCACCCTTTAGCGCCAAGAGCTTAGAGCATCAACAAAACAGACTTATCGGCACGAAATTTTCCTCCTACGCTTTTGACTGAGCGAAATGGTTAGGTAGGGAGAAGATCAGTATGTTGAACGCAGATGTGAGCGCACGACGCCAAAAGGCTATCGCACGCGGTGTCGGTACGATGACGCAGATTTACGCTGATCGGGCAGAGAACGCAGAGATCTGGGACATTGAAGGCAAGCGCTATATCGACTTTGCCGCCGGGATCGCTGTGGTCAACACCGGTCACCGCCACCCACGCGTGATCGAAGCCGTGAAACAGCAGCTCGATCAGTTCACGCACACCTGCCACCAGGTGGTGCCGTATGAAAACTATGTGCGACTGGCCGAGCGCTTGAACGCTGCCGTGCCTGGTGATTTTGAAAAGAAAACGGCTTTTGTTTCGACCGGCGCTGAGGCTGTGGAAAACGCGATCAAGATCGCGCGCGCAGCGACTGGTCGCGATGCTGTCATCGCATTCTCAGGTGGTTTTCACGGGCGCACCTTCATGGCGATGTCGATGACCGGCAAGGTGATTCCCTACAAGGTGGGCTTTGGCGCAATGCCGGGCGATGTGTTTCACGCCCCCTTCCCCGTGCCACTTCATGGTGTCAGCGAAGAGGATGCGCTGGCAGCACTTGATCGTTTGTTCAAGGCCGATGTGGACCCTGCCCGGGTGGCAGCTATGGTGATCGAGCCGGTGCAGGGTGAAGGTGGGTTTTATGAAGCACCAACATCGTTCCTGCATCACTTGCGTTCCATGTGTGACGCACACGGCATCTTGCTTATTGCCGATGAGGTGCAGACCGGCTTTGCACGGACTGGCAAGCTATTTGCGATGGAGCATCACGGCATTTCTGCCGATCTCACAACCATGGCCAAAGGGCTTGCTGGAGGCTTCCCTCTGGCAGCAGTTACTGGGCGCGCTGAAATGATGGACGCGGCTGCTCCAGGAGGACTTGGTGGTACCTATGGCGGCAACCCAATCGGTATCGCCGCTGCGCACGCTGTGCTTGATGTGATCGACAACGAAGACCTCTGCACACGCGCCACCCTGCTGGGCAACCAACTGAAGCAGCGCCTTGAAAACCTGCGCGCCGAGGTGTCACATATCGCTGATGTTCGCGGTCCAGGCTTAATGACGGCGGTGGAATTCACCACCCCGGGGAACGGCGCACCCGATACGGCGTTCACACAGGCGGTTAAAGACGCCGCATTGGACCGCGGCTTGATCTTGCTCACCTGCGGCGTGTTCGGCAATGTTATCCGGTTCCTGGCGCCGATCACCATCCAGGATAGAACTTTTATCGAGGCGCTCGACATTATTGACGCTTCCATCAAACAGGCTGCGGCGGCGTCCCCAGCAAAGGAAAAAGCAGCATGATAGCATCCGCCCTGACCGATCGATTGAATGACAAGGACCTCGTGATTGATGCCGCTTTGGTAGCGGGACGTTGGGTTAAAGCGTCCTCGTCCGGCAAGACGTTCAGCGTCACCAATCCATCGACCGGTGAGACGCTTGCTCAGTTGCCCGACATGGGGCCGCAAGAGGCGGGCGAGGCCATTGATGCTGCATATGAAGCGCAGAAAGACTGGGCTGCCAAAATAAGCAAAGACCGCAGCGCCGTGCTTCGAAGACTGCACGATCTGATGGTTGAGAACGTCGATGATTTGGCCATCATCTTGACCGCAGAGATGGGAAAACCCTTAGCCGAAGCCAAGGGTGAGATTCTGTATGGCGCGAGCTATGTGGAGTGGTTTGCTGAAGAGGCCAAGCGCGTTTACGGCGATGTGATCCCTGGCCATCAGGGCGACAAGCGGATCGTGGTGCTGAAACAGCCCATTGGGGTTGTGGCATCCATCACACCGTGGAACTTTCCCAATGCGATGATGGCCCGGAAGATGGCCCCTGCCCTTGCTGTGGGCTGTGCCTTTGTTGCCAAACCGGCCGAACTGACGCCCTTGTCAGCCATCGCGATGGGTGTGTTGGCCGAACGCGCTGGACTGCCGAAAGGCCTTTTCAGCGTGCTGACGACGACCGACAGCGCAGCAATGGGCAAAGCGTTCTGCTCCAACCCAAAGGTGCGCAAACTCTCCTTCACCGGGTCAACGCGCGTTGGCAAAATCCTCATGAAGCAGGCCGCCGATCAAGTCTTGCGCACCTCCATGGAGCTTGGCGGCAACGCGCCGTTCATCGTGTTTAATGACGCCGATCTGGACGCCGCTGTTGAAGGCGCCATGGTCTCCAAATATCGCAACAATGGTCAGACCTGCGTCTGCGCGAACCGGATCTATGTGCAATCAGGCGTCTATGATGCCTTTGCGGCCAAGCTGGTCGAGGCCGTGAAAGGTTTGCAGGTTGGCGATGGGTTTGAGGATGGCGTGAATGCTGGGCCGCTGATCAACAAAGCTGCCGTTGAGAAGGTGGAAGCGCACATTGCCGATGCCACTGGGAAAGGTGCCAAAATCGCAGCCGGTGGCGAGCCACACGCGCGCGGTGGAACCTATTTTCAACCCACTGTGCTGACAGGTGTGACCAGCAACATGGCCGTCGCACGTGAGGAAACATTTGGGCCGGTGGCGCCACTGTTCTCCTTTGACGATGTGAACGATGTCATCGCCAAAGCCAACGATACAGAGTTTGGATTGGCCGCCTATTTCTACGCCACGGACCTTGCCCAGGTGTGGCGGGTGGCCGAAGCGTTGGAATACGGCATTGTCGGCGTGAACACCGGTATCATCTCCAATGAAATGGCACCCTTTGGCGGCGTTAAGCAGTCCGGCCAAGGCCGGGAAGGGTCCAAGTACGGCATCGACGACTATCTGGAGATCAAATATGTCTGCCTGGGCGGTATCGACGGCTGAATATTGCCACCTGAGGAGAGCCCCTAGCTCTCCTCGCTGGTTGTCAGCATTTCGATCTCTACAAAGGCGACTGGGCGGTCATTGGCGTTGATCACATCGTGCTCAACACCCGCCTGGCGCGCATAACTCACCCCCATCTGCATTGGGGCCTGCGTGATCGCGCCATCACGACTCTTGATGTCGAGAGCACCATCGAACAGGGGCACAACCACATAGTCGTGCCCATGGCGGTGCCAGCCGGTATTGTCGCCCTTCTTGGCAAAATTCCATCGCGTCACACGGATGGCATCGTTCTCGATTTGAACGGTTGGAATGGCCGTGCCGACAGATGCACTGCACATGGCTCGCTCCTACGCCTGATCTGCGCGCGACAGCACGCTTTGCGGCCGGGCTTTGTGAAGGGCAGCGGTCAAGATGCCTGCCACAACGGCTTTGGCGATATCGCCGGGGATAAAGGCCGTCACCAGCGCGGCAGCTTCCACCAACGTGCGGTCCAGAACAATCGACATGCCGACGACGCCAAACGCGTAGAGCACGAGGATGCCGCCAATGATGCTGGCACTGATGGCGACAACCGTCAGGTTTACGCTGCGCCAGCGTTCGACGATCAGGCCAGTTACAAACGCGGCCACCGGCCAACCGAACAGGAAGCCAGCGGTCGGCCCAGCAAAAACACCCAGGCCGCCGCGACCACCGGCAAGCAATGGCAAACCAACCGCGACCAACAGCAGGAACAACAGCACAGCGAGCGTGCCGCGCTTGGCGCCGAGCACCGTGCCGCACAGCATGATGGCTAGAGTTTGTGCGGTGATGGGCACGCCAAATCCCAACGAAAAGCTTGGAATGAGGCCGAGAGCCGCGATGAGCGCTGCAAACAAGGCGATGAGGGTGAGATTGCGTTCCATAGGGCGTCCTTTGAATTCAATTTCTTGATGTTGGCTTGAGGCCGCCGCGTGCACGGATCGCTTCGGCGACCTGCTCAGCGTCATCAATGGCCAAAACAGTGAAAGGCAAAATCACGCGCCAACGTGGTTTTGTTCGTGCGCGCGCTTGCCATGCTTGCCCCAACTGGCGGCCTTTGTCAGCCAGCGTTGGGGTAAAGCGGATAACCAGCGCAATGCCCAGTTCCAACGCACGCGTGTTGAGCCCCAGGCGCGCAAAGGGCTTCAATAGCCATTGCACGACGGCAATCATATCCGACAAACGGGTTGTCATGGTCACAAGTGTGGCCAAGCCAACGGCTGTTAGCAGTCGCAAGGTGATGAGAGCGCCACTGGATGGGTCGCCGATGACTAAGTGCCAAACCACCAACAAGATAAGGAATGGCCAAAGCGCCCAAAGCGCTTTGATACCAGCAGTGAAGAATGTGCGCCCCGGCAGGGCATAAAGGGTCAGGCAGCCAAGAAAAGCCGCAACCTGAAAGGCCAGGTTTTGATTGGCGACCAGCACGATGGTCGCGGCACATAGGAGAGACAGCTTCAGCCAAGCTGGCCAGCTATGGGCGCGAGTTTCAACTGGCGAGGTTAGAGAGATCATCATCACCCCCTAGTTGGCGCATGCGCGCTTCAAACGCTGGCAGCACTTTCAGCGGCGGTCCGTCCATCGCCAGTTGCCCTTCATCAATCCATAGAATCCGCGAACAATCGGCCAAATGCGATGGGTCATGGGCAATGTGCACCAACATGGTGGGCACGGCCTCCAGTGCGCGAGCCAGCTGCATCTGCGTTGGAATATCCAAGCCAGAATAGGGCTCGTCTAGGACAATGGCTTTGGGCTCCATGGCGAGCACGGCCATTAAACAGACAAGGCGCTTTTGCCCTTGAGAGAGACGGTGCACCGCTTCCTTGGCCCAATGGGTTTTGTCAAAGCGCTGAAGCATGTCTTCAACTTTATTGGCGGCCTCGGTTTTGCTCATGCCCTTTTGCAGCAGACCGAAGGCGAGTTCCTCTTCCACTGTGGGGAAGATGATCTGATGATCAGAATTTTGAAACAGGATGCCAACGGTTGAGAGAGCTCCGGCGCGATCAGCGTAAACGTCCACGCCATCCACACGGACTGCACCACTGGTCGGTTTCACCAACCCGCAAAACAGCCGAGCAAAGGTCGACTTGCCTGAGCCGTTGCGACCGACAACACCTATGCGGTGATCATCGGCGCGTACCGAAATATCGGTGATGATAGGCTTGCCCTCCAACACCAGCGAGACGTTGGAAAATTCAAACGACGCGGACTTGGTAGATTCGGCAGACTGGGAAGGCGAAGACACCAAGGCAAGACCCACAAAGCTATCCGCCGCTGAGGATCAGCCTGTAGCGGAACTGGTCGAATATCACAGCTAGGATGAGCAGTGCACCCAGCAGCACCATCTGCATGTAGGAGCTGATTTGCGCAAGGTTCATCCCATTTTGAACGAGCACAATGAAGAACGCTCCAAGCACAACGCTGAGCACGCTGCCGATCCCACCGCGCAATGACACACCGGCGATAACGCAAGCGGCAATGGATTCAAGGGCAATGGAGGCGCCGAGATTGGCCTCGCCTGATTCCACGCGCGCGGTGAGCAGAAGGCCGGTGACCGAGGCGATGAAGGCGCAGATGAGATAGCACATCAAAAGCGTGCGCTTGGTGTTGATCGCTGAGAGATGCGCCGCTTTGATGTTGCCACCAACGGCATAAATCTGCGTGCCCAAACGGGTCTGCGTCATCAAAACCCACATGATGACGATGAAGACCAAGGCCACAAGAACGGGCGCAGGTATCCCCCATAATCGCCCGAAGCCCAGCGTGTCGGCAAACACAAAGGGCATGCCGGAAACAGGCACACCGCCAGTGAGGAAGAGCGCAATGCCGGCACCCACCGAGGACACGCCCAACGTCATGATGAACGGTGAAACCTCAAAATAGGCCACGCCGATTCCGTTCACGAGGCCAACCATCAGGGCCGCGCCAAAGCCCATAAAAGCGCCAAGCACGATGGCAAGCCAAATGGCATCAGGGAAGACGCCCGCCAGCCACACCATACCCAGGGCGGAGACCACAGAGGTGAGCGCTATCGCCGTTCCAACCGAGAGGTCGAAGCCACCGGAAATCAGCACCACCATCTGGCCCATCGAAACAAGTACCAAGAACACCGATTGGCGGGCGACATTGACCATGTTTTGCATGGTCAAGAAGGAGGATGACAGCAGCGCGAAGATGATCACCGCCCCTACCAGGAAGAAGGGCAACACGCCGACCTTCACAAACATGTTGCGGATGAGCTTGAACGCTCCAGGCTGGGCTTGGCTCGTTTCAGGGGTGGTGCTCATGACGACGCTCCAGATTCATCAAAGAAATATTTCAACACCACATCCTCACGCATATCCTCACCGGCGAGTTCAGCGGTAACAGCGCCATGGGCGAGCACCAGAAGGCGGTGGGAAAGGTTCATCACTTCAGGCAAGTCAGAGGAGATAACGATGACGGCCTTGCCGTCCTCGCACAGCTCCTTGATCAACAGGTAGAGGGCCGCACGGGTGCCCATATCGACGCCAACCGTCGGCTCATCGAAAATGTAGACATCAACGTTTTGGCCAAAGCAGCGACCGAACAGAACCTTCTGCTGATTGCCTCCAGAGAGCTGAGACACCACTTTTTTGCGATAGCCTTCTGAAAGCTCTACATGATCGGAAATGGTGAGAACCTCTGCACTGACAGCCTTGCGATCCACGAAGGCCGAGCGATTGGGTATCTTGTCGCCCATGACGAGGTTCACCGCGAGGTTCTGATCGGACCGTTTGGCAAGATCCAACCCCTCATTTTTGCGGTCGGGCGAGAGGTAGTACATGCCCGCGCGGATGATCGCCGCGGTGGAAGCCTTGCTGATATCCTGGCCCTTCAAGCGAACCGTACCTTGAGCATGCGGCATGAGACCCATGAGCGCACGAAACAGGCGGGACTTGCCCGAGCCAACCAGCCCGGCAACGCCTAGCAATTCACCGGCGCGCACGTTGAAGCTCGCGCCGTGCACGCCATCGGTGGAAAGGTTCTCCACCTCCAGTAGTGTCTCGCCCTGAAGGTTCTCGATTTTGGGATAAATTTCGTCGATGGCACGCCCGGTCATCATCTCAACCAGCGCCGCCTCATCGGTCTCGCTCATCGCCACCGTGCCAATCTTGGCGCCATCGCGTAGCACGGTGATGCGGTCAGCAATGCGGACAAATTCTTGGATGCGATGGGAAATGTAGATCACGCCCACACCACGCTGTTTCAGCGACAAGACAAAGTCGAACAGATGATCGACTTCCTTGTCGGTTAGCGATGCCGTTGGCTCGTCGAGGATAAGAACTTTGAGGTCGCCGTGGAAAGCTTTGGTGATCTCGACCATCTGCTGCTGGGCGCGCGACAGGCTCGCCACAGTCGCGTTGGGATCGATGTCGAAGCCAAGCTCGGCCAGCATTTCTTTGGAGCGCTGGCGCATGGTTTTGTGATCAAGAAACGGGCCGATCAGCGGCTCCCAACCCATAAAGATGTTTTGCGCGACGGTAAGCGTCGGCAGCAGGCTGAATTCTTGGAAGACAGTGTAGATGCCCTTATCCTGCGCGTCGGCGACGCTGGTGAAATGCAGCGGCTCACCGTCTAGCGTCATGGTACCGCCCGACGGATTGTTGGCACCAGCAAGAAGGGAAATCAGCGTGGATTTTCCCGCACCATTTTCACCGAAAAGCACGTGCACTTCACCGGCTTGCAGATCGAAGTCGACCGCATTGAGGGCCACAACGCCGGGATAGCGTTTGGTGAGCTTCTCAAGAGAGATCAGCGGTTGCGCGGCGGATGACACGGGATGGACCTTTGGCAAAAGAGCGGGCTGGGAGAAGTTCTCCCAGCCCGACATTGTGGGTGAGTCGCGCCGGGAGGTCGCGGCTCAGCTCCCTTAGTTTTCGACGCTGAAAACAGGTGAGAAACCATCCGGCGGAAGGATGTTCTCACGTGGCACATCGTTGATGTTGTCGGGATCGACCACAAAGATCTGCGGCCCGACATGGGAGATGAGGTCTTCGCCTTCAAGCGCGCGCACCGCCTGGTCAATCGCCATACGGCCCTGGATCACCATGCTGTCGGCAGGGGCTGCCAAGATGAAGCCCCGCTGAATGCCGGTGTACACGCCAGGCGTCATGTAGAAGGAGAGAAGTTCAACCTCACCAACCAGTCCACGTTCGCGAATGAGACCTTGTGCGGCTTCGGCGGTGACAGCCGTACCGGCAAGATAGCGAACGTCAGGATTGGCCTGGAGAACGTCCTCAACCAAGGAAAGCTGAACCTCACGGCCGGTATCACCATAGCGCGGTTCAAGCACTTCAATGGCCGAACCTTCCACAGCTTCCATAAAGCCCTGATGGGCTGCTTCCACCCAACCAGCGCCAGCTGGCCCTGGGAACCAACCCACTTGAACCGAATCGCTTCCGGCAGGATGCTGCTCAGCAAGGTAGCGGCCAGTTTCGGCGCCCATGGTGTAGAATGACACCAGCGCTTTGGCGGTGATGTCTGGTGAGGAAACACCGTTCACCAAATCAATCACCGGAATGCCTTGGGCAGCGATTTCAGCAATCACATTGTTCAGGCCATCACCTGAAATCGCGCCAATCGCCACGGCTTGCGCGCCACCGGCAACACAATCTTCCAACTGGCTGATTTGCGTTGTCAGCTCGGTGTAGCCACCTGCTTCCACAAGGTTGAGGTTGACGCCAAGGCGTTCAGCTTCATCGGCCACACCATAATTCACGCCCAACCAGTACGCATCTTTCATGTGTGGGAACGACACGCAGATGTTCCATGGCTGACTGGCTGATTCCAGCGCTTCATAACTCACATCGCTCACTTCACCGTCAGCGGAAAAGGCAGGCGTTACTTGCTGAGCGGGATAAGGAAACCAGTTGTCCATCGCAAACGCGCTGGCCGGCAGCAGGCTGGCAACGGCAACCGTTGCGAGCAGCTTCTTGGTCAATGTCATGGGTAGTCCTCCAAGTTGAATGTAGTCCGTTCTTTTGGTGTCTCGATCCGGGGGGAAGCACAGGGCGCCGCATGGCACACCAGTTGGGGAATGGTCGAAGAGCTTAGGAAAGGGCCTCACGGATTGCGGCGAGCACAGCTTTGCGATCCTTGCGCGCCGCCAGAGCGCCATCCATGTCGACTTTTTCGAATTTCACCGGCATGTGCGGTTGAAGCTGGCCGATCAGGTCCATGTCCGCCGATATGATGGCGCCCAGCGTGAAGTATCCACCGCCGGAGACCGCATCGCGATGCAACACGATGGGCTCAGTTCCGCCGGGCACCTGAATGGAGCCATAGGAGTAGCAGCCATCAACGATGTTGGATGGATCCGAGCCCGCACCAAATGGTGGTTCGCGGTCGACAAATTCCAGCGGACGACCGCCCTTGAAGCGATACCCCATGCGGTCGGCTTCGGGCGCCACGGCCCAATCATCATCGAAGAAGTTCTGTCCCGAGGCTTCAGTGAGGCGGTGCCAATAGAGGCCAGGCAGAACACGCAAGGTCGTTGGTGAGCCGGGGCCACGGCGCAGATTTTCAGGCACGCTTTTGCCCGCCGTTCGAGCCCCTTCGCCAACGGGAATGTCATCGCCTGCCGCAATCGCGCGGCCTTCAAAGCCACCGAGCGCGCCAATGGGATAAGTGGACCGGCTGCCGAGCGCTGGCGGCGTTGTGATGCCGCCGGACACAGCGATGTAGATACGAGCACCGTCTTTAAGGAAGCCAAAGCTCAACGTTTGACCCGCCTTCACAGCGAAGGATGTCCAAGGCTCCTGCTCTTCTCCATCCAACAGGATAGGCATGGTCGCACCTGTTACGGCAACGGTGGCGGGCGCGGTGAACTCAATTTCAGGCCCCATGAACACAGCTTCCAATCCAGCGGCGTCTTCAGGGTTACCAACCAGCATGTTGGCAGCGCGCATCGCCAAGCGATCCATGGCCCCACCAACGGGAATTCCCAAGTGGAAATAGCCGGGACGACCAAGGTCTTGAATGGAGGTTGAGAGGCCTGGATTTTTTATCTTAAGCGACATTGAGGGCCTCCAGCAGTTTGGCGTTGGTGCCGCGCATATCCGCGTTGAAGGCATCAAGGTCGAACTCAACCTCAGCGATGCGCGGTGTGTAGGTGTCGGCCTCTACTTCGGCGAGGATGCGATCGTACTCAGCCCGATCAATCGGCTTCCATTTGACGATGTCGCCAGGCTTGAAGAAGACCATGAAGTCTTTCAGGTAAGAGGTCTTCTGCTCTGGGTCGAAGATCGGCATCGGGGTGATGCCAAACATCTGGTAGCCGCCAGCTCCGCGGACCGAGTAAATGCATGAGAAGCAACCGCCATAGCCCACTGTTTGTTTGGGCGTGTCGGTGCGTGGGCGCAGATATTTGGGCACCTCGAGCTGCTTCTCACGCTCTACCAATTGATAGAGGAACGGCAGGCCAGCCACGAACCCGACCATAGAAACAAACCAAGGCTGGGAATGGTGCGCCTCGATGAAAGCTTCGGCACTGTCATAGCCATTGATCTTGGCCGCATAGTCCAAGTCAGTGCCGCTCGGGTCCTGATGGCGCTCGCGGAAGCGCATCAGCGTTTCGTGCGTCCAAGGGTCTTGGTAATAGACTGGAATCTCAATGATGCGGGTCGATAGTCGTTTGTCCGCGTCCTCGGCCTTATGCTCCAGCTCTTTGATGCGGGCCATGATGTCGTCTGGATGGATGACATCGGGGTCAAAGCGCACCTGGAAAGAGGCATTGGCCGGACAAATCTCGGTCACGCCATCAATGTTGGCCTCGCGCACGGCGTTGCTCATGGAAAGCGATTTGAAGAAAGCGTCGAGAGACATCTCGTCGTCCATCTCGACATAGATGTGCTCATCGCCGCCATTCGTGTAGCGGGTTTTCATTATGCTGCTCCTTGCGATTGGGGCGGCATCAAGTTCCCGGCATCAAGCCAGGGTTCGAGCCATTGGGTGTGGAATTCGCCTGCCAGAACGCCAGGGTCTCGGCAGAGGGCTTGATGCAGGGGGATCGTTGTCTTGATGCCATCAATCGCCAGCTGATCGAGGGCCGCTGAAAGCTTGGCAATGGCATCGGTGCGCGAGGCGCCATGCACGATAAGTTTCCCAATAAGGGAGTCATAAAAGGGCGGGATCTGGTAGCCCTCATAGATGAAATGATCGAAACGACTGCCCGGCAAGTCCGGCACTTTCATCGCGCCAACCTGGCCAGGCCATGGCATAAACTGCATGAAGGGATCTTCAGCGTTGATCCGCACTTCAATGGCGTGACCATCGCGTGTGATGTCAGCCTGGGCGTGGGTCAGAGATGCACCACCGCAGACCTTGATCATCTCTTCGACCAGCCCAACACCGGTGATCATTTCAGTAACCGGATGCTCCACCTGGATGCGCGTGTTCATCTCGATGAAGAAGAACTCATTGGAGGCTTCGTCGCAGAGATATTCAAGCGTGCCCGCGCCGCGATAGTTGACCGCTTCGGCAAGGGCCACAGCACTGGCGCAAAGCGCTTGGCGGGTGGGTTCATCCAAGCAGGTCGCGCCGGCCTCTTCCCAAACTTTTTGGCGGCGCCGTTGAAGAGAGCATTCACGCTCGAAGTAATGAACAGCGCGCTCACCATCGCCCATGATTTGTACTTCGATGTGGCGGGGTGAACGGATCGCACGCTCAAGATAAAGCCCGCCATCGCCGAATGCTGCGGCAGCCTCTGCCTGCGCTTGTGGCGCCATGGTGCGCAATTCGTCTTCGCTCTGTGCGATACGGATGCCCTTGCCGCCTCCGCCAGCGGCTGCCTTGATCATAACGGGATAGCCGATTTCAGCGGCTACGCGCGCGGCCTCATCAACCGTGTCGAGGCGACCTTTTGAGCCCGGCACCACAGGTACACCCGCTGCCTGCGCCGCTTCACGGGCGGCAACCTTGTCGCCCATCCGATCGATGGTCTCGGCATCCGGACCAACAAAGATCATGCCCGCATCGGTTACAGCGCGTGCAAAGGCAGCGCTTTCGGCAAGAAAGCCATAGCCGGGATGCACGGCATCAGCGCCGGTTTCTGCCGCAGCGGCGATCACCTTCTCGATGCTGAGATAGGAATCGCTGGCTTTGGTCGGGCCGATGCAAACGGACACATCAGCAAGCCCAACGGCCATCATGTCAGCGTCAGCCTCAGAATAGACCTGCACAGTCTCAATACCGAGTGCCTTGGCGGCTCGGTTGATCCGCACAGCGATCTCGCCACGGTTTGCAATAAGAAGGCGCGAAATGGCCATAGCTAGCCCGCCAGCTCCGCAAGAACCTGGCCTGCCGTAACCGGCGTTTCATTCTCCGCCACATACCCATCGAAGGTGCCCGCACTCTCGGATTTGACCTCTATGAAGGTCTTCATCACTTCTACAAGCCCAATGGTATCGCCCACAGCCACGCTGTCGCCTTTGGATTTGAAGGGCGGCGAGTTGGGGTCCGGCTTATGATAAAATGTACCTGGAAGCGGTGATTGAATGTTGGCCATGGCTGGTATCCTTGTGCTCGTTTTCTTGTCCGTTTTTCTGGGCTTTCAGTGCCCAATAACGGTGGCTGCCGGCGCGATGCTGATACCAGCATCGGTGAGCGCGGCGCGTATGGCTTTGCCCATTTCCAAGGCGCCTGGTGTATCGGAGTGGAAGCAAATGGATTCAAACGCGATTTCGACGTCTTCGCCCTCAACGGTGGTGACCGTGCCCTCTTTGCAGGCCTTCACGCACTTGGCGGCAATCTGCTCGATGTTGGGTCGACCGACCTGGCGGCGAAACACAATCGATCCCGAGGCGTCATAGTCACGGTCGGCATAAAACTCGCGCACCACGGGATGTCCGTTTTGCTTGGCAATTTCGTAGGTCTTCGAAATGCCCATGCAGAACAGGATGGTGTCACCGGAAACATCGGCGATGGTTTCCACCAGGTGCTGCGAGAGCTGTTCGTTGACCGCGGCCTCCATATAGAGCGCACCATGAGGCTTGATGTGCTGCAGCGATACGCCGTGCCGACGACCAAATTCCCGCAGTGCGCCGACTTGATAGAGAATGTCGTTGACCAGCTCTTCAGCGCTGGTCTCAATACGGCGGCGTCCAAAGCCCTGGAGATCGTTGTAGCCAGGGTGTGCACCCAGTCCCACACCGTACTTTCCGGCCAGTTGAACCACGCGGTTCATGGAGTTGGGATCACCGGCGTGAAAGCCTGTGGCCACGTTGGCTGAACTGATGAGCGCCATGATGTCTTCATCAGGGGCATCACCGAGTGTCCATTGGCCAAACCCCTCGCCCATATCGCAATTCAGATCGACCACGCTCTTCATCAACAACCACCTCACTGGATGGGTCATAGGCTTCCAAAGGCACCCCAAAATGAAAAGTTCTATTTTTTGTGGAAGCAATATCGAAAAACTCGATATCTAATAAGATCCAATTTTCATAAATGAATTCAATCTCTGAAACCGTTTTCTACGTCACCATTCTTTCGTTTTGACGTTATCTGATAATCTGATATCTTTGTTTCAAATGACAAGAAATTAGGCAGAGCGCATGAATTTGAGGCACCTGAAATACTTCGTCGCTACTGCAGAGACCGGCCAAGTGAGCCGCGCGGCCAACGCACTGTCAATTTCACAGTCGTCTGTCACCAGTGCCATCAAGGAGCTTGAGCAGACGCTGGACACTGAGCTGTTTCAGCGAACATCACATGGCATGGAGCTCACCGAAACTGGCCGTGAGTTCCTCTCTTCCTGCAAAGATATTTTGGAGAAGGTGGACGAGGCGACAAGGCTTTCCCGGCGCCCCAGTGAACTCACAGGCGCGCTTTCCATCGCTGCTACCTACACCGTGATCGGCTATTTCCTGCCCTATCATCTGGATCGGCTTGCTCAGCTGCATCCCGGCCTTGATATCACGTTGCACGAGCTTAATCGCGAGAGCATCGAAGAAGGGCTGTTGTCCAATCGTTTTGATATGGCGGTGCTGCTGACCTCGAACCTTAGCAATCCGCACCTTGAAACCGAGACTTTGATGCGCTCGCCACGCCGCCTTTGGGTGCCCAGCGGGCATCGCTTTGCCCGCAATGGCAAGGCGACATTCAAAGAGGTCGCGCAAGAAGACTACATTATGCTGACGGTGGATGAGGCTGCGCACACGACCATGCGCTATTGGAGTGAGACCAACTATACACCGCGCACGAAGCTACGCACCTCTTCAGTGGAAGCGGTGCGCTCGATGGTCGCCAATGGGCGCGGCGTCACCATTCTGTCGGACATGGTCTACCGACCATGGTCGCTGGAGGGCAAACGTCTGGAAACAGCGGCCACTGATGTGAGCTTGCCATCGATGGATGTCGGCTTGGCCTGGGATCGAGCTGCTGAATTCTCAGCCCCCATGAGCGTGCTGCGCGACTACTTCCACCAAGCCTATGTGACCCCGCAGGTTGGTCCACAGCACCGATGATGGCTCCCAAGACACGGCGGGGGAAGCGTGTAGTCGCCTTCGCGCCTCAAGCGCTTGACGCCGCCCACTCAATCATGTTGGCGAAGAGTTTTTTATAACCTGGCCAGGCGAGAAATGCTGGCGGCAGCCAATGCTCGCTCATATCCGATGTCCAGGCGACCGTACGCCCTTGGCCATGCTGGCCAGTGACAAGCAGCGGCAGGCCGCGTTGCGCTTCAGGAAGTTCAAGCACGCATTCGACACCAGCTTCAGTCTTCAGTTCAACTTCATTCACACCGAGCAAATAGGGCCAGTCGCCGGTAACGCCCGCGAGGATGGGGTGATTAGGCGCTTTGACCACAGGCTTTGCCCCTTCGGGAATTTCCAGGCGGTCATCACACGGCAAACAGGTCACCGGCAGCGCTTTTTCGACCAGGGTTTTATGCCAGCGCGCACGCCCATCGATGCCCTGGAAAGAGAAGTAGCCGCCGATCATGATCAGACCACCGCCTTTGCGCGTCCATTCCTCAATCAAAGCGATGCGGTTGGGTACACGTTCTCCGCGAAGCCAGACATCGGGATGCAAAAGCAAAGTGTTGGCGCCGATGTCGGACAAGATGATCACATCATAGTCGCTGAGGCCTTCCAGGGTTGTTGGAAACGCTTCAGCGGCTTCATGAGCCGGCATGTTGGTAACGTTCAGACCAGCGTCTTTCATGTCAGACAGGAACTGTTTGGCGCCGGTGTGAAAGGTCACGCTGCCAAACTGATCAAAGCCTTTGAAGTGTGTGGCCGCGCTGACCCAGCTTTCGCCGACAAGCAGTACGTTGGTCATTCTAGTTTCCTTCATTCAATCGTTGGAGAAGCGCCCGCCGAGGATTGTCCACCATCAAGAAGTGCAAGTCCTGGGAGCTGAGGCCCAGCCGTTTCAATCGGGGCAGCACATGGCGCGACACATGGGCATATCCGTTGCCGCCATAGGCGCAGAGCATCATTTTCAGGAAGACATCCTGCGATAGCAGAACCTGTTCGCCGAAACCATCAGCAAACAGGGACGCGATGGCTTTGGTGGTCTGTTCATCGCTGGGGCACTGAACCTTTTGATCGTCGTACCAATAGTCCATGCCCATCATGTCATATTCGATATAGGCGCCGCGCCGGGCAAGCAGACGCTGATAGTCGCGGTCTGCATGGCTTGGGTTCATATGGCAGAGGATGACCCGGTCCAGCGGGTGACCGCAGGCCTCGATCTCATCAAGCACGTCATGGGCAAGTCGTTCCCAGCCCGGCAAATGAACCATTAAGGGCAGGCCGGTGCGCACAGCGGCTAGCGCCGATCCGCGCAGTACCTTGCGTTCTTCATCGGTAAAGTCAGCCGAGACGCCAATCTCGCCAATCAGCCCAATGCGGGCGCCGCTCTGGCCCAAGCCAGTTTCGGCTTCTGATACGATCTCGTCAGCGACATCGTCACTCGACATACCTTTGAGGTGAGCGGGGTGAGAAGCTTCCAAATAATACCCGGAGCCCATGATGATGTTGAGACCTGTGGCCCGGGCAATGCGTTGCAAAGCGTCTGGGTTGCGGCCAATACCCTGGCAGGTTGGATCGACCACCGTGCGTCCACCTTCTGCGGTGAACAGGCCCAACTCTTCAATCGCGAGCGCTTCATCATCTAGGGCGCAGTTATGCTTGTTGGCGAACGGGTCATTGCGCAATTGCCAAAGGATATCCGAGCTGACTGGAACATCACGCACGGGCGAGGTGAATTGCGGATCATTCCCGCGCCACCAGCAGGTACAATCGTTCAAGATATGTTCATGGATCAGGGTCTGACCAAGATCACTGGCTTTCACAGGGCCAAGAACGGTCATCACGCTGTCGGAAAAGCGATGGTTCATGATCCGTGGCTCCCTGATCCTTGCACGCTATAGGGCGCGCTGTGGAAGTCTATCTCAAGGCGCGTAACCTTGGCGAAGATAGCGGACAAACGGTTGTGATCATTTGCGCTGCCATAGCGGTTGATGGCCTGTTTGAGCCACATGGCCTGCGCAGCAAATGTTTCATCCACATGCAGGGCAACCCATGCCTTTAGATCTGGGTTGGAAATCTGGCAGGTGATGGCGCGCTTGCTCCACGTCCAATACATCCATTCGGCAGCAAACATGGCAGTGACGATGTCGAGGAAATCACCTTCTGCAGCAAGCTCGCGCATGCCGTCATCAAAGGCCAATGCCTGCGGTGGAAGATCGACAGGCTGGGTGATGTTGAGGGTTTGATAGCGTTCTTCAAAGTACGGGATTTGCTCATTGGCCAGTGCATCCAGCACACCGATCATCCAGCGGCGCGCTTCCATGTCAGGTGCGCGCGCAACCGCATAGGCAAAAATGGAAATGGCCGTTTCAACGAACGCGCCTTCATAGGCTACGTATCGTTGAAACACGTCTGGGGGGAGACGATCGGCACATATGTCTTCGACAAAGCGGTGGGTTAGCATCTCATTCAAGATGCTGTCATTGGCCTGCAAAATATCGTCTGACAGGCTCACTCAGCGACCTCGATTGCCGGTTTTGCGGCCTCAACAAAGGCACGCACACGATCCACTTCCACCGGGTTCCACCACACGCCGCCTTCTTTCAGCGAGGAGGCCACGATGACGGCGTCAGCGACGCTTAGGATTGATACGATGTTGTCAGCGGTCACGCCGGAGCCAACCAGCACCGGCAGATTGGTGGCGCTTGCCACGTCTTCCAGTTCTTCCAACGTTGCACTGTTGCCGGTGCGTTGCCCCGTCGCGATGACCGCATCTACGTCGAAGAAGGCAAGGTCACGTGTGAGTTCGGCAACCGAGCGGTCAGAGACAATAGCGTGGCTGCCGTGCTTCACATGGGCATCGGCGAACACGCGGATGTGCTCACCGCGCAGAGCCGATCGATAACGCATAGCCTCAGCGGCACGACCTTCCATAAAACCCTCATTGGCCACATAGGCATTGGCCCATTGGTTCACGCGGATGAATTCAGCACCTGCCGCACGCGCGGTCGCAAAGGCGGGCATCGGTGCATTGGCCAGCACATTGATGCCCATCGGCACATCGAAGTTGCGGCGAATACGGTCACTCACCACAGCCATAAAGCCCGTTGTTTCCGGTCCTATGTCTTCGGGTTTGGCAAACGGTACATCGCCATGATTTTCCACGATCAACCCGTGCATACCGTTGGAAATCAGCGCATCAGCATCACGCATGCAAGCATCATAAATGTCATCCATGCTTTGCCCGCGATAGCGCGGACTGCCAGGAAAAGGCGGGCAATGGATCATGCCGATCAGGGCTTTGGGGCGCCCAAAAATATCGCGGATTGCGCCGCCATCATTGCTGGAAATAGTTTGCATAAAAAGTCCAATTCGTGAGTGCTGTCGCGCTCTACTTTTTTCGTTTGAATGAGAACGTCGCTGTAAAAATCCGCGTGTTCAACCAGATGGCAATCAGGATGATTGTACCGGTGACGATCTGCGTGAAGAACGGAGAGATGTGCATGAGGATCAACCCATTGCCAATGACGGCAATGGTGAGCGCTCCCAGCACGGTGCCCAAGATGGAACCACGCCCGCCAAACAGCGATGTGCCACCGAGTACCACCGCCGCAATGACCTGAAGCTCAAAGCCAACAGCAGCGTTGGAGGAACCTGAGCCCAAACGCGCGGCTATCAAGAGGCCTGCAACGGCAGCAGCAACACCAGTGAGCATATAGACAGACGTGATGGTCCAGCGGGCTGGCATGCCGACACGGCGCGCGGCTTCAGGGTTTGACCCGACAGCGATGACCCGGCGGCCATACAGATTGCGGCTGAGGGTCAGCCAACCAATCCCGGCGATGGCCAAAGCGATGATGGCAGGCACCGGGATGCCCATCAGCGTCCCGCGCCCCAAGGCAAAGAAGCCCGGCACGTTGGAAATCGGGATCGAGTAGCCCTGCGTCATGTAGAGCGCCAACCCCCGCAGAATGGAAAGCCCTGCAAGCGTAACGATAAAGGCTGGGATACCTTGATAGGCGACGAACCAGCCTTGCGCAAAACCGATGAAGGCACCCAGCGCGAGCATGGCGATAATGACCACGGGCCAGGGCACGCCCATCATTAGGATGAGGGCGGCAGCGGCATTGATCAGCGCAACTTGCGAGCCAACCGACAGGTCAATCCCCGCCGTGATGATCACGAACGTCATCGCGGTGGCGACAATCAAAATTGGAGCGGCTTGCCGCAAGATATTGAGAATGTTTCCTGTGGTCAGGAATACGTCTGTTGAGAGCGAAAAGAAGATCAGGCAGACGGCAAAAAAGAAGGTGATGGAAAGAACCTGGGCATGCTCGGCGACAAAGTCTGCAATTGCCGAGCCTTGACCACGCTCTGTGTAGTTGACGCTCAAAGCTCTTCTCCCTTGCCGACAATCAGCTTCACAAGGTCTTCAAGGTCAGTATCTTCGATACGGCGTTCGGCCACTTTGGTGCCCTCATACATAACGGCAATCTTGTCGCAAACGCGAAACAGGTCTTGCAGGCGGTGGGTGATCAGGATCACCGAAACGCCGCGCTCTTTCACCCGATTGATGAGGCGCAGCACTGCTTCGACTTCGGCCACGGCCAGAGCGGATGTCGGTTCATCCATGATAAGCACCCGTGGATCAAAGGATGCTGCGCGGGCGATGGCGATGGCTTGGCGCTGACCGCCAGATAGCTGGGCAACTTTGGCATTCAGCTTGGGAATGCGGATATCAAGCTCGTCCAGCATCTCGCGGGCATGGGTTTTCATGGCTGCATTGTTGAGGAACGAGAATTTTGTCTCCTCGCGGCCAAGGAACAGATTGCCCATGACATCAATGTGGTCGCACAGGCTGAGATCCTGAAAGACCATCTCGATTTGCCGCTCACGCGCGTCCGATGGGTTGGTGAAATGGACGGGCTCGCCATCAATGGCGATGGAGCCACTATCGGCAACGTAAGTGCCAGAAATGATTTTGGTCAGCGTCGACTTGCCCGCAGCGTTGTCGCCAATCAGCCCAACACATTCACCTGGTGCGACATCAAGATCCACGCCTCGCAAAGCTTCAATGGAGCCGAAGGTCTTGCGGATGTCTTTCAGAGAAATGCGCGGTGCAACGGAAGTCCCGGAGAGCGCAAGGCCCTCCGGGGATGATGCGTGCGGGGACGTCATCGTGCCGCCTATTCGAAGATGCTGCGGAAATCATCCACATTGGCTGTCGTAACGATGGTCACTGGAACCGACACGACCGCGTCGGTGGAACCACCTTCAGCCAGTGTGTTGAGTACCTCAACCGCTGTGCCGCCCATCTGGCCTGGGTCCTGCTGGATCACTGCTGTGACATAACCTGCATCGATGCCAGCAATTGCCTGTGCAGTGAGATCCCAGCCGAACACACGGATGGAATCCTGTTTGCCTTGGCTTTCAACAGCAGCGATCGCACCCAGCAGGGCTGGTTCGCCCGTTGCATAGATCGCATCAAGGTCAGGGTTGGCGGTGATCAGGTTCTCAGCGGCGGATAGCGCCAGATCCTGCACGTTCTGGCCATCAACAACAGTTGCCATGCTCACGCCGTCAGCACCTTCGATGGTGTCGACAAAGCCAGCCTGGCGGATGTTCTGAATGGACGAGTTGAGCGCTCCGACGATGCCAACTTTGGCTTCGCCACCCATCTCAGCAGCCATGTAGTCCAGGAAGAACTCACCCATCATTGCACCGGCGGTGGCATTGTCCACACCCACCTGAGCAGCGTGCGGGCCTTCAGGCAGAACAGCATCAACGGCAACCACTGGAATGCCCGCATCAACGGCCTGCTCAACGGCAGGCATGATGCCGTTCACGTCGATGGCGATGACCACAATGCCGTCCACACCCTGCTGGATGTAGGTCTCGATAGCGCTGTTTTGGGCAGCTGGATCGTTGTTGGCATTGAAGATCACCACTTCATCGCCCAGTTCTGCAGCAGCGGCCAGCGCACCTTCGTTCATTTGGTTGAAGAAAAGGGCTTGTTGGTTGATCTGCACAACGGCAAATGTTTCATCTGCCAGCGCGGCATTGGCGCTCAAGCCAAAGACTGCGGTTGCAGCTAGCAATGTTGTTTTGATTGCATTTTTCATCGATTTTTCTCCTGTTAAACTCAGTCTTGGTGAGACCTTTGGTCAGGTCTTTCTGGTAATAGGGTTGGGAGCGCTGACGGACTGACGTTCAATCAATCGCACCGGTAGAAGTTCGGTCGTTTCTAGAAATTTCGGGTCGTCCCAGTCGCCATCCAGCAGCATCTCAATGGCGCGGTGGCCCATGGTGTCCACGGGTTGCTCAACCGCAGTGATCGCCGGGTCGAAAAGGTGGAGTGAGCGAACATTATCGAAGCTGACAAGCGAGATATCTTCGGGCACCCGCACACCCTGGGAACGGAATACCTCAAGCACACCCACCGTTAGCTCGTCAGAGCCGACAAAAAGGGCGGTCTCTCCATCACAGTCCTTGAGGAAGCGCTGGGCAAGCTCGCGACCGGAGGCTGCCGCATGGTCATCGACATAGCTGCGTAGTGGAGCGATGCCCTGCATGCCGCGCCGCAGGCCTTCCAGGCGAGCTGATGTGCTGAACAGGTCTTCTCGGCCGCCAATGTAAGCAACATTGCGATGGCCAGCTTCATAGAGAACCTGTCCGGCCAGAAACCCACCTTGTTCATTGTCGCATAGCACACGCGGGGCACGCGCATCTTTGACATCTTCATCCAGAACGATGGCGCGCGAAAAGCGATTGATCCGTTCTGCGACCTCGGGGGGAGGCATATGGTTGGTGATGAAAACAAGGCCATCGACCAAATTCTGAGAGGCGTTTTCAAGCGCAGCAATCTCGCGGTCGCTGCGGTTCATCGTGGCATGCAGCGTGACCATTTTCCCACGTTCAGCCGCACATGCTTCCATGGCAGCCGCCAGCCTGGAGAAGAACGGATTGGCGATATCAGGGATAATCAGAGCAAAGGTGTCAGAGCGCCCGAGGCTCAATCGGCGTGCGTGCGGATTGGGTCGATAGTCAAGATCGGCAACGGCGCGATCTATGCGGCCACGAGTGCCATCGGGAAGCTCGAGAAAGCCATTGAGATAGCGCGAGACGGTCGCCACCGACACGTCAGCGCGCTTTGCAACATCCTTCAAACTATGCCGATTTTGAGCCAAAAGCGCGCTCTTTCCGTCTTATAAAGCGGTTTAGTAAACGCATTTACACTTGTTCTAAGCACGAGAGTCAAGGATATTGCGCGCACAAGAATGCAGGCGCGGCGAACCTTTGCTGCGCTTCTCGGCTCCAGATCCTGGATGATCAGGGTGAAAAGGCAGACTCTTTTATGCGTGCGTATGTGGTCGGAAATGTCGCTATGGACGAGACCTTTGAGGTCGAGGCGCTTCCGCAAGAAGGGCAGTCTATCCTCGGCACGCAACGCTCCAGCGACCTGGGTGGCAAGGGTGCCAATCAAGCCATTGTGCTTGCTCGTTGCGGTGTGCCGGTCACCTTTATTGGAGGTGTGGGGAATGATGCGCAGGCTGAGAAATTGCGCGCCCGGCTAGCCCAAGAGCCTGTTGATGCTCGCTTTGTCACACTGCCCGGCATGGCCACGGACCTCTCTATCGTGATGGCTGACCCACATGGTGGCAATGCGATCCTAACGACTGTGGATTGTGCCCGAGCGCTTGATGTTTCAACCGTGATGCCAGTGCTCCATGAAGCCTCGGCGGGCGATATGATGGTTTTGCAGGGCAACCTTTCAGCCCATGTGACCGCAGAGTTGTTCGATGTCGCTGATGCCAAGGATTTGAAAGTCGTCTTCAATCCATCACCGGTGGATGAAGCTTTTCGCGCGCTGCTCGGACGGGCGTCCATGGTGTTTGTGAACGAGACTGAAGCCGAGGCCTACACAGGAGAGAAAAGCGCAGGTGCTGTGCGCGCGCTTCTCTCTATGGGCAGCCAATCAGTTGTGATGACGCGCGGTGCCGACGGAGCGTTGTTCGGGCTCCCCAATGGTGAGGTTGGCTGTGTTCCGGCGCATCCTTGTGATGTCGTGGATACAACCGGTGCAGGCGACACCTTTCAAAGCGTGGCCGTTGCTACTGGGATGCTGAACGACAAGCCATTAGCCGAGCAGGCATTACACACTGCAGCTAAAGCTGCGGCCATCACCATCTCTCGTTTTGGAACAGTCAGCGCACTGCCAAGCACGAAAGACCTCGCCTCACTGCTTTGACTGCGGCTCACCACCAATGGATTGGGACAAAGCTGAAGCTGCCTCAATAACGGCGGTGCTCAGGAACCCGATCTGATCGAGACCAACCCGGCTTGTTGGCCCAGAGACAGAGATGCCGGCAACCGCTTCTTGGCTCATGTCGAACACTGGGGCAGCGATGCAGCGCATGCCGAGGTTCTTCTCTTCGCCATCAATAGCAAAGCCACGCTGACGCGTTTCGGCCAAATCAGCGCGCAAGGCGTCTAGGTCAGTGATGGTATGTTTGGTGAACGTTTCCGGGCTATGCGCCGCAAACACACGTTGCAACCGCTCATCATCCATATGCGCCAGTAAAGCCTTACCGATTCCGGAGGCGTGCATCGGCGACAGCGTTCCAGGTGGAAAAAACGCACGAATGTTCTCATGCGTTTCGACCTGACCGATAAACAGAACAGAGCCATTGCGCTCCATGCCCAAATTGGCCGTCTCGCCGGTCTGCTCCATGAGCTTGCGCAAAATCGGTCGGGCACGGTCTACCAAGCTGGACCGGCGCAGAAAGCGCGCACCAATAACAAAGGCCCGGGCCCCGATGTGCCAAACCTGCTCGTCGGCATCGAACTCCACCAAGCCGCGCCCCTCGAGCGTTACCAGGATGCGGTAAACCGTGGCGGGCGATTGATCCATCTCCGAGGCCAGCGTCGAAAGTGTCTTGCCTTGCGCCTCACTTAAGAACTCAAACACCTCCATCGCACGGTCCAGCGATTTGATGGTGTTTTGCGCTGTCTTGTCATCCCACCCCCGCGGTCTTCCGCGGGCTCTATGGCGCTCTTGTTTTGGCGATTTTGGCTCTACCATGACATGCTTTCAAGATTAAATGAAATATCAATTCATGATATGAAAAATATAACATACTGACAAGTATACATTTTTTTGGAAAATCTCTTTTTGAAAAAATATTTCAAAAAAATTTCCTTCCTCCGCCCCTATGCGTATGGTCCGCTCCATGATGCGAAGGAGACGGTCATGAGTTTTCAGAACCCAGTTTTCATTCCCGGGCCCACCAACATCCCGGAGAATCTGCGCAAGGCATGCGATATGCCAACGGTCGATCACCGCTCGCCGTTCTTTGGCAGTATTCTGCATCCAGTACTGGAAAAAGTTCGCCGCATTCTCAAGAGCCGAAGCGCCGAGATTTTCATCTTCCCGTCAACAGGCACAGGTGGCTGGGAAACGGCGCTGACCAACACGCTGAGTGCAGGCGACAAAGTTTTAGCCGCGCGCAATGGCATGTTCTCTCATCGCTGGATCGACATGTGTCAGCGTCACGGATTGGACGTGCAAATTGTCGAGACCCCTTGGGGTCAAGGTCTGCCTGCTGATCGTTACGCCGAGATCCTGACGGCTGATACAGCCCACACCATTAAGGCCGTGCTTGCCACGCACAATGAAACCGCCACGGGCGTGCGTTCCAACATTGCTGCTGTTCGCAAGGCGCTGGATGACGCAGGCCACCCTGCCCTGCTGCTCGTCGATGGTGTGTCATCGATCGCGTCGATGGATTTCCGCTTTGATGAATGGGGCGTTGATGTTGCCGTGACCGGTTCCCAGAAGGGCTTCATGCTGACAGCCGGTTTGGCCATCGTTGGTTTCAGCGAAAAAGCGATGGAAGCAACCAAAACTGCCACGCTGCCGCGCACCTTCTTTGATGTGCACGATATGCGCAAAGGCTATGAGAACAGCGCCTATCCGTACACACCGACGATTGGCCTCATCAACGGGCTCAACACGGCCTGCCAAATGATACTGGACGAAGGCTTGGAGAATGTTTTCGCCCGCCACTACCGCATCGCCGAGGGTGTTCGCCACGCTGTTTCAGCCTGGGGCCTTGAGCTTTGCGCAGCCTCTCCTGAAGTGTACTCTGATACGGTGAGTGCGATCAAAACACCTGTTGGCTTCAACGCCACGGATATCGTCACACATGCTGCTGGCACCTATGGCGTTGCCTTCGGCGTGGGGCTTGGTGAGGTGGCTGGCAAAGTGTTCCGCATTGGACATTTGGGCAGCCTGACCGATGTGATGACCCTAAGTGGTATCGCAACTGCTGAGATGTGCATGGCCGATCTGGGCCTGGATATTGAGCTGGGGTCGGGCGTTGCTGCGGCTCAGACCTATTATCGCGGCCACCCCGCGATTGCACCTAAGCTTGCTGCATAGAAGGAACAGTTCCAATGTACATTCCGACGTTTGATGATGTGAAGGCCGCACATGAGCGCATCAAGCCGCACATTCATCGCACACCGATCCATACATCGTCCTACTTCAACGACCTCGTTGGAGCCGAGCTATTCTTCAAATGCGAGAACTTTCAGAAGGCTGGTGCTTTCAAGGTCCGTGGCGCATCCAACGCCGTGTTTGGACTGTCAGATGAGGATGCCAAGCAAGGCGTGGCAACGCACTCATCGGGCAACCATGCGCTGTCGCTAAGTTATGCAGCTGGGCGTCGTGGCATCCCTTGCAATGTGGTCATGCCGCGCACCGCACCGCAGGCCAAGAAGGATGCCGTGAAGGGTTATGGCGGCATCATCACTGAATGTGAGCCGTCCACGAGCAGCCGCGAGGAGGTGTTTGCGCAGGTGCAGGCAAAAACCGGTGGTGATTTCGTGCACCCCTACAATGACCCGCGCGTTATCGCTGGTCAGGGCACCTGCTCACGGGAACTGATGGAGCAGACCGACGGGGTGGACATGGTGATCGCGCCTATCGGTGGCGGTGGCATGATCTCAGGCACGTGCCTGACTTTGTCGAACATTGCACCGGAAACGGAGATTATCGCAGCCGAGCCCGAACAGGCCGATGATGCCTATCGCAGCTTCAAAGCTGGTCACATTATCGCTGACGATGCACCGGTCACCATTGCTGATGGTCTGAAAGTGCCACTCAAAGAACTGACCTGGCACTTCGTATCCAACCATGTGACCGACATTCTGACGGCGTCGGAAGAGGAAATCATCGCGGCGATGAAGCTCACATGGCAGCGTATGAAAATTGTGATGGAAGCCAGCTGCGCCGTGCCGCTTGCTACCATTTTGAAAAACAAAGACCGGTTCGCAGGCAAACGAGTCGGCGTCATCATTACCGGTGGGAATGTCGATCTCGACACCCTGCCATGGATCAAGTGATTTGAATCACGTGAAGGGAGACTGATCGATGAACGCACCTGTAAACATCAATGCGCTCGACGTTGGCTACGATGTGCCAGCCGTTCCAGGGATGGATGAGGCGACCATTCAGACGCCATGTCTGATTTTGGATCTCGATGCGCTTGAACGGAACATCAAGAAGATGGGCGATTATGCTCAGTCCAAAGGCATGCGCCACCGTGTGCATGGCAAGATGCACAAGTCGGTTGATGTGGCAAAGCTGCAGATCGAAATGGGCGGTGCCTGTGGTGTGTGCTGCCAGAAGGTGTCGGAAGCAGAAGTTTTTGCGCGTGGCGGCATCAAAGACGTGTTGGTGTCCAACCAGGTGCGCGATCCAGCTAAAATTGACCGTCTGGCGCGCATCCCAAAGCTTGGCGCCCGCGCCATCTGCTGCGTTGATGATGTGGCCAATGTTACCGACCTGTCAGCGGCTGCGCAGAAGCACGGCACTGAAATTGAGTGCCTGGTGGAGATCGATTGCGGCGCAGGCCGTTGCGGCGTGACAACCACGCCAGCGGTGGTGGAAATCGCCAAAGCCATTGATGCGGCTCCAGGCCTGAAATTTTCAGGCATTCAGGCCTATCAAGGCGCTATGCAGCACATGGACTCGTACGAAGATCGTAAAGCGAAAATCGACGTGGCGGTGGCGATGGTCAAAGACGCTGTCGACACGCTGAAGGCCGATGGCCTTGAGTGCGATATCGTCGGCGGTGGCGGCACCGGCTCTTATTATTTTGAGAGCACATCAGGCGTTTACAACGAACTTCAGTGCGGCTCCTACGCATTCATGGATGCTGACTATGGCCGTATCCTCGACAAAGACGGCAAGCGCATTGATCAGGGCGAGTGGGAGAATGCGCTGTTCATTCTAACCAGCGTCATGAGCCATGCCAAGGCCGACAAAGCCATCGTGGATGCTGGCCTCAAAGCCCAATCCGTTGACAGTGGTCTGCCGTTTATCTTCGGTCGCGATGACGTTGAATATGTCAAATGCTCCGATGAGCATGGCGTGGTCGCTGATCCAGACGGCGTTCTGAAAGTGAACGACAAGTTGCGCCTGGTGCCGGGCCACTGTGACCCAACTTGCAACGTGCACGACTGGTATGTCGGCGTGCGCGGCGGACAAGTGGAGACCCTCTGGCCGGTTTCTGCTCGCGGCAAGGCTTACTAGGCTCGCGATATAGAAGACCGAATTTAAAACGCCCGCGCGCTGGAACGCTAACGCGCGGGCGCACTCATTTCTAAAGGACCAATGACATGTGGATTGTCCCCGAACGTGACATCGCCGACCTGATGACCCGCGAAGCGGCCTTCGGCGCGGTTGAAAAGGTGTTCGCCGCGATGGCGTCTGGCGATGCCTACAATTTTCCCGTTGTGCGCGAGGCCATCGGCCATGTGGATGCGCTTTATGGCTTCAAGGGCGGCTTTGACCGTGCGGGACTGACCTTGGGCCTGAAAGCTGGTGGCTACTGGCCGAACAATCTAGAGACCCAAGGCATCATCAACCACCAATCCACGGTGTTTCTGTTTGACCCCGACACCGGCCGGGTGAAGGCCATGGTCGGCGGCAACCTGCTCACGGCTCTGCGCACTGCGGCTGCTTCTTCGGTCTCGATCAAGCATTTGGCCCGCGAGGATGCAAAGGTCATTGGCATGGTCGGTGCCGGTCACCAGGCAACCTTCCAACTGCGCGCTGCGCTGGAACAGCGTAACTTTGAGAAAGTGATCGGTTGGAACTTCCACCCGGAAATGTTGCCCAACATCGAAAAAGTCGCGCAGGAAGCAGATCTGCCATTTGAGGCGGTGGAGCTGGACGGCATGCAAGCCGCTGATGCGATCATATCCATCACCTCCTCGCACGACGCCATTTTGATGGCCGATCATGTGAGCCCTGGAACACACATTGCCTGTATGGGGACCGACACCAAAGGCAAGCAGGAAGTGGATCCGGCTTTGCTGGTGCGTGCCAGCGTGTTCACTGACGAGGTTGCGCAATCGATTAGTATCGGTGAAGCGCAGCATGCCGTCGGCCAAGGATTGATCAAGGAAAGTGACGTCAACCAAATTGGTGCGGTCATCAATGGCACCCATGACGGGCGAACCAGCGCCGATCAGATCACTCTGTTCGATGGCACCGGCGTTGGCCTGCAGGATCTTGCGGTCGCGGCCCGTGTTGTTGAGCTTGCTATCGAGCAAGGTATTGCCATAGAGGTCGATTTTTAGCTTCGGCCGTTCCGGCCCTCTTTTGCAAAGTCCCCCAATGCTATGCGTGTTCTGATCAATGGGTTCGGCCGGATCGGTCGAACGCTCCTGCGTCAAATTCTAACCGAAAGTGGCAACAGCGACATTGACGTGGTTGGTATCAACGATATCGCCTCGCTTGAAACCTGCGCCTATCTGTTCCGCTATGACTCGGTTTTTGGCCCTTACCCCGGAACCGTAGAGGACGCACCTGATGCTCTGATCGTGGATGGTCGTGCGATCCCCTTCACGATGCTTGCCGACCTCTCGCATGCTGACCTTTCTGGCGTTGATCTGGTGCTGGAATGCACCGGCAAAGCCAAGTCACGGGACGTCGCTGAGCGCGGACTGAAAGCTGGTGCTAAGACAGTTCTGATCTCCGGACCGTCAGAGGCTGCGGATATCACAACGGTGCTTGGCGCCAATGAGGAAGCCATCGGCGATGCCAAAATTGTCTCCAATGCCTCTTGTACAACCAACGGCATAGCGCCGCTTTTGCACTCACTGGATGAGATGTTTGGGATCGAGCGGGCGCACATCACCACAATTCATTGTTACACAGGCAGCCAACCAACCGTGGACGCACCTGCAGCTAGCCTTGAACGCAGCCGGGCTGCGGCCGTCTCTATGGTGCCAACCAGCACCAGCGCTGCTTCTCAGGTCACGCGTGTTTTGCCCAGTATGCAGGGCAAGCTGACGGTCTCGGCGGTACGCGTGCCGTGCATCAGCGTCTCCGCGGTCGATGCGGTTCTGCAGCTGCAACAGGCACCGGAAGGCCCATTGGATGACGTCCTTACGGGGATGTTCGACGGCTCCAACCTGATTGGCTTAACAAACGATCCTTGCGTTTCCACCGATATGCGCGCGCGGCCAGAATCGCTGGTTCTGGCGCTGCCGGAAACACGACGTGTCGGCGCCCATCAAGTGCGGCTCTTTGGCTGGTATGACAATGAATGGGGATTCTCGGCGCGGATGATCGACATGGCCCGGTTTATGGTCGCGCGCGGCTAAACTTACACGCTGGCACGCTTGCGAATTTTTGTTTGCAAAAGGCACTTGTACCGGACCCAAGGTCATACCCTAAATGGATACGTCGGAGAGAGAGATGACCGACGAAACCCTGCTGACTGCCGCTGAATGCGCCCAGCGCCTTGGCCTTACCACGAAGGCACTGCGCGTCTACGAGGCGCGCGGTCTTATCGAGCCACGGCGCACCGAGAAGAACTGGCGGCTCTACGGCAGCCATGAGATTGCACGCCTCAATGAAATTTTGATGCTGCAACAACTTGGGTTGACCTTGTCGCGAATTGGCCAGGTTCTTTCTGGGCAACAAACCGATCTGGCAGAATTCCTGGCCATCCAGGAAGAAACATTGCGCAGCCGTCAGACGCGCATTGATCGCAGCCTGGCGTTGGTCCGCTCGCTCCAAAGCAACCATGCAGATGGTGAGGTTCTCTCACTGGATGACATGATCAAACTTGCCAAGGAGACGTTGATGACCCCCGACAAAGACGACGCCATCGCCTGGAAACGTTATGAGCAGTCGCGCCCTCGCACTGCCATTCCCACTGATTCTCAGACACTGGCGGATTATCCGGGCAGTTATGCCATGGAGGACGGTTCTTTGGTGGCGATCAGTGTGCAGAAGAACGAACTCTATCTGCAATTGATCGGTCAACCGGAGGTGTTGTTTCAGGCGGAAGCCAAAGACGCCTTTTTCACCACACTTGTTGCGGCACAAGTGACGTTTCAGCGCGACGATGCTGGCAAAGTTGTATCGCTGACACTGCATCAAAACGGTCATGAGATGGTCGCCAGCCGCACAGTCGAAGACGCCTTTGCGACAACCAAACAGGCTTTGGATGAGCGTATCGCCGCCAAGACACCGCTACCCGATAGCGAGGCCGTGATGCGGGACGTGATCGATCAGCATGTGTACGGTATCATCGACTATGATCGCATGACGGAGCCGCTGGCCGATCTTGCGCGCACGCAGGCCGACATGATCGAGGCGGAAATGGAGCGCTTGGGCGCACCCGGCGCTATCACCTTCAAAGGCGTGGATAGCAATGGGTACGATATTTACGAGGTGCAGTTTGCCAATGGGCGCACCGAGTGGGGACTATCGTTGGCTGACAACGGTCAGATCAATGGCCTCTACACGCGTAATGCGGTGTAGAGGCCAGGTATTTGTTGCAGGCCTGTCAAACTAGTCAGCGATGGTGCGCAGCTCCATCTCACTCACGCCAACCGCGAAGTTAAGGCCAACCTGCGTCGAGACGCTCAGCGGTTGCAGTGCAAAGCTTTCATTGGACCCGCCAAGCAGAGCATTGGCGCCGAGGCCAACCCCGGCCGTGGCTTCACCGCCCACACCCACATAGTTTCCAGAGAGCGCTCCAGGCGCCCATACATCCGTGGTTGGTGCAAGCACAGCCCAGGCAATCGTGCCCTGGCTGGTGGACCCAATATCGATGCCAAAGCGTGAAATAACACCGAAATAAGGTTCAGCTGCGCGCGCATCATCGGCTGGCGTGAAGGTGCAATTTAGGTCTTTGGTCGATCCAAAAATAAATCCTGTGCCACCTTCGACAGCACATTCCAACACGCCAAGTTCGACGCGCTCAATGGCTTGACCATTGGCTGGAACCACCAAGGCTGCAGCAAATGCAATGGCGGCGGTGGTTGCCGCCAAAAGTCGCGCGCCGCCCTTGCGCTCTGATTGCTGCGGTAACGATTTGGCTGACAGAATTGGCATGATGTGTACCTTTCGTGCTGATGTTACGATCCTAACGCTGGCGGCAGATTTTGGTTCCGCCGCCGGTCGTTTGACGCCTCTAGGCAGCGCCGCCCTCAACCACCTGTCCAGGGTGGGCTTCGGCCCAATCGGCAAGGAACGCAGCCACCTCTGGATCCCCGGCGAGCTGGGGTGCACGCCGAGGCAGTGCAACACCCTCATGCAAGGCAAGCTCAAGACATCCAATATAGTCGCGCTGCGCCCGCTGCGGACAGTTCTCCGATCCATGGATGATGGTTGAAAGCAGCGTGCCACCAAAACCGTTGACTTGCGACAGGTCTGGGCTGAGCGATAGGAAATAGGCCATCACCTCTGGCAGGCCCTCCCAACCAGCCACCTGGACAGGCGTTAGGCCTTCGCTATCAGGGCGATCATACTCGACGCCCATGGCCACCAAACGCTTCACATGGTCGAGCTTGCCCGGCAAGTACAGGATGACACGGACAATATCGCGATAGGCATCCGGCAGCTTGGCCGTGTCCACGAAAAGGCCGGTCGTATCCTCGCCATCGGCGGCTTTGGCCAGCAAAGTTTCCTCCGGTGTTAGATCGGGAACCGCGCCACGCGCCTCAATCGCACGCGCCAAATCACTGTTGCCGAACACACGCGCATAACCGTAGACGGTGCAGCCCTGGTAGGTTCGCTCGGGATCAGCACCGGCTTCAAGAAGCAGGGCAATCATTGCTGGTGGCGACATCCGCCTCGCCGCTTGATGCAGCGCAGGTACCACCCAAGGCTTTTCGCCACCAATCTCAGCGTCGTTGAACTCATCGGCCAAAGCGCCTGCTTCCAGCAGCATGCGCACAGCTTCCACATCATGGAAGTCCATGGCGCGAAGCATTGCGTTGGTGCCACGCGGGTCGGCGCCATGTTCAAGCAGCATTTTGAGGCCCTCGTGATGCCCCAGCTCAGTCGCGTGATAAAGCGACTCGTCATCATTCGGGTTGGCACCGTGCTCCAAAAGCCAGCGGCCAAGCGGCATGTTGTTGGCATGGCCGATGGCGAGATAAAGCGGCGAGAGATAATGGTCCGATCCCTCAGCCACAGGAATCCCCCGATTCACATCGGCACCATGGGCGAGCAATAGGTCGGCAATGGCCAACATATCTGTCTCACGATCAGGAGAGGCTTGGATCGTCCGCGAGCGAGCGAGATGGACCAAGGCAGGCACCGGTCCAAGATCGCTCTCCAAGCAGCCTGGATCGACCTTTAGGGCGGTTTCTACCGCTTCTCGGCGGTAGAGCGCGATTTCCAGACTCAGCACGCCATCGGCCAGGTCCGGCGTTTCGTCGAAGATCCGCTCCACAACATGGCTCTGGCCATAGTAGAGCGCGATCTTTAGGCGTTGAAGCTTGGCAGCGCGGTCCATTCCGTGAACTTCGACGGCAAGTTTCAGGGCAGGCCAGCTGGCAAAACTGTTTTCTTGCGCGATCACATGCAAATAGTCGGCATGTTTAAGCGGCGAGCCCTTCGGGCGCGGCGGACGAAGGCGAATACGTTCGCGAGCGTGCATGTCGCCCGCCTCAAAAGCGATCTTCAAAGCACGCGCATCACGCCGCAATTGGTCTAGAGACTTGGTCATCGGTTTCCTCATCGAAACACCCGCCGATCCGCTACGTTCGGGCATGAGAAATACCGGGATATGGTATCATAACTGATCAAAAGGGGCGCCGATGACGGCTTTCCGCGGACCTGGGTGCTGCCCCTAGCAGCGGCGCCTCTTTAGGCCCGAACGTATCTGGGCGCAAGCAACCAAATGCAAAAAACTGCTAAACGATGCCGGCACGGAGACAATCGTGCATGTGCAGCACACCCTGCAAAATGCCGTCCTCATCAACCACCGCAAGAACAGTGATCTCGCGCTCGTTCATGACACCGATAGCAGCGTTGGCAAGGGCCGACGGTTGAATGGTGCGCGGTGATTTCGTCGCAATGTCGAGCGCGATATGGTCCATCAGGCCCACCAAGTTGCGCCGCAAATCACCATCGGTGATGATGCCTTTGAGATGATCCGTGTCATCCACCACCAGCGCGATGCCCAGACCCTTGGCGGTCATTTCGACAAGCACATCACCCATGGACGCATCGGGTGCGACGCGCGGCAATTCTGGTCCAGCATGCATGAGCGCTGCGACATCCATCAGGTGGGCACCCAGCTTGCCGCCAGGATGATAGTCGCCAAAGCTTGAGGCATCGAAATCACGCTCATTCATCGCTGCAATGGCAAGCGCATCGCCCAATGCCAGTGTGCAGGTGGTGGATGTGGTGGGCGCCATGCCGATCGTGCAGGCTTCTGGCACGTCGGGCAGTTGCAAAATGAGATCGGCCTGCTTGCCGAGCGAGCTTTCACGCACTTTCGTGACGGCGATCATTGGGATAGCAAAGCGCCGTGTGTAGGCGACAATATCGGCAAGCTCGCGACTCTCGCCTGAGTTGGAAATGAGGATGCAAAGATCATCGGGTGTGATCATGCCCAGATCGCCATGGCTTGCTTCAGCAGGGTGGACAAAGTGTGCGGGAGTGCCAGTGGAGGCTAGTGTGGCGGCGATTTTGGTCCCGATATGCCCAGACTTGCCCATACCTGAGATGATCACGCGGCCTTTGACACGCAAAATCCATTGGACGGCAGTAACAAACTCGCCGTTGAGCGCGCTTTCCAATGCATCAAGACCAGCCCGCTCTGTGGCCAGCACGGTCTTGGCCGCATCAAGAATGCTGTCCTGGTGCCCGGCATCAGTTGGAAGGGCGTTCTGTAAGGCGGACGGGTTGGGCATCAAGAAAAAGACCTTGGCTCTAAAAGGCTGTTTGAGCGCCTATCTAACTGATGGCGCACGCAAGCTCAAACACGCTTTTGAAGACGACTTCCAATTCGCATTTCGCGCCAACTAAATGAAGCACTTAAACGCCGGGTAAAAGGCGATCACGCGGAGCGGCGCGCGTGTTCACCGGCCATCACACTTGCGTGCAACAATGCGCGAGCGCCTTGCTGCATGCGCAAAAGCTTCATACATCTGCCCGGCGCGCTGGGATATCTAGGCCGGTGCGAGATAGTTCCACAAGGAGACCACCATGGCGGTCATTCGCTTCCCTATTCGCCTGCTCGGCCTGGCGCTGATTGCCATCGCGCTGGTGCTTCTGGCCAACGATTTGGCCGCAATGGACTGGTCAAGTTTTTCAGGGTTTGCGCCGGAACCGCTGGGTGCGCTGTTTTACGCCACCGTCCCTGATCTGTTGAACGGCACGCAGGCCTTCATCCAGCGCTATGTGTGGCCCTACCTTTGGGACCCCATCATCCAGACCGCCCTCACCTGGTGGGATTGGGCGGCCATTGGCGGACTGGGGCTGATCCTGGCGATTCTTGCACGGCGCCCGAAAGTGAAGCTTGATGCGGCAGCCGTGGAAACCGCCGGATAGGACTGACCGTTACTGGAACATGCCGACCATGGCGCTCATATCGTTCCCATTGAGCAGCACCTGCCCGGCCTGCGTCAGCTCAAGATCGAACTCTTTGATATCCCGACCATTATCATCGGTCGCATCACGGCCCATGGCTGCCAGAACCGAGACAAAAGCTGCACCGTCAGCTGCTTCGCCACCCATCTGCTGAGCGAAGGCGATCATCTCTGGTAGCCCAGCAATCTGAAGGTCCAGATCAGCAGTGGCTTGCAAAGCTGCCTGCGCATCGGGCTGGATCGTACCTTCAGCGGCCACATAGCCAATGTCCGCTTCAACAAAGAAATCCTGAAGCAGAACTTCAACCTCTGACCCCATCAAGATGCCCAAAAACTCCATTGGGTCGATGTTTTGAAAATTGGCCAAGGGGTTGCCGACGCCTGCACGGCGTCCCTTTGGCCCGAACAGTTCCTCGTCGCTGGGCGCTTCACCAAGATAGCCATACAACTGGTCACTGAAAGCTTCGATGGGCGCATCAACTGCCAACAGGTCAAAGTCTGCCCGCGTGGGGATTAGCTGCGCGAACTGCGGTGGAACATCCGTAGTGGTGATCTCCTCAACGTCCACAACAATACCAAGCTGTCCGGCAGGCTCATCAAGGTCTGTCGCTGTCATGGATAGGCCGAACGCGCCCAATGACCCGCTAACATCTTCGATGGTGAAGGAGAGCCCATCCAGTGTCATGCCGTAGGACGCATCGCCTATCCATTTTTCGCCCGCATTGTCGCGCAGCACCTCAACAAAAGCGGCCAAAAACTCTTCGCTATCGGGGTCAATGCCCTGGACGCGCTGCTGCAGACTGGCAAACAGATCAAGCTGCTGACGCGCCGAGGTGCCCTCCAACTCAATCGCCTCAACTTGCAGCAGAACTTCTTCCGTTGGGATGTCGATCCGAAGGTTCTCCAGCGTCGCAGCTGTTTCAGAGTTAAAGCTGTGTTCGCCGCCCCCCGATGGTTCGGTATCGACGGTCATGTCGAGGCGTCCGACCGTGATGTTGCCTTCCCTGTCTTGCACGGTGATCGACATGTCAGCCAGGCCAACATCGGCTTGCAGCGCCATGCCATACTCTGGCGCGAAGGTCATATCATTATCATCGCTGGAAAACCTGATGTCAGCCCGATCGGAGCTGTCGCGCGGGTTGGTAATGACAATTGAGCCGGGGAAGTCCCATTGCGCACGCTGCCAACCATTGTCCTGCGGTGTCACTTCCACCGCAAAAGCCGGCACTGCAATCTGCGCGTCCCCGTCGGCATCAATCATCACAGGGGGGATCGACAAGTTATAGCTGTTGCCATCAGGAACGGCTTCAACCTCGCCCTCAAATTCGAAGCGAACATTGGGTGCACTTTGAAAAAGAAAATCCAAAACAGCTGGCACTTGCGCCTCTAGAGCATCAGCACCAGCCTCATCAACGGTCTGGGCCAAGGCACCGGAAGCGAGCAAGAGCGACGTGGAAGAAAGCAAGGTGAGGCAGAGCGTGCGCATGGACTATCCTAGCGTGCAAATGAGAGTTGGCGGTCATCAAACCGTTAGGGAGAAGTATTGGCCACCTTTTTCGCATGCATCGCGTCACTTTGATGGCATTGTGGTTATCCAATTGCGCCCTTCACGCGGCTGTGACCGGCATCACAGCTTGGCGCACCTTGACGCATTGGGGGCCAAGGCCCACCTGATGGGCTAGATTCGCAGCCCCTTGGGCCAGACGAGAAAGGGCATTTGCCATGCTGAACCTTTTTGCCTCCTTGACGAAAAAAACCGAAATGCCGGCGACAGGCGAAGCGCTGGAAGGTAGAGATGCGCCGATTCCCACCGCAGAAACGCATTTCATCAACGGTCAACCGCTCGCTGGCCCCTACCCTGATGGCCACAAAGTTTTGGACGTTGGTCTTGGCTGTTTCTGGGGGGCGGAAAAAGCCTTCTGGTCCTTGCCAGGCGTATATGTGACAGCTGTTGGGTACGCCGCTGGCGCCACGCCCAACCCCACCTATGAAGAAGTATGCTCCGGCCGAACTGGGCACAATGAGGTGGTGCGCATCGTCTACGACCCGTCCGTGACAAGTCTTGAAACGTTGCTGAAGGCGTTCTGGGAAGCGCATGACCCAACACAGGGCATGCGCCAGGGCAATGATGTGGGCACCCAGTATCGTTCCGGCATTTATCTCACCGATGATGCCGACATCGCCCTCGCTCAGGCGTCGAAAGCGATGTATCAGGACGCTCTGAACAAAGCTGGCCGTGGGCAGATCACCACGGAAATCCGCGAAGCCGGTCCCTTCTATTTTGCCGAAGACTATCATCAGCAATATCTGGCCAAGAACCCAAGCGGGTATTGCGGCCTGGGTGGCACGGGCGTTTCCTGCCCCATTGGTGCTGGTGTTTCGGCCTAAAGGCGGTTGTTCTGAAAGAACAGAACGTTAGGCCAGTGTGAACGTCAGTTCGCGACAAGCACCTGGCTGCACGCTGCGGGCAAGTCTGCCAGCATGGTTTCAGGTCTTGGTCGCGCGGGCGTATCGCTTGGCTGCCAAGGCTCTGGACCAAGCCACCAGGCCAATTCTTCACCACACCCGTCGCCAGCAGGCGGCGGGTTTTGGTTTGTGCAGCCTTCCATGCCGGCAGGGCAGCTAAGGCGCACGTGGAAATGATAATGGTGGCCGTACCAAGGGCGCACACGGCGCAGCCATGAGCGGTCGGCATTAGCACTTTCCCAGGAGCACAATTGCTCTTTAATCGCGGGATGGACAAAGATGCGGGCCACGCGATCATCGTTGGCCGCGCGGCGGATGATGCGCGCATGGTTCTCGCTCCAGCGGCTGGTGCTAATGGTGCGCGTGCCATCTTGCAGCATGGAAATGGCGGAGATTTCCTCGCGTTCCTGGCGGCTGAGTGTCCGGTCTGGCATTGGGGTGAGCCAGATATCCGCATCCAGCCCAATCTGGTGCGAGCGATGACCGGTAAGCATCGGTCCGCCACGTGGCTGGCTCATATCGCCGACCAACAGACCGTTCCAGCCTTCTTGCTCGCGTCCTGCCACGGCAAGCTGCTGCAGATACTCCACAAGCGCCGGATGGCCCCAATTGCGATTGCGCGACAAGCGCATCGCCTGCCAAGCAGGACCGTCCACAGCCAGAGGGACAGCGCCGGCCAAACATCCACGCGCATAGCCACCGATGGAGCGCGCTTGCAGCGGCGCAGGTGTTGGCTCACGTCCAAACAATTGGCGGGCTGGTGTGGTGCTCGATACCGGGACTGGCAAAACGGCTTGGGACGCTAAGTCGGGTCGAGCCACCGGGTTGGGGACAGCAGTCCCTTGCGCCAACGCAAAGCTCGCAAACAGCCCACCTAACAAGGTGGCACCAAGCGACCACTTGAACACACCAGAGAAACATCGGAACGGCACGGAATCACTTCCCTTTTTTCACCCCGCGCGCAAGCATGGACCATCAGTGTGCTGTGCGTCGAGTGGCTGATAGCTTTGTTCATGTGGCATACAGGTTAGAGGCTTTAAGGGCGATGATATGACCCAATCACTTCTTCACCCCAGATTGCTTTTGGCCCTTGGCGGGCTGCTCACCCTTCTTCTTCTGGCGGGCTGTGCCACACTTAGCCGGGAGGAATGCTTGCGTGGGGATTGGTATCAGATCGGTGTGAATGACGGGCAGCAGGGCCATCAGCTTGCGCGCTTGAATAGCCATCGCAGTGCGTGCCGCGACACGCCGGCCATCATCGACGAAGGCGCTTATCAGGCGGGCCGCGATATTGGCCTGGTTTCCTACTGCACGCCTGTTTCAGGCTATCGCATTGCAGCCAACGGTGATCAATACGGTGATGTTTGTCCGATCAACAGCGAAACGCAGTTTTTGCAAGGCTATGTTCTTGGTGAGCAAGTGTATCGCGCCGAGCAGGGCATTGCCGATGCAGAGCGGCATGTACGGAGCCTGGAAACCCAGCTGAATAGAAAACGCGAAGAGATTGAAGAGGCGCGCGCAAGCGTCGAAGCTGCCGACAATCGTCGCGCCATTCGTCAGGCTGAGCAGATGCTTTGGATTTTGCGCAATAAGGCCGAAGATCTGCGTCGCGATCTGCGCGATGCCGAGGAGGAAGTTGACCGCGCCCGCGACAGGTTTCTGGACGTGCAGGAGCGCACCAGCTTTCAGCTTCAACTTTTGATGAGCAGCTAAGAGGAACTGCGATCACACCGCCGGCTGCTCACGTGTGGCGCAGTGGATACCGCCACCAACCTCGCCCAGCGCATCAACATTGAGCATGACGATCTCTCGACCTGGGTAGGCGTTCGCAAGGGTGCGTCGCGCCTCCTCATCATGCTCACGATCGCCAAATTGCGCTGCGATAACCGCCCCGTTGCAAACATAGTAGTTGACGTAGGACGCGACGAAGTCATCGGAGCGCACCCGCACGCTTTGTGGCTCAACGATCACCGAAAGGTTGATCCGCCGCCCTGCGGCATCGCTTGAGCTAGCGAGGATATCAAAGGTTTGATGAGCGGTATCGTTCCAAAGGTCCTGGGCATCGTGCTCGGCAGGCAGTTGGATGATGACCTCACCAGGCGCAGTGAAGCGTGCCAGCGAGTCGATGTGGTAATCGGTGATGTCTTCGCCCGCGATACCCGGTGCCCAGAGCATCTCAACTGCGCCATAAGCTTCTTTCAACAGGGCCGTGATTTCTGCTTTGGATTGGCGATTGCGGTTGGGGTTCACCCACGAGCTTTCATGGGCAATCAGCGTTGCCTCACCGTCGGTTTCCACGCCACCAGGCTCGCCAACCAGGCCATTGTCGAGCAAGGCTAAGCCCATGTGCTCGGCAACTCGGGCGGCTATCTGGCCATCATGGGTGTGAACCTGCTTGCCGCCCCAACCGTTGAAATTCAACTGGCGGATGGCAACGCCGCCCTGCCCATCAACGACAAACAAGGGGCCGGAGTCACGCGCCCAAAGATCTTCGGTGGGAATAGGCCACACCTCAACAGCATCTGACAGCAGGCGTCTGGCGGCGCGTTCATGCTCAGGCGCCATCAGCATTACCACCGGTTCAAAGGCGACAATGGTGTTGGCGATGCGCGCGATGGTGTCCTGCAAATGGTCGAGAAAATCATGTTCGGGGTGAACCTCACGGCTCACAGGCCATTGCATGAAGGTGCGCTCATGGCGCAGCGCTTCGTCCGGCACATAAAAACCCGGTGGACGCGTCACGCCCGGCCCCATTGCGTGGGAGTGCGTTGCGAACACAAGCCCGCCAATGCCCGTAAGGAAAACACGCCGGGTTGGTCTGATTGGCATGGCTGGCTACTTTGAATGCGCAGCATGGCGGGCAAAACACTCACGCACTTGCGCAGCCGCCGCCTTAACGGTCGGTGACGGATCCTCGCGCACCAACAATCCAAGCGCACAATCCGGCAAAGCAGGCAGATCACAGCTCGACTTGGCTTCTACGATACGCCCGGTGATATGGGAGCGTGACAGCGGCGCGATGGCCAGATCCGCCAAGACAGCCGCACGCTGGCCAGAAATGTTGGAGCTTTGAAACGCAATGCGATAGTCCCAACCCGCGCGCTCCAAAGCCTCAAGCGAGCCTTTGCGCCACAAGCACCCCTCTTCCCACATGGAGACGGGCAGAGGGCGCTGCTCGGCGGCAACGCCACCAGCCACACAGGCCCAAACCAGCGGTTCGCGGTGAACGATCTCGGCGCGGCCATCTGTTTTGAAACCAGATTCACAGGTCACCACCGCCAGATCGAGTTCGCCGTTCTCAACACCCTCAATCAGACGGGACGTCCAATCGACAGTGACACTGAGAAGGATACCGGGAAAATCCTCGGCGAACCGGCAGAGCATAGATGGCAAAAACCGTTCGGCCACATCGTCTGGCGCGCCGAGATGCACCTCGCCCACCAAATCTGGCTGTACGAAACGGGCCATCATATCGCGATTCAGAGCTAACAGCCGCCGACCATGCTCAAGCAATGCCTCGCCATCACGTGTCAAGCTGACGGACCGGCTGTCGCGTACGAACAGTGTTGCGCCGATGAGCTCTTCCATCTTCTTCACTTGCATGGAGACGGCTGAGGGCGTGCGGCCAAGCCGATCAGCAGCGGCAGAGAAATTGCCGGTTTCTGCGATGGCAACCAAGGTACGCAGCAGATCAAGTTCCAGAAGCGGACCAGGTTGAATGGTGCTGGAGATATTCATGAGCAAATCCTCAAAGGACGGTGGCGCAGAGAAATGCTGAGCGCGGGTCGCCTTCAAATTTTCTGACAGTTACGTTCAAAACTATTCGTTTGATTGAAGCATGGTTCAGGCGCATTGTCCATCTCGAGACCTTCGCGAAGTCTCCTCATTGGCATGCGGACCGTCCGACAGCGATCCGCGTGTCCACTCAAAGGAGACAAAAAATGACCGTTCACAACACCACACGTGCGCCATCTGGTTTGGGCGCTTTCGTGCACAATACCATCGGCGCCACTGCGCATGCTGTCACATCATCGTGGCATGCGGCTGAAGACCTTTATGCCCGCATTCAGTATCGCCGCGGTGTGCGCGATATGTTGGATCTTGATGACCATATGCTGTGCGACATGGGGATCACCCGCGGTGATGTCCTGCGCGCTTCAAATTTGCCGCTGCATGAAAGCGCTGGCGATGAGTTGAAGCGGATCAGTCGCACACGTTTGCTGCGCTAGCGCGGCCTACAGTTGACCGAATGTTGGTCCTTCCCTGTACCCGCCTTCGGTCTGGCCTGGGCGCTTCAGCGAGCGTCCAGGCCGTTTTGTCTTTGCTGTTCTGTTAAGCCAGAACTTCTTGCAGCACGTTTTCGGCCACCAATTCTGCGGTGCCAGCCGACATGGTCCAACCCAAATGGCCGTGACCACAATGGTAGTGCACACCAGGGGCTTTGCCTTTTTTCAGGCGTGGCATCATGTCTGGCATCATTGGGCGCAAGCCCGCCCATGGCACAACATGCTCGGTTGGCATTTTTGGGAACAGTGCGTGACACCACTCCACCAGCGGGCGAATGCGGTCGGCGCGAATGTCACGGTTAAAGCCATTGAATTCGGCGGTCCCAGCGACGCGGAAGCGATCCTTGCCCAAACGTGAGGTGACGATTTTTGCATCATCATCAACAAAGGCCATCCAAGGCGCAGCGGCCTGAGCCGCCTTGTCCTTCAGCTCAACCGTTATGGAGTAGCCTTTGACCGGATAGACATTAATCCGGTCACCAAGTTGCGCACCAAAGGCCCGCGAACCAACGCCAGCGGCCACCACGATCTGATCGAACCGTTCGGTCGATGTCTCACCGTTCTTCTCATAGCGCACAGCGATGCCATTGCCCGACGATAGACGCTGAACATCAACGTCTTGCTCAAAGCGCACACCCAAGCGTTTGGCTGCCTGCGTTAAACCCACGGTGAACTTGTGGATGTCGCCGCTGGTGTCAGATGGCGTGTAGAACGCACCTTTCACGTCGCCAGCGAGCGTCGGTTCAAGCTGGCGGGCTTCATCAGGCGTGATTTCACGGCGATCGAGACCGGCCTTGTCCAGCAAGCCATTGACCATGCGGGCGTGTTTGGTGGCTTTTTCACTTCGGTAGATGTGCACAATACCGCGCTGTTCGTGGTCGAAGTTGATGCATTCGGCCTTCGCCCAATCAAACAGGTTGTTGCGCGCCATGATGGCGATTTCGGCCGAGCGTATTGTGTTGGCTTCATAGTTGCGCATGGCCGCCATGAACTCGGCAATCCAGGAGTATTTGTGCCAACTGGGCGTCATGTTGAAGAGCAGCGGGGCATCCGCAGCGAACATCCATTTGATACCCTTGATGATGTTGCCTGGGTGGTTCCAAACTTCGGCATTGGACGCCGAAAGCTGACCTCCATTGGCAAAGCTTGTTTCCATCGCCGGGTAGCGGTTGCGGTCAAAGATCGTGACCTGAAGGCCGCGTTTTGCAAGAGCATAGGCAGCTGTGACACCGGTGATACCGGCGCCGATCACCGCAACGCTGCGGGACCCGGATTTGGACACCAAGCCAGGCATGTGACCGGCAAGCGTCGTGGCATTTTTAAGCTGTTCTGTGGTGGTCGGTGCGTTCATCACACTGGGCCTCATCAAGTTCAGGACGTGTTGGACCGTCGGGTGCTTGTCCGTTGCACCGGCCGGTCCCCATCTGTCCTCGAACCTGAGAGTTTCGTCGCTTCACCCCCTTTTGGGGCCCGCATCGTGCAATCCGATGCGATGATGAGCGGCGTTGCTCCTTCGGTGGATCATCCGAGGATGATCGCTCTCCAGATTGCCTTGTCGCGCTACGGTCCTTTCGCCTGAAAGATTCCGGGGAGGTTGCTTCTTCGGCCCTGCCGACATCTGTCGGCAGCGTCTCCCGTAACGCTTTGTATTAACTGAACCCATGGCACGAATTGCGCAGTGCGACAAGATGGCTTGACGATTTCGAAGCCTAAATCAGCCCGACAGATTTTCTGATCCCCTCGTCGCGTAGCGAGATATCACCGCCAAGGTGCGGGTTGGCCTCTTTGGTGCACAGCCAAGCGATCGCTCTGGCTGGCCATTCAGGTGGGATATGCACGTTGGGATCAAGCTGGCTGACAGGGTTGATGCCCGACGCTTTGATATCCACCTGCATCTGTGTTGCCACTGTGCCTGGCGACAGCCCCACGGCGCGCACGCCTTTGTCGGCGAATTCTTTGTGCAGGCAATGGGTGAGCATCAACACAGCCGCTTTCGATGAGCAGTAGTGGCTCCAGCCCTCCATGGCATTGGTTGCCGCGCCTGAGGAGATGTTAACAATGGTCCCGCCCCCAGCTGCCTGCATACCTGGCAAGACCGCGCGGGCGCAGTGATAAACGCCTTTGACGTTGATATCGATCACCTTGCCCCAATCGGCAGGGTCAAGATCGTCCATACGGCCAATCGGGTCGATGATCCCAGCATTGTTGACCAGAATTGTCACCGGGCCAAAGGCGTCCTGGGCAGCCTTCACTGCCGCTTCCGCCTGCGCGTTGTCAGCGACGTCACACGCCACTGCCAGCGCCTTGCCACCTTCAGCTTGAATGGCAGCAGCATGCTTTTCGATGTCACCGGTAGACCGTGCCGCAAGAACAACATTGGCGCCTTTGCTGGCGAATTCCTGCGCGGTGGCCGCGCCAATACCGCGGCTTGCGCCGGTGACAAGGACTGTTTGGTTGGTGAAATCAGGCATGATTAAGTCCTTTTGATCTTGTTTAAATGTCCATATGGACTATATTTGAGCAAGGAGGTAGGTGATGGCCCTTGCAGACGTTCATTCTTCGCCCACTGACATGCAGTCCGTTGGCCTTAAAGCCTACAGCAGACTGACTGCAGAGTGGCGCCTCACCCTGCGCGAGGCAGCGCAGCTTCTCGATGTATCGGAATCGACGTGGAAGCGGATCAAGGCTGGACAATTTTCTGGTGATCTGACCCGCGATCAGATGTTGCGTTTGAGTGCGCTTGTTGGCCTCTACAAGGCATTAGCGCTCTATTTCGACTCACCTTTGTCAGAACGATGGGTGAAGCTTGAGAATACCGGCCCTTTGTTTGATGGGCAACGCCCGCTTGCCCGAATGATCGATGGCGGCTTGCCGACCATTATCGCTGTGCGCACCTATGTCGATGCGCTGCGGGGCGGCGCTTGAACCTTCAACTGATCAATGACCGCGCTTTGGTTCGGCTGATCCCAGCGACTTACCACAAGCCGCCGGTGCTGCGCGGCCTTGTTGATAGCGATGATGAAGCTGTTCTTCTGGCCGACTTGGAGGCCATGACAAACCAACGGTTGAAGGTTGAGAAAGAAGGCTCGCCTGCTTTGGATCGACGGGAGCTCGCTTTTGCACGGCGCAGCACGGATTTGCGCGTGTATGGCCAAAGCCACATCAACGCTGCCTTTGCTTACACGCGCACCGGCGGCAACCGCTTCAGTGATGAAAGCCGGGGCGCCTGGTACTGCGCCTATGATCTCCAAACGTCAGCCGCTGAAGTTGGGTATCACCGCACGCGAGAGCTTAGCTTTATTGGCATCTACGAAGACGAAGCGCGCTACGTGGAGCTGCTGGCCGACTTTGTTGGGTCCTTTCCAAGCATCACCACGGCGTCACATCCCGATGCGTTGCAGGATGATCCAGCGCTCGGCTACCCGGCAGGACAAGCGCTAGCCAGAGACCTCCGTACCCAAGGTCATCGCGGGTTGCTTTATCCGTCGGTTCGTCACAAGGGCGGACGATGTTTCGTCGCCTTTGACCCACACATCGTTCAAAATGTCAGGCCAGGTGCGAGCTGGACCTTCACCTGGTCTGGAACGCCGGATTACGACCTGGCCGCTGTTGCATGAGATTTCGGCCTCCCACGCGTCGTGATGCCTTGAAACTTGGCATTGCAACAAGTCTCCTACCAAAACTCGGGCAAGCCGCCAGCAACCCTGATGTGATTGTCATTGGTGCTGGCATCTCCGGGCTGGCCGCTGCGCGAATGCTGGCCGATGCTGGCGCGCGCGTGGTGGTGCTGGAGGCTTCCAATCGGATAGGCGGGCGCATTCACACCGACCGTTCGCTTGGTTTGCCGGTGGAAGTGGGCGCGGGTTGGATTCATGGGCCGGACGGCAACCCCATTTCTGATCTTGCGGACAATGCTGGGCTGGAAACATTTCTGACCGATGATGAGAGCCTAGAAGTTCTTCGCGCTGATGGCGCGCCGGTCAGCGATGCTGATGTGGTCGCGGGCGAGGCACGGTTGGCGCGTCTTGCGGCGACCATCGAGGAAGCCGTGGATGCCGATATGGCGATGTCCGAAGCGATCCGGCGTTTCGGTGCTGGCGAGCTTGATGACCCACTCATGCGGTGGATGCTATCGGCTTATCTTGAATTTTTGACCGGTGGGCCGATCGACGACATTTCAGCCTCGATGTGGGATGAGGATGATGGCTTTGCTGGTGCCGATGTCATCTTGCCTGCTGGCTATGACCAGATCTTGCCACTGCTTGCAAACAGCTTGGACATTCGCTTTGGCAAGATGGTGCAGAGCATTGCCTACGGCTCAGATGGTGTAACCGTGACCACATCGAACGGTGCGCTTCAAGCCAACCACCTCATCTGCACGCTGCCAATCGGTGTTTTGAAAGCAGGCAGTGTGACATTCGATCCGTCTTTGCCAAACGCACATCAACACGCCATTCAGGCCTTAGGGCTCGGCCAAGTGACGAAGCTGGCGCTGCGTTTTGATGCACCGTTCTGGCCGCAAGATCTCCAGTATTTCGGGGTGACCACAGAGCCGATGGGCCGGTGGCCCTATTTCATGAACACCATGACCTATGACGATGTTCCACTGATCATGGGCGTGAGCTTGGGGTCCTACGCGTCCATCGCCGATGCGATGAGCGCCGAGGATGCAGCAGCCGATATGATGGATGTTTTGCGCGGCGTTTTCGGCACCGACATCCCAGAACCGACAGGCATTTTGAAAAGCGCTTGGTCGCGCGACCCGCTCGCCCTGGGGGCGTACTCATTCGCTAAGGTTGGCGCGCTACCAGACGACTTCAACCGGTTTGCCGAGCCCGTCGGTCCGCTACACTTTGCTGGCGAGCACACGAAATTTGACTATCACGGCAATGTCCACGGCGCTTATCTCAGTGGCTTGCGGGCAGCCGAGGCGATCCTCGGCTAGCTGTCCATCTTCAGCGCTTTGATGAACGCTTCCTGCGGGATGTCCACCTTGCCGAACTGGCGCATCTTTTTCTTACCCGCCTTCTGCTTTTCCAACAGCTTGCGCTTGCGGGTGACGTCGCCTCCATAGCATTTGGCCGTCACATCCTTGCGCAGGGCACGGATGGTCTCGCGGGCGATAATCTTGCCGCCAATCGCTGCCTGGATAGGGATGACGAACATGTGCTGAGGGATCAAATCCTTCAGCTTCTCGCACATGGCGCGGCCACGACGCTCGGCCTGACTGCGGTGTACGAGGATCGACAGCGCATCCACCGGCTCAGAGTTCACCAAGATCTGCATTTTCACCAGATCGCCTGCCTCATAGCCGGTGATCTGATAGTCGAAGCTCGCATAGCCTTTGGAGATCGATTTCAGCCGGTCGTAGAAATCAAACACAACTTCGTTCAGCGGCAATTGATAGACCAGCATGGCACGCGCGCCGACATAGGACAGCTCTTTCTGAACGCCTCGACGCTCCTGACAGAGTTTCAGGATCGCGCCCAAATACTCATCCGGGGTCAGAATGGTTGCAGTGATCCAAGGCTCGCGGATCTCCTCGATCTTCATCACGTCGGGCATATCGGCGGGGTTGTGGAGTTCTTCCACCTCCGGCTCGCCTTCATCATTGGCCCCTTGGCGCAACTGAATTTCGTAAACCACCGAAGGGGCCGTCGCGATCAGATCAAGATTGAACTCGCGTTCCAGCCGCTCCTGAATGATTTCCAGATGCAGGAGTCCAAGGAACCCGCAGCGGAAACCGAAGCCGAGTGCGGCAGAGCTTTCCATCTCGAACGAAAAGCTTGCATCGTTGAGGCGTAGCTTGCCCATCGCAGCGCGCAAATCCTCAAAATCCGCAGCGTCAATGGGAAACAGGCCACAGAAAACCACCGGTTGGGCAGGTTTAAAGCCTTCCAGCATGGTTTCGGTGGGCTTCTTCTCGTCGGTAATCGTGTCACCAACGCGGGTGTCGGCAACCTCTTTGATCGAGGCGGTCATGAAGCCGATCTCGCCAGGTCCGAGTTCCTCAAGCGTAGCCAGCTTAGGCGTGATCACGCCAACCCGGTCGACGTCATACGTCGCGCCGGTGCCCATCATGCGCACCTTCTGGCCTTTTTTCAGCTTGCCATCGATGATGCGTACCAGCACCACAACCCCGAGATAGGCATCGTACCAACTGTCCACCAGCATGGCTTTCAGCGTTGCATCAGGGTTGCCTTTGGGTGGCGGCAAGCGCGTGACGATCGCTTCAAGCACGTCGTCCACACCGAGGCCAGTTTTGGCCGAAATCATCACCGCATCGGAGGCATCCAGACCGATAACATCTTCGATCTGCTGTTGAATGCGCTCCGGTTCAGCGGCGGGCAGATCGACCTTGTTGAGAACCGGCACGATCTCATGGTCGTTCTCGATCGCCTGATACACGTTGGCGAGCGTCTGCGCTTCGACGCCTTGCGACGCATCGACGACGAGCAACGAGCCTTCGCAGGCGGCCAACGAGCGGTTCACCTCATAGGCGAAATCCACGTGGCCAGGGGTATCGATCAAGTTCAGCGTGTAGGTTTCACCGTCCTTGGCTTTGTAGAGCAGGCGGACTGTCTGGGCCTTGATGGTGATGCCACGCTCGCGCTCAATGTCCATCGAATCAAGGATCTGCTCCTTCATCTCACGCTCGGTGAGACCGCCCGTCATCTGGATCAGACGATCGGCCAGCGTCGATTTGCCATGATCAATATGGGCGACGATGGAGAAGTTGCGAATATGGCTGATTTCCACCGTTTCATCGGCAGAACCAGTTTGGGGGGCGAGTGCGGTTTCGTTCATGAGCGAGCCTATAGCACCACCCCCTCATCCGGCAAAGGGATGATAGCGATGAGGGAAACTCCGTTTGCGGACCAACTGCCGCAGGTTTAGAGTTATACCTGTTCAGGTGCCTTACCGACGATGCACATGCATGGCCGGTCGGGTGAAAAGGGAATGCGGGACAAGCCGACCCAAACAGGGGGCTTTGGCCGCAGCTGCCCACGCAACTGTAAGCGTGAGCCACATCCTCAACGCCACTGGATCCGACGGGTCTGGGAAGGTGGGATGTGGTGATGATCGCGAGCCAGGAGACCTGCCAAAGCACAACCCGTGACCCGCGCACGATGGGTGCGCTTACCAGGAGTGATCTTCATGCATATTGAACCCGGCGTCGTGGACGGCGCCAAACTTGTCTTGTCCTACGCGACAGCCGCTGGCGCCGCTGGCCTGGCCGCAAAAATGGCGTGGGACACCATCAGCAAGGATGGTTTTCTCTCGTTTGGTCTGCGCGCAGCGCTTTCCACAGTGGCCGTTTTCATCTTCTTTGAGGTATTCTTCACATATCCGGTTGGCGTGTCAGAGGTTCACCTTATCCTCGGCGCGACGCTCTATCTGGTTTTCGGCGCTGGGCCTGCCGCCATCGGGCTGGCCTTTGGCCTGTTGGCGCAGGGTATGTTCTTCGCCCCGGCCGATCTGCCGCAATACGCCATGAACGTCACCACACTGATCGTTCCGCTTTGGGCCGTGGCTACGCTCGCCAAACGCATCATTCCAGCGGGCACAGCCTATGTGGACTTGCGCTACCGTGATGTGTTGGCACTCTCAGCCATGTATCAGGGCGGTGTTGTCGCATGGGTGGCGTTCTGGGCGTTTTATGGCCAGGGCTTCGGCGCAGAAAACTTAGCTGCGGTCGGCACGTTCGGCGTTGCCTACATGACCGTGATCATCTTGGAGCCACTTGTTGACTTGGCTGTGCTGGCAGGCGCGAAAGCCCTTGGGTCGGTCGGCAAAGACAATCCCTGGCTCTATGATCGGCTGCACCACGCTGCTGCCTAGCAGGCACGCACTTTTGAATCTGAAAAACCGGCGGCCCTTCCCGCCGGTTTTTTTGTGCGGTTGACCACCGTCATTGCTGGACCATGATCACGTGCGAGATTGGAGGCCATGACTCAGTCTCCCTATCACTATGTGCTCGGGGCAGGCCCAGCCGGATGGAGTGTTGCACGGCAACTTGCGGGCCTTGATGCAAGCGTTACGCTTGTAAGCAGGCGGGTACCATCTGGGCTTCCCAAGGGCGTTCAGCATGCGGTTGCCGACCTATCCGATCCGGAGGATGCTAAAGCTGCTTTAAGCCGAGCGCGCGTTGTCTATCACTGTGCTGCGCCGCGCTATGATCGATGGACTGAAGACTTTCCCGCCCTTCAATCCAGCATCATCGACGCAACTGCCAGCGCAGGAGCCAAGCTCGTCGTTCTCGATAATGCTTATGGGTATGGCCAGACGGGTATTCTTACCGAGCACACACCCATGCAGGCGACGGGCAAAAAAGGCGCATTGCGGGCACAGATAACGCGAGACCTGCTGGACCAACACCGGGCTGGCAACGTTCAGGTCGTGCTTGCGCGCGCCTCGGATTTTATCGGGCCTCGCGTGCGGGTTGCTGCGCTTGGCGAGCGGTTCTGGCCACGCATATTGGCGGGCAAGAAACCTGCTTGGATCGGCAATCCCGATCTGCCGCACAGCCACACCAACATTGATGATGTCGGTCGCGCGATGATCACGCTGAGCAATGCGCCAGATGATGCCTATGGTCGCGCGTGGCATGTTCCGACGGCACCGGCGCTGTCAGCCAATCAGATCGCACGAATGGCTTTTGCGCAGTTGGGCATAACGCCGAAACCCGTCAGTGCGATGGGCTCATTGACCCAATCGCTGCTTAGCCCCTTTGTTCCGATGCTGCGTGAAGTCGCTGAAGTCCGCTACCAGTGCGATGCGCCCTTTGTGCTCGACAGCTCAGCGTTTGAGGCAAAATTTGGCATGGCGCCACGGTCGATGGAAACGACCGTTGCCGACACGTTGGCCTGGTGGCGCAGCCTACCGCCAGAGGGTTAGAATCACTTTCTCGCGCCGCGCTCCGTCGCAAGCGACGACCGCTTTAGCCTTCTCTTCTCGCTACGCTCCGGTCCTACGGACCGACCGCTACGGATATCCATCTTGCGCTTCGCTCCGGTCCTGCGGACCGACCGCTACGCTGGTGGTTCTTCCTGGCGGTGCGCATAGGTCTCGGTGATGCGCTGCTCCACATAGGCGCCCGCCTGGATGGGCTCATAGCGTGGCCGATTGCTGGATGATTGGCAGCTTTCCAACACCGCAATCTCAACATCGGGGTTGGTGCCGAAAAACAGCGGAATGGAATAGCGCTGCTTGCCAGACCGGTTGATAGCCCGGTGGATGGTCGACTTGAAATAATCGTTCGTCCAGCGCTCCATCATGTCACCGACATTGACGATGAACGCGCCCTCAACCGGCGGAGCTTCGATCCATTGACCGGCGGCATTGAGCACCTGAAGGGCAGCTTTCTCGTCGGTGCAGAGGATCGTAAAGCACTCATAATCAGAGTGCGCACCGATGCCGATCTGCTTCTCGTCGATTTTGCCTTCCTGCGGAGGGTAATGAAGAACCCGCGCCACAGCCAACGGCTTGGTGATTTTTGGCGCAAAATAGTCTTCTGGTAGCTCCAGCGCCAAGGCAAATGCCTGGAAAATGCGTGCGCCAAACGCCAGTGCTTCACCGTGATAGGTCAGCAGCGTCTGGCGGAAATCATCCATGCCCTGCAAACTCGCATCCGGCCACTGGTTGGGCGCATAGCCGAACAGGCCTTTGCCCAGATCGGGGTCGTCCGCTTCCATCTCCAGCGCGAAATCAAACGCCTCATGCACATCTCCCTTGGCGGTGGGATCGGTGTTTTCGCCAAGCAGCGGTGTGTAGCCGCGATTGTTGTCAGATTTTTCAACGCTGATGGTGCGTTTGGCTTCATCGGGCAGAGCAAAGAACCGATGTGCCGCAGCAAAGGTGTCGTCAATCACCGCCTTGGGCACACCATGGTTGAGCGCATAGAAAAACCCAACCTCGGTACAGGCTTTGCGCACCTCTGCCCCGACCTCGGCGCGGTCTGCAGGATTGTCGGAGAGCATCGGGCCGAAGTCGATCAATGGGATCGCATCAAAAGGCGTTGGCTTGGCTTCTAGGCCAGACTCAAAAAACGCCCGTGGACCATTACCAGTGTCGACCGTTGCGATGCTCATCACTTACTCCTTGAAAACACTCAAAGGTAAGATGCCGCGCGCAGCGAGCGCCGTCAAAGCGCAATTGACGGCAAGGCTGCCCTTCTTGTGGGCATTGACCCTGCACGCGCTTTCATCAGTTTCGTTTGACTAGGCCGCCAGTTTCTGTCGCGCACCCTCAATTTCTGCCAAAAGCGTTTCGGCCTGTTCAAGCAAAGAACCAGATCCTTGTTCAACCTGACCCATCTCCTGCTCAATCGCCTCAACGGCTGACACAACACCGCCCAGCTCACTGGAAACGCCTTTGGCATTGTCAGACGCACCGTCCATGCTGGAGGCAATCTCGTTGGTGGCCGCCGATTGCTGGCTGACGACCGAAGCAAGATCGGCAAGCGTTTCGTTGATCTCACCGATCACACCGTGAATGCCGCTGAGGCCATCAGCCGCGCCGGAGGATGCGTCTTGGATACCAGCGATCTGGCCAGAAATTTCTTCCGTTGCTTTGCCGGTTTGCTCGGCCAAGGATTTCACCTCAGACGCCACGACAGCAAAACCACGACCGGCTTCGCCAGCGCGTGCTGCCTCGATGGTCGCGTTGAGCGCCAAGAGGTTTGTCTGCTCAGCAATGTCAGAGATCAGTTCGATAACACGGTGGATGGCATCGGCGCGCTCAACCAACGAGCGAACTGTGACCATGGCTTCCTCGGCGCTTTGTGCGCCAGCTTGGGAATGCTCGCGCGAGGCGTTCAGGCGCGTCGAGAGTTCGGCAATCGACTGGTCCAGTTCCACTGTGGTGGCAGCGACAGAAGAAATACGGTCAGCCGCCTGACCAGCATCAGCGGTAATTTCTACCGCCAGAGCCTTGCTCGATTGGGTTTTTCCCGTGACCGATTGAGCTGCGCTACCCAATTGTTGAGCTGTGTCACGCAGCGTTGATACGACCTGTGAGGCACGCTCTTGCAACTTATCGATCACAGCGGCGGAACGCTCACGGCGATCACGTTCTTCCTGCGCGCTGACATTCAGATCAGCGGAGAGCGCATCGGCCTTGCCTTGCGCATCACGGGCCTCATCGACAGCCATTTTCGATGCGCGCAGGGCAGCTTCCAGCGCATGGGTCAGAAAGACCAGGGCGGCTGTTTGGGCAATCAAGATCACCGCATGGATCGCAACTCGCGCGATGCTCAGACCATCAGGAAAGACCGCGAAGGGCAGGAGAAAGTTGAATGAGACATGATGCACGGCGGTGATCGCAGCACCGATGACAATGGGGCGCCAATCACACCAGGCCGCCAAGATGGCGAGGCTGGCAAAGAAGTACATATGCATGTCGATCTGGTAAGCGTGACCGGTGAAGGCCATCACCAAAAAGGCGACCTGCGCCATCATCGCCAATGCGGAGAGGTCGCGGGTCAGCTGCACAGAGCCGTATTTCCACCAGGAAAACGTGGTCGCACCCGCCAGAACAGCAGCAACGGGTATCAGGAACAGCGGCGCCTGCTCCGTCACGAAAAGCACCGAAACAGCAATGAGACCAGCGTTCAACCACAGGAGGGGAACGAGTACGCGTGCGAACTGGTTGCGCAATTTGGAAAGCGCGTTGTCAGTGGCCAAAATAGCGGCAGATGTATCGCTCATGAGTTTTGTCTCGTGTTAGCGGCGGAAAAAGGTTCGTTGAAACATCCAGCCAGCAGTGCCGGATGGAGGAGAAAAATGGCGCCAGCATCTGATAGAGCTGCGCGAAACTGCGATGCGGATTGATCACCGCGCGGCGCGGTAATGGCCAACCACGGGTAGCGGCTCTGGCGCACAAGAACGCCATCAGCTTGCGCCACAGTGCGCATCAAGCCAGCCGGGGCAGTGTGAGGCGCCACAATGACCGCGAAGGATGCTCCTTCAGCAGGGCGCGCGGCAAAAGCGGCAAGCGTGCCGAGAAAAACCATAAGCAGCCCAAGCATCGTCAACCGATAGGTCAAGCGTGAAGGCCCAACGTCAGCATGCGGCAAGCCAGCAGATGATGTGGCAAGGGTCAAAAGGCAGCTCCCAGCGTTTGCACGTGGTGCAACGTCACGAGTCCCTGCTTACGTAATAGAACGTAAAGATCGCGCTAATGTTTTCATCGTCTCGTTTTAACCGATTGAAACAGTGTCGTTTTTACGCGATGTCAGGAGACAACCTCTGACGCTACGTACGCTTTAATGTAGCTGCCGTTGGCTCCGCTCTTGCGCCAGCGTCACGCTTAAGCAATGGGGAGACATGTCTGATATTATCATTCGCCCGGCCAGTGAAGCCGACCTACCCGCCGTTCTTGCTATCTACAATGATGCTGTTGCGACCACGACCGCCATTTGGAACGATCACCTAAGTGATCTGGATGGCAGACGAGACTGGTGGCAAGACCGGGTTTCCCAGGGATTCCCCGTGCTGGTTGCTGAAATGGATGACGTTTGCATCGGCTATGCCACCTACGGACACTTCCGCCCCAACGATGGCTACAAGCACAGCCGCGAGCTTTCAGTGTATGTGGCTGCGCAGCAGCGTGGCAAAGGGATCGCAAGTCGACTTATGGAAGCGTTGGAAGGGCATGCCCGTGCTCATGGTGTGCATGTCTTGATTGGCGGCCTGGAGGCTGAAAACACGGCCTCCCTCGCGCTTCACGAAAAGCAGGGTTTCACGCAGGCCGGGCACCTCAAGCAGGTTGGTCGTAAGTTCGACCGGTGGCTCGATCTGGTATTGATGCAAAAGGTGCTCGACTAGAGCAGCCCGGCCAAACCTTCGCGGTAGGTTGGATAGAGCATGGGCCCAAACGCCTGTTTGATCTTGGCGTTCGAAACCCGCTTGTTCTCGCCATAGAACGAGCGGCCCATCGCAGAAAGATCAGCATCTTCAAAGGCCACATCGCGCGGTGGCTCGATGCCGAGCAACTCAGACGCGTGAGCGATCACGTCTTGCGGTGGGCCGGGTTCATCATCGGTAACATTGAAAATGCCGCCTGCGCGTTGCGTTGCCGCAGCAGCGACCACGCGACCAATATCGTCCACGTGAATGCGGTTGAACACCTGACCGGGTTTGATGATACGTCGGGCGCTTCCATCGCGAACTTTGTCCAGCGCTGAACGGCCCGCACCGTAAATTCCAGCCAGGCGAAAGATGCTCAACTCAAAGCCGGTCACGGCTTGTCGGTGCAGCCAAGCGTTCTCCGCCGCTACCCGCATTTTTGAACGCTTGCTTTGCGGATCAACGGGCGTTTCTTCATCCACCCACGCACCATCATGATTGCCATAGACGCCGACGGTGGAGAGATAGCCGACCCACTCAAGTTTCGTTACCGCAGCAATATCGTGATGGATGAGAAGCGGATCGCCCGCCTCACTCGGCGCGGCAGACATAATAAGATGCGTGGCGGTGGAGAGTGCCTCATCGAGTTCGGGCGAAGGAGCGGTGCCATCAAATACAATCGCGCCCAGACCTTCGGCACGCAGGCGCGCAGCTTTTTCTTCGGTGCGATAGGTTACCGTTAGGCTATCAAGCTTGCTGCCCAAAGCCGCATGGATTGCCTTCGAGGAATAGCCATAGCCGACAATCAGCAAGCGCATTATATCATTCGTTGGATGGCAAGGTCTTCAGGGCATCCAAGCGTGGCATGGAGATGGTGTTGTAACCGGAATCCACATAGTGCACTTCGCCTGTTACGCCGCTTCCCAGATCAGAGAGCAGATAAAGCCCTGCGCCACCGACCTCATCCAGCGTGACGGTGCGGCCCAGCGGGGCGTGCTGTTTCTGGAAGTTGAACATCAACCGTGCATCAGCCACACCGGCGCCTGCCAGCGTGCGCATCGGACCAGCAGAGATGGCGTTGACGCGGATGGCATCGCGGCCAAAATCGGTGGCTAGATACCGTACAGAGGCTTCCAAGGCTGCCTTGGCAACGCCCATTACATTGTAATTGGGCATCACGCGCTGCGAACCATCATAGGTGAGCGTCACCATCGACCCACCATCGGTCATCAGGGCGGCGGCGCGTTTGGCAGTCTCGACGAAGGAAAAGCAGGAAATCGTCATCGTTCGGGTGAAGTTTTCGCGGCTCGTGTCCGCGAAACGCCCCGCCAGTTCGTTCTTGTCGGAAAAGGCGACAGCGTGAACGAAGAAATCAATGCTGCCCCATTCGGTTTTCAACCGATCAAAAACAGCATCCACCGACGCGATGTCTTCCACATCGCAGTCCATGATCAGGGACGAACCCACGCTTTCAGCCAGCGGTTTCACCCGTCGCTCCATCGATGGGCCTTGGTGGGTAAAAGCCAGCTCGGCACCTTGATCGGCAAGCATCTTGGCGATGCCCCAGGCAATCGAGTGGTTGTTGGCGACTCCCATAATGAGCCCGCGCTTACCTTGCATAAGATTACTCATACCAAGTCTTCTTTCTTATGCGTCAGGGTGTTTGAAAACGAGCGTGCAATTGGTGCCGCCGAACCCGAAGGAATTGGACAGCGCTACGGCCACCTTCTTGTTGTCCTGGCGCTCCAGCGCAATCGGCAAGTCGGCAACGTCTGGATCAAGTTCGTCGATGTGTGCGCTCTCGCAGATGAAATCATTGTTCATCATCAGCAGCGAGTAGATCGCCTCCTGCACACCTGTTGCGCCCAACGAGTGGCCGGTCAACGACTTGGTGGCCGAAATGGTTGGTACATCCGACCCGAAGACTTCTCGGATGGCTTTGGCTTCGGTCACATCGCCCACTGGCGTGGAGGTGCCGTGCGGGTTGATGTAATCAATCGGCATATTAACCGTTTCAAGCGCCTGCTGCATGCAGCGCACCGCGCCTTCTCCAGACGGCGCAACCATGTCGTGGCCATCAGATGTTGCGCCGTAGCCAATCAGTTCAGCGTAGATTTTCGCGCCGCGCGCTTTGGCGGTCTCGTAATCTTCGAGCACCAGAACGCCGGCACCGCCTGCGATAACAAAACCATCTCGGTTCTTGTCATAGGCCCGCGATGCGCGGCTTGGCGTGTCGTTGAATTTCGATGACATGGCGCCCATCGCATCGAAAAGCACCGAAAGCGTCCAGTCGAGATCTTCACAGCCACCGGCAAACACACGGTCCTGCTTGCCCCACTGGATCTGCTCCATGGCATTGCCGATGCAGTGCGCAGAGGTCGAGCACGCCGACGAAATGGAGTAGTTCACGCCTTTGATCTTGAAGAACGTGGCAAGCGTTGCCGACGCGGTGGACGACATCGCTTTGGGGACCGCGAACGGACCAACGCGCTTGGGACCTTTTTCGCGGGTGATCGCTGCTGATTCCACGATGACCTTGGTTGATGGACCACCGGACCCCATGATGATGCCGGTGCGAGGATTGGAAACCTCTTCCGGTGCCAGACCAGCGTCAGCAATGGCTTGATCCATCGCGATATGATTCCAAGCCGTACCGCCGCCATGGAAGCGCATGTTGCGGCGATCCACCAGGCTTTCCACATCGATCTGAGGCATGCCGTGAACCTGGCAGCGGAAGCCGAGATCGACGTAATCCTGAGCCGTATCAATGCCCGACTTGGCCGTGCGCAAGCTTTCGAGCACCTCATCGGTGGTGTTGCCAATGGAGGACACAATGCCCATCCCGGTGACGACGACGCGCCGCATGGCGATCTCCTCAAATGTTAAGCGCGGAAATCCGCTTCTTCTGCCAAATAGGGTTAGAAGGTGGGGTTAGGAAGCTTCATCTTCAAACAGACCAACACGCATGCCTTGCACCGTGAAGATCGTCTCTCCATCAGCTTTCACCCAACCATCAGCAATGGCAAGCTTCAACCGCGAGCGCATAACCCGTTTCATGTCCACACCATATTCGACGGTTTTGACATTGGGCTGAACCTGACCGGTGAACTTCACTTCGCCAACGCCCAACGCGCGGCCACGGCCCTTTTCGCCCAACCAACCAAGGTAAAAGCCGGTCAGCTGCCATAACGCGTCCAAGCCCAAGCATCCGGGCATCACTGGATCGCCAATGAAATGGCATTTGAAGAACCAAAGATCAGGGTTCACGTCCAACTCAGCCAGCACATGGCCTTTGTTGTTGGCGCCGCCCTCTTCGCTGATGGAGGTGATGCGATCAAACATCAGCATTGGCGGTGCAGGCAACTGCGCGTTGCCGGGGCCGAACATCTTGCCTTCGGCGCATTCAATCAATTGATCGTAGGTTAGTGAAGATGGGCGGTCGGACATAGAAGGCTCCCAAGAAGACCAGCCGGGGAACGTCATGTGTGCCGACTGCAAGGTGTTTTTGCAGCGGGTGGTAGCAGTTTAGCGCCGCAAAACAAGCCCCAGTCATGTTTGCACAGCCTCAGTGCTTTGTTGGAGACAATGTCCGGTAAAATGCGAATGATTTGCAAAAAGTGCGTCGCAACGGCCCAGACGCCCCCTGCCAACCTTGACCTTTTGCCCAGAAACCGGCACATACGATGGATGATAAAGCGCGGTAACGCGGGCTTTGTGTTGCGCTGCACATGCGGATGACAGCAAACCCGCTGGTCAATTCGCCGCTTCAAAGGTTTTAGAGATCAGCATGACGGCTCCGATGGACAGCACCCTATCTACCGCGCCCAGCGCCGCCTCCACCGCGACCACAGCTCAACTTCGTGCTGCTGGTTTGCGGCCGACACGCCAGCGTGTGGCGCTTGCTGCGATCTTGTTTGATGGCCAGGACCGGCACGTTTCAGCTGAGTGGCTTTATGATGTGGCCAAGCAGTCAGGCGCTGATGTTTCGCTGGCCACGGTCTACAACACCCTTCATCAGTTTACTGCTGCTGGATTGCTGCGCGAGATCACCGTCGACTCAACGCGCACCTATTTCGACACCAATATTGGCGACCACCATCACATGTTCCTGGAGCATGAGGACAAGGTGATTGATGTGCCGTCGAATGCTGTGTCGGTGAACCGTCTGCCGGACATTCCAGAGGGCATGGAATTGGTGAGCGTCGATGTTCTGGTGCGCGTTCGCCCGAAAGCCGACTAACCATCACAGTCAGTTGGCACTTCGGTGCTGCTTCTTAACCCCATCTGTAGCCGTGTGAGCCAAAAAAACGGCGCCGTGAACTATCGTCTCGACGCCGTGTGTAGAAGTATATTCGCAAGAGCATGCTTGTTTTAGCCTGAGCCGGGCAGATCGATCTCGATCTGAACCTCGGGTTCAGAACCTGGCAGCCAGCCGTTTGTGTAGGCAAGCGCTGCGCCTGCCAACACGACCACAAGCAAGATGGCGACAAACCAACCGGCACCACTGCCGGACTTAACAACCGTTGTTCCTGAATCACGGGTAGCCATGATCACCTCCAAATGATGGTTATGCGTTTTAACGCGCACCACACTGGATGGTTCCATCACAGATCCGTTAGTTGGCTTCAAAGGTCTCGTCAGGGTAAGCGCCCCAGAGCGATGTTTGGCGCACGAAACCGCGCCAGTTGATCTGCGGATCGGTTGACGACACCTCGCACCACAGCCCATCGCAAATGATCAGTTCGGCCAGAACGCCGGGCTGAAGAAGAAAACGCGTGTTGGCCTCCAGCGATGGCGCACGGCGTGCCGGGATAGGATCACCGTCGCTCCATGGGGCAATCACAGCGGTGCGCCGCCCGGTGAGCAGATCATGGCGAATCCAGCCTTCATCACCTTCCATGTCACGAATTTTTCGCCAATTGCCGAACTCGGCGGTGATTTCTACTGGCAATCCTGAACGCATGAACGTCCAGCGTATGTCGTAGGCACTTCCAGGCCCAACGCGAACATTGGCTTCACTTGGGCGAATGGAAACAAAGCGAGGCAAAGGAAATCCTGTTACCGGGCCAACCGTCACACCATTTTGGATGGCCGGTGCCTGCGCGTGAGCCGGCGCGGCAGCCATGGTGACCGCCACCAGCCCTACGGCCAGGATGAACAAAAGCGATTGTGCGAAACTTGTGATGCGGATTGGACAGGACATTGTGCGCTGCGATAAACCTTCAAAGGCACGCACCACGATGGCTCGCCATTGGTTTGGCTAGACAATATGGGTTGCGTGCGGTTGTTAGGCCAATATTGGGCGCAGCAGCGTTAAGATTGGGTCAAAAACTGCCAACTGGCATGTGGATGATCCGAATGAAAAGGTGAGTGCAGATGGCGAAGACAAAACCCCAAATCGTGGTCACGCGGAAGCTGCCCGATGTGGTTGAGACCCGGATGCGTGAACTTTTTGACGCGCAGTTGAACACCGATGATCGCCCGATGACACAGGCTGAGCTTGTTGAAGCGGCGCGCACGGCCGATGTTTTGGTGCCCACCGTTACTGACAAGATTGACGCAGGTGTGCTGGCCCAGGCCGGGCCGAAGCTGAAAATGATCGCTCAGTTTGGCGCTGGCGTCGACAATATCGACGTGGATGCCGCCAACAACCGCTCGATAATCGTCACAAACACCCCTGGCGTCCTTACCGAAGACACCGCAGATATGACGCTGGCGCTAATGCTGGCCGTGCCGCGCCGCCTGAAAGAGGGCGCTCGCTTCTTGGTTGATCATGCCGAGGACTGGGAAGGTTGGTCGCCCACCTGGATGCTTGGCCATCGCATTTGGGGCAAACGGCTGGGCATTGTTGGCATGGGCCGTATTGGCCAGGCCGTTGCCCGCCGCGCCAAGGCCTTTGGCCTTGCCATCCATTATCACAATCGCCGCCGCGTTGCGCCTGATATCGAAGAAGAGCTTGAGGCGACGTATTGGGACTCGCTCGACCAGATGCTTGCGCGCATGGATGTGGTATCGGTCCATTGCCCGCACACACCGGCAACCTTTCACCTGCTCTCAGCGCGTCGTCTGAAACTGATGAAACCCTCAGCCTTCATCGTGAACACTGCACGTGGCGAGATCATCGATGAAGCGGCGCTGATCCGGATGCTTGAAAACAATCAGTTGGCAGGTGCCGGGCTTGATGTCTTCGAGCACGAGCCGTCTGCTGACCCCAAGCTGATTAAACTCGCTCGCGAGAATAAGGTCGTCCTGTTGCCGCACATGGGTTCAGCGACCATCGAAAGCCGGGTGGATATGGGTGAGAAGGTGATCATCAACATCCGCACCTTCGCCGATGGGCACCGCCCACCGGACAGGGTTTTGCCAAGTATGTTGTAGGGTTCAAACGCCCGGTATTGGTTGCCGGGCGGTGCACATTCTTGTCGCCTCTGGGCCTTCAGCTCAACCAGCATCCACTTTTGGTTCTGAGCCTTCGGCTTAACCGTTTGTATCTGCCAACAGCCAGACCATCCGGTCGAGAAACCACATCTTTGCGCCGACCGTGAGCGTCAGGCCGAGCAGAACCGGCCAGGCCTCCAACGCCCACAGGCCGTAGACCAACGGTGGCAGACCAAGGGCCGCGACAACGGAAAGCCCAATGCCCCAGTTAGAGTGATGCTGCGGGATCGGCTTTGCTTTACGGGCAAGAAACACCCGCTCGCCCAGCACACCCTGGGACATCCAATTGTCGACCGACGCGGGCGGCGGAAAGGCCCGTGGATTGAAGTATATCCAGATGATCAGAGCGGCTATCGGCGCCAAGCACCACCAGCCGATCCAATCCCGCGACCAGATTGCCAGCGCGAGAAGGGGCAAGATCGGGATGCGCGTCCACCCACTCCATGGGTTGGCGTGGCGTTCCCATGTGGCATCACTCATGCCCATGACTTTTTCGGTGCGCTGAAAAAAATCAGCCATAGGCAATCTCCTCAAATCGCATGGTCAATGCATTCACCAGCAACAACCGCCCCAACAAGGGTTCGCCAGCGCCGGTGATCAGTTTGATCACCTCCATCGCCTGCATCGTGCCCACCATACCGGTAAGCGCGCCAATCACACCCACCTGCGCGCAAGTTGGCAAAGAGCCTGGCACTGGTGGGGTGGGATAGAGATCGGTGAAGCGTGGGTAGTGACTGCCGTCGGGTTTGGTGAGGTGTGGCGCAATGACCGTCAGCGAGCCGTCCCAAACCGAAACTGCGCCGGTGACCAATGGGACTTTCAGTTCTTGGCACGCCGAAGCGACATCAGCGCGCGTTTCAAAACTATCTGAGCCGTCGACCACCATATCGGCACCTTCAAGCAAATCAGCGGCACTGACCGGCGACAATCGGATCTGGTGGGTATGCAGCACGACATGTGGATTAACGTCGTGAAGGGCATCCGCTGCGCTTTGCACCTTCGGGTCGCCGACACGGCTGGTGGGATGTATCACCTGGCGTTGCAGATTGGACAGTGAGACGGTGTCGTCGTCGATAAGGGTCAACGTTCCGATCCCAGCGGCTGCCAGATAGAGGAGACACGGCGCACCAAGCCCCCCTGCCCCGACCACCGCTACATGGGCGGCTTTGAGTTTCTGTTGGCCAGGCCCTCCAACATCTCGGATAACCAGGTGCCTAGCGTAGCGTTCAACTTCAGTCTGAGACAGCGCATTTTCCATAAAAGGGTCTTAACCTCCTCCCGCTTTGGCGTCACCTCATGCTTGCTCATCGCGCCCTGCCCAGCTAGATCACCGCGATGTCTTCTATTGATGTCAAAATTTGCGGGTTAAGCGAGCCCGAAACGCTGGAAGCGGCCCTTGGTGCAGGGGCTGACATGATCGGCTTTGTGAGCTTCGCGAAAAGTCCGCGCCATGTTGATCTGTCAGCGATGGAGACGCTCGCCAATCAAGCACGCGGTCGCGCGCAAATCGTCGTCCTCACTGTCAACGCGACCGATGCTGATCTCCGTGCCATCAATGAAGTGGTTAAACCCGACTGGTGGCAGCTGCATGGCCATGAAGATGCCGATCGCATCCAGGCTGTTCGCAATTTATTCGGTCGTCCGGTGATGAAGGCCGTCGGGGTTGGGTCAACTAATGATGTGTCTCATGCCAATGCGATCTTTGGCGTAACTGACAAGCTGCTGCTGGACGCCAAGCCACCGAAAGATGCCACACGACCAGGCGGTTTGGGTGCCGTCTTCGACTGGTCACTTCTTGATACGCTTGACCGCTCGCAGCCCTTCATGCTTTCCGGTGGGCTAAGCCCTTCCACTGTGGTTGAAGCTATCCAAGCAACCGGCACCCAAGGCGTGGACGTGTCCTCAGGCGTGGAAAGCGCGCCTGGCCGCAAAGACGCTAGGTTGATTGAACAGTTTATCGAAGCCGCCAAATCGGCATCCCATTATTCCAAGATAAGGACCAGCGCATGACGATACCTGCTGCGCAACCGAACTCTTTCCGCACCGGTCCTGATGAGGCGGGTCACTTTGGCCTGTTCGGCGGACGGTTTGTTGCCGAAACGCTGATGCCGCTGATCCTGGATTTGGAAAAGGCCTATGAAGATGCCAAGGCCGACCCAACGTTTCAGGCTGAACTCGACGGCCTCAACGCCACCTATGCTGGCCGACCCTCGCCGCTCTATTTTGCCGAGCGTCTCACCGAAGAGCTGGGTGGGGCAAAAATCTATTTCAAGCGCGATGAACTGAACCACACAGGCAGCCACAAGATCAACAATTGCCTGGGGCAAATTCTGCTTGCCCGCCGCATGGGCAAAACCCGCATTATCGCCGAAACCGGTGCTGGTCAGCATGGCGTTGCGACCGCCACCGTTTGTGCCCGGTTCGGACTGAAGTGCGTGGTCTATATGGGCGCCACCGACGTGGAACGGCAGGCGCCGAACGTTTTCCGCATGAAGCTTCTGGGCGCGGAGGTGATCCCAGTGACCGCCGGTGCTGGCACCTTGAAAGATGCGATGAACGAGGCGTTGCGCGACTGGGTGGCAACGGTTGATGAGACCTACTATCTGATCGGCACAGCTGCCGGACCGCACCCTTATCCGATGCTGGTGCGGGACTTCCAGTCGATTATCGGCAAAGAACTACGCGGACAGATGCTGGAAGTGGAAGGACGTCTGCCAGACGTTGCCGTGGCCTGCGTTGGTGGCGGTTCCAATGCCATTGGCCTCTTCCATCCATTCCTGGACGACACGGATGTGAAGCTGATTGGTGTGGAAGCGGGCGGCCACGGTGTGGATATTGAGAACGGCCACGCTGCGTCTTTGTCGGGCGGCAAACCAGGCGTACTGCACGGCAACCGCACCTTCCTGCTGCAAGACGATGATGGGCAGATTTTGGAAGGCCATTCGATTTCCGCCGGGTTGGATTATCCAGGCATCGGGCCAGAGCATTCCTGGCTAAAAGACATTGGCCGGGTAGAGTATGTGCCGGTGACGGACACAGAAGCTTTAGAAGCCTTCAAACTGCTCTCGCGGACCGAAGGCATTCTGCCAGCGCTTGAGCCCGCCCATGCACTTGCCCATGTGGCGAAGATCGCCCCAACGATGGATAGAGATCAGATCTTGGTGATGAACCTGTGCGGGCGCGGCGACAAAGACGTGCACACTGTTGCCCAAGCTTTGGAAGCTCAAGACGCGGCGCGGCAATAGGGCTGCGCACCATGAAGGTCACGATCTACCACAATCCAAAATGCGGCACGTCGCGCAACACGTTGGCGATGATCCGCGCGTCGGGTGAAGAGCCGGAGGTTATCGAGTATTTGAAGAACCCACCCGGTCGCGAGACATTGGTTGATCTTATCAATGCATGCGGGCTTTCGGCGCGCGAGGTTCTGCGCAAAAAGGGCACGCCTTATGAGGAGCTTGGACTCGACAATCCAGACCTCACCGACGACCAGCTGATAGACGCGATGGTCGAGCACCCGATCCTGATGAACCGACCCATCGTGGTCACGCCGCTGGGCGCTGTGTTGGCCCGTCCGTCGGAAAAAGTCTTAGAAATCCTGCCGAACGCGAAGGCCGTTGGGGCGTTCACCAAGGAAGATGGTGAAACGATCCCTGCGAAAGGCCTTTTATGACCAACTATTCCGACCTCAATGCGCTGTTCATCAACGCCACCTTGAAGAGCACCGCCCAGGGGGAGAGCCATACAGAAAAGCTCATGCGTAACTCCATGGCTATCATGGAAAGTGCCGGACTGGCGGTGGAGCAGCTGCGCGCTGCCGATCACACCATCGCGTTCGGAGTGCAGCCCGATATGCGCGAGCACGGGGCGAAACATGATGATTGGCCCGATGTGTTTTGGCCAAAGGTGCGCGAAGCGGACATCCTGGTGATCGGTACACCGCTTTGGTTGGGTGAAGAATCCTCGATCTGCAGGGTGATCATCGAACGGCTTTACGCCCACTCTGGCCAGCAGAATGACGCCGGACAATCTGTTTTCTACGGCAAAACCGGCGGCTGCATTATTACCGGCAACGAAGATGGCGTGAAGCATGCCGCCATGACATGCCTCTACGCGATGCAGCATGTTGGCTACACCATTCCGCCACAAGCCGATTGCGGATGGATCGGCGAGGTCGGTCCAGGCGCGTCCTATGGCGATGATGGCGCAGGCTATGACAACGACTTCACAAAGAAAAACACCACCTTCATGACCTGGAATCTTATCCATATGGCGCGGATGCTCAAAGATGCCGGTGGCATTGCGGCCCACGGCAACCAAGTTACCGCTTGGAACGATGGCGAGCGGTTCGGACACCCAGACGTTTCAGAAAGCACTGCATGACCACGCGTATCGAAACCCGCTTTGCGGCCCTCCAGCAAGAGGGTCGCCCCGCTCTCATGACCTATGTGATGGGCGGCGACCCAGACATGGAAACCTCGCTGGGGATCATGAAGGCTCTGGCCATGTGGGGCGCTGACTTGATTGAACTCGGCATGCCGTTCTCTGATCCGATGGCCGATGGTCCAGCCATTCAGGCAGCTGCGCGGCGCGCGCTGCAAGGCGGCCAAACTTTGGCAAAAACGCTGAAGCTGGTTGAGCAGTTTCGCGAAACGGACCAGGAAACACCCATCATCCTGATGGGCTACTACAACCCGATCTACATTTACGGTGTGGATGCGTTTTTGGCTGAAGCGCTGCGTGTCGGTGTCGATGGTTTGATCGTGGTGGACCTGCCACCAGAAACCGACGACGAGCTATGTTTGCCTGCGCTGAAAGCTGGCTTGAACTTCGTGCGGCTTGCCACCCCAACGACCGACGATAAGCGCCTGCCGAAGGTTCTGGGCAACACATCTGGCTTTGTCTATTACGTCGCGATCAAAGGCATCACAGGCACCGCCAGCGCCGACCCAACGCAGGTTGGAGAGGCTGTTGCCCGCATCAAAAGGCACACTGATTTGCCGGTTGCCGTGGGCTTTGGCATCAAAACGCCCGACGATGCAGCGGGCATCGGCGCGGTGGCCGATGGCGTTGTTGTCGGCTCAGCTTTGGTGGATGCTATTGCCAAGAGCCTTGATGAGGATGGCAAGGCCACCGATATGACGATAAAAGCGATAACGGAAATGACCGCGCAACTTGCAGGTGGGGTGCGCCGCGCAGCCAAAGCTGGCTAGCGCAGGCAATGTCCTCACACTCTTAGGAGATATCTCCCCGTGAACTGGATCGACAATGTTGTGCGGCCAAAAATCCGCACCCTTTTTTCCTCTTCAAGCCAAACGCCAGATAATCTTTGGATCAAGTGCCCAGAGACCGGCGAAATGGTGTTTCACCGTGATCTGGAAAACAATGATTGGGTTGTGCCAACCTCCGGTCACCATATGCGCATGCCGGTGCGCAAGCGCCTGGAGCGGCTGTTCGACGAAGCGCAGTTTGAGCTGATTGAAACGCCCGACGTGGTGGCCGATCCGCTGAAATTTCGCGATGAGCGCAGGTACACAGATCGCATTCGCGATGCGCGTGGCAAGACCAGTGAGCAGGATGCGTTTTTGGTCGCTGCTGGCACCATTCACGCCCAGCCGGTCGTGGTCGCAGCGCAGAACTTTGCCTTTATGGGTGGGTCGCTCGGCATGGCTGCTGGCGAAGCGTTCATCAAAGCCGCTGAGATTGCTGTGGAACGGGGCCGCCCGCTGATCCTGTTTGCCGCCTCAGGTGGCGCGCGCATGCAGGAAGGTATTTTGTCGCTGATGCAGCTGCCACGCACGACTGTTGCCGTACAGCGCGTGAAAGAGGCAGGCCTGCCTTACATCGTGGTGCTGACAAACCCGACCACAGGCGGCGTGACCGCATCCTACGCCATGCTCGGTGATATCCATGTTGCCGAACCCGGTGCGCTGATCGGTTTTGCCGGTCCGCGTGTCATCGAACAGACAATCCGCGAAAAACTACCCGAGGGCTTCCAGCGCTCAGAGTATCTGCTGGAACACGGCATGCTCGACATGGTGGTGACCCGCCAAGAGATGCGCGACACGCTCGCGCGTTTGGTCGATCTTTTCATGAACCCTGTGTCGTTGCCCGCGCTGGCTGCCCCTCAGGACGTCGGCGAAGAGGTCGGTGAGGGTGCCGAAACCGTCGGTTCGAGTGACGAGGGAACGGCACCAGCCGAGCTTGACACCCAAAGCGAAACGCAACCTGCATGAACGATCCGCTGATGCCCAACACGGGCGGGCAGGCATCGACCGAAAAGGTTGATGTGCTCGACCTGCTGCATCGTTTCACCACGCTGCACCCACGTGCCTGGGACCTTGGCCTAGAACGGCTTGCCCGTCTGCTAAACGATCTGGGCAACCCGCACCTGCGCTTGCCGCCGGTCGTGCATGTGGCTGGAACCAACGGCAAAGGCTCCACGATAGCCTTCATGCGGGCTATGCTGGAAGCTGATGCGCGCAGCGCCCACGTCTATACCTCGCCCCATCTGGTGCGCTTCAATGAGCGCATCCGCATCGGCGCGCCAGGTGATGGGCAGTTTGTGTCCGATGCTGCTCTCACCGAAACGCTGTTGCATTGCGAACGCGTGAATGCCGGGCAGTCCATCACGTTCTTTGAAGCAACGACAGCAGCGGCTATGATGCTTTTTGCGCAAAACCCTGCTGATGCCACACTGTTGGAAGTTGGGTTGGGCGGGCGGCTGGATGCCACCAATGTGGTGGAGACGCCGCACCTTTGCGCCATCACGCCGATCTCGATGGACCATATGGGCTTTCTCGGCGACACGCTGGAGAAGATCGCCGGTGAAAAAGCGGGCATCCTGAAGCGGGATGTGACCGCTGTCATCGGACCGCAGGAACCTGCGGCACTGGACGTTATCCGCGCGGTTGCCAACCGCGTTGGCGCACCGCTTGTCGTGCACGGTCAGGATTACATGGCCTATGAAGAGCACGGTCGCCTGGTCTATCAGGATGCCTTTGGCCTGCTCGACTTGCCGCTTCCACGCCTTCCTGGGCGCCACCAGATTGCCAATGCGGGCCTTGCGATTGCCTGCATGCGGCACAGCCAGTTTGAACTTCCTGATCAAGCACTTGAAGCGGGTATGAGCACGGTCACATGGCCCGGACGCCTGCAAAAACTGACAGGCACATTGGCTGCGCTCGCACCATCCTGCGATGTCTGGCTGGATGGCGGGCACAATGCTGGTGGTGGGCAGGCGCTTGCCGAAGCCATGGCCGATCTGGAAGACCGTGTGCCACGTCCACTCTATGTGGTCTCCGGCATGCTGCGCACCAAAGATGCTTCTAGCTTTTTTGAACCCTTTGCTGGCCTCGCCCGTCAGGTAATCGCCATTCCGATCCCAGGGCACGAAAACAGCTATGACACGGTGAGCCTTGCCTCATCAGCGGCCGAGGGCGGCACTTTTGCCTCGGTATCGCCAAGTCTGGAAGACGCACTGCAAGAGATTGAGATGGCGGCGGGAGAACCGGCGCGCGTTCTTATTTGCGGCTCGCTCTATCTGGCTGGGTACTCGCTGAAGGCTGACGGGTCCGAGCCGGTTTAGCTAAGACGCATTGTTCGCCACTTCTCTTGGCGTCATCCTCACCCTTGTGGCGGGGATGACGCGCTAAAGTGGAGCGCCGTCTTCACGTCAACTCACCCAGTGCCCATGTCGCGGCCTCCTGCACAACATCTGACGGATCATTCAACAGGCTTTCCACCCGCGGAACCAGTGACGCGTCCTCACTGTTGCCAGCGGCAATCAGGCAATTGCGAACGAACCTGTCGCGGCCTATGCGCTTGATCGGTGAGCCCGAAAAATGTTTGCGGAACGCAGTATCATCAAGCGCCAGCAGATCGAAAAGCTTCGGCGCATTGAGGTCCTCACGCGCCTTCAACTTCGCTTCGCGGGCCGTGTCAGCGAACTTGTTCCATGGACAAACCGCCAGGCAATCATCGCATCCATAGATACGGTTGCCCATGGCTTTGCGATACTCATGCGGTATCGGCCCTTTGTGCTCGATGGTGAGGTAAGAAATGCAACGGCGCGCATCGAGCTGATAAGGCGCTGGAAAAGCATTTGTTGGACAGATATCCAAACACCGGGTGCAGGACCCGCAATGATCACTCTCAGCATCATCATCGGGCAGGTCGAGCGTGGTGAAAATCGCGCCCAAAAAAAGCCACGACCCGTGCTCGCGTGACACAAGATTGGTGTGTTTGCCCTGCCAACCTAGCCCTGCCGCCTCTGCCAGAGGTTTTTCCATCACCGGCGCGGTATCAACGAAAACCTTCACCCCACCGCCAAGCTTGGAAACGATTTTCGATGCCAGCGTTTTCAGCCGACCTTTGATGATGTCGTGATAATCGCGGTTGCGCGCATAGACCGAAATCGTGCCGACATCGCCTTGATCAAGCGTTTCCATCGGATCGGTGTCGGGCGCATAGGATAGACCCAGCATGATGATGGCGCGCGCATCGGGCCAGAGCGTGCGCGGATGGCCCCGTCGATCCAGCGTTTCTTCCATCCACCCCATGGTGCCGTGACGCCCAAGCGCAACGAATCGCTCTAGCCGAGGTCGCAAATCGTCCATCCGCTCAGCATGCGTGATCGCGCAGGTGTCAAAACCCACATCACGGGCAGCGGTGTGGATGAAGGCTGTTTGTTTCTGACTAGAAGTCCGGGTCGTCATAATGCGCCGGTGGTATCACACCACTGATGCGCTCCTCCAGAAGCGGCGTGAAGGAAGGCCGCGACTTCACCCGCGCGTACCAAAGCTTAGCAACGGCACGGTCGGCCCAGCTCACCTCGCCGAGGTAATCCAGCGAGGAAAGCGCTGCTGCAAAGGCCAGGTCAGCGAGCGTCATGCGTTCGCCTGCCAGCCAATCACGGCTCGCCAACACATGATCGATGTAATCCAAATGCCAATCGAGATTATCGCGGGCAATGCGCATGGCGCTGGTGTCCGGTGGCCCACCGCCAAGATTGGCAGGAATGCCGCGTTTCTGGGCTTTTTCATGCACCAGAACTGCCGTCACATCGTGTTCCATGAGCACCAACGCCCAATCCATCAGACGGCGCACTTCAGCGCGCGCGGCAATGTCAGCAGGCATGTGCGGGGCACCACGATCCTCGTGGGCTTCGGTCAGATAGCCAATGATCGGATTGGCACCGACGACCACCAAATCATCATCAGTTTTCATCACTGGCACTGAGGCGGCAGGATTAAGCGTGAGAAAATCGCGTCGCCGCTCCCACACCTTTTCAAGTTCCAGATGAACCGCTTGTCCAAACTCTGCCAGCACGAGGCGGACAAAGCGCGAGGATGCATCAAGCGGCAAATGGTAAAGCGTGGTCATGAAGCCGTCACGGTTGGTTGGAAAAGCATTATCGCAAAGATCTAGCGGGTCTGAAGACGTCTGATGGCCAAACCAAGGCGCTTGTTCAATCAGGTGTGCATCGTATAGGCACGGGCCACGATAGCCTCAAGCCGTGCAGCACTATCTTTACACCTAACCGCTACAAGACAGCGCTTGCCGCTGGCGATCTCTTCCCAATCTGGATCTTCCATGACTCTTGAGACCTTTATCAACGCCCTTATCCTCGGTCTTTTGGAAGGTCTCACCGAGTTCATACCTGTCTCTTCAACCGGTCATATTTTGCTTGCCGGTCATTTTCTGGGCTTTGAAAACGACGGCAAAATTTTTGAGGTTTTGATCCAGCTGGGAGCCATTCTGGCGGTGCTTTCCGTTTACACAGCCAAACTTTTGCGCATCGCCGCTGACCTGCCTTCCAGCGCCAAGGCGCGCCGGTTTGTTGCTGGTATTGTTTTGGCATTCCTTCCGTCGGCGTTCATGGGCGTTCTTTTCCACGACCTGATCAAGACGGTGCTGTTTGAGACCCCGGCCCTGATTTGCACAACCTTGATCATTGGTGGGATCATTTTGCTGCTGGTCGACCGGATGACGCTGCACCCCAAATACACCGACATCATGGATTACCCCCTGTCGCTGTGCCTGAAGATCGGCCTATTCCAAGTGCTGGCGCTGATTCCTGGTATGTCGCGCTCAGGCTCCACCATTGTAGGCTCATTGCTGATGGGCACCGACAAGCGCTCGGCGGCTGAATTCACGTTTTTCTTGGCGATGCCAACGATGGCGGGCGCTTTTGTTTACGACCTTTTTCAGAACCGCGACATCGTCACCACCGATGGTTTGATGGTGGTGGCGGTGGGGTTTGTTGCAGCCTTCATCATGGCCGTGCTGGTCGTGCGCTGGGTGCTTGATTATGTCAGCCAGCACGGCTTCGCCCTGTTCGCCTGGTGGCGCATTATTGTGGGATCACTGGGCTTTTTGGGGCTCGCGCTGCTGGGCTAAGCCAGTATTCGACCCGACGACCTACGGCTTGGCACCAAGTGAGGCGTACTGACCGTGCTTGCGGTAGCGCCATAGATAGGTCGGGATGATCGCATCAATGGCTGAGGGATTAAGCCCGAGCCCCTTCAGCGTACGCCCCTCATCGGTTGCGACCTGCGAAACGACATTGTCGGTGGCAAGCATTTTGACCTGATCAACAGTCAAAATCGGATTGGGAAGCACTTCAAACACCTTGGCCTGAAGCTCTGCCACACGGGTTGGCATGGCAATGATGGGACGCTTGCGGTCGATGACTTTGAGCATGCGCTCCATCAGGCCTTCAAATGTATCGACCTCCGGCCCGCCAAGCTCGTACGTCGCGCCAGGCGTTGCACCGCCGTCGACAGCAAGAGCTACTGCATCGGCAACATCGCCGACATAGACCGGCTGAAACTGTGTTTTGGGGCCAACAACCGGCAAAATTGGCGACATGCGCGCCATGTTGGCAAAGCGATTGAAGAACTCATCCTCTGGTCCGAACACGATGGACGGACGCATGATAATGGCGTCGGGCACGGCGGCACTTACCGCTTTTTCTCCCAGTGCCTTAGAGCGGGCGTACTCAGCGGGTGATTCCTCGTTCGCGCCAATGGCCGATACGTGCACCAGATTGGTGATCCCAGCCTTCTTGCAGGCCTGTGCGATTAGACCTGGGCCTTCGGCTTGCACCTTCTCAAAAGACTGCTTGCCAGATTCATGGAGGATGCCAACGAGATTGACCACCGCATCGGCGCCATCAATGGCACGCTCCACTGACCAGCCGTAGCGCAGATTGGCCTGAATGGCTTGCACTTGGCCCACAGCCCCCATTGGCTGTGTGTGGCCGGCAAGATCGGGCCGGCGCACCGCGACACGCACGCGATAGCCCTTTTTGGCCAGTTCACGCACAATGTAGCGGCCTAGAAAGCCTGAACCACCAAACACGGTGACAAGTTTGCCGTTGAGCCCTGCATTGCCTGGGGTGTCAGCCATGGCGCAATTCGTCCTTTTTGGGTGCTGTCTGGCGCTGATGTACCCCGCACCGCAGCTAGTGCGCAAGCCGGTGAATGGTCTCACCCTTGGGTATTGTTCGGTTCTTTGTTCAAGCCGTTGACAGGACCGCACACCAGCCGTAATGCATCGCCCTCAACCTTATCCACTTGCCCAGGTGGCGGAATTGGTAGACGCGCTGGCTTCAGGTGCCAGTGATCGCAAGATCGTGGAAGTTCGAGTCTTCTCCTGGGCACCAAAGCCAATCGCGAAGCGATTGGCTGAACAAGTGGCAGGTGTTTGCGCAGCAAATGCCGAGAGCGTCATTCTTTCCCCGCTCCGGGCGTTTCGCCCGACCGCAGTTTGGTTCCGGGTTTCTCGTATCACCTGCACCGCAGCCAAACTCAAAGTTTGAGCAGACAACGCCTGCCGCGTTGCGACCGGCTTAGGTGGTCTTGTCCCGCAGGCGTTTAAGAAACGGTTTGGCGCGCGCCACCCCGTTCAGCACGGCGGCCGCTGCGCCGGCCTGCCAATCAGACTTAGCGACGATGACATCTCCATGGGGTGCTGCATCGTTCCAAAAGCCCGCAACAATATGGCTATCGGTCGTGATGGCTGAGTCCATCAATTCGCAGTCTTGGTCCGAATAGAAGGCCTCAATGACAAGGTATTCGAGCAACACGCCGGGTGAGAAGGTGCGGTAGTCTTCGTCAATGGCGCATTTGGGCGTGAACCGCGTGCTACCCGACTGAAGATTGATGCTCAGAGCAATCGGTTGGTCCCCGACAAGCAGTGTATCGATTGAGACAAGCCCTTCCTCGCCGTCGGTTGCGAAAGCAGCGCGCGCAAAACGGGCCGTCGCATCATCGCTCAAGAATGCCGTTCCCGCTTCGCCCTTCCAGCCTGCTGCTTCAATACGCAGGAAATCTTCAAGCCGTTTGGCAACCGCAGAACGCTCCGTGACATGCTCAAGCCGGACCTCACCTTTTTCACCGAGACGGCGCAGATTGCGTCGGATGTCCTTGACTCGGCGTTTGGAAAGCACTGCTTTGATATGGTTTTCGAACCCATCGTGCTCACGGGTTAAACGCGGGCGCTCATAGCGCTGGATGACGCGCAGGCTACAACCCGTATCGCGCGCTTGGGCTGCAATCGCGCTTACCAAGTCGCTGTCCAGATCCATATGGCGCAACACGCAAACGCTGGGGGCATCGTTGCTGCCAATCGTCTGAAGCCAGGCTTTCACCACGTCTTCGGCATTATCTTTCGCGACCAGGGGAGCGCCGTTGAAATGGTAGAGATTGAGCTCCGAGGCCCAAACCCCAGGCACCTTTAAGCCGCGGAACATGAGAGGGCTCGTTGGGAAGATGCCCTCCACTTTGCCCGCGCGTGACACGATGACAGCGGCGCTGTCCCCCTTGTCCAAGCCTGCGTCAAGGCCAGCTTTCACATAAGCTGGATGGAGAAACGGGTTTTGGGTGAGTGGTCTTGCCAGAAGATCACGCCAATCCTCCAATGGGCGCTCGCAAAGCGCCTTCATGGAGATGCATGCAACATCCATGTCCTGCGTTGTTTGCTCATCTGACGCCCGCTCGGGTTGGCAGTCGAAGGATGCGCTGTCGATCGCGATGCTCATGACGGGTTGCCTTGGGTTATAGTGGCGCGAAATCCGATGAAAACTGGCAACAAAAGGCCAAGACGACGGTAAGCGACCAAGGAAAGGAGAACCGCGCGAAGAGAGAGAGCAAACGCGGTGATGCAGGCAGCACCTGTGATTCCAAACTTGGGCACAAACACCGCATGTAAGGTGATGGCCACCACCAGCACTGCGACGTGAACGACCGAACAAGCGCGTTCTTGACCGAGCATGTTCAATACATCCTCACCGGGACCGAAAAGCGCAGACGTAAACAGCCCGGCGGCCAGGACGATCACAATATCGACACCTGTGCCAAAACCCTGCCCAAACAGACCGAGCAGCCAAGGGGAAGCAATGCCAATGGTGACGGCAAGAACCCCAAGCAAGGCAACGTTGGCCAACGTGGCTTTGGCAATGAGGTGTTGCAAACCTGCCCTGTCGGATTGGGCTTGAAGTGATGCATATTTCTGAGCTGTCGCAGCTGAAATGCCATAGGGAATGTAGTCGAGAATCTGAGATATCCGCGTTGCTGCGAAATAGACCGCAACGAACTCTGGGGACACGAAAAGACCGAGGATCAGGATGTCGCCGTTCTTGAAGATCACCTCGGTCGCATCGATTGCTGCGATGGGCAAAACTGTGCGCAGCCATGAGGATCGGTGAAAGACAGCCTGCGCTCCGCCGAGAAGGCGTTTAAGAGAGCGTTGGAGCAGAAGCGCCTGGAGAAGCACGGTGACCAACAGGCCAGCGAGCGTAAAGCTGAGCACGAGAACCGCGTCGGCGCTGATACCAAGAACAAAGGCCGCGCTAACGCCTGTGATAAGTGCCAGGTGGCGCGTCAGAAACGCCGGTGCAATCCCCAGCAGCGGTTTGTCCAGACCGCGCGAGATCGCCTCAAGATAATCCTGTAGCGTCAAAAGTGGCACAAAAAGCAGTGCCATTGTCGCAAGGGTAATTGTTACATCTGGTAGGCCTAGGACGCCAGAATGAAGCACCACCAGGCCAATGGCAGCGATGGCGATGCTTATGCTGCCGGCAAGCCCCAGTGCGAAATAGAGCAGGCCAAGAGCCCGCCCCGGATCGCCTTTGGTTGTGTAGGCAGACAGATAGCGGCAGACGAGCTGGTTGGTGCCAAATGTTGCAAAATGGCCAAGAATCAAAAGCCAGACCAGTGTCAGCGCATAGCGACCAAACTCTTCGGCCCCAATAAGGCGCGAGGCGAGCACCTGCGCAACAAGCGCCAAGCCGGCCGCAGCGATGCGAATTGCGATCACCATTGGGCCTTGGCCCACCAGTGGTCGCAAACGCTCGGGAAGGCGTGCAGCGAACTGCGGCATGGCGTACGCGTGTGCCACGCTTAGGCGACACCGTCGCTGGTGCGCAACGGAACGAGAAGGTCGGGAGCGGACATATCAAGCTTGAAGCGTATTTTTCGCTTGAAGCTTTGACGCTTCTGCATCCCCGACAAGCGCCAAAAGGCCGTTAAACCGAACTTGGCCCAGGCATTGGGGCCATAAAGATCCGTTGATTTGGGCGTCCAACCAAAAGACCGCAGAACGCTGTTGCCATAGTGCACAGCGAAATGCCGCCGGATTTCGGGTGTCCAATGTTCGGTGGTCAGCGAAACGTTCAGACAATCCTTGTTCTCAACCCGGTGCGGTCCGTTCAACGGCCAGTGCAGCATGTCGCCAGGCTTAAGGTCGGCGACAGTCGCGTACTCGTCAAACCAAGGCTCGTAGCCAATTTCTTCTTCGGTCAACCCACGGATGATGCCTTCAAGGTCACGCGCGTGCAGGAACGGCGGTCGATTGGGATAAACATAGATGCGCTTCTCGCCACGAATTTGCCAGAGCGACTGCCCGGGCACGTCCGCGTGATAGAACACCTGCGCGTTGGGAGAGGAGATCAACAACCCCATGCTGTTGCGGTAGACGTTGAGGTCCGGGACGTGAGCACCGATGGATTCAAACATCTCGTCCAGGAGGTCGCGAAACTCCACCGCGGTCTCATTGATCTTCGTCAGATTGATCCAGATGCGGCCCTGCGCGACCGCTTCGACAAGTTGTGCGCCACTTAAGTCACCGCGTTGGCAGTAGGACCAGGTCGAAACATCATCGCCTTTGGGGCCCATGGTGTTGATGGCAATACGATCTTCAGGAATGCTGTCGAGTAGCTTTGCCAAACCATCATCTGTGAAGGTTGGGCGTTCGTGCAGATTGTGTTTGAGTGGCAAAATATGCTCACCCCACAGCGTGGCTTTCTGCTCGTTGAAATCAGTAAAGACAGTGTCGCGCATGGTTCTCGTCCGCTTTGCAGATACTTGTTGGAGCCGCTGCTGTTGATTGGCTCATTGGGCTGCGGACACATTGCGCATTTGTGTTGTAAAAAGGGTTACGCAGGACCGGCGATCCGCAATCTACGTAATCAGAACGTTAATCCCTGCTTGTCGCTACGGATGATTGCCTGGCTGAAACCGATACGTATTGGACCCGTTAACCTGGCCTTGCTATGCACGCGGCCACGCACATCACTTGCTGGACCAACACAATGACAACCATTCGACTGCACAGGGGCGACCTGCCCTCGCTTGATGCTTATGGCGATCACGTCGCCATCGACACCGAGGCTATGGGCCTCCACCCCCACCGCGACAGGCTATGCGTGGTCCAGCTATCGCCCGGCGATGGAACCGCCGACGTTGTGCAGATTGCCAAGGGGCAAACCTCTGCACCCAATCTGGAAGCGTTGCTGGCCGATCCAGCGCGCACGAAAATCTTTCACTTTGCGCGCTTCGATGTCGCACTGCTGTTCAAATCCCTCGGCGTCATGACAACGCCTGTTTTCTGCACCAAAATCGCGTCTCGGCTGACACGGACGTACACCGATCAGCACGGTTTGAAGTCGATTTCCAAGGAGCTTCTGGGCGTGGACATGTCCAAACAGCAACAATCCAGCGATTGGGGTGCGGAAAACCTAACCGAAGCACAGCAAGCCTATGCGGCCTCCGATGTGCTGCATCTACACGCGCTCAAAGACAAGCTTGATATGATGCTCGACCGCGAAGAGCGCCGCGAGCTTGCCGAAGCCTCCTTCGGTTTTCTTCCCACACGCGCCAAACTTGATCTGTTGGGCTGGGGTGACAGCGATATCTTCGCCCACTCGTGATCGCATCACGGCGCCAGCTAGCCGCGCCGATGCTTTCACCGCCGCACGGCGCCACTCCAGACAAGTGCGCGCACTGCGCATATTTGTGCCTGCCGCAGCCGTGGTCAGCGTCGTCGTGGTGTTGCTTGGTTGGTGGTATTCGACCGCAACGGTGCCTGAACTTGATATTGCCGACGTGACGGTGACGGATGAGGGCATTGCCATGGATGCGCCGGTTTTACGCGGTGAGGATGAAAATGGCCGCCCTTATGAGCTGCTTGCAGCTGAAGCCTTCCAGTCGTTGTCCGTGGATCCGGTTATCATCATGCGGCAGTTGGAGGGTGAGATCGTCGTCGATGATGATGAGCAAGCTTTCCTCCTAGCGCCACAAGCCCGGTTCGACAGTGGAACACAGCTGATCGTGTTCGAAGAAGGCGGCGTGGAGCTGCGGCTTGCATCCGGTGGTGAAGCCTATTTGGGCGTCAGCGAAGTCGATCTTGAAAACGGCACATTGCGCTCGCAAGAGCCGGTGCGCATCGCCAATGACGAGGTAACGCTCGATGCTGGCGGCATCCAAGGATTTGACGGCGGTGAGCGGCTCCTGTTTACCGGGGGTGTGCGTATGGTTTTCACACCAGCGCAGGACGGGACATAAGCATGCGCATAGCACGGACGGGATGGTTGGTTTGGATGGCCCTGGCGTTTTTGGCGCTGGGCGCATCAAGCGTGGGCGCGCAGACACTCGCCGACGGTTTGAGCGGGTTTTCGCAGGAATCCGATGATCCCATCGAAATCGAAGCAGACAATCTGGAAGTGCTCGACGCACAGAATGTGGCGATTTTCCGTGGCAATGTGGAAGTGGTGCAAGGCACGGCAACGCTGCGCACACGCGAATTGCGGGTGCATTATCAATCCGGCGAAGACGGCGCGATAGGCCCAACCAGCAACCAGGGCCTGCGCTTGCTTGAAGCGTTTGGCGCTGTGGAAATTCGCTCAGAGGATCAATATGCCTCCGGTGATGAGGCGCGCTTTGACTTTGTCACCGAAATTATCACGCTTACGGGCGCCGTCCTGTTGCAGCAGGGCGAGAATGTGGTGCGTGGGCAGCAATTGGTGGTTGATCTGACCACGCGTGAAAGCCGCTTGGATGCGGCGCCGTCGGCCTCCTCAGGGTCGGGGCGCGTTAGCGGAACGTTCGTGCCTGGCGGAAACCAGTAGGCGCGCATCATGGGTTTCATCAACCAATCTCTCGCCAAGCTAGGGCGCACGTTGGATGGATTTGCCGATCCGTCCGCGATGCTTGTGCGATGGGGCATCGTGCAGCCGCGCGACCCGTTGGATCGGCTTGGTCACGACTTTGACAAGCTGATCGCACAAACAGCGACACCGGTGACCAATGGCGGTGCCAACGGACATGCGCATGGGGGTGCTAACGGGACCGATTTGGTCGACGAGGACGCCTTGCCGTTTGAGCCCTATGATGTCTACGAGCACCCGGTGATCGGAGATGCGCTGGTCGTGCAGGGTCTGCGCAAGGCTTACAAAGGCCGTGTGGTGGTGCGCGATGCTGGCCTTACGGTGAAACGCGGCGAAGCTGTTGGCCTGCTTGGCCCCAACGGTGCCGGCAAAACGACGATTTTCTACATGATCACCGGCTTGGTGCTACCCGATGCGGGACAAATCCATCTGGACGGCAATGAGATCACCAGGCTGCCCATGTATCAGCGGGCGCGCCTTGGCATTGGCTATCTGCCTCAAGAAGCCTCAATCTTCCGTGGCATGACGGTGGAAGAAAACATCATGGCAGTTCTGGAACTGGTTGAGCCTGATGCCGACAAACGTCAGTCGGATCTGGAGTCGCTGCTTGATGAATTTCAGATCAAAGCTTTGCGCAACACGCCCTCCATCGCACTTTCAGGCGGTGAGCGGCGGCGCTGTGAGATCGCGCGAGCGTTGGCCTCTCGCCCAGCGTTCATTCTGCTCGATGAGCCCTTTGCTGGCGTTGATCCCATCGCGGTCAATGACATTCGCGCTCTGGTACGCCATCTCACCACGCGCGGCATTGGCGTGTTGATCACCGATCACAATGTGCGCGAAACACTGAGCTTGATTGACCGCGCGACGATCATCCATTCGGGTACGGTTCTCACCGAGGGCACACCGGATGCCATCGTTTCCAACGCCGAAGCACGGCGGCTTTATCTGGGTGAAAGCTTCTCGCTCTAGCCCCGATCGTTAGGGCCTTGTCAACCCACCCCATTACCTAGTTGGCATGCCACTTGCTTGGCAGCGACGAAGCAGTTTACATCGGCGCATGGGTATGTCGCCGAAACTTGTCCTGCGCCAAAGCCAATCGCTGCAAATCACCCCGCAGCTGATGCAGGCCATCAAGCTGTTGCAGCTCTCTTCGCTGGAGCTGTCGGCGTTTGTTGAGCGCGAGTTGGTCCAAAACCCGCTGCTTGAACGTGATGACGCCGATGATGGCAGCCCAGACGCCATTCAAAGTGATGACGGCCCGGCGCCCGCGCGTGACGATGAGCGCCCAGACTGGACATCGGACCAGTTGGAAACCAGCGCACAAACGGTTGCCGACAATCTTGATACGGCCGCCGACAATGTCTTTCCCGAAGACGCCCCAGTCGGCCCGCTGGCACCCAGCCTTGCTGGACCTGGCGGCAACGGTGCGGGACTTGATGAACGCCCTGATATCGATGCCTTTGTGATACGCGAGACATCACTGCGCGAACATCTCAGCGAGCAAATGACCATGACCATTGCCGCGCCAGAGGATCGCTTGATCGCCACTATGCTGATCGATGCCATTGATGAGAATGGCTATTTGCAGGGTGCGCTTGAAGATTTCGCCGAGCGTCTTGGGGCAAGCCTGGAGCGCGTTGAAGCTGTGTTGGCGACGATCCAGACCTTTGATCCGATTGGGGTTGGTGCCCGCTCACTGTCTGAGTGCTTGGCGCTTCAGCTGCGCGACAAGAACCGCTTTGACCCAGCTATGCAGGCGCTGATCGATCATCTGGAACTTGCGGCCAAACGTGACTTTGCCGGACTTAAGCGTCGATGCGGCGTGGATCTGGACGATCTCACCGAGATGCTGGGTGAAATCCGTGCGCTGGACCCAAAACCTGGCAGAGGGTTTTCCAGCGCGCCTGTTGAAACGGTGATTCCGGATATTTTTGTGCGCGAGGAACAGGGCGGCACCTGGGGTATTGAGCTCAATCCTGAAACCATGCCACGCGTTTTGGTGAACCGGACATATTACGCCCAGATCGACCGGGCCACCTTGTCCGTCGATGAAAAAAGCTACCTTTCAGAACAACTACAATCAGCCAGTTGGCTGGTGAAAAGCCTCGACCAGCGTGCCCGCACGATGATCAAGGTTGGAAAAGAAATCGTGCGCCAGCAAGATGGTTTTTTTGCTCGTGGCGTCGATCATCTCAAACCCCTCACGCTGCGCCAGGTGGCGGACGAGATTGAGATGCATGAATCAACGGTCAGTCGCGTGACCTCCAACAAGTACATCGCCACACCGCGCGGTGTGTTTGAGCTGAAATACTTCTTCACGGCCGCCATTCAGTCGGCTGATGGTGGGGACGCGCATGCGGCTGAAGCAGTGCGCCAACGGATCAAGAAACTGATCGATGCGGAAGACCCGAAGAAAATCCTCTCCGACGATCAGCTGGTCCAGGCGCTTAAAGACGATGGCGTCGATATCGCTAGGCGCACTGTGGCGAAGTATCGCGAGGCAATGCGCATAGCCTCGTCTGTCCAACGGCGACGCGAGAAACGCGCTGCAATGCCTGCCTAATTGGGCCACCCATCCTTGATGTCCCTCAACACATCTGGTGGCCCAGATTGTACCCTAGCACCAGCACACCTTATGGGGACTTGGCGAACCGCGCGGCGCGTGTCAGCCTGTTTTCCCAAACACCCAAGAAAAGGGTCCGCAATGCGCACCTTTTTAAAGAAGGAGGATGGCTATGAGCCTGCGAATCACCGGAAAAAATATGGATATCGGCACGGCCCTGCGCGGGCATGTGGAAGACAAGCTTTCCGATGCCGTGACAAAGTATTTTTCTGGCGGCTACTCAGGCCATGTGACCATGGAGCGCGAGGGATCAGGTTTTCGTACCGATTGTTCCATTCATCTTGATTCGGGTGCCATCATGCAATCCACCGGCCTTTCGGTTGATCCACACCAAAGTGCCGACCAAGCTTCAGCGCGATTGGAGAAACGCCTGCGGCGTTACAAGCGGCGCCTAAAAGATCACCACCAGGACAAATCCGAACGCGTGGCGTTCGCGGCGGCCAACTACGTCACCTTTGCCAGCCCGGATGAAGACGAAGAGCCGGCAGATGATTTTGCGCCGACGGTCGTTGCGGAAACTGAGGCCCAATTGAAGACATTGACCGTGGCAAGCGCGGTGCTTGATCTTGATTTTTCCGGCGCTCCAGTGGTCATGTTCAAGAACGCAGCAACCGGCCACATCAACGTTGTCTATCGGCGCAATGATGGAAATATAGGCTGGATTGATCCCGCCGCGTAGGGTAACGCGACGCCCTGAACAGTTTTTCTCACGCGCCGTATACCCTTTAGCGATCTTGTGATCGCGTGGGCCGGTGTGGATGGAGCCATTATGGGTATGGACTTAAGCGATCTGGTCGCACCGGACGGTGTAATCGCCTCGCTCAAAGCAACATCGAAAAAGCAGGCCCTTCAGATGCTGGCGGCCAAGGCAGCCGATCTGACGGGTCTTCCAGAACGTGATATCTTCACCACGCTGCTTGAGCGCGAGCGCTTGGGCTCAACCGGGGTGGGCCACGGTGTGGCTATCCCGCACGGCAAATTGCCCGAACTCGATCAGGTGGTTGGCCTGTTTGCGCGCACGCACAATCCCCTTGATTTTGAGGCACTTGATGAACAGCCCGTCGATTTGCTGTTTGTTTTGCTGGCGCCTGAAGGGTCTGGCGCGGACCATTTGAAGGCGCTTGCCCGCATTGCGCGTGTGTTGCGTGATGAAGTGTTGGCGGAAAAAATCCGCTCAACCGATCATGCTACCGGCATCTATGCGGTGCTTACAGGTGATGCCCAGTCTGACGCCGCTTAAAGCAATATTTTGACTGCACGACGGGCAAGCGGCAATCAACCCTTTGTTTACCCTGCTAACTAAAAGTATGGTCACCTGTATTAGGCACTTGGGTTGCTTCACTTTTTCTTAGATTAGCACGAATAACGTCCAATCGGACCCTCAGGTCCTGACGGGATGTTTTCTTATGGCTGATGATCGCACATGTAATGAAAGCACACTGCGGTGGCGCTATACGCTGCGATACTTGCTGGCAATGTGGCTTATTGCTGGCTCCATTATTATTGGAGCCTATCAAGTTAATCAAATTCTCGACGTCAATCGTCAAGCCGGCGAAATCATCAGTACCGCCGGCACGCAGCGGATACTTTCACAACGCGTGGCATTGCTGACTGAGCGTGTTCGCACGGAAACCATCGGCTACCGGCGCGACCGCGCTTTGCGCGACATGCGCTCGGCGATAGAGCGCATGGACCAAGCGCATATCTACCTGACCACAGGCGTTGACGGCCACCCAGCACCAGCAACCATGACCGCCGCCCTGCGGCACCTTCACTCTCCTTCAGGTAGTGGCCTGGAAGGCATGATGGACAGTTTCATTCGCACGTTTTCAGCCTTTGTTGAAAACCCAGAAGCGTTGGACGAAGCTGTCGAATTTCAACGCATGAATGCCGAAAATGGCCTGCTTGTCCGGCTCGACCAAGCTGTGAACCTTTATGCCGATGCCGCTGACGCGGAGATGACAACAGCCATGCGTGTGCATGGGATGTGGGTTCTGATTTCACTGGGGCTTGTTTTATTTGCGGCAACTCTGATTTTCCGCCCCCTGGCCCGTGACGCAGCCAAGGCTGTGGCCAATATGGGCGCGGCCCTGGACGAACGTGCTGCGTTGCTTTCGCGGTCTTTCAAAATTGCCAAGATGGGCCATTGGCGTGCCATCAACGCCGAGGCAGACCCTCTGTGGTTATCGCAAGAACTGCTGGATATGTACGACATGGATCGCAAAGAGGGCTTCGTCCCGCTTTCTGTGATTCAACAGGGCGATGTGATCCCTGACGGCACATCGATTGAAGACAATCTGCAACATGCCGCCTTCAAACGGACGTGGGAGACCGGCGAGCCGACAGTCGCACGATCTCAATTTCGCAAGCCGAACGGCGACATCATCGACATGCTGGCCTATATGGAAGCTGAGTTTGGGCCCGATGGCGAGGTTGTCGGAGTCGTTGGCGTGATCAAGGACGACACGGCCGAGGCGCACGCTGACCGCGCCCTTAAGCAAAGCTATGCTGTTATTGAAAACAAGTCGCGCGATCTGGTGGAAGCACAGCGACTGGGCAAACTGGCCACATGGCGCTGCTGTCTGGATACCGGCATTGTGGAATGGGATGAACGCGCCTTTGAGTTGATGCGGTTCGACCCTGGAACCTTTCAACCCAACATCGAGACGGTTCGTCGATGCTATATCGAGGGGAGCCGCGAGCGGCTTATTGCACTCAGTGAGCGGGTTGTCTCAACGGGACAGCGCCAAAGCGATACGTTCCGCGTGCAGTGTGGCGATGGCACGGTCATTGACCTCTATTTGCGCTCAACTTTGGAGTGCGATGAGCACGGCGATCCAATTGCCTTGTTTGGCACCATGCAGGATGTGACCAAAGAGCGAGCGGCAGCACGTGAGTTGGAGCAGCTGGCCTATTTTGACAATTTGACGGGGCTTGCAAATCGCACTCTGTTCACCCGCGAATTGAAGCGCGCCAGCGATGCCTCTCGTCGTCACAGCGACAAGGCTGCGCTTGTCCTGCTCGATCTGGACCACTTCAAGGAAGTCAACGACACGCTCGGACATGAAGCCGGCGATCAGCTTCTGGGCATTGTTGGTCGGCGCCTATCCAATGTGGTGCGCAAAGACAGCTTTGTTGCTCGCCTTGGCGGCGATGAGTTTGCCGTTATTGTTGAAGGCGATATCAATCAACAAACGCTGGACTGCCTGTGCGCGCGTATCATCGAAGCCCTGGCGCAGCCTGCGGCGTTGTCGTTGGGAACGGTGCAAACAAATGCCAGCGTCGGCGTTGCCTTGATGCCGGATCATTCTGGCGATCCCGATGAACTGTTGCGGTTTGCTGACCTTGCCCTTTACGCCTCAAAGGAACACGGGCGTGGGCGCGCGACTTATTACAATGAGCATTACAGTGAAGCGCTCAGTGCGCGCCTGACGATGGCGTCTGAAGTGCGCTCAGCACTCGATGAGTCCCGTTTTGAAGTCCACTATCAACCCTTGGTAGATGTGCAGCACGGCAAGGTGGGTGGCTTTGAAGCGCTGTTGAGGCTTCCCAAGCCGGAAGGTGGTTTTGTGCCGCCGAGCGAATTCATCGAAATTGCTGAAAGCTCGCACCTGATTGCGGATCTGGGATCCTTCGTGTTGCACTCGGCCTGCCAGGAAGCCCAGTCTTGGATCGATGAGGGGCAGCCCCCGCGTGCCATATCAGTCAATGTATCGGCTGCGCAGGTTTGGCATGGTGATCTGGAAAAAGTCGTCGACAGCGCGCTGGAAAGCTCCAAACTTGATCCAGCTTTGCTCTGTATTGAGCTGACCGAGAGCGTGTTTGCGGCCGAGAGCATCGACCGTTTGAATGGCATTCTGACACGCTTGAACGAGCGCGGCATCCAGCTTGCACTGGACGATTTTGGCACCGGTTACTCCTCGCTTGGATATCTCAATCAACTGCCTTTCGACACGCTGAAAATTGATCGCACCTTTGTGTCCGGCGCCAATCAGTGCGTGGAAAAGCGCAAACTTCTGCGTGGCATTGTGAGCCTGGGCAAAGGGTTGGATCTCAAGGTCACCGCGGAAGGTGTGGAGACCGAGGAAGAGTTGAAACTTGTTCGCCAGCTTGGCTGCCACTGCGTGCAGGGCTGGTTCTTCAGCAAGGCGCAACCGGCCGATCAAGCTGCCGTGGAAGCTGCGCGGATTGAGGCGTTGAGCATGCTTCGACAATTGAATCCTCATGAACGCCAGCGCCAGCACCGCGATGCCGTCATGGATGCGTTGCTGCGGCGTTCTGCCTAACCATCGCCTTTGTAGACAATATCGGCTGGCCTGGACTGCGCCATCACAAAACGTGCATTGGGCAAATCGTTCTCGGCAACGCGGCGTTGCCCTTCTTCCACCGAGAATCCATGGACCTTCCATCGCTCCTCAAGACGTGCCTTAAGCTCAGCCTCATCCACATTGATTTTCACAGTCAGATTGTAGAACGCGGCCAATTGGTCCCAAGGTGATTGGTTGAGCAGGAGATAATTGCCTTCCACCAGAACCGTCTGCACAGAGCGCTCGATGATCCTTGCACCAGCGCGCGAAATCTCAAGCGTTCGATCAAACAGAGGCACCGCAATCTCGGCTTCTTCCTTGCGTGCAAGGCGTTGATGCAAGGCAATCAAACCGCCAACGTCAAACGTGTCGGGCGCGCCTTTGCGGTCCAATCGACCACGTGCGCGCAGAACGTCATCATCGAAGTGAAAGCCATCCATTGGCGCGATGGCACAGGAGCCCGGCCTGACCTCGTTCAAATGATCGAAAAGCGTTTCACTTAGCGTTGATTTTCCACTGCCGGGCGGCCCGACAATCGCCACCAAGCGCCGTGCTTTGGGGTCTGCTGACGTGAAGACGTCCAACAGGTCATCAAACTGCGTGATGAGTTTGGACATCACCGATCTCTTTCAGTCTTTAGGCAGGCGGACGCCTTCAGGCGGCTTGCGGAACCGTATCAACCGGTGGTTCTTGCGCGCCGGTCATAAAGGCAACGGCATCGGACATGGTGTGATCACCGGGATTGATAACGCACAGCCGCTTGCCGAGCCGGTGTACATGGATGCGGTCAGCGACCTCGAACACGTGCGGCATGTTGTGGCTGATCAATATGATCGGGATGCCGCGGCTGCGCACATCTTGGATGAGTTCAAGCACTTTGCGGCTCTCTTTCACGCCCAACGCTGCGGTTGGTTCATCAAGAATGATGACTTTCGATCCGAATGCCGCAGCGCGGGCCACCGCCACGCCCTGACGCTGACCGCCCGACAGCGTTTCGACCGCCTGGTTGATATTTTGGATGGTCATCAGGCCAAGTTCTGAAAGCTTGTCGCGGGCGAATTTTTCCATCTGCTTGCGATCAAGTTGCCGGAACAAGCTTCCCATGATCCCAGATTTACGGATCTCACGACCCATGAACATGTTGTCGGCAATGGAAAGGGCCGGTGACATGGCAAGCGTTTGGTAGACGGTTTCAATGCCAGCTTCGCGGGCGTTGATCGGCGAGGAGAACCGCACATCTTGGCCCTCCAAAGTCACCGTGCCCGCGTCCTGTGCTACGGCACCGGAGATGACCTTGATGAGCGAGGATTTGCCGGCGCCATTGTCACCAATGACCGCCAAAATCTCGCCCGGCAGCAAATCGAAGTCGCAGTTGTCGAGTGCGGTGACTTTGCCATAGCGTTTCACCAGGCCGCGGGCTTTGAGGATCGGTTCCATCACGCAGCTACCTTTCGGATCCACTGATCAACCGCCACAGCGGCGATGATCAGAACGCCAATCAACAAGAACGTCCATTGCGCATCAGCGCCAAGCAGGCGAAGGCCAAGCGTGAAAACGCCGACAATCAGCGCGCCAAAAAATGCGCCCATGATCGATCCTCGGCCACCGAACAGCGAAATGCCACCAATCACCACCGCGGTGATGCTTTCAATGTTGAGCAATTGGCCAGAGGTTGGTGACACGGACCCGATCCGCCCGATGATCGCCCAGCCAGCAAAGGCGCAGATAAGGCCTGCAACGGCGTAGACGGAAATCAGCGTCTTGCGCACATCAACACCGGACAGCTGCGCTGCCTCTGGATCGTCGCCAACGGCGTACACGTGCCTGCCCCAAGCGGTGTGTTTGAGAACGTAGGAAAGCACCAGGAAGAGCACGATCATGAAGATCACACCCAGTGTGAAGACAGCGCCGCCAACGTTGTAATTGCTGCCCATCAACTGAAGGACGGGTGCCTCGGCTGCAATGTCCTGGCTGCGGATCGTTTCATTGGCCGAGTAAAGAAAATTCGATGCCAACACGATCTGCCACATGCCGAGCGTGACGATGAACGGTGGCAGCTTCATCACCGCAACAAGCCACCCGTTAAGGGCGCCAATAGCTGTGCCAAAGGCCAAACCGCAGACAACCGCGATCTCGGGCGGCAGACCGTAGCGAAAGGCAAATTGCCCCATAACAACGGAGGAAATGACCGCTATGGCCCCAACGCTCAGATCGATACCAGCGGTGAGGATTACCAGGCTTTGCGCCGCTGCCACGATGCCGACAATCTGCACCTGCTGAAGAATGAGCGTCAGAGCAAAGGGGGAAAAGAAGCGTTGGCCAAGCAGCATGCCGAAGATGGCGATGGAGGCCACCAGAACAATCAACGGCACCAACGCTGGATTGGTGTGAAGCGCATGCTGGATTGAACCAATGACGCCGCGTTTCTCGTCGCTGAACTCGGCAACTTGCGATTCTGCGCCGCTGGCGGCTGCCTCATAGTTGTCACCGCTGGACATGCCCGCTCCCACATTTCCTCAGATGGTGTTGCCGGGTTACTGCCGACTTATTCTTGAAAAAGGCGGGCCGAAGCCCGCCTTCCTTAATTGAAGTGTCCTGCAAAGAGCGGTTGAAGATCAACCCCAGCAGCGGGCGGTGCCTTCGGCGGTGTCGATGCTATCCACACCATCGACCGGATTGTCGGTCACCAAAGCAACGCCGGTGTCGAAGAAATCCTTGCCATCCGTGGCCATCGGAGCAGTGCCATCAGCGGCCCAAGCAGCAATAGCCTCAATGCCGAGTGAGGCCATTAGCAGCGGGTACTGCTGAGAGGTTGCGCCGATGACACCGTCAGCAACGTTCTGCACGCCCGGGCAACCACCATCAACGGAGACAATCAACACATCATCTTCACGACCAATGGAGCGCAGCGCTTCGTAGGCGCCAGCCGCGGCAGGCTCATTAATGGTGTAAACCACGTTGATGGTTGGATCGACGGCGAGCAGGCTTTCCATCGCACGGCGACCCCCCTCTTCATTGCCGGCGGTGACTTCGTTGCCAACGATGCGGGGATCATCTTCATCACCCCAGCGATTGGGGTCGCCAAGATCGATACCGAAGCCTTGCAGGAAGCCCTGATCGCGCAGCACACCAACGGTAGGCTGACTAACAGCCAGATCGAGCATGGCAATGCGTGCATCAGCAGCTTCATCACCCAGCGCTGCTGCGGCCCACTGACCAATCAACTCACCGGCAAGGAAGTTGTCGGTGGCAAATGTCATGTCGGCAGAGTCAATCGGCTCCAGCGGCGTATCGAGTGCAATCACCAAAATGCCGGCGTCACGGGCCTGCTGAACGGCGGGCACGATGGCTGAGGTGTCAGACGCGGTGAGCAGGATGCCGCTTGCGCCATTGGCGATGCAGGTTTCAATGGCGGCCACTTGTGTTTCATGGTCGCCATCAACGCGGCCAGCAAACGTGGAAAGATCGATACCCAACTCTTCAGATGCGGCCAAAGCACCTTCGCGCATCTTCACAAAAAACGGGTTGGTGTCGGTTTTGGTGATCAGACACGCTGAGACGTCGCCATGATTGTCTGCCGATGCGATGGTGGCCGTGCCTGCCAAACCAGCAGCGGCAACAGCAACGATGGCGGTGCTTGCAATAAGGTTTTTCATTGAGATCTCCCGGGGTTTGATTTTTCTTTTTGCCCACCACGCACTGCCCATTTGGCGGACAGGTCGCGAGATAGACTGGCAGGTAAGCAGACCCATTTCCCGCCGTCAATAAATAAATAAACTTGATTTAATAATCGAGCAGCCTAGGCTGGCGCGAGAGGAACGCATGGATCAAACGCCACGAACAGTCCCCAGCCGTAGCGCTCAAAGCGGCGATGGCGCCAACCCTTCGCGGGTACGCAATCACAACGAACGCCTGGTGCTTTCTGTGGTGAAGGATGAGGGCCAAATTGCCAGCTCACAGATTGCGCGGCTGACCTCGCTGTCGGCACAAACCGCCTCCATCATCACCCGTTCTCTGCAGGCCGATGGCATGTTGCTGCGCGGCACGCCGCAGAAAGGCAAAGTCGGCAAGCCCTCCATCCCTGTGTCGCTCAACCCGGAAGGCGCTCTGGCTTATGGCCTGCGAATCGGACGCCGTGGAGCTGACCTCATTTTGATGAACATGGTCGGCGAGGTGATGGACACGCGCGCCAAGCGCTATGCTTACCCACTGCCAGAAATGATCGATGGGTTTGTCGAAGAAAGCATGGAATCGATTGGCGAAGGTTTGCCGGACCTGTTGACAGACCGGATTGTCGGCATTGGCGTCGCGTCGCCTTTTGGCCTTTGGAAGAAAGCTGACGCGGCGGGTGCGCCTGAAGAGATGATGGCGGCGTGGCGGGCTTACGATTTTGCCACAAGCTTCGCCGCCTTCACCGACCTACCGGTGCTGCTTGCCAATGATGCCAGCATGGGGTGCAGCGGCGAATTGGTGTTTGGCGCGGCCCGTGAGCTTTCCGATTTTTTGTATTTTTACGTTGGTGCGTTCGTCGGCGGAGGCGTGGTGTTGGGCAGACAGGTCTATTTTGGCCGCACCGGCAACGCTGGCGCGTTCGGCACGCTGATGGTTGACGGTATCGACGCGCAACCCAACCAGTTGGTGCACAGCGCATCGATTTACATGTTGGAGCGCGATCTGAACGCGCAAGCCGGTCAGGAGGTGCGTTTACGCAGCGATTCTGACCAATGGGACCTTCAAAACTCGGTCGTCGATGCGTGGGTCACACACACAGCACGCGCGCTGGCAACAGCAGCGGTATCAGCTGCAGCGGTCGTGGATGTTGCAACGGTGGTCGTTGATGGCGGCTTTCCTGGCACCATCAAGGCGCAGATCATTGCCCGCATGCAAGTGGCGCTAGAGCAGTTGGACACGCAGGAAATCTCGCCGCTTCGCGTCCATGCTGGCGTGCTCGGCCGATCTGCTGCGGCAATGGGCGCTGCTTATCAACCGATTCTAGCAGCCCACTTCCTTGAAGGCAGCCAGTTCGGCACCCTCTCAGCGGTTGTCTGACCGAGGGCAAACAATCTGTCTCGATCCAAGCTTAGGCGGCGTCACGCCACTTGCTGTCGCGCACAAAATCGATGAACACATCGGTGGGCATCGGCCTGCCAAGCGCATAGCCTTGCAATGTGTCACAGCCCAGCTCACGCAGAATGGCCACATGATCTCTGGTCTCGACCCCTTCGGCTACAACTTTGATGCCCAGAGACTTCCCTATCTCGATGATAGAGGACACGAGCTGACGCTGGCTCGCCGAAGAGGTTATCGGCGCTATAAGCCGTCGCTCAATCTTCAATCGTGCCGGTCTGAGCTGTAAAAGGCTGATGATCGACGCATAGCCGGTGCCGAAATCATCAATCTCGATATCGATGCCCATGGCGGTCAGGCGCTGAATGTTGCTCGCCACGATCTCGTTTTGATCATCCAGGAAGATCGATTCCAAAAGCTCAAACGACAGCTCGCCTGGCTTGATGGGAAGGTCATCCAATCGGTTGATAAGTTCAGGGTCCTGCAACTGCCCCGCTGACACGTTGACTGATTTCTTAGGAATTATGATCCCGGCGGCTTCCCAACGGGCTGACTGCCACAAGGTTTGCTCAAGGATGGTCCGATCGATCAACGAAACGACATTGAGTTCTTCTGCTGTGCCAAGGAACGACAGTGGGGCAAGCAAGCCGCGCTTGGGATGCTTCCAGCGTGCAAGAGCTTCCACGCCGGTGATATCGAGCGTTTGCGCGTCGAACTGCGGTTGGAAGTAAGGCAGGAACTCCTGGCGCTCCAGACCGGTCAAAATCTCATCAGCCAGCTTTTTGTTGGATAGGATTTCGGCCTTCAATGTCGCATCGAAGAACTCAAAGCGATTGCGACCCAAGTTCTTAGCGCGGTAGAGAGCAATGTCAGCGTTGATCAGCAATTGCTTGGCTGGAACCGCATCATCGGGTGTGTTGACAGCGATCCCCGCGCTGGCACCAAATCGGCATTTCTGACGCTCATAAGGCACTGGCTGGCGCATTTGCTCAATGATGCGTGTGGCCAGCGCGGACAAGGCTGTGTTTTTGGTCGGTGTCATAATCGCGATGATGAACTCATCCCCGCCAACTCTCGCCACGACATCGCGTTCACGACAATTCTCACGCAGCACTTGGGCAGCATGGGTGAGCATCGCGTCGCCTGCGGCGTGCCCGAGTGTGTCGTTGATATGTTTGAATCGATCCAGATCAATATGGATCAGGGCAGATGGGACGATATCAGCATCATCATTGAGCACCTTTTCGTCGAGAAACCGTCGGTTTGGTAAGCCGGTTAGACTGTCATGGAGCGAGTTGTGCTCCATTTGTTGACGCGCCTCTTCGAGCTCCCGGTTGCGGGTTTCGGCACTGTGATTGGCTTCAATCAACCGCGTTTTAAGCTCCACATCATCCGACACATCCCAATTGACACCCAAGACGAGCGTGTGACCGGACTGGTCAAGATGCGAGGCACCAATGGTGCGTATCCATCGCGTGTCGCCATTGGCCTGCATGACGCGGAAAACCGAATTGTACATACCTCCGGACGCAATGGCATTGTCGAACTCGTTGATGGCTCGCCCGCGATCATCTGGATGCAACTTGGCTTTCCAATGGTCCACAGCGTTAGGAGTAACGTCCTCAGGGATACCGTAAAGCTCGCGCATGCGCTGGTCCCATTTCAGATGACCAGTATCGATGTTCAGCTCCCAGACACCGATCTTTGATGTCTCAAGCGCCAATTTCAGGCGCCGGGAGAGAACCCGCATCTCTTCCTCGCGGATTGCAAGTTTGCGGATATGAGCACGGTGCTGATCATAGAGATAACCGGCCATAACAATTGGCAACATCACCATCAGCATCACCAGCGCGAGAACCGCTCGGAACTGGAGAGCGTTTGATGGGGTTTCCCTCCACCCATCGCGTGGAACGGCTGCGATACGCCAGCCGCCATTAGGCAAGGACACCTCAGTCATCACCGGCCCTTGGCCAAGAATGTTTGCTTCGCCGAAGAAAACGGTGTCATCGGAGAGATCTGCATCTCGTCCCATAAGAGCCAACTGGATCGGCAGATCATCGCGCGTTAGGCCACTGTCGACATACAGCTGCTCCACATCAATGACCGCAGAGACTAGGCCCCAAGCGCGATTGCCTGCTGGCCCACCTTCAACAAAAACTGGGAAGCGTCCAATAAAACCCCGACCGCCCTGCACAAGATCGACCGGTCCAGCCAAGACCATGTGTCTGGCTTGCATAGAAGCCAACGCTGCTTCACGTTGGGTAGGGTGACGCAAATAGTCCAAGCCCAGCGCCTGTTCATTGCCGATCATCGGGTAAATCATACTGATCACCAGATCAGGCGCTGCGGCGATGCTGCGCAGTTGGGAGTGTTCGCCAATTAGTTCTGAGACGATCCTTTCAAACTTAGCCTGATCAATGTCGGGATCTGTTGCGATCACAGCGACAAGCCCACGCACCAGCTGGATATTGCTTACAACTGTGCTTTCCAGCGCCGCACGAACTGTGCCCAATTGCTCGGCCACTTCTGCCCTGGCCTGCTCGCGATAGAGTGCTTTGTTCTGATGGTCGGCAAAGTACCCAACCCCAATCACCACGGCGAGCGCGAGGCACACTGCTATCAAGCCTGGTTGGAATCGTGTTTGTGCCACTGAACCGCCTTTGACATAAAAGGCAGCCATTCATTAAATCTGCTCAGATTTACAGAATGCCGCCTATTGAAGCGATAGCAGCAAATAAAGACTAAAAAAGTGTATCTTCTTGCGTCGGCTAAGTTTTAACGCAAGTATAACATGCATTTTATTGGCGTAACACTTTTTAGTTGTAATGGAAGTTCCATCAGAACGCCGTGCAATAGCTTCTCGATGTTCGCTGAGCGAACGTCTGCCATACCGACGTCGTTTTCTTCGAAAAGCGACTTGGTTTTGAACAGAGGTTTGGTGGAGCCAAGGAGGATCGAACTCCTGACCTCTTCGCTGCCAGCGAAGCGCTCTCCCAGCTGAGCTATGGCCCCATTTTGGGTCCGCGCGACCATCAAACTACATCGTATCGCGCGGGCGTTTGGCGTCTTTACGTCAGGCTTTTCAGGTGGTCAACCGGCTCACGCACAGTTGATGCCCTCAAGCGTGGCGTTGCCGCCTTAGGTATCGTCGTCGTCACGCCCGGCGACAACGGCAACCGCTGGATCAGCGTCTTCGTCATCATCTTCCAGGAACGTGTCATCATCGGCGCTTACGGCATCGTCACCATCAATGTCGGTGGTGTCGATGTCAGGGATGACGTCGGCATTGTCATCATCATCATCATCATCATCGTCCAGCGAACCTTTTGGCTCGGCATCTTCCAACGACACCACTTCCACGTCGCCGGTATCCTCGGCCTCAACTTCGGCGGTTTCAGTTTCTTCTTTTTCGGCCTCTTTGGGTTCGTCAGCCGGTTTGGTCGTTTTCTTCACCGTCAGGTCAAAAGCAGAAACCGGGTAAGAAATGCCAGTATACGGCGACACCACAGGGTCGCGCCCAAGATCGTAAAACTTCTTGCTCGTCTCAGGGCAGATGCGCTTTGTGCCCAGCTGTTGTTTGGCCACGCCAGAACCTCATCTCATGTTCGTACAGTCGGGGCGGTGCGCCCACGCTTTGGAAACGGCGTGATAGACATGGTTTAGGTGCCAAGTCAAAGCCGAAAAGTGCATGGCCAATTGTCGCTGGGCAATTGCCCCGACGGGTTAGGCTTGTCATAAGGCCTCGCGCTTGCCCCTTCGAGGGCCAAATTTGCCAACTTTTTGAGGCTCTTCATGGACGCATCCAGCGGCCCCCAACCCCTTCGTTCCAACAAAGCCGCAGCGCTTAACGGCACCGTGCGCGTGCCTGGCGACAAATCGATGTCGCACCGCGCGCTGATTTTGGGCACTTTGGCGCGCGGCACCACGCGTATTTCTGGCCTGCTTGAAGGCGAGGATGTTCTGGCAACAGCCGATGCGATGCGCCAATACGGTGCCAAGATCGCCCGCGATGATGATGGCATATGGAGCGTTGATGGCGTCGGCGTTGGTGCACTGCTTGAACCCGCGCAAGTGATCGATTGTGGCAATGCTGGCACTGGTGTGCGCCTGATCATGGGCATGGCAGCGGCCTATCCGTTCGCCTCAACATTCACCGGCGATGGGTCACTGCGCAAGCGCCCGATGAAACGCGTGCTTGATCCGCTGGAAGAGATGGGCGCGCAGGTTCTGGCGCGTGATGGCGGTCTTCTGCCACTGACCATCCGTGGCAACGAGACGCCTTTGCCCGTCACCTACACGGTGCCCATGCCTTCAGCGCAGGTGAAATCAGCGGTGCTGCTGGCCGCGCTTTCCACCAAAGGCACGACAACCGTGATCGAGCCGATCCCGACACGCGATCACTCTGAACGCATGATCAAAGGCTTTGGCGGCGATCTGACTGTGGAAGAGAATGAGGATGGCTCACGCACCATCACTGTGAACGGCGGCAAGGTTCTGCAAGCGCAGAACGTGACCATCCCCGCCGACCCTTCGTCGGCAGCCTTCCCACTGGTTGCGGCTTTGATCGCGCCAAACGCCGAGGTGTTGATCCAGGATGTGATGTTGAACGCGACACGCACTGGGCTGATTACCACACTGCAGGAGATGGGCGGCGACCTCACCATCAGCAACCGTCGTACAGAGGGTGGTGAAGAGTTGGCGGACATCACAGCACGCTCTTCGAAATTGAAGGGCATCACCGTGCCGGCCGACCGCGCACCGTCGATGATCGACGAATATCCGGTTCTCGCCGTGGCGGCCTCTTTCGCTGAAGGAAAGACGCATATGCCTGGCCTGCATGAGTTGCGGGTGAAAGAGTCCGATCGCCTGGCCGCTGTCGTCGACGGGCTAACCGCAAATGGCGTGCAGAGCGAGAATGGCGAAGACTGGCTAACCGTGACAGGCACCCCAGGTGCCGTTCCCGGTAGCGGCACGGTGATCACCCATTTGGATCATCGCATCGCCATGGCCTTTCTGGTGATGGGTCTTGCCTCACAGCAACCTGTGACAGTGGATGATGGCCGTGTGATCGCCACAAGCTTTCCAGCCTTTGAGGGCTTGATGAGCGATCTTGGTGCCTCTTTCACCCGGCTTTCCAACCATGGCTGAGACCTTGTCTGCAACGCCGTTCGTTATCGCCGTCGACGGGCCTGCTGCCTCTGGCAAGGGCACGATTTCCAAGCTTTTGGCACAGCATTTCAAGCTCCAGCATCTTGATACCGGCTTGCTCTATCGCGCCGTCGGCCTGGCAATGCTGGACGCTGATGGTGATTTGGATGACCCTGAAGCGTGCGAAGATGTTGCCAAGCGGCTCGACCTGACAAGGCTCGACCCCGACGTCCTGGCGCAGCATCATGTGGGCGAAGCGGCCTCCAAAGTGGCCTTGCATCCGCCGGTGCGGGCAGCCTTGCTGGAAGCACAGCGCGATTTTGCCCATGCTATGCCGGGTGCGGTTCTGGATGGCAGAGATATCGGTACGGTTGTGTGCCCGGATGCGTCGGCCAAGCTTTTCATCACCGCCAGTTTAGACGCGCGCGCGCAGCGGCGCCACGCGCAGGCCGTGCTGAAAGACCCATCGGTTTCCTTGCAAGCGATCAGCGATGATCTCGCCAAGCGCGATGCGCGTGATGCGGGCCGCAGCAACGCCCCACTGGCACAGGCGGGCGATGCCCTGTTGCTCGATACCACAAACTTGGGTATAGACGCGGCGTTCGAGGCCGCGCAGGCTTTTGTAGCTGGCAAGCTACACGCCTAAGCCAACCGAACATAACTGGCCTGAAACGTTACGCCCTGCACATACCGCGCCCCTAGCGGCTGGAGCCTTTGGTTTTTCCACGGTTCTTCCGACACGCATCGTGCAGCAACCCGAGGATCATCGGGTCTCGGCAAATGTCAAAGGCTTTGAGCAACACCAACCATATTCGGCTTTTGGCCGGACGGGCGCAGGAAAGAAAAGACATACATGGCTATGACAGACACGAGCGCAGCCGCGTTCGAAATGGAAGATTTTGCAGCTCTCCTTGAAGAGAGCTACGGCGGTTCGGATGCCCTTGAGGGCACGGTCGTCAAAGGCAAAGTGATCGGCATCGAGAAAGATCTCGCCGTGATCGATGTAGGCCTTAAAACCGAAGGCCGGGTGCCTTTGAAAGAATTTGGCGCAGGCGCCAAAGACGGTGGCATCTCCATCGGTGACGAGGTCGAAGTCTACCTCGAGCGCATCGAAAACGCGATGGGCGAAGCCGTTCTCTCACGCGACAAAGCGCGCCGCGAAGAAAGCTGGGACAAGCTGGAAGTTTCGTTCAACGCCAACGAAAAAGTCACTGGCCAGATCTTCAACGTGGTCAAAGGCGGCTACACCGTCGATCTGGATGGCGCCGTGGCCTTCCTGCCGCGCTCACAGGTCGATATTCGCCCAGTACGCGACATCCAGCCGCTGATGAACACACCGCAGCCGTTCCAGATCCTGAAAATGGACAAACGCCGTGGCAATATCGTTGTCTCGCGCCGCGTGGTGCTTGAAGAGAGCCGTGCCGAACAGCGCCAGGAACTGGTGCAGAACCTTGCCGAAGGTCAGGTAATCGACGGCATCGTGAAGAACATCACCGAGTACGGCGCGTTCGTCGATCTGGGTGGCATCGATGGTCTGTTGCACGTCACCGACATTGCATGGCGCCGTGTGAACCATCCTTCCGAAGTGCTTTCCATCGGTCAGACCGTCAAAGTCCAGATCGTGCGCATCAACCACGAGACGCACCGTATCTCGCTGGGCATGAAGCAGCTGGAAGCCGATCCATGGGATGGCATTGAAGCCAAATACCCTGCTGGTGCTCGCATGACCGGCCGCGTGACCAATGTCACCGACTATGGCGCGTTCGTTGAGCTGGAGCCAGGCATTGAAGGCCTGATCCACGTGTCGGAAATGTCCTGGACCAAGAAAAACGTGCATCCGTCCAAGCTGGTTTCGACCAGCCAGGAAGTGGATGTGATGATCCTGGAAGTGGACCCCAACAAGCGCCGCATCTCGCTTGGTCTGAAACAGACCCTTTCCAACCCATGGGATCATTTCGCAGACATGTTCCCAGCAGGTTCGGTTGTTGAAGGCGAAGTGAAGAACAAAACCGAGTTCGGTCTGTTCGTTGGCCTGGAAGGCGACATCGACGGCATGGTTCACCTGTCGGATCTCGACTGGAACCGTCCGGGCGAAGATGTCATCGAAGAGTATGAGCGCGGTCAAATGATCCGTGCCCAGGTTCTTGACGTCGACACCGACAAAGAGCGCATTTCGCTGGGCATCAAGCAGCTTGGCGATGATCCGTTCGATGCCGCTGCCGGCACAGTGCGCCGTGGCGCGGTTGTGACCTGCGAAGTGACCGTGGTTCAGGACAATGGCGTTGAAGTGAAGATCGTCGATACCGATCTGACAGCCTTCGTGCGTCGCTCTGATCTGGCCCGCGACCGTGATGATCAACGTCCTGATCGTTTCTCGGTTGGCGATCGCTTCGATGCCCGCGTTACCCAGTTCGACAAGAAGTCCCACCGCGTGTCGGTATCGGTCAAAGCTCTGGAAATCGCTGAAGAGAAAGAAGCTGTGGCGCAGTACGGGTCGTCTGACTCCGGTGCATCGCTTGGCGACATTCTCGGCGCGGCCCTGCAGGGTGGCCAGAGTGCCGACGAAGGCGAAAGCAAAGACGACGAGACCAAAGACTCCTAAGGTCTTTCTCTTGAACGAAAATAACAAAGCCGGGCCCGTTGGGTCCGGCTTTTTTGGTTGCGGCGTCCTGTGGCCTTGTTGCGGTCACGGCAAGCTGCTAGCGATTCGCTCAACCCTTTCTCTCCCAATTAACAGTGCAGACGGAGCCCGCCTTCGATGAGCATGGACAGTATGAACGCACAGTCGCTCGTGGAACGTCGCAAGCTTCGCCGCTCGCGCAGCCTTTGGCGGGTGCTTGCGGTGCTTTTGTTTGTTGGTTTGGTCGTCGGCATTCTTGCCCAGACCACGGGTCTAGCCGATCGCCTTGTTGGCCGCGGCGAGCATGTGGCGCGCGTTGAGCTAGACGGCTTCATCGATTTCGATGACCCCTTCATCGCCCTCCTGGAAGACCTTGAGGAAGACGAGGATGTGAAGGCGGTGATCCTTGAGGTCAATTCACCTGGCGGCGTCGCCGTCGCCGGGGAAGTGATCTACACGCAGTTGCGCACGCTTGCCGAGGCCAAGCCCTTGGTGGCGGTCATCGAAGGCATTGGCACCTCAGCGGCTTATCTGGCCGCCAGCGCCAGCGAGCACATTATCGCCCGCAACGGCTCCATTGTCGGGTCCATCGGCGTTGTGGCGCAGTTTCCTGACGTGTCTGAGCTTCTCGATACGGTGGGCATCGATATGTACGAGGTGCGTTCAGGCGAGCTGAAAGCCCAACCCTCAATTTTCTCACCACCCAGCGAAGAAGCCCTTGCCGAGCTGGAACGGCTGATTGCATCAAATTACGATTGGTTTGTTGATCAAATCGAAGAGCGTCGGGGCTTAGATGGCGCGGTGATCCGTGGTTTTGAAGGCACGGTTTTCACCGGCGCACGCGGTGTTGATATGGGCCTGGTGGATACCATTGGCGGCGAAGACGCTGCCATGGCGTATCTGGCGGAAACGCACAGCATCGACGCTGAGATGGATGTGTTCGAACGTAGGCCTGAACGCCCTATGTCCTTGGCAGGGCCAACAGCCATGGCACGGCTTGCTTTGGGTCAAGGCGGGCAGGTCACACTGGACGCAGAAGGACTGCGCGATGCGCTGCGCGATGCAATGCTGCTTGACGGCATCCTATCGCTTTGGCACGGTCGTTAACGATAAAAAACCGGGTCTACCGGGACTTACAGGGCATCTCTAGAGGAACGGTATGATCAAATCGGAGCTTATCCAGCGGATAACGGAGCGCAATCCTCACCTCTATCAACGCGACATTGAAAATGTCGTTGCGGCCATCCTCGACACCATATCGGATGCATTGGCGCGTGGTGATCGTGTGGAACTGCGTGGCTTCGGCGCCTTTTCGGTCAAAAATCGTCCCGCCCGTGTTGGCCGCAATCCGCGCACCGGCGAGCAGGTGCAGGTGGATGCCAAATCAGTCCCATTTTTCAAAACCGGCAAAGAGATGCGCCAGCGTCTCAACCCTGGTGATGAGGGCGCCTGATGCTCGGTAAGATTGCCAGCCGCCTCTGGACTGTTCTCATTGTTCTGCCGCTTGCGGTGGTGTTGATCGTGTTTGGCGTTGCCAATCGGCAGATTGTGCAAATTTCTCTTGATCCCATCGCGACCGACGCGCCGTGGTTTGCAGTATCGGTGCCGCTCTTTGTGGCGTTGTTTGGCGCGCTGATCCTTGGGGTTCTGATAGGCGGTATTGCGACCTGGTTCACGCAAGGGGCCTATCGCAAAGAAGCCCGGCAGAAGAAGGTGGAAGCCACCAAGCTGGCGCGTGAACGCGATGTGCAAAAAGAGCAGCTGAACAAACTCTCTGGCGTGCGCGCCTTGCCCAGCCCAGCCTCGCTTCGCTAGCACTGCGTTTGATCTCACCTACATGAGAGGCAGCTGACCATGCGGATCATCACAGCTGCCGATATTGCCGAAGTCGCTGATTTTCGCGATCTGGTGGAAACGCTGCGCGAAACCTTTCGCCATCCGCCCATCGCGCCGCTGCGCCATCACCACACCATTGAGCGCCCCGGTGAAACGCCTGACTCGACACTGCTGATCATGCCAGCCTGGACTGATTTTGCCAGTCAAGGCAGTTCGGCCAAGGGGTACACGGGCGTCAAAGTCGTTTCCGTCGTGCCGGATAACAAGCTGCGCAGCTTGCCGAGTGTTGTCGGTGCCTATCTGCTTTTGTCCGGTGAAAGTGGTGTGCCGCTTGCCCTTCTCGATGGTCAGGCGCTGACGCTATGGCGCACGGCGGCAGCCTCGGCATTGGCATCGGCTTATCTGTCACGTGCTGACTCCTCCAAGCTGCTGATGGTCGGCGCCGGGGCCTTGTCGCCCTATCTCATCCGTGCGCACTACGCGGTGCGGCCCATTGAGCACGTGCTGATCTGGAACCGGGCCGTGGAACGCGCGGAAAAGGTGGCTTCCAGACTATCCGACTTACCAGCTCGCGTGTCCGTGACGGATGATTTGGAAGGGGCTGTGCGCGGCGCGGACATCATCTCTTGCGCGACGATGAGCGAGGAACCGCTGGTGCAGGGCCAGTGGCTTTCAGCCGGGCAACATGTTGACCTGGTGGGTGCGTTCAAACCCAGCATGCGCGAAAGTGACAACGATGCGGTCGCCAAAGCGCGCGTCTTTTGCGACACCCGCGAGGGTGCCTTGAGTGAAGGTGGCGATCTGGCCATCCCAATCGCGGAAGGGCGTTTTAGCGCAGACGATGTGGCCGGGGATCTGTTCGATCTCTGTCGCGGCGAACGCGCGGGCCGCCGGTTCTACGATCAGATCACGCTGTTCAAATCAGTTGGCACGGCGGCGGAAGATTTAGCCGTTGCGGCCCATGTGTTCGCGCGCGCCTAAGCCAAAATGAGGCGCTTTATTCTTCCTCGCCGAACCCATCATCGACCAAGGCGCAGACAGCGTTGAGTGCGTCATCGGCTTCTGGCCCTGTGGCATCGACGGTGATCTCGCAGCCCGGCGCAGCAGCAAGCATCATCAGGCCCATGATCGATGTTCCACCCACTGATTGCTCGCCTTTCGTCACGGTGATCTCAGCGTCAAAACTCTCAGCCAGTTGAACGAATTTTGCTGAGGCGCGCGCGTGGAGACCTCGTTTGTTGCGGATCAAGACATTGCGCGGGTTGGACAGCGCTGGCGAAGGTTCTGATTGGGTAGCTGTTTCGCTCATCCGGCATCCAAAATCTGACTGGCCACCGAGATGTATTTGCGACCGGCTTCGCTGGCATGGGCCACGGCCTCGGTCATCGCCATATCGCCCCGAATACTAGCAAGCTTGACCAACATGGGAAGATTGACCCCGGCCAGCACCTCCACCTTGGAATCATCCATAATAGAAATGGCAAGGTTGGACGGCGTGCCGCCAAACATATCGGTGAGCACGATCACGCCATCTCCGGTATCAGCGCGCGCTGCCGCCTGAACAATGTCGCTGCGGCGCGCTTCCATGTCATCGTCTGCGCCTATGCAGATGGTTTCAAGCTGGGATTGTGGACCAACGACATGCTCCAGCGCGGATTTGAACTCCAGCGCGAGGTTGCCGTGGGTAACAAGAAGAAGACCGATCATGAGGCCCTTAATGCATCAGTTGGGAGCGTCCAGCCCCATGAGGTGACGCGCATCCTTTACCCGTTTTGTGGCGATGGCAAGGGGCTTTACGGGGCAATTCGGCGCTTTGTGTGCACCTGCTAACACGACAGCAAAGCAACGGCTGTTCGCACCAAAAGCATCTGATGGGCCAAGTCCCCAATCGGCACGGCAACATGATCAAGCTGGTGGCCTGATACGGTTATTTTGCGCGTTTCGGGCAGGCGCTCAACATCGCCCACAGGCAACAGATCGACCAAAAGGTGGATTGGCGCTTGGTCCCGCCATGGTAGACCCAGGATACCTATGCCGCGCAGCTCAATACGCCCAGCCAGATTGGGCGCGGGCGAGGCCAGAAGCTGATCGCCAGCCTTCAGCGTGATGTAGTCATCGCCTATCAGCGCTGTGTCGGCATTGGTTTTCGAACCAGCGCTTTGTGTGGGGCGGCATCCAGCCTCTTCCAAAAGAGCGTAGGTTAAGCGCGATTTGCCGGAGCCCGATGCGCCACGGATCATGATGCCAACACCGCTCAACACCAACGCGTTGGCGTGTGTGGGGTTAGGTGTGGTCGGATTATCACTCACGCCAAATCACTCACGCTAACGGCTCAGGCGGCGTCATCAGTGCTGGCAGGCAGCCGCACCGTGAAGCGAGCCCCGCCGGGGGTTTCCTCATCGGCTCCTGGGCGGTTGGTCGCCTCGATGGTACCGTCATGCACTTCAATGATCTGACGAGAGATCGACAGCCCCAGGCCGGAATTGTTGCCATAGCCTGATTGCTCGGCCCTATCGGTGTAAAAACGCTCGAAAACGCGCTCCAAAACATCCGGGCGCAGGCCCGGGCCCTCATCCTCGATATCGATGACCAGCATGTCATCGTCACGACGCACGCGCACTTGAATGGTGCCGCCGTCAGGTGAGAAGGAGCGGGCGTTGTCGAGCAGGTTGGTGAACACCTGACCGAGGCGAGACTCGTGACCATTGAGCAAAAAACCCTGCTCGCCGGATTGAACGAAGGCCAGCTTGACCGAGATGCCGGCTTTGGCACCAAGTTCGCGCTGCACGCCCACCACGGCCTCCATAAGCGGCTTCAGGTCGATAGGTGCCACATCCTCGCGGGCAAGTTCAGCATCCAAACGCGAGGCATCTGAGATATCGGAAATCAGCCGATCGAGCCGCATCACATCGTGCTCAATCACTTCAAGCAGGCGTTGGCGGCTTTCTTCGCGCGTGACGCGAGGCAGTGTTTCAACCGCACTGCGAAGTGACGTCAGCGGGTTTTTCAGCTCATGACTCACGTCGGCGGCAAAGCTCTCAATAGCATCCATGCGATTGTAAAGCGCATCGGTCATGCGGCGCAGTGTGGTGGCCAAGTGACCGATCTCATCACGCCGACCCTGGAAGCTTGGTAGCGTTTCACGCGCTTTGACCGAATAGCGCACTCGGTCGGCGGCATCCGACAATTTGCGCACCGGTCCGGCGATGGTACTCGCGAGCAGCAGCGAAAGGATGATCATCACGCCAGCGGCCACCAAGAACACCCGCAAGATAGACATGCGCTCGTTGAAGATAATCGCGTCGATATCGCCACCCTGGGTGGAGAGCAAAAGCGCACCAAGATTGGCTCGGAAGCGCTGGATTGGCACCGAAACCGACACCACCATCTCGCCACGATCATTGACGCGCACGATGCTGGCAGGTTCACCGGCCATAGCCGAACGCACTTCGGGCAGAACAAGCCCGTTGGAACCGCCAATTTCCTCATAAGAGGGCATGTCAAAGCGGCGCAGATAAAGCATCCCACGCTGCCAAATCTTGTCCCACCAGCCTGGCTCATTGCCTGTGCTGATCGGCAGATCGAACCGCAGAATGGACCCGCGGGCATAAAGCGCCTGGCTATCGACTACCAGGCTGCCCTCAGGATCATAGATGCGCGCGCGCGTGCCTGTTGGCGTGATCAGGCGTCGCAAAATAGGCGCGACTTGTTCAGGATTGATCGGGAATTCCAGACTTTCCAGCGGGTCATCGAATGCAGAGAGACTTTCGCCGGCTTGCAGTTCCAGCAAACGATCCGGATCGATAACAATGGTGTTGTTGTCGTCCACATTAGCGGAGGCGACGATGGCGCTGGCGATGATTTCCCCTTGCACCAGCAAGCTTTGCACCCGCGCATCGATCAGCCCTTCGCGGAACTGATTGAGGTACAAGATCGCCGTCACCAAGGCGACGAGACCAACCAGGTTCAAGACAACGATGCGGCGGGTGAGCGAAGAAAAGATGGAGAACCGGGTGACCGCACCACGGCGGGCGCGGCGCACGCGCCAGGCACGCCAAAAACGGCCAAGCGGGCTGGCTCGCAAGTCAGGCCCGCCAGCCTCCTTTACGTTGGTATCAGCGAACCTGATCTGGTCGTCGCTGCGATCTACCATCCAGCCCTAACTTGCTGACCTCTTGTAGGTTCAGCTTTCTTTGAATTTGTAGCCAACACCATACAGCGTTTCGATCATATCGAAGCTGTCATCGACCTGCTTAAACTTCTTACGCAGGCGCTTGATGTGGCTATCGATGGTGCGATCATCAACATACACCTGATCATCGTACGCCGCATCCATCAGCGCGTTGCGGCTTTTCACAATGCCTGGACGGTGGGCCAAAGACTGCAAAATCAGGAACTCGGTCACGGTGAGCGTGACGGGCTTGTCCTTCCAATTGCAGGCGTGGCGATCCTCATCCATCACCAAATCGCCGCGCTGAAGAACCTGACCGGTTTCCTCGCCGTCTGATTTGGTTTCTGGTGCTGCAACGCCTGCCGTGCCGTTGCCGCCACCGGCGCGCGCTTGCACACGGCGCAACAGGGCACGCACGCGCTCCACCAGAACGCGCTGGGAGAACGGCTTCTTGATGAAATCATCAGCGCCCATTTTCAGGCCGAACAGCTCATCGATCTCATCGTCTTTCGACGTGAGGAAGATAACCGGAAGGTCAGAAATCTGGCGGAACCTACGCAACAGTTCCATGCCATCCATGCGCGGCATCTTGATATCGAAAATGGCAAGATCTGGCGGGGCCATTTGCATGCCATCCAGCGCTGAAGCCCCATCGGTGTAGGTCTCCACGCGATAGCCCTCAGCCTCCAGCGCAATGGCCACGGAGGTTAGGATGTTGCGGTCATCATCAACCAGCGCAATGGTCGGCATGGTTGCTCCTTTGGGGGACTGTCGGGCAAGCGACATACGATCGGTTTGCAAAGCGAAGCTCTTTCATGGTTCGGCTGTAGCATGATTTGCCACAATTGGTCTTGTGCGCTTTCGACATGGTGAAAACGCGGCTTATCACCGGCGCCGCCCGCAATGGTATCGACGTCGGTTCGCGCACGATTGCTGTCCTGGCAAACGCACACCCGTTGAGCCCCAGCCCGGATGCTTGAGTGTCGGTTGTCGGTTTGATTGCGCGTAAATTATGGCAAGGCCGTTCGATCTTGTTCGCAAACATCCTCAGCGATAACCGAAGCGAGCCCAAGCACGTGCCTCTGCACAGCCTAGATATCGCACTGATCGTACTAGCATTTCAGATGCTTCATTGCCGCCAGTGCTGAACCTTTGGGCATCGGAAACGCTTTCGTCTTGGAATGTTCATGATGTTGATCAATTCGCCCAGCGCCGCTGTTGTTCACTGTGGTTTGACCGCTTAAGGCGTCCGCCACCTACCGGTTGGTGTGCGCTGCAGCAAGGCCGAAACGGTGGGTGGGAAGGCTGAAAAATGGGAGATTTTCAGCGCCCTCGCGCAAATCTAAGGAACGCTTGACGTGGCACAGCACGGGCATTGGAACGCAGATGTTGGACTTAACACCGCCGGGCTGAAAGACCTTGGTGAGGTGTATTGGAACTTCACCGCGCCCGCGCTTTATGAGCATGCCGTTTCGCGCGGCGAAGCACAGCTGGTTGCAGGCGGTGCGCTGCGTGCCGACACCGGTAAACACACTGGCCGTTCACCGAAAGATAAGTTCATCGTTCGTGATGCGACCACCGAGGACACCGTGTGGTGGGACAATAGCGGCGCGATGACACCGCAGGCTTTCGATGTGCTCTACGCCGACTTTTTGGAACACGCCAAGGGCCAAGACCTGTTCGTTCAGGATCTGCACGGTGGTGCCGACCCGCGCTACCAACTGCCGACCCGTGTGATCACCCAGAAAGCCTGGCACTCACTTTTCATCCGCACGATGCTTTTGCGGCCAGAGCGCGAGACACTCGCTAGCTTTGTGCCAGAGATGACAATCATCGACCTGCCGTCTTTCAAAGCTGATCCGGCGCGTCATGGATGCCGGTCAGAAACCGTAATTGCCTGCGATTTCACCCGCAAGATCGTGTTGATCGGCGGCACGCACTATGCCGGAGAGATGAAGAAGTCCGTCTTCTCCATGCTCAATTTCCTGCTGCCCGCCAAAGATGTGATGCCGATGCACTGTTCGGCCAATGTGGATGACGAAGGTCGCGTCGCCATTTTCTTCGGCCTGTCGGGCACCGGCAAAACCACGCTCTCCGCTGATCCGGAACGCACACTGATCGGCGATGATGAACATGGCTGGGGCGCTGATGGCGTCTTCAACTTTGAAGGCGGCTGCTACGCCAAGACCATCAACCTCTCTGAGGAGGCCGAGCCGGAAATCTATGCAACCACCAAGCGCTTCGGCACGGTGCTGGAGAATGTTGTGCTTGATCCCGACACCCGCGTGCCGGATTTTGATGATGGTACGCGCACGCAGAACACGCGCTGCGCCTACCCTATCGATTACATTCCCAACGCGCTGCTGTCGGGCCGCGCAGGCCAACCCACCAACATCATCATGCTGACCGCTGATGCGTTTGGCGTCTTACCGCCGCTGGCCAAAATGACACCTGAACAGGCAATGTATCACTTCCTGTCCGGCTACACCGCCAAGGTGGCCGGTACCGAAATCGGTGTCACCGAGCCCGAAGCGACTTTTTCCACCTGCTTCGGTGCTCCGTTCATGCCGCGTCACCCCAGCGTGTACGGCGATTTACTGCGCAAGCTGATTGGTGAGCACGCGGTGGATTGCTGGCTGGTCAACACCGGCTGGACTGGCGGCGCTTATGGCACGGGCAAACGCATGCCGATTAAAGACACCCGCACGCTGCTGCATGCGGCACTTGATGGCCATCTGAAAGACGCAAACTTCCAGCGCGACCCGTTCTTTGGCCTTTTGGTGCCGACCGATGTGCCGGGCGTGGATGCGACCTTGCTTCACCCGCGCAACACATGGGCCGACAAGCAAGCCTATGATGCGCAAGCCACCAAGCTAGCGAGCATGTTTGCCAAAAACTTTGAGGTCTATGCGCCTCATGTCGGCCAATCGGTTCTGGACGCTGCGCCGGGTTTTCTTGAGGCCGCTGAATAAACCGCTATACCGCTGCCCATGAGCGATTTGGGTGGCATTGCCGCCGGGCACACACTTACGGCCCAGGCAGGCGCAGAAATCTTGATGGACGGCGGAACGGCAGTGGATGCCGCAATCGCCGCCATGCTCACGGCGTGCGTGTGCGAGCCGGTGCTTGCCTCGCCTGCCGGTGGCGGCTTTGCCATGGTGTCCGCGGGAGGCAAACCAACGTGCCTGGACTTTTTTGTCCAAACGCCCAAGCGCCCCAATGGAAAACGCCATGACGGGTTGCGCGAAGTTGATGCTGATTTCGGCGGCGTCACGCAAACGTTTCATATCGGGCCGGGCTCAGTGGCGACACCAGGATTGTTGCCGGGCTTGTTCGCACTGCATGAACGCTATGGCACGTTGCCGATGGTGCGGCTGGCGGAGTTCGCCATCACTTGCGCTAAAGAAGGCGTGACCATATCTGCTTACCAAGCCAAACTCGCCACCATCGTTGCGCCGATCCTAACCGCATCCGCAGACGCCCAAGCCCTGCACACGCGCGATGAGGTGCTGCTCGGCGCAGGTGATGTGTTCCGCAACCCTACCCTTGCCGATGCGTTGGACGCCGTTGCCCGTGAAGGCATGCGCCTGGCCACCCAGGGTGAGATCGCGCACCTGATGGTGGAGGCCGCAAACGGCGGGCATCTGTCGGCGGAAGATATATCGAGTTACGAGCCGATCTGGCGCGAGCCTTTGCAGCGTAAGCTTTCGCGCGGCACCCAAGAGCCGCCTCTTGATCTGGCAACCAACCCTGCTCCCTCTGCTGGTGGTGGTCTAATCACAGCGGTTCTGGCGCAGTATGAACGTGGCAATCGATATGATCCGCTTGCGTTTGCCAAAGCGCTGGATGCGGTAGACAAGTGCTGGCGCAAACTCGGCAAGCCAGTTGGCTTTGATGATCGCATGATGGCAGGCACACCAGCGTCTGTGGCCTCGCGCGGCACAACCCATGTTTCTGTCATCGACAAAACGGGTATGGCGGTGGCGATCACAGTGTCCAATGGCGAGGGCAATGGCGCGATCGTGCCCGGCTGCGGGTTCATGCTCAACAACATGCTGGGCGAGGATGATCTGCTGGCCGACGGCCCAGGGTCCTGGCAGCCTGATCAACGGCTTTCTTCCATGATGGCACCGATCTTAGTGGCTGACGACAAAGGTGGTCTGCTGGCGCTGGGATCGGGCGGGTCAAACCGCATTCGCTCAGCCATGGCGCAGGTGCTTCTGCGTTGGGGCGTGCATGGGCAGGCGCTGGAAGACGCCATCCGCGCACCGCGCCTGCATGTGGAGGAAGGCCATTTGGATGTGGAGCCCGATATGGACCCAGAGCCGCTGCAGCGCGCCTTTGAAGATCATCGGATCTGGGATGAACCATCGATGTTCTTCGGCGGCGCTCATGGTGTGGAGCGGAAGGTCAATGCCGATGGGCGGATATCCCTGGAAGGCGCTGGCGATGACCGCCGCGATGGGGTTTTTGCGCGGGTTTAGTGGCGCTCAAACAAATCAACCCTCAGAAATTTGACTGTCCAAACAAAGAATCATAAACAACGTGTATTGGACCGGCGGGGGATTGGACCCCGAACGAGCAAGTGCGAACCCTTCTGTTGAACACTAGTTCCCGGCCCAAACGCTACGTTGATCTGAAGCTATCAAACCAACGCAGCGTATTGAGGGGTTTCTTACCTCCTCATGCACCACCTCCCGGTCCCGGCTTCACGGCCTTTCGCGCTGGGTTGGAAAATACCCGTTGACCCGATACTCCTGGTGGAAGTGGGTCAACGGGATTCTCGTCTGAGGTGCTCTGGTTAAGGCACCACAAATTTCCCTCTTGCTTGAGAATACGGTGCTTTTTCAATCGAGAAAGCTGAGGACTCAAACTTGATCGAGGATATTCTACTCCAAGTCTCTGATTAACGAGTGGAAGTAAGTCCGATGCCGCCATGCCATGACCGCGCTCTGATAGCAGCTCAACCACCGCATCCTTTATAGTCATTCGAGAGACAACCTTTCGGCGTCCACTCAATGGCGCAACAGTTTCTCTGAGTTCCGTGACTTCTATGCCCGCTGCGACTGCCGCCCGGTCCAATTGATCCCTCTCTTCTGCAAGGGTTTGCAAACGAGCTCGCAACGAGGCTTCTAGTTCTTCTATCTCTCGCAAGCGATGCTTCAGGAATGAGTTCAATGATTCTGACATAACGGAGTCCACTTTGCACGAACTCGCACCGAATGCAAGTCTCGACAACATTTGTTCACGCTTTAAACTCAAGATTCATGGTAAACGAATCGTTGCGAGTCATGGTTAACGGAATCTGAAGGCAATCTCAAGCGCCAAGATCAAAGCCCGCCATTTTGCGAAAACAGAAACACACCAGGGACAGATCAGTGCGCGTCATCCCAATTATCGGCGGCGCGGGCATCCACTTCCAGCGGGACGGACAGTTTCAAAGCCGGGTTTGGCGCGTCGATCATCACCTTTTCGATCACCGGCAAGGTGGCGTCCACTTCGCTCTGGGGCACCTCGAAGATCAGTTCATCGTGCACCTGAAGCAGCATTTTTGCGTTAAGCTTCGCCTCGGCCAGCGCCGGTTCCATGCGGATCATCGCGCGTCGGATAATATCGGCGGCTGAGCCCTGGATCGGCGCATTGATGGCCGCACGTTCGTTAAAAGCGCGCATCGCACCATTGCTGGCCTTGATATCAGGATAGTGCGCGCGGCGACCAAAGATCGTCTCCACATAGCCATGCTCTCGGCAGTAGGCCTTGGTGTCGTCCATATAGGCTTTGATGCCGGGGAAGCGCTCAAAATAGGTCTTGATGTACTCACCGGCTTCGGAGCGCCCGATGCCCAGCTGGTTGGCGAGCCCGAAAGCGGAAATGCCGTAGATGATGCCGAAATTGATCGCCTTGGCCTGGCGGCGGACGATGGGGTCCATGCCCTCAATCGGCACATTGAACATTTCGCTGGCCGTCATGGCGTGGATGTCGAGCCCGTCGGCAAACGCTTGTTTCAACTGGGCAATATCGGCAACATGGGCGAGCACGCGCAGCTCGATCTGGCTGTAGTCAGCCGAGACCAGTTTGCATCCATCTTCCGCGATGAAAGCCTTGCGGATTTTCCGGCCCGCTTCGGTGCGCACCGGAATGTTTTGCAGGTTCGGATCGGAAGAGGAAAGCCGCCCCGTGGTCGTCGCTGCCAAGGCAAAGCTGGTGTGCACGCGGCCGGTATCCGGGTTGATCGCCTGCGCCAGCGCCTCTGTGTAGGTGGAGCGAAGCTTTTGCAGCTGCCGCCAGTCGAGTACTTTTCTGGGAAGCTCATGGCCTTCAGCGGCCAAATCTTCCAGCGCCGAAGCGGGTGTGGCCCAAGCGCCGGTTTTGGTTTTCTTGCCGCCAGGTAGACCCATCTTGCCGAACAGGATATCGCCCAATTGTTTGGGCGAGCCGACATTGAACGGTTCGCCGACCATATCGGCAATTTCTGCTTCCAGCGCGGCCATGCCCTGCGCAAAGTCACCTGACAGGCGAGACAGCATCTGCCGGTCGACCTTGATGCCATTGCGCTCCATGCGCGCGAGCACCGGCACCAAAGGCCGTTCCAGCGTTTCGTAGACAGTGGTTGCCTTGTGCGGGATCAGCTGCGGTTTCAGCGCCCGCCAAAGCAGCAACGTGATGTCGGCATCCTCGGCGGCATATTCGGTGGCTTTGTCGATGGGCACCTTGTCGAAGGTGATCATCGATTTGCCGGAGCCTGCCACCTCTTTGTACGGAATCGGCGTATGGCCAAGCCATTTGGTCGACAGCTCGTCCATGCCATGGCCGCCGGTGCCAGCGCCCGCCACATAGGAAAGCAGCATCGTGTCGTCGAACGGCGTCACGTTGATCTCGTGGTTCGCCATGATCGAGATGTCGTACTTCATGTTCTGGCCGATCTTCAGGATCGCCGGGTCTTCCAGAACAGCTTTCAGCAGCGCCAGCGCCTTGTCGGCAGGCATTTGCCGGTCATCATGGCCTGCCCCCAGCAGATCATCGCCGGAGGTGTGCGTGAGCGGTACGTAATAAGCCCTGCCCGGCTCCAGCGCGAAGGAGAAACCAACAAGCTCGGCACGCATCGGGTCCAACGACGTGGTTTCGGTGTCGAACGCCAGGATGCCTGACCAACGGGCCTCATCGAACAGTTTTTCTAGCTTGGCCGGATCAAACACGGCCTCGTATTTGCTGGCATCAATGGTGACGGAAGCGGCCTCATTGGCCCGCTTTTCGGCCAAAGCGGCAGGTGTCATATCGCCATCAGCAGCGACACGCTCTTCTACCTTTGCGCCTTCAAAGCCGGGCGTTGAAACCTCTGCGCTCTCCACATCTGTGGAGGTGTCCGTTTTGGTGGCCACGCGGCGGGTCAGCGTGGTGAATTCCATGGCTTTCAGGAAACTCACCAACTGCTCGCCATCCAGTTCACGCACCAGCGTGGTTTCCAGCGGTTCTTTGACCGGCACATCAGGTTTGAGCGTCACCAATTTCTTGGAGATGCGGGCCTGGTCAGCAAACTCGATCAGGTTCTCGCGCCGCTTGTTCTGCTTGATGGTGTGCGCCTGCTCCAGCAGTGTGTCCAAGTCGCCAAATTCTTCCAGCAATTGGGCTGCGGTTTTGACGCCAATGCCCGGCACGCCTGGCACATTGTCCACGCTGTCACCGGCCAGCGATTGCAGGTCGATCATCTTTTCGGGTGTCACGCCGAACTTTTCCATCACGCCATCGCGCCCGGTGCGCTTATCCTTCATCGTGTCCACCAGCACCACATTGGGCATGGTGAGCAGCTGCATCAGATCCTTGTCAGACGAGATGATGGAGACATGCGCGCCTGCCTCCACCGCCTGGGTGGTGTAGGTGGCGATCAGATCGTCAGCCTCATAACCCTCCTGCTCAATGCAGGCGACGTTGAAGGCGCGGGTGGCATCGCGGATGATGGGGAATTGCGGGCGCAGATCCTCCGGCGGCTCTGGGCGATGGGCCTTGTAATCGGGGTAAAGGTCGTTGCGGAACGTGTAAGACCCGGCATCAAAAATCACCGCAAAATGCGTCGGTGGCGAGCCCAAAAGCTCAGCGTCTGGCTCGGCCAGCAGCTTCCACAGCATGTTGCAGAAGCCCGACACCGCGCCCACCGGCAGCCCATCGGACTTGCGGGTGAGCGGCGGCAGCGCGTGGTAGGCGCGGAAAATGTAGGTGGAGCCATCGACGAGCATCAAATGATCGTCGGAACTTAGCGGTCGGTTTTGTGTCTCGGTCATGGTGGCGCGACCTTAAAAGTATCGCGCCCACCAAACCAGATCAGAAATTGGCCTTTGAACGGTTATTCCCGAACCCGTTACTCCGCCGGCGCGATGGTCACACGTTTGGCATGCACGGGCCGGTCAATGTGCGCCCAAGCCGGGCGCTTGAAGAGGAAGCGACCAAAGCCAATCTTCTGGATGATCCAATAGAGAATCAGCGGCGAGATGACAGCTGCGAGCGTGGTCACTAGAGCCAGCGCGCCGGTGTCGGGGATGAGATCCAAGCGCACGCCAAGCTCGCGCACCACGACCATCGGGAAGAAGAACGCCAGATAGATTACGATGGAGCGGGCACCCATGTAGGAAAAGCCTCGACCTACCACCGTGCGGGTGATCAGCGCCGCCGTGACGATCACCGCCAGCGCGCCCATGGCGCCCAGCGCCAGCGAAAGGAACGGCAGCTGGGCAACCGAGTAGGCTTGGCCCAACACCTCAACTTCGGTGAAGACGGCCAACCCATTTACAACACCCCAGGCGAGCAACCCAGCAAAACCCAGCAGTGGGCGCGAGGTTGCGCGGTCGGCAAGCGCAAAGGCGTAGCCGGCCAGTGCGTAGCCTGCGTAGAAGTAGACAAAGCGTGCGGCGAACTCATCGATCAGCAGATAGCCTGTGCCGATGGGCGCAATCTCAAGCGCCGCGCCAACGCCAAGCATCAGCCAGACGGGCAGGTTTTTGGTCAGCCGCACCACCAGGAAGAAGATCGGCAGCATGTAGATGAACCACAACGTGCCGTAGGGCTGGTAGATCGCCTCGATCATGTTGGGCAGGATGGTTTCAGGCGTGCCGGCAAATAGACCACACTTCACCGCGCACTGGATCACCATCCAAAGCACGTAGAAATAGGCAAAGTGCACCACTTTGCGATCGAGATAACGCTGCCAAGGCGCGTCAATGGTGCGCACTAAGAACAGGCCAGCGATGAAGAAAAAGTCCGGCATGCGGAACGGCTGTGCCCACGCCACGATGGTGCCCATCCAGCTGGCCTGGCCGGTCAGCTCTTCCACGCCAAGCGTGGAGTGCATCATCACCACGAAGAGGATGCAGACGCCTTTGGCGACGTCCACCCAATCCACGCGCCCTTCAGGCGTTGTGAAAAGCGGTGGTTGAACGGCTGAATTGCCAGCGGTGGTGCCAGTGAGACGCATCGTGCGGTTCTTTCGTGTTTTGACCCGCAGATCTTGGGCCGAAATAAGCTAACCGTCCGTATTCCCCACCGTAAAACTACCAAGTTTGAGCCGCGTTTTCGACGAATTGTACCGGTTAGGGTTAAGCCGTCCGTAACGTCAGAGTGTTGCGATCCCCATTCCTAAGTCTTTACGTGGTCTTAACGCCGATAGCGCTTCTTATAGGAGACGGTTCCCGACCACTCTGACGTCCGCTGCATTAACGAATTGAGGCACCCATGGCGCGTTCGCGACGCCCATCTCACCGATCACCTGCGCGCGCGCAGCGCATTGAGCCTAGCTTTGATAGGTCGCCTGGTCCCTCCGCGCGCCCACAAGCGACAAGGCAGGGCGATGCAGCACGCCGGGCGCCTACGCAACGCCGTACCAAAGCCAAGCACAAAAAACGCGGTGGTCGCGGGGGCGGATCGGGACGCGGTTGGTTCAGCCGGTTTCTTGGTCGCTCGCTCTATTGGGGTTTCGTGCTCTCGATCTGGGGTGTGATCGGCCTTGCCGGTGTCATCGCCTATCATGCCATGCAGCTGCCGCCCGCCTCTGAGTGGCGGGTTCCAGAGCGTCCGCCCAATGTGCGCATCATCGCCAATGACGGGCAGCTTTTGGCCAATCGTGGTGATACGGGCGGTGAACAGATCCGCTTGGAGCAACTTCCAGCCTATTTACCCAACGCCGTGATTGCGATTGAAGACCGCCGGTTCCGCAGCCATTTCGGCCTTGATCCGATTGGCCTTACCCGCGCCATGGTGGTGAACGTGCAGGCCGGACGGTTTGTGCAGGGCGGCTCAACGCTAACCCAGCAACTGGCCAAAAACCTGTTCTTGACCGCCGACCGCACAATCAGCCGGAAAATCCAGGAGCTGATCCTCGCCGTTTGGTTGGAGGCGACCTACTCCAAAGATGAAATCATGGAGCTGTACCTGAACCGGGTTTATCTCGGCGCTGGCGCCTATGGCGTGGATGCTGCCGCTCAACGCTATTTCGGCAAGCCCGCAAGCCAGGTTACGCTGGCTGAATCAGCCATTCTCGCCGGCCTTTTGCGTGCACCGTCTCGCTGGGCGCCAACACGCAACCCCGAAGGGGCCGAAGCGCGCGCGGCCACAGTTCTGCAAGCGATGGTCGAAGAAGGTTTCATCTCCCAAGAAGAGATGACGCTGGCCCGCAGCAATCCTGCCGCCACGATGGATCGCGCACGACGCGGCGCTGCCAATTATGTTGCCGACTATGTGATGGATGAGCTGGATCGCATCCTGCCGCTGATCGAAGGCGACATCACTGTTGAGACCAGCATCGACCCCTATCTTCAGGCGCGCGCTGAGCTTGCCCTGCGCACTGCCCTTGCCGATCAAAACGACAGCGATCTGCAAGGTGCTGTGGTTTCGGTGGATGGCACCGGTGCAGTGCGTGCGTTGGTGGGCGGGCGCGATTATCAGCAAAGCCAGTTCAACCGGGCAACCGACGCGTTCCGCCAACCGGGCTCTGCCTTCAAGCCGTTCGTCTATCTGGCAGCGTTGGAACAGGGGCTAACGCCTGCGACGATGCGCAATGATGTGCCGGTGCAGTTCGGTGATTGGTCACCTGAAAACTACTCCCGTGAATATCGCGGCCCCGTCACGCTGGCCGATGCGCTGGCCCTATCGCTGAACACGATTGCCGCGCAGTTGGCTTACGAGGTTGGTCCGCAGCGCGTGATCAACACCGCGCAACGCCTTGGTATTCAGTCAGAGATGGAACGCAACGCCTCCATCGCCCTTGGCACGTCTGAAGTTTCGCCGTTGGAGCTGACGGCAGCCTACGCGCCCTTTGCCAATGGCGGTTATGCCGTGGCACCTCATGTGGTGCTGAGGGTGCGCGATGAAGCAGGCAACGTGCTCTACACGCGTGATGCGTCCGGCTTCGGGCGGGTGATCGACCCAGCCCATGGCCGCGCGATGAACGCGATGCTGTCGCGCACACTGATCATCGGCACCGGCAGGCGCGCGGCGCTGGAAGGTTGGACGGGCGCTGGCAAAACCGGCACCACGCAAGGTCTGCGCGATGCCTGGTTTGTAGGTTACACGGCCAACCTCACCACGGGTGTGTGGCTTGGCCATGATGACAACTCACCAATGGATGGGGTGACCGGCGGTGGACTGCCCGCCGAAGTCTGGCAGGCCTATATGACGGATGCCCATGTCGGCGTACCGATTGCCATGCTGCCCGGCACCGATGCGGCGAGCCTCGCTCAGCTCAACCCTGCGGCCATCATCGGCAATCAACCGATACCGGGTGTTGGGGTCAGCCAAGGTGTGCCAGCTCGCCGCGATGATCCCTCCGCCATCGTGTTGCCATCGCAGCCACCGGGCGGCGGCTCCAATCCTCTGACGCGTTTTCTGGGGTCGATTTTCTAGTCCACACCCCTTAAGCCTTGCGCCATGTTTGGGCTTATCCTCCTTGCCATTGTCGGCCTTGTCGGCTTCCTGTTGGTGCGCGCCGGTGCCAAGCCGGGTACGGTTTTTTTCATCCTGGTGGGCATCTTTGTGCCCTTGAGCATCGCGCTGGCCGCCTGGTTTTTGGCCGCCCCGCCGATCTGGACGCTGTTTGCCCAGCGCGCGGACGCTCTGGTGCAGGTGGCCGATATCGTGGAGCCGCGCGACGGACCGCCGCGTGGGTATCAGCGATCAGATGTTGTGGATGTGCGGGTACGCCTGGAGCACGAACGCTCAGGCCGTCTGCTGGCGCTTTACGGTGTAGAACCGCCAGAGGGCCAGTTCACCACTCGCCTGGAGGCGCAGAACGCGCTGCGCGAGGCCTATCCTATCGGCCGTAGCTTCACGGTGCGGGTGTCTCGCGACGTTGCTTACGTGGACCGGCAGGACTGGTTTTCGACGATCTTGTTCGTGTTTTGCGTGCTGTTTGCGCTGCTGATAAGCGTGATCGCGATTATTGTCGTCGGTGCACGCGCTGGATCACGCACACAGCCACCGCCATCTTAAATCAAGCGCCAACGTCTTAAGAGAAGCGGATTGCCACCAAGCGTTTTTCCACGCCCTTGAGCGCCTTCTGGCCAACGCGCCAATCGGGATCAAGGCTCGCCACCACCTTCCAGAATCGTTGCGAATGGTTCATTTCCACCAGATGCGCGACCTCATGGGCGACCAGATAGCGCTGGGCGTGAGGCGGCGCCATCATCACCCGCCAGGAGAGCGTGATCACCCGCGCGGACGAACAGGAGCCCCATTGCGCGCGCGGATCACGGTAGCGAATCGCCGATGGTCGCTTGCCGAGTTGGTCGCAAAGCTCCATCACAAGCGGTGTAAGCACCTGTTCTGCTTCGGTTTTTAGAAACTGTGCAAGCCTTGGCATGATGCGATGCGGTGCACCTGGTACCAGAAGGGCGCATTCCGAACTGCGGGATACTGTGCCGCGGATTCTGCCGGTCGGGACTATGCGCAAATCCTCTCCCTTGAAGGGCAAAAAATCTGGATGAAGGGCATCTCCAGCGCTGGGAAGCTCCGGCGCATGGCCATCAATCCACCCACGGCTTTGCGATAAAAAAGTGAGCGCGGCGCTGGGTGGCGTTCCGCGCGGCACGGTCAGTTTGCCCTCACCCGTTCGCACATCGAACCGCAGGATCATGCGCCGCGCTTTGGCATGCACGCGCACGCGCAAAGGGCGTGGCTCGCCGCGCACCTCAACCGTGGTTGGCATCTCCAAGCTTGGCAGCACGGAGGATATACGCGTGCGCCCAGCTTCCAGCGTTGTAAGCAGTGGTTTGAACATAAGGCTTGAACAGCGCTCCAGCTTGCATCACGACAGAGCAAACGAATCGAAAGGGATATCCCATCATGACTGCTACCATGGCGACTGATACGCCCAAACGCCCTCGGTTTCACCTGGCGTTCCCCGTTGATGATCTCACTGCGGCGCGCGGCTTTTATGGCGGGCTGCTTGGCTGCTCAGAGGGGCGTTCCACCGAGGATTGGGTGGATTTCAACCTGTTTGGCCACCAGATCGTTGCCCATCTGGCGCCCGACGAGGTGGGGGAAGCAGCGCAAAACGGCGTTGACGGCAAAGCTGTGCCGGTACGCCACTTCGGCGTGCTGATGGACTGGGATGATTGGGACGCGCTGCACACCAAACTCACAGCCAAGGGCACCGACTACATCATCGAGCCCTATGTGCGCTTTGAAGGAAAGCCCGGCGAGCAAGGCACGTTTTTCATCAAAGACCCGGCAGGCAACGCCCTGGAGTTCAAGAGCTTCAAGAATGATGAAATGGTGTTTGCCAAGAGTTTTGACTAGCGGACGAATGGCGGTTTTGAGCCCATACCTCTCAATTCTGCGTTGCGACATTCTATTGAGGAGAGCTCGCGAACTACTTACACGAAGCCAACGCTCCGGAGCCAGGTGAATTCAGATGAGCATGTCACGCAACATTGCAGCAATTATGGGCCCAGCAATAATGGCGGCGACAAGCCTAGAAACCGTCAACTTTCATATATGGGAAGGCATCCATCCGACCACTGTCTTCAACAATGGAATTGTCTGGTTGATGGGCGGCCTTGCAGTAACTTGGTTCCATAACATCTGGGTTAGAGACTGGCTCGTTATGGTGACATTGCTCGGCTGGATGTCCTTACTGGCCGGTCTTTTTCGAATGGCTTTTCCAGACGGTCCACAGGCAGAGCAGAGTGTCGCAACGTTTGTTTCTATTGGTGTCCTGTTCTTGGCCGCCGCATACATTACCTGGAAGGCATACTCGACACGGGGCTAGCGACCGTCAAATGGCAGTATCGCCCACCAAACGGTCGCCGACACATGGCCCGGCGGCTGGCAGTCTGTTGGCCAAATCACCGTGTTCATTGGGGCTTTTTGAAGAATATTTCCGGATCACCGGCATCCAGGCCTTCGATCTCTCCGCAGAATTTCCAGCCTGATTTGGCCAAAAGACCGCGCATCTCAGCGTTTGACCTATTGGTCGATGTCCACACTTCAGGCCTCTCTGACGCGGTCGCTTCGAGCAGCACTTGTCCGACACCGCGTCGACGTGAACCTTGGTCTACGATGAGAAGAGAGACGAACGCCTTTTCAAAGAAGTAATGGTCATCAAGGCAGCAGAACCCAACAACTTCGTCCTGTTCAAGCGCAACTCTCAGACCGCCGCATTCAGCCACAGACTTAATGTATGGGGCTCTTTCACGGGTGCCCGTCACACTTACGTCGATCTGAATCGCCGCGGCGACATCACCTTCGCTTCTTCCGGTTCGTACTTGCATGCCAAAAGATTATCATGTGTTTGGATGAATGACAGCTTCGTCGGCATAGCTGCCGTCTCCAACTGAAAACCGCCAACATTCATCAAACAAAAAAAAGCCGCTCCATCGCTGGAGCGGCTTCTTGGAACCTTAAGCGGGTTGGGGGTCGCTTTAGGGTCTAGACCCTAGGTTGCCGGAGCAGGGTTCGGACCATTGTCCACATCGGTCACGGGGTGGTCACCATTGTGGTTGTGGCGCGACTTCATGAACTCGTCGAACTCGGCTTGATCTTTGGCACGGCGCAGATTGCGCAGGTGCGCATCAAACTCGTCGACCATCTCATCAAGCTTGCGGCGCTCGGCTTCCAAGCGCTCAATCTCCGCCTTGCGGAAATCATCAAACGCCACGTTGCCCGTGCCACGATTCATGTTTGATCCTGGGGTTGAAAAACCCTTCATATCCATCTCCCGTTTGAAGCGACCAAAGCTGCGGCGAAAATCATGTTTCATATCGTCCATGCGATCGCCCCAAATGATGTAGGCGAGCATGGCGAGCCCCAGCGGCCACGCAATGATGAAACCGAGCACCATCAAACCGATGGTTGCCGGTGTCCACGCCGGACGAAGCCAGCTCTGGCGGCGGCCAGTAAAATGGGCTGATTGCGTCATCATGTGTGTGAGTATCCTCGTCTCGTGTTGCTGTGAACAAGACGTGGTGGGGGCTCAATCAGCTTTCAAGATGAGATACAAAAAAAGACGCCGAAACGGCGTCTTTCTGTAATTCTTTCAAGGATTTACTTGGTTCAGCTAAGCCTTGGCGCGCCCGAATGCGTCCTCCGGGGGTGCGGTATCGTTGGCAGGTGCTGGCACCGGAGACGCGGGCATAGACGGCTTCGATTTGGCAGGCTTGCGACCTTTGGAGCCATTGCGACGCCACTCTGCCGACAGCATAAAATCGGTCATGCGCGGCTGGATCTCTGAGCGGAAGCGCGAGCCGTTGAACACGCCATAGTGACCAACACGCGGCTGCTCATAATGCGCTTTCAAGTCATCATCCAACCCTGAACAGAGGTCGAGCGCCGCTTTGGTTTGACCACGACCGGTGATGTCGTCCTTCTCACCCTCAATTGTGAGCAGGGCGCAGCGCTTGATCTTGGACGGGTCCACCAGGCGATCACGATGCATCATCGTGCCCAGCGGCAAGGAATGCTTGAGGAATACCGTATCAATGGTTTGCAGATAGAATTCAGCGGTGAGATCCATAACCGCCAGATACTCGTCATAAAACTCGCGGTGCTTTTCAGCGCCGTCACCATCACCATCAACAAGATGGCTGAAGAACTCTTTATGGGCATCAATGTGCCGGTTGAGGTTCATGCCCATAAAGCCTGAAAGCTGAAGGAAGCCTGGATAGACCGGGCGCATGAAGCCGGCATTAGGGAACGGCACGTTCTTAATCAGGTTGCGGCGGAACCAGCCCAGTTCCTTGCCATTGGCAAACTGATTCACCTCGGTTGGGGCGATGCGCGAATCGATTGGCGCACCCATCAGCGTCATGGAGGTGGGGATTGCCGGATCATCATCCTCTTCCATCAGCGCAACCGCAGAGAGCACTGGAACGCCTGGCTGGCACACTGCGACTACGTGAGTGTCGGGGCCAAGACGCTGCAACATGGAGCGGACATAATCGATGTAGTCATCAAGGTCGAAATTGCCGGCGGCCAGCGGCACATCACGGGCATCCACCCAATCGGTGATGTACACATCGTGGCGTGGCAAGAAGGCTTCCACCGTGCCGCGCAAAAGCGTTGCATAGTGGCCAGACATCGGCGCAACCAGCAGCACTTTGGGATCGTTGTAGGGGCGCTCGGCTGGCAAATGACGCTTAAAGTGCAGCAGCTTGCAAAACGGGCGTTCCCACAAAAATTCTTCGGTCACCGCGCAGCGTGTGCCGCCAACCAAAGTGTTTTCGATGCCGAAAGCCGGTTTGCCGTAGCGGCGCGTCATGCGTTCAAACACTTCAGCACCAGCCGCCATTTGCTTGCCGAAGGGCGTTGCAGCCAGCGGGTTGAGCGGGTTGGAGAACGCCAGCTTGGTCAGGTCAGCTGTTGCACGTGCTGGCGCGAGCGCCGCATGTGTCCATTCATACATCGTATAGGCAGCCACTTTGCGTCCCCAGTCTTACTCACGGTTTCCAGGCAAGAATCACCCTGCCCAATGCCTTGCCACACATGCCCACATGGTGGGCGTAAGTGCTCAAGGTGTCCCCAGATCAAACTGTCATAAGAGTGCGCCGTTAAGCTTTATGACACCTTAATCCACTGAATAACGCGCGTTGCATACGCTTCCAGCGATAGCGCGCGTTGGTAGCTGGCGCTTGACGGCTACCCCGCCATGCGACCTTTGTCTCAATTCTTCCCCGGTAGTCCCCCGATTGAATGCAATGCCCTACACTATGGCCCGCATGGTGTGTTCACCTTGATGCGATAGGCCGCCTGATTGCATGGTGGCGGCAGAAGATGATTGAACCATCGACAGGGTGTCCTTGGTTATTGAGGCACGTTGCACAAACAGTGTGCCCCAAAACGATGGATCAAGAGAAGATGGTTTCTCCTGCGACTTTACGCGTAAGGGTTCTTGAGACGCAGCATGGCATAATGCTGCACTGCACACAAGGCTTTCGCACATGCTAACAAATGTGTCCGCCCAAAGGGTAAGGCTCGATACGCTGGTGCGCCTGCGCTGGCTGGCCATCATTGGCCAGCTTGCAGCCGTGTGTGCTGTGGCCTTTGGTTTTGGCTACCCCCTGCCCATTATGGCGTGCTTGAACGTGATCGGGCTGTCGGCACTGCTCAACCTTTATCTGTGGTGGGGCTACCCGCGCTCGACGCGTATCAGCGACCGGCGCGCGGCATTCATCTTGGCTTTTGATCAGGTTCAGCTTGCCTCGCTGCTTTTTCTCACAGGCGGGCTGGGCAACCCATTTGCCGTGTTGCTCTTGGCGCCGGTTTTGATCTCCGCGACGATTTTGCGCCTGCCGACCACCGTCGCACTGGGGCTTTTGGTCTCGCTGCTTATTTCTGCCCTGGCGCTTTGGCACATGCCGTTGCCCTGGGTTGCGGGGCAGCCGCCAGCCTTCCCGCTGGTTTATCGGCTTGGTGTGTGGGCGGCCCTGTTGGTCGCCATCGGCTTCATCTGCACCTATGCCTGGAACGTGGCCCATGAGAGTCGCAACCTGGCCAACGCCTTGGCCGCTGCGGAGCTGGCTTTGGAGCGCGAGCAGCACCTTTCCGAACTTGATGGCATGGCAGCCGCAGCAGCACATGAGCTGGGCACGCCGCTTGGCACAATCACCGTGGTGGCCAAGGAGATCAGCCGTGAGATCGATCCTGCCACTCCATTGGGCGAGGATATTGCGCTGATCCAGGCGCAGGCTGAACGTTGCCGCACAATTTTGGGTAAGCTCTCCTCATTGGGTGTCAGCCCCGATACGGTGATTTCCACCAAAACGCTGGATGCGATCCTTGATGATCTGGTCGCACCGCACCGCGATTTTTCCGTGCCGATCACGGTGAAAACCCAAGGTGATGGTCCTTCGCCCATGCTGCGCGCCAACCCGGCGCTCAGCTATGGCATCGGCAATCTGATCGAAAATGCCATCGATTTTGCCCGCAAAGAGGTTTGTGTGACGGGCACATGGGATGCGAGATCGGTCAACATAAGGGTCGAAGATGACGGTCCAGGCTTTCCCGCTGATGTGATGGCGCGGCTCGGTGAACCTTATGTTTCCCGGCGGCGGGGGCGCACAGATAGTGCGAGCGATGATGGGCTGGCACTCGGCAAGCTTAACACGCCATCGCACACAAATGAGCTTGCTGGCGGGCTCGGAGGCGGATTGGGTCTTGGCTTCTTCATCGCCAAAACGCTGCTGGAACGCGGCGGGGCCGAAGTTAAGGTGGGCAATGGTGTCGGCGCACTGAAAGGCGCGAGCGTCATCATCAGCTTTGCTCGTGAGCAAATTGACCTTACGCCCAAGCTTTCTGTCGAAGAGAGTGTTTAACCATCACACCATCGTGCACAGGGATCGATACGCGCTCCCTTTTCCTCGCGCGCGGGTTGCCTATATCAAGGGTATGCTGAACTGGTGGTCGATTTGCACATAAGTTGAGCATCTTTATTGTAGCAATGGACTGATCCCGTGATCCGAGAAGCAAGTTTGATGGACCTTTCAACCGAGACAACCGCACCGCTTGATGATGGCCTTGCCGCCGAGCGTACGCTGCTGCTTGTCGATGATGACAAACCTTTCCTCACCCGGCTTGGCCGCGCCATGGAAACACGCGGCTTTGACGTCCGCCTGGCAAGCTCCGTCGCCGAAGGTTTGATGGAAGTGCGCAAAGCAGCGCCTGCCTTTGCCGTTGTTGATATGCGCTTGGAAGATGGCAATGGGCTGGATGTGGTCTCTGCCCTGCGCGATGCACGGCCCGAAGCGCGCGCTGTGGTGCTCACCGGCTATGGCAACATCGCCACAGCTGTCAGCGCGGTAAAAATGGGCGCAACCGATTATCTGGCCAAGCCTGCTGATGCGGACATGGTGGAAAAAGCCCTTCTGCAAACCGAAGACGGCGATATGGGTCTTCCAGAAAACCCAATGTCTGCCGACCGGGTGCGCTGGGAGCATATCCAGCGCGTGTATGAGATGTGTGATCGCAACGTGTCGGAAACAGCACGCCGCCTCAACATGCACCGCCGTACACTGCAGCGCATTTTGGCAAAACGCGCACCGCGCTAGCTTTCCTTTGCTTACGATCCCCATCGTCTGGCTGGTCAGCGTCCTGGCAAGTCTTGCAGCGGTGATTTTGGGGATCAACATTCGCCTACCGCTGTCCACGCGGGCGTATTTATGTAGCTGTCTTGTGATGATTGGGATCGTCGGCCTATTTCTTGGATTGCGCCTTTCCTACGGCGTGAACTGGGCCGGGTTGGTTCAACCCCATGTGGCTTTGATGATAGCGCCTCTGGCCTATCTGGGATTTTCGTCCCTGACCTATGATGCAGTGAAAGCTGAACGTCCTGCACTCATTCGGAACGGTGTGCTGGTTCTGGGCGCTCAACTGGCGATGCTGTTGCCCTTGCCGCTGTCGGCTGACATCATCTTGCTCTTAGTCGCCAGTTTTTATCTGGTGAAGCTGACCCTTGTCGCGCGTCTTGATGCCGAGACGTTTTCAGTCCTCGCTCCAACCTATGTTTCACGATTTAGAATCGCCATCTACGCCACATTGGCCCTGTTGGCGCTTATGATTGCCGGCGACGTCGCCATTGTCGCCACAATGATATTTGCCACCGAAACGTTCTTCGTCCAGTTCCTCAATGGTGCGGCAGGGGCTTTGTCAGCGTTTGTGATCATCATTGCGCTGATCGGCATTCCTTTGCTGATGAACCGCCCAGCATCGCCGAAGCCAGGCGACATCACAGCAAGGCTGGAGCCAAGCGATGATGACCAACAACTCTTTCAGTCGCTCTCCACACTGCTTGAGGACAAGCGCCTTTACACCGACAGTGATCTCACTTTGGCCCGCGTTGCCCGCCGCTTGGGTGTTTCAGCGCGCGATGTATCCAATGCGGTGAACCGTTGCACCAGCGAAAACTTCTCTCGCATGATCAACGGCTTCCGCATTCGCAACGCTCAAACAATGCTGCGTGACACCGACCTGCCAGTGACCGAAATCATGTTCTCAAGCGGCTTTGTCAGCAAATCGAATTTCAACACCGAGTTTCGCCGCATCAGCGGACAGACACCGTCGCAATTTCGCAATGCGCGTCAAAGCTCGCAGGGCACATAGAGACCTTGGAAGCCAAAAATATCGGCGATAATCGACCGTCCTGGATTGATGACAAACCCATGGTCGACGCTCAGTCCATCCAACAGAACCAAATCGGCATCAGCCCTATCTTTGCCGTCGCTCGCCGCACTGCTGATCGCATATTCACCACTGACGATGTCCTCACCTTGCAAAAGCATCTCAATCGCCTCCTGACTTTGGATCGCAATGCGGATAGGCGGTGCGCGCCGGGCAGAGATATGGTCACCGCCAAAGTCCCCAGCTACGAAACGCAGCGGCATCGATACACAGCTGTCGTTGAGGCGCAGGAGCGCCGTGCCTGAGCCCGCCAGTCCGCGCAACTGAAGCAATGTCACCTCCCGTGGACGATTGATGTGAATGACGCCCAGCGCTTCATCTGGCCATGTGAGTCTCACCCCGCTGGGTGAGCGGGTAGCCGCGTCATAAGCGCGTGTTCGCAGTTCCTCCGCAGCACGCTCAAGAGCCAGCATCTCTGCGTGATGACGTGCGCGCGCTTCCACCTGAGGTGCTTGCAGCGCGTGGAGGCCGAGTTCATGGGTTAGTGAACGGCCGGCGGCTTGGGTCTGTCCCCCGTCACTATCATTGGTCTGAGCGCGGGTGGTGTGACTCACAACAATCAACGCCAGAGTGATGAAGAGAGCGGGATAGATGGATGTGAAAGACCATGGGTGCCTCATGTGACACGCCTCCAGGTTGGTGGTGAAAACCATGCTGCACCCCGTGGTACAGCTCTCTGAAGAAGCGTCAGCCAGCGAAGTTTTGCGCCCTGAAAAGTGATTGCGAACGTTCGCGATCGCGATTGCGAACGTTGCCAATCTAACCAAAGTTTCACATTCAAGGCGATGCGCGTAGCCTAGAGCGAGTGACCTGTTTGCTTGTCTCTTTCTCCTTGCTTGGAGGGTATGCGCGTGTCTGCGCCTGACGAAACGCCCAAATTTGTGCAGTTGCCGCTTGAAGATAGCGGCAAGGCTGCGTCCGAACCCAGCGAGAAACGCCATCCGCTCGCTTGGATGCGCCATTTGTGGCGCGTGCCGGTGTTGCTGCTGATCATTGCCATGTCGGGCACAGCCGCACTCTATTTTCAGCCACCGACTGTCCGCGCGATTTTTGCCTGGACTGGGCTGGAGATTGGCGGTGGCACGTCCAACCCCATTGCGGTTTCTCCGGTGCTGTTGGAGCGGCTGGAACAGGGCGCGGTTGAGGTTGCGCCCAATGACGTTGTTGCGCTTGGCCGTCTTCTGCCCGAAGGCGACATCATCACGCTCGCGCCACCCTTTGGCGCGGGTGATGCGCGCGTGGCATCCATTATGGTTGAGGAAGGACAGATGGTGTTAGCGGGCGATTTGGTGGCAACGCTCGACAATGAAGATCAACTGGCCTCCGCTTTGACCACTGCGCAGGCCGCTGTCGATGTGCGCCAAGCCGCGCTGGAGCAAACGCAAGATTCTGTTGAGGCGAGCCGCTTGGAAGCGCAGGCCAATCGTGATCGTGCGCAATCAACGCGGGACCTCGCGCAGGCCAATCTGACACGTACCGAACAACTATTTGAGCGCGATATCTCCTCACAAGCCGCGCTGGATCGCGAGCAAGCAGCCGTTGCTGAGGCAGAGCGTGAACTGGAACGCATGGCAGCGACGCTTTCGCGGTTCGAAAATGGAGGAGGTGTCGCGCAGGCCGATATCAATCTGGCAGAGCAGAATTTGCGTGCCTCCGAGGCTGATCTTGCCCGGGCGCAAGGCGATCTGCGCCAAGCCCGCATTGTTGCGCCTACCGATGGGGTGATCCTTGCGATCAACACCCGACTTGGCGAGCGACCGGGCGATGGTGGCGTGGCAACCTTGGCCGACACCTCGCACATGGTCGCCGAACTTGAGGTTTATCAGGCGGATATCCGCAGGGTGGAACTGGGCCAAAGTGTGCATCTTTCGACCGAAGCGCTTGGCAGCGAGCCGCTCACCGGCGAGGTGACGCGCATTGGGTTGGAGGTCGGGCGTCAGACGCTGGTGGCCGATGATCCCGCCGCCAACACCGATGCTCGGGTGATCACGGTGACGGTCTCGCTGGACGATCCTTCCACCACGCGCGCAGCTGCCCTCAACGGACTGGAAGTTGTGGCACGCGTTGAGACGGATGCGGGCAGCTCATGACCGCTCTTCTCGCGCGCCTTCTGGGCCGTATCCCCATCGGCTGGCTGCAACTCACCCACAGCAAGAGCCGCTTGACGGTTGCGTTGGCAGGTGTCGCCTTTGCCAATGTGCTGGTGTTCGTGCAGCTGGGCATATCTGGTGGCCTCAACCAGACCATCAACCTCACCTACCAACCGATCCAAGCCGATATCTTGATCTCCGCCAGTGACGCGAACACATTGGCTGACGGCTCGCCGGTCGCGCGGCAACGCATGTTTCAGGCGCTGTCGGTGGAAGGCGTTGCGCAAGCCGCACCGCTTTATCTTGGCGTGACCGACTGGGTGCAAGACGATGGCGGCTCGACCAGTTTGCAGGTCTACGGTTTTCCGCCTGAGGCCGGCAATTTCGTTAATCCGCTGTATGAATATCGCCTGTCAGATCTGCGTCTGCCCAACACCGCTCTTCTTGATCAGCTGAGCCGTGGCGTGAGCTTTGAGGATGATGCTTTGCCGACCTTCGCTAATCCATTGGAGGCAGAGCTTAGCGGCGTGGCGATGGATATTATCGGCACGTTTTCCATCGGCGCCGGCTTTTCTGCCGATGGCAACCTTCTGGTGTCCGACCAGACATTCTTTCGGCTTTTCTCGCGGCGCAGCGCTGGTACGCCTTCGCATATCTTGGTCAGGGCTGAGCCCGGTTACAATCTGCCAGCGCTTGCAGAGGCGATTGACGATACCGTCGCCAGCGACGCGGTGATCGTGCGCCCGTTGCGTGAGGCCATTGCCTCTGATGTTGCCTACCAAACCACCGAACGGCCCACCGGCCTCATTTTTGGGTTTGGCGTCGTTATGGGCGCCATTGTTGGCGTGGTGATTGTCTACCAGGTGCTCTCCACCGACGTTGCCGATCATCTGCGCGAATACGCGACATTTAAGGCCATGGGCTACAAGCAGCGCTTTTTTCTCGGCATCGTTTTTGAAGAGGCCGTTATCATGGCCTTGCTGGGCTTTATCCCCGGCGTCCTCATATCCTTGGGCATCTATGCTGGCATGGCCTCGGCCACCGGCTTGCCGATTGAAATGGATTTGCCGCGCGCTCTTGGCGTGCTTATCGGGACAATCGTTGCCTGCACCCTGTCTGGCGCAATTGCCACGCGGCGCCTGGCGGCGGCTGATCCCGCTGATCTGTTTTAGGCGGTCGTTGAATGAGCGATGAACTTCCCATTGTCGTGCGCGGCCTCAACCATTGGTTCGGCCATGGCGATGCGCGCAAGCAAGCCGTGTTTGATGTGTCGATGCGGGTGAAGCGTGGATCGCTGACGATTCTTATGGGACCGTCAGGTTCGGGCAAAACCACGGTGCTCACGCTGATGGGATGCTTGCGCGATGTGCAGGATGGTTCAGTCAGCCTGCTTGGCGAGGAGCTCAACGGTGCCAGCGAGCAGCAACAGGTGATGCTGCGCCGCAAGCTGGGCTTTATCTTCCAGGCGCACAATCTGCATGACAGTTTGAGCGCCCGCCAGAACGTGCTGATGGGCCTTCAAGTGCACGGCAAGGGTGATGATGCAGCGCAGGAACGCGCTGCCGACCACATGCTCGATCTTGTTGGGCTGGCTGATCGGCGCACGTACCTGCCCGGCAATCTCTCCGGTGGGCAGAAACAGCGCGTGGCGATTGCCCGCGCTTTGGTATCGAATCCGCAGATCGTGTTTGCCGATGAACCGACCGCCGCGCTGGACAAAGAGAGCGGCCAGACGGTGGTGGAGATGCTCGCGGCCTTGGGTCAACAGCGCGGCACCACCACGCTGATGGTGACCCATGACAACCGCATCCTCGATCTGGCTGACCGGATCGTGACGCTGGAAGACGGCCGGATCATCTCCGATACTGCAGCAGTCTAGGGTCTCGACCCTAAACGGCAGAAACCACCAAAGATGCGTTGACCCCGCCAAAGCCAAACGCGTTGCAAAGCGCGCGGGAAAGATCAGCGCGGCGACCAAGATCGGGCACGAAGTCCAAATCCTCGGCGCCTTCGTCCGCTTGGGTAAAGTTCAACGTTGCGGGAATTGCGCCCTTCATCACCGCAAGCGCGGTGAAAATCGCTTCCACCGCACCTGCTGCCCCGAGCAAATGACCAGTGGCCGATTTGGTTGAGGAGATGGGGATGCTCGACAATGTACCGCCAAACACAGAACGCAAGGCCGCGACCTCTCCTGCGTCACCCACCGGCGTGGAGGTCGCATGGCCGTTGATGTAGTCGATGGATTGAGGTGTCGCCCCGGCGGCTTTCAAAGCCCGTTCGATGGCAAGCGCCGCACCAGACCCATCTTCAGGACCGGCTGTGAGATGATAGGCATCAGCACTGGTGCCATACCCTTCCAGCACCACCAAGGGCGTCGCGCCGCGTGCCAGAGCGTGTGACTTGCGCTCCAACACCATCAGCCCGGCACCTTCAGACAGCACAAAGCCAGAGCGCGAACGGTCATAAGGCCGAGAAGCGGATTGTGGTGTATCGTTTTCGGTTGAAAGCGCGCGGGCGGCGTTGAAACCAGCCAGCGCCAAACGATCCACGCAGGCCTCGGTGCCACCGGCCAGCACCACATCGGCCTCACCTGTTGCGATCAATCGCATCCCATCGCCAATGCCTTGCAAACCCGCTGCACACGCCGTGATTGGCGCACCGATGGGTCCGCGAAAGCCATAGCGGATCGACACGTTGCCAGCGGCAAGGTTGCCCAAAAACTGCGGCACCACGAATGGTGACAAACGCCGCGGACCGCGCTCATCGAGGGTCCGCACAGCCTGCGTCACGACCGGGAAACCACCAATCCCGGTGCCGATCAATGTGGCCGTGCGATCTTTTTGTGCCTGATCCTGCGGGTGCCAGCCTGCCTGATCGAGCGCTTGCTGCGCGGCGGCCAAAGCATAGAGCGTAAAAAGGTCGATCTTCTTGCGATCTTTGGTGCTGACGATGGCTTTGGGATCAAGGCCGGCTTCATCCGTCTCAATGCTCGGCACCGTACCGGCGATCTTGGTCGCCAGATCATCGGTATCAAACCGATCCACCTTGGCGATCCCGGATCGGCCTTCCAGCAAGCGTTGCCACACTGGTTCCACCCCGATGCCAAGCGGGGTCACAAGTCCCATGCCGGTCACAACAATCGGATCTTTGACAGTGTCTGTCATTGGTTCGTCCTTTCGTGTATATGCACATATTTGGTCAAAAAAAAACGGCTAAAGGTCGGCAAGCAAGGCGAGCGTTGCCTGCATCTGCTTCCACTGACCCTCACCCAACCTGGCCCGCAGGGCGTCCTGCGCCTCATGCCAAAGCGGTACCATTTCCATCAGTTTGGCTTGCCCTGTTTGCGAAAGCCGATAGGCCTTGGCGCCGCCGCGCCCACCGATTTGGCATTCCACATGCCCAGCATCTTCCAGCAAGCGCAGATTGCGGGTGAGCGCAGAGCGCTCAATGGCCATACCGTCAGCCAGTTCCGAAACAGACGTCGCCTCACTGCCATACAATGCAAACAACAACGATGCCTGGGACGGGGTCACGCCATGCGGCTTGATCAGCCTGCCAAAATGACGCGACACCGAGCGTGCCGCGCGGCGCGATTTGGTGAGCACGCATTGGCTGCGAAAGAGGTTCGGATCAATCTCATCCATTCATGTGTGCATATACATGAAATAAGATTTGTAAAGTCCGGCACCTGATCGGGCAGGTAACCACTCAGGTGAACAAGAGGCTAGGCTGCGGCTTCTGTTGCCGAGGAAAATCTGGCTTTGGAGATAGCAGGAGTGTCAGCCTTGCTGATGAACGTTTCCACCTGCGGCTTGGCGAAATAGTAGCCTTGCTGCAACGTGATACCGGCTTGCAAAAGCGTGCGCGCTTCAGCTTCGGTTTCTACACCTTCGGCCATAACCGTCATCTTCATCAGCTTACACATGGACATAACACCGCCAACAATGGCCTGGCGGCTAGGCGAGCTGTCGATGTCACGCACCAATTCCATATCAAGCTTGATCAGATCGGTTTGAAACTTCGCCAACAGACCAAGACCTGAAAAGCCAGCGCCGAAATCATCGATGGCTGAGGTGAAACCCATCTTCTTGTATTCGCTGATGATGTGCTTGATGTGCTCGACGTCCTCGAATTCCTCATTCTCCGTGAATTCGAACATCAACCGGCGCAGGTTGAATTTTGCCTCAGACGCAGCACCCAGTGTCGCACGGATGCACGCTTTAGGCTCATAGACCGCGTTGGGCATAAAATTGATGGACAGCATCGCATCGCTCGCACGGTCGAGCTTGGCCCCGGCCAGCTTGATGGCGGTGACGCGGCAGGCTTGATCAAAGGCGTAGCGATTTTTCTCGGTAACTTGCGCCAAAACCTCGCCCGCGCCCTCACCGTTCTTGCCGCGCACCAAAGCCTCGTAGCCCCAAATGCGACCCTGTGCGAGGTCCAAGATTGGCTGAAAGGCCATCGTGAAGGGAATATCGAATGTGTTGGCGTCGGCATTGCGACAGCCCTGACAACTCATCTGCTTCATGGATACGCCCCCGATTACCCAAAGTTGTACAACTGTAGGTGTTGTTGCGCATCAGGTGTTAAGAAAGGCCTAGCTTTCCTAAGGCTTTAGCTTGAATTGACGTCTTTGGTCTAAAGCAAATGAAGTCAGCTTACTATCTATGCGAGTGGCATGAACGATCATTGTGTGATGCCCGGCACAGTTGCCCGGCATCAACGCTGGCATTCTCCAACCATCGAAACACGGCCACATCGCTCTCCCAACCGGCCGCGTTGAAAACCCGAGTTCAAACCTAAGAGGATGATCCAATGACCTTCGCTCCCAAAAAAGCTCTCGTTGCTGCCGCTGTTTCCATCGCCACACTCGCTGGCGCCACAGCCACCACGACGACCACCGCTCAAGCCAATGAATATGTCGCTGGCGGCATCGGCTTTGTTGCCGGCGCTCTCGTCGGCTCCGCACTCACCCAGGCGCATCAGCCGCAAGTTGTTTATCACCAGCAGCCGGTTGTTGTGCACGGTCGCCCAGCAGCATGGACCCCGGCTTGGTACGCTTCCTGCTCAAACCGCTACCGCTCGTTCAACCCACAGACCGGTTACTGGTTGCACGTATCTGGCCAGTATCGTTTCTGCCAGTAAACCTCCCCCAAGCCTTCCAAAAAACCCCGTCGGTGACATCACCGGCGGGGTTTTTCGTTGTAGGCCCCGTACCCGTAGTGCGCGTCCCGTCATATTCACTTCACTCGTCAAACGGGTTGTTTTTGCAAATGCACCAAGTGTGATGGGCAGCACAGCTGTTGGGCAAACAAGCGGGCATTCTCCAATCATCGAAACGCGGCCACCAAAACCAACCAACCCCAACCGGCCGGGTTTGAAAACAAGAGGATGATCCAATGACCTTCGCTCCCAAAAAAGCTCTCGTTGCTACTGTTCTTTCCATTGCCACCATTGCTGGTGCAACATCGACCGCCACAAACACTGCCCAAGCCAATGAATATGTTGCTGGTGGTATTGGATTTGTTGCAGGCACGATCGTCGGCTCGGCGCTCACTCAGGCCCATCAGCCCCGCGTTGTTTACCACCAGCAGCCTGTTGTTGTGCATGCGCGCCCTGCACCTTGGACCCCTGCCTGGTATTCCTATTGCTCGAACCGCTACCGTTCGTTCAACCCACAGACCGGCTACTTCTTGGCCTATTCTGGCAACTACACCTTCTGTCAGTAAGGTTAGACTAAACCATCAAAAAAACCCCGCCTGCTTGCCGCAGGCGGGGTTTTTTCGTTTTTGGTATCAGGACTCCGGCGCGCCGCCACTTGGATCATCCAGCCGGTGCAACCGCCCGATGGCGTGGCGCGCCAGCCGAAGTGTCAGCGCCTTGCGGCGCGATGCGTGCAATTTGATAAGCCGCGACTCGCGGACAATGTGCGCCCCAAACCCGTCAGCGATCATCAGGCCCTCGGTTGCGGGGAAGATCTCCTGGGCCACATCCGGTGCGGTCGCGAATGTGAAGCGGTCGCAAAAATCAATGTAGTCCGGCCACTTGGTATCGGCGCGCAGATCGGCGGGCGATGATTTCACCTCAATGATTGTGATCAAGCCGTCAGGTGAAAGCGCAACAATGTCGGCGCGGCGGCCATTGGCCAAACTTGCTTCAAACAAACAGGTCGCCCCAGCCTGCGCGTAAAACCGTGCCGCCCCGCGCCGGATGGCAAGCGCACGGTCCGACTGGCGGCCATCGGCAAGGGGTGATGGGGCTAAGGGCGAAGCGGTGGGTTCCATGGACCTTGATCATAACGGCCAAAACGCGCTGCGGAAAATCAGCGCCAGCGTCCTGACTGTGACGCAGAGCACAGTTTGGCGCTGATCCATAGCGCACCATGAGGGCGTTGCAACAACGGCGCTCATCACTGCGATGAACCGCCAAGTTGTAGAGATGGCTTTGGGCTGGGTGCAAGCCCCACCGCCTCGGCCTTACTGCCGCTCTGCCCCGCTCCGCATGGATTGCTTGCAATCGGTGTGGGGCGGGTATGCAAACAGCGCTTGAAAGCCTGCTGAATGGACCACCGTGACGACAGTGGGCCGAATCAGGCATTCTTTAACGTACGGGCATTAGACAATGGTCATGGCAATGGCACCGGTTTCCTCTGCCTCAGCTGCCCAGAAAGCAGCCTCAACGGGCCAATCCGTGGCCAGCACAGGTGCGCGCGTTGCGCCGGTGCCGAGTGCTGCGCCCTTGGGTGGTGCGTCCACGGCTGGAACGGCCGGTGCGCAGGGAGCGCCAACGGCTAGTCTACCGCAACAGATCAGCACGCAAGCCTTGATGACGCTGCTGCAAACGCTGGGCAAACCGCTATCGGGCTCGGTTGCCCAAGCCCCACAAGGTGGGTCTGGAGCACCGGCTGGTGGTGGATCGACCAGCTTACCCGTTACGCTCACTATACCCCAATCTGGCGCCCTAACCGCTGGTGGAACCATCTCGACGTCCTTGCCATTGCCAGCAGGAAGCGCTGCGCCGCCCGCTGGAACGCCGCTGATGGTTCAAGCCGAAGGAAGCACCAGCGCACCACGGATCGGCGTGACGGTTACAGGCACAGCTCCGACGTCACCCGACAGCCTGCGTGCTGACGCTGCACGGCAATCCTCTTTGGCGCCGCTGCTGGCCGATGTGGCCAAACTGGCAGGGCAACAGGTGACGGGCCAGCCAGGCGTATCCAAAAACCTGGACGCAGCATTAGGACGTATTTTGGGCTTCTCGCTGGATGCCGATGTACCACTTGATGCCAACACCTTGAGGTCAGCCATCGAGGGCGCGCGGACCGGACCGCTTCCCGGATCGACTGCACCTCAAGCCGCAGCATCTCAAACCCCCATGCAATCTGCCTTGGGAGCGCTCGCACGCGCGCTGGGCATGGCTTTGCCCGTTGTGCTTGATGGCAATGCGCAGGCTCAGCCGCAGGCAACGCAACAAGTGCCTCAACAGGGCGGCCAACAGCAAGGTTCGCCGAAAGGTGATGCCGCAGCGCGACCTGTGGCACCGCCGCTTCCTGATGGCGCGCAGCCCAGCCGCCTGCTTGCCCATCCACTGGCATCCGATGCTCCCGACCTTACCGATCCGGCTGCTCTGCAGACGCTGAAAGGTAAGGCTGAGGCTGCGCTGTCACGGCTCAACCTGCTCCAGGCCGGCGATCAAGCCACCACCGCACGCGTTGGTGAAGCCGGGCCTTCCTTGCGCTGGGATGTGCCGTTTTTGATTGGCCAAGAAGCCGCTGTGCTCGGCGTGATGATCGATCAGGATGATGGGTCAGACGCTAGCACTGATGAGCGCTTGAAAAGCTGGCGCTTTCGCTTTGCCTTTGAAAGCCAGGTGCTGGGCGGTGTTGAGGGTCTGGTGGCCCTGCACAATCAGACTGTGAAGCCTGATGCTGATCCGCATTTGGACATCGCCGTTTGGGCCAGTGAGCCAAGCATTTTGGCGCGGTTGGAGGCAACGCGGGCTGATCTTGTGAAGCGGCTACAAACGGAGGGTTTGCAGATCGACAGTTTAACGATCGCGCCAACCGATGATTTACCCAAACCAGATGTTGTGCCCGATCATGAGCAGACGCATCGTGTGGATCTTTCCTCGTGAGCGACGCACCCAACAATTCTGCCAAGCCGGCTGAACCACCCACCATCGCGGTTGCGCTGCGCTATGAGGACGACGGTTCAGCGCCCATCGTGGTGGCTTCCGGCAAAGGGTCACTGGCCGAGCGGATCATCACTGCGGCGCAGGAAGCTGGTGTTGCGATCGACGAAAACCCTATGCTTGCCAGTGCTTTAGAGAACGCCCCGCTGGATGAACCGATCCCAGAGGAGCTCTACCAAGCTGTGGCTGAGGTGATCAGCTGGGTGCTGCACGCGCGTCGCGATCAACCAAAATCATCACCCAACGCGAGGACCGTGGGCTGATGGCGAACGTTTTGGATAGAACCCTCAATGAGGTCGAAAATTTTGTGGCGCTCGCGCAACAATGCCGCAAAGAGTGGCCAGAGGGCGCGGATCACCCCCCTTTGGCGCCGCCAAGGGGTATAGCCATGCCGCCCAAATCACGCCATGGTCCGGCCATGATTGACGTTCGACACATGACGCGCGCTGTAGCGCTTGTGATGGTGACAATGCTTGTTGCAGCAAGCACGGTTATTCCATCGCTGTCATACGCCCAAAAATATGCCGACCATCTGGCACAGTACGGTGGGTATGATGCGCGTGTTGCGGCCATCAGTGGATTTGCTTCGCTCTACGTCAGTCCAGAAGCGCCGATGCTTCCGGTTGTGCTTTCGGTGCCAAGCGATGTGGAAAAAGCAGCGGTGCTGCCCAGCTCCTGCGCCATGGATAAGACGGTGCTGCCAAGCGTTGACGTCCACACCCCACCGTGTGGACATGTCATTGGATTTCTTCTCTCTCAGACCTCACCAGTTGGCCTTGACCAACCTGCCCTGCGCGGCCCGCCGCGAGCGTAACGTCTGACACTAACGCATACCCTTTTCCTCTTTGAACACTTCAAACCACTTCGGAGAAACCTCCAATGATTTCACGTCGTTCCTTGCTGCTTGGTGCCGCCGGTACAGCAGCTGTCGCTTCCACCGCCAAAGCCGATAGCGCCATTGACGCGTTCTTGGATTCGGTTGGCCTGGATCCAGCCACTGCCTCACGACAAGGCTTCCGCATCGACCGCCAGTGGCTTCCACAGGACGTGTCCTACTCGGGCCGTGAACGCGCTGGCACCCTCGTGATTGATGTGGCCAACCGCTACCTCTATCACGTGCAAGAAGGCGGAACCGCCCGTCGTTATGGCATTGGCGTTGGCCGTGATGGCTTCCGCTGGGCTGGTGCTGCTGTTGTTGGCCGCAAAGCTGAGTGGCCAACATGGACACCACCAGCTGCTATGATCCGTCGCCAGCCAGAGCTGCGCGAATGGGCTGGCGGCATGCCAGGTGGCGTCGACAACCCACTGGGTGCACGTGCGCTTTACCTCTACCGCGGTGGCCGCGACACGCTGTATCGCATTCACGGTACCAACGCGCCTTGGACCATCGGTCAGGCTATGTCGTCAGGCTGCATCCGCATGGTCAACGAGCATGTGGAAGAGCTGTATGAGCGCGTGCGCGTTGGCTCCCGCGTGATTGTGCGCCAGGTTTCTGCCTAAGCACTAACGCTGCATACCTCTTTGAAGCGCCCGGTGATCGTCTTGATCACCGGGCGTTTTTCGTTTGTGGCAAGCCTCTGCCATGTTGACAGGCGCAGCCCCCGCTGGTGAGCCTGTGCCCATGGAAAGTGGTGAGCAGGACTGGGCCGAATCAGACTCTGATGCCCCAGATGATGACGCTCTGGAATCAGGCGATGATGGGTCGGCGCGTGACGCAAAACGCGCCAAGCGCCGTGCACCGCGCAAGATGACCGAGAAGCGGCTTCACAACATCGCGCTGGCCTATCTAGACCGTTATGAAGCAAGCGAAGCTGGCTTTCGCGCCGTGTTGGAGCGCCGCATTTACAAAGCCGCCCGTGCCCACAATGAGGATCCAGCATCGTTCCAGCCGATGGTGGATGCAGAGGTGGAAAAGGCCGTCTGCGCTGGCTTCATCAACAACAAGCGCTTTGCCGAAAACCAAGTGTTTCAACAGCGCGGCCGTGGCGCATCGGCACGGGCGATGCGGGCGCGTTTGAAGGCCAAAGGTGTCGCCGATGATTTGATCGACCACGCCCTGGAAAACGATGAAAGCGACGATGAAACGGCCGCTTGGCGCTACGCGCGGCGGCGGCGGCTCGGCCCCTACCGCAGCAGGGACCGCGAAGAGAAGCGCGAGCGCGATATGGCCGCGCTCTGTCGCGCTGGCTTCAGCTTCTCACTGGCGGCCAAGGTGGTGGATGGGGAACGTGAGGATGGTGATGCGTGAGCTTTTGACCCCAACCCAAATGGGCGCCTGCGATGCCTTCACCATTGCGCGCGGCACGCCGGGCATCGATCTGATGGAGCGCGCTGGGCAAGCGGTGGCAGATGCGGCCCAGGCAATGATGGCGGAGAACGGCAAGGTGCTGGTGCTCGCGGGTCCCGGCAACAATGGCGGGGATGGGTATGTCGCGGCACGACTGCTTGCCGCCATGGGCCATGAGGTTCGCATCGCAGCTTTGGGCGATAAAGCAAAGCTGCAAGGTGATGCCAAATGGGCGTTTGATGGTTGGCCGGAAGATGTTTCGTCTGCCACCGCGCTGGATGCATCTGCGTTGCAGGCCCAAGACCTCATCATCGATGCGCTGTTTGGCGCTGGGCTGACACGAGGCCTGGATGGTGAGGCGGCGGCGCTCGTTGAAGCGGTGAACCAGGCAGGACGACCGGTGCTTGCGGTGGACCTACCAAGTGGCCTTGATGGACGCACAGGGCTTTCCCTTGGTCCGGTTATCAGGGCCACCTCCACCATCACCTTCCACCGCCTGAAGCCTGGCCATGTGCTCCATCCTGGCCGCACGCTGTCTGGCACCATCAGAGTGGCTGACATCGGAATTCATCACGGCGCAATCAGCGAGTCTGGATTCACCGCCCAGCTCACTGGCGCCTATCTCACAGAACATCTTCCCAACCTCTCTGCCGACGCCCACAAATATGCGCGCGGCCATGCTCTGGTCGCTGGTGGCCCGCCCGAAAAAGCAGGCGCAGGTTTTTTGACCGCCAGCGCTGCCCTGCGCGCTGGTGCTGGTCTGGTCACGCTGGCTGCACCACCGGAGACGATGGCGGGCAGTGTTGGGCAATATCTGGCCCTAATGCGCGCGCGCTGTGCTGATGCCAGAGATTTGGCACGATTGCTCAGTGATGATCGCTTGACCGCCTGCGCTCTTGGCCCTGGTCTCGTGCCTAATGAGGCTACCCGGCAGATGGTCTATGCGGCTTTGGAATCGCAGGCCGCCCTGGCCCTCGACGCAGGTGCGATTACCGCTTTCGCAGGCATGGCAGACCCGTTGCTTGAGCGGATCGTTGCTCGTTCGGCACCAACCGTGCTCACCCCGCATTCTGGCGAGTTCAAACGGCTTTTTGGACAAGGTGAGGCTGGGCTCTCTAAAATCGAGATAGCCCAGCAGGCTGCCGGCCTCAGTGGCGCAGTTGTGGTGCTTAAAGGTGCAGATACGGTAATCACGCACCCCAATGGCGGCGCTGATTGCACCTATGTGAACGCCAACGCGCCGCCGTGGCTTGCCACGGCTGGATCAGGTGACGTTCTAACAGGCATCATTGCCGGTTTGTTGACACAGTCAGCCACCGCACAAGGCAATGCCGAACGCCTTACAGCAACCGTCGCAATGGGTGTTTGGCTGCACGGCGAAGCGGGTCAAGAGGTTGGCCCAGCGCTTGTCGCCAGCGATCTGGAGGCCGCGTTGCAGACCGTTCTGCAACGGGCATTGCCGTCAAAGTTTTCAGCTTTGCAAGGCTGATCGCTTAGGCAGGTTTACCATGCTACTTCACCAAACCGGCTAACCTTGCCGCTTAAGCTTACCGCAAGCTTCTGATTTTCAAGAGAATTCCCGTGTGTTCACGCTTCGTTAAGGACGGACAAACGTTCACACGAACCAAGGGAAACGTCATGAAAATCTTCTTCCGCAAAACCCGCCTTCTTGGCCTTGCGTTGGCACTGGCTCTTGCCATTCAACCGCTTGCATCGGTGACAACGGCAACTGATGCAACTGCAGGTGGATACTCTCACACTCCAATGATGGCGCCTGTTATCACCGGCGGTGGCGGCTCATCTGCTGGTGGCTGGATCATCGGCGGCATTTTTGTCTCGGTCGCATCGATCATTGCCTGCGCGATGATTGTCGGCTCCGAAGAGGGGCGTGAAATGACCCTCGAAGAAGCTTTGCTTTCCGGTGCCATTCCTTTGGGTTGTCTCTTCCGCGAGCATCTCGCTAGCGAGTAATAGCACTGTCATTGAAAGCCCGGTCAGAGAATCTGACCGGGTTTCTGATGCCACCACCTGTAATTGCATCAACGTCGCATTTATGTTTCGTTAACACTGTGTGGGCTGAATTTTTGGGTGTGTTATGAAAAAATCAAAGAGAATCAGTGCGTTGGTTGCTTCCACCACACTGCTGTTCGCAAGTCATTCGTTTACCGCTGTACCAAGCCACGCTGGTGACATGGTAATGGGCCCTACTGTTACCAGCGTTGTTGGCGGCGGCGGCTCGTCAACTGGTGGCTGGATCGTCGGGGGTTTGTTTATTTCGGTTGCGTCCATCATCGCTTGCGCAATGATCGTTGGCGCCGAGGAAGGTCGCGAGATGACGCTTGAAGAAGCGCTTCTCTCTGGTGCCATTCCTTTGGGCTGTTTGTTGCGTGAGGAATTCGGCCTCGACTCGACGCCCTAAACCTTCCTTGCCCAACAAATCTGAGCGATCCAAGGGCCTAACAAGACGGCAAGCGTCTGCAGCGGCTTTAACCCTTGCCGCCGCACCGGCGATGCCGAGTTTCATTCGATCAGCAACTGCCAGACCGACAGAGGGTGTCACCTTTGTTGAAGCAGGTGGTGGTGAAGCCGAGCGCCTAGCCTTTCAATACAACCTTTCCTACAGCCAGCCACCAAGATTGCGGGCTGTTTGCGAAACCACCGATGCAGTTGCCCAGACCCTGCGTTGGGCACGCGAAACCGACACATCCTTTGCGATCCGCAGTGGCGGCCATTGCTATGGCGGTACCAGTAACCACCCCGACCTGGTGATTGATTTGCGGGCGCTGAACGCAGTTTCGGTGGACGCCGCCTCGCGCACAGCCAGCGCTCAGTCAGGCACCAAACTCAATGCACTTTATCGTGCAGGCTTTCCTCATGCATTGGCTCCAGCAGCAGGTTGGTGCGGCGATGTTGCTGTCGGTGGCCACCTTTTAGGCGGAGGCCTAGGGTATCTGGCACGCGCCAATGGACTTCTTTGCGACCACCTCAAATCGCTGACTCTCGTCGATGCGCAAGGAGAGGCGCGAAGGTGCTCCGCGCAAGAAAACGCGGACCTTTACTGGGCAAGCCGTGGGGGCGGAGGTGGCCTCGGAATTGTCACCGCGTTTGAAATCGCAATGCAACCGGTTGGTGATGTGCATTCGCTGCGGCTGTTTGGCGGGATTGATGCCATTGAGATGCCTGCATTCGTTGAGCGGTGGATGGCATGGAGCGCGAATGCACCGCGCGCAACGTCCAGCCAACTTGCTATTGCGACCATGGCTGATGGCAGGCTTTTTGCGCGCGTAACTGGGCTTTCCGGCGAGCTGCGCGAGGTTTTGATAGAAGCATTGCAAAGCATTGCTGCAGGATTGCTGCCGGTTGACGAGCAAACCATCGTTTCAGGATCCTTTGAACGTGTTATGGAGGATACGGTCCTTTCCATCCCGCACTTCTATCTGCATTCAGCATCGCATACAGCGGTTTTGCGCAGTGCTCTAACAGCAGTGGATTGGGCACCGGTGCTGGATGCTACGCTCGCATCAAGGTCTGATACCGGCTCAGTGAGCCTTCTTTTCGAGGCTATGGGCGGTGCAATCGCTGACACTGCCAACGATGACACTGTGTTTCCTCATCGCGAGGCTGCTTTCCTCGCAACGGCGAGCTACGGCACCCTCAGCCAAGAGCTTTTGGATGCCGCCCAGCCTGCGCTTGATGACGTCGGCGAATTGCTTTGGCGGCATGCCATCGCCAAAGGCTATGCGAATTACCGCGACCGAACGCTTGAAAACTATGAAGACGCCTATTGGGGAGAGAATGTCACCAGGCTGCGGTCCATTAAACGGCGCATTGACCCTGACGGCGTCTTCACCGGGGTCCAAACCATCACCGGCTAGGCAGGCCGCAATTCAAACAACACCGATCCAATCGGCAAACCAAAGCGGGTCACGACCGCCTCGTTAATCACAACACCATCAGCGCGGCGGTAGATGACGTCCGCAAAGCCCAGGCGGGTTGTTTCACCACGGCTTTCCACATCGGCGACATAGGTCAAACGGACCTCATCGCTGGTTTCCACCACGCTGGCCGATCCTACCGTGTCTTCGCGCACACCGGTCCAGCTGTCGGGCCCGGTGCGGGCAAACACCCAGGTAAGCCTGTCAGTCTCACCATCATCGAAGAAAAAGTCTTCCACAACCGTCAGCGTTTCGACCCCACGCACAGTGCGCAGTGTGCCATTGAGGCGGGCATCAAAACCGCGCTCAATGCCTGCGATGGGCACCGAGAAAAGCCCACGGCCAATTGTGCGCCCTTGGAACGCATCAATCAGGCTGATCGACCGGATGTCACCTTGCGGGGACGGTGGTACGGTCGCGCAGCCCGCCACGACGAGTGGGGCTGCGATCAGCAAAGAGCGTCGCGTCAGGCCAATTGGCGTGGTCGATGAGGTCACTAAAGAGCACTGCCAATACGCGCGGTGCCGGTTTCGCCATTGTCACGCACCCAATTCAGCGTGTTCGCGCCGGTACGGGTGAGATCAAAACACATGGGTTGGCCTTCGTACCAATTTTCGAACTGCTGGCAGAGGCGGTTGCCATCAATCCACCAGCGCCCTTCATCTTCAGGTTGAACAAAGCGACCAAGGCCAAGTGCCTCTCCATCGCCATCAACACGGCCGCTCGAGCGATAGTTGAGCGGGAACTCCCCACCGAAGGGCGTTGCTAAATAAATGGTTTTTCCGATGATTTCAGAGCGAATTTCATTGGCAGAGAAAGACGATGCCTGTGCTGGAAGGGCTAGCAAAGCGGCACAGAAAACAAGAATGAAGCGCATAACAGTCACCGGAGGTTGGGGATGTGGAATGGCTAGCATACGAACGAATGCCCCATTGGTTCATTGCCTGGCATGGCGATGACAAGGTCATTTCGCGTCAAGAGTGTGGCAAGGCTGTCCATCAGAGCGTGCAATACACGCTCTGATGGGGGAGAAACTAGGTGACCACGATGGCCGACCCGTTTGCCACGCGTCCGTAAAGGTGGATGACATCCTGATTGAGCAAGCGCACGCATCCGGACGAAACAGCCTTGCCGATAGACCAAACTTCATTGGTGCCATGCAAGCGATACAACGTGTCTTGATTGCCTTCAAAGATGTAGAGCGCGCGGGCACCAAGTGGATTTTCCGGGCCAGGATCCATACCGCCATTGGCGATGGAGAAAGGTTCCAGTTCAGGTTGACGTGCAACCATCTCGTCAGGTGGTGTCCAGCGCGGCCAAGCCCGTTTCCAGGCGATGCGGGCGCGGCCCGACCATTCAAATCCCTGCCTGCCAAGGCCGACGCCGTAGCGCATCGCCTTGCCGTTCTCCATCACATGATAAAGATAGAAAGTGTTGGTATCGACCACGACCGTGCCGACATTTTCATTGGTTGGATAGTCCACCATGCGGCGCAGATACTGCTCTGGCACCTGAGTCAGATCGACTGCTGGAACCGGGAACTGCTCCTGCGGCAGGGCGGCGTACATGGAAAGATAGGGGCTTGGACGCACATCGGCGTTTGGAACCAGTTGGCCTTGCGGCACTTGGGTTGTCATGCAACCGGACACGGCAAGGCCGGATAGGGTGGCTGCGCCAGCCAGAAACTGGCGGCGGGTTGGGCGTTTGATCGATGGTGCCAAGCGTGCAGCTTGGTTGGTGGTGGCAGTCATGGAAGGTCTCCAGCGGTACTCAAATCGTGCAACATGTCCGCGATCCATCAACGCCCCACGGGCGTTTTGGTTCACAGGCAATTGGGTGGCAGCGATTTAAAGGCGCGGTGGCGGAAGCTGCAGCGCTTCGGCCAGAGCCAGAAGGGTGCTGGCGTCATTGGTTGAGGGGGCCGTGCCTGCAAGTCCCGTGGCGCAGGCCGCTGTTGGTATCAGCCAGCTGCAATCGGCAGAACTGCATGGGCCGGATGGCGCAGCGGGCGTCGCACTGGCGGTTCGCACAGATTTGGATTCCAGCACAGTGGTGGTCTCGGTTTCGGTAGCCTCGATCAGAGAAACCGGCTGCTCAAAAAGCGTTGGGGTTGGCGCGTCGATGCTTTTGGCGAGCGCAATTCCTCCGCCATTGAAGGCAGAGATCACTACAACACAGCAAAGAGCAATCACGGTTCGCATGCAGCGTGTCACGCCTCACAATTGCGGCCAACATGGGGCAATGGCCGTCTCCGGTAAGGATGCCCTCACATGGTTAAGCAAGCGTGACGCAAAAAGCACACTGGGGGTTTGCTGACCGATTTTTGAGGCAGAATTCATGCAGACCGTCCGCCTTAGTCCGCCGTTAGTCTGCATCTCGTCCGCATCATTGCGCACTTAGTCCGCCCAATTCTGCATGCGTTAGCAGACGGTCTGTCTCAAAACAGGTATTGAATGATGCGGGGATATCAGGTGGTTGAACTTAAAGACCAGAGCGGAGAAAAAGTAGCGCTCTCGGCACTTGCTACGCAAATGCCTGCCGCTTGTTCCGCCAATCGCTGTGCGATTGGCTATGGTGCTGCCGGAGAGATTTGAACTCTCGGCCTCTCCCTTACCAAGGGAGTGCTCTACCCCTGAGCTACGGCAGCAATCATCAAGGCGCGCGTGATGCCACAGCCCATACGGGCGTGCAAGGGGGCCGGTCAAGACACTTTCGCACGTCAGTGAACCAAGGTTTCTCGTGTTGGGCAGCGTCGTGATCTTGGCGCGTGTCGGTTGGGCACCTATACCAAGCATCCTGACCATCACAACGGATGGATGCCATGGCTGACGATGCACCAAAAAAACCTACCACCACGCCGCAGACCAGCGCCTCAGATGACCCGCGGGCGGCGGCGCTGCGGGCCAATCTTGCCAAGCGCAAACAACAGGCCAGCGCGCGGCGTGGCGGTAAAGCTGTCGGCAAGAAGGAAGCTTCGGTGTTTGATACGTTGAAAGACGGCGAGCGCTGATCGCACGCCCAGGTCTGTCAACGTGTTTACTGTGGATGCAATCGGCCCGCCTTGTTGGTGCCGCGTTTCTTGTGTCTTGCCGCGATTGGCCGTAAACGAGCGGCTTGCTTGTTAAAAGAGAGTTCACCATGGACAAGATCCGCATTGTCGGCGGCAACACGCTCAACGGCACCATCCCTATCTCCGGGGCGAAAAACGCAACGCTGCCTCTGATGATCGCAAGCCTTGCGACGGCCGAAACGCTGACACTGCACAATGTGCCGGGGCTGCAAGATGTGGTGACGCTGTCGCGCATTCTCGGCAACCATGGCGTGGACTATGCGGTCGCCGGGCGCAGGTCGGGTGCTAAGCGTGGTTATGGTTCCACAGTCAAGCTGACAGCAGGCGAAATTGTCGACACCACCGCGCCGTATGATCTGGTGCGCCGTATGCGGGCAAGTTTTTGGGTCATCGGGCCGCTTTTGGCGCGCATGGGGCAGGCTCGCGTTTCGTTACCTGGTGGTTGTGCCATCGGTACGCGTCCGGTGGATTTCTTCCTGGATGCGTTGTCCTCGCTGGGCGCCGATATCGATATTGAGCAAGGCTATGCCGTCGCTGAAGCGCGCAATGGTCTTGTTGGTAATCGCATCGCCTTCCCGCGCGTGTCCGTTGGAGCAACCCATGTTGCGATGATGGCTGCTGCACTCGCCAAGGGTGAAAGCGTGATTGAGAACGCAGCCAGTGAACCCGAGGTTGTGGACGTGGCCACATGCCTCAATGCCATGGGCGCGAAAATCGAAGGCGCCGGCACCCGCACCATTCATATTCAAGGCGTTGATGTTCTGCACGGCGCCGAGCATTCGGTGGTGCCCGATCGCATCGAAACCGGCACCTACGCCATGGCTGCGGCGATGACCGGTGGCAAGGTGACGCTGACCGGAACGCGCGCTGAACATCTGGGCGCCGCGCTTGATACGCTTGAAGAAGCTGGTGTTTCTGTGGAGCGTGGTGCGGACAGCCTGACCATTTCGCGCAATGGCAATGGCCTGATGCCGGTTAATGTAAGCACCGAACCGTTCCCAGGGTTTCCAACGGATCTCCAGGCGCAGCTCATGGCGTTGATGACCATGGCGCAGGGCACCTCGACGATCAAAGAAACGATCTTTGAGAACCGTTTCATGCATGTGGCCGAATTGGCCCGCCTTGGCGCCAACATTCGCCTGGATGGCCAAAATGCCTTTGTGGAAGGCCAACCCACACTGACTGGCGCCGAAGTGATGGCCACCGACCTGCGTGCCTCAGTCTCACTGGTGATTGCTGGCTTGGCGGCGGAAGGCGAGACGACCGTGGGCCGCGTCTACCATCTGGATCGCGGCTTTGAGAATTTGGAAGAGAAACTGTCGGCCTGCGGCGCACAGATTGAGCGCTTGGCAGCCTGACATCGACCATACGATGGCGAATGGAAAAGATAATGAAAACACGCCTGATCGAGCCCACGGGCATTTACGCCCCCTCTGCTGATTACGCCCATGCCATTGAGATCACTAATGCAGCCCGCACAGTCTATGTTGCCGGTACAATGGGTTTGGATGCGGACGGCAGCGCCAATCCTAGCATTGACCACCAGCTGGAGAAGATCTGGGGCAATATCAGCGCGATTTTGAAAGCTGCCGACATGGGTGTTGATAATATCGTTCGCATGACCACCTATCTGAGTGATCGTGCCTATGCGGAAAAGAACACAGCAGCGCGCATGAAGGCCCTTAAAGGGCGCGTGGTGCCAACAACGGCGATTGTCTGCGATCTCTATGACAGCTCTTGGCTGGTTGAGATTGAAGTGATTGCAATGGGCTAAGAACCAATGTCGATACCTCCCAGTATGCTCAAGCTCGCCGCGTTTGATACCGACGATCTGGCGGTTGTTTCGGCCGCCATGCAAGACGCCATCGTGAAAACCGGCGAGATGACCTACCTGGCGGGTGAGAAGCGGTTTGCGTTGGTTGCCAACCGGTTTGCCTGGGAGGTGAACGCTGAGCGTTCCAAACCACCCTATGAGCGCCGCCGCACCGGACTTCAGGTCACACGTGCACTGAAAGCTGAGTTAGCTGGGCTTGACCTGAAACGCCCCGATGATGTTCTAGAGCTGCTTTCCATTGGCTTTGAAGCAACCGAAGAACCAGCGGGCGCCGTAACGTTAGCCTTTTCTGGCGGTGCAACAGTGCGACTTCATGTTGAATGCTTGGAGCTTGCCATGGCCGATCTTGGCGGTGCATGGACAACCGACGCGCTGCCACAGCACCCTGATGATGACGCCTCGGCGAACACCTAAATTCTAACAACTCGAACCTTGAGATTGCCTCATGCCCCAGCGCCTCGACACGCGCGATGATGCCTTTGACTCAGACTTCGCCACGCTGCTTGCTGCCAAGCGCGAGGATGCTGCCGATGTGCGCGAGTCTGTTGATACCATTCTGGCCGACGTGCGTGAACGCGGTGATGAGGCCGTTTGCGAGCTGACAGAGCAGTATGATCGCCTGGCACTGACGCCGGAGACCATGCGGGTAAGCGAAGACGAGCTGGAAGCGGCCACCAAAGATGTGGCGGTTGATGTACGCGCTGCGCTTGATCTGGCCGCACAACGTATTGAAGCGCATCACCAACGCCAGATGCCCAAAGATGACAGCTACACCGACTCGCTGGGCGTCTCGTTGGCGTCACGGTGGACGGCTTTGGATGCCGTTGGCCTTTATGTGCCCGGTGGCACGGCGAGTTACCCTTCATCGGTTCTCATGAACGCCATCCCGGCCAAAGTGGCCGGTGTGGACCGGGTGGTGATGGTGGTGCCAACGCCCGATGGCGAGACCAATCCAGCGGTTCTGGCGGCTGCCAAGCGCGCGGGCGTTGATGAGGTTTACCGCATTGGCGGCGCGCAGGCTGTCGGTGCGCTTGCCTACGGGACCGATACCATCGCGCCGGTGGCCAAAATCGTTGGGCCTGGCAACGCCTATGTTGCCGCTGCCAAGCGCGCGGTGTTTGGCACGGTGGGCATCGACATGATCGCTGGGCCATCTGAGGTGCTGATCATCGCCGATGAAACCGCCAACCCACAATGGGTGGCCGCTGATTTGCTGGCCCAGGCAGAGCATGATGAAGCCGCGCAATCGATCGTCATCACGCTGGACGAGGATCTTGGCGATGCCATCGCGCTTGCCGTTAGCAGCCAGTTGGTTGAACTTCCTCGACGCCCGATTGCCAGTGTCAGCTGGCGCGACTATGGCGCCATCATCCGCGCCTACAGCCGTGATGAGGCGGTGGGACTTGCCAATCGAATCGCTGCTGAGCATCTTGAGTTGGCTGTCGAGAATCCAGAGTCGATGATGGATGGCATTCGCCATGCGGGCGCGATCTTCTTGGGCCACCACACGCCAGAAGCCATTGGCGACTATGTTGGCGGTTCCAACCACGTGCTGCCAACCGCACGCTCAGCGCGCTTCTCCTCCGGCCTTTCGGTGATGGATTTCATCAAGCGCACCTCGGTGCTCTCCTGCACACCTGATGCGTTGGCCAAGCTTGGACCGGCTGCCATGACACTGGCGCGCACGGAGGGGTTGACGGCGCACGCACGTTCCGTTGCCATACGTTCCAACCAAACCTAGAGCCCTTCAGGGGAACACTGGCTCACCTGAGCTGCTCTAGGGCTTTGTTTAATCGCATGTTCTTGCCCGAAAACCGCTTACACTTTTCGGGAACATGCTCTAGGTACCGGCGTCACAAAAGTACGCCAAGGGCCTTTTGAGGACACCATGTTGCCCGAGTCCGGCCTTTCCACCCCCGATACCGATACCACCGAAAAAGGGCCAAACCGGCTTGTCTCTGTGGTCATTGATGAGGTCTCGATTGGTCGGTCGAGCCCAAGCATCGACCATGAGCGCCAGGTGGCGGTTCATGATCTGATCGAAGAGAACAGCTTTGCGCTGCCTGGCCACGATCGCGGCCCCTATCTGCTGAACTTGGCCGTGGTGGAGCGCCGCCTGGTATTCGATGTGCGCGAAGCAGCATCTGACGAACCGGTGGCCGCACACATGCTGGCCCTGTCACCCTTACGCAGGGCAGTGAAGGATTATCACCTGATCTGCGACAGCTATTACGAGGCGATCAAAACCGCGAGCCCAAGTCAAATCGAGGCCATCGATATGGGGCGTCGCGGGTTGCACAATGATGGCTCAACCCTGCTGATGGAGCGACTGGACGGCAAGATCGAGATCGATTTTGAAACGGCGCGACGGCTCTTTACGCTGGTTTGCGTGTTGCACTGGAAAGGCTGAGACCGACCCGTGGCCGAGGACGCGCCAGGCGGCCCCTCACCTGATCTGCCCCCAGACACGCCAGGACTCAGCATGCCGGGGCAAACCATACCTGGCGCGGTTTTGTTTGCCTGTTCGATGAACGCTGTGCGCTCGCCGGTGGCCGAACTGCTCGCCAAACATCTGGTGCCGGGAAAGTTCTACATTCAATCAGCTGGTGTTCGCGCCGGCGAACCTGATCCATTTACGGTCGCCATCATGAATGAGAAGGGGCTCGACCTTGCCAAGCACCGGCCACGCACGTTTGAGGACATTGAGGACAGTTTTTTCGATCTCATCATCACCCTGGCACCGGAGGCTCATCACCGCGCATTGGAGATGACGCGCGACCAAGCGGTGGAGGTGGAATATTGGCCAACGGTCGATCCAACCCTTGTTCAGGGCTCACGCGAGCATATCTTAGAGGCCTACCGTTCGATGCGCGACGGGCTGGCCATGCGCATCAAAAAACGGTTTGGCGCTCTCTAGGCGCGCATTCATTCTCAAACCGGCTAGCCACCCTCAAAGCAACAAACCCTGGGCAAGCTTGCGCCAAGCCTTCACTTGTTGCTGCTTTTCGGCTACATCGCCCGGCACATACGCATAGAGATCGGCGCATGGTCGTGTGCCCGCCAGGGTGAATGGCCCTCTTTCCCCCGCCGTACAAACAGGAACCGCATGACAAAAGAAGAAGTTTTGGAGTTTCCCGGTGTCGTTACCGAACTCCTGCCCAACGCGACGTTTCGCGTTAAGCTCGAAAATGAGCATGAGATTGTTGCCCACACCGCTGGCCGCATGCGCAAAAACCGCATTCGTGTTCTTGCCGGTGACAAAGTGCTTGTTGAAATGACGCCCTATGATCTGACCAAGGGCCGCATTACTTATCGCTACAAATAGTGCGCCTTTGCCGACCATAGTGCCACAAGGCCAATGTCGGCACGGGCCATGAACCGCCACACAGGAACGCCACGTGCTGTCGCCTTCTGAACCCTCACGCCCCAAATTGGTGCTCGCCTCGGCTTCGCCGCGACGTTTGTCGCTGCTGGAGCAGATCGGGCTTGTGCCAGACCGGCTAGAGCCGGCCTATGTGGATGAGGCACCCCAGCGCATGGAACTGCCGCGCAATTTGGCGGTTCGTTTGGCGCGCACCAAAGCGTTGACCGCCCAGCGCCGTATGGCGGTGGAGGATGATTTTCGCGGCGCGCTCGTGCTGGCCGCCGACACGGTGGTGTCTGTTGGGCGGCGCATTCTGCCCAAGGCGGAAACCCGCGAACAGGCGCAACGCTGCTTGGAGCTGCTCTCCGGGCGGGCGCACAGGGTCTATACCGCCATTGCGCTGGTTGATACCAAAGAGAATGTTCATAGCCGCCTAGTGGAAACACGGGTGCGCTTTAAGCGCCTATCGCGCGCTGATGTGGCAGCCTACCTCACCACCATGGAGTGGGACGGTAAAGCCGGTGGTTACGCTATCCAAGGCAGCGCTGGGGCTTTTGTGGTGCAGATGGTTGGCTCCTACAGCAGCGTGGTCGGTCTGCCACTTTACGAGACCTCGCAGATGCTGACAGGCAACGGCCTGCCGGTTATCGAGGCTTGGCAGGAAACAGCGCCAGAAGCGCAGTCTGCTTGATGCGCCGCGCACGATAGGCCCGACATGAGCGCAAAACCCACCAACAAAGACTGCCCTGTCTGTGGTAAGCCCACGGTCAAAGACCATGCACCGTTCTGTTCAGCGCGCTGCAAGGATGTCGACCTCAATCGTTGGTTGAGCGGTGGCTACTCCATCCCTGGAACGCCTGATGACGACAGCGAAGGGGCTGAAAACCCTGACTTCGCGGAAAATGTGAACGATTCTTTCCCATCTGGCACAACCCAACACTAGCATATTATACGTACGTAATTTAACGAGTTCTTATTCTTCCTCTCCGCATATTGCCGGCGAAAAACACGCTTAGGTTGTATTATCGACCGATCGGCAATGGGGACTCTTGAAATGAACAAAGCGCTTTCGCTCAAACAGATGATCTTTGCAGGCTTTGGATTGGTCCTGGCCCTTCTGATCGTTTTATCAGCCATGTCGCTACGCGGCACCAACACGATTGGCCATGATTTCACCGACTATCGACAGGCAGCGCGCGAAAGCCTGCTGGTCAATGAGGCCAAGCAGGATCTGCTCACCGTGCGCCTGGGCGTCATGCAGTACCGCATTACCAACGACGAGCAGTTCGCCACCCAAGTTCGCCAAGGCGTCGCCGATTTGGGCGTGCTCAAAAATGAGCTTGCCGATTTCATGGTGGATGACACGCAGGCTCAGCAGATCATCGGCCTGGCCGGGTTACTGGATTCTTATGGACTGGCCTTCGACGAGGTGGTGGCAATTCAAGCGCAGCGCAACGAGCTTGTACCGCTGCTCAATGAAAGTGGTCGTGATGCACGATCCGTTATGAGTGAACTCATGGGCGAAGCTTACAATGGTGACAACGCGGATGCCGCTTACCTCGCCGGCGTGGTCCAGCAGCATCTGATGCTCGCACGGTATTATGGTGAGAAGTATCTCCTTGAAAATCGCCCATCAGATCAACAGCGCACGTTGGAGGAACTCGATCTTGCTGCGGCCTCCGCACAATCGCTGGAGCGTTTCACGCGTGGTTCGACACTTGCCGATCTCCTTAGGACATACCGGAACCACGCTGATGAGTACCAACGTCTTTTCGTCGACATTGCCGGGATCATCGTCAACCGCAACGACATTCTTGCCAATCAGCTGGATGCGATAGGTCCGCAGCTTGCCGAAGGTTACAACATCGCGCTGCAAACCGTAGTCGACACGCAAAACACCGTGGGCCCACAAGCTGCCGCCGAAGTGGCAAGCGTCAGCCGCACCACGATGATAATCGCCGTGGTCGCGGTGTTTCTGGGCGCCGTTGCTGCATTCTTTATTGGTCGTCTGATCGCCCGTTCCATTGCCAATGTCGTCTCTCGTATGAACGACCTTGCGCAAGGAGAGTTGGACATCACCATCGACGGTGAAAATCGCCAAGATGAACTTGGCGATATGGCACGCGCGTTGCTGGTTTTTCAGGAGAACGCGCGAGAAAAGGAGCGCCTTGAAGCCAGCCAGGAAGAACAGGCGCGTCTGGCCGAGGAAGAAAAGCGCCGCACCATGAATGATATGGCCGACGCGTTTGAAGCCGATGTGAATGGCGTCGTCTCTGCGGTATCAAGCGCATCTGAACAGATGGTGAGCCTGGCCAACGTGCTTTCTGAAGCTGCTGGGCGTGCCGGTGAACGCTCGATCGCTGTGGCGGCAGCATCAGAAGAAGCCTCCACCAACGTGGAAACGGTGGCAGCAGCTTCTGAAGAGATGACCAACTCGATTGCCGAGGTATCACAGCGGATCGGCGATACCGCCAACATGACCGAAGAAGCGGCGCGCGGCGCGGAGAACACCACAGCAACGGTGGCCAAGCTCTCCACCAGTGCACAGACCATCGGCGAAGTTATCTCAATGATCTCCGCCATCGCAGAACAGACCAATCTTTTGGCGCTGAACGCAACCATTGAGGCGGCGCGCGCCGGTGAAGCAGGCAAAGGCTTTGCGGTGGTGGCAAGCGAGGTCAAAAGCTTGGCCAATCAAACCGGCAAAGCCACCGAAGAGATTTCGGCGCAGATCACCGGCATGCAGGACAACACCAACGCTGTGGTGGACTCCATCGATAAGATTGGCAGCATGATTCAGGAGCTGAACGGCACATCGTCGTCGATCGCTGCGGCTGTTGAAGAGCAGCATTCAGCGACCGAGGAGATTGCCCGCAACACGCAACAAGCCGCTGATGGGACACGCGAGGTGTCATCCAACATCACCGAAGTTTCCACTGCCGTTCAGGAAACCGGTCAGGCTGCCAGCGAAGTGCTCACCGCATCCTCGCAGTTGGCCTCTGAAGCGGAGCGGCTGCGCGACAATGTTGCTGACTTCCTGCGCAACGTGCGCGCCGCCTAACAGTTACCGAGAGATGCCAGAATTGGCCGTCGCGCATCCTGCGCGGCGGCTTTTTTCTTCAGATCAATAGTTGCGGCAAACCCGCTTGCGCTGACCCGGCCCATTGCCTATAAGGCCGCTTCGTGATGCTGATGGTTGGCGCCCGCGCCCCAAAAGCACCGCGCGCCCAGGTAGCTCAGTTGGTAGAGCACGCGATTGAAAATCGCGGTGTCGGTGGTTCGAACCCGCCCCTGGGCACCATATTTGTTTAGCTCTGTTCCTGCGGAACAACCGCCTCGTAGCCAATCGCGCAGCGATTGGCGGAAAGAGCGGCAGGCGTTTGCGCAGCAAATGCCGAGAGCGTCATTTTTCAAATAAGCCGCGTGGTTTCCCCGCTCTGTTCCTTCGGAACAACCGCGGGATCACTTGAACCCGTCAAGTGGATCGCCATATCGCCGGTACGACATTTTTCCCCGATAACCGCCGATGAGGACGACCACTATGCGCGATGCCAAAGCCCTTCTTGACCAATTTCTTGGCCAGGTGGACCTGTCCAGTGTGACCGGCCAGTCAGGGGCGGCACAAGCACAATCTGGTGGAGACGCTCAACAGGGCGGCGCGGCAGGTGGACTCAACCTTGATGGCCTACTGTCTGGTCGCGGCGGGCTGGCGACTGGCGCCGTTGCCGGTGGTCTGGTTGGCCTTCTCTTGGGTGGCAAGAAACCCAAAAAGATAGCTAAATCAGCGCTCAAAGTTGGCGGCGCGGCGCTTGTCGGCGGCCTCGCCTACAAGGCCTGGAAAGACTATCAGGCGGGGCAAGCACCTGGTGCAACGCCGCCTTCCAATCCGCCTGCCCCCGTCGCTGGTGGTGGATCTGCGGCCCCGCTTCCCATCGAAGATGCCTCCGGCACCGGGTTCATGCCTGAAGATAGAGATGCGCAGGAAAGACTCAGCCAATCGCTGATTGCCGCCATGATCGGTGCGGCCAAGGCAGACGGCCATGTGACGGACGAAGAGCGTACCCGCATTGGTGGTGCGCTGGAGAAACTGACCATTGAAGGCGACCAGCGCGCGTTCATTCAGGAAGAGCTGGCCAAGCCGCTGGACGTTGGTGCCATTGCGGCCCTCGCCTCCAGCGAAGAGCACAAGGTGGAAATCTATGCTGCCTCGCTGATAGCGGTCGATCCCGAGGGACCTGCTGAAAAAGGTTATCTGGCCATGTTGGCCGCTCGCCTTGGCCTAGACCCTAAGCTGGTGGAGCATTTGCACGCCAACGCTGATAAATTGCTCGTCGACGCTTAGGTTCTTCTTAGCATCTGCTCCCAAATTGGCCTTGCATGCCTTCAACGCCCGTGAAAACAACGGCGTGTTGATCTGCTGCCAAGGCCTTTTTCATGGAACTTCTCACCCTTGTCTCTCAAACCGTTCTGGTCGGCCTTTTGGCCGGTTGGCTGGTCATCGGCGCCTATGAAAACATCCGCGCGCCGGAAGTGAATTTGGCGCTGGTGCGCGATGTGTTTTCCATGGACGCCATCGCTGACGAGATGCCTGGCGTTTATGAGATGGTGAAGCGCAACCGCGTCACCTCAGAAGGTCTGCAGAACGGGCTGTTCCGACTGATTGTGGTGTTTGAAACGCTGGTCGCCGCCGGGCTGGTGCTCGGCACGGCGATGCTGGGTCTTTCCATCTTTGGCGCGGTGGACACCGGCTATGCGCAACTGTTTGCAGGCTGGGCCGTGCTGGGCTTCATCCTGATCTGGGGGCTGTTTTTGGTGGGCGGCAACTGGTTCCACTATTGGGTCTCCCACAAGAGCACCCAGCACACCCATTACTTCATGACGTTTTGGGGCATTCTGACATTGGGATGGTTGGTGTGAGGGCGTTTCTGGCGCTGGCGTTTGCCTTGGTCGCACTGCCGTCAAATGCCCAAGATTGGCAAGTGCGCGCCCTCGGTGCTGCTTCACCTTCTTTGTTTGCCGAGCGCTGCCAACAGGCGCCCGAAGGCCTGCCCGATGGGTGTGTGGCGTCTGGCTCTGGCGACGTTCGCGCGGCTTGGTACACGCAGCCCACCGACCGATATGCCCACGCCATCTTAGGGGATGGCATCGAAGCTGGGGCGCTGCGCGTGCGACTGGCGAATGGTGCGCAGACGGACTTCACGCTGCCGGAGAACCTGGTGTTTGAAGATCGAACGCCACGTCTGGCGGACCTGGATGGAGATGGGCGCACCGAGATCATCACCATTCGCTCGTCCAACCGTTCGGGCGGCTCGGTTGCCGTTTATGGCGTACGGGGCGAAGCGATTGTGGAGCTTGGGGCAACGCCGTTCATTGGGCGCTCAAACCGCTGGCTGAACATTGCCGGCGTTGCGGATTTTCTTGGTCGCGGCGATTTGCAGGTGGCGTTTGTTGAAACACCGCATATTGGCGGCACGCTGAAACTCGCGACTTTTGACAGCAGTGGCATGCGGGTGGTGGCCCGGCAAAGCGGTTTTTCCAACCATGAGATCCGCTCGCGCGAGCAACGCTTGTCAGCCGTTACGGACATTGACGGCGACGGGATTGTCGATCTTGCTGTTCCCAATGCTCGGCGCACAAGCTTGGAATTGGTGCGCTTTGCTGGTGGGCGCATCGACATCATTGCCTCGGTGCCTTTGTCTTCCGCGGTACGCCAGGCTGTGCTGAGCGAAGGCCAAGGAGCCAGCGCGCGTTTTGTGACCGGTCTTGCCAATGGAAACATCGTATCTGTTCAACGCTGAAAACATCTTCACATGCCAGGGCACAAAGTGTACCAAATGGTCAAAAATCCACTGGGAGAGGCATTATGGAAACCATCCATCACTACATCGCGGGCGCGCTGACCGAAGGCTCTGCCGCTGGCCATCAGCCGGTTTTCAATCCTGCGACGGGCGAAACGCCAAGCCAGGTGGTGTTGGGCGATGCCTCCGATGTTCAGGCCGCTGTGGACGCTGCCAACGCCGCACTCACCACATGGGCGAAAACGCCAACGCTGCGCCGTTCACGCGTGATGGATCGTTTTAAAACTATTCTTTGGGAGCGCACCGACGAGCTGGCCCGTGCTATTTCCGCCGAGCATGGCAAGACCCATGATGATGCCCTTGGCGAAGTAACCCGTGGCATTGAGGTGGTGGAGTTTGCTGTTGGCGCGCCGCACCTGATGAAGGGTGAATTTTCCGAAGCTGTTGGCACTGGCGTTGACAGCTATGGCGTGCGCCAGCCGCTTGGCGTTGTGGCCGGCATAACGCCGTTCAATTTCCCGGCCATGGTGCCGATGTGGATGTTCCCGATTGCTATCGTCACCGGCAACACGTTCATCCTGAAACCTTCCGAGCGCGATCCCTCTGCCTCACTGCTGCTGGCCAAATGGCTGAAAGAAGCCGGCCTGCCCGATGGTGTTTTCAATGTGGTGCATGGCGGCAAACCGGTGGTGGACGCGATCCTTGAGCATCCGGATATCAAGGCGGTATCGTTTGTCGGCTCCACGCCAATTGCGCAGTATATCTATTCCACCGGCACCGCGAACGGCAAACGCGTGCAGGCGCTGGGCGGGGCTAAAAACCACATGGTGATCATGCCGGATGCTGACCTGGATATGGCGGCGTCTGCGCTGATGGGCGCAGGGTTCGGTTCGGCTGGCGAGCGCTGCATGGCGATCTCTGTGGCGGTTCCCGTCACGGACGCTGTTGCCGATGCGTTGGTGGCCAAGCTCGCGCCACAGATTGAAGCGCTGAAAATCGGTCCGTCAACCGACACCACCGCCGAGATGGGGCCTCTGGTCACCAAGGAACATTTGGCCAAGGTGAAAGCTTATGTGGACCAAGGCGCGAGCGAAGGCGCGAAGATCGTTGTCGATGGGCGAGGCTTTGAACAGTCCAAGCAGGGCTATGAAAACGGCTTCTACATGGGCGGCACGCTGATCGATAATGTGACGCCGGATATGACGATCTGGAAAGAAGAGATTTTCGGACCAGTTCTTTCCGTTGTTCGCCGCAACTCCTATCAAGATGCCGTCGATCTCATTCACAACCACAGCTATGCCAATGGCGTTGCGGTGTTCACCCGCGATGGCGATGTGGCGCGTAACTTTGCCCAGGACATCGAAGTGGGCATGGTGGGCGTCAATGTGCCGATCCCCGTGCCGATGGCATTCCACTCGTTCGGCGGCTGGAAAGCGTCGGTGTTTGGCGACCATGGCATGTACGGCATGGAAGGTTTTCGCTTTTACACCCGGCTGAAAACAGTTACAGCGCGCTGGCCCACTGGCATGCGCTCTGATCCTGAATTCACCATGCCAACGCTGGGTTAAACCCCCTCAACAGCCTTAAGTATCTGCGTACCGATGACTTCGCCGACCGTATCTGACCTGATCCTCACCATCTCCTGCCCCGACCGCAAAGGTATTGTGGGGGCGGTTGGCAATTCGATCACTGCACAAGACTGCAACATTGTTGAGAGCGCGCAGTTCTTCGATGCCAAGTCGGGCGGGTTTTTCATGCGCGTTCGGCTGACACCGCCCAATGGGAAGGGGTCCGACTCCTTTGCACAGGGCTTTGAACCCGTCGCGACCGCCTACCAGATGGCATTCCAGGTGAGCGATGTCTCGGTCAAACCACGCGTCATCATCATGGTGTCAAAGACCGGCCATTGCCTCAATGATCTGCTCTATCGCTGGCAGGTGGGTCAGTTGCCCATGGAGCTGGTGGGCGTGGTCTCCAACCACGAAACCTGGCGCAAACGCGTGGAGAGCGAGGATATCCCTTTCATCCACATGCCGGTCGACAAGGACAACAGGGCCGAGCAGGAGGCTGAGCTTGAAGCGCTGATCGAGCGTGAACAGGTCGATCTGGTGGTGCTGGCCCGCTACATGCAAATTCTGTCCGACGGGCTCTCCGGCCGCTTGGAAGGCCGGGTGATCAACATTCATCACTCCTTCCTGCCAAGCTTCAAGGGTGCACGGCCCTATCACCGCGCCCATGATCGCGGCGTGAAGCTTATCGGCGCCACTGCGCACTATGTGACGCCTGAACTGGATGAAGGGCCGATCATCGAGCAGGATGTGATCCGCGTTGATCACGCCATGACGTCTGAAGAACTGGTGGCTGCCGGGCGTGACGTGGAAAGCCAGGTGCTGGCGCGCGCGGTGCGCTACCATCTGGAGCGTCGTATTTTGATCAACGACATGAAAACGGTCGTTTTCAGCTAGATCAATCGACGAAGGCGCCCGCCTCGGTGCCTCACGAACTATGCTAGTATAACGTGCAGAGCCGTTAGCTTGCGCCTTTTGGATACATTAGATAGTTCTTGTTGCATTGAGTGTCCCAGTGTGAGCATTTGCCACGAAATCTTGTGCAATGCAGCATATACACTGATCTATGTCATTTTGGCCGACGCCGTGGTGCGGCATGGACGGGCCAGAAACTGGTTTGGCGCGTCGCCTTGCCTGCCGCGCTAAAAGAAAGACATGATGATGGATATCCGCAAGGTCACCGACAGCTTCGCCGTCAGCCCACAGATCCGGCCTGAGGACGTGCAGACGCTTGCTGATGAAGGCTACACAACCATCATCTGCAACCGTCCGGATGACGAAGAGTTCGGTCAGCCGCTGTTTGAAGCCATTGCGGCCAAGGCAACGGAACTTGGGTTGGAGTTTCACCACCTTCCCATCGCCTCTGGCATGTTTGGACCACAACATGTGACGCAAATGGCCGAGTTGGTTGAGAACGGTTCAGGCAAAGTCGTTGCCTATTGCCGCTCCGGCACACGCTCCATCATGCTGTGGGCGTTTCAGGAAGTGACCAAGCGTCCACGCGATGAGGTTTTGGCCCTGACTGAGGCCGCTGGCTACGATCTTTCCCAGCAACTTTAAACGTTTAGCCGCCACTACAATGCGCTTGAATTTTGGCATTGTGGGCCGCGATATCACGTAAAAACCGCCCATAGCCTTCCGGCATGACATCAGCGTCCAAAGGCGCGCGAAGATGCGTGCGCACCTCTTGGCTAACGGTTATCGGTCGCAACGAGCAAAGCGCGTCATCACCCAAAGGCTGGCGCGCTGGCTGCATTGTTTGGCACGCAGCCAACGCGCTACAACCGATCAACAACAGCATCGAGATCGGTTTCACGGGCTATCTCCTCATCGATCTGACGGTTGATCCGATCCGCGTCCAGCCGTCGGCGAAGGCGGGCCTGTTCTTCTGCCACCTTCGCCGTGGTTTGGCCCTTCTGCCAGGTCGTGAACCTGTCGAGCAGAACGCCGATCAGCGCGGCGACAAGGCTGGCGAGAAGTTCTGTAATCACGTTGGCTGCGGCGCGATAGCCTGAGGGCTTGGCGCCACTTCGGCCCAGTGCAACTCATCGGGGCCAAGATAGGCACGGATCAAACGGTCCAGTGCCTCGTCGGTCAGCCCAAAGTGGTTGAGCGCATCGGGCATCAGCTTTTCCAAGTAGATAGCCGTTTCAGCAATAAGCCGACTTTCAACATCCACGCTTGCGTGATCTTTGACTTCGCGGCGCACCAGGGAAATGGCATGGCGCACACCACGTGCGATGGCACCGTGAAGCGCTTCAGCATGGTCGCGTTCGATCTCCAGCCCTACCCAGCGGCCAAGGCGTGAAACAAGCCAGCCGATCAGCGTGGCGGCTAACGCAATCACAGCCGTTTCCACATAGGGGGCTGCCAGATCGACAGCCCAGCCAAAATCGATGGTGTCAGCATGGGCGGGTGTTGCGAGGGTGAGACCGGCAGCAAGCAGCGGCAAACAGAGATAGGGTTTCAGGTCCATGGAACAGTCTTTCTGGTGAGGGGATCAGGAAGCAGATGGCCAACGCAAGCCAAGCAGTTTGGCGCGCGGGTACCGGGCTTTGGTCACGGCATTGGATTGATTGCCGCCCAGCAGCGTGATGTGCGTGGCATCGGCATCGAGCACGAAGCCGACATGACCCTGCCAGGTGGAGCGGCCGCGCCGGAAAACGGCAACAGCACCGCGTTTGGCGGTGTCGATAGGCGTGCCCCATTTGAGAAAGGAGCGGGCCGTTAGCTTTCCGGTGGTTGGCAAATGAACATCGGCCAGAACGGCATTCACAAAAGCGGCACACCAAGGCGTTTCATCATCGCGAATGCCAGAGAAACCTGCACGGGCGAAAAAGCGAAGAACAGATGGGTTGTGGCGACGGCCCGGCCATTCTTGCGTGCCAAGATGACGCTTTGCCTGCTGCAACCAAACTGGATCGGACATACGTGTCCCTCCCCTATGATGGTGCCGAACGCCGGGATGACGTTGGCTCATACGGGCCAGTGTTTGGATAGGCGATAGGGTGGTGAATAAGGTGTGCAGCTATCCCCGGTGGGGCCAGCGCTCAACCGCTACTCGATGGCGGCGATTTCATCGAGATCAATGGCGGCATCTCTTGCAGGCGGAGCGTCTTGAGGACCTGTATCGCTTTCCATTACCGACAGCGGATCACGCTCAGCCTTATCGAGACGTGGCTTGGGCCCGAAATAATCCGGTGAGCGGATAAAGGGTCGTGGAGCTGCAATATTGTCGGCCAACCGCATGTAAAGCGCTTTGGGTGAGAAAGGCTTGCAGAGAACATCGTTCACGCCCAGGGCCAGTGCCTCTTGCGTGCGCCGGTAAGTCGAGTGCCCTGTGATCATGATAATGGGCGCATAGCCGTACGGGTGCTCGGGCTTGCGGATGAGGCGAACAAATTCTGCTCCATCAAGAACGGGCATTTCCCAATCCACCACCAAAACATCAAACTGGTTTTGGTCCATGAGATCCAAGGCTTCGGCGCCATCACCGGCATCGGCAACCTGGCGAATGCCGAACGCGTTGAGCATCGCGCGCACCAAGCGGCACATATGCACGTTGTCGTCGACAACAAGCACGCGCACTTGTGAGTAGTCGTAAGGGGTCGTGCTCGACATAAGCCCGTTTGACCTCTGGTGGCGTCAGAGCGGCAACCCTAACCAGAACACTTGAATAAACAGTTATGCTAATGTTCTGAGTGTTTGACGGTCAGGTTTTTGGCGCGCCAAGTCTGAACCAGTGGACCACAAAAGGGGCCGCCAGCGCGATCAGCAGGAAGCGCACCAAATGGTGGGCTGCCACGAAGGCTGGGTCTAAATCCATCGCAAAGGCCAGCACAACCATGGCTTCCAACCCACCTGGAGCAAACGCGATGATGAGTTTCAACACCGAGAAGCCGGTGAGTGCCGACCCAATCAGCGCCATGGCCACGGCGATCGATGAGCCAAAAACAAAACTTGCCAAGGATACGCCAAGAACCGCGCCGAGATCACGCCAATGGGTGCCCGCAAAGCGTGTCCCGATCAACGTTCCAAGAATGATGAAACCTGTGATGGCAATCCATTCGGGCGGACGACCCACCACCAGGCCGGATCCGTGCAAGACCGCGCTGATGAAAAGCCCGCCAACCAAAAGCCCAGCGGGTACACGCACCAAAAACGCCAACACCGCTCCACCGATGCCCGCCCCATAGAGCAGAATCGCATCATCAAGACCGCCTAAGGGAACAAAGGTCGCTGGAGGCACAGGGTCTGAAAGCCACAGCGCTGCCAGTGGTAACACTGCAACCAGAATGGCCACACGCGTTGTCTGGAGGATCGCCACACGGGGCACATCGGCTTTGGTTTCTGGTGCCAAAGCCATCAGATAGCTGAGCGCACCAGGCATGGACGACAACAAGGCGGTGGCAAGGTCCCAGCGCGCAACGCGCATTAAAAACAGGGTCAACACACTGGCAATCAACGGGATGGACATGACCACCAGAGCTATGGTGATCGGCCAACTGGATAGGCGCGCGATGGTATCGGGCGTCACGCCTGACCCCATGGATATGCCAACAGCAAGAAAGCCCAGATTGCGGACCGTTGGCGACAAATCCACGCGCACACCTGAGAGCGCCGTGATGGCAACCGCGAGCATAGCACCAGCGATCCACCCTCCTGGGATACCGGCCAACCCAAGCGCTGAGCCACCTGCCAAAGCGATGGCGAGGCTGCGCAGTTTGATACGGTCAAAAGGTGGAATGGGCGCCAAGAAGCATCAACGCTGAGGGGATGAACGTTTCATGATGTGTGTCTAACCGATGGCGCCCAGTGCTGCCAAGCCGGTGAGGCCCGGCGTTCAGGACCAACAGGGAAGTCGTGACGCGGCGCTAAAGATGAAATCACCCAAGCTTGATTCCCATCAAGTTCAGCTGGACCAAAACCTGAGACATTTGGTCAAAATAGGCATCCTACAGTGTATTCGGTGAGCACCGAATTGCCTTGTGCACTCTAGGCCTTTGCTTTTTCGCGTTTTTGACGCCAAACCGGCGCCCACTTTTGGCTGAAAGTGCTTTGGTGGTGCGTAACAGAAGGCTGACCCAGCGATGACAGTGCACAATATTGGACGCTATGCCACGATCACCGTGCCGCGCTACACATCCTACCCAACAGCGCCCCACTTCACCGCTGATGTGGATGGACCGACGTACACGCGGTGGCTTTCAGAGGCTTCGCCAAGCGATGCCGCATCGCTTTACTTCCATGTGCCCTACTGCCGGTCGATCTGCGCCTATTGCGGCTGCTTCACCAAAGCCAGTCGCAAAGACGCACCGATCCTTGCCTATGGGCAGACGATGGCCAAGGAAATTGATCTGGTGGCAGGCTATCTGCCGGGCAAGCTGCGCGTCACGCACATGCATTGGGGTGGCGGCACGCCGAGCCTGATGCCACGCGAAGGGTTTGCCAGCCTGCTCAAAGCTGTGGAAGCCAATTTCGATCTCAGTGCGCTGGACGAGCACGCAATTGAGTTGGACCCTCGTGTTGTCGACAAAGCCTTGGCGGCAGATCTCAAAGCCTATGGTGTCACCCGGGTGAGTTTGGGTGTTCAGGACTTGAACGCGCGCGTTCAGCAGGCCATTGGCCGCGTGCAGCCGCTTGAGGTGGTTGAAGGCGCGGTGAATGCGCTGCGCGGCGCGGGTCTTGATGCGATCAATATGGACGTGATGTACGGCCTGCCGCAGCAATCGCTGGAGGATGTGGGGCGCTCGGTGGCCGCATGCGCGGCGATGGGTGCAGACAGGATTGCGCTGTTTGGTTACGCCCACGTGCCGTGGATGAAAAAGAACCAGAAGATGATCAACGAGGAGCATCTGCCAAGTGCGGGTGCCCGCCTGGAGCAGGTGCGCGCAGCGCATAAAGCGTTGGAGCATCTGGGCTACGTTAGCATTGGGTTCGATCACTTTGCCAAGCCCGATGACTCCATGGCGCAGGCCATGCGTGCTGGTCAATTGAAGCGCAACTTCCAAGGCTACACGACAGACACGGCCACCACGCTGATCGGGTTTGGTGCCTCGTCCATTGGCAAACTGAAACAGGGTTATGTTCAAACCGCACCAGATATTGGTGCATGGACGCGCGCCATTGAAGCCGGCGAGCTTCCTGCGGCTCGCGGGTATGCATTGACGGGCGAAGATCGCTTGCGAGGTGCGATCATCGAAGATCTGCTGACCGGCTTTTCCACCAACATTGCAGAGCCGCGCTACGGTGTTGTGCCCAGCCAAACGTGGATCAACGAACAGCTCATCGGCCTTGATGATTTGGTTGAAGACGGTCTTTGCGAGGTTTTGGGAACGCAGGTGCGTATCCCGCACGATGCGCGTTTCCTGGCGCGGTTGGTTGCGGCGCGCTTTGATGGGTTTGCCGAGCAAAGTAAGGCCCGCCACTCGGTGGCCGTTTAGCGCAAGACCACTTTTAAAAACCCAACAAAAAAGGGGCTTAGGCCCCTTTTTCATTTCACTGCCAATCTGAGGAGATCTTTAGGGTCTGGACCCTAAAGCATTTCGCCTTAATCCTGAATCACATAACGCTGCCTGAAATCAAAGATTTCAACGCGTTATGTGATGCTCTCTGTCACAAGTTAAACGCGAAAAACTCTAGTCAGCGTGGGCGCCAGTCAACTGACACAGCGAGCAGATGCGGTTGATGATCACCCTGTCATGCTTTTCGAGGCGAATAACGCCCTTGCGCTTCATGTCGGAAATCACGCGACTGACAGTCTCAATGGTCAGGCCAAGATAGTCCGCCATTTCCTGACGGGTCATGTTCAACTGAACCGTGCCTTGGTCGTTGTCTTCATCATCAGGACCCTTGCAATGGGTCGTGCCGCGCTCAGGTACAAAGCGCATCAGAAAACTTGCCACGCGCTCATAAGCAGACTTGCGACCAAGAAGCACCGCATGATCGTGCATCGCATAGACTTGCTGCATGGCACAGCGCGTTAAATGAGATTGTGCAGCTGTGGAGGCTTCAACATCGCGGCGACTGAACACAAGCGCGGTGGTTGAAACCAAGGTTTCTGCCGAACAGTCGTGATAGGTGTCCATGTCAAAGCCGAACAGGTCACCTGGTCCAAGAACTTCAACGACCTGGCGGCGACCGTCGGGCAGGAGCTTGTAGAGCATCGCAGCGCCGGAAACGATCTCGTAGAGATTTTTGGCGTCATCGCCTTCGAAATAAATCACATCGTGGGCAGCATAGGTCTGGCGGCGGGTGCCTTGCGCGTTGCGCAGGCTTTCCCAAGCATCGTCGCCGCGTGGCCCGGGCGTTGAGGTACGATTGTTTATGTTGGACTGGCCCCGTTCTGTACGATCTTCACGGAAGCTTGTGTATGCCATGTCGTTCCCTCCAACAGTGAGACGAACGTTATGCCGCCTCTTTTGCTTGACCAGCCTGGCAGTGCACAATCAACGGCCTAATCTATCCGCCAATCCATCGTGCTGCGCCGCACCGAATAAGCATATCCTAATAACCACTTTGACATAAATCACGTCCGCTCGTTTCCGCTCAGTTCAACCACTTAGGTACAGTGCGGCAGATCGTAGCGCTGCACCACCACACGTTGATGCGATGCACCATTGCGCGGCGTAGCGCGATCAACTTGCAAAGATGGGATGAACTAAAGGTGGAGAGCAAGCTCGGTGGCTGACAGAGGTTTGCGCAGCAACTCTGTTGACGGCATACCTTCCAGAAAGTCACGAATCATTGTGTGTGACTGACCGGTGATGGCCAAAACACGTGGTGAGTCAGCCAGCGCATGCAGCCAGCTAATAACCTTGCTGCCATCGATCCCGGGAAGCCCAATATCGATGATGACAGTGTCCTCACCAGACGGGACACCGGCGGCAAAGAAGCTTTCCGCGTCACTAAACGTGCGCACAGAATGCCCTAGCTGTTCAACGAACAAGCTAAGTGCATCGCAGACCGCTGCATCGTCTTCGAGAATATAGACCGTCAAATACCAGATGCCTTCAAAACTGCCGTGCCGCCAAAGGCTGAGCGACGAGCATGTTTGTTACGACATCAAGTATGGGGCAGATCACCGCACAGCGGTATAAGCACGAGCGCGTAACAAAGATTGCTTACGCGCTCGACCGTACCGGCTTGATAGGGCTCCATCGCCCAAAGCTATTTAGCGGGCTTCCATCTGCTCTGGGCCAGACAGTACAATCCGCACCAGATCAGCGGCGTTTTTGGCGCCAAGCTTTTCCATGATGCGCGCGCGATGCACCTCAATGGTGCGTGGCGAGATGCCAAGCGTGCGCCCAGCTTCCTTGTTCGAAGCGCCAGCTGTGATCTGCTCAAGCACTTCGCGCTCGCGCGGGGTAAGAAGCTGAAGATCAGGATGCTCGGCATGATCGCCGTCACCGGACTCCAACCGCCGCTTCACCACAGCAATACCCTCGCGAACCCGCGCAACAACGGTTTCAGCATCAAAAGGCTTTTCGATGAAGTCGAATGCACCTGATTTCACCGCAGCGACAGCCATCGGGATATCGCCCTGTCCGGAGATGATAAAGACCGGCGCCGGATAGTGTTCCGGATCCAGAGCCTTCAGCGTGTCCATGCCTGAGCGCCCCGGCATATGGACATCCAACAGAACGCAGGCACTGGGTAAATTTGGCAGCGCGTTGACAAAGTCATCGCCGTTTTCGAACGTTTCAACGTCGAAACCTTCCAGCGAGAACACAACCGAAAGTGCATCACGCACGGCTGGGTCGTCATCGACAATAAAAATCGCCTGATCAGGATTCATAGATCGGGCCATCATTGGCGGTCTCCTTTGTCAAAGTCATGGGATGAACTGGAACGGGATGAACTGGAACGGTGCGGCACGGGTTGCTTGTTGGAACCAACAAGCTCGCCAACCGACATGTGCGGAACGGAGGTATCGGGGCTGCGTGGCAGAGAGAGCTTAAACGTTGCCCCTTTGCCATTGCCGCCTGGATCAACGGTGAGGTCACCGCCGTGATTTTGGGCGATCGACCGGCTGATCGAGAGGCCAAGCCCCATGCCGGTGCGTTTGGACGTAGAAAACGCTTTGAAAAGCCGTTCATGCACTTCCTGGGGGATACCGGGGCCAGAATCTTCAATGCTGACCGCCACCGACTCAGCAGAATACGCCGCGCGAATGACCACCCGAGGGTTTGTGCTGCCGCGCACAGCCTCGAACGCGTTGCGCAAAAGATTAACCAGGATTTGCTGCACCTGAACCGGATCAGCCTCAATGGAAGGCAGATTCTCAGGAAGATCAACCGATGTTGCGATGCCTTCAGAGTTGGTGCCAACGCTGGTCAGTTCCAACGTGTCATCCACCAACGGCCCCAGCTCAACTGAGCGGCGGTCTGGCTCGCGCTTTTCCACAAAATGGCGCATGCGCTGAATGATGTTGCCTGCGCGCTCGGCCTCACGTTTGGCTTTATCGATGGTCTCAATGATCATTTGATCTTTGGGGCCGTCGCCATTGAGTGTGCCGATCCGCCGCGTTACCGCCTGCAAATACAGCATCACCGCCGTAAGGGGCTGGTTGAGCTCATGGGCAACCGCTGAGCCCATCTCATCCATCGCCGAAACACGGGCCAAGTGAACAAGCTCTGCCTGAAGTTGGTTCAGGCGGCGCTCCACGGCTTTTCTGGGACGCAGATCACGCACGATACCGACAAACTGACGCCCAGCGGGCGTGAGCGCTTCACCAACGGAAAGCTCCAGCGGGAAATCGCTGCCATCACGGTGTTTTCCGCGCACTTCACGGCCAATACCGATGATCCGGCGCTCACCGGTTTCCATGTAGTGGTTCACATAGTCATCGTGCTCATGGGCATACTCATGCGGCATGAGGACAGAAACGTTCTCACCGATGACATCCTCAGCGGCGTAGCCGAACAACTGTTCACACGCTGAATTGAACACAAGGATGCGCATCGTGTCGTCAATGAGGATGATTCCATCGACGGCGGTGTTGAGAAGGCTATCAAGCCGAACTTCTGAAACTGTCTTGGGCATTGATGCCCTTTCCACGCTTTACTACGTAGAAGTTGGCATACTCAAACCGGTTTGAAAACATTTGATCTAGGGAGAAACCGCTAGGCACTTATGCTGATCCACCTAGCAATCCGATCGGCAACATCGGCGATTTGTTTGGGGTCACGGGCAAAACACATGCGCAAAAACGGCTCGCCACCGGGTCCAAACGCCGTCCCAGGGGCAAGGCCGACGTCAATTTCGTCCACCAAGGTGCGTGCCAGCTGCCGTGTGTCACTTTCACCAAGCACTTTGAAGAACAGATAAAAGGCGCCATCGGGCGCACTGACTTGCAGCCGGTTCAAAGGCGCAAAGGTTTGCGCCAACAGGTCACGGTTAGCCGTCGCGCGCTCAATCTGCTCGTCGATAAACCCATCACCTTCGTTCAGCGCAACGATGGCCGCGCGCTGCATAAAGGCCGCAACACCGGACGTTGAGTATTGGATCAGGTTTTCAATCACCTGGCCCAGTTCCACTGGCGCTTCGATCCAACCAATGCGCCAACCGGTCATCGCCCAGTTTTTCGACATGGTGTTCACGTAGATCACGCGCGAGGAAAGCGGGTCGACATCCTTGAATGACGGCGCGCGTTTGGGGGTTGAGCCAGGCAGCGCTGCCTCACCAAACACGAAACGGGCGTAGATTTCGTCAGCGATGATCCAAAGATCATGGCGTTCCGCCAAATCATGGACGGCTTTCAGCGTTTCCAGATCTGCCACCCAACCGGTGGGGTTGGAAGGCGAATTGATGAAGATTGCGCGGGTTTTCTTGTCTTTGGCCGCCTCTTCGATGGCCGCCATATCAAGGGTGAACCGTCCATCGACGAACGGCATGGCAATTTCCAGCACATCAGCACCGCGCAACCCCGATGCAGCGACGATGTTGGGCCAAGCTGGCGATGGCACAATGATCGCATCGCCGGGATCAAGGGCGATCTGCAGCGCGATCTGGATGCTTTGCATGCCTGAGCCGGTGACGAAGAAGCGCTCGGAGTCCAAGGATTGGCCCGTCAAACGCTGGGTGTAGGCAGCTAACGCTTCGCGCAACTCGGGAAGCCCACGCTGCCAAGTGTAAAAGGTCTCACCTTCAGCGAGGCTTTGTGTGGCAGCCTGCCCAATGAAAGCGGGCGTTGGAAGATCGCCCTCACCGGCCCAAAGCGGCATCACCCCACCTTTGCGGCGACCATAATTCATGATGTCGACAATGCCGCTCTCAGGCGCGCGCAATGCAATATCGGACGGAGTGGGTAGGTGTGTTGTTGGTGCGGGCGTCGTCATACAGAGCAACCTTTTTGGGTGCCACCAAGTGGCAAAGAGGCCGGCAAGCTCAAGGCAAGCGGGCAGGCAGTGTCCGGCCTCGCTCACCTTGATGCTTGCAATGGATCGCCGCAGTCCGGCGATGCCAATCTCTGTCGAGCAGATCGCTTACTTTTTCAAGAGGTCGCGAATTTCTTCCAGCAGCACTTGCTCGCGCGGCACTTCGGCGACCGGCGCTGGCTTCTCTTCTTCTTTGCGCTTCATGTTGTTTACGCCCTTAACGACAAGAAACAGGATGAAAGCAATGATGGCGAAGTTCACAACGGCGGTGATGAACGAACCATAGGCCAGCACAGCACCCTGCTCGCGCGCTGCGTCCAACGTTCCAGCATCCACAGCAGAGGAAAGCCCCACAAAATAGTTGGAAAAATCCAGGCCACCAAAAATGGCACCGACGATGGGCATAATCACATCATCGACCATGGATGAGATAATGGTGCCGAAAGCGCCGCCGATGATCACACCAATGGCCAGATCAAGCACGCTGCCTTTCATGGCAAATTCTTTGAATTCCTTAAGCACGATAATGTCCCTCCTGAAGGCTCATGCACCAACTGTCATGTGTGGCGCCCGAAACACTGTTTTTGCGACCCTTTTGCATACGAGCGCATCGCGATGGGTAACCCAAGGTTGCGAGAGAAGGAAAGCACGTTTGCTTTCATAGATGGGCGGCGTTTCGCAACCGACTGCGCTGTCATCGCGCATGCTATTGGCGGTAGGTGGCGCACCACTGCTTGCGTGTGCCTTCATCTGAGCGCTAGTGTTCAAAACCCGCACAATTGGGTCGCAGCAGGAGTGACATCGCGTGGTTCCCAGTTGGCTCGCGCTTGGCGCAGCCCTCATCTACATCAGCGCCTTGTTCTGGATTGCCAGTTATGGTGATCGGCGCGCCCTTTCGGCGCCGGTGCGGCCGCCGCGGCCAACGCTCTATGCGTTAGCGCTCGCGATCTACTGCACCAGTTGGACCTTCTTTGGCTCGGTTGGCTTGGCTGCGGTCAGCGGGCTTAACTTTCTAACGATTTATATCGGGCCGATCCTGATCCTCACGCTGGGTGCCCCGCTGCTGCGGCATATCATTGCCCTGTCCAAGGCTGAGCGCATCACGTCAGTGGCTGACTTCTTGTCAGCTCGCTACGGCAAGAACGAGCGGGTGGCCGCGCTTGCTGCACTGATCGCCGTCGTTGGCGTCATTCCTTACATCGCACTGCAATTGAAAGCGGTGTCGAGCTCGGTGGCACTGTTTGTTGAGGCACCGATTGTGCCGCTCAACCCGACCTTTGTTGCCGACATTGCGTTTCTCGTTGCCATGGCGATGGCCGCCTTTGCCGTGCTGTTTGGTACCCGCACAGTTGATACAAGCGAACACCAAGACGGTCTGATGCTGGCAGTGGCGACAGAGTCTGTGGTCAAGCTTGTGGCCTTCATCATCGTCGGTTTTTTCGTCACCTTCATCATGTTCGATGGGTTTGGCGACCTCTTTACCCAAGCAGCGGCCGTTGGTGCGCTGGATGTTGTAACCGGGTCGATCAATGGCGGCTCGTTTATCGCCATGACGCTGCTGAGCGCGTTTGCCGTTATTTTGCTGCCGCGCCAGTTCCACATCTTGGTGGTGGAAAACAATCACCCGTCCGAACTTAGCCGGGCGCGCTGGCTGTTTCCAGCCTATCTGCTGGCGATCAATGTGTTTGTGGTGCCCATCGCGCTTGCCGGACAGGTGCTGCTGAACGGGCAGGTTGAGCCGGACACCTATGTGCTGCAATTGCCAATGAGTGTGGACGCCGGGGCGATCACGCTTATCGGCTTTATTGGTGGACTGTCAGCAGCCACCGCCATGGTGATCGTCGCCAGCGTTGCGCTCTCGATCATGATTTCCAACGATCTGATCATGCCCTTTATCGTTCGACGGCGTGCCGAAGGCGCACCTGAAGAGCTCGGGCGGCTGGTTCTTTACATCAGACGTGTGGCGATCTTCGCCATTCTGCTTCTGTCCTACCTCTACTACCGCGCAGCGGCAGGCACGGCGGCACTTGCGGAGATTGGGCTGCTGTCCTTTGCCGCGATTGCGCAGATGGCACCGGCTTTCTTTATCGGGCTGGTTTGGAAACGCGGCACGGCGCGCGGAGCGGTCGCCGGCATGCTGGCAGGGCTTTGCGTGTGGGCCTTCACTTTGTTGGTTCCCAACCTTATCGAGGCTGGCGCACTGCCAGGCGACCTTCTGATCGATGGTCTGTTCGGGATCGCATTGCTGCATCCTGAGCGACTGTTTGGCCTTGATTTCGAGCCGCTGACACACGGCGTGTTCTGGAGCCTGGTGGCCAACATCGCTGCCTACTTCATCGTGTCCATCGCGCATCAACCAGAGGCTATTGAGCGACTTCAGGCGCAGGTTTTTGTGCCGACCGATCTCACGCCAACGCCAGCGCTGCGCATGTCCCGCACTCGGGTGACCTTTGCCGAATTGCAGGGCGTGGTGGCCCGTTATCTGGGTGAACAGCGCACCGACCGGTCGTTCCAACGCTTCGCCCGCGAGCGCGGAGAGCCGATCAAAAACCAAGGCGAAGCAGACGTGCACGCCCTGCGCTTCGCCGAACAGTTGCTGGCCAGCGCTATCGGCGCGGCGTCGTCTCGCTTGGTGATGACGCTGATGCTGCGCCGTCACCAAACATCCTCACGCGAGGCGATGAAGCTGCTTGATGAAGCGTCTTCCGCGATCCAGTACAATCGCGATCTGCTGCAAACCGCGCTTGACCAGGTGCGCCAAGGCATCAGCGTGTTTGATCGCGATCTCAACCTCATCTGCTGGAACCGTCAATTCCGCGATCTTTTGAACCTGCCTGCCGAATTTGGCCAGGTGGGCACATCGCTGCATACGATCCTGCGGCACAATGCTGAGCGCGGCGCTTTTGGCAAAGGCAGCCCGTCTGGCCAGGTGGCTGAGCGGGTGGAGCGGATGGTCGTGGACATGTCCACCTTCACTGACACTCTGCATCCGTCTGGACTTGTGCTTGAAGTGCGCACAAACCCGATGCCCGACGGTGGCATCGTGACAACCTATACCGACATCACAGACCGTGAGCGCGCCGCTGAAGAGCTGGCACAGATCAACGAAGAGTTGGAGCAACGCGTGCGCGAGCGCACCGAAGAGCTGACACGGGTGAACCAAGAGTTAGAACTGGCTCGCCAGGTGGCGGAGAACGCCAACATTTCCAAGACGCGGTTCTTGGCCGCCGCCAGCCACGATATTTTGCAACCGCTCAACGCGGCACGGCTTTACGCGTCCACGCTCAATGAAACTGAGATGCCGCCGGACGCCACCAAATACGCCGCCAACATTGATCGCTCTCTGGAAGCAGTTGAGGACATTCTTGGCGCGTTGCTCGACATCTCCCGCCTTGATGCGGGCGCGATGAAGCCCGAGCCAACGGTTTTTGCGGTGCAAGAGTTGTTTGAACAATTGCAGGTGGAGTTCGGCCCCGCTGCAGCGGAAAAAGAACTGGACCTGCGATTTGTGAAAACCAGCGTGATGGTGCGCTCCGATCGCAAGCTTCTCAAACGCCTGTTGCAAAATCTTGTTTCCAACGGCGTGAAGTACACGCGCTCCGGCGGTGTGGTTGTGGGTTTGCGCCGCGATGGCAAAGGCTATCGCGCTGCCGTTTACGACACCGGCATTGGTATGGGGCGACGTGAGCAGCGCCAGGTGTTTGATGAATTCAAGCGCCTTGACGATGGCGCGCGCACGGCAGGCGGACTTGGTCTGGGTTTGTCGATTGTCGATCGCATCGCAGGGGTGCTTGGCCTTTCGGTCAGCATTGCCTCGCAGCCCGGATCAGGCTCGTGTTTCAGTGTCACGATACCGCATGTGGCCCGCGCCAGCGTTGACGCTGCGATGGCCACCCAAAGCAAAGCGGGCAACCGACCGAGCCGAGCGCATCAAGCCGATCTGACCGGTGTGATTGTCTGTTGCATCGACAATGAACCAACCATCCTTGAAGGCATGCGTGGCCTGCTGTCGCGTTGGGGCGCTGTCGCGGTGACCGGCGCGACGGCTGCTGACGTTGGCAAAGCGTTGCAGGCACAAGGCGTTGAACCGGAAATGGTGCTTGCCGACTATCACCTTGATGAAGGCACCGGCATTGAAGCGGTGAAGCAGCTGCGCTGGAAGTTTGGCGTCGGCCTGCCGGCAGCGCTGGTGACGGCTGATCGTTCACCAGAAATGCAGGAGCGGGCGCAGGCCGCCGGTATCGCCATCCTCAATAAACCGGTGAAACCAGCTGCTCTGCGGGCAATGGTGGCGCAATTCCGCACCGTGCCGGAAGCGGCGGAGTAATCGCTTCACGCAATGGGCCCTTGGTAGGCAAGGTGCCGTACCACCAAACGTCACCCTCGGCCTTGCGGCGAGGGTCTATTCCAATAAACGCAACGGCAAAAATCGATGTCACGGAAAGCGCACAGGCATGGATCCCCGCCACAAAGGCGAGGATGACGACCGAACGGTTTGCGGTTAGTGCGCCAGTTCGGCGACGGCTTCCTGCCAGTTGCCCATCTCAATGCGTGAGGCGGCAATCACTGCCTGGGTGCGGCTTTCCACGTTCAGTTTCTGCAAGATCGCAGACACGTGCGCCTTCACCGTTGCTTCGGATACGCCAAGCTCATAGGCGATCTGCTTGTTGAGCAGGCCTTGGCTTAGCATCATAAGCACCCGCACTTGTTGCGGTGTCAGCGAGGACAGGCGTTTGGCCAGAGCGGCTGCCTCATCGTCATCGGGTGCGTTGGCCAGATCCATATCGGCGGGCGTCCAGATGTTACCATCCAGGATCGCCTCGATGCCGGTGGTGATGTCGTCAACCGGCAGGGATTTGGGCATGAAGCCAGCAGCGCCAAAATCAAGGGCACGGCGGACGATTGCCTGATCTTCGGTCGCTGAAACAATACAGACCGGAACGCCTGGGTATTGCGCCCGCAGATACATCAGGCCGGAGAAGCCGCGCACGCCGGGCATGTTCAGATCGAGCAGAACCAAATCGACGTCGGCATCAGTTTGAAGCTGCGCCGTAACCTCGTCGATGTCACCGGCCTCCGAAACGCGGGCATGTTCAAAGCGCGAGGCGACGATGGTTTTCAAAGCATCGCGAAACAACGGATGGTCATCGGCAATGATGAAGTGGTGCGTAGAAGCCATGAATGCGCTGCCCTCTTTTTGTAACCCATGCCCAAAAGTTGGGCGGCGTTCGGTTCCGCCACTGAAACCGTTATGAGCATACTCAGGATTGTGACAGTTTTTTCAAGTCATATACGCAACTGGTAGGTGTATCCCTTACGAAAAAGATAGGTTGCAGTTTGGTTCTGCAAGCAAGAAAGCACAAATACCAGGCACTCTTATTGACTGGCATTGCCTGACAGAAGCTGCATCAGCAATGGCCAACGCAGAACCAACCACGCCACGGCCAGTACATTGCCCAGGAACATCAGCGCGATGACCCAAGCGAAACTTGCTGGGCGCACACCATCAACCAAAAACACGAAAGCGGCGAAGATAAAAAAACCGACATAAAGGTCGGCCAGGGAAACGACGCCCCATGGGTCGCTGATGATGGCACCAAAACTCTGCCCGAAATTGGCGTTGAGCGATGCCCAAACAATCAGGACTGCCAGGCCAACCCCCAAAGCGGCGAACAAAAAGCGCCAAAGACGCGATGATGAAGAGGTATTTTCCACGCAGAGAGGCCTTTTTGCCGGTTTTCGTTGTTGACTGCATTGTCTACGACTGGGCGCAGAATTGGTTCGCTTTGTCTTCAGGAGTATCCATGCAATCGGCTTTCTTCACCCCCTACAGCGATGCTCACGGCGCGGAGGCTGCCATCAATCCGTTTGATTCAGCGTTGGTGTTGCCAGAAACGCAAGCGCTGAACGCCGACATCTTGAACAAGTTTTCAACGCTGCCCGACGCATGGTCGGTACCGCCGCACATGATCCGCAAAGCCCGCGCCAAGGGTGAAGGGCCGTTTCCACTGGAACCGAAACTCGATCATGCGCGCTGGGAAGAGCATGAAGGTGTGCGCCTGCGCATCCTAGAGCCACAAACCCGCGATACACGCGGCATTTTTCTGCACATTCATGGCGGCGGCTGGGTGTTTGGCCAAGCTGATTTCCATGATCCGATGCTCGCCCGCATTGCCGAGGCGACCGGCCTTGCAGCGATCAGTGTGGACTACCGGCTGGCACCAGAGCACCCCTTTCCTGCCGGACCAAGCGACTGTTTGGTCGCCGCCAGCTTTGCCTATGCGCAAGGCGGGCCCGTGTTTCTGGGTGGAGAGTCCGCTGGCGCGCATCTCTCCCTGCTCACCGCACTATCGATGCGCGATGCAGGCATTGAAACCACCGGTCTTGTGCTCACCGCTGGCTGTTACGACCTGACCCTTACGCCATCGGTGCGCAGTTGGGGCTCGCAAAAATTGATCCTCAACACGCGCGATGTTGAGATGTTTGTGCACCACTGCGTCCCAGCCTTTATGGACGGACGCGCGCCGACAGTTTCGCCGCTCTATGCGCATTTGGATGGACTGCCGCCCTGTTTCCTGAGCGTTGGAACCAACGACCCGCTGCTCGATGATAGCCTGTTTTTGCACCAGCGCCTTCTGGCCTCTGGTGTGCACAGTGACCTTGCCATCGCGCCAGGAGGCTGCCACGTGTTCCAGGCTTTTGATTTGCAAATCACCCGCGAGGCGGAAGCTGCCACCCATAGCTTCCTCAACCGGGTGCTGGATAATGATTTATGATCGGCCCACTTGAGACCATCCGCGACACGGCTAACAGCTGGGAGTGCGATGAGAACGACCACATCAACGTAAAGTCTTACGCCGCGCGCTTTGATATCGCCGTGCGCAGCTTTCTGGTGGAAGCGGGATGGCAAGTGCCGCATCGTATTGGTCGGCTGATCCGTTACCACGCTGAGCTGCGCGGCGGTGAGCCTGTGCATGGCACAACGGGCATGGTGGCGCTGGAGAATGGGCAAGTCGCGCTCGAACACCGGTTGTTGGCGAGCCAGCGTCCTGGCACGCCGCTGAGCGCCACGGCGTTGGATGTTCTGCCGAACGTTTCGCGCGACGATCTTTCGGCCTTCAACTTGCCCGCACCCAGCGCAGATGCGCTGCCAAAGTCAGGCGACCTCGCGTTCACCGAGATGGTTGAGGTTACCACGCTTGAAAGCCTGGCAACGACCTATCGCGGTGTCATTCCACCAACGGCGTTTGGTGCGCAGACGGAAAGCGCCAATGGCGCAATGCTGCGTGATGAACATCTTGTCGGCATGATTTCCGATGCTGCCACCCATGCTTGGGCACTGGCAGGCGCAGACGATGTTTGGCTGCGCGAGCGGGGTTGGGGCCGAGCAGCCGTGCAGCTTCAGCTTTCCTATGGCGCCCGACCGACGGCGGGCGATGTGGTCGTGATCAAAACCGGCTTGCGGGCGCGTTCGGCCAAAACCATCAGCTACCGCCATCATGTGGTGAACGCGATGAGCGAAGACCTGATCGCCATTGCTGACATCACATCGCTGATGCTGAACCTTGAAACCCGCCGCGCGATGCCGTGGCCCGATGAAAAACTCGGCGCACTAGATGCGCAAATCAAAGCGTTTGAAGAGGCCTGCTAACAAGCCTTACTGGTTGCGTTCTGCTTCCAAGTCTTCACGCAACCCTTCCACCATACCAAAGAACCGGCGCATCACCTCTTCGGCGGTATCCATGACAGCATCCAGCTCTTCATCGGTCGGCAAGTCGAGCCGCTCGCGTACCGATGGGTTGTCAGCATCGGAGTCGGGCGTCAGAGACAGGTTGTCTTCGGGCGCTTCACGCGCGGCCAGCAACTCTTCTTCTAAGCGATCCACCTCGGCATCGAGCCGGTTGATCTCAGCTTCATAAGCCAGCCGATCGTCGGCGGAGAGACGACAAACCCAACCGTTTTGCGTTTCGTTACACTCACTGATATCGCCGGTTTGGCGGTCAATGCGCAGCACGCCATCCTCCAATTCCACAATGTGGTACTGGTCACCATTGACCGGGTTATCGGCTTGTTGCGCAAACGTGGGCACGACCATCACGCTGGTGAACAGAAGGAGAGCGAGGGGAAGGCGCATGTCAGTATCCCTTGAGGTTCGGCAGGGTTGATCCCTTTACTTTCATAGCCGCAGGGCAAAGGTATGACCATTGCCCACGCGTGTTCGGTGATTTTTGAACGTCCAACCAACCCTTCCGGTTCCTGACCTACCGCCTGTCTTCACCGCTTGGTTTGAAGGCAAAGGCTGGGCGCCACGAGAACACCAATTGGCACTGTTGGCACGCGCTGATGCCAGGCGTGACACCCTGCTGATCGCACCCACCGGGGCTGGTAAGACACTGGCTGGGTTCCTGCCGTCCTTGGTGGATCTGGCGGGAAGAAAAACGGTTCGCCGCACCAACCGGCCCGGCGGATTGCACACGCTCTACATCTCACCGCTGAAAGCTTTGGCCGTTGACGTGGCACGCAATCTCACCACGCCTGCCGAAGAGATGGACCTGCCGATCCGCATTGAAACGCGCACTGGCGACACGCCAGCAGCAAGGCGCCAGCGGCAAAAGCGCAACCCGCCGGATATTCTGCTCACCACCCCGGAACAGTTGGCACTGCTGCTCTCACATGTGGATGCCGATCGGATGTTTGGCGGTGTCAAACGGGTGATCTTTGATGAGTTGCACGCGCTGGTCACCTCCAAACGCGGCGATCTGCTCGCGCTTGGGTTGGCACGGCTGCGCAAACATGCACCCGATCTTGTTACCACCGGCCTGTCGGCAACGGTGGCCGACCCGGATGCGCTGGCTGGATGGCTTGCACCACAAAACACGCAGAGCTCTGACAAGGCAGATATCGTAACGGTTGCCGGCGGAGCACAGCCGGACATCAGCATTTTGGAAAGCGAAGAGCGTCTGCCCTGGGCCGGGCACATGGCGCGCTACGCGTTCCCACAAGTGCTGGAGGCTATCGCTGACCACGGCACAACGCTGGTGTTCGTCAATACCAGGGCGCAAGCTGAACTGGTGTTTCGTGAACTTTGGGCAATCAACGAAGACTCGCTGCCCATCGCCTTGCACCACGGCTCGCTGGATGTCGGCCAACGGCGCAAGGTGGAAGAGGCAATGGCCAAAAACGCCCTGCGTGCTGTGGTGGCCACATCCACCCTCGATCTTGGCATTGATTGGGGCGATGTGGACCTTGTGATCCATGTCGGTGCACCCAAGGGGGCCAGCCGTTTGGCGCAGCGGATCGGGCGTTCCAACCACCGTATGGACGAACCCTCCAAAGCGATCCTGGTGCCAGCCAATCGTTTTGAGGTTCTGGAATGCCGGGCGGCGCTGAACGCCAACTATGACCGCGCGCAGGACACGCCACCCATTCGCGATGGGGCGCTGGATGTGCTTGCCCAGCATGTTCTTGGCATGGCGTGCTCAGACGCTTTTGCTGTCGAAGATCTCTATGATGAAGTGCGTTCAGCCTACCCTTATCGGCTGCTGACCCGCGACAGCTTTGAGCGCGTGGTGCAGTTCGTGGCCACCGGAGGGTATGCGCTGAAAACCTATGAGCGCCACGCCCGCATCCGCCAACGCAAGGACGGGCTGTGGCGCGTGGCCAACCCTGATGTGGCGCAACAGTATCGGCTGAACGTTGGCACAATCATTGAGATGCCGGTGCTCACGGTGCGGCTGGTCTCGGCCAAGCAGGCAGCGCAACGATCTTCCAACGCGCTGCGCGGCGGGCGCATTCTTGGCCAGGTAGAAGAGTATTTCCTAGAAACCTTGGTTCCCGGCGACAGCTTTCTGTTTGGTGGCGAAGTGGTGAAGTTCGAAGGCATCCGCGAGCAGGACGCTCTGGTGTCGCGCACCGAGTCCGGCGAGCCGAAAATCCCCTCATATGCTGGCGGCAAGTTTCCGCTTTCCACCTATCTGGCCGATGAGGTACGGCGCATGCTTTCCAGCCCTGACAGCTGGGATGATCTGCCCACCCAGGTGGGCGATTGGCTGCGCATGCAACGCGACAAGTCCGCCCTGCCCGGTCGTGATGGCCTGCTGGTGGAGACCTTTCCACGCGGCAACCGGCACTACATGATCTGCTATCCATTTGAGGGGCGCCTTGCTCACCAAACTCTCGGCATGCTGCTCACCCGGCGGATGGAGCGCGCACGTGCCAAACCGCTGGGCTTTGTCGCCACCGATTATGCGCTGGGCGTTTGGGGCCTGGCCGACTTTGGCCAAAAGATCAGCGATGGATCGATGCCGCTGGGCGAGCTTTTCGCCCAGTCCATGCTGGGTGACGATCTAGAAGAGTGGATGGGCGAAAGTTACCTTTTGAAGCGCACCTTCCGCGCTTGCGCCCTGATTTCCGGTCTCATCGAACGCCGTCATCCTGGACAGGAAAAGTCAGGGCGTCAGATGACCGTCTCGTCGGACCTTATCTACGATGTTCTACGCCAGCACGAGCCGGACCATATTTTGATGCAGTCGACATGGGCCGATGCGGCATCCGGGCTGCTCGACATCGCGCGCATCGGTTCTATGCTGGCGCGTATTGAGGGTCGAATCACCCATCAAAGGTTGGAACGTATCTCACCGCTCGCGGTGCCGATCATGCTGGAAGTCGGCAAAGAGCCGGTGTTTGGCGAGGCCCGCGATCAGGTGTTGGAAGATGCCGAAAGCCTGATCGAAGAAGCAATGAGCGCGCCGTAAACGATGCGATATTGAGAACGGAATTCCACCTGTGTCTGCCTGGCTAAGCCAAAGCGTGAGCGCGCGCGATGAAGAAACAAGCGCACCCATTTGCCTTGCCGGTGAAGCCTTAGTCGCCGACAAGTGCGGCGCGCTCTACTGGCCGGATGAGGCGATGCTTGTGGTGGCTGATCTGCATCTGGAGAAAGGCTCGTCGTTCGCCCGGTTTCGCAACCATCTTCCACCCTATGACACCGCCGCAACGCTGCGTCAGCTCAGCTTGCTGATGGATGCCTATCAGCCGCAACGGGTAATCGCTTTGGGGGATAGCGTGCATGATCGCAGTGCCTGGGAGCGGTTCAGCGATACCGACCGCGCTACACTTTTTGATCTCTGCAACCGCGTGGACGACTGGATTTGGATCGCCGGAAATCATGACCCGGAGCCGCCGGTGGGTGTGCCAGGGCGCAGCGCGCAGGAGCTGGCCATCAGGTCATTGGTGTTTCGCCATGAGCCGGGTGGCGATCTGGCCGACGGACAAGCTGAGGTAGCCGGGCACTTGCATCCAGCCGCACGGGTGATTGGCAAAGGCGGCTCAGCGCGACGTCCAGCTTTTGCGCATGATGGACAGCGGCTCATTCTGCCAGCCTTCGGTGCCTATGCAGGCGGGCTTTGCTTGTCAGCTGAGCCGTTTCGCGCGCTTTTTAAGAAGTCAGCCATGCGAGCGTCGGTGTGTGGACGCACGCGCATGTTCACCGTGCCAGGTAGTCGTATTTTGGGTTGGCGCTAAATCTTCTAAATCTTCAGACTAAACGATTGTCAGCACGGCCATAACGCTGAGTAGAGAGCACACAAGCGCGGTCAGCATGGTGCGCAGATGGCCAAACCAAGATGGTGCGCCATCATCTTCGGCATCGCCTACATCCCAGGCGCCCTGCGCGGCGAAAGATACCGCAAGCATCACCAGCGCAGGAAAGGCTGGCAGCAGCACCGCCACCCAGCCGATAAGAGACGGGATAACCGAGAGCGCAAAGCGTGCATCGCGCGTATCAGGGTTGGAGAGCAAAAGACCCATGCCCCAGCGCACGCCCCCTAAGAAGGATAGGATGACCGCGCCGTAAGCCACCGTTGCGCGCAAGGCAAAGTCTGCGCTCACAATCCAAATGCCGCCCGAAGCGTAGACAATCAGCCCGAACATAAAGGGCAAGGCGCCGGCCAGTCCCAACCAGAGAGGCACTTTGGGCACGGTTTTAAGGGCAGTCAGCGCACGCATCAGGCGTCCTTTAAAGTGTGGTTAGGAGCGGCGGAAAACCACTGAACCCAACCATCCGGTAAGCAGAGCCAGCAACACAGCCAATCCGCCATACATAAGCTGGTCGCGCTGCGACATGCGGAAGATGAACTGCTCGAATCCTGTCTTGCGCACCAGAATGCCCACCCGTTCTTCGGCGAGCAAGACTCCGCCAGAAAAGAGGTAGACGTTGACGTCAAAAAGCCCAAGCGGAACGTCAGCAGGGAAGGTGGCCCGAGCACGAAACAACGTGTTGTCGATCACCGCCACGGCGTCTGGCTCTTCCTGATAGACTTGGCTTTGACGCTGTAAGCGCAGGAAGGCGCGTTCAAACACCCGAGCATCAAGCGTGTCTTCTTGTCCGCTTTCTTCGGCGACACCCTCTTCATCCACGTCCACAGGGGTTTCTTCCACCATGGGAAGAACGTGATCGATGCCGATCTGGAATCGTCGCAGAAGCGAGGGATGAGCGATCTGCGCCACCGGGCGGTTGGACAGCACGGTGTAGGCGCTAGGCACATCTTCAAACGTGCGCGAACTGCGGTTCACCCAAACACCCAAGAAGCGCTCTTTAAGACGCGCCACTCTATCGGTCTGTGGACCTGTGACCGTGACCACCACATCATAGTCAGACGCTCTGGGCACCGTGGAGGCATCGCGGCGCACCGCGCCAAAAACCGTGATGGCCGAACCGGTGAAATTGGAGGTGATGTCCACCGTGCGCTCAGACAGTGTGACGATGAGCGCCTCCGCACGAGCGGTTCCAACGGCGCACAGTGCCAACAGGCCAACCAGAAGGATGCGTTTGATCATCCCCCCACTCCTGTCACCGAGAAAAGTTCTGCCGGTTCAATGGCCAGATCGAACAAGAATCGTGCCCCAACCGACAGGATGAGCAGCGCCAGAAGCAGGCGCAATTGTTCGCCTTTGAGTTTTTGGCCCGCTGACGCGCCAAACTGAGCGCCCAGCACGCCGCCGACCATGAGGATCAGCCCCAAAATGATATCCACCGATCCAGTGGTCAACGCGTGCAAGACGGTGGCGACCGCCATGGTCACCAGGATTTGCAGCAGCGAGGTGCCGATCACCACATTGCCTGGAACGCGCAGAAGATAGATCAACGCAGGCACCATGATGAAACCGCCGCCGATGCCCAGGATTGCACCGGCGAACCCAATCATGAGGCCTAAAAAAACGACCGGAATGATGGAGATATAGAGGCGGGACTTTTTGAAGGCCGTCTTCAACGGCAGGCCGTGCACCCAGGTGTGCTGGCCCGGCTTACGGGTAGAAACCGATCGCCCCCGGGCGCCGCGCCACACCGAGCGGGCGCTTTCAAAAAACATCATGCCGCCAATCGTGCCCAAAAACAGCATGTAGGAGACGGAGATGATGAGATCGAGCTGACCGAGGGCGCGCAAAATCGAGAACAGCCAGACGCCAAGCGATGACCCGATAATACCGCCGCACAACAAAACACCGGCCAGCTTGAAATCAACGCCACCCTTGCGCCAATAGCTCAACACGCCGGAGGTCGACGAGGCCACCACCTGGCTGGTCACCGTTGCAACGGCCACTGACGGTGGAATGCCAGAAAAAATCAGAAGTGGCGTGAGCAGAAATCCGCCGCCGACGCCGAAAAGCCCGGAGACAAAGCCCACCGCGCCGCCCATGCCCAAAATGAGGAACACGTTGACGGCCAATTCGGCGATGGGCAGATAAATCTGCATGGGACGGGGCGACTTTCAGGCAAGCAGAGCATGGAAACCAGCCCCGTGCCCACCTGGCGACGTGATCTGGTTCATAGTGTATGACCATCGCATCGCGTGAGGGTCAATCAAAGCCTTGGAAGATGGGACCAACCTACGACTAAAGGTGGGGTCTATGACTGCATTCTACAGGCTCACACCTTGGCGCAGTGCATCGATCAAGGCTTGATCAATCACCTCGCTGTTACCCAATCCAACGGATTGGCGGAACGCACGGACCGCTTCATTGGTGCGCGGTCCTAGCAGTCCGTCTGCTGGGCCAGGATTGTATCCGCGCTCGGCAAGCAATGCCTGGGCCTCTGCAACCAGTCGCTGTGTCGTACCAGCGTCAGGCGATGCACTGGCTTGCACTGAGCTGTCATTCCAGCCACCAGCGGGGCCCTGAACTGCAATGGCTGCGCTTTCCACCGGAACTGGGCGCCAATTGTCGACCCGCGCCGTGGCCAGGGCAAGCGCCTGCTCTCCAAGAACACCAGCAACCTCATCACGGCGGCCGACGGCTTCATTGTCACCACCATTGGCCGCCAAGGCGAACCATTTGTAGGATTCCATGAGATCGCGTTCCACACCCATGCCGCGGGCGAACAGGACGGCCAAATTGAACTGACTGTCAGCAAGGCCGCGATTGGCAGCAGGGATGAACCAGCCAGCGGCACGGGAGAAATCGGGCGATTGCCCGGCGCCTTCAGCGGCCATCACCGCCAAATTGTGCATGGCGCGTGGATTGCCGCCCAACGCTGCTCGCTCATACCAGGCAATGGCGCCATCACGGTTACGATCAACGCCACGGCCCTGTTCGTAGAAGCTGCCCAGGCGATAGGCCGCTGGAATAAGACCTTGATCGGCAGCGCGCCCATACCAGTGAGCGGCAGCGGCCAAGTCCTGCGACACGAAACGGCCTTCCATAAAGCGTGAGGCAATCTCAAAAGCCGCTGCGGCATCACCGCTGGCAGCAGCGACGCGAAGGCGCGGAGAGCCAATCGCTTCAGGCAATGCATCGGCTGTTGCCGCTGGCAGAGGCGGAATAGGCAGGTTGAGCAGGGGCCCAAGATCGTTCGCAGGCGGTGGCAGAGCATCGTCGCCTTCTAAGGCTGCGCCGCCCGTTGCGAGCGCGTCCAAAGATGGATCGCTGCGCTGCGGTGTTGCTGCCATGACCGGTCCGCGATCGCGCTCAAAACCGCCACCAAGCGCCGTGTCACGTGCAATCGTTTCGTCTGTAGATGCTGGCGCACTTGGTGTTGGCAAATCTGGTGTTGAGGCAAAGTCTTCGACCACCGGTGCGGGAGGCACAGTGTTGGCAATCGAGGTCTCTGGCGCGGTTTCTGACGCATCGCCCACAACCCGCACAGCGTCATCAGACGCTGCACCAACATCAGGGCTGGATTCAGCGCCTTCATCTGCTGGAGAGGTGGCAGGCGCTTCGGTTGGTGCCAATGGCGCGATGCCTGCATCGCTCGCACGCTCGCCTGGCAAGATCAGATTGACCACAAACATGCCGAGGCCGATGGTGAACAGCACCAATGCGATAAGCATCGCGCGCGAAAGCGAGCGCTGACGCTTGGCCTCATTGGCCTGTTTCTCACTTTTCTGTTGGCGGGCGCTTTCGGTTGCGCCGCCTAGCACATCTGCTGGGTCTTCACCTAGCGTGGCAGCCGGTGATTGAGCCAGTGCATCGCTGAGATTTGGCTCTTGGCGTACGGCCGATTTTCTGGCTCTGGTGCCGGTGACGTTGGGGGCAGAGCTTGCAGGTTTTCCACCACCTGCCTGCAGCGCCGCAGCTTGTGCAGCGCGACGCGCTGCGGCGATAAAGTTCGCCCGCTGGTTGGCTGTTTCACCCGATTGCGCCGCCGGATCAACGTGTGCCGGTTCATCGACAGCGACGTCTGATTGAGGCGCACGCGCCGAGCGTTCAGGCGCAGCATTGATCGCGCCTGAGAGCTGACGCAGCAGGGTTTGCGCATCACCTGGTGCCGGGATGACATCATCGGTTGCAGATGGCTGTTCTTCTATGGCGGCTGGCGCGGAGGCGTTGCCTGTACGAGGCTCATCGGCTGCCCGTTCAGACGAAGGGCGGTCGAAGCTCGGATCAGACTTGGGCACAGAGGTGCGCGCTTCAAACGCTTTGGCCATCTCTTCAAGCGAAGATGCGGGTTCTGGTGCTGTGCGATCTTCGATTTTAGCGGCGTTGCTGCCATCTGCGACCAGATTGAGCGCTGCTTTGTCATCGGTTTCCAGCGCATCAATGCGACCGATGACCGTTTCCAACGCACCTTGGACACTTTCCAAGGTGCTGAGTACGCGCTGGTCTTGGTCGCTGGCATGCTCACGCAACGACACCAGTTCGCTTTGGAGAGCCTGCATACCCAAGGCATCTTGGGTCTCTGCCTGCGGATCGAATAGGCCTAGTGAATGCACGCGGCCCGCCAGATCATCAATCTGGCCTTCGATTTCAGGCAAGAGACCGGCGTCTCCGGTTGAACGGGCTTCATCGAACCGACCGGCCAAGTGCCGCACCTGATCAACGATGGAGCGCTGAAGGTCGCGGTTTGAACCCAGTTCGACGCTGGCTCGGGCGCGCGCTAGCTCATTGTGCAGTCGCGTGACATCATCGCGCGACACCACACCAGCATCGGCATTGCGCTTGTTGAGCTCAACAAGCTGGCTTTCCAGGGAGGCCAAGGCCACATCCGGTTGCGGTGTGGGCATGGCCGCGATCAGGCCCTCAAGCCGGTTCGACATATGATCGATCAGCGGTGCATCTGCTGCCGAAATGGCGCGCTGAATGCCGTCGAGGCGTTGATCAACGCCATCAAGACGCGCGACCACGGGATCGATGGAACCAGAGATCCGGCTATCGATTTTGGCCTCTACCGCCTGGATAATCGCTTCAGTTTTGGGAATGGATTTCAGGCAGGACTCAACGCGCTCACCCAGCTCACGAACGGCGAGCCCCAAGCGTTCAGTACCATTGTCTTCCTGAAGAGAAGTCACGCGCCCGGTCAGATCAAGCAGCGCGTGCTCAATCTCATGAACCGGCATAGCGGTGCCGAACGCGTTCATTTGGCGCGACAGCGCGGCCACTTCGGTAGCCATATCGGCCTGGTTGGCCAAGCGGCCATCAAGTGCGTTGAGCCGCTGCGAAAGCTCAGCAACCTGCTCGGCATAGCCGCCAGTCATCTCTTCGATGCGGTCCAGGGCCGAGAAACGCTGGTCCATGCCGCTTAAGTTTACCGCAGGACCGGCGGCAGCGCGCATCTCCTCACGAATGGTATCCAGAGCACTGGTGAGGCCGCGCGCCTCGTCTTGGAATGTTGAGAGGCGCGCCATTTCGGACTGAATGGCATCAAGACGCTGGGTGACGGCACTATCATCGGCGCCGCTTGCCAGGGCTTCAATGCGCGCTTCAAGCGCCACAAGGCGTTCCACGACCGCCCCAATAGCTTCATTCATGCTGCCAGGATCTTGCACCGCGTTGCGGGCCATATCCTTCACGCTTTCCAGGGCCTGGGTGATGCGGTCAGCATCGCCTTGCGGATCGCTTTCCAGCTGCGAGATCATGGAGCGCATTTCGCCGACGAGCGCGCTGGTGGTGTTCTCGCCCAGATTGTCCAGCACCTCACGCAAGCTGGTGACCTCACCATACAGCGCGTCGATTTTTTCCTCGTTCGTGCCGACATCTTTGAGGTCATCAAGGCGCGCCAGAACGTGGTGATAGCCATCTTCCAGCGACTGGATCGCCTCCGGCTTGGGCATTGCGGCGATGGTGTCTTGGACAGCGCGTATCTGATCGCTGAGTTGCGCCAGGTCTGATTCAGCAGCGCCATTGGCACTGCTCGGTGCTAATTCTGGGTGTTCGGTGGGCTCTTGGTGCTGGGCGGCATTTGGGACATCAGGCGTATCGACGCGCGATTGGAGGGCTGCGACTTGAGCATGAAGCCCAAGCTGATCAGCCGCGCTGGATTCTGCCAATGTACGCACGTCACCAACAGCATCGGTCAGCCGGGCGAATTGGTCGTCAAGCCGGGCGACAAGTTGATCGAGGCCGGCATGCCCTAGCCCTTGTTCGGCAGGCTGCTCGGATACAGTTTGATGAGACGCATTGGCCATCACTGGTTGGGGCTCGGCAGGCGCTGAAGTAGCAGTGGGCGCAGACGAACTGACACCATGCTCCAATTCATGTTTGCGCCGTCTCAGCGCATCCAAGGGGTTGGAAGGCGCTGGTGCTGGCTGTGCGCTTGCCTGCATGGGAGCGGAGGAGGTGGGAGCAGAAGGTTCTGGCGCTGCGACTGGCCCTGGGCCGCCAACAACTTTGGATTCAAGGGTCTCGATGTTCTTGGCGATCGCGGCCAACCGCGACTGAAGATCATGGGCGGGTGCAACTGGCTGAACAGGCTGGCTTTGCTGAAGCGATGGGTTTGAATCGGTTGCGTGTCCTGGTGCGCTCTGGCCCAAAACATCTTGCATCCACTCGCCAACACTGGGCGCCGCAGCCGCATGAGTATCGCCATGCTCCGGCTGTAGATTCGTGGGCGACTGCCATGCATTTTGGGACTGTTGAGCCATACCGACCCCAATTACTATCTGGTGCGTACGCGCAAGGTACGGCGCACCCCGGCCCTTTTCCGCTTAGGTGTACAGTGGACCAAACATAGTAAACGAGCGGTAAAGATAACCGGACGGTAAACGCCCCAAGCTGACAAAGGTTGTTTTTGACACAGCACTGACGAGGCCCAAGCAGCATCAAGAAAAGCACCTTGCGAGAGTGCATAACGTTACTACAACTTAAAGTTGATATTACCTTGCCCTTGGGTTAGCTTTTCTGGCACTTCAAAACGTGAAATGATTCGTTGACGCATGTAACAACGCAGCAAAAGGTGGTAGAGACGATCATGGATACTTCAACGCGTGAGACGGAATACAGCATCGGTGAGTTAGCGCGTGAATACGACCTGACATTGAGAACGCTGCGCTTTTACGAAGATCGCGGCCTTTTGCGTCCACGCCGCGTTGGCATGCAGCGCATCTATTCACGGCGTGACAAGGCGCGGTTGAAGCTGATCGTCATGGGAAAGCGGGTTGGCTTCTCGCTGCAAGAGATTGGCGAAATGCTCGATCTCTATGATTTGAAAGATGGGCAGGCAGGCCAACTGACGGTTGCACGCAGCCGCTTCTTGGAACAGATCGCTGTGCTCAATCAGCAAAAAAGCGACATTGAACAGGCCATTGTTGAGCTTGAGCGCACGGTGGAGGTGGTTACCGGCATGCTGAAAGAAAAGCAGCAAGACATGGACGACGAAGCCATGCCGCTTGCCGCCACCGGTACCGATTAGCGTGTCTTGAACCCCCACCCTTCCTCTCACTTACCCTCACGAACGCGCGATAGGCCGTGTGCAGCGCTTGCACAGCCAGGCGTTGCAGCCTAGATCGGGTTCCTTTGATGCAATGGGCAGCACGTTGCCCGCTCATCTGCAAAGGATCCGCTAATGGCCCCGTCGATTGATTACTACTTCACGCTGATTTCGCCCTTCTCCTATCTGGGGCACAAGGCCTTTTTGGCCGTTGCCGCCAAGCATGAAGCGAGCATCACCTATAGGCCCATGAATTTAGCCGGTGTCTTTGCAACCTCCGGTGCGTTGCCGATCCCTGAGCGCCCCGTGTCACGCCAGAACTATCGGTTGATCGAGTTGCAGCGCATTGCCGACTTTCGCGACCTACCTCTCACGTTGCGCCCGGCGCATTTCCCAACCAATCCGGCGTTGGCCAATGGTGCTGTTGCCGCAATCAGCGCTGCTGGCGGCGATCCGGCCGATTTCATGTTTGAGGCGTTCCAGGCCTGCTGGGTGAACGAGCGCGACATCAGCCAACCTGAAACTGTGCGCGAGCTTCTAGACGCCACTGGCCATGACGCAACGGCCATCATGGCGGCGGCGACATCGCAAGAGATTGTCGCAGCGATGGCCGATAACACCGATGCAGCCATTGCAGCCGGTGCTGTTGGTGCTCCGGCTTATGTGCTGGCTGGTGAGCCGTTTTGGGGTCAGGATCGTATCGACTATTTGGATCATGCGCTTTCCACGCACCGCTCGCCCTTCACGGCTGGCTAACGTCAAAACCCCCATGCGCGGTCTGCCAGGTTCAAGGATAGATGGCCCCAACGGAAGCTACCCCTGATGTTTCATTCCTTCTTTCCCAAGCCAAAACTGTTCTTTCTATCCTTTGCCATCTATGCGCTGGTGATGATCATCGCCTGGAGCGCCATCGGCGATAGGCTTCAATTCCTTTCCCTTGGCCCGCTGTTTGGCCTGGAAACCACGGTGACGCTTGATCCTGGCGTAGCGCCGGATGTGGAAGTACCAAGCGAAGAGAGCGTTGCACCGGTTGAAGCTGAGGAAGGTTGGGCCAACGCGGAAACCTTCTGGTTCTATCAGTACATGCTCGCTGCAATCGCGTTGTTTGTCGGATTTTGGATGTGGTACGCGCCGCACCCCTGGCAGCTCTGGTCGGTGGCAGGTTCAGCGCTGATCTTCTTCACCAACTGGTTCCTGGTGCAGCTCGATGTGATGATCAATGAGTGGTTCGGGGGTTTCTACGATCTGATCCAACAAGCCTTGGCCGAACCCGGCTCAATTGATGGCCGCGACTACTATCTGGGCATCGCAACCTTTCTACAAATAGCGCTTGTTTATGTGTTTGTGGCGGTTTTGTTCCGCTTTTTCGTCAGCCACTATGTGTTCCGCTGGCGCACGGCGATGAACAATTATTACACCAGCATGTGGAAACGGGTGCGTAAGATCGAAGGTGCCTCGCAGCGTGTGCAGGAAGACACCATGCGCTTTGCGTCCATCACCGAAGGTCTGGGGGTTGCCCTGCTCGACTCGGTGATGACGCTGGTGGCGTTCTTGCCCTTACTTTGGGGCTTGTCTGCTGCGGTTACCGAGCTCCCCCTCATCGGCGAAGTTAGCCAAGGCTTGGTGTTTGTTGCCATCGTCTGGTCGATCTTGGGAACGGTTCTGCTGGCGGTTGTCGGTATCAAGCTGCCGGGCCTTGAATTCAACAATCAGAAGGTTGAAGCGGCCTACCGCAAAGAACTTGTTATGGGCGAGGACTTTGTCGAGCGCGCGCAACCCCAATCGCTCACCGAGCTGTTTACCGATGTGCGCCGCAACTATTTCAGGCTCTATTTCAACTACATGTATTTCAACGTGGTGCGGATCTTCTATCTCCAGATCGGCAATTTGGTGCCGTTCATCGCGCTTGGCCCAACCATTATTGCGGGCACAATCACGCTGGGCACCATGCAGCAGATCATGCGCGCGTTTGGCCGCGTTGAGGGCTCATTCCAATATTTGGTGAACTCCTGGACCACGATTGTGGAATTGATGTCCGTTTACAAACGCCTCAACGCCTTTGAGAAGGCAGCGCTAGCGACGCCTGAGTCTGGAGCGGACACAAAGGTTCCCTCACCTGCCGAGTAGGTGGTTGGCAACGACGCGCGACGCCCCACATGAGGGGCGATGATCACGCGTGCCGACCAGTTTATGACCATTCGCCCGGAAGGCCTTTATTGCGTTCCGGGCGATTTCTATATCGATCCCGTTCGACCGGTTGATCGTGCCGTCATCACTCATGGGCACGCTGATCACGCGCGTCCTGGTCATGGATCGGTGCTCGCGACCGCGCAAACGCTGATGATCATGGCTGTGCGCTACGGCGCTGATTTTGCAGGGCGTTCGCAAAGCGCCGAGCTTGGCGAGGTCATCACGCTGGGCGATACGCGGGTTAGCCTGTACCCGGCTGGCCACGTGCTGGGTTCAGCGCAGGTTTTGGTGGAGCATGGTGGGCACCGACTGGTGGCCTCTGGCGATTATAAGCGCCATGCCGATCCGACGGTGACACCGTTTGAGGTGGTGCCATGCGACACCTTTATCACCGAGGCGACGTTCGGGCTTCCCGTTTTTAAGCACCCTCCTGGCGCTGATGAAGTGGCCAAACTTTTGATCTCGCTTACTACCTTTCCTGATACGCCGCATCTGGTCGGCGCCTATTCGCTTGGCAAAGCGCAGCGGGTGATCGCGGAGATCAGAGCAGCCGGGTATGACGCGCCGATCTATCTGCACGGTGCGATGGAAAAGCTTTGCGCATTCTACAAGAGCCAAGGCGTGGAACTGGGTACGCTTGTGCCGGTCGCCGGACTGAAGGCCAAGGACGTCGCCGGGCAGATTGTGCTCTGCCCCCCTGGATCCATGGCAGACCGCTGGTCGCAGAAATTTGGCGAAACCATCACCTGCTTCGCCTCAGGCTGGATGCGGGTGCGCGCCCGTGCCCGCCAGCGCGGTGTGGCGCTGCCACTGGTGATGTCTGACCATGCCGACTGGGATGATCTCTGCGCGACGGTCCTCGATACCGGCGCTAACGAAATCTGGGTGACCCACGGCCAGGAAGATGGGCTGGTGCATTGGTGCGGCACGCAAGGCATTGATGCCCGCCCGCTGAACATGATCGGCTATGGCGATGAAGGCGATGAGGTTGCCGAGCTGGCGGTGGAGACTTCCTCATGAAGGCTTTTGCTGAGCTTTTGGATCGCCTCGCCTATGAGCCGCGTCGCAATGGCAAGCTGCGGCTGCTGACGCAGTTTTTTGAAGCCACGCCCGACCCGGAACGAGGGATCGCACTGGCAGCCATCACCGGTGGATTGGACTTCAAAAACGCCAAACCGGCACTCATTCGTGGACTGGTCGAAGCGCGAACCGACTCGGTGCTCTTTCGCCTCTCCTACGATTATGTGGGCGATATGTCGGAGACGGTGGCGCTGATCTGGCCAGCTGATCATGGCGTGAACATGCCGCCGCCAACGCTGGAAGACGTTGTGGAAGCGCTGGAAACGACCGGCAAAGCAGAGATGCCAGCCCTTATCGCACGCTGGCTCGATACGCTGGACGAGACGGGTCGCTGGGCGCTGTTAAAGCTTATCACCGGTGGTTTGCGCATTGGTGTTTCGGCGCGCCTGGCCAAGACGGCGATTGCTGGTTTGGGAGACTTGAAACCCAACGACATCGAGGAGGTGTGGCACGGTCTGCTGCCACCCTATGAAAGCCTGTTTGCTTGGGCCGAAGGCAAGAGCGACCGGCCAGAGAATGATGATCCGGCACCCTTTGCACCGGCGATGCTCGCCCACCCGATTGAGGATGGTGATTTCGACAAGCTCGACGCGTCTGAGTTTTTGGCCGAGTGGAAATGGGATGGCATCCGTGTGCAAGCGGCGTCTGGTACCGGCAAAGATGGGGCAGTTGTAAAGCGGCTTTATTCGCGCACGGGCGATGATATCTCCCGCGCTTTTCCTGATTTGGTGGAGGCCCTGCCAGACAACGCAACGCTGGATGGCGAACTTTTGGTGCTGATCGATGGCCGCGTGCAGACGTTCAACACGCTGCAACAGCGCCTCAACCGCAAGACCGTCTCGAAGAAGCTTTTGGAAAGCCACCCAGCCCATATGCGCGTCTATGATGTGCTGCGCCTTGATGGCGACGATGTGCGTAGCCTTCCCTTCATTGAGCGGCGCAAGCGGCTTGAAGACCTGATTTCCGGGCATGACCACCCCCGCCTTGATCTCTCTTCCATGGTGCCTTTTGAGGATTGGCAAACTCTGACTGACGCGCGTGCAGAGCCTGCCACTCATGGCGCTGGTGAGGACGCTGACGCGGTTGAAGGGGTCATGATCAAGCGCGCCGACAGCGCCTATGTGCCCGGACGCCCGAAAGGGCCATGGTGGAAGTGGAAGCGCGATCCGATGCTGATCGACGCAGTGCTCATGTATGCACAGCGCGGGCATGGTAAGCGCTCAAGCCTTTACTCCGATTACACATTCGGCGTTTGGAAGCCCAGCGAGGAAGGGCCGACGCTCGTGCCCGTCGGCAAGGCCTATTTCGGCTTCACCGATGAAGAGTTGAAGAAGATCGATAGCTTCGTGCGCAAACATACCGTCAATCGCTTTGGCCCGGTGCGCGAGGTGCTTCACAGCGAGGATGCAGGTATGGTGTTCGAGGTCGCCTTTGAGGGGCTGCAACGCTCCACGCGGCACAAAAGCGGTGTTGCCATGCGCTTCCCGCGCATCTCGCGGCTTCGTTGGGACAAGCCACCGCGCGAAGCCGACACGCTGGAAACAGTGATGGCATTGCTGCCCGAGAGCGAACGGGCCTAGAAGCCTGTTGTCAGCCTGGAGCGGTCGCGTATGACAGGGGCGTCACATCTCTTTCAAGCTTGGCGAACACCTATGTCCATCGTAACCCGACCTGCCCGCCGCCCCGATGCACCAGCGATGTGCCAACTTCTCAATGCGATTATCCTTGAGGGTGGAACGACAGCCCATCGCGAACCGTTTTCCCAGGACAAGATGATCGAAACTTATATCGAAGCGCCGCTTGGGATTGCCTGCACGGTAGCGGTAGAAGACGACAGTGTTCTGGGTTTTCAATCTCTGGAGTGGTGCGATCCGAACTGGACCGGTGATCACGCCCTTCCGCCCGATTGGACTGTCATTGCGACCTATGTTGCGCAGGCTGCGAAAGGCCGGGGGATTGGCCGATTGTTGTTTGCAGAAACGATCAAGGCCGCCAAGGCGGCAGACGTGAAGACCATTGATGCCACCATCCGCCACGAGAACACAGGTGGGCTCGCCTACTACAGTCGGATGGGGTTCGTGGATTACCGGCAGTACGACGAAGCGTGTGCAAAACGTTTCGATCTGACCTGATACCGGTCAGTCTTAGCGTCGACGACGCTGCACCATCACCGTGCCCACCACTGCCAGCAACACAGCCGCCAGCCCGTACCAGGTGAGCATGTATTCAAAGTGCCGGTTAGAGAAGCTGAACTTGGTTTCTCCGGCTTGCGGCAGTCCGCCAACAGCACTGGCAGGCATATCAACCGTGATCGGTAGCGCTACGCTCACGCCGGTGGCCTGCATCATCTGTGCAACGCTGCGGCGATAGAGAATGCCATCCTCGTAATCCGGATCGGGGGTGAAAAAGTCGGGAAGATCATCGGGGCGCACAAGCCCTTCAAAGCGGATGATGCCCGTCGGGGCGTCTCGCACAGTTACATCAGGCGCGAGTTCAAACGGAATAAAACCGCGATTGACGAACAATGGGGCCAAGGTTGGTCCGCCGACTTCAAACGGCTGCATGATCCAATAGCCAGGCCCTTCATAGGGACCAACCGGATCAGATAGTAGAGTAAACACGCGCACTGGTTCGCCAACGAACTGACCGGTTACCGCCACACGCCGATAAGCGACTTCGTCTTCTGCGCCATCTTCTTCTGTATAAGTGGGCAACGGCACTAGACCGGCCTCTTCAACCAGCTCATGCAGAGGTATGGTCGGTAGCGTTGGCCGCGTTTCTGCCTGGGCGATCAAATCTTCTTTCCAGGCAAGGCGCTGCATTTGCCAGGTGCCGAGGCCAAGCAGCGTAAGAAACGCCCCCAAAATGAGCGCTATGGTGAAAAAGCGTTTCATCGCCCGCTATCCGTGATGGCCCCCAGAGACATCATCATTGCGCACCTCGGTCGCATCCATCTGGTACTGGCGGGCAATGAGCCAGCCTTTCAGAGGGCGCAACGGCAGCAAACATGTGATCAGAATGACCGGCAACGAAACGGCGGCATGCACCCAGAACGAGGGCTGAAAAGCAACCTCCAGCCAGAGCGCCGCACCAACAGCGATGAACCCAGCAAAAAAGGTAATGAAGACCGCTGGGCCGTCACCGGAATCAGCAAAGCCATAATCCAGATCGCACACATCGCACCGCTCATGCAGTGTGATCCAGCCGTTGAACAGTTTGCCCTGTCCGCAGCGGGGGCACTTACCGCGATAGCCGGCCATCAAAGTCTCAGGGGTGTGCGGAACGTCTGTCATGGTGAGCTGTCCTTACAAAGAGAAACGGGCGATCCTACCGGACCGCCCGCTGATGATTTCAAAGCAAAGCAGTCGGCCTAGAAATTGCCGCCGCCGCCATAACCCCAAACGTAGATGGCAACGAACAGGAACAGCCAGACCACATCGACAAAGTGCCAGTACCAAGCAGCCGCCTCGAAGCCGAAATGCTTCTTCGGCGTCATTTGACCTTGCAGAACCCGGAACAGGCAAACGGCCAGGAAGATCGTGCCAACAAACACATGGAAGCCGTGGAAGCCGGTCGCCATGTAGAAGGTTGCGCCATAAATGTGGCCGGAGAAATCAAAGTGCGCGTGGCTGTACTCATAAATCTGCACGATGGAGAACAAGACACCCAGTGCCACGGTGAGCGCCAGACCCTGCTTCACGCCCTCGCGGTCGCCATGGATCATCGCATGGTGCGCCCACGTGACGGTTGTGCCCGACGTCAGCAAGATAACCGTGTTCAACAGTGGCAGGTGCCAAGGATCAAAGGTTTCGATGCCTTGCGGAGGCCAAACGCCGCCGAAAAGTTCGGCGCGCATCGGTTGTTCTGCAGGACCGGGGAAGAAACCTGCATCGAAATAGGCCCAGAACCAGGCCACAAAAAACATCACCTCTGAAGCGATGAAGAGGATCATCCCATAGCGCAGGTGCAGTGAGACAACCGGAGTATGGTCACCAGCCATAGACTCGCGGATCACATCGCGCCACCACATAACCATGGTGTAGAGAACACCAAGCATGCCCAGCGCGAAGAAAATCCAGGTTCCGCCGTGGAACCAGACAACCGTTCCGATGGCCAAGACAAGCGCAGCGACCGAGCCGATGAACGGCCAAGGGCTCGGCGGAATGATGTGATAGTCGTGATCTGTTGCGTGACCTGAGGCCATCGATGATCTCCTAAATGCGATGCGCTGGCCGAAGTCAGCGCTCCCCCTAAATCCTAATTCGAACTGTTTGCAGCAACTTCCGCCTCTTGCGGGGCGTCGGCTTCAAACATGGTGTAGCTTAACGTGATGGTGTCGATGCGATCATTGTCCGGATCATCCAAAATCTCTGGATCAACAAAAAAGACAACGCCCATATCGATGCCCTGGCCTGGCTCCAGATGCTGCATCTCAAAGCAGAAGCAGTGCATCTTGTGGAAATAAATCCCAGCCTGCGGCGGTGAAACGTTGAATGTGGCCGTGCCGTAGGTGTCCTCGTCGGTGAGGTTATCGGCGTGATAGAAAATTTCTGTTACCTGGCCAATCGGCACTTCGATCTCGTTGACCAGCGGATCGAGATCCCAGGCAAGGCCAGCGGCTACGTTGCCGTCAAAACGCACTTTGATGGTGCGCTCGGATACGGCATCAGGGGCGACGTCAGCGACCTGCGTGGTGCCACCAAAACCGGTGACGCGGCAGAAAAGCTCGTAAAGTGGAACGGCGGCATACGCGACGCCAACCATGCAGCCGACAAAGACGCTGAGCGCCATGGCTGTCTTAAGCGGGCGAGAGAAAGTGCGTGTTTTTTGCGTGTTGTCCTGCATCAGTATGGCCTTGAGAGGATGCCAGGCCCTTGGATAAGGCTAACGACGTAAAACACGATCACCACCGCGCCGAGCGCCAAAGCCATGGCGATGGAGCGTGAACGGCGTTGTTTGGAATAAAAGTCCCGATCGGTTTCCGACATTTTCACTTCTTCGGTGTTGGTCGGAACAGGTTTGGGCGCTTCAGGTGCGGTGCGCTGCGTCGTATCAGCCATCGTCAGCCTCCCACCACAAAGGTCAACGCCGTGGGCATGGCAAGTGCGAAGCCTGTGAGGCGTTCTACGATATCTTCGCCAAGCATCACCGCGAACACGGCAAACAGATAAAGGATGGAAAAGCCAAACAGCTTGCCGGCAGCTTTGTTGCGCGCGGGAATATCACCAGCGCGAGATAGGCGCAGAGCGTGCTGGATGAAGCCAACTCCGCCCACCATCGTCACCAGCGCATAAAGCACACCGGCGTAGCCGAGGAATGCAGGCAGAACAGCCAGTGGGGCAAGCAGCACGGAGTAAAGCAGGATCTGCTGACGGGTGACCTTGTCGCCTGCCACATTGGGCAGCATCGGCACACCGGCACGGCCATAATCCTCTTCCTTCAGGATCGCCAGTGCCCAGAAATGCGGTGGCGTCCACATGAAGATGATCAGCACCATCAGGATCGGTTCAAGGCTCAGCGAGCCGGTGACAGCAAGCCAGCCAATGGCCGGTGGGAAGGCGCCAGCCAGACCACCGATCACGATGTTCTGCGGCGTCGAGCGCTTCAACCACATCGTGTAAATGTTGACGTAGAAAAAGATGGTGAAAGCGAGCATGGCGGCTGATTGCCAGTTCACCAACAGCCCAAGCACACCGACCGAACCGACCGAAAGCAAGATGCCGAAGCCCAGAGCCTGGCGAGGTGTGACAGCGCCGGACGGGATCGGGCGCAGCGCTGTGCGGCCCATCACGGCATCGATGTCTGCGTCGTACCACATGTTAAGCGCGCCAGACGCACCGGCTCCGATGGCGATGCAGAGCACGGCAGTGAGCGCTACGAACGGGTGCAATGCGCCAGGCGCAGCGATGAGACCGGCCAAGGCAGTGAACACCACCAGCGACATCACCCTTGGTTTCAACAGGTTGATGTAATCGCGAGCAGACGCCGTCGAAAGCCCAGCTTCACGCAGATTCTCTAAAGGTCCGGCGAGGCTAGGGTTTGCAGTATCAGATGTGGCGTCCGTGAGGCTCATGAAAGCTCGTCTGGTTGAAAGAGGAAGCGCGGCGAGAAACCCGCCGCGCCAAAACTTAGTGTCTCGACTCTAGTGCTTGTCGAAGGTGACCCGCGGCAGTTTTTCAAACTGGTGGAACGGCGGTGGCGAGGACAGGGTCCACTCCAGTGTCGTCGCGCCTTCACCCCAAGGATTGTCGCCAGCTTTGCGCTTGGCGGCGAAGGCATGCGCCACACCCACCAGGAAGATCAGCACACCGATACCGGAGATGTAGGAGCCGTAGGAGGAAACAACGTTCCAGCCAGCATAGGCATCCGGGTAGTCAGCGTAGCGACGCGGCATGCCGTTCAGACCCAGGAAATGCTGCGGGAAGAACAGCAGGTTCACACCGACAAAGGTAACCCAGAAATGCAGCTTGCCGAGGAATTCGGAGTACATGTAGCCAAACATTTTTGGGAACCAGTAGTACCAACCGGCAAAGATGCCGAACACCGCACCCAGTGACAGCACATAGTGGAAGTGCGCGACCACATAGTAGGTGTCGTGAAACGCGCGATCGAGACCAGCATTGGCCAACTGCACACCGGTCACACCACCAACGGTGAACAGGAAGATGAAACCCAGCGACCAGATCATCGGCGTCGTAAAGCGGATAGAACCGCCCCACATGGTGGCAATCCAGGAGAAGATCTTCACGCCCGTTGGCACCGCAATCACCATAGTGGCGAACACGAAGTAGGCCTGAGTCTCAACAGACAGACCGACCGTGTACATGTGGTGCGCCCAGACGATGAAGCCGACCACACCAATGGCCACCATGGCGTAGGCCATGCCGAGATAACCGAAGATCGGCTTCTTGGAGAAGGTGGAGATGATGTGGCTGACGATCCCGAAGGCTGGGAGGATCATGATGTACACTTCGGGGTGACCGAAGAACCAGAACAGGTGCTGGAAGAGGATCGGATCCCCGCCGCCTGCCGGATCAAAAAAGGTGGTGCCGAAATTACGATCCGTCAGCAGCATGGTGATGGCACCAGCAAGAACCGGCAGCGCCAAAAGCAGCAGGAAGCCGGTGACCAAGATCGCCCAAGCAAACAACGGCATCTTGTGCAGCGTCATGCCGGGGGCGCGCATGTTGAAGATCGTGGTGATGAAGTTGATAGCACCTAGGATCGACGAAGCACCGGCGAGGTGAAGCGACAAGATCGCGAAATCAACGGCAGGTCCGGGATGGCCAGATGTAGAGAGCGGCGGATAGATCGTCCAGCCACCGCCAACGCCGAGGCCGCCAGGAGGACCCTCAACAAACATGGAAATCACGAGCAGGATAAGCGCCGGTGGCAGCAGCCAGAACGAGATGTTGTTCATGCGCGGGAACGCCATATCCGGCGCGCCAATCATGATCGGCACCATATAGTTGGCAAAGCCGCCGATCAGCGCGGGCATGACCATGAAGAACACCATGATGAGGCCGTGGCCCGTCACGAACACGTTGTAGGCGTGGCCATCGGCAAAAATTTGCATGCCTGGCTCTTGCAGCTCCAAGCGAATGCCGATGGAGAGCGCACCACCGATGATGCCCGCGATAATCGCGAAGATCAGGTAGAGGACGCCAATGTCCTTATGGTTGGTTGAGTAGAACCAACGTGTCCAAAAACCAGGGACATCGTCATGCGCTGTCGCGTCTGCGTAGCTCGCCATGGTGCCTCAAATCCTCATACTATGTGTCCGGTGTGGGCGCGGCGTACCGCGACCCTAAAAGTCTTGAAGTCTTAGTTCTGCGCCAACTCTGTGCCATCGGCATCATCGCGGATCATTTGCGCCAGCATGTCGTTGGCGGCGCCAAGATCATCAGCGGCCAAAGCGGCCCAGGCATCAAACTGAGGTTGGCTCACAACGCGAATAGCAATCGGCATAAAGGCATGGTCTGTGCCGCAAAGCTCAGAGCACTGACCGTAGTAGATACCTTCGCGATCGGCGCGGAACCAAGTTTCGTTGAGGCGGCCTGGCACGGCATCCATTTTCACACCGAAGGCCGGCATGGCGAAAGCGTGCAGCACATCAGCAGCGGTTACCTGCAAGCGCACAGTCGCGTTCACCGGCACGACCAAATCATTGTCGACGGCCAAGAGACGCGGGAAATCTTCTTCGGTGCCGCCGGTTTCTTCCATGCGGGCCAAACGCTCATCATCCTGAAGCATGATTTGCAGCACGTCGATATCGTTATGATCGGGATACTCATAACCCCAGTACCACTGATAGCCGGTGGCCTTGATCGTCATGTCGGCGGGCGGAACCACAGCCTCTTCCCAAAGCAAGCGGAACGATGGCACCGCGATCACGACCAGAATGATGATCGGCACAACCGTCCAAGCCACTTCAAGCATCGCATGGTGCGTGGTTTTGGACGGCGTCTTGTTGTTCTTCTCAGAGAAGCGCCAGCAGACGTAAATCATCAGAGCCAGAACAAAAATCACGATGGCCGTGATAATGATCAAAGTGAAGGTTTCAAACCACTGTATGTGTTCCATCACCACCGTGGCGGCGTCCTGGAAACTCATCGCCCATGGTGTTGGCTGCGCGGCGAAAGCCGGGGTCGCCAGCGCTACACATGCGGCTATGGTTGCGGTGATAGATGCGGCGATGCGATGCGCTATCGTCATACTGGTTATTATCTCCGAGCGATCAGGGCCTAATATGTGCGGGCGCGCCATGATGCTGGGTTCCAGCGACCGGTTGTTACCGGACGGCACGGGCGCACTTACGCCCTCCTCCTAATCGAAACCTTCCCTATCCGACTGACCATCTGATGGGAAGAGCATTGACCCATCTCAAATGCGTCATATTAGCGCCGCGCTCCCTATCCCTTGGTCGTAGATGCCGGAACTTTGCCCAGTGTCGTTAGGGCAAAGCCGTCAGAGGGCCATTTTTATCCAGGAAATCTTTCACTCAAAATCCTGCCCCTGGACGCCCTCGTCATACCGCCGCCCCATTGCTAGAGTTTGGCCATCGCTACCGCGAATCACCAAGACGTCTGTGTTAATGATCCATTTTTTGCGCTTTTCTCCGCTCCTTCTCCTGTTGGCCACTCTGTTTGTGCTGCCAGTTACCGCATCCGCACAACCGGTGGTCCGCGAGAGCTTCCAGGCATGGCAAATCCAATGCGAAACACCTGAAGGGGCACCAGCAGAGCTTTGCGCCTTGGTGCAGAATGTTGCAGCCGTCGATCGCCCCAATGTTGAATTGCGGGTCACGATCGTGCGCACGGTGGATGGGGGCGCACACATTCTGCGTGTTGCCGTTCCGCTTGGTGTGTTGCTGGATGGAGGACTTGGCCTGCGCATTGACGATACCGATATTGGCACCGCCGACTTTGCCCGCTGCCTGCCATCGGGGTGTTATGTGGAAATGATCATGGACGATGATCTGGTGACCACGCTTTCTAGCGGCGAAACCGCCTGGTTCGTTATCTTCCAAACGCCCGATGAGGGTATCGGCATTCCCATCGAGCTGCCCGGCTTTGCCGAGGGCTTTGCCGCTCTTCAATAAGTGCGTGCCAGCCGGATGCTTGACGCGCAGCCGGTGAAGGTCCACTTGGCCTTAAATGGAAGACGCTCAAGCCACGCTCCAAACGCTCGCCGATAGCGCGGCCTATAGCTCCGATCCCATTGTCCTGGTGCTTATTCTGTTGGCGGCAGGGCTGATTGCCGTTCCGATTTTCCAGCGCTTCAAGTTGGGCGCTGTTCTTGGCTATCTGGCAGCAGGGCTGGCCATCGGGCCTGCCCTCGGTCTGGTGTCAGACATCGACTCTGTTGCCACGGTTGCTGAGTTCGGCGTCGTTCTCTTCCTTTTCATTATTGGCCTGGAGCTGAAGCCAACCACGCTGTGGAGCCTGCGCAAATCGATCTTCGGCTCCGGCAGCGGGCAGATGTTGGGCTCCACGCTTTTGCTCTCCGGCGTGGCGATCCTGCTTGGGTTCTCCTGGACCAGCGCGCTGATCATCGGCTGGGCCCTGGCCCTTTCCTCCACAGCCATTGCGTTGGCCATTCTCGATGAACGCCATGAGCGCGAGACACCTCATGGCAAGGCCACGTTCGGCATCTTGCTGTTCCAAGATCTCACCGTTGTGCCATTGCTTGCTCTAGCCTCCATCCTCGCCCCACGCGGCGATGGTGGTATGGGCCTGGGCGAGGTAGGCGTTGCGCTGGGCGCCGTTGCCGCCCTGGTGGTGATTGGTCGCTTCGTGCTGAACCCACTGTTCCACGTTCTGGCTAAAACTGGCGTGCGCGAAGTGATGACCGCCGGCGCACTGATGATCGTGCTCGGCGCTGCCTTTGTGATGGAGCAGGCCAACCTTTCCACTGCACTTGGCGCACTGATTGCTGGCGTGATGCTGTCTGAAAGTGATTTCCGCCACCAATTGGAAGCCGATATTGAGCCCTTCCGCGGGCTTCTGATGGGCCTGTTCTTCCTGGCCGTCGGTCTTTCCATCGATCTGGACGTTTTGATCGATCAGTTCCTGGTGATCGTCGCGATCACGGTCGCAGGCCTCATCATCAAGCTTGGCGTTACCTATGTGGTGATGCGGATGATGGGCGAGAATCACGCCGCAGGCGTGAAAACCACCGCCTATGTGTGCCAATTCGGTGAGTTTGGTTTCGTTGTTTTTGGTGTGGCATTGGTTGGTGGCCTGATCGATGGGCCGACACAAAGCATTCTGGCCTGCGCGGTGGCGCTTTCTATGGCGTTGACGCCGGTCCTGATCAACGCCGCTTATGCCCTGACCAAGGGCAAGGCGGGCGAAGCGATGGAGGAAGACTATTCCTCCGCCCAGGCCCGCGTTTTGATCATCGGCTTTGGCCGGTTTGGCCAGTTCGTCTCGCAGACGGTGCAGGCCGGTGGTGAGCGGGTCACCGTTATCGACACTGACGCAGATCGTATTCGCGATGCCAAACGCTTCAAGGCGCGCATCTATTATGGCGACGGAACACGGCTTGATATTCTGGCAGCAGCAGGGCTCGCGCGTGCCGATATTCTGGCTGTCTGTACTGATGGTCGCGCCACAACAACGCGGATTGTGGAGGCTGTGCGGGAGCGGTACCCAGACCTGCCGATCTATGCGCGAGCTTATGATCGCGGCCATGCGCTAGAACTTTTGAAGATTGGCGCCACTGAGACCGTGCGTGAAACATTCCACTCCTCCATTGAGATGGGGCGGCAGGTTTTGCTTGAGCTTGGCATCCCTGAAGATGAAGCTGATTTCCGTGTGGCAGACGTCCAAGCGCGTGACGAAAAGCGCTTTGCCATGCAAGCCGAGGATGGGATTCTTGCCGGCGTCGATTTGGTCTATCCAACCGGCCAGGCGGTTCCAAAACCCAAGCCGATGTTCGACCCGGTTCCCGAACCGCTGATTGAGACAGAAGGCGAAGCCGAAGCCCTATCGCCGGAAACTGAAGCCATCACCAAGGACAACAGCTAGATGGCAGACGCCAAGACTTCCGACAAAGCCGAGACAGATGACGACACCACACCACGGTTCGTCACCGGCTCAACGATGCGCCATACCATCGTGATGACGGCTACTGGGTCGATTGGCTTGGTGGCGATCTTTATCGTTGATTTCGCCAACCTCTTTTACATCGCGCAGCTCGGTGAAACCGAACTGGCGGCCGCCATCGGCTATGCTGGCACATTGATGTTTTTCATCACGTCCGCCGCCATCGGCACAACGATTGGCATCACGGCGCTGGTTTCGCGCGCACTTGGTGGGGGCGACAAAGATAGGGCCAAGCAAGTTGCCGGAACCGGACTGCTTTTCATCTTTGCGCTGATCAGCGTGCTCAGCCTCACCTGTTGGCTTTTTCTGGAATCCCTTCTCTCAGGTCTTGGTGCAACAGGGCTGACGCTCGAAGTGGCCATCGGGTTCCTTCAGATTGTCATCCCATCCATGCCGCTGCTGGCGCTAGGCATGGCGATGTCTGGCCTTTTGCGCGCTGTGGGCGATGCCAAACGCGCGATGTATGTGACGTTGGGCGCAGGCATCGCAGCGGCCATCATGGATCCGATCTTCATCTTCGCGCTTGATATGGGCGTGAACGGCGCCGCTGTTTCCACCACTTTGTCGCGCTTTGCCCTGCTTGGTATGGGCATCTATGGCGCTATGAAGGTGCACGACCTTGTGACCCTGCCGAGCCAGGAGTCGCTGCGCATGCATATGAGCGGATTGGTGGCCATCGCTCTGCCGGCCATCATGACCAATGTCGCAACACCCGTGGGCAACGCGATTGTGACCCGCGCCATCGCGCCGTTCGGTGATGATGCCGTGGCAGGGTGGGCAATTGTCGGCCGGATCATTCCGGTCGCGTTCGGCGCGATCTTTGCGCTGTCAGGTGCGGTTGGCCCAATCCTCGGTCAGAACTATGGCGCTGGGCGGATCGACCGGGTTCAGCGTGCCTTCATGGATGCGCTGATCTTGATCCTAGCCTACTGCGCTGTGGTTTGGGCGATCTTGTTCATCGCGCGCGACCCCATTGTAGCGCTGTTCGAGGCAGACGGCGATGCAGCCGGGCTGGTGATCCTGTTCTGCACCTATGTAGCAGCAAGCTTCATCTTCAACGGCGCCCTGTTTGTGGCCAACGCATCGTTCAACAATCTTGGCTTTGCCACCTATTCCACTGTGTTCAACTGGGGCAAAGCGACCATCGGCACGCTGCCGTTCGTCTGGCTGGGCGCACAGATGCAGTGGGGCGGCGGCGGCGCGCAAGGCGTGCTGATCGGGCAAGCCATGGGATCGGTTGTTTTTGGTCTCGCAGCGGTGGTCACAGCCTATCTGGTGATGCAAAAACTGGAACCACCCAAAGGCGATACACCTGTTGTTGCCCACAGGCCCGAGCCCGCACCCTTTGCCTCAGGCAAGGCGGCGAGCTGATTTGGTTGGAGCTCTTAGGCGCCCTTGTTCACCGGTTGGCGCTTGCCACCACCGAGCACCAGCACATTGCCAAAGATAGCAAGCGCGACGCCGATAAAGGCAAACACGGTCCATTGATAGCCTTCAAACAGCGTTGACGAAGCCAGCGCAATGAGCGGGAAAATCACCGTCGCGTAGGATGCGCGCGCGCCACCGATCCGCCCAAGCAGTGTTAGATAACTCCAAAAGGCAATGACGGAGGAGAACACCGCCAGCCAAACCAGGGAGCCAATGTACTCCGCCGTCGGCTCAATGGCGAAAGTGTGGCCTTGCACGAACGCCAAAACGAACAGCCAAATGACACCGTAAAGCATGCCCCAGGCATTGGTGGCGAGAATGGGCAGTCCGCGTTTTTGTGCCCGTGCGGACAGCACATTGCCAGTGCAGAAAAACAATGTGCCGCAGATGCAAAGACCCAGCCCAAAAAGCACGTCGCGGTTGAGCGTGGTGCCTGTGATTTCTGGCCAGAACAGAAACCCAATGCCCAGCGCGCCCAGCACCGCCCCTGCCAACCGACGTGGCTCGGCACGCTGCCCCATAAACGTAATGCCGATCAGAAAATTGATGATCGAGGCGAGCGAGAAAACCACCGCCAACAGACCTGCGGTGATCTCAATGCCGCCATAGTAGAAAAACAGGAAATTGGTGGAGAAGATAAAGAACCCCATGGCCGCGAAAAGCGCATGGTCGCGTAGCGCAAACCGCATGCGCTGGCCCGCCCAAAGCGCCCAGGCAAAGACCAAAACACCGGCGAGAGCAAACCGCCAAACCAGCGAAACCTCCGGCGCGATGGTACCCAGCTGCATGCGCAGCGCCAGCCAGCTGGTGCCCCAGACAAAGCAGGTGATGACGTAGAGCGAGTAGTCGTAACGCTCCAAGGCTGCATCGCCTGAGCCCGTGCTAGAAGGGGTGGATTGTGTTGTCACGAAAAGAAGCCACTTTGGGAGTAAGAGCGAGACCTCCCTTCTCATGAAAGTGTCTGTATGACCACCTCACCTGCGTTGACCGATCTTCCCAGTCCAGACCTCCCCAAGCTTGGTCTTGCGTTAGGGGGCGGTGGCGCGCGCGGCCTGTCACACATCACCGTTTTGGATGTGATCGAGGAGCTTAACCTACCTATCGCCTGCGTTGCTGGCACGAGCATCGGTTCGATTATCGGTTGGGGCGTTGCATCGGGCCTTTCTGTGGGCGCGATGCGCACATTTGTCCTGGAAACTGCCGAAACTCGCGAAGTTGCTGCGCGGGCCTGGAAAATGCGACCGAAGGGATGGGATCAGTTTTCAAAATGGTTTGAGTTGCAACTTGAACCCGAAGCGGTGTTGGACGCCTTTATGCCCGATGGTCTAGCCGAGAACTTTGATCAGCTGGTCCTGCCGCTGGCAGTGGTGGCAACAGACTATTATGGCTGGCACGCACGGGTGATGACCGAAGGGCCAATCGCTCCGGCCGTGGCGGCCAGCATCGCCATTCCCTTCGTCTTCAAGCCTGTTGTGCTTGATGGTCGCGTGCATGTGGATGGCGGGGTGGTGAACCCGCTGCCAACAGATGCCCTTGATGCATGCGACTTGGTGGTGGCTGTGGATGTTGTCGGCGGTCCGAAACCAGAGGGTGAAAATGGCGGCGGAAGCCTGGATGCGCCACCGTCGCAGATGGATTCCATTTTCGGGGCGATGCAGATCGGCATGCAAACCATCACAAGGAAGCTGCTTGAGCTACGCCCGCCGGATGTGTTGATCATCCCACCTATAGCCGAGTTTCAGGTGCTTGATTTTGTCAAGGCCCCTGAGATTTTGGCGGCCTCCGATGCCCAGCGAGATACCATAAAACGCAACATCAGCGAGGCAGTCGACCTTTGGGTGAAGACGCGAGCCTAGTGCAGAGAGAACCGGCAGTCAGCCTTGAAAGGCTTTCAGTTCTGCAACAAATGCATCAACTGCGTTTGAGTATCGGCCCTCAACCACATCCTCCTGCGCGATGGTCAGCGACGTGACCAATGGCACAGGCAAAAGATCATTGACGAAATCCACCGCCTTTTCTGAAGGGGAATGTCCGCCGCAGGTCAAAAGCAAGGCTGTATGCCCCGGCAATTGCGGCCTCTGCGCGAGAAAAGAGCGCAACGGTAAGGACGGATAGCTCGTCCAGATGGGTGCGCCTAAAATGACCAGATCGTAGTCGTCAAACGCGATGTCCGGCACCTCGATCGCTGGCAACCGACCTTTCACGCTGTCATAGCCAGCCAGAAGATAGCGCAACCATCCAGATTGGTAGCGTGGACATGTGATCTGCGCGACCTCGGCGCCGAGCGCTGCTTGCAGAGCAAGGGCGATTTTTGCCGTCGTGCCGGTCCGCGAATGGTAAAGGACCAAGGATTTCATCGTCTAGGGCCGCTCCGGTTCAGACCCCAATTTCATTGACCTGATGTCTTAGAGACATTGGCAAAACCGACCAGAGATTGAGAGACCTAAAGCCACGAGCGTTCGGTGGGATACGGCCCTCAACCACTGCGATTTTTACAGGGGCAAGACCAAATTCGCCCATCTTGTGCTGCCAACCATTGACCGGGGTCAATGGGCCTGGCGTCCACTTAAGACGGCTGGAAAAGTCAGCCCTGCCAGCGCCGGACCGGACGGTCTACTTCGTACCGAACATCCGGTCACCGGCATCACCAAGGCCGGGCACGATGTAGCCATGGTCGTTGAGGCGTTCGTCGATCGCGGCTGTCACAACCGGCACATCGGGATGGTTTTTCGTGAAACGCTCAACGCCTTCCGGCGCAGCAAGCAGGCAGACGAAGCGAATGTTATGCGCGCCACGCTCTTTCAGTTTTGTCACCGCTGCTGACACCGAATTGGATGTGGCCAACATCGGGTCAAGCACGATGACGAGACGGTCCGATAGGTCTTCAGGCGCTTTGAAATAGTACTCCACCGGCTGAAGCGTTTCAGGATCACGGTAAAGGCCAATATGGGCCACACGGGCGGCGGGCACCAGGTCAAGCATACCTTCCAGCAAGCCATCACCGGCGCGTAACACCGAGGCGAACACCAGTTTTTTGCCAGACAGCTTCGGGGCCATCATCTTTTGGATTGGCGTTTCGATCTCGACCTCTTCGGTCACCAGATCGCGCGTTGTTTCGTAGCAAAGCAGATGGGAGATTTCGAACAACAACCGACGAAATGAGGCGGTGGAGGTGTTCTTGTCCCGCATCAAGGTGAGCTTGTGCTGGATCAGCGGGTGATCGACAACGGTGACGCCTTGCATGCGGGGCTCCTTTGGATGTGGGTGGCCCTGTTCATGCCCAACCGGTTAAGCGCTGGCAAGCGCCTCATCCAGTTTGCCCAACAGTTTTTGCCGTGTCGGCTCATCCACAAAGGCCGCCTCCAGCGCGTTGCGCGTAAGCATGGCGCGTATGGCTGTCTCGTCATCACCCAAAAGCTGCACCATCGTCTCCACATCTTTGGCCAGTGTGGTGTGGAAATGCGGTGGGTCATCGGAGTTGGCAGTAAGCTTGATGCCCGCGTCGTAAAGCCGTTTGGCCGGGTGCGTGGCTTGGCTTTCCACCGCCTTCAAGACGATGTTGGAAACCGGGCAGACTTCCAGCGTGATGCCTTTTTCTGCGATCTCTGCCATCAGCGCTTCATCTTCGGCGGCGCGAATGCCGTGGCCGATGCGTGTCACGCCCAATGAAATTGCATCGCGGATGGTCGGTGGACCTGTCCATTCCCCAGCGTGGGCGGTGAGGCCAAGACCAGCTTGCCCACAACGTGCGAAAGCGTCTTTGGCATCGCGCAATGATCCGGCGACCTCACTGCCTGCAATACCAAACCCGGTAATCAGCGGATTGGTCTTGGCGGCCTCAATGGCGATATCAGCCGCACGGTTGATGGCGTCGGTACCGAAATGACGAACACCCGTCGGCACCATACGGCTGATGATGCCGTGGTCGGCTTCGGCGCGTTTGATACCGTCGGTTAGTGCATCCAGATAGGCTAGCGGGTCGACCCCCGCCTGCTCAGCATGATCGGTGGAGGAGAAGGTCTCGGAGTAGATTGCGCCCTGTGATGCCAGATCGGACGCATAGGCATAGGCGAGATTGCTGTAGTCCTCCGCCCGCGTGAACACGCTGGCCACCCGGTCATAGGCCCCCAAAAAACTATCAAAATCGGTCCAGACGTAGCCATCGTCTCCGTTGATGAGGCCAGTGATGTCTTGCCCGTTGCGGTGGGCAAGCTCTCGCACCAGATCGGTCGGCGCCGCGCCTTCGATGTGACAGTGAAGTTCGGCAAGTGGGATCACAGGATCGATGTTCCGTGTTGGCCAGCAGGCAGGTTCAACCATTTGGCTGCCGTTTCACCGATGTCAGCGAATGTGGTGCGCACGCCTGCCGGGCCGGGCTCTAGGCCCTTTGCGAGCATCAGCACTGGCACGCGCTCGCGGGTGTGGTCGGTGCCAACCCAGCTGGGATCGTTGCCATGGTCAGCGGTCAGGATAAGCAAATCGCCTTCTTTCATAGCATCTGTGAAACGGGGCAGTTGGCGATCAAACCGTTCCAGCGCATCGGCATAGCCTGGGATGTTGCGACGATGGCCGAACTCAGAGTCGAACTCGACGAAATTGGCAAATACCAGATCGCCATCTTGCGCGGCTTTATCGCCTTCCAACGTGCCCATCAGCACATCGAACAAAGCCTCAATGCCAGGCACTTTGCGCACCTCATCAATGCCGTGCATAGCAAAGATATCGCCCAACTTGCCGAGCGCGATGACACGGTTACCTGCGTCCTGCACACGGTTGAGCACCGTCGGTTCAGGCGGTGGTACCGCATAGTCTTTGCGGTTGGCGGTGCGCTTGAACGTCTCTATCGTTTCGCCGACAAACGGGCGTGCAATCACGCGACCAATGTTCAGCGGATCGATCAGTTTGCGCGCAACTTTGCAAATCTCATACAGCCGCTCGAGGCCAAAATGCTCCTCGTGCGCAGCGATCTGGAAAACAGAATCCGCCGAGGTGTAGACGATCGGTTTACCGCTCGCGATGTGCTCAAGACCATACTCGGCGATCACCACCGTGCCCGATCCGTGCTCGTTGCACAGCGTGCCAGGCAGGCCCGCTTGGCTGATGAAGGCCTGCATCAGATCGTCAGCAAAGGCCGGCTTGGTGTCTGGAAAGTAGCCCCAGTCAAAGGGTACAGGCACCCCTGCAATTTCCCAGTGGCCCGACGGCGTATCCTTGCCGTTGGACACCTCAGTGGTGGCGGCATAACGCCCTTTGATCGTGTCTGTTCCCAGGTTGGGTGGCACGGTGCCAGATGCAAGTTCGACCGATTTGCCAAGCCCTAAGCGGGTCAGATTGGGCAGGTCTAGGGGACCGGAGCGCAGACCTTCCTTGTCGCCGTTCCCTGCGGCGCAGGCTTCAGCGATATGACCAACCGTGTTGGCGCCGGTATCAGGCGTGTCATGGTTGAAAAAAGCATGGGCATCTGGAGCGCCGCCAATGCCGACGCTGTCGAGCACAACCAGAAAAACGCGAGGCATCAGGCATCTCCCGCAGAAGGGGCAAGCGTGGGCGCAAGGCGTCGGTAAATGTTTGCACGCGGTGCGGGCGCATCGCCAAACGTGATCGCAGCGGTAACACGGCGGGCCGCCTCCTCTGCGCTGGCCTCATCGCGAGCGAGCACACGGGCGAGCGGATCGCCTTTGGAGAGACATGCGCCAACATCGGTGATCTGGGTGAGGCCGACAGCATGATCGATGGGGTCAGCTGGGTTGGTGCGTCCGCCGCCCAGCGCGACCACAGCGTTGCCGATGGCCCGTGTGTCCATCGCGCTGACTGTTCCGCTGACGGGTGCTGGAACATCGATGGCAATCGGTGCATCGGGCAGATGGTCCTGGTAGCGCTCTACGAAATCGGATGGTCCGCCAAGCAGTGTCACCATTTCACTGAATTTCTCAGCTGCTTTGCCGGAATCCAAAGCCTCAGCGACTTTGGCTAGGCTCTCTGCTTCGCTGACCAAGTCGCCAAGCACCAGCATGTCAGCGCACAAGGACAGTGTGATCTCGCGAACCCTTGGGTCTTGAGCAGCACCTGTCAGGAATTCTACCGCGGTTGCCACCTCCACCGCATTGCCCGCAGCGTGGCCAAGCACCTCATTCATGTCGGTGAGCAGTGCGGACGTTTTGGTGCCCGCGCCATTGGCAACAGCGACGAGGCTTTCAGCCAACTCTTCAGACTGTTCGTGGCTGGGCATGAAAGCGCCGGAGCCTGACTTCACATCCAGCACCAGGCCATCGAGGCCGGCGGCGAGCTTTTTCGACAGGATGGACCCTGTGATGAGGTCGATGCTCTCCACCGTCGCGGTCACATCGCGGATGCCGTAAAAGCGCTTGTCCGCGGGCGCGAGCGATGCGGTTTGTCCGATGATGGCGCAGCCACACGCTTCGGTGACTTTGCGAAACGTCTCATTATCCGGTTGGGTCGTGTAGCCGGGGATGGAGTCCATTTTGTCCAGCGTACCGCCGGTGTGGCCAAGGCCGCGCCCGGAAATCATCGGCACATAACCACCGCAGGCCGCCACGATGGGCGCGAGCATCAGCGAGAGATTATCGCCCACACCACCGGTGGAATGCTTGTCGAGTGCTGGGCCATTGAGATGGCTCCAATCGAGCACATCGCCAGAATCCCGCATAGCAAGGGTCAGCGCAACGCGCTCGTCCATCTCCATGCCACGGAAAAACACCGCCATTGCAAAGCTAGAAATCTGCGCGTCGGTCACCGCACCATTGGTCATGCCGTCTACGAGGAAGGCAATCTCTTCAGCGCTCAGCGTGCCGCCATCGCGTTTTTTGGCAATCAGTTCTTGGGGTAGGTAGGCCATGGCCGACTCTGTCAGTGTTCGGCCAAATCGGCAACCACAGCACGGATGAGTTTGGTGAGGTTGGGCACAATGGTCGCGCCAACATCTTTGGTTTCGTGATGCGACAGGGCCTCACCTGTCATGCCTGCACCGAGGTTGGTGATGGAGGAAATCGCCAGCACCTTCAGGCCATGGAATCGCGCCAGGATCGTTTCTGGCACGGTGGACATGCCGACCGCATCCATGCCGAGTGCGCGCGCCATGCGAATTTCAGCAGGCGTCTCAAAGCTTGGCCCCAAAAACCAACCATAAACACCTTCGTGGAGTACGACGCCTTCGGCCTCAGCGAGCTGTTTGGCACGACCACGCCAAGCTGGATCATAGGCATCGACCATGTTGGCAAACCGCGCGTCACCCTCAACGCCAATCAGCGGATTGCGGCCAGAAAAGTTGATGTGATCATTGATCAGCATCAGCGAGCCTGGCGCCATCTCTTCGCGCAGACTGCCAGCGGCGTTGGTGAGGATCAGGCTTTCCACGCCAAGGCCTTTGAGCGTTGCGAGCGGAACAGACATGGCATCCGCCTCGCCCGTCTCATAGGCATGGACACGGCCGGCCAGCACAGCGACTTGAACGCCCGCCAGCTTGCCGATCACCAGGTCGGCGGCGTGGCTGGACACCGTCGAATGGGGAAAGTGCGGCAGGTCAGTGTAGGGAAGGCGTACCGCATCTTCGATCTCATCAACCAGCCCGCCCAGACCGGAACCCAAGACAAGACCGAGTTTTGGCGCGGCATTGGGCAAGCGCGCGCGGATGACGGAAACGGCATCAGACATATCAGTCGTCTTTCAAATTAAACGCGTGGGGCAGAAGATCGCCAACCGTCGTTTCCAGCATGATGTCATGCGGCGAGACGATGATCACCGGCATGGCAGCGTTTTGGGCAAACTCAGCCAGGCGTTGTCGGCACCCACCGCAGGGCGAGGCCATCCCCCACGGTTCACTGTCGGCCTGAGTGTCGGTTTTACCACCGGCCACCGCCACGGCTTTGATTGTTCGAGCACCGGCCAGAGCCATCGCAGCAATCGCGCCCGCCTCTGCACAACTGCCAAGCGGGTAAGCCGCATTTTCCACATTGCATCCGGGATAGATCACGTCATCTTCAGCGAGCACAGCTGCACCGACACGGTAGTTGGAGTAGGTGGCATAGGCTGTTTCGCGCGCTTGGCGCGCCGCGTCGATCAACGCGGTTTTTTGTGTCGCATCCATGTCTAACGCTCTTTCACATAAGGCACGCCACCGGCTTTCGGCGGATCAGCCCGGCCAATGAAACCAGCCAGAAGCACAACGGTGAGAATGTATGGCAGCGCCTGAATGATCTGCACGGGGACCTCGCCGATGATGGCAAACTCATAACCCTGCAAGCGAATGCCCAACGCTTCCAGGAAGCCAAAGAGCAGACATGTGTAGAGCACTGGCACTGGTTTCCACTTGGCAAAAATCAACGCCGCCAACGCAATAAAGCCTTTGCCGGCGGCCATGTTGGGCACAAAACTCGCCGACTGCGCGGTGGAGAGATAGGCGCCTGCCAATCCGCACAAGGCACCGCAGATAATGACGGCTTGATAGCGCATCAGCGTGACCGAGATGCCAGCGGTATCAACAGCGGCGGGATTTTCGCCAACCGCGCGCAAACGCAGGCCAAAACGGGTGCGAAAAACCACGAACCAGGTGATCGGTATGGCAAGGAAACCCATATAGACCAGCAGATTATGCCCTGAGATGAGGTCGAAGTAGATCGGCCCAATGAACGGCACATCCTGTAAGGCTTCCGCCGCAGGCCATGTGATGGGCGTGAAGCGTGCCTCATCATCCAGGCCCGGCGTGCGTCCACCGCGCTGGAAATAAGCATGGCCGATAAGCGCTGTCAGACCGGCAGCCAAAAAGTTGATCGCCACGCCGGAGACGATCTGGTTGCCGCGCGCCGTGATGCAGGCAAAGCCATGAACCAGAGCCAACATGACTGAAACCAAGATGGCCGATCCCAAGCCCAGCCACACATTGCCGGTGACAGCGCCGATGGCAGCAGCGGCAAAAGCGGCGGCGAGCATCTTGCCTTCAAGGCCAATGTCAAAAATGCCTGAACGCTCTGAGTAAAGCCCGGCGAGCGCTGCAAACAGCAACGGAATGGACAACCGAACGGTAGAGTCGAGAAGCAGTATGAAGCTTTGGAAACTGTCCATGGCTCTACTCCGCTGCCTGGCTGGACGCGGCGGAGGCCTCACGGGCTTTGCGGCGATCATACAGCGTGTTGAAGAAACCAACGATGGCCGGGCGGAACAAACCCTCAAGAGCACCAGCAAACAAGATCACCAGACCCTGAATGGCGATGATCATGTCGCGGGTGATCGACGGCATTGAGAAGGCAAGCTCAGCGCCGCCTTGGTAGAGAGCACCAAAAAGAAGGGCTGCCAGAACGATACCAATCGGATGAGCGCGACCCATAAGCGCCACCGCGATGCCGACAAAGCCTGCACCTCCGGCAAACTCCAAAATCAGACGACCATGCACGCCCATGATTTCGTTGATCGCCATCATGCCGGCAAGACCACCGGAAATGGCCATGGCGATCATGATGAGACGCGGTGGGCGCATGCCCGCATACACAGCTGCGGTGGGGTTTTGGCCGAGCGTTCGCATGCGGTAGCCAAGGCGCGTGCGCCAAATAAGCACCCACACCAGGAAAGCCATGATGAGCGCCAAGAAAAGCGAAATGTTGGTTTGTGCGCCGCCAAGGTTCATGCCGAACCAGTCGAAGAACCAGTCGATGCGCGGGATGCGGCCACCCTCTTCGAAGGTGCGCGACTCCGGCGCCATCGATCCTGGCTGGCGGAACACATTGACCAGCATGTAGGTCATCAATGCCGCAGCGATGAAATTGAACATGATGGTGGTGATGACGATGTGGCTGCCGCGCTTGGCTTGCAGATAGCCGGGCACAAACGCCCAAAAGGCACCAAAGGCCGCACCGGCCATAATCGCGAAAGGCGCGGTGATCCACCACGGCACCAGCCGGTCTAAGAACAGACAAACAAGCGCGACACCAAGGCCAGCTACATAGGCTTGGCCTTCGCCGCCAATGTTGAACAATCCAGCATGAAAGGCGACGGCCACCGCGAGGCCGGTGAAGATGAAATTGGTTGCATAGTAAAGCGTGAAGCCCAGCCCTTCGCCGTAACCGAAGGCGCCAAACAGCATCAGCTCAACGGCTTCCAGCGGGTTCTCGCCAACGGCGATCACCACAAGGCCTGCGACAAGGAATGCAGCCGCCAGATTGAGCAGCGGGATTAGACCGAAATCAACCCAGCGGGGAAGTTCGCCTCTGCTCATGAAACCCTCACGTCAAAACGCCGTCGGCTCATCCCTTGCCCCGTTGTTCTAGATAGCCCTGCTCAACAAGATGGCTGCGCAGAAATGCGACAAAGCCAACCTCGCGCTTGTCGGCGTCCGCACATTCCCAAAGAGACCCACCATCAACGCAAATCTCGTAGACAGCGTCACTGGCAACGTTCATCTGTTCAAGCGTTGCCAGCGCCTCTTCGCCTCGACCCAGTCGCGCTTCGATGCCTGCCCAACCGGCCAGCCGACCCGGCTCGCCGCTCATCGCTGAAGGGCTGTCAAAACGCTGAAGCTGGCTTTCAAAGGTCAGGTAGAGGTCGGGATTATCGGAAATGTCGACCGGCTCGCCATCGCGCAGGGTGAAAAACCGTGGTGGAGGCGCCGAGCAGGCGTAGCAATCAAAGGTGTAGAGAAAGCTCTGATCGGCCACTTCGATCTCACCGAAACCGTTCTCATCGGCATCCCACACTGTGTAACCGCCATCAAACAGGCCAAGTTCATGGACCTGCCATGCGCCATCAGGCGACAGAGCAGCGATCTGAATGCGGTCACAGCAGTGCGCACCGCCGGTGTAACTTGATGCAATCAGTTCCGGCTCAGGTGTCGATGGATCGATGTTCACCAGCCGCATGCTGGCTGGCAAGAACGAGTAGAAGCTTGGCTCACCTTCAAAGCGCAACACTTCGCCGCGGGCATCTTCAAGAATGTAGATCGGCGTTATGGCGCTATCACTGTTGGCCTGCGCTTCCATGCGGGCGGTGATGCCGTCAAGCGTCAGTGTGTTGGGCCCTGTTTCGCTGAATTCGTCCAGCGCGATGCCCCGCACCGGATCCGGCTCACTTGCTGGCGAGGCGCTTGGCCCTTTTTGAGCAAGCGTTGGTGTTGCGATCAGACTCAGGGCCGCGGCGAGGGCGAGCGCACGGTTCCTGGTGCCGCTCATTGCGCAGCCTCCGCCGGTTGGTCCTGGTTGGCAGCACCGTCGATGCCAGCCATCATCAGACCGATTTCGTTCTCATCGGTTTCACCAGGCAAGCGCTCGCCAACGATCTCGCCACCACACATCACAAGGATGCGGTCGGACAGACCGAAAATCTCGTCCAGCTCCACCGAAACCAAAAGCACCGCTTTGCCCGCATCACGCATGGCGATGAGCTGTTTGTGGATGAACTCAATGGCGCCGATATCCACGCCGCGGGTCGGTTGCCCTACGAGCAGCACATCCGGGTCCTGCTCCATCTCGCGCGCGATGACGATTTTCTGCTGATTGCCGCCTGAAAAATTCGCGGTTTTCAAGCGGCAGTTGGGCGGACGGATGTCGTATTTTTCAATCTGCGCTTTGGCGTGATCACGCACCGCATCAACGTCCAGAACGAACTTTCCGCCAATATCATCGTGGTCATGGTAACCGAGGACGGCGTTCTCGTTTTCCTCAAAGCTTTTCACCAAACCCATGCGCAAGCGGTCTTCAGGCACATGACCCATACCAAGATGCCGCGCTTCAGCCGGGTCGCCTGTGTGTGAAAGGGTTTTGCCGTTGATCATCACAGAACCGGATGACGGTGCGACAATTCCCGACACTGCCTCCAGCAGCTCCGATTGACCATTGCCGGACACGCCTGCAATGCCGACAATCTCGCCACGGCGTACGGTGAAGGAAACGTTCTTCACACGGTCTACGCCAAACTTATCGGTGACGGTGAGGTCTTTCACCTCCAGAGCCGCTTCGGTCGGATTGGCCTCGCCCTTGTCCACTTCCAGCAACACGCGGCGGCCGACCATCTGCTCGGCGATTTCCGATGGGCTGGTGTCTGCGGTTTGAAGGGTTGCCACCATCGCACCGCGTCGCATCACCGACACTTCATCAGTCACGGCCATGATCTCACGCAGCTTGTGGGTGATCAGCAGGATGGTTTTGCCTTGATCGCGCAACTGACGCAGAATCTTAAAGAGATTGTCCGCCTCTTCAGGCGTCAGCACACCAGTCGGCTCATCGAGGATCAGAATATCAGCGCCGCGATAGAGCGCCTTCAAGATTTCCACACGCTGTTGAAGACCCACTGAAAGCTCCGACACGATGGCGTCGGGATCAACGGTCAGGCCATAGGTGTCGCTGAGATGTTTGAGGTCTTTTCGAACCTTTTCACGCCCGGCTTGGAGGAGTGCGGCGCCTTCGGCACCCAGCATGACGTTTTCAATAACGGTAAAATTATCAACCAGCATGAAGTGCTGGTGCACCATGCCAATGCCGTGGGCGATGGCATCGTTGGACGAGCGGATCGACACCTTTTGCCCGCCGACAAAGATGTCTCCATCGTCGGCTTCATAGAAGCCATACAAAATGGACATGAGGGTGGATTTGCCAGCACCATTTTCACCCACAATGCCGTGGATGGACTGGCGCGCGACTTTCAAATCGATGTGCTTGTTGGCGTGAACAGCGCCAAAGCGCTTGTCGATGTTGCGCAGTTCGATGGCCAGCGTACCCGGTTGGGCGACTGGCGCATCTTTGGATGCAGCGATGGTTGCTTCTGTCACGGCTTATTGCCCTGCCGATTTACGACAATGGCCGATCCCAACCTGTGGGACCGGCCATCATCACAAGACTTTAGGAGTCTGTTGCTGGGCAGGTGTTGTCGGCCATGTAGTCATGGACAACAACTTCACCGGAAATGATGGCCTGCTTGGCTTCTTCGACGATGGCGCGCATCTCATCGGTGATGAGGCCTTCGTTGTTTTCATCCAGCGCCCAGTCAACACCACCTTCAGCAAGACCGAGAACTTCAAAACCATTGGTCCATTCGTCGTTCTGCGCGTCGGTGAACGCATCAGCAACGGCAACGTCCACGCGCTTGAGCATAGATGTCAGAACCGAACCTGGCTGCAAGCCATTCTGGTTGGAGTCCACGCCGATGCCCAAAATGCCCGCATCGGCTGCAGCCTGAAGCACACCAATACCAGTGCCTCCAGCAGCATGGAACACAACGTCAGCACCTGCGGAAACATGGCTTTGGGTGATTTCGCCGCCGCGCACTGGATCGTTCCAAGCCGCGCCGGTTGTGCCGGTCATTGCCGTCAACACTTCTGCGTCCGGTTCAACCGACAAAACGCCTTCAGCATAGCCGCAGGCAAAGCGGCGGATCAGTGGAATGTCCATGCCGCCAACAAAACCAACGGTGTCAGACTCTGAAGCCATGGCAGCAAGCACGCCAACCAAGTAAGAGCCTTCGTGCTCTTTGAAGACGATGGAGCGCACGTTTGGCTGATCAACTACCATGTCAACAATGGCAAAGCGCGTGTCGGGGAATTCCTGGCTTACCGCTTCAACAGCGGAGCCATGCGAGAAGCCGATGGCAATAACCGGATCGTGGCCGCGGCGGGCAAAGTTGCGCAGGGCCTGCTCACGCTGGCTGTCGTTCTGGATTTCGAAATCGACAAACTCGATACCGGTTTCTTCTTGGAACGCCTGGGCGCCGGTGTAAGCTGCCTGGTTGAAGCTTTCATCGAAACGGCCACCAAGGTCGTAAACGACCGCAGGGTTGATGTCCTCGGCGATGGCGGGAACTGTGAGAAGCGCACCCAGGGCCGCTGTGGCAAGCAGTTGTTTGATCATGTATTCACCTCCGTTGAGGCCCTTGTGGGCCTGCCCTTACCGGTGGCTTTTGTTGGTTCTTGCAACACCGGCCGGGCGTTAAGCTGTTCAGCTTTGAAAGCTACCGAGAGGTATTCTTTCAAAAAGCTGGCAGCGACCCTAAGCCATTGGGCACAGAGAGCAAGAGGGTGCCGCATTCGCCACAGCGACATGTTGCCCACAACCTGTAGGCGAACCGCCGCTCCTCATGCGGACTATATGGCCGGAGGCTACGCCCGGTGATCGTCGTCAAAGCATCCAGGATCGAAGGGCAAATCGCCCAATTGTCGTTGATCCATGGATTGGAGGGCCGGGTGGGAAAGCGGGTCAGCGCGATAGCGCAGCCGTTCCATCAGTCGTTGGCATGTGCGGATGCGCACCTTGCGATCCTGGTAGCGGTGCGCTGATTGTTTCAAAATACGGTAGAATGATTTTAGCATAGCTGTATTGCTAAACCTATTTCCCCATATTTCCATGGATATATCGAGAAGTCTGATATAGATTTTCTATATGAACATTCTCAATCAAATCCATCTCAATGGCCTACGCGCCATCGAAGCGGTGGGGCGGCACGGCAATCTTTCCGCCGCCGCTGACGAACTGGGCGTAACCCCAGGCGCGGTGAGCCAACAGATATTAAAGGTCGAAAAACAGTTGGACCGGCGCTTCTTTGAGCGAACGCCAAAAGGGTTGGAACCGACCGTGTTGGGCGCCAAAGCACTGCCCTATTTGAGCGCCGGTATGCGCGACCTTGCCGCAGGTGCAGACGTCATGCGCGGCGATCAGGATGACCGGCTTATTTTATCCGTACCGCCCGTCTTCGCGGCCAAGTGGTTGGTGTGGCGGTTGGGGCGATTTCATGATGCCCATCCCCATGTGACAGTTCGTGTCGACGCGACAATGAAGCTGGTGGATATGCCCACGTCCGATGTTGATCTGTGCGTCAGGGTCAGCAGCCAGGACTGGGCTGACATGAATGCCACGCATTTGCTGCGGCAACGAGTATTTCCAGTGTGCAGTCCCGTGATCGCGCAGCAGCTCAAAAGCCCGCACGACCTTCTCAACTTACCAATCGTTCGCGACCAGTTTTCCATGTTCAATTGGGATCTCTGGTTCGACGATGGTGAGCCGCATGATGGCGACCTACACAACGGGCCAACTTTTTCCGATGCCTCGCTGTGTTTGGACGCGACCATTGCCTGCCAGGGCGTTTTTCTGGCTTGGGATACCGTCGCGTGCGATGCGCTGGCGGCTGGCTCGCTGGTGGCACCGTTCGCGCGCAAAGTTGCAACACCTTTCACCTACAGCCTTCTAGAACGTCCCGGCGCGGCGAAAGGCCGGGCCATCGGACAGTTCAAAACCTGGCTGCTTGACGAGTTGCGTGCCTCACTCGGCGATGCGCTCGATTGAACGGCTGAGCATTCAAAAAAACCTAAGCAGGCGCTATGGCGCCCAACCGGAACCTGCTAAGGCGCGGCCATGAAAAGCCCAACCACACCCGTCCTCACCCTCGCTTTTGTTGCCCATGATGCCAAAAAAGAGCAAATGGTGGATTTTGCCAGACGCCACGCCGAGGCCTTACGCGGCCATCGTATCGTCGCCACCGGGACCACCGGCGGACGGGTGAAAGAAGCCGCGCCGCACCTGCCTGTGAAGCTGCTAAAAAGCGGACCACTCGGAGGTGATCAGCAGATCGGTGCGTTGATCGCCGAAAGCGGGATCGACGCGCTTTTCTTTTTTGCCGATCCGCTCTCGCCTATGCCTCATGATGTGGATGTTAAAGCCTTGATGCGGTTGGCCCTAGTTTACAATGTGCCGATGGCGCTTAACCTAGCGACGGCGGAAGCGCTTTTGACGGACCTTGTCGCCACCGTCCCTGACCGTTAAAGCGGTTTGGCATGCGGCTTTTGCCGCCCTTTTACCTCTTTTCAAGGCCCACACCATGGCTGAACGTCGCCGCGCAGAGCTTGTCACCCCGTTCCCCGTCTTGATTGCCGATCTTGGTGGGACCCACGCGCGCTTTGCGCTGGTCAGCGATGCGCACGCCAAGGAGCAAGGCTTTGCGCAGGTGCGCACACGCGAGCACGCAGATGTGGAGTCGGCCATTCAGGTTGGCGTGCTTGATCAGACCTCGCTCATTCCACGCACGGCGATCTTGGCGGTGGCTGGGCCGACCATTGGCGATACGTTTAAGCTCACCAACGCGGACTGGGAAATTGATCCCAAGCGGATCATCGACCGTCTGGGTTTTGATTGCGTGATTGCGATAAATGATTTTGAAGCCCAAGCCTTGGCGCTTCCTGATCTTCAACCTGAAGACTGGCATGTGATTGGCACCAAAACCCCACCCCGCCGCGGCACCAAGCTGGTGCTTGGACCAGGCACGGGTCTTGGCGCATCAACGCTGGTGGATTCCATGGGCATGTGGATCACGGTTCCAGGCGAAGGCGGCCATGTGGCCATCACACCGGAAAATGATGAGGATGATCGCCTCTTTGCCCACCTCACCAAGGGTGGTCAGCGGCGCCTTGGCGGCGAACAGCTGGTGTCAGGGGAAGGGTTGGAGCGGCTTTATCATGGGTTGGGTGCTGTCGAAGGCGTCGATGCCCCGTTAGTGAAAGCTGCCGACATCACAGAAGCGGCCAATGCCGGTGACGCTTTGGCGATCAAAGCGGTGGAGCGTTTTGTCGTCTATCTTGCCCGTGTGGCGCGTGAATTGGCGCTGGCTGTGATGCCGACAGGTGGTGTGTTTATCGCCGGCGGCATTCCACCACGCATTCTGCCCTTCATCGACAAGTCCGATTTTCGTGCGGTCTTTGAAGCGGGCTACCCGCACGAAGAGAATTTGCGCGACTTCGCCACCGTCGTTGTGACCCACGAACGCCCTGCCCTTGCCGGACTGGGCAGTTTTGCCCGCACGCCCACCCGCTTCATGGTGGATGTTGGCGAGCGCATGTGGGTGCGAGACTAAAGCCTAGCGATTTTTAGACGGGCCTTTCCACGGCTCTTCAGGCCAATCATGCTTTGGGTATCGGGCCCGCATGTCTTTGCGCACATCCTTCCAACCCGCACGCCAGAAGGCTGGAAGATCAGCCGTCAGCGCAATAGGTCGCTGAGCAGGTGACAACAGCTCAATCAGGATGGGCTGGTGATCGACACCGAATGTCGGATGACTATCCAGTCCATACAGCGCTTTGGGTCGCACTGAGATCGCCGGGCCAGCTGGATGATCATAGTGGATGCGGGCGCGTTGATCAGCGCGCAGCAACACAGACGATGGCCATTGCTTGTCAAAAGCTTGGCGTTCATCCCAATCGAGTGCTGTGCCTAAGGCCTTTTGCAATGTATCGGCTGCAAAGGGCGGCACGCTGGTTTCGCTTATCAGCGCAGGCAGCCATGTTTCCAGGCGATCGAGAAGAGCATTGGGTTCACCGCGGGCGCCGTGAAAAGCTTGATGGCGAGCCAGTAGCGCAAGTGCGACTTTATCTCGGCCCGCCAGGCTGCCCAAACCCTTACTGCGCAAATGTGTTGAAATATCTGGCAATGCATCCAAGCCCGTTCGGCGAGGTTGGGTTTCTGATGACAGGGTAATCCCGCCAAGCCTGGTTTCCCTGCGAACACGCACCGCCCAAGTGGCAGGATCAAAAACGGCCACATCTTCCAAGACAATCTGTTCAGCGAGTTGGTCTCGCACCACATCTTCGGTGATCGGCAGCACAAGGCGCACCTCTGGCACGCGCCCCGTTCCGGTTTTGCGACCACCGCCTAAATCAATCACCAGCAGGAACGGCGCGTTTGCTAGCGGGTGATGGGTTTCCAGCGTTGCCTGCATCCCCTGAACCAGCTTGTAGGTCGCGCGCTGACCATCATCCTTTTCGCGCTTGGCCAGCCGGTCCGGATAGGCGCGCAGCAAGTGACGGGCGAGCACGGCCTCGTCGGGTGCAGCACGCGGTATCGATCTGCCCAAGAACCTGCCATGTAACGTTTTCAGCTGCTTGCCGGTGCGGCGGTCCTGCAAGGCAGATCGCAGCCGTTGTGCCCCGTCCAATGGCCCGCGATCAGACAGTTCCCCGGCTAGCACCGCTGCCCAGGCAGCATCGCTTTCCTCGCCCGGCTTTGTCTGTTCCAACATTGCGGCGAGCCTTGGATGGGTCGGGCGCCGTCCCATACGGGTGCCAAGCGGCGTTGCTGCGCCGGTTTCGTCTAACGCGCCCAGGCTTTTCAGCAAACCGCCTGCCTCATCCCAGGCACGCTGCGGTGGTGCATCAAGAAAAGGAAGATCATCGCGCGACCGTGCGCCCCAAAGTGCCATGTCGAGGCGCAAAGCCGAAAGATCAGCATCCAGAATCTCTGGGCGATCTTGTGCTGGACGGCCGCCTTCTTCCTCGCGCCGCCAAAGCCGAATGCAGTCACCGGGTGCCAAGCGGCCAGCACGACCACGCCGCTGATCGATCGACGCACGGCTGGCCGCTCTGGTTTCAAGCCGCGTGATGCCGCGCACTGGATCGTAGGTTGGCCGACGGGCAAGACCGCAATCCACCACAAAGCGTACACCGGGAATGGTGAGGCTGGTCTCCGCGATGGCGCTGGCCACCACCAGCTTACGACGGCCATCTGGGTCAGGTTTGAGGGCTGCATCCTGAGCCGTTCGTGACACCGCGCCATAGAGAGCGTGGACTGCGATACGGTCGCCCAGAGCCTCACGCAAGGCACCGCACGCCGCTTCAATCTCACGTTGGCCAGGCAGAAAAATCAGCCCATCACCCTCAAAGCGTTTGAGGGCTTCAATGGCTGCTTCCGACACACCGTCGATTGCCGACAGGTTTGTCGGTTCATGGTGTGTTGTGACCGGGAACATCGCGCCATCACTGGTGATCAACGCAGATGTGCCATGATCATCAAACAAGGCTTGGAACCTTGCGCCATCGACAGTGGCGGACATCGCCATCATGCGCAGATCAGGTCGCAGCGCGGATTGAGATTCCAGCGCGAAAGCAAGACCAAGATCAGCGGCCAGCGCACGCTCATGCACCTCATCGAACATCACCAGGCCAATGTCGGAAAGCTCCGGGTCATCGGCGATCATGCGCGTGAACACTCCATCGGTGACCACTTCCAACCGCGTTTGCCCGCTTATCTTGGTGTCAAACCTAACGCGATGGCCAACGCGCTGGCCAACTGGTTCGCCCAGTTCATCGGCCATGCGGCGTGCGGCGCCAAGGGCCGCCAACCTGCGCGGGACAACAAGAATGATGTTTTGATCGGCAAGCCAAGGCTCATCGAGAAGCGCCAAGGGCAGTCGCGTCGATTTACCGGCGCCAGGTGGCGCGATGAGCACCACATGTGATCCGTCAGCCAACGCCTTCTGCACGGCGGGCACGCTGGCATCGATCGGCAGAGATGGTGGAACGCGAGCAGGCATGGTGGGCGTGGCATTCGCACCAACTCAGTGTTTGTCAACCTTAACCCGCCGTTAAACGGCAGCGATTACAACGGTTCGACGTCTGAGTTGCGTCTGGTTGCGTGGTTGTTGGGAGTCAATGATATGGTCTATCGCGTGGAAACACCTTCACTTCGCGCGCGCCTGTCACTGGCCCGCCCCATGCTTTTTCGTGCCGGGTTGCTTGGTTTGTGCGTCGGTCTTTTGATTATCGGACTGATGGAAAACCTCACACGGTTCGGATCGCCTGAAAGCCTGCGCTCAGATGCCCGCGTTGCTCCTTCGCACGTGAGCACACCCATTGAAGCAGCGCACTTGCGTGAGGATCGGATGCACGTGGTTGCGCGCGCTGAAAATCCAGCAGATATGACGCTACGGTAAGATTAGGGCCAGCTTGGCCGACCCGATGGGGTGCACCGTAATATCCCTATTGGGCAATAATCTTGTGGTTTATTTCCATAGGTGCGGTAGATTGAGGCAGGAGCTCAATCATGTCGTCCACATCTGGCACCCCTAAACCGTCCTCTTCGCGCCAGCTGAATGCAGATGGCACATCGGATGCGGCTACATCCGGTAACGTCGATCTGAAAGCGCTTGCACAGCACCTCGGCCTGTCCAAGGGCACCATATCGCGCGCGCTCAACGGTTATCCTGAAATCGCCGACCGCACCCGTGCTCGGGTCCTACAAGCAGCGGCCGAACTTGGTTACACACCCAATCGCGCCGCGCGGCGCCTGGCAACAGGGCGCAACGAGATAGTCAGCTATATCGGAGTTGGTTCCGATTGGATGACGGTCGAGCGGTCTTTCTTGGGCGCTCTTTCGGCAACACTAGCCTCACGCGGCTATGGATTGATGGTGTCGCTGGCCGACACAATGGAACATGCCGAAGCAACCATGCGGCAGTTAATCGAAGATCGGCGCTGCGATGGTTTCGTACTCAGCGCAGCTTTTCCGTCCGATGGGCGCATTGCTCTGGCTCTGAAACATAATGTGCCAGCGGCCGTGATCGGTGGTGTATCTATTCGATCCTCACACACCAGCGCCTTGCCTACCATAGGCATCAACGACAGCGCGGTGTTGGATGGGTTGGTGGACTATCTCAATTCGCTTGGCCATGAGAGCTTCGCTTATTTCGGTTGCGATGCGCCACAGACTATCCAGGAACTGCATAGCGAAACGCTTGCCGCCTCATGCAGCAATCGCAACACTGTGTTTCTGCGCAGCATCCGGTCAGACACGGCAGAACCAGATACACTGCTTCTTGAAACCGAGACGGCAGCCTCTTTGACCGAGCGCGCTACACGCATTCTCGACAACAAGCCAAGTGGACCAACGGCTGTCTTTTGTGGCTGCGAGCGCACGGTGGTCGCGCTTTACATGGCCGCGCGTGATCGCGGTTTGTCGGTGCCTGAAGAACTGTCCATCATCGGCATTGGGCCCAGCCAATTGGCCTCCTGGTTGTCGGGTGGATTGTCCACGGTGACCTGGTCACTCAGCGAAGCAGGACGCCTGGCTGCGGACTGTGTGTTGGCGCAGGTTGAAGGGACTGCATCGCCTGATCTGAACGCCGGTATTGAGGCGGAGTTCTTGGCGCGATCCAGCCATGGTCCGGCGCCCCGCGTCGTTTAGCGCTGCGCTTGCCGCTTGGGTTCGGGTGGCACTTTATACATCGTCACATTTTTCTGATCCACCGCCTCGACCTCTCTTGCCAAATCGCTGTCAAGCATTTGTGATGTGCATGTGTGCGCAGGCCAAGGCATGAGTGCCGCCGAGCGACGCGCACCTGCGCAGTCCGCACTTCTTTTGAGGGTTTTGCCATGACGCCGACATCCGTTCTTCGCCCACTGCTGGTCAGCGCAGCGCTTCTCGGCGCCAGCAACCTTGCCGTGGCCGACAGTCTTGAGGACTTCGACGCCTTGGCTGAGGCGGCGCGCGGAGAAACAGTGTTCTTTCACGCTTGGTCCGGCGACCCAACCATCAACGCCTACATCGAATGGGCGGGCGATGAGATCGAAGCGCGCTACGGCATCGAGCTGGAGCATGTGCGGGTCACCGACACCGCCGACGTGGTGGGTATCGTGCTGGCTGAAACAGCTGCAGGCCGCGACATGGGTGGTTCGGTGGACCTTGTTTGGATCAATGGCGAGAACTTCATCGCACTGAAAGATGCTGGCCTGCTCTATGCCCCTGATGATGAGGGTTGGGCGCATCGCCTTCCTAATTGGGACGTTATTGATGTTGCTGGCAATCCGTCGCTGACCACTGATTTCACAGTTCCTGTCGAAGGCCTTCAGGCGCCATGGGGCACGGTGCAGTTCTCTTTCTACTATGACAGCGAAGAGATCGCGCAAACGCCCACCAACCTGGACGAGCTTTTGGCATGGGCAGAGGAAAATCCAGGCCGTTTCACCTATCCGCAGCCACCCAACTTTCTTGGCTCGACTTTCCTGAAACTTCTGCTTGCCTACACGATTGATGATCGCGAGCGCCTGGGCGAAGCCCTACCGGATGATGAAACCGAAGCCGCCCTCGCGCCGCTCTTTGCCTATCTGGATGAGCTGCACCCCCACCTCTGGCGGTCAGGTCGCACCTTTCCGGCCAACCAAGCTGCCTTGCGACAGCTTTATGGCGATGGTGAAATCACAATTGGCTTTGCCGCCAATCCGGCAGAAGCATCTGGTGCGGTTGCACGCGACGAGTTCCCAACATCGACACGTTCGTTCGTGTTTGATGATGGCATGATCGCCAATTCGCATTTCGTTGCGATCCCTGCCAACGCCAACGCACCCGACGCAGCGCTGGTGGTCGCCAACTTCTTAATGAGCCCAGTGGCGCAGTTGCGCAAACAGGACCCCGCTGTGTGGGGTGATTTTACGGTGCTCGACGTTTCGGCGCTTGATCAGAACGTTCAAGACGGCTTTGCCGCGCTTGACCTTGGCGCGGCAACTCTAACACCCACCGAGCTTGGCCCGGCCATCGCTGAACCACACACTAGCTGGTTGAGCGCTATCGAAGCGATGTGGGCAGCACGCTACCAGGGCGGCTGACCGCAAGACGCAGGGGCGAGACGATGCCTGCTTGGCTACGCCTTGCGCCAGGAGCGACCATTGCCCTGCTGATTGTGCCGGTGGCCGCGGGGCTGATCGCCGCTCTGCTGCCTGCTCTTGGGTATTTTCCTCCGCTCGGCGGCGTTGCGTTTTCTCTCGATCCACTGCGCGATGTGATGGCCGCCCCTGGTATTGGCCGGTCGATTGGGTTGGCGGCGCTTGTCGGCCTCCTCTCACCGCTTATTGCACTGGCTCTCACCTTTGTGCTCCTGGCCTGCGTTTGGGACACCAAAGGCTTGTCCGCCGTACGCCGGATGGTAGCGCCGCTGCTTTCTGTCCCGCACGCGGCGGCGGCCGTGGGGCTGGCCTTTCTGATCGCACCCTCAGGGTTTCTGTTTCGGCTCATCTCGCCTGAATTGACCGGTTGGGAGCGTCCACCAGACCTCTTGATCGTCAACGACCTTTGGGGTCTCTCCATGATGGCCGGACTGGTCGCGAAAGAGATGCCGTTTCTGCTTTTGATGGCACTTGCCGCGCTGCCCGCTCTGGATGGGTCGCGGCGACGCATGGTGATGGCGTCCATGGGCTATGGCCGTGGAACGGGGTTTTTCATCGCTGTCGCCCCGCAGCTTTATGGGCTGATCCGTCTGCCGGTGTTTGCTGTTATCGCTTATGCGTCTTCGGTGGCAGACGTCGCGATCGTGCTTGGGCCAACGACCCCTGCGCCACTTTCGGTGCGTATTCTGGAATGGGCATCAGACCCTGAGCTTGCCACACGCTTCACCGCAGCAGCGGCAGCACTGATCCAAATCGCACTCACCCTATCCTTGTTGGGCCTCTGGATGCTGGGAGAAAAGCTGGCGGCTAGCGTTTGGATGCGCTTCACGACATCCGGCATTCGCTCAGGTGGCGGAAGGTTTCCAAGAGCGATCGGCCTTACGATCTCCTTGCTGCCAATGCTCGCCATCGCTTTCGGGCTGGCGCTGCTTATCATCTGGTCATTTGCGGGGCGCTGGCGCTTCCCCGATACGCTGCCTGCCAGTTGGGGTCTGCGCGCTTGGGAGCAGTTGGGTGGTGGTGCGATGGAGCTGGCAACCACATCGCTGATTGTGGCGGTGGTGCCAACCATCATCGCGGCGGTGCTCATCATTGGCTGCCTGGAAGTGGAGCATGCAACGGGTCGGACCGGAGGGAACCGCTCGCTGCTCATCCTCTATGTGCCTTTGCTTGTGCCGCAGGTAACGTTTCTGTTCGGCTTGCAGTTTTTGGGCGTGGTGCTGCGCGTCGATGGGTTGATGGCATCGGTGATGTTCGCCCATCTGGTGTTCATCTTGCCCTATATGTTTCTCTCACTTGCCGACCCCTATCGCCGTTTTGATCGACGCATACTGCAAGTGGCAGCGGGCCTTGGCATGGGCTTTTGGCGGCGGCTGTTTCAGGTGCGTTTACCGATGATGATCGGCCCCATTCTCACAACGCTTGCTATGGGCATTGCGGTCTCCATCGGCCAGTATTTGCCGACATTGCTTATAGGCGCTGGGCGCGTCCCGACACTAACCACCGAAGCGGTTGCCCTGTCGGCAGGCGGTGATAGGCGTGCCCTAGCTGTCGCGGCGACGCTGCAAGCTCTGCTGCCCTTTGTGGCGTTTTGGATTGCACTCGCCGTGCCCTCCTTCCTTGCGCGCAGGCGCCGAGGCATGCAAATCCGATGAGAATGATGACACCCGCCGCCGACACGCTGACTCTTGAAAATGTGGCCATTCGTTTGGATGGACGCACGCTCATCGATATCTCTGCCAGTGTTGCCCCCGGTGAAGTGCTCACCGTGATGGGACCGTCTGGCTCAGGCAAATCGACGCTGCTGCATGCTTTGGCAGGATCGCTGGCGCCGGTGTTCGAGTTATCCGGCTCGGTGCATTTGGGCGATGCAGACGTGCTTGCCCTGCCTGCTGAAACCCGGCGGATGGGGCTTCTGTTCCAGGACCCGCTGCTTTTCCCGCACCTTTCGGTTTGCGGCAATGTGATGATCGCGATCCCACGCGCCGTTTCCAAAGTGCGCGGCGAGCGCCAGGATTTGGCAGAGGGTGCGCTGACCGCCATCGGTCTAGAAGGCTACGGTCCACGTGATCCAGCGACGCTCTCAGGCGGGCAGGCAGCAAGGGTTGCCCTGCAACGCACGCTGCTCTCCGGGCCGCGTGCGCTGTTGCTCGATGAGCCCTTCTCGAAGCTCGATGCCGCCCTTCGTCAGGAGATGCGCACGCTGGTGTTCGACCATGCACGCGCGCGTAACCTGCCGGTAATTTTGGTCACCCACGATCCAGCCGACGCAGAAGCGGCGAGCGGTGAGGTTTTTGTCTTAAAGTAGAGGCCCACGTGCCTGGCTGGGCAGGGCATCCAAAATGCGCACGAGAGCTGCGAGGTCTTGATCGCGCGACAGACGATGATCGCCATCCTTGATAAGGGTCATCACAACATCTTCGCCCGCCAGCGAGTCCATGAGTTTCAGCGCATGGGTGTGCGGCACATCCGGATCGGCCACGCCTTGAAGAATGCGCACCGGGCAGGCTGTTTCGATTAAGCCATCCAAGATCAGATGGTTCTTGCCATCTTCAATGAGGTTGCGCGTGATGATGGTGGGTTCAGGATCATAAGGGCTGGGCTCGACAAGCTGACCTTCGTCCAAAATGGTTTTCTGCTCAGCGTCAGAGAATTTTGGCCACATCAGTTTTTGTGTGAAATCAGGCGCAGGCGCGATCAGCACCAACGCTTTGATATGGCTCTCACGACCTTCTGCCTTGGCGCGTTTGGCCTCATCAATCGCCAACAAAAGCGCGATCCAGCCACCCATCGACGATCCAACAAGAATGGTCTCATCTGATGTCTGCGCCGCGATCATCGCTGCCGCATCGTCACGCCAAGAGCCAATGGTTCCGTCGGTAAAAGCGCCGGTGGATTGGCCATGGCCAGCATAGTCGAAGCGCAAGCAGGCCTGGCCGCGCTCCTTGGCATACTCTTCAACTTTCATGGCCTTGGAGCCCGTCATGTCGGAGCGAAAGCCACCCAGCCAAACAAGTGTTGGTTGGGTGCCATCGGTTTTTTCAAAGGCAAGCTGGTGTGTGCCACGGTCGAGGAAGGAAGGAGACATAGACAAAGCCGTTCTGCGTTTGCATTTTGCGTTTCGCTTTTGCGCGGTATAGCAAGCACAGGCCTCACCGCCAGCCCTTAAAGGCCCATAGAAAGCCCACAGAAAGCCTCTTACCGTTGCACGTTTTGCAAATTGTTCCAGAACTTGAAACCGGTGGTGCGGAACTGACCACCGTCGACATCGCGCAGGCGTTGGTCGATGCGGGACATGAGGCGTTTGTTGTCAGCCAGGGTGGGCGCATGGTGGCTGACTTGCCCGAGGCCGCCACGCACATCACGTTACCGGTCGCATCCAAAAACCCGTTGACGATATTGGCCAACGCCCGGCGGATTGGCGCGCTGTGCAAACGCGAAGACATTGACCTTATCCATGCACGCAGTCGCGCGCCTGCCTGGTCAGGGTTCATCGCGGCACGGGCTGCGAAAATCCCATTCGTGACGACCTACCATGGCGCCTACAAAGGCTCTAATGCGCTAAAACGTTGGTACAATTCGGTGATGGCGCGTGGTGATGTGGTAATCGCCAACTCACGGTTCACTGCCGACAGCATCGCTAAGCAGTATCCTTTTGCGAAGGCCAGATTGACGGTCGTTCATCGCGGCACCGATTTGGCCCTCTATGATGGTTCTGCAGAACCCTATGACTGGCATTTGCCCAAGAAAACCCGTGTGGTGGTGCACATTGCTCGCCTCACCGAATGGAAAGGCCAAAGCGTTGCCATTGGCGCGCTGGCTGGCCTGCCGGACGATGTGCATCTGGTGATTGCCGGTGAAGATCAAGGCCGCACCGACTACCGTGAAAGCCTCATTCGACTTGCTGACCGGGCCGAAGTATCTCATCGCATGCATCTTGTTGGCCATGTTGATGCACCGCGCGCTCTGGCCTCAGCCGATGTCTGTATTGTGCCCTCCACCCAACCGGAAGCCTTTGGACGTGCGGCGGTGGAAGCCCAGGCGGCAGGCGTGCCTGTTGTGGTGTCAAAGCTGGGCGCAGTGCCTGAAACCGTGCTTGTTCCACCTGTCGTCAGCGAGGAAGAACGCACGGGTTGGCATGTGAAGCCTGGCGACCCGATGGCGCTGTGCAATGGTGTGCGGAACGCGCTTGCCCTTGAAGGTGAGGCGCGCGATGCACACATCATGAGGGCACGCGAGCATGTTCATGCTCGATTTTCGCTGGCCGCCATGTGCCAGGCAACCCTTGCCGTCTACCGCCAATTGGTGCCTTAAAGGCGCCAATCTCGCAAAAAACGGCTTTCCAAGCCCCAAACCGCCGCCAAACCCGTTATCTTTGCCCTGTGCAATCTTGCCACAGGCGCGTGCTTGCGGCACAACTCCTCACCTTATAACGACACCCATTTTCGAAACGTCCTAGGAGACTTCGCCATTCGCCGTCCACACCGTTCACAAGCCGTTGTCAAAGAAGGCCCGCGCATCAATGACAAAATCCGCTCCTCATCTGTTCAGCTGATCGACGCTGAGGGAGACAATCGCGGAGAAACCGATACGCGCGAGGCTCTGGAACTCGCCCAATCTGCCGGGCTTGATCTGGTAGAAATCTCGCCCAACGCCAATCCGCCGGTCTGTAAGATTATGGATTATGGCCGCTTCAAATATCAGCAGCAGAAAAAGGCCGCTGAAGCCAAGAAGAAGCAGAAGACGGTCGAGGTCAAAGAGATCAAGATGCGTCCGAACATCGATGTGCACGATTACGATGTGAAGATGCGCAATGCCCGCCGTTTCTTTAACACCGGCGACAAGGTGAAGTTCACGCTGCGCTTTCGTGGCCGCGAAATGGCCCACCAAAATCTTGGTATGGATGTACTGCGAAAAGTGCAGGGCGAAACAGAGGACTACGCCAAGGTTGAAGCCTATCCGAAGATGGAAGGCCGTCAGATGATGATGGTGCTTGCACCGATCCCAGCCATGGTCGGCAAGATCGATGTCAAAGGCGAGGTCGAGCAAGAAAATGACGGCCCTGACGACGCCGAGGATTAGAGATTGGAAGAGCCCCGCTTCGGCGGGGTTTTTTGTTGCCTATCTGGGTTTCAGCCAAGCTTCCAGGTAACTTGTCAACCGTGAGGCCATGGGCTCCTGGCTATTCACGGCGCAAAAATGCAAAGCGATGGCCTGAACACAAAAAGCTTGCACGCCTTCGGCCAACAATTCAGCGGGCACATCGCTGCGAAACGGGCCATCGTCCATCCAGCTTGCTACCACCTCGATCTGCCGCGTGAACGTTTGGGCGATAGGACCCATCTCTTCTTTAACCGCAGCACCCGAATGGCGAATGATCACATCAAACACGTACCGCTCACACGTCATCAGATTCAGCAGCGGCATGAGGTGGGACACCAAGCTGTCCACGGTTTTGGGCGTTGGAAGCTTTGCGATGTCATCCAAGCAAGCATCGATCCGCGCCCCGATGATGCGTTCCATCAGGGCATCCTTGTCCGCGAAGTGGGCGAAGAACGTGCCTTTGGCGACACCTGCTCTTTGCACCACCTGCTCAACCCGCATAGCGCTATAGCCTTCCGCTGCGATGATCGCCTCTGCGGCAGTGACCAACTTAGCCCGGGTTTCCAAAGTGCGTTTTTGAACAGCTTTGACCATGGGGTAATCCTATAGGATTCTTGACCGTGGTCAAAAAAATATATTGACCGTGGTCACTTTCAGTAATATGACCATGGTCAACTTTAACCAACCCATGGCCAAACCCTATGTCCTCTACCACTTCATCTGCCCGCAAAATCTACGTTCTCAACGGCCACCCAGGTGAAACGTCTCTTTCATGCATCATCGCTGAAACCTATGCCGATGCAGCCCAAACGGCAGGGCATGAGGTGCGCCTGACGCATCTGCGTGATCTTGCTTTCGACCCAGACCACGGATTTGCAGGGTACGCGCAGCACAAGCCCTTGGAGCCTTGCTTGCTCGCCTTTCGCGAAGATGTTGATTGGGCCGACCACATCATCATGACGACGCCCATGTGGTGGGGTGGATTGCCAGCAAAACTGAAAGGCCTCGTCGACCGCACCTTCTTGCCAGGCTGGGCCTTTGACTCTCGCCAACGCACAGCCATTGGCATGCCACTGCCTCTGCTAACCGGCAAAACAGCGCGCACCTTTGTTACCTCTGATACGCCGGACTTCTTCTTCGGGCTGCTCTACCGCAAAGCTCTGCTTCGCCAGATCAAGGGGCAAATCTTCGAGTTTTCCGGCATCAAGCCCGCGCGGATTACGCATTTTGCACCTGCTGGCCATGCCGATGAGAAAAAGGTTGGGCCATGGTTGTCGACGGTAAGAACCTTAGCACAGAAGGGCGGCTAGAACCCGCTGGCTACGTGGGGTAGTAGCGTTCAGTCCAGGCTGATCCGTTGCGCTAGGAAAGCGAACGTCCAACGCTTGCGTGCTGGGCGCTTTGGCGTTATAGCACCGCCTTCATCAGCGAGCCGGCCAGTGTTGGGCTGCCGTGTTTGCTGAACCGCTCACGCCAGATTTTATCAGGCTGCGTAACCTTCGCCCGCGCATCTCTTTCGCTCGGGCCAACATGAGACGAGCAAAATGCCCAAAATGAAAACCAATTCAGGCGCGAAAAAGCGCTTCAAACTGACAGCCTCCGGCAAAGTGAAAGTCGGACAGGCTGGTAAACAACACGGCATGATCAAGCGGTCGAACAAGTTCATCCGCCAAGCCCGTGGCACCATGGTGATGGCCGAACCCGATGCACGGGTCATTCGCCGCCACTTCCTGCCGAACGGCTGATTAGCCTTTACTCTTTCAAGTTTGGAGCCTGACCCATGTCACGCGTATCTCGCGGCGTAACAAACCACGCCCGCCACAAAAAAGTAATCAAACAAGCCAAAGGCTATTATGGCCGCCGGAAGAACACGATCCGCGTTGCGATGCAGGCCGTGGAAAAGGCGAACCAGTACGCCTACCGCGACCGCCGCAACAAAAAGCGTGCGTTCCGCTCGCTCTGGATCCAGCGCATCAACGCTGCGGTTCGTGAACAGGGCATGACGTACGGCACGTTCATCAACGGGCTGACCAAAGCTGGCGTTGAAGTGGACCGCAAAGTGTTGTCGGACCTGGCCGTGCATGAACCAGCTGCCTTTACCGCGCTGGTCGACCAGGCCAAAGGCGCTTTGGCCTAAGGGTCATTTGACCTAAGCCAACCTGGCATTCTATCAAAAAGCCCCGCCAGCGCATCGTTGGTGGGGCTTTTTCGTTTCATCGTGCATCTCGGGTGACTTGCCAATTTCCGCCCCAGCGTTACAACGCCCGCACACACCAACACCCTTGGATATCTGACCCATGAGCGAAGCCGCTACCCTTTCTGCCATCGACACGCTGGAAGCCGATGTGATGGACGCCATCAACGGCGCTGCCGATGAAGCTGCACTGGAAGCGGTGCGTGTCGGTGCACTGGGCAAGAAGGGCTCCGTCTCCGAGCAGATGAAAACGCTTGGGCGCATGACGCCAGAAGAGCGCCAGGTCATGGGCCCTGCCCTTAACGGGCTTAAGGTGAAGCTTACCGATGCGATCAATGCGCGCAAAACCGCGCTGGAAGACGCCGCCTTGGACGCCCGCCTTGCTGCTGAAACGCTGGACGTCACTAAGCCTGTTATGGTTGGGCCGACCGCCGAAGGGCGCATTCATCCGGTGAGCCAAGTGATTGATGAAATCACCGCCATCTTCGGCGATATGGGCTTTGCTGTCGCGGAAGGCCCAGACATTGAGACCGATGAGCTGAACTTCACCGCGCTGAACTTCCCCGAAGGCCATCCCGCCCGTGAAATGCATGACACTTTCTTCTTCAACCCGAAGGAAGATGGCGAACGCCTGCTTTTGCGCACGCACACCTCACCGGTGCAAATCCGCACGATGCGCAGCCAAGAACCGCCAATCCGCGTGATCATTCCGGGGCGCACCTATCGCCAAGATAGTGACCAGACCCATACGCCGATGTTCCATCAGGTTGAAGGGTTGGTGATCGACAAGGAAAGCCATATCGGCCACCTGAAATGGATTCTTGAAGAGTTTTGCAAGAGCTTCTTCGAGGTGCCAAGTGTCAAAATGCGCTTCCGCCCGTCCTATTTCCCATTCACTGAGCCGTCGATGGAAGTCGATATTGGCTGCGATCGCTCCGGCAATGAAGTGAAGCTGGGTGAAGGCGATGATTGGATGGAGATTTTGGGCTGCGGTATGGTGCATCCCAATGTGCTGCGCAATTGCGGCCTCGACCCTGATGTCTATCAGGGCTTTGCCTGGGGCATGGGTATCGACCGTCTGGCGATGTTGAAATACGGCATGCCGGACTTGCGCGCCTTCTTCGAGGCTGATGTGCGCTGGTTGAAGCATTATGGCTTCCGCCCACTGGACATGCCGAGCCTTGTGGGTGGGCTGAGCCGTTAACAAGTGGCTTAACGCAGCCTTTCGCCAATACCTGAGAATCCAGACCTTCACTTAGCCGTTTGTTGGCGCAGCGCTGCTAAGTTCTCATCATCGTCACGGATGATGGATAGCAGTTTATGCGCGCTTTGCTCTTTGCTCTGGTCGCTTTTGCGGCAGGTTACGCCACCGCTATTGCCACAAATGGGCAGTCGGTCGAACAGGCACCGCAGACGGCTGCACGTGAGGCGGCACCGCAACAGCTGGCCAGCAATGCACGCTCTTCAGGGCGCGAGGTTTTTCTCGCCGATGCACGCGGTCATGTTGAAACCTATGCCGACATTGACGGTCGTGGCATGGATGTTCTGGTGGACACAGGGGCAAGCGCTGTGGTGCTGCGCGAAAGCGATGCGCGCCGCGCCGGGCATCGCCCACATCACTCAGAATTTACAGTTCCGGTGAACACCGCCAACGGCCAAGCTTTCTTTGCGCCGATTACGCTGCGCACAGTCGAGCTGGGATCGATCCGCGTGCGCAATGTACAGGCGCTGGTGGCACGCGACGAAGACTTAAGCGCAAATCTGCTCGGCATGTCGTTTTTGAGCCAATTGGAGAGCTTCCGCTTCGAAGGCCAAGAACTGATCCTTGAAAACTAGCCATAACGAGGTTGGCGACGCTTGCTGCTTGGAACTCATCGATGCCCAGGCTATTGGGTTAGCATCTGACGCCCTCCAATGAGCGAGTATCGATGATTTTCCCCACCCCCGTTTCCGACCTTACGCCCAACACCGATGCGTTTGAAATCACACCACTGGTGAAGCCGACCGGTTTTCGCGAGTATGATGCGCGCTGGTGGTTTGGCCATCCCGGGTCCGATGTGCCGCCAGAACTCAATTTGATGGGCGTGCAAGCGCTGGGCGCTGGCTTGGGCACGTTGATGCATGAGCAGGGCTCGCGGCCTGAGATCGTGGTTGCTCACGACTTCCGCAGCTACTCAGCCTCGATTAAATACGCGCTGATTACCGGCCTGATGGCCTCTGGCATCAAAGTGCACGATATAGGCATGGCGCTCTCGCCGATGGCCTATTTCGCGCAGTTCGAACTTGATGTGCCAGCCGTTGCGATGGTCACCGCCTCGCACAATGACAATGGCTGGACGGGCGTGAAGATGGGTACCAACCCTCCGGTCACGTTCGGGCCGGACGAGATGGGTCGCTTGCGCGATATCGTGCTTGAAAACACCAGCCAAGAGCGCGACGGCGGCAGTTACACCTTCGTTCCAGGCTTTGCTGAAACCTACCTGGATGATCTTTCGCGCGGCGTTATGCTGAAGCGCCCAATGAAGGTGATTTGTGCCTGTGGCAATGGCACGGCTGGAGCCTTTGCGCCGCACTTCTTGAAACGCATTGGTTGCGAGGTCATTCCGCTGGATGTGGAGTTGGACCACACCTTCCCGCGCTACAATCCCAACCCGGAAGACATGGAAATGCTGCACGCCATGGCTGATGCGGTGGAAGAGCATGGCGCGGATGTTGCGCTGGGTTTTGACGGTGATGGCGATCGCTGCGGCGTGGTGGACAATGAGGGCAGCGAGATATTTGCCGACAAGATTGGTGTGATGCTCGCCCGCGATCTCTCTGCGCAACACCCCAACGCAACCTTTGTGGCCGATGTGAAATCCACCGGGCTTTTCCTCACCGACCCCGTTCTGCAAGCCAATGGCGCACGCGCAGACTATTGGAAAACCGGGCACAGCTACATCAAGCGCCGGGTGGCCGAAACCGGCGCATTGGCGGGCTTTGAGAAGTCCGGCCACTTCTTCTTCAACGACCCAATTGGCAGAGGCTATGATGATGGTTTGGTAACCGCGCTTGCGGTCTGCCGGATGCTAGAGCGTGCGCCTGGCAAGAGCATGGCTGAGCTTTATCGTGATCTGCCAAAAACCTGGGGCTCGCCCACAATGAGCCCGCACTGTGCCGATGAAACCAAATATGGCGTGGTCGATAAGGTTGTTCTGCGCTTCAAAGATATGGACGCCAACGGGGTGCACGTTGCGGGACAAGCGATCCGAGAACTGATTACCGTCAACGGCGTGCGCGTGGTCTGCGAGGACGGCACCTGGGGCCTTGTCCGCGCGTCCTCCAATAAACCGGAACTGGTTGTGGTGGTGGAAAGCCCGGTGAGCGAAGCGCGGATGCGTGAGATGTTTGAGGCGATGGACGGCGTGCTGCGGGAAAACCCCGAAGTCGGCGCCTACAATCAAACGATCTAGATCCGGTCGATCCAGATGCTCACCGTTTTCTCGCCCAACCATGCCCACCACGCCCCGCGGGTTGAAATGGCCGATGGCAAGCTTGTTCCGGCAGTCGAAATCCCTCACCGCGCAGAGATGGTGCATTTTGCTGTGCTTGAAGCGGAGTTGGGCGAGATCATCGCGCCGGATGCGCTGGACCGTGCCTTGGTTGAGCAGGTGCACGATAAGAACTATGTGCAATTTTTGGAAAGCTTTTGGCAGCGATGGCTGGACGCGGGACGAGACGAAAACGTCACCGACACCTTTCCGTTTGTCTGGCCGACACAGGGTGGGCCATCTGGATTGCGGAAGATCGAAACCCGTCATCTTGACGGGCTGATGGGCCGCTATTCCTTTGATGCCGGCACGCCTATGGGGCCAGGCACTTGGGCAGCCGCGTCTGCCAGCGCCGCGACTGCGCAAACAGCTGCGGCGCGGGTTTCAGGCGGCTTGCCAAATGCCTTTGCACTTTGCCGTCCGCCAGGCCATCACGCTATGCCCGATGCCTATGGCGGTTATTGCTTTTTGAACAATGCGGCCATCGCTGCACAGGCTCTGCGCAATGGTGGAGCGAGTAAAGTCGCTGTGCTGGATGTCGATTATCATCATGGCAACGGCACGCAGGCGATCTTTTATGATCGAGCGGACGTGTTTTTTGCGTCCATCCATGCCGACCCGATGGATGAGTACCCCTACTTTCTCGGCCACGCCGATGAGATCGGCATCGGCGCAGGGGACGGCACCAACCTCAACTTGCCCCTGCCCTTGGGCACGCTCTGGCCAGACTATGCGAACGTGCTCTCACATGCCCTGGCGCAGATCGAGGCGTTCGAGCCCGAGGCAATGGTTATCTCGCTCGGGCTGGACACGTTCGAGCGCGATCCAATTTCTAAGTTCGCGCTGAAGAACGATGATTTCAAAACGCTTGGCGCAGCACTGGGTGGGGTGACTGTGCCCACCGTGATCGTGTTTGAAGGCGGCTACGCGGTGGATGACTTGGCTGTTAACGCCGTCAACACGCTGAGCGGCTTTCTAGACCGTCACGCCGCCCGGTAAGGCATAACCACGCAGAGCCTCGCGCAGGTCCGATGGCGTGGTGAAGTGAATGGCGTGCATACCCACAGCGCGTGCACCCTCAACATTCTTTGGGCTGTCATCGATGAACACCGTGCGCTCAGCTTGCAGGCCGGTCTTGGTCAGCAGTGTGCGATAGATCGCTGGATCGGGCTTGATGAGCTTCTCCTCACCGGACACCACGGTTACACCGAACTGGTTCAGGAACGGGAAGCGCTCACGTTCACCGCCATATTTCTCGGCAGAAAAGTTGGTGATCGCATGTACCGGAACGCCCTGGTCAACCAGGGATTGGAGAATTTCAACGGTGCCGTGGATTGGACCGGCAATGGAGTCGATCCAATGGGTATCATAACGCGTGATGAGCTCACGATCGGCAGGGAACTTTGCGGCCAACACCTCAATGCCATCGGCAAAAGAGCGCCCGCGGTCCTGCTCCAAGTTCCAGCCAGCAAAATCGACACGCTCAAAAAACGCCTCAATTTCATCGTCACTCATGCCCAGAGGGCGGTAAACGCGACGCGCATCCCAATCCAGAAGTACCTTGCCAATGTCAAAAATAACGGCGTCGATGGCTGGATCTGTCATGAGATTCTTTCTCCAATTAGAATGTTTAGGTACTGTTCTTCCACCTAAGGTGTGGCAAAGCCGCAGTGCAATCAGAGTGGGTAGACCAAACGTGATGGCAGTATCGTGACAATGGGGTTGAGGCCTTTGAAAGCACTCATGGTTGGTGTCTGCCTGGCCAGCGGATGCCTGCTTGATGCTGGCTTTGGCCTGGCGCAATCCAATGATGCCCCCATCACATCACGCCCACTTGGTCCGCCACCGGCTGGCATCACCCTGGATGTTGAAAGCCGGAACGCACTGGACGGCGATGTGTTTCGTGTCGGTTTTCTGGCAGATGCCGCACCTGGCCACCAACGAAGCCTTTATCTTCCGTTTCGTTCGCATTTGGAAGCGGTGTTATCCAGACCAGTTGAGTTGGTGCCCTTTCGTGATGCACGTGGGTTAATGATGGCTATGCAGCGCCAAGATATTGGCTATGCCATGGCACCCAGCAGTGTTTTTGCAGCGACGCATAGACTTTGCACGTGCGTTACACCGCTGGGCACGCAGCCCAACCGCGACGGGTCGCATGGGCTTTATAGCGTGCTCTTAGCGCCTGAGGAAAGCTCGATTGACGGGCTTGGTGACGTAACAGATGCGCGCCTAGCTATTGTAGGTGAAGGCAGTGTGGTGGCGCACCGCGTTGGTTTGTCGGAACTCTGGCGGACTGAGCTTCAGCTCAATCCCGAGAACTTTCTCTTCACCGCAACGTTGCAAGAGGCAATCGATGCGTTGGCGACGGGACAAGCTGACGCCATCCTTAGTTGGTCGCGACAGGCGGATGGCAGTGTGGTTTTTGATCGTGAACCGGCAAGCACTTTGGATGACGAGGTACGATCCAACTTGCGAATTGTTTGGCGCTCGCGACCCGTTCCTGGATATACGCACTTTGCGCATTTGGATCTGCCCGAGCCCTTGAGTGAGACGCTTCAAGCGATGCTTATCGAACTCACCGGGCGCAATGGCGATGCGTTTGATGCGATCGATCAAGGCAGTGGACGCGGGTTTGTTGCCCGCGATCTCGACGACTACGATCCACTGCTTGAGGCTTTTGTATCCTGGGATAGTGCCAACCAGCCGGCAAACTGACGGGTCGCCTTACGCAGATTTTGCCATCTTGAAGTCGACCTCTGTCACGCCCAGTGGCTTGGCCGCAGCAAGCGTGAAAGCGACACGCACCGATCCATCGATGATTTCCATGCCTTCAAAAGCGCCACCAGCTTGTTTCAATGCACTTTGCAATGCAGCGCGTGGCAGTGTTGGGTCAACACTCTTCTCTCGCGCGGCTGCGCCGGTATCCTGTCGATCAGCGGACACATCGACGATGGACAAGCGAATGCGGCCTTCTGATTTGACGGTGGCATCCACTTTCAAGACAGGCTTTTCAGCTTTGGTCTGTGAGTAGGCCAGCAACATGGCTTGACGCAAAACACGACGAATTGCTGTGCGATCACCTGAAAGCGGCGGTAGGAAACCATGCTCCAGATCTCCAGCGACCAATCCATCCCGGGCGGCGTCTTGATACCAATCGTTGAGAATGCGGTCTGGCAAGAAACTGTACTCAAAGGCCTCATCGCCTTGTGTGGGTGGCTCAAGCAAGCACAAGCATGACTCCAACAGCCGTCGCATTTCCTTTGCTTCGATGTTGGCAGCGCGCTGCCCTTCTTTGGCCTTTTGCGCGCCTGTGATGGCCTGACGCGAGTTCTCCAGCAGTTCATCCATAGGAATGATGGCGACAAAGCGATGATGCACCGACTCATCAGGGCGTTTGACCAAGGCGCAAAAGGCCATCGCGGTGAAGAAACCGGTGTCCGTGTGCAAGGTGAGCAGCATGGGTTCGCGCGTTTCACCCAACAGATCGACAATGGGCTGTGGCCGCTGCCCGCGTGAGCCAAGCGCTTGAGCACAATTGCGATTCATGCGGCGTAAACCGTCAAAATCATCTTGCTTGAACAACTCAATGGCCATGGAGTTGGCGGCGATCAGGCGATCATCATAGTCATATTGCAGAATGCCGAACCCAAAATCCTCATTGGCTTTTTTCAACGAGGACAACTCATCTTGGAACACCACAGAGACCGACGTCAGCAGCATGTTGAGTGATCCAGATATCTGACCGATTTCGTCACGGCGTAGCATATTGAGTTGATAAGCATCGGCCTTATCGGGGTTATCCACGGCCCGACGCAGCGCTGCATTGATCGCTCGGAGCGGTCGGATCACCAGAAGCATCGACGCAAAGATAAACAGAATGGCGGTTAACCCAGCGATGAACAAAACGCTGAGCCCAAAATTGCGCAGCTGCGCAAATGTTTCTGCTTCAATTGGTTCGGTTGGCAGACGGACAACCATGTGATGGGAAAGGCCGGTTTCTTCCGGTGACAGATGCACATCTATCGCCGGCGAGTTCGGGCTTGCCTGAACGCTCATGCCGGACAGGCGCGCGATGTTAAGATCGAGCACTGGGCGGTCGCCAAAGACAGACAATGGGGCACCAGCACCGTCGAAGACAACACCACCGAGCAACAATCCATCGCGGATCATCCGCTCGCCAAGGCGTGTTTTATGTTCAGGGGTTAGAAAAGCCGCGGGGTCGGAGGCATGATACCAAGCGAGCCTAACCTCTTCGATGGCTTTGGACTCGTTGGACTTGTGCCAAAAATATCCGGCCGGGATAAGAAAGATGATCTCGGTGATCAGTACAGCGGTGCAAACAGCGACGCCAAAGCCCAGCGTCAACCGCTTTGGCCAAAATTTGGCCAGCCAAGATGTTTTGCTATGTGCGGCGACAGCCACAGGCATCCTCATCAACGGGAATTACTTGGTCGGCTTACCACCGCATTGGTTAAGGAACGCTTTGCGACTGCCCAGATACGTCATTCAGAAGTATTGAAACTCATTCTGTCTAGAACAACGAAGCTTTTAGCGGCAAAATTTTCCAAAACCCGCAATCAAGGGTTGTAGGTTATTGTTTCAGAGCGGCGTGGTCGCAAGTAGAAAGCATCTGTCATCTCAATTGAACCATTGATGACGTGAGCCACCGCTGGCGTGTGCGTGTAGCTAAGATTTGCCACAACTAGAAAGCTGTTGGGAATCAGCAGAGCGTTAGGAATCGCGTAAGTGCCACCGGTTGCTGGCGCCGTGCTATTGCGCGCTTCAGACCACATCACTTCTGTTGCACCATCTCCATCGATTTCAACACCAGCAACTTGGATCGCCAGATTATCGGGGTCAAAAGGTGCAATGATGGCCAGTGTGGCATCCATAATGTCATCCATCTCATCACCGGTTAGATTGGTCTGTTGGGTGACAAGGTCCGCTAAAGCACTGGCTGCATGGGACACTTTACGATCTGCGCTGACACCTTGGCTTAGCTCTATCGATCCCAGCCAAAGAGCAATCATAAATGGCGCAATGAAACCAAACTCAATGGCTGCAACCCCACGCTTCTCCGCTCGGAACGAACGAATGCGTCGGGCGACTTTGAGAATGCCAAATCGGTCGGCATCAAGCTTCTGTATTTCTTGCTTCTGCATCATGATCAAGACTCCTTAGGACCCAAACGGCTCGTTGCGGAAGGCCGTGGTGGAGACCAAAAGTCGTTGCTGGCCAGCAATATCGGACGCATCAAGGCCCAATATGTTGAAAAACAGTGGCCAGCGGTAGAAAACACGAACAATAACGGTTTGACCGCCGTTTCCTGGATCAAAGACAAAGTTGCCGTTGAAGTTGCCTGCAGCATCGACTGGTTGCGGTCGAAGCTCGAGCTCATCAAATCTGTCCACACGCTGGACATCAATTGCAAGACGGTCATCGCAATCAAACAATGTGCCAAGCTCATTGCACAGCAAGGTTTGAAAGCCCTGTTCGTCAATACCCTGTGACTGAACCTGGCCAGTTCGAATTTGGCGGCTGGCGTCTGCGACGCTAGACTCTAAAATCTGCCCGGCCCAGAACACCATGGCTGTTTCGATTATTGCAAATTTCAAGAAGAAAAAAGGGACGGCCAGCAAGCCAAATTCAATTGCCGTCGCACCAGAGGGTTCACGAAAAAAGCGACGCGCCAGCACATTTATGCGTCGGACCCTGTTTCCTAGTGCTTGTATCATGCTGCCAGCCTCTTAAGGTCGCTCACCGACGGCGCACTGAAAAAGCACGCTGGAACATCGGAATTCGGCTATATTAGGCAGAGAAAAGTAAAGCCTTAGCTCAGCGAGACGGTAAACGGACCCTCTCTGAAAATGCTAAAAAGGAATGAAAACTTGTTAACCAAGCCACCGCGTCATCTTAGACTCGCGCACACGTAGGTGAGCGACGGGGTAGGCGCGACCGTTTACTCGCCGCCGCGAACAGCGTCCAGCGCTGCCTGATTACGCGCTTGAAATGCGGTTAGCCCAGCTTGAACCGTTTCTGCCGAATCCCCTGGCGTTGGGCGGATTTCGCAAGTGGGTGAACAGGAAAGCGTGGTCCGCTGAACACCGCGGTAGACTGACACCAGGCTCTGCCCGCGTACCGTCACGCGAAGCGTCTGCTCAGCCAACACTTCGCCTTCATCATCAAGCATCACCATATTGGTTTCGCCGTAGCTCTTACCGGTGAGAACAATTGTACCTGGATCGGGCATGGACGCGTCAGCAATGGCCGGGTTGCCGATGATGATGGTTGTTACCCCACCAACAAGACGCATGACACGTGCATGGTCGAGCGCCAGAACAATGCCGCCAGCATCGGTAGCCTCGCCAGCCAGACTGGCTGTTAGTCCTACCGCGGGCTGTGTATCTGCCATCGCCAACTCAGTTTCGGAGCCGCCATCATCCATAGCAGGCGAAACAATCAAGTCATCCCCAGACTCCATTTCACTATAAGCAACAGCATCGGCTTGGATGGAAGGCTCCATGGCGCCTTCTGGCGAATGGGGCAGTATCTGACGCGGCATCTCGGTTTGCTCGACATCGAGATCGTCAGGAAGGTCCGTCAGCGTTGGCTCGCTGTCGTCCACTTTGGCAATGGACTGCGTGATGATCGGATCAATGCCATTGCGCGTTACTTCATTAGCGATGGTCGGTAACGCTGCTGCTAAGCCCAACCCACCAAGCGAAACGCTCGCCAGAACAACGCGAAAGGGGACAGAATGGGAGCCAATACGCACAATACTTCCTCCAAAAACAACTGTTTTCAACCTTGCGGTGTTTTGGTGAACATCACGTTAAACAGTGGATTTGCATTCGAGGCCTTATGAAAAATCACGCCATTTCAATATTTTGGATGCCTAATGAAAAGTTTCTGACCTTACGGAATGCTCTGACTTGGAAAAGTATGAACGGAAATAAACGAAATGTGTGGCTATTCGAAAACCCTGCCTTAAGGGGTCGGGCCTAATGTCCATCGTGTTCCGAGCAACAACGCATCGGAGCGCGCAACAAAAACACAGTGTGTATGGAGTCTGGACATGAAAAAATTTCTTGCGAAATTCGCTAAAGACGAATCTGGCGCAACAGCCATTGAATATGGCTTGATTGCTGCCGGCATCTCGATCGTTATTATTGCTACCCTGCCTGCGATCGAAACAAACCTCGGTGCTCTTTGGGGTGAAATTTCGACTGCTCTTGCTCCATAACAATTGGACAAGTTGAGAATTCGTATGGCAGCGCGCTCTTCAGGCGTGCTGCCATTTTTTCTGGCGCAAAGGTTTTCTGTGTCCAAGAGAGGCGTTCAATGTTGGAACTCTTGATGCTCGGTATGTTCCCAGGACTTATCGTGTTGGCTGGGACAATGGACATGTTCACCATGACCATTCCAAACAAGTTATGTTTGGCAATCGTTGCTGCATTCTTTTTGGCTGCCGGTATTGCAGGACTGCCTTTGTCAACTCTGGGTTGGCACGTTGTGGCGGCATTGATCGCCCTGGGTATCACCTTTCTATTATTCGCATCAGGCGTGTTTGGCGGCGGTGATGCCAAACTGACAGCGGCGATCGTGTTATGGCTCGGCCCAACGCTTGCCATTGATTTCGCCCTCCTGGCGGCCTTGCTTGGCGGGGTCTTGACCGTCGGATTCTTGGTCCTGCGTTCGTTCTCAACCTACACTGCAGCAATCAGTAGCCCCTGGGCTACAAGACTGCTCTCGAGCAATGTTGGCATTCCCTACGGTATTGCGCTTTCCGGGGCCGCTATGGTCGTGTTCGCAAACAGCCCCTGGTTTCTTGCAGCAATCGCGCCTTAATCAAGCCTTGGATTGAACCAGGGACAGGCAATCCTTCAACTCACTCACGTTCGGTTAACCTTACCTATACCTTTACAGCGCACTTTGAAGGCGAGTTTTGCGCGCCTTTGGTCGGAGTATGACCCCATCTGATGATGCGTGGTGCGCCCTTGTGTTGAAGGGATAGCGTTATGAAGTCCTCACGCGTGATCGTGTTTGGTGTTGCAGCACTGGCTGGCGGGCTAGCATGGTTGGTAGCGAGCAATATGGCCGCACCTCCCCCAGCACCTGAAGCCGTTGCCGACGAATCGGCCATTCCGTCCACCCGGGTGCTTGTGGCGCGTTATGACCTAACGATTGGCGAACGGCTAAGCCCATCGGCGATGGAATGGCAAGAATGGCCAGCGGCCAACGTGGCCGAGGCTTTCATCTCTGAAGAGAGCGAGCCCGATGCACTTCGCGAGTATGACCAAGGTATTGTAACGGCGCCGATTTACAGCGGAGAACCAATACGCGCTCCTGTGATCGCTACGTCAGGACGTGGCTTCATGTCCGCCATCCTGCCATCAGGCCGCCGCGCCGTTTCCGTGCGCGTTGAAGCTGAAGCGCGTGCGGCCGGGTTTATCCTTCCCAACGACCGCATCGACGTCATTTTGACACGTGTGGAACGAGGCGATTCCCGCGACGGCGGAGATTTGTTCTCTTCAGAGACAATTCTCCAAAATGTGCGCGTTTTGGCCATCGATCAGACCTTCGAAGAGCGGGATGGTGAAAAATTCGTCACCGGTGAAATCGCAACATTGGAACTTTCACCGGGCGACGCCGAACTGATTGCGCTGGCCGATGAGATGGGCGGGCTTTCGCTCTCACTGCGATCCATTGCCGACCTAGATGAGGGTGAAGGCGAGATCGATGATGATGTGGCCCGCCGCCTGCGTGGCGGTGGCGGACAGGGCGGGTCGGTTCGCATGATCCGCTTCGGTATCCAAGGGGGTTGAGAACTATGACCACTTACACCCACACCCCACCTGCGACTACCTCCCAAAAGGATCGTTTTATGCGCTGGATGCTTCTGTGTGCGCTTGCGTTCACCCTCATTGCGGTCGCTATGCCAACGCATGTGGCTCGCGCAACCGGCATGGACGCCTTGACGATTGGGAGTTTTGGCGAAACCCGCACGCTCTCGCTTGGCATAAACAAGAGCATGGTGATCGAACTTCCCGCCGATGTTCGCGATGTTCTGGTTTCCAACCCCGCTGTTGCCGATGCTGTGGTGCGTACAGCACGGCGCGTTTTCGTGATCGGCATGGCAGCCGGCGACACCAATATCTTTCTTTTTGACGGCGCCGACCGGCAAATCGCCGTTCTCGATATCACCGTTCAGCGTGATGTGACGGGCATTCAAGCTACACTGGCCGATCTCATGCCGGAAGCGCGCATTGGGGTTGAGCCTGTCAATGACGGGGTGATCTTGCGCGGCATTGTGGAGAGTGCGGCCCAAGCGCAAACTGCTGTTGATGTCGCAACCCGATTTGTGGGTGAGGCGAGCCGCGTGGTGAACGCCCTTCAAATCGCTGGCGGCGAACAGGTTCAGTTGCGCGTGACGATTGCCGAAGTGCAGCGCACCGCTCTGCGACAACTGGGTGTGAACATTGGCGACTTTACCGGTGCATCCGCGCAGCCAGTCACAGCAGGTATTGGTGCTGCAACACTGTCGGCTCTGACCTCCAACCCGCTCTCGCTCTCTGGACAAGCGCTCTCCAACTCTGTGCTTAACATCACTAGCAACGGCATTTCGGCGCAGATCCGCGCGCTAGAGCAGGACGGTATAGTTCGCACTTTGGCCGAACCCAATCTGACGGCGGTTTCCGGTGAAGCGGCAAGCTTTCTGGCCGGTGGTGAATTTCCGGTGCCAATTAGCCGCGACACCCAAGGCAATGTGATTGTCGAGTACAAGCCATTCGGTGTGGGTCTTGGATTTACACCGGTTGTCTTGGCTGGCGACAGGATATCACTTTAAATCGAAACTGAGGTTTCAGAACTCACCGCCGAGGGCGCTTTCACCCTTCGCAGTGACAACGGAAATGACCTCTCGATCCCGGGGCTACGTGTACGTCGCGCATCGACCATGGTGGAGCTACCTTCTGGCGGTTCCATTGTGATGGCTGGACTTATTGATCAGCGCTTGGCTCAGAATGTCGATGGCATTCCGGGGCTTATGAGCTTGCCGATCATTGGCCAATTGTTTCGCTCGTCCGACTTCCGGCGTTCGCAAACAGAGCTGGCCATCTTCATTACACCCTACCTGACCCAGGCGGTGGCGCGAGGTGACCTGGTACGCCCAGACGAGAATTTGCGCCCGGCAAGCGACCTTTCCACTCTGTTTTTCAACCAGTTGATCGAGCAGTACGGTGTCCAAGGCCAAGCGCCTTCAGGCCGTTATCACGGTCATGCCGGGTTCATCGTTCCCTAAGAGGGGATAGCGCGTGAGGATGTGTGCGTATGACCGATAAAATTTCTTCATCAGCCGGGCGAGCCAAAGCGTTACGCATTGGCCTCCTTGGCACTGCCATGCTGGCGCTTAGCGCCTGCAGTTCCATGCATAGCGCGACTGGAACATATGACCCGCGTTTCATGAACTACGACCAGCGCCATGCGCTGAGCCTTCAACAGCAGGAAGCAACGTTACCGTTGCTTGTCGGTGCCAACGCTGTGGGCTTAACAAGCGGTGACCGCACCGCGTTGTCGGGTTTCATGCAGTCTTACGCGTCGCAAGGTGAGGGAGCACTGCGCATCAGAGTGCCGCAGGGATCTCAAAATGCTCACGCGGCGACCAACGCCCTTGGCGACATTCATGATGTGGTTTCGCGATCCGGCGGCAATCCCAGCGCCGTTCACGTTGAGCACTATCAGGTTGGAAGTCCAAACGCTCATGCACCCATCATTGTGGTCTATGATCGTTTGGAAGCTGTGACCAACCCTTGTGGCACTTGGGCCGACCCCTTCAACCCTGCAGGTGAGCAGTCAGATTACTACAATTTTGGTTGTGCCAGCCAAGCCAATCTTGGCGCAGCTCTAGCTGATCCGCGAGATTTGGTGCGCCCACGCGGTGTGGGCCATCCTGATGCAGGTCGACGCGCCGAAGTCTTGGCCGCCTATCGCCGTGGCGAGCCGACCGCAACGCAAAGCTCTGAGGAAGCACAAGCCTCTGTTGCGGAGGTTGGTCAATGATGCACGACGACAATCCCAATGACTTTCACGCTGGTCCACCAGCCTTGCCGGAAGATATCGCGTCCCAGGATGGCGGCGGGCCGTCCCACAATACCAGTGACATCGCACCGGTGCCGCGGATATCCATTCAGGCGTTTTGCGAGAGCCCGTCGCTGATTGAGGCCGTGCAAGAGGCTGCACGTGATCGCCGCATGGCCAAGTCCCATGTACGCGCGCATCCAGGCGGCATTGCCGCTGCTCTTGAGTTCTATACCGCCTCTCCCACGCCCAACCTTTTGCTGCTGGAAAACACCGCCGCACCGGACAAATTGCTGGACCAGCTTGGTAAACTTGCTGATGTTTGTGACCCGGGCACCGAGGTGGTGATCATTGGCCATGTGAACGATGTTCTGCTTTATCGCGAGTTGGTGCGTTTTGGTGTGCGCGACTACGTGGTCGCACCGCTGGGACCGATGGACGTGGTGCGTCTGGTGTCAGAGCTATACGCTTCTAGTGCCGAGAAGGCGATCGGCAAAACCTACGCGTTCATTGGTGCGCGTGGTGGGTGTGGGTCGTCCACAATCGCTCACAACGTGGCATGGACCCTATCAACGTCGCTGGAAACCAGCACGGTGATTGCTGATTTTGATCTGCCTTTTGGCACAGCAAACCTTGATTTCAACCAAGACCCACCGACCGGCATTGGCGATGTGGTGAACGCGCCAGACCGCGTTGACGAAACGTTCGTCGACCGCTTGCTTGCCAAGTGCTCGGATCGCTTAAGCCTGCTCGCGGCACCTTCTACGCTCGATAAGGTCACCGATTTCCCGGAACACCAGTTTGAGCAGATAACGGACATTCTGCGGGCCTCTGTGCCAGCATCTGTGTTCGATCTGCCACACCACTGGTCGGGCTGGGTGCGCAAATCCCTGATCGATGCTGACGAACTGGTGATCGTTGCAGCACCAGATCTAGCAAGCTTGCGCAATGCGAAAAACCTCATTGATGCGGTGAAACAGGCACGTCCTAATGACGGCCCGCCACGGCTGGTGCTGAACATGGCTGGTATGCCTAAGCGCCCAGAAATTGAGGCAAAGGATTTCGCCGACGCGCTTTCTCTTGAGCCTCTGGCAGTGGTCCCGTTTGATGCTGAAGTTTTCGGCAACGCTGCCAACTCCGGCCACATGATTGAGGAGGTTGCTCCCAAGCACGAGGCGGTTGTCGCCTTTGAAGCAATCGCGGCGGCTATCAGCGGCCGAAACACTGGAAGGCTTCAGAAAAAGTCGCCTTTGCCACCCTTCATGCAGAAACTTCTGCAGCGTAAAAAGGCTTCGTAAGCTATGTTTGGGCGTCGCGGCGTATCTGGTCCCACATCAACACCTGTCTCCGGACAGGGAGGCAGTGCGGCGCAAATCCCGACGCCTATGCCCGGCCCCGGCCCTGCGCCAGTCGAACCTCCTGTGGCTGCCGCTGAACCGGTAAAAGCTGTACCAGTTCCAACTGCGCCTGCCCCAGCGCCAGCACCAACACCGCCTCCAAGTCCGGTTCCGCAGGCCGAGCCTGCACCCAAAGTGCGCCGGTCGGACTATTACGATATCAAGACCGACGTGTTCTCAGCCATGATTGATACGATCGATCTGGCGCAGCTTACGCGAATGGACAACGATTCAGCGCGTGAAGAAATCCGCGACGTCGTTACCGAAATCATCGCTCTGAAAAACCTTGCTATGTCGATTGCAGACCAGGAGATGATCCTGGAAGACATTTGCAACGACGTGATGGGCTTTGGTCCGCTGGAACCCCTTCTGGCGCGTGATGACATTGCCGACATCATGGTCAACGGTGCCGACAGCACGTTCATTGAGGTTGACGGCAAGGTTCAGCTGACCAGCGTAAAGTTCCGCGACAATCAGCAATTGATGAACATCTGCCAGCGGATCGTCAGCCAAGTTGGCCGCCGCGTGGATGAAAGCTCGCCGATTTGTGACGCGCGCTTGCTCGACGGTTCGCGTGTCAACGTCATCGCGCCGCCGCTTGCTATTGATGGTCCAACGCTTACCATTCGTAAGTTCAAAAAAGACAAGCTGACGCTTCAGCAACTGGTGAACTTTGGCACGATCACGCCAGAAGGTGCACAGGTTCTAGAAATCATCGGTAAGGTTCGCTGCAACGTCGTGATTTCAGGCGGTACTGGCTCTGGTAAAACGACGCTGCTCAATTGCCTGACGGCATTCATCGAGCAAGACGAACGCATCATCACGTGTGAAGATGCTGCTGAACTTCAGTTGCAACAGCCGCATGTTGTGCGTTTGGAAACGCGCCCGCCTAACCTTGAAGGCGAGGGCACTGTGACGATGCGTGACCTGGTGAAAAACTGTCTGCGTATGCGCCCAGAGCGGATTATTGTCGGTGAGGTGCGTGGACCTGAAGCCTTTGATCTTTTGCAGGCGATGAACACCGGCCATGATGGCTCAATGGGCACGCTGCACGCCAACTCACCGCGTGAAGCTCTCAGCCGTATGGAGTCCATGATCACCATGGGTGGGTTCTCGCTGCCATCACGCACCATCCGCGACATGATCACCTCTTCTGTCGACGTAATCGTACAGGCTTCGCGTCTGCGCGATGGCTCTCGCCGCATCACTCACATTACCGAAGTGCTGGGGATGGAAGGTGAGATCATCACGACGCAAGATCTCTTCGTCTACGACATGGTGGGTGAAGATGCGAACGGCAAAATAATTGGCAGGCATAAATCAACCGGTGTCGGCCGCCCGAAGTTCTGGGATCGTGCCCGCTATTTCAATGAAGAGAACCGCCTTGCAGCTGCGCTGGACGCTTCAGCGGTTGATGAAGAGCTGCTTTCAGCATGAGGGTGAGAGCTGGCCATGTTTGATCCTCAAACCGTAACCATTGCTGTTGGTATCTTGGCCGCGCTTTCGATTAGCGGGCTGGCCTACGCACTTCTTTCACCGTTGATGGAGCGACAGGATAAGAAAGATCGTATCAACAAGGTTTCCGTCGTTGATCGCCGTGCTGCGCATGCTCGCCAAGCCTCGATGGAGGATGCTGCCAATCGGCGCAAGAACATCGCCTCCAAGCTTAAACAGCAGCAGCAATTGATAGACGAGAAAACAAAGAAAAATGGTTCAAGCCGCGCCTCCTTGGAAGTGCGCATCACGCGTGCTGGCCTAACGTGGACAAAGCGCACCTTTTGGATCATCAGCATCGCTTGTGGCGTTGCGTTTTATGCGGGGTTGAGCAGTGTCGGTGCGCCGATTTATGCTGCCTTGGCTGGCGGCGTGGCAGGCGCATTCGGTTTGCCCAATTGGTATGTGAACTTCAAAGGCAAGAGCCGGATGAAGAAGTTCTTGACCGAGTTTCCCAACGCGCTGGACGTTATTGTGCGCGGTATGAAGGCCGGTCTTCCGCTCAACGACTGTATGATGATCATCTCGCGCGAAGCCGCTGAACCGGTGCGCGCGGAATTCAAGCACGTCGTTGAGCAACAACAATTGGGCGTTCAACTCAATGAAGCGATTGCCAGAATGTATGAACGCGTGCCGCTTCCCGAGGTCAATTTCCTTTCGATCATGATGGCTATTCAAGGCCAGTCGGGTGGTAATCTTTCCGAGCCCTTGGGCAATCTTTCTCGTGTGGTTCGCGACCGTCGCAAGATGAAGGCAAAAATTGATGCCATGTCTATGGAGGCGAAATCATCGGCGGCCATCATTGCCTGCCTTCCGTTGGCGGTGATCACATTTCTCTACCTGTCATCGCCCAATTACATCCTGCTATTGTTTACTGATCGGCTAGGCAATCTGTTGCTCGGCGCTTGCGTCCTCTTGATGCTGACCGGCGTGCTGGTCATGCGCAAAATGATCAACTTTGACATCTAACGGGTGAAACGGATCAACCGCCATGGATGAGCTTCTTTTCACGCTCACAAATCCGCAGTTCCTGTTTGCCATGTTCAGCGCAATTGCGGTGGCAGCAACAGTGTTTACTGTGGCTGTGCCGCTGCTGGCTAAAAGTGACCTTTCGATGCGCAAGAAGCGCATGGCGGTCGAGCGTTCAACCATCCGTGCGCGCGAACGGGCGGCACTGGCACGCGAGAACCAACATGGTCCGCGGCCTAACTTGCGGCAGCAGCCCAAGCAGTACATGCAAAATATTGTTGACCAGTTCGACCTTAAACAGCGACTGCTGGCCGACGGAACGCGCGATAAACTGGCTCAGGCAGGCGAACGTGGCGAGACCGCTGTGGTTCGCTATATTTTCTCGCGACTGGTTATCCCTGTGGCGCTGTTTCTCTTTGCCTTGGTGTACCTGTTTGGCATCGGAGATTTTGATCAACCAGCGTTGATCCGCATACTTATAGCGGTCGGCATCGGCGGCGTCGGCGTTTATATGCCCAACGTCCTTTTGAAAAACAAAATTCAAAAACGACAGCTATCTATTCGCCGTGCCTGGCCGGACGCCCTCGACCTGATGCTCATTTGTGTTGAATCGGGCATGTCAATTGAACAGGCCTTTAAGAAGGTTGCCGATGAGGTGGCGGTACAATCCATACCGTTGGCCGAAGAATTGGCGTTGGTAAACGCTGAACTCTCCTACTTGAACGATCGTCGCAAGGCCTATGAGAACCTAGGACGTCGCACAGGATTGGAGGCAGTCAGATCGGTGATGACATCGCTTATTCAAGCCGACAGCTATGGCACGCCCGTAGGCCAGGCACTGCGTGTCTTGGCTCAAGAAAGCCGCGATATGCGTATGGGTGAAGCTGAAAAGAAAGCTGCCAGTTTGCCGCCGAAATTGACGGTACCAATGATCGTGTTTTTCTTGCCATGCCTGTTCATCGTGATTATCGGCCCGACGGTTATTCAGGTGATGGCGAGCGGTTAAGCGATATCGCACCGGCGTGAGACCCAAACACCAAAACCGTACAAACCGCCCTCATCGTGTGCGGTTAGGCTTTGGTAAGACGCACGCTTGTCGCAGAGCATTTTCACATCGCCACTCTTGACATAAAACCATTTGGTTTCAAATTATTTGATACTAAATGGTACTGTAAAATGAGATGAATGATGCCTTTCAAACAAACCCTACTTGCACTCACCACAGCTTGGATATCCGTTGCTCCCCGGCTATCGCCGGGGAACCAATTCAGCCCTTTCCATCCTCGACGTTGGATTGGGCGATCACTCCTGAAGGCGTCGCATTTGCGCCACTTATCGGCGACCGCTTCGTGGAACCTTATATGGCGATGGTTGCTCTACCAGGCGGGCTTGTCAGCCCAGCTCATGTAAAAAGTGCAGACATGTACGGTGTTATAGTATCGGGTGTGATGACCCATGTCGCTCTCGGCGATGACGGACCGCAAGTGCACCTTCCCCATGGCTCTTTCTATCGCATTCCAGCAAAAGTGCCGCATGTCAGCAGCTGCATTTCAGAGGAAGAGTGCGTGAGCTTCCTCTACCAAGATGGCGCGTTTGATTTCGTGCCGGTCGAGGAGTGAATTGCCAGATTTGTCGGGCCACGGTGGGGCCGAACACTTAACTTTTTTCGCGCGCTCTGGTCCAACGGACCAACCGCTTATCTGGTGTCATTGCCCGTCCACTGCGGCGACTTGGCCCCAACGGTCAGCCTCCGAGAGCATCTGGCGCAGGTAAGCAATATTGGCCTGGGCTTCTTGCGGCGGTAGATCCTGTTGGGCGATCTGCATGGCCTCGTCAAAACGGCCTTGTAGGCCAACAACAAGGGCCAGGTTGCCGCGCACACGTGGGTCAACCTGGCGACCACCGGCAATCGCTTGGCGCAACGTGCGTTCAGCCTCTACCAAATTGCCTTCCAGCACATACGACATGCCAAGATTGCTCAGCACTGTTGGCTCATCGGGCACGATGCGCAGAGCACTGGCATAGGATGCACGTGCGTCAGCGTGACGGCCCAATTGGTCAAGAATTGTGCCTTGGGCCGAGAGCAAGCGCCAGTCCGGGCGAGCCTGTGTGTGGGCCTGGCCGATCACCTGCAAAGCTTCTTCAAACCGGCCCGCGGAAGTCAGCGCCTTGGCGTAAGCCGCTTGCACTTCGCGGTCGCCTTCGTTGGAGATCACCGCGCGGCGCAGCACGGCCACTGCTTGATCATGACGTCCAAGCCCGCGAAGGGCGGCACCATAGTTGAGCGCTGTGGTGCGATCATTTGGATCGCGGTCATAGCGCTGCTCCCACCGGCTGGCAACACTGCGCAATTGATCTTGGGAAAGCAACTCTGCCCGACCCTCAACAGCTGTGCCATGCGTTGAGACTGCAGATGTGCTGCAACCAGCAACCACAAGCGCTGTGCCGACAAGAGCCAGACTGGCCAGCTTGCGCCAGCGGCGTGAGGGAGAGGGCGTATGAAAAACGTTGTGACTCATGGCTTGCTGCGCACCGAAAAATCGTGGTTGGCGCGATGCATTTGGCGCATCAGCCCTTGCCACTTGGTTGCTTGAAGCAATACTCCGTTAACCCTAATGAACCCTTAAACCCGACCGAAATCAGCGGTTTGCTACCGCGATCCATCCTACTTTCGAGGTTCCCCTTGGCCGTTTCCCTGCCTGATTACGATGCGCTTGCCGCACAGCTGCCTTTGCCTGAGAGCCTTGGCCCAGACGAGCCCAGGATCCCGCTTTTCTGTGTGACATCGCTGGATGCCGCCAAGTCCGTTCTGCCGGACCATGAGGCGGCCCTGGTCAACTGGTCGAAGGCGCAAGGGTTTGAGGCCAAAGCTGGCCAGCTGTTGGTGTTGCCCAACGGTGATGGAGCAATCGTCGCAGCACTGCTGGGATGCGAGACTGGCAAAGATGGTCTGCCTGATCCGGGCTTTGCTATGGGAGCCTTGGCAGGCCAGCTGCCCGCAGGCACCTACGCGCTAGAGACGCACCTGGCCAACGCAGAAACCGCCCTGACGGCTTTCCTGCTTGGCGCTTACAAGTTTACGAATTTCAAGCCCGCGAAGCGTGGGGCGGTGCACCTTGCAACGAGCGATCCTGCTCGTGAGCGTGCCTTGATCCAAGCGCGTGGCGTTGTCTTTGGGCGTGAGTTGATCAACACACCGGCCAATCTGCTTGGACCGGAGGCTTTGGCCGACAGCGCGGTCGGTTTGGCCCAGGCGTTTGGTGCTAAGGCCAGCGTCATTGTTGGCGAAGACTTGCTCGACCCGTCCAACCCTTTCCCAATGATCCATACCGTGGGGGCTGCGGCCAAGGACGCACCGCGCCTGTTCGACATGCAGTGGAACGGCGGCGCGGACGATGCGCCACGCGTCACTCTGGTTGGCAAGGGTGTGTGCTTTGACAGTGGCGGGCTCAACATCAAGCCGGGCAATTCTATGGCTTTGATGAAGAAGGATATGGGTGGCGCAGCGGCAGTACTCGCTCTGGCGCTGATGATCATGCAGGCCAAGCTTCCCGTGCGGCTGCGGGTGCTTGTTCCTTGCGTTGAGAACTCCATCGCCTCGCAAGCTTTCAGGCCCAGCGATGTCCTGACCAGCCGAAAGGGTCTCACAGTCGAGATCGGCAACACAGATGCCGAAGGCCGCTTGGTTCTGGGCGACGCGCTGGCGCTGGGCGATGAAGAAACACCCGACTTGATGATCGATATGGCAACACTGACGGGCGCGGCGCGGGTAGCTCTCGGCCCCGACCTGCCGCCCTTCTTCACTGACGATAATGCGCTCGCCGATGAGATCGAAGCAGCAAGCCGAGACCATGATGATCCGGTGTGGCGCATGCCGCTGTGGGATCGCTATGACAGTGCAATTACTGGCAAGGTCGCCGACATTTCCAACACCGGCAACATGCCGTTTGCCGGTGCGATCACGGCAGCGCTTTTCCTGCGTCGGTTCGTATCCAGCGCCAAAAGCTGGGCTCATTTCGACATTTACGGCTGGACACCATCCACACGGCCAGGCCGCCCAGAGGGTGGCGAGACACAAGCTGTTCGAGCGCTTTTTAACCTTATTGCCAAGCGCTACGCCCCTACGGATTGATTCAGACCCCCAAAATACGGTATCAATTGCGCTTCCGAAACAATTGTCATGCGGAGCGCGTGTTGCGTTGAGTGGGTTCGCATCAGCAGGATTTTCGCCCAGTCGTGGGGCTGGGCTGTCGCCGCAGAAAGCTCTGCGGCTGTGGCACGATGTTGCTCTGACACGGGTGCGCGGCAACATCGGTGATCTGACAGAACGGCAGATGCTGATCCTGCTGACGATCTATTTGGAAACCCCGCCCCACACAGTGCGTGGCCTTGCTGCCAAGCTTGAGGTCACCAAGCCGGTAATCACCCGCGCCCTCGACACGATGGGGTCCATGGGGCTCGTCAGCCGCAAACGCGACGAAGCTGACAAGCGTAACGTGATCATCCAGCGTACCGTTGATGGCGCGCTCTACGTTGAAGCGCTGGCTGAAACTATTGTTGGCCATGCCGAGGATCTGCGCTGATGGCGCTGGATCCGCGCCTCCACCCTTACAAGCCCGACATCGCTGCCGCCCATCTGGAAGGCAAGGTTGAAGCCAGCCATTTCGTAAACGGCAAGCCACACCGTGTGATTGAGCCGCTGACCGACATTTTGAGCGATCAGATGGGGGACGCGCGAACATCTCAAGCGCTCTATGGCGAGACTTTTGTTGTGTACCAGACTGAGGGGTATTGGGCCTGGGGTCAGTTGATGACCGATGGCTATGTCGGCTGGGTGAGCGCGCTCAGCCTGGTTGCAAGTGATGATACCGGTGCGACCCATCTGGTCAGCGTACCGCTTACCCGCGCGACCAATGACAGTATCAAAGTGCTGGGCAACGGGCCGATCCCAATGGGTGCGCAGCTTCGTCTTTCCGATCCCTCCATCTCTGTTGGCGGATCATCTGCGTCGTTTGCCCAATGTGATGCAGGCGCCTTACCCGCCGCCCACATACGGACGCTGGATGATCAAGCCTCCGATTGGGTGGCTATAGCTGAGCTTTTCGCCAACACGCCCTACGTCTGGGGCGGCCGCTCAGCGCTGGGTATTGATTGCTCGGCGCTTGTCCAGCTTGCGTTGCAACAGGCTGGCATCGCCTGCCCGCGTGACAGTGACATGCAGGAAGCGGAAATCAGCCAAGCCATTGCACGGCAGGACGGCTTACAGCGTGGTGATCTGGTGTTTTGGCCCGGGCATGTCGGCATCATGCTGGATGATACCGTACTGTTTCATGCCAACGCGTTCGCCATGTCGACGGTGCCTGAACTGCTCAGCGATGTGGAAAAGCGCGTCGGAGAGGCACGCACTATCAAGCGGCTTAAGGGTTGAAACCCTAGTAGCCAGCTTTGCGGTCCACCAGATTGTCCAGCGTCTTGCCTGAGGCAAAGGCCAGCAAATTCTCCACCATCCGCCCGAGCAGGGACTCCGGTGCGCTCATCCCTGCAGTGTGCGGGGTGATGAGAATGTTCGGTGCTTTCCAAAGCGGGTTATCGCCGGGTAAAGGCTCCTGATGAAACACATCGATGGAGGCGCCCTTCAGCGTTCCATCTTGCAAGGCCTTGAGTAGATCGGCCTCATTCTGATGGCCCCCGCGCCCGCCATTGATCACGAACGGTCCTCCAGTCACGCCATCTTGGGGCAGCTTGGCGAAAAGGTCGGCGTTTAATATTTCGCGTGTCTCGTTGGTCAGCGGCAGCAAGCAGATCAGAATGTCGTTACGCGCAAGAAACGCATCCAACTGGTCCATCCCGGCAAACACTGGAATGTCGGCATCTGGCTTTGGGTTGCGCGCCCATCCGGCAAGGTCATAGCCCAAGAGCTTCAACACAGCAGCAACAGACTGGCCCAGCTCGCCGAAGCCCATAATGCCAACACGCACATCCGGCGCGGAGGTTTGCGGCAACGGGTTCCACTCAGCCCGATTTTGCGCATCCAGATAATCCAGCGCTTGGCGATGGTGGGCGATCACATTCATCACCGTCCAGGCGGTCACGCGACCCGTTAGGTCGGGGTCGATGACACGGATAATCGCGACGTTCTCTGCCAGGTCAGCCCGGCGCACCAGATGATCCACACCCGCACCGGTGGATAGGATCGCTTTCAGGTTTGGGAAATGGGCGAAAAAACCATTGGGCGTGTGCCAAGCAACGGCATATTTCACCTGCTCACAGATATCCGGCGATGGTGGGATTTTGCCATCTGTGAAGATTATATCTTCGCGCGGAACATGCTGCTCAAGATGGGAAATCCAGCCTTCAGGCGACCAATCGCCAACAGTCAGAACGACCTTCCCGAGGTCGGGTTTGCCAAGATCAGGTTTTGTCATGCCTTACACTCCAGGCGATGGGCGCAAGGCGCGGTTTTCTTCAGGCTCTAAGATATAGGCGCGATAGGGGTGCGCCGCGAACGTGCCGAGGATACGAAGCTCAGCGGAGAAGAACTCCAACTCTTCCATGGCCAGCGCCACGTGCTTGTCATCCGGGTGGCCATCAATCTCAGCATAAAACTGCGAGGCGAAAAATTGCCCGCCGGTTTGATAGCTTTCCAGCTTGGTCATGTTCACCGAATTGGTGGCGAACCCCGACAGCGCCTTGAACAGCGCCGCCGACACGTTGCGCACCCGGAAAATGAACGCCGTCACAACCGGCCCGTTGCCAGGCGCCAAGCTGATCGGCTCGCAGGCCAGGGTTATGAACCGCGTGGTGTTGTGATCTTCATCTTCAATGTCCCCAGCCAGGACATCCAGCCCATAGACCTCGGCCGCCAGCGCAGAAGCAATGGCTGCCTGAGCAGGATCATTACGTTCGGCAATCTGCCGAGCCGAGCCTGCTGTGTCCGCACCAATCACAGCCTCTAAGCGATGCTCGCGCAGGAATTTGCGGCACTGGCCAAGCGCCATCACATGGCTTTGGGCGCTTTTGACTTGATCAAGCGTTACACCCTTCAGCGCCACAAGCTGATGGTGAATAGGCAAAAAATGCTCGCCGGTGATGTGTAGCGGCGAGGTTGGCAGCAGATGGTGGATATCCGCCACACGGCCAGCAACCGAGTTTTCAATGGGAATCATGCCCAGATCGGCTTTCCCATCCTCGATCATCGCAAACGCGTCTTCAAATGTCGGGCACGGCACAGGCTCGGCATCTGGATAGGCTTGCTTGCAGGCAATGTGCGAGTTGGCGCCAGGCTCGCCCTGGAAAACAATTTTCATTTTTATTTTTTGGCGCGAACCGTTCCGTTCGTTCCGAACGACCACGTGTTCGCGCTGTTCCTTACATGTTGCTTGAGGAAAGTTGCCGTCTGGCTTCATCCAGATGCTCCGGCGTGTCCACGCCAAGCGGTACACCATCAACGATGGCAACATCAATGCGCATGCCCGCTTCTAGCGCACGGAGCTGTTCGAGCTTCTCGCGTGTTTCAAGCGTTGAAGGCGGCAGGCTGACAAAGCGCTCCAACGCCGAGCGGCGATAGACGTAAAGACCGATGTGGTGGAACAGCGGGCCATCGCCGTGGGGAGCGGTGGCGCGGGTGAAATACAGCGCACGCAAATGCCGCTCACCAATTGGCGTGCCAACCACCTTCACCACGTTGGGATCGGTTCTTTCATGGTCGACTTTGATCGGCGTGGTGAGCGTAGCGATATCAACTGCCGGATCGTCCATCAGCGCAGCAGCCTTTTGGATGATGGTGGGGTCGAGCGTTGGCAGATCGCCCTGAACATTGACGATAATCTCCACATCACCTGCCTGGTCTAGCAATTGCAGCGCTTCAAAAATGCGATCAGAGCCTGATGGATGGTCAGCGCGAGTCATCACCGCTTTGCCGCCATGCTCCTCCACGGCGTGCAACACGTCAGCATCATCGGTGGCCACCACCGGTTCACCAAGGCCTGCCTCACGCGCACGGTCGACCACATGCACGATCATCGGTTTGCCGCTGATCATCGCTAACGGCTTGCCGGGCAGCCGGGTGGACGCCATACGCGCCGGGATCAACACCAGAGTGCGGGCTGATTTTTCACTCATGCATGCATGCCTTTGGACATTGTTCAGTGTTTATGGCCCATAGGACTGGGCAAATGGTCGCAAGACCCCCCTGTCATCCCTTTGCACTTATTGCAAGGCAGCCGGTTATGGGGTTATCACCGCGTCCAATTGCGGGCGCATACGCGCTCGGCATTTTCTGTCGGCCACAGCTTAGATTGGGATTTTTCGACATGGACGGTTTTGAGCTCAATAAGATTGTGGGCGCGCTTCTGGGATCAGTTCTCGTTATCATGCTCATCAGCTTCGTCGCTGAGCTTATCTATCACGTCGAAGAACCGGAAGTTGCCGGTTACTCCATCGAGGTTCCTGAAGCAGAAGTTGCTGATGCAGGTGCCGAGGAAGAAGAGATGGTGTCTGTGCTTGACCTTCTGGCCACCGCCGATGTTGCTGCTGGCGAAAGCGCCGTGCGCCGTTGTGCCTCCTGCCACACGTTTGAGGAAGGTGGCGCCGATGGCGTTGGTCCTCACATGTGGGGCGTGGTCAACCGACCCAAAGGCTCAGTGGACGGATTCAACTACTCCGATGCCATGGCTGCTGTTGGCTCAGCTGGTGAGGTTTGGGGCTTTGAAGAGCTGGATGGCTTCATCGCCAATCCACGTGGCTATCTGGACGGCACCACAATGGGCTTTGCCGGTATTCGCGACGTTGAAGACCGCGCCGACATTTTGGCCTACCTCAACACGTTGCAGGCTGAACCGATTGACCTTTCCACGGTCGCCGCTACGCAATAAGTCCAGCTATCACTGGTCAATCACAGCAAAGCGTCGGAGCTATCCGGCGCTTTTTTGTGTCTGATAGCGTCAACACGGCACATCAACAGGCTGTGATCATACGCCTGCCCTCGCCGTCGCGCCGCAACTGCGCCATATTCCCCATCACGTTTGGTTTCGAATCAATGTGGCCTGATACAGTTGGCATTCTTCCTGCTTCGCACGGTGTGCTGCCGACAACCTGATGAGAAATGGACGACATTAATGCGTGAAGGTACTGCCTCGTGATAATCGCTGACCGCAAAGGTCACAGCAGTGGCATCGCTGCCGCTGCCAAATTTACCGGGCTCGCCGTGTGGTTGACGGTTGGTTTTCTGGTGTTCGCCGGTTCGGATGCCAATGCGCAGAGCGAACCCAGTGCGCAAGCGCCTGCTGGTGAGGTTCAAGAGAGCGAACAAAGCACCGAGCTTGCTGAACCGGTCTATGATGATTGGCAGCATTTCATCACGCTCAATGAGGGTGCGCCAAAATACCCTGAAGGCTTTGCCCATTTTGATTATGTAAACCCGGGAGCGCCCAAAGGCGGTTCTGTTCGCCTGGCTGACCTCGGCACCTTCGACAGTTTGAACTTTGTGCCGCCGCGAGGGATCACGCCGCTTGGGCTTGGGCTGGTCTATGACACGCTGACGGTCGCCTCGCAGGATGAACGCTCGACCCAATATGGTCTATTGGCCGAGGCGGTGCGGTACCCCGATGACTATTCCTATGTGACCTACCGGCTGCGTGAAGGCGCGCGCTGGCATGATGGCACGCCCGTTACACCGGCTGATGTGGTGTTCTCGTTCAACGCTTTAGTCGAGCATAATCCGCAGCAAGCGGCCTACTATTCGCACGTGACAAGCGCTGAGATCAGTGGCGAGCGTGATGTCACCTTCACGTTTGATCAGACTGGCAACCGCGAACTGCCCCTTATCGTCGGTCAACTGACGGTGGTTCCTGCCCATTGGTGGACCGAGCCCGATGCCAACGGCAACACCCGCGATATCTCACGCGGCACGTTGGAAGCACCGCTAGGTTCAGGCCCCTATCGCGTTGGCTCAGTGATCGCCGGGCGCAGCATCAGCTACGAGCGCGTTGAGGACTATTGGGGCGCTGAGGTGAATGTGAACGTCGGCCAACACAATTTCGATACGATCAGCTACACGTTTTTTCGCGACAGCGATGTCGCCTTTGAAGCGTTCAAGGCTGATGCTTTTGATTTTCGCATTGAAAACCGTGCCCGCAACTGGGCAACCGGCTATGATATCGATGCTGTCGAGGATGGCCGGATCGCTCTGGAAGAATTTGTCGAGCCTTATCGCAGCCGTGGGCTGATGATCGGCTTTGTGATGAATGCCCAGCGCCCAGTGTTCGAGGATCGCAACATCCGCCGTGCGATGAACTATGTGTTCGATTTCCAGGCCCTCAATCGCGGCCTCTTTTTTGATAGCTACCGCCAATATGACAGCTACTTCACAGGTCTTGATGAACTGGCAAGCTCTGGCGTGCCGCAAGGTGATGAGCTTGCGCTGCTGGAAGAGTTGCGCAGCGATGGCATTGCCATTCCTGATGAGGTTTTCACCACCGCGCACTTCAACCCGGCCAATGGCTCATCAGAGGCACGCCGCGAGAACATCCGCACAGCATTGGACTTGTTTGAAGCGGGTGGATGGACGGTGCGCGAAGAGGTTGATCCGGAGCAGGCTGGAACCGGCTTCATCCATCGTCTTTTGGTTGCGATTGGCTTGCGCTCGGACCCGACGCGACGTGTCATGCGCGATGCATCCGGTGCGCCGGTATCCATCGAGCTTCTGCTCAACGGCCCGACACAAGAGCCTGCCGCCAATCAGCTGGCCCAGTCGCTGGAATTGGTGGGCATTGAGCTTGTCATCCGCATCGCCGACTCCTCGCAATACACCAACCGCGAACGCTCGCGCGATTATGACATGATTTATTCGGGTTGGGTGCAGTCCTCCTCACCCGGCAACGAACAGCGCGATTTCTTTGGCTCCCAATCAGCGAGCATTGAAGGCACCCGCAACACCGCAGGCATTGCGGATGAGGCGGTGGATGCGTTGATTGAGCGGATCATTTTTGCCGAAGATCGCGAAGCGCTAGAAGTTGCCACACAGGCAATGGACCGGGTTTTGCTGTGGAACCACTATGTGATCCCAGGATGGGGCTTGCCGGCTGCACGCGTCGCCCGGTGGGACAGGTTTGACCGCCCCGATACACTGCCGACCTATGCCATCGGGTTTCCGACAATCTGGTGGTACGATGAAGAGCGTGCTGCCATCGCCGGGGAAGCTGACCAATGAGCTTGAAAACACCCTCATTCATTTCCCGCAACGTCACCCGTCGCACGGTCCTCAAATCCACTGGCGTTGTGGCGGCTGCAACAACACTTCCGCTTTCCGCCTTTGCGCAATCTGGTATCACCCGCAGTCATGGGCTCTCTTCATTCGGCACGCTAACTCTGCCTGCCGACTACACCCACTTCCCGCATGTGAATTTGGACGCTCCCAAGGGCGGAACACTCAGCTTCCAGCCCGGCACGCGGCTCATGAATCAGAACTTCAATACTTTCAATACACTCAACGGCTTTGTGAACCGGGGTGATGGCGCGTTGCGAGTTGAGCTGACGTTTGATGGCCTGATGACTGCCACAGGCGATGAGGTGGACTCCTATTACGGCGCGCTTGCGCAATGGGTGGAGTTCACCGATGACGGTCTGACCTATGATTTCAAGATCAGGCCCGAGGCGCGCTTTCACGACGGCAGCCGCGTGATGGCTTCCGACATCGCCTGGTCCATGCAGACGTTGGCCGCGCAAGGCCATGAAACCCTGAAGCCAGGCCTTGCCCCGGTGGAAAGCGCCGAGGCTTTGGAAGAGGATCTGTTGCGGGTTCGCTTTGCGCAAGGCCGCCCGCGTACGGCGCATCTGGCTATTTTGGGCTTGCCAACTTTCTCACAGAGTTTTTGGGACGGCAAAGACTTCGAGGCCTCCACCCTCGAACCCATCCTCGGCTCAGGTGCCTACCAGGTTGGCGATTTCGAAGTTGGCCGGTTTATCGAATATGATCGTGTGGAGGATTATTGGGCGGCCGACATGCCCTTCGCGCGCGGCACCAGCAATTTTGACACCATCCGCATCAACTATTACCGCGACCGCGACGTTGCCTTTGAGGCGTTCAAAGCTGGCGAAATGAATGTGCGGCGTGAATCGGTCTCGCGCCTTTGGGCAACAGCCTATGATTTCCCGCGCGTGGACAGCGGTGAAGTTGTTCAATCCACCATCGAAAACGAACGGCCTGGCGGGGCGCAAGGCGCTTTCTTTAACACGCGCCGCGACAAGTTCTCTGACCGTCGCCTGCGCCATGCGATTGGGCTTTTGTTCGACTTTGAATGGACCAACGATCGCATTTTTTACGGCCTTTACAAACGTACCCAATCGACGTTCCAGAACGCGCCTTATATGGCATCAGGTCTGCCGAGCGCGGCAGAGCTGGCACTTCTGGAACCGCTGCGCGATGAGCTTTTGCCAGAGACGTTTGAAGAACCTTATGTGCCGCCAGTCTCCGATGGGTCGGGCGCTGACAGAAATCTTCTTGGCCAGTCCAATCGCTTGATGAACGAGGCTGGCTGGCGCTTGGATGGCGGTCGGCGCGTCGATGAGACCGGCGAGCAGCTTGAGGTGGAGTTTCTGCTCGTCTCGCAGGCTTTTGAGCGCATCTATTCGCCTCTCGTTCAGAACATGCAGCGCCTCGGCATCAACGCGTCTCTGCGTATCGTCGACCCCACGCAATATCAAGCGCGCATCAACAGTTTTGATTTCGATGTCGTCGGCCTTAACTTGGCACCTGCTCTTACGCCGGGCAGCGGCATGCGCGCTGTCTACGGCTCCTGGTCGGCCAACCAACCTGGCGCTTGGAATGTTGCCGGTATTGCTGTGCCTGCTATTGATGAGCTTATCGAGAAGGCCGAATTGGCCGAAACGCTGGATGAGCTTTACACCATCATGAGCGTCATGGACCGGGTACTGCGACCTTTCCATTTCTGGATACCGCAATGGCATTCAGGCGCCCACTGGATTGCGCATGAAACGCGCATCAAGCGGCCAGAGAGTGTTCCCCGGTTCACGCTGCCTATTGAAACCCATTGGTGGATGGAGAGCTAACGCCGCATGCTCGCCTATATCGTCCGCCGCGTTCTTTTGATGGTGCCCACAATTCTGGGCATCATGGCGCTATCGTTTGCCGTAGTGCAATTCGCCCCCGGTGGCCCGATTGAGCGTGTGATAGCGCAGCTACAAGGCACGGATGTCAGCGCGACTGAACGTTTCACCGGCGGCGGTGGTGACTTTTCTGGCCAAGAACAAGACTTAGGTTCGGGCGATGAAGGCTCCGGGGTTTATCGTGGCGCGCAGGGCCTCGACCCAGAGTTCATTGCCGAGCTTGAGCGCCAGTTTGGCTTTGACAAACCGCCCTTAGAGCGCTTTGGCCTGATGATCTGGAACTATGCCCGCTTTGATTTCGGCGAGAGCTATTTTCGCGACGTTGAGGTCATTGATCTCATCATCGAAAAGTTACCGGTCTCGATCTCGCTTGGGCTTTGGATGACGCTGCTTTCCTACGGCATCTCCATTCCGCTTGGCATCGCCAAGGCGGTGAAAGACGGCACACGCTTTGACATCTGGACCAGCGGCATTGTCATTGTTGGCTATGCCATTCCAGGCTTTCTTTTTGCCATTCTGCTCATCGTCCTGTTTGCCGGCGGATCGTTCTGGGACCTCTTTCCGCTCACGGGTCTGACCTCGGAAAACTGGGATGAGCTCTCCTGGTGGCAAAAAATCCTGGATTACTTCTGGCACCTCACCCTGCCGCTCATCGCCATGGCCGTTGGCGCCTTTGCAACAACCACGCTGCTCACCAAAAATTCCTTCTTGGACGAAATCCGCAAGCAATATGTGACCACCGCGCGCGCCAAAGGTCTGGATGAGCGCACGGTGCTTTACGGCCACGTTTTTCGCAACGCTATGCTGATCATCATTGCAGGGTTTCCTGGCGCCTTTATCTCCGCCTTCTTCACCGGGGCGCTGCTGATTGAGACCATCTTTTCGCTGGATGGCCTCGGCTTGCTTGGCTTTGAGAGCATCTTCGGGCGTGACTATCCTGTCGTATTCGGCACGCTCTACATCTTCTCGCTTATGGGCCTCATCGTCGCGCTGCTATCCGACCTTGTCTACATGTGGGTTGATCCCCGGATCGACTTTGAGGCGCGGCGAACCTGATGGACGCGCGCAACCCTGCCATTGATGTCGAAGTGGAACCTGCGCCGAAAGATGCGCGGGTTCAAATGAAGCGCAAGGGGCTCTCCCCGCTCAATGTGCGGCGGCTGAACAATTTCAAAGCCAACAAGCGCGGCTGGTGGTCGCTTTGGATTTTCCTGGCGCTGTTTCTGCTCACCCTGTTTGCTGAACTGGTGGCCAATGAGCGTCCGCTGATCGTCTCTTATCAGGGCGAGTTGCTCTTCCCCGTTTTGATCGATTATCCGGAAGAAAAGTTTGGCGGCTTTTACGCAATCACGCGCTATTACGACCCGTTCATTCGCGAAGAGATTGAGGCCAATGGCTGGATGATCCATGCGCCGATCCGCTACGATCACACCACCCGTTCTTACGCCTCGCAGATGCCCTATCCCATCGCGCCAACTTGGACGCTGGATGAGGATGTGGCCTGTGCCAACCTACCAGATGGGACAGAGGACAGCTTTTGTGGGCCTGGCGGCTATCATTGGCTGGGCACGGATGATCAAGGGCGCGATGTGGCCGCGCGCCTCATCTATGGCTTCCGCCTCTCGGTGCTCTTCGGCCTGACGCTGACGCTCATCTCATCGGTGATCGGCATCGCGGCAGGCGCGGTGCAAGGCTATTTCGGCGGTTGGACGGACCTGTTGTTCCAGCGCTTCATTGAAATCTGGACCTCCATCCCCTCACTTTATCTGCTGCTCATCTTTTCGGCTTTCTTCGTACCAGGCTTCTGGACGCTGCTCTTCATTCTGCTGCTGTTTAGTTGGGTCGCGCTGGTGGGGCTGGTGCGCGCGGAATTTCTACGTGGGCGAAACCTTGAATATGTGCGCGCCGCGCGGGCGCTGGGGCTTTCGGACGTGCGGATCATGTTCCGCCACATCCTGCCCAACGCGATGGTCGCGACCGTCACCTTCCTGCCATTCATTCTATCCGGCTCGATCACCACGCTGACTGCGCTCGACTTTTTGGGCCTTGGCTTGCAAGGCGACGCGCCCTCGCTTGGTGAGTTGCTGGCACAAGGCAAAGAAAACCGCAATGCGCCGTGGCTGGGCCTCACTGGCTTTTTGACGATATCCATCATGCTCTCCCTGCTCATTTTCATTGGTGAAGCGGTGCGTGATGCCTTTGATCCGCGAAAGGTGGAAGGATGAGCCCCCCCTTGCTTCAGGTGAAGGACCTTTCGGTCGCGTTCCGCTCCGGCGATGAGGTGAACACGGTTGTTGATCGCGTCTCATTCGATGTCGCTATGGGCGAGACCGTGGCGCTGGTGGGCGAGTCCGGGTCCGGCAAGTCGGTGTCCGCGCTCTCGGTCCTGCAACTCCTGCCCTATCCGGCCGCCTCGCACCCCTCCGGCTCGATCCAATTCGATGGTCACGAGCTTCTGGGGGCCGATGACAAGCAGTTGCGGTCGGTGCGCGGCAATGAAATCTCGATGATTTTTCAAGAGCCTATGTCCTCGCTCAATCCACTTCACTCAGTGGAGCGACAGGTGGGTGAAGTGCTGAAAGTCCATCAGGGTATGCGCGATGAAGCGGCTCGTGCCCGCACGTTGGAGCTGCTGGATCGTGTTGGCATCAAAGACCCGGAAAGCCGCCTGCGCAGCTATCCACATCAGCTATCTGGCGGCCAGCGGCAGCGTGTGATGATCGCCATGGCGCTGGCCAACACGCCCAAGCTTCTTATCGCAGATGAACCAACCACAGCGCTTGATGTGACGGTTCAGGCACAAATCCTGCGATTGCTGGTGGAGCTTCAGCAAGAGCTTGGCATGGCAATGCTGTTCATCACCCACGATCTTGGCATCGTCCGCCGACTGGCAAAAACCGTGAACGTGATGCAGGGCGGCAAGATCGTTGAGCACGGCCCGGTGAGCGACGTTTTCGCCAACCCGCAACATCCCTACACGCGGATGCTGCTTTCCACCGAACCCTCTGCCGCACCGCTGGGAAAGCCGGACGAGGAGGTAACGCTGGCCGCTGATGACCTCAAAGTCTGGTTCCCGGTGAAAAAGGGCATCCTGCGCCGCACCCACAGCCACATCAAAGCGGTCGATGGCGTCGATCTCACCATCCGCCAAGGTGAGACGCTTGGCATTGTGGGTGAGTCCGGCTCCGGCAAAACGACGCTGGGCCTGGCGCTGTTGCGGCTAACGGAATCCAAAGGCGCGATCCGCTTCAAAGACATGGACATCACCGACCATGGCACCAAGCAGATGCGCCCGCTGCGCAGCGAGCTTCAAGTGGTGTTTCAAGATCCGTTTGGCTCACTGTCACCGCGCATGTCGGTCTCCGATATCATCGAAGAGGGGCTTCTGATCCATCATCCGAAGATGGGTTACAAGGAGCGCGACCGAGAAATCATCGCAGCGCTGGAAGAGGTGGGTCTGGATCCAGAAACCCGCTTCCGCTACCCACACGAATTCTCCGGCGGACAGCGCCAACGCATCTCGATTGCCCGTGCCTTAGTGCTGAAACCGCGCGTGATCCTGCTGGATGAGCCAACATCAGCGCTGGATATGAGCGTGCAGGCGCAGGTGGTCGATCTGCTGCGTGACATCCAGAAAAAGCACAATCTGGCGTATCTGTTTATCTCGCACGACCTCAAAGTCGTCCGCGCCCTGTCCCACCGCATTCTGGTGCTCAAAGACGGCAAGGTGGTGGAATCGGGCACGCGCGAGGAAATCTTCGAGAACCCTAAAGAGCCCTACACCCGCGAACTCATCGCCGCTGCGTTTGATGAGACCATGCTGGCGGCGGAGTAAGTTACAGGCAATCGGCGAAGGGCAATTTGAGACCTAAGCAGTCGTTGCTTTGCAGCGCTCACCCGCTCTAACATTGGATTGGCGCTGCACTCAGAATTTGGAAATCCATGCCTCTCGAAGTCGTCATTGCTTTTACACTTCTGTTCTTGTTTGACTCCCTGGCTCCGGGCCCTGCGGTAGCAGCCGTTATTGCAAAAGGGGCGACGACGGGTGCGCGCCGCACGGTACCATTCATTGTGGGCCTCGTTATAGGCGAACTTTTTTTCTTCGCCTTAGCACTGGCTGGGCTTGCCGCGTTGGCGGCCACAATGGGACCCCTGTTTGCGCTGATAAAATGGGCCGGAATAACCTATCTCTTGTATCTTGCGTTCAGGCTTTCGATGGCACCTCCCGTAACGGTATCAACCACCGTGCCGAACGGCGAAGGCTTAAGACTGTTGTCGGCTGGAACGCTTCTTCCTCTTGGCAATCCAATGACCATCGGGTTTTATGTAGCTCTTCTGCCTGTTGTTCTCGATGTCACAACGGTATCGGTACTCGGTGCGCTTGAAATGGCGGTCATCATTGTTTCGGTATGGGGCGGAGTCCTGTTTGCTTACGCATTGGCCGCCGACCGCGCCAGCCAGTTTATTTCAACGCCAAATGCTCAAAAATGGCTCAATAGGGCCTCTGCCGGGGCAATGGTGGGCGCCGCCGGCATGATCGCTACTCGGCAGTGACAGCCTGGTCGCTTAGTCCGCACATTAGATATTTGAAGAACTTCCTAGCCCAACCAATGACTTATGAACGTGCGAACTTATCACTGCAGCATTTGATAAGACCTTATTGGCAACGCAGTGGCGCGGATGGTCGCATAGACAACCATCCGCGCTCAAAAGCTGAAGGCCATCGTTAGACCGGCACGGCCTCAGCGGCATATTGCGCCAGGAACTCCGGCGAGGGCGGGATCGGTTTGATCACATCGATCAGCACGCCATTAGGGTCTTTGATGATAAAATGGCGCTGGCCAAACGGCTCATCGCGCAAGGTTTTCAAGATCGGCAAACCTGCCTTCTGCGCGCGCTCATAGACAGCGTCGGCGTCTTTCACCTCGAAGTTCAGAATCAGACCATTGATAGTTCCGCGCCCTTCTTCTGGGATTGTTTCATGGTCACCGCGCAGCACCGCGATGTTGACCTTCTCATCTTCGCTGGACTGCAGATGGCAATACCAGTCGCTCTCAAAGGTCGGTTTGAAGCTGAAATTCTCCACGTAGAACGCGACCGTTCCGGCGACATCGAATGTTTGAACAACAGGATAATACTGTGTGCTTTTCATGACTTGTCTCCTCTCTAGATAAAACATACAATCTGTATGTATCTTTCCCATAAACATGCAGGCTGTATGTATGCAAGAGAAAAATGAACGCCGCTCCAATGCCGCGCGCACCAAGGCAACCCGAGAAGCGCTGATAAGCGCGGCGCGGACACTTTTTGTAGAGAAGGGGTATGCGGAAACGGCCACCCCGGAGATTGTGAAGCTGGCAGGCGTGACGCGCGGCGCGCTCTATCACCATTTTGAGGACAAGACGGCACTGTTCCAGGCCGTTGTGCGCGCCGAGTTTGAAGCGATCGAGGTGGAAATCACAGAAGAAGCCACCGGCGATCCAACGAACACGATCGATGCGCTGATGCTTGGCAGCAAGGCCTATATGGAGGCGATGCGCGCGCCTGGCCGGGTGCGGCTGTTGCTGCTTGACGGTCCCGCGGTGCTGGGGCGGATGAAACTGGATGAGATCGACCGGGAAACCTCAGCCGATGCCCTGCGTCTTGGGTTGCAAGCAGCGATGGACGCTGGCGAGATCAAGACACTGCCGGTGGCACCTCTTACGGCCCAGCTATCAGCCATGTTTGAGCGCGCAGTGCTGGGCGTGTCGGCGGGCGAGGACGAGCAGGCCCATCTGGCTGTCCTCAAAGCTTTGTTGACAGCGCTTAAGTGAGCGGGCGCTGACAGGCGGCTGGTAACTATCAGTTAACCTTAACAATTCATCAACACGAGCCATTCCCTTTGCCCTGTCCCGGCAAAAGGAATACATTGGTGTCATGAGCGAGCAACACACCACCCCGCACCCATCTTGCATTCATCCCGGCATCCTCCTGTTGGAGGAGTTTTTGAAACCCCTTAGCATCAGCCAAAACCGCCTGGCGCGTGACATCGACGTGCCGGTGAGCCGCATCGCGGCGATTGTGGCGGGGCAGCGGGCGATTACGGCAGATACGGCCATGCGCTTGTCAGCCTATTTCGACACCAAGCCAGAGCTTTGGATGAAATTGCAGGCGTCCTATGAAATAGCCGTGCTGCGCGACAGTGATTGGCCGCGCATCGAAGCGCGCATCCGCCCCTATGAGCCAGTGGACGAGCCTCAGCCAGCCCGCGAAGAGGGCGAAGCTCAGATGCCGCAAGTTGATGATTTCCGTGTGACGGTGGCGAGTTAAAAGGCTTTAACTTGCAGCAGCTTCTCTCTCGCGTAGTTTCGCGGCCTTTTTGAACTTCGTCATCACGCGCGAGCGCTTCAGCGTCGACAGATAGTCGATGAAGAGCTTGCCATCCAGATGATCCACCTCGTGCTGGATGCAGGTGGAGAGCAGGCCATCGACCTCGATCTCATGGGTCTGACCGTCCAGATCCATGTAGCGCACGCGCGCATTGGCAGGCCGCAAGACCTCATCATAATAATCAGGGATCGACAGGCAGCCCTCTTCATAGGGCACCTCTTCGCCGGAGAGCCCTAGAATTTCCGGGTTGATCAGCGTCAGCGGCTCAGACTCGTCTTCGCGAGCCGAACAGTCTGTGGTCACCACGCGCAGCGGCACGCCTATCTGGATCGCGGCCAGGCCAATGCCCGGCGCATCGTACATTGTCTCGTACATATCCTTCACCAGCGCGCGCACCTCATCGGTGATCTCTGCGACGGGTTTCGACACCTCGCGCAAGCGCTTGTCAGGGATAACCAAAATCTCGCGAATAGCCATGCAGGGCACTTAAGGGGGCGGCGTGTTTGGGTCAAGGCATCGCGCCCGTGCGCGCGCCAGCATAGCGTTTGTTCGCGCTTTGATCTAAAGTCGTAACGGACCCGATTCGACCGAGATTCTTGCTTTGGCCCTCACCTTTTCCACCGTGCTGTTCACCCTTCAGGGCACGCCTGTGACCCTTGCCATGCTGCTTTGGGCGCTGGGCGCGGTGGCGGCTCTGCTGATCCTCTGGGTTTGGTCATCCACCGCGCGCATGAAGCGTAAAACCGCCGAGATCGAAGCCAAAGCAGACGCGGAAAAAGCCGACCTCACCCAAAAACTTGCCAGCATGGCTGGCGCACAAGCTGAACTGACCGGTCGTGTGCAATCGATGACCGAAATGCTGGGCAACCGACAGGCTGAGTTGGCAAAGGTTATGTCCGAACGCATGGATGGGCTCGGTCACCGGCTTGGCCAGTCTATGAGTCAACAAACCAACCAGACCCACGAAACACTGCGTAGCCTGCACGAGCGGCTGGCCGCCATCGACACTGCGCAGAAAAACATCACCGAGCTTTCCCAGGGCGTGGTGGAGTTGCAATCCATTCTCTCAGACAAACAAACCCGCGGCGCCTTTGGCCAGGGGCGCATGGAAGCCATCGTGCAGGATGCCCTGCCGCGCGGCGCCTACTCGTTTCAGCAGACGCTCACCAACGGCAAGCGGCCCGACTGCGTGATCTATCTGCCCAATGGTGCGCCGAGCCTGGTGATTGACGCCAAGTTCCCGATGGAGGGCTGGAACGCCTTCCGTGATGCACCTGAAGAGCGCATTGCCAACCAAGCCGCTCAGCGCTTCCGTCAGGATGTTGGCAAGCATGTGCAGGACATTGCCGCGAAGTATTTTTTGCCCGGCGAGACCCATGAAACGGCGTTTATGTTCGTGCCGTCTGAATCGATCTTCGCTGATCTGCACGAGAAGTTTGAAGACGTGGTGCAAAAGGCCGCCCGCCAGCGCGTGGTAATCGTCTCACCCTCGCTGCTCACCCTGTCCATTCAAGTGGTGCAGGCCGTGCTGCGCGATGCCCGTCTGCGCGAACAGGCGCATCTCATTCAGGATGAAGTTGGGCGACTGGTGGATGATATCGTGCGGCTGGATGATCGTGTCGCCAAGCTTGCAACCCATTTCGGCCAGGCCCAACGGGACATCGAGCAGATCCAAACTTCAACTGGCAAGATCACCAAACGCGGCGACCGCATTGGCAATCTCGATGTCGCTCCCGACGCGGGCGGGCGAGAGAAAGTTGAGGTGGAACGCGAAGAGCCAAGACTGCCACTGGCTGGGGAGTGACATGAGCGAAACTTTCTCAGACCTTGTTCAATGCCACGGCATTATCCTCTTCACAGAGCACTTCGATGAATGCGTTGCCTTCTATCGCGACACGCTTGGTCTTCCAGTCTGGTTCGAGAAGCCAGGCCTTGTCTGCCTGCGCTTTGGCGAAGGCTATCTGATGGTCGAGACCGACGGCTTTGCTAGCGAGAATAGTCCAGCCCACGCCAAACCAGTCAGCCAGAACCCGACCAAGCTGCGCTTTAATGTGAAGGACGTTGAAGCCGCCGCACGCATGTTGGAGAGCAAAGGAGTGAGTGTTGAGATTAAGGTGTTGGACTGGGGCACCACCGGCACATTCCTCGACCCAGATGGCAATCTCTGCGCGCTGAAAGATGCTGATGATCCGTTTTTTTGCGTGAAACAACCTTGACCGGCAAAATTTCCTAACGCAGCGACTGCATCCACAACGTCGACGTCGGCCCGGACGCCGGGCAGCAGGAAGAAGAAGATGTGGAAGCGCCGGAGCTACGCCTACCACTGGCGGGGGAGTATGGTCAGCGCTTTGGCGTGCTCATATCGCCTTACCAGCAGTGCTTGCCATACTCGCTTGAGATAAACCACTGATGTCTTCAAAAAGGTGTTCGGCTATTTCAACGACGTTGGCATAATCCTCAATAATTTGCGGGTGGATCATTACCGGTTGTGCTTGTTCTCGAAACGAGTGCATCATTATCGGGAAGAATGCTCCCAGTTGATCTTGTTGATCGAACAACCGTTCAATTTTTTCCGAATAGAGAACCTCGGCGCTTAACTGGCGCTCTAAGTCCTCATAAGCTTCTGCTTGAGAGGCGTTCAGCACCTTGGGAGGCACATACAACGGGGTTCGATGCGCCACAGCATGACGATAGTTGCTTACATATTTCAACCATTCGAGCTTTTCGGTCAGAACTCTGCTTGTGTTTTGCTTCAGGGACCGACGCAAGGTTCGATTTTTCGGCCACAAACCAATCTCTAACGGCTTAAGTTCATCACCGTCGGAGTTTTTCACTTGAGCCTCAGCACACCAAATCTGCGCTAGGTTATCGAGGGCACCGCAGATGTTTAGGACGAAGCAATGCAGGTAGCAGGCGGCATCATATCTATCGCTCTTTGTGGGGTCTTCCGCGCCAGCAGGAAGGGCTCTGAATACGCCCTTTATCGAATGCTCTAAAACTTGAACCCGCCTCCTGAAGCCTTGGTTGACCAATTCGTGAGTCGCAACATCGATAAACGGGTGCATATAAACCCGATAAGACAGCTCACGTGCTCGATTGGACCAGACCGTTAGGTCCTCCCCGAACTGCTTGATTTGCTCGGGTGTGTACCGACGCACCACCTAGATCTCCGTCCTAGCCTTCATGGCCGCTGCCAGCGTTCCCTCGTCCAGATAGTCCAGCTCACCACCCACCGGCACGCCATGCGCAAGGCGGGTGACGGAGACGTCGCAATGGACCAAACGGTCGGTGAGGTAGTAGGCCGTTGATTGCCCCTCCACCGTGGCGTTGATGGCCAAAATCACCTCGCGCACGTCGGGCGCGGTGGCGCGTTCAACCAGAGATTCAATCGAGAGATCATCGGGACCAACGCCATCCAGCGGCGAGAGCACGCCGCCCAGCACATGGTAGCGGCCGCGAGACGCTTTCGCGCGTTCGAGTGCCCAGAGGTCGGCGACATCCTCTACGACCACCAGAACGCTGTCTTCGCGGCGCGGGTCGGTGCACACCGTGCAAGGGCTGACGGTATCGATGTTGCCGCAGCGCGCGCACTCCATCACATTGTCACGCGCAACCGCCATCGCCTCGGCCAGAGGGCCGAGCAATTGGTCTTTGCGTTTAACAAGGTGCAGCGCAGCGCGGCGTGCTGAGCGCGGGCCAAGGCCTGGTAATTTAGCAAGGAGCTGAATCAGCCGCTCAATTTCCGGGCCGACGGTATGATCACTCACTCCGGGATCACATCCCAGGCAGTTTCATGCCCGGTGGCAAGCCCATGCCGGACATCATGCTTTGCGTCTTTTCGGCCATCATCTGATCGGCCTTCATCTTCGCATCGCTGTGCGCGGCGATCAGAAGGTCTTCCAAAATCTCAACATCATCGGGCACCAGCAGCGATGGGTCGATCTTCACACCCGACAGCTCGCCCTTGCCCGATAGCGTGACTGTCACCATGCCGCCACCAGCAGAACCATCGATGGTCTCGTCGGCCATCTCAGCCTGCATGGTCTGCATTTTGTCTTGCATGTCCTTGGCTTGTTTCATCATTTTCATGATGTCCATGGCGGGTCTTCCTCGTCATCCGTGTCTGTCAGTGTATTGTCGATATCGGGGGCTTGGGCTTCGTCTTCAAGCGCCTCGTCACCCGCATCGTCTTGTTTGATGCTGCGCACGCCAGTGATGGTCGCGCCAGGAAACGCTTGTAGGATCGCTTGTACCGTTGGGTGCTGGCTGGCATCAGCTTTTTTGGCCACTTCACGCTCGGCGGCCAGTTCATTCAACGTCTGCGCATCAGCCTGGCTGTTCACCGAGATCATCCAGCGCGCGCCGGTCCAGCTTTTCAAGGACTCGGCCAGATCGCCGACAAAGGCCTGCGGCGCGCCAGCGGCAAGGCCAATCTCCAGCTGGTTTTCGCCAAACGAGACCGGACGGATGTAGGCGCGGATCAGCGGTGGTAGCGCGCGGTTGTTGTTTTTTTCCGCCAGCGCGATCAGAGCATCCAGGTCGCGCAGGACGACCGGCTGTGGTTTCGCCTCGGTCTTGGGGATCTGTGCAGGGGTCGGTGCCGGTGTCTCGCTTTGCGGCGCCAGGGCCAAGGACGCGCGTGCACCACCGCCATTGCCTGGTGGCATGGATGGTTGTGGCGCCGTGGTGTTAGAGGGCGCGCTGTCGCCACCCTGTCCCAGTGCCTTGATGGCTTCGTCAGGCGTTGGCAGATCGGCAACATAGCAAAGCCGCACCAAGATCATTTCTGCAGCGATCAGCGGCTTCGGCGCGCGGGACAGCTCATCCAGGCCCTTCAGCAGCATCTGCCAAGCGCGTGAGAGCACCTTCACCGAGAGGTCTTTGGCCATCTCAGCCAGGCGTGCCTGATTATCACTGGTCAACGCATCAGAGGGGTGATCGGGCATCACTTTGGCGCGCGTCGCGGCATGCACAATCTCCGCCAGATCAGCGATTAGGCCCGCCGGGTCTGTGCCTCGACCATAAGCTTCAGCAAGTTGGCTGAGCGCGGCCTTGCTGTCGCCCTTCATCACGGCTTCGAACAGGGAGAGCGTTGCTGCCTGGTCAGCCAGATTGAGGAGATCGTGCAGCGATTCAGCGGTGATCGGGGTGTCTTGGCTGGCGCCGGTGTGCGCAATCGCCTGATCAAGCAGCGACAGCCCATCGCGCACCGAGCCTTCGGATGCCCGCGCAATCAGGCGAATAGCATCTTCTTCTGCACTGGCACCCTCGGCTTCAGTGATTTTGGCCAGATGCGTCATCATCATCGGCACTTCCACACGACGCAGATCAAACCGTTGGCAGCGCGAGAGAATGGTCACCGGTACCTTGCCAATTTCGGTGGTCGCGAAGATGAACTTCACATGATCGGGCGGCTCTTCCAGCGTCTTCAGCAGCGCATTGAACGCCGCCGTGGAAAGCATATGTACCTCATCGAGCAGGTACACTTTGAAGCGCGCGGACACCGGCGAATAGCGCGCCGCATCGGTGATCTCACGAATGTCGCCGACACCATTGTGGCTGGCGGCATCCATCTCGATCACATCGACATGGCGGCCTTCCATGATCGCTTCGCAGTGAATGCCCATGTCGGACAGATCAACTGTTGGTGCGCCGTCGCCCGCTTCAGTCTCATAGTTCAGACCGCGGGCCAGAATGCGCGCTGTGGTGGTTTTGCCGACGCCGCGCACGCCGGTCAAAATATACGCCTGGGCGATACGGCCGATCTCAAACGCGTTGCGCAGCGTTTGTACCATCGGCTCTTGGCCGATCAGATCGTTGAAATTGGCGGGGCGGTATTTGCGGGCAAGGACGCGGTAGCCAGTCTCCGTCTGATCGGATGGTGGTGTATCGGCCATGCGCCCTGAAACTCGCCGCTTGAAAAGAGGTGGAAGGCTGGAACGGCAACCCGAACCGGAAAACTCGTTGGGGCTGCTTCCTTCCGGACCTGACCCGATTGGCGAGCGGCTCGTCCGCCGCCAACCTTCCACTCCCTATATCGTATGCGGGGTTGGCTTTGTCTAGATCAACGCAGCCCGCGCAATAGGCCCAGCGCAAAAAATGAAGATGGACCACGCCATTGAAACTGATACACAGCCCTAATGACTGACTTCACCCTAGACGAGCGGCTTTCCGCCGACAGCCTCCCCCTCAGCCAAACCGAAATGAGCCTGCTGCGTGTTTCGCGCGATGCACGCTTCCCGTGGCTGATCCTCATCCCGCAACGCGACGGCCTTGCCGACCTGGTGGATTTATCGCCGGACGATGAGGCCCGTGTGATGGCCGATGTGCGCGCCGCCTCGCGGGCACTGCGGCAGGTCACGAAATGCGATAAACTGAATGTCGCCTCGCTGGGCAATATGGTGCGGCAGCTGCATGTGCATATTGTTGCTCGCTTTGAGGGCGACCCTGCTTGGCCTGGCCCGATTTGGGGTGTGGGTGAAGCAGAACCGTTGGACGCTGTGCCTGATTGGGCGCTGGATGTACGCTCCCGTCTTGGGTGGTCGGCATGAGCAGCGTCGCCGCCCTTTTCGCCAGCCTGCCACGCGCCGAACTTGCCGCCAAAACAGGTTTCTCCGGCGGCCGTACAGACCGCCATGGTGACCGGCGCGATGATGTAGCATTTTTGGACGCCCAAGAAGCCAAAGCCCGCTTCATCTTGTTCGATGGGGCGGCATTGGTGGAAGGCGATCATGGCCCGAACCGCATGTATCATGCGACTTTGTCTGCCGATGTGGATCGCGAGACCCGCGTCTATTGCGGCGAAGATGCCGACGGGCCGATCTATACCTACACGTTGAAGGCTGGAGAGGGTACCGACGATGCCGGCGGCCTTGCCACCACACCGCCCGCGCAGCAACCCTTGCGTCCGTTTGCCGAAACCTTTGACATTCTGGATCATCATCTGGGCTTGCTGGCCGAAGCCGCCTCGCTGACCGGCTGGCATCTACGCCACAAATTCTGCGCCAAGTGCGGTGGTACCACGCGCAATGAACAGGCCGGATGGCGGCGACGCTGCGGCACCTGCGATACGATGCATTTTCCACGCACCGATCCTGTGGTGATCATGAATGTGGTGGATCCAAAAACCGGCGATGTTCTGATGGGCCGTCAGGAAAAGTTCGCCACCGGCATGTTTTCGTGCCTTGCAGGTTTTGTGGAACCCGGCGAAACGCTGGAAGATGCGGTGCGCCGTGAGGTGCTGGAGGAGGCGGGCATTCCGCTCGGCCGTATCACCTACAAAGCCTCGCAGCCCTGGCCCTTTCCATCGACGCTGATGATGGGTTTTGAGGGTGAGGCACTGGCGCGCGAGATCACACTGGACGAGGCGGAGCTGGTTGAAGCGCGCTGGTTCTCAAAAGAAGAGTTGCGGCAGATAGCACCCAATCCACGCGATACCGGGTTGACCTCCATCCCGCCAAAACTGGCCATCGCCCGCGCGCTACTGGATGACTATCTGGACCGGTAGCAAGTGCTTGCGAAGGCCAGGTGAGACGCTGGGCGGGAACGGTAAGCACACAGCGACGTTGTTTACCTGATCGCCCGTACACGCGTTAGGAAATCCTCCCATGAGCTATACTCTACCCATCCAAGAGATCACGCCGCTCGCCTGCAACGTCCACAGCTATAAGCTGCCAAGGCCCGACGGCTTCACCTTTACACCGGGTCAGGCCTGCGACGTGGCGATCGCCGAGAACGGCTGGAAGCATGAAAAGCGGCCCTTCACCTTCACCTCGTTGCCGCACGAGGATCACCTTGAGTTTATGATCAAGAGTTATCACGACCATGATGGGGTGACGGACCAATTACCCAAACTCAGTAGCGGTGATGCACTCACGATCAGCGACCCCTGGGGTACGATCGAACATAAAGGTAAGGGCACTTTCATCGCTGGCGGCGCCGGCATCACACCCTTTGTTGCCATCCTGCGCGACTTACAACGCAACGGTAATATGGCTGGGCACCAGCTTTTTTTCGCAAACAAAGCCCATGAGGACATTTTCCCCACCGACCTGCTGGATGGCATGGATGGCCTTGCGGTTACACATGTTCTTAGCGAAGAGCAGACGAGCGAGCATGCCCACGGTCGGATCGACAAGGATTTTTTGATCGCCCATATTCAGGACTTATCGCAGCACTTTTACGTGTGCGGCCCCGACGCTATGGTCAAAGATATCAATAGCGCGCTGAAGGACCTTGGCGCTGACACTAATGGACTGGTTTTCGAGTAGTAGAGCGTCGTCACGCGTTGGTTCAAAACTGATTGTTCGCTAAAAGCCACATCCGGAAAAAAATAGCGGCGACCGAGATAACAAAGCGTTGTTCTTACCGGGTTAAGATCAGGCATGGCAGGTGTTTCTGGACCGGATGCGGCGGCTCAAGGCGCGCCAATCTCGTAGAACAGACGGGGCGCATCCGGGTCGTCAGACTTCACACCTAAGGCTATCGTTCCGGCACCGCTGAGGACGACGGTTCGACGTAGCACAGCCAGTTGTTCGCCGGATTGGCTTACCACCAGGCTTCCTGACGAGCTGTGATCTTCGAACTCCACAAGGCCGTTTGCCAGTCGGATCGTCGCATGCTGTCGAGAGACAGTTTGAACAAGCACTTGAAGGGCGTTCTCGGGCAGACGCCCGACACTCAGAGGCTTGCTTTCGCTGATCCGCCAACGCTGCCCTTCATAGTCGATCACGGCTTTGGGCGCGGCATTCTCCTTTTGGTCGGGATCGAGAATCTGGGTTCGATCCCCATCGCCTTCAATTTGTAACGAGTAGACGCGCGATGCTTCACGTCGTCCCTTCAGACGAAAAGGCGAGATGCTGACATAGTATCGTTTGTTCGCCAGAGCCAGGTTCTTGAAGGAGGCCTCACCAACCAACACCTCACGTGAATTGGACAGTGCGCATAACCTGGCTGCTGCGTTTACACAGTCGCCAAAAATATCGTTGTCGAGGCAAACAAACGTACCCAACTCTAAGCCCGCATGCACTTTAAGGTCGCCCTCTCCGGTGGCCTGGATCATCTCGTATGCGGCCAGATGAGCGTCGTTGGAAAGGGAAAACCAACACAATATGTCGTCACCGGCGGACTTCACAAAGGTGCCGCCGTGATGTGCAACGATGCCCTTCAGACGCTCCAGAAAAGCGCCAATGATGGCGGCTGCTTGTTGATTGCCCACCTTTTGGTAAAGCGGCGTGCTTCCAGATACATCGGCGAAAAGAACGGCGCCTGTCTTGCTCTCAGAGCTGGTTGAATCTGCGTGATCCAAGGCTGCGGAATCCTCGAACGTCCTGATGTCTGACCTGAAAAGGCTTTGCAGGTTTGATCGAGAATGGAAAGGGTCGGGCTATGGCGGGCGAGTGGCATCTTATAGCTCAGAGCCTGCTGCCATCCCGCGTGATGCAGGGCTGAACTCCACCCCGCCGAAACGCGCCATCGCCCACGTGCTGCGGGACGACTGTTTGGTGTATGACGGCACCTTTCATGATTGAGACGGTTCAAAACTGATCAGCGGCATGTGGCAATCGTTCGACGTATAGTGTGGGTCGTCGCGCAGCATAACCAGAACGTGCAGAACGTTGGAATTGTTCAGCCGCCCGCCCTCTTCCAGCAAGGGGCCTGCCCCATCGATCAGTTGCCGCCGCAGAACGCGATTGTTCGGCCCCCGGACCAAGCCATGATCAGGGTGATAGACAAGCCTCTTGGCGCTTTCGCCGGACGGATCTTCTGGATCACGCTCATAGTCGATCCAGTAGGTGGTCGTTTGCGAGAAATACAATGTCTCGTCATTACCTTGGCTAAGAATTTCACCCTCTGGGCCGCGCACGACTACATCCGGCAAGAAGTAGGGCCGCCAAAAATTTATGTAGGCTTCGTAGGCGACGATGACGCCATTGGGCAGGCGGACACACTGGTGGTGCTCCTGGTAAAAGCCGTTGATGATCAGGCCCGAGGGTATGAGGAGAAGGATGGCCAAAATCACCAGAAGCTTGCGCATACTCATCCCCGCCAAGTGTATTGGCTGCTCTCCCGATCCACATGGACAGTGCCACTAAAGAGACCCATCCAATCATCAATGATTTTGTACGTAGAAGACAGCGGCGATTCGATGCCTAAATCCAACGGATCAGCAAATTCATCGCGCAAAAAGAAGTTACACTGGCCAGAAACATTAAGATGACTGTCGCTTCGCCACTCGCTCACTCCTGAAGCATCGCCGCCGATGGTGGATGAACCAAGACTGAAAACAATATTGGTCATGGAATAAGAACGGCTAAAGGTATGTCTAAAGGGGCCTCCTTGATTTTTACGTGCCTCATCAGCGATCTGGCCAAACAGAGCATTTCCACGCCGTTGCCAGTACTCATCAACAATTCTCTCCAAATGCCCTGTGTTGCGCAATCGCACGGCGCGCCCTCTACCGAAATAGTAGTGATTGATGAAATCGATGTTGTGCCAGCCTGGCCACCATCCAGAGACGCCATAGAACAGCATACGCATATGCTCGTTTATGGGCGGCGTGTAAGGCTCAGCAGTACACCGACAGCCCGGCGCATCGCCCGGATGTCCGGTTGGCGGCGGGTTGTCCCAGGCAAACACTTTGCCATCGTTCTTGGCATGGGAGGAGCGCACGCGCCCATCGCCACGGGTACGCCAGATGTAATGCGTGGTCGTCCTTGCCTGCTTGAGACCAAGCATGGTTGGTGATCCAATATCAGTCACCCCATGGCGCAGATAGCGATCATAGGCCGTCTTGGTCAGGAGGCTGGTGCTGTGCATGGCGATCTCATGGGCTGATGGGTGAAGCCCGATTGGACCACAGCCTGCAAGAACGGGGATAAGTGCGGCAAGACAGTTCGGTTCGTCATGGCCGGACTTGATCCGGCCATGACGACAATGGGTCAGGCTGTATCCTAAAACGCCGAACCCGCTAACGCGTCATACTCGCCCTGTGGCGGGGATCCACTTCAATGAGCGCTACGAGATCTTTACGCTTGCCGGAAGGGTCGCTGGAATGGACCCCCTGTGACACACGCTCGCGTGGCGCACAGGAATGACGGACACCAATATGCAGCTAGTCGAACAAGCTTTCCTGCTTGGGCGCGCGGCGGGCATCGACAACGCGCTTGGGTTTGGCCAATTTCGGCTTTGAAGCCTTAGGCGGTGAACCATCTGCCACCTCGCCAACCACTGCATCGCGGGTGCCATCGGCCAGTTCGATCTTCACCACGCCTGCCGCATCAAGCGCTGCGACCTGGCGCAAAGGGGTATCAGCGGTATCGCGGATAACGGCAAAGCCGCGATCCAGCACACGGCGGTAGTTGAACGCATCCAAGAGCTTGGCGCGTTGGGCAACCTGATTCTTCCGTGCATCAAAGTGCTGGCCAATAGCCCGCAGCAAACGGGCATCCAATTGGCCAAGGCTGCGCCTGCCCTCGCCCACCAGCCGTTGAACAGCACGCGGTGAAACGCGGCTACCAAGGTTGGCCACGCGATCTTTTTGTCGCTGGCGGCGCTGATCGAGGGCGCGATTGAGCTTATCACCTTGGACGTTTACGGCCTGACGTCTCTCAGAAAGCCCTTGGGTGATGAGGCGTGGGGTGAGCCGTCCTGCCACGCGATCCAGCCTACCGCGCTGGGTCATTGTCCCACGTGTGAGGGCTTGGGCTAGGCGCAAACTGGCCTGATCGAGCCGCTGGCGCGGCGTTGTCAGAAGCGCGTCCGGTTGCGGTAGAGCGCGGGTCAAAGCGCGCAGATCGCGGCGGCGGGTTTCAACGCCGCGCAGGGTGGAGGCTGTCAGGCGGCGCGCCAGATCATCAATGGTCAGCACCAGATCGGCCTTCACCGGCACGACCATTTCTGCCGCACCGGTCGGTGTCGGTGCGCGCACATCGGCGGCGTAATCGATCAGCGTCCAGTCGGTCTCATGGCCAACCGCCGAGACCAGCGGGATCATGCTTTCAGCGGCTGCGCGGGCGACAATTTCCTCGTTGAACGACCAAAGATCCTCCAAGCTGCCACCACCACGCGCGACGATCAGCACATCGGGCTGGGGTATGGGTCCGCCCGGTTCCAGAGCGTTGAAGCCATGGATGGCGTTGGCGACTTCCTTGGCGCTGGTCTCGCCCTGCACCCGCACAGGCCAGACCAGAACATGGGCGGGCGTTCGGTCGGACAGGCGATGCAAGATATCGCGGATCACGGCGCCGGAGGGTGAGGTCACCACGCCGATAACCTTCGGAAAGAAAGGCAGAAGCTGCTTACGCTCTTCGGCAAACAACCCTTCTGCGGCCAGCTTCTTGCGGCGCTCATCCAGCAGCTTCATCAGCGCGCCAACGCCTGCCGGTTCGATCCGGTCGATCACCAGCTGGTAGCGCGACTGGCCCGGGAAAGTGGTCATGCGCCCCGTGGCGATGACCTCCAAACCCTCTTCAGGCTTGAACGTGAGTTTCTGCGCCGTGCCCTTCCACATGACCGATGAGAGAACGCTGCGATCATCTTTCAAGTCGGTGTAAATATGCCCTGATGCAGGGCGGCTGACCCGCCCCAACTCGCCGCGCACCCGCACATAACCAAAGGCATCCTCGACGGTACGCTTGACGGCGGAGGAAATCTCGCTGACGGAGTACTCTGGCGTGTTGGAAACGGCTTCTTCGCTCATGGGGGCACCCTGCCGTGCACGCCGATTCGGAGCAAGGGTTGATGCCGCCCAGAGTGGATTTCAAAAGCCAAAGGTTGTTTGTTGAGCACGCGTTGGAGGCGGGTTCAGAATACCCTTTGTCGGAGGCGCACGCCCACTATCTGTTGACCGTTCTGCGCATGGAATCCGGCGCTACACTGTTGGCATTTAACGGAAAAGACGGCGAGTGGCGGGTGGAAGTAACCCGGCAAAGCAAGCGGGCTGGATCGCTGAAGGTGCTCTCTCAAACACGCCCGCAAACACCGCTGAATGATCTGACATTACTGTTCGCGCCAATCAAAAAAGAGCGCATGGATTGGATGGTGCAGAAGGCGGTGGAAATGGGGGCCGGAGCCATCCGCCCGGTGATCACCGAGCACACGCAAAACCAGAAAATCCGAGCCGATAAACTGGAAGCCAACATCATTGAAGCCGCCGAGCAATGTGGCGTTTTGGCGGTGCCATCGATGCAGACCGTCTGCAAAATCGATGCGTTAGTCCGCTCCTGGGATGCAGACCGTCCGCTTTTTTGGTGTGACGAAAGCGCTTTCGTCTTCTCACCAAGCGGACTACTTGCGGACTATCGCGACAAACCCAAGGCAGTTTTGATCGGTCCGGAGGGGGGCTTTAGCGAGAGCGAGCGGCAGTTGTTGTTGGCCCAGCCGTTTGCGCATGCGATCTCGCTTGGACCTCGCATTTTGCGCGCCGACACAGCGGTGGTGGCAGCGCTGACAGCGGTTCAGTTGGTGGCGGGGGACTGGCGTTCCTGAGAGAACGTAGCATTCATCCGGCGCGGCAACATCAGGCCGAGCGTGATGCCGCGCGCGCCTAGAAACAAAAGGAAGCTGATCCACAACCCGATGTTCCCTAAAGCTGGGGTTAGCGTGTAGGCGGCGGCCAAGAACAGCGCCAGCGACGCCAGCATCATGTTGCGCATGTCGCGTGACCAGGTGGCACCGATATAGACCCCGTCCATCAGGAATGCGCCTGCCCCAACAATGGGCGTGAGGGCAGCGAAGATCAGGAACTCCCGGCCCAGCGCACGGACATCTTCAGCGGGCGTCATGAAATCCAGGATCGGGCCGCCTGCCAGCAGAAAAAACACTGTCGCCAGGCCGGCCAACAACGCCGACCAGATGGCGCAGAGTTTGACGGCGCGGGCAAATGGCTTGCGGCGTTTGGATCCAACGGCACGACCCGCCAACTGTTCAGCAGCTGTGGCAAGACCATCCAAAAAGTAGCCCGCCAGCAAAAAGTATTTTTCCAAAATCGCGTTTGCCGCCAGCATCACCTCGCCCTGCTGTGCGGACAGCCGCGTGAAGGTGGCAAAGGCAAAAAGCAGCGCAAACGAGCGGATCATGATGTCGCGGTTCACACCCATCATGCGGATGAGTTCGACACGATCAAGCACTTCGGCGCGGGTTGGCCAGGGGGCTTTGCGCAGCCGCAGCCAAATGAGCAAAAGCCCAAAAAGTAGGGCCACCAACTCGCCAAGCACGCTGGCAAACGCGACGCCCGCCACGCCCCAATCAAAAACCAGCACGAAGAGAATATTGAGCGCGATGTTGGTGAGGTTGAGCACGGTTTGCAGCGCCAGGCCGGTCATCGCCTCGCCTCGGCCCAGAAAGTATCCGAGTACGGAGTAGTTGGAGAGCGTCAGAGGCGCGGCGAGCACGCGCACCGAGAAATAGGTGATCACGGCTTCCTGCACGCGCTCCGTCCCGCCGATGAACCACAGGCTTGCCTCAAGCAGCGGGGTTTGCAGGAGAATGGCCACCAGGCCGATGCCGACCGCCAAGATCAGTGCGCGAAACAGGATCGCAGCTTCTTCGCGCTTGCGCCCCGCACCATAAGCCTGCGCCACCAAGCCAGTGGTGCCTGAACGCAGAAAGTTCATCGTCGTGAACAGGATATCGAAAATGATGCTGCCAACGGCAATCGCACCGATCAGCGCCGCATCACCCAACTGACCGATGGTCCAAGTGTCGGCAAGGCCCACCAGCGGCGTGGAGATAAACGCGAGCGTCATCGGCGCAGCGATGGCGAACACCGAGCGATGGGTGACGGCAAAGTCTTCGGTCTGTGGCTGAGATCGCCCTACCATTCTAGGCGATACCGGAACTTAGGATTTTCTCTGCGGCAGCATCCGCATCAAAAGTCCGTCCTCGAGGAAAAGCTGATGCCGCAGCACGAGACCGACATGACCGATGATGGCAGCCAGGAGCACATAGCCTGAGATGATATGCGTCCATTTGGCAATGAACGCCAATTCTTCCCATTTACCGATGGGATTGGGTAGCCGCCAGACGCCGAAAAGGTTCACACCAAAATCGCCCGCCATCACATAGAGATAGCCAGAGACTGGCATGATGAACATCGTCGCATAGAGCACTTGCTCGGCGCGGTGAATGAAACGCTGTTCACCTGGTGAAAGCGTTGGTGCCCAATCTGGCAGTTGCCCAACCTTGCGGTTGATGAGGCGGGGTATGGCAATGACCAAGGCCAGGAGACCCAGTGATTTGTGCCAGTTGTAGTAGAAGGCCTGTGAGAGCCCCAGAACGATGTCGCCGCCAGCCATCGCAGTCATGATGTTGCCGCCCACATATTGGAGCGCAAACAGGACAACGATCAGCCAATGAAAGAGCTTGGTGAGGGCACCATAGCCCTCCTGCGTGTTGCTAAAACTCACTGCCCACCCCTTCGCCCAATCGCGGCCGACCAAAAGCGCGACGCTATACCGGAATGGGCGGGAAAGAAAACTGGCCAGTGGTTTACGCGGAAGACATCACTCACCGCCCTTGGGGTGTTTTCACCAGCTGGGGAATGGGGCCGAAGAGGCTCCGCTTAAAAGACGACAGCGGCACGCCGAAGCGTGCCGCTGTTTTTCATTGGAAACGCCCGGCGTGATTACTCTGCCGGGGCTGTTGCCGGGCCGGTATCATCATCGTCGATAAAGGTGGTTGGCAGGCCATGCTTTTCGCGCTGTCCATCTTTGTAGATGGCGCGGATCAGCGACAGGCCCATCAGCACCATAACAAGGCTGAAGGGTAACGCGCCAATCACCATGGCCGTCTGAATGGCGCCAAGACCACCGGCAAGGATCAAGCCGCCGACCACAAACGCAAGCGCTGCACCCCAGAAGAGGATGTGCGGGCGTGCTTTGGGTCCTTCGTCACCAGCAGCATTGATCGTGTTGATGATCAACACGGCACTGTCGGCAGAGGTGACCAAATAGGTCAGGAGCAAGATCACCACGACGACCGACATGATGTAAGCCAGGCCGTCACTGAGCATGACCGAAAGCATGGCGAACAACTGATCTGCTTGGCCTGCACCGGCGATGGCACCATCAGCGACACCGGTCAGTTCCAGGTCGATAGCGGTACCACCAACCAAAGCGAACCAGACGAAGCACATGAGCGCCGGAATCATCATGGCGCCCAGCACATACTCACGGATCGTGCGGCCTTTGGAGATGCGGGCAAGGAACACGCCGACGAACGGTGCGAACGCAATCCACCAGGCCCAGTAGAAGATGGTCCAGCCACCCTGCCAGCTGGCGAGGGCGTCACCGGTTTCAGTGCCATCAGCAGACCAAACGGTGAGGAAGTTGCCTGGGATCGACACCAAATAATCGAACAAGCCGACCACAAGCGCCTGCGCGCCAAAGAAGGTGGAGCCGAACAGCAAGAAGAAGGCAAGGATGAAGAAGCTGAGGCCCATATTGATGTTGGACAGCCACTTGATGCCTTTGCCAACGCCCGACAGAGCCGAAAGCGTGGAGGCGCCCATGATGACAAGAAGCGCAAAAATAATGCCGAGGGTCGATGATGAACGCTCACCGGCTTCATTGACGCTGTAGAGCCAATCGCCAAAACCAATGCGCGACAGGCCGGAGATGAACTGCTCCACGCCGAAGCCAAGCGTTTGGGCGACACCGAGAACGGTCGCAACCACAGCAACAATATCAACGACGTGTCCAACAGGCCCGGACAGCTTCTGACCGAAGATCGGTGTGAGAGCCGAGCGGATCGTCAGCGGCAAACCACGGCGGTAGGAGAAGAATGCCAGCGCCAAGCCAACGATGGCGTAACAGGCCCAAGCGGCCAGACCCCAGTGCGTGAACGACCAGATATAGGCATCACGCACATTGCCTGCCGTGCTGCCTTCGGTAATGCCCTGAATGGTCGCCGGGTTTGCGGCGAAATGGTACATTGGTTCGGCGGTCGCAAAGGTCAGCATGCCAATGCCGATACCGGCACCGAACATCATGGAGAACCAAGAGAAGTTGGTGAATTCGGGTTTGTCCTCCTCAACACCGAGCTTCATGCGCCCGGCCGTTGGCCAAAGTGCGAGGGCGAAACAGAGAATCAAAAAGAAAGCGACGGAGTACACGTACCAGTAGTTGAATGAGGCTAATATGATGCTGTTCACAGCACCAAGCACACCAGCGGCCTGGTCGGGAAAGGCGATAGCCCAGAGGATCAAAGCACCCACAAGGATTTTGGCCGTTATCGTTACGTCTTTGGTGAAACCACGATAGAAGCCAGACTTGGCAACGCGGATGGGAAGGTCGGTAATCGGTGGTTTAATAGCCATGAATCCTCAAAGGTCTATCGACCAACCTTAAGTTTGGCTGACCGTGTAAAAAGCTGTTTGGGCTTGGTGTCGTCGAGTAACGAAGACGACCTTAGGTAGCAGGCACTCTGGTCAATTGCAAAAAAGCGCCAAAGGCCGGGCTTAGAGCGAAAGAGTTTTGACGGTTCTCAGCAAGCAAATTTGAGCGCCCAGTGCGCAACCGTATGAGACCGCCTGATGAGGACAAAAGCGAGCTGCATCCTCTTGAAAACCGGTCAATTCGGTCTTTCAAGTTACTGCCAGACGATCACGCCTTTGGAGAAAGCTTCTCGCCTCTGCGCGCAGTCGACACGCGCGCCTTAAATCATGAAAAGCGCTCTCGCAGCAATGGCGTCGATTTCTTTTTAAGCAACTGATTTTTCAGTGAAACCTAACCGCATCATGGTTGTGAGATCGGCAGCTGGGATAGCCTTGCTGAACAAGAAACCCTGCACTTCATCGCAGTCATGGCGTTGTAACCACTGCAGCTGTTCTGGGCGTTCAACACCCTCGGCCACGGTGGTTGCTCCAATCTGCTTGGCCAGGGCAAAGATGAGCCGCAACAGCGGTCCCGTTGCAGGCAGTTGTTGCACAAAGCTCATGTCGAGTTTCACGCACTGCAGTGGAAAGCGGGAGATGTGGACAAGGTTGGAATAGCCAGTGCCAAAATCATCAAGCGCCAAACGAAAACCAAGCTCGGTTATGCGGCGCAACTTTCGTGCAACTTCTGTGTCATCGCCGACCAGTGAGGACTCCGTGATTTCCAATTCAAGGTGCCTGGTTGGAAACTCGGCGTTGGCGGCCACCTCTTCAAAGAGATCTGTGATCCCTGGGGACTGAAACTGCTTGGGCGAGACATTGACCGAAACGTCAATTGAGATGCCCCCCCTATGCCATGCGTTCAGCTGGGCGCACGCTTTGCGACACACCATGTCGCCGATCTGATCGATCACACCCATATCTTCGCAGATTGGAATGAACTGCGCGGGGGGAATATAGCCACGCTCAGGGTGTTCCCATCGGATCAGCGCTTCGGCAGCGACAATAGCATGAGTGCGAACATCGAACCTTGGCTGGTAATGTAGTGTGAAAGCGTCTTCTGCGAGCGCTTTTATTACTTCGGCCTCCAGCCAAGCGCGTTCGTCCACCTCTGCGCCCAACGATTCATCAAAAAGCGTAAACCCGTCTCTGCCGTTGCGCTTGGAATGATAGAGCGCGATATCGGCCTGCTTCATGATCACAGACCAATCAATCTGCGACGTGAGGTTAAAGATTGACGCGCCGATGCTGGTTGTAATGTCCAGTTGAACAGACCCGCAATCGACCGGCGCGCGCACATGTTGGCAAACCTCGTTCAGGCGGCGCTTGAGAGCATCGGCATCGTTGAAATCGTTCAACAGGACAACAAATTCATCACCGCCCATGCGGGCCATGATATCAGCGCTGCGCAACTGCTGTTGAACGCGGGTGGCGAATGCTATCAAAATCGCGTCGCCGATCTCGTGACCAAACGTGTCGTTGACCTGCTTGAATTTGTCGATGTCGAGAAACAGCAGCGCATAGTCCTGACCGTGCGCATCTGCGTTGGCACGTAACTCGTCGAGATGATGCTGCATGGCCGAGCGATTGTAGCACCCCGTCAGCTGATCTCTATGGGCAAGGTAGCGGGCATGATCGCGGGCGTTTTTCAGCTCCGACACGTCGACGGCGGTGACCAAGAGAGCTTGATCTCCGGTGGCTGCATCAAGGCATCGCTTGACGTTGAAATCGAACCAACGTGATCCTTGGGCTGTGCGCACCTGAGCAACATGAGAGCATTCGCCCTGGCTTTCCCAGCCGAGCTTCAAACGATTGAAATCAGCGCTCAGCGCAAACAGATCCTTGAAGGTTTTCATGGTTGACGGAACAGAGTTGCGCGCCGCTGGGTTCATGTAGAGCGGCCTGCCATCTAGCCCATAGAGCGTGATTTTGACGTCGGTATGCAGCAAGGCCTCGGCGCTGCGCAGCGCTTCTGGTTGCTCTTCGCACTCACCTTTGGCCTCGCACATCATAGCCATGCGCCCATCGGGCATGATGAAACCGGTGTAGGTGACATTCAGCGTTTGCGGTTCGCCACCTGGATAAATCGTCCAAACCTCGTTGAACTCGGCATCGCTTGCGTGAAAATCGTACTGATATTGTTTCAGGCGCTTGGCAACGGTTGAGGACATGCCCTCGCTGAGATCGCGGGCGCGCAGCTGCTCTTCGCTTTCGGCCTGCCAGACAGTGACAGCTGGCTCATTGGCAAAGGCGATGCAGCGATTGTCGGTGTCGTAAACCCAAACAGGGGTCTTGAGACGCCGTGCTAGGGCGAACGGGTCATCTGCTCTGCTTGGTGATGTCTGTTTGCCTGCCACTCGACCCCTACCCTCAAACCATTTTGCCCGGACTGGTTGTTGTTGCCTGACTTTTCATTCAAAGCGAGTACTGCGTGATACGTGCGCGACCTTAATGAAGGCTTTTCTAGCCGCGTTTTCCGGCGCATTCAGCGCCTGCAGATGAGATTTTGGCTTATGGGTCGTTAACAGCTTACCGGTGATTGGATCGACCAGATTTTAACGCAAAGGCATTGACGATCCCCCTTCGCTTTCTGCTCACCCCGGCCTATATCGCTGGCAATGTCATCAATTTCCCTACCCATTGTCCACCACCCCGGCTACGTCGCTGAGCTGCCGGAGAAGCATCGGTTTCCGATGCGCAAGTTTGGGGCCTTGGCGGAGCATCTACGCCAGGAAGGGCTGGTGCCGAACGGCTTTCACGAACCACGCGAAGCACCCGATGGCTGGCTGCGGCTGGCCCACAGCGCGGCCTATGTGGATGGCGTGAACAACGCCTCTCTTCCCCGTCAGATTGAGAAAGATATCGGTCTGCCGATCACGTCTGATGTCGGGCGACGTGGAAGGCTCGCCACCGCCGGGACTGTGCTCGCGGGCAAGTTGGCGCTGGAGCACGGCATGGCTGCCAACACAGCGGGCGGATCGCACCATGCGCGTTTTGAGCAAGGGGCAGGCTTTTGCGTTTTCAATGACGTGGCGGTGGCCGTTCGCGTACTGCAAGCGGACCGCGAAATCGGCAAAGCGCTTATCATTGATCTGGATGTGCACCAGGGCGACGGTACCGCACGCATTTTCACTAGCGACGGCAATGTAATGACGCTGTCAGTGCATGGTGCGCGGAACTATCCCGATCAGAAGGCCACCAGCGATGTGGATATCGCGCTTGATGACGGCACGGGTGATGCTGCCTATTTGGACGTCATCAAAGCTGCGATTCCACGCGCACTGGACGGGTTCGCGCCCGATATCGTGTTCTACAATGCCGGCGTCGACCCGCACGCCGATGACAGACTGGGTCGCCTATCGCTCTCTACACAAGGGCTGGTCGACCGGGACTGGTATGTCATCGATCAGGTGCGCCAGCGCGGCCTACCGTTGGCGGCTGTTATCGGCGGTGGTTACGGGCCGGACCATGATGCGGTGGGTGTGCGCCATGCCACCATCCACAAGGTGATGGGCAGGTATCTTTCAGATACCCATTTTTGATCGCTTTCGTCAGACGGAAAACCGGTTCCCACTTTTCCTGCGAGAGCTCTGGACTAATGTCCTGGCCCTAGCGGTTGCTGCGATCGAGCAATCGCATGATGAACCAGACCGGAATTACAAGCGTCGCGCCAAGGATAATCCAATCGCCAAACTGGCCAAGAGCATCGAAGCCAAGATTCCAAATACGCTGGAAGAAATCGACTATGAACTCTACCACCGCAAGCGGCGTCAGCCCCAGTGCGGAGAGAACCACGCCGACCAGCAATGAGATCAGCAGCAGTTTGACGAACACACCAAGCGGCGATCCTCCAAGGAAGCGGTTGACGGCGTTGGACATGTTTGGTCTCCCCTATGGGACGAAATTGAGCGTTGCCAGCATGTGGCAAGCAAACCGCCAACTTGCAAGGTGATCGAGAAATGCGTGTTTTGGTGATTGGCAGCGGCGGACGCGAGCACGCCTTGGTGTGGGCGCTGGAACGCTCGGCAAGCTGCACGGATGTATGGTGCGCGCCGGGCAATGGCGGCATCGACTGCTCCGTCGATCTGGATATCTCCGATTTTGAAGCGGTGACTGACTTTTGCGCCATCGAAGCTGTCGATTTGGTGGTGGTCGGCCCTGAGGCCCCTCTGGTGGCTGGTCTTGTCGATGATCTGGAAGGCAGCGGCACGGCGGCGTTTGGACCGAGCCAAGCGGCGGCGCAACTGGAAGGCTCCAAGGCTTTCACCAAGGCGCTGTGTGATGAGATGGGCATCCCGACCGCGGCCTACGCGCACTTCACCGACGAAGCTTCAGCGTTGGCGTATCTGGAGGCGCACGCGGCGCCCATCGTGGTCAAAGTCGATGGGTTGGCAGCTGGCAAAGGTGTGACCGTCGCGCAAACCATCGATGAAGCACGCGCTGCTGTCACGGCGTGTTTTGAGGGTTCGTTTGGTGAAGCTGGCGCGAGCGTTGTTATCGAAGAGTGCTTGGTGGGCGAAGAAGCCAGCCTGTTTGCGCTGTGTGACGGCGAACGCGCGGTGCTGTTCGGTTCTGCGCAGGATCATAAGGCCGTTGGTGAGGGCGACATGGGCCCCAACACTGGCGGTATGGGCGCCTATGCCCCGGCGCCAGTGATGAGCGATGCGATGACAGCGCGTGCGATGGCGGAGATCGTGCAGCCGGCCATTAATGGCATGGCTGCACGTGGCACACCGTTTAAGGGCGTGCTCTTTGCCGGGCTGATGATCACCGAGGATGGTCCGCAGCTGATTGAGTTTAACACCCGCTTTGGTGACCCTGAATGCCAAGTGCTGATGATGCGCTTTGATGGCGATTTGGCCGAGGTGTTGATGGCCTGCTCGCACGGAGATGTTTCCGGCGTCGATATTCCCTGGAGCGATGATCCGGTGATGAGCGTCGTGATGGCCACCCAGGGCTACCCAGGCAGCTATGCCAAAGGTTCAATGATTACTCTGCCCGCGCAGAGCGACGGCGATGTGATGGTGTTTCATGCAGGCACCAAGCGGGATGATGAGGGAACACTGCGCGCCAATGGTGGACGCGTGCTCAACGTGACTGCACGCGGCACGACACTGCAAGATGCCCGTGACAAGGCCTATGCCACCGTGGATGCTATCGACTGGCCAGAAGGTTTCTGCCGCAAGGATATTGGCTGGCGGGCGCTTCTAAAATGAAATGATTAGAATTTCTACTTTTCTCTTACGAAGAGTCAGACTTCATCGCTCTATGAACAACAAATTCTGGCCTAATTTTCCAAATACCTTCTTCAAAAACAAGAATATCAATCCATTCTACGATATTTCTTTCATCTTGATATGCGACGGCATACTTTGCCATTGCCCAATCTCTAGTTTCTGAAATAGTTTCTTCGATATCAATTGATGCGGATCGATTTTTTATTGAATTTTTGTACTGCTGAGATAATTTATCAAGTGTTCCCCATTTATTTTTTATATAATTTTCGGATTTTTTTGAAGTCAGCCGTTCGTAAACCTCAACATCTCCTTCCTCTAACGCTCTGTTCCAAGCATTAGCTGTAGCCAGAGGACCCATTGATGCAATAGATTTTTCGTAAAGTAATTTTGCCCATTTTCTCAGTGTCTTATCTTCGAATTTGTAGATCAAACCCATCGAAAGGTTAATAGCTTCAACAAATTCTTTAGTAAATTTTTCTGTATTTTCGACATATATAAATTGTTTTTGAGATAAAAAATCAGGAACGCTTGAAATTTTCACATCTCTTGTGCAAAGTATTATACTTTTCTTCTTAGAAACCCATGAATAACCCAGCTCCGCGATAACCCACGGACGTAAGATGGAGTTACTCGTCAAAACTCCTATTACAAAGTCCGCATCGCTGAGTGCAGTACGAATTGTCTCTTTCCAATCTTGTCCTCCAATTATAGAATTCTCTGCCCGAAAGAATTGGCATTTATCACCAAATTCATTTTCGCAAAATTTAATAATTGCTGAGCAAAACTCAATATCTTCTGATGAGTAACTAATAAATGCTTTCATAGAATATACCTCGCCGTAATAAGAGGTATCTGTTTATCGCGATTGATCAATAGGCCATTTCTACAAAGATACGATCCAGATCGCCCTTCCAGCTGCCATGGTAACGTTCCAGCAGCACATCGGCTGGCGTGCGTCCAGTTTCGACGACTTCTTCCAGCGCTGAGAGAAAAATCGTCTCATCATTGCCCGATGGGTTTAAGTTCTGGCGTGCGGTGAGCCCCTTCTTGGCAAGGCTCACCATCTGGCGGGCAAGATCTTGCACGGTGCCATCACGGAATGGCGCTTTGAGGCCTTGAGCCGGAACAGCCTCGCGGATGGACGAACGTTCAGCGGCTGTCATATCCGTGACAAGCGCTTCAGCTTCAGCCAGCACGGCTTCATCGTACATCAACCCGACCCAGAGGGCAGGCAGCGCACAAATGCGCGCCCACGGACCGCCATCAGCACCGCGCATTTCTATGTAGCGCTTCAACCGCACATCAGGAAACAGGGTGGAGAGATGATTGGTCCAGTCCGACAGCGTAGCCTGTTCACCAGGGACAGCCGCATGTTTGCCCGCCATCAGATCGCGGAAGCTCGAACCGGTGACATCGTGGTAGGTCTCGCCGCGCTTGATGAAATACATCGGCACGTCCAGAGCCCATTCCACATAGGCATCGTAACCGAAATCATCGTCAAAGGCCTGCGGCAGAGCGCCAGCGCGGTTGTTGTCGGTATCAAGCCAGATGTGAGCCCGGGCCGACTGCATACCATTCACTTGTCCGTCGGTGAACGGCGAGTTGGCAAACAGGGCCGTTGCGACGGGCTGTAGCGCCAGACCGACGCGCATTTTGCGCACCATGTCGGCTTCATTCTGAAAGTCCAAATTCACCTGAATGGTGCAGGTGCGGTACATCATATCCAACCCGCGCGTGCCAACCTTGGGCATGTAGTTGGACATAATCGCATAGCGCGACTTGGGCATTTGCGGCGTCTCCGCCAGCGTCCAAGTGGGCGAGTGGCCAAGACCGAGAAACCCAATGTTGAGCGGCGTTGCCACTTGGCGCAACTGCGCCAAATGCGCGTGCACTTCCGAACAGGTTTGGTGAAGGTTCTCCAGCGGAGCACCGGAAAGCTCAAACTGACCGCCAGGTTCCAGGCTTATCGCACCGCCGCCTGTCGGGTCGGCAAGGCCGATGATCCGACCTTCATCGAGGATGGGTTCCCAACCGAGCAGGCCTTCCATGCCGCGCAATAACTGCTCGATGCCCCCAGCGCCTTCATAAGGCACCGGTCGATGGTCGTTGAGAGTGAAGGGGAACTTTTCGTGCTCAGTGCCGATGCGGAAGGCGGACGAAGGCTTTTCGCCACCTGCCAGATACGCCACGAGCGCATCGCGGCCACCCAATGGGGTCGCGTCGTCGCTATCTCGTGCCAATTCAAAAAGCCTTTTGGGCTGTGTCTATCGTTGAACGACGATTAAGCCGGTTCGCGTGTCCTGTCGAGTGGCTGCTTTTGAAGGCCCGCCAAAATGTCGCCGATGAGACCGGGCCCTTTGAACACGTAGCCGGTGTAGAGTTGCACCAGATCGGCGCCTGCATCCAGCTTGGATTGCGCCGTCGCTGCGCTATCAACGCCGCCGACCCCGATGAGCGCTTTGGCATCTCCCAGCGCCGCCTTCACCTTGGCAAGCATGGCTGTTGAGGGTTCAAAAAGCGGCTTGCCGGAGAGGCCGCCGGTCTCGCTTTTGTTGCGTGAGCGCAGGCTCGCCGGGCGCGCATTGGTGGTGTTGGAGACGATAACCCCCTCAATGGGGCTTGCCTCAATCACCTCAAGCGTGTCGGCAAGACCTTCCTCATCCAGATCAGGGGCGATTTTCACAAAAACAGGGCAGGCCTGTCCACCGGCCAGTGCAGCCTCACGGGCGTCCAAGGCTTCGTTCAGCAAGCGAGTCAGCGCGTCCTTGCCCTGAAGATCGCGGAGACCTGGCGTGTTGGGCGAAGAAATGTTGATCGTGATGTAGTCGCCAAGGCCAGCAAAGCGGCGCATGCCGGTGACATAATCGGCGATGCGATCCTCAGCATCCTTGTTGGCACCAATGTTGACGCCAAGCACCCCAGCGCGGCGCCCTTTTTGGGGCAAGGCTTCAAGCCGCCGAGCCATCGCATCATGACCTTCATTGTTGAAGCCCAGCCGGTTGATCATCGCCTCGTCATCCACCAACCGAAAGACGCGCGGCTTGGGGTTACCTGCCTGCGGGCGCGGTGTGGTGGTGCCCACTTCGGTGAAACCAAAACCTTGGTTGAGGATTTGAAGCGGCACCTCGCCGTTTTTGTCGAACCCAGCCGCAATACCGATGGGGTTTTTGAAATGGAGACCGGCCACAGTCGTGGCGAGATGGGGTCGAAGCTTGGTTGCCTTAGTAGAGGGCCGAACCAACCCGGCCCGCAAGCCTTTGAGAGCCAAGCCATGGGCTTCTTCCGGCGGGCAGGTGAAAATCAAACGACGCGCCAGCGGCCAGGGATCAAGGGTCACGCTTCGATCCCCCAATCGGCAAAACCTGCAAGATCATGTGGGTCGGGAATCGAACGCGTGCCAATGGCCAATTTGGGATCGAGCATGCCGTAAAGGTGCGGGAACAACGCCCCTGCACGCGACACTTCCCAGTGCAGATCCGATCCAAGCGCATCAGCATCAAAGGCGATCAGCAGAAGGCCTGTGCGATCTGAGAAATGCTTCTCCAGCGTGCCAGCCACCTGATCGGCTGCTGAGAGATGAATGAACCCATCGGCATGATCGACCGGGGCGCCGGTGTAGACGCCCGCAGCCTTTGCTGCCTGCCATACGTCATCGGCCTCAATCTTGAAAACCAGCGTTGTCACGCGTGCCGCTCCTGATGCTTTGCTGGCCACGGGTTAGGCGCCGCGCCATGAGCGGTCAATGCCGTCGGGGCGTGAGAAGCAAGGCAAACGGCGTTTTGTCAGTGATGCAGAAATGCATGGGCGCGTCAGAAAATGGAACGTTTCAAGAACAAATGGGTGCACGAAACGGTTATATCCCGTTAAGGTTGTATTCCTAAACCATACAATTTTACGGACGTGGACAGGAACACATGCCTGACATACGAAAAAATAGGTCTTCATTCCTATTTAAGGATCCGATCACCATGTCGCATACGCAGATTTGGTCGGCCATCGACGCGCTTGCAACCCGTCATGCTCTGTCGGTGTCAGCATTGGCCAAACAGGCTGGCCTCGACGCCACCGCCTTCAATCGCTCCAAGCGCTTTGCCCAGGATGGTCGCCCGCGCTGGCCCTCGACTGAGTCCTTGTTCAAGGTGCTTGATGCTACCGGCGAGAATTTTGACAGCTTTGCTGACCTCTTTGGAGGGGCTGCGCCCGAAATCAAAGGGCGCCCGTCGCGCCGGATTAGTGATGTGGTTCCGGTGATTGGCTTTGCGCAGGCTGGCGATGGTGGCTTTTTTGATGATGCCGGTTTCCCAGCTGGCCATGGCTGGGACGCGATCCCTGTGCCAGACCTTGAGGACGATCAGTCCTACGCGCTGGAAGTGTCAGGCGATTCCATGCTGCCACTTTATCGCGATGGTGATATCATCGTGATCTCCCCGGGCGCACAGGTCCGACGGCATGATCGCGTGGTGGTGCGCACCAAAGCCGGTGAAGTCTTGGCAAAAATCCTCCAGCGCAAAACCAACAGTCATGTGGAGCTGCATTCGATCAACAATCAGCACCCTGATCGCAAGATCGCGCTGGATGACATTGAATGGATGGCGCGCATTGTGTGGGCGAGCCAATAGGCTCGGTTCCTCGGTGCGTTGGCTTCTGATCGCGAGCGTTATGCTCGTCACCGCCTGTTCGCCGCAGGACACGCCGCCTGAAGAGGAGGAGGTGCGGAGCACGCCTCCCGAACCGATAGTGATCACTGAAACGCTGCCCGAGGTACGCCAGGTGATCCCGGGTTCTGCAGTCCACGCGCCAGCACCAGGAGCGACTTTGGAGCGATTGCCTGCACCGGTTGTTGCACCGCCACCGCCGCGCCCTGTGAACCTTGGCATCGTGGTTGTGGAAGAGGCCAACCGTTTGCGCACGCGGCGCGGCATGGTGACGTTGGCGGGCACGCAAGGCGTGGCAAGCGGTGCTATTTGCCGGTTGGATGATGGCCGCACACCGGCTTGCGAGGTTTTGGCCCGCACGGCCATGCGGCGGTTTGTGGGCCGACGCTCCGTCTCCTGCACGCTGGGGCTGCGCGAGGATGCCGGAGAAGATCACACGGCATCCTGCACAGCAGGTGACAGCGACCTATCACTCTGGGTGGTGGCCCAAGGCTGGGCCTTTGCCGATGAGACAGCAAGCCCGGAACTGCGGGCGGCCGAAACCACAGCACGCGCTGAGCAGCGCGGCTTGTGGATGAGCATCACAGCGCGATAAAGATCGACAGCCATGCCGCTTCTTTCTGTCACCAACTCCATTTCGCTGTTCGATGATGAACTGCACGAAAGCTTTGTGCGCGCAAGCGGACCTGGCGGGCAGAATGTCAACAAGGTGTCGAGCGCGGTGCAGCTGCGCTTTGATGTGCGCCAGTCTCCCAATCTGCCGGAACGGGTACGCGAGAAAATCCTAAGCTCCGGTGACAGCCGCCTGACCAAGGAAGGCGTGTTGGTGATTTTGGCCGACCGTCATCGCACCCAAGAGATGAACCGCAAGGATGCCCGTGACCGGCTGTTTGAGGTGATCCGTAAGGCAGCTCACGTGCCTAAGCGACGCATCGCGACCAAACCGACGCTGGGCTCAAAGAAGCGACGGCTTGAAAGCAAAACCAAGCGAGGGGCGGTGAAGAAAGCGCGCAGCGGCAAGATCAGCTTGGACTGAGGGTATCTGCGACGCCAAAGCGCAGCGATGACAGCTAGAATCTCAAGCGATTAAAAGCGCTTTGATTTATCCTGGCAGCCACCCCTTTCACCTGCACAATGTGGACCCCCCAATGCTCTACCAAACCGCCTTCACCGTGATCAATTTGGCCGCTGTGCCTGCCTGGCTGATGCTCCTCTTCGCGCCGCGTTGGCAGCTCACGCGCACACTGGTTCATGGTGGCATCTATCCCACCATCTACTGCACCATCTATGCGGTGTTTCTGTTCAATCACCTGTTTCTGGGCGCTGCATCAGCTGATGCGAGCTTCACCTCCTTGGACGGTGTGATGGGCCTTTTCGATCATCCAAACGGTATCCTGCTGGGATGGACTCACTATCTGGCGTTTGACCTGTTTGTTGGTGCCTGGATCGGGCGCGATGCGTTGCGGCGCGGCATCTCGCACTGGTTGGCGGCCCCGGCCATGTTGCTCACCTTCCTGCTCGGCCCTTTCGGCTTGCTGGTTTATATGGCGATCCGTTTTTTCCGGGGAAAAGACCGCCTGAGCTTGGTTGAATAAGAACCGGCACCCAACTGCTCATAAGCGCTATTGAAACAGCACTTCAAAGAGCAGCTTCACCGAGACCAGGCCTAGGGCGATCTCGATCAGAAGAAAGAAGATTTTTTCGGGCAGTAAACGACTGATCTGCGCGCCGCTCCAAGCGCCCAAAAGCGCGAATGGGGCAAGCCAAAGCGCCTGTTGAACGCTCTGCCAGTCCATCTGCCCGACATAGATGTAGGCTGGTACTTTCATCCAGTTGAGGCACGCAAAAACGATGGCCGTGGTGCCCAGATAGCTCATCTTCTCCAGCTTTTGCGGCAGCACATACGCCTGGTAGGGCGGGCCGCCGGAATGGGCGATATAACTGGTGATCCCCGCGAGCGTGCCCCAGAAGAGGCCGCGTGGAACATCGGCTGGCTTGGGTTCTACCTCACGCTGAGCCAAGCGTTTGCGAACGGCGTTGAAGAGGTAGGAAAAGCCAATAAGGGCCAGCAACAGCTTTACCCCGTCGGCGGGAACCGATGACACGGCGAAGGTTGCGATCACCACACCGACGCCAACAGCTGGAATGAGGATTTTTAAATTGCGGACCGAAAATGCCTTGCGGAAGAGATAAAGCGCGTAACAGTCGGCGATGAGATAAAGCGGCAACAACAGACCTGCCGCCTGAGCCGGATCCATAAGGAGCGACAAAAGCGGGACGGAAAGGATCGCGACAACCGGCATGCCACCCTTGGAAAGACCCAAGATAAAGGCCGCCAAGCCCGCGAGAATCCAAAATGTCATAGGTGCATTATTCGGCAGCGACGGCGGATAAGCGCGCGGCCTCTTGATCCATCTGCTGTTGGCGTTGGCGGAAGCGCGCGCGGGCTTTGTCTGTGTACTCGTCGACGCAATGCTCGCACTGCACCCCTTTTTCATAGGCTGGGTGATTGCGTTCAGCCTCATCCAGCGGACGGCCACATGCGCGGCACAGCGTATGCGTACCTTCGACCAGCCCGTGGCCAACGGACACACGCTCATCGAACACAAAACAATCGCCGCGCCACAGGCTTTCCTGCGCTGGCACGGTTTCCAGATATTTCAAAATACCGCCTTTGAGGTGGTAAACCTCCTCGACGCCCTGGCCCATCAGATAGCCGGTGGATTTTTCGCACCGGATGCCACCGGTGCAGAACATGGCGATTTTCTTGTTATGGAACCGCTGGGCGTTCTCTTCCCACCATTTTGGGAACTGCCCAAAAGTGCGGGTGCCCGGATCGATGGCGCCTTCAAAACTGCCAATCGCAACCTCATAGCTGTTGCGCGTGTCGATGACGGCCACATCAGGCTGGCTGACAAAGTCGTTCCAGTCTTCTGGCTCAACATAGCGCCCGACCGCGCATGTTGGATCGACATCGGGCTGACCCATGGTGACGATCTCACGCTTCAGCCGCACTTTCATGCGCTTGAATGGTTTGTCGCTGGCCGTGCTTTCCTTCCACTCAAGATCGGCAAAGCCAGGCAAGGCACGAATGTGGGCAAGCACTGCATCCAGCCCTGCGCGCGACCCGGCGATGGTGCCGTTGATGCCTTCAGGGGCGATGAGCAGGACACCTTTTAGCCCCACCTCATCGCACAGGGCTTTCAGCGGACCTTGCAGCGCGGCTGGATCGGGGACTTTGGCAAAATGATAGAGGGCAACGACAGTATGCATGGGCAAGTTCCGTCACGTACGCAGTGTGATGTTGGCGATCTTGTCATCGCGAAACTGAAACTCCGCTGCCGCTGGCAGCGTGATAGCTTGACCTGCCGTCCAGCCATTTGAAAGGTCTCTGGCCACGACAGCATCAAATTGGGTGGTCAACACGGTGCTGCCCAGCATGGTCATGGATGTTTTCACCATCTGGGTGCGCTGCTTGAAGGCGCTTAAGTCATCGTGCAGGGCTGCTTCAAATGCGCCCTTGTCTCCGGCTTTGAAGAGCACGCCCGCATCGCAATAGTGCCGATACATGACATCGTCGGTGACGTCAGCCAGCATCCTCTCAACATCTCGGGCGTTGTAAGCCTCAATGAAGTCCACCACCATGGGCGGCAGTTTGGGGCCTTTGCGCAGTTTGGGCAGTTTGATCAGCGGCATGGCTTAGGCCACCAACTCACCGGCTAGCGCCTTGGCAATCAAGGCGCGGGTTTCCGGCACGCCGTAAAGCTCCACGAAGGAACCAAAGCGCGGGCCTTTCTCCTCGCCAAGCAGGATCTGATAGAGCGCGGAGAACCACGTAACTGACACACCTGGCGTGCCGTCCTTGTTGGGCTTGCTCGGATCAGGGAAGTGGGTTCGACCAACCTCATATGTCGCGCCTTGGAGCGTTTGAGCATCGGCGCCCTCCAGGCCGGCAAACTTGGCATCGAGGTCTTGTAACGCCCTGCGCTCTTCGTCGGTGGGCGCACGGTAGTTCTTGTGTGGTTTCACGCGGTCAATGAAGTAGCGAACCGCAGAGGCGACCAGCGCATCAAAGCTCGGGTTGTCACCTTTAGAAAGGTCCGGCGCATAGCGGTTGATGTAACCCCACAGCACGCTTTCATCTTCGGCGTTGGAAGCGCTGGCGAGGTTCAAAAGCATCGAGAAGTTCACCGGCAAGGCCACTGGCTGCGGATCGCCACCATGAATGTGGTAGGCTGGGTTGCCGAGCTTCTGGTTCACATCCTGGCGCTCAAAGGCGTTCAGATGCTGGAAATACTCATCCACAGCGCGCGGGATCACATCGAAATAGAGCCGCTTGGCCGTTCGCGGTTTTTGGAACATGAACAGCGCCAGGCTTTCCGGCGAGGCGTAGTTCAACCACTCGTCAATCGAGATGCCGTTGCCCTTGGTTTTTGAGATTTTCTCGCCTTTGTCGTCCAGAAAGAGCTCGAAGACATAATGCTCCGGCGGCGTGCCGCCGAGTGCCTTGCAGATGCGATCGTAGATAACAGAGTTGTTCTGGTGGTCTTTGCCGAACATCTCAAAATCGACATCCAGCGCCGCCCAGCGCATGCCAAAATCAGGCTTCCATTGCAGCTTGGCATTGCCACCGCGCACATCCAGTGTCACGTCGCGACCGTCCTCGTCTTCAAAGGTCACGGAGGCGTCGGCGGGATTTACCTCTTTCATCGGCACGTAAAGCACGCGGCCTGTTGTCGGTGAGATTGGCAAAACGGGCGAATAGGTTGCCTGGCGCTCAGCACCCAGCGTGGGCAGCATGATGTCCATGATTTTCTGGTAGCGCTCCAGTGTGCGCACCAGCATAGCGTCGAACTTGCCTTGAGCGTAATACTCGGTGGCCGAGGCAAACTCATAGTCAAAGCCAAAATGATCGAGAAAGTCGCGCAGCTTGGCGTTGTTATGATGGGCAAAGCTCGGCTCACCACCGTCGAACGGGTTGGGCACCACGGTGAGCGGTTTGCCGATGTTCTCTTCCAGCATTGCTTGGTTGGGCACATTGCCCGGCACTTTGCGCATGCCGTCCATATCATCGGAAAACGCAATCAACCGAGTTTCCACCTTGCCGCCGGTCAGCACGTGAAAGGCGTGGCGCACCATGGTGGTTCGGGCCACCTCGCCAAAGGTGCCAATGTGCGGCAAGCCGGACGGGCCATAACCGGTTTGAAAAAGCACCGGGTCGGTCTTGCCGGACTTTTCGATGCGCTTGACCAGCTTGCGGGCTTCTTCAAACGGCCAGGCCTTGGCGCGCGTGGCGGCATCCAAAAGGTCAGGATCAAGATCGGCGGGAGCAAGCGTTGGCATCGGGGGCTTTTCCAAAGTTCTAGGCCAGCACATCTTGTGCGGCGGTCTTCGCGTTCCTAGCTTGAGGCCTGACGAAACACAATTGGCGGCTGCCGAACAGCCTCAAGCCCCCGCCACGACAGCTTAAGGATCGCCCATGTCTGATATCACTGCACAAGATGCTCTCGTTATGCTGATGGTGATGGTCTCAGCGTCGGATCGAGCGATGAAGGATGAAGAGCTGGCCAAGATCGGCCAGATCGTCTCTTCTTTCCCGGTGTTTAACGGCTATTCGCATGACCGGCTGGTGGCGACATCGGAAACCGCAAGCCTTGCGCTGTCCGAAGAGGGTGGGCTGGACGCGGTCGTCAAAGCGATTGCCGAGGCAATCCCAGAGCGCCTGCGCGACACCGCCTATGCCTGCGGCGTGGAAGTCGCAGCGGCTGATCTCTCACTGCGCCAAGAAGAACTGCGCGTGTTGCAAATGCTGCGCGATGCGTTTGGTTTGGACAAGCTGACCGTGGCAGCGCTGGAACGCAGCGCTATGGCCCGTTATCGGGGCGTCTAGCCCCGCTTAGAAGACCAGGCTCAACGCGAACAGCGTTCTGCGCTGGGAGTGTAAGGCCATCACCGAGATCGACCCGCAGATCAGGCCGCCTTGTCGGCAAAGCTAGCTGCTTTGCGCGTCACCGTTGTCGGTCCATTTGGCGTCATAGTGGGACCCATCACAGAACGGCTTGTTCTTGGACAGTCCGCAGCGGCAGAGCGAGTATTTTGCCTTGCTTGCACCAACGCCGTTGAATGGCGCGTCCAAAACGACATTGGTCACGTGATAGGGGCCATTCGGTTCGATGCTGATCGACACATCACCGGTGGTAAGATGCTGCTCAGGCCGATTCCCAACCGAAACCCGTAAAGCACCTGATGGGCAGGCAGCCATGACATCGAGGATTTCATCAAGCTTTCCACCATCGGGTTGAATCCAGGGCTTCTCGCGCGGATTGAAAACCGACGCTGCGCGCGCCTGACATTGGGCGGCGTGCGTGCACAAAACAGGTGTGTAGCTGATGGTGACATCCACGCCGTCAGCTACACCCGAATATGTGACCGCGTTGTTGCGCAGTTTGCTGTGATCGGACGCGCTGGAAAAGCCAACTTTGCTGTGGCTGCCATCGCAATAAGGTTTGTTGGCCGACGCGCCACAGCGACAGAGCGCCATCATGGGCTTTGGCTCAGACACGTCACCGTGCGCGTCAGTCAATCCCGGCCCGTTGGCGACCAGAAGTGGGCCATCCTCTTTCATGGAAATCGTTGGGGTGTCGGTCATCGCGCTTCCCTGCCGTGGTTTGCTCTATCCGGCTGCGTTGGATCGATTGATCCACCACAGCGGCACACTAAGCAGTATGGCTGAGGCGGAGATAAGTGTCATGACGGTGCCAGGGACAAAGTTCACGAAGCCGCCCAGATCCATGAAGATGAAGTAGCCAACATCGGTAACGCCACCGACAATGGCTGCCGTCCAGATAGCGGTCAGGTTGGCCCGCCAAATGAAGAAGGCGGCGATCAGCGTGTACGTGCCGATCCAAAGCAGGTTGAAACCGTGCTGATTGAGGACTGCCCCAACGGCGGGATGGTAATCGCCAGCCAAGAGCGCTGGGTCCACCGCATCGGCGATGCCAGCGACCGACCCCGCGGTGTCTTGCGTGATGGTCATCACCCCGGCGAACATGTGCACCAGCCCCCACACGACCCACAGAACGGCCGCAATCTTTAGAGCTAGCATCTGGTTCTTTGTCATGATCAAAACCCTTTTGCGTGATGTCCGACAGAGACGCGACAGAGCACGTGATGATGAGATAAGTTGATATTATCAACTATCATAAAGTGGACTATGTCAACTAGATAGCTATGCCAGATATTGAAACCGCACAGCTCACCGACCGATTGATGCGCCGCATTCATGCCCAGCTGGGTGTACGTGCTGCGCAGTTTGACACCCACAAGGTTGGGCCATCTGGCGGCATCTTGTTGTTGACACTCGCCGACATGGCGCCGGTGAAGATGCATGCCCTTGTGAATGCCATGCAGCGGGACAAATCGCAGATGACGCGGGCCGTTCAGGGATTAGAAGCCAAAGGATTGGTAGAGCGGCAGGGTGATCCAGACGATGCGCGCGTGAGCGTGCTGCAGCTAACACCGCAGGGAGACGAGGCCGTGTTGCGCATACAAGAAGCGGTTGCGCAGGTGCTCGCTGACATCCTCACGCCCCTATCGGGCCAGGAGCAAGAAAAGTTACGCGCGCTGCTGCGCCGCCTGTAACGCGTAGCTGTTATAACCGGCAGCCCTGCTGCGACCTCACACCCATTTGAGGCGACGGTGAACGCGCGCTAGCCTATAGCGGTGCAAAACCACACCAGCACGAGGTTCGGGTGCCAGAGTTTTCAGAAGCCACCGTCCGCCTGACCGCCTTTATCGGCATCTTCACTGCCATGGCGGTGTTTGAGCAGCTGCTGCCCCGCCGCGATCGCTTTCCCGCGCGCGGGCGGCGTTGGCTGACCAATTGGGGCATGCTGATCGTCGACTCCATCGTCTTGCGCATCCTCTTTCCAGCCGCCGCCGTGGGTGTGGCGTTGTGGGCCGAACAAGCTGGCTTCGGCCTGTTTAACATCATCGATGTGCCATCGATTTTGGTGGTGATCTTCGTGATCGTGTTTCTCGATTTCGCGGTTTGGCTGGAGCACGTCGTCTCTCACCACTGGCCCTGGCTGTGGCGCATTCACAAGGTGCACCACGCCGATGTGGACTTGGATGTAACCAGCGCACTGCGTTTCCACCCGCTGGAAATCATCGTATCGATGATCTGGAAAGGGGCCTTGGTTGCGCTGCTTGGCGCCCCGGCCATCGCCGTTTTGATTTTCGAGATCATTCTCAACGGCATGGCGATGTTCAACCATTCCAACGTAAAACTGCCGCTGTGGCTGGACCGACTGTTACGCCCAGCCGTTGTGACACCGGACATGCACCGCATCCACCACTCGATCATCGAGCGGGAGACGAACACGAACTACGGCTTCAACCTATCGATCTGGGATCGACTGTTCGGCGTTTACACGCAGGATCCGGTGATGGGCCAGCAAGGTATGACGATTGGGCTGGCTGAGCACCAGAACCGCGAACCAACCGGCCTTCTTTGGAGCCTTTTGCTGCCGTTTCGGACCTATCAGAAAGTCCACGCGCCTGATCCATTGATGGATGGTGAAGCGGCTAAAGCCCCAGCGGATCCAGTGGAAACGCCGTCAGCATAATTGTTTCTAGCTCGCCGGAGGATTCAAGGCGAATAAGCGCGGCATTGAGCGCCTGAACAAGCTGCGACTGTCCGCGCGGCACGGCAAAGGCTAGCCCTTCGCCGAAATAGGTGACAGAAAAAATCGGCTGACCAACAAACGCACAGCAATCGCCCGATTGATTGCCCGCAAGCCAGATAGCCAAATCAACGCCATCGCCGAAGGCGTGGCTGATATCGTCTCGCCGTAGGGCGCGCAGCATCGCCTGTGCTGTGGGAAACGCTTCAATGTCGGTATCGGTATAGGCATCGCGCAGGAACGCGGCGTGGGCGGTGTTCTCCACCACGCCGATACGCGCATTATCTATCCAATTAACGTCTGGCTCATCGGACTGCGCGCCAATGAAACGGGCCGCAAACCGGTAATAGGGCAGTGAAAAGGTGAACCGTTCGGCGTTTTGGCGGGTGATCGCTAAGCCAGCGGCCAGAACCAGATTATTCGGGTCTTCATTCGCCGCCGCTGTAACCTGATCAAACCGACGTGCTTGCAGGGTGCAGGGCAAATCCAGCGTGTCGCAAACCGCACGGATCAGATCGATATGCACCCCGGCCAAACGCCCTGTGCCATCGAGAAATGCAAACGGCGGAAAATCATCGGCCACCACGAAACGCAGCACAGGCCCCGGCATCGGCTCGGGCAACGCGATCCTCGCCCGCGGGTTGATAAAGCGCAGGTCCGACAAGCCAGCCGACGCGCCGGTGTCGCCAGCGTCTCCGTCTTGCTCAACGGTGCTTTCATCAACGATTTGGGCATCTTGCGCCGAGCTTGGCCCTGGTGCCAGAGGCACCAGGAGAAGAGCGGCCAGCGCCAAGCAGAGAAGGTGATGAAGGGTTCGCACGGCTATCCGCAGATATGAACGGTGAAGATTTGCGTCGGGTATAGCGCCCTGGCAGCCAAGCTCAAACAGTGAAATTGGCCGCCTGGCGTTTCTGCCAATCTCAGCCTCTAGGCAGAGACCCTGATGGCGCTGTGGCGAGAAAGGCGACAGGCTGGTCTGCTGACCAGGAGGGAGCTTGGGTCAGGTCGGCTTTTGGGGGAAGCAGGGATGGGCAGTCTTTCCAATCACCAGTGCACGCCAGTTATGCCGCCGCCACGGTATGCTGAGGCGTTGGCAGCAGCGCGCACGCCAGTCACATCGGCCGAGCCACCGCTGAAAGCAGGGCCAATACCGAGCGGCTGGCAACCAGACCTGCTCGGCCAAACTGAACGCTTGCGCGCCTTGGTCAACAAGGTGCGCTATATGCCGCTGCGCCACGCCAATGGAGCAAGAGGGGCTGTCTATGAGGACACGCCTTCAGCACGCTCCATCATTGCCAGGTTACGCCAGGCCCATCCCAAAGCTGCCGATCTGCTTTTCCTTTCGCCGCGTGGAACGGTTCAAGCCATGTGGGCCGATGCTCTGGGTGCAGATCTCACAGCCTTTTCGCAAAACCATCTGGCACAAACACAACCCGATATGAGCGCGCGGGACACGCTTGTCCGCAGCCAAGCCATTGTGCTGGTGGCGCTGGCAGTAGGTTTTGCGCTCTGGGCGGCGCTGGCGACGCCCAGCCTGTTTGTGCTGCTCAACGGCGTGTTTGGCGCTCTTTATTTCTCCGTCGGTATGGCCCGGATTTTGGCTGTACTCACACCCATGCCTCGGCTTGTGCGTTATCAGCCTCTGGCGAACCGCACGCCTGATGAGGCGTTGCCGATGTTTTCGGTGCTGATCCCCATCTACGACGAAGCGGCCATGGTGCCACAGCTCATCGCCTCCATGGGCGCGCTCGACTATCCAGCGGCGAAACTGGAGATACTCATCCTAGCCGAGGCCGATGACAGCGCCACCTTGCTGGCACTGGCCAAGCAGGACCTGCCCGACCACATGGCCGTGATCCGTGTGCCGCCGAGCAAGCCGCGCACCAAGCCAAAAGCGTTGAACTTCGCACTGCCCCTCACGCGCGGCGCGTTCATCACCATCTATGATGCCGAAGATCGACCCGAGCGCGACCAACTGCGCAAAGCGGTGGCGATGTTCGAGGCGGCCAAGGGCAAGCGTGGGCCTAAGCTTGGATGTGTGCAGGCTGCCCTCCACGTCACCAATGGGCGGAAAAACTTTCTCACCCAGCATTTTGCGTTGGAATATATGGCGCTGTTCGATGCGTTTTTACCGGCACTTTCGCGCTTCAACCTGCCAATCCCGTTGGGCGGGACATCCAATCATTTCCTCCGCTCAGCGCTTATTGAGGCCGGTGGCTGGGATCCTTACAATGTGACCGAAGATGCTGACTTGGGCATTCGCCTGGCGCGTCTTGGCTACGCCACGCAGATGATCGCCTCAACAACCCTTGAAGAAGCACCGATCGGTTTCAAACCTTGGATCAAGCAACGCGCGCGCTGGTTCAAAGGCTGGTGGCAAACCTGGTTGGTGCACATGCGTCACCCATTCAAGCTGATGCATGAGCTTGGGCTGGGCGGTTTTCTCGCCTTCCAAACGATCATGTTTGGCGTGCTTGTATCAGTACTGATCCATCCCTTCTTTTTGCTCGCAACCCTTTGGGCACTCAGCGGGATGGGTGGTCCACTTTATGCTGCTGCAACTGGAACGGGACAGGTGCTGATCACGGTGAACCTCGTCAATTTCAGCATAGGCTATTTGTCGGTGGTACTGCTGAGCGGAGTAGGGGCGAACCGGCGCGGCATGAAACGGATCGTGCCGGTTCTGCTCTCAGTCCCGCTCTATTGGATTTGTCTGTCAGCGGCAGGGTTTCTGGCGCTGTGGGAACTGATCCGGCGACCACACCATTGGAACAAAACGCCGCACGAGGCGGTGTGAAGGGGGCTGGTATGATGGTGCGGATGAGCAAAAAGTTGGCATCGACGCTCTCGGCATTTGCCGCGCAAACGCATGTCGCGTGTTCCGCCAATCGCTGCGCGATTGGCTATGGAGCGGGTGAAGGGAATCGAACCCTCGTCGTCAGCTTGGGAAGCTGCTGCTCTACCATTGAGCTACACCCGCTTGCTGATCGCCTGTGTGGCAGAGCTTGCTGCATCCAGCAAGTCCGCCAAGTCACTCTGCTAGAGTCGCTCAGCTAAAGCCCTTCATCCATCAACAGCCTGATCTCGGTTGCCGAGGTGCCGGCGACGATGCGACCAAGCTCTTGATTGCCTTTCAACACCAGAAGCGTTGAGCGGCGCGGAATGGAACGACGCACCGCCACTTCATGGGTGCGATAGGTGTCCCAGTCGACGCGCACAAAGGTCATTGCTTGGTCATAGGCTGGATTGGTCGCGCGCAGATTGTTCACCACCCGCTCCTGGCGGCGGCAGGTGCCGCACCATGTGGCGGAGTAATCCACGAACACGGTGCGTCCCTCAGCCAGCGCTGCATCAATAACGCCTGGCGTGTACTCGACAAAGTCTGACGCTCTGGCCACCGTTGGCACCAGCAAGGGTACCGTGGCCAGTGCAAGCGTTGAGGACAAAAAAAGGCGGCGGTTTATTGAGTGAGTCATGGCAGTGTCTCCTTGGTTAGAGCGCAACAGAAAGGTCTTGCAGCCAGATCGGCATCACATCCAAAGCCCAGCCTTCGATATAATGATGCAGGCCAAAAAACAGCATCAGTCCAACGGCGATGAACGTGAAACCGATGATAGGTTTGGAGCGTTCGGCAAGCCCGCGCAGGCTTTCAGCGCGCGCGCGGATGGTTTCACGCGCACCATAACCGATGGCCAAAATGAGGGTAGATACCCCGAGCGCGAAGAACGTCATGATCAGCGTGACGTAACCCAGACTTTGGCCTTGGGAGGCCAGCGCGATGGCACCACCAAGGGTGGGTCCAATGCAGGGCGACCAGACCATGCCGAGCAGCGCGCCGCCAAGGAACTGACCGCGCAGGCCGGACGTATCGGTTTGCGCTATGCGGCTGCCCGCTCCAGCGGCTGGACCAGCGGTGACAAGTTCAAAGCGTCGAGAAAAGGCTGGCACCATCAAAACAGCGCCAAAGACCATCATGAGGACGGCTCCAATCTGCGCAAGCGACTCTGATGTCAGACCCACCGCACTGCCAAAGGCCGTCACAGTAACCCCGAAGAGCACAAACGACAGGCTCATGCCTGCGGCCAGCGCAAGTGGGCCGAAGCTGCTGGCATTCAACGCGCCAACTAGCACAATGGGCAAGACCGGCAGGACGCACGGGTTGATCAGCGTCAGAAGGCCAGCAGCGTAAGCAAAAATCAGCTCCATAATGCTCCTTTGCAAGCAGACGGGAGAAGGATCAAGCAGGCGGCAGTCACGATTGCTTTACCGGGAGCTGTGGCTGCACCTGAACACCCAATTGCAGGCACACCTTGAAGGCAGTAAGGCCGGTGACCATAAGGATATTTGAACCCTTGTTTCCCCCAGAGATTCGCTCAAGGACCCTCCGCATGCGCGATCAGGTTGAAGCCTTCATCACCAGCCGCCGTTTTGAGCTGGCGATTACGGCGCTCATCATTCTCAACGCAATCACGCTTGGCCTGGAGACGTCCGAGACCGTGATGGCGCAGTTCGGATCAATCCTGCTGTTCATCGACGAGCTGGTGCTTTGGGTTTTTGTGGTGGAGCTGGCGCTGCGGTTTTACGTCTACCGCACCAAGTTTTTCCACGACCCCTGGCGCATCTTTGATTTCTTGATTGTCAGCATTGCGCTGATGCCAACAACAGGCGCTCTGTCGGTGCTGCGCGCGCTGCGCATTTTACGTGTGCTGCGGCTGGTTTCCATGGTGCCATCGCTGCGCCGCGTGGTGGGTGGACTGATCGCCGCCCTGCCCGGCATGGGCTCGATCACGGTGCTTTTGACGCTGATTTTTTATGTTTTCTCCGTGGTTGCCACCAAGCTTTACGGCACGGGCGAAGGGGCCTGCGAAGCGGTGGTAGGGCGCTGCGATGAGTTGGTGCAATGGTTCGGCACGCTACCTGCCTCGGCTTATTCGCTGTTTCAAATCATGACGCTGGAAAGCTGGTCGATGGGCATTGTGCGCCCGGTGATGGAAGTGCACCCGTACGCGTGGACGTTCTTCATTCCGTTCATTCTGTGCACCACGTTCACGGTGCTCAACCTCTTCATCGGCATCATCGTGTCGGCCATGCAGGCCGAGCACGAAGAAACCGCCGAACAGGAACGCGCCGATCTGCATGAAGAGCAGAAGGTGATTTTGAGCGAGCTACGTGCGCTGCGCTCCGAAGTGGCGGAGATGAAGAAGGGTTAGGAGCCGCTCGTGCTGAACGTCGCCCTTGTGCCGAGGTCCATCTCTATGAGAGTTTTGGCGGCCAAATTGTTGCAGATCGATCGGAGGAATGGACCCCTGTGACAGGCACAGGGATGACGCCAATAACGATACCTACCTAAAGTGCTTGGATAGTTTCAGGCCTTGGGCCTGATAGTTCGAGACACCGCCCGCACCGTAAAGCGTTGTGGGTCGCTCGCGCATCGTCTCAAAAACCAAACGCCCTATCATCTGGCCATGCTCGACCAAAAACGGCACCTCGCGTGAACGCACTTCCAGCACGGCACGCGCGCCAACACCGCCAGCTTCCGGCGCTCCGAAACCTGGATCGAAAAAGCCTGCATAATGCACACGGAACTCGCCGACCAGCGGATCGAACGGCACCATTTCTGCGGCAAAATCGGCTGGCACATGCACAGCCTCTTGGCTCACCAGAATGTAGAACGCCGCAGGATCGAAGATCAATGATTGCGAGGCATCGGCATAAAGCGGTTCCCAATAGGCCTCGCGGTCAAGTGCTGCTTTTTCGTCAACCTTCACCAGCCCACCAGGGCGTTTGGCGCGATAGCCAATGAGGCCATCCCTGCCACCCTTAAGGTCGATGGAAACGGCAAGCCCATTCTGGAATTGCGCCTGCGCGCCAGAGACCAAACCCAAACGCTGATCGAGGCTTTTCAGCTCCTTGTCGGACAGCAGCGTGTTGCCACAGCGAAAGCGGATCTGTGACAGGCGCGAGCCGGGTTTCACCAAAATCGGAAAGCTCTGCGGCGCAATCTCCAGATAGAGCTTGCCCGCGTAGCCGGCAGGAATCTGATCAAACACCGCACCTCCATCGGTGATGACGCGGGTGAAGATATCAAGCCTGCCGGTGGAGCTTTTTGGGTTCGTCGCTGCACTGACTTCTGGTGGCAACGCCAGAGCCTCGTTCAACTCAACCAAGTATATGCAGCCGGTTTCAAGCACCGCACCATTTTCTAGCGGCATCTGATGCAGGGCGATCTCATCGAGCCGCTGCGCCACAGTGCGGTTAGCCCCCGGTAGAAAGCTTGCCTTGATACGGTAGGCGGTCTGGCCCAGGCGCAGGTCTAGGCTTGCGGGCTGCACCTGATCCTCGTCCAAAGGGCTCGCATGGCTGATCGCCCCAGCCTCGACCATCGCTAAAATGTCGTGATCGGGCAGAATGCCATCGTTGGGACCGAAAGAAGGAAGGGCTGTGCTCATCGTGCCTGACTGTTTTCGCAAAGCTGGCCCAGAGTCCATGTCCGCTTTTCAGCCATGCACAGCTGGATTTGGCGCATTGTTCGATAAAACGGACAAACGTTCGTCTTGACGAACGATATAGCTGTGATACTCGGTCTGACAGCCACTTTTGGGATAGTCTAATGACCGACGCTGCACAGCCACCACGCACTTTACGCCCGGAAACCAACCTGGTTCATGGTGGCACCATGCGTTCGGGTTTTGGCGAAACATCCGAAGCGCTCTTTCTCACCCAGAGCTTTGTCTATGACAGTGCAGAGCAGGCCGAAGCGCGCTTTCAAGGTGATGAGCCAGGCTTCATCTATTCTCGCTTTTCCAATCCGACCATCAAGATGTTGGAAGACCGGCTCTGCCTTTTGGAAGGTGCTGAAGCCTGCCGGGTGACGGCATCGGGCATGGCGGCGGTGACGGCGGCTATGCTCTGCTCGCTATCGGCGGGCGATCATGTGGTGGCCGCGCGTGCGCTGTTTGGCTCCTGCCGTTATGTGGTGGAGGATTTACTGCCGCGCTTTGGCATTGAAACAACGCTGATCGATGGCCGTGACCTAGATGCCTGGAAAACCGCGCGACGACCCAACACGAAAGTGTTTTTTCTTGAAACGCCATCGAACCCAACGCTGGAAGTGATCGACCTGCAAGCGGTGGCGGACATCGCCCATGAAGGTGGCGCGAAGCTTTACGTGGACAATGTGTTTGCCACGCCGCTCTACCAGCGCCCGATGCAGTTTGGTGCCGATGTGGTGATCTATTCGGCCACCAAGCACATGGATGGCCAGGGGCGCTGCCTAGCTGGCGCCGTGCTGGCCGATGAAGCATGGATCAATGACCATCTGCATAATTTTCTGCGCCAGACAGGGCCAAGCCTCTCCCCCTTTAACGCCTGGGTGGTCCTAAAAAGCTTAGAAACCTTTGCTTTGCGGGTGAACCAGCAGGCCGACAATGCCACGGCGCTGGCCGATCGTTTGGCTGCGCACTCCAAAATAGCGCGCGTGCTCTATCCACACCGCAGCGATCACCCCGATTATGCGGTCGCCTCACGGCAAATGACGCGCGGCGGCACGTTGATCGCGTTCGAAGTGGAGGGTGGAAAAGCCGACGCCTTTGCGTTTCTCAACCGCCTCCAAATCATCAAAATTTCCAACAATCTGGGCGATGCAAAAAGCCTGATCACCCACCCTTCAACGACGACTCATCAGCGGCTTGAGGAAGCCGACCGTCAGGAGCTTGGTATCCACCAAAACCTGCTGCGGCTATCGGTTGGGCTGGAGCATGTGGATGATCTTTGGGATGATTTGCTGGGTGCCCTCGATTAGGGCTTGAACGTCTGCCAAGCCATAATGATGCGGGCGATGGCAGTGAGCATGACAATGACCGTGAAGGCATAAGCGAGCCAGGGGAACCAGGCCGGCATCACGCAAGCGACAACAAACACTGCAATGGTTTCGGTGCCTTCGGCCAAACCGCCGGTGAAATAGAGCGACTTGGAACCGCGCCGATCTGTGCTCATCCCATGCTTTTCGGCCAAAATCGCAAAGCCTAAGAACGATCCACCATTTATGTAGAAACTGAACAACAGCACACAGGCCGCCACGGCGTTGGCGGTGGGATCAGCGATGGCAAAGCCCAGCGGCACAGCGGCGTAGAACGCATAGTCGCAAACAATATCGAGATAGCCGCCGCGATCCGTTTTGTGTGTGGCACGCGCAACCGCACCATCCAGCCCATCCGCCAGGCGGCTTGCCAGCACCAGCCCAAGACCCACCCAATAGGCCTGCGCGGCAATGGCAGCACCTGCAGCCAGACCAAGCACCAAGCCAATGAGCGTGATGTGATCGGCCGTCAGCCCGGCGCGCGCAATGGTACGCCCCAGCGCGTTCAGCGGCGGATCAATCAGGGTGCGCATTTGGCCATCGAGCATTGCAACGGACTTTCGGTGTTTGGGTCGGCTATCGCCTAGGGGCTTGGCGCGCCGCACGCAAGCGCAGGGTGGCCCAGCTCAGCGGCTTGTGAACATGCGTGACACGCCCTGCGCCATATGGGAGACTGGCGCAGACAAACCGAGAAGGGCCGAGCAAAGTCTACGATGTACCAAGCGGTGACAAAAAACATCCAGGTGACGGTGGAGCCGCAATTTCTGCCGGATGAATCCGACGTGGATGCAGGTCGCTTTTTCTTCGCTTACGGCGTGGAGATCGCCAATCTGGGTCGCTCGGTTGTTCAGGTGCGCACACGCTACTGGCACATCACCGATGGCCTGGGGCGGGTGCAGGAGATCAAAGGCGACGGCGTGGTGGGCGAAGAGCCGATCCTTCACCCCGGTGAGAGTTTTCGCTACACCTCCGGCTGCCCGCTGGATACGCCCACCGGTGTTATGGTGGGCCATTATGGCGTGGAAACGCTGGAAGGAACGCGCTTTGATGTCGACATTCCAGCTTTCTCGCTCGATGCACCGTTTTACGAGCGCACGCTGAACTAGGTCTCCTCAGCTCTCCATGTTCAATCCCGGACCGATCTTTCTGATCATCGGCGCGTTGCTGGCAACGCTTGGTGTCGCGATGATGATCCCTGCATTGGTTGATCTGGCCAATGCTAACACCGATTGGGTGGTGTTCGCCGCCAGTTCGCTGGTAACGACACTCGTGGGTCTGGGACTGGCGCAGACCGGGCGCGGGCGACCGGCCATTCTATCCTCTCGCCAAGCCGTGCTGATGACGGTTGGAGCCTGGACCGTGCTGCCGGCCTTTGCCGCCCTGCCCCTGCTTTGGTCAGGTGCCACACCTACCTATACCGATGCATTCTTCGAGGCGATGAGCGGCATCACCACCACCGGCGCCACGGTGGTCTCAGGCTTGGACGATCAGCCGCCCGGCGTATTGATATGGCGCTCGATGTTGCAATGGCTCGGCGGGCTGGGTGTGGTTGTGATGGCGGTCTCAATCCTGCCGATGCTGCGTGTTGGTGGTATGCAGCTGTTTAAGACCGAAGCCTTTGATACACCGGACAAAATCCTACCGCGTGCAACGCAGATATCCGGCTCGCTGATCGGCGTTTTCTCGGTGTTCACGCTGCTCTGCGCCATGGCCTACACGGCGGCGGGCATGACGTTTTTTGATGCCGTCAATCACGCCATGACAACGGTTGCCACCGGTGGATACTCCACGCGCGATGCGTCCATCGGGTATTATCAATCCGGTGCGGTGGAATTGATCGGCATCATCTTTATGATCCTCGGATCACTGCCCTTCCTGCTCTACGTGCAGGCGCTTCAGGGCCGCCCGATGGGGTTGCTTCGTGACAGCCAGGTGCATGTGTTCCTGGTTCTGCTGATCGGTTTCTCGCTGATCGTTGCCCTGGCGCTCGACCCGCTGACGGCAGAACGCGGTGTGATCGCCGATCTGCGTGTTGCCACCTTCAACGTGGTCTCTATCATGACTGGTACCGGCTACGCCTCAGAGAATTACGGCCAATGGGGCGCGATGCCGGTGTTGGTGTTTCTGGTGCTCACACTGATCGGCGGGTGCGCTGGCTCGACCGCTTGCGGCATGAAGATTTTCCGCGTGCAGGTGGCGCTGAAAACCGTCACCCAGCATGTGCGGCGCCTTGCCTATCCGCACGGCGTGTTTGTGATGCGCTACAATGGACGGCCGGTCGATGGCTCAGTTGTTTCCGCCGTGATGAGCTTCATCTTCCTTTATTTTCTGCTCATTGGCGTGTTGGCCATCGCGCTTATGGCCATGGACTTGGATCCGATGACCGCCTTTTCAGGCGCCGCCACAACACTTGCCAATGTTGGCCCAGGCTTGGGCGAGGTGATCGGACCGGATGGCAACTTCTCCACCCTTCCTGACCTCGCCAAATGGTTGATGGCATTGGCCATGCTCATTGGCCGCTTAGAGCTTTTCACCGTTCTGGTGCTGATACTGCCCCGCTTCTGGCAACGCTAGCGGCGAGCCGCCGCTGGCTTGAGTTTGGCTCTTTCGTGACCGTAGAACGACGTAGTTATTCCGCGGGAGTCAGCGCCCGGCTGTCACTCTGGCCATCATCAGCCAGTCTGCGCCCGAAGAAGGTGCGCAGCACCAAACCAATGTCATCACCGACTTTCAGCAGTGACGGCACCAGCACCATGACAAACAATGTCGCCGTGCCCAGGCCAAAGGTGATGGTGATCGCCATCGGCAGCAGGAACTGTGCCTGAAGCGAGGTTTCAAACAGCAGCGGCGATAGGCCACCAACCGTGGTGAGCGAGGTGAGCAAGATGGCCCGGAAGCGATCCTGCGTTGCTTGGACCGCCGCCTCGGCAACCGCCATACCTTCCTTCAGCCGATCATCAAACCTCGACACCAGAATGATGGAGTTGTTGACCAGAATACCGGCCAACCCCAGCAGCCCAATCATCGACAAGATCGTGAGCTGGAAGCCCATCACCCAATGGCCCAAGATTGCGCCGACAATGCCAAACGGGATGATCATCATCACCGCGATGGGGCGCCAATAGCTGGCAAAAACCCAAGCCAAAATGATGTACATGATACCGAGCGCAAGCATGCCGCCAAGACCAAGATCAGCAAACGCTTCTTGGCGCTCTTCGGCCCGGCCTGAGAAGGAAAAATCCACCCCATAGGTATCAGCGACACGTTGAAGATCACCGGTACGAAGCGCGGCTTCGATCTCGCTGTTGGTGGTGACTTCAAAATCAACATCTGCGGTCACGGATACGGTGGTTTGACCATCACGGCGCTGAATGACCGAAAAGCCCTGGCGGTCTTCCAAGTTCACCACCTCGGTGACCGGCACATAGATGCCAACAGGTGAGCGCAGCTCAAGCGCACGCAAAGTTCCGGTACCGCCTTCCCCAAGATTTTGGCGCACGACGATGGCGATCTCTTCATCGGGGAACGGCAGATTGCGTGCGGTTCGCCCGCCGACGGCGTCACGAATTTGCGCGCCCACACCATCGAGCGTGAAACCCAGAGACTCCCCGCGTTCGGTCAGCGTCATGATGATCTCTGGCTTACCGTAAGGCAGATCATCATCGACGCCGGAAACGCCTGGGAATTGGGTCAGCGCGTCCTGTAGATCAGCAGCGGCGGCTTTCAGCGTTGCCGCATTGTCGCCAAGCAGGCGGATATCCAAGTCACGCCCGGGAGGACCGCCGCGTCGCTCGAAAATCGAGATGCGCTCAACGCCAGGAAGATCAGGAACCGCGCGTTGCCACGCGCGCACAACCTCAGGCGTGCGGATTGAGCGGGCCTCGGAAGAGGTGAGTTCCACGTCAATGCGGGCAAAGTTGTCGCCCTGGTTGCGGCCAGACTGCCCGTAGACCGTATAGGCGGACAGAACCAGCGTGTCTTCGCCGTCTAAGTTTGCTGTCAGTTGCTCATCGCTGGCACGCAACGCCTGGTCGACGCGCGCCAACGTTTCCAGCGCAGCGGCTTCCGACACGCCGGGCGTGAACGTGATGGAGGCGGTGATGTTTTCCGCTTCCGGTGAAGGGAAGAACACAAAGCCCACATGGTTGCCGCGAATGACGCCGACAATGATGATCAGCGCCGACACACAGATCGCCAGCGTGACATAGCGCCAAGCAACGGCTGTCTTGACGATGATGCGGAAAGGGTTGTCGCGCACCCAGCCAAAGCCACTGTCAAACCCGCGCCGGAACCAGCTTTTGTAATTGGCTCCATCGATTGAGCCGGATCGTTCGCGACGGCGCTCGCCGCGCAACCGCAGCAGCTCGATGAGCCCTGCCAGGCCAAACGCAGCCAAAGCAATCGCAACTGCCAATGCTGGGGTCTGGGCAAGCGGATGGGCGTTGATAACGCCTGCGATGTCGCCCAAGCCAACAGCGCCTGCAAGCGGTGCTTGGTAGAGCACCAGAACCATTGGTGCGGCCAAAAGCACGGCAGTGAGAATGAGACGTGTCCAGTTGGTGCCACGGCGCGGCGTCGCACCCAACGAGTGGGCCAAGTGACCGGGCAGGACAAAGAACACTTCCACCAGGCTGGCGATCAAAACAGCGACCACAACCACAGGCAACACGCCCATGATCTGACCGATGGTGGAGCCGACCAATAGGATCGGGCCGAAAGCCGCGGTGGTGGTGAGCATGGCGGCGACGACCGGCATCATCATGCGGGTTGCGCCGTTTTCGGCTGCCTCATAGGGCCCATCGCCCATATCAAGGCGTGTGGCCGTGTGTTCCCCCACCACAATGGCATCATCGACGATGATCCCGAGCGTCATGATCAGCGCGAACAGCGAGATCATGTTGATCGATTCACCGAACACAAACATCAGCCCTAGTGTGGCCATAACAGCGGTTGGGATGCCGACGGCCACCCAAAACGCGATGCGCATGTTGAGGAAGACGAACAAGATGGTGATCACCACCAGCAAGCCTGAAAGACCGTTGGTGACCAGCAATTGAATGCGCTGCTCCACTGCCGTGGAGCGCAAATCATAGATCGCCAAGTTCAGCGACTGGGGGTACTCGAGGCGGGCCTGCTCAACCGTCGCCACCATCGCATCGGCGACAGCCAGCACATCTTGCGAGGCCGAGCGCGAGACGTCCATGCGGATCGCCCGTTCGCCCTGCACAAAGCCTTGGCTTTGGCTGCTATCGTAGGTCTGGCGGATGTCGGCAATATCGCGCAGTTCGATGCGCTCGCCGGACGCTTCACCGCGCACCACAACATGCCCAAGAGACTCGATGCTATCGGCTTGGCTAAGCGTGCGGATCTGGCGTTCTAGGTCGCCATCCAAATTGCCAGAGGGCAGATCGCGGCTGTTCTCACTGATGCGGCTTGCCACATCACCGATGCTCAAATCGAGACGGCGCAGTGTGGAGGGATCAATCGTCACCTCATATTCGGTGTCGCGCATGCCTGAAAAGCTGACCAGATCGATATCATTGTCGATCAACCGATCGCGAAGGTCGCGGGCATAGCTTTTCAACGCGTCTTCAGAGAACGGTCCAGAAATGGCAATCCTGCCCACACGGTCAGCAAAGTTGCTGGTGGTGATGACAGGTGTCTCGGCGCCATCGGGCAACAAGGTAAGACCGGCGACAGCCTGCTCCACGTCCGCACGGGCGTCGATCATGTCCGTGTCGTCGGTAAAGTCGAGCCGCACTGACCCAGATCCTTCACGGGCGTAGGACACGATCTCATCCACGCCATCAATAAAACGAAGCTCCGGTTCAGCAACGGTAAGGATGTTGCTCTCCACATCCTCCGCGCTGGCGCCGGACCAACTGACGGAGACCGTGATGTTCTTGGTCTCGATATCTGGGAAGAACTGGGTGTTGAGGTTGGCCAGGCCGTAGATGCCAAACAGCACCATCAGCGCCATCACCAGATTGGCCGCGTTGGGGTGACGCACAAAAAGCCTGATCATGCCGCGTGCGCCGCTCGGTCCCTCGTTCAAGCGGCTGGCAGCATCAATGCGGGTCTGACGCAGGCGGGACAGTGGCTGCTTGCTCATCATCGCGCTCCTAAGAGGCTGGCTGAACGCGGCGCACGGCAACGCCGTCGCCCGCGTCGGTCAGCCGTGAGGTCACAACCTCAGCACCGTCCAAAGCTGTCTCTGCCACGGGTCGCACCAAAGCATGGGCGCCATCCCAGGCGACCAGCTCCACATCGCGACGCTGCAAGCGATCATCGACAACAATGAAGATATGATCGGTGTTGTAGAGCGCGGTTTCAGGGATGCGCACGGTGTTTTCAAAGGCCTGATCGGCAAGCGAAACAGAAACAAACGCCCCGGGGCGCAGGTTGGTGGTCGCTTGCTCCCGGCCCAACTGGCCAAACAGTGTGACGCCGCCAGAAGCCGCAGAAATATCAGCATCCAAGCGGTCGATGGTTCCAGCCAGTTGCACATCCTGACCACCGGTTGACCAGGTGACCGTGATCGGACGACCGATCAGTGGCTCGGCTTCGCCCGCCAGACGGCCAAATTGGCTGTCGGACAGGGTGAATCGGGCATTGAGTGCTGTGTCATCGTAGATCGTGGCGACAGGGTCATTGACCGAAACCAGGCGGCCGATATCCACGCTTTCGGAACGGATGACGCCGGAAAAGGGCGCGCGCAATATGGTGCGTTCCAGATCGCGCTCGGCCTGCGAAAGCCGCCACTCTAACCGGGCAATTTGCGCGCGTAGCTGGTCCAAACGCGCCTCTTCAACGCGTAGATTTGCCTGGCGCTGGTCCACCGCCTGTTGGCGTTGAGAGAGCGTGAGTTGACGGGCTTCAAGATCACGTTCGGTCAGTTGGCCGCGCTCAACAAGCTGGCTTGCGCGCACCAGGTCGCGCTCTGCCAAATCAACCTGTTCAATCGCGCGGGCGAGCTGATCACGCTCCAAAGCCGATCGGGCTTCAGACTCTGCGCCACCGGCACGCGCTTCGGCCAGATTGGCCTCTGCCTCCACAACAGCGCCTTCATAAGAAAAGCGATCGATCTCAACCAGCGGCGCGCCTTCATCAATGCGACGACCAGCTTCAAGGTTGGGGTGAACGCCGGTGATTTCACCAGCAACCAACGCTCGCAAATCAACCAGCCGACCAGCCACCACTTCGCCAAAGACTTCAATGGTTGGGCTGTGCGTTGCCACCTGCGCTGTTTGGGTTAGCACCGGCACCTGACGTTCCACCGCTGGGCGCTGCGGCACGTCTGGCCTGCTGTCAATCAGGCGCTGCATCAGCGTGACAGCACCAGCGATGATGGCGATGGCCAACACCACGGATATCAGTGTTTTGCCGGCAACCCACCAAGGTGATGTGGTGCGGGTTGGCTGCGCCTCATCCACCGTCACAAGATCAGTGTCGTTATTATGGTTCGGATTGGGATCCGGATTCAGCATGGATTTGAGCTCATTGCGTGAAAGGGGGTTGCCCATCTACGCGTCAGACTCTGCCACAGATGCCTTCAAAGCTTCAGTTAAAGATTGGTCATCTTGCTGCAAACTTAGTGAGATCGGCCAAGATGTTGGTCTTGGCCGACCTCGTCTTCCATGTCGCTAAAGCGCTTCATAGGTGGTCGGATCAAAGCGATACTGCTTGGAACAGAACTCACACGTCACCTCAATCGCCCCGTCCTTGATCATGCCCTCATCTGGATTGTCACCGAAGGTTTTGACCGTGGTTTGGACCCGCTCAGCGGAGCATGTGCAGCTCTCACGTACCGGCATGGCTTCAAACACGCGCACGCCGCGCTCATGAAACAGCCGGTAAAGCAGTTGGTCGGAACCGACCTGCGGATCGACCAGTTCTGCTGCTTCAATCGTGCCAATCAAGGCTTCAGCTTCGCGCCAATGGTCAGGCTGATCGACCGACATATCGGTGCCTGTCTCGCCACTGGGGTCATCGCCAGGATGCAAATCCTGGACCGGAAGCCGGCTTGTGTCTCGTGGCAGATACTGAGCCAGAAAACCGCCAGCGCGCCATTTGGCCTTGCCCGCATCGCCGCGATCCACCGTTTGTGCCACAGCAAGGCGCACAAGCGTTGGAATCTGCTCTGATTGCAGGAAATAAGCCTGCGCCATTTCCTCAAGGCTTTTGCCCTGCATGGCCACGACGCCCTGATAGCGGTTCATATGCGTGCCTTGATCAACCGTCAGCGCCAGATGCCCTTCGCCCAGCAACTCTGAAGGCTCGGTAAGACCTGCAGCAACAGCTTCTTCAAGACGTGCGTCATCGAACCGTGCCATGGCGCGCACAGCATCAGGTGTTTGGAAATCGACCACCAGCAAGGATACAGGGCCGTTGCCCTGCGCCTGCACGATGAAGCGACCATCAAACTTCAAAGCCGTACCCAGAAGCAGGGTCAGCGCCACCATCTCGGCAAGCAAGCGCGCGACCGGCTGCGGGTAGTCATGCCGATCCAGCAGATCATCAATGGCACCGCCAAGACGAATGACGCGACCGCGCACATCCAGCTCTTCCACAGCAAACGGCATGACATGATCGTCATCACCGGCATGGAAGCTGGCGGGTGCACGCGAGGTTGCGCCCGAAGGTGTTGTGGAAAGCCGGACAGGATCGGTCCCGCCGGATGAAGGTGGGTTCGGTGTCATGGGATGTCTCGTATCATAAGGGGGAGGCACAGCAGAACGGCTGCGCACTGTCGGCGCTTTACATAAGTATCTTATGCTGGAATCCAACCCATGGGGTGAGAGCCCCAGGAAAGCTGCTATTCCACCAAACCGAAGCACCAGGCCAACACACCTTTTTGGGCGTGCAGGCGGTTTTCCGCCTCATCAAACACCACCGATTGCGGGCCGTCGATAACGCTGGACGTCACCTCTTCCTCACGGTGGGCAGGCAGGCAGTGCATAAACAAGGCATCGGGATTGGCCTGGGCCATCAAACGGTCGTTCACCTGGTAAGGGCCTAGAAGATTATGGCGGCGCTGAGCCTGATCATCGCCCATCGAAACCCATGTGTCGGTGATGATGAGGTCCGCGCCATCAGCAGCCACTTCAGCATCGGTTGTCACTTCCAGCTTGGCGCCGGCAGCATGGGCTTTGGCCACCACGTCCGCATCCAACGCCATCTCCGGAGGCGTTGCCACCACGATGGTCATATCGATGTGGGCAGCAGCATGGATCCAGCTTGCCAGCACATTGTTGGTGTCACCGGACCACATGACGCGTTTGCCTGCCAGTGAGCCGCGGTGCTCCTGATAGGTCATGATGTCGGCCATCACCTGGCAAGGATGCGAGACCTTGGTCAGGCCGTTGATCACCGGCACCGTGGCATGCTCGGCAAGGCCGGTGAGCAGGTCATGGTCGAGCGTGCGGATCATGATGCCATCGACCATGCGTGAAAGCACTTTGGCGGTGTCGTGCACGCTTTCACGTTTGCCAAGCTCGATCTCAGCACCGGTGACCATGAGCGTCTGCCCGCCAAGCTGGCGCATACCCACATCGAACGACACACGGGTGCGCAGCGAGGGCTGCTCGAACACAAGCGCCAGCACTTTACCGTCCAGCGGCTTGTCGGCAGTGCCAGCTTTCTGCGCGCGTTTGCGACCATGGCCATCGGCAAGGATAGCTTCAAAGGTGCCGGTGGAAAGAGCATCAATATCAAGAAAATGACGGGTCATAGGGGTCAGCCCGATTACAAGAGAACAGATGATGAGGGGAGTTTACGCGCCTAGGTTAGGACTGGCGCTGGTCGTCCAACTGACGCGCGGCATCTTCCAACGCGTCCATGGCAAAGGCGATATCGTCTCGCGTGACGATCAATGGCGGTAATAAGCGCACCACATTGTCACCGGCACCGACGAGAAGCAGGCCCTTTTCACGCGCCATTGCCACGACATCACCAACGGGAATTGCGCATTTCAGGCCCATTAACAAGCCTTCGCCGCGCACTTCTGTAAAGATGTCAGGGTAGAGATCGATCAGCGCGCCAAGGCTTTGGGTGAGATCACGGGCGCGAGCCTGGACGGTTTCCAAGAAACCTTCGTCGAGCACGACATCAAGAACGGCATTGCCAGCGGCCATCGCCATCGGGTTGCCGCCATATGTTGTGCCATGGGTACCTGGCACCATGCCAGCAGCAACCTCTGCGGTCGCAAGGCACGCGCCGAGGGGGAAGCCACCACCGATGCCTTTGGCCACCGCCATGATGTCGGGCTCAAAACCAACCCGCTGATGAACGAACAGATGACCCGAGCGTCCCACACCGGTTTGCACCTCATCCAGGATCAGAAGCACACCATGCTTGTCGCAGGCCTCACGCAAGCCAAGCAGGCACTGATCGGGCACCGAACGAACACCGCCCTCGCCCTGGATCGGCTCGATCAAAACAGCAGCGCAATCCTCGCGCGCAATCGCCTCGCCCAGGGCATCATGATCGCCGAAAGTGAGATTTTCAAAACCCGACGCCGGTGGACCAAAGCCTTCCAAATAGGATGGGTTACCGCCAGCAGCGATCGTGGCCAGCGTGCGACCATGAAAAGCGCCCTGGAAGGTGATGATATTCACCCGCTCTGGCTGACCCTGATCGTAATGGTAGCGCCGTGCTGTCTTGATCGCGCATTCCAGGGCCTCGGCGCCGGAATTGGTGAAGAACACTTTCTCGGCGAACGTTGCATCACAAAGACGTTGGGCAAGGCGCTTACCACCATCGATCTGAAACAAGTTCGATGTGTGCCAGAGCTTCTCGGCCTGGCCTTTGATCGCCTCCACCAAATGTGGATGCGCATGGCCAAGCGCGTTAACGGCAATGCCAGAGACGAAATCCATGTAGCGTCGACCATCTTCATCAAACAGCCACACGCCTTGCCCACGCACAAATGTCTGTGGCGTGCGGTTGTACGTGCCGAACAACGGATTTTCATCCGGATCGGTGGTGGGCGGTGCTTGGTGAACAGGCAGAGACTGCGCCATGGATAGATGCCCCCTTTGCGGGCCATTAAAAGACGGTATGCGCATCGACGATGCGCCTTTATGCCGTTTTGTTCCTAACAGGCGGGCGCGGAGCGTTGAATTTCACCTAACCCAACGGCAGGTCCAACGTCGGCCCAAAAAAGAAACGGCCCTATGCGGGCCGAGCACCTTTTGTCTAACATTTTTTTTCGCTCTGCTGTCAAATTCTAAGTCCTTCTAACGACTCAAGAAACCGGATGTTTTCCCCGGAAAGAGCCGATCTTGTTCACTTTTTTTTAACCAACGACTCTTGTCACCGATTCAACCACTGGTGTAGCTCTAATGGCGAGGGCCACGAGATGTGGTGGCTGTTCACCGTAGATTTGGCAATCACGTGGACCACGCCTGCCGGGGTTAGAAGACCTTGGCGTGTGCGCGGCTACGCTTTGCTTGCTGATGCGTCATCGGTGAACGCAGACATTGATACTGGGGCGGGTCGGCGCAAACCGTAGTTTGGGTGGCGCTGCATGTGCGGAGGAAGCAAGCAATGGCATGGACCGATGAACGCGTAGACGTGTTGAAGACGATGTGGCTGGGCGGATCGAGCGCAAGCCAGATCGCAGCAGCGTTGGGCGATGTCACCCGCAATGCCGTGATCGGCAAAGTGCACCGGCTTGGTCTTTCCGGCCGTGGCAAACCGACAGCCACTGCTACACCACGTGCTCGCAAGCCACGGGCACCTTCATCCGGCACATCACGCCCACGGCGCAGCGCAACAACCTCTCGTGTTGGCAGCGGCGGTGGCATGTCGGTTGGCGCGACGGCTCTGAAGTCTGATGAGATGGCGGTCGCCACGTTGGAACAGGCACCGGTTGCGCGCGGCCAGGTGGACTTGGTGCTGGTGGGTGAAAGCCCTAAGCTCTCCATCCAAGAGCTCAAAGAAGATACCTGTCGTTGGCCGGTGGGCGATCCGCTGAACGATGATTTCCACTTCTGCGGTCGCTCAGCCCTCGATGCGCAGCCCTATTGTGAGTATCACTGCGGCGTGGCCTTCCAGGCACCCAACGAGCGCCGTCGCAACCGCTAATCGGATCGGCCTAAACGCACTTTGCAGCGCGCCACCATGCTTGGCTTTCAAGCAGATTGGCGCGTTTTTGCGTTTAGGGATCAGGCCGATTGACGCGTTGGTGCATCTTGAAAGCGATCATCGAACGCGTAGCCCGCGCCACGCACTGTGCGAATAGGATCGCGGGCGCGGCCTTTATTGATTGCCTTGCGCAAGCGGCCAATATGCACATCAACCGTGCGATCATCGACATAGACATCGTGACCCCAAACACCGTTGAGCAACTGCTCACGTGAGAACACGCGGCCAGGCGTGCGCATCAAAAACTCCAGCAACCGAAACTCCGTCGGACCCAGATGGATTTCTCGCTCTTGGCGGCGCACCCGATGCGTTTCGCGGTCCAACTCAATATCACCGACCGTTAAGGCGTTGGTGATGAGCTCAGGGCTGCTGCGGCGCAGAAGCGCTTTGATGCGCGCCGCCAGCTCAGGAATAGAAAAAGGCTTGACCACATAATCATCAGCGCCGGTGGTCAAGCCACGCACACGCTCGCCCTCTTCGCCGCGCGCGGTCAGCATGATGACCGGCGTGGAACTGGTTTGCGCGCGCGAACGAATGCGGCGGCAAAGCTCGATGCCAGAGAGGCCAGGCAGCATCCAATCAAGCAGGATGAGGTCGAAGCTGCGTTCTTGCAAACGTGTTTCAGCTTCATCACCGCGCATGGCCACATCGACGTCGTAGCCAAGGGCTTCGATGTTGTATTTCAGAAGCTCCACAAGCGGCGCTTCATCCTCGACGATCAGAATGCTCGGTTGCACGGGCTACCTCAGCGTTGCTCAGTTGGGCAGGTTCGGTTCGGATAACGACGTGCCAAGCTCGTCTTGCTTTGGCCGGTTGGTGGCGATCATCTCGCCGGTGCGCGTGTAAATCGCTCGCTCGGCGATGTTGGTGGCGTGATCGCCGATGCGCTCCAAATTTTTGGCGCAGAACAGCAAGTGCGTGCAGGAGGTGATGTTACGCGGGTCTTCCATCATGTAGGTGAGCAGCTCGCGGAACAGCGAGGTGTAGAGCGCGTCGACCTCAGCGTCGTGGCGCCAAACCTCTTCCGCTTTGGTGGTATCGCGCTCAACGAAGGCTTCGATGGAGCGTTTCAGCTGGCCAAGCACCAAGCGCGACAGGCTATCGACACCGTGCGCCAAGGTCCGCTGCTGAATTGTGCCATCGATGATCAGCGCACGTTTTGCGATGTTCTTGGCCAGGTCACCAACCCGCTCCAAGTCTTGGCTAACGCGCATGGACGAAACGATCACGCGCAGATCATCGCCCATTGGCTGACGACGCGCGATCAACAAAACCGCATCGCTCTCGATTTTGCGGTCGGCTTCATCGACGCGATCATCATCTGCGATCACACGTTCGGCCTCATCGCGCGCACCGGTCATCAAGGCATCAACGGCAAGTTCCACAGAGCGCTCAGCCCAACCAGCCATCTGCGCAAGCTCCAGCAGGAGATCGCGCAAATCGGTGTCAAACGCTGTGACGATATGTTTGGTCATTCAAAAGCTCCTTTGAGCCATCCAGCGGCGTTGGTCGTTCTTACTGTACAACAGGACAGACAGATTAGCCGAAACGCCCAGTGATGTAGTCGCGGGTGCGGTTGTCGCGCGGATTGGTGAAAATCTGATCGGTCGCACCGACCTCAACTAACACGCCCAGATGGAAGAACGCTGTGCGCTGCGATACGCGTGCGGCCTGCTGCATGGAGTGGGTGACAATGACGATGGTGTAATTTTCACGCAGCTCGTCAATCAACTCTTCCACCTTGGCGGTTGCGATTGGATCGAGCGCTGAACACGGCTCGTCCATCAGCAGAACCTCAGGCGACGTTGCAATGGCGCGGGCGATGCAAAGGCGCTGCTGCTGGCCGCCGGAAAGACCGGTGCCAGGGGCTTCAAGGCGGTCTTTGACCTCTTCAAACAGGCCAGCCTTCTGCAAGCTTGTCACCACAATCTCTTCCAGATCGTTCTTGTTGTCGGCCAGGCCGTGAATGCGTGGGCCATAGGCCACGTTTTCAAAGATCGATTTTGGAAACGGGTTGGGTTTTTGGAACACCATGCCAACGCGGGCGCGCAGTTCCACCACATCGATGGAAGGATCGTAGATGTCCTGATCGCCGATGGTGATCGTGCCATCCATCCGCGCGATATCGATGGTGTCGTTCATACGGTTGAGGCAGCGCAGAAACGTTGACTTGCCGCAGCCAGAAGGCCCGATGAGCGAGGTGACCTGACGCTCGCCAACATCCAGATTGATATCGAACAGGGCCTGTTTGTCGCCATAGAAAACGTTGACATCAACGCCCTTCATTTTGACGGATTCCGGTGGAGCGTCAGTGATGGTGGTTCCTCCTGGCAGGACATCGCCATTGGGTGGAGCAACCGGCGCGGCGGGCGCGGTGCTGCTTTCTTGGACAGTTTGGATGGTCGACATAACGATGTCTCCTTGGGGTGCCGTGTACTCGATACGAGGCGCGCTTACCAGCGCCGCTCAAAGCGCTTGCGCAGGATCACGGCAAGAGCGTTCATGGTGATAAGGAAGGCGAGCAGCACCAGAATGGCGGCTGAGGTTTTCTGACGGAAGAGAACTTCTGGGAAGTCCGCCCACATAAAGATTTGCACCGGCAACACCGTGGATGGGTCCAGCGGTGTGGACGGCACATCAACGATGAAGGCGACCATGCCGATCATCAGCAAGGGTGCAGTTTCACCCAGCGCCTGCGCCATCCCGATGATCGTACCGGTTAAAATGCCGGGCATGGCGAGCGGCAGCACATGGTGCAGCACCGTTTGCAGTTTGGAGGCACCAACACCCAGCGCGCCCTCACGGATGGAGGGGGGAACAGCCCGAAGGGCAGCGCGAGAGGCGATGATGATGGTTGGCAGCGTCATCAGGGCGAGCACCATACCGCCGACGATAGGGGCGGATCGCGGCATGCCAAAAACATTCAAGAAGACGGCCAGACCCAACAAACCGAAGACGATGGAGGGCACGGCGGCCAGATTGTTGATGTTAACTTCAATGATCTGGGTGAAGCGGTTTTTCGGTGCGAACTCTTCCAGATAGATCGCCGCCGCCACGCCCAGCGGGAACGCAAGGGAGAGCGTTACGACCATTGTGAAGAATGACCCAACAACCGCGCCCCAAATACCAGCCAGCTCAGCTTCACGGCTTGCACCAGAGGTGAAGAACACGGTGTTGAACGTGCGCTCCACGCGGTCTTGCTCGGCCAAGAGGTCGAGATAGACGATGGAACGATCATTCAGCTTGCGGTTGCGTTCCGGCAAAACGATTTCACGGATCGACCATTCCTCGCCCACCGCAGCGGCGGTGTTTTGCAGTGGAATGATAACCTCGCCCTCAATGCCTGTTGCGCTGATGCGCGACGCTTTGACAACGCCCCCATTGATCTCAACAAGAATGGAGGGCAGCTCGGTTGAGAGTGCTTCCTCTGCACCTGCTGTCTGCGAACGGGCTTGAAGATCGGCCAGCTCAACGGTGAGGTTTTCAATGTCGCGACCCAGCGAGACGATGCCGCGGTCCAGGATGTTGATCTGTTCTTCGAAGAAGTTGCGACGGCTTTCAGCAACGTCTGGAAGGCGTGTTTGATAGGATTCCAAGTCCAAAATGGCACGTTCGAGCGAGCGTTCTTTGCCGGCCAGTTCACGTTCGACACCTTCAGCTTCCTCGGCCAGGAAATCTTTCACATCTGCCAGAAGCTCGCGAAAATCATTGGCGGTGGAGAGAACCTGAATGGTGCCTTCTGTGCCAGTTGGTGTTGCCGTGCCCGTTGGCACCACACGGCGCTCTTCAGACACTTGATCCTTGAAATAGAGATCCGCGGTATCATCGAGTGGCACAGTGAAGCTGGTTTGCCCAATCGTTCCATCAGGATCGCTAAGCACAGCGTTGCGCACACGTACCGCAGAACCGGATGAAACAAGGCCGGAAACCGTGCGACGGTCATCACGGCTTTCAGCAAACGGATAGAGGCTGCGAATGCCGTCGCGGACCACGGCGTCATAGTTGGCCCGGCGTAAAACGCTTTCACCTTCATTATTAGGATCAAGCGTCTCTTGGCTGAGGTCCACCGGGATGGTGACCTGGTGAGACACAAAGGCTGGAAGCGCCTGGCCAACAATCGTTGACAGCAAAAGCACCAGAAACAGCCCAGCGGTGAGAACCGCAGCAATGCCGTACATCTTGAAGCGAAACTCAGATGCGTAGCGCGCCTTCAGGCGGCGGCGTGCCGCATCTGACGTATGCAAGCCAGACCCGCCGGATGGGGCAGAGGCAATATCAGTCATATTGTTCCCGGTACTTTTGAACGACACGCAGGGCGATGAAATTGAGGGTCAAGGTGACGCAGAAGAGCATCAGGCCGAGGGCAAACGCCGCAAGCGTCTTGGCGCTATCAAACTCTTGGTCGCCAACAAGAAGCGTCACGATCTGAACGGTGACGGTGGTCACCGCTTCCAGCGGATTGATGGTGAGGTTGGCCGCAAGACCAGCGGCCATGACGACAATCATCGTTTCACCGATGGCGCGTGAGATGGCTAAAATCATCGCCGAAACGATGCCGGGCAGCGCAGCAGGCAAGACAACACGGCGGATGGTTTCAGACTTGGTGGAGCCAAGCGCCAGCGATCCATCACGCAAGCTTTGCGGCACAGCTGTGATCACATCATCAGAGAGCGACGATACGAATGGAATGATCATGATGCCCATCACCAGACCGGCCGCCAGCGCGGACTCTGAGGACACATCCAAACCAATGCCCTGACCACTGTCGCGAATGAAGGGTGCGACTGTCAAAGCGGCGAAGAAACCGTACACCACGGTTGGAACACCGGCGAGAATTTCCAGCACGGGCTTAGCAATGGCCCGCACGGATTTGGACGCGTAATCCGACAGGTAGATCGCCGCAAACAGACCTATCGGACCAGCGACGATCATCGCTATGAAGGTAATGAACAAGGTGCCCACGATCAGTGGGATTGCACCGAACACTTCCGGGTTCGCATCAACCACTTCGCCAGCACCGGCAAAGGCAGATTGCGGCGACCAGTGCAGGCCGAACAGGAAGTTGTGAATGGGAATCATTGTGAAGAAGCGGATGCTCTCGAAGATCAGCGAGAGCACGATGCCGATGGTGGTGAAGATCGCGACCACCGAGCAGGCGATCAGCAGGATCATCACAGCGCGTTCGACAAAGTGGCGGGTGCGTCGCTGCGGCTCAATGTTGCGATAACCAGCACGGAAGCCGAGAAAGGCGAGGGCCGCCATGACCACAACCATCCCAATGAGCGAGATGGTGTGCAGATTGGCATAAACTTCGGCAGCAGCCTCTTTCAACTCATCGGTGAAGCCGACGATGCCGCCGAACGCAATGGCGCGCGCATCGCGCAGGAACGCTTCACGCTCAGGCAGGGATAGGGCGGCAAACTGATCAGAAAACTGGCCAACAACGAGCGAGTCCAGGATCGGACCTTGAGCGATGGACCACAGGATCAAAACACCAAGTGCGGGGACGGTGGACATGATCGCGAGGTAGCCACCGTGGTAGCTGGGCCGCGAATGCAGGATGCTGGTGCTGGCACCCGCGACCTGACGGGAACGCTTTGCGCCAATGTAGAGGGACCCGACAAACAGGGCCATCAACGCTAAGAGAAGCAACCAAAACACGAAAACACACCACCCCGATTGGCCAAACGCTGGGACTTATGTGTCCTGAGGTGCGATTGACGGAAGACGTGCAGACCGAGGCAAAACCTCGAAAAGCAAAAAAGAAAATGGCAGCGCGCATGCAATGATGCGCGCTGCCTCATCCACACACGTGGATTACATAGCGCTGAATGGCGTCAGCGACTGCACTTCAGCAGCAGCTTCGGCACGTGCTTCGGCGGGAAGCGGGATCAAGCCGCGCTCAGCAAGGTAACCTTCATCGCCCCAAGCGGCTTCAGAGGTGTACTCAGCGATGAACTCTTCCATGCCGGCGATCACGCCAACATGCTCAGCCTTCACGTAGACATAGAGCGAGCGCGACACTGGGTATTCGCCCGATGCAATGTTCTCGAAGGTTGGGTCAACACCGTCAACGCGGGCGCCTTTAACAACGTCGCCGTTTTCAGCCAGAAAGGAGTAACCGAAAATGCCAACAGCATCTGGGTTGGCCTGCAGGCGCTGAACGATCAAATTGTCGTTCTCACCAGCGTCAACATAGGCGCCATCTTCGCGCAGCTCTTCAAAGATTGCTTCGCAAGTATCGCCTTCAAAGCCAGCTTCTTCGCAGCCTGGCTCCATAACCAGCTCAAGGAACGCATCGCGCGTACCGGAGGTTGGTGGTGGGCCAAGCACTTCGATGTCGGCTGTCGGTAGGCCTGGGTCGATGTCAGCCCACGAAACATTTGGGTTATCCATCAGCGCGCCATCATCGCCTGGGATCTGTTTTGCAAGCGCCAAGAACAACTGAGCGCGCGTGAGATCGAGCGTTGGGCCGTCAACAGAGTCGGCAATCACGATGCCGTCGAAGCCGACGCGCATTTCAACAGGTGTCACACCGTTGGCTGTGCAGTCTTCCAGCTCAGAAGCCTTCATGCCGCGCGACGCGTTGGTGAAGTCAGGCGTGTCCGCGCCAACACCGGAGCAGAACAAACGCATGCCGCCACCGGTACCGGTGGATTCGACAACTGGCGTACCGAAATCGGTCTGCTGACCAAAGCGCTCAGCCACGGCTGTGGTGAACGGGAATACCGTGGACGAACCAACAACTTGGATCTGGTCACGAGCCTGGGCCGGTGCAGCAACCATGGCGCCTGCCATGGCAAGTGCGGCAACACTTGTGAAGGTTGCAATTTTCACGAGTCAATCTCCCTGATTGATGCTGAAGGTCGAAGCAGCGCGTGGGGATCTGAGTGAACCACCATGTGATGAAATCACGCCGTACGACCGGAGGTGCAAAGCTTGAATGCGAGCGGACCGTAGCCCTCCGGCATGAGGGTTCTATGACAGATATGTCTCAGTCGTGTGACAGTTTAACAGACTGTTTTTGATCGCTTTTTTCCGCTTCTAAGGAATTTGAAGCGGAATCTGTCATGTAAGGTAGCCGAATGCTGAAGGTTGCGCCTTCGCCCACTGTGCTTTCCACAATCAAGCGTCCACGGTGGCGTGCCACGCTGTGTTTGACGATGGCCAGGCCAAGGCCTGTCCCGGTGGCCACGGGGTTGCTGCCCTCATGGGCGCGATAGAAGCGCTCGGTTAACCTGGGCAAATGCTCCTGGGCGATGCCTGGACCATAGTCGCGCACCTGCAATTCCACCATGCGCACCCCGCCTTCAACGGCATCGCACAGGGCGATGTCCACCCGCTTGCCACTGGCAGCATACTTGATCGCGTTCTGCAGAAGGTTGGTCACGATCTGACGAAGTTCGCTGGCATCGCCGCGCACGGTGGCTGGCGATTGAGAGGGTTCCAGATGAAACGCCACACTGGCAGCCTCAGCGGCTGGGCGTGCAAGATCGATGGCCTCACGCACGGTGGACTCCAGGTTCACGCACTCAGTTGGAGTGCGGTGACCGCGCATCTCGATGCGGTTGAGGGAAAGGAGATCATCGATGAGCCCAGTCATCCGATCAGCCTGCTGGCTCATGATCGTCAAAAAACGCTGACTGGCAGCTGGATCGTCGCGCGCGGGGCCCTGCAACGTCTCAATGCAGCCGGTGATCGACGCAAGCGGCGTGCGCAGCTCGTGGCTTGCATTGGCAACAAAGTCTGAGCGCACACGCTCTGAGCGGTAGGCGGCCGTGTCGTCTTCGATCACGATCAGCACGAAGCGTGCCGGACCGGCCTCGCGGCGTCCACCGGGATAGGGCATGTCGGACGAACCGGTGTAGGAAAAGGGGCCGATATGCAGACGCAGAACACGCTCTGAGGGCACCTTTTCCAAAATCGTGCGCGTGCTCTCGCGACCTTCATCAAGCGCAGCCTGGACGGCGGCCAAGACATCAGGCTCACGCAGGCGGAAGGAAAGTGGGTCGCCCGCCTTGCGAATGTCCATCAGATCGGAGGTGGCCTGATTGATGGTGCGAATGATCATGCGTTGATCCACCAAAATCACCGGCTGAGGCCAGGCACGGATCAGCTGCTCATAACTTGGGCGCAGAAGCTTTCGCGGCGCTTTGACAGCGCCTGCCAAGGGCGAACGCTGCACAGCGACGGTGCCTGTGACGATGGCGGTGATCGCCAAGAACAAGAAAGTAAAGGCTGCTTCCGGCAGATCTATACGGCCGGACACCAGCAGCACGCAAACGACGACAGCCACCGCCACGACCATCCATCGCACGCGGCGCATCTGCGCCATATAGCGCTCCACCAGGCTGATCGGCAGATCAAGCGAACCGGATCGATCAGCATCCTCGGACGCCTGCGCTGCTGTGTTGTTTGGCTCGCTGACCATGCTTTCAAGCGACCTTGTCGTGTCGTGTGCGCAAGATTACGCGAATCATGAGACGTGACTTTGAATGGAACTGCGTAGCTTCTAGTCGGTGACAGGCTCGTGACGCAAATGCAGCGTTTATCGAGCGGCGCGCTTGTCATACCCTTTCAGCCCAGGCAATCTCCGCAATCGCCTCTCACACGCCCTTTTTCGCAGCCCGCCTTTGGCTGCCTTTTCTGGAACTCTCCCATGTCCCACCCCAGTGATGTAAAAGCTGCGCTTTCTGCGTTTGATCTTGATGACCCGACTTTTCCCGAAGTGCTGGGTGACTATCAAATGCAGGATGGTGGCTACCCCTATGCCAAGAAGCTCAAGCGCTCGAAATACGATGCGCGGCTAGAAGAGCTGCAAATTGAGCTGGTGAAGCTGCAACATCATATGCGCAAAAGCGGTCATCGCCTTGTCGCGGTGTTTGAAGGGAGAGATGCGGCTGGCAAAGGTGGGTCAATCTTCAATTTCCGCCGCTATCTCAATCCGCGCCACGCGCATGTAGCAGCGCTTGCCAAGCCCACCGAAACCGAACAGGGCCAGTGGTACTTTCAGCGTTACGTCTCGCACCTGCCGACCGAAGGCAACATGACGCTGTTCGACCGCTCCTGGTACAATCGCGCAGGCGTGGAACCAGTTATGGGGTTTTGCACGCCAGAAGAGCACGAGCAGTTTTTGTCTGAAGCGCCGTCGTTTGAGAAAGCTCTGGTGCGCGACGGTATGGTTTTCGTGAAGTTTTGGCTGAACATCGGCCGGACCACGCAGATCAAACGCTTTCATGATCGCCGTCACGATCCGCTAAAAGTCTGGAAGCTGTCGCCGATTGATCTCAAAGCGCTCACCAAGTGGGATGATTACACCCGTGCGCGCGATGAGATGCTGGCACGCACGTCAACAGAGGTTGCTCCGTGGACAATCGTGCGCATGAACGACAAGCGCCGCGGGCGCCTGGAGATTATCCGCCATGTGCTAACCCAGTTTGATTATGACGGCCGCGACGACGGCGTGCTGGGCGCTCCCGACCCAGCGATCATTGGGCTAGACCCGTCGGACCTCACACACGCTTAGGACCATCACTATGACATTTCGAGCAGGCCTTGTTGGCTATGGCGCTGGCGGGCGGATTTTTCATGCGCCGCTTTTGCAAGCAGCAGGCATTGAACTGGCCGCGATTGCCTCAAGCCGCGCGCAAGAGATCGCGCGCGATTACCCTAACGCAACCGCCTATCCCACCGCACAGGATTTGTTTGCCGACAGCTCGCTGGATCTGGTGATCATCACCACGCCCTCCCCCACGCATGGGTCGCTCGCTATCGAGGCTTTGCAGGCCGGGCACAATGTGGTTGTAGACAAGCCCTTTGCCGGATCGGTGGAGGAAGCAGATCGGATAATCGAGGCGGCCAAAAGCGCTGGCAAAATGGTCAGCTGTTTTCAGAACCGGCGTTGGGACAGTGATTTTCTGACACTTAAAGATATGATGGCACGTGGCGTTTTGGGCGATGTCCACCATGTGCATTCAAGTTTTTCGTTCTACAAGCCCGAACCACCGGCCAGTTGGCACAATGAGCCGTTGAACGCCGTCGGCATTCACTTCGACCTCGGCACGCACCTTCTGGACCAGCTCGTCCAACTGTTCGGCATGCCCGATTGGGTGGAAGGCGAGGTTCTAACGCGGCGGCCAGAAAGCGGCGTGCCCGACAGGCTGCACGCGCGGCTTGGCTATCCAAGTGTTAGAGCGATTGCCGAGGCGGATATGTTCTCACCTGAGCACGCACCGCGTTTTGTCGTGCAAGGCAGCAAGGCTGGCTGGCGCAAAGACTTCATGGATGGACAGGAAGCGCAGCTGAAAAGCGGCATGAAAGCCCATGACGACGGTTTTGGTGTTGAAGCTCCAGAGAATTACGGCACGCTGACCACCTACCCGGACGGCGTAAAAACGGTCGAACGCCCGCCGCTACTGAATGGTGAGCACCAAACCTTCTATCGCCTGGTGCGCGAAGCCATCCAAAACGGCACGCCACCACCTGTAACCGGCGAACAGGTGCGCGATGTCCTCAAAATCATTGAAGCGGTGGTGCAGTCAGGCGAAATCGGGCGCCGTGTTGCGCTGTAGCTTGCACCCAAGCCCAATTGCGCTAAACGAGCGGCATGACCAAAACAGCTTCCCCTTACGCCGATGAGATTGATCAGCGGCGCACCTTCGCGATCATCTCCCACCCGGATGCTGGTAAAACCACGCTGACGGAGAAAATGCTGTTCTTCGGCGGCGCCATTCAGCTTGCCGGTGAGGTGAAGGCCAAGGGTGATCGCAGACGTACGCGCTCCGACTGGATGGACATTGAGAAGCAACGCGGCATCTCCGTGATGACGTCGGTGATGACGTTTCGCTATCAGGGCAACATCTACAATCTGCTCGATACGCCTGGGCATGAGGATTTTTCCGAGGACACCTATCGCACGCTTTCGGCCGTCGACAGCGCGATCATGGTGATCGATGCCGCCAAGGGTATTGAGGCGCGTACACGCAAACTGTTTGAAGTCTGTCGTCTGCGCGATATCCCCATTATCACCTTCATCAACAAGATGGACCGGGACAGCCTGCATCCTTTTGAGCTGCTCGAAGATATCGAGAACACCCTGGCGCTGGACCTCACGCCCTTCAACTGGCCCATCGGGCAGGGCAAGAACTTTGCTGGCCTCTACGATATGCGCCAAAGCGCGATCCGCCGGATCGACAATCCGGCTGGTGAGCTGGAAAAAGTGAACGGACCGGAAGACCCTAAGGTCGCCGAGCTCTTCAACGAGCACGATCGCGAAGCAGGCGTTGAGGATTTGATGCTGGCCCAGGAAGCCTCCAAACCCTTTGATGCGGACGCTTTCAATGAAGGCCATTTGTCACCGGTGCTCTTCGGGTCGGCGCTACGCGAATTCGGTGTCAAAGACTTGATCGACACGCTGGGTGACATCGCCCCACCACCGCAGGGGCTTGAAGCTGATCTGCGCGAGGTTGTACCAAGCGAGCCAGCCATGACCGGCTTTGTGTTCAAGATCCAAGCCAACATGGACCCCAATCATCGTGACCGCATCGCCTTTATGCGGGTGTGCTCCGGCAAGCTGTCGCGGGGCATGAAGGCGCGGCTAGCGCGCACAGGCAAAATGATCGGCCTGCACACGCCACAGTTCTTCTTTGCGCAGGATCGTGCATTGGCCGAGGAAGCCTATGCAGGTGATGTGGTGGGTATTCCCAACCACGGCACGCTGCGCATCGGCGATACGCTCACTGAAGGCGAAGTGCTAGCGTTTCGCGGCGTTCCAAGCTTTGCACCTGAGATTTTGCGACGGGTGCGCCTGGCCGACCCAATGCAAGCCAAGAAGCTGAAAGAGGCTCTGCAACAACTTGCCGAGGAGGGCGTGACACAGGTGTTTACACCCGTTGATGGGTCACCGGCTTTGGTGGGCGTGGTTGGCGCCTTGCAGCTTGATGTTCTCAAAGATCGACTGATGGCTGAGTACAAACTTCCGGTGGATTTTGAGAGTGCACGCTTTTCCCTTGCCCGCTGGGTTGTGTGTGAGGACAAGGCTGAACTGTCCAAATTTGAGACACGCCATCGTGGATCATTGGCCACCGATCTTGACGGCGCCATGGTGTTTCTGGCGGCCTCGGAGTTCGACTTGACCTATGAGGGCGACCGATTTCCTAGCGTCCAGTTTGTCGATGTAAAGGATTATCAGCGCCAAGGCATAGCCGCCTAGTCATCCGCACAAATACTCAAAACAAGTCGCTCCACTTAACGCTTTCGGAACCAGCCTGGGCTACGTTTTATACATCTTAAAGTTGATGTGGTCCCAACTGCTCCATGCGCCCTACCGGTCAAAGTCTTTCTGCTATCATGTCACCGGAGGCGTTAGCTGACGCGCACCGTCGTGCATTGGATTTCCACTCCATCGTGTCGGTAAGCGATACCAAGGGTATCATTCAGTATGCCAATGATAAGTTCTGCCAGGTCATGGGTTACGAGCTCGATGAACTGATCGGACAGAGCTATTCCCTGCTTAACAGCGAGTGGACCGAGGCGGACTTTTTTCAAGGCTTATGGGCGACGGTCAACGCCGGAAAGAGCTGGGTCGGTGAGGTTCGCAACAAAACAAAAAACGGCGAATTGATTTGGTTCGACAATATTGTCGTGCCTCTTTACGACGAGCAGAATGTCGTGACCGGTCACTTCAGTGTCCGCAAAAACATTACCAAGCGCAAAGAGGCTGAAGCGTATGTGCAGCACAATGAGCAGTTTTTGCTCGATATCTCAGAACTTGCGCAAGTCGGTGGATGGTCGCTGAACGTACAGACCGGTGAACTTCATTGGTCAGACGAGACCAAACGCATTCACGAAGTGCCTCTCGACTACGAACCCAATCTGGCAACAGCCATCGAATTTTATGCGCCTGAAGCACGCGCTGCCATCACCAATGCGGTGGAAGCGGCGATAAGCCACGGCCAAGGCTGGGATCTTGAACTCCCGCTTCTGACACGCAGCAAGCGCTCGGCGTGGGTACGCGCCGTTGGCCACGCAATTTTTGAAGATGGCCACGCTGTGCGCATTCTCGGCGCTTTTCAAGACATCACCAAGCGTAAGCTTGAAGAAGATATTTTGCGTGATGAAGTCACGCAGCGCCATTCAGCCGAACAGCTTTTGCGCGATGTGCTTGAAACACTGCCTGATGCGGTTGCTGCTTACGATGAAGAAGATCGCCTAATTGTGTGCAACTCTGCCTACCTGAACACCTATGCTGCCTCTGCTGAGGCCATCACCCCCGGCGCAACATTTGAAAGCATCATACGGTTTGGCCTGGCGCGCGGGCAATACAGCGACGCCGGTGCAGATGCTGATAGCCAAGAAGCCTGGCTGAAGAAACGGTTGGAGGACCATCGCAATCCGCCCGAGCAGCTCACGCAAAAACTGCGCGATGGCACTTGGCTTCAGGTTCGAGAGCATGTTTCCGCTAACGGAAGTACGGTCGGTGTGCGCACCGATATCACCGGCCTAAAACGCGCCGAGGCCGAGCTTCGCCGGTACGCGGAAACCGATCAACTGACCGGCCTTCTCAACCGTCGCAGCTTCAACCTTCGCCTCGATGCCACTTTGGAAGAGTTCGCCGCGGGCGCTCGGACCGGCGCCTGCGTGGCTTTGTTCGACATCGACCATTTCAAACCTATCAACGATGCTTACGGCCATGATGTGGGTGATGAGGTTTTGGTTGAATTGGCCCGACGGCTCACCACCATCCTTGGGCCTGATGATTTCGCGGCGCGCTTAGGCGGTGATGAGTTTATCTTTGTCCTCACTGATCGTGATGGCCGAACCGGATACGAAGACGCGGTGATCGACTATTTTGAACGGCTGCGTGAACCGATCATGACGATGGCAGGCAAAGTCACCGCTGGGATCTCGCTCGGCCTGGTTGCGTTCGACCGTCTTGAACTCAACGGTCGCAATCTGATGAAATACGCTGATTTGGCGCAGTATCGCGCCAAAGAACAGGGCCGAGGCCAATGGTATTGGTTTGCAAGCGCCGATGCGGCGCAATTTCAGCAGGCTGCGAAATTGGGCAAAGCCCTTGCCGCCGATCACGGTGAAATGTCGTTCGCTTTGTCGCCCATCGCCGGGGCGCATGATGGAGAGCCGCTTGGGTTCTCAGTCGAACCATCATGGGCTTTCGAGGAGGCTGTGTATGAAGGCCAAACACTCAAAAACTTGGCGCAAAAATCCGGCCAAGTGACCAAGCTATGTACACGAGGACTGGAAACCGCGATGGCGGCCATCGGCGATGCGCAAGGGCGCGGCGCCGAAACCGGACAGCTTTGGATCAGTTCCAGCGCTGATCACATGAAGCTTGAACCTTTTGTCTCTTCGGTCGAACAGCTGCGAAAGCTTCACAGTGTGGAACCAAGCAGACTTACGTTTGCGGTGGATGAAGCGGCTTTGATTGCCAGATCAGCGACCGCTATTGAAAAAACGTTTTTGACGCTTGGCCAGCATGGATACCGCGTTGCAGTGGACAATTTCGGCTCGCACGCGTCGTCTCTTGCCAATTTGCAGCGCCTTGGTGTCCATGCCGTTTGTTTTGATCAGGCGCTGACCAATCCGCTGGCTGACCCTCAGGCCGAAGACCGTCTTGTGCGTGGCATGGTGGCCATGCTTTCGGTGCTAGAGATCGACATCCTTGCGAGGAATGTCACGTCCCCACTGCACGCAGACCGTTTGGCAAGTTTGGGCTTTGCTGCCATTCAAGGCCCTCTGCTTGGGCAGGCAGTGCCGACCGGTGATCTGCCTCTCTATCTGGCCGATATGGCACGCCGCCGCCTGTCATCGGTATTGGAAGACAGCAAGCGACCCAGAGACAAGAGTGTGGCTTAGCGCTTGACGCGCGCTTCAGCGGCTTTGAGCGTATTGGCCATCAGCATTGCAATGGTCATGGGGCCGACGCCTCCAGGCACAGGCGTGACAGCACCGGCAATGCCCATCGCTTCGTCAAAATTGACGTCGCCAACAAGCTGGCTGGTGCCAAGATTTTGATCTTCAATCCGGTTGATACCAACATCAATGACCGTCGCGCCAGGCTTGATCCACGACGCATCAACCATTTGCGGGCGCCCAACGGCAGCCACCAAAATATCAGCTGACCGAGCCAACGCTTCGATGTTTTTGGTGCGACTGTGCGCAACCGTAACCGTGGCATTGGCCGCTAACAGGAGGTGGCTGATCGGGCGACCAACAATGGTCGAGCGTCCAAGGACCACCGCATTTAAGCCCGACAAATCCTTGCCGTGTGTGGTTCTGATCATGTGCATAATACCTGCGGGAGTGCAGGGTATGAGCGGGTTATCGATATCCCCGGATGCCAGCCGTCCGGCATTCACCGGATGAAAGCCGTCGACATCCTTGGCGGGATCGATGGCATCGAGCACGACACCGGCGTTGATGTGTTCCGGCAAGGGCAACTGCACCAAGATGCCGTCAATCGCATCATCGCTGTTGAGTTGATCGACAACGGCCAGAAGATCGGCTTGCGAAAGATCGGCTGACTTTCGGATCGTGACGGAATGAAATCCACACTTTGCAGCCATTTTACCCTTTGAGCGGACGTAAACCTGGCTGGCTGGATCTTCGCCGATCAGAACCACCGCAAGACCCGGTTGCCGCCCTTGGCTGACGGTAAACTGTGCCGCGACATCGGCGACGGCATCGGTGACGCTTTTGGCAAGCGCCTTGCCGTCAATGAGGCTAGCCTGGTGGGCATTTGGGTTGTCGGGCGTCTGTTGGCTCAAGGCTCTAATCTTCCTTCTGCAGAAGCGCTTCGATTAAACCGCGTGTTGAGGGATCAAACGCAACCGCAAGGCGCGGATCGGCAAGTGCTGGCGTGATTTGCTTGGCCAACTGCTTGCCCAGTTCCACGCCCCATTGGTCAAAGGCATTGATGCCCCAAAGCACGCTTTCGACAAAGACTTTGTGCTCGTAAAGCGCAATCAGTTTGCCCAACGTTTCCGGATCAAGCTGATCATAAACAAGTGTCGTCGACGGCCGGTCACCAGGGAAAGTGCGATGTGGCGCAAGGCGTTCGATCTCGTCGGCAGCGACGCCATCACGGGCCATTTCGTCACGGGTTTCTTCCAGCGTTCGGCCCAGAGCAAGTGCACGGGTTTGCGCCAAAGCGTTGGCCATCAATTGGGTGTGGTGCACCCCGGCGCGTCCGCCCACCGCCTCACCCACCACCTGTCGGCCAACCAAGACATCAAGCGCAACGACATCGTGACCCTGGTGCAAGAGTTGGAAAAACGAGTGCTGCGCGTTGGTACCTGGCTCGCCAAAAACCAACATGCCGGTGGCATCGTTTGCTGGGCTTCCATCGGTCTTCACGCGCTTGCCGTTGGACTCCATGTCCATCTGTTGCAGATAGGCAGGGAACCGTGCCAGCCGCTCCTCATAGGGAATAACGGCGTGGCCCACGAGTCCCAGCGCGTTGCGCCGCCAAACGCCGATCAGCGCGAGAATAACCGGCAAATTGTCAGCAAGATTAGTGCTTGCAAAATGCGCGTCCATCGCATGCGCGCCAGCCAAAAATGCCTCAAAACGGGTCGCGCCAATCGCCAGAGCGAGCGGAAGGCCTATGGCAGACCAAAGCGAGTAACGCCCACCGACATAATCCCAAAAACCAAACACTCGATCTTCTTGGATGCCAAAAGCCGCTGTGGCCTCAGCATTGGTTGAAAGGGCCGCAAGATGCTTGCCAACGTGATCATCACCCAGGGTTTGCGCCAGCCAAGCTCGCACCGTTTGGGCATTGGTGAGGGTCTCTATTGTGGTGAATGTTTTGGAGGCGACCAGCACCAAGGTGCGCCTCGGATCGAGGGCTGCCAACACATCAACGGCATGTGCACCATCAACGTTGGAGAGGAAGTGTACCTTTGGGCCATCGCAGAACGGCGCTAAGGCGCGCACCGCCATGGCCGGCCCAAGATCTGATCCGCCAATGCCGATGTTGATCACATGCTCAAAAGGCGCACCATCACTGGCAGCGATGACGCCCGAGCGCACATCTTCTGCGAAGCCCAGATAACGGCTTTTCTCGTGCGCAATTTCTTCAAGAGCTTGGGCTGGTGCCCAGTCGCCACCGCGCAGTGCGGTGTGAAGAACAGCACGACCTTCGGTGGCATTGATCGGATCACCGCGCAGCATCGCATCGCGCGCATCTTCCACGCCACGCTCATCTGCAACGTCAAGAAGGCTCTTCCAAGCGCCGTCGTCGAGCTTCTCCTTTGACCAGTCGAGCAAAAGCCCACAGCCAGTGCGACTGAACCTTGTAAAACGCTCTGGGTCGTTGCTCAAAAGGGTGCGTAGGTGGGTCGCGTGGATACGCTCAGCGTGCGGTTTCAGCAGGGTAGCAAGAGGGGAAGGTTCGGGCATGAAGCGGTCAAAGCTCGTTGATTGATGACTGCCAGGGCGTGTTTGCATGGTGGCAGCCTAAGGGCAAGCAGCACAGCGGATGACACTTCTCAATTGCGAACATTCGTTCGAAAATTTTCGATGTGATGATGACGCTGCGTAAACCCATGAAATCGCCCGTTTTTCCTCAAGCGTTCACCAGTCCCTAAGACTTCTGTGGAAAAGATGTTGGGCTGATGGAGGATACTTGACCGATACGCCTATTTCGCTGGTGCGGCAATTGGGGCCACGTGACCATCTCCGTTTCCCGGAGCTGGCACGCATCAGTGCGGCTATTGATGCGTATGCGGACGGCCCATCGCCGAAACTTGAAGCGTTTCTAGACACGCTTGGCGATCAGGCTGATCAAGTCACGATCGCCTATGAACGCGAGGATGGCAGTTACCAGTACCGACATTTCGGTGCCCGCTTGGCCGATGATGCTGGCTTTGACATGACCGGCAAATCTACCGCCGATTTCGACACCATCACGCGCCATCACATTGAACGCAGTTTTCAAGCCACGCAAGAAAGTGGCGTGGCACTGAGCACCATCATGGAGGCCGCACCAGGCTCGCTGGTGAACAGTTGGCAACGGGTGGTTTACCCCATCGTGTTGGACAGCGGCCCTCATGTCCTCACCATGGTCAAGCCGCTCTACAAAGCGCTTGATACAATCCATGCACGCCGCGATGACGTTGCAGTGTGTGTGGTGCCACTACGCGCTGAAGAGTCAAAGAAAGCGTACACTTTGGCAACCCACGAACCGATAGAGCGGTATCTGGGCCCTATCGATATCGCACCAATTGAGGCCTTTGTTGGCTCAGTTGTCAGCCCTGAAAGCACCCCATCGGTCGGTACGCTGATCGCAACACAATCGCTAGAAGTTCAGGATGAGAACGGCCAGCCGCTCCATCTTATCCTCGATATGGTGCATGGATTCACCGCGCCTTTCCTGGTTGTTATGAACGCAACCGGCTCGACGCAAACCAACGAAAAACTGCGATCCATCACGCATCTTCTGAAGGCAAGCTTTGAGCTTGGTCGCTTAGGGTCTTGGATCAACTCCGGTCGAGAGGACGGTCGGTTCCGTATCGCCCCTGAACTGGCCACCATGATGGGCGTTGGCATTGGTCGCGATGGCCTTGTGGACCTGGAAGAGCTGCGCCAGCACTACGATGATGATTTGCGTGCCACCACCGAAGAAGCCGTCGAGGCCTGCTGGAAAGATGGCACCAGCTACGTCGTTGAAGGCAGCTTAACGCGCACGGATGGCCAGCGGCTGCAGGTGCGCATCTCCGGCAGCCCAATGCGTGATGAGGCTGGGCGCATTATCAGCCTGTTTGGGTTGGTTCAGGACATAACCGCCGAACAAGCCGTGCGCGATCAACTGCGCGAAAGCGAAGAGCGCTTTCGTGATTTTGCTGCTTCAGCAAGCGACTGGTGCTGGGAAACCGACGAAGAGCACCGGTTCGTCCAGTTCACCAATAGCACAGATCCAGCCAGCCGCCACTTGCAGGCCAAGTATGTTGGCAAGACCCGCCGCGATTTGCACGTTGTCGAAGAAGATCGCTGGATTGTTGATGCGCATTTTAAAGATCTGGAAGCCCATCGCCCGTTCGATGAGCTGGTCTACCGAATACACTCTGAAGACGACGAAGATACAATCTACAGCCTGGAGATAGCAGGTAAGCCTCGCTTCGCGGCGGATGGAACCTTCCTCGGGTATCGCGGCACCGCTCGCAATATCACCGAGAAGCTGGACGCTGAGCACGAAAATCGTGAAAACCAACTCGCTCTAAAAACCGCCCAATCAATCGCAAAACTTGGGCACTGGGTCACCGATCTCAACAGCCGATCCACACGTTGGTCAGATGGTCTGGTGGCGCTTCTGGGCTTTCAGTCAGAGGCCGCCGCAACAGCGACAGTGCAGCAAGGTGATCGACAGTTTTCTGAACGCAATGCCTTTCAGATGCCCTCTTGGCGAGAGTTGCTGGCGCGCATTCACCGCGCCGACCGGGTAAAGTTCAATGATCGCCTGAGGCGTGCCGCCGCTGGTGAAACGGTTGAGCCGTTGGATATTCGCTACTTCCTGCCAGGTATGCGTGGCGCGCAATATTTCCGCATTATGATGCGGCTGAAGGAGGCTACATCCAGCCACGGGCCCCAATTGATGGGCGTGGCGCAAGACGTGAGCGACCTTAAACGCGCGCAGAAAGAACTCGAAAAGCGCAGTGCCACCTTGAGCGAAGCGCAAGAGATGGGCGGTATTGGTGATTGGCAGTTTGACCTAACCACCAAGAGGGTCACCTGGTCGCGGCATCTTTACACAATTCTGGGGCTTGATCCGGAGCACTTCGTACCGACGCCCAAGGCAATCCTATCGCTATGCGCAAACGAGGACTGCGAGGCGATCCGCGCTGAACACTCCGCTGCTTTGGAAGGTAAACCCTCTTCAAGCATCGATGTACAGGCGCGGCGCGGCGACGGCACATTTGGCTATTACACGATGATGACCAAGCCGCTGTTTGATGAGCAGGGTGTCATCACCGGTCTGTTCGGTACTGTTCAAGACATCACCGAACGAAAGCACTCCGAAAAGCAGCTGCGCAACCTCGCCTTCTTTGACCCGCTGACAGGCCTTGCCAACCGCGCGCTTTTCTCCCGTGAACTGCGCGACGTAATGTATGGGGTACAAACCTCTGGTGGCTCAGCAGCGCTTTTGTTGCTCGACTTGGACCACTTCAAAGAGGTCAACGACACGCTTGGACATGCAGCAGGCGATGAGCTGTTGCGTACTATTGCGCGCATCGTGAAAGAGCATATCGACGAACGTGGTTTTGTGGCCCGCTTAGGCGGCGATGAATTTGCCGTCATCATTCGCGACTATTCCAGCGTTGAATGTTTAGAGCGGTTCGCCAACTCCATCATCACCAAACTGACTGGTGTTTTGAAGTTGGAGCGTGGTGAAGTTCTTACCGGCACCAGTCTCGGCATTGCCCTGATACCGCAGGATGGTGGGGATGCCGAGCAAGCGCTGCGCAGTGCTGACTTGGCACTTTATATGGCCAAAGATGAGGGCCGGGGCAAAGCCCTGTTCTTCACACCGGATATGAGCCACTCCGTTCAAGCGCGTCTCAACCTTGCTCGCGATTTGCGCCTGGCCATCGAGAACAATGACCTTGAAACGCGTTATCAAGGTCAGGTGCATCTGACCACTGGCAAGGTGGCTGGTTTTGAGACATTGGTGCGCTGGAAACATCCCACGCGCGGCTACATCTCACCTGCCGAGTTCATTCCAGTTGCTGAGAGCTCCAGCCTCATCTGTGATATTGGGCTGTGGGTTTTGCGCGATGCGTGCGAAACCGGCAAAGCATGGCTGGACGCCGGCGAGCCAGAGCGCATGATATCTGTGAACGTGTCTGCCGCTCAAATCTGGCAGTCAGATTTCGAAGACGATGTCATCGCCATCATCAAAGAGACCGGCTATCCACCCAGACTGCTCTGCCTGGAACTGACAGAAAGCGTTTTTGCAGATCATGGCGAGGGGCGCGTGCGCAAAGCATTGGCCCGCTTCAAAAAAGTCGGCATTCGCCTGGCCGTTGACGATTTTGGAACGGGCTACTCTTCGCTTGGCTATCTCAACGATTTGCCATTTGACGAGCTGAAAATTGACCGCTGCTTTATCGCCGGCGTCCATCAAGCCCCTGAAAAAGCACGGTTGCTACAAGGCATTATCGCGCTAGGCCGCGGCCTTGGCATGAGCGTGATTGGCGAAGGCGCAGAGGAAGATGGTGAGATCGCCCTGCTGCGCGCCTATGGATGCGATTTTGTGCAGGGCTTTGCTTACATGCGCCCGGAGACTCCCGAGGAGGCCTTGCGGTGCGCCGAACAGTTGGAGTTCAGCCTGGCAGAAAATGCCAACCAGCTATCGGTTGTAAGCGAACCGCTTAAACAGACGGGATGAGATCGCCGCTTCCAGCGCATAAGCCTGGGGAATAACCGGACCTTGCTGCGCGCAGATACGCGCGGCGACAGCAACCGCCGCCTCAGCGATATCCACCAGTGCCTGCAACGATACCTCGCGGTTACGCAGGGCCTCACTGGTCTCCTCACGGGAGGCCCAAGCAATCAACGTTGTTTGAAACGAGTCCCCCGCGCCAACTGTATCAACCACATCGACTTTTGGGGCGACAACGCTCTCTGACACATCGTCCAAAAACACCGTCACGCCTTCATGTCCTAGCGTTAGAAAAACAGGTGCCCCGCTGAGCGCAGTCAGATCACGGGCATAGTCTTGCGGATCGGCGCCAGGGGCCAAGAAGGCGATATCCTCATCGGAAAGCTTGATGATGTCAGCGCGAGCGTAGAGCGGCGCCAAACGGGCGCGCCACACATCGACACTCGGCTCCACCATCGGGCGAACATTGGGATCAAGCGTCAGAAGGCTTGTTTCTGGAAGCTTGGCGACCAAGCTTGCCAGCGTATCGGCCAAGGGCGGCATAGCCAGGCTGTACGAACCTAGGTGCAGAAGATCGGGCATCTGCGGCAAGGCCGAAAGATCGTCTAGCGTGATGTCGACATCAGCTGTCGACTGGCCATAGTAGCTGTAGGTCGGCTGGCCATCCTCCGCGAGAGCGATCAGCATCAGCGGGACAAGGTTGGGCTTGCGCACAATCGCTTCAGGACGCACGCCCGCATCGGCTAAAATCTGCGCCTGGCGATTGCCCAGCTGACCTTCGCCTATCCCGCCAAAAAAGAGGGGTGCAAAACCGAGGCGACCAAGGCCGCACGCAACATTGAACGGTGAGCCGCCAGTCACGGCATCCAGGCCGATCTGTGAGTCCTGCGCTGCTCCCATTTTTGGGAAAACATCGTAAAGCGCCTCGCCAGCAATGGTAATCAAAGGTGTGCCTCCTCAAGCCGGGCGCGCGCCCAAGTGGCAGCCCTTCTAAACCTCGCATGCGGGAGCGCAAGGCTTTGCTTACCGGTTACGCCAGTGCGGGTGGGCTTTTGTGGGCAGCACCGCTAGAGTCTGACCCAAAGATTCCCAGGAGATTCTCGTGACATCCCCCTCGCACACGCTGTCGATTGTTTCTGATTTCGTTTGCCCCTGGTGCTTCATCGGCAAGGCGCGGCTGGATGCAGCGCTTGATCAAATGCCCGCCGAAGACCGACCTCAATTGCGCTATCTGCCCTTCAAGCTAAACCCGGCTATGCCGGAAGAAGGCATGGCACGCGCCGACTATCGCGAGCAAAAATTTGGCTCGCTTGAGCATTCCAACGAGCTGGATGCCCAAGTGCGCCAAGCTGCAGAGGAAAGCGGCATTGCGATCCAACACGATAAGATGGAGCGCACGCCCAACACGATCAAAGCGCACATGCTGATGGCAATGGCTTCCAGCCTGAAAACCGATGCAGGCGATGCCTCCATTGTTTTGGCCAACCTTTTGTTCAAGGCCTATTTCGTTGATGGCAAGGACATTGGCGAAGAGAGCGTTCTGGTGAGTCTGGCCGAAGATGCCGGCCTACCAAGTGAGGTCGCAATCGCGGCGCTGAGCGACGAGGAATTGCGCTCAGCCACCAACAATCTTGCCGATGGATTGGCCGGACAGGGCGTAAGCGGCGTACCGACCTTGTTGCTTGATCAACATTTTTTGATTTCCGGCGCCGTGCCCACCGATGATCTGGTGCGCATCATCCCAGAAGCGATTGGGATCGTGGAAAAGGCGGCCAAGTAACGCTTGCTCTTGGTGCTTGTTATGAGCGCCTGACCATCCCACATCGCTAGGGTCTAGACCCTAAACATATTCAGCTCCATGAGGCCTTCATGACCAGCAATCCGTTCCTTCAAACGTGGCAAACACCCTTCAAGGTTCCCCCTTTTGGTGACATCACGCCAGACCATATCAGCCCGGCGCTTGATCAGGCGTTTGAAGAACATTTGGCTGAGGTGGATGCTATCGCCTCCAACACCGATCCGGTCACGTTTGAAAACACGATTGATGCGCTGGAGCTGGCCGGCGCTTTGCTGACCAAAACGGCCTCCGTCTTTTACAATCTGGCAGGCTCAGACACGAACGATGCCCTACAAGCGCTGGAGCGCGACCTTGCGCCAAAAATGGCCAGGCACAGCCAAGCCGTTAGTCTGCACGAAGGACTCTTTGCCCGCATCGAAGCGTTGTGGGCGATCAAGGACACGTTGGACCTAACTTCTGAGCAGGCGCGCGTTCTGGATCTCACCCGCAAAGGTTTTGTGCGCGCAGGTGCCTTGCTTGAGGGTGAGGCCCGGGAACGGATCAAAGAGATTGGCCAGCGCCTTGCTGTGCTCGCCACACAGTTTTCGCAGAACGTTTTGGCCGACGAACAAGTAGAAGCACTCCACCTGACGGATGAGGCCGATCTGGCGGGCCTTGCCCCCTCGCTAGTGGCTGCGGCGGCAGAGGCTGCCAAGGAACGCGGCAAGCAAGGCTGGGTGATCACGCTGTCTCGCTCGCTCATCGAGCCCTTCCTCATTCAATCCACGCGCCGCGACCTGCGCGAAGCAGCCTTTGGCCAATGGACGTCTCGCGGCGAACGCGGTGGGGAAACTGACAACCGGGCCATCGCCGAAGAAACACTTAAGCTGCGCCAGGAGCGCGCAAAGCTGCTCGGCTATCAGACCTACGCGCACTACAAGCTTGAAAACGAGATGGCCAAGGACCCGTCAGCGGTGCGCAAACTGCTGAATGATGTTTGGGCGCCGGCGCGTGAGATGGCCCTGGCTGATCAAGAGAAACTGGAAGCATTGGCTGCCAGTGAAGGCGCCAACATCAAACTGGAAGCCTGGGATTGGCGTCACTACAGCGAGAAACGCCGCCAGTCAGAGTTTGCAATTTCTGATGATGAGGTGAAGCCCTATTTCACGCTGGATGCTATGATCGAAGCGGCTTTTGCCACAGCTAACCGGCTGTTTGGCCTATCCTTCAAGCAGCGCGATGACATTCCGGTCTATCACCCTGACGTTCGCGCCTATGAAGTTCTTGGCCCATCAGGCGAGCACGTCGCCGTGTTTTTGGGTGACTATTATGGGCGGATGTCCAAGCGCTCCGGCGCCTGGATGAGCGCATTCCGCGGTCAACGCAAACTGGGCGAAGACGTTCGTCCGATCATCATCAATGTGATGAACTTTGCCAAACCGCCGGAGGGCGAGACGGCTCTGCTAACGCTTGATGATGTCCGCACACTCTTTCATGAGTTCGGTCACGCGCTGCACGGCATGCTGTCTGATGTCACCTACCCATCTGTGGCAGGAACATCAGTGTCGCGTGATTTTGTTGAACTGCCCTCGCAGCTCTACGAGCACTGGCTGATGGTGCCTGACATTCTGCGCACCCATGCCCGCCATGCACAGACTGGCGCGGTGATCCCCGATGATTTGATTGAGCGTCTGACGGCGGCGTCCAAATACGATCAAGGCTTCACGACCGTGGAATATGTTGCCTCCGCCATGGTCGACCTTGATATGCATGACGGTACCACTGACGGCACGAGCGATCTGTTGGCCGCCGAAACGCAAACGCTGGAGCGCATCGGCATCCCAAGCGCGATTACGATGCGGCACCGTTCACCGCACTTTCAGCACATCTTCTCTGGCGGCAGCTACGCGTCAGGCTATTACAGTTACCTCTGGTCAGAGGTGATGGATGCCGATGCTTTTGCCGCTTTTAAAGAAGCCGGTTCGCCGTTCGATAGTGACGTTGCCGCGAAGCTAAAAACGTACATCTATTCCGCCGGTGGTGCCACGGACCCGGCGGACCTTTACACTGCCTTCCGTGGCCGCATGCCAACTGTGGACGCCCTGCTTGAAAAACGTGGCCTTGATAAAGCCGCCTAATAGAGATGCGGCCAAAGCACGAACCAGAGCGTAACGGTTGCCGCTGAAAGCACAGTGCCAACGGTGACGCTTTGGGCCATCAAGGGCGCGTTGCCGCCCAGTTGGCGCGCCAAGATATAGGACGATGTCGCGCCGGGCACGATGGTGGCGATGAGGCCAAGCGCCGCCAAATCGCGTGGCAGTCCAACCAGATAGGCCAACAGCAAAAAGAGGGCGGGCAGCGCCACCAGCTTGATGATGCTGGAGGAAGCGATGGCAAACAAAGAGCCTTTGCCGGAAATCGGTCGCAGCCCGGCGCCCACTGCAAACAGACCCAGAGCAATGGCGGCCGTGCCGAACCAGCCAAAGGCCGTGTCCACTGGGCCCGGCCAATCGATGCCTAGCGGATTGACCGCAAGGCCAGCCGCACAGGCAAGGATCAGCGGGTTGGTGGCAAGAGCTTTGACCAGCGAGGGGGCCTCCACACCTTCTTCCGGCGCGCCATAGCGGGCAAGAATTGAGACGCACAGTATGTTGATGGTGATGATCATCAGCGCCATCGGAACGGTGATCTGCTGCACCCCTGTTGCACCATAGACGGCGAATGCCAATGCCAGCACGATGTAGCTGTTGAAGCGGTTGGCCCCCTGAAAAGCGCTGGTTGCCGATGGACCATCCAGGCTTGAGCGGGTGTAGAAAACCCATGTGATAATGCCAACGGTCAGATGGGTGCCTGCAAGCAGCAGAGCCAATGTCCAGACAGCGGGATCATCAAAGCTTGCGGTGGAGAGGTTTGAGAACAGCAGCGTTGGGAAGAACACGACATAGGTGACCCGCTCCACGCCCGCGACATGGACATCAGACACAAGTCCGATGCGCCTGATGATAAAGGCGAGCGCAATCACCAACATGACAGGAAAGAGGGCCGAACCGACCACAGATGTTGACATGGTCCCGCCCTAACCGATGTGCCGCGCCTGCGCAAATCGCTGGGCGTCGGGGTCGCCTTTGCCCACGACTTCCAACCGCGCTGTTTGGCCGTGTCAGCGGTTTTTGATTTTGGCGTGCTGCGCTATGCCTGCCAGAAACAGTGGAATGAAGGCGAGAGCGTTCTTAGCCCATTGCTTCACCCGCGCTGCTTTCATGAGCGCGCCAGCCGGTTGTTTGGTATCGTTGAGAAGCAGCATCGGCTTGCCAAGACGTGCCAGTGCCTTAGCCGTTTGGGGTTGTAGGTTCACACCCACCGCGCTTTGCGCCTGCCGCCACACCGCCAGATCAGCGTCGCTGTCACCGGCGTAGATAAAGCCCTGGGGAAAAATCTCTGTCAGGTATTGTTTCTCATTGGATGCCAAGACCTCGCCATTGAAGGCAAACCGTTTCATCACGCGGCGCGCCGTCAGATCGTCGGATGCCGTTGCCATCACCACGCTGCGGCCCCGGCTGGCCTCTCGCTCGGCCAACTTCATCAGCAAGTCAGAGCGCAAAAGTGTGCGATCCAAATCGAGCACGAGCGGTTGGTTGAGCGGCGCAGTGTACACCGAACTGCCATCGGGCACAGTGTCGTTGGCGGCGGTGTGCCGCAGGGAAACGCTTTCTAGGTTGGCCATGGTCGCTCTGTCCCGAGGAGACTGATTGACCAGCACTTTGACACCCTTTTTGTCCCGATTTGCCTGACAGGCAGCGTTAAGACGACCCTAATGCGCAACAGGGTTGGCGAGCGGTAACCTCAGTGCTTCAGATTTGAATCATTTCACGACATCGCACAGCGCCAAGGATGCTATGCGCAAATTTTTCGGAAGCGCTACCGGAAACCCTTTGACAGGGGGTTCTGCTTGAAGCAGGTTTTCAACGCAAGCGGGTCAAAACCAAGGTCCGTCGTGCCAAACATATACCTTCGAATTGGAACCTCCGATGTTCGTCTCGCCTATCTCTTCCAGCGTCCACACACGTCGCCAACTTGGCGGCGATCCCGATTGGTGGCGCGGTGGTGTCATCTATCAAATCTACCCGCGCTCCTACCTGGATGTGAACGCTGATGGCATTGGCGATCTGTCAGGCATCACCTCGCGTCTTGATTACATCAAGAGCCTGAACGTCGATGCTATCTGGATCTCACCATTCTTCGTCTCGCCGATGGATGACTACGGCTATGACGTTGCCGATTACAAAAATGTCGATCCGATGTTTGGCTCGCTGGAAGACTTCGATGCCCTGCTGGACGCAGCGCATGAACGCGGCATTCGCGTGCTGATTGATATGGTGATTTCACACACCTCCGATCGCCATCCCTGGTTCCGCGAAAGCCGTGTTGATCACACCAATTCTAAAGCCGATTGGTATGTCTGGGCCGATGCGAAACCCGATGGCACGCCCCCCAACAACTGGCTGTCTATTTTTGGTGGCTCGGCGTGGGAGTGGGACTCGCGGCGGCGACAGTATTATCTGCACAACTTCCTGACTTCGCAGCCAGACCTTAATTTCCATAACCCGATTGTGCAGGCGGCTGTGCTGGATGCGGCTCGCTTTTGGTTGGAGCGAGGTGTCGATGGTTTCCGCTTGGACACGGTGAACATGTACTTCCATGACGCCGAACTGCGCGACAACCCAGCCATTGAGCCGGGCATGAAGGTCAACGGCATCCCCGAGCAGAACCCCTATGGGCAGCAGCAACCGATCTACAACATCACGCGCCCGGACAATCTGGCGTTTCTCGAACAGTTGCGCGCTCTGATGGACGAGTATCCAGCAACCACCACCGTTGGCGAGGTGGGCGCGGTGCTCGACATGTATTCCACGCTTGCGGACTACACCGAGGCAGGCAAACGCCTGCATATGGCGTATTCGTTCGACTTTTTGGATCGAGATTTTTCCGCTGACTTCATTCGTCAGGTCGCTGAACGGATGGAAAACAACCGTGATAGCTGGGCAAGTTGGGCGTTTTCTAACCATGATGTGGAGCGTGTTCTATCGCGCTGGCAGCTGGGCTCGGATGCGGATCGCGCAGCACCTTTGCTGATCGCGCTGCTCTCTTCGCTCAAAGGCACGCCCTGTATCTATCAGGGCGAAGAGCTTGGGCTGACCGAGGCCATTGTTCCGTTCGAGAAACTTAAAGACCCCTACGGCATCCGCTTCTGGCCAGAATTCAAAGGCCGCGATGGATGTCGTACGCCGATGCCGTGGAACCCGGCTGCCGCTAATGGAGGTTTCTCTGAAGGCACGCCATGGCTGCCGGTGCCGCCTGAGCATGTGGCGCGGGCCGTCTCTGTTCAGGAGGCCGATGATCGCATGCCACTGCGCCACGTTCGCCGGTTCTTGGGCTGGCGCCGTGAACAGATGGCATTGCGGCGTGGGTCCGTGAAGTTTCACGACACGCAGGGCGATGTCGTGGCCTTTACGCGCGACTATGAAGGCGAACGTATCTTGTGTGTCTTCAATCTTGGCACCTCGCCTGGCAGCTTTGCCACCGGCGGGTTTGGTCCAATCAGCCCACTGGGCGGACACGGATTTGGTGGCAAGCTTGAGGGTATGGGCATCGCCCTTGATCCGCTGGACGCGTTCTACGCAACCTACGACTGATAAGCGCTGATTAGCTGGCAGCTACCTGACTAAGCCGTCAGCCGATCTGTGCCAAACTGCAATTCGTAGAGCTTGGAATAGAGCCCACCTTCGGCCACCAGTTCATCATGCGTACCGCGTTCAACGGCACGGCCACCATCCATCGTGATGATCTGATCGGCGTCTCGAACGGTGGAAAGCCGGTGGGCGATGACAAGCGTTGTGCGACCGTCCGACAGCCGTGCCAACGTCGCTTGAATGGCATCTTCTGAATGGGCATCCAGCGCGGATGTCGGCTCATCAAGCAGAAGGATTGGTGCGTCGCGCAGAAACGCACGGGCAATAGCGATGCGTTGGCGCTGGCCACCTGACAGCAGCGAGCCAAGTTCACCCACGGGCGTTTCGTAGCTTTGCGGCAAAGCGGTTATGAAGGTGTGCGCTTCAGCCCGGCGCGCGGCTTCCTCAACATCGCTCTGGCTTGTTTCGCTCAAGCCGGCGCGGATGTTGTCAGCCACTGTGCCGTCAAAAAGGTACGCGTCCTGACCGACATAGGCCATGGTGGCGCGCAGCGAGTGCGTTGAGAGGGATGTGAGATCCTGATCATCGATCAAGATGCGCCCGCCATCAGGATCCCAAAACCGCAGCGCCATCGCCATAACGGTTGATTTGCCGGCACCAGAGGCTCCGACAAGCGCGGTTGTTTTGCCAGCAGGCGCGGTGAAGGTGAGCCCTTGCAGCACGGCATCGCCGCCTGGGTGGTAGCCAAAGCTCACATCCTCAAAGGCAATCTCGCCCTTGTCGAACGCGAAGGTTTCACCGCTGCCAGCCTCACGTTTGGAGGGTGGGCGATCAAGGAAGCCATACATCATACGCACGCCAACCAGGCCCGCTTCTAGCGGTACGCGCAGGTTCGCCAGTTTGCGGGCCGGTTCATAGGCAAGCAGCAAGGCGGTCACGAAGGAAAAGAACTCGCCAGGCGACTGACCCTGCTCGATCACGCGGTAACCGCCGTAAAAAATGACAATGGCGACGGCGATGCCGCCGATCGTCTCCACCAAAGGCACCGGACGGGCCTGATAGATCGCGATCTTGTCGGCGGTCTTGCGCAAATCATCGATGGTGTCGCCGATGCGCCCACCCAGCTCTTCTTCCATCCTGAAGGCTTTGACGATGCGAAACCCTTGCGCCGTCTCGCGCACATAATTGCCGATCTCGGCAGTCAGCGAGACCTGACGCTTGGCGATGCGGCGAACACGACCCATCATCTTTTCTATCAGGAACGCCATCACCGGCAGCCCCAAGATCATCGACAGCGACATGACCGGATCTTGGATGAGCATCACGATCAGAAGGGCGATCAGTGAGAGCACATCGCGCCCTGCACCCGTGACGATGAGGTTCAAGACCTGCCGGGCGGCATTGGCATTGTTGGCAAAAACAGCGGCGATCTCCGCCGATGGCTGGCCCTGAACGAAGCCGACATCCTCTTCCAGCAAGCGCTTGAACATGCGGTTTTGCACATCAGCTACAATGGAATTGCCGACCCGGGCCATGATGACCATCTGGAAATACATCGACGCGCCCTTGGCCAGGTAAATCAGCACCACAGCCGTGCCGATAAAGATCAGCCATTCGCGCGAGCGGTTGATAAAGACCTCATTGATGAGGTCGCGCATCATGTAAGCGGTCAGCGCCGTTGCCGCCGCGGCCACAGCCATGAAGAAGAAGGCCAGCGCGTAGCGGCCAACATAGCGACGCCCTGTATCCAGAAGCAGGCGTTGCAGCACCTTCTGACCGTCATCGGATGCAACCGACAGGCGCGTGTTGGGAGCGGAAGAACTCATCCTGCTCCGATTAGGGCCACTGGCCGCTTAGCGCAAGTTTGGTCTGGTCACACAATGTATCAGAGCGTGGCGTGACGGAGGTCGTGCTGGCTCGGCCAAATTGGGGCCGAGCCAGAAACGCATCACCAATTGCCGCCTATTTGTAGAGGAAGCTATCGCCTGCCGCATCGAACAGATGCATCTTGTCGATCACGCCGGTCAGGTTGAGCGCATCGCCTTTTTTCACATAGGCGATCCCTGGAATCTTGGCAATGATCGATGGTTCTCCCGGTGCGGCGGGCTTGAGGTAAACCACGGTGACTTCGCCAAGCTTCTCAGAGAAAAGCGCTTCGCCTGAATAGATAACCGGATCACCCTCTTGTGCCACCACAAAGTCTTCCGGACGAATACCAAAGGAGACAGCGTCACCAGGCGATGCGTCGCTTGAGGCAATCGGCAACGTCACCTCCTCGCCATGATCGAGCTTGATCTTGGTGCTGGCTCCACCGCTGACAATTTTGGCGCTGAGCAAGTTCATTTTCGGTGAACCGATGAACTGCGCAACAAACGTGTTTTTGGGCTTTTCGTAGAGCTCCAGCGGCGTGCCGACCTGGCCGATGGTGTGGGTGACATTGTTGAGCACCACAATGCGGGTCGCCAGCGTCATCGCCTCAACCTGATCGTGCGTCACGTAGATCATGGTCGAGTTGGGCATATCTTCTTTGAGCTGCGCGATCTCGATGCGGGTGTCGACACGCAGCGCCGCATCCAGGTTGGAAAGCGGCTCGTCGAAAAGATAGACTTTCGGGTCTCGAACAATCGAGCGGCCGATGGCCACACGCTGGCGTTGACCACCGGACAAAGCTTTTGGTAGCCGCTCCAAATATTCGCCAAGCTGAAGAATGTTGGCAGCCTTTTGAACCCGCTGATCGATCTCGTCCTTCGGCATCTTCGCAATTTTCAGCGCGAACGACATGTTGTCGTACACCGTCATGTGCGGGTAGAGCGCGTAAGACTGGAAGACCATCGCGATGCCGCGTTTGGATGGCGGCACCTCATTCATACGCTCACCGTCAATCTGGAACTCACCACCTGTGATACTTTCCAGGCCAGCGATCATGCGCAGCAGCGTGGACTTGCCACAACCTGATGGGCCAACGAACACGATGAGTTCACCGGTCTTGATGTCGAGGTCGATGTTCTTGAGAACCTCAACCTTCCCGTAAGACTTGGCAACATCCTTTAAGAGCAGCGATGCCATGGTACTCTCCCCCTAAACTTTCTTGATCTTTTTGTTGTGCATGCGCTTTCTACAGCGCGCTTGGGTCATCACGCCGGCGGTCTATTTGACCGAACCGGCGAGAAGCCCGCGTACGAGGTATTTCTGCATCGCAAAGAACACCACCAAGGGCACAGCGATACTGACGAAAGCGGCGGTGGCGAGAATCTCCCAATTGCCACCTCGCGTGCCCAACAGTTCCACGATCTGGTTGGTCATGACCGTGGTTTCGCCGGTCGCGTCTATGAGGAACACTTTGGCGACGAGCAGATCGTTCCATGTCCAAAGGAACTGGAAGATTGCAAAGCTGGCCAGCGCCGGGAACGACAGTGGCAGGATGATCTTGGTGAAGATCTGGAAGTCCGTCGCGCCATCAACCTTGGCGTTCTCGATGATGTCCTTGGGAAGGCCAACCATGTAATTGCGTAACAGGTAGATCGCGAGCGGCAGGCCGAAGCCGGTATGGGCAAGCCAAACGCCCAGATACCCCTTTCCAATGCCGATGCCCAAGTGCAGTCGTAGAAGCGGGATAAGCGCCAATTGCAGTGGAACCACCAGCAAGGCCACCACCATAGCGATGAGCAGAGCACGCCCTGGGAAATCCATCCAAGCCAGCGCGTATGCCGCAAAGGCAGCCACCACGATGGGAATGATGGTCGCCGGGATGGTGACGGTAAGCGTGTTGAAGAACGCCTTGGTCATGCCGTCGGTGCTGTCGCCTGACAGAAGAACCTGGTCGTAATTGTCCAGTGTAAAGTCAGGCGGAGCGGTGATGGTTGCGAACAGACGCTGGCCGCGGCCAGACAGCTGGTCGTCATTGCCGCGCCATTCATAATCGCCATTGGCCTGCAGCGTGACGGTTTCACCGTCACCCAAATCAGCGGTTTCGCCAACTTGGTAGATATCGATGGCGCGGGACGAGGTGCCCCACACACTGATTGTGGTTTCGGATGCTTCTTCGCCAAACACGTTGCCAGAGACAACAAAGGTGTCACCGTCAGCGCCTTCGGCGACACGGTTTTCGTCCGGGTCTGCAGCGCGGAAGACCACGTTTTGTTCGGCGGCGGTGAGCGATGCCCACCAGCCAGATGAATTGATTTGATCAACCGTACGGAAAGAGGAAACCAACAATCCGACGGTTGGGAACACCCACAAAAGCACCAGCGCAATCGTCGACAGTTGCACTGCCCACGTTAGGCTCGACTTGGTTCCGGCGATAGCAGCCATTAGCGCATCTCCTTGCGAGCGGTGTAAACGTTCCAGATCAGGATCGGGCTGACCAGAAGCATGATGATGATCGCACTGGCCGAGCCGACGCCCCAATCATTGGCGCGGAACAGCTTGTCGAACATGTAGTTGGCCAAGACCTGCGTTTCCCACTGACCGTTGGTCATTGCGAACACGATGTCGAAGACCTTCAAAACAACCAGTGTGATCGTCGTCCAGACCACCACGATGGTGCCCATGATCTGCGGCACCTTGATCTTGAAGAAGACCTCAAACGGGTTGGCGCCATCGACGATGGCTGCCTCAATGGTCTCTTCGGGGATGCCACGCAGCGCAGCAGACAGGATGACCATGGCAAAGCCTGTTTGAATCCAGATCAGCACAATCATCAGGAAGAAATTGTTGAAGAAGGGAATGGTCAGCCATTGCTGTGGCTCGCCATAGGGCAGCTCAGCGCCAAAGAGGTTGAGCACGGAGCGCAGCGACGTAAACGCCAGGAAAAGGCCGCCGACCAGGAAAATGAGGCGAAACAGCTGCATGAACAGGCCGCCGGTTTTCCCGCCGTCGAAGTAGGGCTTCACCACGATATACGCGACGTAGGCGCACAACAGCGCAAAGCACAGCAAGATGAGACCTGGTAGAAGCTTCAACATAATGAAGCTGCCCGAGCCACCATCGAACTGTAGCCAGACAGCGTTGAGTACACCGATCTGCGCCTGATCGACAGGCCGCGCCACATAGATCAGCCGGAAGATTACCGCAGCACCGACGAAGGAAATCGCCATCGGCATAAAGATCAGAGACTTGGCGATATTGCCCCAGGCCAAGCGATCGGTCAGCTGCGCGGCCAGCAGGCCAAACGCGGTCGAGAAAGCTGGCACAACCAACAACCAAAGGAAATTGTTGGTCAGCGCTTCCCAGAATTTTGGCTCACTGAACATTTGCTGATAGTTGGCAAGGCCGACGAAAGCACCGCCTGCGTCACGATCTGTCAGCGACAGCCGCAGCGTCTCAACGACGGGATAAGCTAGGTACAAGCCCAGCGCGAACATCGCAGGAAACAAAAACAACCAAGGCCGGACCATATTGGCGCGCGAAATGTTGCGCCCAGCGTTCTTCCCGGTGGACGGAAAGACGACTTTGTCCAGAAATTGGTTGGAGAAATAGAAATAGGCGACACAACCACCCACCCCTACGATGATCGTGATCAGACCCTGAATAGCCGGATTCATGGCTCCCCCTCCCGAAAATTTTTTGGTTTTTTATGGGGGCTGCCCAACGACGGTTTCGTGCCGCCGGGCAGTCCTAGAGCTTTTGAACTTGGTCGCGCAGTCTTACTGCAGCGCTTCCCAAGATGCCTGGATTTCAGCAGCCACTGCAGCTGCGTCGTCACCACCGGCATAATCAACCATTCCAGTCCAGAACGAACCGGCACCGACACCGCCTGGCATCAGATCAGAGCCGTCGAAGCGGAATGTGGTTGCTTGAAGCAGGATGTCGTTCATCTTTGCCACTGTTGGATCGACGAACACATCAGAGTTCACGCCGGTGTGCGGTGTGAGGAAGCCGCCTTGCGCCATCCACACCTCGTGTGCGATTTCGGTCTGCAGAAAGTCGATCAAACCGTGTGCGGCAGGCGAGTCGTTTGTGATCGCCCAAAGCGTGCCAGCGCCGAGCACTGGTGCGCCAAGATCTGCTTCTTCGTAGGCAGGGAAGTAGAAGAAGTCCGCATCAGCACCAACTTCGGTTCCCTCTGGGAAGAAGGCAGGGATGAACGATGCCTGACGGTGCATGTAGCACTGTGGTGGCGAGTCGAAGAGGCCCTGCGGGCTGTCGCGGAAATCGGTGGAGGCAACGGCGCCAGCACCACCAGCAACATAATCATCGTTGCGGGCGAAGTAGCCGAACTCTTCAATGGCAGCCACGATGCGCTCATCGTCGAATGGGATTTCGTTGGAAACCCATGCGTCGTAAACGTCAGGTGTCTGGGTGCGCAGAAGCATGTCTTCCACCCAGTCTGTTGCTGGCCAACCGGTTGCTCCGCCTGAACCCAGACCGATGCACCATGGCGTTTCGCCATCAGCGACCATCTGATCGGTCAGCTCTTTCAGCTCTTCCATGGTTTCAGGCACTTCATATCCGGCATCTTCAAAGTTTTCCGGTGAGTACCAAACCAACGACTTCACATCGACTTTGTAGAAGAAGCCATAGAGATTATCGTCGCCATTGTTGTCCGTGTAGGTGCCAAGATCGACCCAAGATTGACCAGCGGCATAGTTCTCGCGGATCCAATCGCCGGTACCATCTTCGAGCGGTGTCAGGAAGCCGCGCGAGGCCATGTCTGAGGCAAGCCCAGGCTGTGGGAACACGGCAACGTTTGGCGCCGAACCGGCTTCGGCATCAACCATGATCTGCTGCTCAAAGCTGTCCGAACCGACGTAACGCACGTCAGCGCCAGTTGCTTCAGCGAAGTAAGCCAGCACGCTTTCGACAACTGCTTGGTCAGGCCCAAGCCAAGGGCCAAACACCGTGATTTGCTCGCCAGAGTAATCGGCCGATGCCGCCAACTCTTCGTAGCTTGCCCAGTTAAAGTCACCGGAGCCTGGCGCAAATGTCAGGTCTTGAGACATGGCTGCGGTCGTGCCCAAAACCGATAGGGCTACGCCTGCCAGAAGCAGTTTTTTCATTGGTTTCTCCCTTTGCGCCAGCTCTGATGACCGGCTAAAAATTCGTCCTGCGGAAGATCACTGAAAGCGCTTCCGCTACGGATACGCTCACACAACCGCTCCTGCTGCATTCTGTCAAGCCAATTGCGCGAAACAAAAGCGGCCGTATCCATGTCGCCCGGAAGATGTCAGGCTAATTTCCAAAGCGGTTTCAACTGGAAGCACCCGATAGACTTGGGTTTTTCTTGCGTTTCATTCAATCGCGCCCTATGGGCGGCAAAACTTCTTTCAACCCAGCATGTGAGGCCACCCATGACGTTTGCCCATCGTCGCGCTGATTTTCCCGACGGTTTTCTTTTCGCAACCGCCACCTCTGCCTATCAAATTGAAGGGCACAGCTTTGGCGGTGCGGGCAAAACGCATTGGGACAGCTTCGCAGCAACGCCTGGCAATGTGGTGCGTGGCGAAAACGGTGCGGTGGCGTGCGATCATTTTCACCGCTGGGAAGATGATCTTGATCTGGTCGCGGGCGCTAATCTCGACGCCTACCGTTTTTCCACCAGTTGGGCGCGCGTGATGCCCGATGGCATAACGCCCAATCCTGAGGGCTTGGATTTCTATGACCGGTTGGTCGATGGCATGCTGGAACGCGGCATCAAGCCGATGGCGACGCTTTATCACTGGGAACTGCCATCACCGCTTGCCGATCTGGGCGGCTGGCGCAACCGCGACATTGCCGACCGGTTCGCTGATTTTGCCACCTGCATCATGGGCCGCATCGGCGACCGTATGCACAGAACTGCTCCCATCAATGAACCTTGGTGCGTGGCCTGGCTCTCCCATTTCATGGGGCACCACGCACCTGGCGTGCGCGATGTTCGTGCAGCCGCGCGTGCCATGCACCATGTGCTGCTTGCACACGGCAAAGCCACGCAGGCGATGCGCGCTCTGGGTATGAGCGGGCTGGGTGCGGTGATGAACCATGAGTACGCGCAGCCCGCCGATGACACCGAGCGCTCAAAGGAGCTCGCCGAGCTCTATGACGGCATTTACAATCGCTGGTTCCTCGGTGGCATCTTCCGCAAGGCCTATCCCGAGGATGTGCTGAAGCACCTGGGCCCACATATGCCGGAAGGCTGGCAGGACGATTTTGACACCATCGCCCAGCCGCTCGACTGGGTTGGCATCAACTATTACACGCGCAAGCTGATTGGCCCCGACGGTTCAGATCAGTTCCCGTTCTTGGAGGAGCGAGAGGGACCGCTGGAAAAGACGGCGATGGATTGGGAAATCTATCCCGATGGCCTGCTGCATTTCCTGCGGCATACCGCAAGCTACACAGACTTGCCGATCTATGTGACCGAGAACGGGCTCGCATCCTATGACGTCTTGAAGGACGGCGCCGTTCAGGACGAGCAGCGTATCCGATACCTCTCAGAGCACCTTGCACGCGTGAAACAAGCGCTGGCTGAGGGCATCGATGTGCGCGGCTATACCGTCTGGTCGCTGCTCGATAATTATGAGTGGGCGTTGGGCTATGAGAAACGCTTCGGCCTGGTGCACGTGGATTTCGAGACACTTGCGCGCACACCCAAGGCCAGCTGGAACACGCTGAAGGATGCTTTGGCTAAGTAGGTTTGAACGCTAGTATCTGAAAGAAAGTCTGGCGCGCACCACATCTTGGCTGTGCTCGCTTTGGAAGGACGTACCCAGAGTGAGATTTTCCTTAGAAAAGTCGTAGCGCAAAAATTCGCCGCCCAGTGCCAGATGGCGGGTGAGACCCCACTCGACGCCTGCACCAAGTACATGGCCGTAGCGCGTGTCGGTGCTGCTCGCGCTTGCTGAGGCGGTTTCAACACCTGCCACGGCCAACCCGCCGGTTCCATAAATGAGCAGATGGCCAAACGCGTAGCCAACCCGGCCACGCACGGACGCAGACCAAGGCATAGAGATTTCCAGCGATGTTGCCCCAACCCGCGGACGGGTGAAATTGGTCAGCGATGCATTGCCTTCCACACCGAGCACGATGTTGCTCATTTGCAGGGATCCGCCAGCGTGCAATCCGCCTAAGAAACTCTGTTCGTCTTCAAGCAGACCGTCGGCATTGTCCCAGCTGTCCACGAAGCCAAGACCAGCATGCACACCAGCGTAGAACCCCGTCCAGCGCGGTGGCTCGTTATGAACAACGCGCGGCTGCGGTGCCACCTGTTGGGGTGCTGCTTGCTGGTAGGTGACTGCATCAGCGGCGAGCGCTGGCGTGGACAGAGAGGCGGCCGAAGCCAGCGCAAGCGGAAGAAGTGAACGATACAAGGTAGGCGCCCCCACGGCTAAGCTGCGCACAATGCGCAGCAAGAGCCGCTGATAAAGACTTACTCACCTTGATGGACCGTTCAGGCGGGCAAATGTGCTCGTGCCGTAACGAAACACGCTGCAGGCGATAGGGCTATGGGCTACAAACCCTCGATCGCCTGCTGCATGGCCGCGTTGAAGCCGGTTGTGGTGGGTGATCCACCCTCAGTGCCGCGCCCGCCACCCAGGCCATGCCGCTGCAGCGCGTCGGACACTTCATTGAACCCACGTCCAGCATAGTCGCGCACCTGCTGGGCAATGTGGTTGCGACCGCTTTCAGCCAGTTGCTCAGCATATTGGCGGACCGTCGGATCTGAGATCCAATCGGTCAGATTGTTGCCGCCTAGCTGATCGCTGATCCACGCAGGGACATCCGGCTTTCCGCCAAGGCCCGCGGGCAGTTCTCCGGCGATGCTTTCATAGATCGCCTTGCCCATTTCGGTGGCTGCGGCGCGAAACAGCCGCTCACCTATATCGCGGGGATCGCCCTGGATTTCGCAAAGCTCAGCCGCGCGCGCCTCCGCTGCCGCCACGCTTTGGTCCAAAAGGGCATCTGGCTCACCGGCAATGCTTTCATTGACGTAATTCAGCATGACCGTGGAGAAGCACCAGAGCTTCAGCTCCTCCTTTTTGAAGCCGACAAAACCGGAAAAGACGGCGCTGGCTGGCATCGCGCCGGTGGCTGGCTGAACAGCGTAGAGGTACCAGTCGATGGCCGTGTTGATGTCTTTGAACTGCTGGGCAATTGCCACATCACGGCTGCCTTTGGCTGCCAAACCATTGGTGTCCAGATAGCCGAAAAGGCTGCCAGTTTCTGGATCATGCCACCAATAGCGGTCGTCATGAGATGCGCTAGCAAGACTGATAGGCGCCCCGTCTTGTTGGCCCGCACTTACGTCCAACCCTGTATCAACGGCAATAGCTGCTGTGAGGTTCAAACCGTCACCAAGCAAACGGGCTTCAGCATCGTTGAGCGCTAGGCCCATGCGCGCCACATCTTCACGGCTTGCTGGCTCACTCAAAAACGTTGACCAAGCCGGTACATCCAGCGTGGTGGCAAGGCTCACCTCACCGTCGCTTTGCCCGACCAAGTCAGACAGCGGGTTGGCAACCTGCGTATGCGTGAGCGCCGCCAAGGGGAATCGCAAGGCTTGCTCGTCTGGCAAAGCGGCGGACATCATGTTGGCAAGGCCGTTCATGATGCCGGCATGGGCGGTGGAGAATGCAGGCTGGGCCAAGTGTGCGCTCACCGCGTCGGCGTCTTCAACCGCAGCGTCATGGGCAAACAGCCATTGGTTGAGGCGCTGTGCCGTCATCCGGTCTGATGGATAGGTGCCGGGCGCCAGATAAAGCGCATGGCTGCCGGTCATCGCATTGACGTCATAGGCGTTGCCAAGCGCCACCAGGGGACGGACAGCACGATGTTCGCCAGCGCTGATCTCAACAAAGACACCCGGGTCAGTGGCAACGATATCCTCAGGCACCGTGTACCGTCCCTGCTCCAGGCCATCATAGCCTGCCACTTCGATTGTGAAATCAAACACTGTTCCCGCATCGGGTACTGGATCGTTGGGTGCTTCAAAGCTGATGGCCATGCCGCCCGATAGACGGCGGGCAAGCGCCTGCGCCGCCGACACGATCTGGTCAGAATCCTGCACCTGGACCAATTGACCGCCGGTTTGTTCGGCCATGTTGGCGAAATCCAGCGTCTGCGAGCCGGATAGGATCACCGGATAAAAGGCAGCGTTCAGCGCCTGCGCCCGCTCAATCTGCCCTTCCATTTTGCGCCCCATGGAATAGAGCGCCGTGCTGGCAGGCTCACCATCGGTGACAAAAACAATCGAGGTGCGTTCAGCCGGTTCGGGGCCAAGCTCGATCTCAATGGCGTTGAGGGCATAGTCGAGGGAATCGACGATTTCAGAATCACCACGCACCGCTTGTTCCCAGAACGTTGGTTCGCTCAATGCGCTGGCATCACGGATGGGATCGAAAAGCCGCTCCACACGGATGGCGTTGTTGTGCGAGATGATGGCGAGACGCTGTCCAGCAGACAAGCGGCTTGTCATCGTCTGGTTGAAAACCCGCGCCATCGCAAAGCGATCATCGCGGCGCATGGACCCGGTTTGATCGTGAACAGCAATCACATGCGTTGCGGTGGAGAAGGGTTCTTCAATGCGCACGGGCACTGGTTCACCATCGACCACAAGCCGGAAATGCGCGCCATGCCAATTGGGCATGTTTTGCACGGCAGCGTTCAACCCGACCTCGACGCGTGGGAACGTGGTTGCATCCGTGCTCGCAATAGAAAGGCTGGCGATCTCTGGCGCCGTGAAGCCCGACACATCAACAGAGTTGCTGTCATCGGTTGAGAGCGTGCTGACGATGCTTTGCGGCACCACATCGCCATCCAGCGTGACTGCTGCCTCACTGGTCAGTTCACCGCCAACAATGATGCCGGGCGTCCACACCGTGACATCGGAAAGGTCAGGGTCCCCGATCAGCCGTTCAAGCGTGTTGATGGTTGGATAGAAGGCTAGGCTGGCATCGGTGCCAAATGCGTCGCCACTCCAGCGTACGATCTCACGTGTGCGGCCAAACCGGTCGCGCGCCGAGACTGCGATCTGCGTGGGGACGACGGGATCACCGTAAGAACGCGCCAACTCTGATCGTGGCGCATTGGGCAGAAGCGGATCATAGATTGTGCCGTCTTCAGCCTCCAGCCAAACCCAATCGAGATAGGCTGCCTGCACGCTGGATGCGCCACCCAGATCAAGCAGTTCTTGGGCATGAGAAAGGGCGGTATCGACGGTTTGCTGAGCATCATCAAAAAGCAGCGCTGCGGCCAGATCATCGGCCAACTGATCGGCACCCAGGCCGTCATCATCGTAGCCGATCCGTTCCATCAGGGCCGCCATTGGCTCTGGTAACGCAATGCCGACGGCACGGGCATTGGCAAGAACGGTCGCCCGTTCGACCCCTTGCAACGGGGCGGCATGGGCGGTGGTAGTAACATCGAGCTCTGACAGCAGCGCCTGCAAAAGCATGGCTTTGTCGGCGGGGTTGGCGGTGCGTGTTTCAAGCACCGTTTCGGGCGTTTGAAGGCGGCCTTCATAGACGCTGGTCGCAATACGCTCGCTCACGAATGCGAGGGCGGCTTCTGGTGTTGCCAGAGCTGCCGCCGCCTCTTCCGCGTCTGCCCAAGGCTCGTGGTAGGCATCGCGCGATTGCACGATGAGGTCGCGCAACGTCCGTGGATCGCTGGTTGTTTGGCAATAGGCCAGCAGGCCAAGCAGCGCGGCAGCAAAAACTGTGGTCGGGATGGCGAACCGAGCAAGCATTGAACGGTTGGAAGAAGAAGTGTCAGCGGTATCGGTGCTCATGGCTCACGTGCCCAGGGATTGTTTTGCAAATAAGTGATGGCGCGCGGCTCGCCGGTCGCAGCAGCCAGGCGCATCCATTTGGCACCTTCCTCGCGATCCTCTTCAACGCCACGGCCATTGATCAGCGCGTTCGCGGCTCCATACATCTGGTCGGCTTCACCGGCTTGCGCACCGCGAAGTGCATCGTTGAACGCAAAACTATAAAGGCGTTGCGCATCGGCGCCGCCAAGGCGATCAGCCAGCTGTTCAACCGGCCAAGCATCACCTGAGTAAGCGCCACGCCGAGCAGGCGGAATAGCACCAGCGATATCAGAAAAGACAAAACGCCGACCAAGCGAGAGATTTCCAAGGGTACTCGGGCCGCCTAAACGTTCGGCGCGCTCAGCCGTCCAACGTAGCGACCGTCGGCGATCACCGGGAACACCGTGTTCAAGGTTGTAGAGATGTTGCGACAAAGCACCGCTCAGACTGAACTCAGCCAGCTCTTCCAAGCGCGGCAAGAAGCCAATCAATGCCGAGGGGTCGGTTCTTAAGATGTAGGCGTTGTAGGTGCCGTAGGCGGGCACATGGCCGATCTCGATGAGCTGCTCCAACAACGGGTCCAGCACCTGACCTTCGACATCGGCAGTCGCTTCGCCTTCAAGCAACGCGGCGCGATAGGCATCCTCGTTTTCATGCGCCACCGCCAGCAGCGCAGGAGCATACCCGCTTTCAGCCGCGGCGCGACGTAGCTGCGATGCCCGCTCGATATTGCCCGTTACCCCACGGGCATCTTCAAACGCATCGGCCAAGGCAAGCATCGCTGGCGGGTAGTCGGCAAGCAACGGACTGGCGAGTCGCGCAACCGACTGAACGGCCTCTTCAGCCAGCGCTTCAACGCGGGCCAACTGAAAAGCCAAACGTGCGCTTTGCGGCGCGTTGGCAACGGCCTCTCGGCATACGTCTAGCGCCTCGCTGACATCAATGTCGCGGGCCGCAAGGCCATAGCCATAGCTGTCAGGGTTGAAGATATCGGCCGCCAGGTCGTCGCAGCGTGTGGCGGTTTGCGGCGTGATGGGATCACCGCCTGTCAGAGGTTGCGGTCGTGGCATGGGCCATCGCGTGGTGGAGTCGGACGCAACCGTTTCAATCTCGATTTCGGCCAGCGAGGCGGTCAACCGATTGCCCGAGAAGGGTGACGGGTTTTCGACGGCCACCTTCAAGGTGCGCATCAGGATAGGCTCATCGAACGTGAAGACTGTTGCGCCCTCATCGTTCAATTGCTCATGGGCAATGCGGAAATAGGCGCGGCCAAAATCTTGATGGCTGGCCCAAAGCGTGGCACGGCGCGAAGGAGTACCTGCGCCCTTGCCGTAGCGATTGTGCAAAGTGACCGACGCAACGGCCACAGGGTCTTCAAACCTGAAAACAAAGTGGCAAGGCGCAATCTGTCCGTCGGTGCGCCATAGCGTTTCCAGATCGCCGTCGGTCAGGGCGCTGGCGGCAAAACTATCCTCGTCTTGGCATATGGTTTCATCCGGCACATGGCCTGCCAATGTCGGCAGCGCTTGCGCATGCACCAAATTTGGCGCCAAACACACCAGTGCTGCATAGGTCGACCGCTTGGCGACGCGGCCAAAAATTCCTGTCATGATCCCCACCCCGGTATGGTCTCCAGCTAATTTGCGGATTGATGGCTGGTGTGACCCTAAGGTCAAGGGCACGCTAGCGACTGGGTCAATACCCTTCCGTGATGACCATCACATTTGTGCGGCCATTCACGCGGATGGGTTCCATCCAGCGTCAGGTCTGCGGTTGTCGCGCCATATCGTTCAAGATGGGGCAGTCGGGGCGGTCGTCACCAACACAGCTATCAGCAAGCGTCGCCAGTGTGTCACGAAGCGCGTGCATCTCTCTGAGTTTGCGATCAATCTCGGCAAGCTTTTCCACCGTGAGTGCTTTGACGTCACAGCTCTCACGGTGCTTGTCATCATAGAGCGAGAGAAGCTGGCGGCATTCGTCGATGGTGAAACCAAGACCGCGAGCCCGCTGAAGAAAAGCCAACCTGTGTACATCGTCTTCGACGTAATCACGGTAGCCGTTCTCAGCCCGACCTGGACGCACCAAGCCGATCTCTTCGTAGTACCGAATTGTTTTGGCAGGCAACTGCGTGCGCTCTGACGCTTCACCGATGTTCATGAGTTCGCTCCTTGCTGCCCAACTTAGCGTTTGTGCTACCGGGCAAGCAAGGATGGTCGATGACCAAACGCTACTTCAGGTCGTCCGGAAGGAGCTGATTTGGTATGGCCTGGTAGCAGATGGGTCGCAGCCATCTGCGGATGGCCATGGTGCCCACTGATGTGGCGCCGAAGTTGGTGGAGGCTGGGTAGGGTCCGCCATGAACCATGGTGTCGCTGACCTCCACACCGGTGGGGAAGCCATTAGCAAGAATGCGACCAGCCTTGCGGGTGAGGATCGGCATGAGGGCTTGGCCAAGTTCGGTGTCTTCGTCGTCCATGTGCAGCGTGGTGGTCAGCTGACCTTGCAGGCTTTTGGCAATGGCGATCATCTGCTCGGTGTCTTTGACCCGCACGATGAGACCCAGCGGTCCGAATACTTCCTCACCCAATGCATGGTTGGCCAGCCAATCATCACCGGAGACCTCATAGAGGAACGGTGAGGCCTGGCGCTCAGCACAGCCCATGGCAAGCACTTCCTTCACGCCCTTCTGGCTGGCGATGGTATCTTTGCCAGACGCAAACGCCTCTGCCATGCCAGCGGTTAGCATGGTCTGGCCGGAGACATCCGACAATGCGGTCTGCGTTGCCCGTGTGAACGTGTCTGCATCAGGGCCATCAAGCACAATCGCGATGCCAGGGTTGGTGCAGAACTGGCCAGCCCCCATGGTCAGAGAGCCTGCCCAACCGGTGGCAATCTGCTCAGTGCGACCAGCCATCGCGTGAGGCAACAGGAACATCGGGTTCACCGAGCCAAGCTCACCGAAGAATGGGATCGGATCAGGACGTGCGGCACAGAGGTTGAACAGCGCCCGACCGCCGCCCAGAGAGCCGGTAAAGCCAACGGCGCGAATGAGCGGATGCTGAACCAGCGCCTCGCCCACCGAGCGGTTGCCACCCTGGATCAGCGAGAACACACCGGGATGCATATCATGCGCTTTGATGGCAGCCTCAATGGCCTGGGCAACGATCTCGCTGACACCAGGATGAGCCGAATGGCCCTTCACCACCACCGGACAGCCAGCCGCCAGAGCCGAGGCGGTATCCCCACCTGCCACAGAGAAGGCCAGCGGGAAGTTGGATGCGCCAAACACCGTAACCGGGCCAGTAGGAACCTGCATCAAGCGCAGGTCTGGCCGTGGCAGAGGCGCACGATCAGGCAGCGCTTCATCATGGCGGCGATCAAGATAGTCGCCCTGCTCAATATGATCAGCAAACAGTTTGAGTTGACCGACCGTGCGACCGCGCTCACCATTGAGGCGCATCTCCGGCAGGCCGGTCTCCTTCACCCCCATCGCGGTGATCGCATCGCCACGCGCCTCGATCTCATCAGCGATGGTGCGCAAGAACGCTGCCCGCTCACCCCGGCTCGTCGCGCTGAAAGATGCAAAAGCCTCCTCAGCGGCCTCAACCGCCCGGTTCACCAGATCAGGCGTGCCAACCGCAAAACCGTCCGCATCACCAGCAACCGGCATGTTCGAAAAGGTCTCAGACCCATCAACCCAGGAACCCGCAATCAGGTGTTTTCCGTGAAGCGTGTTGTCTTTCAGCATGGTCTTTTTCTTTCTATGCGATGTGATGGAATGCTCGGCCGGTTAGGCCATCGGCCATGTGTCCCCGACGCGATAGCCCTCTGGCCACGGGTCGGATGGGTCGAGCATCAATTGCTTGGTTTCGGTGATCCAGGCGCGGCCACTGATCGATGGAATGATCGCAGCGGTTCCGGCAAGATCGGTGGTTTCTTCTATCCGACAGTTGAACCGGCTGTCGATGATAGAAACACCAACAAACGTTTCCCCCACCGCCAAGTCTCCGCGCGCATGCAGCACCGCCATGCGCGCTGAGCAGCCTGTGCCCGTCGGCGAGCGGTCGATCTTGCCCGGCTCAATGGCCACAGCATTGCGCCCTGTCTTCACGCCATTCTCATTTTGAATGTGCTGGGTGAACTGACAGAAAGAAATGTGTGACCAATCAGGATTGGTCGGATGCGAGAATCCGATCTGCTCGGTGGCGGCTTTGGTGATTTTCATGCCGGTTTCGGAGAGATCACGTGCCTCATCGGCGGTCAGCGCAAAGCCAAGCGCAGTGGCATCAACCAGCGCGAAACTGTCACCGCCATAGGCCGTATCAACGCTAAGTGTACCCAAACCCTCCACTTCGATCTGCCGATCCAGATGTTGGGCGAAGCTTGGGTGGTTGGTGACACGCACCGACTGGGCTTTGCCATCGGAACAGGTGGCAACCACGTCCACCAGCCCGCCAGGCGCCTCCATGGTGAAGCGCGTTTCGGGCTCCTGCATAGGAACGATGCCAGCGTCGAGAAGAACCGTTGCCACGCACAGCGAATTGGACCCGGACATGGGCGGCGTGTGCACCGGCTCCATGATGATCCAGCCCGTCACCGCGTGGGGGTCTTTGGGCGGGACAAGCAGGTTCACATGACGAAACACGCCTCCGCGTGGCTCGTTGAGGACGAAATTGCGCAACCGATCATCCTGCGCGATCCAGCGCGACTGTTCCCAAAGCGTCTCACCGGGTGGCGGCGCGACACCACCGACGATCACATCGCCGACTTCGCCTTCGGCGTGGCATCCGATGATGTGAATGCTGCTCGTGCTGCGCATAATTAAGCTTCCAGCACAGGCGCGCCGAGCACGTCCATCAGCGGTTCAAACCCGAGCCCCGGCTTGTCTGGCGCTTTCATGGTTCCATTGACGCGCTTGGGCGCACCCGCTGCGATATCCACCGTGCCATAAGAGTTGAAGTCGGTGGCGGAGAAGGCAAACTCTTCAGGCGTCGACTGCGCCAGATGGGCGATGCTCGCCGTCACGATGTCGCCGCCCCAGGTATCTTCGATGGTCATCGGCACACCGGCATTGATGCAGATATCGCGGATCAAGCGCGCCTTGGTCAGGCCGCCTACTTTGGAGATTTTGAGGTTGATGACATCCATCGCGCCATCGGCAAGCGCGCGGGTCAAGCTATCCATACCGGTGATCACCTCATCCAGCACGAAAGGCAGCGTGGTGCGCCGCCGCGTGACCACGCACTCTTCATAGGTCGGACAGGGCTGCTCGATGTAAACATCGATATCGCTCACAGCGTTCACCACGCGGGCGGCCTCATGCATGGTCCAGCCGGTGTTGGCATCGGCAACCAGAATGTCGCCCTTGCGCATCTCTTTGGCGCAGAGCCGGATGCGTTCGATATCGCTGTCAGCGTCCGCGCCGACCTTTAGCTGAAACTTGGTGTAGCCCTCATCGCGATAGCCAGCGACATTGGCGGCCATGGCGGTCGGTTCGATCTGCGAAATCGCGCGGTAAAGCTTCACATCCTCCTGCGCTTTGCCGCCAAGAAGCTGATAGACCGGCAGGCCCACCGATTTGCCCAAAATGTCCCAGCAAGCGACGTCAATGGCGGCTTTGATATAGGGGTGGCCGCGCAGCACCGCATCCATGTGCCGGTTGAGCACGCCGAGATCACGTGGATCAAACCCGATGACCTGCGGTGCGACTTCGGCCAGGCCAGAGCGTACGCCTAGCGCGTAGGCGGGCAGATAGGCGGAGCCCAACGGGCAGCACTCGCCATAGCCGGTGATACCAGCATCGGTCTCAACTTCCACAACGGTGCTGTCAAAAACCTCGACATAGTTGCCGTTGGACCAGCTGTAGCGCCCTTCCTTCAGTGGCAGATCCACTTGATAGGCTTTAATGGCGGTGATTTTCATGACGTTACTCCTGAAGGCCTTGGCCTTATTTCACTTCGAACCCGTGGGCGTACGGGTCGCGATCATTGATAAAAAGGGTGTTGAGGCCGGTCATCCGGGCCCAACCGGAAATGGATGGGATGATGGCGTCATAGGTTCCAATCGTCGCCTGGCCCTCGATCCGCCCAGTGAAGGTCGAGCCGATGATGCTTTCATGGATGAAAGGCTCACCGGGTTTCAGCCTGCCTTTGGCCGCCCATTGCGCCATGCGGGCTGAAGTGCCGGTGCCGCATGGCGAGCGATCGAGCGCTTTGTCGCCATAGAACACGGCGTTGCGCGCTGTCGCATCGCCTGTGGGTTTGCCGGTCCATAGGATGTGGCTCAGCCCTTTGATGTCAGGCTGTTCGGGGTGCACGAAGGTGTATTTTTCGTTGAGCGCTGCGCGCAGCAACGGGCTCCAGCGCAGAAGGTCGCCCGCGCTCACATCGGCGACATCGGTGAAGCCCGGTTGCGGATCGACGATGGCGTAGAAATTACCGCCATAGGCAACGTCCACGACCACTTCGCCAAGTCCCTCAACGTGCGCACTTAGTCCCTCGGAATGCAGGAAGGCGGGCACGTTGGTGAGCTTCACCTCTTCGACATAGTCACCCTCTTGGCGGTACTCGGCAACCACCAGACCCGCCGGTGTATCAAGGCGCACTGTGCCCGGTGTTTTGGGCGTGACCAGACCGCGTTCGATCATCATGGTCACCGTGCCGATGGTGCCATGGCCGCACATGGGCAGGCAGCCGGAGGTTTCGATGAAGAGGATCGCAGTGTCGCAATCCTCGCGCGTTGGCGGATAGAGAATTGAGCCAGACATGACATCATGGCCGCGCGGTTCAAACATCAGGCCGCGACGGATCCAATCATACTCAGCCAAAAAGTGCGCACGCTTTTCCAGCATTGTTTCGCCCTGCAAAGACGGCGCGCCACCAGCGACCAACCGCACCGGATTGCCGCAGGTGTGACCATCGACGCAGAAGAAAGTGTGAGAGGCCATCAGCAAAACCTTTCTGAGCGATAGGGGTGCATGTCGATGGATGGCGACTTGCCAAGCGCTACATCGCGAACAAGGGTTGCGGTCGCCGTGCACTGGGTAAGACCCAGATGTCCGTGCCCGAAGGCGTAGATTACCCTTTGGTTGCTCGGCGAGCGACCGATCACCGGCAGCGTATCGGGCAAAGATGGCCGAAAGCCCATCCATTGCTTGCCTCCAGTGGTTTTCAGGCCCTGCATCACGGTTTCGGATTTCTTCAGCATCATCGCTGAGCGGCGAAAATCTGGTGGGCGTTGCATCCCCGCAAACTCGGCCGCTCCACCCACACGGATGCCACTGGCCAGCGGGGTGATGACATAGCCATCGGCTGGCACGACAAGCTGGCGTTTCAAGTCGAAGGCATCCACAGGAAGTGTGGTGTTGTAACCACGCTCGGCTTCTAGTGGGATGGTGTCGCCAAGCTGGGCGGCAAGTTTGCCTGACCAAGCTCCACTGGCGACCACGGTTTGGCGTGCGGTGACGGTTTCCCCATCATCCAGCGTGATGGTGGTTGTCTCCTCACCGGGTTGAAGGCGCACCACTTTGGCCTGCCGGAACTCTGCGCCCTTAGACACCGTCTGTTCGCCAAGCGCCTTGGTGATCTCAAACGGGTCGGAGACCATCATCCAATCGGGCACGAACATCGCATGCGTGTAACGCGGCCCGAGACCCGGTTGCAGTTCGGCGAGACGCGCACCGGTCACCGGCTCAAAGGCCACGCCATGCTTGGCGCGCACACGCCAGATGTCTGCTGCCGCATCAAAGGCGCGCTGTCCGGCATAGAGGTAGAGCGCGCCCTCATGGCGCAGATGGTTGGAAAGCCCCGCGTCTTCAAACATCGGTTCGGTTTCAGCCTTGGAAAGCTCCATCAATGCGGCCTGCGCCTTGGTGCTGGCGGCATGGGCCGTTGGCAAACAGGCGCGGGCGAACTGCGCCATCCATGGCGCCATTTTGGGTGCATAGGATAATGGCACCGAAAGCGGGCCCATCGGATCCAGCAACCAGCGTGGCGACTTCATCAGCATGGCGGGTGAGGCCATGGGCTCGACGTCAGCGAAGGCAAACGCCCCGGCATTGCCGCTGCTTGCGCCCTCGCCCATACCGCCCTTGTCAAGGATCAGCACGGATTGACCGGCCTGCGTTAGCTTGAAGGCTATCGCAAGACCGATAATCCCAGCGCCGATGACGCACTGATCATAGGTCGCCTGGGTCACCTGGTCGCCCACTTGTCCAAGCCCTGAACCGCAGCCTCAGGCAGACTTGGCAAGCGCTGGCGTTTCATCGTTCCACTGCGCATACCAAGCCCGGAAAAGCCTGTACTGCGCCTCGACATAGTTGCGTTGACTGTCGGAAAGCTGGTCTGCTTCGTTCAGATGGAGCACGTACTCCTCCTCGCCGTTCAGCACCATCAGATGCTTGTAGAACAGGACGAGGTCCGGCCCCTCATCAAAGGTAGAGAGAACGTGCAGGGCATCGCTCAGCTCTTGTGCCTTGACCCGCGCAACGGCATCGCCGGCAGCGGCTTTCTTGCACAAGGAAATCAGGTGAAGCACTTCATCGGGCAACGCATTGCCGATACCGGTAACGGTACCCTGCGCCCCGCTGTTGATATAGCCATTGTAGACCTCGGTATCGACACCGACCATGAGCAGAATATCATCGGCTTGTGATGTGATGTTCTCGCCCGCGTAGCGCAGGTCATCGGCGCCGCCGAACTCCTTGAACCCAATCAGATTTGGGAATTCCCGGCGCAAGTCGAAGAAGAGGTCTGCGCGGGTCGCAAAGCCATAATAGGGGCTGTTGTAGATCACACAGGGAAGCCCATTTGCAGCATCCAGAATCGCTGAAAAATGCGCTCGCTGTGCCACCGCAGATGTGCCGCGCGAGAGCACCCGCGGGATCACCATCAAGCCAGTTGCACCTACTTGGGCGGCATGCGCTGCTATCTCCACAGCGGCGCCAGTGTTGATCGCCCCGGTACCAACCATCGTTGGCACACCGGCATCCACGAGGCGCGCCACGCCTTCCATGCGCTGCGCATCACTGAGCAACGGCCAGTCGCCCATGGACCCGCAATAGACCACACCTGACATGCCCTTGGAGACGAGGTCTTTGCCCTTGCGTACCAGCGCATCATAGTTTGGCGTTCGATCAGCATGGCAGGGCGTCATCAGTGCTGGAACACAGCCGTAGAACAGCGAGGGATGCATGAGAGTCTCCTTCTTGGGCGGCGGAAAGCGGCAGGCTTTGTGCCAGTTTTTCTTGTTTGACTAGGGACCAAAGGCGGATCGAAAACTGCCTCAGCGAACCTTTGCCAGGAACTTGCGTGTGTTTTCGGAAACGGCATCTCCGAAGATCTGGGAGGGGGGGCCGATCTCTTCCATCAGGCCATCGTGAAAGTAAGCGACACGATCCGACACATCGCGAGCAAACCCCATTTCATGGGTCACGCAAATCATCGTCATGCCCTCTTCGGCAAGAAGGCGCATCGTATCGAGCACTTCGCCAACCAGTTCGGGATCGAGCGCCGATGTTGCTTCGTCAAACAGCATGTACTGCGGCTCCATTGCCAGCGCGCGTGCGATGGCCAATCGCTGCTGCTGTCCGCCAGAAAGGGCATTGGGGAACGCCTTCAGCTTGTCGCCGAGACCAACATGGTTGAGCTGCGCCGCAGCCAGCTCGTTTGCCTCCTTCTTAGGGAGGCCACGAACGATTTTCGGAGCAAGTGCAACATTCTCAAGGGCCGTGAGGTGTGGGAAGCTGTTCCATTGCTGAAACACCATGCCAAGCTTCTGGCGCAGCTTGTTGATGTCGGTGCCTTTGGCATGCACATCGACGCCGTCGACGACAACGGAGCCTTCGTTGATCGGTTCAAGCCGGTTGATACAATAAAGAAGGGTGGATTTGCCCGACCCTGACGCCCCGATAACCGAGACCACCTCACCGTTTGCCACAGTAAGGTCGATACCCTTGAGCACATGAAGGGGCCCGAACTTTTTATGCAGATTGCGAACTTCGATCATCGTATGGCCCACTTTTGCTCAAGCTTTTCTGCGTACCGGGCGACGGGGAACGACAGGGCAAAATAGAAAGCGCCGGCAATGGCGAGAATCAGAAAGGGTTCTTGGGTGCGCGTGATCAGGATCTGGCTGGCCCTGAGAAGCTCGACGTAACCCAGAACCGACACCAGAGCGCTGTCTTTCATCACGCCCAGGGCGACCCCTATCCATGAGGGAAAAACGGCGCGTCCACCGATGGGAAAAACGACATACCGCAGAGCCTGCCAATAGCTCATGCCAAGGCTGCGTGCGGCCCGTCGCATCGGCGTGCCAACGGCCTCCAGACCACCGCGAGCCACATTGGCAACCAGCGCGGCTGTGTAAATCGTCAGGACAACGACACCGGATGCAAAAGCATCCAGGTCGAGTCCGACAATCGGCGCCAGGTTGAAGAACAGCACAAGTTGGATGAGCAGGGGTACAGACCGAAAGATGTCGAGGAAGGCAGCCAGCCCCGCCGTGGCCCAGAACTTCCCCTCATAAAGCACCCAGCCGAAGAACGCGCCAAGAAGCGTGCCCAGTGAGATTGAGACAACTGAGATCACCAGGGTGCGCCATGCAGCCTGTGCCATGAACCACATGTCACTGGGGGCAAACCCGCTAAAGAATTGAACCGTTGGTTCCATATCCGCGCCCTCTGCCTCAGTACCGGAAAAGGCGGAGCGCAAGCAGCCGCGATGCCAAAAGGATGATTTTGACGATCACATAGTAAAGCACTGCTGTGACTGCAAAATACTCAAAGATGCGGAAGGTTCGCGATGCGAAGAACTGCGTCTCGCCCGACAGCTCGCGAAACCCGACCAGCATGCCGAGCGACGACATCAACACAGCCCACACCATCTGGTTGGTGATCGGGTGGTAGACGATACGCAGGACCTGCGGGATGATGATCCGGGTGTAGGCCTGCCAGGCGGTCATGCCCAAGGATCTTGCAGCGCGCAGCTGCGTATCGGGAATAGCCTGAAAGCCACCGCGGAAATTCTCTGCAAGGTAGCCTGCGCAGTTGAAGGTCAGGCCCATGAGCACGATCATGAAGGGTGACAGGAAGATACCAAAGGCGCCCAGGCCGAAGCCGAAAAAGAATAGCTGGATCAGTGCCGGCGTGTTGCGAGCCAATTCCACCCAGGTGGTGGCAAACCAGCGCAATGGGCCTCGTCCGTGCAATCGGATGAGGGCGAGTGCCAGCCCGAAAATCACGCCCAGGATCATGGCGAGCGTGGCCACCTGAAGCGTAACGAGGCTCGCCGCAATCAGGTCAGGCAGGTCTCGGAAAACCGGACGCCAATGGAAATTGTAATCAAACACGAGCCAGACAATCTAGGCCTCTCCCGCGCGAGCGGCGTGGGAGAGGCCTACTCAAGAGTGCGGGAAGCTTAGTACATGACGCCCGGGATGCGCAGCTCCGGTGCTTCGCCACCGACATACTGGCCCCAGAGTTCCTGGTAGCGACCCGAACGGACCTGATGGGTCACAAACAGGTTGAGGTAGTTCAGCCAGCTGACGTCCGTGCGCTCGGCCACGACAGATGTGTAGTCGGTCGTCCACGGCATGCGCGGGCCGGGGATCACAGTGTCGTACTGCTGGGTAATCGGCAGGACGGCCGTGTTGGTCGTGATACCGATATCGGCGCGCCCTTGCGCGACTGCCAGGAACACTTCGTTCTCCGACTGATAGCCTTGGTACAGGTCTTCTTCGCCCCACTCGGCAGCAATTTCCAGCCACTCTTGTTCAGGCACCGTGCCAACAGCTGCCGCAACCCGCTTGCCGCGAATGTCTTCAAAGGTCTCGATGCCGCTGTCGACTCCGACAACGCCCTGGGCAAAATAAATCGCATACGGGATGGTGAAACCGACCGTGCGCGCACGCTCAAGCGTGTCAGACGTTGCACCAAAAACAACATCGGCGCGGCCCGTAACGATGACCGGCAGACGCTCGGCCCAGGTCAGCGGCATGATCTCGTGCTCGACGTCAAGCGCAGCGGCGAGGTCTGCGCAGTAATCGACGTCGAACCCGGCCGGTTCGTTGTTTGAATCGCGAAAACCGATCGGCGGAAAGTCCAGCACAACACCGCAGCGCAGCACGCCGCGATCAATGACATCATCAAGCGTATCTGCAGACGCCGGCGCGGCGGCAAACGCCATGGCAAGCCCTGCGGCGGCCAGTACAAATTTTCTCATTTCCCTCGACTCCTTTGTTTTTGGCGCTGCCGCTTTGTGCGGTCGGCGCTGATTGACGATAGCATATTGGATACAATCTACAATATGCTATGATGAAGAAATTGTACGCGCTACAACACAGGCGTGAAAGCCAGCGTGGCCTAGCGTTTGTGCGCCCGGCCACGAACACCAGCCGAGAAAACAAGAACCATGTCGTTGAACTTGAAAACCGTTGATCTTGGCGCCGCATCATCTTCCTCAGACGTGATCTTTGATGCCCTGCGCGAAGGTATTGTGGAAGGAACGCTGAAGGACGGGGACCTGCTCCGTCAGGACCAGATCGCGACCATGTTCAACGTCAGCCGCATCCCCGTGCGCGAGGCGCTGGCACGGTTGGAAGAGCAGGGCCTGGTGACCAACCAGCGCTACAAAGGCGCGGTTGTGAGCTCGCTGTCGCTCGATGAGATTTCTGAGATGTTCGAGTTTCGCGCCCTGTTAGAGGGTGAGGTGATCCGCCAGGCGGTCGACCAGATCACCGACCGAACGTTGGACGAGGCGAAGACCTTCGCTCAGGAGTTCGCGCGCGAGACCGATAGCAGCCGTTGGGGTAGTCTGAACCGGCAGTTCCATTACACGCTCTACAAAGACTGCAAGCGGCCTTACCATTTGCAGATCATCGCCAATGCCCTGGACAATGTTAGCCGGTATCTGCGTGCGCAGCTTGTGCTGACATCAGGCATTGAACGTGCCCGCAAAGAGCATGCGGGCATTCTAAATGCTGCCATCAACCGTGACAGCGAAGCAGCGTCGGAACTAACCCGCGCTCACATTCTCGGTGCCAGCCAGTCATTGATCGAGTTTTTGGAGAAAGATCAGCAGAGCAGTTAGCTGCTGGCAGTGCGAAGTAGCGACCGTAACTGAAATGATCGAACGGCTCTTGGCATTTGCCCTGCAAACGCCTGCCGCTTGTTCCGCGTTTTACGTAGGCAAAGCGCTATGGCGCACCCGAGAGGATTCGAACCTCTGACCTCTGCCTTCGGAGGGCAGCGCTCTATCCAGCTGAGCTACGGGTGCAAGCGGATCGTGTGTAGCTGATCCGCGAACACCGTTCAACTGGCCGAACAGCAAAGGGTCGCAAGCGTTGGATTAGGCACGCCAAGCACTTCTAACCTGTTATCGATTCCCAAAGCCGCTGCACAAACAGCGCGCGCAGATGTGAAATAACGTCACCACATGGGCGCTCGCGCATTGGCATGCTAAGGGCCTATGCTGTTCTGCCGTAAAGAGGGCTTACAAAGGTCACGCGTCGCGCTGCGTAACGTCTTTGCAAGTCCGCAATCCGCATCGTTACATGCAGTTTAACCCGCTCCTTTCCGTATCTCGCGTCCCAGGCGTGCGGCCTTGTCGTTAAGCCCGCGCCATCGACATCGGCTTGTTGTGCTGACCCTCTATGCTGGCCTCATCACCTTAGGCTGGTGGATCAGCATGCAGTGGGAACGGCTAGAAGACACACAAGTCGGGTCCATGGATCCAGCGATGATGTTTCAGATCATCGCTGTCGCCCTGTTGGTGTTCGTGATCACCTCTGCCATGCCTTTCATCCCAGGCGCTGAGATCGGCTTCGGTCTGATGGTCATTTTCGGCGGCAAGGTCGCAATCCTGGTCTATGGCGCCATGGTCAGCGCGCTGACGCTCTCCTATCTGGTTGGCGCTCTGGTTCCACCAGCTTGGATTGTTCAGTTCTTTGGCTACCTTGGGTTCAGCAAAGCGACCCAGTTGGCGCAAGAGCTAGCCGCGCGTGATCGCAAAAACCGTATTGACTATTTGTTGGAGACAGCGCCGCCGCGTTGGGTACCTATGCTGCTGCGCCATCGTTATTTGGCGATGATGCTCATCCTGAATTTACCGGGCAACTCGCTGGTCGGGGGCGGCGGTGGCTTGGCTTTGGCGGCTGGGATGAGCGGCCTGTTTCGCTTTCCAGCGTTCTTCGCAACACTGCTTGTGGCGGTTGCGCCCATACCGCTGTTCTTTCTGCTCACCATGTGACGTCAGCGCCGTATCGGTGTTGTTTCCCGACCAAAAGAAACGCCGCGCTGGGCAAACCCAACGCGGCGTGAATGGGTGAACTGAATTTGGTCTGTGGCGTTAAATCGCGCTGGAAATCCAGTTAGATAGGTCGGTTTTCGAACCGGCGCCAACCTTCTGCGCGACCGGCTGACCATCCTTGAAGGCGACCAGTGTGGGCATCGACATGATGCGCAACGCCTGAGCGGTCTGCTGATTGCTGTCGACATCGACTTTGACGATTTTCACCTTGTCGGCCATTTCGTCAGAGATGGCATCCAGGTGTGGCGCGATCATCTTACAAGGACCGCACCATTCGGCCCAAAAATCAACGATAACAGGAACATCGGACTGCAACACTTCGCTCTCGAAAGTCGCATCGGTAACGGTAACGGTGGCCATTGGCACTTTCTCCAGTTGTGACCCGCGCCAGCTTGGGCTGCGGAATCAGATAGGTTTCATGGGCCGAACGTATGAACGGGGGAGAGGTGCGTCAACCAGAGCGGCCATCACGCTTTGCTGATCGACAGATTGAGGCTCTTTTCAGCAACACGCAGATCGCTTGGTGTGATCCAATCCAAACGCGGCTGCGCTGTCCAAAGAAGGCCACATCGAAGCGGACGGTCCGCAAACAGTCTGCTTAAAAGAGCGGAATAGAGCGAAATTTGCGCCAAATAATGCAGACCGTCCGCCTGTAGTCTGCTTAATTCTGGAACGTTTGCGTTGGTTTTGAAGTCAATCGCCCAAACTTCGTTCGGCAAAATCACCAGCCGATCAATCGAGCCACTTATGCTCCTTGTCTTGCCATCGGCATCGACAATAGACCCGCGTAGAGGAACTTCGGCGCGCGATGCTTGCCCAAAAAGCGTGCCCGCCACATCCATCTGATGAACGGCGTCTGCCTGACCCAAAGCTGTGGCGAGCAACGCTGGATCAATTTCGGGATCGACTGCTTTTGCGATGGTTTCTGCTTGATCAAAGCTTGGCAGTTGGGCCGGTTCCAGCAGGCGGTGAACCAACGTGCCGAACAGCAGCGCCTGGCTTTGATCGCCCTCCTCCAAACGCTCCACGGTTCTGGCATGGCGCTCCGCTTTTGCTTGCTGCGGCCAAGTTTGCGGATCCACCGCGATGTCGGCATGGGCCTTGGAGGGGCGCAAAGGCGCGGAGACCTTCGGTGCGGGCGTGGGCTTGGCGAGCAACGCTTTAAGCGGGGCCAGATCAGCTTGAAAAAGCTGGTCTTTCTGTTCTTTTTCCGCCTGCGAAAGACCGTCAGGCCAAGGATCAGCGCGCCAAACGCGCACTGGCTCACCATCCGCCAAGCCATCCAGATCGCCAACATCGCGGGCGTCAGGTCCAAGTGCTTGGTCAATCAGATCATACCAACTGCCTTCCGGCGTGTCCGCTTCGCTGGTCATGTGGCCGGTGACGATCAGCTGGTCGCGGGCGCGGGTCATCGCCACGTAGAGCAACCGCCTATACTCTTCGAGCTGACGGGTTTTGCCGGCCTCTTTGATCTCTTGGTAGGCCGGTGCATGGGTGTCACCGGCGAGCAGCACCAGTGGCGGCATGGCGGTGTCGGAAGACCCCTCCTCCGGCACGGTTTCAACGATGCCGGACGGTGCGCGCGGCACGCGGCAGGTATCGACCAAAAACACCGTGCCCGCCTCCAGCCCCTTGGCGCCGTGCACCGTCATGATCCGCACCTTGTCGGCGCGCGCTTCCATATCGCGTTTGATGTCCAATTTCAGGCGACGCAGCGTATCGAGAAACGCTTCCAAATTGGCGAGGCCGGACCCGGGACGCGTTTCCTCGGCGCGCGCCAGACGGAGCAATTCATCCAGCGGATCGCGGGCATCTTCACCCAGACGGGCGAGCATCTTTTTTCGCCCGCCATCGCGACCAAGCACGGTGGAGAGAAAGGTGAAGGGCGACGTAAGATCTGCCATAGCCCGCCAATGGCGAACGTCCTGCTCGGCTTGATGGATCGCCGGATCATCGGTTGCTGCGTTCAGCGCATCAATCAGTAGGCCAGGACGATCTACACACAGCGCTTCCACCTGCTCGTCCGACAAGCCGACGAGCGGAGAGGTCAGCAGACAGGCCAGCGAGAGATCGTCTTCAGGCAAGAGCACAACCTGCATCAGCGCCATCAGATCTTCCACCGCGATGTGCTCGGTGAGCAGAAGGCGGTCGGTACCGGCCACGGCGATGGCGCGTGCTTTCAGCGCTTTGTTGATGGCGTCAGCCATAGCGCCGCGTGTGCGCAGCAAAATCAAGATATCGCCAGGGTTTTGACCGCTCGCCACCAGGCTTTCAACGCGGCCCGCAATGGCTTCGGCAAGCTGCAAATGCGGTGCGGGCAGCGCATCAATCGGCGCGGTCCAATCCTCTGGCTCCGGCTCTTTTTTTCCCTTGATCACCGGCCAAAGTTCCACCTGCCCCCGATCTGGACGGTAAGGTTCGTGAACCAGGCCAGTGTCACGGGTGACGCCCTGCAGCGCTTCGTTGCGCGAGAAAACCGTATCAACAGCAGAAAGAATGTCGCGCGTGGAACGGAACGAAAGCAGCAGAGAGAGCCGTCCCTCAAAGGCGCTACCGCCTTGCACGGCCTTGGTTTCGAGCGCCCGGCGTGTACCACCAAACTGACGCGGATCAGCGCCCTGGAAAGAATAGATCGACTGCTTGTCGTCGCCCACGGCGAAGAAGGTGGGCGTGATACCATCGTCCCGTCTGCCCTCGCCATCAAAGAAATCATCGGCCAGCGCGCGGATGATCGCCCATTGCTGAGCAGACGTATCCTGCGCCTCATCGACCAAAATGTGATCGATGCGCTGGTCGATCTTGTAGCGCACCCAGGCTTGGGCTTCTGACCGGGTGAGAAGGGCAGCCGTACGAGCGATCAAGTCACCGAAATCAAGCGCACCGCGCTGAGTTTTCAGCGCCTCAAAGCGATCAAGCACAGCAAGCGCCACGCGCATGAGATCGGCGAACCCAACATGGGTTTGTAGGGCCAGCACGCGATCTTGCTCGGCCTTCAGCCACAGACCAACATCAGGCAGTTGATCACGCACTTTGGCGGCGAAGTAGCTGCCTTCCACTTTGCGTGGCTTGCCCTGCTTGGTGAGAAACGCCTCATCCCAAAGCGCGTGTGCAGCGTCCGGGTCCGCTTCCTTCCAAGCGCGCACCAGCACATCGGCTTTTTCAGCATCTTTGGCGGTGCCGACATCAAGGGCAGTTTGGGCAATGATCTCAACCCGGCCTTTGGGCAAAATGGGAGAGGATTTGATCGGGTCGACAAGGGCGTTGCGTGCGCTGCCAACATCGCCATCGTCCAACCCCAGCATGGCTGCGTGTAGATCGATGAGATGGGCAAGGCGGGCCTCAAACCCTGCTTTGCCGGCCGCATCAAAGGCACGAATAAGTGCGTGGCGAGCGCGCAGAACCGTATCCAGATGATCGCTCACCGTGCTGTCAGCAAAGCGAGCGGCCATGCCCTCAAAGGCTTGGGTGAGTGCTGGGTCTTGGCCTCGTGCAGCGCGCGCGATGATTTCGGCGCGGGCGGCTTGCATCAGCGCATCGGCATCACGGTCATCCAGCACGGTGAAAGACGCGGCGACACCGGCTTCTAGCGGGAATTGATGCAACAAGCTCTCACAGAAAGCGTGGATGGTCTGGATTTTGAGACCGCCCGGCGTCTCCAGTGCGCGGGCAAACAGACTGCGGGCATTGGCCAAATCACGAGCCATTGCACGGCCCTGAAGATCGGAAAGAACTTCGGCAAGATCAGCATCCGTGACGCGGGTCCAGCGTGCTAGCTCACTGAAGACGCGGCTTGCCATCTCGGCAGCCGCCGCCTTGGTGAAAGTGAGGCAAAGCAGGCTTGCCGGGTCCTGACCATCAAGCAGAAGTCGCAGCACACGGCGGGTAAGCACGAACGTCTTGCCGGAGCCGGCATTCGCCCCCACCCAGGCAGATCCCCGAGGATTGGACGCTTTGGCTTGGGCAAGCTGCGTTGCCTCTGGCACCTGTGCTTGGCTGCTCATGCGCTCTCACCAGAGGCTTCATCGGCAGCGCGCCACTCTTTGACGCGGGCCAGTTGATGATAGGGGCCTTGGTCGCGCGCGCGCTCGGGCCGCAGCAGCGGAGTGAAAGGCGCGCCCATCAAGAATGTTGCCCACAGCGCCTCAAGCTGCGCCAGCGCCTCGCTTGCCAGCTCGTTCAGTTCATCTGGATCGTCCAGCGCGGTGATCTTAAACGGATCGCGATTGCCGCCGGTCTGCACATAGCTTGCAGCGCGGGCAGGATGCGGGTCGATATCTTGAAACGCCCCTTCACGCAGCATGGCCACGCTTAAAGGCAGCTGGGGCGCAAAGGTTTTCACCTGAGCAAGGCTGGGCGGATTGCCGGTTTTAAAATCAAGGATGGCTGCCGTGCCATCTGTGTAGAGATCGACCCGGTCGGCGCGACCTGTCAGGCGGCACTCATGGCCTGCGAGGGTCATGTCCAGCGCACCACCACGCTCAGGAATGCGCGTGCTCAGACCCTCTGACCAGTTCCACTCGGCTTCCAAATAGGGTGATATGACGCGGGCAATGCGCTGCGCCCAAAGCGCCTGGATATCAGGGAACGGATCAAGCGCTTGCAGTTGACGCTCTGCTTCGGCTTGCATTGCGGAGGGCCACGCTTCGGGCGGTGTGTCATTGAGCGTTGGGGCCATCGCTTCAAACAGGGCGTGGAACAGCGTGCCACGCTCGGCTGGTCCTGGCGGCAAACCGAGACCTGGCGGCTCTTCCAGCCTCAAAACCCTACGGGCATAGACGGTGTAGGGATCGCGTATCAGCATTTCAACTTCGGTGATCGATAGGCGTTTGGGAGGGTTTTTCGGCTTGGGTTTCGGGCGCGGTCTCGGTGCAAATTTTGCCGGAGTTTCCCATGTTTTAGCAGCCGCCAAAAGCGATGCTGCGCGTTGGCGCATATGGCTGCCAGTTTCCTCAGGCAAAAAGGCCAGCAGTCTCTGTAACCATCGCGATGGCACGGTGGGCGCGCCATCCACCTTCTGCGCACGGGTGAGCGTCACCTTTGGCTGGCCAAGCGCCTGCTCCACATCATGCGCCGACAAGCCAATGCGGCGTTCGGGGATTTCAAGCGCCATACCGGCCATCATGGCCCGTGACAGAAACGGACTGGCTGATGGGAGACTAGGCCAGGCTTTTTCGTTCAGCCCGCCCAGGACCACATGATCGACGGCCTGCAAACGCGCTTCCAGCGGCCCCCAAATGTGCAAGCGCGGATCGGCTGGTCTATCTGGGCGCACCACGGCCTCGGCAAGCAGAGCTTCCAAAAGGGCCGGTGCCTCGACCATCGGCGTGGTGAGGCCCACGGTGTCAGCCTCGCGCAACTGGAGGCGCAGCGCGGCCAAAGCTTCACCGCCAGATCCGGCATAAAGCGGATTGGGGCCAGTCGGGTCGTCGGTTTGGGCAAGCGCCTCACAGGCGTCAAACAGCGCCTCGGTGTAGGCCGTGAAGGGCGTGTCTTTGGGCGTAAGCACAGCGAGTGGGGCAAATGCAGCTTCCAGCCGGTCGATCAAAGCCAACGCGCGTGCATCATCGCTAGTATCGAGATTTGCCCGGATTGCGGGCACGCGGATTGTTTCATCGTCGCGCTCTGAAGCCCGCTGATGGATGACCTCGCGCAACGCTTGGAAACCAGGGGCCAACGCCAAACCACGCAGGGCCAAACGTTCGAGCAGACGGGCATCGGCACGGGTGGTTGCTGGGTTTTCAGAGAGCGCGGTCAGCGGGTGTTTGAGCAAAGCCAGTAAAGGGATCGCGGCAAAGCCAGTGCGCCATGCATCGGCGGCCAGCAGCATCAACCGGGCAGGTCTGGTTTCGCGCAACGGCGTGCCCGCGCTGTCATCACTGGTGAGGTCAAAGCGCTCCAGGTCAAGCTGCACCCGGCGGGCGAGGTTTCTGTCTGGTGTGATCAGCGCGACCGTTTCATCGTTTGCCAATGATGCCTTCATGGCCATGGCAATCGCCAGGCTTTCTTCGCCTTCGCTTGCTGCCTCAAGCACCATGACGTCGTCAAAAACATCAGCGCCTTGTGGACGGAGGCTTGGCCAAGCACCGGTGGCGCTGGCGGGCAAAAAGGCCGATGAAATCAGCGCCTGGCGCGTGGGGGTATCGCCGCTGAGGTCGGTGACGTCAGCGCGGCTCGCCTGCATCGTGTCGAGCAGTTTGAAGAGGCCATGCTGCGGATGGCTGGCGCTTTCCGGCGTTTCCTCGCCAAGGGTTGCGAACGCGACATCCGACAGGGTGAGATCAAGTCCTGGCAGAACGACAGCGCCGTTGTCAGCCCGTGCGATGGCTGAAAGAAGCCGCGCGGTGGCCGGGATCGAGCCGGTGGACCCCGCGGCGATGACAGGGCCAGTGTGCCCACCGGCCATGATGCGGGCGGTGCGAGCATCCAGCAGCAAGCGGCGGCGTGTGGCTGGATCGACAACACCTTCCTCGGCCAAGATCGCTGGCCAATTTTGGGTGACCAGCGTCAGCAAAGTGAGCGTCAGCTGCCAATAGGCGGCGTGATCATCAGGCACCAGTTCAAACAGCGCCTGCCAGTCGCTTTCCTCAGTCGCCACCTGATCAATAAGATCGGCCAGCGCCTTGGCCAGATGCGCGCTCTCGGCCACAGATTGCGGGAAGACAGGTTGCTGTGACACCTCGGTAGCTGTCATGGCCCGGCGCATCGCTTCGCCTGCCGCACCCACAAGCCGCGTGAGGATCAATCGACGTTTCAGGCCCAGCATGGTAGTGAGATTTGGCGGTTCCAGCGCCTCGGGTTGGATAGCCAACTGCTCCGGGTCCGGACTTTCGGTAACCAGAAACTCATCCTCATCGGCATCGGCCAGCGTGCGAATGGTCGGCAAAAGCGCGGTTCCGCCAAGCTCGACAGTCAGCACATCGGCGAAGGCACGGGCCGCGCGCCGGGTGGGCAAGTAGAAGGTGGCATCAATGCGTGAAAGTGGATCATCGGTGGGTCCAACGCCCAGATCACCAGCCAGCCAGCTTCGTGCAAGCTGCGCCAGGAAGGGCCTGTGCGACCCGATGGTGAAGAGATTCACGTGTGACGTCATAAGCGCCATCTGGCGCGAGGCGGTCAGGTGTGTCCAGCCTGTTTGAGGGCTGTTTCAGCTTCGGTGATGGCCTGCGGCGTGCCAACGGTCAGCCAAAGGCCCTCCAGCACATGCCCGTAAAGGCGACCGGAGGCGATGGCGCGATCAAACAGGAGGTTCAGCGAGAAAGGACCATCGGGCAGATCGGTGAAGATTGAGGCGCTCATAACAGCAGTGCCTGTGTAATTGTAAGGCACTGGTTGCGCCCCTCGGCGGGCGAGCATACCACTCTCATCGCGCGAAAAATCACCTGGGTGGGCATCCAAGCCAATGCTCTTCTCGCGTGGTGCCACCAGGAGCAGCATATCCATAACCGCAGGATCGAAGGCTGTGTGCATGGCGGTTATGGCCGCATCATCGCCAACCCAAAAGCTATCGGCATTGGTGGAAAAAAACGTGTTGCCCAGCAAGGGGAGCGCGCGGGCAATCCCACCACCAGTTTCCAAGCGCTCGTCAATTTCTGGCGAAAGCACGATAGAGGGCGCACCATGGCGGGCCTGGCAGTGGGCTTCGATCTGCTCGGGCAGGTAGTGTGTGTTGACCACAGCTTGGGTTGTGCCCGCCGCCACAAAAGTATCGAGCACGCGATCAAGCATGGTTTGCCCGCCGACCTGCACCAGCGGTTTGGGTATGGTGTCGGTGATCGGGCGCATGCGGGTGCCCAGGCCAGCGGCAAGCACCATAACCGGATGCATCACGCCTTCTCCGGCAGAAGCTGATCGTAAAACGGCTTCAACTGCGCCAATGCAGGGTGGGCCAAGCATTGGCGCATGTACCCCTCCACACGGGGCAAGTGTTTCAGGTAGCCAGGCTTGCCATCACGGGCATTGAGGCGGGCAAAAATTCCAAGGATTTTTGAATTGCGCTGCGCGCCCATCAGCGACACCCGCGCGTGCACCCACTCAGAATCACGGCCTGAGGCGGTGATGTACGCATCGAGCAGCTGGTCTTGGAGGTCGGCGGAGATGGTGACGCGGGCATCCTGCACCAACGCTGCAACATCATAGGCGGGCGGGCCAAGCAGAGCGTCCTGAAAATCGATCAGGCCGAGGCGGGCGGCTCCCGTTTCTTGCGCGCGCCAGATGATGTTGGGCGAATGGTAATCGCGCAATGTGAGGGTGGGCGGTTCGTCCTCTAGCGGCACCAGTGCCTTCTGCCATGCGGCGAAAAAGCCCTCCCTATCGAAATCAGCCGCGTCAACGCCGCGATGGGCGACATACCAATCGGGGCAGAGTGATATCTCGGTGAGCAGCACCCCGGTATCGTAGGGATGCAGATGATGGGTGCCACTGCCAGGAATGGTCAGTTCATTGGGCCAATCGTGCCGATGAAGCTCAGCTAGCAGCTCAATCGCAGCCTGATAGCGCTCTGGGTCGGGCATGCCATCTTCGTGAAGAATGGTATCGCCACCCAAATCCTCGATCAGCAGAAGGCCGCTCTCAAGATCAGCGGCATGGATGGTAGGGGCGGCAAAACCCGTCTTTCCAAGTGCGGTGCCGACCGCAGAGAAGGCGTGCACGCTCTCGGCCAAATGCACCAACTGGCTGTAGGGCTTTGCCTCTTGCTGGACGAGGCCGGTGTCCGGGCGCACCACCGGACCATCAGGCTGACGCGCCGCGTCCATCACGATCAGTGGCTTGTCGATCAAACGTTCATAACGGCGGGTGGAAGCATCGCCGAGCAGGCGTTGACGATCAGCGCCTTCATGGTTGGCCGTCGCCAGAAATTCACGGATTTCAAGGCTACGGGTGATGCGATCCAGCATCTCTTGCGGGCCGGACAATTTGGCTTCGCGCGCATCCTCTCCTTGCATTTCTAGTGTCAGCGTCATAGCGCCGGGGAAATTGCCCTCGCCTGCCTGCCCTGGCCACTCGATCAAGCGGACTGCTGGGTCATCGGCATCATCCAGGCCAAGTTCGGCCATCTCGGACGGGTCGGACAGTCGATAGAGATCAGCGTGCAGAACCGGCGGGTCGGCTTCATCATAGCGTTGCACCAGCGTGTAGGTCGGCGAGGGCACCTCTAGGCCAGAATCTTTGGCCAGTGTTCGGATGAAAGCGCGGGCGAAGGTGGTTTTGCCCGCACCCAGATCACCTTCCAAGCGGATCAACCACCCAGGCGCGGCGACCATGGCGATATCCTGCGCCAATTGCTCAGTTGCGGTATCGCCAACAAGCGTGAGAGGGCCAATCATACCAGATCACTTATCATGGCTGCCTATTCGGCAGCCTGGTCAAGCGGCGCGGTTTCTTCTGGGTCCAAAGGCAAGATGCAGCGTACCACGGTGCCTATGCCCTCACGTGACCAAAGCTGCATGGTGCCGCCATGCAGCTCTACCAGCGCTCGTGACAGGGTAAGGCCGAGGCCTGCTCCACTGCCGACAGTGTTTTGGCCTGTTTCAAAAGGCTCAAACGCTGCCTTGGCTTGGGCTGCGTTCATACCTCTGCCCTGATCAATTACTGAGACGATAACACAGCCGTTCTTGCCGCCATCGTCCAAACGCGTTTTGACGCGCACCTTGTTGCCTGGTCGCGAGGACGCCACCGCATTGGAAAGCAAGTTGTAAAGCACCTGGCGCATGCGGGTTTCATCAACCACCAGTGTTGCCACGTTCGGATCAAGCACATGATCAATGGTGATATCGGCATCAAGCAGGCGATCTCGCAGGCCAAGCTCGGCATCCTCGACGAGCTTCATGGGCGAGATCGTGTCGAGCGACAGCGTGAGAATGCCTGCATCCACGGTTGCCAGATCAAGAATAGAATCAACCAGCGCCACCAGCGACTGGGTGGAGGAAAGCACGAAGTTCAAATAGTCGCGCTGGCGCTCGTTCAGCGGGCCGGTCTCTTTGTCATCCAGCAACTGGGCAAAGCCGATGATGGAGGTGAGCGGTGAGCGCAGCTCGTAGGACACATGCTTGATGAACGTGGTTTTGATGCGCGCAGCTTCCTCCAGAGCCGCATTGCTTTCGCGCAGCGTATCCTCAATGCCAACCGAAGCAGTAACATCGTTGGCGGTCAGCATGGTTGCGCCACCAGGCAAAGGCGTGGCCACAAGATCAATCACGCGCTCATCAGTCAGGCTCATGCGGCTGATGATGCCCTCGCGGCGCTGGCCAAGTGAACCAACCAGACCGACCAGTTGATCGATCACGCGGCGGTCACGCGCCAAATCGCGGATCGGCCCGGTGATATCTTTCACATGGGCGCCGATTTTCGCTTCGTCCGGCGAGAGTTGCCAAAGCTGACCAAAGGCGGGGTTTACCAGTTGAAGACGCCCATTTGAGCCGAACACGGCAACACCTTCACGCAAAGCATCCAGTGTAGCAGCTCGCACTTGGGTGAGCGCAGTGAAGCGCGACTTCAGTTCCACTTTCTCGGTTTCGTTCTCAAACAGCCAGATGGCGCCGCCGTCTGCATTGGGGGCGGTGATGACACGCAAAAAACGCCCGTCATGCAACTCCCAGTCATCTGTCAGAGGCTCTTTGGCGGCATAGGCGGAGGTGAAAAGCTCGCGCCATCCGCGATGGTTGCCACTTTCAGGCATCTGCCGTGTGGACTTGATGTAGGTGAGCACGGTGGATTCATGCGGATGCTCATCAAGCACGCGGCGTTGGAAGCCGAAAAGCTCAGCGAAGGCAGCGTTGTAGAACGCCACGTGCCGTTCAGAATTGAACACGCAAACCGCTGTGTTGAGAGCATTCAACATCCGACCTTGAATCGCATGCACATTTTGAAGGGCTTGCTCAAAGCGGGTTTGATCGCTGAGCGGCATGGCGTAGCCAGCGGTCACCACCGTGCCAGCCTTGGTGGTGGAGCGCAAATGAACCAAACGGTCGCCGTCGCTCGCCTGGCCAGCATCGACGGACAAGCTGTCGGCAAGGCGTGCGCCATCGGCGTGGATACCATCAATCTTGCCCCATTGGTCCTTGGAGCCCACAACGCTGCGCGCCGACACGATGCCATCAACGGCCGACTTAACGCCGCGCTGCTTAAACGCATCGTTTGACCAGGACACCAGCCCTACCTGGTCGGCCGTCCAGACGGGAAATTCGACTGCGTTCAAAAGTTGCTTCAAATGATCGCTTTCAGCTTCCAGATTGGCGCAGAGATGCAGCGCATCGGCAAAATCTCGTTGAAGTCTGGAAAGATCGCGCAAGCGAACGACGAGGCGGGCACCTATGGGCCGCCCATGGACATTGATCAGCGTGCCTCCTTTTGTGCGCACATCCAGATCAATGCGCTTACCGGTTTGGCGTAGCTGATCAATAGCGGCATCGAGCTCAGGCAGATCACCGTCTTCGATCCAACGATCAAAGTTTGGAAGATCATCTGGGTGCTCTGGCATCGCTGACTGATCGGTCGGGCAATGAAGAACAATCGGCGCACCGGCTTCGGCAAGCATCAGCAGGCCATCACCGGAGGTATCAACCAGGCTTTGCGTCACATCCAACTGGGCGCGCAAGCGCGAGAGGGTATTTTCGCTCTCACTGGCTTTGCGGCGTGCGCGGCGCAGGCTGACGAATGCCGAGATCAACATCACGCCAACGAACAGCGACAGGCCGATCAGCGCTGCTCCGCCCATGGCCAGCATCGGGCCGCTCGTCATCCGCTCAAAGGTTTGATCAGGCACGTTCTGAGCCAAAACGTGGGTCGGCAGCACCATTGAAATAGCGGTCATTGCAAACAAAGTTGCCGACCGCAAAGTTGGTGCGCTGGAGTGTTGACCCGCCATGCCTGTCCTGTTTTTGGCCGTCTATAAGACCTGCCACTGCCCTCGTGACCCGAGGCCTGTGCCATCGAATCACTGACAAGGTACAGGCAGGTGGACTCGTGTGGGGAGTGAACAAAGCAAAAACAAAAAATCCGCCGCCACAAAAGTGGCGACGGATTTGAGATCATCGTGTGCTGACTCTTAGGTCAGGTGCCGATCTTAGTACCGGTAAGCTTCACCTTTGAAGGGGCCTTCCGGGCTCACACCGATGTATTCGGCCTGCTCATCAGACAGCTTGGTCAGCTCGGCATTGAGCTTGCCAAGGTGCAGCATGGCCACCTTCTCATCGAGATGTTTGGGCAGCACATAGACCTTGTTTTCGTACTGGTCGCCGCGCGTCCAAAGCTCGATCTGTGCCAGCGTCTGATTGGCAAAGGATGCCGACATAACGAAGCTTGGGTGACCGGTGGCATTGCCGAGGTTGACCAGGCGGCCTTCAGACAGAAGGATCATGCGAGACGCGTCTGGGAACTCGATAAGATCGACCTGCGGCTTCACATTCTTCCACTTGAAGTTTTTCAGGCCAGCGACCTGAATTTCATTGTCGAAGTGGCCGATGTTGCAAACGATCGCCATGTCTTTGAGCGCGCGCATATGATCGACGGTCAGAACGTCTTTGTTGCCGGTGGCCGTTACCACAACATCAGCGCGCGGCGCGGCCTCTTCCATGGTCACAACTTCAAAGCCATCCATGGCGGCCTGAAGGGCGCAGATCGGATCAACTTCGGTCACCAGCACACGGGCGCCAGCGCCAGAAAGCGACTGGGCTGAGCCTTTGCCGACATCGCCGTAACCGCAAACAATAGCGACCTTACCGGCCAGCATCACATCGGTGCCGCGACGAATGGCGTCCACCAGGCTTTCACGACACCCATATTTGTTGTCGAACTTCGACTTGGTAACGCTGTCGTTGACGTTGATCGCCGGGAAAGGAAGTTCGCCCTTTTCCTGCAATTGATAGAGGCGCATCACGCCAGTGGTGGTTTCTTCCGACACGCCCTGGATGTTGGCTTTGACCTTGGAATAGAACCCGGGCTCTTTGGCCAGGCGCTTCTTGATCTGCGCAAAGAAGTACTCTTCTTCCTCGCTCTGCGGATTGTCGAGCACCGAGGGGTCATTCTCAGCTTTGGCGCCGAGAAGCACCAGCATGGTAGCATCGCCGCCATCATCGAGGATCATGTTGGCGGTTTCGCCATTGCCCCAATCGAGGATGCGGTCAGCGTAATCCCAGTATTCTTCCAGCGTTTCGCCTTTGGTGGCAAAAACAGGGATGCCCGCAGCGGCGATGGCGGCGGCAGCGTGATCCTGCGTGGAGAAAATGTTGCAAGAGGCCCAGCGGACTTCAGCGCCCAGTGCGACCAGCGTTTCGATCAGAACCGCCGTCTGGATCGTCATGTGCAGGGAGCCGGCAATGCGCGCGCCTTTGAGTGGCTGGGCGTCAGCATATTCTGCACGACACGCCATCAGGCCCGGCATTTCGGTTTCGGCAATGTCGAGCTCGGTGCGGCCCCAATCGGCGAGGCTGATGTCTTTGACGATGTAATCGGTCATGAGAGATTCCTGGTGGTGGGAAAATGAATGGCTTGCCGCCGCTCCGTTCGTACCGAACGACCGCTCTGGCAGGGCTCTACCACCAAGCGCTATACGATGCAATGCAGATATAAAGATGTCTTTATATTATGAGCCTGGTGTGGTTAGTCGATGCTTAAGGAACTGGTCGATAGTCCGGCGCAGCGGAACTGGACTATCAAAATGCAGCATGTGTCCGCCAGGCAACGTGGCAAACTCACTGCCTGTGATACGGCGGGCTGCAAGCTTGGCGCCATGGTGGGTGGCGCGATTGTCTTGGCCAACAACAATCAGCGTTGGCACCGCCACCGCGTTTAAATGACGGCGCCCATCATAGTGTCCAGCTGCCTCCATGGCAGCGATCAATCCAGTGCGGCTATGTTGGCTCAACTGCTCTTTGACCTCCTGTCTGGTGGACGCCTTCTGGCTTTGGCCTACGGGCGAGGTTAGAAGCGCCATAGGCAAGACACGCATAAGCGCGCTGGCAAGGGTGGCGGTCAGCCGACCCGAAAGCCGATCTCGAACCGTTGGCACGGCCTCAATCATCACCAGAGCAGCGACTTGAAGCTCACGGCGTGCAGCCAGCTCCAAAGCGACCATCCCACCGAGCGAATGCCCGATCAAAATAGCGCCTGGCGGTATGCTGGGAGCCAGCTGATCTGCGTAACTCTCAACACGAGGTGGATGCACAGCAGCCGCGGACCCATGCCCAGGCAGATCAAGTGCTGTCGCTTTTGGAAGCCCTTTTACAACATGCCGAAAGGTGGAGGCCGACATGCCCGCGCCATGCAGCCAAACACTAGGGTAGGCAAACAAAGGGGAATGTCCAGTTGTTTGCTCGTTCCCGAGGCTGCTCGCTTCGTCTTGCGATCTATCGAACCCGATTTGAGGCCAGGCCCTGTCGATTGTAGCGCTGTCGTTTTGCACGCGTTTGGCTCCTTACATCTTTGACCTCTTTGGTAATGACATTGGGGCTTTTTTGGAGCGGCTATGCTCGTGACCGACGCCAAACTCATACAGCCTGCAGCCACAAAAAACCCGCGCTCCGTTGCCAGAGCGCGGGCAGTTCCAGGTCCGCCGCGATGATCGCTGGCGCTTAAGCTAGGCCATCGAACAAAGCTGTCGAGAGGTAGCGCTCAGCAAAGCTTGGAACAATAACGACAATGTTCTTGCCAGCGTTTTCAGGCTTCTGGCCCTGGCGGATCGCGGCAACCAAAGCCGCACCAGACGAGATGCCCACCGGCACACCTTCCAAGCGGGCGACATGGCGCGCGGTTTCCAGCGCTTCATCGTTCGAAACGGTGGCAACCTCATCATAAACGCTGGTGTTGAGCACGCCTGGCACGAAGCCTGCGCCGATGCCCTGGATCTTGTGCGGGCCAGGATTGCCACCGGAAAGAACCGGAGAGTCTTCCGGCTCGACTGCCACCACATGCAAGCTTGGCAGGCGGCCTTTCAGCACCTCAGAAACGCCGGTGATCGTCCCGCCGGTGCCGATACCAGAGACCAGAATATCGATCTCACCCTTGGTATCGTTCCAGATCTCTTCAGCCGTTGTCTCACGGTGTACTTGCGGGTTGGCTGGGTTCTCAAACTGTTGCGGAATGACGGCACCTGGAATGTCTGCGGCCAGTTCATCAGCGCGGGCGATAGCGCCCTTCATGCCTTTGGCCGCTTCGGTCAGCTCCAGTTCGGCGCCCAGAAGTGCCAGCATCTTGCGGCGCTCAATCGACATGCTCTCTGGCATCACCAGAATAAGCCGCACGCCACGCTGCGCAGCAGCGAAGGCAAGCGCGATGCCGGTGTTGCCTGAGGTTGGCTCAACCAGAACCGTGTCGTCTTTGAGTTTGCCTTGCTCAGCCAGACTATCCAGCATGGCGACGCCGATGCGATCCTTCACTGAGGCGATGGGGTTGAAGAATTCCAGCTTGGCCAGAATGTTGGCGCCAACACCTTTGTCTTTGGCAAGCTTCTCCAGGCGTACCAGCGGCGTATCGCCTATGGTCTCGGTGATGGAGCCAAAGATGCGGCCACGGCCAGGTGTGTGGGTCTCAGTTTCGGTGGTTTTCAGTGCGGTCACGCTCATGGCGGGTTCCTTCGCAGATGGTCTCAATTCTGTTGCCCGCAATATACCGTCGCCCATCCTTTGCTACGAGGGATGGACATGCAGGGCCATCCACTGGAGTGGAAGATCATTCTTTCCAAGATCGAAATGGAAAAATAGATTTGCACATGATTGGCAGACTATGACCGCCTGGCGCCATCTAACCGGTGCCGGTCGACCCAAACCCACCTGCGCCACGCACCGTCTCCAGCAATGTTTCAGCAGGTTCAAAAGTCGCCTGCATCACCGGCGCAATGACCATCTGGGCGATGCGCATACCGCGTTCCACAGTGAAAGGTCGCGCACCATGGTTGATGAGAATGACATGAATTTCACCGCGATAGTCAGCGTCAATCGTGCCGGGCGTGTTGAGCACCGTGACAGCGTGTTTGGCCGCTAGGCCTGAGCGCGGGCGTACCTGTGCCTCATACCCAGCGGGCAATGCCATTTGCAAACCGGTGGGGATAAGGGCGTGAGCGCCCGGCGCGATAACATGATCTGCCTCAACAGCGGCGCGCAGGTCCGCTCCGGCGGCAAGGGATGTTTCGTAAGCTGGCAGCGGCAGATCGCCTGAGTGTGGCAGCCGCTGGACGAGAACCTTAGGCATGCGCGGTTCCTGCCAAATCCTCGGCCAAGCGGGCGATCAGCTTCTTGGCCACATCATGTTTGCTCATGGTCGGCCAAGGTTCGGACCCGGATCGGGTTAAAAGCGTCACCGTATTGGCATCGCCGCCCATCACGCCGCCCAAGGCCTGGCCCTTGGGTGGGGCGACATTGTTGGCGACGATGTAGTTGGCATTTTTGCGCACCAGCTTGTCCGCGCCATGCTTCTCCATATCGACGGTTTCAGCAGCAAAGCCCATCACCAAGCGCGGTCGGTTGGCGCCCATCGCGATGGTTTTCAAAATGTCAGGGTTCTCGACGAGCTTGAGTGCTGGTGGGCCAGACCCGTCCTTTTTCATCTTCCCATCGCTAGGGTCGGCTACCCCCCAGTCGGCGACGGCGGCAGCGAAAATGCCAATGTCGGCAGGCAATGCTGCCTGGGTTGCGCCGAGCATCTCGTCAGCGGTTTGCACATCCACACGTTCAACGCCCTGAGGGGCATCCAATTTGGTGGGGCCTGAAATCAGCGTCACGTGCGCGCCAGCCTCATAAGCGGCTTTGGCAAGCGCATAGCCTTGCTTGCCGGATGATCGGTTGGCGATGTAGCGCACCGGATCAATCGGCTCGTGGGTCGGTCCCGCGGTGACGAGCACATGCTTGCCAGCCAGCGGACCTTGTGTGCGATCCGGTCCGAAATGGGCTTCCACAGCCATCGCGATATCCATCGGCTCAGCCATGCGACCAACACCGCTTTCGCCGCTTTCGGCCATTTCACCGGCTTCCGGGCCGATGAAGGCGGTGCCATCGCCTTGGAGTGTTCCAACATTTCTTCGCGTGGCCGTATGATCCCACATTTTTGGGTTCATCGCCGGGGCGATCAACACACCAGCGGTCGTTGCCAGCAGCACCGTACTTGCCAGGTCGTCGGCCAAACCGTTCGCCATTTTGGCCATGAAGTCGGCGGTGGCAGGGGCCACAACCACCAGATCAGCCTCACGCGCCAGGCGGATATGCCCAATGTCCTGCTCTGCATCGCGGTCCCAAAGCTCGGTGAACACCGGCTCGCCAGAGACGGCACCCAGCGTCATGGGTGTGATGAAACTGGCGGCTCCCTTGGTCATAACGACGCGGACGCGGGCGCCGCGTTCACGCATCCTCCGTACCAAGTCGGGCGTCTTGTAAGCAGCAATGCCACCGGTAATGACAAGGAGAATGGTACGGCCGGAAAGCGTTTGATCGATTAGCATGGCACTCTTTTTTGCTCTGTTCCTGCGGAACAACCGCAGAGCACATTTAGCCACATCTCACGCGGTCGTCATCCCTGTGCTTGTCACAGCGAGCCATTCCATGGCGCGTATTGGCATCATTGCCGTTGCCAGACAACCTTGCGGAATGGATCCCCCCATGGAAGCGAGACCCGCGGCTCGCGGACCGGCGAGGATGACAGCTAGTGTCACACACCTCAGTCCAAGATCGCCACAACTGTAAAAGCGATGATGCCGAGCGCGACGATGATCGGCCAAGCGGAAAATCCGGTCTTGGCGTTGGCGCTGATGGTGGTGGGATCGTCAGGATCAAAAGCTTTTATCACACGTTCAACCCGCTGAAGCAGATCAGGGGCTTCAGTGGCCAGTCGCGCCATGGTGCTGAGCGCCTTGGCGGCGTTTTCAGCTTGGCGCACAGGCGAGAGATTGGAACGGATCCAGGTGGAGACCACAGGGTCAGCCGTTTTCCAAATGTCCAAATTCGGGTCGAGCGTGCGAGCAACACCCTCCACCACAACCATGGTTTTTTGCAGCAAAATGAGCTGCGGCTGCGTGCGCATATCGAAAAGGTCAGTGACCTCAAACAGTTGGGTCAGCAAACGGCCCATCGATATCTGCGAGGCGTTGCGACCATGGATCGGCTCGCCAATCGCGCGCAGAGCTTGGGCAAAACTGTCCACATCATGATGGGCGGGCACGTAGCCTGCCTCAAAATGCACTTCGGCGGTGCGGCGATAGTTGCGCGTGATGAAACCAAAGAGGATTTCGGCCAAAAACCGGCGTTCGGCCTGACCAAGCCGACCGGTAATGCCAAGATCAACCGCAACCAGCGTGCCATCAGGCTCCACGAACAGATTGCCGGGATGCATGTCGGCATGAAAAAACCCATCGCGCATCGCATGACGCAGGAATGACTGCATTACCAGCGCGCCAAGCTTTTCAAGATCATGACCATCGGCGCGAATGCCAGCAACATCAGACAGCTTGCGACCGTCGATCCACTCAATCGTCATGACCTGCGAACTTGAATGGTCCCAATCGACAGACGGTACGCGAAAGCCTTCATCATCCTTGGTGTTCTCGGCCATTTCAGCCAAAGCCGCCGCTTCCAGACGCAAATCCATTTCCAGGCGCACAGAGGCCGCAAGTGTATCCACAACAGCAACAGGGCGCAGGCGACGCAAGGCCGGTGTGGTGCGTTCCAGCAGTTTGGCAGCGATATAAAAGGTGGAAAGATCACGGGCGAAACGCGCTTGCACGCCCTCACGCAGCACTTTGACCGCTACGGGCTTAATCTCGCCAGTATCCGGGTCGCGCATGGTGGCTTTATGAACCTGCGCAATGGATGCTGCGGCGAGCGCGGGCTCAATGTTTTCAAAAATTTCATCGCATGGGCGCCCCAGCGCATCTTCAATGCGCACCTTGGCTTTGTCCAGCGGGATGGATGGCAGCCGATCCTGCAACGTTTCAAGATCGCGCGCGACGGCCATGCCGACCAGATCAGGCCGGGTTGCTAGAAACTGGCCAAGTTTAATGTAAGATGGGCCAAGGCGCGCCAGGGCTGTGGAGATGCGATCAGCCCGAGTTGCCGCTTGTTTGCGGCGAGCCAGCATATTGGCAAGGCGCAGTGGAACATGCGCAGGCGGTGGCGTCAGATCGATCTCAACGCCGGAGAAAACACCCTCACGCGCCATAACGAACCCTGCGCGAGCAAGCCTGTAAAGAGCTGCTACCGTGCCAATCATGTTCTAGATTTTCACACCGGTGTGCAGAACAGCGATGCCGCCGGAATAGGGCGTGGCTTCAACGCGTGCGAACCCTGCGTCTTCGATCATCTTGGCGAAGCGTACCTTGCCTGGAAACTGGCGGATCGATTCCACCAGATACTGGTAGCTGGCTTCGTCGCCGGAAACGAGGCCGCCCAGTTTTGGGATGACATTGAAAGAAAATGCATCATAGACAGCGTCAAGCCCTGGTACATCGACCTTGCTGAATTCAAGGCAGGCGAATTTGCCGCCAGGCTTCAACACCCGGTAGGCCTCTAACAAGGCTTTGTCGATGCGCGGTACATTGCGAATGCCAAAGGCGATTGTGTAGGCATCGTACGCGCCCGATTCTTGCGCCAACGCTTCGGCATTGCCTTCGATGAACGTCACATTGTCAGCCAAGCCGCGCTTTTGTGCCCGCTCACGGCCAACATCCAGCATGGAGGCATTGATATCGACGACATCCACTTGGGCATATTTGCGCGAGGCTTCGACTATCCGAAAGGCGATGTCGCCGGTGCCACCGGCCACATCAATGCTCCGCCATGATGGCCCTGATTTGCGCGGACGAATGCGCGCTACCATCGCGTCTTTCCAAGCGCGATGGAGAAAGCCCGACATCAAATCGTTCATCAAGTCATAGCGACCGGCGACTTTGTGGAAGACGTCATCCACCAGTGGCTGTTTTTCATCCACCTCAACGTGGCGGCGACCGAAGCTTGAGCCTATATCGCTCACGGTATGTATCCCTGACTGTTACGACGGTCTTTTCGCTTCATTCCCTTGGAACGATGGCGCAAAGACGATACTCCACCACTTCATACCCAAGGGCGTCGGCAAGCGCTATGCCAAGAGATGGCTCAATTGCCGCATGATGAATCCTCTTATGATCACTTGGTGAGACATGCCCGAGCTGCCCGAAGTTGAAACCGTCAGGCGCGGTCTTGCGCCGGCGCTGGAAGGTGCGAGGATTGTCTCAGCGGTTGTGCGCCGACCAGATCTGCGGTTCCCGTTTCCCGATGAATTGAAAGACCTGCTGGAAGGCGCGCGCATCACCGCGCTGACACGGCGCGCAAAATATCTGCTCATCGAGTTAGACAAAGGCACCACGCTGATCGCGCATCTTGGTATGTCAGGGAGTTATCGGGTCCATTCTCTTTTGGATCACACGCTCCGTTCGTCCCGCGATCGGGCCTCTGGCCCGGAGCCCGCTTGGAGCGAACGACCACTAAGTGATCCTACCCCTCTTATCCCTGGTCAGTTCCACTATGAGCGCTCAACGCTTGGCGCGCATGATCATCTGGTGCTTGAGGTTGAAGGCGGCGCTATTGGCCCGGCGGAAGTGATCTACAACGATCCAAGACGCTTTGGCTTTGTGCTCGCTGCGCCCACCGCAACACTCTATGAGCACCCGTTTCTCGCAGAGCTTGGCCCTGAACCTCTGGGCAATGCGCTAACACCAGAACATCTGGCGGGCCGCTTTGCTGGCAAGCGCGCACCGCTGAAAGCCGCCCTACTCGATCAGAAGAACGTGGCAGGACTTGGCAACATCTATGTCTGCGAGGCGCTGTCACGCGCCCATCTTTCGCCAAAACGCCTGGCGGGAACGCTTGTGACCAAAAAGGGTTTGCCCACTCAAAGGCTGGTGACGCTGACACAGGTGATCCGCGATGTCATTGGCGAAGCGATTGAGGCAGGAGGGTCCAGTTTGCGCGATCACAAACAAACCGATGGCTCTTTGGGCTATTTTCAACACAGCTTCTCGGTCTATGACCGCGAGCATGCCGCTTGCCCGACGCCCAACTGCAAAGGCACCGTCAAACGTATTGTTCAATCGGGGCGCTCAACCTTTTATTGCCCAACCTGTCAGCGCTAACGCACCTGCTCACATTATCACGCAAGGACCCTTTCATGGCCTATGAGACCATTCTCGTCGACAAGCGCGACCATGTGCTTGTGATCACGCTCAATCGCACCTCTGCTCTCAACGCTTTGAACGCGCAAATGATGAGCGAGATCGCATCGGCGCTTGCCGAGGCCGATAGCGACCCGCGCATCGGGGCCAGCGTGGTCACGGGCGCAGAGCGCGCTTTCGCCGCTGGCGCTGACATCAAGGAGATGGCTGAGCTCACCTTCCCACAAAGCTTCGTGGAGGATTATGCAGCAAGCTATGAGGCCATCGCGCAAGCGCGCAAACCGATTATCGCCGCCGTGGCAGGCTATGCGCTGGGCGGAGGCTGCGAGCTGGCCATGATGTGCGATATCATCATTGCTGCTGACACAGCCAAATTCGGCCAGCCAGAGATCACTCTTGGCATTATACCAGGCATTGGCGGTACGCAGCGCCTGGTGCATGCGGTTGGCAAAGCCAAAGCTATGGATCTGGTCCTGACTGGTCGCATGATGGAAGCCGAGGAGGCTGAAAGCGCCGGCCTGGTAGCACGTGTGGTGGCGGTTGATGATCTGCTCGATACCGCGTTGGAGGCAGCAGAAAAGATCGGTGAAATGTCCCACGCGGCAACGATGATGGCCAAGGAAGCGGTGAACCGCGCTTTTGAGGTGCCCTTGTCAGAAGGCTTGCGGTTTGAGCGTCGTGCTTTCCAGAGCCTCTTTGCCACTGAGGATCAGAAAGAAGGCATGGAGGCCTTCATCGAAAAGCGTTCGGCTCAGTTTAAGCAGCGCTAGCGCTGCTTAAACGCTCTTTTCTTGCTCTGTTCCTTCGGAACAACTGCGGGTCAAACAACGCTAGCGCTGTTTGAACCATACCCGTTGGCTCCTTTCCTGCACGCGGTTGGCCGCAGGCCCAGGGCAACCAAGAATGGAACGACCGCCATTTTCCCTTTGCTTCGTTCCTGCGGAACGACCGCTGTTCTCTTGACTTCCATGCCCCAAAGCCGTACCTGCCCGCATCCCTTGGCATATCCGCCGTGGGATCGCTGGACGTGCGCCACAAACGGTCGCGTCCCCCGCAATGGACAGCAAGAGCCAGCCGGGATTTTCAGCGCAACACCGTGCCAAACACGAGGACAGTATGGCCAACACCGTTTCCGCCAAAAAGGCGGTGCGCAAGATCGCGCGCAAAACTGCGATCAATCGTGACCGTAAAAGCGCTATGCGCACCCAGATCCGTCGCGTTGACGAAGCCGTCGCCGCTGGCGATCAGGCTGCTGCTGAAGCCGCTTTGAAAGAAGCGCAGCCGCTGATTATGCGCGCTGCCAATCGCGGCATCGTTCATAAAAACGCAGCGTCACGCAAAGTTTCGCGCCTTGCCAAGCAAGTAAAAGCACTTGGGTCTTCGGACGCTTAACAAGCCGCAGCGTCAAGGTGCATAACTGCGCCCACGCACGCATAACGTGAATAAGGGGTCGCTAAAGATAAGCGGCCCCTTTTTTGTTACGCGATCAATCGATAGCATGGGGGTGCAACGCTGATTGCGTTTTGAACCCATCAGTATGGAAAACCGGTTTAAAGAGGCTCATCTGATAAGCCGGCTTTCTAAGTCTCTATGCAGATAAATGATCAACTTTATATCCAACTTGGTCTTTTTTCTCTTTATTTTCAATATTTTGAATCATAGACCTTTTTCTGCTTTTTATCATAAAAGTGTAATATGGGGCTGATTCAGCATCGTTTTTAAGAAAAAAGCTGCCCTTCACCTGCCCAGGCAAAATCGCTGCAGAAGGCCCAACTCGGAAAAAACGGCGTAGAGTCAAAGCGTTTGCAAATTATGGCCCACCAGAGCCCCCGCTGGAACGTCAGCAGCCAGGTGAGTCAAGCGAAAAGAGTCATTTTTTGAGCCTTGCGCTGAGGCGTTAGCAGGGTCTAGAAAAGTTTCATCGACGGCACTCGCTGAAGACCATCCGCAGAACAAAGCAATGAATTGCTGCTCTTCAAACTTCGCTTTGAAGACCGTTACTTTATTGTCTGAAAAATACATGCGGATTTAATGATTGAATGCCTGCTAATTGCAGTAGTTTCAAAGTAGAAGACCTTTGTTCTGGTCTCGTCCAAATTGGCCATCCAACGCGATGTCGCCACTTTGTTGGATCAGACTGAACCGGCCTATTTTGAAAGACATGCGCAACACAGGGGTTATGTCCAGTTCATCTCATGATGATGGGCTGATTTTAACCACGCAATCATTGTGGGATCCGTCGATAGGTTGGTCGTCGTCCGTAGGGGCACGGTGGCGACAAGGGGCTTGAACGCGCTGACCCAACGGGGATCACCATGAGGGGTGATCTCTGACCATTGGTCATTGTTGTTTTTGTTCTGACCTGAAGACCTGGCTTGGCGGTATCGTCCAGCCGGTGTGCGCGAGGCAGGGTACGCGACCATTTGGTTAGCATGCTTTGAGACGTTCCATCGGTTGGCAGTGCAGGCAAGCCTCGAACAACGAGGCCGCGGCGGCCAATGGAGGGACCTTAGCGATGGCATGCATGGAACAGTTTGTTCTTAATCACATCTCAGAACCGTTTTTGAGCTTCACATCGACATGCGTTGGTTCCCGCTATCCAGCCACACAGCATGCTGCGTTCAATCGGTGTGCGTTGAGCTATACCCACGGCGTGCCTCCAGACCGTAGGCCAGCAGGTGGTACGTCGCAGGGGCGGCTGGCAAGCCGGTTGCTTGCAGCACGATAGCCAGCGTGCGCTGACCCTGTGCGATGATCTGATCACCGCATTTCCCAAACATCCTATTCCTTTTGAGCGCAGCGCGTCGACACTGCCTGCGATCATCCTTCACGACCTTTTTTGCGCTGGACCTGATACACCGATGACCCTGCCTTCCTCCCACCCTTCCGCCAATACCAGCCCTGCCACGCCACCGCCTTCGCCTGCTGCTGGCGTACCCCCCCAAGCTCAACCTGACCAAAAGGAAACCCAATCCATGGCCGCCTTGCCCGACCCGTCTGATGCACGTGACCAGGACGAGCGTGGCAAGCGCCATTGGCAGCGTGTCCAGGCTCGCCTGCGGGCCGAGTTGGGTGAGGATGTGTATTCATCTTGGTTTTCCAGCGCGATGTTCGAGACCGCAGAAAACGGTCACGTTGAACTGTCGGTGGCCACGCGCTTTTTGAAGCATTGGATTGAACACAACTTTGGCACGCGTCTTTTGGAGCTTTGGACCATCGAAGATGAAGCGGTGGAGCGCTACACCATTCATGTTCGCACCAATGGCGCGCGGCGGATTGCCAAGTTCGGCGCCTCAGCTGAAGTGCAGACCGCCCAAGGCAGCTCCGCCAACCCCAACCATAACGGCGCGCGCGCAGCCACCAGCCAAACAGGCGCGCAAAACGCCAAGACCATCGCCAATGACGTAGCCTTTGGTGGCAAACCATCCGCTCGCTCGACTTTGACGTCGACCACGCGGGCCGTTGGTGATGCCGGTGCGGATGAGGCAAGCGGTCAAGGCGCCAACGGAACGCCGCTGGACACACGCTACACATTTGCCTCGTTTGCAGTGGGAGAAAGCAACCAGTTTGCCTTCCGCGCGGCACGTGAATTGGCGCGCGAAGGATCCGTGCTTGGCTGTAAGGTTTTGTTTGTGCGTGGCGGCGTTGGCCTTGGCAAAACCCATCTCTGCCAAGCGGTGGCAGCTGAACTGCATGGCTGCGGCAAGCGCACGCTTTATCTGACGGCCGAGCAGTTCATGCGTGACTTTGTGATCTCGCTGAAGTCGCGCTCAGCGGTTGACTACAAAGAAGCCTTGGCAGCCATCGACGTGCTGGTGGTGGACGATATTCAGTTTCTGTCCGGCCCTGTGATCCAAGGCGAGTTTTGCCATGTGATCAACACACTGATCGATGCCGGCAAAACCCTTGTGGTGGCCGCTGACCGCGCCCCGGCTGCACTCGACAGCATTGATGTGCGCATGCAGTCGCGCCTGTCCTCCGGTCTTGTGGTGGAAATTGCCTCCATGGACCGCACCGTGCGCCGGGCCCTGCTGGAGCGTCGCCGCACCGCTTATCAGGCAGAAGGTGGCCAGGCCGATGTTGCTGATGCCGTGCTTGATAAAGTTGCTGACCTCGTCACCACCAATGGCCGTGACCTTGAAGGTGCGTTCAACCGGATCATCGCTGAAATTGGCCTCAACAACGCGCCGGTCACAGAGCAAAGCGTTGCCTCGTGCATCGGGTTCCTGCTTTCCAACGCCGAAACGCCACGAGTAAAGATCGAAGACATCCAGCGCGCCACCGCTTTGCAATTTGGTCTGACCAAGACCGACCTCCTCTCCCACCGCCGCACCAAGCAGATCGTCGGGCCGCGTCAGATCGCGATGTATCTTGCCAAGGTGATGACCGTGCGCTCGCTGCCCGACATTGGGCGCCGGTTTGGCGGGCGAGACCACACCACGGTGCTGCACGCGGTGCGCAAAATCGAAAAAGAACTGCAAACCGATGCAAGCCTGCAAAAGGTGGTCGAGGCATTGAAAAGCGCGATTCTTTCGCAAAGCTAGGGCCTAGGCCCAGCCCTGCCGGTCGCCGCATGTGCACTGTGTGCGCTTGAACCAACCCTTGCACGGTCAGCATCTGTGCAAGAGTGGGGGAGCAAAGGGTCAGACACCCCCTTTGGCTTGCAAAGTGCCCTCAAGCCCTCCCATATAGGTGAAAGGCCCTTCGCTTGATTTGGGTTGGATGCACACTGCATCCTCTCGGGTAGCGAGGGCTTTGGTGTCTGGTGAGCTGAGCCGTTATTGCCCCTGCCAGATACCTGTGTGTTGGTATCGTTGGTATGATGGGTCCGGGCTATGAAATTTTCACTTGATCGCACTCCGTTTTTGCGCGCGCTTGCGCGGGTTCACCGCGTGGTGGAACGCCGCAATACGATACCCATTCTTGCCAATGTGCTTCTCGATGCCGCCGATGGCGCTTTGCGCCTGAAAGCCACCGACCTTGATCTGGAAGCCTCCGAAAGCTTGCCGGCCATGGTGGAGCAAGCTGGTGCCACCACCGTACCGGCCCATATGCTTTACGACATCGTGCGCAAACTGCCTGATGGCGCGCAGGTTGAAGTGGATATGCGTGGGGAAACCACGCTTCTGGTGCAGGCTGGCCGGGCACGCTTTGAACTGCAAGCTTTGCCGAAGTCCGACTTCCCCGATCTTACCGCTGGCCAGTTCACCCATGTGTTTCAGATCGCATCGGGTGATTTGCGCCGCCTCATCGAGCGCACGCAGTTTGCGATCTCCACTGAAGAGACCCGTTACTATCTGAACGGTATTTTCCTGCATTCCATTGATGTGGATGGCAGCTTGAAGCTGCGCGCCGTGGCCACCGATGGCCACCGACTGGCCAAAACCGAAACCGAGGCGCCATCGGGCTCCGATGGCATGCCAGGCATCATCGTGCCACGCAAAACCGTGGGCGAATTGCTGAAGCTTCTGGAAGGCCATGATGGCGAAGCCTCTGTAGAGCTGTCAGAGACGAAAATCCGCGTGACCATCGATGCGGTGGTGCTCACCTCTAAACTCATCGACGGTACGTTCCCTGATTATGCCCGCGTGATCCCGCAGGCCAATGACAAAGCGCTCGACGTGGATCGACCCGCCTTTTCAGCCGCTGTCGACCGTGTGTCGACCGTTGCCTCCGAGCGTGGCCGCGCAGTGAAACTGGCCATGGGTGATGGCAAGCTGACCCTCACCGTGACCAATCCGGATTCCGGTTCAGCAACCGAAGAGCTGATGGTCGATTATGCTGGTGATCCACTGGAAATCGGCTTCAATGCCCGCTACCTGATGGATATTGCCGGTCAGCTTGAAACCGACAATGCGCGCTTCATGCTCGCTGATGCGGGCGCGCCAACTTTGGTGCAGGACGCTGATGGCTCAGACACGCTGTATGTTCTGATGCCCATGCGAGTCTAAGTGAGTGCTGCCGGGCCGCGCATAACGCGGCTCACGCTGACCAGCTTCCGTAATCACGCACGCACCGATCTTCGCTTTGACGGCCAATTGGTTGCCTTCACTGGGCCTAATGGCGCAGGCAAAACCAACATTCTTGAAGCGATCAGCCTGCTCTCGCCCGGCCGTGGTTTACGCCGAGCCAAACTGGCTGACATGAGTTCAGCTGGCAGCGCAGGTGGGTTTGCTGTTTCCGCTGAGCTGGTGCCCATGGATTATGATGAGGGCGATGACCCGATCACAATCGGGACGGGCATCACCGCACCTGATGCGAGCGGGCGCGAAGTGCGCATCGACAAGGTGCCTGCCAAATCATCCGATGCCCTTTTAGAGCACCTCATCTGCCTGTGGCTCACACCAGCCATGGATGGCCTCTTTACCGGCGGCACCAGCGACCGGCGACGCTTCTATGATCGCATGGTGATGGCTTTGCACCCAACACACGGGCGCACGGCAACGCGTTTTGAAACCGCCATGCGCTCGCGCAACAAACTGCTGGATGAGGGTGTCACCGATCCGGTTTGGTTTGAGGCGGTGGAATTGGAAATGGCGCAAAGCGGCGCGGCCATGCAGTCAGCGCGCCTGGCTGTGCTTACTCTGTTGCGTGAGGCGGTCGATGAGGCGCGCGATGCTGTTTCTGCGTTTCCCCATGCCGTGCTCGATCTGGCAGGGTTTGATATCGCGGATGAGCAAGCCTATCGCACAAGGCTAGCAGAGGGTCGCACGCGTGATCGCGCTGCCGGGCGAACCCTGGAAGGGCCGCACCGGGTGGATCTTCTGGTGCGGCACGGGCCAAAGGATGTCGAGGCCAAGCTTGCCTCAACGGGGGAACAGAAAGCGCTGCTGATCGGGCTGATCCTTGCCCAGGCGCGCCTGGTGAAGCGCGAAACCGGGCGCGCGGCCATTTTGCTGCTTGATGAGATTGCCGCCCATCTGGACGAAAGCCGTCGCGCCGCGCTTTTTGCCCTCTGCGCGGAGCTCGGTGGGCAAACCTTCATGACGGGCACCGACAGGGCCTTGTTTGAGAGCCTGCCGAATGGTGCTGACCAGTTTGAGGTGCACGATGGCAGTGCGACACCATGGTCATTTACGTAAGATACCATGCACGTAAGACTTGCATCGCTTCAGCAAACCTGTGTTGCCTAACTTATGTTCCAAGTCCTGCGCCTGTTTGATATTCGGCTGGCCGTGTGCCTGCTCTTCACGTTGGGTCTCCTGACCTCAACGCTGGTTCAGAGCTCGGCGCATGGGGCCTTTGGCGTTGCCTTGGACAATGAAATCTCAACCACACAGAATGAGGATGGCCAATGGCTGCGCAGCGTGCGTTTTGTCGATGGCTCGCTGATGTGGTTGTGCATCAATGCCTTGGGCGATGGGTCGGGTCCAAGCCGCGACTGCCCAGGCTGTGCTGGCTTCGTGCTTTCCATCGCACCATCCATGCCACAGCCAACTTGGCTGGCTGAAAAACGCTCAACGGCGTTTCGGCCAGTCGCGCATGCTGCTCTCCCCAATGACCTGACTTTCCTGGCCAGTCTTGGCCAGCGTGCACCGCCTCACCTGACAACCTGAATCTCCACCATTCTCGTTTTCGTCCGCGTGCCGACAAGTCTGTTTGTGCGCTACGGACCCATTGTCAGGTGACTCATGACCGAAATCACTGTTTCAGGCGCATCCGCGTCTGCCTCGCCGCGCGCCAGCGGCCTCTACCGCGCCGTTTGGAAATGGCACTTCTTTGCCGCTCTGTTTGTCCTGCCCTTCATGGCGATGCTCTCGCTAACCGGTGGGATTTATCTTTTTGATCGCCAGATCGAAGAGTTGATTTATCAGGATCGCCTCAACGTGGCCCCTATCGGAGAGCCGGCAAGCTTTGAAGCGCAAAGCGCTCTCGTCGAAGCCCAGCTTGATGGCGGGCGCATTCGATCCTTCCTTTTGCCCGCTGATGAAACCCGCGCCACCGTCTTTGAGGTGCAGGATGCTGATCGCGTACGATCCTATGTTTGGGTGAGCCCCTATGGCCCGACCATTCTGGCAACCGAGGAGCGCGATTCCACGCTCATGCGGATGGTGCGCAAATTTCACGGCGAGCTTCTGCTTGGTTCAACAGGCACCAAAGTGGTGGAGCTTGCCGCCCATTGGACCGTGGTGCTGTTGATCACAGGCGTTTATCTCTGGTGGCCGCGTGGCAATCGCTCGCCGGCGCGTGCGCTATGGCCGGATTTCTCACAAAAAGGCCGAGCCTTCTGGCGTGATATCCACCGCACGGTTGGTGTCTTTGCGGCCCTCCTGATCACGCCCATCCTTATCTCCGGCCTGCCGTGGACTGACGTTTGGGGCGGCGGACTTTCACAGATCCAAAGCCTAACCAACCAAGAGTCCCCTTCTCGTGCGTTTGGCGGACCACCCATCCGTTCCTCTGCTAGCGAAGGCTCACCGATTGGCATTAAAGCTGCGCTTGCTATGGCGGCAACCCAGGGTGTGTCAGGACCAATAGAGGTGCGCCCACCGCGTGGGGCCGATGGCGTCTACTTCATTCGCTCGCGCCAGGACGTGCCGATGGACCGAGTGGAAGTGCATATCGACCAGTATTCCGGCGCCGTGCTAAGCCGCGTTGGCTTTGAAGACTATCCAACACTGGCGGCTTTGATATCCGGTGGGATCGCGTTCCATGAGGGTCGGCTCTACGGCACGCTGAACTTGGTGCAAAACCTTATCGCGGCGACCCTGGGGTTCATGCTTGCCGTCTCCGGCTTTATTGCCTGGTGGATGCGACGCCCCAAAGGTTCGCTGGGCGTGCCCCAGGTACCGGAGCGCTTCTCCGTAGGCTGGGGTCTTGGTGTTCTCATTGCGGTGCTGGCCATCCTCTTTCCTCTGATGGGAGCCTCGTTGATCCTTGTCTTGCTCCTCGACTGGCTGATTTTTCGACATCTGGGTTGGTTTGCGCCTGCCGAAAGACCTGCGGGCCCTTCCAGCTAAGAACCGAAACAGGCTGTGCTGGGCGCTTTCGCTCGGCGCAGTTTTTGAAGGAGCAATCCGGTTCGATTTTGATTGTCTGGCCGCGCACTTTCGGTAGGATTGGCGTCATGACCTTCACCGCACTTGCCATCTTCGCAGGCATCTACATTGCTGCCGTGGCTTCCCCTGGACCTGCCGTTCTGGCGCTGACCGCCCGTGTTTTGGCACGCGGCAAGCAAGGTGTTGCGGGGTTCATCGCCGGTTGCGCGATGGGTGACCTTATATGGTTCACGCTCGCCGCCGCGGGTCTCGCGGTGATCGCGCAGACCATGCAGGAGGTGTTTCTGGTGATCAAATATGCCGGTGTCGCCTATCTGCTCTATCTTGCCTACAGGCTTTGGACCGCGCCTGCTGACCCAAATGCGAAAGCGCCCAAACTCTCAGCTGATACCAATGGGTCGATGCTGTTGGCTGGGCTGGCTCTGACTCTATCCAACCCTAAAACCATGGTGTTTTTCCTCGCCATCCTGCCAACCGTGGTGGATCTGGCAACGCTGAACACCTTGGGATTTGTCGAGATTGGCCTGGTGATTGCCATCTGCCTGCCAACCGTGATGATGGTTTATGCGCTGGTTTTTGACCGAGCGCGTGGGGCGCTGCTTGGCAAGTTTGGCATGAGCCGGATCAACAAGGCCTGCGCCGTTGGCCTAGCCGGAGCCGCTGGGCTGGTTGCCACGCGATGAGCCATCCCTTGAAGGGCAGGTGTCTCTGCGGATCGGTCACGTACACCGTAACGGGCGAAGTGGAAAAAGCCTCCGCCTGCCATTGCCATCAATGTCGCCGACAGTCCGGCCATGTCTGGGCCTCAGCGCAAGTCGTTGACGATGGCATCAGCATTTCTGGCGAAGCACTCGCCTGGTTTCGATCTTCGGATAGCGCCAAGCGCGGCTTTTGCTCGGCTTGCGGCTCCTACCTGTTCTGGATTTTGGACGGCGAAGGCAAAACGTCGTTTTCACTTGGCTCGCTGGACGCGCCGACCGGTTTGTCGCTGGAGAAACATATCTTTGTCGCAGACAAGGGTGATTATTACGCCATCGCCGATGATGTGCCGCAGGAGGACTGACCGATGAGCGCTGACGACCTTTTTCCGCCACTTCCCTATGGGGATTGGGTCGAGACACGCGACACGCTGCACCTGTTTTTGCAAATCATTGGCAAAGTGCGAATGAAGGCGCATCCTAAGCTGAACCATTGGTGGCACGTCACGCTTTATCCCGACACGCGCGGACTGACGACTGGGAGGATACCCTATAAGGGACGATCCTTTCAGATCGACTACGACATGGTGGATCATGTTGTGCACGTCACCACGAATGATGGAGGGCAAAAAGCCTTTGCTGTCATGGGCACCGATGGGTCGGCCAAAACGGTCGCGCAGTTTTACGACGCACTGTTTGAATCGCTTCAAACGCTTGGGATCGACGTGCCGATTGTTGCCAAGCCGTATGAAAACAAGTCCACCACGCCATTTCAGGACGATCATGCGCAGCGCGCTTATGACGGCGAGGCGGTCACACAGTTTTGGCGTGCTTTGTGCGCCATTGCCTCTGTGTTTGAGACCTTCCGCTCGCGCTTTGTTGGCAAGCAAACGCCGGTGCAGCTTTACTGGCATTCGTTCGATCTGGTGACGACGCGTTTTTCCGGCAAAGCCGCACCGCTGGAAGGCGGCACGGCATCAGACAAAGAAGCCTATTCGCACGAGGTGATTTCGTTCGGTTTCTGGCCGGGCGATGATGCGTTTCCGCACGCTGCCTTTTATGCCTACGCCTATCCGGAACCCGCCGAACTGAACACTGTGGCGCTTGCACCAACATCAGCGCAATGGGTGGATCGTAACGGCGCTCTGGCGGTCCTTACTTACGACGCAATGCGCACCGAAACCGATCCTCAAGCTGCAATCCTTGATTTCTTGCAAAGCGTTTACGACGGTGCTGCGGCTAAAGCTGGCTGGGACGCACCTAGCTTTGAACACACTTTTCTCAAACCTGTGGCCATGTGACGGAGATCTAATGAACCGCCTGATTGATAAAACCTGTATTGTGACTGGCGCGGCTAAGGGCATTGGCGCTGCTATTGCGCGCGCCTACGCGGCTGAAAATGCCAACGTGGTGGTGACGGACGTTAACGATGAGGTCGGCACAGCGTTCGCCAAAGACATCGGCGCTGACTATTTTCATCTCGACGTCGCTGATGAAGAAGACTGGCGCGCCTTAGAAGAGCGCTATCCTGTAATTGACGTCTTGGTGAATAATGCAGGCATCACCGGCCATGAGCGCGGCGACGAGCATCATGATCCTGAGCGCACTCACCTGGTGGATTGGCGCCGTGTTCACGCAGTGAACCTTGATGGCACCTTCTTGGGCTGTCGCTATGCTATCAAAGCCATGCGCAAAAATGACGGCAAAGGCTCGATCATCAACATGTCTTCGCGTTCGGGCATCGTCGGCGTGCCAGGCGCTGCCGCCTATGCGTCATCCAAAGCTGCCATCCGCAACCACACCAAGACGGTGGCGTTGCACTGCGCCCAAGAAGGCCTGCAAATTCGCTGCAACTCCGTTCACCCAGCCGCCGTTTGGACCGATATTTGGGACACCATGATTGGTCATGGCGATGGGGCCGAAGAAAAGAAGAAAAAGGTTGCGCAAGGCACGCCTTTGCATCGCTTTGGCCGTCCGGAAGAGGTGGCTGCGCTGTGCGTGCTGCTGGCGTCTGATGAGGCCACCTTCATGACCGGCACCGAGCTGACCATCGATGGTGGTATTCTGGCCGGATCATCCGCCTCACCAGGGCAGTAGATATCGCCCATGGGTGTAAGCGAAACCGCAAAAGCCTTGTTTTCCCGGCTTGTCGACCAGCAGCGTGACAAACCGCATGTGGACGTTGGCAAAATGCTGCATGCCGATGCGCTGCGGGTTACCGGCAAGGGCTTCGCGTTTGCAACACGCGATGTGATTGTTATGAAGCTGCCGAAAGAGCGCATCGATGAGCTGATCAGCGATGGTGTGGGTGAACGCATGACAATGGGTGAGGGTGAAAAGAAACGCACCATGCGTGAGTGGATCGCGGTGCCGTGTCATCGCCCCGAGGCGTGCGAAGATCTCGCCGACGAGGCCCGTCGTTTCGTGCAAAGTCTGTAAACACCTACCGAAAAGATTTGCCATGCATCCCAACCGGGCCTTTCGAAAGCCGGATACGGCACGCAACATTGCGTTTGCGCGTTCGCGAGCCTTTGGCACGCTGGCGATCAATGCCAATGATGGACCGCTCGTAAGCCACATCCCGTTTTTGCTCAGCGACGATGGCACGCAAGTTGAGTTGCACCTGGTGCGCTCCAACCCGATTGTGCGGGCTTTAGAGAACAACCTTGCTGCGGTGATCGCGATATCTGGTGGCGACGCCTACATCTCGCCTGACTGGTATGAGGTGGCCGATCAGGTGCCGACCTGGAACTATATTGCCGTGCATCTGCGCGGTACGTTGCGGCGTCTACCAGATGAGGCGCTCCATGGTATTTTGTGGAACCTTTCGGCGCACCAAGAGGAACAGCTGCGGCCCAAAACGCCGTGGACGAGCGATAAGATGGACCAAGGTGTTTATGGCAAAATGCAGCGCCAGATCGTGCCAATCATGATGGATGTGACGCATATTGATGGCACGTGGAAACTGTCGCAGAACAAGCCTGATGATGTGCGCCTGCGCGCTGCTGATGGGGTGGAGCAAGCCGGGCTTGGCCTTGGCACGCAGACCCTTCACCCCTTGATGCGTGATCCTGATGGCAATTGATCAAAAGAGTGTCGTCATCATCGGCTCTGGTCCTGCCGGATTGATGGCTGCCGATGTTTTATCTAACGCTGACGTAAAGGTCATAATCTGCGAGGCGAAACCCTCTGTTGGGCGTAAGTTTCTGATGGCTGGCAAGTCTGGCCTCAACCTCACCAAAGACGAGCCGGACGCTGCCTTTCTGCGTGGGTTCTATGAGGCCGCACCGCAAATGCAGCCAATGCTAGCTGGCATGGGGCCCAATGCGGTGAAGCGGTTCGCCAAAGACCTTGACCAAGAGGTGTTCACCGGCTCGTCTGGCCGCGTTTTTCCAAAGACCATGAAAGCCTCACCCCTGCTGCGAGCCTGGCTGGCAAGGTTGGCCGAGAAGGGCGTGGACGTGCGCACCCGCTGGCGATGGGTGGGTTTCAGTGAAGGGAGCGGTCGTGCTGACAAGCACGGAGCGACCGAACCCTTAAGAAAAATGTTGGCGTTTGACACGCCCGAAGGGCCGCAAACTATGCCCGCCGATGTCACCATCCTTGCCCTTGGCGGGGCCAGCTGGTCACGGCTTGGCTCCGATGGAGCCTGGACCAACCTGCTGGCGGACAGAGGTGTCGCCATTACCCCGTTCAAGCCCGCCAATATGGGCCTTTCTGTCGATTGGTCCGCGCCTATATCGACCCATTTCGGCGCGCCGGTGAAGGGCGTTGCCTTTATTGCGGGTGAGGAACGGGTGGTTGGGGAGTGCGTGGTCTCCAAACACGGACTGGAAGGCAGCGGGATTTACGCCGTCTCACGCGCCGTACGCGACGGCGCGCCGCTGCATCTCGATCTGCTGCCAGGTACAAAGTTGGACCAAGCGGTTTTGCGGCTCTCCAAGGCACGTGGTGGCGACAGCACGGCCAACCAGTTGCGCAAAGCCCTGAAACTCAGCCCCGTGAAACGTGCACTGCTGATGGAGTTTGGTCGACCCTTGCCAAGTGATCCTGAAAAGTTGGCTCGCCTCATCAAGCACTTACCCATTGCCCACCAAGGGCCACGACCCTTGGATGAAGCCATCTCCGTGGCGGGTGGCGTGGCGTGGGATGCCGTTGATGAAAGCCTCATGCTGCGTGACCTGCCGGGCGTGTTCTGCGCCGGAGAAATGCTGGATTGGGAGGCCCCGACGGGGGGCTATCTGATCACCGGGTGCCTTGCGACGGGCAAGTGGGCGGGAACCCACGCTCTGAAGCGGTTGTCGCTTGCGACAGAGCTTAGCGCTTAAGACCATGATGCTTAAGCAGTCATCTCACTGACATTCGCTCTGGGCCTGTAGACCCAACCGCGGGCAATTGGATTTCCGCCTAATCGTCCCCATATCAAGCTGTGAACGAACACAGCTCTGCGGTTCGCTTTTCCAGTACCTTTGGTGATATAAAAACCAGAGTGATTCTCCGGGTTTAGCGCCCTTTTTCCGATACACCTTATCGACCACGACCGAAGGATTTCACCTTGACCGATACCCCCGCTGGTGAACCGACCCCCTCTGAGGATTCCGAAGTTGCCAACGGCGCAGACTATGGCGCTGATTCCATCAAGGTTCTCAAGGGCTTGGACGCGGTGCGTAAGCGCCCCGGCATGTATATCGGCGACACCGATGATGGGTCAGGCCTGCATCACATGGTCTATGAGGTTGTCGATAACGCCATTGATGAGGCGCTTGCGGGCCACGCCAGCGAAGTCACCGTGACGCTCAACGCTGACGGCTCAGTGACGGTGTTTGACGATGGGCGCGGCATTCCAACCGATATTCACACCGAAGAGGGCATTTCAGCCGCAGAGGTCATTATGACCCAACTGCATGCGGGCGGGAAGTTCGACCAGAATTCCTACAAGGTTTCTGGCGGCCTGCACGGCGTGGGCGTTTCGGTGGTCAACGCGCTCTCAACACGGTTGGAACTTCGCATCTGGCGGGCAGGCAAAGAGCATACAGTGGCGTTTGCCCACGGCGTGTCCGAAGCACCGCTGGAAGTTGTTGGACCTTCGGATGGCAAGACCGGCACAGAAGTGACGTTTACGGCATCACCGGAAACTTTCACCAACATTGAATATTCTTTCGACACGCTGGAGCATCGTTTGCGGGAGCTGGCGTTTTTGAACTCAGGCGTGAAAATAACGCTCACCGACAAGCGAGGCGTGGAAGACCGCGCCGTGACGCTGGAATATGAGGGCGGCCTGAAAGAGTTCGTCGCCTTCCTGGACCGCAAGAAAAAACCGGTGCTCGAAGCGCCGATCTTCGTTACCTCGGAAAAAGACGGCATCACGGTGGAAGTCGCCATGTGGTGGAACGACAGCTACCACGAGAACGTGCTCTGCTTCACCAACAACATCCCGCAGCGCGATGGTGGCACGCATTTGGCTGGCTTCCGTGCAGCATTGACGCGTCAGGTGACCGGCTATGCGGATTCCTCGGGCCTTACCAAAAAAGAGAAGGTGAACCCCACCGGTGATGATTGCCGCGAAGGGCTGACCGCTGTGCTTTCGGTGAAAGTGCCAGATCCAAAATTCTCCTCGCAAACCAAAGACAAGCTGGTTTCGTCCGAAGTGCGCCCCGTGGTCGAAAACGTGCTCAACAGCTCGTTGCAGATCTGGTTTGAAGAAAACCCTGCGCACGCCAAAAGCATTGTCTCGAAAGTCATTGAGGCTGCCGCCGCACGCGAAGCGGCGCGCAAAGCACGTGACCTAACGCGGCGCAAAGGTGCGCTGGATGTTGCCTCCCTGCCCGGCAAACTTGCCGATTGTCAGGAGCGTGATCCTGCCAAGTCTGAGCTTTTCCTGGTTGAGGGTGACTCCGCAGGAGGCTCGGCGAAGCAAGGCCGCGTGCGTGAAACGCAAGCTGTGTTGCCGCTGCGCGGTAAGATTTTGAACGTGGAGCGCGCGCGCTTCGACAAGATGCTCTCGTCGAATGAGATCGGCACGCTGATCACCGCACTTGGCACGGGCATTGGTGCTGAAGAGTTCAATCCGGATAAGCTGCGCTATCACAAGATCATCATCATGACCGATGCTGATGTGGATGGCTCACACATCCGCACATTGCTGCTCACCTTCTTCTTCCGCCAGATGCGCGAACTGATCGAGCGCGGGCATCTCTATATTGCCCAGCCGCCTCTCTACAAAATGAAGCGCGGTAACTCTGAACAGTATCTGAAGGACGAGGACGCCTTGCAGGACTATCTGCTGGACGGTGGGTTGGACGGCGCAAGTCTTACGCTTGCGTCAGGGGAAGTTCTGTCTGGCCAAGATCTTCTGGCCACTGTGAGTGAGGCACGCCGTATCAACTCGGTGCTGGACGGGCTTCACCACCGCTACAACCGCGATGTGGTGGAGCAGGCCGCCATTGCCGGTGCGCTGAACGTTAAGCTGTTGTCCGATGTTTCGCAGGCCGAGGAAGCCGCCGCCTATGTGGCGCGGCGCATCGATATTTTGGCCGATGAGTTCGAAAAGGGCTGGGAAGGCAAACGCCTGGAAACAGGCGATCTGCGCTTCACCCGCACGCTGCGCGGCGTGACCGATGTGGTCACCATCGATACCGCCTTGCTCGATTCAGCCGACGCCCTGCGCCTGGACGGCTTTGCCACACACTTGCAAGAAATTTACGGCAAGGCTGCCGTGCTGAAGCGCAAGGATACTGAACTGCAAATCCGCGGGCCCCGCGCGCTGGTTTCTGCGCTGATGGATATGGGCCGCAAGGGCGTGTCGCTGCAGCGCTACAAAGGGCTGGGCGAGATGAACCCCGATCAACTTTGGGAAACCACGCTTGACCCCAATGTGCGCACTTTGTTGCAAGTGAAAATCAAAGAAGCCGACGAGGCCGATGGCATCTTCTCCGATTTGATGGGTGATGATGTCGATCCGCGCCGCGCGTTCATTCAGGACAATGCGCTGACGGTTGGCAATTTGGATATCTAATTCATGACCATATCAACGCGTACCTTTGGTAAAACCGGTTGGCCGGTGTCGGAAATTGGCTTTGGCGCCTGGGCAATCGGAGGCTCTTGGGGCGATGTCGATGACAGCGAGGCCAAAGCAGCTCTGCACGCCGCGCTTGATGCGGGCATGACCTTTCTCGACACAGCCGATGTGTATGGCGATGGGCGGTCGGAACGCTTGATCCGCGATGTGCTTGCCGAACGCTCAGGCCCACGACCCATTGTGGCCACCAAAGCCGGGCGGCGCCTCGACCCGCATGTGGCCTCGGCCTACACCAAACAGGCCATCGAAGCCTTCATTGATCGAAGCCTCACCAACCTTGGGGTGGACTGCCTGGACCTGGTGCAACTGCATTGCCCGCCCACCGATGTCTACTATCAGCCGGAACTGTTCACAGGCCTGGATGATCTGGTTCAAGCTGGCAAGCTGAAGCACTATGGGGTTTCGGTTGAGAAGGTCGAAGAAGGGTTGAAAGCGCTGGCCTATCCCGGCGTTGCGTCTGTCCAGATCATCTACAATATGTTTCGCCAGCGACCGGCAGACCTATTTTTTTCCGAGGCCAAAAAACGCGATGTCGCGGTCATTGTGCGCGTACCGCTGGCCAGCGGCATGTTGACTGGCAAGATATCTGCCGACACGCACTTTGCCGAAGATGATCACCGTGCCTTCAACCGCCACGGCGAGGCTTTTGATGTCGGTGAAACCTTTGCCGGTGTTCCTTTTGATGTGGCATTGGATGCGGTGGAAAGCCTGCGTTCGCTTGTTCCAGGCGGCGCAAGCATGGCCCAGTTCGCACTGAAATGGATTCTTATGGAAGAAGCGGTTTCGGTCGTCATTCCAGGGGCACGCAGGCCGGAGCAAGCAACGGCCAACGCTGCCGCTAGCAGCCTGGCACCGCTTAGTGAGGCGACAATGGAGGGCGTGCGGGCGCTGTACCAAGAGCGCATTGCACCACACGTTCACCAGCGCTGGTAACCCTGGACGTGGGCGGCCGTCAGGGGTTGATGTTACCCCAGCCAAACAGCTCGCGGTTTTTCTGCAACAAGGCTTCGAGCCTGCGGACCACACGGCGGATGTGCGGCTGATGGCGGGTTTCGTGGTGTAGCACCAGCCATTGCCGATGGGTTAGCGCTTCTATGGGTGCAGATGCCCGTTCCAATAGAGGGTTCGTATCGCCAACAAAACAGGGCAAGACGGCAAGGCCAGCGCCCGATTGGCACAAATCCATAACCAGACGCGGACTGTTCGCCTCCATCGTGATTTCCTCGCTATGATGGCTTTCCACCCAACGCGCCGATGGCGTGCTGGCCGCGCTTTGTATCCACACGCTGACTGTGCTTTGTCGCGCGCGATAGGCAGCAAAGGCAATTTCGCCCAAGGCTTTTCCAGCAAGACCAGCTTCCACCGGGCGGGCATTGCGCATGCCGATATCCGCTTCACGCCGGGCAATATCAAGCCGTGCTTCAGCGCTCACAAAATCAACACGAAACGGATCACGCGGCGCGACCAAAGCATCGATATGTTCGGCGAAAAACCGGCTCATCCAGCTACCCGCTGACAAGCGCACCGTTTGGGTTTCGTTCAAGCCAGCGCGCCAACGATCTATGCCAAGCGCGGCCTCTTCCATGGCCTCGGCGCGCGCGCGAAGCTCTTCACCAGCTGGTGTGAGCGCATAGCCTTTGGCTGCCCGCATAAAAAGCCGCTGGCCAAGGCTTTGCTCCAGCCTGTCCATGTGGCGCCCGAGCGTTGCTGGACTGGAGTTCAGCTCTTGTGCAGCACCGGTTAGACCGCCTGCGCGTGCAACTTCCAGAAAGGCCTTCAGATCATCCCATTGCATGAAAAGACTCTTATCTTTTCATTTTTGAAAAGCAACGCTCAATCACTGTTCTACCAGGCTTATCGTACGACCGCCATAAGTGAGCCAAACAGCGATGGAGATCAAAAAAATGGATCTAACAGGGAAAAAACGCCTTGGCATGGGGTGTTGGGCTATTGGCGGACAATTTTTCGATGGTGAAATGCAACTCGGTTTCACAGGCCACGATGATGCAGAGTCTATCGCCACAGTGCATGCGGCCTATGATGCTGGGGTAAGGTTGTTTGACACCGCACCGGTCTATGGCGCGGGTCATTCAGAGCGGATGCTGGGCGAAGCCCTGAAGGGCAGATCCGATGTGACAATCAGCACCAAAATTGGTCTGCGGTTTGACGAAAACAGCCGCCAAGTCCTGGGGGAAGACATCGACCCTGCTGATCTGACCGCCGCCCTCAATAGCAGCCGGACCCGGTTGCAGCGTGATCATCTGGATATCGTCTTCCTGCACCTCAATACTTTACCAGTCGCGAAGGCCGAGCCGCTCTTTGATGTGCTTGAGGAGGAAATCGCCAAAGGTCGTGTTGGCGCTTATGGCTGGTCGTGTGATTTCCCCGATGCGGTGAACGCCGTTGCGACACGGCCAGGTTTCCTGCTGGTGCAACACGCGATGAATGTGTTTTTTGATGCGCCCAGCATGATGGACGTTGTGAACCGCCATGAACTGGCATCGTTCAATCGCTCGCCGCTGGCAATGGGCTTACTGACTGGCAAGTTCAATGAGGGTGAAGCAATCCGGCCCGGTGATGTGCGGCTGAACAATCTGCACTGGATGGACTATTTTAAGGATGGGAAGGTCACGCCGGATTTCATCGCCCGCGTGGAAGCGGTGCGTGATCTTTTGACGGTAGGTGGACGGTCGCTGGCCCAGGGTGCCCTGGGTTGGCTTTGGGCGAAATCCCCTGCAACCTTCCCCATTCCAGGTGCCCGCACGCCAGGTCAAGCCATCCATAATGCAAAGGCACTGGAATTTGGCGCTTTGCCGGAACCCGTTATGAACGAGATTGAACTGGCCCTCCAGCGTCCGCCGGAAGGACCGGCGCGAGAGCGCTAGAGAACGCTGGGCCAGAACACTGGGATCAGTGTTGCAAGCAGAAGAACGGCGGCAACCGCATTGAAAACGCGCAAGCGCAATGGATCGGAAAAGAAAAGGCGCAACCGATCACCGAGCGCTGTCCAACTGCTGGCGGTGAACGTCCCAGCAAAGACAAAAGCGGCGGCCACAGCAAAGGCATTGCCCGTGCTTGAAAGCGGCAGTGCGTAAACGGTGAGCGCTGTTGTCGCCATCACCCAAGCCTTGGGGTTCACCCATTGGAACGCAGCGGCTTGAACAAAGGTAAGCGGATTGCCTGACACTTCGAGTGCCCCGCCCTCAGCGATCTTTGGCCGAGCGGTGGCAATTTTGTACGCCAGGTAGATGAGATACGCAGCACAGACATATTTCAGCGCCATTTCAAGCCATGGCACCATGGCAAACAGCTGCGATAGGCCAAGTCCAACCGCGACAATCATCAGCGGAAAGCCAAGGGCAACACCCGTGATGTGGCCAAGCGAACGACGGAAGCCATAGTTCATGCCAGATGCCATCAGCATCACATTGTTGGGGCCGGGCGTGCCAGCAGACAGGAAGGCAAAAGCGACAAGGGTGAGGATGAGATCAGTCATAATGGCGCAAGGCTATTGACTTTCCTTCGCAAGAAGTTTGCTTTTGTTGTTTGAATGATCACGAATGAGCAAGATTTCCTCATGCTGGATGAGATGGATCGCACGATCTTGCGTGCTTTGGAGCTGGACGGTCGACTTTCCAACACAGCTCTTGCCGACAAGGTTGGTTTGTCCCAGTCGGCGTGTCTGCGGCGTGTGCAGGCGCTGGAAGAGACCGGCGTTATCAAAGGCTATCGCGCCGTGCTCGATCGCAGCAAGCTTGGGCATGGCTTGAAGGTGTATGTGGCCGTTGGCCTAGCCCGGCATTTGAAAGCTGATCAGGACGCTTTTGAACGCGCGATGAAAACGGCGCGTGAGGTGCGCGAGTGCCACAACGTGTCAGGCACCATCGAGTATCTGCTGCATGTGGAGGTGGCCGACCTTGCTGCCTACAAATATTTCCACACCGAAGTGCTTGGCACGGTGGAACAGGTGGCGGCGATCACCAGCTATTTTGTGATGGGTAGCCCTAAGGATGAGCGGGGTTAGTCTGACCGCACCCTCACGCGCTTGGCGCCAATTGCTTTTGCCAGCACGTTTGGATCGACACCAAACACACTGTCGGGACGACCGGCAGCCGCCCAAACCTGCGAATAGGGAAGCAGCGCCTCATCAATATAGATCGGCAATGGCTGTTTGTGACCTATGGGTGCCACGCCTCCGATGGCAAATCCGGTCTCATCGCGCACCCTACGGGTATCGGCGCGTTCAAGCTTAAGGTCATAGGCCGCACGGACATGATCAAGATTGGCATTGTGCTGGCCGCTGACCAACATCAGGACCAAAGTATCCTGCTCAATATCTCGGAAAACCAAAGACTTAACGATCTGACCAACATCACACCCGCAAGCGGCAGCGGCTTCTTCAGCGGTGCGGGTCGACTGGTCCATCGTCTTCAATGCGATGGAAAGGCCCATATCATTGGCGGCATCGACAACGCGTGCCATCGATGATCCAGGCTTGGGTGCAACCGACACCTTATCCCTCCACCAAAATCCCCGCATCAAAGGCCAGTTGCTTCAGCGATGTCTGAGGGCGAGGGCCCATCTGCGATATGACTTCAGCTGCGGCCAGATGGCCCAGCTCGGCGCAGGTGGCCAAAGGCATCTGGTTGGCAAGACCAAAAAGGTAACCGCCAGCAAACACATCGCCCGCACCTGTCAGATCGACAATGTCATCCACTTTGGGCGTTCCAACTTCGATCCGCTCATCGCCTGATACGGTGATTGATCCTTTCTCACCCAAAGTAACGACGCCCAGCTGCGCATCCTTGGCCAAGGCGTCAAGCGCCGTAGGCAAGTCGGCGGTTTCATAGAGCGAGCGGAGCTCATGGTCGTTGGCAAACAACGTGTCGACTTTGCCGGTTCGCATGAGGTCAAGGAACTCACCGCGATAGCGGTCAACGCAAAATGCGTCTGAGAGCGTCAGCGCAACTTTGCGATCAGCTTCCTTGGCCACCTGAGCGGCTAATCGGAAGGCCTCTTTGGCCTTGGCTGGATCCCACAGATAGCCTTCCAAATAGGTGATGGCGGAGTCACGGATGAGATCGATATCGATGTCATCAACGGTCAGCTCCTGGCATGCAGCCAACGACGTGTTCATCGTGCGCTCGCCATCTGGTGTGACAAGAATGATGGAGGTGGCGGTGCGCACATCCTGTGTGCGCGGTAGTGGATGAACGTCAAAAAACACGCCGATGCCGCGCATGTCATGGGCGTAGGCGCGGCCATTATCGTCATCAGACACCTTGCCGATGTAAGCGGCTTTGCCGCCATACGATGCGATGGCAGCTGCGGTGTTGCCCGCCGACCCGCCAGACATGCGCGTTGCCTGACCGATGCGGTTGTACAGCCGCGCCGACTCTGTGACGTCGACCAAGCGCATGGCGCCTTTGGCAAGCTTTTCGCGCACCAGAAAATCATCCTCCACATGGGCAAGGATGTCGAAAATGGCATTGCCGATGGCAACCACGTCATACCGTGGTGAAGCGAGGGGCGTGTCGGTCATGGATGGCTTTCAAGACAGGCTGATCAAGGGGTGAAATTGCTCAGCGCTCCTCTTGGACCATTGTGAAGGCCCCATCAACTGCCTATCTCAGCGAGGCTTTTGTCCAAAACGACTGGAAAACCTGTCTGCAATGTTTGCTCTTGTGCGCCAAGCTGCCCGTGATGTCCTCTCACCGCCCTTCCGCGGCGTGCTGTTCAAGTCGCTCGGTCTCACCATTCTGGCGCTGATCGCAGCCTGGTTTGGCTTGGAATGGCTAATTGATACGTTTGTGACGTTGGAGCGTGGATGGCTGGATAATTTGGTTCAAGTCATCTCTGGTGTTGCCCTGCTGGTTGGCGCGGTTTTCCTGGTGGTCCCCGTGACAGCCCTGGTGGCCAGCCTTTTCCTCGATGACATCGCTGAAGTGGTTGAAGCCACACACTATCCTAGCGAACCAGCCGGGCGCCCTTTGCCAATGCTGACAGCGCTGAAAGAAGCGGTTGGTTTCACGCTGGTGGTGATCGTGGTGAACCTTGGCGCGCTGATGCTTTTGCTGGTGCCTGGGATCAATGCCATCATCTTCCTGATCGCCAACGGTTATCTGCTTGGCCGAGAATATTTTGAGTTGGCGGCCATGCGCTTCCGTCCCAAGTCAGAGGTGAAAGCTCTCCGTCGCCGCTATGGTGGCCGCGTGTTTTTGGCCGGATTGGTGGTCGCTGGGCTTGTTGCCATCCCCATCGTCAACCTGCTCACACCGCTGTTTGCCACAGCACTGATGGTGCATCTGCACAAGAGCATCTCACGTTCAGAACGCTCACAAGGTGCTTGACGCCGGTCGGTGCTGCGGCTGATCTTCAGGTTGAAACCAAAAGGAAACATGATGGTTCGTCTTGCTTGTGGCCTGGTACTGGCCAGCCTTCTTGCTCTTGGCAGCGCATCCGCCCACTCCTCCAAGGAAGGCACAGTGCCTGAGGATGGAGCACAGCTGGACACCGCACCAAGCCAGGTGATGATCCAATTTGACGAGCCGGCAACGCTGACCCGGGTTGAGCTCTCCCATAGCCATGGAGGCGAAACGCAGGACATACGTCTCTCCCCACCGGGCGAAGCAATGGAGATGAACCATCTTGAAGCGCCAGACTTCGGGCCTGGGCTGTACACCTTGGATTGGCGGGCGATGAGCGCTGATGGCCATGCCGTGAATGGCAGCTTCTCCTTCACGGTGAGCGAAAACTAGGCGCCGTCCATGGAGCCTGACCTTTGGGGCTTTTTTGCTGTGCTCACCAAAGCGCTGGCCTATGGCGGCAGTTTGGTTGCAACGGGATCAGCGCTTTTTGTGGTGGCACTGAAGCCGCCCGCCGCTGTTGTCGCTGAGGCTCGCCGCGCTGGATTAATGGCTGGTGGCGTCGGGGCCATAGCAACGCTGGCGTTTCTCGTGGTGCAGGCTGGCTACCTTATGGATGATGGGTTGGCCGGAATGATCGATCCGTTCGCGCTGACCCTGGTCGGCGAAGGGCCGCTTGGCCACGCTGCCGCTACCCGTCTTGTCGGGTTAGCGCTGATTTTTGTGGCTTTTTTCTTCCCATCCTTGCTCTTGCCCGGCGCTTTGATTGGCGCAGTGCTGGTGGCGGTGTCGTTTGCGCTTTCTGGCCATGCGACCGCCGAGCCCAGGCTGGTGCTATCTGCCATCATCACCACCCATCTGCTTGGTGTCAGCTTCTGGATTGGCGCGCTTTGGCCGCTCTATCGGGCAACGCAGCTTTGCGTGCAGGAAGATGCGGCTGACCTTGCCCATCGATTTGGCAATCAAGCGATGATTGTGGTTCCAACGCTGATCGCCGCAGGCGCGCTTTTCACAATCCTGCGCGTCGATCCGGTACTGGCTTTAGCAACCAGCGCTTATGGTTGGACGCTTTTCGCAAAGCTCGTCATCGTACTGGGCTTGCTTGCGCTGGCGCTGAAAAACCGACGTTCAATCGTGCCCACCATGCAATCGGGAGACGTCGAAGCCAGCGCAAAACTGAGCCGCTCGATTGGTTGGGAGGCAGTTGTTTTTGCCGTAATTCTTGCAACCACAGCGGTGCTGACCACGCTCACACCGATACCGGGCGGCATGGGTTAACGCGCCTTGGCTGCCTTCTTCGGCGTGTCGGCGGGATTGGGCACTTTGTCTTTGAACTTGCAGATATCGATCACCGGGCAGCGCCAGCATTCGGGCGTGCGGGCTTTGCAGAGATACCGGCCATGCAGAATGAGCCAATGGTGGGCGTGCAGGCCATACTGCTCTGGGACCGCTCGGTCGAGGATCGCTTCAACAGCCTCCACTGTCTTGCCTGGCGCAAGGCCGGTGCGGTTTGAGACACGGAACACATGAGTATCAACGGCATTGGTGTGATGGCCAAACGCCATGTTCATGACAACATTGGCAGTTTTTCGTCCGACGCCTGGCAAGCTTTCCAGATAATCGCGATCCGCCGGCACATGGCCCGCCGGTAAGTCTGGGTGCTCATCGAGAAGGCGTTGCGACAAGGCCATCACATTTTTTGCTTTGCCCTTGTAAAGACCGATTGTTTTGACTTGCTCGCGCACGGCATCTTCGCCCAGCGCCAGCATCTTTTCAGGTGTATCGGCACGGGCGAACAGGCCGCGCGTTGCCTTGTTGACGCCTGCATCGGTGGCTTGCGCCGACAGGACGACCGCCACCAGAAGTGTGTAAGCGTTCACATGCTCAAGCTCGCCCTTTGGCTCTGGCTCAATGGCGTGAAACGCAGCAAACAGCTGTTCGATTTCTTCGCGCTTTAGCCGTGAACGGCCAACACGTTTCTTGACCCCGGGCTTTTTGGCGGCAGGTTTGCGTGGTGAGATGGAAGGTTTTGAGGCCATGAAAACTCAAATGCAGCGTTGCTTTGTCGCGATCAACCGGTCATCCAATCGCCGGTTTCAGTCCTATAGAGAGCTATGAGCGACAACAACCCGATCACGAACCTGAAAAGCGATCCGCCGCTGTTTGCGGCGCGTTTGACGCCGCATCGCTCGCTGCCGAGAAACGGATTTGTACTGCTTATGCTTCTGATTGGCGGGCTCACGCTCTCCACAGGCCTCATGTTTCTGGCCATCGGCGCCTGGCCCATCGTGGGGTTTCTTATCCTTGATGTTGTGATCATCCTCCTGGCCTTCCATCTCTCATACCGCTCTGGGCGGGCTTATGAGGAGGTGACCGTGACTCCCGATGCGCTGACCATCAAACGCGTCAGCCCATGGGGCCGCGTGTCGGTTGACCAGTTGCACCCGGTGTGGACACGGCTGAAAACGGCCTATGACGAGGAAGAAGAGCGCGTGCTTGCCATCAAGCTGGAGAGCAAGGGTAAACAGGTGCCTGTGGGCGCGTTCATGAACCCGGATGACAAGGAAAGTTTTGCCAACGCACTCGGCGAGGTTCTGGCAAAACTGAAACGCGGCGGTGTGCCTGCCTAAGGCCACGGCCTATCACTCCACAGTCTCGGTTCGGATTCGGGTGTCGTCGCCAGCGTGTTTGGGTAAGACTGGCGTCATGATGCTACAGACAGACACAACACCCGTGAACGCTCAGCTCGCAACGCCTGCTCCCTATGAGGATCGATGCGATGCCTATGACGGCGTTCGTGCAGCAATTGCTTACATATCCGAGCGCTATCTCGATCAACCAGATATCGACACCATAGCCCGCGCGGTTGGTGAACATCCAGCGATCTTAACGCGCAAATTTCGCGCGTTTGCTGGGCTCACGCCCAAAGCTTTCCTGCAGGCGGTAACATTGGACAAAGCCAAGATGCTTTTGGAGCATGGCGAGCCCGTTTTGGACGCCGCGTTGGACACTGGATTGTCTGGTCCGGGCCGCCTGCACGACCTTTTTGTGACCCATCATGCCATGCCACCCGGCGCCTATCGCGCCAAAGGAACAGGATTGCAGATCGATTATGGGTTCCATCCATCGCCCTTTGGCATCGCATTGGTGATGGAAACCGAACATGGTTTGGTGGGTTTGGCCTTCTGCGACGCGGGCCAAGAGACTGAAACCTTTGACGATATGGCGGGCCGCTGGCCCAATGCCCATTACGTAGACGCGCCAGAAAAAACGGCATTGACCGCACGGCGCATTTTTGATCCGGCTCACTGGCAGGCGGATACTCCGCTGCGTATTACGCTTATCGGGACAAACTTCGAGGTACAGGTGTGGGAGACACTTTTGTCGATCCCCCTTGGGGGCATCACAACCTATGGAAAGTTGGCTGATTCGATAGGGCGACACAAGGCGTCGCGCGCCGTTGGAGCAGCGGTCGGCAAGAATCCGATTTCATTTGTTGTGCCCTGCCATCGCGCTGTCGGTTCCACTGGAGCTCTCACTGGCTACCATTGGGGCCTGACGCGCAAACGCGCCATGCTAGGCTGGGAAGCCGCCAGTATCGGCAAGGTGGGTGGGCCGGAAAAAGAGCCTGAATTGCCGCTTTAGGCTTTGTCGCATGCGTCATCCCGGCTTAAGCCGGGATGACGTGGTTTTGCGACCTAATCCGCCAGGTCGATCTTCTCGACGATGCCGCCGCCTTCATCCAGGCGGTAGATGATCGGCGTGCCGGTGCCCAGTTCACGCTTCAGGATTTCTTCCGGCGTCAGACCTTCCAACTGCATGATCAGCGCGCGCAGTGAATTGCCGTGGGCTGAGACCAGAACACGCTTGCCAGACAAGACACGCGGCAGGATTTCTTTGTCAAAGTAGGGCAGCACGCGCTCGGCGGTCATTTTGAGGCTTTCGCCGCCCGGCGGGGGCACATCGTAGGAACGGCGCCAAATGTGCACCTGCTCCTCGCCGAACTGCTTGCGCGCCTCATCCTTGTTCATGCCGGTGATGTCACCATAATCGCGCTCGTTGAGTGCCTGATCGCGCGTGATCGGCAGGTCGGTGCCCATCTCTTCCTGCATAAGGTCCAGCGTTTTCTGGGCGCGCAAAAGATCAGAAGTGAACGCCTCATCGAACTCCAGCTTCATCTCTTTGAGAGTCTGCCCCGCCGTGCGGGCCTCTTTGACGCCCTGCTCAGTGAGATCGGGGTTCTTCCAACCTGTGAAGAGGTTTTTCAGGTTCCATTCGCTTTGTCCGTGACGGACGAGGACAAGAAGGCGTTCCATAAGGCGTTTCCTTTGCCGGGTAACTTATGATGATTCAGGCAGGCCAAGCACATCGCGCATGGTGTAACGGCCTGGTTTCTTTCCATAGCCCCAAAGTGCCGCTTTTACGGCGCCTCGGGCAAAAAGGCTGCGGTCTTCAGCATGGTGCGAAAGCGTGATGCGCTCTGCAGGGCCAGCCAAAAGCACAGAGTGATCACCGACAACCGAGCCACCGCGCATGGTCGCAAAGCCGATAGCACCTTCGGGGCGCGGACCTGTGTTGCCATGGCGGGTAAACACGCCAACATCATTAAGGTTCAATCCGCGTCCGCTTGCTGCAGCATCGCCAAGCAGCAAAGCCGTACCAGAGGGCGCATCCACCTTGGCTTTGTGATGCATTTCAAGCACTTCGATGTCGAAATCTGCGCTGAGCGCTTTGGCGGCTTGTTCTACCAAGACGGCTAACAAATTCACACCCAGGCTCATATTGCCTGACTTGATGATGGCGGCGTGGCGGCCAGCGGCGTCAAGTTTGGCTTCGTCTTCAACACCCATACCGGTGGTGCCAATGACGTGAACGATGCGGGCTTGTGCCGCGAGTTCGGCATAGTGAAGCGTCGCCTCTGGTGCGGTGAAATCCAAAACAGCATCGCTTGCGGCAAAAACCGGCAAGGGATCATCGCTCAGAGAGAGATCAATTGGGCCTTGGCCGACCATACTGCCTGCATCCTGGCCAAGAGCTTCGGCGCCTTCGCGCTCAATGGCACCGCTAAGGGTGGCGCCGTCGGTCTCAAGGATGGTGGCAATCAATGCCTGGCCCATCCGACCTGATGCTCCGACCACCGCGATCCGCACGTCTGCCACCTGTTCGCCTCCTCTGCGTTGCCCGCATCTAGCCCAGCGCTGGGCATTGGTGCAACCGCAGGCGACCGGTTAGAGCCGTCTCATCAGCACTTTGTTGTCGCCAGCGGCGGCGCGCAGGTTTGGTGGTAGCCCATCCGGATCAATGCCAACAAAACCGCGTGCGAGCAGGGCGGAGGCACATTGGCCTTCCAATAGGGTTAGGGCGGGGGAATAGCTCCAGCGCGCATAAGCCAAAGCATGATCAATGAGCGCAAGTTGAGCGGGCTCATCGCCTAAGATGACGTCCAGAAACACGGTGCCGTCAGCAAGATAGGCGGTTGCAGCGCCTAAAATCGTTTCACCATTGGCAAGCACCCAACCCATATCCTGCGCCATGGCACGCATGGCTACGGTTTGATCAAGGCCTACGGCAGCAAGCGATGAAAAATCGTCAGCGGCAATGGCGCAGATGCTAGCCTCGTGCGGCAAGCCCAGCCTCAATCTCCTCAACAGCGCGACGCGCGGCAGCCTTGGGATCTTCTGCTGCCGTGATTGGGCGGCCCATCACCAGGATATCAGCTCCATCAGCGATGGCTTTTTGCGGCGTTACAACCCGCTTTTGGTCGCCCGCATCGCCTCCTGCAAAGCGAATGCCTGGCGTAACAAGCAACATGTCCGGGCTGAGTGCGGCACGCAGGGAGGTTGCTTCAAGCGCTGAACAAATCAAGCCAGGCATGCCCGCCTGCTGGGCTTGAAGTGCTCGTGTCATCACCAATTGATCGGCAGGCACGGCGTAACCAGCTTCTTGTAAATCTTGATCATCCATCGACGTGAGCACTGTGACGCCAAGCAGCTTCAAGTGCGCGTCAGGACCGAGCGCTTTAACACCCGCGCGCATGGCCTTGGGATAGGCATGAACGGTCAGATAGGCCGCGCCGGTGGCGGCAACGCTGCGCGCGCCTTCGGCAACGGTCTGATCGATATCGAGCAGTTTCAGATCGGCAAACACCTGTTTACCGGCCTTTGCGAGCTCCTCGATGAGGCTGAACCCGCCGGAGTACGCCAATCGGTGGCCAATTTTGATGACACCAACTTCATCGCCGACCAAATCAAGCATGCGCATGGCGGCGTCACGCCCCGTCACGTCCAAGGCGACTGCCAACCGATCTTTTGGGCTGAGATTGTTCATCAGGCGCGTAACTTTCCGGCAACATCAATCAAACGCTCAAGTTGTGCGCTTGCAAAGCCAGCAGAGCGCTCATTGGCAAAGTTGCCATCGTCATTGAAAGCCGACGCAGCACCACCCACCGTAAGTTGCTCGGGCATCACGATGGCGTTGAGGCCAACAAGGGTGGTGCGCAGCGAGAACAGTCCGCGAATACCGCCGAGCGTGCCTGGCGATGCGCCGCCGAGCGAAAACACCGTCTCCTTGAACGGATGAGGTTTCAAGCGGCTCAACCAGTCGATGGTGTTCTTAAGCAATGGCGTGACCCCAGAATTGTATTCAGGAGATGCAATAAACGCTGCATCGGCCTTATGCATCAGCGCGCCTAAATCTGTGATGGTCTGGGGCACGCCGTTTGCCTTCTCCCAGTCCGGGTCGAACAGTGGCGCTGCGTAATCGTCAAGCGAGACGTGGGTGACATCTGCCCCAAGATCGCGCGCCATGGCGGCAACGGCTGTGGCCAACTTGGTGTTGTACGACCCCTGACGGGTCGATCCTGAAAAAACGAGCAGTTTGACAGCGGACATAGGGGGCCTTTGGATGTTTTAGGGGGAAGCTTCACCGGAAGGAACCCGGCGATAGATCCATACGCGCGCTGGCGGCACATTGTTCCAGATCCAGCGGCTTTTTGAGACCGAAAACAAACCGGCCTCCTCTCGCACGGGTGGCGCTAAGCCATAGGAAAACTGGATAAACGGTGCACCAGGTGCCAGATGGCCTAGCGCATCAAGGATCAAGGCTCGGCGGGTTTCATAGGGTCGGGTCAGGAGTGGCAAGCTGGATACAATGCCAGCAAGCGGCGGCTGATCGCCCAGGCTGGCAGCCAGGTCATAGGCATCGCCCTGCACCACGTCGATGCTAGGAAACCGAGTGCGCAGAAGGCTCGCAAAATTGCTGCAATACTCAATCGATGTGAGATTGCTTGGGACAATACCGCGCTCAAGGATCGCCTGCGTGACCACGCCGGTGCCTGGACCAAGCTCAACCACTGGCCCGGTGTTGTCGGGGTCAAGATAGCTGGCCATAGCACGCGCAAGCTGCGGGCCGGAGGGAGATATTGCGCCCACAGACCGCGGATTACCGGCCCATTGGCGCAAAAACCGGCCTTCATCCATGACCTTGGAAAAGAAAGACGGTCGGGCCGGTTCAGATGGCGAAGACCCATGCTTGGGAGGCGTCACGAAACAGGCGTCCTTTTATAGCCGAGCAGCAATGCGCAATTCCCTACGCGTCAGAGTGACAGGGAGATGACAGCATTGAACACTGGCTGCAATGTCAAAGGCATTGCTTTTTGGCAACGCGGCCTGGAGAACTGGCTCAACAGCGTGCGCGCTCGCCTTTAAGGCCGTGTGGCGATCAGCTTAAAGGCGATATCCACGCCATAAAGGATCCACGACTCGTTCGCCGCCCCCACAGCGCCAATGCCAAAATCAAGACGATTGAGGGTTGCGCCTCCGGACACTGTGGCAATGCCATCGGCGTCATCAAAAGTGAAAGTCAGCGGCACATCCACCGTTACGCCGCGCAGGGTCAGCGTTCCATCGGCGATGAAGCTACCATCGCCGGCGCGCGCAAAACGGTCTGCCCTGTAGCTCGCGGTGGTGTGGTTTGCCAGGTCAAAGCCATCACCGCCTGCGGATTGGGCCTGCAAGGTGGCATCGCCAAGTGTGATGCTCGCCATATCGACGGTTATCGTGGCGCTGGCACTGTTCAGATCCTCGGGATCAAAAACTACATCGCCCGTCCAGCTACCAATCGTGCCTTCGACGGCGTTGCCGGTGTAGGTGATCGTAAAACCGAGGGTGGATGCTGCATGATCAATCACCCAAGCACCATCTGATGCTGGAGCATCGCTCGGCACGGCACTCGGCGCATTGGCCGCCGCTTGATAGCTGGCTGATTGGCTGATGCCCCAGGCGATACCACCGACCAGAAACATAAGCGCTGCCGCTACAGCAAAGCCACCAATGCTCGCTTTGGCGATGGAGTTGGGCGCCGTTCGCGCAGAGATGATCATGCGCGCGATGAGATTATCCTTGGCAATAAACTGATGCTTCAGCGCCGCTGCAATATGCAGCACAATCAGCAACCCCATCGCCAACGCCAGATAGTAATGCACGCTCTTGAGAAACGCTTCGGCGGTGTGGCGCTCGGTGAGGCCCGCATCGCCCAGCAGCGGCAAATGCGCAAAGGGCAGGCTTTCCAGGAGCAGAAAGAAAGTGGGCACACCGGTTGGTGATACCGATGCCATGGCCCAGCCTGAAAGCGGCACGGCAATCAAGAAGGCATAGAACCCAAGATGCGTGATGCTTGCGGCGAAACGCTCAAAGCGGCTCATGCCTTCTGGCAGTGCGGGTGCCGGATTGGCCAGGCGCCAGATGATGCGCGCCAGCGTGAGCGCTAAAATTGTTAGCCCCACGGTCTTATGGATCTGAAAAACCGTGAAAACAGAGCCGGTTGCGGCCGCGCCGGCGGACACCATCCATTTGCCGCCAACCAGTTGGAAGAGGATCGCTGCCGCGATTGCCCAGTGAAGGACAATCGCGACAGTGGTGTAGCGCCGGGCCGAAGACGTATCGAGGCTATCGACAGGGAGGGTCGTCATAATGCTCAGCCCGGCGCTTGGTATTGTCTAGGAGGGGTTTGCCGTTGAGGCATCGCCGATGAACTCGGCGTTGATTTCGATGGTCACTTCGGCTCCAACATTGGGCGCGAAGGTCGAGAAACCAAACTCAGTGCGGTCAATGGTGCCAACAGCCTGAATGCCAAAAGCCGCGCCCTCTGCAAACGGATGTTTGCCCATGGCACCGATCAATGTGGTGTCGAGTGTGACTGGCAATGTCACGCCGAGGAAGGTCAGATCACCTTCGATCTCAGCGGTTGTGTCACCGGTTTTGGTGATAGCAGTCGAGACGAACGTTGCCTGCGGAAACGTATCGGTGTTCAACCAGTTTTCGCCGCGAAGCTCAGCGTTGAAGTCGTGGGCATCGGGATTAGGAAAGTCAGTGTCCACACTCGCCATGTCGATGGTGGCTGTCAGTGATGACTGCGTTATGTCGCCCGCATCCAGCTCAATGGTTGCATCGAAACTGTTGATGCGTGCGGTGTATTGCGACAGTCCAAAATGGTTGACCGACCAGAACAATGAACCGTGTGTCGGGTCGAGAGAGTAGGTGCCTGAGCCAACGGAAAGATCGGCAGCCGCAGCTGAACCGATAAGGGCGGTGGACAGGGCGAGGCCTGTGATGATTTTTGTGAAGGTCATGGTTTTCTCCAGGGGGATGTTTGGTGCGTTGAAACGATGACCGAAGACATAGGCGTGTTTGCGGAGGCTGTGAGGCCACTTTGTGCCAAACATATCGTTCGATAATTGTGATCAATAGTGCCTGGAGTGTGCATGACTAAGGCCTTCACGTTGAATGCGGTGCCGACCACCCAACCGGGATGCGTGTTGTTTCCAGACGCGCTCAATCAGGCTGAGCAAGTGGCTCTGGTGAAAGCCTTGCGCGAGGTTTTGAAGGCCACGCCGCTGTTTCAGCCGGTTATGCCGCGCACGGGCAAACCGCTGTCTGTGCGCATGTCCAACTGTGGGCCGCTTGGTTGGGTGGCAGATAAGGCTGGCTATCGCTATCAGCGACTGCATCCGGTCAATGGTGAACCATGGCCAGCCATCCCAGACAGCCTTCTCAATCTTTGGCAGGCTGTGGTGCCCGACGCCCCAGACCCCGAGGCTTGCCTGATCAACTGGTATGATCCGGACGCCAAAATGGGGCTGCATCAGGACCGCGACGAAGAAACCTTTGATGCCCCGGTGGTTTCACTATCGCTGGGCGATGATGCACTGTTCAAGTTGGGCGGCACGCAGCGTGGCGGGAAAATGCAAAGCATCCGACTGACATCAGGCGATGTGTTGGTGCTTGGAGGGGAAGGTCGTCTCGCCTTTCATGGCGTCACGCGCATCTATCCTGGCACATCGACTCTGCTCGACGCACCGGGGCGGATCAATCTGACGCTGAGGCGCGTGCGGACTTAGGGTCAGGCCCCTAGTTTTCCATCGGTTCGTCGGAGGGCGTCATCCAGCCAATCATTGCGCCATCAGGCTGCTGGACCATGGCGATGCGGCCAACGCCTTGAACGTCAAACGGCTCGCCCATAATCACCGCGCCGGCGGTTTTGGCTTTTTCAAGCACAGCATCAATGTCATCCACCGCGACATACGCCATCCAATGGTTCGGCATGCCGTCCATGTGTGCCATGCCGGTGGTGTCAAACATACCACCAACCATTGCACCGCCGCAGTTGCAGACGATGTAAATGGTACCGTCCGGCATGGGCACGTCTTCAAACGTCCATCCGAGCGCATCGGCATAGAGTTTCTTCGCTGCCGCTAGGTCGCGTGTTTGCAGCTCGTTCCAGTGAAAATGGCCATGCGGTGTCATGATCTTGTCTCCCCGAAAACGCGTTTCCCCCGAAACGCATTAGAAGATGATCATGACTCTTGGCCGCACCAGAGTCCAGATTAGGGTCAGAACCCTAGGCGGACTTGTCGACGCTTTCGCCAGGCTCGGCATCAATCATATCGTTAGCTGCCTTCACGTCTTCTGGTTTGGCATCTTCTTGCTTGGCTGGTTTGGGACCACCTTTGGTAACGCCAACCATGGCTGGACGCAGAACGCGCTCGCCAATCATGAAACCAGGAGCCACCACCTGCACCACCATGCCCGACGGTTGACTCGGGTCCGGAACTTCAAACATCGCCTGATGCTGGTTCGGATCAAAGCGCTCGCCTTCAGGGTTGATCTTCTTCACGCCGTTCTTATCGAGCACGGACAGAAGCTCGCGCTCGGTCATCTCCACGCCTTCAAGTAGATTTTTCCAAACCTCGCCAGCCGCGGCTTTTTCATCGTCCGTCACAACGGTAAGAGCGCGGGTCATGTTGTCAGATACCGACAGCAGATCACGCGCGAACGATGAAACCGCAAACTTTTTAGCATCCATCACTTCGCGGGCGGTGCGACGGCGCAAGTTTTCCATTTCCGCTGTCGCACGAATGCGTTGGTCACGCGCTTGCTCCAGCTCGTCCTGGAGAGCACCGATCACAGCCTCGTAATTGGGTTCCTCACCACCTTCGGGTGGATTTTCCCAAGCACTTGCTGCTTCACCTTCGGTCTCAACACTGCCTTCCGCGGCTTCAGCCTCTTCCTCGGCAAGCATTTCACGTTCCATGGCGGCCGCTGCGTCTTCTGCAGCCATTTCTTCAGCACTTTTGCCAGCACCGGACATGGTCAAACCTCATACAGGATGTGGGGGGACAAATTCTTGATGCGCATATCAGGGCGTTTTGGCCAAAAATCAAGGCTACCTGCCTGGAGAAACAAGCCTGCTGACCAAGCTGGCGGTGTAGTCCACCACCGGCACAATGCGCTGATAGTTCAACCGCGTCGGGCCGATAACCCCAACAGCACCAACGATAAGGCCTGCATCGTCATGGTAAGGCGCAACGATCATGGAGGAACCAGAAAGCGAAAAAAGCTTGTTCTCCGAGCCGATGAAGATGCGCACACCCTCGGCAGTTTCCGTGGCTGAGAGCAGCCGGGCCAGCTCTTTTTTGGAGTCCAAATCCTCAAACAGCAGGCGTATGCGCTCAAGATCTTCAACCGCTGAAACATCTTCCAGAAGATTGGCGCGGCCGCGCACAATAAGTTGACGCGGTTTGCCCTCTTCTGCACCAGCCCAACTGGCAATGCCAGCATCGACAACCTGACGGGTGAGGCGGTCAAGTTCGGCGGCAACGGCCTGCTCGCGCTCGATTAAAGCTTTTTGCGCTTCGCCCAGCGTCTTGCCGCGCAGATGGGCATTGAGGAAATTGGCCGCTTCGGTCAGCGCTGAAGCTGGCAGACCTTCCGGTAGGTCGATCAAGCGGTTTTCAACATTACCGTCCTCACCTACCAGAACGACCAGGCCTTTGGTTTGTTCCAGGCGAATGAATTCGATGTGCTTCAGGCGCGTATCATTTTTTGACGCCAACACCAGACCGGCACCTGATGTCAGACCTGATAGCAGCGAGGAGGTTTCGGTGAGTGCGTCTTCCACCGATCCTTTTTGCCGATCCGGGCCGAGATTATCATCAAGTGCGGCGCGCGCTTCGGGCGGAATGGCGCCAACTTCCATAAAAGCATCGACGAAGAACCGCAGGCCAAGCTCGGTCGGCAACCGTCCTGCCGAAACGTGCGGTGCAAACACCAAGCCCAGTGCTTCCAGGTCGCTCATTACATTGCGGATGGTGGCTGGCGAGAGCGTCGGCATCGCGTTGGATTGGGTGAGATCACGCGCCAGGCTGCGTGAGCCAAGCGGCTCGCCCTGGGTCAGATAGTGATCAACCACGCGGCGGAAAATATCGCGCGAGCGAGAATCCAGATCATCAAGGCGGGGCGCGGATGGCTTCATCCTTCATATCTAAATCAGTTGCGAAGAGATTCCAGCCCCATACGTGGTCACCGTGTTGCCGAAAGCCTTCTCTTGCATGCAGCGGGGCGCCAGCGTAACCAGAGCCAAATTTCTCGTGAAAGAAAGTTGTCCCTATGCGCCCATCCAATCGCGCCAATGACCAATTACGCCCCGTAACACTGGAACGTGGCTTTGCCCGCCATGCTGAAGGTTCCTGCTTGGTTTCCTTCGGCAACACCAAAGTCTTGTGCGCTGCCAGTGTCGAAGACCGGGTGCCAGGCTGGATGCGCGGCAAGGGTTCGGGCTGGGTAACAGCAGAATATGCCATGTTGCCACGCTCTACCCATGAGCGCATGCGCCGTGAGGTTACCCAAGGCAAACAGTCTGGCCGTACGCTTGAAATTCAGCGACTGATCGCCCGGTCGTTGCGCGCTGTGGTGGATTTGAAGGCCATTGGCGAGGTGATGATCACCGTCGATTGCGATGTCATCCAGGCCGATGGTGGCACCCGCACCGCCTCGATCACTGGCGCTTGGGTCGCGCTTTATGATGCGCTGAAATGGATGGAAGGCCGGTCCATGCTCAAAGGCCCTGCCCTCAAAGACAAGGTCGCTGCGGTCTCCTGCGGTATCTACAAGGGCACACCAGTGCTGGATTTGGACTATCTGGAAGATTCTGCCGCTGAAACCGATGCCAACTTCGTGCTGACCGGCTCTGGCGGCATGGTGGAGATTCAAGGCACGGCCGAAGGCGCGCCCTTCAGTGAAGACGAATTGGCATCCATGATGGGCCTTGCGAAAAAAGGCATTGGCGAGCTGCTTGACCTGCAAAATCAGGCGGTGGGAGCCTAGAGCATGCAGCTGAAAGGTTTTGGTGATCGGCTGCTGATCGCAAGCCACAATCGCGGCAAGATCGATGAGCTGCGAACCTTGCTGGAACCAGTTGGTTTGCCAGTGACCTCGTCAGCAGACCTAGAGCTTGGCGACCCAGAAGAAACCGGCACGACGTTTGAAGACAATGCTTTGCTGAAAGCGCGCGCCGGGCACGAAGCGACCGGCTTGGCCAGTCTTTCCGATGATTCTGGGCTGTGTGTTGATGCGTTGGATGGCGATCCAGGCATCTACACGGCGCGCTGGGCCGGGCCGGACAAAGACTTCATGATGGCCATGCGCACGGTGGAGGAAAAGCTCCAAGCCACTGGGGCAACAAATCCTTCACAGCGCCGGGCCAAATTCGTTGCAGTGCTTGGGCTCATCCGTACCGATGGCTCGGAAGAAACGTTTCGTGGCGAAGTGGAGGGCACACTTGTCTGGCCACCGCGTGGCGAGCAAGGCTTTGGCTATGACCCTATTTTTCAGCCCGACGGCTATGACATCACATTCGGCGAAATGGATGCCGATGCCAAACATGGCTGGGTACCCGGTGAAAAAACCGGGCTATCCCATCGTGCGCGGGCTTTTGAAAAATTCTTCAACGCTCTTGTGTCGGCAGGACCTGCGTGACCTTAGACCATGCCTTTTCTCCTGCCTCATCTGATGAGGCAGCCGGGTTCGGTATCTATGTGCATTGGCCGTTTTGTGCCTCCAAATGCCCCTATTGCGACTTCAACTCCCATGTGCGCAAAGCACCCATCGATCAGCCGCGCTTTGTGAAAGCCTTCCAAGCCGAACTCGCCACCATGGCGGCACGCACGCCAGGGAGAACGGTGTCCAGCATCTTTTTCGGTGGCGGCACACCAAGCCTGATGGAGCCGGCAACAGTGGGCGCCATCCTGGATGCTATCGGCAGCCATTGGCAGATCGCGACGGACGCTGAAATCACACTGGAAGCCAACCCGACCAGCGTCGAAGCAGGCCGGTTCAAGGGTTTCCGCAAAGCAGGCATCAACCGAGTTTCACTCGGCGTCCAGGCGATGAACGACACCGATCTACAGGCGCTGGGACGCACTCACTCGTTGGCGGACGCTCTGCGCGCGGTCGATATTGCCCGCGACGCGTTTGAACGCATCTCGTTCGATCTGATCTACGCCAGGCCAGGTCAGAGCGTTGTCCAGTGGCAGGATGAGCTGGGCCAAGCGCTCGATTTTGCCGCTGATCATCTCTCGCTTTATCAGCTGACCATTGAGCCGGGCACGCAGTTTGAAATTCTGCACAAAGCCGGGCGCCTACAGGTTCCAGACCCTGAAATCGCGTCTGACATGTTCCTGGCGACGCAGGCGATGACATCAGAACGCGGGCTTTCAGCGTATGAAATTTCCAATCACGCCGCGCAGAATGCTGTGTGTCAGCACAACCTCGTCTATTGGCGCTATGGCGAATATGTCGGCGTTGGGCCCGGCGCCCATGGTCGCCTGATCGACCAAGCAAGCCCCTACGCGCAGCGGTTTGCCACATCCACCGAGCGCTACCCAGAAAAATGGCTGGAACGCGTTGAGGCGCATGGCCACGGGCTTATCGCCGATGATCCGCTAACGCTGGAAGAAATGGGTGATGAATATTTGGTGATGGGCTTGCGCTTGCGCGAAGGGATTTCTCGCGCACGCTATGAGGCCCTGTCAGGGCGTACGTTCGCCGACAATCAGGTGACACTGATGGTGGAGCAAGGCTTCATCGAAACCGATGATGATGGCGCAAGCCTGCGCGCAACGCGCGAAGGTTCGTTTCTGCTCGACGCCGTGGTTGCAGACCTGGCCGCTTAAACCGTGTGGGTTTAGAAAATACCTTGGAACGAGCGCGGCGCAGCGGACGCCACTTCCGTGCCTGAACCAGTTACACGGTAGACCGCCAAACCGCGCTGCGAGACGCCGTTTGAGAGGAACCGGAAGATCCCATCGATGCCGGAGAAGCCCGATGATGCCGCCAGCATCTGTGGATCAATGCGGCCGGACCCAGCGCGGGCAAGTGCTGCAGCCAAGGTCACCGCGTCATACCCAAGCGAGGAAATGCGAACGGGTTCACCGCCGTAGCGCGCACGGTACCGGCTCACATAATCCTGGTATTGGGCGCGAGGTGGCGCCGGATAAACTGAATCGCGCAACTCGGTGGCATTCTGAACACGGGCGTCTTCCCACTGGCCAGAGCCTAGGAAAAGCGTGTTCTGTGGCGTCAGACCACCAGCGGCAAGACCCTGCGCGATGGACACCATCACGTCACCTGCCTCGGGCACGAACAATGCATTGAACTGCTCGCGCTGGGTGGCAAGCTCACTGGCTGCGGCCTGAATGGCGATGGTCGTTAGATCATAGCGCTGAACAGTGGCAACTTGCAGACCGGCGGTGGCCGCGGCCTGGCGCATCTCCGCTTCCATGATCTGACCATAAGCGTTGTTGGGCAACAGCGCACCGAGTGTCGTACGGTTCTGCTGACCTGCGTAGGTGATGATCCGCCGTGCATCGGACGATGGCAGGAACGAGAGCAGATAAACACCCTGCCCACCAACGCTGGCATCTGAGGAAAAGGCGATAACCGGCACACCAACTGGACGCGTGATGGCCGCCACTGAGCGGACCTCAGCGGCAAAAATCGGGCCTAAGATCATCTGCGCGCCCTCTGAGAGAGCTTGGCTGGCCGCCGCCGCTGCGCCTTCAGGCGTGCCGCGCGTATCTTTGATGATCACCGTGATATCAGAGCCACCAAGTGCCGCGACCGCCAAATCGGCAGCGTTGCGGAAACTTGGCCCGGCTTGACCGGCGTTGCCCGTGGCTGAAATCGGCAAAAGCAGCGCAACACGTGCCGAACCGTTGCCAAGCGTCTCGCCCTGGGGCTGAATGCTGGGTGTGTTGACGGAGAGTGACGGGCCACCAAGCGTCGTAAAGCCTTGCGGGCCACATGCTGAAAGGCCCAACAAACCACTGACGCCCAAGCCTTGCACCACCTTACGGCGGCCCAAACCTTTGCTGTTGTCAGGCGCTTTGCCTGGCATTGTCTTCGTCCCCATGATCGCTTTCATGATCGCGATCCTCCTCAGCTTACGCATCCGCACATATGGTGTTTGCCCATCCCATCTGGTCTTTAGCTGGAAACGCGGCAAAAAAACAGCCAGCGCGTGGGCATTGGCCATAAAACAACGTTAGAGCGTCATGATGACGGGCGAGGGCTAAAAAGATGATTAACAAAAGCTTGCCGGATCGCGAGATCAACCATCACTTTTCGATTGATGGCCAAAGCTTTCACGCCAACACCTTAGCGCCTGGTCTTTACGTTGTTGCCACGCCCATCGGCAACCTTGCCGATATCACGCTGCGTGCCTTGCAAACGCTTGCAGCTGCCGATGTCATCGCCTGTGAGGACACGCGCAATTCTCGGGTGCTGTTGGACCGCTATGGCATTACCAGCCGCTTGATGGCTTACCACGACCACAATGGGCCGCAGGCGCGGCCAATTGTGCTAGAAAAGCTGGCTGATGGTGGATCAGTGGCTCTGATTTCCGATGCTGGCACGCCGCTGATCGCCGACCCCGGCTACAAGCTTGTGGTGGCTGCCCGCGAGGCAGGGCACAGTGTTGTCGCCATTCCCGGGCCGAGTGCTGTGGTGGCCGCGCTTTCCATTGCCGGTCATCCAACCGACCAATTCACCTTTGCCGGTTTCTTGCCCAGCAAGTCCAAGGCTCGCGCAGATGCAATTGCTGATCTGGCGCACCTGCCAGGTACCGTATGCCTGTACGAGGCACCCTCACGACTGGCAAACACTTTGGAAGCGTTGGCAGACGGATTGGGCGCAGAGCGGCAAGTCAGCGTATGCCGCGAAATCACCAAGCGATTTGAGACAGTGCAATCAGGCACGTTGGCGGGCCTTTTAACCCACTACAGCGAAGCTGAAGGCCCGCGCGGCGAGATTGTCATTGTCCTTGCTCCAGCACAGCAGAAAACCACAACGCAAGAGGATGTGGATGCGGCCTTGCGCGCGGCGCTGAAAACCGAGCGCGTGAAGGATGCTGCTGGTGTGGTGGCGGAGGCCTATGGGCTTTCACGTCGCGACCTTTACCAACGCGCCCTTGAGCTTTCCAAAGATGGCTGACCGAAAACAAGCCTACCAACTGGGTTTGGAAGCGGAGGACACCGCCGCGCGCTTTCTGCGATCGCTGGGCTTGGAGGAAGTGGACCGCCGCGCGCGCATGCCGGGCGGCGAGATTGATCTGGTGGTTGAAGACGCCGAAACCTTGGTTTTTGTTGAAGTGAAGGCGCGCACCAACCTGACCGATGGGGTGGAAGCCGTAAGCGCCAGGCAGCAGTCACGCATCCGCTCAGGGTTGCGGGCATGGCTTTCTACACACGATAGCGAAGGGGTGCGCCTGGCCACCAAGAGCGTGCGCTGCGATGTCATCGTGGTTGCACCCGACCAGGATCCGCTCCATATCCCCAACGCCTTTCCTGCCGCCGAGGATGGTGGCTTTTAGCTGATTGAGACAATCCATGACTTTGAACGTCGCCGTCCAGATGGACCCCATTCAATCCATCAATATTGCAGGCGACTCCACGTTCGCCATGATGTTGGAAGCGCAGGCACGCGGGTTCTCGCTATCGGTCTACACACCTCAATCCATGGCGTTGGAGAGCGGTGTGGTGACCACGTCGGTTCAATCAGCAGAGGTTCGCGATGTTGTGGGCGATCATGTAACGCTCGGCGAAGAAGAGCGGCTGGATCTCTCCACCTTTGACGTCATTTTGCTGCGCCAGGATCCGCCCTTTGACATGCGCTACATCACCTCCACGCACATGCTGGAAATGATTGGCCACAAGACGCTGGTGGTCAATGATCCGGCAGCGGTGCGCAATGCGCCCGAAAAGATATTGGTCATGCAATTTGCCGACCTCATGCCACCAACACTCGTCACCGAAGATGTATCGGCGATTGAGACCTTTCGCGCTGCGCAGAAAGATATCGTTCTCAAACCGCTCTATGGCCATGGTGGTAAGGGTGTGTTTCGCCTGCGCGAGACTGATCAAAACCTCGGTTCGTTGGTCGGTCTCTTCCGCGACCTTTATCCTGAGCCATGGGTGGCCCAGGCTTTTCTGCCCGAGATCGCCAAGGGTGATAAGCGCATTCTTTTGGTGGAAGGCGAGCCGTTTGGCCTGATCAACCGTGTGCCAGCTGACGGCGATGTACGCTCGAATATGGTGGTTGGCGGCCGGGCGGAAGCCTCGGCGCTGACCGAACGCGATCGCGAAATCTGCGCTGCGATTGGCCCGACGCTGCGCGATCTTGGTCTTCTGTTTGTGGGCATTGATGTGATCGGCCCGTACATCACCGAAATCAATGTGACCTCACCGACCGGCATTCGGGCTTTGGAAAAGCTGGGCGGTGGCAATGCCGCAGCAGCCATGTGGGACGCAATTGAAGCAAAGCTGCACTAACATGATATTGGCAAGAGGATGACCAGCCCACCGGATCTTCCTGAACAAACACCGCCGAAGCCGCCGGTCGTTGCATCTCAGCGCCGCGGCATTTTGAGCTGGCTTGCACTTCCCTTCCGCTTGATTGGTTACGTTTCCCTGTTGGTCGTTCTTGTTGGTTTCACTGTAGCTTTCGGGCTGCCGGCCCTTGACCTCTGCCAATCAAACGGACCGGGGATCGCATGTGACAGCGAAACCCTTCAGCCTATCGCCGACTTTGGCCTCACCATCCTTTATCTGAGCGTCTTCACCGGCATTCCGTTACTACTTGCTTGCTGGATTAGGTATTGTTTTCTTAGGATTGGACGTTGGGCGATGGTTACACAAACGCCTTAACTGATTGTTCTTTTTTTGTTCTAGATTTTAAACTGAAAATATGCTTGCCTCTCTCTCCCGGAAGAGAGGGTGTATTATGGTTTCGCGTGTCACAACGGTAGCTTTTCAAGGCGTAGATGCGCGGCCTGTTGATGTTCAGGTTCACATCACGCCGGGGCTGGTCGGTTTTTCCATCGTTGGTTTGCCCGACAAGGCGGTGGCTGAAAGCCGCGAACGGGTGCGCTCTGCTCTGGTAGCCTGCGGCATGGCGATGCCAGCCAAGCGCATCACCGTAAACCTTGCCCCTGCCGATCTGCCCAAGGAAGGCAGCCATTTCGATTTGCCCATTGCATTGGGCGTGATGGCGGCAATGGGCGCGATTTCGGGTGACAGTGTGACTGGTCATGTGGTGCTGGGCGAACTGTCACTTGATGGTCAGCTCGCGCCGGTTTCCGGCGTTCTCCCTGCTGCCATGATGGCTGTCGGGCGCGACGAAGGCATGATTTGCCCCAAAGACTGTGGGCCAGAAGCTGCCTGGGCGGGCGACACGCTGAACGTGCTTGCGCCAGGCTCACTCTTAGAACTCACCAATCATTTTGCTGGTCGCCAAATGCTCCCGCCACCACGCCCTGGCGTGGAATTGGCGCATGGGCCTGGCCTACCAGATCTGGTGGATGTGCGCGGACAAGAAAGCGCCAAACGGGCGCTGGAAATCGCGGCAGCCGGTGGTCATAATCTTTTGATGGTTGGGCCGCCTGGATCGGGCAAAAGCATGCTGGCAGCACGTCTCCCCTCTCTTTTGCCGCCGCTTTCACCGCGCGAGATGCTGGATCTGTCCGTGGTCTGCTCGCTTGCCGGAGAACTGGAAGCCGGCGCGCTTTCGGACAAGCGGCCCTTTAGGGCACCCCATCATTCAGCCTCCATGGCTGCCTTGGTTGGCGGGGGCATGCGCGCCAAGCCTGGTGAGATTTCCCTGGCGCACAATGGCGTGTTGTTTTTGGACGAGCTGCCGGAGTTTTCCCCGCAGGTGCTCGACAGTTTGCGCCAGCCTCTGGAAACTGGGCAGTGCCATATCGCGCGGGCCAATCACCATGTGACCTATCCAGCCGCCTTCCAATTGGTCGCCGCGATGAACCCCTGTCGATGTGGTCACGCTGGCGAGCCAGGCCATGTCTGCCGACGCGGGCCACGGTGTGCTGCCGACTATCAAGGCCGCGTGTCCGGTCCGCTGATGGATCGTATCGATCTGCGGATCGATGTTCCAGCGGTGACAGCGCGTGACCTTTCTGATCCCGCGCCAAGAGAAACCAGCGCGGATGTGGCCGCACGTGTGGTGCAGGCCCGTGAGCGCCAGAACGCCCGCTATGCCGCAACGGCCAGTTCGGATGGTCCAGCAGCTTTACTCAATGCGCGGGCGGAGCAAGGCGCTATCGAGAAGCATGTGGCCCTTGATCAAGGTGCGCTGGCGCTCCTTTCGCAAGTTGCCGACACAGCCAATCTATCGGCACGCGGCTATTTCCGTGTGTTGCGCGTGGCGCGCACCATCGCTGATCTTGCTGGTACAGATGGTGTAGAGCGCGCCCATCTAGCAGAAGCGCTTACCTATCGCGGCATGGACGCAGCAACGCTGATGGCAGCCTAAAGGTTTTCTGATCCAGCGGTGAGCGGTTGTTAACGGCCAAGGCGTATGGTCGGTGCCATGCAAAGCATCAAACCCTCTCATGGCCAGTTCGCCCAAGACTTTACCGGAGACTTGCGCTCTGAAAACGCGCTCACATCGTCTGGGCGAGCGACAAAAAGCCCATTCCCAACTGCTAGTGCTTCTATGTCGCGCGACGAGGACGGATCAGCGTTCAAGCTGATCGGCGCGGTGAGCCATGAGATGCGCAACCCGCTCAACGGCATCATCGGCATGTCGTACCTTCTTGGTGAAACGCAGCTCGACAGCACGCAGCGCAACTATCTTGACGGTATTTCAAGCAGTGGCGAGGTGTTGCTGACACTGGTCAACGACCTCCTTGATCTGACGGCGCTTCAAAATGGCGCGATTGAACCCAACATTGCTCCAACTGATGTGACGCATTTGGTCAATCAGTCTGTCGAACTTGCCGCACCGCGAGCGCATGCAAAAGGACTGGCTGTTGGCAGCGTGATCGACCCGATGCTTCGCGCTTGGCAGGACGAAAGGCCGCTGCTTCAGCTTGATGCCGTGCGCGTTCGTCAGGTGCTCACAAACCTTCTGTCCAATGCTATCAAATTCACCGATGTTGGCGGTGTTCAGCTATCGGTCGGTTTGCGCACTCCGGTGGAGGCGAGCGGTTTGGCGCCCTATTCACCGACCGGTGCTCCGACACACAAGACCGAGCTGGTTTTCGACGTGCATGATACTGGCCATGGCATCGCTCCACGCGACCACGCGTTGGTGTTTCAGCCTTTTGGTCGAACGAAGACCGCGCAAGTTTCAGCGACCGAAGGCACAGGCCTTGGTCTGCCGCTCTCGCGCGGGTTGGCGCAGGCGCTTGGCGGTTCGCTTGAGCTGGTCACCTCTGTGCCCAATCAAGGCACGCATATGCGCCTGGTGATCCCCCTACCCTACAGCCTGGTCGAGAATGGCTCTGATCACGATAGCCAACCACTTTATGGTCAGCGCATTCTCATGGTGCTCGACCCATCCATTGCACACTCTCCTGAAGCTGAAGCTCTGGCATCCACGCTCCAACACTTGGGCGCGCAAACACGCCTGCTCGGCACGCCTGATGAACTTAATGGCGCTCCAGAGAATGTTGATCACGTTTTGGTCGATGCCGGCTTTGACCACGCCATGCTTTGGTCGCGCCTCTGCCTGCCGCAAGTTGGCCTGCGCCCCGTGATTTTGCTGCGCCCCGACAACCGCCATCTTCTGGATGATCTGCGCGATGCTGGGTTTTCGGGTTATCTCACCCGACCGCTGCGTCAGTCGTCTCTGGTTGCGATGCTCACCCATCGCTTCGATGACACTGTGGACACCCACTTCCTGGCTGATCCGGCAGACACCGAGCGCGCCAGGCAGCCAAGCCCGGGCAAACGCATTCTTATCGCCGAGGACAATCCGGTGAACGCGCGCCTTGCTGAGGCTGCTTTGGAACGCGAGGGCCATGACGTGACCGTTGTTGGCGATGGTGCGCGGGCCATTGCGTTGGCGGGCGACATCCAAAGCTCTCAAACGCCGTTCGATCTGGTATTGCTCGATCTTGCCATGCCTGTCCTCGATGGCTTTGCAGCAGCGCGTCAACTTCGTGATGCCGGATTTAAAGGGCGTCTCATCGCCTATTCTGGAAACACCGACCCCGCTCTGACAGATCAGGTGAAGGCTGCCGGATTTGATGGGTTCGCCCATAAGCCGCTGGCGCCCGACGCTCTGCAAGCGCTGGTTGCCGACCCTCCAGCGACCTAGGGTCAGGACCCTAAGCACTCTTCGACACCCTTGCGGGCAGATTGGCGACATGCCATCTGACAATGAGCGTGATAGGCTGTCCAAACAGCTTTACAAACTGGTCACAACGCCTGTCATGCAAGCGTCGTCAAACTGTGTTCGACGCTCAGGGCAAGCTGGCGCTGATATACCTATGTATATAGATGATGCGCTGGCGACGCACCGGTGAGAAGAGGGTTGAATGGCTGACCATGACGTGTCCGACAAGCGTTGGGCTGATGCTGATCATCAGCGCGCGGGACGTTTGGCTGCCGTACCGAGCGCGGCACGACGTGTGATGGAACAGGTTTTCCCGTTCACGCGCGGCACCAACACGGCGCCTTTGCCTGGGACTCCGCTCTATCTGCCCGAGAGCGCCGATCCAACGCCTGACCAATCACAAATTCTTGGTGCCATTGGATCCCTGGAAGTGCGGCTTGCAACAAGCCAACGCGACATTCACCGCGCTCAACGTCTTCGGTACAATGTTTTCTATCAGGAAATGTCGGCCAAACCCTCTTTGATGCACAAAATGCTGCGGCGTGACTTTGATCGCCACGATGCAATTTGCGATCACCTGCTGGTGCTTGACCATGACGCACCTACCGACCCACGCACGGGAGGCCCCGCCATTGTCGGCACCTACCGTCTGCTCAGCCAGGATATTGCGCAGGCCAATGGTGGTTTTTACACGGCCAGCGAGTACCAGATCGATAAGCTGGTAACCGCACGGCCTGATCTGAAGTTTCTTGAACTTGGTCGCTCCTGTGTTTTGAAGCCTTATCGCACCAAGCGCACGGTGGAACTGTTGTGGCATGGCATTTGGAGCTATGTCGTGCAGCGCAAGATCGATGTTCTTTTCGGCTGCGCCAGCCTTGATGGCACGGACCCGCAGGCGCTGGCCCTGCCGCTTTCGTTCCTCCATCATTTTGCTGGTGCCGATCCAAGTTGGAGCGTGCGCGCGGTGGATGAACGCTATGCACCGATGGATTGGATTGCCAAAGATCAGATCAACCAGAAGCATGCTCTGCGATCCCTTCCACCGCTGATCAAAGGGTATTTGCGCCTTGGCGGGATGATCGGTGATGGTGCTGTGGTGGATCATCAGTTCGGTACCACCGACGTGCTGATCCTTCTGCCGGTGGAGAAAATTTCCAAGCGTTACATCAGCTATTATGGCGAGGATGCCTCGCGCCGCGCCAACTAGAGTCGAACTGTCTGATGCGTAAGAACGTCACCTATAAACCGCTCGATCTGCCTGATCGCTCCAATCTCAGCGACGCCCAGATGCTTGCCGAGGCACAAGCATTTCTTGAGCGTATGAAGCAGCGCCACTCTGTGCGTGACTATGCGCCCAGACCCGTGTCGCGGGACGTTATCGAGCGGTGCATTCGTGCCGCTGGTACAGCGCCATCGGGTGCCAATCATCAGCCATGGCATTTCGTGGCCATTTCCGACCCGGCCACCAAGAAAAGGGTGCGCGAGGCGGCCGAAGAAGAAGAGCAACGTTTTTACGATGGTGCAGCGGGCGGTGAATGGCTCAAGGCGTTAGAGCCCATCGGGACGGGCGCCAGCAAACCGCATTTGGAAGAGGCGCCATGGCTGATCATCGTGTTCGCGCAACGTTGGGGCGAGTATGAAGATGGCACGCGCTTCAAGCACTACTACGTGCCCGAAAGCACCGGCATTGCGACCGGGTTTCTGCTGGCAGCGTTGCATCATGCCGGGCTGGTATCGCTAACCCATACACCCAACCCCATGAAATTCTTGAACGGGCTTCTCGGCCGACCAGACAATGAGAAGCCCATCATGATCATCGCGGTGGGCCATCCAGCCGAGGGCGCCACAGTGCCTGCTGTGGCGAAAATCAAAAAACCCCTGGAGGCCATTCTTTCGGTGGTTGATTAGCCCCTTTTGGTCGCTCGCCCTGCTACGTTGTTGGATAGCTAACCAGCACCTGATTGGCTTCAACTGCTCGCAGCGCCTTGCAGGCTGCAAATGTGGTTCTTATATAGCCGCCATCGGGACGCCCTATCTGTGGGCTGTTTGTCGAATTTTGTTTTCCAACCCCCCTAAGGGGATCGCGGCGCGGCTTTCTATTTGCTATAAGCGCGCGCTTCGCCGGAACGCCGATACGAATCGGGTCCGGGCGATCTGCCGACAACTGAATGAGGTATCGTCCATGGCGAAAGTCATTGGTATTGATTTGGGAACCACCAATTCCTGCGTAGCCGTTATGGACGGCTCAACCCCCAAAGTGATTGAAAACGCCGAAGGCGCGCGCACAACGCCGTCTATGGTTGCGTTTGCCGATGGCGGCGAGCGTCTGGTGGGTCAACCCGCCAAGCGTCAGGCTGTCACCAACCCTGAAGGCACATTGTTTGCCGTGAAACGTCTGATCGGTCGCCGGTTCGATGATCCGGCCGTCAAAAAAGACAAGGACATGGTGCCCTTTGAAATCATCCAGTCGCCAGGTGGCGATGCATGGGTGAAGGTTGAAGACACCGACTATTCTCCATCACAGATTTCCGCTTTCATTTTGCAAAAGATGAAAGAGACTGCGGAAGCGTTTCTTGGCGAAACGGTCGAACAGGCCGTGATCACGGTGCCTGCCTATTTCAACGACGCTCAGCGTCAAGCGACCAAAGATGCTGGCAAGATCGCCGGCCTTGAGGTGCTGCGCATCATCAACGAGCCGACAGCTGCTGCATTGGCTTATGGCCTTGAGAAGAACGACGGTCAGACGATCGCTGTTTACGATCTTGGTGGCGGTACGTTCGATGTCTCCGTGCTGGAAATCGGCGACGGTGTGTTCGAAGTGAAATCCACCAATGGCGATACATTCCTTGGCGGTGAAGACTTCGACTTGCGCTTGGTTACCTATCTGGCTGCTGAGTTCAAGAAAGAGCAAGGCATCGACCTTAAAGGCGACAAACTGGCTTTGCAGCGCCTGAAAGAGGCTGCCGAAAAAGCCAAGATCGAACTTTCTTCTGCCACGCAGACCGAAATCAACTTGCCTTTCATCACCGCTGATGCTTCGGGTCCAAAACACCTGACCATGAAGCTGACGCGTGCCAAGTTTGAAAGCTTGGTGGACGATCTGGTGAAGCGCACCGTTGACCCAATGAAAGCTGCCCTCAAGGACGCTGGTCTGAAAGCCGGTGACATTGACGAGGTGGTTCTTGTTGGCGGCATGACCCGCATGCCGAAGGTTCAGGAAACCGTCAAAGAGTTCTTCGGTAAGGAACCCAACAAAGGCGTGAACCCTGACGAGGTGGTTGCCATCGGTGCTGCCGTTCAGGCCGGTGTTCTGCAGGGCGACGTGAAAGACGTTCTGCTGCTGGACGTGACCCCGCTGTCGCTGGGTATCGAAACGTTGGGTGGCGTGTTCACCCGTCTTATCGACCGCAACACGACGATCCCGACCAAGAAGAGCCAAGTGTTCTCAACCGCTGATGACAATCAGTCGGCTGTGACCATCCGTGTCTTCCAGGGTGAGCGTGAAATGGCTGCGGACAATAAGATCCTCGGTCAGTTCGATCTGGTGGGCATTCCACCGGCGCCACGCGGCATGCCGCAAATTGAGGTGACCTTCGACATCGACGCCAACGGCATCGTGAATGTCTCGGCGAAGGACAAAGGCACCAACAAAGAGCAACAGATCCGCATTCAAGCTTCTGGTGGTCTATCAGACGATGACATCGAACAGATGGTCAAAGACGCCGAGAGCCATGCCGATGAAGACAAGAAAAAGCGCGAAGTGGTGGAAGCCAAAAACCAGGGCGAAGCTTTGGTCCACTCCTCTGAGAAAGCCCTTGCCGATTATGGTGACAAGGTTGGCGATGAGGACAAGGCTGCCATTGAAGGCGCGATTGCTGAGCTGAAAACCGCTCTTGAAGGCGATGATAAAACCGCCATCGAAGAGAAAGCCCAGGCGCTTGCCACAGCTTCCATGAAGCTGGGTGAAGCCATGTATGCCGACAGCGATGCTGAAGGCGAGCCAGAAATGGACATGGATGACAGCGCTGAGCCTGCTCAGGACGACGACGTTGTCGATGCCGACTTTGAGGATGTTGACGACGAAGACCAGAAGAAGGCGTCTTAGTTCGACGCTTCAAACAACGTGATTAGAAAGCCCGGTGCCTAGCGCCGGGCTTTTTCTTTGCGGAAGCGTTTCGCGTAAAACCTGCATCACGTAACGCTGTCTGAAATCAAAGATTTCAACGCGTTATGTGATGCTCTGTGACTCAATTTAAACGCGAAACGCTTTAGAACTCGCCTTTTTGTTGTCATGAAACCGCAAAGATCACCGGTCATAGCGTCTTAGTCATGGCTGATCTTTCTGTTCACGATTCGCATAATGCACCCACCCGCCGGGTATGGGATGAGGTTTCCGACACCCGCCACGCACCCTTTGGGCGACACAGATTAGCGCCTTGGCGAGAGGTGCTACGCTCGTTTGGCACCAAGCTTTACCCGCGGCGCTACCCGCGCATAGGCTCGATCATCAATTGGCCGATATGGCGGCTTTCACTGCTTGGTCGACCTGGCCCAGTGGACCTTGAACCATTTCCGGGGTTTCGTTTGCGGCTCTATCCACGCGAAAACCACGCCGATACCAAGTGCTTTTCGCGTGCTGCGCTTTGCGACCTTCCCGAAGAGCGAGCGATGGCGCGCGGCGCGGCGTCGAGCCCAGACGATCAGTTCATCGTTGTCGATGTCGGCGCCAACACGGGCACCTATTCGGTGCTTTTGGCCAACCTTGCACGCGGTATAGGCAAGCGCGCAAACCTCACCTGCATTGAGGCCAACCCAAAAACCCAAGTCCGGCTGGCTGAGAATCTACGGTTCAGCGGTTTGGAGGGGTGCACTGCGGTGGTGGCAAGCGCTGTAAGCAACACACCTGGCACGGTGATGCTGGATACCGACCAATGGAATCTCGGTTCCGTCAAAGTGACAGATGCGCCGAATAGCCAGACGGGTAAAAAGCTTGTCAGCGTACCGGCGCGCACTCTGTTGGCCATTGTTGATGACGTTGCTCTGCCGCGCATCGACTTTTTAAAGATCGATATTGAAGGCCATGAGATACAGGCCCTGCGGTCGTTCCTACGAGAGGCCCCAGCCCATATGCTACCGCGGATGATTTTGGCCGAAACCAAGCATGACAAAGATGCTGAGCTTGCTGCACTGATCATCGGTGCAGGGTACCACGTCACCCATCATGGGCGATCTGACACAGTGTTTGAGCGATAGACTGACTTCTTCCAGACCCTAGTTGGCATAGGGGCAAAGAAGCATAATCCGCATGTTGCCTTTTGGTCGGTCTTCTCAAGGCCGCGGGCAATGCTATGCATGCGTCATGCTTTATGATCTGGCGAAATTTCTGCACGTGACCGGTGTTGCCATGTTGATGGGGAACATCACCGTGACAGCGATTTGGAAGTTCTTTGCTGATCGCGATGGGCGGCCAGAGGTGCTCGGATTTGCGCAGAAGCTGGTGACCTACACCGACTGGTCCATGACGTTCTGGGGCGTAGTCCTGATCATGGCGAGCGGCTATTACATGGCCATTTCCGCCGACTTTGACCTTGGCCGTGGGTGGCTTCTTTGGAGCCAAGTCTTGTTCGTCCTAGCGGGGATGATCTGGCTTTTGCTTATTGTGCCGATCCAAATGAAGCAGGCGCGTTTGGCAAAAGCTTTCTCAGCGGGTGATGTCGGCGAGGACTATCGTGCACTTTCAAAGCGCTGGTTGGTATGGGGCCTGATAAGCACGGTTCCGTTGGTGATCGTGACATGGCTTATGTTGGCCAAGCCAAGCTGATCGTCAGCCCAACTTTTTCTTCAGCTTCTTTCCATCGGTCGTGATGTAATCACGGATCAGCGGCACGGCATCGCGCTCTTTGGAAAGCAAAAGCTGGAACACCATGTTGGAGCCATCAACAAAGCCAAGCTCAGCGGCGGAGAGATAAAACTCCCACATGCGGCAGAAACGCTCGTCATAAAGCGCCTTGGCCGCCTCGCGGTTCTCCTGGAACCGCACCCGCCAATCGCGCAGCGTGTAGGCATAGTGCAAACGCAATATCTCAGTGTCGCAGACCCAGAGCCCACAACGCTCCAGCGAAGCGAACGTTTCCGATAGCGCAGGCACATAACCGCCCGGAAAAATGTACTTGCGGAAGAAAGGGCCTGTTGTCCCCGGCTGGGTCATGCGGCCAATGGAATGGATCATGGCGAACCCATCGTCGGTCAAACGGTCGCGCACCACGTTGAAATAGTCATCAAAATTGAAGACGCCGACATGCTCCATCATACCGACCGAAACGATCCGGTCGTAGGTGCCTTGGTGCTCGCGATAGTCTTCGATCACGAACTCAACCTTTTCATCGAGTTTGGCCGCCTCAACGCGCTCGCGCGCAATCTTCACCTGTTCAGGCGAAACGTTGAGAGACGTCACCTGCGCTCCAGCGCGCGCCAGCATGATGGCGAGCGATCCCCAGCCACCACCGATCTCCAGCACCCGCATGCCCGACTCAAGTTTTAGCTTGGCGACAATGTGAATGAGCTTGTTGATCTGCGCCTGTTCCAGGCTCTCATGCTCATCGGTGTAAAGGGCGCAGGAATAGTTCATGCCCTCGTCGAGAAAGAGACGGTACATTTCCGTTGAAAGATCGTAGTGGCTGCGTGCCTGCTGCTTGGCGTTGGAGACAGAATTAGCTTGCTGGCGGCGGCGCATCGCTTTCCAGCCACGACGCAAAAGCCCTTGCACACGGTGCTGGGCCAGTGGCGCGCGGTTGACGGAAAACAGTTTAAGGAACTGGTGAATGTCTGAACCATCTTCAAAGCTCAGCTTTTCATCCATATAGGCTTCAGCGGCCGCCAGCTCCGGATTGAAGAAAATCGCGCGCTCTGCCTTTGCATCATGGAAGCGTAGGGCGACCTCAGGCCCAGGCTCAGTGCCGCCATAGGTAATGTGCTGCCCATTGGCATGGGTGACGTGCAGCGTACCCTTGCGCACGAATTTCCGTAAAAGGCTCGAAAGAATAGGCATTCACTGTCTCACTCATTGCAAACGTACCGCTTGGCGCCAGCGGTTCTCTAGCGAAGATGACAAAAGAACGCCACATCAAGGCACAACAGACCCTGGCAAAGCACTGGCAAGCTTCCTACATGCTGCCATGCGTTGGCATCGCCCCCTGATGCAGCAGCCGTTGGTTTTCGCCGGCTGGCTTTGATGGATTGGATAGGCGTCTTGGTTGACAGGGCGCAGTCAAGCTGCCAACGCACACCACCGCAGCGCTTGCCCTTTGTAAGAAGGGGTGAGTGGAGCCCCACAATAGCCCCTTGCAACGCAGTTCGCATCCCAAAGAAGTCCGTGATTTATGGCCAAGCCCGACTTTTATGAGCTTCTCGGTGTTTCACGTGATGCTGACGAAAAAACGCTAAAAAGCGCCTTCCGTAAGAAGGCGATGCAATATCACCCAGACCGCAATCCCGACGATGCCGAAGCTGAACAAAACTTCAAGGCCGTTAATGAGGCCTATGAAGTGCTGCGCGACGAGCAGAAGCGTGCTGCCTATGATCGCTTTGGCCACCAAGCCTTTGAACAAGGTGGCATGGGTGGTGGTGGCTTTGGCGGCGCTGGTGCGGGTAGCGCTGGCATGGGCGACATCTTCGAAGAGATTTTTGGCGAGTTCATGGGCGGTGGACGCCGTCGTTCCTCTGGCGGCGCAGCGCGCGGCTCAGACATGCGCTACAATTTGGAAATCTCGCTAGAAGAAGCCTTTGAAGGCAAAACTGTCGACTTGGTTCTGCCGACCTCTGTGGCCTGCGATACCTGTTCAGGCTCCGGTGCCAAGCCAGGTACTAGCCCATCGACCTGCTCTACGTGCGGCGGCATGGGCAAAGTGCGCATGAGCCAAGGCTTTTTCGCCATGGAGCGCACATGCCCAACCTGCGGAGGGCGTGGCGAGGTGATCAAAGATCCATGCGACACATGCTCTGGCGCGGGCCGCGTGACGCAAGAGCGTACGCTGTCGGTGAACATTCCCGCCGGTATCGATGATGGAAATCGCATCCGCGTTGCCGGTGAAGGTGAAGCAGGCATGCGTGGTGCGCCCGCAGGCGATCTCTACATCTTTGTTTCGATCAAACCGCACGACCTTTTCCAGCGTGATGGGGCTGATCTTTTCTGCCGTGCGCCGATTTCGGTGGTCACCGCAGCCCTGGGTGGCTCGTTTGAGGTGCCGACGCTTGATGGCAGTCGTACACGGGTGAAAGTGCCTGAAGGCACGCAAACCGGCAAACAGTTCCGGCTGAAAACCAAGGGCATGCCTATTCTGCGGCAGCGTGATTTCGGTGACATGTACGTGCAAGTGTCCGTGGAAACACCGCAAAAGCTAACAAAGCGCCAGCGCGAACTTCTCGAAGAGTTCGAAGCTGAAGGCGGTGAGCATAATCATCCCGAAATGAGCGGGTTCTTCACGAAGGTCAAAGACTTCTTCGGGGGGTGATCCACCTCCCTTTGCGTGTCCTCGCGCACAACGGCGCCACCTTTTGACCATTAAGCTGCTTCACTGGCCCGCATCTTTTTCTTCAAAGGCTTTGATTGTGCGCCTTCTCTCCGCTTTGCTTCTGCTGATGTCTTGGGCTGTACCTGTCTACGCGCAGGATAACAGCGACATCGTGCTTCCCCCCAATCCATCGGCCCGGCCCAATGTTGATACAACCAGCCCCCCTGCCGAACCAACAGAGCCAACGGATGCGAGTGCGGTGGTTCTGCCACCCAACCCAACAGCACGGCCTGAGCAAGAAGCAACAGCTACCGCAACGCCTCCGGTTAGGGATCAAGCCTGCCTTGGCAGCCTGCGTGCCGCAGGCGCGGTGTTCGAGGTACGTGGACGACATGAAGGCGCCGGGCAGTGCGGCATTGATGATGCCGTGGAATTGTCATCAATCAACGGCGTGGCTTTGCAACCTGGTGCACTGCTCGCCTGTCCAACGGCGCTGGCTTTTTCCAACTTTTGGTCAGGAACCATGGCCCGCGAAGCCAGAACGGCCTTTGGGTCGAACCCAGAACGCATTTTCGTCGCTGCTTCCTATGCCTGCCGCGGCCGTAACAATGTGACAGGCGCGCGGATCAGCGAGCATGGTTTTGGGCGCGCCATTGATATCCGGGCCTTGGCGCTGGAAGACGGTCAGACGTGGTCGGTTCAACCGCATGCGCAGGACTCTGAGGAGCCTGCTGCACAATTCCAACGTGCTATACGGCAAGCCGCCTGCGGCCCGTTCAACACCATCCTTGGCCCAGGGTCAGATGGGCACCACCAAGACCATATCCATTTCGATAATGCGCGCCGGTCGAGCACCTACTGCCGTTAACGCGCTTTTGACCATCCCTCTTGCAGGGGCTTTAAGTCCAGTCTGTCATGGTGGCGACGCGTATCTGCCCAGCTGTGTCGATAGGACTACCCCATGCGTCATGATGTTGACCCCCTTTGCGAGCCTTCCGTTGATGGCGACGTGTCGCAGATTGTCGATGTCACGCACACGCCTGAGAACCAGTCTTCGAGCCCATCAAATGTCGGGAAGGTGCGGGCAGAGTGCCTGTCCACGCGCGAGGAAATCCTTGCCGTGCAAGAGGCATGGCATCGTCTTGAGGCGATCAGCCAAACCAACACTGTTTTCCAAGCCTTCGATTTATGCCTGCCCTGGCTGGATGCATACGTGTTCGGCGAAGACCCAACCCATGAAGCAAAGGTCATTGCGCTCTATCAAGGTGATGAACTTGTTGGACTGCTGCCACTGGCCATTCCCCGTCGTGGCGCAGTGGTGCTCGCGGAATGGATCGGCGAACCTCTGGTTCAGTATGGCGACATGCTGCTTGATCCATCCTGCGACCTCGTCGCGTTGAGCTCAGTTCTCAAGGACGTTGTTTGCGGCTTGGGCATTGATGGGTTGCACTTGCGTGCAGTACGTGCCGACGCGGCCATCCACATTGTTTTGCGTCTGGATCGATCCACACAAGCAGGCGTTGTGCGTCAAGCGGCAACAGCTGATCTGACACAGTATACGACGGCAGACGATTATTTCGCCACCTTCACATCCAAATCGCGAAAACGCATAAGGCGTCGGCGCAAGGAACTTGGCAAAGCTGGCGACCTTGGTTTTAAGGTCGTGCCCGCCGGACCTGATGTCTTGGACATCTACGATTTGGCGCTGCGTTGGAAGAAGGCATGGCTTGCCGAGAATGGACTGACCAGCCGCACCTTCATGGATGAGCGCGCCTTAGCGACCTTACGTACGGCCATCGCACGCCCTGGAAAGCACAATCCGTTCACGACTTTTGTTCAAACGTTGGACGATGAGCCTGTTGCAATCGCCGTTGGCCTGGTCGGCCCTCGTGGTAAATCGGTGTTTTTGACGGCTTTTTCGGCGGACCATGGCGCGTTGAGTCCCGGCATGGTGCAGATTGAATCGACCATCCGCTTCGGTTCCGAGGCCGGGTGGCCTGCTTATGATCTTATGGCGCCGCTCGATAGGTACAAGACAAGTTGGACCAACACCGTCTGTGATGTCACAGATCATGTCGTGGCCTGTACACCAAAGGCGCGGCTCTATCGCGGGATTTATCTCAGCACACTACGCCCGGCGATGAAGGCTGCGTGGAATGCTATTCCTGCGTCATTGCGCACAGCTGTCCTTCGAAGTGGCGGCGGACATAAAGAGCATTAGGCAGATTGGTTTTCTTCTCACTCTGCGCTCTGTTCCTTCGGAACAACCGCTTTCACCGACTAAACACTCACATTGTAGGCTGACAGCACCGCCATATTAACAATCTCGGTATCACGGGCACCAAGGCGAGCGATCTGGATCGGCTTGTCGAGGCCAACCAGCAATGGACCGATCACCGTTGAACCGCCCAGCTCCTCCAACATTTTTGTGGCAATCGAGGCTGAGTGGAACGCTGGCATGACCAACACGTTGGCAGGCGCGGTGAGGCGGCAGAATGGGTACTGCTCCATCACGTCCATGTTCAGCGCCACATCAGCGTTCATTTCGCCATCATATTCAAAATCAACGCGGCGCTTATCGAGTATACGCACCGCTTCCTGAACCCGTTCTGAGCGCTCGCCCGAAGGATGCCCAAAGGTGGAGTAGGCCAGCATCGCCACACGCGGCTCGTAGCCTAGACGGCGGGCAACGCCAGCGGCTTCCTCAGCGATATCGGCCAGTTCTTCAGACGTCGGCATATCGTGCACGGCGGTATCGGCGATCAACACCGTACGCCCCCGACAAAGGGCAAGCGAAGCACCGATCACGCGGTGACCAGGCTTGGCATCCACCACACGGCGTACCGCTTGCAGCGCAACCGAGTAGTTGCGCGTGGTGCCGGTGATCATGGAATCGGCCTCACCCATCGCCACCATGGCAGCACCGAAATAATTGCGGTCGGTGTTCACCATCCGCTGGCAATCGCGGTACAGGAAACCCTTGCGTTGCAACCGCTGGTACAAGAACTCCGCATAGTCTTCTTGGCGATGCGAGGTGCGGGCATTGGCGATGGTCAGCCCCGCCAGATCAATGCCCGCCTCTTCGGCGACGCGTTTTATCTCATCCTCACGGCCAACCAGGATCGCCTGTCCCAGGCCCTGGTTGGTGAAGGAAACAGCAGCGCGCATCACTTGTTCTTCTTCGCCCTCGGCGAAAACAACACGTTTTTGCAGGCGTTTTACCCGCTCATAGATGCGATTAAGGACACCGGCCACAGGGTCACGGCGCGCGGAAAGTTGGGCGCGGTACTCTCCCTCGTCGATCACCGGGCGGCGGGCAACGCCAGAGTCGACCGCAGCTTTGGCCACGGCAGCAGGAATGGCTGAGATAAGGCGCGGATCGAAAGGAACCGGGATGATGTAGCTTGGTCCGAACCGGGGGCGGGCACCCTGATAGGCTGAAGCAACCTCGTCGGGAACATCTTCGCGCGCCAGTTCAGCAAGCGCGTTGGCAGCGGCGATCTTCATGTCGTCGTTGATTGTGGTCGCACGCACATCCAGTGCACCACGGAAGATGTAGGGGAAGCCAAGAACGTTATTGACCTGGTTGGGATAGTCCGAGCGCCCTGTGGCAACGATGGCATCCTCGCGCACCTCAGCGACCTTTTCAGGCGTGATCTCCGGATCAGGATTGGCCATCGCAAAGATGATTGGGTTCTCGGCCATGGTTGTCACCATGTCCTGCGTCAACGCGCCTTTGACCGACAAGCCAAAGAACACGTCCGCGCCTTTCACCGCCTCTTCCAGCGTGCGATCTTTCGTGGCGGTCGCATGGGCAGCCTTCCACTGGTTCATGCCAGCTTCACGACCCTGATAGATCACGCCCTTGGTGTCGCACAGCGTGATGTTTTCTGCTGGCATGCCATAGGCTTTGATCAGCTCGATGCAGGCAATTGCCGCTGAACCCGCACCATTGCAGACAAGCTTGGTGTCCTTGATATCCCGGTTGGTTAGATCCAACGCGTTGATCAGGCCTGCCATCGCGATGATCGCCGTGCCATGCTGGTCATCGTGGAAAACCGGGATATCCATCTCTTCACGCAGGCGACTTTCAATGATGAAACAGTCAGGCGCCTTGATGTCTTCCAGATTGATGCCACCAAAGGATGGTCCAAGATATTTCACCGCATTGATGAACTCTTCAGGGTCTTCGGTATCGATTTCCAGATCGATGGAATCCACATCGGCAAAGCGCTTGAAGAGTACGGCCTTGCCTTCCATTACGGGCTTGGAGGCAAGCGCGCCCAAATTGCCCAAGCCCAAAATGGCCGTACCGTTGGAGATCACCGCGACCATGTTGCCACGGGCCGTGTAGTCGAAGGCAGCATCTGGGTTCTCTGCAATGGCTTCCACCGGCACAGCGACACCAGGTGAATAGGCCAGCGAAAGATCTCGCTGGGTGGCCATAGGCTTGGTGGGAACGACTTCCAATTTGCCGGGACGGCCTTGGGCGTGGAAATCAAGCGCATCCTGATCGGTGATTGCAGGGCGTTTGCTGCCAAAGGTGCTGCGAGATTTGTGCGGGTCTTTGATTGGGTCTTTGGCCATCAGTGCGCGGTTCCTACCTGAAATTTTTTGTTTTTCTTGGTGTTTGGTGGGGGCGGACCTTAGGGGCGGTTGGCAAGAAGAGGAAGTGCGGTGCAACAAAAAACCGGAAGCTTTCGCCCAAAGGCTATGCACCGCTTTCCGCGCTACTGGTTGTGGTGTTTGCGCGCCCGTTTGCTAGAAAAGGCGCATGGACGCCGCCGCACCTTCCTCCAGCGCTGATACAAACACCGCCACCGTGCCCGATACGACCGGTGCGACGCCTGTTATGGCGCAATATCTGGAGATCAAAGCGGCCAATGCGGATAGCCTGCTGTTTTTTCGCATGGGCGATTTCTACGAGCTGTTTTTTGATGACGCCGCGGTCGCGGCCCAAGTGCTCGGGATTGCGCTCACAAAGCGCGGAAAGCACCAAGGCCAGGACATCCCCATGGCCGGTGTTCCGGTGCATGCAGCTGATGACTATCTGCAACGGTTGATTGCTGCTGGTAACAAAGTGGCCGTTTGCGAACAGATAGAAGACCCAGCAGAAGCCAAGAAACGTGGGTCGAAGGCAGTCGTCAAACGCGATGTGGTGCGGCTTGTCACGCCTGGAACCCTGACCGAAGACACGCTCTTGCCTGCGCGCGCCTCCAACTGGCTGGTGGCGCTTGCACCTGATGCTGATGGTCAAAGCGTTGGTTTGGCGTGGCTTGATCTCTCGACCGGCACCTTTCGCTTGAGTGACGTGGCAGCTGACCGCGTGGAATCCGAACTTGCCCGTTTGGCGCCCGCTGAAACACTCTATCCCGATACGGTCGATCCCGACGGACTGATCCAAGAGACCCTTGATCGCTTGGGTGGGACTCTGTCGCCGCAGCCAGGCGCGGTGTTTCACGGGGGACAAGCCAGCGAAAAAGTGGCACGGGCTTTTGGTGTCGCCTCTACCGATTCATTCGGAAAGCTGTCGCGGTGTGAGCTGCGTGCAGCATCTGCGCTTATCGGCTATGTGGAGCGCACGCAAAAACAGGCCTTTGCCAGTCTTCAGCCGCCGCAGCGCGAGCGTTCAGGCGGCACGATGGCCATTGATGAAGCCACCCGTGCAAGCCTTGACCTGGTGCGCGCACGCTCTGGCGAAAACGCGACGACACTGCTCAGTGCTGTGGATGCCTGCGTGACGTCGGCTGGTACGCGGCGCCTGGCAGACCAAATTTCTGCACCGCTGACAGATCTCAACATCATCGCTGAGCGCCATGATGCTGTCACTTGGTTTGTAGAAGACCCCGCATCGCGGCGAGATGTCCGTGCCGCCCTTACTGGTGCACCCGATGTATCGCGCGCTTTGTCACGGGTGATGCTTGGCCGGGCCGGACCACGTGATCTTGTGGCGATGGGTGCAGCGCTTGACCAGGCTGGCATAGTCGAAAGCCTGCTTGGCGATGATCTGCCAGATCCTATTGTCCAAGCGAGAACCTCCCTGGCTGGCCGCCCGGCGGATCTGGCAAAGCGTTTGGTGGACGAACTTTCAGAGAGCCCGCCGCTGCTTGCCCGTGATGGCGGTTTTGTTGCGCCGGGTATTGACGATGATCTGGACGCAGCGCGCAGCCTTCGAGACGATGCCCGCAAGGTGATCGTTGGGCTGCAATCCACCTACAGCGCCCAAACACAGGCCAAGTCGCTGAAAATCAAACACAATGGCGTGCTTGGCTACTTCATTGAGGTGCCGGCCCTGCAAGCCGGTCCGCTGCAAGAGCAGGCGGAAACCTTTTTCCATCGCCAAACCATGGCCAATGCCATGCGGTTCTCCACCAAGGAACTGGCCGAGCTGGAAGCCAAGATCGCCAGTTCAGGTGCGCGCGCTGTGGCGCTGGAAGTGGCGCGCTTTGAGGCGCTATGCGAGGCGGTGAAAGATGCTCGCCATGCCATTCAAAACGTTGCCGATGCACTTTCCACGCTGGATGTGTCCTCCGGGCTTGCCGAGACCGCGGTGCGCGAAAACCATGTGCGCCCGCAGATGCGCGATGATCTGAGCTTCCAGATAGAGGCTGGGCGTCATCCGGTGGTTGAAAAGGTGATGAAGCGCGAGGGCAAAGAGCACTTTGTTGCCAATGACTGCACCTTGAACGATGGGGCGGTTCACCTGGTCACAGGGCCAAACATGGGTGGTAAATCCACCTTCCTGCGACAGAACGCGCTGATCGCGATCCTCGCCCAGGCTGGAGCCTACGTGCCCGCCACATCTGCCACAATCGGCGTTGTCGATGCACTGTTTAGCCGCGTTGGGGCAGCGGATGACCTGGCACGCGGGCGATCCACCTTCATGGTTGAGATGGTGGAGACCGCCGCCATCTTGCACCAAGCAAGTTCTCGCTCACTGGTCATTTTGGATGAAATTGGCCGTGGCACGGCCACCTATGACGGGCTTTCTATCGCCTGGGCCTGCGTGGAGCATTTGCACGCCCACAATGCATGCCGCGCGCTGTTTGCCACCCATTATCACGAGCTTACCGTGCTGTCGGAGCGTCTGGAGCGCGTCGACAATCGCACCCTTAAAGTGAAAGAGTGGGAAGGCGATGTGATCTTCCTGCACGAGGTGGTGCCCGGCGCAGCAGATCGCTCCTACGGACTGCAGGTAGCAAAGCTCGCCGGTTTGCCTGCCTCCGTCGTTGCCCGTGCTCGGTCGGTGCTTGATCATCTTGAAACGCGTCAGGATAGCGGGGAAAAGGCCTCTGGCGATGATGGTTTGTTTGAGGGGCTTCCGCTCTTTTCGGCTGCCAAGCCGGTTGCTGCAAGCGCTGCGCCCACACCGGAGCAGATCGAAGCTGCCGCCCATGCCAAGCTTTCGGCGCTTTTTGACGGGCATGACCCGGACCAAATGACCCCGCGCCAAGCGCTCGATTTCGTTTATGATCTGGCCAGTCGACTCAAAACAAAACCGTAGAGAAACCCCAACGCTGTGTCCCAACGCCGCCCCCCCAAAATGCCCAAACTGGTTCACCGCGATGACGCGCCGCCCCTGCTGGATGGCGAAGCGCTCTACGTCGAGATGCGCGATACCATCGAAAGCGCAGGTTCTTACGATGATGCGCACGCCCAACTGATCCCCATCGTGAAGGCAGCTGTCGTTCAGATCCTGCAAACGGCCGAAGCTTTGCTTTTGGAAGATCGTGGTGGACTTGCCTGTGCGCAGCGGCTGTCGCTGGCCGAAGACATACTGATCCAGACGCTCTACCGCGTGGTCACCGAATATCGGTATCCGCTGGTGAACCCATCGCAGGGCGAGCGCATCACCGTGTGCGCCGTCGGCGGCTATGGCCGAGGCACGCTGGGGCCGCAATCAGATATCGACCTTCTGTTCCTGCGCCCTGCCAAACAGACGCCGTGGGGCGAACAGGTGGTGGAAAGCCTGCTTTATTTCCTGTGGGATTGCGGTTTCAAAGTAGGTCACGCCACGCGCACGGTCGATGAATGCGTGAAGCTTGCCAAAACGGATATGACCATCCGCACAGCACTGCTGGAAACCCGATTTATCCTTGGCGATCAGCCGCTTTTCGAAACATTTCAGGCCGCCTTTCAGGATCAGGTGGTAAAAGGTTCAGCTGCCGAGTTCGTGTCCGCCAAGCTGGGTGAGCGCGACGGTCGGCACAAAAAGCAGGGCTCGTCGCGCTACGTGGTTGAGCCCAATGTGAAGGAAAGCAAAGGTGGTCTTCGCGACCTCAACACACTGTTTTGGATCGGCAAATATGTCTACCAGGTCGATACCGAAGCAGAACTCGTCACCAAAGGCGTGTTCACCCGGCGCGAATACAACGCCTTTGTGAAAGGCAGCGATTTTCTGTGGGCGACCCGCTGTCATATCCACTTCCTGATGCGCCGGCCTGATGATCGCCTGTCTTTTGATTTGCAAGGCGATATCGCACAGCGCCTTGGTTACACCGATCACCCCGGTATGCAGCCGGTGGAACGGTTCATGAAGCACTATTTTCTGGTGGCCAAAGATGTGGGTGATCTCACCCGCATTCTGTGTGCACGCCTGGAAGAGAATGAAGCCAAGCCAACGCCAATTCTTGATCGTATGCTCGGCCCGCTGCGCCGTCGCAATGTGAAGAAGTTGCCCGCCAACAGTGATTTTGTCGTCGACACATCACGGCTCAATGTTGCGCGCGAAACAGTGTTTTCCGAAAATCCGGTGAACCTGCTGCGTTTCTTCCAATTGGCCGACAAATACGGGCTGGCGCTGCACCCTGATGCCACGCGCCTTGTCACACTGTCGCTGAAACTGGTAACGCCCGCGCTGAAAACCGACCCTGATGCCAACGCAATTTTTCTAGAGATTCTCTGCTCGAAAAACCGACCAGAAGCGACGCTGCGCCGGATGAATGAAACCGGATTTTTGGGCCGGTTTGTGCCCGATTTCGGCAAGGTCGTGGCGATGATGCAGTTCAACATGTATCACCACTACACGGTGGATGAGCATCTGCTGCGTACCGTTGGTGTGTTGGCGCAGATCGAGAGCGGCCACCTGAAAGAAGAGCACCCGCTGTCGGTTGTTCTTCTGCCAACCATTCAGAACCGGCGCGCGCTTTATGTGGCCCTGTTTCTGCACGACATCGCCAAAGGCAGGCCGCAAGATCACTCCATCGAGGGCGCGAAGATTGCGCGCCGCATCTGCCCGCGTTTCGGTCTGTCGCCAAGCGAGACCGCCTTGGTGGCGTGGCTGATTGAAGACCATCTGGTGATGTCGATGACCGCGCAGTCGCGCGACCTTTCCGACCCCACCACCATCGAGACTTTCGCCGCCCGCGTGCAAACGCTGGAGCGTTTGAAGCTGCTGCTGATTTTGACGGTCTGCGACATCCGCGCTGTTGGACCGGGTGTCTGGAACGGTTGGAAGGGCCAACTGCTGCGCACGCTCTACTACGAAACTGAGATCATTCTGACTGGTGGGCATTCAGAAGGCGCACGCGAGCAGAGGGTCGCCGGGGCACAAGCGATGCTGTTTGAAGCGCTGCCCGATTGGAGTGAGGAAGAGCGCGAGGCCTATGCCGCCATGCACTACGCGCCCTACTGGCTGCGCACGGATCTGGATCGCAAAATTGCCCATGCGCATCTGATCAAGGATGCTGACGAAGCTGGAAAGGCCTTTGCCTCGCTTTCAGCCGTACACAGCTTTGAAGGTGTAACAGAGATCGTGCTCTACACGCCCGATCATCCACGCCTTCTTTCTACCATCGCAGCGGCCTGCGTGGCGGCCAAGGCTGATATTGTTGGCGCGCAAATCCACACGACGGCCACCGGTAAAGCGCTGGATACCATCCTGATCCGCCAAGAGTTTGAGCAAGAGGCCGATGAGCGTCGGCGCGCCGATCGCATTGCCGCCACGCTGGAAAGCGCAATGCTCGGTGATGTGCACTTGCCTCCAATGATGGCAGAAAAAGGCAAGGTGAAAGGTCGTGCGCGGGCCTTTAAGGTGCCGCCTGAAGTAATGATCGACAATCAGGGCTCGCAGCATTTCACCGTCATTGAAGCGGCTGGACGTGACCGGCCTGGTCTGTTGCATGATCTGGCCCGCGCGCTCTCTGATCTGTCACTCGACACACACTCGGCCCATGTCGCCACGTTTGGTGAACGCGCGGTGGACGTTTTTTATGTAACCGACTTGGTGGGCCTGAAAGTCACTGGTCGCGCCAAACTGAACGCTATCAAGAAGAAGCTTGAAACAGTGCTGGGTGGCACGCCGGCCAAACCGCGACCGGCTGCTTTAGCGCGTCGTGGTCGCGGCAACATTGCTGTGCCAGAATCCTCAGAACATGCTCCTTCCACGCCCGCGCCGCGCCCTGCCCGGCGTTCCAAATCCAAAGCACGCACCTAGACTATGAGTTTGTTGCGCAACTTTGCAACGGTTGGCGGCGCAACGCTAACCAGCCGCGTGCTCGGGTTCGTGCGCGACATCTTGATGGCTGCAGCGCTTGGTACCGGGCCTGTGGCCGATGCCTTTGTGGTGGCGTTTCGGTTCCCCAACCTTTTCCGCCGCCTGTTTGCCGAAGGGGCCTTCAACTCAGCATTCGTGCCACTTTTTGCGCGCGCCCTGGAAGGCGAGGGGAAGGACAACGCAAAAGCCTTCGCACAGGAAGCTATGGCGGGCTTGCTGACGGTTCTCGCACTGGTCACAGCGGTGGCGATGATCGCCATGCCGATCCTGATGCTGGTGCTTGCCCCTGGTTTTATTGGAGATTCTGACAAGTTCGACCTGACGGTCTTTCTAACCCGGATTACGTTTCCCTATCTGACGCTGGTCTCCATTTTGGCGCTGATTTCAGGCGTGCTCAACGGACTTGGGCGGTTTGCAGCGGCCGCCTTTGCGCCAACGCTCCTCAACGTTGTGCTGATCGGCGTGCTGTGGGCACTGCTCGCTGCTGGATTGGCCGGGGAAGCCGAGGCAGGCATGTGGCTTGCCATTGGCGTTGTGATCGGCGGGTTTGCGCAACTGGCGATGGTGATCGGCGATCTGCACCGCGCCGGCTTTCTTTTGAAGCTTGTGCGACCGCGCTGGTCGGATCGCATGAAAAGGCTGGTTACGTTAGGTGTTCCCGGTGTGATCTCTGGCGGTATCACGCAAATCAACATCGTGGTTGGCACGATGATTGCCTCGCTTCAGGCAGGCGCAGTGTCTCTGCTCTACTATGCAGACAGGCTCTACCAATTGCCGCTGGGCGTGGTTGGCATTGCCATTGGCGTGGTGCTGCTGCCAGAGCTCTCAAGACGCTTGAAGGCCGGTGATGAGGCCGGCGTGAAAGTGGCCAGCGCGCGGTCACTGGAATTTGCCATGCTGCTCACCCTGCCCGCCGCAGTGGCACTGGCGGCGATCCCGGTACCACTGGTCTCGGTGCTCTTCGAACGCGGAGCCTTTGGTGAAGAGGCGCGCCTTGGAACAGCAGCCGCCTTGCAAGCTTTTGCCATCGGGTTGCCGAGCTTTGTGCTGATCAAGGTCTTCTCGCCAGCTTTTTTTGCCCGTGAGGACACCAAAACACCAATGCTGGTCGGCGGGCTATCCGTGGCGGTGAACGTTGCCTGTTCCCTGGCGCTTTTCCCGTTCATTGGTCATGTCGGGATCGCACTGGCCACCAGCCTTGCCGGATGGGTGAACGCACTGGTGCTCTATTATCTCATCGCCAAGCGCGGGTACTGGCATTTTGAGCGCGCGCTGGCGATCAAAGTGGCCATCTTGTTTGGCTGTGCGATTGTGATGGGTGCGGTGTTGATGGGGCTGGCAGGCCAGCTTGACGCACAGCTTGCCATGACAACCCCACTTTGGATGCGCGTTGCAGCGCTGGGTGGGTTGGTTTTGGCAGGCATTGTCACATTTTTTGGTCTGGCGCATATCACAGGCGCGGCCAGGCTTGGCGACATGAAGCGCATGATGATGCGCAAACCCTCCGCTGATCGCAGCCCATCTTGATTAGCCACCAAAGACCCGCAATAAGGCGGGCCGATTTCATTTCATCGAAGGCCAACCTCCATGAGTGACGCTTCAGGCGTTGAATTCGCGCCGCGCATCTTTTCCGGTGTGCAACCTTCCGGCCAGCTGACGCTGGGCAATTACCTGGGCGCGATCCGCAATTTCGTGCCGCTGCAAGAGACCCATACCTGTATGTACTGCATGGTGGATCTGCACGCGATCACGGTGTGGCAGGACCCTCAGGAGTTGGCACAAGCGACACGCCATGTTGCCGCAGCCTTCATCGCGTCCGGCCTTGATCCGGTAAAATCAGCGCTCTTCAATCAAAGCCAAGTGCCTGAGCACACCCAGCTTGCTTGGGTGTTCAACTGTGTGGCGCGGCTGGGTTGGTTGAACCGCATGACCCAGTTCAAGGAAAAAGCTGGCAAGGATCGCGAGAAAGCCAGTGTTGGCCTTTACGCGTATCCAACGCTGATGGCGGCCGATATTCTGCTTTATAAGGCCACCGGCGTGCCTGTAGGTGAAGATCAGAAGCAGCATTTGGAACTGACCCGCGATATCGCGCAGAAGTTCAACAATGACTGGGGCAAGGAGGTGTTTCCGATCACCGAGCCTTTGATCCTGGGAGATGCAACGCGCGTGATGAGCTTGCGTGATGGCACCAAGAAGATGTCGAAATCTGATCCATCGGACCTGTCACGGATCAATCTGTCTGACGATCGTGATGCAATTGCTAAAAAGATCAAAAAAGCCAAATCCGATCCAGAACCTCTGCCTGAAACGGTGGATGGCTTGGAAGGGCGACCGGAAGCAGACAATCTCGTCGGCATCTATGGCGCGCTGGCCGGGATGAGCAAAGCTGAGGTCCTTGCCGAATTTGGCGGCCAGGGTTTCGGTGTGTTCAAGCCTGCACTCGCTGATCTGGCGGTCGAAAGGCTTGGGCCCATTCGCGATGAGATGGTGAAGATCGAAAACGATCAGACCGCGCTGGATGGTATTTTGCGTGATGGTGCGCGACGTGCGCGGGAGATTGCCGTGCCCGTGCTTGATGAGGTGTATGACGTGCTTGGGCTGGTGCGATAGTGCCTCTTGCGCTTGGCGCATGCCGTTGACACTCTAGCCGTCAAAGTGACGGGCAGGAGACTCCCATGCTGAAAGCACGCCGCGCCTTTGATGAGGGCCACAAGCGCAAATTTCTGGTCATCCTTGATGACACGCCCGAATGCGAGCGCGCGGTTGTCTACGCTGCACGGCGCGCCGAGCGTACCGGCGGCGGGCTCTCCATGCTTTATGTCGTGCCACCATCAGAATTTCAGCACTGGCTTGGCGTGGAAGAGATCATGCGCGCTGAGGCGCAAGCTGAAGCCGATGCGACCGTGGACCGCTATGTTGGCCTGCTGCGCGCGCGGGGCCTCTCGCTAACACCCGAAAGGCTGGTGCGTGAAGGAACCGCGCTGGAAGAAATAACCCAGCTGATCCATGACGATGAAGACATTGCCATCCTGGTGCTGGGTGGCGGCCTCGGCAAAGATGGACCTGGACCTCTGGTGAGTGCCGTTGCCTCGGGCATGGCCGGAGGCCGCGGAAGTGGTTTTCCAGTCCCAGTGACGATCGTTCCAGGTGATATGGACGATGCAACGATTGAAGCGATTGCGTGAACAAGCTTGATCTTTCGCCAGAAAGGCGCGCCGAATTGGTGACGGGCCTTCAAGCCTATTTCTGCGATGAATTCGATGAAACCTTGAGTGCCTTTCGCGCTGAAGAGCTGCTGACCTTCATGCTGAAGCAACTCGGGCCGTCGCTCTACAATGCAGGCATCCAAGACGCACGGGCTTTTCTGGCTGAGAAGCTGGACGATCTGGATATCGAATTCACCTTCGATGAGGGTCAATGATGCGCTTTGCAGCGGTTGCCGACATCCATGGAAACGCTCTGGCGCTCGAGGCGGTTCTCGCCGACTTGGATCGGCAGAACATATCCGAGGTGGTTAATTTGGGCGATGTGCTCTCTGGACCGCTTGATCCGCACAGTGTGGCTGAACGCCTTATCCCGCTTGGCTGGCCGACGGTACGCGGCAATCATGACCGCTACCTTGTTGAGCAGGACCCCTCAGAGATGGGGCAAACCGATGCTGTGACCCACCAGGCCTTGTCGCCGAAACATCTGGATTGGTTGCGGACGCTGCCTTTCAGTCTGGCGCCTTTTGACGGCGTGTTTGCCTGTCACGCAACACCACGCACCGACGAGCGCTACTGGATGGAACGCGTCGAACCGAACGGCATGATCAGGCAGGCAAGCTTGGCAGAACTGGATGCTGAGCTCAGTGAAGCCGCATCTGATGCGAGCCTCATTCTCTGCGGCCATACGCACATTCCGCGCTTAGCTCGTCTTTCCAGCGGCGTTCTTCTGGTGAACCCAGGCTCGGTGGGCTGTCCAGCCTATGATGATGTCGAGCCGGTACACCATGTGATGCAGACCGGAACACCCAATGCCAGCTACGCCATTTTGCAAAGAACAGATGTTGGCTGGGATGTGACGTTCCGTTCGGTGCCTTATGATCACAAAGCAGCGGCTGCCCAAGCGCGCGCATTTGGTCGCGACGACTGGGCGAAAGGGTTGGCAAGCGGATGGCTTTAGCGGAATTGTCGACCCGATATCAGTGATCGGATGACCAAACAGGCACGCTTTCTGTCTCTTTCAGAGTTTGCAGAGAGATGGCCGTTTTCACCTGCTGGACTGCTGGATGAGCCAAGAGCTTGTCATTGATGAAAGACGACAAGGACTTCAGATCCTTTGTGACGATTTTCACATAGTAATCCATATCGCCTGTCATGGCATGGGCCTCCAGCACTTCGGGCAACGCAGCAAACAGCTCTCGGATTCGTTTGGAGTTGTCCTCATTGTGGGTCGCCAATGTCACCGAAATGATGCTGGTCAGTCCGAACCCAATTTTCTCGCGATCCAATTTGGCGTGATAACCGGTTATCAGCCCGTCTTCTTCCAACTGTGCACGCCGACGCGAACACTGCGATGCTGACAACCCAACACTGTCGGCCAGCTCGTTGTTGGTCAGCCTTGCGTCATCCTGCAAAGCTGCAAGGATTTTTCGATCAATTTCATTCATATGCATGTCCTGTGCATGAAATAATGCTTTGCCGCGTAGATCTCGCGTACTTTCTCAGTTTGGCGATTACTTTGCAAGAACCGTGCACCCATCGTGTGGTACCGTTTATCAAAAAGGGGAGAACCGCTTTTGGGACCGTTTCCACATGACGCGCCAGCTGCGCAGATCACACCCGCCAATCCGGCAGGCACCGATGGTTTTGAGTTTGTAGAGTTCGCCCATAGCGAACGGGAGAAGCTTGAAACGCTGTTCAAGCAGATGGGCTACACGCCTGTTGCGCGCCACAAATCCAAAGCCATCACGATCTGGCGTCAGGGCGATATCAACTATGTCGTGAACGCTGAGCCAGGCAGCCATGCCATGCGTTTTGTCGACGAACACGGGCCTTGCGCGCCCTCCATGGCGTGGCGCGTTGTCGATGCGCAGCACGCCTTCGATCACGCTGTTGCCAAAGGTGCTACGCCTTACCTGGAAAACGACCGCACGCTGGACGTGCCGGCCATTGTCGGCATCGGCGGCTCGATCCTCTATTTCGTTGACCAGTATGGTGAAAAGGGCTCAGCCTATGACGCTGAGTTCGAGTGGCTGGGCAAACGCGACCCGAAACCTGAAGGTCTCGGCTTCTACTATCTCGACCATCTCACCCACAATGTTTATCGCGGCAACATGGACACCTGGTGGGATTTCTACCGCGAGCTTTTTGGTTTCTCCCAGATCCATTTCTTCGACATTGAGGGCAAGATGACCGGCCTTGTCAGCCGGGCCATCACATCGGCCTGCGGCAAGATCCGCATTCCGCTGAATGAGTCCACCGACGACAAAAGCCAGATCGAAACCTATCTGCACAAATACAAGGGCGAAGGCATTCAGCACATCGCTGTTGGCACCGAAAATATTTATGACGGCACCGACAGGCTGGCCGAGAACAGCCTGCGCTTCATGCCCGGTCCACCTGACACCTACTACGACATGTCACAGGCCCGGGTGAACGGTCACAGTGAGCCGATTGAGCGGATGAAAAAACACGGCATCTTGATCGACGGCGAAGGCGTGTTTGACGACGCCAATGGTGACCGGATGACCAAGATCTTGTTGCAGATCTTCTCAAAGACCGTTATCGGCCCGATCTTTTTTGAGTTTATTCAACGCAAGGGCGATGAGGGCTTTGGTGAAGGCAATTTCCGCGCGCTGTTTGAAAGCATAGAGGAAGAGCAGTTGAGAACAGGCGAATTGACTGTGGAGACTTAGCGTCTCGCCCCCCGGGTCTGGGCACCAAGCCTCCTATCGACCGCCCAATTTTCATTTTAGAACCTTTCCAAACTACAGCAATTGCGTCATAACATGTCGCAAAGAACGCACTGGTCGCACGCGATTTGAAAAAGCCGCCGGCCTAGGGCGTGACTATGCGGTGGATCGCACCCATATGATGGGCAGTGCCATCGCGTTTGGAGGTTTTCATGTTCATTCAGATCGAGTCGACGCCGAACCCTGCGACGTTGAAGTTTCTGCCCGGCAAAACCGTACTGGAAGAAGGTACGCTTGATTTTCGCTCAGCCACTGGCGCAGAAAAATCACCGCTAGCACAGCGTTTGTTTGCCATTCCGGGCGTAACGGGCGTTTTCTTCGGCCAAGACTTCGTCACCGTCACCGCTGATGTGGAAGACTGGTCGCACATCAAGCCCGCGATCCTTGGCGGGATCATGGAGCATTTCGTCACCGGCATGCCAATCCTTGTTGAGGATGCTGACGAAGCTGATGATAGCGACGGTTCAGAGTTCTTTGCTGAGGATGACCGTGCGATGGTCGATACCATCAAAGAACTGCTCGAAACACGCGTGCGCCCTGCTGTTGCGCAAGACGGCGGCGATATCACCTTCAAAGGTTTTCAGGACGGCGTGGTCTATCTCAACATGCGCGGTGCCTGTGCTGGGTGTCCCTCTTCAACAGCAACGTTGAAGAATGGCATTGAGAATCTTCTGCGGCACTTCGTGCCAGGTGTCGAGGAAGTGCGCGCCAGCTAGCGCAAACGCACCCGGCGATTTGCCCGCATTGTTTCCCTGCCGGAACAGGTGGCGCCCGAGACTTCGCGCCACTGACGCGTGATTAGAGGTTTCCCCCACTGCCCGTGTTGGCCTTTGCCCGCCTAGGTAGAAGGCATGAACACCATACCTGCCATGCCGGCTGAAATATCCAACCTTGTCCTGACCATCGATACCGCTGGCCCGGCCTGCCAAGCGGTGGTGGCCGATGGTTCACAGATCATCAGTGAGCAATCCGTCACGATGTTGCGCGGGCATGGCGAAGCGCTGATACCGATGATCGAACAGGTGTTGGGGGACGCCTCGATCACCTATGATGATCTTGATCGCATCGGCGTGACTGTCGGGCCAGGGTCCTTCACCGGCATGCGTGTTGGTTTGGCCGCAGCCCGTGGGTTCTCAGCAACGCTGAACATTCCCGTGGTCGGGATCGGTACGTTGGAAGCTATGGCGCGGTCAGATCTCTTGGAGAATGACATAGACGCTGTGCGCTGCGTTGCCATCGATGCCCGCAATGGGCTGGTCTATGGCCAGCGCTTCAATGCGAGCGGCGTGGCGATAGAGCCCCCCAAAGTGATGGCCGATTTGGTTTTTGCTGCATCGGTTCCCAAACGCGCACGCCTTGTCGGTCCAGCAACCTCCGTCATTGCGGCATTGGCCCGTTCGGCGGGCAAACGCGTCACACTTGGCAACACGGCAGACATGCCAAGCACAGCAGCTTTGGCTGAGCTTTCTGCCACAAGTGATGTGACCGAGAAGCCCAAACCGCTTTATCTGAAACCCGCCGACGCCATCGCCGCCAAACCTGCCGGCCTACGTATTGGACTGGGCACCAGCGCAGTGTAATCTCTGGCCTATGTCGCAGTCTTCTTCACCGTCTTCCACATTTGATGATTGGTACCATTGGGCCGTTGATCCGTTACGCGCCAGCGTCAGCAGGCTGCGGATCGTCGAAGATGCAAGCGAGCAGGATGCCGAAGCATTGGCAGAGCTGCACGATGCTGCCTTTCCGATTGGCTGGAACGCCCAAGATCTATCAAGCCTCATTGATGATCAGGCCGTGACAACACGCATGATCCGCCCGCTAAGCTGGTTCGGCCGCGGGCCGGTGGAAGGGTTTGTGATGGTGCGTCAAGCAGGCGATGAGGGCGAGGTGCTGACCTTTGCCGTTGCAAGGCACTGCCAAGGGCGTGGCTATGGAACCCGGCTGCTGGACGATGCTCTGATGGCTTTGCGGCAAAAGGGGGTGCGCGCGGTATTCTTGGAGGTTGCCGATGGCAATGACAGCGCCATCACGCTTTACCGGCGGCGAGGGTTTGCCCAAGTTGGCGAACGACCGGCCTATGCCACGTTGGCGGATGGCTCCAAAGGGCGCGCGCTTGTCATGCGCCGCGAATACAGGTAGCCAGCCGGGCACCGGTTTGATGGAGTTCTGATGCCGCAAAATGCCCGCCACCCTGACGTGCCGCTGGAAGATTTGTGCGCCCAGCGGGGCATGCGCATGACCGACCAGCGCCGCGTGATTGCGCGGGTGATTGACGCTGCCGATGATCATCCCGATGTGGAAGAGCTTTATGCGCGCGCTTCGGCCATTGATGCCAACATTTCCATGTCGACCGTCTACCGCACTGTGAAGCTGTTTGAAGAGTCCGGCATTGTCGCCCGCCTTGATTTTGGCGATGGCCGCGCGCGATACGAACAAACGCCGGATGAACACCACGATCATCTCATCGACGTGACAACCGGCAAAGTGATCGAATTCTCAGACCCTGAGATCGAAGCCCTTCAGGAAAAGATCGCCGAGCGGCTGGGTTTCAAGCTTGTCGATCATCGCTTGGAACTGTTTGGACGGCCTTTAAAACGAGACCCGTCATGATGGCCGATCTGCACCCCGGTGAACGACCACGCACCTGGGATGTCGTGCGTGCGGCGATCAAGATGATCCCACTCATCATTGCGTTGATCGTGCTGGCTCCGCTGCAGTGGCTGGCCAATCTGTTGCGGTTAAAGGCCATTTCTTCGCGATTGCCCATCGCGTTTCACGCTATTGCCCTCTGGTGCATGGGTGTTCGCGTTCGCTTTGAAGGCGAAGCGCTTGCCAAAGGACCGGTTGTGTTGGCTGGCAACCACGTCTCCTGGCTCGATATCGTGATGATTGGAGCGCGGGGGCGGTTTCGCTTTATCTCCAAGGATGATGTGGCTGACTGGCCTGTCTTTGGAACTTTGGCCCGCCTTCAGAACACGCTTTTCGTCAGCCGCACGCGCAGAACGGACACCGGCAAGATGACAGACACCATGCGCGAGGCGCTTGCCGATGGTGATCGTCTGGTGCTGTTTGCTGAAGGCACCACAAGCGATGGCGGTCAGGTGCTGCCTTTTCGACCTGCCTTGTTCGGTGCGCTGGTTGATGACGCCAAAGATGTGATGGTGCAGCCCTTCACGATTGCCTATCTGCGCCGCGATGGCTTGCCAATCTCGCGCGGACAACGGGCAACGCTGGGCTGGTACGGTGATCTTGATCTGTTGCCAAGCTTGCTTGACATCATCCATGGTGGCCCGCTGGATGTCGTCATGGTGCTCGGCAAGCCGGTGAATGTTGCTGAGATTGGTGGCCGCAAACGCGCTGCCAAAGCCATGGAAGAGGATGTGCGGCAAACGCTCGCCATCAAATTGCGCGGTCGCGACAGTTAGAGCCAGACCAGCGAAGCTTGGACACTGGGCGGGCAGACCCTAGGCGGACCAATGTTTTTTCGCTAAAGACCGCCGATCCAATCCCTTTTAGGTCACTGCACACGCATGAGCTCGAACAAATCCCAAGCTGCCAAGAAGGTCTTCATCAAGACCTATGGTTGCCAGATGAACGTTTATGATTCTGATCGTATGGCCGATGCGCTGGCGCCGGCTGGCTATGCGGCAACGCAAGATCAGAACGATGCTGACCTTATCCTGCTCAACACCTGCCACATCCGCGAAAAGGCGGCTGAAAAAGTCTACTCAGAACTCGGACGCTTGCGCAAAGTGAAGGGCGAGCGCGCCGCGCTGGGCAAGGATACGATGATCGGCGTTGCAGGATGTGTGGCGCAGGCCGAAGGCGAAGAGATCACGCGACGTGCTGATGTGGTCAATCTCGTTGTTGGCCCACAAAGCTACCAGGCGCTGCCCGACATGGTGGCGCGCGCCAGCCAGGGCGAGCGCGTCGTGATCACTGAGTTCCCCGATGAGGATAAGTTTGACGCCATTGGCATGACACCGAAAAAGGTGCTCGCAAGCCGTGGACCGACGGCCTTTCTCACCGTGCAGGAAGGGTGCGATAAGTTCTGCACTTTCTGCGTGGTGCCTTACACGCGTGGGGCCGAGGTCTCCCGTGATGTGGCGAAAATTCTGAGTGAAGCTCGCACGATGGTCGAAGCGGGCGTGCACGAAATCACCCTGCTTGGCCAGAATGTGAATGCCTATCATGGGCAAGGGCCGGACGGTGAGCCTTGGTCTTTGGCGAAATTACTCTATGCGCTGGTAGAGATCGATGGCCTTTGGCGGCTGCGTTACACCACCAGCCACCCGCGCGACATGGATGACGATCTGATCAATGCCCACCGCGATTTGCCACAGGTGATGCCCTACCTGCATCTTCCGGTGCAATCAGGCTCAGATCGCATTTTGAAAGCGATGAACCGGCGCCACACTGCCGATGAGTACCGCCGCCTAATTGAACGCATCCGTACCGTGCAGCCGGATTTGGCTTTATCGGGCGATTTTATCGTCGGGTTTCCCGGCGAGACAGATCAAGACTTTGAAGACACCATGCAGCTGATCCGCGATGTGGAGTATGCCGCGGCGTTTTCGTTCAAATATTCGCCGCGTCCAGGCACACCTGGCGCGTTGATGGATGATCACGTACCTGAGGATGTGATGACGCAGCGCTTGCATGCACTTCAGGCACTCATCACCTCGCAGCAGCAGGCGTTTCAGCAAAGCCGTGTTGGCCTCAGCTTGCCGGTCCTCTTTGAGAAGAAGGGGCGCAACGCAGGTCAATTGGTTGGGCGCTCACCCTGGTTGCAGCCGGTGCACGTGCAAGCACCAGACTCGATGCTGCGAACCCTGCAAACGGTCACAATTACGCACACTGGCACGAATAGTCTGTTCGCAGACCTTACCGAATCAGGCCAAACTTCAACCGCTGAACCACTCCTGGAGGCCGCCTCTTGAACGATATCACCGAGACCCAACCCTCCGTGGAAGGTCACGCGTCGGATTTGGCGCACATCGTGGTGGAGTTCGATGACAACCGGCTGGTGGGCGACCTTTATGGCCAGTTTGACCAAAATCTCGCAATCATTGAGCACAAGCTAGGTGTGGATGCAGCTGCTCGTGGCAACAAGGTATCGATCAAGGGTACGCCGGATGCCTGTGCACTGGCCCGCCAAGTGCTCGATAGCCTCTACCAACGCTTGGAGCAGGGCCACACGCTGCACCCCGGCGACGTTGATGGCGCCGTGCGGATGGCCGAAACGGCTTCGACCCAATTGAATCTTCCCGATATCGAACCGCGCGGTGGCAAATTGGCGCTAGCGACCATTGGCACGCGCAAGAAAACCATCACTGCACGTAACCCCGCGCAAGATGCCTACATCCGTGCGCTCGACCGGGCCCAGTTGGTGTTCGGAACTGGGCCGGCAGGTACAGGCAAAACCTATTTGGCGGTCGCGTATGCTGCAGCCTTGCTGGAGCGCGGCGATGTCGAGCGGATGATCCTCTCGCGCCCTGCGGTGGAAGCGGGCGAGCGGCTCGGCTTTCTGCCTGGCGACATGAAAGAGAAAATCGACCCTTATCTGCGTCCACTTTATGATGCGCTCTACGATATGATGCCTGCCGACAAGGTGGAAAAAGGGTTGCAAAATCAGATCATCGAGATAGCCCCGCTTGCCTTTATGCGTGGGCGCACGCTGGCCAATGCAGTGGTGATCCTGGATGAGGCGCAGAACACAACCAGCATGCAGATGAAGATGTTTCTGACGCGCCTTGGCGAAGGGTCAAAAATGATCGTGACCGGCGATCCCAGCCAAGTTGATCTGCCACCTGGCCAAGTTTCCGGTTTGGCCGAAGCGTATCGCATGCTGCGTGACATCGACGATATTGTGCATCTGAAATTCCGCGCCGAAGACGTTGTGCGCCATCCTTTGGTGAGCAAAATTGTGACCGCCTATGATGACGCCGCCCGTCGCCGGGTGCGTGCAGCTGCCGAACGTCAGGCGCCGCTTTTGGGCGGAGACCAGTGAACCCATCTGTCGATTTGGTGGTTGAGGCTGGCGACTGGCCGGATGAGGATGTCCTCATGGCATGGTTTGAGGCGGCTATTGGACGTACAGTATCAGCCACCGACTTCAGTATGCGGCACGGCGAAATCAGTGTGGTGTTGACCGATGATGCGGCCATGCAAGCGATTAATAAAGAGCATCGTGGCCAAGACAAACCGACCAACGTGCTCTCCTTTCCTGCGCTTGAACCAGACATGCTTGCAAAGCTTGATGGCAAGCACCCGTTTTTGCTTGGCGACCTTGTTTTCGCCTTGCAAACGGTGAAGAGGGAGGCTGAAGCTGGCCAAATCAGCTTTCACCACCATATGAGCCACCTGATTGTTCATGGTTTTTTGCATCTTCTGGGCTATGATCATGAACAAGATATACAGGCAGATGCTATGGAAACGCTGGAAACGCGCATCCTAGCATCGCTTGGCATTGCTGATCCTTATCGGGACGGCGTGCAGACGAACGTGTAACAAGGATCGCAGCTGCCAAAATCGGCTGCACGCTGATGAACGACGACGCTTCGAGCTTAGAGCCCTCCAGTATGGGCCGTCCTATGACGGCACCCTCCAACCCGCAATCTCAAGCTGTCAGTACAGCTCCATCGGACACCGCTTGGGTGAATCGTTTGTTTGGATGGCTCAAACCATCGACAAACGGCACTGATTTGCGCACCGATTTGGAAGACGCGTTGGCCGAAGAACAAGGCCTTGGCCATGACTTCTCGCCTGAAGAACGCTCCATGCTGCGCAACATTTTGCGGCTACGTGAGACCCGCACAGAAGACGTGATGGTGCCGCGGGCTGATATCGTTGCCATCGACCAAACAACATCGCTTGGCTTGGTGCTGGAAAAACTGCGCAGCTCTGGTCATTCTCGCATGCCGGTTTTCGACGGTTCGCTGGATCACCCTGTCGGCATGGTACACATCAAAGATGTGGTTTCGCATCTGATTGACCGCGCACGCCAAGAAGACACCTCGCCGCGCAAACGTGCAAAAGCGCGCAAAGCGGCAGTTGAGCAGGGCAGCGGTGCGGCAGCACAAACAGCGGAAGCTGCTGGCTTTGATCTGCGCAAAATCGACCTCGAAACAAGCTTGCAAGATGCCGAGATCGTTCGTCCTTTGCTGTTTGTTCCTGCCTCCATGTCCGCGACCGATCTGATGGCCCAAATGCAAGCCAACCGTGTGCAGATGGCGTTGGTGATTGATGAGTATGGCGGGACTGACGGGCTTATCAGCTTGGAAGACCTCATCGAGACAGTTGTTGGCGATATTGAAGATGAGCATGATGATGACGTCGCACCGCACTTTGATGCCATAGGCGACGGCGGCTACATCGCCGATGCTCGCGTGCCGATCGAGGATGTTCAACACGTGTTTGGCCATCTGTTCGAGATCGACAAAGAGGACGCCGAAGAGATCGATACGATGGGCGGGCTGGTGTTTACCGCGCTTGGTCGTATTCCCGTTCGCGGTGAGCTGATCGATGCTGTCGAAGGGCTTGATATTGAGGTCACCGACGCTGACCCACGTCGTATCAAACGCTTAAAGGTCTATCCGGCAGGTCTACGGCGACGTGACCCGCGAACGCCACGCCGCGCTGCTCGACCAGGTGCTGCAAACGAGGATGAGAAATCTTCATCGGATGCGCAAGACGAACCGTTGAACCAGGCCACTGGGACTTAGCGGACCAACATGACGCGCGGCTTGCACGCCTTGGCTGACAGTCTTGTTTTGTTGCATGGCTGGCGCCGCTGGGGTGTCGCTTTTGTGGCCGGCGTAGCCAGTGTTTTGGCCATGCCGCCGATTTTTTTGGCGCCAATTCTTCTGATCACCTTGCCCGTTCTGGTGCTGCTTCTGGACGGCGCGGACGCGGACCCCACGCCGCCCAAGAAGAAAAGGCGGTTGTTTGCATTCTTGGGGCCATCCTTTGCGGTTGGCTGGTGGTTTGGCTTTGGCTACTTTTTGGCCGGGCTCTACTGGATCGCCGAGGCCTTGCTGGTCAATGCCAGCGCTCATGCTTGGCTCATTCCGTTTGCTTTGATTCTGATTCCCGGCGGGCTAGCGCTGTTCATCGCGATGCCCTGCGCCCTGGCGGCTCGGTTCTGGAGCACAGGGTTTGTACGCGTTGCCATGCTTGCAAGTCTGCTTGCAGCGTTCGAAGCGCTGCGCGGCGTAGTGCTCACTGGTTTTCCGTGGAATGGGTTTCACAGCGCGCTTGGGCTCCATGATGCCCTCCTACAAGGCCTGTCCTTACTTGGCCCACTGGCGGCAAGTCTCTTGGTTCTGCTGGTCGCTATGTCACCGGCCGCCCTTTGGCCGGGCGAGGTTACCCGTCGTAGGTCGCGAATCGCAGCGCTTAGCTGTCTTCTGATTTTTGGGCTTTGGGCGGGGTTTGGCGTGCTTCGCCTAGCTGGCGCTGACGCAACCATAGTCGATGGCGTGACCATGCGGATCGTGCAGCCGAACATTGCGCAAGCTGACAAATGGGACCCAGACTTGCGCGAAACCCATGTCGCGACACTGCTTGAGCTGACAACCAGGCAAACTGGTGCTGACCAATTGGGTGTTCTGGGCGTGAGCCATGTGGTGTGGCCGGAATCAGCTTTTCCTTTTTTGCTTACCCAACGCCCTGACGTTTTGGCGGCGATCGGTTCTGCGCTGCCACTGGGTGTGCAGATGCTTGCTGGGGCGGTTCGCGCTGAGCCGCGCGGCACCCAAGATCGGGCGTTCTACAATTCGGTCTATGCGCTCAATGATCGCGGCGAAATCACGGATGCTTACGACAAAGTACGGTTGGTGCCTTTTGGTGAGATGCTGCCATTTGAAGACTTGGTTGATCGCCTTAGATTGCGACCTTTGGTATCAGCCCCTGCCGGTTTTGAACCCGGCACGGGGCCAGATGTTCTACAGGGATCTGGTGGACCTGTTGCTCTTGCGTTGGTGTGTTACGAGGCGATTTTTCCAGATTTTGTACGCTCGGGCGTGCGCACCCATGCGCCTGACTATCTGCTCAATGTCACCAACGATGCCTGGTTTGGGACAAGCGCTGGTCCGCGCCAGCATTTTTTCCAAGCCCGGATGCGCGCTGTGGAAACGGGTTTGCCGCTGGTGCGCGCAGCCAACACCGGTATCAGTGGCGTGATTGACCCTTACGGCCGCGTTACTGCTCAACTTGGAATTGACCAGCAAGGCATCGTTGATGCGCCGTTACCGCAACATCTTTCGACAACAGTCTACGGACGTTTTGGTAATGCACCGTTTTGGACTATGCTCGCAATGGTTTTAAGTCTTTGTTTTTACTACCAAAGGCGTTAAAAACCGGTTTTGGCTTGAGTTGAGACGACTTGCTTTATACATTTGTCTTGTCACAAAAATTCGTGGCGATTGATGCGAATCTGTAAAGAAAGGCCCCGCACTTTCCGTTAGGGCGTGCTGGTGTAAGGTAAAAATCCACCCTATGGCAAATAAACGAGCGCCTAATCCGGTTGATGTGCATGTTGGCACGCGTTTGCGCATGCGTCGTATGATGCTTTCTATTAGCCAAGAAAAGCTTGGCGAAGCTCTTGGCGTATCCTTTCAACAAATCCAGAAATACGAAAAAGGCACGAACCGCATTGGCGCTGGACGTCTGCGCGATATCGCCACGGAACTGAAGGTTCCCATTCCCTACTTCTATGATGATTTGCCCGGCGAGGAACCTTCTTTGGGCTTCGCCGAAACCGGTATGAGTTACGTTTCAGAGTTGCTGACTTCGTCCGATGGGGTTGAGCTGACACGTGCATTTCTGCGGGTGAAAGATCCCGCCGTGCGCCGCCGTATTGTCGATCTGGTCAAATCGATTGCCGGACAGGATGGCAGCAATGGCGGAACAGCCCAAAAGCCTGCCTCAAATGGGTAGTCGCTTAGCTGGCTTAAGCATCTCGATCTAATCCCGCTGCACGTACGCCTTGATTTCAGGCAGTTGCGATGGCATGAAACCGCCGATCCGTTTTGACGAACGTGCGTTTGTTTTATCGAACGCCGTTTGGTGAAACATCGGCGCATATAGTGTTGCGCCTCTCCTCTTTCTCCTACCGGGATGTTTTGTGTATGGCGCGCTCCTCCTATCTGTTCACCAGCGAATCGGTTTCTGAAGGTCATCCTGACAAAGTGTGTGACCGCATCTCTGATGAGATCGTGGACCTGTTCTTTCGCACCGCTCTTGCTGAGGGTATGGACCCCTGGCAGGTACGCGTGGCCGCTGAGACTCTGACCACCACCAACCGTGTGGTGATTGCTGGCGAAACCCGCGGCCCAGCGTCGATTGGTCGTGAACTGGTTGAAGAGGTTGCACGCGCGGCCATCAAAGACATTGGCTACGAGCAGGACGGGTTCCATTGGAACATGGCCAATGTCGAAGTGCTGTTGCACGGCCAATCGGCTCACATTGCGCAGGGCGTTGATGCTGCTGGCAACAAAGATGAGGGTGCGGGCGACCAAGGCATCATGTTTGGTTATGCCTGCCGTGAGACTCCGGACCTGATGCCGGCGCCCATTTATTACGCCCACAAAATCCTGGAGCGGCTGGCAAAAGCACGCAAATCCGGTGATGCGGCAGTGCTCGGCCCAGATTCCAAGAGCCAAGTGACTTTGGCGTATGAAAACGGCATGCCGGTACGCGCGACGTCCATTGTGGTCTCAACCCAGCATTTGGATGCGTCTATGACGTCGGCCGATGTGCAGGCGGTTGTTGAACCTTACGTGCGCGACGTTCTGCCTGATGATTGGGTCACAGATGAAACTGTCTGGCACGTGAACCCAACCGGGGCGTTTGTGATTGGCGGACCGGACGGCGATTGCGGCCTCACCGGTCGCAAGATCATCGTCGATACCTATGGCGGTGCAGCGTCTCATGGCGGCGGCGCGTTTTCAGGCAAAGACCCCACCAAGGTGGACCGGTCAGCTGCCTATGCGGCACGATATCTTGCTAAAAACGTTGTGGCGGCGGACCTTGCCGAGTGGGCGCAAATACAGCTTTCTTATGCCATCGGCGTTGCGCAACCGCTGTCGATCTACATCGATACCGGCGGCACGGCCAACGTGGACGAAGCCAAGCTTGAAGCTGCGCTTGGACAGGTTATGGATCTTTCACCGCGCGGTATCCGCGCTCATCTGGATCTCAACAAACCGATTTATGCGCGCACGTCTGCCTATGGTCATTTTGGCCGCAACACAGACAATGATGGCGGCTTCTCTTGGGAGAAACTCGATCTGGTCGATGAGTTGAAGGCGGCCGTTGCAGGCTAACAACGATAGCCCGAAAGATCGCGCTCGCAGGCTCTTGTATGGGCGGCGCAAGGGCAAGCCATTGCGCGACGCGCGGGCGAAAATCTACGAGACGGGCCTTGCGCGCCATGCGCTCGATCTTTCTGTGCCTTGTGGCGACGCCAGCAGTCTTTTTGACGTGCCGGTCGACAAATTGGCGCTGGAAATCGGGTTTGGAAGCGGTGAACATCTGCTTCATCAGCTTTCGCGGCAAATTGATACTGGCTTCGTTGGCTGCGAGCCGTTCGTCAACGGGATGGCCCGGCTGCTTGATGATGCCAAAGACCATACGGACCGCGGCCGACTTCGGGTGCATGAGGGCGATGCCAGAGAGGTCATAGAGTGGCTGCCCGATGGCAGTCTAGACTTCGTCTATCTGCTCTACCCAGACCCTTGGCCTAAGTTGAAGCACGAAAAACGACGGTTCATGGGGCAGGATACGCTGGATCTGTTGCACCCAAAAATGAAACCTGGCGCAGAGTTGCGCGTCGCCAGCGATATTGATGCCTACAAAGCTACCACGCTGAAGGCGACGACCACGCATCGCGGATTTGAAACTGGCGAGCGTGACACAGCCGAACCGTGGGCGGACTGGACCCGAACCCGCTATGAGGCCAAAGCTATTCGCGAGGGTCGCACACCGGCTTACTTCTCATTTTTTGCCAAAGTGTTGCCTCAATAACACAAAGCCCTTGCACAAAGAGTCTCTTTGGCCTATCATCTCTATAACACCTTCATCGTCAGACATTCTGATTAGGGTGGGTCCTTCACGGGCCCGCCCTTTTCGTTTGGCGCAAGCAATATCAACTGGAACACAATGACAGCGACCGATATCGACACCAGCAGTGATGCGCACACCACTCGTGTGGTACGCGAAACAGGTCTTGCTGCGCGCGTTGCTGCCATTATCGAGCCTGCCATTGAGGGCTTGGGTTATCGCCTGGTGCGGGTAAAAATTTCCGGACAGAACGGTTGCACAGTGCAAATCATGGCTGAGCGTCCCGACGGCACCTTCACCATTGAAGACTGTGAAGCGGTCAGCAAAGACATCTCGCCGGTTCTTGATGTGGATGACCCCGTCAAGACCGCCTATCATCTTGAAGTTTCCTCCCCTGGCATCGACCGCTCGCTGGTTCGACCTATCGATTTCATCCGCGCAGTTGGCCATGAGGCCAAAATTGAGCTTTCGCGGCCCATCGACACGGGCACCGGCGAAGGACGCAGGCGCTATCGCGGTGTCATTCAAGCTGCCCTTGATGAGACGGTGGAGCTGACGATCGATGCAACCGACGGGGCGCTTACCGTCGCACTGCCTTATGATGCAATGGAAGATGCTCGGTTGGTGATGACCGATGCCTTGATTGAGGCTGCACAAAAGGCGCAAGACGCTGCGGCCGACACAAATGACAATGACAGCAATACAGAGAGCAACGCTGGAGATCGCGCCTAAGGCAGGCGCACCGGTGATCTAAGGAGAAGGCCCATGGCCGTCAGTGCAAACCGACTGGAACTGTTGCAAATCGCCGATGCGGTTGCGCGGGAAAAGTCGATTGATCGTGAGATCGTAATTTCGGCGATGGAAGAGGCGATGGCGAAAGCCGCCCGTGCACGTTACGGGTCAGAAACTGACATCCGTGCCACGATCAATCCGAAAACCGGTGAGTTGAAGCTTCAGCGCCTCATTCATGTGGTTGAAGAGGTTGAAAATCCAGACGCCCAGATGACAGTGGCTGATGCCAAGCACACACTGCCCGATGCCGAAGTTGGCTCCGTGATCTCTGAAATTTTGCCGCCGCTTGATTTCGGTCGCATTGCTGCACAATCAGCCAAACAGGTGATCGTGCAGAAAGTGCGCGAAGCTGAACGTGATCGCCAGTTTGAAGAGTTCAAAGACCGCATTGGCGAGATCGTCAACGGCACGGTTAAACGCGTCGAATATGGTAATGTGATTGTTGATTTGGGTCGCGGCGAAGCGATGCTGCGTCGTGATGAGCTGATCCCACGTGAAATTTTCAAATATGGCGACCGGGTTCGCGCCTATGTGTTGGATGTGCGCCGTGAGCAGCGTGGCCCGCAGATTTTCCTTTCGCGAACACACCCTGTGTTCATGGTCAAACTCTTCACCATGGAAGTGCCGGAAATCTACGATGGCGTTATCGAGATCAAGAGTGTCGCTCGCGACCCTGGTTCGCGCGCCAAAATTGGTGTGATTTCCAACGATTCGTCCATTGATCCAGTGGGCGCCTGTGTCGGGATGCGCGGTAGCCGTGTGCAAGCTGTCGTGCAGGAGCTGCAGGGCGAGCGCATCGACATCATTCCCTGGTCGCCGGATGAGGCAACGTTCCTTGTGAATGCGCTTCAGCCTGCTGAAGTTGCCAAGGTTGTGCTTGATGAAGACACGCGCCGTATTGAAGTTGTGGTGCCGGAGGACCAACTGTCCTTGGCGATTGGTCGTCGCGGGCAGAATGTTCGCTTGGCCTCGCAGCTGACTGGCTGGGATATCGACATTATGACGGAGGACGAAGAGTCCGGTCGTCGTCAAAAAGAGTTCGCCGAACGCTCTGAGCTGTTCGTTGGCGCGCTCAATGTTGATGAAGTGGTGGGTCAACTTCTAGCGTCGGAAGGTTTCGCGACGATGGAAGAGATCGCCTATGTGGAACGCGATGAGATCGCGACCATCGAAGGCTTTGACGATGAAACCGCAGACGAGCTTCAGGCCCGTGCGCGTGAATATCTGGAAGAGCTGGAAGCCAAAGCCGATGCTGAACGCCGTGAATTGGGCGTTGAGGACACACTTCGCCAGATTGATGGGCTGACAACGCCAATGCTGGTTGCGCTGGGCAAGGACGAGGTGAAAACCATCGAAGATTTTGCCGGCTGCGCAACCGATGATCTGGTTGGTTGGAACGAGCGCAAGGATGGTGAAGTGGTTCGCTTCCCAGGCGCGCTGTCGGATTTCGATGTGTCGAAAACCGATGCTGAGGCCATGATTATGCAGGCGCGTGTTGCCGCTGGATGGATTACAGCCGAAGAGCTGATGGCACAGAACGCCGACGACGAAGATGTGGGCGAAGAGGCCCAAGAAGAAGAAGGAGCGCCCGCGTAAGCGGGCCTCCGGTGATGAGCACAAGGGTTCAGATCAAAGTATGGCAAACGCCAAGGCGACCAAGACAGGCGAGGCTGCGCGCGAGCGCATGTGCATCGTCACGCGTCAACGCGCCGATGGCACTGATCTGATCCGCTATGTGCTGGACCCCAATGGGGTACTGGTTCCCGACGTAAAAGCCGTGCTACCAGGCCGTGGTGCTTGGGTTACGGCTCGCCGTGATGTGCTCGCCGAGGCGGTGAGGCGCAAAGCTTTTGGCCGCGCGCTCAAAACCGACGTGGCACCCGGGGGGCTTGATGATATTGTCGAGCGAACCGAGCACATTCTGCGCCAGCAAGCGCGCGGTGCATTGGCACTGGCGCGCAAAGCGGGGCTTGTTACCAACGGCTTTTCGAAGGTCGAAAGCGCGCTGAAAAACGGCAAGGTGCTTGCACTTCTGCATGCCACCGACGCTGGCGTGGATGGCGTGAAGAAATTGAACCGGCTCGCAGGCCATGTGGGCGTGCCGGTTTTACGTGTTTTACCACACGGCGAAATGGGTTTGGCATTAGGGCTGGAACATGTGATACATGCGGCCCTTCTAGACGGTCCGGGTGCTGTGCGGTTTCTCGCCCCCTTTCGGCGGCTTGAAGCCTATTGCTATGGCGACGATACGTCAGGCGACAGTATTGAAGGATCAACGCAGCGGGCGGAAGGCTCGGTGTTAGGAGACAAGACGGCAGTATGAGTGATCAAGACACAACCGACGAAAAAGGCGCCAGCGAAGGCGCAAGCGGAAAACGCACCCTGTCGTTAAAACCATCCTCCGGGACGGTACGGCAGAGCTTTTCCCATGGCCGATCCAACTCGGTCGTGGTGGAGAAACGTAAGCGTCGCATTGTTATGCCTGGCGAGAGCCCTGCGCCAACTGAAACCAGCGCGGAAGCTCCCAAGCCGACGCCGAAGGTTGTCACCCAGACCAAGCGTCGGGTGATCAAACCAAGTGCGGGATCTGGATCGACATCCGCGAAAGCAGAGGCCGCGCGCAGCGCGACCAATGCTGAACAAGAAGCACGGCTAAATGCGCTGAAACAAGCGCAGCTACGTGAAGTGGAAGAAGCTAAGGCTGCTGCTGAAGAAGCCAAGCGGCGGGCCGAGGAAGAAGCACGCCTGAAGAAGGAAGCCGAGGCAGAGGCTGCACGCCTTGCCGAAGAAGCCAAAATGGCTGCCGAAGCTGAGGCCCGCAAGCCAAAAGTCAAAGAAAAGCCCGTTGTTGCTGACGAGCCGGTGGCAGCCGCTGCGCCCAAGCGCGGCGCCAGCGAAGATTCTGCGCCAGCACGCGGCGGCCGCGGTGGCGACACACGTAAACGCCCTGAAACGCCAACACCAGCCAAGCCTACGCCGCGCACAGATGAGCGTCGCCGTTCTAAGCTGACCATCAACCGTGCACTCAATGATGATGGCAACCCACGTGGCCGCTCCATGGCTGCGATGCGTCGCCGGCAGGAGAAAGCCCGTCGTGGTCAGCAGCAAACTGGCCCGCGCGAGAAGGTTTTGCGCGAGGTCACGATTCCAGACGCGATCACCATTCAAGAGCTTGCCAACCGTATGGCTGAGCGCGCTGTGGATGTGATCAAAGTGCTGATGACGCAAGGCCAAATGCTGACGGTGAACGACATTATTGATGCCGACACCGCCCAGCTGATCGCTGAAGAGCTTGGCCACACGGTCAAGCGCGTTTCTGAGGCTGATGTGGAAGAGGGTCTCTTCTCCACCGAAACGACCGATGATGATGAAGGTGCATCACCGCGCCCACCGGTTGTTACGATCATGGGCCATGTCGATCATGGTAAGACCTCACTGCTTGATGCCATTCGCAACGCCAACGTTGTGCAGGGCGAAGCAGGTGGCATCACCCAGCATATCGGCGCTTATCAGGTGGAAAAGAACGGCCAGCAGATCTCGTTTATCGATACGCCGGGCCATGAAGCGTTCACTGCCATGCGTGCACGTGGCGCGAAAGCCACCGATATCGTGATTCTTGTGGTTGCCGCAGACGATAGTGTGATGCCGACGACTGTTGAGGCCATCAATCACACTCGCGCTGGCGAAGTGCCGATGATTGTCGCGATCAACAAGATGGATAAGCCTGAGGCTGACCCAAACCGCGTGCGTACTGATCTGCTTCGCTACGAAGTGCAAGTGGAAGGCATGGGCGGTGAAGTGCAGGACGTTGAAGTGTCTGCCACGACAGGCCAAGGCTTGGACAGTCTTCTTGACGCGATCTTGTTGCAGTCGGAGATCATGGAGCTGAAAGCTAACCCAGACCGGGCGGCTGAAGGCGTTGTGATTGAGGCGCAGCTTGATAAAGGCCGTGGCCCAGTCGCGACTGTTCTGGTGCAACGTGGCACGCTGAAGAAAGGTGACATTCTTGTTGCTGGTGGTGCGTCGGCACGTGTGCGGGCGTTGATCAATGATCACGGCGAACAGGTGGATGAGGCGGGCCCATCGGCACCGGTTGAGGTGCTTGGCTTCCAGGACACACCGTCAGCGGGCGATCCGTTTGCTGTGGTGGAAACCGATGCGCGTGCCCGCGAAATCACCGAATATCGTCAGCGTCAGCTGCGCGAGACAACCGCTGCCCGTCTTGGTACGGCGCGTGGTTCGCTGGAGCAGATGATGACGCGCTTGCAGGAATCCAACCTGCGTGAGTTCCCAATCCTGGTCAAAGGCGATGTGCAGGGCTCAGTTGAAGCCATTGTGCAAGCCGTTGAAAAGATTGGTAACGATGAGGTTGCGGCCCGCGTTATTCACGCCGCACCTGGTGGTGTGACAGAGAGCGATATTGCGCTCGCCGCAGCCTCCGAAGCGCCGATCATTGCGTTCAACGTGCGTGCCAACAAGCAGGCCCGTGATACGGCGCAGGCCGAAGGCATCGAAATTCGCTACTACAACATCATCTACGATCTGGTGGATGACATCAAAGCGGCGATGGAAGGGCTTCTTTCGCCCGAACGTCGCGAAACGATGCTTGGCAATGCCGAAATCCTGGAGGTGTTCAACATCACCAAGGTCGGCAAGGTGGCCGGTTGCATGATCACAGACGGCAAGGTGGAGCGTGGCTCAGGCGTGCGTTTGATCCGCGACAGTGTGGTCATACACGAAGGCAAGCTGAAAACGCTCAAGCGCTTCAAGGACGAGGTGGCCGAAGTCACCACCGGCCAAGAGTGCGGTATGGCGTTCGAGAACTACGAAGACATCCGCAAAGGCGATGTTATCGAGTGCTTCCGCGTGGAAGAGGTGGCAAGGAAGCTTTAGGTTTCGACCTAGAGCGCGCCGCTCTCACAGGCACGTTTTCACGAAGGTTTTTCGATGAACCCTCCCTCTCAACGGCAATTGCGGGTTGGCGAGCTGGTCCGGCACGCGCTGTCGGATGTGCTCACACGCGGCGATGTGCATGGACTTGATCTCGGTGGCACGCTGGTTTCAGTGTCCGAGGTGCGCATGTCGCCGGACCTTAAAATCGCGACCTGCTTTGTGACGCCCATCGGTCCGGGTGATTCCAAAGAACTGACCAAGAAACTTGCTGCCGGCGCGCGCGATATGCGCATGCAGATTGGTCGCCAGCTCAATTTGCGTTTCACGCCAACCTTACGCTTCAAACCCGATACCTCATTCGACAGTTACGGCAAGATCGACGAGATTTTGCGTTCGCCAGACGTCGCCCGCGACACGGACCCCCACCGGGGGAAGGATGAGGAAGAAACTTAAGTGGGTAGGCGCAAAAAAGGCCGGAAGGTTTCTGGTTGGATTATCCTTGATAAACCCGTCGGTGTGACCTCAACCCATGCGGTTTCGCGCGTGCGGCGGATGTTTGATGCGCAAAAAGCCGGCCACGCCGGCACACTCGACCCACTTGCCTCCGGCGTCCTTCCGCTGGCGCTGGGAGAAGCCACAAAAACCGTGCCTTATGTGATGGATGGTGAGAAGCGGTATCTTTTTACCGTTCGTTGGGGCATTGAAACCTCTACCGATGACACCGAGGGTGAGCCTGTCGCGACCAGCGACGCGCGCCCAGATGAAGAAGCTATTCTCTCGGTTCTGCCGCGTTTTGTCGGCACGATTGATCAGGTTCCACCTGCTTTTTCGGCCAAAAAAATCGATGGCGAACGTGCCTACGATTTGGCCCGCGATGGAGAGGTCGTGGAGCTGGAAGCCAGCCAGATCACCATTCACGATCTTGCCTATCTTGGCTCGCCGGATGAAGACCGCGCGCTGTTTGAAGCCCATTGCGGCAAGGGCACCTATGTGCGCGCGATTGCCCGTGATTTGGGGCGCGCGCTGGGCACGCGTGGCCATGTGACAAGCCTGCGCCGCACGCAAGTCGGCCCGTTTGATGAACACGGCACGGTGACGCTGGATCAATTAGAGGCCATGGAGAGCCCCGAAGATTGTGATGCATTGCTTACACCCATGGCCAATGCGCTGGGCGAGCTGCACGAAATCCAAGTGGTGTCCGGCGATGCGGCCAAACTTCGCCGCGGCATGAGTTTGCTTGTCAGAGGGCCCACGGCACCGGCCAATGGCGAGGAAGTCTATGCCATGGATGGCAATGAACTGATCGCCATCGGCGTGATGGACTATGGCAAGTTTTTGCCCAAGCGTGTGATCGTGCCCGCCGAAGGCTAGACTTTAAGTCTTTGCGAAGTGCGGAAAGCGTTCAGCGAGTTTCGCCCACAACTCTGCCTGCGGGTCCACCCGTGGACTTTTGGTCGCATGATCAGATGCATGCGTTCGCTGACCAATGACTTTGACGCCGAAACAGTCTGACATCCGCCGCACAACCGCGCAGCGATATTCCATCGTGTCGTCGGGCAGTTTGAGCGAAAACTCGTTCGGGATCATCGTGGCGCCAAAAAACGTGCACCTGCGCCGATCTCTCGACGGTCACCATCTTGGGCAGTGCTGAGCACTGAGACGCCTAGTGGGAACCGAGAATCGCCACCACCTCGGTCGGAACGTTGTAGCTACGGATTGCCGTTTCCTGGTCCCGCAGCCCGCACAGCTCTCGCTGGATAAGGTAAGCGTAGAGCGCATCAGCGGCGGCCTGCACTTGAGCTGGGCGAGACGGGTCAGCAGCATCGCAAGCATGCAGCGCCGCGAGCGTCTTTTCCACCAACTTGCCCGCACGGCCAAGGGAAGCGGCTTTCTCCTCCATGATTTCAACGTTGAGAGCCGTGTCTACGCTGGTTTGCTCAAACTGGCGCGTGTAAGCACGGGGCATGCGAAGCGACATCGCTTTTGCTCCTAGGTTGGTTTCCGGTTGGTCTTTCAGGCCGGTTTCGACGCCTTTATGTGTTTGTGCGCTCGTCTGGGCTTTTTTGCCAAGTTCAGGAGTTTTCGAAACCTAGGACACTCCATATGAGACGGCGCCGGGCAATCTGCAACGTGGCGTAGAGCGTTGCTCAAGGTCGTCAGCTCCTTAATCTGCGCATCCAGATCGTCAGCCTTGGCATGCAGCACATCACGAGGCAGCTTTGGCACACCGTCGCGAGCAAACATCGCACCGATTTCACCAAGCGAGAAACCAGCGGACCTACCAAGGGAGATTAGGGCCAGTTGGAGGGTGATCTCAGGCCCGAACTGACGGCGCAAACCGTGACGGGCAACGGACTCAACAAGTCCAATTTCCTCGTAATAGCGCAAGGTTGATGGTGGGAGGCCGGAGCGCTCGCAGACTTCGGCAATATCGACAAGTTTCATGCTTGACCTCAAGTTGACTTGAGTTCGTAGCGTGCCTCTCATGCACCCAAATGACAAGAGGCACTGCCCATGAATCCCTCCACCGCTTCGGGCGCAGGACAACGCGGCGTTATCGCAACGCTCGCTTTTTCCATGCTTCTGGCCTCACTTGGCATCAGCATTGTCGCAATCTCCCTGCCAGACCTTGTGCGAGCCTTCGACAGCACTCTCACCGGCGCGCAATGGGTGATCCTGACCTATCTGCTGGCCATCACCGTTACGACCGTGCCCATCGGACGCCTGAGCGATGAAATCGGGCTGAAGCCTGTGCTTCTGATGGGGCTTGGCCTGTTCACGCTGGCGTCTATCGGGTGCGCCCTGGCACCCAATCTCTGGGCTCTGATCGGCTTACGCGCCGTTCAGGGCATGGCGGCAGCTGCCTTGATGACATTACCGATCTCAGCAGTTCGGCACCTGGTTCCGCCGGAAAAAACAGGCTCGGTAATGGGGTTGCTAGGAACAGTCTCCGCAGTCGGAACCGCGCTGGGCCCTTCGCTTGGCGGCGTGTTGATCGATGGTTTTGGTTGGAATTCGGTCTTTTTTGCACTGGCTGTTAGTGGTGGTTTAACGACCATGCTGTGCGCAGTTTCAATGCGCGTGGACGATCATCAAAACGCAGAAGGTCGGGGTCAGCAGCAGGATGTTGTCGGTCTGTTGCTTTTGGTCACGATCCTTGGTGGTTATTCCTTCGCGATGACGGTCGATGCCTTCTCTGCCCTGCAATTCTTGCTCCTCGGAGGCACGTTTGCCGGACTGCTGATCTTCATCCGGGTTGAGAAGCATGCCGCCAACCCGATTGTTGATCTCCGCCTATTCTCCCAGCCTGCTCTGACCATAGGGGCTCTCGCCAATACCCTGGTTTCGACGATCATGATGGCAACGCTGATCGTCGGGCCATTTTTCCTGATGTTCGGCCTTGGCCTTTCCGGTGCCATGAGCGGCCTCATTATGGCCATCGGACCTATCACCGCCGCGTTCAGCGGGGTTCCTGCCGGTCGCCTGACGGACCGCTTTGGCCCAAATGCGATGATTGTTGCCGGTCTGATGCAGATGATAGTTGGCGCTTTGGCGCTGGCCTGGCTTCCGGTGATGTTTGCCGTGCCAGGTTTCATTGTTGCCTTCATGCTGCTGACTCCGGGCTATCAGCTCTTCCTGGCCGCAGTGAACACCCATGTTATCAATGGCGCCGACGCCAAGCAAAGAGGTGTGGTTTCCGGCATCATGACGCTTTCACGCAATCTGGGGTTCCTGACAGGCGCTTCGCTCATGGGCGCATTGTTTGCAAAAGCCGTGGGCACCAGTGATCCATCGCTGGCTTCGCCCGAAGCCAGCGCAACAGGATTGACCGCGACTTATCTTGTCGCGGCGCTGCTGGCTTTACTGGCTCTGGTTCTGACGCTTTATGGCAACAAGGCACAGCTTGGAGGGACTTCCACACGCAGCACGTCGACATCAAATTGATCACGGGTGCCACTGCCCCTTCCCATTCTGCCCAAAACCCTCTATAGGCCTGCCAATACTGGCAAATTCGCTAGTGTTCCCGACCTGCGCTGGACGACATCCCGGGCAGGCCGAACATTGTTCGTGGCTCTGTTCCTTTGGAACAACCGCGTTCCTCTAAACTTAGGAGACACCCGATGTCGATTACGACTGAGCGCAAAGCTGCGCTGATGGAAGAGTATGGCAACAAGCCTGGCGATACAGGCTCACCTGAGGTTCAGGTCGCTATCCTCACCGAGCGGATCAACAATCTGACCGGACACTTCAAAGACCACAAAAAGGATAATCATTCCCGCCGAGGTCTTCTGAAAATGGTCAGCCTGCGCCGCAAGCTGCTTGATTACATCAAGAAGGGTGACGACGCCCGCTACCGCTCACTGATTGAGCGCCTGGGTATCCGTCGCTAAATACGCCTTTCAAGGGCACGCAGGCCAGTCCAGCGTGCCCTTGGCATTTGCCGGTGTACGAACGGCGAAGGCCACCTTTCACGCCATACCTATTGTCTCGCGTTGGTCACTGGCAGGATTGCCGACCCCTGAATGGTTCAGGGTTCCGTCGTCTTGCTGATGGTTCTAGAGCCAATAGATTGGCACAGACGGTAATCACACGGAGCTTGTTACGCTTTGCGGTCAAGTTCGTCCGTCGCCACTGGCGACCGTGCGGCCTTCGCTTCTTGTCTACCGGTTTACAGACCCGATCCACCTCAGTCTTATCTGGAGGATTGGGCCAATTGACCGGGGCACGCGCCATAGGGGCGCAGCCCGTTACAAGGAACGATGAATGTTCAATCATCATAAAATCAGCCTCGACTGGGGCGGCCGCGAACTGACACTGGAATCGGGCAAGGTTGCTCGCCAGGCAGATGGCGCGGTTATCGCCACGTACGGCGAAACCACTGTGATCGCGACCGTTGTGTCGGCACATGCACCCAAGCCGGGCCTGGATTTCTTCCCGCTGACGGTGAACTACCAGGAAAAATATTACGCCGCTGGCCGCATCCCTGGCGGTTTCTTCAAGCGCGAAGGTCGTCCGACCGAAAAAGAGACGCTCGTCTCCCGCCTGATCGACCGTCCAATCCGTCCGCTGTTTGTGGACGGCTACAAGCACGAGACCCAGGTTATCTGTACCTGCATGTCCTACGACATGGAAAACGATCCAGATATGCTGGCCATGGTTGCCGCATCTGCTGCGCTGACGCTTTCCGGCGTCCCGTTCATGGGTCCAATCGGTGGTGTACGCGTTGCCCGCTTGAATGGCGAGTTCGTGCTCAATCCAACCAATGATCAGATGGAAGACACAGAGCTTGATCTGGTTGTTGCCGGTACCAACGATGCAGTGCTGATGGTGGAATCAGAAGCCAAAGAGCTTGATGAAGCCACCATGCTTGAAGCTGTGATGTTCGGCCACAAAGGCTTCCAGCCTGTGATCGACGCCATCATCCAGCTGGCTGAAAAATGCGCCAAAGAACCACGCGACTTCCAGCCTGAAGATCTTTCAGAGCTGTATGACGCGGTGAGCGGCATGGTTGCTGACGATCTGGCGGCTGCCTACGCCATCACCACCAAGATGGAACGTCAGGACGCCATCGGCGAAGCGCGCAAGAAGGTTATGGCGACGTTCTTCCCCGAAGGTGCGGATGCACCGGTTTGGACCGAGACGCAGGTCAAAACCGTGTTCAAGAAGGTTGAAGCAGCCACCGTTCGCGGCTCCATCCTTAAAACCAAAAGCCGTATTGATGGCCGTGACCTCGTCACTGTTCGTCAGATCGAATCTGAAGTCGGCATTCTGCCACGTACGCATGGTTCAGCGCTGTTCACCCGCGGTGAAACACAAGCGATTGTGGTTGCCACGCTGGGCACCGGCGATGATGAGCAGATGATTGACGGTCTTGATGGCCTGAACTTCGGCAACTTCATGCTGCACTACAACTTCCCACCGTTCTCGGTTGGTGAAGCGGGCCGCGTGGGGTCACCTGGTCGTCGTGAAATTGGTCACGGCAAGCTTGCATGGCGTGCGATCCACCCCATGCTGCCAGCCAAAACCGAATTCCCGTACACCCTGCGCGTTGTTTCGGAAATCACCGAGTCCAATGGTTCCTCCTCGATGGCTACGGTTTGCGGCACATCCTTGGCGCTGATGGATGCGGGCGTTCCGCTAAAAGCACCAGTGGCCGGTATTGCCATGGGTCTGATCAAAGAGGGCGATGAGTTCGCCGTTCTTTCCGATATCCTGGGTGATGAAGATCATCTGGGTGATATGGACTTCAAAGTTGCAGGTACGGCCAACGGCATCACGTCGCTGCAGATGGACATCAAAATCGATGGCATCACCGAAGAGATCATGCAGATCGCTTTGGATCAGGCCAAAGGCGGCCGTTTGCACATTCTCGGTGAAATGGGTCGTGCCCTTGGTGAAGCACGTTCGGAACTTGGTGAATTTGCGCCACGTATCGAACAGCTTTCCATTCCAACCGACAAGATCCGTGATGTGATCGGTGCTGGTGGTAAGGTGATCCGTGAGATCGTCGAGAAAACCGGCGCGAAGATCAACATTGAAGATGATGGCACCGTGAAGGTGGCATCTTCGGACGGTAAGTCGATTGAAGCGGCCATCAAGTGGATCAAATCGATCACGGATGATCCTGAAGAAGGCGAAATCTACCAGGGTACGGTTGTGAAGACCGTGGACTTTGGTGCGTTCGTGAACTTCTTCGGACCGAAAGACGGCCTGGTGCACATTTCGCAGTTGGCGCAGGACCGCGTGAAGCAGACCACCGATGTTGTCAAAGAAGGCGACAAGGTATGGGTGAAGCTTCTGGGCTTTGATGACCGCGGCAAGGTTCGCCTCGGCATGAAGATGGTCGACCAGGAGACTGGCGAAGAAATCACCGAAGGCGACGACGATTAAGTCGTTGGCTCTTTGAAAGAATAAGAAAGGGCGCCGAGACACTGTCTCCGGCGCCCTTTTTTGGTTGAGGCGGGGGTCGGGTCCCGAAAAACTGAAATTCTCTGGGTGCGCATCGCTCCAGTTCACCCAAATGTCCACGCTTCGCCCTGCGCCTTTAGCACAACCGCTCCAGCGAGGTTAAACCTTCCGCAAATCCACGCGCTCGATCATATGATCTTCGCCTTTGGTCAGCACCAAGTCGGCGCGAGCACGGGTGGGGCGAACATTGTCGCGCAGGTTCGGCAAATTGATGCCATTCCAGATGTGCGTGGCCGTTGCGGCAGCTTCTTCATCTTTGAGTTTTGAGTAGCGATGAAAGTAGCTTTGTGGGTCAGCAAAGGCTGTTTCACGCAGGCGCATGAAACGACGAATATACCAAGTCCGCAATGTGTCTTCAGCCGCATCAATATAGACGGAAAAGTCAAAGAAATCAGAGACAAAGGGTACCGCGCGGTCTGCTTCGGATGGTGAGGGCTGACGCGCCTGAAGCACATTGAGACCCTCAACGATCAAAATGTCTGGCTTGTGAACAGACGCAGTTTCGCCAGGCATCACGTCATAGGTGAGATGCGAATAGACCGGCGCTTCGACATGCTCGTGGCCAGCTTTTACGGCGCTCAAGAAACCAAGTAGCGCTTTCACATCATAGCTTTCAGGAAAGCCCTTGCGGTTCATCAGGCCTTCGGATTCCAGCACCGCGTTGGGCAGCAGAAATCCATCTGTGGTGATGAGATCAACTTTCGGCGTGTTGGGCCAGCGGCTTAGCAATGCCTGAAGCACACGGCTTGTGGTTGATTTGCCCACCGCCACAGAGCCGGCAACGCCAATGACAAACGGCACTTTGGCGCCATTGGAGCCCAAAAAACGCTTGGTGGCTTTGAACAGCTGCTGGGTTGCCGCGACATACATCGCCAGCAAACGCGAGAGCGGCAGATAGATCGCCTCAACCTCTTCGATCGATAGTCGATCATTGAGCGAGCGCAGACGATCAATTTCCTCGACGCCCAGCACCATCGGCTCGCCTTCACGCAGCGCCGCCCACTCATCGCGGGTGAAGCTGCGATAGGGAGAAAGATCGGAACGGTTCATCTGATCCATGGCGACCGCCTTTTCTGTGCGCAGCGCGCCTATACGAAAGCTCACTATGAGCTACGCGCGGCCTTTTCCGCCAGACCGGACTGGCCCGTACGGCGGGCTAGCTCAGCGAGCACGTTGTCTAACGGAATATCGGCAATGCGCAAGACGACAAGAAGATGATAGAGGACATCGGCGGCTTCCTTCGTCAGCTCGTCTTTGTCACCTTCCAGTGCAGCAACGATGGATTCAACGGCCTCTTCGCCCAGCTTGCGAGCAGCTTTCGGCATGCCGGCAGCTAGCAGTGAGGCGGTATAGCTCTCATCGGCCGGGGCGTTCGCACGCTCAGCGAGGATTGCTTCCAAATCAGACAGGGAAAACGTGCTCATGCCGGTCTCATGTTCGGTGTGCGCCGCTCTACGCCGGACGCATGTCTTATCTGCGCCGATCTACGCCGGACGCATGTCTTATCTGCGCCGATCTACGCCGGACGCATGGGTATTCCAGCGTCCATCATATGTTCTTTGACCTGGCCGATGGAATAGGTACCAAAGTGAAAGACCGACGCGGCAAGCACGGCGGTTGCATGACCTTCGCGCACCCCATCAACAAAATGATCGAGCGTGCCGACACCGCCTGAGGCGACGACCGGAACGGTCACAGCATCAGCGATGGCGCGAGTAAGTGGCAAATCGAAGCCGATTTTGGTGCCGTCGCGGTCCATGGATGTAAGCAGAATTTCGCCTGCACCCAATTCGACCACCTCTTTGGCGTACTCTACTGCGTCGATACCGGTCGACTTGCGGCCACCATGGGTAAACACTTCAAACCAGGTGGAACCATCCTCACGCGTCGACTGCTTGGCATCGACAGCCACGACGATGCACTGCGAGCCGAATTTCTCGGCGGCACGGCGCACGAAATCACGGTCATGCACCGCCGCCGTCATGATGGAGACTTTATCGGCACCGGCTTTCAGCAACGCGCGGATATCTTCCAGCGTGCGCACACCACCCCCCACCGTGACCGGCATGAAGCAGTGCTCGGCAGTTTGCCGCACCACATCCAGCAGAATGCCGCGATCCTCATGGCTTGCCGTGATATCGAGAAAGCAAAGCTCGTCAGCACCGGCGGCATCATAGGCCTGGGCAGCCTCCACCGGATCACCGGCATCAACCAGATCAACGAAATTCACGCCTTTGACGACGCGGCCATCTTTGACGTCCAGGCAGGGTATGACGCGAGGTTTAAGCGACATCAGATGCTACTCAGCTGCTTGCGCAGCAGCGCTGCTCGGAAGAGCGCCATTGATCACATACGCCAAAATCTCTGCCGCCTGGCGCGGTTCGCGAGCCACGGCCAACGCAGCAGCGTCCACCTCTTTTAAGGCGTGGTCATGCTCGGGGCGTTGCAGCACGATCATAGGCTTGCCGAGAGCTGATGCGATGCCGGCATCAAACGCAGCGTTCCACTGGCGATACTTATCGCCAAAGCGCACCACAACGATGTCTGCATCACCGATCAGTGTGCGGGTGCGGATTCCATTGACCATGGCGCCCTTGTGATCGTGCCAGTACTTGTCAGGTTCAGCGCCGAGAATTTCCACACCGCAATCATCGCTGGCTTCGTGGTTGGTGATCGGCGCAGAAAACTGCACAGGCAAACCAGCTGCCGTGGTCGCGCTTTCGATTTCTTCACGCCAGTCTGTGTGAATCTCTCCGGAGAGATAAACGTTCCAGGTCTTCATTGAGACATCCTTTGCGTGCGTAACAATGGTTTCAGGTTGGAGCGAGCCTTAGGCGCCGCGCTTCTTCATGATCGTATAGGTTACCGCAAGCCCGACCAGCGTCACGACGGCCAAAGGTACAGTCAAAATGGCCCAATTGATCATGCTCATCAGCGATACGGCAAAGCTTTCCAGAAACGTACTGGACCGTGTGCAGTCGCTCACATTGGGCATATTCACAGTGCAGCCCATCGCCAGCGCAATCAATTCGCCGACAAAGGCACCCACCAGCGGAAACAGGCCGATGATCAGTACCAAACCGATTGACCAACGCCATGCCCAACGCTTGGCTTCGGCTTCGCTCAATCGTTCTTTGGAACCTCGTCGAAAACCCATCACTCGACCTTCAAGATTTTAAGCGCTTCAGCCGGATCAATGCGCCCATCATAAAGCGCGCGGCCAGAAATAGCACCTTCCAGGATCGCCGCGTCCGGCTGCGTCATCCGCGTAATGTCATCCAGCGAGGCTAAACCACCTGAGGCGATCACGGGAATGGAAACTGCGTTGGCGAGATCAATCGTGGACTCCCAATTGATGCCTGTCAGGACACCGTCGCGGTCGATATCGGTGTAAACAATCGCCGCAACGCCAGCATCTTCGAAGGCTTTGGCGAGGTCCACTGCCAACATATCAGAGGTTTCTGCCCAACCCTCAACCGCGACTTTTCCGTCGCGAGCATCAATACCGACAACGATCTTGCCAGGATGACGGCGCGCAGCTTCACGCACCAAGTCTGGATCACGCACCGCAATGGTGCCGAGGATAACGCGGGCGATGCCTTTATCCAACCAGGCATCGACGGCTGCATGGTCGCGTATACCACCACCAAGCTGCACGGGCATTGTGACGCTGGCGAGGATTTTATCGACTGCATCGCTGTTCTGGCTGGATCCGGCAAAAGCGCCATTGAGATCAACAACGTGCAGATAGGAAAAGCCCATCGCTTCAAAGTCAGCGGCCTGCGCGCCGGGATCGGTGTTGTAGATGGTGGCCTGATCCATCTCACCTTTTTTCAGGCGAACGCAGACACCGTCTTTGAGATCGATGGCGGGAAATAAAATCACGGCTTCCACCTCAAAAAATTACCAATCAGGGCCAGGCCGAGTGTCTGGCTTTTTTCCGGGTGGAATTGCGTGCCGATAAGATTGTCGCGGCCAACAATAGCGGTCACGGGCCCACCATAATTGGCGCGGGCGATGACATCGGCTTCATTGGTCGCTTGCAGATGATAGGAGTGCACGAAATAGGCGTGCAAACCGTCATCGCCGGTGGCGATAACATCCAGGATTGGGTGATCGCTGACGTTTTCCAGCACATTCCAACCCATGTGTGGAATTTTCAGGCTGGGGTCACTGGGCTCAATGGCCACGACGTCACCGGAAATCCAGTCAAATCCAGGCGTGACGCCATGCTCTAAGCCGCGAGACGCCATCAGCTGCATGCCGACGCATATCCCGAGGAACGGAACCCCGCGCTGAGTAACCGCGTCAAACAGGGCCTCGCGCATGCCTACGACAGCCGATAAGCCAGCGGCACAGTCGGCAAATGCTCCAACACCCGGTAACACCACGCGATCGGCGGTGCGCACCAAATCTGGATCTTCGGTGACATGCACTGTTGCGGCCAAGCCCTGTTCGCGGATAACGCGCTCAAACGCTTTGCTGGCCGAGCGCAAGTTGCCCGAGCCATAGTCGATAATGGCAATCGATTCGCTCATGAAACAGTTCGTTAGCTAGAAAAACCGGGAAGAGTAGGTGGCGTCGCGCTGGAAGGTCGATGCAATGGCCCGGCTGATGGGCGTGAGGCCGCAACAGGCTGAACGGCATCGCGATCAGCAACCCATTGCGTGAAGAAAACACGCTCTGCTTCGTCTCGGTTGCGCGCTTCGAGCACTGCAATTTCGCGGTAGCCCTTGGCTGCCATGCTTTCCAAACGCAGTTGCCCAGCTTCGACAAAAACAACAATGGCAACAGCGACCGACAAGCCCGTCGTGACCAGCTCAGACACCGCAAGGCTGAGAACCTGAATGCCAATGACCACCACCAGGTAGGCAAGCAGCACCCACCAGAGGCGGCGTACAAGCATCCAGATAAGCGGTACGAACAAAGCAGCCAGCGACCAGCCATGGCGCACAAACACCAGGCTTTGGGCGTCCTCTTCCACTGTGCCAGCCATCATCGGTGGCGCAAAAACAGAGTAGGTGCGCATTCAGAGCGCTCCTTTGGTGGTCGGCAGCTCACCTGCGACGCGCGGATCAATGGCCAACGCATCGCGCAAGGCTCGGGCGACAGCTTTGAAGATGCTTTCGGCAATATGATGGCTGTTGGCGCCATAGACGCTTTCCACATGCAGCGTGATCCCAGCGTTCATGGCGAATGCTTGGAAAAACTCACGCACCAGTTCGGTGTCGAACGTGCCGATTTTCTGCGCGGTGAACTCCGCCCGCCACACCAGGAAAGGTCGGCCCGAAACATCGATGGCTGCACGTGACAATGCTTCATCCATCGGCAAATCGGCAGAGGCGTAGCGGCGGATGCCGCGTTTATCGCCCAGCGCCTCGTTCAAAGCTTGACCAAGCGTGATGCCAACATCTTCCACCAGATGGTGGTCATCAATGTGGATGTCGCCAGTTGCCTCAACGGTGATATCGACCAGGGAATGTTTCGCCAGCTGGTCGAGCATATGGGCAAAAAACCCCGCGCCATTGAGCGTGATCTGCGATGCACCCGTGCCATCAAGGTTCACCGTGACGTTGACGGAGGTCTCGTTGGTGGTGCGCTCAAGCGTGGCTGTGCGAGGCATGATCGAACTGTTCTCTTGGCTCAAAGATGCTTCCCTCTAACAGGCTGTGCGCCGGTATCCAAGCGCCGAACCGCAGGCTGGTGAATGGGCAAAGACGCCACTGCCGCTTTGCAATCGGCACGCGGACCCTTACATGCGGTGAAAGACACCATTGAGAGCGAAGATACTCACATGCATTCACCTGATAGTCCGCTGCCCTCCTTGCACGCCACCACCATCGTCACTGTGCGTAAAGGCGGCAAAGTCGTCGTGGCCGGAGATGGGCAAGTTTCCCTCGGCCAGACCGTCATCAAGGGCAATGCCCGCAAGGTGCGGCGCCTTGCGAGCGGCGATGTGATCGGCGGGTTTGCTGGCGCAACCGCTGATGCCTTCACCCTATTTGAGCGGCTGGAAGCCAAGCTGGAACAATATCCAGGGCAGTTGAAACGCGCCTCCGTGGAACTTGCCAAGGATTGGCGCACCGACCGCTATCTGCGTCGCCTGGAAGCGATGATGATTGTTGCCGACAAGGATGAAAGCCTGATTTTGACCGGTACCGGCGATGTGCTGGAACCAGAAGATGGCATTATGTCTATTGGATCGGGCGGCAATTATGCCTTAGCGGCGGCACGCGCGCTGGCTGACAGCGATCATGACGCCGAAGAGGTTGCCAGGCGGGCGCTGAAGATCGCTGGCGATATTTGCGTCTACACCAACCACAATGTCGTTTTGGAAAGCATCGACGAAGCTTAAGGTTACGGCCATGGCCACGCCACCTCCCATGCCTCAAACGCGTGATCGCATTGGCGCCGGCGTCGCAGCAGGCATCATTTCTGCTGATCAAGCACTGGCATTGCGCCAGCTACCCTTGGATTCGGGTCCGGAACGTTTCTCGACTGTTTCAACCCGAGATGAACCTTTTGCGTTGTTTCGTGGGTTCCGCGATGTGTTTCTGGCGATTGGTATCATCATCCTGGCGCTGGGATTGGCTGGGGTCGCAGGCGAGGTTTTCGGCCTTCGCTTTGATTTGCGTGTTGGCTGGGACGATGTAGCTATGACTGCTGTTATGGCTCTCATCGCCTGGGCGGTCGCTGAGTGGGTAACCCGAAGGCTTCGCATGCCATTGGCCAGTCTGATTTTGGCAGTCGCGTTCAGTGGGGCGTTTATGACGATGCTCGCTGCCGCTATAGAGCGCAGCCAGGTGATCCCGACATCGGTTGTTGCATTGGATACGCTGGCACCGGCGTTATTCGCCCTTGGTGGGTTGTTGTTTTACGTCCGGTTCCGCTTGCCCGCAGCTCTGTTTCTTGTGGCTGCGGGACTGACGCTCAACGTCTTCCAGATCATCAGCAGTGCTATGCTGGGTGCACCGAACGCGTTGGCCTTGCAGATTTTTGCTGGCGTGAGCGGCTTCGTGATTTTTTGCGCAGCCCTTATCTACGAGTTGAAAGACCCCAAGCGTGAAACACGGATGGCAGAAAATGCATTTTGGCTCCATCTCATCGCGGCACCCTTAATTGTGTTCGCATTGACGGGCGGGCTGAATGAGGTGGCCATTCAGGCGACATCATCGGCGGTTTGGGTGTTTGCCATCGTTTTTGTGCTTGGATTGCTCGCCCTTCTCATCGACCGCCGGGCGTTCATCGTCGCTGCCTTGCTTTATCTGGCTGGCGCGATTGCCTACACGATTAGCCAATCAGGGATGCCGGCTAACATTCAGTTCGCGGTCACAGCACTTTTGCTCGGCTTGTTTGTTGTCGGACTTGCCCTTGGATGGCAGCTTCTTCGTCGAGCCTTCTTGGCCATGCTTCCCAGCGGTCTTTCGTCACGCCTGCCCAATCCTGTCGGCCCGGATGCGCTGGGCGGCTAGGTGATGCAGTTTCGATTCGTTTCCGTAACATCTGACGACAAACCCATGCTGCGTGAATGGCTCAGCACACCATCCTCTCGGGAATGGTGGGGTGATCCCAACCATGAGATCAGCCTGATCTTTGATGGCGAGAAAGCCGGCGAATCCAGCGGCTACATCGTCCATGGCGACGATGGACCGTTCGCCTACATCCAATCCTGGCCGAGCGACAAGCAGCCAGCTGAGGCGATCAAGCGCGAGCCATGGGTCGCCGAGCAGCCTGCTGGCACGCTGGGGGTTGATATCACCATCGGTCGACCCGATCTGCTTGGAAAAGGACTTGGGACCGAGGTGGTGCGGCAGTTCTGCCAAAAACTCTTCGCTGAAGGGGCGCCGCGCCTCATCATCGATCCCGATGCCACAAACTCACGCGCCGTACGCGCCTATGAAAAGGCGGGCTTCTCCCGTTTCGACCAATTCACCAACCCGGATGGGTCCATCACGCTGTTGATGGAGATGGTCCCACCTGAAGGACAGACCACTTTATGAGCAATTTAGCTGCCACTTTCTCTCCCCGCGAGATCGTTTCCGAACTTGATCGCTTCATCATCGGCCAGCACGACGCAAAGCGCGCTGTGGCCATCGCTTTGCGCAATCGCTGGCGCCGCCAGCAACTGGACGAAGGCCTGCGCGAAGAGGTGATGCCGAAAAACATCCTCATGATTGGACCAACAGGCGTCGGTAAAACCGAAATCTCGCGCCGCCTAGCAAAGCTTGCCAACGCGCCCTTTATCAAAATCGAAGCGACCAAATTCACTGAAGTTGGCTATGTCGGCCGCGATGTGGAGCAGATCGTGCGTGACCTGGTGGAAGCAGCGATTGGCCTGGTGCGTGAAACACGCCGCAAAAAGGTGGAAGCCAAGGCTCACATCGCAGCTGAAGATCGTGTGCTTGATGCACTTGTCGGCGAGAACGCTTCGCCTGCCACCCGTGATAGCTTCCGCAAGAAATTGCGCGAAGGCGATCTCAACGACAAGGAAATTGAGATCGACGTGCGTGACGCTGGTGGCGCTCCAATGTTCGAAATCCCAGGCATGCCGGGCTCGAATATGGGCATGATCAATATGTCCGATATGCTTGGCAAAGCCTTTGGCGGGCAGAAAACCAAAAAACGCCGCGTCACCGTTGTTGATAGCCACGATCTGTTGCTCGCCGAAGAATCCGACAAGCTGCTCGATGATGAAGAAATTACCCAGGAAGCCATAGCGCTAACGGAAAACCACGGCATCGTTTTTCTCGATGAGATCGACAAGATCGCATCAAGCGCAGGGCGTGGCGGCGATGTCTCTCGCGAGGGTGTGCAGCGCGATCTTCTGCCTTTGGTGGAAGGTACAACGGTTTCTACCAAATACGGCCCAGTGAAGAGCGATCATATTCTGTTCATTGCGTCCGGTGCATTTCACGTTGCCAAACCGTCCGACCTGTTGCCAGAACTTCAGGGCCGCTTGCCTATCCGGGTGGAACTGAAAGCACTGACACGCGAGGATTTCCGCCAAATCCTGCGCGACACGGAGGCAAGCCTCATCAAACAGTATGTCGCGCTGATGGGCACCGAAGATGTGACGATCACCTTCACCGATGATGCCATCGACGCGATTGCCGACGTGGCGGTCGATCTTAACGGCTCAGTGGAAAACATCGGTGCGCGTCGCCTGCAAACCGTGATGGAACGAATTTTGGATGAAATTTCCTTCACAGCTCCAGATCGCGCGGGTGAAGAGATCATCATCGATGCTGATCACGTCCAAGAAAACATCGGCGAGCTGGCGAAAAATACCGATCTGTCGAAGTTTATTCTTTAGTTAGCCGGATTCGGACCCATCACCCTGCCCCGCGCGTTGGCGCGTGGCGGGCTCCAGCGCAGGTGCTGTGCCTTCAATCAGCATCGCGATAACGTTTTCCAAATACATGCAGTCGTTCGCAGACAGATCACCGATCCGCTGGGCAAACAGGTTGGCAAGCCGCGTGGCATTGGGGCTGAGATCAACGGTGTCCACCACAACACGCGGGTGAGACAAAAACGCCAGGGTTTCTAACTCATCGGCATCATCCCAGATGAGATTGAAATAGCCGACAATGCGCTGAACAAAGGCCCAGTTGGGGAGGCCACGCTTGCCATGCTCAAGCGCTGACAGATAGGCGCTGGATACATTCAGCGCCTCGGCCATTTCAGCTTGCGTGACACTACGCGCTTCGCGCAATTGGCGCAGTTTCTCGCCAAGAGGGGTGAGGGTGGTGGCTTTCATGTTCCCAAAACCTTTGGCACTACCCTAGGGCTTGGCCTTCTTGGCGCGCAAGCGCACATAGAGCGCGCCCTCTCCGCCATGGCTTGCATGAGCCGGTTCTACCCCAAGGACAGCAGCGCGCAGGTCCGGCGCGGATAGCCAACCTGGCACAGCTTTGCGCAGAATGCCTGATCCGACCGCCCAAGGCGGTGCATCAGGATGCGGATCGCGGACCCGCGTGCCCTTGCCAGTAATCACCAACACTGTGCGATGTCCGTTGCCATGGGCGCGCCAAATGAAAGAGCGCAGCACATCATGGGCTTCATGTTGACGAAGACCATGAAGATCCAACCGCGCATCGATGGGTGTACGGCCACGAGCAATGCGTGTGCGTGTTTTTCTGTCGAGATCCACCAAGGGTGGCTGCCCGGTGGTCGGCGATTTTTGCCTCGCTTGTAGCGCTGGCATCGCCCCCATTGTCTTGGTGCCACCCTTCTTGGCCTGCGGGTGGCCTGGCGCGTGATGCTTCATCGCGCCCTTGTTTGGATGCACAGGGTGTGGGTGCGCAGCCGTGGAGTTGATTTGGCCGCTTTCCAAATACTCAGCCAACGCTTGCGAGTAGAGCGCACGCTGTTTGGCATCCAGTGGATCAACGGTGCGCTTTACCCGATCCCAAAGGCCTGTTTCGCCATCGCTTTGGTTGGCACCGGTGCTCGGCTTCTTCTTGTTCATGAGCCATCAGCGCCATTGGGGATGAGGATCGTAAAGCGTACGGGTTGATTGACCGCGCCGGCAGTGCGCCCTGCCTCGTCGCCCGACCCGATAAAGATGTCGCCACGCGCCGGGCCGACGATGGCGGACCCGGTGTCTTGCGCGATCATGAGGCGGCTAAGTGGCTCTTCATCGCCGGGTAGCGAATTGTGCGATTGCACAAAAACGGGCGTTCCAAATGTGTGAAGATGCCGATCAACTGCCAAGCTTCGTCCAGGCGTTAAAGGTACACCTGCGGCCGCGACCGGACCTGCTGAAGGATCAAAATCTTCGGCCATGGCAAAGAAGATAAAAGATCGATTCGTTGCCAGAACGGCATCGCGATCCTCTTGGTTGGCGGCCGATAACCAAGCGCGCAAGCTGTCCATCGTGACGTCTTCTAGCGCCAGTTCGCCTTGCTCCACCAATGTGCGCCCGATTGGCGTGTAATGATGACCTGATTTGCCGGCAAAGTTAATCCGCTGAAATGATCCATCCGTCATCGCCAGTCTGGCAGAGCCTTGGATATGGATGAAAAACGCATCGACAGGGTCTTGCAGATAGACCAGTTCCAAGTCCTGACCTTCCAGCGCACCATTCATGATGGCGGCACGGTCGGGGAACGCTTCAAAGCCGGTGGTAGTCGACCGGCCCCATGTCACATCATCGTCGATGCCAAGGCTTTCAGGAGAACTGCCAAGCTCCATCAGATCGGCAGGGCGGGCATAAAGCGGATGTTGAAAAGCCTCTGTGCGCTCGAAGGAGGCGCGCACCTGAGGCTCAAAATAGCCGGTCAGCAAACCACGTGCTTCAACATGATGCGGGGTAAAATTGGCTTCAAAGAAAGCGCGCGCTTCACGTGCAGCATTGTCTGGTAGCGACGCGCAAACCGCAGCAAGAGCTGCCCCACCAACGCCGTTTGATCGTGTGCGTGGTGCGCGCTCAACAATATGTTCACAGGTGCGCCGGAATGCTGTGAGGGCGGCGGCGTGATCATCCCCCGCCCAGCCTTCAAGATCATCAAAGGCAAGGGGTGTGAGGTGCGCAGGAAAACTATCGGCCATTACGGGTGCGGTTATCGGTGTGTTGGCGAAGACCAAGACAAGCCCAACGACCATGCAAGCAAATCTGTTGGCAGATGTCTTGGCATGGTAATGAGCCGCACATCCCATAAACGACCGGCGCTTAGGTCGCTTCGGTAGCAACCAGCTTCCAGTTGGGATCACCAGTGCTGACATCACGCGCAAAGGTCCAGATGTCTGTCATCTCGGTCACTTCGGTTGGATCGCCATCAATCACGCGGCCATCGGAATCCTTGGTCACCGAAATCAGCTGGCTTTTAAAGCGCATGGTGATCTGCGCGATCTTATCGGCAAGTTCCGCCTCAACGATGTCGGACTTGTCCAAACCGATGAAGGTGAAGTCAACGTTTTCGCCAGCTTCATTGCGATCATCAATGGCCTGAACGAAGCCTTGATAGACTTCCTCATCAAGCAAGGGTTGCAACGTGGCTTTGTCGCCTGAGGCAAACGCCGTCACGATCATCTCGTACGCCAGGCGGGCGCCATCGACGAATTCGCGGGCATGGAAGCTAGGGTCTGCGGAAAGGAGGGTCTTCAACGCACCTTCAACAGCAGAACCGGGTTTGACCACACCACCGATTTGATCGTCGGGGTCAGCAGCCTGCCGCGCACGCGCCGTTGGAAGGGTCACGACCTTGTCGCCACCGGTCTCAGCCTCTTCTCGGGCTGTGTAAGGATCAAACGGCGGACGCTCTTCGCCGGTGCGCTTGCCTAACACGGAGCGCAAACGGAAAAAGATGACCACCGCAATGGCCAGAAAGAAGAGGGTATAAATATCCACCGGCGTCCACGTTTCGGCCCTTGGGAATAGCGCAGATTGTTGCGCGGGCCGAACCTTCTTGTTGGGTTGGTTTAATTGGAACTCATATGTAGGTGCGTTTCAAGCAGCATCCAGGGGTGTACGCAAGCACGATAGCGTGTTCTGCAACGCTCCCATCGTCGCATCTGCGGCCATAGTTACCCCGATTGGTGCTTGTAACCACCTTATCATGGCCCCATGTTGGCCATCATGCCTTTTGCTCTCATCTTTTTATTGTTCATCTTTCTAGAGGTTGCTGGTTTCGTCGCAATGGCGGAAGCGGTCGGCCTTTTGGGTGTTTTCGCGCTCATTGTGCTGGGCATTGTCGCTGGCGCGTTCATTATCCGCACCATCGGACTTGCCAGCGTGCAGCGCATGCAGCAGCGCGCCCAGGAGGGCGAAACGGTTGGCCAAGAGCTTGGCGGATTGGTTTTGGGATTTTTGGGCGGTGTTTTGCTGATCGTACCGGGGTTTCTTACCGACCTCATCGGCATAGCCCTCCTGATCAAGCCCATTCAGATGCTGGTTTGGCCGCGCTATGGCCGGCAAATGGCTGGGCGCATGCCCGATGTGCGTCAGGGCGGCCAGTGGCAATCGCCCAACCAAAGCCATCATCCGGCAAATGACACTGTGGTGATTGATGCGGATGCTGAACCCAATGATGGTTCGCCCAATCGCTCACAGAAAGAGCGTAATCCCTGGGGCTCTTAAGCCTAAGAGTCTTTTCGCGGACCTGATTCGCGGCACATCGCTTGCCGCCCAGCAGCCAAAATGGTAGCCACCGCCCACGTTTTGCGCGCATGACATCATACGCGCCTCTTAAGACCTCCCTAAACTCAAGGAATAATAAGCCCCATGGCAAGCAAGAAGGCATCTGAGACGACGGCAGCTGACGAGACAAAGGCTGACGACGCTGCCGCAGAGACCAAAGCTGACACCAGCGCAACCAATGGCGGTGGTGCTGCCGCAGCGGCCGCAGCCGCAGCCGCTGCAAAACCAGCCGGGGCCGCGCCGCGCTTCCAGGCTCTTGGTCAGTACATCAAAGATTTGTCCGTTGAAAACCCAAACTCGCCGGAGTCGATGCGCGCTGGCAAGCAACCAAAGATCGATATCAATGTTTCGGTGGGCGTGAACGCCAAGCCGGAAGGCACCAACGAGGTTGTGCTGAAGCTGGACGCCAAAGCTGGCACTGGCAAAGACATGCTGTTTGCCGTTGAACTTGCCTATGCTGGCCTGTTCCGCGCGGAGAACATGACGCAAGAGCAAATGCAGGTTGCGCTTATGATTGAAGGCCCTCGCCTTCTTTTCCCATTTGCGCGCGAAATTCTTGCCAACGCCACGCGCCAGGCTGGCTTCCCGCCGCTGATGCTTGATCCGGTGGATTTCCTGGCGCTTTACCGTCAGCGCGCTGCACAAGCACAGGCCGCTCAAGCTGCGGCCAGCTAAGCACACTTTAAAACTGAGCCACTTGGAAAACCGCGCTCTTAACAGAGCGCGGTTTTTTACGTTTGATCGGATGTTTCGCCCACCAGATGTGGGTAGCGGGACCAAACCGCATCCTCACCGAGCGTTGCAACAAAGGCTGCATGGGCCGATTTTTCGTCCTCGCTCAACCGGTCAGGCAGAGGCGATGGGCGCGGTTCTATGATGGATGCTTGCGTTCGTCGCTGACGACTGGTGTCGCCAAAACTCATGGCTTTTTGGCGCGCGCCGATCAGTTCAACGTAAACATCGGCCAGAAGCTGCGTATCCAGCAGCGCGTTGTGTTTTTCGCGGGCTGACAGATCGATCCCGAAGCGTTTGCAGAGCGCATCAAGAGAATTGTCAGATCCTGGAAACTTGCGCCGCGCGATGGCGACGGTATCCACCATCCGTTCGAATGACATCGCGGCCAGGTTGCAGCGCTCGAGTTCCGCATTCACAAACCCGAAATCGAACATCGCATTGTGGGCGACAAGGCGTGCGTCACCGATAAAATCCACCCATTTCTGGGCCACCGCGTCAAAAAGCGGCTTATCCTTCAGGAAAGCATCCGATAGGCCGTGGATCTCTTCAGCTTTGACCGGCATGGGGATGGTTGGGTTCACATACTCGTGGAATTCAACACCGGTGGGCACATAGTCCACCATTTCCACGCCCGCGATTTCACAAATGCGGTCGCCATCTTTGGCGCGCAGGCCAGTGGTTTCAACATCGAAGATGATTTCGCGCATGTGTGATCCCTTGTTCTGAGGAATCATGCACCAGTTAGGCGACGGATGGAATCGACCTTGTCTGCGTTATGCACGCAATTCGGCAAGGATACGCCTGACATCAGCGCGCGCGGCATCAACACCATGGTCGGTGAAGATGAGGTAGTCGGCACGCTCGATTTTCTGCTCCTGTGGCATTTGGCGGTCCATCAACATGCGCGCTGTGGCATCATCCATGCCAGGGCGGGCAAGCAGGCGAGCAAGCTGCGTCTCCGGCTTGCAGTGAACGACAACGATTTTGTCCATGCGAGCATCTCCACCGGTTTCAAAGAGCAGTGGGATATCAAACACCATGATGTGGTGGCCTGCGGCTTTAGCCTTTTGGAAAGCGGCCTCCTCACGGGCGTGAACAAGCGGATGCACGATTGCTTCTAGTTTGCTGAAAAGAGATGGATCAGCAGCAAGCGCTGCCTTCAAGGCTTTGCGGTCCACAATCCCGTCTCGAATGGCAGAAGGAATTAGGTCGCCAACCGGAGCGATCCCCTCATTCTGGTAGATAAGGTGCACAGCCTCATCTGCATCGTGAACCGGAATGCCCTCTTCTGCAAAAAGCTTCGCGGTGGTGGATTTACCTGTTGCAATGGAACCAGTGAGACCAAGTCTTATCATGCTAAGCTTTTGATAGTGCTTGTATATCATCAAGAACGAGCTGTCTGAGCGCGTCCGTCACTATTGGGCGCACGCCGAACCAGCGCTCGAACCCTGGAACAGCCTGATGCAGCAGCATGCCCAACCCATCGACGGTAGGGTGATCGCGCTCACGGGCGGCGGCAAGCAGCGGTGTGTCAAGCGGCGTGTAGACAATGTCTGTCACCGTTGCACCTTGGGCCAAGCGATCAATAGGAACATCAAGGGCTGGCTGACCTTCCATGCCAAGAGCCGTGGTGTTGATCAGAAGTCCTACCTCACAAGCATAGTCTGCAAAGTTTGAGAGTGGGGCAGCGGTGATTCGCGCGTTACCGAAATGGCGCTTGAAATGCGAGGCAAGGGCTTCGGCACGATCCACTGACCGGTTGAGAACGATAATGCGGTCGACACCTTCCACAAGCAGCGCATCAATAATGGCACGGGCGGCACCACCTGCGCCCATAACCAAGGCCGTACCTGCTTTAGCGTGCCCTGACCAATCGGGCGCCTGATCGGCAAGGTTTGCCATAAACCCTTCACCGTCGGTGCTTGTTCCGTGAAGCTTGCCATCCTCAAGCCATAGCGTGTTGACCGCGCCCAGCCGAGCGGCATGGTCCGCAACGTGGTCGCAGGCAGCCAATGCGGCTTCTTTGTGCGGAATGGTAACGTTGGCGCCAACCAGTCCATGCTCAGCAAAGGTTTCAAACCAATGGGATGCGCCGTCGGGGTCAACGGCAATGGCGGTGTAGGTCGCGTCCAGCCCATGCTCAGCGATCCAGGTGCCGTGGATTAGGGGAGATCGGGAATGGCTGATCGGCCAACCAAGAACGGCAGCGTGACGTGTCATGTGGCGGCGGTCTCCAAAAGCGGGTCGATACCGTGGGCTCTTAATGCGGACAGGAGGGGCAAGAGCGGCAGACCCAGAATGGTGAAATAATCACCTTCAATGCGCTCAAACAGTGCGGCACCAAGCTCTTCCAGTCGGTACGCTCCAACGCTTTGGGTAGCGGCATCGCCGGCTCGATCCAGATAGGCAGATCGATCTGCTTCAGAGAGCGCGCGCATGGTAAGGCTAGCGCGTTCCGATGTGCTCCAAAGTGTTTGTCCGTCACGGACCAAAGCGGTGGCCGCAATCAAATGGTGGGTGCCTGCCTGCAAGAGTTTGAGTTTGTGATCGGCTTCTTCGCGGTTTGCTGCCTTGTGCAACAGGACACCATCATGCTCCAGAACCTGGTCGGCACCGATCACCAGCACCCCTGGATTCACCTGCGAAACAATCGCACTGACGGCTTGCGCTTTGGCGATGGCCAATTCTTTTGCCAATGCATCTGGGGAAAGACTGCCCAGCCTGTTTTCAAGAGCACGCTCATCAATGTCAGCGGTTTGGACAGAAAGGGAGAGTCCGGCGCCTTTGAGCATCGACGCTCGAATGGACGAGCGGGATGCAAGAATGAGCCTGGGAGACACGGTATCTTCCATCAGTGCACATCCGCTTGGGTGTTTTGTGTTTTCTCGGCCTCTTGCGCTTCGCGGTGCTGTCGATAAAGCGAGAGAATAGCAGCGGCGGTTTCTTCAATCGACCTACGGGTGACGTCGATGGTCGGCCAACCCTGACGCGTGCAAAGCCGGCGCGACTCGGCAATCTCTGCAGCAACCAAGGCCTTGTCTGTATAATCGGTATCGGCGCTTTCATTGTAATCGGTGAGCACGCGATTGAGCCGGATTTGCACGATTCTATCCGTGCTGGCGATCAAGCCAACGACAAAGGCCTTGGTGGGTTTGGTCAGTATTTTGGGGACCGGCGCGCCTGGCACCAGCGGGTAATTGGCTGTGCGGTAGCCGCGATGAGCCAGGTAGATGCTCGTCGGCGTCTTGGAGGTACGCGAAATACCGATGATCACGATGTCGGCTTGATCCAGATTGGATGGCAGCATGCCATCGTCATGGGCGAGCGTGAAATTCAGAGCCTCGATGCGCTGAAAGTAGTCGGCATCCAGTACGTGCTGCGCACCAATGGTGAGAGCAGCGGAATCGCCAAGGTATGACTGGAAAACGTTGATCACTGGATCAAGAACTGAGATGGCTGGCACGCCATGGTCGCGGCACCTTTCGGCCAAACGCGCCGCAAGGTCCGGGTCAACGATGGTGTAAAGCACAATGCCTGGTGCTTGCTCGATGGCAGCAGCGATGCGTTCAATCTGCGCTTGATCGCGGACCATGACATAGCTGTGCTCAATGGCCCGAGAACTTGGGTAACGCGAGGCAACAGCCCGGGCGACAGTTGATAAGGTCTCTCCGGTGGAGTCAGACACTAGATGTAGGTGGAAGAAGCGCGAGGCAGCGGTTGTCAACGGGCTGTGTCCTTTGGCGCGAGCTTGTGTGGACAAATGGGGCGAGTCGCGCAGCTTATGCGTGGGTTACGCGGCCTTATGGGCGGTTTTGCAAAAACTGTCCAAGGTGACTGGGTAAGGATCAAGCTGTTGATGAGATGTGGACGAAAAAGGAAAGAGCCAATTGGCGATCTATGCTGCGGTGATTGGGCGACGTTCGGCGGGAGCGTTAACAGTTTGTTAAGGTTTATAAATGGTGAACGCGTGAGGCCAAAATCTCTTTTCACTCTTCGTGGCGTTCCTGATGGCAAGCAGCTTGGATAGGGTTATGCAGAGTTATGGTGTGGAGGCTTATGAGTCTTTTCCACGCTTAAGAAAAAGAAGGAAAAAGGCTCTTTAAGAGACTCTCTTTTTTCCTTCCGACATTTCCTGCTGGCAAGATCAGTGACTTTTGCCCTGATGGGCACGTGAAGGGTGGTATGGCGTGAGCAATCGGCTGTTGTTGAATGTGTTGAAGGGCAACGTAGGCCCACGAATGCCGATTTGGATGATGCGTCAGGCAGGCCGGTATCTGCCAGAATATCGGGCAACGCGTGCTGAAGCGGGATCCTTTCTCGATCTCTGCTACAATCCTGATCTTGCGTGTGAGGTGACGCTCCAACCGATCCGTCGGTTTGGCTTTGATGGGTCGATCTTGTTTTCCGACATTCTGGTCGTGCCCCATGCGTTGGGCCAGGACGTTAGGTTTGAAGAGGGTGTTGGTCCGGTTTTACCGCCGCTCAGTGTCTCTGAGATCACAGCGTTGGTTGATCGCTTTGAAGCCGAACCGGAACAGTTTGATGCGCATCTTGATCCGGTGATCGAAACGGTACGTCTGTTGCGCGCCAGCTTGCCTGATGAGGTTACCCTTTTGGGGTTCTGCGGGGCACCTTGGACGGTGGCGACCTATATGGTGGGTGGTCGAGGCAGTCCAGATCAAGCCGCAGCGCGTAAGTTTGCGCTGAAGGAGCCAGAGGTCTTTGATCGACTGCTTTCCTGCCTTGCCGAGGCATCGGTGCGCTATTTGGCACGGCAGATCGCGGCTGGAGCTGATGCTGTTCAGGTTTTTGACAGTTGGGCGGGGTCGTTGAGCCCTACCGGGCTGGATCGCTATAGCGTTAAGCCTATTGCGCAGATTGTTCGTGGCTTGCGGGCGCAGCACCCAGACACACCTATTATAGGGTTTGCCAAAGGCGCAATGCACGAGCTTGGCATGTTCAGTGAAAAGACGGGCATCAATGCTGTTGGTCTTGATTGGACAATCGGTGTTTCCGAAGCGCGTAAGCAGTTGCCAGCCAATATGGTTACGCAGGGCAACATTGACCCGCTTTTGATGACGGCTGGCGCCGATGCGCTGGATCAGGCGGTGGACCAAATGTTGAGCGGCGCAACCGGTGTGCCGCACGTTGCCAATTTGGGTCATGGCATTACGCCCGATGGACAGATCGATCAGGTGCACCGCTTCATAGAGCGGGTTCGCACTGGACGTTCATAATGGTATCACTGGAAGAACCCTCTGCCCTGAAACAGTACGGTGGGCATGCACTGGCTTTGGGAATCTTGGGGGCGGTTGTTGCGGCCTTGGCATATCTGTTGCCAGCAAGCGCGTACGTTTTGATGAAAGCGCTGCATGTCATCGCGGTTATTGCGTGGATGGCTGGTCTTCTCTATCTGCCGCGGCTTTTCGTGTACCACGTGGATGCAGAGATTGGCTCGGTTCAGTCAGAGACGTTCAAAGTGATGGAACGTCGGTTGCTCAAAGCGATCATGACGCCAGCGATGATCGTGTCGGCTATTACCGGTTTTTGGATTGCCATTGTCATCCATGGTTTTCAGGGAGGATGGTTGCACGCCAAGCTCGCGTTGATCGTTGTTCTTTTTGCCGTGCATGGGCATCTGGCAGCCTCGGTGCGCCGGTTTGCCGGTGACAACAATCAGAAGTCGGGTCGGTACTGGCGGTTCATGAATGAGGTACCGACGCTTGCTATGATTGGCATCGTCATTTTAGTGGTGGTGCAGCCTTTTTAAGATCGGCTTTTTATCGTGTTCGATAGGCGCAGGTTCCATAGTGTCTTGTCAAAGCCACAAACCTGTCTTACATGCGGCATTGTAGGTAGGCGCTGCAGCGCACCATGAGTGCAATGCTCAATTCTGGTGCGGCGAATCATTCCCGATACGCAGCAGTGCTCAAGCAGGTTTCTAACCACCTCACGTTCTGGCGTTTCCTACTTCTCTTCGATCAGTTCTGATCTTCTTTTCCTTCTTTCTGCTTCACCCAGACCAGCAGACCCTCCACAGGCAAAATAGTATCCCCATGGAAGAAATCCGGCTTCAGGCCCTTAAAGCAAAATCCCCCACCGACATTTTGGTCTTGGCCGAGGAGTTGGAGGTGGAAGGCGCCAGCGCTTTGCGCACGCAGGAGCTCATGTTTGCGATTCTGAAGCGCTACGCTGAGCGCGATGTGGAGATCGTTGGCGAGGGCGTTTTGGAAGTGCTTCAGGATGGCTTCGGCTTTTTGCGCTCTCCGGAGGCCAATTATTTGCCGGGCCCTGATGATATTTACGTGTCACCGACGCAGATCCGAAAATTTTCTCTGCGCACCGGCGATACAGTTGAGGGGATTATTCGCAGCCCCAAAGACGGTGAGCGCTACTTTGCCCTGGTGAAACTGATCACCATCAACTTTGAAGAGCCGGAGAAAGCGCGTCACAAAGTTCACTTTGACAATTTGACGCCGCTTTACCCCGATGAGCGCTTCAAGATGGAAGTGGATGATCCGACTTTAAAGGATCGTTCTGCACGCGTGATTGATCTCGTCGCGCCGATTGGTAAGGGCCAGCGTGCGCTGATCGTTGCACCGCCGCGTACCGGTAAAACGACGCTGATGCAAAACATCGCGCATTCGATCACGACGAATCACCCCGAATGTTTCTTGCTGGTTCTCTTGATTGATGAGCGACCCGAAGAGGTGACTGACATGCAGCGTTCTGTGCGCGGTGAGGTTGTCTCATCAACGTTCGATGAACCAGCGCAGCGCCACGTTCAGGTTGCTGAAATGGTGATTGAGAAGGCCAAGCGTTTGGTCGAACATGGCCGCGATGTGGTCATTTTGCTCGATAACATCACGCGTCTTGGTCGTGCTTACAACACGGTGGTTCCGTCGTCGGGTAAGGTTTTGACAGGTGGTGTGGATGCTAACGCGCTTCAACGGCCAAAAAGGTTCTTTGGCGCGGCCCGAAACATTGAAGAAGGTGGTTCGTTGACGATCATCTCTACTGCCCTGGTTGATACAGGCAGTCGCATGGATGAGGTTATCTTTGAGGAATTCAAAGGGACCGGTAACTGTGAGATCGTTCTGGATCGGAAAGTTTCTGACAAGCGTGTCTTCCCAGCGATTGATATTTTGAAATCTGGTACGCGTAAGGAAGAGCTTTTGGTGCCGAAAGGTGATCTGGCAAAAATGTTCGTTCTGCGTCGTATCTTGTCGTCGATGGGAACTGTGGACGCAGTCGAGTTCCTGTTGGACAAGCTGAAAGCAACGAAAACGAATTCTGACTTCTTCGATACGATGAACACATAGGATGGTTCTACCGGACCGAATGTTTCACGTGAATCGATTCGGATAGGAAACGATGGCGGATACGGTCGCAGCTCTTTCTTCAGGGTTGGTTCCGAGTGGTGTCGCTGTTATCCGAATTTCAGGGCCGAATGTTCGATTCGCTCTCGAAAGGATTGCCGGTGGTGTTACCGACGCGCGCCTCGCCACCTTAAGACTATTCAAAGACCCAGCAACGGGCAAAACCCTGGACAAGGGGCTGGTTCTTTTTTTCCCAAAACCAAACAGTTTTACTGGTGAAGATGTCGCGGAGCTTCACGCCCATGGCGGACGCGCTGTTGTAGGAGCTTTGTTGCAGGCCTTGTGGTCGCTCGACGAGATTGTTCCAGCAGAAGCTGGGGACTTCACGCGGCAGGCATTTTTGAATGGCAAGCTTGACCTGACGCAGGTTGAGGCGGTCGGTGATCTCATTCACGCATCGACGGCATTGCAGTTGGATCAAGCTTTGGATCAACTGGATGGGGCAGCTAGCCGTAAGCTAGGTGATTGGAAGGATGTGCTTGCCGACGCGCGAGCGATGATAGAGGCCGATCTTGACTTCTCCGACGAAGACGATGTCCCGGGCTCTGTCGTGGATTCGCTACCGGAACAATTGCAACGCCTCCTCAAAGAAATGGAGACGGAGTTGTCCTCGTCTGTTGCCGAACGGTTGCGAGATGGATTCCGTGTCGTTCTGGCGGGCGCGCCAAACAGCGGCAAATCAACCTTGTTGAATGCACTTTTGCAGCGTGACGCTGCTCTTGTTTCTCCAATAGCTGGAACCACACGTGACCAGATAGACGTGCCAATTGATCTGGATGGATTGCCTGTGATCCTGTCAGATACCGCCGGAATTCGATCTGACAACATGTCGCGGGATGCTGTTGAGTTGATGGGTATCGAAAAGGCGCGGGTTGCCGTTGAGGATGCGGATTGCGTTGTGTGGCTGCTTGGTGGCGACGACAGTGAATTGTCTTTTCAGCATGACGTCCGCCACAAAACGATTCGGGTCCGATCCAAATCAGACGTAGAAGGCCCTGATGGCACGCTAACCCAGGATGCGGATCTGCAGGTGTCGGGTAGAACGGGTGCGGGTTTGGATGCTCTGAAGAATGCAATATCGGATAGGCTGCGTGGTGGCTACGGCATGGAAAAAGAGACGACTAAGGGAAGGGGAAGTCTTGTTCTAGATGCTCGTCGTCGGATTGCTGTACAGTCTGCACGGACCAGTTTGGAAGAAGCACTTGATCGTTTGAACGAAGGTGCTTTGTCGCTTGATCACGCGGCGGAGGAGTTGCGCTTGGCGCAACGAGCACTTGGTTCGATAACTGGAGATGTCGATGCGGAGCAGGTTCTGGATCGAGTATTTTCTCGATTCTGTATTGGGAAATGATCTTGTCCGTATTGCACCAGCACGTTTCACGTGAAACCTTAGGACATCCGGCGCCCAACTTGACGTTCACGTTGTTGGGCCTCTTGGCGAACAGTTTGTCGGTATGACTTGAACTGGTCCCAAATCTGAGTCACGACGCGTGACCAACCGCAAGCTTTCAGGCTCGTTTAGATCTCTATGACCTTGTCCATTGACCCAAAGACCACGAACTTTGACGTGATCGTTGTTGGAGGCGGCCATGCTGGCTGTGAGGCCGCAGCTGCATCAGCGCGCCTTGGTGCCCGAACGGCGCTGGTTACGCTCAAAGTGGACGCGATTGGTGTCATGAGCTGCAATCCAGCTATTGGCGGGCTCGGCAAAGGGCATCTCGTTCGCGAGGTTGATGCGCTTGATGGCTTGATGGGTCAGGCAGCTGATGCTGCTGGTATCCAGTTTCGCCTGCTTAACCGTCGTAAAGGTCCAGCCGTTCAGGGGCCAAGAGCTCAGGCTGATCGCAGGCTTTATCGCGCCGCGATCCAAAAGACTCTTGGCGCTTATGCCTCCCTCCACCTCATTGAAGGAGAAGTTGCCGACCTTCGCGTGTCGGATGACGGCCAGGTGAATGGCGTAATCTTGGCTGATGGACGCAGCTTGGCGGCTGGCGCAGTTGTTCTCACCACCGGCACCTTTTTGGGTGGCCTTATACACCTTGGCGACAAAAAATGGCCTGCTGGCCGGCATGGCGAGGCGCCAGCGCAAAAACTTGCAGATCGATTGCGCGCCATGGAGCTTCCCATGGGACGCTTGAAGACCGGCACGCCACCTCGCCTCGATGGGCGCACGATTGCATGGGACCGTTTGGAGGAACAGCCGGGTGATGATGTGCCGGTACCCTTTTCTTCCCTCACGGAGGCGATCACCACCCCGCAGGTTTCTTGCTACATCACACGTACAACCCGAGATACGCACACGATAATCGAGCATAACATTCATCGCTCGGCGATGTATTCAGGTCAGATCGATAGTCGGGGGCCGCGCTATTGCCCATCTATCGAGGACAAGGTCGTTCGCTTTAAGGATCGCGATAGCCATCAAATTTTCCTTGAACCGGAAGGGCTAGACGTCAACACGATCTATCCCAATGGCATCTCCACCAGCTTGCCAGAAGATGTTCAGAGGGAGCTTCTGGCGTCTATTCCAGGATTGGAATCGGCTAGAATTGAACAACCTGGTTACGCGATTGAATATGACCATATCGATCCACGCGCGTTGGATGCAACGCTCGAATGCCGAGCTTTGCCTAGCCTGTTTATGGCTGGGCAAATTAATGGAACAACAGGCTATGAGGAAGCTGCAGCGCAAGGCCTTGTTGCTGGGTTGAATGCAGCGCGAAAAACCGGTGGCAATGACTCAGTTCGATTCGGACGTGAAACGAGCTATTTGGGCGTGATGATTGACGATTTGACGTCGCGCGGCGTAACGGAACCTTATCGTATGTTCACATCTCGCGCTGAATATCGACTGCGGCTTCGGGCCGATAATGCTGATCAACGGCTCACGCAAACAGGTATTGATCTTGGTTTGATCAGTGAAGGTCGTCGCCAGGCGTATGTAGCGAAAACCAAGGCTCTTTCAAAAGCACGCGCCGACTTCGATGCTGTGGCAGCCTCGCCCCATGAGCTGGGTAGACAGGGTCTGAATGTTAAACAGGATGGGCGCGTGCGGTCGGCGTTTGACGTTCTCGGTTTCCCGACGACATCATTAGACGACGTGTTGCGCGTTTGGCCAACTCTCAAAAAGCACGCGATAGATATTCTTCGGCAAGTGGCCGTTGATGCGCATTATGCGGTTTATGTGGACCGGCAGGATGCAGAAGTGGTTGCGTTGAACAAAGAGAGCGCGCTGGCGATCCCGGTGGACATTGATTTTGATAGTTTGTCCGGTCTATCGAATGAGCTGAAGCAGAGATTGAAAGCGACGCGCCCTGCGACGCTTGCCGAGGCGCGACGGTTGGAGGGGATGACACCGAGTGCGTTGGCGTTGCTTTTGGTTCATGTGCGTAAACGCGCGGCTTAGTTATCCCGTTTCAATCTGAAGATAATCGCTATGGATGATCGATTCGGACTCGAAACGGCTGTCAAGCTCGCACAGATAGATCTGCCGGAAAGCACCCAAGATCACATTGTAAGGTATGTTGAACTTCTGCGCGTTTGGCAGAAAGCCAAGAATCTCGTTTCAAAAGACACGCTGAATGACGTGTGGACGCGTCACGTGGCCGATGGTTTGCAGCTGATACCGTTGATCCATAAGTGGTGTTCCGATTTTGGCGGTGAAAGCGTACGGGTCGTAGATTTGGGATCAGGGGCAGGCTTGCCAGGTATGATTGTTGCTCTTGGAAGCGCTAATTCCCCGGCGGAGGCAGAGGATTCGAAGAGCCGTGCCGCGAAATGCCCACGTCTTGCTGTCACACTGGTGGAATCCAATGGTCGGAAAGCATCGTTCCTAAGAACGGTTTCACGTGAAACAGGAGTGCCTGTAACCGTGCTGAACGAGCGTATCGAAGCGGTGCATACTGATGGTGAGGTTCACGCCGATATCATCACTGCCCGTGCTTTGGCACCACTTCCGAAGCTGGTCGCCCTCGCCCAACCTTGGATGGAGAAAGGCGCAACCGCTTTTTTTCATAAAGGTGGGGAGTATGCGAGCGAGCTGGAGGAATGGACTGACGTCGACGCGTATGACGTGGTAGAGCATGTCAGTGTCGTTGATCCAAACAGCCGCATCCTTCAAATCAGCGGAAGGGTGCGAAGAGACCAAGGCTAGCACCATGATGCACACGCCCCCCATTCCGCCAATCCACCCGCATCCACGCGTTATCACTGTGGCCAACCAAAAAGGTGGTGTTGGCAAGACAACCACTGCCATCAATTTGGGGACGGCCCTTGCCGCGATTGGCGAGCAGGTTGCGATATTGGACCTTGATTCGCAGGGCAATGCGTCGACAGGTTTGGGTATTGGGCCGCAAGATCGCACCACAACCAGCTATGACGTGATGGCCGGGGAGGCCGGTCTTGCCGATGCTGTAATGCCGACGGCTGTGCCGAATCTTTCCATCGTGCCGTCGACCGTTGATCTTTCAAGCTTGGAAATGGAAATTGCGTCAGATCCGCAGCGCGCCATGCGGTTGCGATCAGCGCTCCACACCTATCAAAACAAGCAGATGGAGCTGCCCAACGCCAAGCGCTTGTCTTACATTCTGATCGACTGTCCGCCGTCACTCAGTTTGCTCACTGTCAATGCTATGGCTGCCTCGCATGCTGTTTTGGTGCCATTGCAATGCGAATTTTTCGCATTGGAGGGTCTCTCCCAATTGCTTCGTACTGTGGAGCAGGTTCGTGGTGCGCTAAACCCTGAACTTATCATCCACGGTATCGCGCTCACCATGTTCGACGCACGTAACAATCTTTCCAGTCAGGTGGTTGAAGATGTGCGCGACGTTATGGGCGAAAAAGTCTACTCAACAATGATCCCGCGTAATGTGCGGCTCTCTGAGGCGCCAAGCTACGGTCGTCCAGCAATCTTGTACGATTTCAAATGCGCTGGAAGCCAAGCGTATATCAAACTTGCGCAAGAGATCATTGAGCGTGAACGCGCCCTACGCGCAGTTGCCGCCTAGCGTGAAGGAAATAGGTATGGCGGATGATGCATCCAAGCGCCGGTTAGGTCGAGGTCTTGCGGCCCTAATGGGCGATGCGGTGCCGGAGAGCGTCGCTGTCGACCAATCGCGCAGCACGCGCCGATTGCCCATTGAGCAAATCACGCCCAATCCGCGTAATCCACGCGGCACTTTTGCTGAAGACGCGCTGGAAGATCTTACCAAATCGATCCGCGAAAAAGGCGTTGTTCAGCCTCTTTTGGTGCGGCCGCTTGACGAAGGCGCTTTTGAGCTGATCGCTGGTGAGCGTCGTTGGCGCGCGGCACAACGCGCCGGACTTGATATGGTCCCAGTGGTTGTCCGAGAGGTGGATGACAAGGAATCGCTTGAGCTGGCCATTATTGAGAACGTGCAGCGTTCCGACCTCAATCCCTTGGAAGAAGCTCAAGGATATCAAAGTCTTATCGATAGTTTTGGGTACACACAGCAAGACTTGGCAACGGTCATTGGTAAGAGCCGCAGCCACATCGCCAACACGTTGCGTTTGCTTCGCTTGCCCGAAGGCGTTCAGTTGTTCGTCTCCTCTGGCGCGCTTTCGGCTGGGCATGCCCGTCAACTTGTTGGCCGAGCTGATGCCGCAGACTTGGCGCGCAAGATTATCGATGATGGCCTTTCGGTGCGCGATATTGAGCGTCTTGTTCAAGACAAGCCGCTTTCAGACGGCACACTTCCTCATGCCAGCGCTCCGGACGAGCGAACCGGACTGGCAGATGCTGACACGCGCGCCATTGAAGCCAAATTGTCTGAACATCTCGGTCTTGATGTGCGTTTGAAGGCCAAAGCCAATGGCTCAGGCACATTGAGCATTGCGTATAAAACGCTTGAGCAGCTCGATGACTTGCTGCGCCGCATTGGTGCTGTTTAACTGAAAAATCAATGGGTTAGCGTGCGCGCCGTGCCGCTTCTGAGGCGACACGTAGGACTTGTCGTTCCAGGCGCGTGGCTTTAAGCGACTGATCAAGGCGTGTGATGACAAGCTCATCATCTAGGTAAGATACACACCTGCGTAGGTCAGATAGGGACCATCGGTGCAATGCTTGCTCCATGGCACCTCGTCGTTTGAAGAAAATTGGTGGGCGCGCTGAAGCAAGCGCGTGATCTGGCGATGATCCCCGATCAACCTCGATTCGCAGTCGTTCCAATGTCTGTCCATGGCGGAGCAGCATCTGTGTGATCACCGAGGGTTCCATACCTTCAGCCAGAGCGCGGGCAAGTGCTTCTAGTGCGGCATCTCTTCGGCCGGCAAAAGCCGCATCGCTCACATCACTCATCGCGTGGGCTGATCCATCGACAAGAATTCCATGCACATGATCTGCGGTGATGGCGCCATCACGGCGCGCATAAAGACAGAGTTTTTCGATCTCAGCCTGCGACATGGCATGGTCGGCACCCAACATCGCCAGCACATCGTCCTGTGCTTCTCGGCTTATGGTCAGCCCATGCTCACTCACCATGTTGGCCAGAAGCGCAGCAACATCTCGGCGATCGGCGGCGTAACAGGCAATTGCGGCACCGCCGCTCGCTTTTTCGATTCGGCTACGTAACGGGTGCGACTTCTTAAGGTCTCCGGCTACGATAACCACCGTAGCATCGGTGGGTGGCGATGCCAGAAGCGCTTCCACAGGCTTAACCAGAGTCTTGGGATCATCAAGCCGTGCCACCACCGTTTTGCGACCACCAAACATTGCCACGCTGTCAGCTTCTTCAGCCAGGCGTGCTGGATCATCGTTCAGCAGATTTGCATCAAGATCGACAAGGCTCATCGGGTCGGGATCGGGGCCTGCCAAAGACTGTACGAGCTGCTTTGCACGCATGGAAACCCTACCGCGATCGGGCCCATGGATGAGAATAATGGGATGGTCTGGTGTGGGCTTCTCAAGGAAGCGTTCGATTGCTTGGCCTTTGATTTCAGCCATTAAAGGCCGGTGGCAAATGCCGCTGCCAGCTGCGCCTCGATCACGCGTGCAACATCGCGCGCTGCCCGCGCTTCAGCATCAATAGCGGCACGTTGGTTGGCAAATCGCTGGTCAACTGAATTGTAAGAAGCCGTTGAAATCACGGTGTTTTCCGCGATCGGCCTATCGGCGCCTAGAGGGAAAAGCTGATAGCTCGCCGTTACGCGGACTGTGCGCGCAAATGCTGCACCTGTTGGGCCAACACCGAGCGTTTGTGTTCCAGTCGACGCGCGCAAAGCCAAACGATACTGAGCTGCACTTGAACCGCTATCGAGCCCAAAAAACAATTCATTGCGCACAAGCTGCGTGGTGCGATCCGCCGGTGCGTCAATCGAGATTGTGCTCAGTGCCGATGCGGTCGCAGATTGCCCGCCGGTCGCAGGAGATTGATCGCCGTAGAGCGGACTCACCTGACACCCACTTAGCGCAAGCGCACCAACGCCCAGTGCGCCAAGTACTGCGCGACGTGAAAGGGAATGGCGAGATGGAAAACGTGTGTCAGACAACGATGTTCACAATCCTCTGCGGGACAACGATCACCCGTCTGGGTGTTTGGCCGTCCAAAAGCTTCTGCACCATGGGATCAGCCAACACAGCGGCTTCAACTTCAGACTTGTCGGCATCCTTGGCGACGCTGATATCGCCGCGCTTTTTGCCGTTCACCTGAATGGGCAGCATCACTGTGTCATCGTCAAGGAGGGTTCTGTCAACCTCGCTCCACGGTTTGGTCGCCAGCATATCTTGATTGCCCAGCGCCGCCCAGCACGCCTCGCACAAATGCGGGGTCATTGGCTGCATGGCTTCCACCAGCAGAAACACTGCTTCGCGCAGTGTCCAGATCATGTCCGGGTCATCGCTCTTTTTGGCCAGGGCCTTACTGATGGCGTTGGTTGCATCATAAATGCGGGCAACGGAGCGGTTGAACGCCAGTTTCTCCACATCATCCGCGACCGCGGCCAACATGCGATGCATCACTTTGCGTAAGCCGAGCGCATCATCAGAAAATGCGTTGGGTTTGGCGTTGCTGAAATCATCTGGTGTTGCGGCCACCACATCGTTTACCAAGCGCCAGACACGCTGAATGTGGCGGTGCGCGCCTTCCACACCCGCATCAGACCAGATCACATCGCGTTCAGGTGGCGAGTCCGACAGCATAAACCAGCGCGCGGTGTCGGCGCCGTAGCTGGCAATAATCTCGTCGGTATCGACAACGTTCTTTTTCGACTTCGACATTTTTTCAATCGAGCCGATCTCAAGCACTTCGCCGGTATCTATATGCTTGGCGACGCGTTTGTCGTCTTCGCCTTCAATCAAAACCTTTGCCGGCTCAATCCAGCCGTCAGCGCCTTTGTATGTCTCGTGCACCACCATACCCTGGGTGAAGAGGCCCTTGAAAGGCTCGCGCACGTCCATGTGGCCGGTGGCCTTCATCGCGCGGGCGAAAAAGCGTGAATAGAGCAGGTGCAAAATGGCGTGTTCAATGCCGCCAATATACTGATCGACCGGAAGCCAGGCTTCGGCTGTGCCCGGGACGGTTGGGTTTTTAGCGGTGCTGTCCGTGAAGCGTGCAAAATACCAGGATGAATCCACGAATGTATCCATCGTATCGGTTTCACGTACGGCATCCTTGCCACAGCTTGGGCAGGTTGTATGCTTCCATGTCGGGTGATGATCCAAAGGATTGCCGGGCTTATCGAACGACGCATCATCCGGAAGTTTAACCGGCAAATGATCAACAGGAACCGGCACTGCACCGCAGTCTTCGCAGTGAATCACCGGAATCGGACAACCCCAATAGCGCTGGCGAGAGACGCCCCAATCACGCAGACGGAACTGTTCCTGGCCCTTGCCAAGCCCGCGCTCTTCAGCCCAAGCAATGGTTGCATCCACACCCTCATCACCAGTGGCGATTTGAACCCCAGCAGGTTGGTTCACATAGCGCACTTTTTGGGATTTCGGCGGTACGAACGCTTCGTTGACCACCGGAGTATCGTCATCCAACGCAAAGTAGGTGTCGGTGACAGAGAGATTGTATTTGCGAGCAAAATCAAGGTCGCGTTGGTCGTGGGCCGGGCAGCCAAAGACTGCGCCGGTGCCGTAATCCATCAAAATAAAATTGGCGACCCAAACCGGCAGTGTTTGATCGGAGTAGACCGGATGCTGGACGGTGAGACCTGTGTCAAAGCCTCGCTTATCCGCCTTTTCAAGCGCTTCTTCAGATGTTCCTGCACGGCGCACATCTGCGTTAAATTCCGCCAGCGACTTGTTGTCTTCGGCCAACGCCTGAGCCAGTGGATGCTCTGGTGCGATGGCGATGAAGCTTGCACCTGCCAACGTATCAGGTCGGGTGGTGAAAACTTCAATGCTGTCAAAGCCATGGGTTGGTGCGGTTAGCGCAAACCCCATATGCAGACCGCGTGACTTGCCGATCCAGTTGCGCTGCATTGTGCGCACTTTGTCTGGCCAATTGTCCAGCTCATCCAGGCCATCGAGCAGGTCTTGTGCAAAGTCGGTGATCTTGAACACCCACTGTGCCAACTCACGCTGTTCGACCAATGCGCCGGATCGCCAGCCGCGCCCGTCGATCACCTGCTCGTTGGCGAGCACGGTGTGGTCTACGGGATCCCAATTCACCCGGCTGGTTTTTCGGGTAACCAGGCCAGCTTTCAGAAAATCGGTAAACAGGATCTGTTGGCGGTGGTAATACTCAACATCACAGGTTGCAAATTCGCGTGTCCAATCAAGCGATAAGCCCATCACTTTAAGTTGGCCGCGCATCGCATCGATGTTTTGATAGGTCCAGTCGCGCGGATGCACCTTATGTTGCATCGCTGCGTTTTCCGCCGGCATACCAAAAGCGTCCCACCCCATTGGGTGCAGCACATTGAAACCGCGGGCGCGTTTGTAACGCGCCACCACATCGCCCATCGTGTAGTTGCGCACATGGCCGATATGAATGCGCCCGGATGGGTAGGGAAACATTTCCAGCACGTAGTATTTGGGACGCGGATCATCGTTTTGCGTCTCAAACACCGCCGCGTCGTTCCACCTGGCTTGCCAGTGCGGCTCAACAGCTTGCGGGTTGTAGCGCTCAGGCGCGTCTTGGCGTTTTGAAGCGGTCATCAAATCAATCGTTATTTCAAGAAAGGGAGATCACGATGCGAGCTAAAGCCCCAGTTTGGCTGATAAATCATTGCGCGGACCTTCACCAGAAAGCACGGATATGGTCAACCATGCAGGCAATACGAGGAGAGCGTGCATGAGTGATGCGGTAACACGATGGGCAGAGGTTTGCGCGGCAATAAACCAGGCAGAGCAAACGGCCTCGCGTCGCAGTGGCAATGTAACACTGGTCGCTGTGTCCAAAACCTACGATGGTGATGCCATTTGGCCCGTGATCGAGGCAGGCCAGCGTGTTTTCGGCGAGAATCGTGTTCAGGAAGCTATGGGCAAGTGGCCTGCACTACGCGAGCGTTGGGCCGAGCGTTCAAAGGAACCCTTGGAACTCCACCTTATTGGGCCGCTGCAATCCAACAAAGCCAAAGAGGCAGTTGCCACCTTTGATGTGATCGAGAGCATCGATCGTGACAAGATCGCCGGAGCGTTGGCCAAGGAGATGGTGAAACAAGATCGTGCCCTACCCTGTCTCATCCAGGTCAACACGGGTCTTGAACCGCAAAAAGCCGGCATCGCACCGCAGGAAACAGCGGATTTCGTGACGCGCTGTCGCGAGGTTCACGGTCTAAATGTGCAAGGGCTTATGTGTATCCCCCCGGTTGACGAAGATCCTGCCAAGCATTTTGCCTTGCTGGGTGAGCTTGCTGATGCGAGTGATTTGCCTGTCCGATCCATGGGCATGAGTGGCGATTATGAGAGTGCTATCGCCCAAGGAGCGACGCACGTGCGGGTGGGTAGTGCCATCTTTGGCGCACGCGGTACCTGATTACAGCACAACAATTGCATTTAACGTGGCAAGCCTTGGCGCGAGCTTTGCGAATGTTTCGGCCTCCAAAGCCACGCAGCCTTCAGTGCCCTGCATACGACCACCGGTGATGCGCGCTTGATGCAGAAAAATCGCTGAGCCCCGGCTCTGTGCTCTACGCGAGATGTTCCAATCAAGGATGATCAGTCGATCATAGAGATGATCGTCGCGCGTCATCACTTCATGAGATTGAGCGTGCGGCAAGGACACGGCGTTGTTGTAGGTCGGCGTAAATGCGGCGTCACACCATCCGTCTTTGGGTTTGATTCGCTGCCAGAACGATTCGCAGCCGAAAGGCTTTTTCACCCGATCAGGGCGAAAACGCCCATCGAGAACGGCAAGCGTTCCGCGCGGTGTGGCGCCATCGCCCTCGCGTTTTGTGCCTGTGATGCCGGCCTTTCCCAAGGCGCATGCATAGGCCTTGCCGTCCAACAAAAACCGGCCGAGATGCCGGGTGGCCGGGCTTTGCGGCATGCGCAGCACGGTAGCGTGGCGTTTGGGTTGTGGTCTTGCAGCATTATAATGCCGCTTTGCCCAACCTTTTCTATACCTTGGCCTGTTTAGCATACACGCGAGTGTGCGGTCTGGTGTGCTTGCGCGCAAGCAGGGCCATGCCGTAAAGCACGTGTGGGGGTCTGACGCACATCTTTTGGATGTCAGCCAAACTGAAGGTAGGGTTATGAGCCGACGTATGTTGCTCATCGTGGACGATGATACCGAGCTTGCAGGCGCTCTTCAGGAGCAGTTTGCGCTCTATGACGAATTTGCCACGCATCATTGTGACAGCGCACAGGCGGGCATTACCTATGCTCGTGCCAACGATATCGATCTTGTCATCATGGATGTGGGCTTGCCCGACCTTGATGGTCGCGAGGCGGTGCGTTTGCTGCGCAAGAATGATTTCAAGGCGCCGGTGATCATGCTTACCGGGCATGACACCGATTCTGACACGATTTTGGGCTTGGAAGCTGGCGCAAACGATTATGTCACCAAGCCATTTCGCTTTGCTGTGCTTTTGGCGCGCATCCGGGCCCAGCTGCGGCAGTTTGAGCAGAGCGAGGATGCTGTGTTTCAGCTTGGGCGCTACACATTCAAGCCTGCTGCCAAGCTGTTGCAGGATGGCGACGGCAAGAAAGTGCGTCTGACGGAGAAGGAAACATCGATTTTGAAGTTTCTGCACCGTGCTGGCGGCAAGCCGGTGGCGCGTGATGTACTGCTCTCTGAAGTTTGGGGCTACAACGCTGCGGTAACAACGCACACGCTGGAAACCCATATCTATCGCCTGCGGCAGAAGATCGAGAGCGATCCAAGCCGTGCTGATCTCCTGGTGACCGAAGCGGGTGGCTACAAGCTGGTCTCTTGATCGATGCTAGCCCGACCCCCGCGATTGTTTGGGATGCCATATGAGCCTCGCCTCCGACATTGCCGTTTTGCGGCGCGTCCCGTTCTTTGAACGGTTTGGCGATGAACATTTGCGCCTGCTCGCCTTTGGAGGTGAGAACCAGCACCATGATGAAGATACAACGCTGTTTCGCGTTGGCGATCCGACCGAAGGCGGATTTGTCATCCTCTCCGGTCAAGTGCGCCTAACGGACGGTAGCCATGAAGATGAGGGCGAGCGATTTAAGGTCGGCACTCTGCTTGGGCAACGCGCGCTCCTTGCGCCCACCAAACGCCGCCACACAGCGATTGCAGTTTCCCGGGTGGAAGTGCTGTTGATCCGCAGGTCGCTGTTCGTGCGGATGCTGTCGGAATTTCCCGACCTAGCGGCCCAGCTCTATGCAGAAATGTCCGATGAGTTACGCAACCTCACAGGTCGTGCCTCTGTGGTGGTTAGCGGCCGTCGGCCGCTCTAAAGCGTTTGGCGTTGAACCTGAATCAGACAACGCTGCCTGAAATCAAAGATTTCAACGCGTTGTGTGATGCTCTGTGTTTCAAGTAAAACGCGAAACGCTCTAACCGTCCAAATCAGGCATAATCGACGATAACGGGGGCGTGGTCAGAGGCTTTCGTCCAACTGCGCGCATCGGTGTAGACCGACACACCGGTGGATCGCTGCGCCCACTTTGGGCACGTCCATACATGATCTAAACGGCGCCCTCGGTTGGAGGCTGCCCAGTCCTTGGCGCGGTAGCTCCACCAGGTGTAAAGTTTTTCTTCCATCGCTACGTGTTTACGCATCGAGTCGGTGTAGCCCAGCGCTTCGCGCGTGGCTTCAAACAGTTCTGTTTCGACCGGCGTGTGTGACACCACTTTGAGAAGCTGTTTATGCGACCATACATCTTCTTCGTACGGCGCGATGTTCAGATCACCGGCAATCAGGGTGGGCAAAGACGTATCAGCCTGTAGTTTGTCGCCCATCTCAGCCACAAACCTTAATTTGTGATCAAATTTTGGATTGACGATAGCGTCCGGTTCATCGCCACCGGCAGGCACGTAAAGTGAATGTACCCGCACCTTTTTGGCGCCGCCTAAAGTACCAGGCAGGTCTGCTGTTGCAGCAACGTGACGGGCATCCCCCATCGCACAGAAATCAATGCGCTCGACATCGTTCAGCGGCAGGCGCGAGACGATGGCTGAGCCGTGATAGGCTTTCTGCCCATGAATGGCCATGTGCTCGTAACCCGCTGCGCGGATCGCTTTGGCCGGGAACTCTTCCTCGCGACATTTGGTTTCCTGCAGGCACAGCACATCGGGCTGATGCTCATCAAGGAAACGAACCACCTGTTCAATGCGTAAACGCACTGAGTTGATGTTCCATGTGGCAAGGCGAAAGGATGGTTGGGTCATGCGCAAGGCATAAGCCGACGCAGAGGGCCGAGCAAGCAATGCCGTTGGCCCGTCCCCTTCTAATTCGCCCTATTCACCGCGATTGAGATGGTCGATGTAGAACCAGTTGGGATCGGTTGGGCGACCATACTCCACCTCAAACAGAGCGACCGTGGTCTCAAACCCCTGTGGGTCGGTGACTGTCCATTGCTGAATTTCCAGCGGTTCTTGTGTGGCTGTGATGGCAATACGTCCGCGCCCAATGGGCGTTTCGTCCTGCATCATGACCGTGATCGATCCGTCTGACTGCGACACATCAAGCACGTTGCCGTCGCCGACGAGGTCAACCCGCTCTTCCAGAAGGAACCGCAAAGGCGTCTGCGAGATTGGATAAAGATCGTGCGTGCCAACGGAAGCGTCGCGGACCACGAGGCCAGTGCCATCGGAAACGATTTCTAGCCGCGATGGTGGCAGGTAGCGGAACAAAAGACGGCCTGGGCGATGCAGCACGAAGTAACCTTCGGTGCGCTCGCCAGTTGGGCCAACCTGGATGAACCGGCCCTGCATGGTCTCAAGAGAGTTGATATGGCCGGAAAGCCGCTCCACCTCGCCAATGTCTTCCTGCGTCAAAGCGCCGGGGAAGGTGTTCACGGCACTTGCTGGCATCACTGCCAAAGCGCCGAACGTTAGCGCCGCTGACGCGGTAAGAACGGCGAAGCCGGATTTGAAGCGGGACAAAAAGGCGGGCACGGGCATATCCTTAAAGGTGGTCCATCAGTGGAGTTTTCGCAGAACAAGCGAATCACTGCGACCGGAGTGTGGCAAGCCCAACCTTAACCGCAGCTGAGCGAGGCGTTAATCGCCGATACCGGCTTACGCATCAGTCACCAAAGCGTTCATCGTCTTCACCCAACTGCATCAACACTTCGCGTTTGCCGGCATGGTTGGCAGGGCCGATCAGCCCTTCTTTCTCCATGCGTTCAATCAGCGAGGCGGCGCGGTTGTAGCCGATGCCCAAGCGCCGCTGAATGTAGCTGGTGGACGCTTTCTTGTCGCGCATCACGATGGCGATTGCCTGCTCATAAGGATCATCGGATTTTTCCAAGCGAGCGATGCTCTTCTCGGTTGGATCGCCGCCGACATCCTCGTCATCGGTTTCCTCGGTGATCGTGTGCAGATAATCCGGCGCGCCTTGGGTTTTAAGGTGATCGACAACCAGTTCGACCTCTTCGTCGGACACGAACGGGCCGTGGACGCGCTGGATGCGTCCTCCCCCTGCCATAAAGAGCATGTCACCCTGGCCGAGCAGCTGCTCGCCGCCCTGCTCACCCAAAATGGTGCGCGAATCGATCTTCGAGGTCACTTGGAACGAGCACCGCGTTGGGAAGTTGGCCTTGATCGTACCGGTGATAACATCAACAGACGGGCGCTGCGTGGCCATCACGATGTGGATGCCGGCAGCACGGGCCATCTGCGCCAGGCGCTGGATCGCGCCTTCGATTTCTTTGCCCGCGACCATCATCAGGTCGGCCATCTCATCGACCACGATGACCAGCATCGGCATTGGCTCGTAGGAAAGTTCCTCGCGCTCGTACACCGCTTCGCCGGTGTTCTCATCAAAGCCGGTTTGAACCGTGCGGCTGATGATTTCACCCTTCTTTTCAGCCTCTTTCACACGGGTGTTGAAGCCGTCGATGTTGCGCACACCAAGCTTGGACATTTTGCGGTAGCGGTCTTCCATCTCCTTGACTGCCCATTTCAGCGCGACCACGGCTTTGCCAGGGTCGGTGACAACGGGTGTCAAGAGGTGCGGAATGCCATCATAAACCGACAGTTCCAGCATCTTGGGATCGATCAGGATCAGGCGGCATTCTTCAGGCGTCCAGCGATAGAGGATCGACAAGATCATGGTGTTGATCGCCACCGATTTACCTGAACCGGTGGTACCAGCGACCAGCAAGTGTGGCATGCGCGCCAAATCGGCAATCACAGGTTCACCGCCAATGGTCTTGCCCATGGCCAGCGGTAGATTGCCTTTGGCTTTCTCAAAGTTCTGCGAGGCGAGAATTTCCGACAGATACACTGTTTCGCGGGTGTTGTTGGGCAGTTCGATGCCAATCGCGTTGCGCCCAGGAATGACGGCGACGCGGGCGGATATTGCGCTCATAGAGCGGGCGATGTCATCGGCCAAACCGATGACGCGTGCGGATTTCACGCCTGGTGCAGGCTCAAACTCATAAAGTGTGACCACCGGCCCCGGGCACACATTGATCACCTCGCCGGTGACGCGAAAGTCTTCCAGCACGCCTTCCAAAAGTCCGGCATTGCGCTCCAAGGCTTGTGGTGAGAGCGCTTTCTGCCCAGTTGACGGGGCTTTGGTGAGCAAGTGCAGCGCTGGCAGCTCAAAACCATGGCCGTCGTTGATCAACGAAGCTTGTGCTTCGCGGGCAGCACGTTTGCCTGGTTTGGGCTTGGCGATCTCAGCAACACGCGCGTTGGAGCGAGCGGCGGCGGGACCACGCGTTGGTGCTGGTTGCGGCGCGTAAACGGGTTCTGCTTGATGCGGTTGATCGGCCCAGGCAGCAGGGTTTTCGCTATCAAGCGGCAACATGTCGGCTGGAACGGCTGCTTCATAGGGTGGAGCCGGTTCAAACTGCGCCCAATCGTCCTGAGGAGCTGGCGCGGGCTGAGCTGGTTGCGGTGCGTACGCCATCTGCGGTTCTGGCGCGATGGGCTGCAATTGTGGTTGATCCCATGCAGCCTCCGGGGCAGACTGGTGCACCTGCTCGGCGTAGATTGGCTCGTCGTGCGCGAACTCCGGCTCTTCTGAGGCGCGCAGACGGGCGTTCAATGTTCCAAGGTCAGGGCGCACCGGCGGATAGGCGCGTCGATTTCCTGGAAGCAAGCGTTTGAACGCCGCGAGGCCGGAGTAGCCAAGATGGGTGGCGTGACCCATGGCGAGCTGCATTCGGCCAGGACGATCTTCGTCTGAGAAATCTTCGTCTTCTTCATCGTCCCAATAGTCTTCTTCCACACCATCTGCGCGGTGCACGCGGCGAGGCTCTATGCGCATGTCGGCAGGCGATGGCGGGGTTGGTAGAACGGGTGTCGCTGCGGCGCGTTGGAATGTGATGATAGCTACTGGGATTGCCAGTGCTGCAACCAGCAAGCCCGGCACAAACGGTACTGGTATCAGGCCATGGGGCAGGGCGATAAGGGCATCGCCGATCAATCCACCCAAGCCAATGGGCAACGGCCAAGCGCCCGAAAGCGGAAGCAAGGCCAGAAGCGCGCAGCAAGCTGCGGTGAAACCCAGCGCAAAGGCGATGCGGCGCGGTTTGGCTTCCAGCCCGCCATAGGTCATCAGGTGCCAGCCCCAAATCACGATGGGGACCAGCAGGAAGACGGCGCCTAGACCGAGCACCTGCATGACAAGATCGGCAAAGATCGCACCGGGGCTCCCGAGCATGTTGGTAACGGGCGCTGATGTTGAATGGCTAAGGCTTGGATCGGCCACCGACCATGTGGCTAACGCAAGCACCGCCAAAGCTGAAACGGCGATTAGCGCCAAACCAGACAATGTAGCGGCTTGGCGGCGCATCATGGCCTTGATCAGGCTCGTGTCGAGCAAGGGCGTGTCAAAAGTGCGCGTGGCCCGCATATATCTGGTCCGCATGGTGGTTTCCGTTCTTACGCAAACAAAGTGGCAAGGCGGGTGAGCGCCTGGGCCGTGGTGGGTTCATCATCAACCAGCGCCAGCCGTAGACGGTCCTGGCATGTGGTGGGTGTTGTCGGATAGGCGAGGTAGGAACCGGGGATCGTGCGCAGCGCCTGGTGTTCCCAAAGTTGTAAGGCAGCATCCACATCGCTGAGGCCCGCAGGAAGCTTTAGCCAAAGAAAGAAGCCAGCATCCGGAGTCGGTTCGCTGAGATGCGCGCCCAGAGCGTCCTCAACCAAAGCCCATTTCTTGGCGTAAAGCGTGCGGCTCGCCATGACATGAGCCTCATCGCTCCATGCCAATGAGGCTGCGGCTTGCAGGGGGATAGGAACTTGCGGCCCGCCCATGGTGCGCAGGCGCATGAAGGCTGCCATGAAAGCTTCATCGCCGGCAGTGAAACCGGTGCGAAGCCCTGGCAAGTTGGAGCGTTTGGACAGCGAGTTGAAGCTGACGACATGGCGAAAGCCGCCAGCGCTGCGCGCGGCCACTTCCAGCACACCTGGCGGTGCGTCGCGGCGGTAGATCTCTGAATAGCACTCGTCAGCAAACAGGTAGAAGCCGTGCAGACGCGCAAGCTCAATCCAGGCGTGCCAATCGCTATGCGAGAGTATCTGGCCCTGCGGGTTGGTTGGCGAGGCGATGTAAACAGCCACTGTGCGCTGCCAAACCTCGTCTGGGATGCCCTGTCCGCGCGTGTCGGTTTCATCGAGCAGAACCACATCGCAGTCGGCCATCAGCGCGCCAGCCGCGTAAGCCTGATAGAACGGGTTCTGCATGATGATCACAGGCCGTTCAACATCATGGCGTAGGTCACGAGCGGTGCGGGCGGCCAACACCAGCCCTTCGCGCGAGCCGTTCAGCGGCAGAATGTGGGCGTCCGCATCCAGGCGATCACGGGGCAGGTCGTAACGGCGGATCAGCCATTCGCCGATGGCTTGGCGGTGCTCTGGCGTCCCGTTGCTGGCTGGGTATTTGGCAAAGCCAGCTTGGGCAGCGCTCAGGGCCTGCAGCACGCCTGCTGGTGGTTCGTGGCGAGGTTCGCCCACTGTCATGGTGATGGGCGCCAAATCTGGGTTTGGACGCACCGGCGCCAGAAGGGCTTCAAGCCGTTTGAACGGCGAGCCGGTTTCGTAAACAAACCGCCGGATGTCAGCATGTGCAATCACGATGCAGACCCCCAGCGTTCGGCGGATGATGGAACGCAAAACATGTCGATCTACCGTCGCATCGGATGGTTAAGCCCCGCTTAAAGCTCGGGCGATTGATGCCAGGTTTATATGCGAACAGTGGCGACCAAGTTTTCTGCTGTACATTGAAGGAGCGTTGCGGCATCAACCAGAACAAAAGCGGAACCAAAGGTGTCAGTTTATGAATGATCTATCCGACTATCGCGCGAAATCTGGACGGTTTGTCGAGGTTTGGACCTTGGAGATACAAACGCTGCCAACTGAGACCGATCGTATTCTTGATGCAGTGATGCGCGTTCATCCGCTTAGCTTCGGGCGCTATAAGCGCAATGCCAGCATCTCGGCCATTGGCAAAGAAACCTCGCAGCCTGAGCCAAACTCAACGACCACAACACACAAGGACGGCTACAGCGCTGGCAGCACCGAATCCTACCCGATGGTGGAGCTTAAAATCTCCCTGGAGCGGGACGTTGCGGTCCTTGAGCGGGTGATGGACGCTATCTTGGAGGTGCATCACTATGAGGAACCGGTGATTTTTCTGCGCGAGGATTGGGCGAGTCGCGCTACCTATGATCCCAACAGCGAGAACCCAAACCGTTGGTGGAACAATGGGCGCGGTTTACCAGAACTATTGGATTGAAGCTTCCTGGTAAGGTCTGAAACCAAAAAAGGGCCCGGAGATCACTCTCCGGGCCCAGTTCTTGCGGCAGATGCCGCTTTGGAGATTAGGTTGGCAAACCCTTAGGCTTTGCCAGCACCGAACTCAGGATATGCTTCAACACCGATCTCGGCTTTATCGAGGCCCAGCATCTCGTCTTCCTCAGACACCCGGATACCCATGGTGGCTTTGAGGATGAACCAGACAACCGCCGAGGTGACGACCACGAAGGCGCCGACGATGATGATTGGCACAATTTGGCCAACGAACGTTGCGTCGGAATTGGTGAGCAACACAGCGAGCGTGCCCCAGATACCTGCGAAGAGGTGAACCGGGATCGCACCGACAACATCGTCGATTTTCAGCTTGTCGAGCAGTGGCACCGTGATCACGACGATCACACCACCAACAGCACCGATCAGGGTTGCTGCGCCAAGACCTGGGGTCAGCGGCTCTGCGGTGATCGACACCAGACCGGCCAGTGCGCCGTTGAGAACCATCGTCAGATCGACCTTCTTGTAGAGGATCTGGGTCAAGATCAGTGCGGCAATCGCACCACCAGCGGCGGCTGTGTTGGTGTTGGAGAAGATGCGCGAAACATCAGCGGCATCACCGATGGAACCCAGCGCAAGCTGCGAACCGCCGTTGAAACCGAACCAACCGAGCCACAGGATGAAGGTTCCGAGCGTCGCGAGCGGCATGGACGAGCCAGGCATTGGGTGGATTTCGCCACCAGCGCCAAACTTGCCTTTGCGGGCGCCCAAGATGATTGCACCGGTCAGAGCGGCCCAGCCACCTACCGAGTGCACAACTGTCGAACCAGCAAAATCAAGGAAGCCGAACTGGCTATCCAGGAAGCCGCCGCCCCATTTCCAGGATGCCTGGATTGGGTAGATCAGTGCGGTCAAGATGAGCACGAAGATCAGGAATGGCCACAGTTTGATGCGCTCAGCCAGCGTACCAGAGACGATCGAGGCCGTGGTGGCGCAGAACATCAGCTGGAAGAAGAAGTCCGAGCCGGTGGAGGCATAGCCGATGTCATCAGCTGCATCAGCCGAAACACCCACAGCTTCCAGCGCTGCGACGGCGAAGGCACCGAGGTAGCCGCCGGTTTCATCGGTTCCGATGGACCAGGAACCCAGCGGATACATCAGGTTGTAACCGATCAGATAGTAGGCAACAGCGGCGATGGAGAAGAGGCCGATGTTTTTCGTGCACTGCATGGAAACGTTCTTGGAACGCACCAGGCCAGCTTCGAGCATGGAGAAGCCAGCGGCCATCCACATGACGAGGAAGCCACCGATAAGAAACAGTGTCGTGTTGAAGACGAACACCGAATATTCAGGCACCTCTGAGGAGGCCATCGCTTCGGTGGCGTCTTGCGCCAGGGCAGGCGCTGCAAGGGCGAGAAAAGCAGCGGAGGCTGCCATCCCGACCTGAAGATAACGCTTGGACATGGAATTACCCTTTGCTTGGGGAGAGACTTACAGCGCCGCCGCGTCGGACTCGCCGGTGCGGATACGGATTGCTTGGTCGAGGCCGTAAACGAAGATCTTGCCATCGCCGATCTGGCCGGTTTTGGCAGCCGAGGAGATGGCTTCGACCACCTTGTCGATAAGGTCAGCCGATACGGCGACTTCAATCTTCAGCTTGGGCAGGAAGGAAACGGCATATTCTGTGCCGCGATAGATTTCTGTGTGGCCTTTTTGCCGGCCATAGCCTTTGACTTCGGTGACGGTCAGTCCCTGCACACCAATGGCGGTCAGGGCATCGCGAACCTCATCGAGCTTGAACGGCTTGATAATGGCCATGACGATTTTCATACGCGTGTCGTCCTATTCTTCTTCAAGTTGGCCTTGCACGAACGATGTGCGCTGCTGTGATGAGCACCCGCCGCCCGCAAGCGAAAAACCGGATGACACCAGGGGGAGACGATCCGGGCCACAAGGGCTGGGCTGGTGGGCCGCTGCCTTGCGAACGCCACATTTCATCCAAGTTTCGTGCCAGATTCAGATTTTTCCCGCAAAATATTGAAATCTATAGTGAAAATGATTTTCGCATCGACGGCCTTGGCCGTACGATGTGGAAAGTATTAAGAATCGGTAAGGTCTGCCTATTTTGTGTGCACGTTGCGGTGCAGCATGCTGCCTAAAAAATAGGCGTACCTAGCAGGGCGGCTTGCGACAGGTCGAAACTGCTTAAGGCTTAGGCTTATTCCGGCGGATCAGGCCCTCTTGTGCCGTGGAGGCGACCAAATCTCCGGCACGGTTGTAGATTGCACCGCGGGCAAAGCCGCGTGCACCGTGGGAGGATGGCGCGTCTTGGGCGTAGAGCAGCCAGTCTTCGATGCGGAAGGGCCGGTGGAACCACATGGCATGATCAAGGCTTGCGGCCTGAATGGCGCGCGAGAAGATCGATAGGCCATGAGGAAAGAGTGCGGTGTCGAGAAGCGTCATGTCAGACGCATAAGCCAGAATAGCGGCGTGAACGCGCGGGTCGTCGGTGAATGGCGCAGGAACCGGGGCGGTTGAACGTAGCCAAACATGCTGTTCGGCTGGTTGTGGTTGATCGGACGTGTAATGCTCAAAGCTGGTCGGGCGCAACTCCAATGGTCGTTCCCGCTCCCAATATTTGCGGATGGGTTCCGGCGCCACCTGCATGAAAGTGGCTTTCATGTCGGATTCATCGGCAAGATCTTCGGGTGGCGGCACATCGGGCATGGCGCTGTGGTGCTCAAACACATCTTCTTCGGCGACATGGAACGAGCAGGACATGGAAAAGATCGCTTTGCCATGCTGGATCGCGACGATGCGCCGTGTGGCGAAGGAGCGCCCATCACGAATCCTATCCACTTCGTAGATGATGGGGATCGCCGGGTCGCCGGGTCGCATGAAATAGCCGTGTAGCGAATGCGGGTGGCGATCCGTATCGACTGTCTTGCATGCGGCCATCAAAGCTTGACCAATCACTTGGCCACCAAAGACGCGTTGCCAGCCCGCATCCGGCGAGATGCCACGAAAGAGATTGTGTTCGAGCACTTCTAGATCGAGCACGCGCATCAGTGCCTGCATGGAGGCCTGGCCTTTGTTGGCGGTCATTTGGAAAATTCCTCCCATGTCTCTGGCCAATGGCTAGGTGAGACAGTGTGCGTGCTTGTCTTTTGTTGCTGTTGGATCATGCTAGCGGCATCACAACAAGATCATGGTTTGCCAAATGACGCGCGCGCATCTTTCTAAAGTTCCAGACACCGTTGACGTGCTGATTGCAGGCGGCGGGTATGTCGGCTTGTCACTGGCGTTGGCGATCAAGGTTGGCGCCACTGATCTCAGCGTTGCCGTGGTGGATCTGCGTGAACCAGCGCAAGCCGATAAGGACGGGCGAGCGTCTGCCATTGCAAGCGCGGCGCGTACCATGATGACCACGCTCGGTGCCTGGCAGGGCTTGGCTGATGAAGCTCAGCCGATCAACCAAATGATCATCACCGACAGTGAGACGCGCGATCCGGTGCGCCCGGTGTTTCTAACCTTTGATGGCGAGACCAGAGATGGCGAGCCGTTTGCGCACATGGTGCCCAATGGCGCGATGACGAAAAGCCTGCGCGCCCGGTGCCAAGAGGAAGGCGTGATCATTGAAGCGCCGCAGACGGTGGATGATTTTCATGCCCGCTCGGGCCATGTGGACATCACTCTCGGTGACGGGACACGGGGTGCCAAACGGCAAATTTCTTCGCGCCTTTTGGTGGCGTGCGATGGCGTTCGCTCACGCCTGCGCGATCTGGCCGATATCGATACGGTTGGCTGGATGTATGGCCAGTCGGGCATTGTCTGTACGGTCAGTCATGAGCGTGACCATGAGGGCATCGCGTATGAGCACTTTTTGCCCGCCGGGCCGTTCGCCACGCTGCCTTTGCCTGGCAAGCGTTCGTCTATCGTTTGGACCGAAAAAACGGCCACGGCGGATGCGTTGGTGGCAGGCGATGAGTTCACCTTCATGCTGGAACTTGAGCGCCGGTTTGGGGCGCAATTTGGTGAATTGAAGCTTGATAGCCGCCGCGTTGCCTATCCGTTGGGGTTGAAGCTGGCGCGCTCTTTTATTGCGCCGCGTCTGGCATTGGCTGGGGATTCCGCCCACGGCATTCACCCAATTGCAGGCCAGGGACTGAATTTGGGCTTCCGTGATACTGCTGCGCTTGCCGAAGCGGTGGTGGACGCCGCGCGGCTTGGCCTTGATATCGGATCCTCGGAGGTACTGGAGCGCTACCAGCGCTGGCGGCGTTTCGATACCGCGCAGATGGGTTTGGTGACCGACATTTTGAACCGGCTCTTCTCCAACGATATGGCGCCGGTGCGTATGGCGCGTTCGTTTGGGCTTGGCGTTGTGGATCGTTTGCCCAAGCTGAAAAGCTATTTCATTGATGAAGCCGCTGGTATTGCCAAAGACCGACCACGGTTGATGTCAGGAGAGGCGATTTAGAAGTCCTGTAATTTGCCGTCACCACTGTGCTTGTCACAGGGGGTTACTTCCCCTTGATCTTCGCCAATTCCGCCTCATCCAACTCCCGCGCTTCCTCAATCAGCATAATTGGGATCGAATCGCGGATCGGGTAGGCGACTTTGGCGGCGTAGGAAATCAGTTCCTGTTTGTCATGATCATAGTGCAGCACCGATTTGGTGACCGGGCAGACAAGCATATCAAGCAGTTTGCGATCAATCGTCAGGCGTTTGGCGGTTTCAGCCATCCATGAACTCCTTACTGCAAGCTTGAGCGGTCGCCGTCATTCTCGCGCGCCAGAGATAACTCGGTGATGGCGATCAGAGTGTCAGCACGTGCCCGCAGATCATCGGCTTCCAAGAGAGCCTGTTTTTCTGGCGGCCCATAAGGGCTCATCATGCACAGCGCGTTCACCAGAGCCTCGTTGGAGGCCTTTTCGACGCCCGACCAATCGGCTTCCAGATCGTTGGCCTCCAGATAGGCTTTGAAGGTCGTGAGCAGCGTATCGCGGTCAACAAGTTTTTCGCCTGCGCCTTGCTCAAAATCTTCAATGTATTGATCGGTGGTGACCCGGCACATGCGGAACGGCGTGATCGCCGTTTCTTCCTCTTCGATTTTGAAGCGGCAGACACCGGTGAGCGTCATCAGGTAGCGGCCATCATCGGTTTCCTCAAAGGCCGAAATCCGGCCCAGGCAGCCAATCTCGCAGAGTGGCGGCGTGTCAGGATCAAGGCCCATCACCGGTGAGCCATCGCGCTCGAACTTTGGCTGCACCATGCCGATTAGCCGCTCGTGGCCGAGCGCATAGTCCACCATAGCCAGATAGCGCGGCTCAAAAATGTTCAGCGGCATTTGTCCGCGCGGCAGCAACAACGCCGATGAGAGCGGAAAAACCGGAATGATGGCCGGAATGCGTTGCGCCAGAGAGCTGTGCGAAGATGCCATGAGAACCTGTTATGCTGTACCAGTTCAGGCGCGTGCCCAGCGCTTTTTACGAGAAAAGGATCCGAGAAAGCTTTTTGCGGCCATCAATGCTGGCCGGATCGGTCGGTCCCCATGCTTCAAACAAGCGCAGCAGTTCTTTGCGGGCGCCATCGTCTTCCCATGACCTATCGCGCTGGACGATCTCGACAAGGGCAGCGGCGGCTGCTTCGCGATGGTTTTTGGCATTGTGAACAAGTGCCAAATCAAAGCGCGCCTGATGATCGTCAGGATTGGCCTCAAGGCGGGCCATCAGTTCTTCCGCATCGCCAAGGCTGGCGGCCTTTTCAGCCAGGTGAAGCGCGGCTTCTGCCGCTTGAATGGCGGGATCAGCCTTCATTTCGTCGGTTAAGCTTGCGAGTGCTTGCCGCGCGGTTTCAAGCTCACCAGCGGCAACATAGACTTTCAGCATGCCGGCCATGGCGCCCACATTCTCTGGCTCAAGCTGCAGAATCTGCGCGTACATGTTGGCGGCGTTTTGTAGGTCACCGGCGCTGAGAGCCTCATCGGCTGCTGCCAGCATCTCTTCAGCTTGACTTGGGCCCTGCGGGCCAATCAGTTTTTCGATGAAGGCCTGCACTTGTGCTTCGGGCTGTGCGCCTTGAAAGCCATCGGCTGGACGACCATCAACAAACGCAAAAACGGCTGGGATGGACTGCACACCCATTTGACCGGCCACTTCGGGATGATCGTCGATGTTCATCTTGGCAAGACGCACTTTGCCGCCGGCTTTGGTGACGGCGTTTTCAAGGGTCGGGGTAAGTTGCTTGCAGGGTCCGCACCAGGGTGCCCAGAAGTCCACCAAAACCGGGCGAGTTTTGGACTCCTCAATCACCTGCGCCATGAAGTCTGCGGTTGTGACGTCGATGATGTCACCGCCTCCTGCAGAAGGAGTGGTGGTGGACTGGGGCGTCGAGCCGGTTCCGATCAGCATGGGATGTCCTTACGCGTAACGATTTATTTGCCCGTGCGCCCACAGGCGTTACCATTTGAGATGGGCTTTCGCCCGCGTTCTACAAGGCGGTTTAAGCGCTGTCGACCAGATCGGCCTCAAGGTCGACCACGCGCACGGTGTGACCGGTCTTTTCTGCAAACGTAAGCAGGTCACCGCGAGCGATGGACGTGGTTGCTGTGTTCTCCAGCGGATGGGCGTTGATGATCTCAGCGCGCATGAGGTTTTCATCCAAAACGAACGTCACTGTGTGATCCACATCGTTGATGATGGCCAACGCGGTCACTGAGCCTGGCGTCACGCCCAGATGCTCTTGCATCAGATCGGCATTGGCGAAGGACAGCCGTCCGCAGCCAAGCTTTTTGTGCAGGTTTTTCAGGTTTACTTGTGTGCCGTGCTCTGCGGTGACCAAAAACAGCGCGCCCTTCTTGTCCTTCAAAAACAGGTTTTTGGTGTGGGCGCCTTCAACCTCGCGGTGCACGTTGGTGGACTGTTCCACGGTGAACAGTGGCTCGTGGTCCACTGTCTTGATGGTCAGCTCCCAGGCATCAAGCTGGTCGAGAAGGCTCTGGCGGGTGTGATGTGCAGCGGACATGGTTTGCGCTTTTTTGGCAACGACATTTGGAAAAACGAACCACTGTTAAACCGCGCGCGGTGACGTAACAAGGCGACCAACCCTATCGGTCCACTATTGTGAAAACTTACCGTCGGGTGTGGGCTTAACCCAATCCGTCAGCGTGTCATAAACATGGTTGCAAAAGCCATTTGGTTGATGCATAGAAGCGCCTCGCACAGGCAGATTGATCGCGTGATCGATAGCTTGTGTTGGAGCGATGCGGGCGTAGCTCAGTGGTAGAGCATCACGTTGCCAACGTGAGGGTCGTGAGTTCAAATCTCATCGCCCGCTCCATTTTTTCTCAAAGTGTCGATACGTTGATCGGTGCAGGCATCATGTCTGCCCTTTCGTGACGCAGGCGTTTGTTTAAGCAATGCTCTTAATGCGGCCTTCACCTTTAAGGCAGTCTTGGCGACCTTTTTGGCCACATTTCGCGCTTCTTTAATTGTGTCCCGATACAAATTCGCCTTCGATTTGAGGAGGCTGAAATGAATATTGCACTGGGCAATCGCTGGATTTTTGTAAAACTGTCAGTGCTTGGCTTCGTTGCCGTCGGCATGATCCTGTGGTCGCTGTTTTGGCTGACGGGCCGGATCAATGAAATCGAACGTGAAGCGACCCATGACCTGGTCGAACTGATGGTCACAGAAACTGTCGACCAGGTGCAAGCCTCGACCAATGATTACGCCTTTTGGACTCTCGCCTATGAGATTGTCGAGGCCAGCGATGAAGAGGCAATCTATGAGCATCTGGGCTCGGGTGCGATCGAGAGCGAGCTGTTCGATCAGCTGGCCATTCTTTCGAGCGATCATGACGTTTTGCATCTCTACGACGCCACAGAGCAGGTCGCTTCGCAGTCCCAGTTCGATGTGTCAGGCTTGCAGCCCTTCCTAACTGGTTTGGCCGCGCATGATCCGTCAGCTCACGTGTCGGTCTCTGGCGTTGGACAGATCAACGGCGTGTATGGCGCTGTTACAACTGCGTGGATCACTCCAGATTTTGTCGATCCGGCAATCGCCGCAGAGTTGCCGATCTTGGTCGGAATTGTGCAGTTCAGTGATGAAGAGCTGCAAGTGATCGAGCGTATGACGCAGGGCAGCGGCTATGCCATTCGCGATACCGGTGAACAGGTGGACCCACCGTCGCTGGCGCTTGAGGGTCCAGACGGGACCCCTGTCGCCCAACTTGTTTGGACGCCTTACGATCTGGGCACGATGCTGCGCACGGATGTTTTGCCGTTTATCCTGCTGGTGTGCGCAGGCATTTTTGCGATTTGCCTGTCGGCAGCGCGCTATTTTCATGACCAGGCCAAAATGTTGGAACGCGCCCATCAGGTGGCCTCCACGGACCAGCTGACGGGTTTGCTCAACCGTTCCGGTCTTGATGGCGTGCTTTCCAAGTCGCCGATCCGATCGGCGATATCGGCTGGGCATGTGGCGGTGCTTTACCTCGACCTCAATGATTTCAAAGCGCTCAATGACACGCATGGGCACAAGGATGGTGATCGCGCACTCAAAGTAACGGCGCAGCGCCTTCAAGGCGCCGTGCGGGCCAGCGATTACGTTGTACGCCTGGGCGGTGACGAATTTGTATGCCTGGTGGTGGATGAGGATGCTCAAGCTGCGGCCGACGTGGTCGCTGACCGAATCCGCCAGACTTGCAACCATCCGATCCGATTTGCCAATCACGAGACGTTGTTGCGCATTTCCATCGGTGTGGCCGTTGGGCAGGCCGATATCGATTGGGAGACGCTTCTCAACCAAGCCGATGCGGCGATGTATTTCGCCAAGCGATCCAAGGCGGATGGTCCGACGACATTCTCAAAAGAAGTGGCCGAGACCTTGCGCTCTCAAGCGCGCGCGTCAGGTGGAGACAACGCACTCGTAGCAGCCTAGAGCACTGCAGGCACACGTTACGTGCCTGGCCTCATAGCGCTCATTCGCCAGATCAGCGCGTATCCAGGCGTCTGTTGAGGCGTGCTTGTTGGCCTGAGGTTGGGTGACGATCGCTCATGGGCGCCACGTTCAACGGATGCGAACCTGGCAGATCCGCCAAAAATTGGGCTCTTTTTGTCCCCGGTGAAACGTACGCGACGCCCGCTGATGCCGGACCGTTGGATCCCACCATCAACAAGGCGTCGCGCCAAATGCGTTATTGCGTCGTTTAGGCCGCGGCGCGCACTTTTGAGAGAAACTCTCCCATCGCTTCACGCATGGTGCGTGAGCGCTCGTGAAGGTCTTGGATGGAGGTGCTCATGGTGGTGCTCATCTGGCCGGTGTTGGCAGCAGCTTCGCTCATCTCGCCCATCGCGTTGGTTACCGTTGAAGTGCCATCGGCCGCCTCGGTGACGTTGCGGGCGATCTCAGCGGTTGCAGCGTTTTGTTCCTCGGTGGCCGCCGCCATGGCAGAGGTACGCTCGGCGATGTCTTTGACCATTTCAGCAACAGAGGATGTCGCCTCAATAGAGTCATCGGCAGCCAGACGCATTTCGGAGATTTGAGCGTCGATTTCCTCGGTCGCCTTGCCGGTTTGTTCGGCCAAGGCCTTCACCTCGGTGGCAACAACCGCAAAGCCTTTGCCGGCTTCACCAGCGCGAGCGGCCTCAATCGTTGCGTTGAGGGCCAGCAGGTTGGTTTGCTCGGCTATGTCGGTGATCAGTTTGGTCACATCACCGATGCGGGCCACAACATCCTGCAAGCGTGCGACCGACTGGTTGGAGCGATCCACCCCGCCTGCAGCATCGCCAGCGGCTGAGGATACGCCGTGAACCTGTTGATTGAGTTCAGCAATAGACGCCGTCAATTCCTCGGTGGCACTGGCCACGGTGTTGACGTTGCCGGTAGCGTGCGCCGACGCATCAGCAACGCTTTGCGAGCGCTGTGCCGTCGACTCAGCCAGGCTGGACATCTGCGTGGCTGACTCGTTGAGCTGATCAAACTCGTCGATCATCGATTCCGTGACGGATAGAACGGTTGATTCGAAACGTTCAGCCATGTCGGCAAGCATCGCTTGGCGATCCTTATCGGCTTGCTCACGCGACGTCGTGCTTTCCTCTTCCAGCGAACGTGTGCGCTGAATATTGACGCGGAACACATCAAGCGCCTTCGCCAATGCGCCGATCTCGTCGCTGCGCTTGCCCATGTCGATAACCTGATCGGTGTCACCGGCAGCCAGATCGTTGGTGGTAATCGCCAACCGATTGAGCGGGGCGGAGATGAGCTTGTGGTTCAAAAACCCAAACAAAATGGCCAGAAGCGTGACCAGTGCTGCGCCGCCGACCGATACAAATTCAGCGCGTGACAGGGCCGCGTCCTTGTTTTGCAGCAGCTGTGCTGATCGTGCAGCCGCTGCTGCTGTAAAGTTATCGAAAGCGGTGAAAACATTTTGCAGCAGCGCATCGCCTTGGCCGGTCACTTCCATGGCGCGGGCTTGATCAAAGGTCAGTGGGCTGCGCATCAGGCGGAATTGAACGTGGGTGTGCTGACCAAGCCAGCTTTGCCAACCGTTTCTGATTTCGGTGACATGAGCGGCAAACGAGGGTTCAATGGATGCTGCTTGCGCTTCCAGGGCGTTCAACTGCTCTTCGATGGCTGGTGTGAGTTCGTTGCTAGCCTGCACCATCTGGGGATTGCCCGTGAGTGCGAAGGAGCGTGCTGCCAAAACCTGATCGAGGATATCGATCCGCAGGCTTTCGACTTCTTTTTCATAGGCATTGGACTGCGCCAAAACGTCAGATGATGTGTTGCCTTGTGAAACGCTGGCGAACGCGACGAGGCCGCAAAGCGTCGCGATGAGTGCCAAGCCAAGAAACGCGATGGCACCCTTTTTCGAAACAGAAAGACTGTTCAACATCAAATTTATCCTTCCTGTCGAGCTTAGCTTTGCGCGCGCTGGCGGCGTGCCAGCTCGGTGAGATTGACTTCAATGGTCGCGGCGCCAATGGCGCGCGTGCCATCCTCGTTGGGGATGCTTAGGTTGAGCTGGGCACGCCAGATCTGCCAGTCCTCGTCCCATTCGGCTTCATCGATGAAGACCGCGTCTGGGCCGACAAGGAACGTGTTTTCATATTTGGCTTCGTCGCCCTGCCAATAGTCGCCGGTGATGGCGCTTTGCCCGACATTCAGCCCCTTGGCATCAACGATGAACATCTCGGTGTAGAGACCCAAAGCGCTGGCTTGAATGCGGGTGAGATAGCTAGAAAGCGGCGTTGAGAGCGTGGCTGAAATCAGCGGCTGGTTGTCCACTTCGCGCTCAGCGCGCCATTGCTGATCCAGCTCGTCGATGTCAGCCTGGGTGAGGGAGGCATGGCGCTCAGATTGCGCTTCTACCATCATAGCAACGATGGGATTGGCGAGCCATTCGCGCGTCTCGGCGATAAAGTCTGTATTGATCAATCGTTGCGGGTTGGGTGGGGTGCCTGCGTCATTGGCCATCGCCATTCCGCTCACCTGTGCTAGGCCCATCACACCAAGGGCAATTGCCCATGTGCTTGCCGTTCGTTTCGCCATTCGTTCGCTCCTGCCCCAAACGTAAAAAAATAAAAGAATACGTAGTTATTCGGGTGCTAAGGTTACGGTGACGTTAAATGATCAAATTCTAATGATTTTTCTCTAAACTACTGATGTCTTTGTCATTTTTGTTCAATCTATCAGTGCGCTGCTCGCTTATTCAACTATTGGTTGTTTCGGCAGAGTCCGAGGTGTGTCGGCTAACAGCTAACCCAATGGGCAATTGGACATAGAAGACTGCTGCTCGCGCTGCTTTCTCGGCTTCCAGCGCACACGACCTGATGCCCGAGGTCTTGCCATAACTTTTGCGCACATCGTTCGCTTGGTTTCAGGGATGCCATTGTCTCCTGTCATGGACAGGCAGCGCGCGATGGCGCACTTTGGCGCGAAGCGCCGGACCATGGTTTTCAGTGGCGCACAAAAGGAGATGTTGTGAGCGCAGGCTGTAAGGTTGAGGCTGTTCGCGAGGACGTTGGTAGCCGCCAACGCATCGTGCTCGATGTGCCTGAAGAAGTGCCGCTTGAGCTGCGCTTTAATGGCACCGCCTATGCCACAATGATGGTAACCCCTGACGATCTTGATGACTTCGTGATGGGCTTTTCGCTGACCGAAGCGATCATTGAAAACAGGGATGCCATCAAGGGCCTGACTGTGGTCTCGCAGGAGGCTGGCTTGGTGGCCGATGTGCAACTTCATGGCGCTGACTATGCGGCGCTGTTGCGCGGTGGTGAGCGGGCGATTCCTGGGCGTACCGGATGCGGGATTTGCGGTGTGCGAACCCTAGATGAGGCGCGCCGAGCGTTGAACCCATCGCCTCCAGGCCCACAGATTGCTTTTAGCGCCATTCAGGCAGCACTGGCCGCGCTTGATGATCCCAAATCCGGCAATGCGGCACGGCGCGGTGTACACGCGGCAGCCTTTTGTTCTCGCCGTGGAGACATCGCTCATGTGCGCGAAGATGTTGGCCGCCACAATGCGCTCGACAAGCTGATCGGTGCGTTGTTCCGGCCGCTAGAAAAGCTTGATGTGGCCGATGGATTTTGTCTGGTTACCAGCCGCTGTTCCTATGAAATGGTGCAAAAGGCGGTGCGCGCAGGTTTCTCCACGCTGGTTGCAATTTCTGCGCCCACAGCATTGGCCCTTCAGGTGGCTGAGGAAGCGGGCCTCACCGTGGTTGCGCTTGCCCGCAAAGATGGCTGTTTTCGGTTTGATACGCCCCAGGCTGTGGCCCAGGAGATCGCGGTATGAACGAGAAAGACAACCGGGGTGGCCTGCCACCTGAAGGCGTTCGCCCTTATGATGCGCCTGCTGGCGGCTGGGGTGCGCTGCGCTCTGTGGCCAAGTCTCTGAAGAAAGAGCAACGCATCGCGCAAAGCGCTGCGACGCTGCTTAAAACCAACCAACCGAATGGGTTTGACTGCCCTGGCTGCGCTTGGCCGGACCCCAAGCACACGTCTAGCTTTGAGTTCTGCGAAAACGGCGCGAAAGCGGTGGTCTGGGAAGCAACAGCCAAGCGGGTCGATCCAGCTTTCTTTGCGTCTCACACAGTATCTGAGCTTTGGGCGAAGTCCGATCATTGGCTGGAAGCGCAAGGCCGGGTGACTGACCCGATGCGCTACGATGCTGCTACAGACCGCTATGTGCCGGTGGATTGGGAAGAGGCTTTTGCGGCCATCGGCGCGCAGCTTGCCGCCCTTCCCGACCCAAATATGGCTGAGTTTTACGCCTCCGGTCGCACCTCCAATGAGGCGGCGTTTCTCTACCAACTCTTCGTGCGGCTGTTCGGGACGAATAATTTCCCCGATTGCTCCAACCTGTGCCATGAGCCGACGTCGGTCGGCCTGCCGCATTCCATCGGGGTTGGCAAAGGCACGGTGAGCCTTGAGGATTTTGAGGACACCGACCTCATTCTTTCCATCGGCCATAATCCGGGCACCAATCACCCGCGGATGTTGGGCACGCTGCGCGACGCGGTGAAGCGTGGCGCGACGATCCTGGTGTTCAACCCGATGAAAGAGCGGGGCTTGGAAAAATTCCAATCACCGCAGCACATATCTGAGATGGCCACGGGGCAGTCGACGGATCTGGCTCAGACCTTTTATCAGGTGAAGATCGGCGGTGATGCGGCCGCCATCAAAGGCATCATCAAGGCGCTGATTGCTTTGGATGAGGCCGGTGAAGATGCACTGGACCACGACTTTATCGCCGAACATACCGAAGGGTTTGATGCGCTGGCTGCCGATGCACAGGCGGCGCCTTGGGAGGAGATCGAGACATCCTCTGGTCTCACCCGCGAGGCGATGGAAGAGGTGGCCGCGATCTACGCCAAGGCCCAGGCGACGATCATCTGCTATGGCATGGGCGTTACCCAACATCGCTCAGGTTCAAAGAACGTTCAGCAGATCGCCAATTTGCTGCTGCTACGCGGCAATATGGGTAAGCCCGGCGCTGGTATTTGCCCGCTGCGCGGCCATTCCAATGTTCAGGGCGACCGTACGGTTGGGATCAATGAGCGGCCACCTGAAGCGTTGCTCGATGGTCTGGAAGAGGTGTTTGGGTTCACGCCACCGCGTGAGCATGGCCATTCGGTGGTTGATAGCATCGAAGCGATGGTGGATGGGCACGCGAAAGCTGCGATCTGCTTGGGTGGCAACCTGGCGATTGCCTCACCCAGTCCTCAGGATTGCATCGAGGGATTTCGCAAACTTGATCTGGCGGTGCATATCACCACCAAGCTCAACCGATCGCACCTACTGATAGGCGGAGAAAGCTATCTGCTTCCTTGTCTTGGGCGCACTGAGACGGACGTGCAGGCGGGCGGCGAGCAATCGGTCACAGTGGAAGATTCCATGTCGATGGTGCACGCCTCGAAAGGGTTTCTTGACCCGGCCTCGCCCAATCTTCGCTCCGAGCCTGCCATTGTTGCGGGTGTTGCCAAGGCGACCGTGGGAGAAACCCATGTTGATTGGGATGCGATGATTGCCGATTACGGCCTGATCCGGGAGAAGATCGAAGCGGTTTTCCCGATCTTTGAAGACTTCAACCGCCGCATCCAGGATCCTGGCGGGTTCTTGTTGCCCAACCCAGCGGCCTCACGCGTTTGGAACACGCCATCAGAAAAAGCGCAGTTTTTGCCGTTTCCAGGTTTGGAAGAGGATGTGGTTCTGGATGATCCGGATGTGCTCAAACTCACCACGGTGCGCAGCCACGACCAATACAACACCACGATTTATGGCCTTGATGACCGCTACCGTGGCATCTTCGGACGACGTGATATTTTGTTTATGAATGCCAAGGATATCAAACGCTTAGGCTTTGTCGAAGGCGATAGGGTCGATCTCATCAACGCGATGGACGAGACGCGCGCTGTCTACGCGCTCACCATTGTTGCCTATGATCTGCCAAAGGGCTGCTGCGCGTCGTACTACCCTGAAACCCAGCCGTTGATTGCGCTCGACCACCGTGATGAGCCAAGTCGCACGCCATCGTTCAAATCGATTCCGATCCGGGTGCAAAAGGCGTCCAATGGCTCGCCGCAGCATATGAGCGTTGGCCGCGACGGTCTTGTTGGTATGCCTGATTAAGGATGTGCCCCTCTATGGATGGCTCACCATCAAGCCCTCACGGATGAGGCGTTTGACCAGCACCAGCTTGCTTTCATCGTCCAAATCGCCGGGCAGATCGCGCACCGCAAAGCGCGGACTGGTAAGGCACACTTCCACAGCCGGTTTGGTGTGAACAGGCAGGAAAATCTCTGCTCCCTGACAGCTTATTTGCACCTTTTGTGTGCCTTCGCGGTCGGTGCGGTCCTGAAGCTGGAAGATCAATGCCGGTTGTGCGCCAACCTCTGAATCCGCTGTCAATTCAGCCAAGCGGGCAAGCTGACGCATCTGGCCGGGCACACGCGGTACGCGGTTGCCGATAAACTCGGTTCGTATGTCATTGACCAGCTCTGGCAGGCTCGCTTCGCTTTGAAGGCGTATGAGAAGGTCAGCAAAAGTCGCTTCCATGGCGCTCATATCAAAATCGCCGCGCGCATGGCCCGCAGGCAGAGACGCGCGAAACGCTGGATCGCGATGGGCAACAGCAACGACTGCTTCGGTCACCAAGTCGGCCCAAGTGCGGGTCATCAGGCCAGTCGTAATATGAAGTGAGGTCTGATCGGTTGCCACCGCATCATGGGTGAGGCCGCGCGGGACATAGCACATGTCGCCAGGTTCCAGCACGAAACGATCGGTTTCCTCACCAATTGGCATTTCCTCGCGATTGAAGCCCTGCGTAAGGAGCGGCAATTCCACCGGGTGATCGTAGATGCGCCACTCCTTTGTGCCTTCCACCTGCAAAACCAGCACATCGTGGCTGTCATAGTGGGAGGGAAAGCCCTGGCTGTGCGCGGGCGTGAGGTAGATGTTGGTTTGAATGCGCGACGAAAACACATTCTCCAGCGCCCGGCAGAAACGGGCAAGTGTTGGTAGGCGTTCTTGCAGACCTGACAAAATGATCGTCGCGCCATCGGCAAACAGCTGGTTGACCCGCACTGCATCAATGAAGCCAGATTCATAGGCGAAATCAGCCGGTGTGATGCTGGCATTGGCCTGCACGACATTCACCTCTGGGGAGCTTAGGCCCATGGTTGTCACCACGCGATCAATGTCGTCCACGGAGACAAGCTGGCTGTAGTAGGTGGGATCGTTCCGATGCACGACCACGTGCTTTTTTTCAAAGCTCTCGTCAAAGAACGCTTTGCGGGTGAGTGGTGCTATCGACCAGTCGAAATCCAGCGTTGCGTGTTCCATCGCAGTCCCCGATTTTCTTTTTGTTTTTGTCCGGCCTGTAGCGGTAGCGCCTCGCTCGTGCCGATGCAACGTTACGCTGCATTCTCTCGCATTGACGATTGCAGGTTGGGAGGACTAAAGTCGCTTACGGGGGCATGCGCATTTGCGCACGGGTAAGGGGAACTAATTTCATGGCAGAAAAAACGACCAAAGGCGCGAAAACGCTGACGGAAACAGACATCACGACAAAACGTGGCGTGGGCCGACGTGCCTTTTTGGGCATCATGGCTGCTGGCTCGGCTGGGGCGGTGCTTGCACCGACACAGGCTGCCGCAGTCGATTCTGATGGCCGACCTTGGCAGGATGCAGGTGGTTGTCCACGCGGACCGATTCAGCAAGGTGCTACGGACAATGATCTTGGAACCGGCTCCGATCCAGCTGGCGGTGGCCGACATGGTTCAGGCCTAACCGACTCCGACCCGAGTGATTGGGCTAACAACGGGCGCGGCGCGCCATACTGCTAAGACTGGTCGTTCGACGGTCGCTCACAAAGTATTTATGAAAATGACATAGACCGTAGCGTCCGTTGACGCTGCGGTTTTTTTTGTGGCACTAGGCGCTGCGGGCAAACGCACGTGCATGACATATTTGCCACCTCTCAAAGTTGCATTTCAGGACCTTTTTCATGAGCAATTCGACCAAACCGCCAGCCAAAAAGCTGAGCGAGAACGACATCATGACCAAACGCCATCTCGGACGCCGTACCTTTTTGGGCATCGTGGCGGCAGGTTCTGTGGGCGCGACACTGATGCCGACGCAGGCCGCTGCGGCCGACATCGACAATGGCACTTGGACGGATGAGGGCAGCTGCCCGCGCGGTGATGGCGGCGCCTACACCAACTTGACTGATTCCGACAATGGCAATGTGACCGACAGCGGCGGGTATGGCCGCGGTGCACCTTACTGCTGAGGCAAGTTCCTTTTTGAATGTTTGAAAGGCGCGGGGGACCGCGCCTTTTTTATTCTCGGTGCAGCACCGTGTCGCCGAAGAAAGAACTCAAAAATTTCGGCTTAAAGGATGCGGCGATTGCCTCTGGGTCATAACCATCACGCACCCATTGCATAAACGTCTGGCCTTTTGGCACACCGTCACGCACATAGGTCTCTACCATTGCGTCGAGCACGCCGGTTTTGGAGCCTTTGATGTGACCATATTTCAGCGTCATCTGGCCAAGCGCGCGCTCATGATCATTGTGTAAGATCAGAAAATAAAGCGCGCTTCCGAGGCTTGCCCGGTCCGCGCCTGCTTTGCAGTGAATCACCGCCGGATAGGCGATGGATTTCAGCAACTCTTCCAGTTTTTCAAGTTGCGCCACATCGGGCAGCGCGCGCGAGCGCAGCTGCAAACCTTCAAAGGCGATGCCAGCTTGCTGGGCCGCCTCCACCTCCAGCGGGTAGGAGCCATATTGCATACCACCGCGCAAATTGATGATGGTTTTCACGCCCATGGACCGCCATTTGCGCACCTGATGGGGCAGCGGCTGTGAAGAGCGGTAGAGCTGATCATCCACCTTGTGAAAGTTGGTATAAAAGTACCGAATAAAGCCGTGATCCATCGCCAGCATATCAAACCATGCGTGCAGACGCCGCTGCCAACCAACCAGTGGCGGCTCAAAATAGGCCGTGCGTTCACTCAGGCGGGATGGAAAAACGCGACGGTAGAGAGCTTTGAGGGTTGGTGGCACGCGTGTCTGCTGTTTGCAGTGGAAGACAGACCGTTCTCCTATCGGGGAGCTGCGTTGAGTGCAATTGGCATGGTGTGAGCGATAAGGGTGTCGGCGTCGGGTGGGTCTGACCGCTGGCGCGACTCGCGTGATTTTCAGCCGAACCACAACAGAATCACTGGTGTGGAACGAATCGCGATTTTAAAGACCGTTGCGGTTTTGTTCGCATTTTGATTCACGCTTGGACTCGTCTTGGACTCATGATCATTCCGCGGGGCGGTATAACGGCCAGTTTTGTTCTGGTGACTTGAGAGCATTACCAAAAGGTAAACTCGCATGCTTCAAGCCCGACCGATGCCGTTAACCGTCCCTTCAACCAAGTCCTTTTTGTCTTCGACATTGTTGCAGCACCGTTATGACCATCTATGACGGTGCTCCCATCAGATTGGCCCAAAATCGGACAGCTACGCTGGTGTGATTTCACCGGGGCGAAAGTGCAAACCAGGCGATGGTTTTGTGTCACGCGCGCCACTTCGCCAGCTAACCTTGTTTTGAATGATGCGCAGCTGGCGTTAACGTTTGTGATTTGTTTCTTGACGCTACGTCACGTGCTTGTTTTGGCTTTGTTCCCTTTGCAATGCGACTCAGGTGGGCGTTTGAGTCAACAGGCGGGCGGAAAAATCCTCAAGGCGCGCCAAAGCGTGTCAGTGCATCTTGCCAGAGCAGTTGGGTATCCCCAATTCGATGGGCGCACTGTCGTGTCAGATTAACAATCAGGTTGCAGGCTGACGGTGCGTAGTGATTCGCATTTGATCATGGGTCACAAGGAGAGGGACGATGCCGCGCTTGTTCACCGGTTTGGAATTGCCAAAAAATGTGGGTGACCAGCTGTCGCTGCTGCAAGGCGGGCTGCAAGATGGCCGAGGTGGGGCACGTTGGATCGACCGGGAGAATTTCCATATCACGCTGCGGTTTATCGGCGATGTTGATCATGCGGTTGCCCGCGAGGTGGTCAGCGCGCTGGATCGGGTTCGCCATGGCCCAATCACCTTAAAACTTGATGGACTGGGCTCGTTTGGTGGCAACAAACCGCATTCGGTTTTTGTGCGCATCGCCCCGACGCAGGAGCTGAGCGATTTGCAGGGCGAGCAGGAACGTGTGATGCAGCGGCTGGGTTTGAAAGCAGAGCGCCGCACGTTTGTTCCGCATATCACGCTGGCGCGGTGTCGCGGCCTGCAACCCGGCGCGGTGGCGCACTGGCTTTCTCTGCGCGGCGGTATCATGAACCTTTCTTTTGAGGTGGAGCGCTTTGTTTTGTACTCCTCGCGGGACTCCGTGGGTGGCGGGCCCTATGTGGTGGAAGAAGATTATCCTCTGGTCACCTAAAGGAGCCTCTTATGCCGATCTTGTCTGACGCTGACCGTGATGCCGCCCTTGCCACGCTGGAGGGTTGGGCCCCGGTCAATGATGGCAAAGCCATCGCCAAGCGCTATGTGTTTGGCAATTTTATCCAAGCCTTTGGTTTCATGACCAAATGTGCGCTGGAAGCGGAGAAGGCCGATCACCACCCCGAATGGTCGAACGTCTACAAAACCGTTGAAGTGGCGCTGACCACCCATGATGCTGGTGGGTTGACGGAAAAGGACATCGCGCTCGCGCAAGCTTTCGACGCCAGCGTTTAAGCGTTGCGCTCTGCGACCGTGATACCCACATAGAGCGCATCTTGGTTCGAACAGGAAAACCCAATGAGCGCTGAAACCACCGCTGACACCGCTGAAAACCAGCCGAGCGAGACCCCGCCGGGCCTTGATGGTGATGTGCTGGGCGAGGATGAACGCACGCAGTTCGATCAGGATGAAGCGCGTGTGCGCCGGGATTTTTGGGTGACGGCCCGCAAGGCCGTCGGCAGCATCCCTTTTATGGATGAGGTTGTGGCGGCGTATTTTTGTGCGCTGGACCGCGAAACGCCGTTTCGTGTGCGCGGCACGCTGTTAGGGGCGCTGGCCTATTTCGTGCTGCCGCTGGATGGCATTCCCGACTTTATTCTCGGCCTTGGTTTTACCGATGATGCCGCTGTGATCATGGGCGTTCTGGCGCTGATGCGGGCCCATATCACCGATGAGCACAGAGCCGCAGCACACAAAGCGCTGCTGAAAGATCAGGATTAGGCGCACCCTTGTTTGCTCTGGGCCTTCGGCCCAACCGCGGTACAAAAGAAAGGGGCTGGTCAATGTGACCAGCCCCCCGCGTTTTTTGTCCAGGATCGAACCTGTCGTGACGGCAAACCCAACCGGGCGCGCCGCCAACATAATGGTTTAGCGCGCGCTCAGAGGCTGCTCTGACACGTTCGCTTCACCACCAGTTCTAACCTGGCCATAAAAATCGCTCGACATCAGTCACCTCCTTTCGGTTGTTGAAAACAAGAAGAGAGTGGTGCCGAATCAACGCGTTGGCAAGAGCGAATTTGGGCAAGGGAGAAAATACGATGGAACTGATGCAGGATGAATCACAAGACCGCTTGGTTTGTGTGCAGGTGACGTACGCTGATGCCAAACTTGCTCGGCAAGCGGCCCGCGACATTGTGGAACAAAAGCTTGCAGCCTGCGTGCAGCAGGTGCGCATCTCATCCACCTACACTTGGAATGGCAAAGTGGAGGAAGAGGCCGAGCACCTGCTTACCGCCAAAACCACCATGCTGCGCGCCCGTGATCTGGAAGACTTCATCCGGGCGGGCCACCCATATGACGAACCGGAATTCCTGGTGCTGCCGGCCGACGCGGCAAGCGAAGGCTATGCCAGGTGGGTGCGGGAGATTGTGGTGTAGGGTGCATCTTAGCGGTTTTGTCTGCCCGCAACTGCGTCGACCAGCCGAAAAAGGCGGGCACTGGGCCCGCCTTTTGTTTCTTCAGCTCTGAAACTTCGGTCAGCTCTTGTTCTGCCGGTTATCGATCAGATCTGTGACAACCCCCGGATCAGCGAGCGTTGAGGTGTCGCCCAGATTGTCGAACGAGTCCTCGGCGATCTTGCGCAGAATACGGCGCATGATCTTACCAGACCGGGTTTTCGGCAGGCCGGGGGCAAACTGGATCAAGTCTGGGCTGGCAATCGGCCCTATCTCCTGACGCACCCATTTGACCAGCTCCTTGCGCAGATCATCGGATGGGTCTTCACCCTCCATCAGTGTCACATACACATAGATGCCCTGGCCTTTGAGGTCGTGTGGATACCCCACAACGGCAGCCTCAGAGACTTTCGGGTGCGCCACCAGCGCTGACTCGACCTCAGCGGTGCCCATACGGTGACCGGACACGTTGATCACATCGTCCACGCGACCGGTGATCCAATAGTAGCCGTCCTCATCGCGGCGACAGCCATCACCGGTGAAGTACATACCCTTGTAGGTTGAAAAATAGGTCTGCACGAAGCGCTCATGATCGCCATAGACCGTGCGCATTTGGCCAGGCCACGAGTCGAGGATCACGAGGTTGCCTTCGGTTGCACCATCCAAGATCTGCCCTTCAGCATCAACCAGGGCCGGTTGCACACCGAAGAAGGGGCGTGTCGCTGAGCCAGGCTTCAGAGCCGTCGCGCCAGGCAGTGGCGTGATCAAAATGCCGCCGGTTTCGGTCTGCCACCAGGTATCGACGATGGGGCAGCGCTTGTCGCCAACAACATCATAGTACCAGTTCCAGGCTTCAGGATTGATCGGCTCACCCACGGACCCGAGGATGCGCAGCGTGGAGCGGTCGGTCTTTTTCACATGCTCTTCGCCGGCGCCCATCAGCGAGCGGATGGCGGTTGGCGCGGTGTAGAAGATCGAAACTTTGTGCTTGTCCACCACGTCCCAGAAGCGCGAGGGCGATGGATAGGTCGGTACGCCTTCAAACATCAGCGTTGTCGCACCGTTCGCCAGCGGGCCGTAGACGATGTAGCTGTGGCCGGTGACCCAGCCCACATCGGCGGTGCACCAGTAGACGTCGCCATCCTGATAATCGAACACATATTGGTGCGTCATCGCGGCGTATGTCAGATAGCCGCCGGTGGTGTGCAGCACGCCTTTGGGCTGGCCGGTAGAACCGGAGGTATAGAGAATGAACAGCGGGTCTTCTGCGTTCATTTCTTCGGGTTCGATAAAGTCCGGCGCGTCGGCAACTGCCTCGTGGTACCAGATGTCACGGCCATCCTGCATGGCGATGTCGCCGCCGGTGCGCTTCACCACAACGATGGCATCGACAGGGGCATTTTCAGCGGCCTTATCGACATTGGCTTTCAGTGGCACTTTGCGGCCACCGCGCAGGCCTTCGTCAGCGGTCACAACCACTTTGGAGGAGCAGCCTTCAATGCGCTGGGCCAAGGAGTCTGGCGAGAAGCCACCGAAAACAATGGAATGCACCGCGCCCAGGCGAGCGCAGGCGAGCATGGCGTAGGCGGCCTCGGGAATCATCGGCAGGTAAAGCGTGACGCGGTCGCCTTTTTTGACGCCAGCGTTGCGCAACACGCCGGCCATCTTGTTCACATGCTCACCGAGCTCGCGGTAGGTGATCTCCAGATGCTCAGATGGGTCATCGCCTTCCCAGATGATGGCCACTTGGTCACCGCGCGTGGCGATGTGCCGGTCCACGCAGTTGGCGGCCACGTTCAGCGTCCCGTCCTCAAACCATTTAATCGAGACGTTGTGCGGGTCGTAGCTGGTGTTCTTCACCTTGCTGTAGGGCTTGATCCAATCGAGCCGCTTGCCGTGCTCGCCCCAAAAAGCTTCTGGGTCGTTGACCGAGGCCTCATACATGGCCAGATATTTGTCGTTGTCGATCAAGGCTGCCGACGCGACGGCATCCGGCACTGGATAAACTTCACTCATACCTTGTGTTCCCTTTGTGCGTTCCCCTCAGACGGGCCAGATGCAAAATGCTTGGTCCGCTGACGATGTTTTTGCTTCGGCTGCCGCTCTTTGTGGAGGCTTTGCCGCACTCAATAGATTGTTTCTACTGCCAAGTACCGCAGTGCAGCAAGGCGATCCGCGTTGCCCTTTGGTTGGGTGGAAAGACGTCGAATAAGGTTTCGCGGCGTTGATGCGGGTCAAAGCACGACCATGGTCTAAGGCCGGTTGGGCCGTGCATCCGTAGCGTTGCGGATATTGAGAACGATCGCTTGACCTTCCAGCGACTGGAAGCCTTATCTATGGATCATGGAACGATCTGACCCCCCGTCTTCTGCGCTTGAAAAGGCGTCCGCCTGTTGCGGCGGCGCTGAAACTGCTGTGATGGCACCTGCGATTGAAAAAACCGCAAGCTGTTGTGGTGGTGGCAACGACGTTGCGCGTGATCAGCATAGCCCTGGCAAGAGCAAACGTGACTGGCTGCTTTGGGGGTCGGGCATCGCCATTTTGGTCGCTTATGCTGCCTCGTTCTTCTTGGACCACACCGATCTTTGGGGTCTCGGCCATTTCACCCACGCCATCCGCGACATGATGAACCTCATGTGGTGGGGTATCTTGATCGGCATGGCGGCCGTCGGCTTGATTGATCGGGTGCCGCGTGAATTCGTGATTGGCATTATTGGTCGCGATCAGGGTGCTAAGAGTTTGGGCCGAGCGGTGCTTGCTGGCTTCTTCCTCGATCTTTGCAATCATGGCGTCCTGATGGTGGGGGCCAAACTTTATGAACGCGGAGCCAGCCTCGGCCAGGTGTTTGCTTTCCTTATCGCTTCGCCCTGGAACTCGCTGTCGCTGACCATCATTATCGGTGTGATGATGGGCTGGGGCTGGATGGTGGTGTTTATCGTGGCGTCCCTGGTGATCGCTTTTGCGACCGGTCTGATCGTTGAAGCGCTGGAGCGTCGCGGCAAAGTGAAACCCAACGCCAACCGGATCGATCTGCCGGAGGATTTTCACGTCTGGCGCGAGGCGAAGGTTGGGATCAAAGCCACGCGCTACGACCTCACATTCGCGAAAGATGTTGCCCGTCGTTCAGTCACTGCCAGCAAAATGGTGCTGCGCTGGCTGTTCTTTGGCGTGGTGCTGGCCGCCTTGATCCAAGTGACAGTACCAACAGATGTTTTCGCCACCTGGTTTGGTGCGACCTTCCTTGGGCTGCTGACAACGCTGTTGGCCGCAACCATCATCGAAGTGTGTTCAGAAGGCTCTGTACCGATTGCCGCCGACCTGATGACCCGCGCCGCCGCGCCGGGCAACGCTTTCACGTTCTTGATGGCAGGCGCTGCAACCGACTACACCGAGATCCTGGTGCTCAAAGAAGTCACGGGTCGCCTTAGAGCTGCGCTGCTCTTGCCTCTTTTGACGGTGCCGCAGGTCGTGGCTATTGGGTGGGTGCTGAATGGGGTTTAGCTTGATGGGCTGACGTCCGCACCATCGTCATCCTCGCCCTTGTGGCGGGGATCCAGTACCAAAAAGGCTTCTGGGTGCATTGCTGTCGCCAAAAAGCGTACAGGAATGGTCCCCGGCTCAAGGCCGGGGTGACATCCTGGGAAAGCTAAGCTTCTTTCTTCCCGGCAGCATCGGTAATCCCCAGCTTCCTTGCTTTAAAGTAAGGCCAAAACACCAGGGCGGCGAGCAATGCCGCCAGCAAGAAAGGGGCGCCGGGCAGGTAGAGCGGAGCGTTTTCCAGCGTGAACCAGGCAAACAGCCCCGTCATCACCGGCGGGGCGATGATGTGCACGATGGACGTGGCGCTCATCACCGCGCCGTTCAACTCGCCCTGCACATCCTCGCCGACATGGTTGGAGGCAAGGCCCTGGATGCCGGAGCTGGCAAAGCCTGAAAACGCTGAAATGATCATCACCACATAGGCCAGTGCGCCGTTGCTCACCACCGCAAAAGCGGCAAAGCAGGCAATTGCTAGGATCGTTGAGCCGATAATCACCCGGTGTTCGCCATAGCGCGCTAGAACCACCCTTAGCACGAACCCCTCACCGACCCCGATCATCAATCCAAAGACAGCCAGCGACAGGCCAACATCAGCGGTCGACCAGCCGTACTGCACTGGTGTGAAATAGGCCCACATCACCGGATAGACGTGGCTGGCAAACTCAAACAGCGTACCGGCGATGATCAGCATCAGTACCGGTTTGACGCCCATGAATTGTTTGAGCGCTCCCACGGGATTGGCCCGCTTGATCTCGAACGGGCGGCGTTTCTCTTTGGCCAGACTCTCTGGCAGCGCGAAATAGCCGAAAACCAGATTGGCAAAGCACAGCGCCGCGGCTGCCCAGAACGGGAAGCGCGGGTCCAGCGCGCCCAGCAGGCCGCCTATCGCCGGGCCAATCACGAACCCGATGCCGAACGCCATGCCGATAAGGCCGAAATTGGCGGAGCGCTTTTCCTTCGGTGAGACGTCGGCGATGTAGGAAAAGGCGGTGACATAGCTTGCGCCTGCCATACCGGCCAGGATGCGCCCGATAAAGAGCCACAGCATCGTCGGTGCCAAGGCCATGATGATGTAATCAATGCCAAGCCAAAACAGACCCCAGAGCAGAATGGGTCGGCGACCGAACCGGTCGGAAAGATTGCCTAGAATTGGCGCAAAGATGAACTGCATCAGCGCGTAGGCAAACATCAGCCAACCGCCGATAATGGCCGCATCGCCCATCACCGATGACCCACCATTGGACACCGATATCTCGCGGATCAGCTCTGGCAGAACCGGAATGATGATGCCAAGGCCGATCACGTCCACTGCGACGGTGATCAGGATGAACACCAGCGCCCTTTTGGACGATGCTGGACTTGCAGGAGGGGCTTTTTGCATCTCAGTGGGTGGCGCGGCGTCGGTCATAGCCGGCTGGCTTTGCGCCTACCGGGAAGGCAGGTCAAGCGTCGTCGCGCGTCCAGAACCAACAACACTGACAAAGCCTGTCAGTGTTGTTGGTCAGGCACAGCTGTGACTTGCGAACTTAGCCCAGATCGTCGACCGACGAGATGACCTTGCCGAGCAGGCCATACTCTTTGGCTTCCTCGGTGTTGAGCCAGAAATCGCGTTCCATATCCCGCTGGACCCGCTCCAGGGTCTGGCCGGTGGCATCAGCAAAAATGCCGTAAAACCGTTCGCGCATCTTGCGGATCTCGTTGGCCTGGATTTCCACATCCGAGGCCTGACCGCCCACGCCGCCGCGCGGTTCGTGAAGCAGGAAGCGGGTGTTGGGCAAGCAGAAGCGCTGTTCTACTGGCGCGCCGACATAAATCAGCGCACCGGCTGAGGCCACCCAGCCTGAACCAATGGCGCGAACCTCAGGTTTGATGAAGCGGATGACATCGTGGATCATGTCGCCGGATTCCACATGGCCGCCGGGCGAGGAAATGATAATGTTGATGGGATCATCGCTGATCTGCGAAAGCGCCAGAAGGCGGCTGGTGGCGTCGCGCGCGACCTTGTCGTTGATCTCGCCGGTGATCAGCACATAGCGCGACTCGCTCAACGCGTCCTCTAGCTTGCGCCCGATAGCCTGCGGTTTCGCGTTATCGTCGTCTTTGTCAGCGTCCATGCGAAGGTTCATGACGGTGTTTCCTTTGTCGAATCGCGTTGGCCCCTAGAGCCTTTGTCCTCCAAGGCCTAGCGATGCGCTGGCACGCCCGTCAACCGTTGCACGGTCTTAGCGTCTTTTCGTCGTTACCATTTGGAGTATGGGTGTGTGGAACCTCTGGCCACTCTGCCCGTTGAAACAGCACGAACCGCATTTGAACAACGGGAGAAACCCATGAAAACGCTTCACGATGTTTATCATCTTCAGCTTCAAGACGCCCATTCTGCCTGCAAACAGGCGCTGGCTGCCACAACAGAGCTTGGCCGCGCGGCGCAGGATAAAGACTTGAGCGAAGCGCTGATCGCCGGTGCCAATGGCATCACCGATGGCATGGACAAGCTGAAAAGCCTGTGCGCCGAGCACGATTTGGACCCCAATGGTCACCATTGCGGCGGCATGGAAGGCTTGGTGAAAGAAGCGCGGGAGCACGCGATCAAAGATGAGTTCGACAACCCTGATGCGCGTGATGCCATGATCATCGCGCAGTATCAGCGCATGGCACATTACGCGATTGCGGCCTACGGCACGCTGCGTGCCTACGCCAACCGTTTGGGCTTGGACGGTGACGGCGCCATGCTTGGTCAGATGCTGGACACCGCCTATGATGGCGACCGCACGATGACCGACCTTGCCACCGGCAAAGATGGCATCAATGCCGAGGCAACAGCTGCCTAAGGGTCTGACCCTACAGCGTTACTATGTTGCGTAAATTTAAAAGGCCCCACGCATTGCGTGGGGCCTTTTTATAGGATGGGCGAGGATGGCTGGCTTAAGCCGCTTTCACTCGGTTCAAGAACCCGTCGATTTCTTGGCGCAAATCATCAGAGTCGGAGCGAAGGTCGGCAACGGCGCCTTGAACAGCTTCGGCGGATTGGTTGGTCTCAGCCGCTGATTCCTGCACCTGCAAGACATTTTGCACAACGGTGCTGGTGCCTTGTGCTGCTTCGCTGACATTGCGCGAAATCTCTTCGGTCGCCGAACCCTGCTGTTCCACGGACGCCGCGATGGCAGAGGTTGTCCGGTTGACGTCCTCCATTGTCGTTCCAATGGTGCGGATGGCCTCAACAGCCTCGTCGGTCGAGCCCTGAATGGACTTGATCTGCGCGCTGATTTCCTCAGTTGCCTTGGCCGTTTGAGACGCGAGTGTTTTCACCTCGCTCGCCACGACCGCGAAGCCTTTGCCCGCTTCGCCAGCACGCGCTGCTTCAATTGTCGCATTGAGTGCCAGAAGGTTGGTTTGTTCGGCGATCTCAGAGATCAGCTGCACCACATCACCAATTTTTTGCGCAGCGCTGGAAAGACTTTCAACCTTGCCATTGGCATCGCGAACACTTTGTGTTGCGCCGTCAACAATATCATTGGTTTCGGCCACCTGCCGGGAAATTTCACCAATGGATGCCGACAGCTCTTCTGCGGCAGCCGCCACAGTCTGCACGTTGTTTGACGCTTCCTGCGAGGAGGTGCTGGCCGAGGAGACGCCAGCTTCGGTATCACCAGACACTGTGGTGAGGCGCTGGGCAACATCGCTCATGTTCACAGCGCTTTGCCCAATCTTGTTGAGCACGTCTGTGGCTGTCTCTCGGAAATCGCCAATCATGCCGTCGAGCGCAGTTTGACGATCCATGGCTGCTTCTCGCGTGCTGCGTGATTCATCTTCCAGGCGAAGCCGTTCGGTTGATTGGTCGCGCAGAACCTCGACCGCCTTGGCCAACGTGCCAAGCTCATCCTTGCGGTCGGTGAAGGCAACGCGGCCTTCCAAGTCACCCTTGGCGATCGCATCAACTTTTTGCGTGATCGTTGGGATCGGCTTTGTCAGTCGGCGGACCACAAGCGTGCTCACCAAGCCGGTGATGAGGAGAGCCAGAAGGCTCGCCATACCAAGTTGGGTCAGTGCGTCGTTGCGACGGCCAACAATGGCGGCTTTTTCAACGCCTACGTAAAGAATGCCAATTACAGAGCCGCTGGTGTCAAAAACTGGCTCGTAGACGGTGAAATAGTCTTTGCCCAAGATGAGCGCTTCACCGACAAAGGTGTCACCGCCGCGAAGAACCGGGAAAACCGCGCCGTTGATGCCGAGGGGGGTTCCCACCGCCCGCTCACCATCCGGTTTGATGATGTTGGTGGTGCGACGCCAGAAATCGCCGCTTTCCTGGTCAAACGCAAAGAGGGTAGCCGTTTCACCCGTGATCGCGCCAACAGTGTCGATCATCCCATGCGATTCGAAGCTTTCGGGGATGGGCTCGCTCATGGTCAACCGCTGCACGCCACCGTCGGAGGACCAGTCGACCGAGAAGCCCGGCATATCGCGTGCAAAAACGGCTGCGGCAGCATTCAAGCTGACATGCTGCTTGGATTGTGCGTCCTCAGTGCTGAAAACCGATAGCTGATAGCCTGTGATTGCCAGGACCAAAGCGCCTGTCAGCGCGACCATGCAAATGGTTGTGGCGGTTATTTTGGCTGTCAGAGAAAGGTTGGGAATCAGGTTCGGAAATTTCATCAAAGGCACCCCCCAGTGTGCGGCAAAAAATCTGCCAATTGCTCAACGCTCAAAAAATTAATGCGTAGAAATAGGGGAAAACGCATAACTGGACGTTAACGCTAGGTAGTAACGTGGAGGATATCGCGCATTGGTTGCTTAAGTGAACGGTTATGTTTTCGATAGTGACCGTCGTTTTACCAACTAAAACAGGTATAGATCTTATAGCTCAACTCATGGTTGAGCCCGCAGGCGCAATGCTGTGAGATGTCTATTTCGCTTGGTGCTTGGTTCTTTGGACTTGCCTCCTGGGGCAGCCCCGCCACCGCTAAACAGGCTTGAGTGTCTCGGGATCGATGCCGCCCATCTTACAAACGATCTTCCATTCCTCGTCTTTCACCGGTTGGACCGAGAGCCGCATGGAGGTGACAAGGCTCATGTCGGCCAAGCTTTCGGTGGCTTTCACATGCTTCAGGCTGACCGGGTTGGGCATATCGGCCAGCGCGCGGATATCAACGCATTCCCAGCGTTCATCATCGGTCGTGCTATCGGAGTGGATCTCGGCGCTCACCTCGGCGATGCCAACGATCTCAAGGCCCTCGTTGGAGTGATAGAAGAAAGCCCGGTCGCTAAGCTTCATCTCGCGCATGAAGTTGCGGGCCTGGTAGTTGCGGATGCCGTCCCACTCTTCGCCAACCTCTCCTTTTGCCTTCTGTTGGTCCCAGGACCATTTGAAGGGTTCGGATTTGAACAGCCAGTAGCGCATTATTTGGCTCCTTCAGCATTGTCAGGGTTGTTGAGCAACCAGTTCCAGGGTCGAATCTCAACGTTCTCAAACAGCCCGGCTTTGGCATAAGGATCTGCCTCGGCGAACGCCTGGGCGGCGGGCATATCGTCCACGTCAATGATCACCAGTGATCCGTTGGGTTTTTCGTCAGCGCCCAGAAACGGACCTGCGCCCTTCAGATTGGCGCCGAGGCTTTGGAGGTGCTCAACATGCGCTGGACGGTTGTCCAAACGCACCTGAAGATGGTTGGGCTTGTCGGTACAGATAATGGCGAAAAGCATGGGCGCGGTCCTTCGAAAGTGAAATCGTCTGGTGTTCGTCTGCTTCATTAAGCAGACCGTCTGCATGAATTCCGCATCCAGTCTGCATAAATCGGGGTTAGTCTGCATCCCGTCCGCCCTTAGTCCGCATGCCGTCCGCATGATTTCAGCCAAAAACCGAGTCATTCTCGTTTCAGCGGGCGGGTCATCAACGCGTCGATGGCATCCTCAACGGACATATCATTCTCCACCACGCGGGCAACCGTTTGGGTGATCGGCATGTCGATGCCAGCGCTCTCACCCAAGGCCAGAGCAGCGGCGGCGGTCTTCGCACCTTCGGCCAGCGGTTGGCTGGACGACAAAAGATTAGCCACATTACTACCTTTGCCCAATTCGTAGCCGAAACGAAAGTTTCGCGACCCTGCGGTGGAGCAGGTGAGTATAAGATCGCCCAAACCGGACAAGCCCACCAATGTTTCCGGTCGCGCGCCTTGCGAAATAGAAAGACGGCTAAGTTCTGCAAAGCCTCTGGTGATGAGAGCTGCCTTGGCGCTTTCACCTAGACCTTTGCCTTCGACCACTCCTGCCGCGATGGCCAGCACATTTTTCAGTGCGCCACCCAGCTGTACCCCTATCAGATCATCACTGGCGTAAGGGCGGAAGTTCGGTCCTTGCATCAGCGCACAAAGGCGGTCGGCGACTTCTAAAGTTGGTGCAGCCATCGTGACTGCCGTTGGCAGGCCACGCGCCACGTCGTGCGCAAAGGACGGTCCGGATAAGACGGCGATGGTGGGTTCGGGGGCTTCTTCGCGAACCACATTGGTGAGCCGCTCCTGCGTGTCGCGTTCCAGCCCTTTGGCGGTGATGATCAAGCTATGGTTTGCACGTAAGTGCGGTGCCAGATCACGCACGGCGTGCCGTGTTGATTGTGCGGGTATGGCCAGAACGATCACGGCATGAGGTGACCGTAACAAGGAGTCCTGCCATTCAGAGTCCCGTTTTAGAGAATGCGCTTGAAGACTCTCTGGCAAACGGATCGATGGCAGTGCATCTTTGTTTTCTCTAAGCGACTGGATCGCATCAGCTTTTTCGTCTGATCGGGCGATTAGAGCGACAGCATGACCGGCTCGCCCCAGCATAATGGCGAGCGCGGTACCCCATGCGCCTGCGCCCACCACTGTGTAGTTCACCGGCTCGGTATCGCTTGCGCCGCTCATGCACGTGCGCCCTTTTTGCCTGAACCAAGCTTTGGCGGGGCCTTCGAATCCAACGGCCATCGGGGCCGGGCTGTAGGATCAAAGCGTGGTAACAGGGCTGATTCACGCTCAAGCGCCGCCCAGGCGATCATCGCGGCATTGTCTGTGCAGTGGCGTGCTGGGGGTATCACCAAGCGCCCTTGGCGCTCAGTGATGAGATCGCTCAAAATGGCTCGAATGTGGGTGTTGGCGGCCACGCCACCGGCAGCCACAAGCACAGGTAGGCGCGCATAGCGATCAGAAAAGCACGATAGAGCTGATGACAAGCGATCTTTGATTATTTCGCCGACGGAACGTTGAAAACTGGCGCACAGATCAGCGACGGCTTGATCGTCCAAAGGCGCAGCTTTCTCGGCGGCCAAACGGACCGCTGTCTTCAATCCAGCGAACGAGAAGTCACAGCCTTCTTTGCCCTTCAGCGGCACCGGCAAAACAAAGCGATCAGGATCGCCAGACTTAGCCATGCGTTCGACAGCTGGTCCGCCTGGAAAGCCAAGCTCCAGTAACTTTGCCGTCTTATCAAAGGCCTCGCCGAGAGCATCGTCCAGTGTTGTGCCCCAGCGCTCATAGTGCCCAACACCTTCCACACAGAGGATCTGGGTGTGTCCGCCTGAGACCAAGAACAGCAGATAAGGGAAGGCGACGGCCTCGCCTAAGCGCGGCGACAGCGCATGGCCTTCCAGATGGTTCACTGCGATAAACGGAACCCCGATAGCGCTGGCCATCGCCCGGCCCGTCACCAAGCCCACCAGCACACCGCCGATCAGGCCGGGGCCTGCTGTAGCGGCGATGCAATCGAGATCTTTGGGTTTCAGACCGGCCTCATTCAGCGTGGTGGTGATCAGCCGATCGAGATGATCGACATGAGCGCGGGCGGCGATTTCCGGCACCACGCCGCCAAAGGGTGCGTGATCCTCAATCTGGCTGAGCACGGTTTCCGCTTCAATCACCGCATGACCATTGGGCCCGCGGCGCACAATCGCCACGGCGGTTTCATCACAGCTGGTTTCAATACCGAGAGCGCGCATGAAAAGCTTTCGTGGCGGTTCGCATAGGCAGTTGATCGGTCTGGCGGGTGTCCGCCGGTTCGTCTATTGCAGGCTTGGTCAGACGTGTGCCAGCCCATAGCATCACACGCATGAATTGACAGCCTTTCGTTTGGAGCCCGTTCTTTGCCTCTCATCACCATTGGAACCCGCGGTAGCGCCTTGGCGCTGGCCCAAGCCTCAGAAACACGCGCCCGGTTGGTTGCCGCGCATGGATGCTTGCCGGACGATATTGTGGTGCAAGTGTTTTCGACCAAGGGTGATGAGATTTTGGATCAACCTCTGGCGGAGATCGGTGGCAAGGGGCTGTTCACCGAAGAGATTGAGGCCGCGCTTTCAGACGGTCGCATCGATATCGCGGTGCACTCCTCCAAAGACATGCCAACTGATCTGCCTTCTGGCCTGGCGCTGGATGTGTTTTTGCCACGCGAAGACCCGCGCGATGTTTTCATTTCGCGCGATGGGGCGACACTGGAAACGCTGCCTGCCGGTTCCGTTGTCGGCACGGCAAGCCTGCGACGCGCGGCGCTGGTGAAACGCCTGCGCCCGGACCTTAAAACCGAATCGATCCGCGGCAATGTGCAAACCCGCCTGCAAAAACTGTCTGATGGCGTGGTGGATGCCACACTTCTGGCGCTGGCTGGCCTGTCCCGGCTTGAGCTTGAACCGGACCATATGAGCATTTTGCCACCTGCTGATTTTCCTCCCGCGCTGGCGCAAGGGGCCATTGGCATTGAGACCCGCAGCGATGACACGCGTGTGCTGGAACTCCTTGCCCCGATCCACCACGCTGAAACGGGCGATGCGGTGGCGTGCGAACGGGCGTTTTTAAAAGCGCTGGATGGCTCCTGCAAAACGCCCATCGCGGGGCACGCAACAGTTCATGGCGATGACATTATGCTTTCTGGCTTGGTGCTCACCGAAGATGGCACGCAGCACCATGCCACGCAGGTAAAGGGCAAGCGCTCTGAAGGTGTGACGCTGGGCGCGGAGGCGGGAGCCGCGCTGAAAGCAAAGGCGGGGCCTGGCTTCCTGCCGCACTGGGTCTAAGTTTCTGCCATGGCGCGGGTGCTGATCACACGGGCGCAATCGCAGGCCGATGCCACGGCGGCACTGGTGAAAGCCCGAGGGTTTGATCCGCTTGTCTTTCCTCTTACGCAAACGGAAGTTTTGAAGGATGGCGTGCGGGCTGTAGAAGCTCACGCTCGAGGCGTCATGGTGGCCACGAGCGCCCGCGCTATTGAGGTGCTTGAAGGTGCTGGGCTTGGCCTTTGGATTGGCGAGCAGCACTGGGCGGTTGTTGGCACCCGTGCCGCCGCTCACCTGACCAAGTTGCATGCGAAATTGATCATGCCACCAGCCCACGATGTCGCTGGGCTCATCGAAGGCCTTAAGGGCCAACACACACGGCTCACCTATCTGGCGGGCGCGGATCGCAAGCAGGCGCTTGAGGCAGCTTTCCCGGCCATGCAGGTTATTCCGGTTTATCAGGCCAATGCGTTGGGCGGATTTTCCGCCGACGCCGTGCAGCGTCTTTCTGCGGAACCCCCGGCCTTCGTGCTGGTTTACTCACATCGAGGCGCACATTTGTTGCGCCAAGCAATTGATGATGCTGGATTGCAGACCGATATGAAACAGATGCAATGGCTTTGCTTGTCGCAGGATGTGGCGGCTGAGGCGCCGTCAAAAGCGGCGGTACGCATTGCCGATGTGCCAACACAAGATGCGCTTTTGCGGCTTTTGGCGCATAGCCATTAGTGCCCGTCATATTTGCAACATGTGGACGGCGCACATTTTTAATGCCCTGTTCATCAGAGCATGAATTGGGTGCGATCAAAGGATCCCCTGCGTCCATTGGCTATCGCAAAAAGTGAGACGTGCGCACGCAGGGCGTATAGGATCAAGGAACGCACCACTGCGGCGCGCTATGGCGTTGCCTTCACCGGTGTTTGACAATCGCGGAGCTAAGAGTGGCAGCAGGTTCAGGGGCAAAATCAGGGTCAACACGTAAGCGGACATCGTCTGGTGGACGTGCCGCAGGGGCTGGTTCGCGCAAACGCGCGCCATCCAAGCCATTGATCATTGATGTGGAAGCGGACAAAGCCGCAAAAAGTTCACCATCAAAAACTGCTTCATCGGATGCCTCACCAACGCCTTCGGGTGGGTTGGATGAGGCAACCGCGCAGGCTGCTGGTCTTTCTGCGGGCTTATCGACAAAATCTGCACCAGCGCCTGAGGCCAAATCCACCGCACCGACTGACAAAAAGCCTACGTCGCCATCAGATGATGTCGATACGCCTGTCGTGCCGCCCAGCGCTCAGTCGGGCGGCCGCGAGCCAAGCCCGTTTTATCTTTTTGCTGCGGGCTTAATCGGCGCGTTGCTGGCTCTGATTTTGATGTTCCTGGCTTCAGTTATGGGCCTTTTCAGCCTGTCCGATGGCCGGGTGGACAATCAAGCCGCAGCGCTGGCGGCTCTTGAGACACGTGTGGGTGCAGTTGAGGCGCAAGGAACAGAGGCGGAAGCGCAGGCTTTCGATCCAGCCGTTTTGGAGCCGCTAGAAAGCAATATTTCAGCTTTGCGGACCGATCTGGACAGTGTTTTGCAAGGTTCAGTTAGCGATGGCGATGCGCCTACATCAGTAGATCTCCAAGCTCAGCTGGCAGAGGCTCTAGCGCCACTGGATGGTCGTCTGGGCGCGGTTGAAGATCAGTTGCAATCGACCATCGCTGCGCTATCAGCCGCTGAAGACAGTGGAGCGCCTGCGGTGGTGACAGCTGATCCTGCGCTGTCCGCGTCGATCGGCACACTCGATGAGGCGCTTAGCGCTGTCCGTGCCGATCTCGATGGTGTGCAGGCTCAACTTACCGAACTGGCGTCGGAGCAGGGCGCGGTGGCACCTGAAACCAGCACCCGCCTCGATACATTGGACGGTTTGGTCGCAGACAGTGGCGCCAGGGTTGCATCCCTTGCCGATGAGATCGCCGCGCTTTCCGCCAGCCTTGAGAGCGTGCGCGATACGGTCGATGTGCGCTTGGGTTCCATGGCATCTGACATCACAGCCATTGCCGAAGCACCCGTGGCTCAAGCCCCAGATCGACTCGCTCGGCTCGGTGTGGCTTTGGATGCACTGGTGGCCGCGCGTGACGGCGCAGAAGATGTATCGCCTTCCCTGAACGCAGCGCAGGTCGCGGCATCTTTTGATGATGCGTTAAGCGACGCGCTTGCCCCCGTATCTGGCGGTCAAGTGTCTGGCGCGCTGGACGGTGCATCGCTGCTTGATACCTATGAGGGCGCCTATGACGCTATGCGCGCTGCGGCCCCTGCCAACGAAGGTGGCGGCTTGTTGGGCGCTTTGGAAGATCGCGCCCGCCAGATGGTGACTATCCGCGCGCCGGAAGGGTCTGCCGTTCTAAGCAGTGGCAACAACCCGGTGGATCAACTTGATGCGCTTGGACGACTGATTGTCGAAGAACGTTTTGATGATGCCGTGACTCTTGCCACGCGCCTTCCTGCTGGCGTGCAACAGGCCAGTAATGGCTTGGTTGAAGCGCTGCACGCCCGCGTTGCACTGGATGAAGCCATTGCCAACAGTCGTCAGGCGCTGGTGCGTGCCTTGCAAGAACCTGATGACAGTGGGCTTGATGGCGCATCCCTGACGGATGCCATACCGACTGATTCCTCAAGCATCAACAGCCAGTAAGTTAGGAGAAATATCCCGTGTTGCGCGTTATCCTCTTTCTAGCTCTGGTCCTGGCGTTTGCCTTCGGCTTTGCCTGGCTTGCTGACCGTCCTGGCACGGTTGCTATCGACTGGATGGGTTATCAGATTGAACTGTCGGCCATGTTGGCGATGGTTGGTCTGTTGGTGCTGATCATTGTGATCATGGCCGTGTGGTGGGTGCTGAAGGTGATCCTTCGCTCGCCGCAGATTATGGGCGGCTATTTTTCATCGCGACGCCGCGACAAAGGCTATGAGGCGCTTTCCAGCGGGCTTATCGCAGCTGGATCAGGTGATAGCAAAGCAGCGCAGCGTTATGCCAGCCAAGCCAAAAAGCTGGCTCCAGACGCGCCACTAACGCGTGTGCTAAGCGCATCCAGCGCTGATCTGTCCGGCGATGCAGAGGCCAAGCGCGTGGCCTATCGCCAGATGCTGGACGATCCGAAAACGCAACTTTTGGGCCTGCGCGGGCTTTACGTTGACGCGGTTGGCGCTGAAGATGAAGAGGCCGCCCGCCACTACGCCAGTCAAGCTGCGGCGTTGGCGCCATCTTTGCCTTGGGCAGGTCAAGCGCAATTTGAAGATCAGGTGCAGCGTGGCGACTGGCCAGCGGCTCGCGCTGCGCTGGAGCGCAACCTCCAGGCGCGCATCGTTACCAAATCTGAGCGCAACCGACTGCGCGCGGTGCTTTTGACCGCTGAAGCGATTGACCGTGAAGAGGGCGAGCCGGACTCCGCGCGTCCTCTGGCGCAGGAAGCGCACAAGCTTGCGCCCGATCTGGTGCCTGCTGGCGCCGTTGCTGGTCGGTTGTTGATCCGCGCTGGCAAGATGACCCAGGCCAGCAAGGTGATCGAGGCGACGTGGCGCAAGGCCCAACACCCTGAGCTGGCCGAGGTCTATCTCTATGTGCGTCCTGGCGATGCGGTGGCGGACCGCGTAAAGCGTGCCCGCAAGCTGGTTCAGCTCTGCGCGCATGAGCTGGAAGGCGAGCTGGCGCTGGCGCGCGCCCTGATGGAAGCGGGCAAGTTGGACGAGGCGCGTGAGACGCTTGATCAACACACCGGTCCTGAGGCAACCCAGCGCGTGTGCCTGCTGATGGCGGAGATCGAAGAAAAACAAGGTGGCGACACGGCAGCGGTGCGTGGCTGGATGGCGCGTGCTCTGCGTGCCAAGCGTGACCCAGCTTGGGTGGCCGATGGCTATATTTCCTCCACCTGGGAGCCGACTTCGCCGCTTTCAGGTCGTGTGGATGCCTTTGAATGGAAGGTGCCGGTGGAGCGCTTCTCTGCGCATGATCCGGTGGCCATTCCTGATGATGCGATGAACAATGATGGTCAGGTGATGTTGCCTGCACGTCTGCCGGGCGTCGCGGCAGCGGTTGGCGCTGGCGGTGTGGCTGAGGCCTTGGACGAGCAGGCCAAAGACGAGGTTGAAGACGCTGAACTGATCGTCGATGCTCCTGTTGAAGATGATGCCGCCCCTGCTGAGACCGCGGCAGATACTACTGTTGTGGAAGTTCCATCCAGCGAACCGGACCAGGCGGAGGAGCCTGAAGCCAAGCCTGAATCTGGGGCAAAAGCTGATGCGACCCCGGTTATCGCCAATGATGATGGCCCGCCTGATGCTAAGGCGTCAGAGGGTGACACTGATTCCAAAAGCGAAGAGGCGCGGGCAAGCGAAGCACCGGAAAAAGTCGATGAAGCTGCCGGCGATGACGCAGCCACAGTGACGCCGTTGCCGATCGCAGTTGATGACCCTGAAGCTGAGGAGAAAGCGGAGTATAGCGGTTTGCCAGGTGGCCATGCGCCCGATGATCCAGGAACGCCGGATGAAGAAGGTGGCGACGAAACCCCTGGTGAGCGGCGACGGTTCCGCCTGTTCTGATTGGATAGCCAGACGTGTTCTGGCGTTTTCTGCTGCCTTGCCCGGTTGCCAAAAGGGGGCGATTGGGCTACCCGTCCGCTCCATCGCGCAAGGGCTTTAAACAGCCCCGCCGCAACGCCGCTTTAGCTCAGTTGGTAGAGCACATCATTCGTAATGATGGGGTCACGTGTTCGAGTCACGTAAGCGGCACCAGAACAGAGCATCGCTGAAATCATCCCTGACGCTCTGATTAAGAAGCGTTAATCGCATTGCTTGGCCTGAAGTTTGAGCGCAAGGTGTTCTGCGCCAAAAGCGCGCTCGGCGGCTTTCACTCCCATTCCGAACGGTCGCATCGTAAGCTTCGGTGGGTGGCACTTAGTCAAACGCATCCCCAAAACCTACCGAACGTAAGCACAGCGCCTTGAAATAGCGTTAGAACTTGCCGGAGTTACCCCATGCTTCACGCGGGCCGATCTCTTTGCCCGAATGCGTGATGACCCCGTTCATCTTGCCAAACACGACAACCGTGTCGCCGGAGGCAAAAGCATCAGTGTTTTCCTACAATGTGGTTTGAAAATTCTGTGAGAACAGGCCCAAGAACGCGAAGATTGCCTCCTTGCCTTCCGCCCCACCGACCCACGGCAGGCTGGCATCTCCTTCATTGTGCCAGACCATGTCATCGGCCATGAGCGAGCCCATGGTTTCCATGTCGCCACCACCCATCGCGCCTATAAAGGCTATGACAGTGTCGAATGAGGATTAGCTTGCGTCATCCATAGTGTGTGCTCCTACTTTCTTTGCAAGGATGAGCGCCAACGCGGCGCCCAAAGAGGCTTTCAAAACGGCTCTGCGGTGCATGTCGCTCTCCTGTTGGCCGACCGCAGGCCTCTAGGCCCGCGGCATAAATGGGTGAGACGTGATGGGTGATGGTGAAAGTTAGCCGCCTGAAAGCTGCTGGATCGCGCCTGCCCAGTCTTCCACATGGTAGGTCCGCACGACGCCGCCGTCCTCAAGCCCACGGGTATCGATCGTCAAGATATCAAAGCCTCGACCCGCTCCATCGACACCGAAGAGCGATGCAACTGGGGTGCCGGTTGCGCGGCTGCGCACTGTTAAGACACCATCGGCCACGCAGAGCGTCTTCTGGTGGCAAGCCCACACTATTTGACCACACGCCCGTCGCCGACACATCCAAGCGACCTGGAAACGTGGGAATGGGTGAGGTTTGCGATGCGCGCAGATCGAACGGATCTAACATCACCAGACGGTACGGTCTTCTCAGTCACCGGGCATTCACACATCAGGGTCAATTCAGCAGATGCCCTGTATGAATTCGCTGCCCGCGGGCTTGGCGTCTCAGCGATACCTGAGCATCTTGCCTGTCGCGGTTTTGACCGTGGTGATCTGGTCCATGTGTTGCCCGACTGGTTGCTGCGCCCCCTGGGGCTTTACGCGCTTTGGCCAGATCAATCGCGCAGGAAAAACCTCACCACCTTGTTCGTGCGCTTTCTTGCAGGCGATGCGCAGCCATAGGGCGATTTGTATCAGCGCATTAGGTCCGAGTTTTGGGCAGTGAAATCCGCCATTCAACTCCGGTTCGGGAAGAGGTGGAATGTCAGCTTGGCGGCATAGTTCTCAACATCCGCATCTCCAACAAGCACATCGCCACTCAACCGAAGTACCCCTACATTTGGCAGGGCGAAAATAACGCCCGCCTCAATCTGGTTTGTCCAGTCCTGCTCAGGCACCGCTGCATTGGCCAGTGCTGTTGAACCAATATAGCCGACATAGGCAGCGCCGCCGCCAGGCCCCCAATCCATCCTGCGGCCAAGCCGCGCTGTAAGGTCCAGCTTCGTTTGGTTGACCTCATCGGGCGAGGTTCCAACGTGAAGGAAGTTCACGCCAACGCGACCGGAGGCAGCCCAGGGCGAGTCCGGATGCGCGGCAATAACCGTGGCGCCGCCGCTGGTTGAGAACAACAACGATGTTTCATCAACAGTGTTGGCCGCCGTGTTGGCATCAAAATCGGCGAACCCCAGACCCATCGATCCGTCCAGCCACAGCCATGTATGTTTTGCTGAAGGCTATAGTCCAGTTCTCCCGCCGTTGGGGACCGGATTGAGAGCCACTTCCGACCAACGACCGCATGCTTGGAGGCATGCGATCGTTTCAGTGTCAAAACCCTACTGTGCTATGAAATTGTTGGTAAACCACGACGAGACATCCGGCATGGTGTCCAAGGGCTGGCCGTCTTGCCCACGCAAAATGCCAGCTTCAAACGAAAATCCGATGATGTTAGCGATCATTTGGTCGTCGATCAGCCCGACAGGCTCGCCTTCATCTTGCAGGTAACCACCCTCGACCAGAGCCTGCATGGAGGCACGCACCAGCTCAGGGTTGGTGAGCATGCCAGACGTTTCTTCGATCAAAATGTCGGCGGCTTCTTCAGGATTCTGCGCAGCAAACGCATAGCCACGCTGGGCGGCTTGAACAAAGGCTTCCGCCAGGTTCTGATTTTCCATCAGCCAGGTGCCATTGCCACCCAGAAACGTCGTGTGCTGGTCGGGCACGCCATAATCAGAATAGCGAAAGGCCCGCTGCGGACGGTTGAGCAGCACGGAGTTCACGCCCTCCCATGTGCTCACTTCCAGCGTGAAATCCACGCTGCCATTGGCCAGCGCTTCATAGGCCGAGGTGCCAAGCGTGACGGTATCGAAGGTCCCTTCACCGCCATCATTGGCGATGATGCTGGAGATCAACGCCTCCTCCCACGCGCTACCGAAACCGGCATAAGTCATGCCGTCCAAGTCTGCCGGGCGCTGAATGTCCTCGCGCTCGCCATTGAAGACCAAGCGTCCGGTTTCGTGCTGAACAACGGCCATCACCACCGTCATATCCGCGCCTGTGGCGCGCTGGCTGTGAAAACCCACAGCGCTCAAAATGCCAAACTCAGCCACGCCCGAAGCCACCAACGTGCCTGAGGATGTGTCGGTGTAGGGCAGGATATCAACGTCCAGTCCTGCCTCCTCAAACCAGCCTTTGGCCTGCGCCACGTAAAGGCCGACATGGTTTGTGTTGGGCGTCCAATCGAGCGCCACGCTGAGCTGCTCTTGCGCAGAGGCGGGCAGCGCCGTGCAAAGCAAAGCGGCGGCGAAAAGATGTTTGGTGAACGTCATGAGATGTCTCCGGTTTGGTGGATCAAAATGTCGGTAAGGTCCGCCTCCAGCGCATGGGCGTCTGGCGTTGTCGGACTGCCCAGACGTGGACGGGGCGCGGGCACGGCAAGCTCAGCAATCACGCGCGCAGGGCGGGCGGAAAAAACGTAGATCCGGTCAGAAAGCGCCACCGCTTCGCGCACATCATGGGTGACAAGCAGCGTCGTCCAACGCGCTTTGCGCCAACGGGCCTCAAACCAGTTTTGCATCTGGGTGCGTGTGAGCGCGTCCAGCGCTCCAAAAGGTTCGTCCAACAGCTGGATCGATCGCCCTTGCACCACCGTGCGCAGCAACGCCGCGCGTTGGCGCATGCCACCCGACAGCTGGCCCGGATAGTGGCGCTCAAACCCCGCCAGACCGAAATCATCCAGCAGCGGCATCACCTGCTCGCGGGCTTGGCGGCGTGCCACACCCTGCACTTCCAGGCCAAGCGTCAGATTGTCGATGATCCGCCGCCAAGGCATCAGCGCATCGCGCTGCGGCATGAAAGCAAAACCGTGCTGGGCCGTATTAAGCGCACGACCGTCAACGGCAATCGATCCACTATCCTGCTGAATTGCACCGGTCAGAAGGCGGAAAAGCGTCGATTTGCCGGACCCAGACGGACCCAGGATCGAAACAAATTCACCAGGCTCGACATGCAACGCGATGCCATCGAGAACATTTGTGTCGCCTAGGGTGACACTGACCCCATCAATCTCCAAAGCGCTCATGACCCACCGCCATAGGTGCGCCAGCGCAGCACCACGCGTTGGACAAGCGCCATGACAGCAAAAAGCACCAGGGTGAGGAGCGAACTGATCACGACGGCGGCCAACACAAGGTCGGGCCGAAAGCTGTTTTTGGCATTCAAGATCACGATGCCGAGCCCGGCACGCGCGCCAACATATTCGGCAAAAATCGCTGCCACCACCGCGTAGGTGATGGAAATGCGCAAGCCGGCAAAGAAATAAGGCATCGCCGAAGGCAGCCGCGCGGCCAGAAACACCCTGCGGCGTGTGGCACCCATGGAGCGTAGCAAATCCTCAATTTCTGGATCGGTGGATTCATAGCCATCGACCAGTGCGACAAGCATCGGGAAGAAGGTGACCAGCGCAACGATCAGCACTTTGGGGGTCAGTTCAAAGCCAAACCAGAGCACCACCAAAGGTGCGATGGCCACCAGCGGCAGGGTCTGGCTGACCACGAAGATTGGGAACAGCGCGCGCCGCACCCGTGGCATGAAATCAAGCACCACCGACAGTGCAAACGCTACGCTCACCGACAGGGCGAAACCCATCAGCGTGGCATGGATGGTCGGCAGCGTGTTGGCCCATAACAGATCGCGATTCAGCGCCATCTGCTCAAGCACGCGCGAGGGTGCCGGCAGCATCAACGGGGAGATACCCGACAGATGCACATAAAGTTCCCAGAGGGCGAAGGCACTGATCAGGCTGAGGGCGGCAGGCAACCCACCGATCAGGCCTCCACCCTTGGGGTTCAACCCAGGGCGGGGGACAGGACGCAGCATCAGGTCAACGCTTGGACGGGCTGTTGGCCGAAACAGTCAGATCAATCGTGACATGTCCATTAGGCGGCCCAAACCGGCAGAACGCTTCCTGCAAGGTCGCAAAAACCGGTCCGGCGTCACCTGTCAGGCGCGTGCAGAAGTTCTTCGAACGATCAAACGTGCCACTGCGTTTTAAAAAGTCGATGCAGCCCATGATCTCGGCCATGTGGTCGCCAGCGCCCATCACATAGAGCGAGAACTGCGTGTCGGCGATTTGGCTGGTGTCGGGCGCCGATTTCAGCGCATCCAAAGCTGCCTGCTGGCGAAACTCCAAAGGTTCAGACGGGTTGGCAAGCGCGTTGGTCTGGCAAATCGGATCGTCTGGCTCGCCGGGACATCCTCGCGAGAGGGTTGCCCGCAGCACCAGATGATGGCCCTTGGAAGCCGCAGATGCGTAGAGATCACGCAGCGCCGGGAAGAGCACTTCCGGCGGACCAACCACCAAAGTTGAGATGTCATCGGTCTCAATGCGCAACCGATCACGCCATGGATCGAGGGCATCGAGAGAGGAAAGAATGACGTCCACGAATGTGTCGGTCATTGGATAGAGAGATACTTGTGCGCCTGCGAACATCGCTGTCCTCCTTGCTACGCTGGCATTACCCAGATCAGCTTCGAGGGTCCTGGGCTTGGCGCCCAAATCTCAGCCGCGGCTCTACGCGGCACCCCTGTGGTGATGGTGTGATGACAGGTCTAGTGGGTCATTGCAAGATATAGGTCGCGGCATGTGCGCTTTTGCACCAGAGCCGTTGTGTCTAGGGGCGGGCGCGCAAGAGAAGGCCGCCGTAGAGCAGCGCAAAACCGCAGAACGCAGCAATCCAGCTTGCTCCCGACAGCATGTGCAGGGCACTTGCCTCTTGCGGCCAGATACCGGCAAGCACGCGCGATAGAACAGCGATAATCACCAGCCCATAGAGCACTGTTGTGCCAAGCCCGGCGGTAAGCGCCTGACCGGAATGTCCAAGCGTTGCTCGCGTCATCACCGCCAGTGTCATCAGACCGATGGCGCCTGCCATCCATAAGTGCTGCGCGGCAGCGGTACCGCCAACGTTGGGGAACAGCACGGCCGCGCCGAGCGCGATAGCGCCCAGCGGAACGAAAACATAGCCAAAATGGAGAACCCAGACCAAGGGTTCAGTAAGCGTCTGATACCCGGCCCATCGCACCAACCGTACCAAATGCAAAGCGCCCGCAACCAGCAAGAACACACCAGAAATGGAGGCCTGCGGCCAGAACAACCAGGCGATGATCGCGGTTAGCAGAACCAGAAGACAGACTTTGTCATATGTCTGCATGGGCGGTGTCGGCAACACAGCAGCTTGGCGTTTCGCAAGCCAATTGCGGGTGAAGGAAGGCACGATGCGCCCACCGATCAAGCTCACCATCATGATCGCCGCACCAAGCCCCAGCCGCAGACCATAGCCATCCGCCGCATAAAGACCCTGCGCTGCCTCCCAGTGAAACACGCCATTTGCCAAGGTGAACACAGCCACAAGGCCAACCACCATAAGATTGCGCCAATTGCGGCCAGCTATGATCTCGCGTGCCATTGTTACGGTAAGCGCAACAGGGAACAGCAAATCAAGAGCAGCAATCAGGGCTGGCGGGAGAGCGCCTGAGAAGGTCAGCGCCACCCGGCCCACCAACCACAGACAAAACAGCCCAGCTAAGGGCCAGCCGACAACAGGTAAGCGCCCCGTCCAATTGGGCACGGCGGTTAGCATGAAGCCTGCTATGACCGCGCCCAGATAACCAAACAGAAATTCGTGGGCATGCCATGACACCGGATCAAAGGCCGTTGGAAGTGCTACAGCACCCAGCAGTGTCGCCATCCATAAGCCCATCGCGACCGCAGCCCAGATTGACGCGCCGAAAAAGAAGGGTCGAAAGCCAAAGCTAAAGATGGCTGGCCCCGACCAGCGGCGCATTTGCTCTGCAGTGGTGCTCATGCCTTCAACTTTCAGTTCAGCGTTCAGCTCACTGCGCGCAAATGATTGTCCCAGCTCACATCGCTCAGTGCGTGACGCGATGCAAGGATATCGCCCCGTCCGGTTGAAAACGCAAAGCCTGTGGGTTCAGGGGAAACACCACACACATCGGTAAGCAAGCGCACATCCAAAACGGCCTGGCTCTGTGCGCCCAAAATGATAGCAAGGCCGCCGCGCGGACTGGTCAGAGCGATCTGCTCTCCGTCAGCGCTGGATTTGATCGACCCGACATATTGCCGCAAAGCAGAACGCTCAGCGTCTGGCAAAGTGATGAGTGTAATGTCCTTGCCGCGCTGATGCCTGCCAACCAGCGCCACAGCGTCCGTTGGTGCGCCCTCATACTGCCCGCCAAACCAGGTCGATCCATCGCCAGCCTGCGTCATATGGCGGATGGATAGCTGGTGCATGCTGACTGGCAAAGACACCTGCTCAAGCAGGTCGCCAGTTGCACGGTCCAAATAGCTGATCGACGGCGCCATGCTGGCAAGGTTCAGCTTCTGGCGGGGAAAATCGGGGTGGGTGAGAATGCCGCCATTGGCCACCGCGATGGTTTGCCCATCATCCAGCAGCAGTGCTTCATGCGGGCCGATACCGTGGGTTTCAAACGCACCAATGCGCGTGTACCCATCGGTGGCATCATAGATGCCGAGCAAGCCGCGCTCGCCCTCATAATCGTTTTCAGTGGCGTAGAGCAGCAGCCCATTGGGCGAGAAAAAACCATGGCCATAAAAGTGACGACCAGGCGGGGCTTTGAAGGCAAAAGCTGGCGCTTGCCGAAGCAAGTCCATCACCAAGGCAAAACGCCCTGGTCGGCGGGCAAAGGTGACCGCCCAGCGTTGGTCGGGCGAAACAACCGTATCGTGCCCCCTGGCGGGTAGCGCTTCAGTGAAGAGAATCGTGCCTGCCTCATTCAGCGCGGCAACACCAAAGGTTCCTGCGGGATCACGATAGGCTGACAGAAAGGAAGGGGCGCCAGATGCCTTGGCGAGCGTGGAAATTGGAGCAATCCCCAGCCCGGCGCATAACGCTGCAAAATGGCGACGGGTAAGGTCCATCTCAGTCTCCGTCGAGAGAGTTGAACCCCATGGTGAGGCCGAGTTCGGCCGGATAAATCTCGCCAATCACGCGCATCGCCCCGGCAAGTGGAAGTGCCACGCTGGCGAACCTGCCATGGGTTCCTTCGCTGGTCACAAGCGTCTCCAGATCTTCGCCGCTTTCGATCAGAGCCTCCAGACGGTTGATAATCTGACCAAGCTCAAAGCGCGCTGTGCCAGCATAGCGCTGCGCCTGCTCAGGCAGCCGTTCGGCAAACTGCCCGGCCTCATTCAGGCTCGCCATCGCCTGCGCATTGGCAAGGATCGATGGCAGAGTCTGACCCGATCGCCAGAAAGGCGCGCGGCGATAGCGTGCGTCTTCGGGTGACGTACCAACCACGCGCACGAGCTTGGCGTCATGGATGATCTGCAATTGCTCAGCCATAGAGCGCAGTAGTTCTTGCAACGCTTCACCCTCGGTGCGGTAGACCGCATTGTCTGGCCCTGGCGACAGCATCAAAGCGGCGTAGCCTTGCCCGTCATGCCAACCCTCAAACATGGCAGCTGCCGTATCAGCGATAGCGCCGGCAATGGCCAGCGCATAGGCGCACCGATGCGCATCGCCCTCGGCCAAAGCCTCAGCGCCGGTACCGAACAGCACATAGTCCAGCGCCAGAAGCCCCTGCAACGCAACGCTTTTGCCCTGCAGGCTTTCCACGTTGGTGACGCTCTCATCTTCGGTGGCAAGCACGCCTTGCACTTGGTTGAGACCACGGCCATTGCGGTCTGGCCAGAAGAACATGCGCTCGTAGCGATTGTCTTTGCGCGCTGGGCCAAAGCGGATGAATTCCACCGCTGACCAAGCCTCCACAAGGTCACCGAACCGAGCTTGCGTGGTCTCCAACGCGTCCTGAGACGGTGCTGAACACATCTGCTCTGTGACGGTGACCTGCTGATCGGCAACACCCATCAAGGTCGCGTGCGCAGGTAAGATATGGCCTTCGATCATACCGCGTGTGATCGCGCCAAGATCACTCTGCGCAAATGCAGAAACTGTCAGCAAAGCCAAGCAGGCCGCAGCAAGAAGGTGGCGCATCAAAGGCTCTCCAAAAAGGCAATCAAAGCATGTCGATCTTCTGTGGCAAGCTCAACCACCGCATCGCGCGCCTCTTCGGCTTCACCGCCATGCCAAAGAATGGCTTCGAGCAGCGAACGCGCGCGGCCATCGTGCAAAAACTGCGTGTGCCCGTTCACCGCTTCGGTCAACCCAATGCCCCAAAGCGGCGGTGTCTTCCACTCTACGCCAGAGGCATCGCCCACCGGTCGGTTGTCGGCAAGGTCCTCGCCCATATCGTGCAGCAGAAAATCAGAATAGGGCCAGATCAGTTGGAATTGATGCGCATCGGTCGCGGCATCGCGGCTGGTAACATAGTTGGGCTGGTGGCAGGACGCGCAGCCAAGGTCATTGAACAGCGTCTTGCCAAGCAGAACCTGCGGATCATCCACATCGCGGCGCATCGGCACCGCCAGGTTGGAGGCATAGAAGGTGACCAGATCCAGCACCGGGTCGGGCGCTTCTGTATCACCCAAACGGTCTTGAACGCCGACCGGCATCGCCAAACAGTCGGGTTGGTTTTCGGTGCAATCGCCGTGAGAAGTCGGTGCATCCGGTGTTGAAATGCCGATATCACCGGCAAAGGCACCAGCAGATTGTTGGCGCACGGTGGGGTTGGAGCCTTTCCAACCGAAGAGGCCCAAAGCAAGCTCGCCCGCCCGCTCGTTTATCACCCAACTTGGGCGACCGGAGATGCCGTCGCCGTCCTCATCATCAGGATCAGCCAGCGCCAAAATATCACCGGGGTGGATCGCTTCGATCAGCCCCAGGCCAATCATCGGCGGCGCGATGCGCGGCGAAAGCATCACCTCAGGGTCCATCTCGCCGTAGCCAAGATCAGCGACCGAATAGGTCGGGCGGCGCAGGCTCACCACCTCACCATCGGCAAGCACCACCTCTTCCTCTTCATAGGTGATCACCATGCGGCCTTCGGCTTGCAGGCCAGGCACAGCAAGGTCTTGGAACTGGCCACCATAGGTTGGCTCAGGGATGCGCAATGTGGCGCGGCTTTCCAGCGCAGCAAATTCCTCAGGCGTGCGCGGCGGCACCGAAAGTCGCAAGAACATCGATATCGCGCTGTCGTTCGCATCCACAGGCGGATGACCACGACCGTCTTTCAAATGGCAACTTTGGCAGGAGCGCGCATTGAACAGCGGACCCAAACCATCAGAGGCTTGGGTGGAGGACGGCGAGGACACCCAAAGCTTGGTGAACAGCGAGTCGCCAATGTTGAAATCAGACTCCTGTTCAAACGACAGGTTCTGTGAGAAGCGCGAAAACGCGTTGCCATCGGGCGTGCCGGTGAAGGTGGCCGCCCCACCAGACATCGCCTCAAAGGGTTGCGCCGTCTCAAAGCTGTCAGGCGGAGCAAGAACCGAGGCCACACGAGCCCGATCCGCTAAGCTCAAATCCGTGCGGTGAGGCAGCGGATTGTCACCCGACGCCAGAAGGCCGTTGGCATCCACCAACAGGAAGCCAAGTGCGACGAGGCAGGTGGTTACACCACCCGCCCCGATCCATTTTGCGTTCAAGGTAAGTGGCATCGACGATGCCTACTGGAAAACAGCTGTTGGGTTATCAAGGCTATCAGAGCCTTCAAACTCAATGGCATCCAAATCAAGCAGAGCCACAACGCGCTCAACCGAGCGGGTCTGGTCGATCAGTCCATCAATGGCCGCCTGCACGGTTGCGTTGCCCGCTTCATTGCCTTCGCCAATCATCTGGTCATAGGCCTCGATGCTCTCAGCACGTGCACGCATGATGGCCATGGCCGTCACGGTTGCATCGAGCTTGCCGAGCACTTCGGCGTCCAATGCAGGATCAGCAGCGGCCACCAAATCAGAAACCGATGGGCCAGAAATCACCGAACCATCGATCCGGCGATAGGTGCCGGTGTAGGCGTTGCGAATGCCGATCTGATCGAAATAGTGCGAGTTGTGCGTGTTGTCGGCAAAGCAGTCATGCTCTTCCTCAGGATCGTTGAGCAGAAGGCCAAGCTTCATGCGCTCACCAGCCATTTCACCGTAAGATAGCGAGCCAATGCCGGTGAGGATCGCGGTGATACCGGCGTCTTCATCGTCCATTAGTGTGGTGCGCGCTGCACCCTCCTCGGTCCAGTTGCCAACCATCTCTTCAAGATCAGCGAGCAAAAGATCAGACGCGGCCACAAGAAACTCGATGCGGCGCTCGCACGACCCACCGGTACAATTGCTGACGTCAAAGTCGGTGTAAGGACGATTGCCAGCGCCTGGGCCGGTGCCGTTCAGATCTTGACCCCACAGCATGAACTCGATGGCGTGGTAGCCGGTTGCCACATTGGCTTCCACTTCGCCCGCTTCGTGCAATGTGTTCTGCAAAAAGTCCGGCGTGATGGAGGCTGCAACAACCTCAGCGCCGTTGATCATCAGGTTTTCATTGGCGATGACATTGGCGGTGAAAAGGTCATTTTCGTCGCTCTCCACGCCATAATACCCAGCATCGACATAATCGATCAGGCCTTCATCCAGCGGCCAAGCGTTCACGCGGCCTTCCCACTCATCCACAATGGCGTTGCCAAAACGGTAGACTTCGGTTTGCTGGTACGGCGCGCGCGCTGCCACCCAGGCGGCTTTGGCAGCGTTCAGCGTCGCGTCGCTTGGATTGGCAACCAGAGCATCAATGGCAGCATCCAGCGCCAGAGCGGTGGTGTGCGAGTCGGTGTAAGCGGCCAGCGCGATATCGGCATAGGTATCGAGCACCGCTGATGGCGTGGCGTCCATAGCCAAAGCGGGCGTTGCCATGACGGCCAGCGCGCTCGTCGCCAGCAACAGGCGACGGGAGGATGTTTTCAGTGAGGTATTCGACGAGTTTATGCGTAACATGGGTGCTTCCCTTGCGTTGCGGGGCACACCTTGCGGTTCAGCAACCCCGATCAGATTTCGTGCAAAGGATCGGTCGGTCTTTTGAGTTTTAAATTAGAACAACTCTAAAACTGCAATCCATTTGCAACTTATGTTGCAGGGAGCAAGCTTGAGCGCAATTGCGCATAAGTGCGTAGAGACGCAAGACGGAGATGATGGTGCATTTTGCGCGAGACCATCAGGTACGTGCAGCCTCAAAACGTGCCCAAGCCTCTTCCAACCTGTCGATGGTAAAACCGGGCTCACGCGCTGGACCAAGCACAATCGCCTCATTGGCGATCACGGTGTTGATGGCCTGTTCAAGACCGCCGACAACCTCTGGCGGAACAACCAGTGCACCGTGTCGGTCGGCGTGCACAAGGTCACCTTGGTTCACCGACAGACCAAAAATCGTGGCTGGCTCGCCAATGCTGCGCACGTGAACAAACCCATGGCTTACCCCAACTGAACCGGCCAGCACCGGGAAGCCCTCATCAAGAACATCAAGATCACGGACTACACCATTTGTCAGCGCGCCGACCATGCCCAAGCCCTTGTGCACGGCCACATTCACCTCGCCCCACCAGCCTGCGATGCAGTTCGGGAAATCCGCGTCCTCAATCACCGCAACCGACGGGCTGGGACCAGCCGCCATGGATCGGAAATAGTCCATCCGCCGGGCTTTGATGACCTCGGCGGGTTCGCTTGGCGGTTCCAGACCGGCAATCGTTGCTGTGCGCGCAAAGCCGACCGTGGGCGGGTCACCCGGCTTGGAATGCACCATCGTACCCTTGGTGAAACCGTCAAAACCGCGCTTGCCCTGCGCCACTTCAATCGCGTTGCACACCGTTGGCGTGTCGACTGAGCGCAACAGCGCAAGAAGGGTTTCCGGGATCATTGGTTCAGCCATGTGTGCAGCACCTCATTTGTGGCTTCAGGTTGTTCAAGTGTTGGCAGATGGCCAGCACCTTTGATCACGGTAAGTGTCGAGCCAGGCACAAGCTCATGCATCAGTGTGTGGCGCTTAAGTGGGCACAGGCGATCATCTTCACCGCACAGGATCAGCGTTGGCACCGTCACGTTGCGCAAGGTCTCGCGCTGATCGGGCCGGGTTTTAAGCGCCTGCGATTGATCGACAAAAACCCGCGCGCCAAGCGTATCGGCCATCTCCATACAGAGATCGAGGATCGCCTGTTTGTCAGGGCCGTCAGCCAGATAGTTGGGCTTCATTTCATCACGCATGACAACCCGCAGATCACCGGCAAGCGCGCGGCGCACTTGTTCATCGCGCATCGGCGCCAGACGCGCGGCGTCTGGCAAAGCGTTGGTATCGAGCAGAGCAAGCCTGGTCACTCTTTCTGGCGCCTGACGCATGATTTCCATGGCGCAAATGCCGCCCATCGAAAGGCCCGCCAAGGCAAACCGGGGCGGTGCGTTGGCCAGAATGTTTTCCGCGAGGTTCTTGATCGTATTTGCACCCGTCAGCGCCCCAACCGTGATCAACCGCTCAGCGGAGAATGCATGGATTTGCGAGGTGAACAGCCGCCCATCGCACATCATACCAGGAAGCAGAAGCAGGGGTTCGCGAATCATGGTTTCTGCATCAATCTCTAGGGCTTGCCGCTTTATCGCTGGCTCCACATTGTCATCCCACGTTCCGATCAAACCTTCAAAATTACACTGGCTCTCCGATCAGCTATAGGGTGTGCCGTCTTTGTGGGTGAAGGTCCACGCACCATCAACTAGCACGGCTTTGAGATCATCTTCCGGATAGGAACCCTCATCGCCCGGCGTGCGATCACCAATTTCTAGATAGATCACCGGCGCATCGGTTCGGTTGATAAGTTGGTGGGCTGAGCCGCCAGCGGGGAACCCAGCGCACATGCCAGGCACCAAACCCTTTTCGCCATCTTCGGTGCGCAGCGTTGGATGACCCTGCAGAATGTAGATCATCTCATCTTGCTTGCTGTGACTATGCAGCAAAGCGGACTCAGCTCCGGGCGCAAGCTCGGTGAGGTTCATGCCGAAATTAGAAAGGCCAAACACATTGCCCAACTGGCGCTTGGTGCGGCCAGCCACCCGGGACGCAAACGGTTCGGGATAGTTGGATGGTTTGGTGCGCGGGGCAACATCTTTGGCGATCACGGCTAGGGGTGGTGTGCTGTCGGTCATAACACTCTCCGATACGTCAGTATTGCTGACATACTAGCGAGAGTTCCTCATCCTGACCCTTCCCCAAAGGGCGAAGCCTCCCCACGCTCTGTCAGAAGCGCGCGCACCAGCGGGTTAGGGAAGGTGCGTTCCATGGTGACGGCGTAAAACGTCTCAGCCAGATCCGGCAGAGTCGCAGCTTCCACCAGCATGCCGGACGCCAACTCGTCCTGCACCGCGATCAGCGGCAGCACGGCGATCCCCACACCTTCACGGGCGAGCAGGCGCATCATTGCCATGTCATCCACCTCGGCAGCGATCTGCGGGCGCAGATCAAGCCGCTCCATCCAAGCATCGAACCCTGTGCGCACGCTGCTTTCAGCGGTTGGAAGGACAACAGGATGGGTCGCGAGCAGCGTTTCAACAGTTTCACCTGCAATACGCTCAGGCGTGCCCACAAGGCTCACAATCTGCTCATCCAGCCGATGCGCCACAAACGTCGAAAGGGCATCGCGTGGCGGCGGTTGGTTCATCAAAACCACATCGAGGTTGAGTGTTTCCAGGCCACGCAAAAGGTCCTCCGCACCGCCGGACCGCAGGATGAGATCGACATCCGTTCGACTGAGGAGCGGTTTTAGAAAGCTTAGCTGAAAGTTACGCGAGAGGGTCGCCAGTGATCCCACCCGCACCGCACGCCGCGCTTGGCCTTCCTGGCGCAAGGTCGAAAGCAGTTCATCGCCAGTGGCAAAAATCGTATCGGCATGGTCCAGCGCCAGGCGGCCAGCTTCAGTCAGATGCAAGGCTCGACCTCTCCGCTCGAACAGTTGGTGGCCCAGTTGCTCTTCTAACCGCTTGATCTGCACTGAGAGCGCCGACTGCGACAGGTTCAGCTGTTCAGCAGTACGTGTCAGGTTGCCGGTGTGCGCAACGGCGCGAAAATAGCGCAGATGATTGTAGTTGAGAGAAACCATTCGTTCGTTTTAAGTGAACGTTATGCGCTAAACAATGTATTTTTATTGAGAGTATGTACGCGGTAATCCCCACCGGCCTTGCATCGAACACCGGCTGGAGACCTTCCCGTGTACGCACTTCTTGCCTTCCTCGCGCCTCTGGCGCTGATCGCCGCTTCCGTCTTTGCCTTTCGTGGCCCAGCTTTTCGTCCCACCGCGACGGTGAAACTGGCTGAGATCGCAGCGCTTGCTGCCTTTGCCGTCTCCGCCCTGGTTGGCGCGCTGTTGCTGGTGAATGGCGCGGCGACGTCGCCAACGCTGGGCATTTCCAGCTTCGGCTTGGGCACCCGCGTCGATGCCCTCTCGATCATTATGATGCTTTTGGTGTCATTCGTTGGCTGGGTGGTGCTGCGGTTCTCCGGCACTTATCTCGACGGTGAAGCCAAGCAAGGCCCGTTCACCGGCTGGATGCTGCTGACGTTGGCGTCGGTTCTGCTGCTGGTTCAGTCCGGCACGCTGGTGCAGCTTGTGCTTGCCTGGATCGGCACCAGCCTCTTTCTGCATCAGCTTCTTCTCTTCTACCCAGAGCGGGTGGAAGCCCAGCGGGCGGCGAAGAAAAAATGGATCGTCTCGCGCGCCGGTGATGTCGCGCTGCTCGCCGCCGCGCTCATCCTCATGGTAAGCTATGGCACGGGCGACATCGCCTCTATTCTCGCAGCCGCTTCTGATGGCCAAGCGACAGCAGGCAGCCTCTGGGTCGCAGGTCTGCTCGCGCTGGCCGCGCTTTTGAAATCCGCGCAGTTCCCCACCCATGGTTGGCTGACGGAAGTGATGGAAACCCCAACCCCTGTTTCTGCCCTGTTGCATGCCGGTGTGATCAATGCGGGCGGCTTCCTCCTTATTCGTTTCGCCGATGTGATGCTGCTCGCCCCGTGTGTTCTGGCGGTGCTGGTGATGATCGGCGGCTTCACTGCCCTATTCGGCGGCCTCGTCATGCTCACCCAATCAGCAGTGAAAACCTCGCTCGCCTGGTCCACCGTGGCGCAGATGGGTTTCATGATCCTGCAATGCGGACTGGCGCTCTTCCCGCTGGCACTGCTCCACATCGTCGCCCATTCGCTCTACAAGGCGCACGCCTTCTTGGCCTCCGGCGGCACGGTCGATCTTGTGGCCTCTATCCGCCGCCCTGGCCCGGTTGCAGTGCCAAGCCCTGGCGCTGTCGGCAAAGCGTTCTTGATCGCCCTTGCTATCTACGCCGTGGTCGCAACGCTCTTTGCCTTCTCCTTTGGCTTTGACAGCAAATCGCCGCAGGCACTGGCGCTCGGCGCGATCCTGATCTTTGGCGTGGCGTATCTGCTGGCCCAAGGTCTTGCCGACAAAGCGCCTTGGGTGCTCACCCTGCGCACCTCGCAATATGCGCTCGCCACCGCGCTTGCTTATTTCGCCCTGCAAACCGGCGCCGACTGGATCATGGCCGGAACGCTGCCCGCGACCCCAGCACCTGGACCGCTGGAATGGGCGCTCATCGTGCTTTCCATCGTCAGCTTCGGCGTGGTCGCCGTTGCGCAGGCACTCTTCCCACTCTGGGCCTACCATCCGGCGGCGGCGGGTCTGCGGGTTCACCTCGCCAACGGGCTTTACGCCAATGCCGTCTTTGATCGCCTGATCAAAGGCCATTCGATCAAAAACACTGCCATCAAATCTTCATCCTAAGGTTCGGGAGCTTATCCGATGACCACGCCTCACATCCAAGCTGCCGACCAAGCCGTTCGGGCCATTCCACCGGTCTGGCCGCTCGCCTCCTCGGTTGCCGTGAACCCCTATCTTGGCCAGTCTCACATGTCGCTGGCCGAAACCGGCGCGCTGCTCGCCCGGGTGTCCGGTGTCGTCATGACTATGCCGCGCGAATGGTATGGCGAGAAAATCGCCAAGGGCGAGATCACCGACGCTGACATCACCGCCGCCATTGCCAATGCACCTGAAGCTCTACGTCCCGCCGATGCGCAGGCCGTGCGTGCCGCTGTCGCCAAGCTGCAAACGATCACCGAAGCCGAGGCTCAGCGCCTGCCAACGGTGGCGAGCCTTGCCGCCAATGTCACCGGCATCGACTGGCCGAGCATCATTTCCTATCGGATCGGCGTTTGGGCTGCTGGCTATCTCGACCAAGGCCAAGCGCTTTGGGCGGCACCAAAGGGCCGCAACGCCTATGCCGCTTGGCGCGAAACGGCCACCCACGACCTGACGCCTGAGATTGCAGGGCTGAAAGGCTTCGCCCAGCATGTCGTCGACGCACCCGACAACGCGCCGGACGCCATTCTGCGAGCTGTTGAAACGCTGGACCTGCCCGAAGCGGCCTGGCCAACCTTTTTCCATGGCCAGCTCACCTCACTGGGTGGGTGGAGCCAGGTCGCCCGCTACAAGCTGTGGCAGGCTGAACTTGCTGGCGAAACGGACACCACCGGCATCGAGTTCCTTGCGATCCGCCTGGTGTGGGCTGAGGCCCTCTACCTGCACGCCAAGGAGACGATTGAAGAAAGCTGGCGCGAAGCGGCCGCCAAATATGCCGAACCCGTCGAGCCGACCGCCGATCTGGTCCTTGATCAGGTGTTGCAGGAAGCCGCCGAACGGGCCGCCCAGCGGGGCTTGGCCGACATGTTCGCCGCACCTGCCCCGCAGGCATCTGAGAAGCGCAAAACCCTGCAAGCCGCCTTTTGCATCGATGTGCGCTCAGAAGTCTTTAGGCGGGCGCTGGAAGCGGTTGATCCGGCCATCGAGACGCTGGGTTTTGCTGGCTTTTTCGGCATCACCACCTCGCATAAGGGCTTTGCCTCCGATGTGGCCGAGCACCGGCTACCGGTTCTGCTCAATGCTGGCTTGCACTCGGTATCGGGTGATGAAGGCGATGCCGACAAAGACAAAGCCATCCGGTTCTCCAAGCGCGCAAGCCGTGCCTGGGGCCGGTTCAAGCTTGCCGCCGTTTCATCCTTCGCGTTCGTCGAAGCCACCGGGCCTGTGTATGTCGGCAAGTTGGTGCGAGACGCACTGGGCCTCACCAAAAATGAGGCTCCGAACGAACCGGCACCAAGGCTGGACCCATCACTGTCGCTAGAAGATCAGATCGAGGCGGCGAACACTGTGCTGCGCGCCATGTCGCTGACCGAAAACTTCGCCAAGATCGTGGTGCTCGCTGGCCACGGCGCTAATGTCACCAACAACCCGCACAAAAGCGCGCTGCATTGCGGGGCCTGCGGCGGCTATTCCGGCGAAGTGAATGCGCGGCTGCTTACAGCCGTGCTCAACAGTGCTGACGTCCGCAAGGGGCTTCTGGAGAAGGGCACCGCCATCCCTGACGACACGCTGTTCCTTGCCGGTCTGCACGACACGACCACCGATGCGATCACGCTCTATGAAGACGATCAGCCGGTAAGCGCTCACACAGCCGAACTGAAGACCATCAAGACTTGGTTTGAGGCGGCTGGCAAGGTGACTCGGGCCGAGCGGGCGCTGCGTCTTCCACGGGCGGACGGCGAAAACCAAATCGCGCCGCGCAGCCAAGATTGGGCCGAAACCCGGCCGGAATGGGCGCTGGCGGGCTGTAAGGCCTTCATCGCCGCACCACGGTCGCGAACCGCAGGCAAGTCGCTGGAAGGACGAGCGTTCCTGCACACCTATGACTGGAAGAAAGATGCCGAAAATGGCTTCGGCGTGCTGGAATTGATCATGACTGCGCCGGTTGTCGTCGCCAGCTGGATTTCGCTGCAATATTACGGTTCATCCGTGGCGCCGGAGGCGTTTGGTGGTGGCAACAAGCTGATCCACAATGTGGTCGGCGGTATCGGCGTGGTGGAAGGCAATGGCGGCAGCCTGTGCCCGGGCCTGCCATGGCAGTCGGTTCATGATGGCGCAAAATTCGCCCATGATCCGTTGCGGCTGTCGGTCTGCATCGAAGCGCCAACCGAGGCTATGAGCGAAATTCTCTCACGGCACGAAGGCGTGCGCGACCTGTTCGACAACAAGTGGCTGCACCTTTTCGCCCTCGACGCGGAAGGCAAGATGGCCATGCGCTATGTCGGCGATCTAAAATGGGAAGCAATGCCGACGCCCGTTGAAGCCGAACTGGCAGCCTAAAGCTCGACAACCTGGCCAGTGCGGGCCGACTCCTGCGCCGCCATGCCCATCTGCACCGCCATCGCGCCGTCAGCCAGTGACACCGCTGGTTGGCGGCCCTGGCGGATCGCCTCCAAGAAGAGCTGATGCTGGTAAAAGGTTGCGCCATTATGATCGCCCGCTTCCAACAGGTCTTCGTCCACCGGAATGTCCAGTTCCATCGGCCCTTTCGGGTCGCGCGGTGAGACGATCACTTTGGCCACAGGCGGCACGCCGAGCTGAGCTGGCCAGAACCGGGTCGGGCCAGGCACAAAGGCCTCGATCTTGCCGTTCGACCCGACAGCGGAAATTTCTTCCTGATAGCGGCTGCCATCGGCGAACATGCAAAGCTCCAGCATGCCGCGCGCGCCGTTCTCAAAATCGACGATCACATAGCCATGGTCCCAAATGTCGGGCACCTGCCCCTCATAACTCTCGTCGAGATGGTTCACCGCCTGACCGGCCGTCGCCATTACGCGCACCGGCTCGCTCTGCACCGCAAGGCGCATCAGATCGAAAAAGTGGCAGCATTTTTCCACCATCGTCCCGCCAGTGTTGCGCGAGAAGCGGTTCCAGTCGCCGACTTTTTCCAGGAACGGAAAGCGATGCTCTTTGATCGAGAGCATCTTGATGCCGCCGGTCTCTTCATGCACCCGGCTCAGAAACGAGGCGATGGGCGGCATGTAGCGATATTCCATCGCCACCCAGACCAGCGCTGGATAGCGCGCGGCAAACTCCGCCAATTGGGCCGTATGCGACGGATCGGTGTAAACAGGCTTTTCCACCAGCAGGGGCAGTGCGCGGCGACCGGCAATCTCCTGCATCTGACCGACATGCAGATGGTTGGGCGAGGCGATCACCAGCGCGTCGATCCCATCCAGATGCAGAAGCGCATCAAGGCTATCAACGGCGGTGGCATCGGGCGCCAAGAAACTGGCTTCCTTGCGCATCCCCTTGTCCGGCTCGGCAATCGCGACGACCTCGGCGTTTTCCAAGAACGCGATGTTGCGGATGTGCTCCTGCCCCATCATGCCCGTGCCGACGATGCCATAGCGCGTCGGCGGCTCATCGCTGGGATTGGGATGAAAGAGCTTGGTTTCGGTCAGTGCTTCGGCCGCCGCTTCGCTGTGGTCTTCAGTCATGTTGTCCATGATTCTTCGGTCTCAGTTTCTTGGTCTCATTTCATGCGGGTGATGTAGCGCACGGTGTCAGGGTCGAACCAATTGCGCGAAAACTCAGCAATTTTGCCATCCTTGGCGTAGCTTAGCCGCTCCACCAGGCCAGCAGGCGCACCAACAGGCTGGCCAAACGTTTTGGGCGCCCAATCGGGCACACGGCCAACACCCACACGATCTTCCACGCGGGTGATCCAAAGATTCAGCGCCTGCCGGTAATAGAGATAAAGCGATTCAGAGATCGCATCGCGATTGAGCCGCTCCACATAGCTGCCGTCGAGCCAGATCTCTTCCACCGCTGCCGGTTGTCCGCCCAGGGAGCGCAGGCGACGAATGCGGTGACCCTCCGGTGATACACCGAAAGCAGGCAGATCGTCGGGCTTAGGCAGCCGCTCGATATCGAGCACTTCGGCCGTCGGAAGGCCCCCACCTTCCATCAGCTCCAGGCGAAAGAATGCGTAGACACCGCTCGGATTGCCGCTGGCGCGCACATAATTGCCCGAGCCGTGCACTCTCTCTAAAAGGCTCTGCTTTTCCAGCTCACCGAGGGATTTGCGTAGTGTGCCCACAGAGATCGAGAGGGACGCAGCCATCTCGCGCTCCGGCGGCAAGCGCTCGCCGTCGCGCAGACGGCCGGAGCCGATATCGCGGATCAGCATTTCGCTGATCTGCAAATAGACGGGCAGAGATCCAGAGGAGTTGTTACGCGGCAAAAGGGAGTCCAAAACGGCGGCCAAAAACAAAATTGATACAGCATTGATCTACATCAACTGCAATGCTATGCAAGAGAAAAATGAGGTGCGCTCAATCCGCGCATCACCAAGAATGGAAACGCCGCTTCAATGACGATTGTCCCTGTTACCTCCGCAGATCTCGATGCAGCTGAAGTCTCTTGGTTCTCAGCGCTCTGTTCGGACGATTATGAATTTCTCGGCGTGCCGGACGGGGCTTTGCGCTCCAGCTGGGACCATTGCTCGGACATTTTGAAAGAGGCTGAAGCCCAGGGCTTTCGCAACATCCTCTGCCCCTCCTCCTATCAGGTCGGCCAAGACACGCTGAGCTTCGTGGCAGGCGGCGCGCCGATCACCGAGAATATCAATTTCCTGGCCGCCATTCGCTGCGGTGAGATGCAGCCGATCATGTTGGCGCGCACGGTCGCAACGCTCGACCATATGTTGCGCGGCCGCCTGACGCTGAACGTCATCTCCTCCGATTTCCCCGGCCAGCGCGAAGACAGCGCCTATCGCTACCAGCGCAGCCACGAGGTGGTGGAGATCCTGAAACAGGCCTGGACGCAGGACGAAATCACTTATGACGGTGAAATCTACCAGTTCGACAAGGTGCCGACCGGCCCGGCCAAGCCCTATCAGACCGGCGGGCCGCTGCTCTATTTCGGCGGCTACTCGCCCCCCGCGCTGGAGCTGTGCGGCAAGCACTGCGACGTCTACCTGATGTGGCCAGAGCCCAAAGATCAACTGGCGGAGCGCATGAAGGCGGTGAACGCCGTGGCCGAGCAGCACAACCGCACGCTAGACTATGGCCTGCGCGTCCATGTGATTGTCCGTGACACCGAGCAAGAAGCCCGCGAGTACGCCGACCACCTGGTCTCCAAGCTGGATGACGAGTACGGCAAGCTGATCCGCGACCGTGCCCACGATTCCATCTCGCTTGGCGTTGCCCACCAGGCCAAAGCGCGGGAGCTGGCCGACAAGTTCGGCTATGTTGAACCACATCTTTGGACCGGTGTTGGCCGCGCTCGTTCCGGCTGTGGCGCCGCGCTGGTTGGCTCCACCGATCAGGTGCTTTCAGAGCTTGAGAGCTACCAGAAGATGGGCATGCGCGCCTTCATCCTGTCCGGCTACCCGCACATCGATGAGTGCAAAAGCTTCGGCACGCGCGTTCTGCCGCAGATGAAAACCGCATCCTTGCCCCACGCGTATGGCCGAGTCCCGGCTGAGCTTCCCGCAACGCCACTGGCCGCTGGAGTTCGCACCTAATGAGCATGGAACGCGTTTCCCTTACCTCCGATCTTGAAGTGTCCCGCATCGTCTATGGCATGTGGCGCATCGGCGATGACAGTGACACCTCGGCAGCCCACGTTGAGGCGAAGATCGAAGCCTGCCTGGCCCAGGGCATCACGACGATGGACCAGGCAGACATTTATGGCGGCTATACCGCTGAGGCCATTTTAGGCGCCGCGTTCAAAGCCTCGCCAAGCCTGCGGGACAAGGTGGAGCTGGTCACCAAATGCGACATCGTCGCGCCGATGGGCCGGTATCAGTCAGCCCGCGTGAAGCACTACAACACGTCGCGAACCCACATTCTGGCCTCCGTCGAGCATTCGCTTCAGGACATGAGCACCGACCGGATCGATCTTCTGCTCATCCACCGGCCCGACCCCTTCATGGACCAGCATGAAACCGGCAAGGCGCTGGATGAACTGGTGACCTCTGGCAAGGTGCGCGCGGTTGGCGTCTCCAATTTCAAGCGAAACGACTGGACGCTGCTTCAGTCGGCCATGTCCACCAAGCTCTGCACCAACCAGGTCGAGCTGTCGGTCCTCAACCACTCACCCTTCATCGAGGGCGAAGTCCAGTGGATGCAGGAGCGCGGCATCCACCCGATGGCCTGGTCACCGCTGGGTGGCGGCGGTCTGTTCGGTGCTGAAGGTGAAGCCGTACGGGCGGTTCTGCAGCGCATGGCGAGCGCACAAAACGTCGATGTGGCCGCCGTCGCGGTCGCTTGGCTTCTCGCGCACCCGGTCGGCATTTTGCCGGTGATGGGCACCAACCAACTTGCCCGCATTCAAACGTTCGACCAGGCCACCGGCGTCAAAATGGACCGGCAGGACTGGTTTGAGATTCTAACTGCTGCACAAGGCCACGAAGTACCCTAAGTGGTACAAGGAGAGGTTCCATGAACATGCATGCCCCGATTTCCAGTTTTGTGCCGGCAGCGGACAATTCCAAAGAGCTGCGCAGCGCCTTTTCCCGCTTTGCCACGGGCGTCACCGTCGTCACGGCGATGAGCGAAGTTGGCCCCATCGGCATGACGGTGAACAGCTTTTCTTCCGTTTCGCTGGAACCACCGCTGACGCTTTGGTCCATCGACCGCAAATCAAGCCGCTATGATGCGTTTGCCGGCGCCTGGGACACAGCCATCCACGTACTATCGCAAAGCCAAGAGGCTCTGTGTCTGGCGTTTGCAAAGAACGCCGATGCCTTTGATCAGACCGTTTGGCATGAAGGGCCAAATGGCGTGCCGCTGATCGATGGCTGCCTGGCGCGCTTTGAGTGTCGCCGCTATGGCAAGCACGATGCGGGTGATCACACCATTTTGGTTGATCAGGTGATGCACGCGACCATGCAGACTGGCGAACAGGCCAGTGATCCGCTGGTCTTCTTTCAAGGACAATTCAGCGGTTTGGGTGACTGATACGCCATCATGACGTCCCTCAAGACCCGCCAAGAGGTCATTCAGGAACTGGAAAATTTACTCGGGAGCCGCCTCAGCGAGGCCGCGTTCGCGCCTCCGCGTCTTGTCGACCGACAAGACCACCAGGGATGGCACCTCGATACCCTGCAATTTGACGGCGCCGACGGCGAAACCGTTCCAGCGCTTTTTCTGCATCCCATCGATCCCCAAAAACCGGTGCCAGCCGTGCTGTATTGCCACGCCCATGGCAATCGCTTCGATTTTGGCATGGCCGAGCTGATGGAAGGGCGCGGCAGCCTGCAAGGTCCCTATGGTCCAGCCTTGCAAGCGCTTGGCATTGCAAGCCTCTGCCTGGAAATGCCGGCCTTCGGTAACAGACAGAATCGCCTCGAAAGCGAACGCGCCAAAAAGCATCTTTGGAACGGCACCACGCTGTTCGGCCAGATGCTCGAAGAGCTTACCGCCGGCATCAGTTTTTTGGCCGACCAAACCGATGTGGATGAAAACCGCATCGGCGCGCTGGGTTTCTCCATGGGCTCCACCCATGCCTGGTGGATGGCGGCGCTGGATGACCGGCTTAAGGCCAGCATCGCGCTGTGCTCACTCGCTGACCTGGATTGCCTCACCCAAGCCCCGGCGCACGATGGTCATGGCATCTACATGACCGTGCCCGGCCTTTTGAAAACCTTCTCTACCGGCCAGATCGCGGGCCTTGCTGCCCCGTGCGCGCTGATGATCGGCGTTGGGCTGCAAGACTGGTCAACGCCAAAACCCTGCTTTGAGAAAGCGCGCGCAGAACTTGACGCTGCGTATTGCGATACGCCGGAGGCCTTGCACTTTCACATTGAACCAGACATGGGCCATGTCGAAACGCCTGCCATGCGGCAGGCATCACTCGACTTTCTGGAGGCTCATCTGTGTCAGTAACTCAGGTAAAAAACTGCGCTCTCATCGGAACTGGCATGGTGGCCGGAACCCACGTCGCCGCCATCAAGGCATCCGACAAGGTTGCCCTGAAAGGGATCACCGCCCGTCGCCCGGAAAGCGCACAAGCCTTTGCCAACGAACATGGCGTGGACGCCTACACGGATGTAGCCGCCATCGCCGCTGACCCGGATATCGATTTCGCGATCATCGTCACACCGCCGAATGCACGAACCGAGCTTATTGAGCCGCTCGCCAGAGCGAGCAAGCCCATCCTTTTGGAAAAGCCCGTCGCCCGCGACGGCAAAGAAGCCGAGCAGGTGGTGACGTTTTGCGAGGATACTGGCGTCAAACTTGGCATCGTCTTTCAGCACCGCATGCGTGAAGCCTCGAAACAAGCTACCGAGCTGGTGGCCTCGGGCACACTTGGCGCGTTGGGTGTCGCTGAAATCAACGTGCCATGGTGGCGTGAGCAGGCCTATTATGATGAGCCAGGTCGCGGCACCTACGCCCGCGATGGCGGCGGCGTGCTGATCAGCCAGGCCATCCATACCCTCGATTTGGCGCTTTCTCTCACTGGCCCCGTGGCCAGTGTGCAAGCGATGACAGCCACAAGCCGTTTCCACACCATGGAAGCCGAAGACTTTGCGACTGCTGGCCTTCGCTTTGCAAACGGAGCCATCGGTTCACTGGCCGCCTCATCAGCAAGCTTTCCAGGTGGGGCAGAAACCATCACCCTGCATTTCGACAAAGCCAGCCTGCATCTGGGTTCAGGCGTGCTCACCGTGTCGTGGCGCAATGGTGAAACTGAGACCTTCGGCGCGTCGGCCGCAACAGGCGGCGGGGCTGATCCGATGGCCTTCACCCACGATTGGCATCAAGGGATCATCGAAGATTTTGCTGACGCGATCACTGAGGATCGCGACCCCGTGGTCACAGGCCGACAAGCGCTCGCCTCCCACGCCCTGATCGATGCGATCACCCAAAGCTCCAACGAGGCACGCGCCGTCATGGTAACATCATGAGTTTGACCTTCGCTGCCCTCGGTATCGATCACCGCCACATTTTTGGCATGGCCGGCAATATGCAGGATGTCGGTGCGCACTTTAAGTCCTGGTGGACCGATGGATCGCCAGGGACAGAAGAAGGGTTCGTCAAACGTTTTCCCGATGTGCCCAAGGTCAGCAAAGACGATATTCTTGCCGATACAGAAATAGACCTCATCCTCATCTCAGCCATTCCGCGCGACCGGGCGGCGCTCGCCATCGCGGCCATGGAAGCTGGCAAGGACGTGATGGTCGACAAGCCCGGCTGCACAACGCTGGATCAGCTAGTGGCGATCAAGGAATGCCAGGCGCGCAACGGCCGCATTTGGTCGGTGGATTTCTCCGAACGCTTCGAGGTGCCATCGGTCACCAAAGCCACCGAATTGGTGCAATCCGGCGCCATCGGCAAAGTGGTGCAAACGCTCGGCCAGGGCCCGCATCGCCTCAACCGCGCCACACGGCCCACTTGGTTCTTTGAGCGCGAAGCCTATGGCGGTATTCTGGTCGATATCGCCAGCCATCAGATCGATCAATTCTTGTTTTTCACCGGCTCGACAGACGCCGATATCACGCTGGCCCAGGTCGGCAATTTCGCTAATCCAGGTGACAAAGGCCTGCAAGATTTCGGCGAGATTGCGCTAAAAAGCGATCATGGCCACGGTTACATTCGCGTCGATTGGTACACGCCTGATGCGCTGCCCAATTGGGGCGACGGTCGCCTGACGATCCTCGGCACCAAGGGCTACATTGAGCTGCGCAAATATGTCGATGTTGGTGGGCCGGAGGGCACAGATTTCCTGGTGCTGGCCAATGGCGACAGATGCGAGAAAATCCAGTGCGCCGATGCGGGTCTACCCTACTTCCAGAACCTTGCCAGCGACATTGCAAACCGCACCGAAACGGCCATGCCGCAAGCCCACGCCTTCAAAGTGATGGAGCTTGGCATCAAGGCGCAGATGATCGCCGAGGGGCAAGCCATTGCATAACGTGGCCATCATCGGCGCCGGTATTGGCGAGCAGCATTTGGCGGGCTACCGCCAGCTAACCGACCAGTTTGCCGTGCGGGCCATTTGCGACCTCAACCAAGATCGCGCGCGGGTGATCACAAGCGGCGACAACAGCATCGCCATTCATACCGATAGCCATGCGGTGCTGGAAGATCCCACCATCGACATCATCGATATCTGCCTGCCACCGCATCTGCATTTCGATGTTTCTCTGGCGGCACTGGCCGCCCGCAAGCATGTAATCTGCGAAAAACCGCTTGTCCGGTCCGTCCGCGAGGTTGATGTGCTCAGCACCGCCGCAGCGGCAGCCCAGCGCCAGGTGTTCCCAGTGTTCCAATATCGCTATGGCCACGGCCTGCATCAGCTCCAAGCGCTGATCCATGCGGGCCTTGCCGGCAAGCCGTATGCGGCAAGCCTTGAAACCCATTGGAACCGCGATTCAGACTATTACGCAGTCGCCTGGCGCGGCACCTGGACCGGTGAATCCGGTGGTGCGGTGCTCGGCCACGCCATCCACAACCACGATCTGCTCACCTATGCGATGGGACCGATCAAATCCCTGTCGGCGATCACTACTACGAGGGTGAACCCTATCGAGGTCGAAGACTGCGCCGCCATCAGCTTTGAGATGGAGTCCGGCGCTCTTGCCACCTCCTCCATCACGCTCGGCGCTGGCAACGACACCAGCCGATTGCGTTTCCTGTTTGAAGGCTTTACCGCCACCAGCGGCACTGAGCCCTATGCGCCGGGCGAAGACAGCTGGACCTTCATTGCCCGCAACCCTACCAAACAGGCGCAAATTGACGCCGTTTTGGCCAATTTAAGCCCCGTTCACGCTGGATATGCCGGATTCTTTGAGGCCATCGCATATTCACTTGACGGACACCCCGGTCGTGACGTCACATTGGCTGATGGACGCCGGTCAATCGAACTTGTCACGGCGGTCTATCAGGCTGCACGGACAGGAAAGCGCGTGGCCCTACCGCTCGGAAAGGAGAACGCGCTCTACGCCGGATGGCAGCCTGAAAGGCAACATCCAACCAACACGCAAACAACGAAAAATACGGCCCACTGAAGAACCAATCCGGGTCGTCATTCTTGGGAGAGAAACAAATGAAAAAGACGCTTCTTGCAACGTCAGCGCTTGCTGCGATGATGGCTGGTACAGCGCTTGTTCCTGCCACCGCTTCGGCGCAGGAAATCCGTTTCATGTGCTATTCCGATGGCAATGAGTGCGAAGTCTACGACGATGTGATCGACCGCTTCGAAGAAGCCAATCCTGGCGTCACAGTCGCCATTGATGTGGTGCCTTATCAGGCGATCCTTGAAAACTTGCCCGTGCAGCTTGCCGCTGGCGAAGGTCCTGACCTCGCCAAAGTGACCGATCTAGGCGGCCTCAACGAATTTTATCTCGATCTGGAACCCTATGTGGACACCAGCTATTGGGAAGAAAGCTTCGGCGGCACGCTGGATTGGTACCGTGGTGGCGAAGATCGCCAGGGCATCTATGGCATGCACTCCCAGCTCACCGTTACCGGCGCGTTTGTGAACGCCACCCTGTTTGAGCAGGCCGGTGTTGACCTGCCAGGCGAAGGCGCAACTTGGGAAGACTGGGCCGAGGCCTCACGTCAGGTTGCTGAAGCCACTGGCGCACCTTTCCCGATGGCGATTGACCGTTCCGGTCACCGCGTTGCGGGCCCAGCGATCTCCTATGGCGCAGCTTTGTTTGACGACAATGGCGATGCCATCTTGGTTGACGATGGCTTCACCGCCTTCGTTCAGCAGTTCGTGGACTGGCATGAAGACGGCACCATCGCGCGCGACGTTTGGGCTGGCCAGGGCGGTCAAACCTATCAAGATGCCGCCCAAGAGTTCATCAATGGTGATCTGGTCTTCTACTATTCCGGTAGCTGGCAGGTTGGTCGCATGGACGAACAGGTCGGTGACTTCTTCGACTGGCAGGTTGTCGGCTCGCCTTGCGGCCCAGCTGGTGCATGCTCCGGCATGCCAGGCGGCGCAGGCCTTGTTGGCTTCGCTGAAACCGAGCACCCAGAAGAAGTCGCTGCGCTGATCGACTTCCTGGCCCAGGAAGACATCTACGGCGAAGTGGCCGCCCGCACCCGCAACATTCCGGCCCACCTTGGCGTGGCCGCTGCTGGTGTTGAGTTCCAGGATGCTTCTGATGGCGCAAAAGCTGCGCTTAACGGCTTTGCCGGCTCGCTGCCCGATATTCACCCAGCGGCGTTCGCCTATCAGGGCTATGCGGGCAACCGCGCCATGTTCGGCATCACGGTTGAGCGCGTCAGCCAGGCCATTGTTGGCGAACTGACAGTTGAGGAAGCCATGGAGCGGGCGTCATCTGACCTCGCCGAAGCCATGGCCGAGACCAACTAGGCCGGTCCGGACCGATGGTCAGCAACATAGAGGTGGGCGATAACACATCGCCCGCCTCACCCGAACCTTCCCCACAGCAGCCCACCAAGGCTGCGCCGGTGAAAGGAGACGGGATCGCCCTTACCCTTCTCACGCCCATTATGCGGGTGATCGAGATACCCTTTTTGGCGCTGCAAAGGATGCTTGGCGTCAACCGTCTGGCCTGGGTCTTCCTGCTGCCGAACCTGCTTCTGTTCGGCTTCTTCGCCTTTCTGCCGATCATTTTGAACGTCTTTTACGCCATGACCGGCGGCGACAATGTGCTGCTGGAAAACCGGCCCTTTGTCGGCGGTCAGAATTTCGGCACGCTCACCGATTGTTCCAATTTTCTCGATCCCAATTCCTGTCTTCAGGACAAGTTTTGGCGCGCCGTCTGGAACACCACCTGGTTCGTCACGCTTCAGGTCGGCATCATGGTCGGCTTTTCGCTGCTGACCGCCATCATCTTGAACCGTGATATCCGCGCCCGCGGCTTTTTCCGCTCGGTTTTCTTCTTCCCCGTGCTTCTGTCGCCGGTTGTTGTCGCGCTGATCTGGAAATGGATTTTGCAGCGCGAGGGCCTGCTGAATGCCTTCCTCGATTGGACAGGCATTGGCGGCACCAATTGGCTGATCGATGCGCAATGGGCCTTTACTTGGACAGTCTTCCTTTCGGTCTGGGCCAATATGGGTTTCTACACGCTCATCCTGCTCGCTGGCCTTCAGGCCATTCCGCGTGATGTCTACGAGGCCGCCACCATGGATCGCGCCTCGGCCTGGCGCACCTTCACCAAGATCACCCTGCCGCTGCTCTCGCCTACCTTGCTGGTTGTGCTGGTGCTGGCGCTGATCAAAGGCGTTCAGACCTTCGACGAGGTTTTCGCGTTCACCGGCGGTGGACCGGGCACGGCAACCACGTTCATCATCCAGTACATTTATGAGGAAGGCTTTGCCGGGGCACCGCGCTTGTTTGGTTTAGCCGCAGCTGCCTCGCTGATGGTGGCTGGCGTTCTGGTGCTGCTGACGCTGGTCCAATTGTGGCTCAACCGGAGGAACGTCGATGGGTAACCGGGAGTGTTTTCAGCAAAAGTGGGAACCGGTTTTGCGGTTCGAAAACGCGACAAACAAAAGTGCGGCCATTGCGCTGAGCGAAGCGAGGGCCAATGGCTGAAGCGGCGGGTAAGATGACCTTGTGGCAGATGTTGACGGCCACCCGTGGCAAGAACGGCAAGCTGCATTGGACCGATTGGGTCTCCTATGGCTACCTGATCTTCGGCGTCTTCTTGATGTTCTTCCCGGTGGTCTGGCTGCTGATGTCGTCTTTCAAGACCGAAGGCGATCTGCAGCGCTATCCGCCAACCCTCCTGCCTTACCAGCAAACCACTGTCGAACTGCCGGGCATGGACGGGCAATTTCCGCTGTTTGAAATCACCGGCGGTGACTATGAGGGCCGAACGCTGGCACAGCTGCGCCGTGTTGGCTTGGTTGCCCAAATGGTCGATCCGGAAAGCCCAGACGAACGTTTGCGCGTCGATATCGCTGACCGAGAGCCCGTGCAGGAAGTTCGCTTGGCGGTGGAAAATTACACCGGACTTTTCGAGCGCTTCAATTTCATGCGCTTCTTCTTCAATTCCACCTTCATCACGGTCACTGCAACGCTGATCATGCTGCTCGTTAACGCGATGGCTGCCTTTGCGCTCTCAAAATATCAGTTCCGAGGGCGAACGGCGGTGCTTTTGCTTGTCATCGGCACGTTGATGATCCCGCAAACCGTGGTGTTGGTGCCGCTTTTCCTGATCGTCACCGAGATGGGCATGTTGAACTCGCTCTGGGGGGTCATCATACCTGGCGCGGCAACGCCCACAGGGGTGTTTTTGCTCCGCCAGTACATGATCACCATACCCGATGAGATCTTGGACGCCGCGCGCATGGACAAGGCGAGCGAGTGGAAGATTTTCTGGCGGATCATCATCCCGCTCTCAGCACCCGCCATCGCGGTGCTGGCGATCCTTGCCATCATGTGGCGCTGGAACGATTTCCTCTGGCCGCTGATCGTGCTGACAGAGAGCCAAAACTTCACGCTGCAACTGGCGCTGAACTCCTTCCAAGGCGAACTTCAAACCGAATGGTCGAGCCTGCTCGCTATGACGGTGCTGACGCTGCTGCCCATCGCGCTGGTGTTCATGTTCTTGCAGAAATACATCGCTACGGGCATCGCGAGCACGGGTGGGAAATAACACGAGCGGCGCGGTTGTTCGGCACGAACAGAGCGAAGCGAAGTAAAAATGAGCGCGCGGGAAAAACCGCGTCTGGGGGACTAAAATGGCCAGCGTTGAGCTGAAAAACCTAAAAAAAGCCTATGGCGATGTCGAGGTTATCCGCGGCATCGACATGCAGATCGAGTTTGGCGAGTTCTGCGTGTTCGTCGGCCCGTCCGGTTGCGGAAAATCCACGCTTCTGCGGATGATTTCCGGGCTGGAACCGATCAGTTCCGGCGACATTGAGATCGAGGGATCGGTGGTCAACACAATCCCCGCCGCCGACCGTGGATTGGCCATGGTGTTCCAGTCCTACGCGCTCTACCCCCATATGACAGTGCGCCAGAACCTCTCCTTTGGACTGGAGAACATCAACACACCGAAGGCTGAGATCGCTGAGAAAATTCAGGCGGTTGCTAGCATGTTGCAGATCGACATGCTGCTCGATCGCCGTCCGAAAGACTTGTCCGGCGGGCAACGCCAAAGGGTCGCGATTGGCCGGGCAGTGGTGCGTGAGCCGAAAGTGTTTCTGTTCGACGAACCGCTCTCCAACCTGGATGCGGAACTGCGCGTGGATATGCGCGGCGAAATTTCCTCGCTGCACAAGCGCCTCGGCAACACCATGATCTATGTGACCCATGATCAGGTGGAAGCCATGACCATGGCGGATAAAATTGCTGTGCTGCGCCTTGGGGTTTTGGAACAGTTTGGCCGCCCGCTCGACCTTTACAACACGCCTGCTAACCTGTTCGTCGCTGGCTTTATCGGCTCACCAAAAATGAATTTTATGACCGGTGAAATCGACACCTCTGACCGCACGAAACTGACACTTGATACCGGAGAAAAAATCCATCTGCCCGCCAACGGCTTCCGTCATCAGGTCGGCCAGAAAGTAACACTTGGTGTGCGGCCCAACGAGCTGCGGCCCGACCCCATCGGCGTGATCGATATGCAGGTCGCCTCGGTGGAGCAACTTGGCAGCGACAGCTATCTTTACGGCGCGCTAAAGGATGGAACCAAGCTCACGGTCCACAATCCTGGGCAAACCAAAGTGGCGGCTGGCGAAACGGTGAATTTGGACGCGGACCCATCAACGTTCCACCTGTTCGACACCGCCTCGACACTCTCCTTGCGCGAGGCCTGATCCATCCGTATGCGATCACCATGTTAAGACAGACTTGGCGCTGGTTCGGTCCAGCGGACACCATCTCAATTCCTGAAATCCGCCAGACGGGCGCCGAAGGCATCGTGTCGGCACTGCACCACATTGCACCTGGCGATGCGTGGACACCTGAAGAAGTCAGTGTCCGCAAACGGGCTATTGAGGGCACGTCTGACCAACCTTCCGGTCTGACGTGGGACGTCGTGGAAAGCGTACCGGTATCGGAGACGATCAAGACCAAGGCTGGGCCTGTTGCCGACCACTACGAAGCCTACCGGCAATCGCTGCGCAACCTGGCCGATCAGGGCCTCGAAACCGTTTGCTACAATTTCATGCCGATCTTGGATTGGACGCGCACTGATCTGGCAGCAGTGATGCCCGACGGCGCGACGGCCATGCGTTTCGACATGCTGGAGTTCTGTGTCTTTGATGCGCTGTTGCTGGCGCGTCCGGGTGCTGAGCACGACTATCCTGGCGAGATGCTGGAGCGCGCCCGCGCGCACCACGCCGGTATGTCGGACGCAGACAAACAGAAGCTGGTGAACAACATCGTCGCCGGGCTCCCCGGTGCCAATGACAGTTGGACGCTGGATGATGTCCGTGCGCAACTTGCCACCTACGCTGACATCACCGCCGATCGCTTGCGCCAAAACCTGATCGATTTCTTAAGCGAAGTCGTTCCCACCGCTGAGGAGCTTGGCATCCGGCTATGCTGCCACCCCGACGATCCGCCGTTTTCGCTGCTCGGCCTGCCGCGTGTCATGTCCACAACTGACGATTACGTAAACGTTATAGATACTGTGAGCAGTCCAGCCAGTGGCGCGACGCTCTGTACGGGATCACTTGGGGTCCGGGCCGATTTTGATCCGGTGGATTTTGTTCAAAAACTTGGCCCGAAAATCCACTTTGTCCATCTGCGGAACACGCGCCGCACCGAATCGGCGGCGGGCCTCAAATCCAGCTTCTATGAGAGCGAACATCTTGGTGGCGACACCGATATGGTCGCCACCATCGGAGCTCTACTCGTCGAACAGAACCGCCGCAAAGCCGAAGGCCGTCCTGACTGGCAAATCCCCGTGCGGCCCGACCATGGCCAGGCGATGCTGGATGATCTTTCGCGAAATTCCATGCCCGGCTACCCGCTGATTGGACGGATGCGAGGTTTGGCGGAGCTAAGAGGGATCATGCAGGCCCTGGGTTAAGCGTTGGCGCTGAGCCCCGTACGGACTTCCAATTTTTCTAAGAGAGACACATCAGTTATAGCGTGTCAGCCAGCACCCTGAAGCCAGCCTAGCGTCGCCTCAGTGCTACCTTGCGGTTTGTATTCAGCGCCAAGCGGTTCACGATACCCTAGCTTGTCCAACACAGAGAAAATGTGGGCATAGTTGACCTCGCCATGGTCGGGTGCACCGCGATCAGGAACCGAAGCAAACTGAACATGTCCAATGCTGGGCAGCAGAGCTTCGAGGCGATGGGAAAGATCGCCTTCCATCAGCTGTACGTGATAGCAGTCGAACATCAGCTTGAGATTTGGTGCACCAACCTCGTCCATGATCGCCAAAGCCTGCGTTGTCGTTTGCAGGAAATAGTCCGGCGCATCATATCTGTTCAGTGGCTCAATCAGTATTGTGATGGCGTGCTCGTTGGCCTTCGCACAGGCGTACCGCAAGTTCTCCACAAACGTGTCGTGCGCCGCTTGCCCGGCGGCAAACCCAGCCATCACATGCACTTTGCCCGCACCAATATCGTGCGCATAGGCGATGGCTTGATCAATGGCCGCACGGGCCTCCACTTCACGACCTGGTAGACCTGACAATCCATTGTCGCCCGCATCAACATCTCCGCGCGCCGTGTTGAGGCCAAGCATCGCAAGCCCCGTTTCGCCAAGCGCCTGCGCCACATCTGCCGTGGGCGTTTGGTAGGGCCAGTGGCATTCCACAGCATCGAAGCCAGCCCGCTTGGCCGCTCGAATAGCGTAGGGCAACGTCAGCTCAGTCCAAAGAAATCCAAGATTGGCCGAAAACATCATGCCTCCCACTCCACATCGAACTTGGTGACCAGACCATCGATCTGCGCTGGTGTCAGAGCACGAGCCTCAAACCCGCGCATCAAAACCGCAAGGCGGGCCGTGTCTTCAAGTTCTTCAATCGCATTGCATGCCGCTTCAATGTCCTTGCCGGCAACCACCGGCCCGTGATTGGCGAGCATGACGGCGGACCGTTTTCCAGCCAAACCGCGCACCGCCTCGCCCATCGCCTGATCACCCGGCAGAAAAAACGGAAGAAGTTTCACTTTGCCAAGCTTCATGATGGCGTAAGGGGTTAGAGCGGGCAAAAAATTGTCTTCATCCGCCTCAGGCATCAGCGACCAGGCCACAGCATGGCAGGAGTGCAGATGCACCACAGCACCGGCGGTGCTGCGCGTATCGTAAAAGGCCGTGTGCAGCGGCATTTCCTTGGTCGGCGGGTCGCCCTCAATCAGTTGGCCTTGCGCATCGAACCGGCTGAGACGCCCTGGATCCAGGCGGCCAAAGCTTGTGCCCGTGGGCGAGACCAACAGCCCACCATCTTCGGTTCGTGCAGAAATGTTGCCAGTGCTGCCACCGGTCAATCCGCGGTCAAACATGGATTTGGCGAGCAGACACATCTGTTCGCGCAGAGTTGCTTCGCTCATGCGGTCTCCAACACATCAAGGGCATGGCTGAAAAAGGTTTCCGAGCCAAAGTTGCCCGATTTCAAAGTCAGGGCGATGGGCGCCCCGGCGCTATGACTGTAGGTCCAAGGCACGCCGGGCGCGATCTCCACGCCGATATCAAGGCGAGTAACCCCAAGTGCTTTGGTAACGGCGCCCGAGGTTTCACCACCTGCCACCACGAAACGGCGAACGCCTTTCTCGCGTGCTGCAACAGCAAGGGTCGCCAATGCGTTTTCCACCAACTGCCCGGCACGTTCAATGCCCAAAGCATCCTGCGCTGATTTCACGTCTTCGGGTGAAGCCGACGCGTAAAGCATTGGCGTTGTTTCACTGCCTTGCTGAGCAAGCCACGCCAAGGCCTGCATGGGTCCTTCAGTGGCCAATATGTGTGGATCAAGATGAAACGACGGCGCGTGCGCTGCATAATGCGCCACCTGGCTGCGCGTCATAGCCGAGCAACTGCCAGACAGAATGATGGCGGGCGTATCCACGTCGGGCTTTGCAGCAGCAGTGGTCGCCAAATCGCCCGCACCTTGCGCCGCATAAAGCGCTGGCAAAGGCATGGCCAAAGCACTGCCGCCAGTCAGCAACCGCATGGTGTGGCAAGCCTCGGCGATGAAGCTCAGATCATCGTCGGCCACGGCATCCACCACAATGTGAGCGATGCCTTGCGCTTCCAACCCTGCTAACGCGGAACTGATGGATTGCGCACCTTTGGCGACCATCAATCGATCTATCAGACCCACGGGCTTGGTCACCTGGGGTTCAAGCAACCGCATCAAATTGCTGTCGCGCATGGGCGTGAGCGGGTGATCCTTCATTGGGCTTTCAGCCAGTGGCTGCTGGCCGACAAACAGGTTGCCCATAAAGATCGATCGGCCATTCTCTGGAAAGGCGGGGCAGTAGATCGTTTGGTTGGTTCCAAGATCGGCCATCAAGGCCTCGGCAACCGGACCGATATTGCCATCGGCTGTAGAATCGAAGGTCGAGCAATATTTCCAGAAGAACCGTTCTGCTCCAGCCTGTCGCAACCAAGCCAGTGCGTGGCGGCACTCGGCCACCGCTTCATCCACCGGAGCGGTGCGGCATTTCAGGGCTATCACCTCAAAGGGGGCCGTTTGATCAGGCGCCTCGTCCGGCACACCAATACGCAAACTGACCGGTGCACCGCTGCGTGCCAGCAATCCGGCAAGGTCCGTCGCGCCGGTAAAATCATCGGCAATGCAGCCAAGACGCACGCTCATGTATCTTCCATACCGGGCAGCATCACCTTGCCTTTGCGCGCCAAAAGTTTGGCAAGGGCGGCGTCATCCTCGCCGCCCATGCCCGCACGGCTTGCTTCCTGAAACAGGCCAAGTGCAGCTTGTGTCATGGGTGTTGGGAAGGCTTGCCCCGCTGCCTCGGTGGACACTATGCCCAGGTCTTTGACAAAGATATCGACGGCTGAATGTGGCGTGTAATCACCGGCCACGATGTGTGCGCCGCGATTTTCAAACATCCATGAGTTGCCAGCACTTTCGCAGATCACCTCATAGAGCGTTTCCAAATCCACACCGATGCTCGCGCCAAGGCTCATCGCCTCCGCAGCCGCTGCGATATGCACACCGGCGAGCAGTTGGTTGATCATCTTCACTCGGCTGCCCACACCTGGCACATCGCCCAGACGAAACACTTTGCCAGAAATTGCAGCCATCGCTGGCCCGGCTTTGGCAAACGCCTCAGGTGACCCAGCAGCCATCATCGTCATTTCACCGGCTTCTGCCTTCAGCGATCCGCCGGACACAGGTGCATCAATCACCAGCATGCCGTGCTTATCCAGATCATGGGCGATCTCCTGCGCAGCGCTCGGCGCCATAGTCACGCAGAGCACGAACACTGTGCCCTTGCGCGCTGTGGTCGCGGCTCCCTGCTCACCAAAAAGCACCTGCCGCGTCTGCGCTTCATTGACGACGAAAACAAACACAATATCGGATGTTTTGGCGGCTTCAGCCGGTGTTCGCGCAGCAACACCGCCAGCATCGCTGAGGCGCGAGAGCACGTCAGCGCGAAGATCAACGCCGAGTGTGCGCATGCCAGAGCGCAAAAGCGAAGCCGCCGCCCCCCAGCCCATGGAACCAAGACCGATCACAGCGCTGGTAAGGTGCGTATTGGTTGAAGCTGCCATTATGCCAGCCCTGCACGCGCGACACTCACCGCGTCACGTCGTGTGGTGCGCACACGGTACAACTTGTCCGAGGATGTGATGAACATGTCGGTGCTGTCTGAACCGCCGAAGCAAAGGTTGGAGGTTGCTGCGGGCAGCACGATCTTACCGATCAAGCTGCCATCAGCATCCAAGCACCGGATTCCGTCCATGGCCGAAGTCCAAACATAGCCTTCATGGTCAACGCGCAATCCATCAGGCACACCTGGATGAATCTCGGCAAACACATCGCCTCCGGAAAGTGTCGTTCCATCGACTTCAAACACCCTGATATGGTGCGGCAAATCATAGTCGATGCCGGGAAAGCTAGCACCCTTGATCGCACCAGAGTCTGCGATGTAGAGGCGTTTTTCATCCGGCGAAAACGCCAAGCCATTTGGCTTATCAAAATCGGTGGCAACGGCATGCAGCCGTCCGTCAGGCGAGACGCAATACACAAAGCAACCAGCCTGCTCGCTGTTTGCCAGATAGCCTTCCACATCGCTGTTGATGCCATAGGGCGGGTCGGTGAACCAAATCGACCCATCCGAACGCACCACAACATCATTGGGTGAGTTCAGAGGCTTGCCAGCAAAGTGACTGGCAATCACATCGACACTGGTCAGATCCTCCGGCACAGCCCGGCGCACGACACGGCGACCACCGTGCTCGCAGGAGATCATCTTGCCGTCCAAATCCAGCGTGTTGCCGTTGGCAAACTCGCTGTTTTCCAGCGCAACGCTAGTGCCCGTCTTTTCGGTCCAGCGCAGCATTTTTTTGTTGGGGATGTCGTTAAAATAAAGACCGTCATTCAGCCAAACCGGCCCTTCAGTCCAGGTACAGCCCTTCGCAATCACCTCCGGCTGGGTGGTGATATTGACGAAGCTCTCAAAGCGCGGATCAGCGGTCTCGTAGGCGACACTCATGCACGCGTTCCTTTTCTGCGAAGGGTTTGGAACAGCAGCATGATGATGATGATGCTTCCAAAAATGATGTTCCGCCATGCCTCAGAAATCTGAAAGACAGAGAGGATGGAAGTAAGAATGGTGATGAAGAGAACACCGCCAATGGTGCCGACCAATGACCCTCGGCCACCCAGGATCGAGGTACCACCGATCACGACCGCTGCGATGGTAGGCAGCAAAAACGGATCGCCCATCGATTGGTAGGCTTGGTTGGCATAGCCAGCCAACAAAACGCCACCCAAGGCCGAACAAGCACCAGCGATCATGAACGCGGCAAAGATTACGCTGGGCGTTGAAACGCCCGACAGGAACGTTGCCTTCTCATTGTAGCCGATGGAGGAGAGGTAGCGGCCAAAGCCTGTGCGCGAGAAGAACAACCCAAGGATCAACGCCACCGCCATCCAGAGCAGGAAAGCAAAGGGTATGCCGGCAACCGTGCCCGTCGCCGCTTCAATCATCAGTGGCGATGCAACGCCGCGCGGGCTGAAGCCGCCGGTGTTGAGCACCGCGACGCCAAGCAACATGGAGTTCACTGCCAGAGTCCACACCATGGAGGGTATGCGAAACACCGCAACGCCCACGCCATTGATGATGCCTACCAGCACGCCGAACAGCAGCGCGGCAGGTACCGCCAATGCGCTCAACATGGCGCTTTCTGTGCCGACCAGAGCCGTGGAGATGATCGCTGCGCCACCGAGAACCCACGGCACTGACAGGTCGATATGGCCGAGCAAGATGACCACGGTCGCGCCCAGCGCCAAAACACCAAGGAAGGACGCCACCTGCAACTGCTGCAACAAATAATCCAGGCTCAAAAAGCGTGGCACAAAAAACGCGCCAATGATGATGATCGCTGCCGTGGCCAGAAACGGGATCGCCGCATCAAGATCAAAGCTTGGTCGTTTGAGAGAAAGGGTTGTCATCGCCGGAAGGCCTCCAAGCGGTTGCGTTGGCGCAGGATCGCAAGGCTGCCGACAGCAATGGCAGTGGCAAGCACCAAGCCCTCAACAAAGGGTTGGGCCAAAGGCGGCAAGCCGGAAAAGAACATCAGGAACGCGATGGTTTCTAAGATGAACGCGCCGATCACAGCACCGATCAGGCTGCCCACACCGCCACTCAACGCCACACCGCCGAGCACAACCGCTGCGATGGAATTGAGTGTGAAGTTGGCTGAAATGCCAGCATCGCCGGTGGTCGTGACATAGCTGAAATAGGTGCCAGCCAGCCCGGCAAAAAAGCCGCCCAATGCAAAGGCTGCGATGCGCACTGTGTTGATCGGGATACCTGACTGATAGGCCGCCGTTTCAGACGACCCCAGCGCGTAGATCGAAAGACCCAGACCACTGCGGCGCAGCGGCAACCAGAACGCGCCAATGATAACGGCCAGTATGACGAGCGCGGTGGGAATACCGAGAACATCCAATGTCATCGCATCGGCAAGATCAAAGTTGACACTGCCGCCTGGCGTCGGGCGCAGCAAAAGCGCGATACCCACATAGATGGATGCCGTGGCCAATGTGACAATGATGGGCTGAATGCGTCCGTACACAACGATTAAGCCATTGATCACGCCGCACGCCGTACCGACGGCCAACACCAAAAGCGTGCCACCCACCAAGCCCAAACCAGTGCCCGCAAGCACATAAGAGGCAACCGTGTTGGTGAGCGCCATCATCGCGCCCACGGACAAATCGATGCCGCGCACCAACACAACAAAGAACTGCGCGATCGCCGCCAAGGCCAGAATCAGGCATTGGTTGGCCCAGATCGTCATCACATAGGTCGATGGTCCACGCGGGTGTGTGGCGAGATAAGCGATCAGCGCGATCATCAAGAGCGTGAAAGCAATCAACTCGCGCCGATTGGTTTGAAGGAACTGACGCATTTTAGGCTGCATACTCCATAGTCGATGTCAGCCCAAGATTGAGCGAGGCTGCTATGATGTTTTCAGCAGTCAAATCTTCGCCCGATAAACGCTTCACCACCTGACCGGCATAGAAAATATGTACTTCGTCACACAGATGGATCAGCTCTTCATAGTCGGTGCTGAGCAGAAGAACCGCCACACCCTCATCGGCCAGCTTACGCAGAAGCGTATAGATCTGCGTCTTGGTCTTCACATCAATGCCACGCGTTGGGTCAGCCAGCAGCAAGCATTTGGGCGAAAGCACCAGCCATTTGATCAGCGCAACCTTCTGCTGGTTGCCACCAGAGAGATCTTCCACCGGTTGATCCAGGCTGCGGCACTTCAGCTCCAGCGCATCGATGAAAGCCTGAAAAGCGGCCTCATGCGGCGCATTATCGCCAGTACGGTTGATGGCAGCCAATTCCATATTCTGACGGATCGATTGCGCGAGGATCAAACCCTCGGTCTTGCGATCTTCGGGCACCAGGGCAATGCCAACATCGGGTGCCTTGGCGTCTTTGGGCGAGCTCAGCGCAAGGGGCCTGTCATCCATCGTGACGGCGCCATCGGTCTGCTTCAACAGGCCAAACAGTCCTTGGAGCACCAGCATCTGCCCTTGTCCATCCAGGCCGCCCAATCCAGTGATCTGGCCGGCGCGCAAGGACAATGAGACATTGCGTATCTCATCGTTCCAACTGAAGTTCTCCAGCCGCAGCACTTCCTGTGCGTGCGGGTCTGGCTCGGGTTTGGGTGGGAAAAGCTCATCGAATGACTGTCCAACCATCTTGTCGATGATCGCCGGATAGTCATAGGCGCCGTTGGCAAAGGTATCGATGTGCTTGCCATTGCGAAACACCGAGATGGTGTCAGCAAGCGCTTCAATCTCGTGGAAGCGATGCGAGATGAACAGAACACCCGTGCCGTTGTCGCGCTCTTTGCGGACAATTTCAAAAACCTTCTCAACCACCGACGCGTTGAGCGCCGAGGTTGCCTCGTCCAAGATCAACAAACGCGGCGACCGGCTGAGCGCTTTGGCGAACTCGACCTGCTGGCGCTCAGCAAGGGTTAGATCAGCAACGAGGGCTTGGAATGATATCGAATCGCCATCAATCTGATCAAGAATGGAACGGGCGCGCTCCAAGCCATCTACTTTCAATCGCCCGAGACCACTGCCGGGCGCACCCAACAAAAGATTGTCGCGAACGGTCAGATCCGGCACCAGCGAGAGCTCCTGGAACATGCAGATGAGACCCAGGTCCATTGCAGCGCGTGGTGAGGAAAGCCGTTGCTCCTTGCCGTCAACAAAGATCACCCCTTCGCTTGGCTCGATAACGCCGGCGATCAGCTTCATAAGGGTCGACTTGCCCGCACCGTTCTCGCCCAGAATCGCGTGAATCTCACCGGCATGGCAGTCAAAATCCACATCGGTTAGCGCCGCCGTCGGGCCATAGAATTTCGACGTGCCAGATAGGCGCACCAAGGGTGTTTGTGTGTTGGCCATGTCTTTTCCTCGCCAAAGAGCCAAGCTGCTCAGACCACCACAGTCGTGGCGTTTCACTGCCTTGGTCAATGTTCAGCGCGGAAAAGTGGCGCCCGCAAAGGGGCGCCACTCTTGCGCTTGGCTTACTCGACGCTTTGGCCGAGCAGCTCTTCGGGGGAGAAGGGTTCAAAGCACTCGGCAAAACCCGTGCCGGTGTTGAACGAGTTTGGCAGATCGGGGAAATAGTTCACCCCCGCTTCCAGGTCAGCAGCAGGCACCTGCGGGATCGGCAGGAAGATCGTTTGCGGCAAAGCATTGCCCTGAAGCAACGCAACGGCAGCTTCCAGCGCGATGGCTGACATGGCAGGCGCCTGGCTTGCGGAGATGCCGGGAATGTCATGCTCATCCATCAGGATGCGCACACCGTTCTCACCATCAACGCCCATTGGCACGATAGGGTGGTCGGCAGCCAGCATAGCATTGATGGTACCAGCAGACCCGTGCTGCGACACCACGCCATCGAACTGGCCATGGGTTGCCAGAGCATCAGCAACAACGCGCTGGCTGGTTCCAGTGTCCCAGTTGCCAACAACCTCAACAATCTCAAGGCCTTCAACCTCTTCCAACACGCTCATCATACCCAAGCGGCGATCGCGGTCTGTGGCGTTGCCGGGCAAACCGTTGACCATCAAAATCTTGTCGGCTTCGCCACCAAGCTCGCTCATCACGCTCTCAGCTTTTAAGCGACCGAGGGCAAACTGGCTCTCATTCACCTGAACTACCTGATCGGTGTCGAGCACATTGTCGAACGGCACAAGAATGGTGCCTGCCCGCTCAGCGCGGCGGATAACGCCTTCAAACGCGGTTGGGTTCACAGCAATGAAGGTGATGGCATCATAGCCTGCAGCGATGAAGTTATCGATGGCGGCGATTTGCGCGGCGCTATCATCTCCAACCGACACGATATCAATCTCGTCCAGATTGGCAGCATTTTCTGGGCGTGCAGCCCAAGCTTGCGCCGACTGGATGGCCTGAATGCGCCAATCATTGCCGGCAAAGCCGTTGACGAAGGCAATCTTATAAGGCCCTTCGCGCTCATCATATTCGATGACGGCTGAATCGGGCGCCGGCGCGAAGCATTCAGCGCGGTGGGTTTCGTGATTGTCAGCCGCTGCAGGTGTGCTGACAGCGACCGAGCCAGCGATTGTGCCGGCCATCAGTGCGGCAAAGGTAAAAGCGATTGGTTTCATGATGTCCTCCCAGGACCATTGGTTATTTTGTTTGTGTTGCGACCCGATTGAGCCATGCGCATTTGACAGCGCACACCTCGATCTTGTTATGTTAGCGCAAACACATTTGCAGCGTCATACTCATGATTGCGCAAACATATGTCAAGGGTAGACTTTCAACCACGAACAATGGTCTGTCTGCAAACAAAGGGAGCTGGACATTATGGCGAGCAAAAAGCAGGCCGCGTCAGCCGCACGCAGGCCTACCATGAGCGATGTTGCTCGGCTCGCCGACGTCAGCCAGATGACCGTTTCGCGGGTCATGCGCAAAACGGGCTATGTCAGCCAAGATATCATCGACAGAGTGCAGGCGGCATCAGCACAGCTGGGATATGTGCACAACCGGATTGCTGGTGGGCTGGCGGGTGAGAAAAACGCGCTGGTGGGCGTGGTGCTTCCAACGCTAGGAAACCGCGTGTTCACCGAGGTGCTCACAGGCATCACACAGGCCCTCGCTACTTCTGGAGTTCAACCCGTTTTTGGCGTGTCGGAGTATTCGCCCGATATTGAGGCCGCACTGGTGGAAGATCTGCTCGCCTGGCGACCCATGGGTCTCATTCTGCCTGGCCTGGAACAGAGCGAGCCGATCCGAAAAATGGTGGAAGCATCCGGCATCCGCACCGCGCAGATCATGGACATTGATGGAGCGCCCTTGCAGGGCGAGCATGCTGCCTGTTTTGGCTTTTCACAGGTGCGCGCAGGCATTGAGATGGCCGAACATCTCTTAGACAAGGGCTATCGCTGCTTTGGTTATGTCGGCAGCCAAGTCGATTTGGATTTGCGGGCCGCCAAACGTCGGCAGGCCTTCGTTGAAACGGTTGAACGACACGGCGCAAAGCTGGTTGCTGAACGGCAGTCCGATGAGCCGTCATCCATGGTCGTCGGGCGCACGCTAACGGCTGATATTCTTGGCAATAGCACGCCGCCAGATGCCATCTACTACGCCAATGATGACCTTGCGTCCGGCGGTCTCATGCATTGCATTGCAGAAACCATCAGCGTTCCTGATGAGGTCGCGATTGCGGGGTTTAACGGCCTGAACTTCCTGCAATCCATGCCTCTGAAGGTCACCACCACGCGCACACCACGTTACGAGATCGGCTTTCAGGCTGGACAATATGTCAGTGGCGCGCAGCAGACCGATGGCCAACTTGTGGATTTAGGCACGACCATCGAACCTGGACAGACGAGCTAACCGAGAGAGCGATGTAAAATCACCGCTCCAATTCACTCACCCGCAGTGATACGTCTGGAAAGCCGCCCAGCGCGTCGGGGTCGTCGTAAGTCCCTACCCAGATGTCGTACTGCCCTGTAAGCGGCTGCGCGAAGTAGATTTCCGGGTTGAGGTCGCCATCCACGCGATCATCATTGCACAGCCAGGAACCGTCCGGCTGGTTGATCAGCAGCGTGGTGTCGGCGGAGCCTTCGACAAACACCCGCAACGGATATTGGCTGCCTGCCTCATAGGTGATGCGTACATCTGGCGCTTCAGCCACGAACCCGACGCAGCTACTGTCCACATCACCAGCCCAAAGATAGCCACCGGCCTGAAGCGGGTAGTCGATCGGATCGGGGGTAAAACCCGTCACGATCTGCTCATCGAAGAACGTAGCGGGTAGCGAGAAGTCTGGATAGACGCGCAAATCGGCGACTTCGGTTTCGCCAGCCATCGTGGCGCGTATCCAGTCTTCATAAGCCGACACACGGGTGTAGGTGGAATAACGCTCGCCCTCGTCCACGCACAAAGTACCGCCGGATACCAGGCCCACTTGCACATATCCCTGGCGCGAGCGCACCATCAGCGGCCCCCCGCTGTCACCTGCACAGGCATCCACAAGCGCTTCGCGGAAACCCGCGCAAATCGCTTCGGGGTCACCACGTTCGTCACAGCGAGCATTGTCCACCACCGGCACATCGGCGCCCAAAAGCAGCGGCGAGGTCTCAAACACATCCACGGTTTGAACCACCACTTCACCGCCTTTTCCACCGACAGTGCCGGACAGATCACGCTGGCCAGGCGTGTTGCCCCATCCTGTGACGATGGCGTCTGTGCCGACACGTTCCAAATTGCGCGCATCCACATCCATGGACAAGGTGACCGGCTGAACAGATATGGGGTTGCGCAGCTCAAGCAGGGCAATATCGTCCGCCCCCACACCGCGATAGTCTGGGTGGGCGTAGATCGTCATCACATCGGCGATCTGGCCGCCCTCTTCCAGGCTCGTCGAGCCAAAAAACACCGCCATCGGGCTGGGGTCGGTGGGCAGAAAATCTTCAATGCAGTGCGCCGCCGTCAGCACCCAACGCTCGGCGATCACCGAACCGCCGCAAAAATGCGAACCTAGCTGCGTTCCACCGCCAGTGCGAAACAGCGAAACTTGCCAGGGAAACTCGTCGATGGAGGTCACACACCCGCCCATCACCCTGCCGGTATCGCAATAGGCCTGGGCCGGGGTTGTCATCGCACCCACGCCCAACGAAAGGCCTGCGGTAAACAGGCTGGTCGTCAGCGCGCTTGAGAAAAAGGCGCGCGATAAAGAAGGTGTCATGCTCAATACATCCCAATGCAAATTAAACTGGTGCAAATCACAGCTCGATGGTCACCATGACACAGCGCCTGCTTTGGCAAAAGTGCGCTAGCGACCGGTTAAGTACACGGGCGCCACCTCGCCATAGCTTTGCACCATCCAGGGGGTTTGCGCGCCATCACTCTGAACCCGCAAATACTCAGCCACCTGCCGAAACAGCACCTCCAGCGGTTCGTGCGGTGTTTCAAGCGCATGCAGCAGAGCGGCAGTGAAAGGACTGTTGGTGCTCTCACCATCGGCGGCGATCTGACCGGGTGCAGCGGCATACATCAGGCTCATTGAGCCGGTGGCGCTGGTCACCAGATCGCCAGCCCCGCCAGCACCAGGCCCAACACCACGCAATCCATTGGCGCTACAGGCATCCACCAGCACGATGCTATGGACGCCCGTGCGCGCTGCAAGGCGGCCCGTCAGCGCACGCAGCGAAACGCCATAAGCATCAAGATCCGTACGCGAGCGCAAGCCCGCATCGTCAGCAGGAACAAGGTAGGTGTCACCACCTTGCGACAGTCCATGGCCGGCCAGGAAAACCACTGCCGTTGCACCATCTGGAATCTCAGCTGCGAAGTCACGCATTAGCGCCGACATCGCAGCTCGGCCAGGGTTTACATGCGCCTGCCCACCATGAAGCGCAAAGCCCAGGATTTGCAGACGATCGGCAACAGCGCGCGCATCATTGGCAGGGTTACGCAAATCGCGCGCCCGCTCATAGCGCTCGATCCCAATCACCAAAGCGTGGTGCTCACCGGCATAGACGGGAACAGCAGACGCCAGAACAATGACGTAGGCCAAAGCCATGAGGCCAATAGTGCGTAAACCGTGCGACAGTTTATAACTTGCCATTGAATTCCAACAATGCTGATATGCTTGTCATGGATCAAGGATATCTGGGGCAACTTGGGTACGTTTTGATCCTAGCTGCAAATCGCTGTCACTTGCATGCCATACATCAAGATGAAGTATCGCATGAGAGACGTTCGGGACCCACATGATCGTTTGCCATTGCAACGTTCTGACCAAAGCCATGATCTCCGAGGCCATTGATGACCTCGTTGACGATGACCCGTATCGCCTAATCACGCCGGGCGTAGTCTATCGCGAGCTTGGCAAACGTGGCAAATGCTGCGGATGCTTTCCCCAAGTCGTACAATTGATCGTCCAGCGCTTGGAAGAGCTGCAGACGATCTACCCCGCATGTATTTTGGAGCAAAGCTTCAGCGGCGCTGCCACAGCATCCTTGCGTGCTGGTGGCGCAGGCGGCGCACGCCTGGCCCTTCAGCGCGATTGATTGCCATCAATAAAGACGGTGCGAGCTTAGTTATTTCTAACGTAAGTTACCGATAAACTCGAAAAAATACTTTTGAATCAACATGATCAAGCGTTGAGCATCATCAGCGCCTGCTTTCGTACGCCTATTGACTTTTGCGTACAAACATTAGAAATGTTCCAAACTAGCCATCCAAGACACGCCTCTGTTCGTAGAGATGCGGTGTTGGAAAGCACAGTCAAACGCCCGGACAAGCGGTACTCCCGCCACATATTGCGACCACGCACGCTCGATTATGCGAGACAGCGAAAAATCAAAGGAAAGCTCCCATGAAGGGCTCAGAAAAAGTCATCGAACGCCTCAACGAAGCTCTGTTTTTGGAGCTTGGCGCCATCAACCAGTACTGGTTGCACTACCGCCTGCTTGATGACTGGGGCTACGCAAAACTGGCGGCCAAAGAGCGCGCTGAATCCATTGAAGAGATGGAACATGCCGACAAGCTGGTCGAGCGCATTTTGTTCCTAGAAGGCCACCCCAACATGCAGACAGTTGCGCCGCTGCGTATCGGTCAGACCATTAAAGAAGTCCTCGAAGCTGATCTGGCTGGTGAATATGACGCCCGCGCCGCCTATTCCAAATCGTATGATATCTGCGATGAAGAGGGCGACTATGTTTCCAAAAAGCTGTTTGAGGACCTTCTCAATGATGAGGAAGGCCATATCGACTTCCTGGAAACGCAGCTTCAGCTTCTCGAAACCATCGGTGAAGAGCGCTATGGCCAGTTGAACGCTGTGCCAGCGGATTCAGAGTAGCATACAGCGTCTAAGCGGTCGCCGTTTGCAACGGAGCGTGGCGCTTTAAGAAAATCACTCGGCAGCTACAGCTGCCGGGTTTTTTTGTGCTTCAAACTGCCCAGACGCCAGCCAGATGTCCAAAAAGGCATCCAGCCACGCATCCACAGCAGCATCGTAGCGCAGGCGCCCTTCAATGTGGGCCTTGCGTGGCTGCGCTCCTGGCGAGGCCATACGGTGGGCGCCTTTGACCGTCCAGCGATAGGTCATAGCGAAGGTCAACTCCGGGTGGAATTGCAAGCCAAAGGCCGCTGGCCCCACCTGAAACGCCTGCTCAGGAAACGGTCCGTCGGCACCAGCCAGCCGCACCGCGCCCGATGGCAAAGCAAAGCCATCCTGGTGCCATTGATACACCATCTGCGGCCAATGGATCAGCGCCTCGCCCTCTGGCGTCGGGGAGATGGGGTAATAGCCCACTTCCACCCGGCCTTCTGGGTCCGGCTTCACCTCTGCGCCCAGATGCTGCGCCATGATCTGCGCGCCGAGACAAAGCCCTAGGAACGGCTTTTCTTCGCGCAGCGGCACACCGATCCAGTCGGTCTCGGTTTTGAGGAACGGCGCATCATCATAAGCCGACATAGGCCCACCAAACATCACCGCGCCAGCGTGCTCGTCCAAAGTTTCTGGTAAGGCACAGCCCAGCGGCGGACGGCGTATATCAAGCGTGTAACCGCGCTCTCGCAGTTTCATCCCTACCCGACCGGGCGTGGAATGCTCTTGATGCAAAATGATGAGAATGGGTTGGTCGGCGGACATACCCGCACAAAACCCCCGCAGCCTGGCAATGTCCAGCGGTGGCGTGAGCAAATCTCCGCCAGATCGGCAACAATTGCGTGAACTGGAGGTTTGTCGCAGCCTGCTAGGACGCAGCCTCGCCCGCCACACGTTTGCGCAGGATCATCCGGTCACGGCTGGAAACGCCCAGAAGCTCAGCGGTGCGCCAGACCATATTGTCTTCCAACTCGTTCACGACACCATCGGCAAACACCGCTCGCCAGAGCAGCTCGATCACCTCGATCCGCTCCCCTTCAGAGAGTTTCACTTTCAAGGTAGAGGTGAAACCGTACAGATCCACTGCTTCATCATCGCGCCGCTGCGCTTCGGCCATCACCTCTTCCAGATCATCACCGGACAGGCCGAACTGGGTATCGAGCGCCGCACGGATGGTGGCCGTTTCGTCCTCGGTCACCACGCCATCGATGCGGATCATATGCACGAGCAAGGCCGCGACCGAAACGCGTGCATCGTCTGGTGCAAAGGCGCCAGCGTTGTCAGCGTTGGGTTCAGGGTCAGCAAATATGGCTTTCAGGCGGTCGAGCATGGAAACGGCTTTCACTTCAAAGAGGTTTTTGAAGAATAGGGTCTGCGCGCTGCGAAGCAAGAAATATGTCTAAAGTGTAACCTGATGCTCGCGCTGACCGGTTGCATCAACCGGTGCTGCGAAAGTTTGTCCTGCTTGGGCGAAGCCCGGATGTACGGTATCCAGATGCTCCTGTGCGGTGGTGATGAACAAGGTTTGCAGGTCCTCGCCACCAAAGGCTGGACAAGACGTATGCGGTGTTGGCGCAGTCACCTCACAAAGCACAGATCCATCCGGCGCGTAGCAAGCCACGCGTGAGGAGCCCCATTCAGCCAGCCAGAAGTTGCCATCGGCATCGAACACCGCGCCATCGGGGTTGCGGCCTTCGGATGTAGGGTCCCGAAACACCTCGGGCTGGCTCACCGGCGCGCCGGTTGCAGGATCGAGCGCGACCCGCATCACCTGGCCCGTTACAGTATCGGCAAAGGTGGCGTGGCGCTTGTCGGGCGCAAACGCAATCGCATTGGGAATGGTGATATCGGGGAAAAGGGTCGTCACCGCACCACGATAGTAGCGATGGATGCCGCCAGCACCCTTTTCCGCGCCCTTGCCCATGGTGCCGATCCAAAAACCACCCCATGGGTCGGCACGACCGTCATTGGAGCGAGTGTTGGGATTGTCGGCATCCAACGGCAGATGTTTCACATGCGTGCCAGAGTCGATGTCAAACCGCCAAAACGCCGTTTCACCTGCAATCAGCAGCATGGTATCATCAACCCAGCCAGCGGCTGAAACGATCTCCGGAAACAGCCATTGGTGAAACACAGTTTGCGAGCGCATAAAGAGTTTCTGGCCAAGAACATCAAACCAGAACAAGGCTTTAAGCTCTGGGTGCCACAGCGGGCCTTCACCCAATTCGCACCGCGTCGCGTCAAACAGCTTTGCTTCCTTTGACGTAAACGTCATACCATGCCTGCGTCAAAAGCAGCGACGATGGCTTTGGCTTTTTTGGCCACATCCTGTGCGCTGTCGCCGGGCTTATAGAGTGATGAGCCAAGGCCAAACCCATGCGCGCCAGCGGCCAGCCAGTCCGGCACATTCTCAACACTTACCCCACCCACAGCGTAGGTGGTGACGGTTGTTGGCAGCACAGCTTTTAGGGCTTTCAGGCCCACCGGGCCGATCAAATCACCCGGGAAGAATTTCAAGCCATCGGCACCAGCATCAAGAGCGGCAAAGCATTCCGTAGCGGTGAAAACGCCCGGCAGCGAGATCATGCCCTTGGCTTTGGTGAGGCGTATGACATCTTGATTCATGTTGGGAGACACGATCAGCCGCGCACCGGTGGCGGCAACCGCCGAGACATCATCCGTCGTTAGCACAGTACCAGCGCCAATCACCGCATGATCGCCAAGACGGGCCACTAGCTTGGTGATGGAATCCAGCGGATCTGGCGAGTTCAGCGGCACTTCGATCCATGTGATCCCGGCATCAAACAATGCCTCGCCAATATCACTGACTTCATCGGGCGTTACACCACGCAAAATGGCCACCAGGGGCCGCGCTCCCACACTCACACTTCACCTCGTTTTGTTAACCGCGCCAAAAGGGCGTGGATTATGCAGATACCACGTGGCGCTGGGCCAGCTGGGCGTTGATATCGCTTAAACCGCGCAACACCATGGCCTCACCATCCAACACGGCCGCGTCCAATCCCAGCGCTGCCAGGGCCTCGCTGTAGGCCACGCAAAGTTTTGGCGCGCCGATCAAAGTGACAGGCTCGCCAGGTTCCAGCTTGGCGCCGGCAAGCTCAGCGCCCACCAACAGGCCAGAAACTCGGCCACGCGCCCGCACACCATCCTCACCTGCCAGCAAGCCCTCAGCGCGAACCGAAAACAGTGCCTCGGTCAAGCAAGCCGGGTCATGATAGGCGGCCAGCACCGAATCGCGAAAAGCCTCTGAATCCAGAGCATCATCGCTTACCGAGTGGGCCAAAATGGAGTGCTCGGTGATCAGACCGAAAAGCTCACCCGTCATCGCGGTGGAAAAATGGGTAACCGCGCCGCCTTCCACCCGCGCCCATTTGGCATGAGTACCCGGCAGGCACACCCGACCGGATACCGTGCTGTTCGCGCCGGACGCCTGGGAAACATAGCCCGCAAGCTGTGTCTCTTCACCGCGCATCACGTCATACGGATCGGTTTGGCTGATGCCAGGCACGATAAAGGGCGTAAGGCGTTTATCTATGGCTGGCACCTGCACCAGTGCGTCGGCCAGCGCAAAAAGACTTTGTGGAACAGGCAGATAGCCTGCCTCATGCCAACCTTGGCGTGAACCAACCATGCCACACATAACGATGCTTATGGGCTGGTCAGACAGCCAAGGTTCGACCACGCCCAGCAGCGCTGCTTCGAAATCTGCACGTCGCGCATCGCCAACTGCGCCCGTTGATAGAGCGCCCATGCCTTGCCCACGGCCACGCGCGATCACGCCACCGTCATGATCAATGGCATACGCACGCATGTGGGTCGTGCCCCAGTCAACAGCAATCCAGTGTGGGCTTACGGCCTCATTCATTAGCCTGGAACCACCACGCCACCATCGATCACCATGCACTGACCGGTCATCATGCGGCTGGCGTTAGACGCCAGAAACAACGTGCCGCCGACAATGTCCTCCGGCACGAGTTCTTCTTTCAGGCACTGCCGATCAAGGTGTTCGGCCAGGTTCTCTGGTGTCACCCACATATCGCGTTGTTTCTGGGTCATCACCCATCCAGGCGCCAACGCGTTGACGCGGATGTTATCGGGTCCAAATTCGCGCGCCATTGTGTGAGACATCGAGGTGATGCCAGCGTTGGAGCTTGTATAGATAGGCATCCCAGCAGCGCCGATCATGTAGCTGATCGATGAAAAGTTGACGATTGCCCCACCGCCAGCTTGGCGCAGCAGAGGCACCGCCGCCTTGCAGGCGAAGAAATAGGCTTTGAGGTTGATGGCCACGGCCCAATCAAAAAACTCTTCGTCAACATCCAGCGTGTTGTGACGCTTGTCGTTGGCAGCATTGTTGACCAGCACATTAAGGCCGCCATGGCGCTCAGCGCCCTCATCAATGCACACTTTCAGGCGATCAAGATCGGTGATGTCGCACTGCATGTAGTGCGGGCGATTGCCGTGCTTTTCCGCCATCTCATCGGCAAAGGTCGACGCGTCGGAGCGCTGCACGAAGGCAACCTTCGCCCCTTGCATCAAGAAACCTTCCGTCAGTGATGCGCCAATGCCCGAACCACCGCCGGTGATAAAAACGCTGGCGCCTTTAAGGTCTAAATAGCTGGCAATGAGATCCATCATGGAACTCCCGTCTTAAAAAGTGGGCTGAACGCGCCGACAAGAAAGCCTTACGCCTATCTGGCCTGCAATGCAGTGCGCAAAAACAAGCTTCATGACTGTTTGCGCCCTTCAACAACCCACATGGTTTCAGGGTAGGACCAGGGCAGCGTAAGACCCTGATGCAAAAGATAACTGCCCGATACCACGATTGGCCCTTCTTTCAAGGCTGGCATACCGCGCGACAGCGCTGGTGCCGTGTGACGGTTGATCAGGTTCACCTCGTACCGTGCCTGAGGGTCAAGGCGCGTGAGCCGCAACGGACGCGGCGCGATTTGGTCACTGGTGGCTGCTTTGCCAACAAAGGCAACGAATTGACTGCCATCTTCGGCCAACTGCTGCTCCGCGATCACCGCCGGATCAGGGCTATCAAGGCGCAAGATATCAGCGCGCGTCATCCAGTTTCGGTTCTGCTTCCACCAGGCTGTGACCTCTTGCAGGACCGTTGCCTCTTCATCGGTTAGTTCGCGCGGGTCCATTTCAAAACCCATATGGCGCTGCGCGGCCACCCAGGCCCGGAACGCAATGTCGAGCACTCGCCCAGATGTGTGGCAACGGCGTGGGCCAACATGCGATCCGGTGACCGCAAGCGGCAGGAAAAGCGCTGCGTTGTGCTGCATGCGCAGTCGTTCCAGAGCATCATTGCTATCAGAAAGCCAAACACGCTGAGTGCGGCTCAAAATTCCAAAATCAATTCGGCCACCGCCCGACGCGCAGCTTTCGATCTCCACGTCGGGGAAGGCGGATCGCAATCGATCAATAAGGGCGTAGCTGCCCCGGGTCTGCGCGGCATCAGGCATCGGCAAAACACGATTGTGGTCCCATTTGATATAATCAATTGGGTATTTGGCGAGGATCGCTGCCATGCGCTCGTAGATGAAGTCGCGCACCTCGCTTAGCGCCATATTCAACGCTTTTTGCTGGCGGCCCAGCGTTTGATCTTCTGAGCCCAGCGCCCATTCAGGGTGGGCCCGATGAAGATCGCTTTCCGGGTTGATCATCTCCGGCTCAAACCAGATGCCAAACGACATATCGAGCTCGTGGACATGCTCGATAAGTGGTCCGAGGCCGTCAGGATATTTGCGCGGATCAACCTCCCAATCCGATAGCGATGTGGTGTCATCATCACGCTGGCCAAACCAGCCATCATCGAGCACAAAGCGCTCCGCGCCCAGCTTGGCGGCGCGGTCGGCGATTTCTTTGAGAACCGGCAGCGTGTGATTGAAGTAGACCGCTTCCCAGCAATTGTAGTGCACAGGCCGGGGACGATCAGGCTGCGTCCACGTGACGATCTCATCGCGCAAATGCCGCTGAAACGCGACCGCACACCCGTTTAAGCCATCGCGTGAATAGGTGATGTAGAGCGGCGCCGTTTCAAAGGCGGTGTGCGGGTCATGCTCCATGCGCGCCGCGTGGCCGAATTGAATCTGCCGCCGCCCATCGGGCAGTTCCTCAGCGACCATGCGGTGCCCGCCAGACCAGCCATAGTGGAAAGCGTAAGCGTGGCCCTGCGTGTTCGTCGCCCCACGCTCCGGCAGAATGAGGCCTGGAAAATGCTCATGACCCGTGCGGCCAGTGCGGTTTTCACGATAGCGCATACCAGGCGACCAAGCGGTGGTGTTGGGTTGAAACTCCCCGCACCAGCGTCCGGCAAAATCGATCATCTCGTCCGACTGCTGCGAGGCTGGCAAAACCGGCGCGGCAAGCCAATGCAAATGAACCGGTTTGGCCGCTTCAAGCCGCGCTGACGCTGTGATGATGTGGGTGCGCGGATTGATCGCGAACCGCGCAATGTAGGTTAGCAGAGTCGTTGTGTCTTCATACACAAGGCTCAACGCATCTTCGCTCTGCTCAGCATGTTTAAAGCAAAACTTCGGCAGCAAAGGCGTGCCATCACCGTCGCGCAGAATCATCCCCGGTTGACCGGGGAAACTGCGGGTAGCCTCCGGGCAAATGGAAAGATCCGGGTTGGCATCAAGCATGCCACCCGTCACATCCAGCCCGTTGGCAGCGTGCAAAAGGTCCAGTTTCTCGTCCGCAGGCAGAGGTGCGCCCCAATAGACGACCTCCGGCAACCGATCACGGTCAGCTGCAAGGACAAGAGACTGGCGACCGTCATCCAGACGCCAGCTTCGTATCAATTCATCACTCCAATCACTTAAGAGCCTCAATCATTTTACGGCACCAAGTGTTAGGCCTGCGATGAAGTGCTTCTGCATTAAAAAGAACATCAGAACCGGTGGCAAAGCAGCCACAATCGAACCGGCGCTCATCAGATGATACGCCGCGCGGAACTGCGAGTTAAAGCTGGTGATACCTGCCGTCACTGGCTGTGCATCAGGGCCTTGGGTCAACACAACTGCCCAGAAATAATCGTTCCAGATGAAGGTGAAGATCAGCACTGCCAAGGCGGCCAAAGCTGGCTTCATCAGCGGCAACACCACGTACCAGAAGATGCGCCATTCTGCGACGCCCTCTACCCGTGCGGCCTCCACCAGCTCAAACGGCAACTGGCGAATGAAATTGCGCATGAATAGCGTGCAGAAGCCGGTCTGGAAGGCGATGTGGAAGAGGATCAGGCCGGTTTTCGTGTCGTAGAGGTTCATCGACACGGTGAGGTCACGTACTGGCACCATCAAAATCTGGAACGGCACGAAGTTACCGGCAATGAACATGAAAAAGATCAGCAAATTGCCGTTGAACTTGTAAACACCCAACGCAAACCCTGTCAGCGAGGACAGTGCGATGGCGCCAATCACCGTTGGAACGGTGATTAGAAATGAGTTCAGCATGTAGCGGGGCATGTCGGATTCAAAAAACACCCGGCCATAATTGGTGAAGAACTCAAAGCTTGAGGGCAGCCCCCAATAATTGCCGTTGGTGAAATCCGCATCCGGCTTCACCGAGAACACGGCCACAGCGATCAGTGGCAAAAGCCAAAGGATGAGCACCACAGGCAAGAACGCCTGATAGGCGATTTGCGCCCCACGAGAGGATTTTTCTATCGGTTTGGGAAACATTACCGTGCCCCCTTCTCTTCGCGCCACATGGAGTAGAGGAAATAGACAATGAAGAACAGCATCAGGAAGAACAGCACCACGGCAATGGCGGCGCCATAGCCCATGCGGAAGCCGAATTCTGAGAGCGATTCTTCAAACATGTAAAAACTAAGCACGCGGGTGGAACCAAACGGCCCACCGTTGGTCATCACCGAGATGAGATCGAACGAGCGCAACGCGCCAATGATCGTCACCACGAAGGCGATGAAGGTGGCCGGCTTCAGCTGCGGCAGCACCACATACCAAAGCATTTTAAAGCCTTTGGCACCGTCCAGACGACCTGCCTCAATCTGCTCCGGGTTCACTGCATTCAGACCAGTCAGATAGAGGATCATGCAATAGGCCGTCTGTGGCCAAAGACCAGCGGCGATAATGCCATAGGTCGCAAGTGTTGGATCGCCCAGAATGTTCACCGGCCCCATGCCAACCAAGCCCAGCACCGCGTTCAGCAGCCCCTCACGCGGTAGGTAAAACCAGGAAAACACCAGGCCAACAACAACTTGGCTGATGACGAAGGGGAAGAAGAACAGAGACTTATAAAGCCGGATGCCGCGCACTGTCTGGTTCAAGAACAGCGCAATGAACAGACCAGCCGGGATCGCCAACAGGTAGAGGAACAGCCAGCGCACATTGTTCCAGAAGGACACGTCGAACTTGCGATCATCGGTCAGCAGACGCTCATAATTGGCGGTACCTACCCAGGTCATTTCGCCCAGGCCGTCCCACTCGTGAAAGCTGATCCAGACGGACTGGAAGATAGGAATGATCACATAAACGGCGAAGAACAGAATGCCGGGAATGAGAAACAGCCAGGGCGTCGCTGCAATCTCGTTGCGCTTGTACCAGCTGCGCTGTGACCGAGCGGTTGGCCCGGCGGCGGTTGCAGTTGCCATTGGTCGTCCCCCTTGCGGAAATCACCTCATGCTAAAACGGATGTTGCCCTTTCAAGGGATCATCAGTTTGAGGATGAGAGCGGGTGTGGGAAGAAAAACCCCGCCCAGGAGAAACCTGGGCGGGGCGGAGTGTTTGGCTTATTCGTAGACGCGCCCGCGCGCATCTTCTAGGCGCTCCAGGATGTCATCCAGATTGTCTGGGAACACCATGAACTCCTGCAAGCCTTCCATGCCGATCGAGGCCATCTCGGCCGGGAAGTCACGGTCGAAGAACTGCGCCACGCCGCCCTGGGCATTGCCCGACAGCATTTCAAAGCCCTGCTCCAGGAACTCATCGGCATCAACGCCGGAGTTGGCGTTCACCGGCAACTGACCAAGGTTGTCACCATTGTTGATGCGCGTTTGCACATCAGCAGAAGTGACGAACTGAAGGAACGCACGCGCTGCTTCTTTGTTCTCTGCGCCAGAGGGAATATGGAAGGTGTCCGTTGGCGCATCTTCACCCTGGGCAAGGCCTTCGGTGATGATCGGGAACTGGTAGAAGTCGATCTGATCATCGCCCAGACCGGCATCACGCATCGGAGCCACGGCAAAGTTACCCATAAGGTAGGCAGTGGCTTCACCGTCGGTGAAGAAGGTTAGCGCTTCCTGCCAGCTGTAAGACTGGTGGTCATCAATGAACGCGCCCATGTCGATCAGGCGACGCCAGTTGGCGAACGTTTCACGCACACCTTCATCTTCGGTCCAGGACAGCTCACCGCGTGCGAGCTGCATATGGTGATCAAAGCCGTTGGTGCGCATGTTCAGGTAGTCAAACCAGCCGCCTGCGGTCCAAAGGAACTTGGTGCCGATGGCGTAGCATTTGCGGCCAGAATCCAGGATCACCTGGCAGTTGGCGATTTCTTCTTCAAACGTTGCTGGCTCATCAAGGCCCAGCTCGTTGAAGATGTCTTCGCGATAGTACACGCCCCACTGATAGTAGGTGTAGGGCACGCCCCACTGGCGATCATTGAGCGTCATTGCGCCACGAACTGCGTCGAGGCCTGGCAGTGAACCATCATCCCACATGTCGGTGATGTCTTCGAACAGACCAGCGTTGACATATGGTGCCATGCGGTTGGCAGCGTACCAGTTGATGACGTCGGGTGGGTTGGCAGAAAGCGCGTTGCGGATCTGGGTTTTCCAGGCTTCGCGATCAACGATTTCCAACTCAATGTTAAGGTCTGGGTGCATCTCGCCGAACTCAGCGGCAAGGCTTTCCATCACTGCGCGTGGCGCAGGGTTGGACATATCGGAAATGATGCGCAGATCGCCGGACAGTTCGGCAAGCGCAGTCGATGTCAGCAGGCCAAGGCCTGCCAACCCAAGCACGGATGCTTTGAGGGTGCGGTTCATTGTAGTCCTCCCATGCGGACCGCTGGTGGGTGCAACCACCTGTCGTGTCCGCTGTGTTTCTCCCATACGTCCACGCCTTTTGCGGCTTGTCGCCTGACCTTTAAAAGATCGGGCGCGAACGCGATTGGTTGCACCGTCACAAACCCAAATCAGTGACCCATTTGAGTCTCATTCAATGGAACTTTGTTTTGGTGGTTGAAATGTTACGCATCTTTGCCTACCGTCTGTCAAGGCGCCAAACCGCAAACATGCGTGACCCGATCAACGAGGTCAGGGTGCCAAGGGCTGGTCTTCCAGCCTGCTACGGGAGGCAAACACGATGCCACGTCTGGATCATTCCAGTGCTGTGCCCGATGCGGCACGCAGTGGACCGTCAACAGGGACGGCAGAACGCGCTAGCGTGTCGGTGCAAAGTGCGTCGGTAGAAGACGCGCGCGAAGCGCTCGCCCGTGCAACAAGCCCCGCCCCTGTTCTCACTGAAGAGCCCGCACGCACCCCAGGCGATGGCCCCGTCACCAAATCGCTGATGCTGCTTGATGCGTTTGCTGAAGCTGAGCAGCCTTTGCGCTTTTCTGAGATCAAGGAGCGCTTGCCGTTCCCCAAAGCCACGCTGCACCGGATGCTGAAAAGCTTGGTGGATGAGCGCATGCTGACGCACAACGAGACCAACGGAAGCTACCAGCTTGGGCCGCGACTCATTCGGCTGGCGCACGCGGCTTGGGCTCATGGTTCTCTTTCGGATGCCGCGCGCCCTGTTCTCGACAGCTTGCATGCGCAACTCAGCAAAACCATTCACCTGGCGCAGCTCGACAATGGCCAGGTGCTCTACCTTGATAAGCGCATTGGCAATCGCGGGCTGGCCATGTTTTCACGGCCCGGCAAGGTCGGACCGGCCTATTGCACCGGTGTTGGCAAAGCCATGATGGCCTATTTGCCCGACACTGCACTGGAAGACTGTTTGCACCGGCAGACACTGGCGCGTTTCACATCCACCACATTGACCACCCGCGAAGCTTTGCTGGCCGAACTGGAGGCGATCCGTGAGCGTGGACACGCCTATGACCGCGAAGAGCATGAACCGGGCATTATCTGTATTGCCGTGCCGATCCTTTCCACCGATGGCGCCTTGTTTGGCGGACTTTCGGCCACCAACCCCGGCACAATCGACGACATCAAGCACCTTGAAGACCTGGCTCCAACGCTGAAGGAAGCCGCGCGCATTATTGCCGCGGATGCCACGATGCGTATGGCGCCAAAGCTAACGTAAGGAAGAAACACATGGCTGGCCTAACCCTTCGCGACGTTAAGAAAAGCTACGGCCCGGTGGACGTGATCCATGGTGTGGATCTGGACATTGAAGACGGCGAGTTCGTTGTTTTTGTTGGCCCTTCCGGCTGCGGGAAATCCACGCTGCTGCGCATGATTGCCGGTCTTGAAGCCATCACCGGCGGCAACGTCTCCATTGGCGACAGGGTCGTCAACGATGTTGATCCAGCCGAACGCGGCGTCGCCATGGTGTTCCAGACCTACGCGCTTTACCCGCATATGACGGTCGAAGAAAACATGTCGTTCGGTCTGCGTATGAATGGCCACCCGAAAGCTGAAATCGATAAGGCCGTAAAGGGCGCAGCGGACATTCTCCAGCTCGATGCACTGTTGAAGCGCAAGCCAGCCGCCCTTTCCGGCGGTCAGCGCCAGCGCGTTGCCATTGGCCGCGCGATTGTTCGCAACCCTGATGTGTTCCTGTTCGATGAGCCGCTCTCCAACCTGGATGCTGAGCTTCGCGTCGCCATGCGGGTGGAAATCTCCCGCCTGCACAATGAGCTCTCCGGCGCCACCATGATCTACGTGACGCATGATCAGACAGAAGCCATGACGCTGGCTGACAAAATCGTTGTTCTGCGCGCCGGCATCATTGAGCAGGTCGGAGCCCCGCTGGACCTCTATGATGATCCCGACAATGCCTTTGTTGCCGGCTTCATCGGCTCGCCACGCATGAATTTCCTGGACGCAGAAGTGACCGGTAAAGACGATGGCGTAACCGTCAAGCTTACCAAACAGAACGATACGGCCATCACACTGCCCGTTGCAGGTGATACGCTGGCCTTTGGGGACACCTGCCAGTTGGGCATTCGCCCGGAACATATGTCGGTGAGCGATGGCACCATGCTGACACTGAAAGTGGATGTGGCCGAGCATTTGGGCTCCGACAGCTACATCTACGCCGCCTCGACACAGGGTGAATCGCTGACCATCGAAACCAACGAGGGTCGCAACGCCCGCCATGGCACGGAATTTCAGATTGGCATTCCGCCAGAAAAAGCGTTTCTGTTCTCCGCAGATGGTTTGCGCGCGCGCTGACCAGATTCAGAACACAAAGGCCAACCCATGATCGATCAAGCAACGCTGATTACTTACATTCTGATCGTCTTGGGTTTTGTGTTCATTCCCGGCCCCGCCACCGTGCTTACGGTGGCTCGGGCCACCACATCGGGCACGCGGGTCGGTGTTGCCACAGGCCTTGGGATCGCTGTGGGTGATCTCATCCACACGGCCTTAGCGGTGATTGGTCTTTCAGCCATCATCCTGGCATCAGCGTTTCTGTTTAGCGTTATCAAATATTTGGGTGCCGCGTACTTGGTGTATCTGGGCCTGCGGGCGCTTTTTGCCAAAGCGCCTGATCCGACCACACAAAGCACTGTGCCTCTGTCGCCTTCAGCTGCGTTTCGTCAAGCAATCCTGGCAGAAGTTTTGAACCCGAAAACCGCGCTCTTCTTCCTTGCTTTCCTGCCGCAATTCGTGAACCCGCAAAACGGGTTCGTGCTCGGTCAGTTGGCAATTTTAGGTGTGATCATGGTGGCGCTGGGGCTGTTCAGCACGCTGGTGTTTGCCCTTGCTGCCGGTAAGATCGGCAGTTTCCTGCGCACCAATCCGGCTGTTCTGCGCTGGCAAGGCAAAGTGGTGGGCAGCATCTATTGCGCGCTTGGGCTTCGCCTTGCTCTCCAAGAGCGATGAAACACATTTAGGACAGCCTTCATGACGTCGCCCCCAACGTCTCACACGTCTCGCTCGCTGCTGAACACCGGCTGGATTTTCCGCTCCGGGTTTGATCCCGCTTGGATCACTCTGCCCCTACCTGGTGGCACCGTGCGCCTGCCGCACAACGCAGCCGATCTGCCATGGAACTATGGCGATGAAACAACCTATCAGCAGCCTTTCACCTACCAGCGGATTTTCCATTGGGAAGATCGCTTTGCCGGGCAGGAGGTGGTGCTCTGCTTTGAAGGGGCGATGGCCGCCACAAAAGTTTGGGTCAACGGCCATGAGGTCGCCGACCATCCGGACGGTTATACGCCGTTTGAAGCGCGGCTGACCGAGCATCTGGAAGAGGGCGAAAACCTCATCACCATCGCCATTGATGGCAGCGAGGATGGCGATATCCCGCCCTTTGGCGGGCGCATCGATTATCTCACCTATGCCGGCATCTATCGCGACGTCTGGCTGGATGTGCGCCCAGCGATCACCATCGAGAATGTGAAGGTCGAGATCATCGACCCGATGGCCGACATCATCACCGCGAAGGTGAAGGTCTGGCTTTCCAATCCGCAGGGCAAACCTGTTGCAGGGGCCATTTTGCTGGATCGGCTGGATCAGCATGGCGACCCTATCGGCGACCCGGTGGGTTTTCCGTTGATCAGCGATGAGGGCGAGGCTGAGCTGGTGCTGGGCACCGGCTTTGCGCGCTGGTCACCCAACAACCCTGTGCTGCACTCCTATCGTGTCATCTACAGAGCCGAGGATGGGCAGGACAGCCTGAGGCTGCGTCTGGGAATCCGCAAAGCGGAGTTCCGCCCCGACGGTTTCTTCCTGAACGAGCAGCCTTTGAAGATTATGGGGCTCAACCGGCACCAAAGCTTTCCCCATGTCGGCTACGCGCTCGGCCCGGAAGCGCAGGCGCAAGATGCTGACATTTTGAAGTATGAGCTTGGTTGCAATTTGGTGCGCACCTCGCACTATCCTCAATCCAAGGCCTTTCTCGACCGCTGCGATGAAATCGGCCTTCTGGTGTTTGAGGAAATCCCTGGATGGCAACACATTGGCGGTGAGGCGTTCAAAGATCAAAGTGTGAAGAATGTCGAGGCGATGATCCGCCGCGATTGGAACCACCCATCGATCATTCTTTGGGGCGTGCGCATCAACGAGTCGCCCGATGACAACGCGTTCTACGAGCGAACCAACGCTGCGGCACGCGCGCTCGATCCAACCCGGCAAACAGGCGGCGTGCGCTGCATCACCGACTCCCAGCTGCTTGAAGACGTCTACACGATGAATGATTTCGTGCTCGGCGAAGAGCATTTGCCGGAATTCTTGCAATCGCGCATCAACCGCCCGCGGACCCCCTTGCGCGATCAGCGCGAGGTGACCGGTCTCACCGAAATCGTTCCCTACCTCGTCACCGAGTACAATGGGCACATGTACCCGACCAAGATCTTCGATGGCGAGGAGCGCCAGGAAGAGCATGTGCTGCGCCATCTGGAAGTGCTCGACGCAGCCCATGCCGACCCACACATTGCAGGCTCCATCGGCTGGTGCATGGTGGACTACAACACGCATGCTGATTTCGGCTCTGGCGACCGCATCTGCTATCACGGCGTGATGACCATGGGGCGCGCGCCCAAATTCGCAGCCATGGCTTATGCCAGCCAAGGGTTTTCAGCCAACGAACGCCCGATTTTGGAACCGGCCACCCATTGGTCATTTGGCGACCGCAAGGTTGGCGGCGTTTTCCCGCTGGTCATTCTCACCAATTGCGATGCCGTCACCTTCCATTATGGCCATGATGAACCGCTGACCTTCTTGCCAGCCTTCAGCCGCTTTCCTCATCTGCCTCATCCGCCGGTGATCATCGAGGCGACGGACATCCCAGAAGACAAGCGCATTGTCTGGGGCCAAAGCTGGCGCGATGGGCTGTTTACGGGGCTGGTCAGCGGGCAAACCGTGATCGAGCGGCGCTTTGTGGCCGATCCAGTCCCCAACGAGTTGGAAATCGATGTTGCGCCGCTGATCCGCACCCAAGATGCCTATCAGGATCGGATGGTGCGCCTCACGGCACGCGACCAAGCGGGCAACCGGCTACCTTTCCTAATGGATCAGATCGCGATCACCGTGGATGGCCCAGCAATCCTGCAAGGTCCGACGACTGTGCCAATGATCGGCGGTGTCGCGGCCTTCTGGGTTCGGGTTCTGGGTGATGAACCGGTGGCGGTGGATGTGCAAACGGCATCCGACGTTTTTGCCCCCCAAACGGTCTCCTTGAATGGCTGAATCTCTCAGAGAGCTGATCAACACCATCGCCAAATCTGGCCGGGTGGAGTGGATCGGTCTGCGGCCGGCACGTCGCGAGGCGATGCAGGAAGTGGAAAGGGTCGAGGTAAGTGAAGATGGCCTCATCGGCGATCATGGCCGCCCAGGCAAACGCGCTGTGACACTGGTCCAACATGAACACCTGCCTGTCATAGGGGCTTTTCTTGGCCTGCCACCGGTTGATCCGGCACTGCTTCGCCGCAACCTGGTTGTCTCCGGCATCAACCTTTTATCGCTCAAGGCACGCACCATAAAAATCGGCACCGCCACCTTGGCGATCACGGGCCCATGCGCGCCATGCAGCCGTATGGAAGAGGCCTTTGGTACCGGTGGATATTCTGCTGTTCGAGGCCATGGCGGTGTGACCGCCAGCGTGCTAGCGCCGGGTGTGATACAGCGCACAGATCGTGTGGTTCCCATCGATTAGGGCCGACCATCGCCTCGCACGTTGCTGCTAAAGGGTTTCTATGGATTCCGTTGTCATTCTCGGCATTGGCCTTGTTGTTGGTGTCATCCTTGGTGCCCTGCTGGGTTTCATCGCCTTTTTCGGTCTGCGCACACTGCGCCGAAATTACGAACGCTTGCAGCAAGATGTTGCCGCCCTTCAGCTTGATGTGAAGAACCTGGCAGCGCGGCTGGTGGATACGCCAAGCGTCACAGCGCCCTCAATCGAGACCGAAGCTGATAAGGAACAAGCAACCACTGAACCCACCGACGCCGGCGTTGCCGGAACACCAGCAGCACCCCCACCTCTGCCGCCGCAATTGCCAGACAGCGCCAATGAGGAAGAAACCTCGCAGCGTGCCTACGCCGCACATACAGTGGATGACACATCCGAGCACAAACCGTCTCTGGACGCCGAAAGCACCATCGGTGGAAAAATCACCATTTGGGTGGGTGGTTTGGCGCTCGCCTTTGGCGGGCTTTTTCTGGTGCGCTACGCTATCGAGAACGCTGTTCTCAGCCCGGCAGCTCGTGTCACGCTGGGCTTCGCATTCGGCGCACTGGTCGCAGCGCTTGGCGAATGGACCCGCCGCCGCCCCAATCAATATGCGCTGCCAGGGTTTGAGCGCGCCAACATCCCAGCCATCCTCACCAGCGTCGGCATCTTCATCATGTTTGCTGCCGTCTACGCCGCGCACGGTCTTTATGAGCTGATTGGTCCGGTGGTCGCGTTCGCGGCCCTGGCGATTTTGGCGCTGGGCGTCATGGCGCTTTCCCTGGTGCACGGCCCAGCATTGGGCGGCTTGGGGCTCGTTGTGTCCTATGCCGTGCCCTTTCTTATCTCGACCGAATCCGACAGCATTTTGGGCCTTGCGATCTACGTACTGGCTGTCTCAGCAGCAGCCTTGGCTGTGGCGCGCATCCGTGGCTGGCTGTGGTTGGCGCTGAGCGCCATCGGCGCGATGTTCGCCTTCGCTGTGCTGTTTCAAGTAACGGTGCCCTTCAGCGAACCGGTCATTGTCAGCCTCTATCTGGCGGTGGCCTTTGCACTGGCCTTCACAACGTTCGTGCTTTCGATCCATGACCGATCTGTCGACCCTAACAGCGGCATTGATTGGCTGGCGACTGCGGTGCTTTCGCTGCTAGCCTTGCCCATCATTCTGCACTTCCACGAAAGCCAAGCCCTGCCGATCCAGGTGATTGAAATGGCCGTGCTTTTTGCCGTGCCGATGATGATCGCCTACATCTACCCTGCGATGCGCTACGTCGTCTTTGTCCCGGCCCTGATCGCATGCGCGCGTTACCTCACCATGAGTGTGCCGGCCACAGAGGTCTCCGCCGAGCAGCTGCTCAGCCCAAGCCTTCTCACCATCGAGATTTTGGCCAGCGTGCCGACTTACGCAAGCATCGGCGCCATCGCGTCTGCCGCCTTGCTTGCCTGGGCCAGTTGGGCAGCCTTGCGATCTTCCGCCCGCGCTCCACTGGTTGCCACCGCAGCCGCGAGCGCGCTGCTCTTGCTTTTCATCGCCTATGGCCGGATCACGCAATTCTTCAGTACAGCCGAGTTCACCGGCGCAGCGCTCGTGCTCTTTGCGCTGTTTCATATCCAGGCGAGCCTCTTGCACGCCCGCATAGGACAAAGTGCACCTGGACGCGACCAAGCGATTGCCAGCGCACTCATTGGCTCGTTGGTTGCGCTCGCCTTTGCCGCAGCCATCGCATTGGAAGGCGCCGGTCTCACCATCGCGCTCGGCCTCATTGCAGGCGCCACGGTAATCACCTATCTGCGCTACCCGTTGGTGGAGTTGCGCGCTTTTGCGGTTTTTGCCGTGTTGCCCTACGCGGCACGCCTCATGTGGGAGCCTTTCATCGACCCTACCGCGCTCATCTCGGCCCCTCCAGTCTTCAACATCCTTCTCTGGGGCTACGGTATTCCAACCGCTGGCTTCATCGCCTCGGCGATTATGCTGACCCGTGCCAAAAACGACATTTGGGCGCAACTGATGCAGGCGGTGGCCATCGTCGCGTCGGTCGTTACTGTTGCCCTGCTCGCCCTGCATGCCATCGATCCATCGTTCCGCTTCTTTGGACGGACGGATGCGCTGGCCGCAGCTGCAACGCTGGTGATGGTGGGCGGCGCCTTCTCACTGGGCCTGACGCGACTTGATACGCTCAGCAAATCGCCGGTTCTTTCGCGTGGCGCTGATATCTTAAGTGGCCTTGGAATCCTTGGCGGCGCTGTGTCGCTGTTCCTCCTCTTCAACCCTTTGCTTGGGCCTGTCGGCATACGCTACGGCAGCATCCGGGTGGGCGAGAGCCTGCTCTTCAATCTTATTGGATACGCTTACGCGCTTCCGGCTTTGCTGTTCGCACTGGTCGTGCGTCAAGGTTGGGAGAAAAAACACAAGTCCTACATCAATCTTGCGCTTGGTTTTACGGCTCTTCTCGCGTTTGCCTGGGTGAACCTCACCATCCGTCAGGTCTTCAGCCCCAACAACCTTACCCTCGAACCGGTGCGCGAAGCGGAGCTTTACACCTACTCGGTGGTCTGGCTGCTTATCGGCATCGCGATGCTGGCGGCAGGTATCTATTGGCGTAATCTCAAACTGCGCGCCGCATCCGGGCTGGTGCTGGTCGTGGTCGTGCTGAAAGTTTTCCTTCTCGACCTCAGCAACCTTGATGGCATCTTGCGCGCGATATCGTTCATCGGGCTGGGCGCAGTGCTTCTGGGCATCGGCGTGGTCTACCAGCGTGCCCTGCGCACAATGGCTAGATCTGCACCGGCGCCTGATTCATCGAACTGACCAAAAAAGCACGCATCATCCACAACCCCGTCACAATAGCCTTGCGGTCAGCCGCCAGCGATGATCATTTAGCGGCGCCGACAAAAGCGCTTGGGAACAAGCCGGTAGAGGCACCACCCGCCTGTCACATAAGTGTCATGCAGCGTGGATACCGCTTTGCGGGAACGTAACCAGGGAGAACACAATGAAGACCCTCACCATTACCACTGCACTCGCCGCCCTTATGCTGGTGGCCCCCGCACACGCCGAATTCATGCTCGGCGATCGCTATGTCGACAATGATGGCGACCTGATCGCTGACATTCCAACTGATGAATCAGAATTGATCGATCCAGGCACGCTGATTTTCGCCTACACGCCAGTGGAAGATCCCGCTGTCTACGCAGAGGTTTGGCAGGGCTTTCTGGATCACGTGTCAGAAGCCACCGGCAAGAACGTTCAGTTCTTCCCTGTTCAGTCGAACGCCGCTCAAATTGAAGCCATGCGCGCTGGCCGCCTGCACATCGCAGGCTTCAACACCGGCTCCAACCCGCTAGCCGTGGCCTGCGCTGGCTACCGTCCGTTCGCCATGATGGCAGGTGCTGACGGTTCATTTGGCTATGAGATGGAAATCCTCACCTATCCAGGCTCTGGCATCGAAGCGATTGAAGATATTCGCGGTGGCGAAATGGCCTTCACATCCGAAACGTCAAACTCCGGTTTCAAAGCCCCTTCGGCGATCCTTCAATCAGAGTTTGAGATGGCAGCAGGCGAAGACTTTACACCTGTGTTCTCTGGTGCGCATGACAGCTCGATCCTTGGCGTTGCCAACCAGGATTATCAAGCCGCTGCCATCGCCAACTCCGTGCTGGCGCGTATGCTGGATCGTGAAGTTGTGAACGCAGATCAGCTGGTCTCGATCTACCAGTCGCAGACTTTCCCAACCACCAGTTACGGTGTTGCCCACAACCTGACGCCAGACCTGCAGGAAGCCATTCAGGAAGCTTTCTTCAGCTTCGATTGGGAAGGCACAGCCCTGGCTGAAGAGTTCAATCGCAACGGCGAAGATCAGTTTATTCCGATCACGTTCCAAAACGAATGGTCGGTTATCCGCTCCATCGACGAAGCCAACGGCGTCGTTTACGACTGCAATTGATCTCGCTACGAGATTATCAAAGATGGGCGGCACCATGCCGCCCATTTCAGTATCTGTGAGGGGCGTTGCATGCTGCATCTTGAGGGTCTGTCAAAGACGTACAAAACTGGCGACACGGCGCTTAGCGATGCCACGCTTGACGTGCCCAAAGGCCAGATTATCGGGCTGATTGGACCATCCGGGGCTGGCAAATCAACACTCATTCGCTGCGTCAACCGACTTGTGGAACCCACTGCCGGCAAGATCATGCTTGGCGATGTTGATCTGGTAAAACTCAGCAAAACCGAGCTTCGCCATCAGCGCCGACGTATCGGCATGATTTTTCAGGAATACGCGCTGGTTGAGCGTCTGACGGTGATGGAAAACGTCCTCTCAGGCCGCCTTGGTTACGTGCCCTTCTGGCGCAGCTTTTTGCGCAAATATCCGCCTCAAGACATCCAAAACGCCTACCGCTTGCTCGACCGAGTTGGCTTGATGCACCAGGCAGATAAGCGCGCTGACGCCCTGTCAGGCGGCCAGCGCCAGCGCGTCGGCATAGCCCGGGCGCTCGCTCAGGAGCCAGAGCTGCTGCTGGTTGATGAGCCGACTGCAAGCCTCGACCCCAAAACCTCTCGCCAAATTATGCGACTTCTCACTGAGATCTGCGAAGAGCGCGGCCTGCCTGCCATTGTCAACATTCACGATGTGCCGCTGGCCCAGCAATTCATGCAGCGGATCATTGGCCTCAATGCCGGGCGCATCGTGTTCGATGGATCGCCCGATGAGCTCAATGAAGATGTGCTGACAACCATTTATGGCGCCGAAGACTGGCATGACATGCGCAAGGGCGATGAAGAGCAACGCCAAGCGGAATCCGACGCCCGCGACCGCATGGCAGCCCTAGCGCGATGAGTGTGCTGCGATGAACGCGACCCCCGAGACCGCTTATCCATCAACATGGCGTCGCCCACCGCAGATCGTCAAAGATCGGCGTTGGCGCATCGCCCTCCAGGTGGGCATTTTGGCCTATCTCGTCCTGGCCATGGGTTCTGTCGAGGTGGACTGGGCGCGCGTCTCCATCGGGCTGGAGCGCGGACAACGCTTCATCATGGGGTTCTTGCAGCCCGATTTTTCCAGTCGCTGGAACGACATCTATCGCGGGCTGATTGAAAGCCTCACCATGACGCTGACCTCAACGGTCGTCGGCGTTCTCATCTCGGTCCCAATCGGCATTGGCGCAGCCCGAAACCTGGCACCGGCATGGATCTATTATATCTGCCGCTCAATCATTGCGGTCAGCCGCGCATTGCAAGAGATCATAATCGCGATTTTCCTGGTGGCCATGTTCGGGTTCGGCCCTTTTGCTGGGTTCCTGACGCTGTCCTTCGCCACCATCGGCTTCATCGCCAAACTTTTGGCCGATGACATTGAAGAGATTGACGAAACCCAGGCCGAAGCGGTGCGGGCCACCGGTGCGTCTTGGTCGCAACTGGTCAACTACGCCGTGCAGCCCCAGGTGATGCCCCGGCTCATCGGCTTGTCGCTCTACCGGCTCGACATCAACTTTCGCGAAAGCGCGGTGATCGGCATTGTCGGCGCGGGCGGTATCGGCGCAACGCTGAACACCGCCATTGATCGCTACGAGTATGACAGCGCGGGCGCGATCTTGCTCATCATCATCGCCATCGTCATGGTTGCCGAATATGGCTCCAGCTATCTGCGAAAGTTCCTGCAATGAGCGAGATAAGCCACTACAGCGAGGTTTGGAGCCATCGCACGCCACGTGGACGCTTGTTCCTGTGGCTCGGCTGGCTGGCGCTCGTCGCTCTCTTCGTCTGGTGCTGGGGCATCATGACGGAAAACACCATCTGGGCGTTCGTTTGGGATGCACCAAGGCAGGCTGCCGACATTGGCAGCCGCATGATGCCGCCGCGTCTCTCTTACTTACCTGAATTGCTCGTACCCCTCTGGGACACGCTTACCATCGCCACGCTTGGCACAATTGGCGGCGTGATTCTGGCCGTTCCAGTGGCCTTTATGGCCGCACGCAACACATCGCCATCAGCAAAGTTCCTGCGCCCCATCGCGTTGTTTATCATCGTGGCCTCGCGCTCCATCAACTCGCTGATCTGGGCGCTGTTGTTGGTGGCGATCATTGGCCCTGGCATCTTGGCCGGTATCGTGGCGATTGCCCTGCGCTCCATCGGCTTCATTGGCAAGCTGCTCTACGAGGCGATTGAAGAGACCGACGCGCGGCAGATCGAAGCCGTCCAGGCCACCGGTGCCAGTGGAGCACAGACGCTGAACTATGCGATTGTTCCGCAGATCATGCCCGCCTTCTGGGGCATCTCGGTGTTCCGTTGGGATATCAACATCCGCGAGAGCACCATTCTTGGTTTGGTCGGCGCTGGCGGCATCGGCCTGAAACTTCAAGCCTCGCTCAACGTGCTGGCCTGGCCGCAGGTGACGATGATCCTGCTTCTCATCCTAGCCACGGTGGTCGTGAGCGAATGGGTCTCCGCCAAAGTGCGCCACGCGATTATTTAAGTACCAGCGGTTGTGCTGAAAGCACAGAGCCAAAACCAACACGGTTGGGCGGAACGCCCAGAGGAAACAGAAATGGTGCCCCTGGCCAGACTCGAACTGGCACTCCTTTTGGGAACTCGATTTTGAATCGAGCGCGTCTACCAATTCCGCCACAGGGGCAATCTGAAAGCATAACGTGCGGTAGATGGCGCGGACCATACTGCGATCCGCTCAAGCGTCAATCCTCTTTTGCATCCCTTTTGACAACGCGCGCCATCTTTGCGCCGTAACCATAGCTGGTAACGCGATGGCAGCTTCTGGCTGCTAGCAGTTTTTGCACTTATGAGACATCGAAGGACCACTCGACAGGATGACCGCAATCTCTTCACCAGCCTCCACAGAACGAACGTTAGGTGATTCTGCCACCGCTTTTGACCGCATCGATGCTGTGCTGCTAGACGCCCAAGCCTCCGGCGCGGAGCGTTGGGAGCTTGGCGCGTTGGCGGCTGCGCTGAAAGAACGTGCTTTCGGTCTTATGGTGCTTGCGCTGGCGCTGCCCTGTTGTCTGCCCTTTGTCTATCTGATCCCGCAGATCGTGGCGCTGCCTATCCTTGTGCTCACCGGTCAGATGGCGTCTGGTCGTCATGTGCCCTGGCTGCCGGAAAAGTTGAAAACGCGTGACTTCGATATCGCTGCCATGCGCACCGTGGTCGCCCGCGGTAAAAAATGGTTTGGCTGGACCGAACATATATCGAGGCCACGTCTGCTGGCTCTTTCTGGCCCAGGTGCCACGCGAGTTGTCGGCGCGCTGATGATGATCCCAGCCGCCTCTATTCTGGTGCCCTTGCCCTCCACCAACACGGTGCCCGGCATTGGCGTCACCATCACCTCCATTGGCCTTATTGAACGCGATGGACTGATGATCTTGCTTGGCCTGTTCATCGGCCTTCTTTGGGTGGCGTTTTTGCTGATTTCCGCTCCGCTTCTTGCGATGTGGGCGGTTGACTTCTTCACCGGTTAGCGGTGGTCATGCGCTCATGAATGCGGCAACCAAAACCGACGACTTTTACCCCGCAGATGAACGTCAGGCGCGCACTGCACTTGGTGTGATCGCAGCATCCATTGTCATCTTGGCGATCGCCTGGGCTTTCCAACTGGTTGGCGGTTACACGCCCTGCAAGCTTTGCTTGGAGCAACGCGAAGGTTACTATCTGGCCATTCCGCTTTTGGCTCTGGCAGCGCTGGCTGTGGCGTTAAAATGGCCCGCCTGTGTGCCACGCGGGCTTCTCGTGGTTGCCGGCATCTTGTTTGCCATGTCGATGGTCACTGGCATCTATCAGGCTGGCGCGGAGTGGAATTTCTGGGCTGGACCCAATGATTGTGGCGCGGGCGGATCACCTGCAGTATCCGCAGGCAGCTTGCTTGATGAAATCAGCGAAACAACCATTATCTTTTGCGATGAGGCGGCTCTGCGCGTGCTTGGACTGTCTTTTGCCGGCTGGAACGTGATTGCGGCAGCAGCCCTGATGAAAGTCTGCTTCGCAGCAGCGCTCTGGCCACCGAAAAACGCCTGAACCTTAAGGGTCCAGTTCGGTGTCCCAATACAAAAAGTCCATCCAGCTTTCGTGCAGATAGTTGGGTGGGAACTGCCGCCCATTGGTTTGCAGATCATGCACGGTTGGTGGATAAGGCGCCTGACGTGGGAACATCTGCGCCACCTTCGGCATTTTGCCGCCCTTTTTCAGGTTACAGGGGCTGCACGCCGTCACGATGTTTTTCCATGTTGTCTGTCCGCCGCGAGAGCGAGGGATAACATGGTCAAAGGTCAGATCATCGGGTGAGCCGCAATATTGGCACTCAAACCGATCGCGTAAAAACACATTGAAGCGGGTAAACGCGGGATTGCGCTGCGGCTTCACATAGGTTTTCAGCGACACCACGCTTGGCAGGCGAAACTCAGTGGTTGGGCTGTGCACGCAGGTGTCGTATTCGGAGAGAATGTTCACCCGCTCCAAGAACACGGCCTTCACCGCTTCCTGCCAGGGCCAAAGCGACAGCGGATAGTAAGACAGCGGTCTGAAGTCGGCATTGAGCACCAAGGCCGGGCAGGCCTCAGGCTTCATGATCCGGGAAGCAGAGGAAACCACCGGGTGCCCGGTGGCTTGAAACTCTTCCGGAGAAACGGCGACGGTCAAGCTCTGCTCCCGGTCCGATTCGCACAACACAATTGTTACGCACTTTCCTATGTATAGCGCGTGTGACAGGCTTGTGAAGACACACGTTGCCACAGCCAAAAACCTTGTGTGGGCAACCTTTTGTCTTGCGCTAAAGCGCAATACCGGATCGGCCATCCTTCACCACCGCATGGTAGGACCACAAAAGACGGGCCGCCACGCCGCGCCAGGGCGACCAGACTTCAGCCCGCTCGGTAAGGGCTTCGGCGCTCATGCGTTCCTCCAACCCAAGCGCCCAGGCAGCTGCTTTTTGCAACGCCAGATCACCTGCTGGCATGGTGTCGGCATGACCTACGCAAAAGAGCACATAGATCTGCGCCGTCCACGGACCAACGCCTTTGATGGTCACAAGCTCAGCTTCCATCTCGGCCACATGCATGGCGTTAAGGCGAGCAAACGCATCGTCATCCGGCAGCGCAGCGGCAATGGCGCGCAAAGTGCGTTGTTTTGGCCGGGAAAGGCCGCAAGCTTTCAGCGCCTGATCATCGGCCTTGGAAAACCGATGGGCTTCCAAGCCACCCAGCGTGTCGATGGTGCGGGCGGTGATCGCCTTGGCGCTGGCCACAGACACTTGCTGCGCAATCACGATGCGTGCCAACCCTTCAAAATCAGGCGTCGAGCGCCGTAACGGCACATGTTCCACCGCATCCATGGCCAAATGAAGCGCCGGGTCGCAAGCCCGAAGGGCAGCTAGGCCCTCGACCACATCCGCGTCACATTCTATGCATCGATACATGAGCCAGCCGGTTTTGAGATTCGCGCCATCGCCCAATGGCTATCTGCATTTGGGTCACGCGTTAAGTGCACTTGAATGCCAACGCTGGGCCAATGCGCTGGGCGGACGTTTTTTGTTGCGCATTGAAGACACCGATCTATCACGCGCCCGTCCGCAATACGTCGAAGCTATTCTGGATGACCTGACTTGGCTTGGCCTGTCGTGGGAAGAGCCCGTGCGCGTGCAGTCTGAGCACTTGCACGCCTATGAAACCGCACTTCGCACGCTGTATGATCAGGGCTTGGCCTATCCGGCACCAGCCTCGCGCACCCAGATCGCGCGCGCGCTTGATGGGCTGAAAACCGAAGGCATTGCTTGGCACAATGATCCCGATGGTAGCCCGCATTACCCTTTTGGAGAGCGCGACCGGACGGAGCGTCCGGACACGATGCCGGATGATGTGCCCATTCGCTTGGACATGGATGCCGCGCTTGAAAAACTGGGCGTGAGTAAAGTTTCTGAAAAACGCATGGAAACGCCAACATCCGCGCCAGTGACGACTATGACCGATTCCTCGGTCTGGGGCGATATTCTGCTGCGTGGGCGCGATCGCCCTGCCACCTATCACCTAGCTGTGGTTGTCGATGATGCCGGTCAAGGCGTTACCCATGTGGTCCGCGGCCTTGATTTGGAGCCAGCGACCTCTGTGCAGCGCCTGTTGCAGGAGCTACTTGGTCTGCCTGCGCCCATCTATCACCATCACCGATTGGTGCTTGGTGAGGATGGCCGCAAGCTTTCCAAGTCAGAAGGCGCAAAAAGCTTGCGGTCTTTAAAGCGTGCGGGGATCGCGCGCGATGCTCTGACCGCCCGGCTGATGGCTACTCCACCGTCACCGTGATGACGTCGGAGAAAATCGGCGGATTGTGCGGAATGTGATTGTGGTCACCAACCAGCAATTGCAGCATGTGGGTTCCGGTAGGGAGATCCAGTGTCACCTCTGTCTGGCCACCACCAAAATGGCGATGATTGTCATCGCTCGGCAAAGCCGCTTCCAGATCCACCTGATCAATGGGCATGTTGATCAACAAGTGATGGTGGCCGGTGTTCATCTGCTCGACGCCAGCGGGTGCAACGCCCATACCGCGCAAGCCAAATTGCACGGTCACCGGATTGGACAGTGTCGAGCCTGCTTCTGGCGCGATGAAGTAAACCTCAGCACCCTCTGGGGCCATGGTTTGATGGTCCATAGCAAAAGCGGCCATTGGTGAGCAGGTAAGCATGCCAGCAAGCGCAGCTTTTGTAAGTGTCTGTTTCAATAACATCGGTCTGTCTCCCAGTTTTTTCTTATGAAAATGAAACTAGGACTTGGCGTGATGAAGACCAATCACGATTGCGAGATTAACTTGGCGCCCACATTGTCAGAACCCACAGCCAGCCGGTGACCGATACAATCGCCAACGCTGTTGAAAGCGCAATAGACGAGGAAGCAATGCGAACCCCCGTTCCATAGCGATTGGCAAGCAGATAGGCGTTGATCCCTGATGGACAGGCGGCGAACAGCACCGCCGCCCCCAGCCAAATCGGCGGCAGCTGCAACACGAAAGCGCCGAACAGGAACACCAAGCCCGGATGCAGGATGAGTTTCAAAAAACTCACCGTCAGTGTGATGCGCAGGTCACCTGCCAACCCATAGCGTTTGAGGGCCATACCAGCCGAGAATAGCGCGCATGGCACAGCCGTTGATCCCAGCATATCCAAAATCTGGAAGGGGATCGCCGGGATTTCCCACCCGGTGAAACGCCACATCAGGCCAAGCAGAATGCCGATGATAATCGGGTGGGTGAAAATGGAGATGGCAAGCTTGCGAACCGTCTCTCCAAAGTTGCCGCGTTCCGACCCACCCAATTCAATGGAAAGCGTCGCTGCGCTCATCATGACGGGCAGATGAACTGCGATCAGCAAAAAGATCGGCACCCGCCCAGCATCGCCATAGGTGGTGAGGATCAGCGGTATGCCGATCAAAACCGTGTTCGCTTGCGCTGCGGAAAACCCGGCCACCGTACCGGTGGGTTTATCGCGACCAAAGCCGCGCGTGACAATCATATGGGCGCTTGCCCACACCACGATCACAGCGGCGAAATACACGGCCCAATAGGCCCAGGGTGAGGCTTCCGGCACATCGGCGGTGGCCAATGTCTTGAACAACAGGCACGGCACAGCGACGGTGAAAACAAAGTCCGATAGGCCATCGCCAACATGATCTTTGATGAGGCCGGTGCGTGCAGCGGCAAATCCGATGGCAATCAGCCCAAAGACAGGAAGAACAATGGCAAGAAGCGACATGCCCTCCTGTCGCACCGACTGTGCCAAAGTACAATGTTGGACCAAACCGGATGACCGTCGAGGCTCACGAAACCGTGCAATGACAGCATGCGACAATGTGGCATGATGGGCGGGCAACCATCATCCAATTGGGGAGAAAGACGATGACGCTGCAAGAGATAGCCGACGCACTGATCAGCCATTGCCGCAACGGAACAGAGGACAAGGGGCTGAATACGCTTTACGCCGATGACGTCGTTTCAATTGAAGCCTTGGCGCAGCCAGGGGGCGGGCCACAAATGTTTGAGGGCCTAGACGCCCTTCGTGGCAAACATGACTATTGGAACAATGCGATGGAGCAGGTGTCGATAGAGGCTGGTGGACCATATCCGCATCAGCCAGATAAATTCGCCCTGACTTTCAAAGGCCAAGCCACGGTCAAAGAAACGGGTGAGCCTTTTGAGATGGACGAGATCGCCATCTACACCGTCAAGGATGGCAAGATAGCGCGCGAAGAGTTCTTCTACTCTATGTGAGTGCGTCTATTCAGCGCTTTGGCCCCCAACACTTTTGACGCAGAGGGGAGAATGGGAAAGGATGGGCGATGCCCAGCCCCCATGTTCCGTCTGCGTCCTCGCACAAATCCAAGCCGTTTGATGCCATCGTTCGCGCCTTTGGCCTGCTCTACAACCGTCTGCCAGGTAGCTACAACGGCCTGGTGGGAGCACTCGGTTACCGTGCGCCGCAATTGGTGGCAGACGCTTTGGCCGAGCACCTGCACCTACCAAACCCCAAAGTGTTGGATGCTGGATGCGGAACGGGATTGACCGCAAAAGCAGTGCTTGCGCGCTTTCCAGGCGGAACCATGGATGGCTTTGATCTGTCCGATAAAATGTTACGCGAGGCAACGAAGACCGGGCTTTACCAAACGCTCAAGCCTGCTGACGCCACCAAAGCCTTGCCATTTGAAACCGAAGGGTATGATGCTGCTGTTTCCAGCGGACTGTACACGCTTGGCCATGTCGGGCCGGAAGCCTTGCTGCCAGTACTAAACGCCATCAAACCTGGTGGGCTGTTCGCCCTTAATGTTTATGATGGCGCTTGGGAGAAACTGCGCTTTGAAAAGGCCATCGACCAGTTGGTGGCCGATGGCCTCATCACAGTGCGCGCACATGAACAAGCAACCCATTTTGGCCGGATCGGCCAGACCTGCCGCGTTATTGTGCTGGACAAAACCACATAACCAATCGCGGTTTAACCCCTGATGAGTGCGTTACCTCAGAGTTTAATGATTTAGCCGATTAAACATTGCCTTAGGCCGCTTTTTCTTGGCCTTCGGCAACGATGCGCACAATATCAGCCATGATCGTGTTCACCTTGAAGTCTTTAGGCGTGTAAACGGCAGCAACACCCATGGCCTTGAGTGCCGTTTCATCTTCAGGTGGTATAATACCACCTACAACCACAGGTATATCGTCGGCGCCTTCTTTGCGCAGGCGATCCATCACATCTTTCAGCAAGGCCACATGGCTGCCGGAGAGGATGGACAAGCCGACGATATGCACATCTTCCTCAATGGCGGCATTGACGATCTCCGCTGGTGTCAAACGGATGCCCTCATAGACAACCTCCATGCCGCAATCGCGCGCGCGCACGGCGATTTGCTCTGCGCCGTTGGAGTGACCATCCAGACCCGGCTTGCCAACCAGCATTTTGAGGCGACGGCCCATTTTATTGGACACCGCATCGACATCGGCACGCACGCTTGAAAGATCATCAACATCGGCGCGTGCGGCTTTACCGACACCCGTGGGCGCACGGTATTCGCCATAGACAGAGCGCAGCGCCGCGCCCCACTCGCCCGTGGTCACGCCGGCTTTGGCCGCCTCCACCGAGGCATCCATAATGTTCGCATGGCCTTCGGCAGCGTTCTTTAAGGCTGCAATCGCCGCTTCAACCGCTGCACCGTCACGCTGCGCTCGCCAAGCTTCCAGCGTGGCGATGGCATCATCCTCGACACCATCGGGCACGACCATGATCGCCCCTTCGCCGGTACCAAGGGGCGATTCTTCACTTTCCTCGTAACGATTGACGCCGACCACGGTTTGATCACCACGTTCAATGCCCTCAAGCCGCTCGGTGTTGGCGCTCACCAACTGTTGTTTCATGTAGCTGGTTTCAATGGCCGCAATCGCGCCACCCATCGCTTCGATCTGGGCGAGCTCGGCGCGCGCTTCCTCTTTCAACGCCTCCACCTTGGCATCCACTTCCTTGGAGCCATCAAACAGATCACCAAACTCCAGAAGGTCGGTCTCGAACGCCATCACCTGCTGCATGCGCAGCGACCATTGTTGGTCCCAGGGCCGGGGCAGGCCGAGCGCCTCATTCCAGGCGGGCAGTTGAACCGCGCGGGCGCGGGCTTTTTTTGACAACACCACGGCCAGCATTTGGATCAAGATGCGATAAACGTTGTTCTCAGCCTGCGGCTCCGTCAGCCCCAGCGAATTCACCTGCACGCCATAGCGAAAGCGGCGATATTTCGGGTCGTCCACGCCGTAGCGCTGCTCGCAAATTTCATCCCACAGATCGACGAACGCGCGCATCTTGCACATCTCGGTGACGAACCGCATGCCCGCATTCACGAAGAAGGAAACCCGCCCAACGGCTTTCGGGAAGTCTTCTTCTGGAATAATGCCGCGTGCCTTTACCGTATCGAGCACGGCAATCGCGGTGGCCAGCGCAAAGCTAAGCTCTTGAACCGGCGTCGCACCTGCCTCCTGCAAATGGTAGGAGCAGACATTCATCGGGTTCCATTTGGGCGTTTTTTTGTAGGTCCAACCGATCATATCGGTGGTGAGCCGCATCGAAGGTTCAGGGGGGAACACATAGGTGCCGCGGGAAAGATATTCTTTGATGATGTCGTTCTGCGTGGTGCCCGCCAGCTTGCCGCGATCCGCACCCTGCTCATCCGCCACCGCCACATAAAGCGCAAGCAGCCAGGGCGCCGTGGCGTTGATGGTCATGGACGTGTTCATCGCATCCAGCGGAATGCCATCAAACAGCGTGCGCATATCGCCCAGATGCGCGATCGGCACACCAACCTTGCCCACCTCGCCACGCGCTAGCACATGATCGGGATCGTAGCCGGTCTGCGTTGGCAGATCGAAGGCGACAGACAGGCCCGTCTGACCCTTGGAGAGGTTCGTCTTATAGAGCGCGTTGGAATCTTTGGCGGTGGAGTGCCCGGCATAGGTGCGGAAAATCCACGGACGATCTTTTTGGCGATCGGTCTGACGGTCTTTTTGCAGTGTCTCGCTCATATCTCAGGCGCCTTGTCCAACTATGTGCAGTGCAGCATAGGGGGCAAAACGCCGAGCGTCACCTCACCTTTGGGTGCAACGCGGCTGAAAGGCTGGAAGCCGCGAAAAACGGTTAGCGCGAGAGCAATCGTTTCAAAAAACAAGCCGCCAAGATCAAAACCGAGGCGCTGGCTACGGCTGCAAAGAACGGCAGATGCGGCGCGTTGATCACCTGATTGGCCGAACCCACATGCACCATCAGCAACGTCGCACCGATCAAAGAGCCAATCATCAAGATCACATAGTTGCCCATTAAGCCGAACGCGTTGTCTTCAAACGCACCATCGGCAAACCACGCCATCGGCCAAGTGAGCACGGCGGCAATGAGAAAGATGAACCACAAATTGTCCATCACAAAAGGTGGTAACAGGCCAGCCATCGCATGGTGTCCCTATCGCTTCAGGGCAAACGCCCGCTTCCGTCGCCATACGCGCCCTTGTGCAGCCGATGATAGGAGCTGCCCCTAAACAACCCGTTTAACGATAAGTCCACAAAGGATTAACCGGCGTTAACTGTGCTTGCGTGCCTGCCACCGGGCAAAGCACGGCCCTGACGGACATTGGTCGTATGGTTTTTTGCAGCGCAGCAATGCATAGTTCACTGCACCATTTTCAAATGCATGAGAGGCCCAACCATGGCACTTGCCGAAACCTCCGGTGACATCAAAGACTTGTACGAGATCGGCGAGATACCGCCGCTCGGCCATGTTCCAGCCAACATGTACGCTTGGGCGGTACGCCGTGAACGCCACGGCGAACCGGAAGTCGCCATGCAACAAGAAGTCGTGCCGGTCTGGGAGATCGGCGACGATGAGGTGTTGGTCTTCGTTATGGCCGCTGGCGTGAACTACAACGCCATTTGGGCCGGTCTTGGCGAGCCGGTTTCGCCCTTCGACTTCATCAAGAACGACTATGTGGTCAATGGCTCCGATGCGTCGGGCATCGTGTGGGCCGTCGGTTCAAAGGTGAAGCGTTGGAAGGTTGGCGATGAGGTCGTCATCCACTGCAACCAAGACGATGGCGACGATGAAGAGTGCAACGGTGGCGACCCCATGTTCTCGCCCAGCCAACGCATCTGGGGCTATGAAACCATGGATGGGTCGTTTGCCCAGTTCACGCGGGTACAAGCCCGCCAGCTAATGACACGGCCAAAGCATCTCACCTGGGAAGAGGCCTCATGCTACACGCTCACGCTCGCCACCGCCTACCGCATGCTCTACGGCCATCGCCCGCACGTGCTGCGTCCCGGCGATAATGTGCTGGTTTGGGGCGCGTCTGGCGGCCTTGGCGTGTTCGCCACGCAAATCTGCGCTGCCGCAGGGGCCAACGCCATTGGCGTGATTTCAGACGAAGACAAGCGCGACTTCGTCATGTCGCTGGGCGCCAAAGGCGTGCTCAACCGCAAAGACTTCAACTGCTGGGGACAGCTGCCAAAAGTCGGCTCTGATGAATACGACACTTGGTTTTCGGAAGTTCGCAAATTCGGCAAGGCCATCTGGGACATCACCGGCAAAGGCGTGAACGTCGATTTCGTCTTCGAGCATCCTGGCGAAAGCACATTCCCGGTCTCTACCTTTGTTTGCAAACGCGGCGGCATGATTGTGATTTGCGCTGGCACCACCGGCTTCAATCTCACCATGGATGCGCGTTATGTTTGGATGCACCAGAAGCGTGTGCAGGGCAGCCACTTCGCCCATCTGAAACAGGCCGCTGCTGCCAACAAGCTGGTGATTGAACGCCGGATTGACCCCTGCATGTCAGAGGTTTTTTCTTGGCGCGACATCCCCAAGGCGCACACCAAAATGTACAAAAACCAGCACGCGCCCGGAAACATGGCGTGCTTGGTCGGCTCGCCGAAGCCTGGCCTGCGCACCTTTGAAGATGTGCTCGACGCAGCGAACTAGGCCAGGCCTCGCACCAACGTCATCCTCGCCCTTGTGGCGGGGATCCAGTTCAGTGAACGATCTCCAGCCTGTGTTATCCAGACCAGCCTCGGGTATGGATCCCTGGGACAAGTCCAGGGATGATGCCTTATGTTTGCGGCGTGCTTTGTGCCGACATGATTAGAGTTGATGACACACCACATCTAACTCGCTAAGTCGCAGCATCGTTCGCATTCCCTCGAAAGCCCAAAATGCTGTTGCGCCTTGCGCCTGTTCTTTTCGTGCTCATCTGGTCAACGGGCTGGATTGCAGCGCGCGCCGCAGCACCGCTGGCTGATCCGCTTACATTCCTCGCTGCGCGCTACGCGCTGGCGGCCATCGCGCTCTTCCTCATCATGCTGGCATTTGGGGTAAAACTGCCACGAGATCGGCGCCTCTGGGCTCACGGCCTGGCATCAGGCGTGCTTTTGCACGCGATTTATCTTGGCGGCGTTTGGTATGTGATCGACGAGGGCCTTGCCACGCCACTGTCCGGCCTCATTGCCGCTTTGCAGCCTTTGATCACAGCAGTGCTCGCCGTCACCTGGCTGGCAGAGCATCTCACCCGTCGCCAATGGTTAGGGCTCGGCCTTGGATTTGCGGGTCTCGTAATCGCGCTGCTGCCAAAGCTCCTTGAGCTGGAAGGCGAGGCCTTAACAGCCGCCGCTTGGCTCATTGTCATCAATGTGGTGGCAATGGTCTCTGTAACCCTTGGCACCCTCTATCAAAAACGCTTCCTGCAAGGTGGCGATCTGCGCGCCATTTCGTTGATTCAGTACATCGGCGCGACCCTAGCAACGCTGCCCTTGGCCTATCTGATGGAAGAGATGCACATCACCATCAACATCCGGAGTATCGCCATCATGGCCTGGTCGGTGTTGGGCCTCTCGCTGGCGGCCATTGGTCTTTTGCTTCTGCTTATCCGCCATGGCGCCGTGTCGCGCGCGGCAACGCTAATCTACTTGATACCGCCCTTGGTGGCTTTGGAAGCCTGGATGTTGTTCGGTGAGGACCTTGCCCCAATTGCCATCCTTGGCATGCTGATCACAGTGTTTGGGGTCTACCTGGTCAACAAAAAGCCGACCTAAGCGTCGATAGAGCATGCGCGCCGGGGATCAACTAGGCCCATCGGCGGGGTTGTTGCGGTGCAAACTGTCTATCATTTTGCACCGCACAAAGAGACTGATGCACTGCGATCCAGAAACACGACGAGGACATCACCATGAGCCTGGCCGAAGATCTCTCCATCAAAGATGCCGATATTCTGACGCTCGCCGCCGATGCACTGGAAGCAGTGAACACCGTCTATGACGCTGCCAAGCAGTCGGTTGCGGCTCTCACCATGGAAAGTGGTCGCGTCAAAGGTGTGCTGCTGGAGCAGCATCAACACGCCGCCCATGGCTTGGCCTGGCTCGCCACGTATCGCGAAGCACTGCGCGAACTCATCGCCTATGCGGGGCGTCTGCAAAGCGATGGCCTTTTTGGCGAAACCGAAGCCCTGATCGTTGAAACCGGCTTTGCGGAGTATCTCGCCCAGATTGAGGGCGGGATCCCAATGAACCAAGGCGAGATCGTTCGCCTTGCTGCGCTTGGCGTTACTCCGGAAGCCGCTCGTGCCTTTTCCGACAATCCATCCGTGCGTGCCCTCATCGCTCTTGGTTCTAGCACCGATAAGCGCGCTGCTTTGGTCGCCACCATGATGGAAGACAGCGGCGCGGCCACCGTTGGTGCCGACGGGCTGGATGAAACGATGGAAGCGTTCCGTTCAGAGATGCGTCGCTTTGCTGCCGATGCCGTCGAGCCGCATGCCCATGAATGGCATTTGGCCAACGATTACATCCCAATGGACATCATCAGCCAGATGTCAGAACTCGGTGTTTTCGGCCTTACGATACCTGAAGAATATGGAGGCCTGGGTCTCGGCAAAGAAGCCATGTGCGTGGTTTCCGAAGAATTGTCGCGCGCCTATATCGGTGTCGGGTCGCTGGGCACGCGCTCAGAGATTGCCGCCGAACTTATCCTCTGCGGCGGCACCGACGCCCAGAAGGAAAAATGGCTTCCCGCCATCGCATCAGGTGAGATCCTGCCGACCGCCGTCTTCACCGAACCCAACACCGGCTCGGACCTCGCAAGCCTTAAAACCCGCGCCACACTGGACGGCGACACCTACACGATCAACGGCAACAAAACCTGGATTACCCATCCGGTGCGTGCGGACATCATGACGGTGCTCGCGCGCACCAACCCCGATGAGCCGGGCTATAAGGGCCTTTCCATGTTCATCGCGGAGAAACCACGCGGCACCGACGACGACCCGTTCCCGCACCCCAATCTTTCAGGCGGCGAGATCGAAGTGCTCGGCTATCGCGGCATGAAGGAATATGAGATCGCGTTCGACGGTTTTGAGGTGCCTGCGGAAAATCTGCTGGGTGAAAGCGAGGGCAACGGCTTCAAACAGCTGATGGAAACCTTTGAATCAGCCCGCATTCAAACCGCAGCCCGCGCCGTGGGCGTGGCGCAGTCGGCGCTCGATCTTGGCCTGCAATACGCCAAGGACCGCCAACAGTTTGGCAAAGCGCTGATCCACTTCCCCCGCGTGGCAGACAAGCTCGCCATGATGGCAGTTGAGACCATGATCGGCCGTCAACTCACCTATTTCTCCGCCCGCGAAAAGGATGAAGGCCGCCGCTGCGACGTGGAGGCTGGCATGGCCAAGCTTCTGTGCGCGCGCATCGCCTGGGCGAATGCCGACAATGCCCTGCAAATCCATGGCGGCAATGGTTTCGCGCTCGAATACGCGATTTCTCGCGTGCTCTGCGATGCCCGCATCCTCAACATTTTCGAGGGTGCCGCAGAGATCCAGGCACAAGTGATCGCAAAGAGGTTACTCGAAGCATAGCTGAGAGTTGTCTGGATCCGTCGATAACGCCAAAAAAGTGCTAGTCACCAAGCGCTTGCTGGAAATCTAAGCAAAACCCCTGGCGTTTCCCCAAACGTAATCATGGATACATCTTGTACATGTGCGACCAAATGCACGCTAAGGCACGTAAACTTTGAGTGTATTTAACACAATTGCAACTTGAAGTAGAGAAGACTGCAGTCCTTCACTAGAGAAGGTCGCTCGCATGCCGCTTTATTCCATCATTTACATCAGCCGCGCACCGGAAGTGCGTGGAGAACAGCGGCGTATGTTTCTCAGCAATTTGGTCAAACAAGCTGATGCCAACAACATGCAACATGGTGTTTCGGGATGTTTGATCCATGTTGATGACTACTTCATTCAAGTTATGGAAGGGCCGCGCGGACCTTTGAGTGAAACCTTCAACCGCATCGCTCAGGATGATCGTCACCATGATGTGCATCTGGTGCATGCTGGCCCGTTGGTGACCCGACAATTCACCTCGCCGTCGCTGGCGGCCTTTGATATTGCCAGTGAAACCAATCCGGTTTTCTTGAAGTATCGGGTCAGACCGGACTTCTGCCCCTATCATATGGCACCGCACGCACTCACCGACTTGATCGAACAGATCGCTTTGGTTTGCGCTAAACTCGATAGCAGCAACCGGCGCGACAAATCGCTGGCCGCCTAGCGCCTAACCTAGCGTGAGCCACGTCGGCGCGTTAAGGCGGGCGCATGACACAGACGACCAAACCACCGCGTTCTATCCTCATCACAGGCGCCTCGACAGGCATCGGGCACCATGCGGCACATGCCCTGGCCAAGCGCGGATGGACAGTTGTCGCTGCTGCCCGCAAACCCGACGATGTGGCCCGCCTGAAGGGCGAGGGGCTGAATGCTGTCCACCTTGATCATGCCGATGAGGCAAGTATCACCTCAGCTTTTGACGAAACCTTGGAGCTCACCGGCGGCAAGCTGGATGCGCTTTTCAACAATGGCGCTTATGGCCAAGTGGGCGCGTTAGAAGACGTGACGACCGACCATATGCGGGCTCAATTTGAGGCTAACTTTTTCGGTCTGCACACGCTCACACGCAAAGCCCTGCCGGTGATGCGGGCCCAAGGCTTTGGTCGGATTGTTCAGTGTTCCAGCGTTCTAGGTTTCATTGCCGCGCCTTATCGCGGGCCGTATGTTGCTTCAAAATTCGCGCTGGAAGGCTACACCGACACGCTGAGGGCCGAAGTGGGACGCTTTGGCATCAAGGTCATCTCTATACAGCCTGGCCCGATCACGAGTAGGTTTCGCGCCAATGCGTTGGCTGTTTTTCAGCACACCATTGATGCTGACACATCTGCCTATGCTGATGATTATACATCGCAGCTCAAACGCCTGCATGCGCGCGGTAAAGCCTCTTTCGAACTGGGGCCAGAGGCTGTGACAGCCGTGCTGATCAAGGCGCTGGAAAGCACCAATCCAAAGCCTGCCTACCGTGTCACTACCCCCACCCATCTGATGGCGCTCGCCAAGCGTATCCTACCCTCGCGCATGCAGGCAGCTATGCTGGCACGTGCACGCGACAAATAATCATCGGCAACGTTTTGCGCCGCGAAGCGTCGAACCTTGATACGCCTGCTCTTTCAAAGGATACCCCCATGACTGCCACACCAGTGTTGGCCGCACGTCTTGTTCCTGCCCATTCCAAAGGTTGGATTTTGCTTGGCATCTACGTGCTTGTCACAGCTGCAGCATCCATCACCGGTAGCTTTGCCAGCAACCCTGATACCAGCGCTTGGTATCAGGCGCTCAACCAACCACCCTTCCAGCCGCCATCCTGGGCCTTTGGCGTCGTCTGGCCAATTCTCTATCTGTTGATGGCGTATGCTGGCTGGCGGGCCGATACAGCTGCGCCGCAGGCATTCAAAGGCACGCTGCGCCTACGCTACGGCATCCAATTGGCGCTGAATGCCGCTTGGACCATCGCTTTCTTTGCCCTTCAATCAATCACTGGCGGCATCATCGTTATTCTGGCCCTGTTGGCCGCAATCATCATCTGGATGGCGGCTGCGCGGCAGGTTGATCGGCTCGCCACCTGGCTTTTCGTGCCTTATGCCGCATGGGTAACATTTGCCACGCTGCTGAACGGGTCGTATGTGCTGCTCAATTGATGCGATCGAACATTGCCGCTGCCCAATCCAGGCAAGTGACCCAGCGACCGCAGTGACCCGTAGGACGTGACATGAGCACCTTTCTTCAAATTTTGTCGTTTCTCGCGCTCGGCGCCGTGGCAGTGGTTCTCTTCTTAGGGCTGGCCAACATGATGAAGGGCGGTAGCTCCAATCGCTCGCAGCAGCTCATGCGCTGGCGCGTGATTTTGCAGGCCATCGCCCTTGTTGTGGTGATGATCGTCGCCTGGTTTGCCAGCCAAAGCTGAACACAACTCTCAAGGAATCCTGCATGGTCATTCTGACAAAAATTTACACCAAGACCGGCGATGATGGCACAACGGGCCTTGGCTCTGGCGAGCGTCGCAAGAAGTTTGACCTGCGGGTTGAAGCCTATGGCACGGTTGATGAAACCAATGCTGCCATCGGCATGGCACGCCTTTCTACAGGCGCTGATCCAGCGCTTGCTGATCTCGATACGATGCTGATGCGCATCCAAAACGATCTTTTTGACCTTGGTGCCGATCTTTCCACGCCGCCAACCGATGAAGATTTAGGCTACGAACCCTTGCGTGTGGTTGAGGCGCAGGTGACCCGTTTGGAAAGCGAGATCGATCAATTGAATGCCGATCTCTCCCCGCTCAACTCCTTCGTTTTGCCTGGTGGCACCCCGGTTGCCGCTGCCTTGCACGTCGCGCGCACTGTCTCACGCCGGGCCGAACGCCTGTCAGTGGAGTTGGCAGACCAAGAGCCCGGCATGGTCAGCACCCATGTGCGCAAATATCTCAATCGCCTGTCGGACTTTCTGTTCGTTGCCTCGCGCTGGACCAACGATAAGGGCGCAGCCGACGTCTTGTGGGTGCCGGGCAAAAACCGCTAAGAGCAAAGTGTGGTTGCCGATACGGCAAGAAATCAGGGCCTCAGCGTATGTTCTTGCCGTTCTTCGATTCCAATCCCAAAGAGCGGATCACCGTTCAAGCAGTGACGGTTGGCCTCATCGTCCTCAACGTGGCGATGTTTTTGGTCTTTCAGGGCGCGGTGGTCGACTACCCAGACTATCGCCTGGCACTGATCCCGGTCACGCTGTTTGCTGAGCAGACCCGTCCGGCCGATCTTATCTTTGTGCCGGAAGAAATCACCGTACTCAGCTACGCGTTTCTTCACGGCTCCTGGCTGCACTTGGCGGGCAATATGCTGTTCCTTTGGGTCTTTGGCGACAATGTCGAAGACGCCATGGGCCATGTGAAGTTTCTCATCTTCTTCATCCTATGCGGCATCGCTGGCGGCCTTGCCTATGCCATCATGACGCCAGACCCAGCCGCACCGTTGGTCGGTGCATCCGGCGCAACATCCGGCGTTGTGGCCGCCTATTTGATGCTGCATCCCAGAGTAAAAGTTTGGGTGTTGGTCACGCTTTTGATCAAGTTTCCCTTCCAGCTACCCGCCTGGATCGTGCTTGGCGCCTATGTGGTGTGGAATGTCATCATGGTGCTGTCTGGTGACAATGGCTCCAACACCGCCTGGTGGGCGCACATTGGCGGTCTGCTCGCTGGCGCAGCGCTCACGCCGCTGTTCAAGCACCGTGACGTGAAACTGTTCGACCAAGACTTGCCGGAACCTACCGGCACCGACAGACAGTGACGTTTGGTGTGGCCAAGTGCCAACTTTGGGATCGTTGACAGGTTGATGGCCCAGCCCTAGCTTGCCGCCAGCGCTTTGCTGCGATGCACAACCTGTGTTTAAACCAGGCCATGCGCGCACGCGCCACTACAGCCCAACCGCAAGAATAGGATGTTTGCGTGAAGATCTTAGTGCCGGTCAAACGGGTGGTCGACTACAATGTCACCATCACCGTGAAGGAAGATGGTTCAGGGGTGAACCTTGCCAATGTGAAGATGTCGATGAATCCGTTCGATGAGATCGCGGTGGAAGAGGCGCTGCGCCTGAAAGAAGGCGGCAAGGCCGAAGAGATTATCGCCGTTTCCATCGGACCAGAAAAAGCGCAAGAGACGCTGCGCACCGCGCTCGCCATGGGCGCTGATCGGGCAATCCTGATCAAGACCGACGACACCACCGAACCGCTGGCCGTCGCCAAGGCGCTGAAGGCCGTGGTTGGGGAAGAAAACCCAAATCTCGTCATTATGGGCAAACAGGCTATCGATGATGATTGCAACCAGACCGGCCAGATGCTCGCTGCGCTGCTCGGCTGGGGCCAAGGCACGTTTGCCTCCAAGGTTGAACTGAATGGCGACAGCGTGGCCGTCACCCGCGAGGTCGATGGTGGCTTGGAAACGGTGGAGCTGGCGCTACCCGCCATCATCACCACCGATCTGCGCCTCAACGAGCCGCGCTATGCGTCGCTGCCGAACATCATGAAGGCAAAGAAAAAGCCGCTTGATGTGAAAACACCAGAGGAGATCGGCGTTGATTTCACGCCGCGCCTGGAAGTGCTTTCTACCGCCGCGCCTGCCAAGCGCGAGGCGGGCGTGAAAGTCGCTGATGTCGGCGAACTGGTGGAAAAACTCAAAGCCGAATCTGGCGTTCTTTAGGAGACTTGACGATGACCACACTCCTGATCGCCGATCATGACAACGCGACCCTTTCTGGCGAAACCGCCAAAGCGCTGACCGCCGCACTGGAACTGGGTGCACCGGTTGATGTGCTGGTGGCTGGCTCGGGCGCTGAGGCCGTGGCCAAAGAGGCGGCATCGCTTCAAGGCGCACAAAAGGTTTTGCATGTTGATGGCGCTGCGTTGGAACATGCGCTTGCCGAACCGATGGCTGCACTCATCATCTCGCTGGCCGACGCCTACGATGCCTTCGTTGCGCCAGCCACCACGACCGGCAAAAACATCATGCCGCGCGTCGCGGCTTTGCTTGATGTGATGCAGCTTTCCGACATCATCAAAGTGGAGAGCGCCGACACGTTCCAGCGGCCTATTTATGCCGGCAACGCAGTCCAGACCGTGAAATCTTCTGATGCCAAGAAGGTCATCACCGTGCGCGGCACCGCTTTTGATGCGGCCGAAATCGGCGGTTCAGCTTCGGTGGAAACCGTGACTCTTCCCGATATCCCATCGGTGTCGAGTTTTCTTTCTGCCGATTTGGCCGAGAGCGAGCGTCCAGAACTCACCAGTGCCAAAGTCATTCTCTCCGGTGGCCGCGCGCTAGGCTCGAAAGAAGAGTTTGAGCGCGTGATCCTGCCGCTGGCCGATACGCTAGGCGCGGCCGTTGGTGCCTCACGCGCAGCAGTCGATGCAGGCTATGCGCCCAATGATTGGCAGGTTGGCCAAACCGGTAAAGTGGTTGCGCCAGACCTCTACATCGCCGCGGGAATATCAGGCGCCATTCAGCATTTGGCCGGCATGAAAGACAGCCGCATCATTGTTGCCATCAACAAGGATGAAGATGCACCGATCTTCGATGTTGCCGATTATGGCTTGGTTGCTGACCTGTTTGACGTGCTGCCAGAGTTGAAATCGGCCATTGAATCCTAGAAGAGTAGCCAGCGTCTGAAAAAGACAAGCTACGGAAAGAACGAACGAGCATGAGTGGCATTCAAAAGGTTGGCATTGTTGGCGCCGGGCAGATGGGATCGGGCATTGCCCATGTCTGCGCCCTGTCGGGCATGGATGTGGTTTTGCAGGACTTGGCCTTGGACAAGGTAGAGCAGGGTCTGGCCACCATTTCTGGTAATATGACCCGGCAAGCTGGCAAGGGCATCATCAAAGAAGACGAGATCAAGCCAGCACTTGCCCGCATCACCGCCTCTGACAGCTATGAGAACATGGCAGACTGCGATTTGGTTATCGAGTCAGCCACTGAAGATGAAACCATCAAGCGTAAGATTCTCGCGCAATTGGCCCCAGTGGTGAAATCTAGCTCCATTTTGGCCACCAACACCTCGTCCATTTCCATCACGCGATTGGCAGCCTCCACCGACCGGCCGGAAAAATTCATCGGCATTCACTTTATGAACCCAGTGCCTTTGATGGAGCTGGTGGAAGTGGTGCGCGGCATTGCCACCGACGATGAAACCTATGAAGCCTCGCGCGGATTTGTTGCCAATATCGGCAAGCAGATCACGGTGGCCGAAGATTTCCCGGCTTTTATTGTGAACCGCATTTTGCTGCCGATGATCAACGAGGCCATCTACACGCTCTATGAGGGTGTTGGCTCGGTGGAGAGCATCGACACAGCCATGAAACTTGGCGCCAACCATCCGATGGGCCCGCTGCAATTGGCTGATTTTATTGGCCTCGACACCTGCCTGTCGGTGATGCAGGTGCTTTACGATGGCCTAGCCGACACCAAATATCGCCCCTGCCCATTGTTGGTGAAATACGTTGAAGCTGGATGGGTGGGCCGTAAGGCTGGCCGTGGCTTCTATGATTATCGCGGCGAAACGCCCGTGCCGACGCGGTAAATTCATTACCAACAAACGTCATCCCTGTGCTTGTCACAGGGGTCCATTCCAAAAGATTGATAGCTTTCTCGATGGCCACCAGACCTCGATGGAATGGACCCCCGCCGCAAGGGCGAGGGTGACGACAGGATGGATGTTGAGCCAGTGGCAAACGTCTGGCCGGTTCAGACCGTAACGGCATTCCCCTCCAACACGCCTCATTCCATCAACTGATCAGAAAGCATTTGTCGCTAAGCTACCGCAAAGCTTAGGAGTTTACCCACGTGGAACCTATCGCAATCGCATCCTCAGCGATGGCCAACAACCAGGCGCAAATCGGCGCCGCTGCCGCGCAAAAGGTCATGAAAATGAACCAGGAAGCCGCGCAGCAACTGGTCGCCATGATCGATCAGGCGTCAGCCAATTCTGCTGCTCTAGCCGATGCACAAGCCGTTGGTTCGGCCACCGCAGCGGGCGTCGGCACGCGCGTCGATCGCCAAGCTTAAGGAACCAGCATGGGCGGCATCACCCTTGTTGGGATCCTTTCCGGCATGATTTTTGGCGCACTGGCCACCATGGTGCGCCAGCACGCCAGCGCGATCATTCTTGCACCCGTCATTCTTGCACCGATTGCCTATCTCTTCGTCTGGCGCGACGCGTTGATCGGCCCATGCTTTTTCGCCAGCAACTTTGATACTGATGCGTGCACGCCGATGCGCGGACTGATGGCCACAACCTTGGAACATGCCGGAGACACGGTAATCGTTGTGATCTCACACATCGTGGTTGCCTTTGTGATGGTCGCGGTGCTCTCCGTATCGCGTTCAGCCATCGCCAAAGCCAATATGAAGTCGCCCCACCAAAAAGAGATGGAACGGCTGGCGTACGAGCAAAAGCTCGCCGCTCAATTGGAAACCAAAAGGCGCATGGAAGAGGAAATGGAAGCGGCCACCAGGGCCATCCACGCCTCGCGCGCTGCACGTGCCAAGGCCCGAGAACGTGCAAGGGCAAGAGCGCAGGACGCGGAGCTGGAAGCTTCGTCTTAGGGCACCTGCGCCGCATCCATCAGCGCCACGGCATCTTGGCTGTCCCAGTGTGCAGCCCCAGCCAAAAAGCCCTGCAAACACCCATCGCTATCGATCAGCAATGTTGTCGGCATGCCGAACGCCAAGCCCTCGGCCCGCAAATCTTGAAACAAGTCCGCTGAGCTATCCTGGTAAAAGGCCAGGGCTCCCACCTCGATTTCATCCAAAAAACCTTGCGGGTCAGCGCTCTCGCGGGTGTCGATGTTGACGGCCACCACCTCAAAATCATCGCCGCCAAGGTTCGCCTGCAGCCGGTCTAGCGCTGGCATTTCTTCGCGGCATGGCGCACACCAAGTCGCCCACAGGTTGAACAGCACCGTGCTGCCGCGCCAGTCATCCATCGTGCGCGTCGTGCCATCACTATCGACAAAGCTCATCATCGGCGCTGGGCGCGCATCATCAACCACCGCGAAGGCTGCCACCTCGCCCTGCGCGGCAGCATCCAAAGCTGCGCGCCGCTCGTCACTGATCGTGCAGGCAGCGGCCGTTTCATCATTTGCAGGGGCGTCATTGTTGATATAGACCGCAACCCCACCGGACGCAACGCCAAGCACGGCGGCGACCAGCAGCAAAACCGTAAGCCGTATCTTTCCCCCATCCCGCTTGGGAGGTTGGCTTTCTGGACTTTGCGGTGACGACATAACACTTTTCCTTCGAAGAAATGGGCGAACAACAGTGAGCGATGCAGCCAGATGAGTGATACAAGCAAAAACACTGGCAAAAACAGCATGTGGGGCGGGCGCTTTGCCGCAGGCCCTGCCGCCATTATGGAAGACATCAACGCATCTATCGGCTTTGACCAAAAACTCTACGCCCAGGATATTCAAGGCTCCAAGGCGCACGCCACGATGCTCGCAGAAGTCGGCATTCTAACCGCTGAAGACCGTGACGCGATCATCAAGGGCCTGACCCAGATTGGCGAAGAGATCGAACACGGTCACTTCACATTTTCGCGTGGACTTGAAGACATTCATATGAACATCGAAGCACGGCTGCGTGAGCTGATCGGCGATGCGGCTGGTCGTTTGCACACCGGGCGGTCCCGCAATGATCAGGTGGCCACCGATACCAAGCTTTACGTGCGCACGGCCATTGATGGCATCGATGCCGCACTGGCAGACCTGCAAAAAGCCCTTGCTGAAAAAGCGCTGGAGTATGCAGGCACGGTTATGCCGGGCTTCACCCATCTTCAGTCCGCCCAGCCGGTCACGTTCGGCCATCATCTGCTTGCTTATGTGGAAATGGTTGGTCGCGACCGAGGCCGTTTCCAGGATGCCCGCAAACGTCTCAACGAGTCCCCGCTCGGTGCAGCGGCCTTAGCTGGCACCAGCTTTCCCATCGATCGGCAAATGACCGCCAAGGCGCTGGACTTCGACCGGCCAACGGCGAATTCGCTGGATTCGGTTTCTGATCGCGATTACGCGCTGGAAACGCTGGCCGCTGCTTCCATCCTCTCCATGCATCTTTCACGCTTTGCCGAAGAGATCGTGATTTGGTCGTCGGCGCAGTTTCAGTTCATCCAGCTGTCTGATGCGTTGACCACCGGCTCATCCATCATGCCGCAGAAGAAAAACCCCGATGCTGCCGAATTGGTGCGCGCCAAAATCGGTCGCGTGATGGGCGCCTTCACAGCCCTGATGACGGTGATGAAGGGCCTGCCGATGGCCTATGCCAAGGACATGCAGGAAGACAAAGAGCCGATCTTCGATGCACTGGAAACGCTGGAACTTTCTATCGCAGCGACCACAGGCATGGTGGCCGACATGGTGCCCAACGCCAAAGTGCTGAAGAAGGCCGCAGGCTCCGGCTACGCCACGGCAACCGATCTGGCCGACTGGTTGGTGCGGATGCTGAACATGCCGTTCCGCGATGCCCACCACGTCACCGGCACGCTTGTTGGCATGGCCGCTGAGCGCAGAGTTGACCTGCACAAACTGTCGCTGGACGACATGCAAAGCGTTGAACCACGCATCAGCCAAGACGTGTATTCGGTGCTTTCGGTCGATAAATCAGTGCGCTCGCGTGTGAGTTATGGCGGCACAGCCCCACAGAATGTGCGCAAACAAGCAAGACGCTGGTTGAAACAGCTCAGCAAGACGTCATAAAGGTGGCTATCTTAGCCAACAGGGGCCGCACCATGCGCCTTCGCACATTGACCTTGACCACATTGCTCGCGCTGACCCTTGCCGGCTGCGGCGTAAAGGGTCCACTGGTTCCACCCTCAGAGGCCAATGCTCCAGAGGCACCTGAAGGTGCCGAGCTAGAAGAAGCTGCACCGGTGGATGATCGCTCGTTCATCCTTGACGGTTTGCTTCTCTAAACGATGCATCATTTTCACTACCGTGATGGCCGCCTCTTTGCCGAGGATGTGCCGGTTGAGACGCTCGCACGTGAGGTCGGCACGCCGTTCTATGTCTACTCGACGGCGACGCTGGAACGGCACTATCAGGTGTTCACCGATGCATTCGGTGATTTGCCGGTGCTGGTCTGCTACGCTCTGAAAGCCAACTCCAACCAGGCGGTCATGGAAACCTTGGCCCGCCTTGGATCAGGCGCCGATGTCGTCTCAGGTGGTGAGCTGCAACGGGCGCTGCGCGCTGGTGTACCCGCAAACAAGATCATGTTCTCCGGCGTCGGCAAAACCCGCGTCGAGATGGAAGAGGCGCTTGCCGCCGGTATCCTCTGCTTCAACGTCGAAAGCGAGCCGGAGCTGGAACGCTTGTCTGCGGTTGCCACGGCGATGGGCAAAGATGCGCCGGTCTCCTTGCGCATCAACCCCGATGTGGATGCCAAAACCCACGCCAAAATCACCACCGGCTTGTCGGAAAACAAGTTCGGCATTCCGTGGGTGCGCGCCCGCGATGCCTATGCCCGCGCCGCCAGCTTGCCTGGCATCCAGGTGATCGGCATCGACATGCATATTGGCTCGCAGATCACGCAGCTTGAACCCTTTGACCAGGCGTTCGGCAAGTTGGGCGGATTGATCGAAGCGCTGCGCGGCGACGGCCACACCATCCATCACGTTGATCTCGGCGGCGGCCTTGGTATTCCCTACACCGATGACAATGATCCGCCACCTCACCCGGACCAGTACGCAACCGTGGTGAAAAAGCATGTCGATACGCTCGACTGCGAGATCATTTTTGAGCCTGGCCGTCTGATCGCTGGTAATGCAGGGATTCTTGTTACCAAGGTGGAGTATGTGAAACCCGCCGATGGCAAAACGTTCGTGATCATCGATGCGGCGATGAACGATCTCATTCGCCCGACGCTTTACGATGCGCACCATACCATCCGCCCCGTGGTGGAACCCACTTCGCCGGAGCTCTGGCCCGTGGTCGATCTGGTTGGGCCGGTCTGCGAAACCGGCGACTACATCGCCAAGGATCGCTCGTTCCCGCCGGTCAAAGAAGACGATCTGATCGCGATTTTCTCCGCTGGGGCCTATGGAGCGGTGCAGGCTGGCACCTACAACACCCGGCTCTTGGTACCTGAGGTGATGGTCAATGGTGACCAGTTCCATGTCGTGCGCCCGCGCACCACGATGGATGAGTTGATCGGCCTCGACTCCCGGCCAAGCTGGTTTGGGGGATAGGCACATCCGTGCCTTGCCTTCACCACACCTGCGCGCCACAATCTCACTATGCTAAGCGCTCAAGAGCCAGAATCAGCGCCTGAAACGCAGCTGTCCAAACGTATCGCTCGCGCCACCCGCCGGGCGAAGTTTTTTGCGTTTGTGGAGCGGCTATGGCCGCGTTTGGTGCTTGTTGGCGCGATCCTTGGCGTGTTTCTAACACTCTCTTGGCTTGGCCTCTGGCCACTGGTGCCGGACCTTCTGCGCTTCGTGCTGCTGGGTGTGCTTGGCCTGGCGTTGGTCGCCGCCATTTTTTGGGCCACACGCACGCCGCGCACATCGCGCGAAGAAGGCATGAAGCGGGTCGAGACAGCCTCCAGTCTGGAAGGCCGTCCCCTCGCCGCGCTGGACGACGCCCCCTTTGATACAACCAGCCCACAGGGCATGGCACTCTGGCACGCGCACCAAGCGAGCATGGCCAGCAAGGTGAAGCGCCTGGCAGCAGGCCTGCCCGCTCCCCGCACAGAGCTTTTTGATCGCTGGGCATTGCGCGCACCGGTTTTGCTTTTGCTGGTGGTGGCGTTTTTCGTTGCCGGGCCACAACGGTCTGAGCGCATCAGCCAAGCCTTCGCGCCCCTGCAATCAGCACCCACTGTGCCGGTTCGCATCGACGTTTGGGCGACGCCACCAGCCTACACGAGCCTTCCGCCACGCACGCTGCTTGCTGGTATCACGACTGATGCGACGGCCGATCCGCCCATCGGCGCCATGCTGCCGACCGGCAGCCGTCTAACGATCCTTTTGAGCGATCCAGACGCCGTTACAGCTAGCCTCACACCGATGAATGGCACCGGAGCACTCACTCTTACGTCAACCGAAGAAGTGGGAAGCCTGGAGACAGTGCTTGATGCTGACGTGACGTTGGAGCTGGTGGCCCAACGCGGCGCGATTTCTTTACCGCTGCTCATAACACCGGATAGGCCGCCAACGATCCGTTTTGCTGGCGATCCGCAGGCATCAGCTGTTGGCGCCATCGAAATTCTCTATGCTGCCGAGGATGATTATGCCGTGGAAAGCGCCCACGCCGATGTGGAACCGGCAGACGAGCGCTACGCCGATGCGACACCTCTGATCGACGCGCCGCGCATCGACCTCATCCTGCCGCAAACCCCCACAGGCGGAACCGTAGAAACAACCCGTGATCTCTCCGCCCACCCCTGGGCCGGGCTGGACGTGGACATGACCCTGGTCGCCACCGATGGTGCTGGCCAAGAGGCAACCAGCGAAACACTGACAGTTCTTCTGCCGCAACGCCCGTTCCGTGAATCTCTGGCCCGCGCCCTGGTGGAGCAGCGCCGCCTTCTGGCCGTCGATACCCGCACCAGACCTCGTGTGCTCACAGCGCTAGAGGGGCTGGCGCTGGCGCCCGAAACCTTCATGGAAGACGAACTAACCACCTTCCTGGCCCTTACAGTGACCACCCAGCGTCTGCGCTTTGCCGATGGCAATGATGATCTGCTGGCGGTGGTCGAAATGCTCTGGCAACTGGCTCTCCAGGTCGAAGATGGCGATCTTTCACTGGCTGCTGAACGCTTACGCGAAGCTGAAGAAAACCTGTCAGACGCGCTGGAAAACGGTGCCAGTGAGGAAGAGATTTCTGCACTGATGGATGAACTGCGTCAGGCCTTCCAGGAATACATGCAGGCCCTGGCCGAGCAGTTGCAAAACCAAGACATGGCGCAGATGCCGCAAGACATGCCGATGGCCAACCTCAACCCGTTGGCGATGCAGGACATGATGGACCAAATCCAAGATTTGGCCGAGCTTGGCGCTACCGATGCCGCCCGCGAACTCTTGGAGCAGCTGCGCGAACAGCTGGACCAATTGCGTGGCGCACAAGCCATGGAGCAACGCGAGCCAACTCCGCAAGAACAGCAACTGCGTGAATCCATGCAGGAGCTTCAGGCGATCACGCGCGAGCAACAACGCTTGCTTGACGAGACCTTTCCGTTCTCCTCAGATGCCCAGCGCCAAGAGGTGCGACCACCGCGCCAGTTTTCAACGCCAGGCGGTGAAAACGACCAGTCCAATCGACCAACGCCCAATGAAAACGGTGGGCCGCAAAGCGACCCTCTCGGAGACCTTGCCGAGCAGCAACGCGCCTTGGAAGACCAGCTCCAGGATCTCATGGATCAATTGCGCGATCTTGGCCTCAACCCCGATCAGTTCGGTGAAGCTGGAGACGCGATGGACGGGGCCGGGCAGATGTTGGAGCAGGGCGATGCGACAACGGCACTCGGCGAACAAGGCCGTGCCTTAGAAGCGCTGCGTCAAGGCGCGCAAGATGTGATGGAACAACTTGCCCAGGGCGAAGGGCAGGGCGGTGAAGGCCAAGCTCAAGGACCCGGACAAAGCCCAGGCCCAGGCCAGGGCATGCCACGCATTACCTTTGGTCCTGGTGGCGATGGCCAGCGTGGCACCGATCCGCTCGGCCGTCCGCAGCGTGAATCCGGCGGTAGGCGCGCCGATGGTACGGTGCGCATCCCCGAAGAAACCGACATTCAGCGGGCCCGCGATATCTTGAATGAAATCCAGCGTCGCTTGGGCGAGCAAGTTCGCCCGCAGGTGGAGCGCGACTATCTCGACAGGCTGATTGACCGGTTTTGATTGAACCAACACATGACCGTCATCTCTGTGCTTGTCACAGAGATCCATGCCTCAAGATGCTTTGGAAACAATAGGGTTGCAGACCATCATTAGAATGGATTCTCGGCACAAGGCCGAGAATGACGGTCTGTCGACTAAGCCGCATGCTTCTCCAACACACCGCCCACCGCATCACGGATGTCAGCCAAGGAAAATGGCTTCATAATCACGTCTTCCACCAGCGATTCCAGCCCGTGAGCACGCTCGCGCTGGTTGGCGTAGCCGGTCATCAGCAGGATCGGCAGGCCGGGATAATCGCGCACGGTTGAAAGTGCCAGCGCGATGCCGTCCATCACGGGCATTTGGATGTCGGTCAAAAGCAGATCGAAGGCGCCGCCCTCTTCGGCCAGCACCTCCAGCGCCATCGCGCCATCTTCGGCAGTGCGCACATCATGGCCGTCCAGCTCGAAGGCCTTTTCTAAAAAGGCCCGCACGGCCTCGTCGTCCTCTGCAACCAACAGCCGTGCCATCGCGATGCCGTCCTATGTTTTTATTGGCAGACGCAAAAGGTGATTCTGTTCAGTTTAACATGGTGTGAACATCGGACCAGATAGGCTGATCGATCACAAACAGGTACGCAAAATGCTTAGGGTCGGGACCCTAATTGATCGCGCCGGGAAGGCGCTCGCCTTCTTGCAGGAAGCGCACCGACACACTGGCAACCGTTTCCGGTGGAGCGGTGAGTTCGCTGAACACCGGTAGGCTTTGCTCTGGCTGCAAATCAGTGGCTGGCGGGTCCACACGCCACACAAACAGCTCCGCGCCGGTTTCAGCCAAGAGTGCCAAGCGCAGCGGCGCCACTGGGCGCGCTGTGTCGTCGGCATTGATCATCGTGCCTTCAACACGCAGCACGGTAAGTCCAGCCACCAACGAACGCTCGGCGGTGAAAGGCGAAAACTCAATACCACGCACATTCACATCCAACCCGACCATCTGGTAGAGCCGCGCCAAGTCAGGCACAGCTCGCACAACAGTATCACGCGCTGGAATGGCCAACACCAGACCAAGCAGTCCGAGCGCAACGCCAGCGGGGGCAGCGATGGTGAGAGCTTTACGCAAGAAAAGCTCCAACTTTGATGGGCCTTGGCCTTTCAGCCGAACCTTGCGCGGTTTGCGAGGAACGGTCGCATCAACACCGGCATCGACCGGCCCAGATGCCAATGCGTCTTGCGCGTTGTCTGTCGCGACCGGACCTTCATTCCAGCTGGCAAAATCAACGTCGCCGTCTGCAACACCATCCTCGGCAACTGCGGCGAAGCCATCCATTTCATCGCCACCATCAGCCATCGCCTCCTCGTTCTGGACATCATCAGCCTCGAAAAGGGCATCAATGTCCGCGGTGGTGGCGGTTTCTTCTTCGGGCACCGCGTGCCAAATTTTCTGGCACGAGGCGCACTTCACCTTGCGCCCGTTGGGGCCAAGCATATCGTCAGCAACAGTGTAGTCTGACGAACAGTGGGGGCAGACGATTTTCACACGCGGACCATCTTTTAACACCAAAGGGCCTGCGAAAGGCCGATCCACAACTGGTAACGCGCGAGCGTTAAAGGGCTGTTAACCATGAAGGGTGCGAGTGGTATGAAACGAACGAAATCCCCGCGCGCCCGGGCGCACCACGCGCTGGGCAGGAGCATGCACCTGTGCTGACCATGGAAAATGTAGGCCTACGCTATGATGGAGGGCCGGAGGTACTCTCCGACCTTTCCTTCGATATAGAGCCGCGCAGCTTCCAATATCTCACCGGTCCTTCGGGGGCAGGCAAAACCTCCATGCTCAAATTGATGTCGCTTGCCATGCGTCCAACACGCGGCGGCGTGACCGCTTTTGGCAAGAACACGGCACGCGCCAGCGCCCGCGAAATTCCAGCGCTGCGCCAACGCATTGGCGTGGTGTTTCAGGATTTTCGCTTGCTTGATCATCTCACCACCTTTGAAAACGTCGCTCTGCCCTTGCGCGTTCAGGGCAAAGACGAGTCCACCTATGGCGCTGATGTACGTGAGCTTCTTGGTTGGGTGGGACTGGGCGAGCGCATGTACGCCATGCCGCCGGTGCTTTCAGGCGGTGAGAAACAGCGCGCTGCCATCGCCCGTGCCGTCATCGGCCAGCCTGACTTGCTGCTGGCCGATGAGCCGACCGGCAACGTCGATCCGCAATTGGGTCGCCGCTTGCTGCGGCTCTTTGTGGAGCTGAACAAGCTCGGCACGTCCATTGTGATCGCAACCCATGATGTGCTGCTCATGCAGCAGCATCAGGCCCGCCGCCTGGTGCTCCATGATGGCCAGGTACAGATCTATGACTAAGGGTAACCAACAATGTTGAGGCCCGAACGCGCCAGCTCCAAAACGCAGGAGCGAGGGTCCCCCGCAGCGGCGGATAAGCCCGCGCGTGACACCTCCAAGCCCGAACCTATCGTGCCAGAACGCTCCATTGCCGGAAGCGCGCTCATGCTGGTGATCGCCATCATGGGATGCCTGGCTTGTTTGTCAGTTGGTGCGGTGACGCTCGTTGATCGCGCCGCCAGCGATTGGAGCGCTGACATCGGCCGCGAACTCACCATCGAAGTGTCTGCGGTTGATCCGGCAACCATGGATGAGCGGTTGGATCGCGCCGCCGATCTTGCTCGCGTATCGCCCGGCATTGGCTCGGTGTCAGTGGTCAGCGAAGCTGAAACCCGCGCGCTATTGGAGCCGTGGCTCGGTGTGCTCGGCTCAGAAGCGGCGCTTGCCGAATTGCCGATCCCACGCCTGGTGGCGATGACGGTCACAGACCAAAGCGCGCTGAACCTCACCACGTTGCAAGCAGCCCTTGACCAGGAAGTGCCCGGTGCAACCGTGGATGATCACCGGGTATGGACCGACCAATTGGCACGCATGGCCGGTGCCATGGTGCTCGGCGGGTTGGGCGTGTTGGTGTTGGTGCTCTCGGCCACCATTTTGTGCGTGATATTCGCCACGCGCGCTGCGATGGCCGGCAACAAGGATGTGGTGGAGGTGCTGCACTTTGTCGGTGCCAGCCACACCTTCATCGCCGGGCAGTTTCAGCGGCACTTTTTGATGCTAGGCATGCGTGGCGGACTGATCGGCGGGGTCAGTGCGATCCTCCTATTTCTCATCTTTCAGCTTTGGGTGATGGCACGCCGCGGCGCGGCGGATGCTGCGCAAGTTGAAGCGCTAATTGGATCGCCAGCGCTTGGACTTTACGGCTATGCTGGTTGTGCGTTGGTGGTGTTTTTGATCGCGTTTCTCACTGCCGCCACTTCACGTATCACCGTCAGCCGGTTCTTGCGCGGGCGCTGACAAGTCTCCTGACCGGCACCCACATGCCAAAAACACGCCATCCACGCACCACAGTTTCACCCAATCGGTAGGCTAATTGATTTGTCGCATTTGACGCGCTGATACTGCAGAGCGAAACTGGACGCCCTTGTGAACGCTGATTCCGCAACCATGTCGACGCAGGCAACAAACACACCCGACGCTGGGCAACCATCGTCTGACCCCGCTGCAAGCCCACCAAGGCGGCGCAAGCGGACAATTGCTGCACGGTTAGCTCTAACCGCCATGCTTGGCGGCTTGGCAGCGTTGTCGCTCATCGCCTTTGCTGACTTCATTCGCGACGTGAACGCTCTGGCTGCCCCAAGCCCTGTTAAAGCTGATGGCATTGTTGTGGTCACCGGCGGTCAGGCCCGTATTGAAGTGGCGCTGCAACTTCTTGAAGATGGTGCCGCGCAACGCCTGCTGATTTCCGGTGTGAATGGTGCGACCAGTGCAAGCAGCCTTGTTGCCCGCACCCACGCCGATCCATCCTTGTTTGATTGCTGTGTCGATCTGGATCGCGCAGCGATGGACACCGCAGGCAACGCCCGCGAGACGGCCACATGGGCGCAGGAGCACGAATTTTCCTCTCTGCTCGTCGTCACCAGCGCTTACCACATCCCGCGTACGACCAGCGAGATTGCCCGATTGCTGCCCGGTGTGGAGTTGATCCCCTTTCCGATTGACCCGGCAGTGGATAATCAGCGTGCCATCGCGCAAGAAAGCAGCTCTTGGCCAGTCAGCCTGTTGGCACGTGAGTTCATGAAACTGCAGTTGGCGCGTGTGCGCCATCTTGTCGGGGCAGCCGGATAAGCCGATAAGGCGGCAATCCTTTCTGCACGACGTCGAAACCATATGCCCAGACTTCGCTCCATCGCCGCCAATGCCGCGTTCTACATCAACGTCATCCTTTGGATGGTGATTTGTGCGCCTATCCTGCTCGGCCCGCGGAAATGGTCCGTTGCCGCCATGAAGGGCTGGGCCAAATCCACCATGTGGCTCACCCGCCTAACCGCAGGTATCAAATGGGAAATCCGTGGACTGGAGAACATACCGCGCAACACCGATGGCACGATGGGCGGCTGCATCATCGCCTGCAAACACCAATCGACGTGGGAAACGTTTGGCCTGCTGCCCTATCTGGATGACCCTGCCTACATCCTCAAACAAGAGCTGATGCGCATTCCATTGTTTGGATGGTACTGCGCTAAAGCCAACATGATCTCTGTGGAACGCGCTAAGAATGCGCAAGCCCTACGCAAGATGACGAGGGCCTCCAAAAAGGCTGTGGACGCGAACCGTCAGCTCATCATCTTTCCAGAAGGCACGCGTAAAGCCATTGGCGCTGAAACCGACTACAAGTCGGGCACCGCGCACATGTACAAACAGCTTGCCGTACCCATGGTGCCTGCGGGTCTGAACTCAGGGCTTTTCTGGCCACGCCGCCAAGGCAAACGCTATCCAGGCACGCTGGTGATCTCGTTGCTGCCAGCTATCCCAGCTGGGGAAGACACCAGACAAGTTCGTGCCGAACTTGAAACCCTCATCGAAGCCGAAACGGATCGCCTGGTTGCAGAAGCGCGCAACGATAATCCTCAGCTACCTACCTGAAGCCGGGTGGAAAGCCAGTGCAGCGTGGCGTCGTGCACGCCCAGCTTCTCCAGCGCCTGCGATGTCTGGATGACATAGTCCGGGTTCTCGCCTGACTGGCCAACCGCGCCACGCACGATCTCCAACTGATCATCACGTGACAGGGTACCGGCATATTGTTGGTGCAGCCGGTCGACGCAGAAGGTCACCGCCCGAACGGTGTGCGGAAGACCCTCAGCACGATCCAGCAGGTGTACCGGCTGCACACGCTCTTGATAGACCATCGTTGCCTGCTCACGCTCGCGCAGATAGCGCATCACCTCGCCAGCGTGCTCACCATCGACGTGAAAGGCCACACCCTGGCAGGATCCACCGCGATCCAGCCCCATCACAAGACCCGGGCGTTCTGGCGTGCCGCGATGCACGTGGCTGTAGACACACAGTGAGCGATGGAAACCGAACAGCCGCGCTGGATAGGCCGCGCGGTGCACGAAGCCTGGCCGCCAGATCAACGATCCATACCCAAAAACCCAAAGATCGCTCACAATCGCCTCATAGTGCGTTCAACCATCGGGCGCTTGTAACCAAGCGTTGGGCGTGGTGGAAGGAGCCACATGGCCCAAAAAGCCAAAACATTTATTTCAAGGACTGATCCATGAGTGCGACAGCACCCGCAAACACCAGCCCCTTTGGCCGTAAGATCAAGCTGATGGCGATCTTTCTGGTCGTGCTCGTCCTTTTGGTCGTCGCCGGATGGTTCATCGGCGCGCAAATTTATCGCACCGCTATTGATGAAGGCCGCGCCGCGTTGGCCAGCGAAGGTGTCACGCTCACCTGTAACGATGAGAGCCTGGGCGGTTTTCCTGCTCGTTTTGAATGGCGTTGCTCCAGCCTATCGCTTTCCATGGCAGGAGGGGGAGAAATCTCTGGCGGGGCGTTCAACACCGTCTCACCAGTTTGGAACCCGCTTTTCACCATCACTGAATGGACCGGACCCTTCCGCAGCGTGTCTGCCGACGGCTTTGACGCTGACATTGCGTCCGATCTTCTGCGCGCCAGCATTCGCCTGAACACCTCATTGCAGTTGGAACGCTTGTCTGCGGTGCTTGATCCCTTCTCGGTCACGCTTCAAGGCGCCCCCCAGGCCATCGCCTCGGGCAATCAGGCTGAGATACATGTGCGCCAGCCCGTTGAAGCTGCTGAAGGTAGCGCAGCGACCCAACAATCCAGCGGCAATGATCTGGAAGTGGCACTGGTTCTATATGGGCTGGAAAGCCTGTTTCTAGGGGGTGTCGACCAGATCGACATGTCGATCACGGCCTTGATGGAAGAGCTTGCCAGCATTCGCGCCCGATCATTGCAACAGGGTCTACGCTCTTGGGTGGAACGGTCGGGACGGATCACACCATTTGCAACGCGTCTGCGGCTTGACGATCACGCCATCAATCTGGACGGTGATGCGGTGATCGGCACGGATGGCCGGATCGGGTTTGATGGTGCCATCGCCACCAATGATGTGGCTGCGCTTGTCGATCTGATGGGCATCGATGCATCCAACGGTGCCAGCGCGATCACCGCTGGCGCGTTGCTCTTTGGCCGTCAAACCACCATCGGTGAGGATACTGCCACCGAACTTCCGTTGCGCGTTTCCCAGGGAGCCGTCAGCATCGGTCCAGTGCCATTGGGCGTCCTGCCGCCTCTTAGGTTTTGAGCAATGTCAGCAAAAGTTGCTCGACTTTTGCGCCCGCGGCATTGCGAACAGACCAGGATCAGTCGTCCCCATACGGCTTGGGCACCGGGGCGGCAGAGCGGCGGCCAAAATCAACCTCATCGGTATCTTGACCCAGCTCAACAATGCCCTGGCGAATGGCGCGCGTGCGTTCAAACCAGTCTTCCAGTTTGTCACCATCTTCCCAGCGGATGGCGCGCTGAAGCGCTGACAAATCCTCTGAAAACCTCCCAAGAACCTCTAGCACCGCTTGCTTGTTGTTGAGGAAAACATCCCGCCACATAACCGGATCAGACGCAGCGATACGGGTGAAATCACGGAAGCCACCGGCAGAATATTTCATCACTTCCTGCTTGGTCACACTTTCCAGATCATCTGCCGTGCCAACAATTGTGTAGGCGATGAGGTGCGGCAGATGCGAGGTGATGGCCAGCACCAGATCATGGTGCTCAGCGTCCATAACCTCAACCATCGCGCCAAGGCGGCGCCAGAAGCGTGTCAAGTTTTGCAGCGCTTCAGTGTTGAAATCTTCGCCAGGCGTCAGGATCACATAGCGGTTCTCAAACATTTCAGCGAAACCGGCGCGCGGACCGGACTGTTCGCTACCGGCGACTGGATGACCAGCCATTACATGCACGTCGGGCCCAAAGGCATCGCGCATGGCATGCATCACTGAGCGTTTCACCGAGCCAACGTCGCTGATCGTCGCGCCGGGTTTCACATGGGCAGCGATCTGCCCGCTGACCACACCGACAGCGCCAACGGGCACGCAAAGCATGACAAGGTCGGCATCACGCACTGCGTTCGCCGCATCCGTGCTTGCCAGACAGTCAGGAAACAGCTCACCCAGCACCTCGACAGCTTGCGGATCACTGTCGGCAAACTGAAGCAGGCACTCGGGATCACGAGCGCGCACCGCATGGGCAAGCGAGGTTCCGATAAGGCCCGAGCCTATGATCGCAATGCGCTCATAAGGCAGCCTGGTAGGCGACGTCACGGTCACGACGATTGCGCCATAAACTGCGTCAGCGTTTCAATCAGCAGCGCATTGGCCTCGTCCGACCCGATGGTCATCCGCAGCGCATGGGGCAGCTTGTAGGCCGCTACTTTGCGCGTCACCAAGCCCCGTTCGACCAGATAAGTATCGGCGTCATCAGCCGTTTTGCCAGGCGTGTCGGGAAAATGGACCAACAAAAAATTGCCAACACTTGGCGTCACACCAAGGCCAATGGCCTCCAACGCCTCGGTGAGTTTGGGCAACCAGCGATCATTGTGCTCAACGGCCTTTTCGATAAAGCCGATGTCACCCATCGCCGCAGCACCAGCGGCAATTGCTGGACCCGTCATATTGAACGGTCCGCGTACCCGGTTCACCGCATCAATTACGTGGGCCGGGCCGTACATCCAACCGATACGCAATTTGGCCAGGCCATAAATCTTCGAAAAGGTTCGCGTCATCACCACGTTGGGCGCGGTGGCGGCGAGCTCCATGCCGCTTTCATAATCGTTGCGGCGCACATATTCCGCATAGGCCGCGTCCAGCACCAAAAGCACGTGCGAAGGCAGACCAGCGTGCAAACGCCGCACCTCGGAGAACGGCATATACGTGCCGGTTGGGTTGTTCGGATTGGCCAAGAACACGATCTTCGTGCGCTCGTTGGCCGCAGCCAAAAACGCATCTACATCGGCGGTCAGGTCGGTGTCTTTCACCTCAACGGGCGTTGCACCAGCAGCCTTTGTGGCGATCGGGTAGACCAGAAAGCCGTGCTCGGAGAACAGCACTTCGTCACCAGGCGAGAGGTACGTTTGCGCGAGCAGGGCCAACAACTCATCTGACCCATTGCCGCAAACGATCCGGTCAGCCGCGATGCCATGACGCTTGGCAATCGCCTCGCGTAGTTCGAGCGCCGATCCATCGGGATAGCTCGCCAGATCGTCGGCCACGCCATGAAACGCCTCAACCGCTTTCGGGCTCGGCCCAAGCGGGGTCTCATTGGAGGAAAGCTTGTAAAGCTTGACGCCAGGCGCAGCTTTGCCTCGGCCAGGCACGTACGCGGCGATATCAAGAACGCCCTTGCGGGGCTGCGGATGGGTTGGGACTGTACTCATAATCATTCAACTTTTGGATGGATAATCCAAAGCTTGTGCAAGGTTCTTAGCGCTTTTGCAATCAAAGCCTAGGCGCGAAAAACCGGTGCGTGACTTCCAACAATGACTGCCTCAGGGGAAAGCGTCTGCACCGATGCCAAGACCTCAGCGCTATCGGCACTCACCAAGACATTGCGACCGGCTTGTGCCAACACATCAACGCCTTCGGGCAAATCATGACCGTCGGGCAATTCTACCGACAGCACTGTGGCTGCCATCACTTCGCGGTCAATGGGTGCGTTGGCCACGACCAGGCAGGGCATGCCGGCTGGATGGTCAGGCCTTTCCACAAACGGCAAACGGGCGATGACATTGGGCGCGTTAGGATCTTCCAGCGCCTGCCACCAAGCACCCTCGCTTGAAAGTGGGATAACCCCAAGCGCATCGCCGCGCGTGCCAACAGTCTCCAGCACATGCGCAGGTTCATCCACCGCCAGCACCGGCACCGTGTAGCCAAAGTGGAACCGGGCAACATCGCGCATCGAGAGCCCATCGCCGCCGCGGGCGTAGATGACATCGTAGGGCGCCTGGACGTAAGTGAACGTGGAGATGATCACCCGCCAGATGCTTTCCACCGTATCCAGCGGCAGAGAACCGGTGTGCCGCTCCACAATTTCACGCATCATCGACGCCTCACGCGCCGGTCGAAACGCCGATGTTCGCCGCGCCGGATCATCCCCGGCTTGCACCGGCTGCACCTTTTTGATGGCGATAAGATCGGCGATCACAGCGCTGCGCTCAATCAGCAGGGCGTGCATAGCCGTATCAATCCGGTCAATCTCGCTACGGATATCGGCAAGGGTGGTGGGGCGTGTAAGGTGTGACGGGTCCTGCATCGCCAACCCTTTACTGTGCTCGGCGCCAAACGCCAACCATGTTGCACGGCGCACACCACTTTCCCCTGCCCGATAAAGGGTTTAGGGAACGGTGCTCAGCACTCTTTTGCGATCATCCATTGGCCTATGTCGACAGCATCCGATCCGTCAACTCTCCACGCCACCAGCACCACGTTAGAGGTGACGGAACCCTTTGTGCTGGCTTCCGGTGACACGCTGAACCGCTGCCAGATCGCCTACACAACCTACGGCACGCTGAACGCTAACAAATCCAACGCCATCCTGGTCTGTCACGCGCTGACGGGCGATCAATATATGCTCGGCACCCACCCGGTGACCGGCAAAGGGGGCTGGTGGGAAACGCTGGCGGGGCCAGGCAAACCGCTCGACACCGACCGCTATTTCCTCATCTGCGCCAACGTTTTGGGCGGCTGCATGGGTTCCACTGGCCCTGGCTCACCCAACCCGGAAAACGGTGAGGTTTATGGCCTGTCGTTCCCATTGGTCACCATCGCCGACATGGTGGACGCGCAGGCCAAGCTGATTGACCATCTGGGCATTGAGAAGCTTCTCTCGGTCGTCGGCGGATCGATGGGCGGCATGCAGGTTCTGCAATGGGCAGCGCACTATCCAGATCGGGTCATCAGCGCGATTCCCATCGCGACCGCCGCCAAGCATTCCAGCCAAAACATTGCCTTTCACGAGGTTGGCCGTCAGGCCGTGATGGCCGATCCAAACTGGCACTACGGAAAGTACGCCAATGAAGGCACCCGACCCACAAAAGGGCTGGCGGTGGCCCGCATGGGTGCGCACATCACCTACATGTCGGATGAGGCCTTGCAGGGGAAATTCGGCCGAAGCTTGCAGAACCGCACCAACATCTCATTTGGGTTCGATGCCGATTTCCAGATCGAAAGCTATCTGCGCCACCAGGGCATGACGTTTGTGGATCGGTTCGATGCAAACTCTTATCTCTATGTCACCCGCGCGATGGACTATTTTGATCTGGCCGCCGACCATGATGGCGTGCTGGCAAATGCTTTTGCTGGCGCCCACACAAAGTTCTGCGTGATCTCGTTCACCTCCGACTGGCTGTTCCCAACCTCAGAAAGCCGCGCCATCGTGCATGCGCTCAACGCCACGACGGCCAAGGTTTCGTTTGTGGAGATTGAATCAAATCGCGGCCATGACGCGTTTCTGCTCGACGAGCCGGAACTGTTCGCCACGGTGCGCGCGTTCCTCTCCAGCGTTGCTGAACGGGAAGGCCTCACATCATGAGTGTGCCTGACAGCCGTATCGACTATGCGATCATTGAAGGCTTTGTGCCGCACGGTGCCCGGGTGCTGGATGTTGGCTGCGGTGACGGCACGCTTTTGGCGCTGCTTGAAAGCAAGAAGGCCATTGATGGCCGCGGCCTGGAACTCTCCCAGGATGGCGTGAACGAGGCCGTGGCACGAGGGCTCTCGGTGGTGCAAGGCGATGCCGACACCGACCTTGCCACCTATCCCGATGGTTCCTTTGACGTGGTGATCTTGTCGCAAACGCTGCAAGCCACACAGGCGCCAAAAAAGGTGCTCGAAGAACTGCTGCGCATCGGCAAACGCGTGATCGTCACCATCCCCAATTTCGGCAATTGGCGTGCACGGCTGCACCTGCTTCTCCAGGGGCGCATGCCTGTCACAAAAGCGCTGCCCTATTCCTGGTATGACACGCCAAACATCCACTTTTGCACATTGCGTGATTTTCTCAATCTGGCCAAAGAAGTGGACGCGACGATTGAGGATTCCGCAGCACTGAACGCGCAAGGCCAGCGCCTGGCTTTAAGTGCACCTTGGGCTGTGTGGAATCTGATCGGCGCGCAGGGCATTTTCGTGCTCACATCCGATCAGAACGTGACCTAGGTTGGCCAACCCACCACAACCCAACCCGGCCCAAGCTGATCAGTCCGGTGACAACATCAAAGCCATCGCGTTGATGGCATTTTCCATGGTGTTGTTTGCCTTTGATGATGCGGCGATCAAAGCGGCAGGCAATCTAGGGGACAGTTCAGCGTCTCCGGGTGAAATCCTCATCATCAAAGGTGTGCTTGGCACGCTGGTCTACGGCGCTTTGATGTGGCGCGAAGGCAACCGCATGACACCGGCTTTCGTGGCCGCCATGCTAAGCGACAAAGCCATTGCCTGGCGCACAGCCGGTGATTTGCTGGCCGCAGGCGCCATCGTCACAGCTCTCACATTGATGCCGCTTTCCAATGTTGCGGCGATCTTGCAGGTGCTGCCGCTGGTGGTGACGCTGGGCGCTGCGGTGATTTTGCGCGAGGCTGTGGGGTGGCGACGCTGGAGCGCGATTTTGATCGGCTTTTTGGGCGTCATGATTATCATTCGCCCGGGTACAAGCGGGTATGACATCAACACCATCTGGGCGCTGCTTGCCGTACTTGGCCTTGCCATTCGCGATGTTGCCGCGCGGCGCATGCAAGCGCGCTTTTCCACTTTTTCCATTGTCACCATGGTGGCCGCGTTGCTGATCCCCACCGGGCTTGGCATGCATTGGGCCATGGAAAGCGACCCGCTGTTCACCCTGATCGCGCCAACAGCATGGGCCTACATCATTGGCGGTGGGTTTTTCGGCATGGCGGCCTACTACGCCATCACGATTTCCACTCGTATGGGCGAGCTCTCCGTTGTCGCGCCCTACCGCTACACCCGCCTCGTTGCGGCGCTGATCTTGGCGTACATCTTCTTTGGCGAAGTGCCGGACATTTGGATGATCCTTGGCGCCACACTGGTCATCGGCGCGGGTCTCTTCACGCTTTATCGCGAGCGGAAGCTAAGGGTGGTGAAGAGCGTTTAGTGTACGGCATTGTTGTTGTTTGAAGGGCTGGGGTGTGGAGATCCTGTTGAAAAAGGCCGATGGAGCTTCCGCGCAAAGAGCCGCCCCAGTCCAACCGCATTATCGGTTAGGCCTAGGGCGACATCCTCATGCTGCGTCTGGTCGGCTAGTTCGGGTAGAAAACTGCGACCTGAGGCTCGCTAAGCCCCCATTTTTCGCCGGCGATCGGCGAGTTCTTCTCATTGGCCGCCGCCCGCAGCGCATCGTTGACCGCGTCCTCATAAGCGTCCATCACTTGGACACCGTTGCCCGGCTCGTTGGCGAACTCGATATCAAGCGTTGCATTACCGGCGCCAGCCGAGATTTTTGAGGGCCGCAGATCACCAGAAAACTTGTCGATGAGCTTGCTCAACAAGAACGTTACAGCGCCTGCAGTGAGTGCCTTGCTGAAAAGCGCCACCACTTCCACCGCCAGGGTGTTTTGCGCTGCATCGACAGTTGACAGATCAACGTCGGAGGATGACGGCAGATCGCCTGCCACCCATTTGCCTTCGCTGGTGTAGCTGATGGTTTGGCTCGCCACCCCACCTGAGAACGTTACCGATCCGGCATTGGACACGTTGTGGGCGATGATGGTGCCGGTGTTCTGATAGGAGTCAAACCAAATCTGGTACTCATCAATCGGCGTCAACGTCGACTGACCGACATCCATACCGCTGTAGTCATTGACGTAAATCGTGTTGCCTTCGTTGTCGTTTAGGATCGCGTTGGGGTTGCCCTGCAACTGGTTGTTGATGGTGATCACGCCGGTCGTGCCGGTATTGGTCGGTGTGGCGAAGATGCCTTGGCTGTCCAGCGCCACGGTTTGCCCTTCGTCAATATTGACCGCCTTGCCACCCGCCGAGAACGAGATGGCGCCTTGCTGGTCCGTCACCGTGCCGTAATTCACTTGGTAGGACGGAATGGTGATGTTGAAGGTGTTCTTGTATTCATAGACCGCCGGGTTGGTAACCGTCGCCAGCGGTCCCTTGGACTGCCAAACAACAGTGTAATTGCCGTTGACCTTCTTGGCCAAATAGAGGCTGTAATTGTTCTTCTTCTGCGCCGCCAATTGGTTGGTATCGATGTAAACGATGATTTGTTCGCTAGCCATGATCGGCCTCCTTTAAGTTGCGTGATAAGATTATCACAACTTAAAGTTGTATTAAGAATTACCCCTGCGATATTACTCCGTTGGGGTATCAGGCTCCGAGCCTGGGTGATGAAGACTGCTGATAAGCTGAACCAGTTCAGCCACAGAGTGGACATCCAGGCGCCGAAACAAATTGCGACGATGCGTGCGCACCGTCAGCGGACTGATCGCCAGCTCACGGGCGATATGTTTGGACGTTTTGCCCTCGGCAACAAGCATGGCGATGGACTTTTGCCGGTTGGTCAGCGCATCAAAATTGGCCGCAACTTTGGGCGCTGGTGGTCAGCTTCAAAAAAGTGCCTGACCGCAAAAGCCTGAAGCTCAGCTGCATCATGCAAACCCAGTTTCGGCAAGATGTTTGAACGGTGCTTGCGAACAGTAAAATAGGCAATACCAAGCCATTCAGAGATTTTGCGACTGCTTAAACCCTTGGCAATCAACCCCATTATTTCTTTCTCACGAATCGTGAGTTTCCGATGGGCTTTTTTTGGCAATTCTTTACTCCCGACAAAAATATAAACGTCGGCAACACAAAGTAACCCTACGGTCTTTTAAAGAAAATAAACAGCCTTGCTTGGATTAAATGACGTGAACGCGACGTTCTGCCCCAGACGTTAGCGTCCGATAGAATCCGCGCCCATCTAGGTCTGGCAGACAAATTCCAAGGGTTGATAAAGACGCTTCAGTGGCGATCACAAAATGATCGCCGCAGGCTTGCCTTTAAGCTCGCCGCGAAATGATGTCTCTCAGCGCCTCTTGAAAGCCGGGCGCGATGTCCGGGCGCGACAGCGCAAAGGCGACATTGGCGGCCAAAAACCCTGATTTGGCGCCGCAATCATACGTCGACCCTGTGAAGGGCATTGCGAAAAACGGGCTCTTTTCATGCAGCGTTAGCATCGCGTCGGTGAGTTGAATTTCACCTCCTGCACCGGCTGCTTGGTTCTCCAGAAGACCCATAACTTCGGGCTGCAAAATGTAGCGGCCAGAAATATAGAAATTCGACGGCGCGGTTCCTGGCGCTGGTTTTTCCACCATGGCCGTGACCTCAAAGCCGTTTGGCACATCCTTGCCTTTTCCAACAATGCCGTATTTCGAGGTGTCTTCCGGCGCGCATTCTTCCACCGAAACGATGTTGCCGCCGGTTTCGTTATAAACTTCGATCATCTGGGAAAGGCAGCCCTTTGGCGCCTGCATGATCATGTCCGGCAAAAGCACGGCAAAGGGTTCATCACCCACCATCTCACGGGCGCACCAGATTGCGTGACCAAGGCCGAGCGGTTCCTGCTGGCGGGTGTAGCTGACGCTGCCAGCTTCTGGCATCTGGCCATCCAGAGCCTCTAGCTCAGCAAATTTGCCGCGCTTGGCCAGCGTATCGCGCAATTCTACCTGCACATCGAAATGATCTTCGATCACCGACTTGTTGCGCCCGGTGACAAAGATGAAATGCTCGATACCAGCCTCACGGGCCTCCTCGAACACATATTGAATGACGGGTCGATCAACGACGGTCAGCATTTCCTTTGGCATCGCCTTAGTGGCGGGAAGAAACCTAGTGCCAAGCCCGGCAACGGGAAAAACGGCCTTACGAATGCGACGCGTCATGCTTCATTTACCTTATTTCTTCATGAATCATTGCGATGAGTCCTAGGGCATGACGCCCACCTTTGGAAACCTCGTGTGACCCACTAGGTTCCCAAATCAGCTAAACACATGCGAGCGATCCGATGAGTATGCTGTCATGACTGTTCTTGTAACCGGAGGCGCTGGTTATATCGGCTCGCACATGGTGCACGCGCTGACCGATCGCGGCGAGCCGCTGGTTGTGGTAGACAATATGACCACTGGCTATCGTCCGAACCTGCCGGACAATGTGGCACTGGTGATCGGCGATATTGGCGACCAAATCTTGGTGGAAAGCGTCATGCGCGAGCATGGCGTGAACGCGGTGGTGCATTTTGCAGGCTCCATTGTGGTGCCCGACTCTGTGACCGATCCGCTGGGTTATTATGCCAACAACACGGTGAAATCGCGCACACTGATGGCGGCCGCCGTTAACTGTGGCGTGAAGCACTTCATCTTCTCGTCCACCGCCGCCGTTTATGGCATGCCCGATCAACCTATGATCGCCGAGCATGCGCCAACCGTGCCGATTTCGCCTTACGGGTCGTCTAAGCTCATGACCGAGATGATGCTGGCCGACACCGCCTTCGCGCATGATTTTGCCTACACGGCGCTGCGCTATTTCAATGTCGCTGGCGCTGACCCGGAAGGCCGTACGGGCCAAAGTTCACCGCGTGCCACGCACCTCATCAAGGTGGCGAGCCAAGCGGCGCTCGGCCAGCGGTCTCACATGGAAATTTATGGCACCGACTATGAAACCGAGGATGGCACAGGCGTGCGCGACTATATTCATGTCAGCGATCTTATTGCCGCCCATGTTCTTGCGCTTGATCGACTGCGTGCCGGTGGTGACAGCCAGGTGATGAATTGTGGCTATGGACGTGGCTATTCGGTGCGCCAAGTTGTGGATGCGGTGAAGCGGGTGTCCGGCGTTGATTTTGAAGCCCGTGAAACCGGGCGCCGTGCCGGTGATCCGGCAACGCTTGTGGCCATCGCAGATTGGGCACGACAGGAATTGGGTTGGGTACCAGCCTATGATGATTTGGATGTAATTGTTGGCCATGCCTATGCCTGGGAAACCAGAATGGCTGGTCGGAATACCGCTGGGGCGTAAAACCCGAAAGTGCTGGGGCATAAACTGTTTCGTGCGCCATGAGGGCCGCGCGTAGTAATCGAGGAATCGACCATGATCCGCTTTGTTTTTGCTGGTTTTTTGGCCGTGTGCGCCAGTTGGGTGATCGTGCCGCAGACTGCGTACGCTGATCCAGCCTTCCAAAACTGGGTTGCACAGTTCCAAGCTGAAGCGCGGCGCGCTGGCATCGCCGATGCTGTCTTGGCGCAGGCCTTTTCTGGTGTGATATCGCCCGATGACAGCATTTTGCGTTCAGCGCGCTACCAGCCTGAATTTGTGCGACCTATCTGGGAGTATCTGGACAGCGCGGTCTCCTCGTCGCGAATTTCCGATGGACAGGAGATGTTACGCGAGCATGCCGTTGCGCTGGACCGTATCGAGCAAGCAACCGGTGTTTCAAAATTCGTTGTGGTGGCGATCTGGGGTATGGAATCCTCCTACGGCACTGTGCTGCAGAACCGGAACATCGTGAAGCCGGTGATCCGCTCTTTGGCGACACTTGCCTATGCCGATGAGGACCGTCGCCGCTTTGGCCGCGAGCAATTGATGGCAGCGCTGCAGATTCTTCAGCGTGGCGATACGACGGCGCCCAACATGTACGGCAGTTGGGCCGGTGCCATGGGGCATACCCAATTCATCCCCACCACCTATCTGGCGCATTCAGCGGATTACGATGGCGATGGCCGCTCTGATATCTGGCAAAACATTCCCGACGCGCTCTATTCCACGGCGAACTATCTGCGCGCATCCGGCTGGGTGGCTGGTCACACTTGGGGCTATGAGGTGCGCATCCCGCAAGGATTTGATTGGCGACTTGCCGATGAAACCACGCAGCGCCCGCTGTCGCATTGGCAGCAAATGGGGATCTTGCGCACCGGTGATCGACAGTTTCCGCGCCCGGGTGACCAAGCCAGGCTGCTTGCGCCTGCCGGTGCCGGCGGGCCTGCGTTTTTGATGCTGCACAACTTTGAAGTCATCAAGCGTTACAACAATGCTGACAGCTATGCGCTGGCGGTTGGTCATCTTGCCGATCGCTTAAAAGGGCTTGGTGGCTTCCAGTCAGCCTGGCCGCGCGACTCGCAGCCGCTGACCCGTGTGCAAGTGGAGCAAATGCAACGGCTCTTGGCACAGCGCGGCTTCTCCACCGGTGGCATTGATGGCCGTGTTGGTCCAATGACGCGCGGTGCCATCCGTGGGTTTCAGGCCTCCATCGGGGTTGTACCCGATGGATACGCCTCGACAGCTTTACTCGGACGCTTGGGTGGATAACTACAGAGAATAACTAGCGCCTTTTTTTCGCTGATAAGCCTGTGCTAAGGGGAAACCATGAGAACGGTTTCCCCTTTTCGATTTGTGCCACCCTTGAAGGTGTTGGCGGCCGCCTTTGTGCTTGCAATTGGTGCGCCCTTGATGGCGGTCGACATCGCTGAGGCGCAGACATGGCGTCAAGATGATCCCAGCGCCATTGTGCTTCCCAGCCAACCTGATGGCTCCGGCGCTGGGTCCGGTGGTAACAGGGGCGGCCTTTTCCGCATCTTTCGTTTCGAACCGCAGCGCCAAACGCGACGACAGGCACTGCCGCAACCTGAGCTTCAAGTGGCGCCGATTATCAATCTGCCCCCGCCCAAAGACCCTGATGCAATCACCGTTGTAACGCTGGGCGATGAGTTCGCCGATCAGCTCCGCGAAGGTCTGGTGGATCGCTTCGATGGTGACCGGTTGATCACCGCTGAGGGCTCATCAATACCCGGCAGCGGACTGACCAATCTTGACGATTTCAACTGGAACATCGAAGCGCTGCGGCGTTTGGATGAATACACCCAAATTGGCGCGATAGCGGTTGCTATTGGCTACAGTGATCGTCGTTCTCTGATCGATGGCGAGCGCAGCTACGCCTTTGGCACGACCGCCTGGCGTGATGTCTATCGCAACCGCGTGTCGAGTTTTGCCCTAACGCTTGTGACCGAAGGTCATCCGGTGATCTTTGTTGGTTTGCCGCCGATGGGTGATCCGGCGCTGGATGAAGACATTCGGCTTATCAATGAGGTGGTTGAAGAGGCCGTGGCGCCAACGCGCGCACGCTTTGTCAGCGTCTATGCCGGGTTTGCCGATTTGGCGGGCAACTACACACGTGCTGGCCCCAACATGGCGGGCCAAGTCGAGAATCTGCGTCGGGCCGATGGTATATTCTTCAACCGCGCGGGCCGCGAAAAGTTCGCCCACTTTGTAGAACGGTTCGTGCCGCGCGATGGACAGATTGGTCCAGAACCAGAGGTTTCTTCGGTGGTGTTTGAGGGCAGCAGCCTTTCAGCAGACGGGATCGGCCAGGTCATTCTGATGACATCAGGCTTTGCTGACCCCACAGCAACGCTCGCCCAAGACCCAAGCGATGTGTTGCCCGAGGAGCCCGAGACCCGCGAGCGCCTGTTGCGCGGTGCAGCCTTGCCCGCCCCTGCCGGGCGCGCAGATTCCTTTGCTTGGCCTCAGGGTTCTGGGAGCTAGCTCTTATTGGCTTGATCAGCGTGGCAGCGTTGTCTCACCCATCAGGTCCAGATCAATGGCGCGGGCAGCCTGGCGGCCTTCGCGGATAGCCCAGACCACCAGAGACTGGCCGCGACGAATGTCACCGGCAACATAAAGCCCATCGATGCTAGTTTTGTAGTCATCATCATTGGCCAGGATGTTATCGCGACGGTCGCGGGCAAGGTCTGCACCGAAGGCATCGGCAATGCCATTCTTCTTCGGGCCTGAGAAACCGATAGCAATCAGCACCAGATCAGCGCGCAGCACAAATTCCGTGCCTTCAATTGGCACGCGTTTTTCATCCACGCGGGCGCATTCCACGCCAACCACTTTGCCGTCTTCATCGCCTTTGATGCCGAGCGTCGCGGCGGAGAACTCGCGTTCAGCGCCTTCGGCTTGCGAAGAGGATGTGCGGAATTTGGTCGGCCAATAGGGCCAGACGCTGAGCTTGTCTTCCACAACCGGTGGGATAGGGCGGATATCAAGCTGCGTGACCGACAGGCAGCCCTGGCGGATCGAGGTGCCGATGCAATCGGACGCCGTATCGCCACCACCGATCACCACCACATGCTTGCCTTGCGCATGAATGGGCGGCTCAGGGATCGTCTTTTCTTTGTTCACGCGGCGGTTTTGCTGCACCAGATAGGGCATTGCATAGTGGCAGCCGGTGAGGTCCATGCCGGGCAATTCTGGATCGCGTGGATGTTCTGCTCCTGCAGCAATCAGTACTGCATCGTGCTTGTCCATCAGATCGGCAGGCGCGATGGCTTTGCCACGCGAGTCATCGCCAATGGCAGCGTTGTAGTGGAAGGTCACACCCTCAGCTTCCATCTGGTCGACACGGCGCTGAATATGGATTTTTTCCATTTTGAAATCGGGAATGCCGTAGCGCATCAGGCCGCCAGCATCAGGTTCACGCTCATAGACATGCACATCATGGCCGACACGGGCCAATTGCTGGGCAGCGGCCATGCCAGCAGGGCCAGAGCCGATGATGGCAACTGATTTGCCGGTTTTGGTTTCTGGTGGCTGCGGAACAACCCAGCCGTTCTCAAACGCCTTGTCGGCAATCGCCTGTTCCACCGTTTTAATGGCCACCGGCGTGTTTTCCAGGTTCAGCACGCAGGCTTCTTCGCATGGCGCGGGGCAGATACGGCCGGTGAACTCCGGGAAGTTGTTGGTGGAATGCAGGTCGGTGATCGCACCTTCCCAGTCGCCGGAATAGACGAGGTCGTTCCAGTCGGGAATCTGGTTGTTCACCGGGCAGCCGGTGGGGCCGTGGCAATAGGGGATGCCGCAGTCCATGCAACGCGCAGCCTGTTTTTTAACATCGGCTTCCGACATGGGGAGCGTGAACTCCTTGAAATGCCGGATGCGGTCGCCCGCCGGTTGGTATTTTGAGTCCTGGCGGTCGATTTCCAGAAAGCCGGTGACTTTACCCATGACTATTATCCACTGCTCATGAGGTCTAAAAGCAATCGGTCGTTGAGCGATACAAGCGCACAACCGATGATGAAGAGAATATACGAAAGAAAACCAAATATAATGGAACCCCAGTTTGTTGTATCCATTCTTTTATACAGGGCTTCGTACTCTTCGTGCATTTCCTTCGTACTGTCTTCAGACCATGTTTTGATTTCCGGTGATTCAAACTCGGTTGCTTCATTCCAAGATTGGAAGTGGTCTATGCCAATAGCTGTAGCGGCCGAACTGGAGTGAGCGCCGAAATTTAGATAGGCGAAAAACGAACTGAGCGCTGCGGTTAAAATTCCAAGAGCAAAGCTCCAAAATGCAAGCTTAACTGGGACCAAGCTTGATATCTCAATCGCTGAAATAAATGCCGGAAAAACAAGCAATGCCCCGGCGTTGATCAGAATTGCAGACTTAACTGGAAGCGAGCCATAGGTAACCTTTCCAACTTGGGCTGCCTCATACAGTGGGTTCAGCTTCTCAAGCGTCAGACGGTGTTGTTCGTTTCGACGCTTTCGCGTTTCGATCTGGAACTTCCATTCCCTTTCGCTTTTTTGATTTGTGCCTTGCCCGCTCATTCCGCCGCCACGCCTTGCAGCTGCATGGCTTCCATCTCTTCCAGCGCACGGCGGTATTCCACCGGCATCACCTTCACGAACATCGGGCGATAGTGTTCCCAATCGTCCAGGATCATCTGCGCGCGGGCCGAGCCTGTGTAGCGGGCGTGGTTGGTGACCAGCTGGAACAGACGCTCATCATCGAAGCGGGTCATGTCAGAAGAAAGGTCCACGCGACCTTTGCTCTCCAAATCGCCACCATGGTGATGGAGTTTTTCCATCAGATCATCTTCTTCAGGCACCGGTTCCAGTTCCACCATCGCCAGGTTGCAACGCGCGGCGAACAGCTTGTGCTCATCCAGCACATAGGCAATGCCGCCCGACATGCCCGCCGCAAAGTTGCGGCCCGTTTCACCGAGCACGACGATCACGCCGCCGGTCATGTACTCACAGCCATGATCGCCGCAGCCTTCGACAACCGCCACGGCGCCAGAGTTGCGCACGCCGAAGCGCTCGCCTGCGATGCCGTGGAAGTAACACTCGCCCTTCACCGCGCCGTAAAGGGCGGTGTTGCCGATGATGATTGACTTTTCTGGCGTGATGCGGGTGTTTTCCGGCGGACGCACGACCAGACGACCACCGCAAAGGCCCTTACCGACATAGTCGTTACCGTCACCCACCAGATCGATGGTCACACCGCTGGCAACAAACGCGCCAAAGCTTTGGCCCGCCGTACCTGTGAGTTTGATGGCGATGGTGTCATCGCGCAGGCCTTTATAGCCGTAGCGCTTGGCCACTTCGCCGGACAGCATGGCGCCCACTGAGCGGTCCACATTTTTCACCGGCAGATCGATCTGCACCGGTGTTTTGTTTTCCAGCGCGGGCTTTGCCAACTCGATCAGCTTGCGGTCCAGCACATCGTCAATCGGGTGCTTTTGCAGCTGCGTCCAACGGATGTCATCGGGTTCAGACTCTGGTTTCCAGAACAGGCGCGTGAAATCCAGGCCCTGCGCCTTCCAATGGTCGATGGCAGCATCCTTATCCAGCCAGTCGGAGCGACCGACCAGATCATCGAACTTTTTGATGCCAAGCTCGGCCATCATCGCGCGCACTTCTTCGGCCACGAAGAAGAAGAAGTTGATCACATGCTCTGGCGTGCCCTTGAAGCGCTTGCGCAGCACAGGGTCTTGCGTCGCGATGCCGACTGGGCAGGTGTTGAGGTGACACTTGCGCATCATGATGCAACCGGCAGCAATCAGCGGCGCGGTGGAGAAGCCGAACTCGTCTGCGCCCAGCAGCGCACCGATAACCACATCGCGGCCTGTGCGCAGGCCACCATCAACCTGCAAGGCTATGCGCGAGCGCAAACCATTGGTGATCAGTGTTTGCTGGGTCTCGGCAAGCCCCAGCTCCCATGGTGCACCGGCATGTTTGATGGAAGTGAGCGGCGAGGCGCCGGTGCCACCTTCAAAGCCGGACACGGTGATATGGTCCGCGCGCGCTTTAGCCACGCCAGCAGCGACAGTTCCGACACCCACTTCCGACACCAGCTTCACCGATATATCGGCGGCAGGGTTGGTGTTTTTCAAGTCGAAGATCAGCTGCGCCAAATCTTCAATCGAATAGATGTCATGGTGCGGCGGTGGGGAGATAAGGCCCACGCCCTGCGTTGAGTGCCGCACTTTGGCGATCACCGCGTCCACCTTGTGGCCGGGCAACTGTCCGCCTTCGCCGGGCTTGGCGCCCTGAGCGACCTTAATCTGGATCATGTCGGCATTGACCAAATACTCGGTGGTCACGCCAAAGCGGCCCGAGGCAACCTGTTTGATCGCCGAGCGCTTGGAGCGTCCATCGGGCATCGGCGTGAAGCGTTCAACTTCCTCACCGCCTTCGCCGGTGTTGGACTTGCCGCCGATCTGGTTCATCGCAATCGCCAACGTCTCGTGCGCTTCACGGCTGATCGAGCCGAACGACATGGCGCCGGTGGAGAAGCGCTTCACAATGTCTTCTGCGGACTCCACCCCGTCCAGCGCGATGGGCGTGGTGCCGATTTCATCAGCGCCCTTGATGCGGAACTGACCACGCATGGTGAAGCGGCCGTTCTCGGCGTTCACAGCCTTGGCGTACTCATCCCACTTCTCTGGCACGTTGCCGCGCACGGCGTGCTGCATGTTCGCCACGATATCGGGCGTCCACATGTGATCTTCGCCGCGCTGGCGGAACATGTATTCACCGCCGACAGCCAGGCTGTTGGCAAGCGTTGGATCATCAGAAAACGCATCGAAGTGGCGCTCCACGCTTTCGCGCGCCACCTCATCCAGGCCAACACCGCCGACCATGGAAGCGGTGCCGAAGAAGAACTCATCGATGAAGGCTTGGCCGAGGCCAACGGCGTCGAAAATCTGCGCGCCGCAATAGGATTGGTAGGTGGAGATGCCCATTTTGGACATCACCTTCAGCAGGCCCTTACCGATGGATTTGATGTAGCGCTCAACAACTTCGTACTTGTCGACAACGTCTGGGAACAGCGCCTTGGCATGCATGTTGGCGAGCGTTTCAAACGCCAGATAAGGGTTGATGGCTTCCGCGCCATAGCCTGCTAGGCAAGCGAAATGGTGAACTTCGCGCGCTTCACCGGTTTCCACCACCAAGCCAACAGAGGTTCGCAGGCCCTTGCGGATCAGGTGGTTGTGCACGGCCGCTGTCGCCAGAAGCGCGGGCATGGGGATGCGGTCCGGGCCAACCATGCGGTCAGAAAGGATGATGATGTTGTAGCTGCCACGCACGGCGGCTTCTGCCCGCTCGCAGAGCATGGTGAGCGCTTCGCGCATGCCTGCCGCGCCGCGTGCAGACTCATACGTCATGTTGAGGGTCTTCGTTTCGAAGCGGTCCTCGTAGAGCGAGATGGAGCGGATTTTTTCCAGATCCTCATTGGTGAGGATCGGCTGGCGCACTTCCAACCGTTTGCGGCGGGACAAGCCTTCCAGATCGAACAGGTTCGGGCGCGGACCAATGAAGGAGACGAGGCTCATCACCAGCTCTTCGCGGATCGGATCGATTGGCGGGTTCGTCACCTGCGCGAAGTTCTGCTTGAAATAGGTGTAGAGAAGCTTCGACTTGTCTGAGAGCGCTGACAAAGGTGTGTCGGTGCCCATGGAGCCGAGTGCTTCCTGACCGGTGATCGCCATCGGCGCGAGCAGGATTTTCAAGTCTTCCTGCGTGTAGCCAAAGGCCTGTTGGCGGTCGAGCAGCGACACATCAGCCCGCGATGGACGCGCTTCAACCGGCTTCAAATCTTCCAACACGATCTGGGTCTTTTTCACCCAGTCGGCATAAGGGTTGGCGGTGGCAAGCTCGTGCTTAATGTCTTCATCAGAAATGATGCGCTGACCTTCCAGGTCAACGAGCAGCATTTTGCCGGGCTGCAAGCGCCATTTTTCGACGATCTTTTCTTCTGGCACCTCAAGCGTACCCGCTTCAGACGCCATCAGGATGTCGCCATCATCGGTGACGAGGTAGCGCGCAGGGCGCAGACCGTTACGATCCAGCGTTGCGCCGATCATACGGCCATCTGTGAAGGCCACCGCTGCCGGACCGTCCCACGGCTCCATAAGGGCTGCGTGATACTCGTAGAACGCCTTGCGCTCGTTATCCATCACCTGGTTGCCGGACCAGGCTTCGGGCACCAGCATCATCACGGCATGGTGCATGGGGTAGCCACCCATGAAGAGGAATTCGAGCGCGTTGTCGAAACATGCCGTGTCCGACTGGCCTTCATAGGAAATTGGCCAAAGCTTGGAGATGTCGTTGCCGAAGAGCTCAGAGTCCACAGACGCTTGGCGGGCCGCCATCCAGTTGACGTTGCCGCGCAGTGTGTTGATCTCACCGTTGTGCGCCACCATCCGGTAGGGGTGCGCAAGCTTCCAAGATGGGAAGGTGTTGGTGGAAAAGCGCTGATGCACCAAGGCCAATGAGGATGTGAAGCGCTCATCGCGCAGATCGGCGAAGTAGGCGCCCAATTGGTTGGCCAGGAACATGCCTTTGTAAACAATGGTGCGTGAGGACAGCGAGACGATGTAAAACTGCTCGCCAGACGCGATGCCGCCATAGATCGTGTTGGAAATTACCTTGCGCAGAATGAACAAGCGCCGCTCGAAATCATCACCCTCTGGCGTGTTCGGGCCACGAGCGATGAACAGCTGACGATGCACCGGCTCAGAGGCCTGAATATCTGGCGCTTGCGACAGACATGAATTGTCCACCGGAACCGTGCGCCAACCAAGCAAAACTTGACCTTCAGCGGCGATAACCGATTCCACCACCTCTTCGCAGCGCGCGCGCAAGTCGTCGTCTGGCGGCATAAACAGGAAGCCGACGGCATAATCATCGCTGTCGTCTGGCAGCGTCACACCCTGGGTGGTCATTTCCTCTCGGAAAAACGCATCCGGCTTCTGCAACAGCATGCCCGCGCCATCGCCCATCAGGGGGTCGGCACCGACAGCGCCACGATGGGTGAGGTTTTCCAGGATCTGGAGACCATCGGCCACGATGCGGTGCGAGGTCTCGCCCTTCATGTTGGCAATGAAGCCAACACCGCAGGCGTCGCGTTCGTGGGTTGGACGGTAAAGGCCATGAGCAGCAGCCTGCGCACGCTGATCAGTTTTGGCGGCAGGTTTGCCCTGTGCCAGCGTATCGATCAGCGTCACGCTGTTGACGCCTTGGTTCGGCGCTTGAAGGTCGCTCATGGTCCTCATCCTTCCCGTTTTCCGCCCCAGTGTTCCGCGCGTCTGGCTCAATGTGAGCAAAACGGCGAGGAGCGTAGGTCGCAGGCCGGGTCGCACCTTGGTGCGGCTCGTTGGTCTGCGCCAACCGTGTGTTTGTTATGCCAAGCCCGCCAGGCCCATGGTGGCCGTTGGCGGAAGGCTTTAGTCCGATGGGCGGGGTAAACGCCCTCTGCCAGTTAAGGGGGCTAACCCCCTTTTGGCCGTGTTCGCTGTGACATGACCCGCAGGGGCGGGCAGCGTCAAGCGTTCAGATCACCAGCACCCTTGTTCGTGGGCAGGCCGGCAATTGGATCAGTGTGAGGCCGAAATTAGGACAATATCACTGACCTTTCACGAGGGTCTTTGCCAGAAACTCCGGCACCGCTCAACCCGCAAATTGGCGCATTCGCATCAAAAGGCGAGGTTTAAGGGGTTAAATTGAAATTATCGTACTTATTTACGACTGATAATTACGGTAACGACCACCACACGCGCCTGTGAACAGCGATCACGCACGCGCACCGACGCGTGAGGTTTGGGTGCGCGAAACTTCCTGTCTTTGTCATTTCCTCTTTATCAATCGGTTTGTCATCTTCTGGATCGAGAGGCGACCACGCTTCTTCCCCCATTGAACGCCGGTGCACAGCATGGTCTGGCACCGACCCTCAAATGTCTTGAAAGGACATCTTCCATGAGCATTTCTCGTCGTGCTGTGAACACCGCTGTTATCGCCGCTGCTGTTGCTGGCGTTGCCGCTTCTGTTACTGCTGTTGTGCCTGCCCACGCCCAGGGTCAGGAAAAATGCTACGGCATCTCGCTGGCTGGCGCCAATGATTGTGCCGCTGGCCCAGGCACCACATGCGCTGGTACATCGACTGTTGACTATCAGGGTAACGCTTGGACCTTCGTCGACGCTGGCACTTGCGATCAGTATGGCTCAGCTTCCATGATGGATGACGACCTTTACCTGCCAGACGGCCGCATGGGTTCGCTGGAAGAACTGGACCGCGATCTGCCAGCATAAGCTGTAACAGTTCGCTTACCGGATGGTCGGAGTGTCGATGCACAGGATCACACTCTGACCACCCGGACCAACTTTTTAGAATTCAGGCCCATTATGTCCCTTTCCAGTCTTCAAACGCCCAGTGCACCCATGATTACCGATGCTCTATCGGGCGTTGGTTTTAAGCATGAGCATGCGCAGGACGTGTTTGAAAGCGAGCACGGCGTGGCCTGGTTTGAGGTGCATCCTGAAAACTATATGGGTGAAGGCGGCATGCCGCACCGTTTGCTCACCGATCTGCGCGAGCGCTTTGGCCTCTCGTTGCATGGGGTGGGCCTTTCCATTGGCGGGCAAAAGCCTTTGGACAAAGATCACCTCGCCCGCCTGGTGGCTCTGAACGAGCGCTACGAACCCGATCTTTTCTCTGAGCATCTGGCCTGGTCGAGCCATGATGAGGGCTATCTAAACGACCTACTGCCTTTGCCTTACACCCAAGCCACGCTGGACCTTGTGAGCGATCACATCGACGAGGTTCAAGAGGCGTTGGGGCGTACCATCTTGCTTGAGAACCCCTCCACCTATGTGGTGTTTGAGGGCTCGCAGATGAGTGAAACAGACTTTCTCAAAGCCATCGCCAAGCGCACTGGCTGTGGGCTGCTTCTGGACGTGAACAATGTTTTTGTCTCCGCCACCAACCATCAAACCTCGGCTGAAGACTATCTGGCAGAATTTCCCGTCGGCCATGTAGGCGAAATTCACCTAGCGGGCCACGCCTCGGTAACGTTGGACGATGGTGCCAAACTGTTGATCGATGCCCATGACCGCGCTGTGTCCGACCCGGTTTGGGCGCTTTACGAACAGCTGATCAAGCGCATCGGCCCACGCCCCACGCTGGTGGAGTGGGACAATGATGTGCCTGCCTTCGCGGTGCTTGCCCACGAGGCCGAGCAGGCGCAGGCCATCCTTTGCAAGAACGACCCGATCCTGGGTTGTCGTCATGTTGCTTGAGATGCCGGGGCGAGACCACCATCATGGTGAGTTTGCTGCTGCCGTTCTTAATCCTGAAAAACCTGTTCCCGATGGGATCGTGCGCGCCAATGGCGGCGATCCGCTTCAAGCGTTCAATGTGTATCGCAACAACGTCGTGGCGAGCCTTGCCGATGCGCTGAAAGGCGCCTTTCCAATCACCTCGCAATTGCTGGGCGAAGGTTTGCAGCGGGCGCTGATGGCAGACTTTGTGCGTGCGCATCCACCAAAGAATGCTGTTCTCTCCACCTATGGCGGGGACTTTCCAGGCTATTTGGCCCAGCATCCAGCAACCAAGGCGCGGCCCTTTTTGGGCGATGTGGCACTGCTAGAACGCCGCCGGATTGAAGCTTATCACGCTGCCGATGCACCGGTGCTCGATGGCACTGTTCTAGGCGGTATCGATCCGGAAATTCTCTCCGCGGGCACACTCATGGTGCATCCAGCGGTGCGGCTTGTCTCCTCGCGCTTTCCCGTTGCCACCGTTTACGTCATCGAGAAAGCAACGCTTGACGGAAGCCTGCCGGAAACTGGACGCGCTGGCGTTGATATGCGCAAAGGCGAAGCGGTGCTGATTACGCGACCTTTTTACGACGTCACATCACAGCCCATTGGCAAAGGCGATTTTGCCTTCATCAAAGCCTGTGCGCGCGGCGTGCCCTTTGGCGCTGCTGCCGATAGCGGTTTTCAGGCCGACCCCGATTATGACTTTCAGGCAAGCCTTGGGCTTTGCCTCACCGCTGGCGTGTTCACCGCCTTCCAATCCACCCCCCAATTTTGATAGTACCTTGGAGCACGCCCCATGGCATCTCTAGACCAGGCCAACACAATGAGCGCTACGCCCGCATCGTCATCTCCTTCGCTCCTCGCGACCATCTCCTCGCTCTGGAAAGAAGTCACAGACTCCATCGAGTGGCTGACAGCGGCTTGGCTGCCTGGCCTTGCGGCGCGTTTTGTCTTTTTGGCGACCTTGTTCGGCTACTATTGGAACGCTGCGCTGACCAAAATTGACGGCAGCATTTTTGAGCTTTCCACTGGCGCCTATGCGCAAATCATCCCGCCGATTATTGAGGCAGCAGGATACGACAAAAGCGCAGTCGCGCTGCCTTGGACAGCACTGGTCTATGCCGGCACCTACGCCGAGTTTGTCCTGCCTGTTTTGCTTGTCATTGGCCTTTTTGGCCGGTTGGCAGCGCTGGGCATGATCGGCTTTGTGATCGTTCAGTCTTATGTCGATCTTACCTTTCACGGTGTAGATGCTGAAACGGCGGGCGCCTGGTTCGACCGGTTCCCTGATTCCATCATCTTTGATCAACGCCTGCTGTGGCTTTTCCCGCTAATTTATCTTGTCCTCAAAGGACCAGGGTTGGTTTCGGTAGACGCTCTTCTGGGGCGAGTCTTCAAAAAAGCTTGACTTGAAAAAACATGACTTGGCTTGGTTCGGATTGGCCACGGTGATAGAGCCGTCGCCAATCAATCATCGGGACCGGTGGAGCAAGCATGTTTTTTGGAAGTGACAATTGGGCAGGGGCCTCGCCACAAGTGGCAGAGGCCCTTTCGGCTTGTGCGGGTGGTTTTGCCAGCGCGTACGGATCAGATGATCTGACGACCCAAGCCCGCGATGCGCTGGGCACGTTTTTTGACCGTGATGTGGACGTGTTTTTCACCGCCACAGGGTCTGCCGCCAACATGCTTTCCTTAAGTGCAGTGGCCCGCCCAGGAGGTGTGGTTTTTGCCCATCGTGATGCGCACATTCTGGTGGATGAGGCCGCTGGTCCAGAATCTTTGGTCGGGATGAAGCTCCATGCGTTGCACGGTCGTCAGGGTCGTATCAATGCCAATGAACTGGTCGAAGCGCTGGCCACGTATCCACGCGAGCAAGTGCATCGCGGGCGTGGCATCGCCGTTTCCATGACTCAAGGCACCGAGCTTGGCACGACCTATTGCGTGATGGATGTTGCCGCCATTGGTTCCATCGCCCGACGCAATAATCTGATCTTGCACATGGACGGTGCGCGCTTCTCCAACGCCGTTGTGGCCCAAAATGTGAAGCCTGCGGCATTGACGCATGAGTCCGGCGTTGATCTGCTCTCGCTTGGTTTCACCAAAAACGGTGCCTGGGCCTCTGAGATGGTGGTGAGTTTCCGCGAAGATTTGCGCGATGATCTCACCTATCGCCAGAAGGCGATGGGGCAGGTGTTTTCGAAAAACCGCTTCGCTGCGGCGCAAGCGCTCGCTATGCTGAAAGACGATCATTGGAAGGTACTCGCAACCCACGCCAATGGGATGGCCAAAAAGCTTTCTGAGGGCGTTGCCGCGCTGGATGGATGCCGTCTTGCCGCTCCCACGGAAATCAATGAGGTTTTCGCGATCGTTCCCAAAGCGATGGCGGACAAGCTGGCGGCCGCCGGAGCGATCTTTGCGCCATGGCCCAAAGACACCGCTGAGGCTGATGTCGCACCCGGTGAGGGCGAGGTGACGATCCGCCTGGTGGCAAGCTTTGCCACAACGGATGACCATGTGGAGCAGTTCTTGGAAGCTGCGCAACGGGCAGAGGCAGCGTAGGGGACATCATGGCCAAACGCCCTATCGTACTTGTGACCGGCGCGAGCAAAGGCATCGGCTCAGCAACGGCTGTGGCCTTCAGTGAGGCCGGTTACGACGTCTGTGTGAACTATCAAAGCGACGGGTCCGGCGCTGCTCAGATTGTCGCGAAATGCCAGGTGAACGGCGCCCGCGCTTTCGCTGTGCAGGCCGATGTCGCTGACAAAGATGCTGTCACGGCGATGTTCGCGGCATGCGATGATGAGCTGGGGCCAGTTTCCTGTCTGGTGAACAATGCTGGCATTATCGGTGGGTCAACAACCCTCGCAGACTTGGATGAAGCGGCCCTCAGCGCGACTTTTGCCACCAATGTTTTTGGCGCTGTGTACTGTCTTCAAGAGGCAACGCACCGGATGCGAACAGACCGTGGCGGTGCTGGTGGTGCGATCATCACTATGTCCTCTGTGGCAGCAACGCTTGGATCGCCAGGAGAGTATGTCCATTACGCAGCCTCCAAGGGCGCGCTTGAAACACTCACGATCGGCGCGGCGAAGGAGTTGGGGCCGCTGGGCATCCGCGTTTCTGCAATTCGGGTCGGTACAACGGCGACCGACATGCACGCGCGCGAGGGCAATCCAGATCGACCAAGCGTCGTCGCAGCTGCAACACCCCTGGGGCGCATTGCAAACACTGACGATATTGCAGAGGCAGCTCTTTGGCTGGCTTCACCGAAAGCAGAGTTCGTGTCGGGCACAATCCTAACCGTCGCTGGCGGTTTAGCCCCTTAACAAACGCACCCTCAGTTCGGCACCGCGCCAACTGGCACCAGCACCGGTTTGGCACGCACTTTGGCACCTTCGGTCACCGGTAAGCCGCGGAACATGTGCTTGGTCGCTTCCAGTATGATCACCCCGCCCAGTGGTGAGACCACGCTTTTGCCCATCCGCTCAAAAAATCCGGATGTGCGCAAAGCCAGCCGGTTTTGAAACGGGAAAAAGTGCAACGCTTCGGACCAGGCCGTCGGAGAAAACTGCGTATCACGACAGAGCCGCATCATCTGACCTTTGGAAAACGGTCGCCCATGACCAAAGGGCGTGGAGTCAACGCGCGCCAAAAGACCGCGCCGGTTGGGCACCACGGCGATCATCCGCCCACCTGGCGCCAGCACGCGCCACACCTCTTCCATCAGCTGGCGCGGATGCGGCGAAAACTCAAGCGCGTGGATCAGGAACACCCGGTCCAGCGTCGCATTGGCCAGCGGGAGCGCGTCTTCATCCACCAGCACGGAGGCGTTCGGCCCACGCGAAGGCCAGTTCACGCAGCCCTGCACACCCGGCATGAAGCTCATTAGCCGTTCAGCTTCTTCGTGAAATTGACCGAGATAAGGGTTGGCAAAGCCAATACCAGCCACGTCCATGCCTTTGGCATCTGGCAAATGTTTGCGCAGCGCCGAGCGCAAAAAGCCACGCGTGCGCAGCCCAAGCTGGGTGGTGTAAAAATCTCGCAGATCGATAATATCAACTTGCATGCGAGCCGTTCTACCGTGAACCTGTTGAAACGACCATAAAGGCGTACTCTAAAATGCCAGCAAGCTGTCATCTCTATCTTTGCCGCTCTGACAATTACGGCGTGCTGGTGCGCGATGAGTCCAGTGGCAAGGTCGCGCTGATCGATGTGCCCGATGAAATGGCCACCCGCGAAGCGATTGACGAGACGGGCTGGATACCCACCCACATCTTCATCACCCACCACCATTATGACCATATCGATGGGGTTGGTGGCATTCGTTCCAGCTATGATGTGGAGGTTGTCGGCAATGCAGCCGACGCGCACCGCCTACCCCGCCTTACCCACGCAGTGAACCCTGGTGACACTGTGATGTTGGGCGAAACGGCTTTTGAGATTATCGACACACCTGGCCACACGGTTGGCCACATTGCCTATGTTGCGCGTGAGGAAAAGCTGGCCTTTGTGGCTGACACGCTGTTCGCCATGGGTTGCGGGCGTATGTTTGAGGGCACGCCGGAGCAATTCCACACTAGCCTGCAAAAGCTTGCCGCGCTTGACCCAGACACGCTGATCTATTGCGGCCACGAATACACACAGGCCAATGCGCGGTTTGCAGTGGCGATGGACCCGGACAGCTCCACCCTTGCCGACCATGCCCGACAGATCGAGGGCTTACGTGCCGCTGGGATGCCAACCGTTCCAACCATGCTGAAAACAGAGCTTGCTTTCAACCCGTTTCTTCGTGCCAAAGACGTGGCGGATTTTGCCCGCCTGCGCGCGGCAAAAGATAGCTTTTAAGGACACCCCGTTTTGAGCACCGAATTTTTGATCACATCCCTCATCGTCGTACTGCTTCCCGGCACCGGCGTGCTTTACACGCTTGCCATTGGGCTAGGGCGTGGGTTCCGCGCCAGCATCGCTGCAGCTGTTGGATGCACATTGGGCATTGTGCCTGCCATGATCGCTAGCATCGTGGGTCTGGCTGCTCTTTTCCACACCTCTGCGCTGGCTTTCCAACTGATCAAATATGCCGGCGTGGCTTACCTCTTCTACATGGCTTGGAACATTTTGCGCCAAGGTGGCGCTCTGGACGTGTCGGAGGATCGCCGACCTCTAAGTGCGTTTCATACCGCGCGTGACGGTGTGGTCCTCAACGTGCTGAACCCCAAACTGTCGCTGTTCTTCCTGGCGTTTCTGCCTCAATTCGTGCCCGCAACCGCCGCCAACACAACGCTCACCATGGTGATGCTCGGCCTCACGTTCATGGCGCTCACCTTCATTGTTTTCGTTGGCTATGGCGCCTGCGCCTCGCTGGCGCGTGACTATGTGGTCTCCAAACCATCGGTCATGGTGTGGCTGCGCCGTTCGTTTGCTGCAACGTTTGGTCTGCTTGGCCTGCGTTTGGCGCTGGCTGAACGATGACATTTCAAGAGATCATCGCGGCGCTCGACCTTCAGCCGCATCCTGAGGGTGGGTATTATCGCGAAACCTTCCGCGACCCGCGCGAGCAAGATGGCAGGTCGGTCGGCACGGCGATCTACTATGCGCTGGGCGTCGGCGATTGTTCGGCCTGGCACAAGGTGGATGCCGCCGAGATCTGGCACTGGTATGCGGGCAGCCCGTTGGCGCTGACGCTTTCACCCAATGGCCATGATGCAGAGAGTCACCGCCTCGGCCCAAACCTCACCCAGGGGGAGCGTCCGCAAGTGGTGGTACCCACAGATTGGTGGCAAACAGCAGAAAGTCTCGGCGAGTGGACGCTTGTCGGCTGCACCGTGGCGCCGGGCTTCACCTTTGAGGGCTTTGAAATGGCACCGCCGGATTGGCGGCCCGTTCCGCGTTCACCCTCATCTTAACAGCATCTCTTTGGCGGCGATCATCGCGCCCAGTGTCACCAACAAACACGCGGCGACAACCGGCCAGGTGAAGGCGCCAAAGCCAAACGCGATCAGCAGCAGCGTGGAGAGGATCGGCGTGGCGTAAGCCGCAGCACCCAGCACCTGAATATCGCCGCGCTTCATACCGATATCCCAAACGAAGAACGCCGCGCCCACGGGAAAGAGCCCGAGCGCAACCACACCCACCCAACCGGTGAGCGTTGCGGGCCAGACCGTGGTTTCAAACACGAGATGGCAGACCAGCGAGAGAACAGACGTGATAAGACACGCGCCCGCCACCGCGCCGGTTGGCACATCTGGAAACAAGCGCGAGAGCACCGAATAGCTCGACCAGGCAAGAGCAGACCCTATTGCCGCAGCGTAGCCCAGCGCGAAACTGCCATCGAATGATGCGCCCTGCGCCCAGATCAAAATCCCAGCGCCCACAAAGCCAAGCGCCGCGCCCAGGCCATGAAACCAGCGCAAACGCTCGCCGGGCAGAAAGCCGGAAAACACCACGATAAGCAGCGGCCAAAGATAGTTGATCAGATTGGCTTCCACTGCTGGCGCGTTGCGCAGCGCGGTGAAGTAAAGTGCGTGATAGCCAAAGAGCCCGGCCACCGTCAGCGCCAAAGCTTTGGGGGTGGTTGCGATCACATCGCGCAACCGACCTTGACCAGCAAGGATGATCAGCGCGAGCACACCTGCCAGACCAAAACACAGCGCATTGAGCTGAAACGGTGGCACGGATGCACTGACGGAACCCTCAGCAGATGCCCCGTTTTCCCCGGTCATGGCGGTGAAAAGGCCAAGCGTTGACCACATCGCAACCGCGGCAAGACCAATCAATGTTGCGCGGCGGCGCGCTTTCAACTTTGCAAATTCACCTTGGGTCAAGCGTTTTCAATCTCATTTTTGCCGTCTTCTACGCCCCTCCTAGTTGCAGATGGTGGGGCAACGCCATCGAAAAGTGAATTAACTGCTTGATGGGGTCGTGCTTGTTGTTGGTACGCCTCTGTCATACCCCCACATTGATCGCGTTTTTTAAAGTTTTCGAAGAGGCCAACCACCATGATGACCAGCCTGTTGCTTGTCGATGTCCAAGGGTTTGAAGCGCTGGCCAAAGGTCAGGCCAATCCAACTGCGCTCACCAGCGAGCTCTCCCACACCATGCACGGGCTCACCCGCCAGATTTCGGTGATGCGCGCCTACTGCTCCAACCGTGTGTCGAGCTACCGCCGTACCGCGTATCGCGAAGCAGGCTTTGAGATCATCGAAACATCCGGTCCTGATGAAACATTGATCCGAATCAGCGTTGATCTGCACAAGCTCGCCACCAGCGCCGCCACGTATGAAGAGGCTATCCTGCTGGGTGGAACCACTGATTATACCGCGCTCGCACGGCTTGCCCGTGAGCATCTGATGATGGTCTCGGTGGTCGACCATGCAACCATTTCATCGGCGCTGGAGGCTATCGCCGATGGCCTTATTGATCTGGACGATCTGGAAATCGACCGTAGCTCCAGCATTGCACCAGCGCCCAGCTTCAAACCGCGTGAGCGCACACCAAGCGAGCCGCTGGCACCACGCGCGCCGTTCAGCAGTCGGCCAGCAAAGCCGGATGAAAAGTCAGACGAGAAATCAGCGCAGGACGAACCGAAACTGGATCATCCCGAAGACCACAAACCCGACAATGACGCCGCTGATGGCGATGCCTGGCCCGATCCGAAAACCGGCCCAATCTTGGTTGCGGGCGCGGCAGCCGGTGCTGGTGCCGCAGCGCTGATGGCCACCGAAGCAGGCGCCAATGGCGCAAGCGTGGATGAACCAGCCATCAACGGCAGCCCTGCCGAGCAGGCAAGTGCAAAAGATGCCGATTCAGCAAAAGCTGACGATGCAGGCTCAGAGACAAAGGGTGATGAGTCGCTCAAAGCTGAAACGTCAGCAACCGAGCCGGCCATTGAAGCCGAATTGGAAGATGCGATTGCTGCTTCGCTGAGCGATGATTTGAACGACAGCTTGGATGAGGATCTCAGTAAAGGTCTTGCTGACGATTTCGGTGATGATCTCGATGCCGAGTTGGAAGCTGAGCTTACTGCGGAACTCGTGCCTGATCTGGCTGCCAATGATGCGTCTTCAACTGATGACAGCAGCACACAGAGTAAAAAAACCGCGACTGCTAATGACGCCGAGCCAGCGTCTGATGTTTCGGTGGACGATGACAGCACCATCGATGCGCTGTTTGCCGACATTGCTGGTGGCGATGATAAGCTCGGCCCAGCTGATGCCGACATCACGTCGGTTGATCCGGCGGTCACCGCAGCCCCGATCGATATTCCGATGATGGCCGATGCGAAGGCTGACGCTGATGTGGATCAGCTGCTCTCACGCTTGATGTCAGATGATTTGGGTGGCGAAGGCACTGAGACCAAAAAGGCTGAATTGGATGTGGTCCCGGAGCGTTAAGCGGTTGTTCTAAAAGAACAGAGCGAACGCTTCGAAAGGAACTCAACAACGCGGAAGCGGTCGGTCTGAAAGACCGGAGCGAGCGTTCAAGAAATAAAACGTTCTTATGAGCTTATCAGAGCGCTAGGTTTAACGCCCATCCAGATCAAACGTTGAGATGAAGCCCCGGTGGTTGGATCCAATCGGGTCTTCAATCAGCTGCACGTCCACCGGTTGAATGCCCCCTCGCACCAACACATGGTCGATGGCAAAACCAGCCGCAGATAGCAGCGGCGAGGTCAACGCTGGCCAGGTTGGTTGCAACCGTGAAGCCAACCGCATATCAGCCTGGTCAATCAGATGGGTGCGGAAGGCTCGTACAAAGGCCTGGCTGTTGAAATCTCCAGCCAGCACCACCGGTCCATCGATATCAGCCAAAACCTCCACCAGACGATCCATCTGCACGCCATGCCAACCACCCCAATAGGGTTTTGTGAGGTGCGCGGCGAGCAGCGTTACCTGATGCCCATCCAATTCGATCTGTGCGCGGACCAAGCGACCATCAATGGTCGAAAAGGGGATGATATCCACCGTGCCAAAGGGATGCTTAGAGTAAACCGCCATATCGCAGCGCGGGCCAGGCCAGCACCCTGCACGATGGGGAAAGGCTGCATTGATGGCGTCCAAATCATTGCCAATTGCCAGGGCTTCCATGACGAAAAGCACATCGGGCGCTTCATCCACCAGATAAGCCGCAATTTCGTTTCCGCGCGGATTGGTCCCCAGCACATTGAACGAGATCATGGTGAAATCGGCCTGCCGGTCGCTCGCCATCGGCGCCAGGCTGGTGAGTGCAAAAAGAGCGATGCTTGCCAGCATAGCGGAGCCCACAACCGCGCTGATCAAGGCGCGCATTGGCGCCCGTAACACAAACAAAACCAAGGCGCAGACGATGAAGCCGGCACCAGCGTGCAAACGGCCTTGGTCAAGATGCGCAAGGGGCGTGGACGGCAAGAGGTGCGGCAGCCCGGCCACCAGAACAAGTCCGACAAAACCCACCATGACAACGCCCACAGCCTCATCGCGCCAACGCCAGCGCCTGACAGGCGCAAGCAAGCCCGAGCTGCGGGTTGTGGAGGTCTGAGAGGAAGAGAGATCGGCCAAGCTGGCCCTCGTGTATGTTGAAACCTTTGTGTTGGGTCTAGCAGCCGCACGTTAAAAGGATGACACCGCAGGTGGCGAAAGGCGGTTAATGCCCGTCAACCAAAAAAGGCGGGTCACTTGGAGTGACCCGCCTACAGCGTCGTCATCTCTGTGGGTCCGCGCGTCACGCGCCGCGCTTCCATCACAGAGACCTATTCCTGCGCGCTCTCCGGATAACAACAGCGCGACGCACAGCCCATTGGAATGGATCCCGGCTCAAGGCCGGGATGACATGTGATGGTATGTGGAGCGTTCGTTCTAAACGAAGAACTGCGCGCCGTTGGCCGAGATCGTCGAGCCGGAGATGAAGCCTGCGTCGTCCGACGCCAAAAACGTTACGCAGCGCGCAATTTCTTCTGGCTCACCAAGGCGACCGACTGGGATCTGCGGAATGATCTTTTCATTCAGCACATTTTCTGGGATCGCTCGCACCATTTCCGTGCCGATGTAGCCAGGGCAGACAGCGTTGGCGGTGATGCCAGCGCGCGCACCTTCCTGCGCCAGCGACTTGATGATGCCGAGGTCACCGGCCTTGGTCGCAGCATAGTTGACCTGACCAAACTGGCCCTTTTGTCCGTTGATCGAAGAAATCACGATCACGCGGCCAAATTTGCGCTCGCGCATGCCTGGCCAAACCGGATGGATGGTGTTGAACACGCCGGTCAGATTGGTGCCGATCACCTCGTTCCACTGGTCAGGTGTCATCCGGTGGAAAGGCGCATCGCGAGTGATGCCAGCATTGGCAACAACGATATCAATGGGACCGTTTTCTTCTTCCACCTTGGCGATGCCAGCGGCGGAGGCGTCATAGTCGGCAACGTTCCATTTGTAGGTCTTGATGCCAGTTTCAGCGGTGAAGGCGGCTGCCTTCTCATCATTGCCAGCATAGGTGGCAGCGACGGTGCAGCCCTCCGCTTTCAACGCTTTTGAAATCGCTTCGCCGATACCGCGCGAACCGCCTGTTACAAGTGCCACTCTGGCCATGGGTGTTTCCTCGAGACTGATTGAAAAGAAAAGAACTGGTCGGGCATGCGCTCTTTTTGGCGCTTGGCTTGCCCGACCTCAATTTTGAAAAGAGCGCGTAACGCTTACCGTTCCACGCAGAGCGCAACACCCATGCCACCGCCGATGCACAGTGTTGCAAGGCCTTTTTTGGCGTCGCGTTTTTGCATTTCGAAGAGCAGCGTGTTGAGCACGCGCGCGCCTGACGCGCCCACTGGGTGACCGATGGCAATCGCGCCGCCATTGACGTTCACGATGGAGGAATCCCAGCCCATGTCTTTGTTCACGGCGCAGGCCTGCGCAGCGAACGCCTCATTGGCTTCCACCAGATCAAGGTCTTCAACCTTCCACCCGGCTTTTTCCAATGCCTTACGGGAGGCGGGGATCGGGCCCGTGCCCATGATCGCCGGATCAACACCTGCGGTGGCCCAAGAAGCGATGCGGCCCATCGGGGTGATGCCACGCTTGCTGGCTTCTGCTTCGCTCATCAACACAGCCGCTGCGCCACCATCATTGATGCCCGATGCGTTGGCCGCCGTTACGGTGCCTTCCTTGTCGAAGGCCGGGCGTAGCTTGGAAATGCCTTCCACCGTCACGCCGTGCTTGATGTACTCGTCTTCCTCAACCACCGTGTCGCCTTTGCGACCCTTGATGGTGTGGGCAACGATCTCGTCCTTGAACTTACCAGCCTTCTGCGCGGCTTCAGCCTTGTTCTGCGAGTTCACCGCGAACTCATCCTGTTCATCGCGGGTCAGCTGCCATTTCTTGGCGACGTTCTCAGCGGTTGTACCCATCAGATATTTGGCAAAAGCATCAGTGAGCGCGTCATACATCATGGTGTCGACCATTTTTGCATCGCCCATCTTCACCCCACCGCGCAAATGCATAGTGTGCGGCGCCATCGACATCGACTCCTGACCGCCAGCGACGATCACATCAGCATCACCGGATGTGATTTGCTGCATGCCCAATGCCACCGCGCGCAGGCCTGAGCCACACAGTTGGTTGAGGCCCCAGGCCGTTGCTTCTTGCGGAATGCCCGCGGCCATCGCCGCCTGACGAGCCGGGTTCTGGCCTTCACCAGCCGAAAGGATCTGCCCCATGATCACTTCATCCACATCCGCGGGGTCAACGCCAGCGCGCTGTAGAGCGCCGGCAATAGCCGTGGCACCAAGCTGGTGCGCAGGCACAGTGCCAAAAGCTCCATTGAACGATCCAACGGCGGTGCGCGCCGCCGATGCAATAACCACTGACGTCATGAATTTTCTCCCGATTGCCCCATCCAGTGAGGCGATGATGGTGAAGGCAAAAGCCGAAATGGCCCGAACGATGCTGGCACTCAAACACACAGCAGCCTGCCGGTTCAATTGATCAAAAGGCCCTGATGATCCTTGATTGGCATCAAGGTATCACAACACTTAGGCTGCAGTTGTGCTTTGCAGCAGAGTACGTCATAGCTTATGCCAATGTGCGTTGCACTGCCAAACCAATGTGCGTTGCACAAGGCCGGAGCCAAAAAAGCCCGGCGGCGCAAAGGGCGCCCCGCAATAGGAGAGCGAACGATGGCCATGCCTTCGGATACGGATGCCGGTACACCGGCCACCATCATCAAGAAGTACGCCAACCGCCGTCTCTACAACACCGGAACGTCCACCTATGTGACGCTGGATGATCTGGCCGAGATGGTGAAGGGCGGCGAGGATTTCTTGGTGCAAGACGCCAAGTCGGGCGAGGATCTTACCCGCTCGGTGCTCACGCAGATTATCTTCGAACAGGAAAACAAGGGCACCAACCTGCTGCCGATCACGGTGCTGCGCCAGCTGATCCGCTTTTACGATGACAGCATGCAGGCTGTGGTGCCAAGCTATCTGGAGCACTCCATCAACGCGTTCGTGGCAGACCAAGACAACATCCGCGAAAAGATGGCCAACAATTTCGGCGCCAGCCCACTGGGTGCCGTTGGCGCTATGAGCGGCGCGATGCAGGAACAAACCCGCCGTAACATGGAGCTGTTCCAAAATGCCATGTCCACGGCAATGACCATGTTCGTGCCCTTCTCAGGCGCCAGCGCCAGCACTGAAGAAGAAGCGCCAAAACAAAGCGATAGCTCGCTTGAGGAACTGCGTGCCCAGCTGTCGGCCATGCAATCCAAGCTTGATTCCATCAGCGATAAGTAGCCCAAACCGCTAGCGCACTTGCGTTTACCACGTTGCTTCACCTTGCCACTTTACCTTGGCGAGCGATTGCACTTTTGCGCGCCATCACCATCTGATAGTTTAACGAAACGTTAACAGCCGTTCGGCGCGCCAGTTTCACCTTGAGACAGGCTTTGCGGGCGGCCTATCAGAGGCAGACGCGGTGATCACCCCACCCATCAGACAGATCGGCACACACAGCGCGTACAGCAAGAAAGCTGTCCGTGACGCCGATGGTGCTGGGCTTGATACATTCCGGGTGGAACCTGTGCGCCGCGCCACGCCGCGCCAGACCTACCAGCAACCAAATGAGCGCCGTTCCACCGAGACCACGGCCAACGCGGCAGCCCTGCGCCTTGGCATCGCCGCACAGATGCTCGCCTCGCATCAAGTGATGGACGAGGATGTGCTGGTGCTTCCATCGCACCCCGCGATGCGCTCGGCAGCACGTTACGCCTCCACTGCCGAAGGCCTTGCGGCAACGGACACGCTGGGCTTTTCCCGCACAATCTAGTCGATTTAGATACCGGCCGCGCAGCCGTCCTTGCGCGGGTCAGACCCACCGGTCAGCGAACCCGTGTCTGTATCGCGCCAGATCGCTTGCCCACCACCGATCGCCCGCTTGGCATAGCTGGTTGCCTGATGCCCTCGCGCATTCAGCGCCTCAATCATCTCATCACCCAATGGGCTCTCGATGATCGGGTTTTTGGTGCCAACATCCCAAAAAACGCGCGGCGCATCCAAAGCCGTTTGAACGTCCATGCCGAAATCGACCATGTTCGAAACGACATGCGCATGGCCCAAGGGCTGATAGGCGCCGCCCATCACACCAAAGCTCATCACCGGCACGCCATTTTTCAGCGCCATCGCCGGAATGATGGTGTGCATCGGGCGTTTGCCGCCAGCCAGTTCGTTGGGATGCCCTTCTTCCAGGCTGAAACAGGCGCCACGATTTTGCAGCACGATCCCGGTCGCTTCGGTGGCGGTCAACGCACCAAAATCATCGTAGACAGAATAGATGAGCGAGACCATGCGGCCTTCCTCATCGGCCACCGACAGATAGACGGTGTCAGAGTTTGGAATCTCGGGCAGTTCCATCCCATCCGCGCGGCGCGACGGATCAACCTGCGCTGCCAATTGGTCAATCACCGCCTCATCCATCAGGCTATGCGGATCAACGGTGGTATCGGGATCACCCACATAAACGTCGCGCAAACTGTAAGCGGCGCGCGCTGCCTCCAACTCAAGATGCATGCGATCAACACCATTGGCTTCCATTGCAGCAACGTCGAACCGCTCCATAATCTTCAGCGTGATCAGCGCCGTGACGCCCTGACCGTTCGGTGGCAGCTCGGCGATAGTCAATCCGCGATAATCAGCGAGAATCGGCGTCATCGCGTCTGCCTTGCAATTGGCGAGATCAGACAAGCTCATGACACCGCCGCGCTCGCGGATATGGGCAACGATGTCGCGCGCGATCTCCCCGGTGTAAAACGCATCCACGCCATCGCGCTGGATTATTTCCAATGTCTTGGCAAGCTGCGGCCAGACCAACCGATCACCAGCTACCGGTACGCGGCCTTGCGGACGGAACACGCGGGTAAGAACAGGGTCCTGATCCACATCGCGCGGATCTTTGGGGTGCGCCATATCGTAAGCAACGCGGTCGGTGAGAACCCACCCATCGCGGGCCAGCTTGATCGCCGGTTCCACCAACTCGCGGAACCGTTTGGTGCCAAAGTGGCTGGCCAGATATTCAAACCCACGCAGCGCACCGGGCACCGTGATCGCGTGCGCACTGGTCGGCGGTACCTTTGTGTGGCCGTCGGCGCGCAGCATATCGGCTGAGAGCATCGCCGGGGCGCGGCCTGATCCGTTGACCCCGTGAAGGGTGCCGTCAGGTTGCGCGATGATGGCAAAGCAATCTCCGCCGATGCCAGTCATTTGTGGCTCAACCACTGACAGCACCGCGGCGGCTGCCAGCGCCCCATCCACGGCATTGCCACCCTTGTTCATTTCGTTAAGCGCAGCGGTTGTCGCAGCTGTATGAGAGGTTGCCGCCATCATGCGCATGCCGCGTGCGGGCGAGCGTCCAGGAACCTGAAAATCGCGCGATATCTGGGGCATGGATGATCCTTATGGGTCGACAATTAATAGGTAGCCCTACCAAACGTATTGGGCTTGCACGCGTGGGAACCACGCGGTACGCGCCTAGCATACATAGCCCCCCGGAAAACCCCTCAAGAGAGAAACAACCAATGCCCACATTGTCATCGCTGACGCTCGATCACGCCAACACGCTCATCGCCGCCGCTATCAAAGAGGGCGAAACCAAAGGCTTTGCGCCACTTGCTGTCTGCGTCCTGGATGCCGGCGGTCATGTTCAAGCGTTTCAACGCGCTGATGGCGCCTCTATGATGCGTTTTGAGATTGCCAAGGGCAAAGCCTATGGCGCCTTGGCTGTTGGTAAGGGTTCACGCTGGCTGAACGCCCAGGCTGAAGGTCGCCCTCACTTCTTGGAGGGTTTGTCGAACGTTTCTGGTGGCAAGATTGTGCCCGTGCCAGGTGGTGTTCTAATCAAGGAAGAAGACGGAACCTTGCTAGGTGCTGTCGGCATCACCGGCGATACATCCGACAATGACGAGATCGCAGCGCTTGCTGGCATCGCCGCCATCGGCAAAGTGGCGGTGACAGACTAGGCGGTTGTGCCTCGTGGTTGTTTCGGAGGAACATAGCATCAAGAAAGGCACAGAGCGAAGGTTGATGACCACACGTGAGAGGGCTGACCGTTGAGAGTGATGTGTCTGAATGGGTGGGGAGGAAAACTGCATGAAGCGCTTCTGCCGTACGTTGAAAGCTCCGCGCCTGATATCCTTTGCCTTCAAGAAGTCGTCCACAGCCCCGCGTCCGACAAAGACTGGCTGACCTACCGCGACGGTGATCACGTTCTGCCGCAACGGGCAAACTTCTTCTGCGATGTTTCGAGGGCTTTGCCCGACCACGTCGCTGTTTTTTGTCCGGCAGCACAGGGCGTTCTTTGGGACGAGGATCAGTCGATACCCTCACAATGGGGGCTGGCGACGTTTGTGCACCAATCGCTGCCAATCATCGGGCAGGCTCAAGGTTTCGTCCACAAAGACTATTCCCCGGTTGGTTACGGCGACCACCCTCGCTCGCGCAGCGCGCATGGTGTTCGCGTCTATGACTACAACGCCAACCGCTCCGTCAGCGTGACCCATATGCACGGGCTACGCGACTTGAATGGAAAGATGGACACGCCAGATCGTGCCGAGCAGGCTAGGCGGTTGCTGAACCTGTCCGAGCAAGTGTCAGACCCACAAGACCTGATGGTCGTTTGCGGTGACTTCAACGTCGAACCGGACAGCGAAACACTTCAGATTTTATCAAGCGCCGGCCTAACAGAATTGGTGACAGGACAAGGTTTCACCAGCACCCGGAACTCACACTACAAGAAACCCGGCAAGTTCGCCGACTACATGCTGATCAACGACGAGGACGCTGTGCAGGCGTTCGATGTGATTTATGATCCAGAGGTCTCAGATCACTGCCCGTTGCTGCTTAGTTTGTAGCACCGCCATAGAAGCCAGTTTCAGCTGCTAAAACGACCCGCCAGGTGAGATCGCAACGTCACGCCGCGCAACGTTCAGGCTGATCCAAAGCCCGGCCAATACATCGACCAGCGCAATCAACGTGAGCAATGCAAACAACGACGTGGACGCCGGTTCCCAGACGATAAAGACCACCACATAGACCATAACCACCAGCACCGAGAGCACATGATCAAGCACCGGCGCGAAGCCAATGCGCGTCGCTTTGACCACTTCTAGAAACAAGATCGTCACGCCAAACGCCAACAGGCCATCGCCTTGAGTCAGCGAGACGGTGCCGCCAGAAATCATCGACTGGCTGAACAGCTCCCGGCCAAAAACAAAAACACCGCTCGGCCCCATTGCCAACACGATGTAGAGGCCAAGGGGAATAAGGGTCAGCGGAAGAGCAAAAAGATAGCGCATGGCAAACTCGTTGAGTGCGGCAGTCGTGAGTCGGTAGGATATCGCAAAGAAAAGGGCCGATCGAGTGACCGGCCCTATTCAGAAAAACAAAAAGACGTGTCGCAAAGACGACTACTCGTCTTTTGGCTCCAGAACCTGGCGACCACGATACATGCCAGACTTCAGATCCACATGGTGCGGACGACGCAGCTCGCCGGAATCCTTGTCTTCAACATAGGTTGGTGCAGCCAGGCCATCAGCCGAGCGGCGGAAACCGCGCTTCATGCGGCTAACTTTTCTCTTTGGAACAGCCATCGTATCACTCCAAAATGGCAAGCGTGTCGGGTGACGGGTGCGAGCGGTGTCGGCGCGCCGATAGGCGCGTGCCTCATCGTCCGTCAAATTCGGAAGGCTGCTCTATACAGAGCATCGGCGGTTCTGCAAAGCCCTAGCGGTACACTTTGTATTGATTCCGCGCCGGTTTTAGCTCTCCGGCGGCGCCAAACAGCCAATATAGCCGCCCATGCGCTGCGCCCGCGATGCAATCACGTCCGCTAACCACAACTGACGGCTGGTTGGATTGGCCGCATCGCGCTGCGACGGCAAGGGCAAAGCTGCCACCAGAAGCGCTGCCTGTCGGCGCGAAACCTCGCTGGCTGAGCGCCCAAATGCGCGCTGTGCCGCCGCCTCAAATCCATAAAGCTGCGGCCCAAGCTCGGCGATGTTGATGTAGATCTCCATCATGCGCCGCTTTGACCACACCGTGTCGATCAGCACAGCCAGCGGCACTTCAAGGCCTTTGCGAAAGGCCGAGCGTCCCTGCCAAAGGAAGAGGTTGCGCGCCACCTGCATGGAAAGCGTCGAAGCACCGCGTGCCTCTTCTCCCGCGCGCCAGCGGTCGAACTGATCGCGCAGATCGCGCCAGGCCACGCCATTGTGGGAGCAGAAGGTCTGATCTTCCGACGCGATGATGGAGTTTTCCAGCACCGCTGCCGCATCATCCAGTGCGATCCAGTCGCGGTCATACCCACGCAGCAGAACGAGATCGCGCAGCATCAGCGTGGAAACCGGCGGAACAACGGTGTAGGCAAGCGTTAGAAAGATCGGCAGGCCGATGAAAAACGCGGCCAGCAAAGCGCCACCGCGCAGCACAAGGCGCCGCAGTGGCGGCAAGCGCCAGCGTCGTTTTGCGCCGGCCTTGGACCCTTCGGCGCGCCTGCTAGCCCTTGTTTCTGACGGCCCCATTGGCTACGCCCAACCTTGTTTTTCGTCAGCGAAAGAAAGCGGCTCGTACCATGCCAGACCCTAAAGCGTCTGACCCAAAAGTGCATCTGGCAGATCTCGCCGCCAGTATCACGCGCGATATGGACCAGCTTCTGGCCGAGCTCAAGGCTCCGGAGCGTTTGGTGGCTGCCATGCGCCATGCTGTGCTGGCCGGTGGCAAGCGCTTGCGCCCGGTCTTAGTGCTTGAAACAACGCATCTTTTAGCCGCTGGAACGCACGCCAAAACGCAGCTTCCACCCGGTGCGCCGCAGGTGGCGATGGCATTGGAATGCATCCACACCTATTCGCTTATCCATGATGATCTGCCCTCTATGGATGACGATGACCTGCGCCGCGGTCAGCCCACCGTGCACAAGGCTTTTGATGAAGCCACCGCGATTTTGGCCGGTGACGCGCTGCAAGCTTTGGCGTTTGAGTTGGTGGCCACCAGCGGCCATCCTAAAACGCCGATGATGATCCGCGACCTGGCCCGCGCGTGCGGTGCCGACGGCATGGTCGGTGGTCAGATACTGGATCTGGCCGCTGAGGGTCGGTTTGGCCAAGCCACCGAAATCAAAGATACTTTCGCGCTGGCTGCCATGCAGGCGATGAAAACGGGCGCGCTGATTGAGGTTGCCTGCACGCTGGGCGCGCACCTGGCCTTGGCCCCCGAAGAGGAACGCCAGCGGTTGGCCCAGTTCGGCCAGTCGCTTGGCCTGGCGTTTCAGATTTCCGATGATCTGCTCGACATCACCGCCACCGCAGATGAGGCGGGCAAGCGCACTGGCAAGGATGAAGAGGCTGGCAAAACCACTTGGCCGGGCCTGCTAGGCAAAGACAAAGCGCAGGCAACGCTGGACGCGACGCTGAACGATGCGCTGGCGACTTTGGCACCTTATGGCCCAAAGGCAGCAAACCTCGCCTACTTGGCTGAGAGCCTGCGCAACAGGCTTACATAGCGCTGGCGACAGCGTTGCGCAGATGCTCGTACTGCGCGTTATTGGTATCACCAAACGCCTCTTCACGATTACTCGGCACATCCTGATAAGTGATCGGCGCATCAAACTGGCTGGCCGTAAAATCGTGCCGCTTGCCATCGATCAGGTTGTAAAAGTGCCACATGTCACCATCAGCGCTTTTCAGCAGCGTTTTCAAAATGTCGCCACCCAGAAGGTCATGGGCCACCAAAGCCGTCACACCGCATTGGCCGAGCGCCGGATTGTCTGCTTTCCAGCGCGAACTGGATTGTAGGCTCCAACATTGCGGCAGCTTGACTTGCAGATCGGCAATAGAGGTCATGCCAACACATCCTTCAGCGCGGGATCAGCACGCAGGGCGGCAATCAATGTGCGGTACAATTCCGCTTTGAAGGCCACCGCTTTGGCGGGCATCTCATCGATTGGCACCCATGCCCATTCATCGAACTCAGGCTTCTCACCGTCTGGAGGATTGACCACATCAATCTCATCGTCGGGCCCGTCAAAACGCAGCACGAACCAGCGCTGTTTCTGGCCGCGATATTTGCCCTTCAACGCCTGACCAATCAGGTGGTCAGGCAGATCATAGGTCAGCCACCCATCAATGGCGGTGATGAGCGAGACTGAACGGATCGAAGTTTCCTCGTAAAGCTCGCGCAGGGCTGCTTTTTGCGCGTCTTCGCCCTCATCAATCCCGCCTTGGGGGAACTGCCAGAGCCGCGCATCGCCAGTGTATTCCTCGTTCGGTAAGCGCCGCCCGGCCCACACCAAGCCGTCCTTGTTCACGACAATCACGCCGACACATGGACGATAGGGCAGTGCCGCCTTTTGCTCAGGCGACAAATCAGGGCGTTTTTTGCTCATGGAAGGTCCTAAAAACGAACGATGCTCGATACTGGTACAAGCGCAATGCCCTTTGCGGCAAGGCTCGCGGTCCATTCTTCCAGTGAGGTAATGGTCAAAGGTAACGCTGTTGCGACACCCACCGCCGACCCGCTTTCACGGGCGATGCTTTCCAACTGGGCAAGCCGGTTGTTGATCGACTGTTGGTCGGCACGTGCATCAATCACCACATCGGCACGCAGCACCGGAGCCTCGGCGCCCGCGACATTGCTGATCCGGCTGCGGGCGGAGCGACCATCATCCACAACCATCAATCCACGCCCAACGGCATCGGCGATTATTGGCGTGAGTTCAGACTCTTCGGAAGCGAAGCGCCCGCCCATATAGTTCATAAACCCAACCGGTGTTGGCAAACGCGACAGCGCCCAGTGCAAGCGTTCAAGATTGGCTTGTTCGGTCAGACCCACCTGCAAGGTGTGCGGACCGGGATCGTTGTTGGGATAATCGAACGGCTCCATGGGAACCTCGATCAGATATTCATGACCATCCTGCCGGGCACGGCTGGCCCAACGTGTCAAAGAGCCGCCATAGGGCGCAAACGACAGGGTGACCGCACCAGGAAGGCTGTTGAGCACCTCTTGGCTGGAGGTCTGCGACAGACCAAGGCCGCCAACAATCAGCGCCACTCGCGGCTGGCCGGGGACAATGGTGCCCGCTTCTAATGGCCTTGCATAGGCATCCAGTGCCCGCTCGCCATTGCTGCCCAGTGAGGGCACAAAGCTGCTTTCGTCAAAACGCTCCACCAAGCTAGGGTTGGCCACAGAAGGCAAACCGCCGCGGCCATCAAACCGTGGTCCATTGGCCAAGGCATTGTTCGGGAAGGGCACTGCACCACCCGGGGCGTTTGGATTAGCCGGGTCCGGGGAGGGCACACGCAACACTTGCGGCTGGCCAGGAGCAAGTTCAGTCTGTGGGGGCAGTGGTTGGGCAAGGTCCTCGGCGCCACTTGATATTGCAGGGGTCTGTGCGCCCGGTGCATTGGGGCTTCCAGCGATTTCCACAGTGCTTTGCGTGCGTGGTTCGCCGCCCAGCGGATCATCGATGAAGAAAACCCAACCAGCCAGCAACAGCACCACCAGGCCAAGCACGGCCCCGCCAACACGGGTGAACCAATGCAGCGCCACGCCAAGTTTGGCACGCCATACATCCCACTTTTCGCCAAACCGCACACGCGGCATTAGCGGGGTATGCAGATCACCTTCTACATCGGTTGTCATCGATACTCGCACCCAACAAAAAACCCTCGCACCATGTCTAGTGCGAGGGCTTTAAGTATCGGTTAACCAAGGACTTAAAGACCTTGGTAACGGCCAGACGTGCGCCTTAGGGTCTAGACCCTAGTTCGGCAGCGGCGCATCTGGGTCCGGTGGGAAGGCAGCATGCACTTCCTCGCCACGGAGCAGGCTCAGCGCGTATTGGAGCTGCGTATCAAGCTCAGCATCCTGCGGCACATAAACCGATGAACCGGAACGCTCCACCTCATCTTCATTGGACAGGTGACCGTCCAATGAGGCTTCGCCGCCTGGCGTGTCCAGACCCATAAGCTCTTCTGGAAGGTTCTCCTGAAGCACCTCAATATCCGGATCGATACCACGCGCCTGGATCGAGCGACCCGCTGGTGTGTAGTAGCGCGCCGTTGTCAGGCGCACAGCGCTGGTTGCCGACATGGGGATCACGGTTTGCACCGAACCCTTACCGAAGGACAGCGAGCCGACCAGTGTTGCCCGGCGATGATCCTGCAAGGCACCGGCAACAATCTCAGAGGCTGAGGCTGAACCACCATTGATCAACACCACCACCGGCAGACCACCAATCAGATCGCCGGAACGGGCATTGTAGCGGCGGGTGTCAGCTTCGGTGCGGCCACGGATGGAAACAATCTCACCACGGTCCAAAAACGCATCGGAGATTTCCAAGGCCTGGTTGACCAGGCCGCCTGGGTTGTTGCGCAGATCAAGCACGTAACCTGCAACCTCCACACCAGCTTCCTCAGCTTCTTCGTTCACGGCCAGAATTTCACGCTCCAAGCCCTCTCCAGTTTGGCCGGAGAACTGGGTGACGCGCAAATAGCCAATGTCGCCTTCCAGACGGCTGCGCACTGAAGCAATGCGAATGGTGTCGCGCTGCAAGGTAACGTCGAAATCGTCGGCACCTTCACGACGGATTGTCACCGTGATCGGCGTGCCAACAACACCGCGCATACGTTCCACAGCCTGGCTAAGGTCCAAGTCCTGCACATTCTCGCCATCCAGACCAACAATGAGGTCGTTGGCCAAAATGCCAGCGCGGGCCGCAGGTGTGTCATCAATGGGTGAGACAACTTTTACAAAGCCGTCTTCCATGGTCACCTGAATACCAAGGCCACCAAACTCGCCGCTGGTTTGCTCTTGAATGTCTTCAAAAGCCTCTGGCCCAAGGTAGGCCGAGTGCGGGTCAAGCGAGGTGAGCATACCGTTGAGAGCATTTTCAATCAGCTCGGACTCTTCTTGCGGCTCGACATAATCATTGAGCACACGCTCGAAAACATCACCGAACAATTTCAGCTGGTTGAACGTTTCTGCTCCGGCCTGTGCCTGCGCACCAATCGGTCCCAGCCGATAGTGGGTCACTCCGAAGGTCACAGCGACCCCTAGTGCCAAACCCAGCACGAAAACCGGTATCTTTTTCATCATCCGTCAGTCCTTTGACTGTCACGTTGCGTTGCCCCATCGCTGTTCGCCCACCATGACGAAGAATCGATAGAACGTCCATCCTCGCGCAACTCAACAAACAACACAGGTTGCGGCGTTTGAGTTGAACCATCAGCCAGCACGACAGAGCCGCGCTCGCCCATGGTTGCGATAGGTTCTCCCATCAAGACAAACTGTCCCAATGCGACATTAATGCGGCTCATACCAGCCAAGATCATGCGGTAGCCGTCGCCCATGTCCAAGATAACCACCTGGCCATAAGCGCGAAACGGACCGGCATAAAGCACCCAACCATCGGCCGGGGCCACCACGCGCGCATCCGCTCGTGTTGCTATATGGAGCCCTTGGCTGGTTTCGCCAAATCTATCTTGGTCACCAAAGCCTAAGATTTCTTGCCCGCGAACGGGGGAACGGATCAGCCCTTGAGCACTTCCGAAGGCAAAGGCCGGCGCCATACGCCCGGTGTCGCGCAGGCTTGCGAGGGCTTCGCGATCATCGGCATCAGGGGGGGCTTCTTCCTGGGCACGCTGGGCATCGGCCATGGCTTGGCGCACGCTATCGAGCTCGCCTTCCAGGTCGTTCAGCAGCGATTCTAGGCTTGTTGCCTCGCCTGCCAGCAGCGCGGCGCGCTCGCGTTCGCGCTCCAAAACGCTCTGATTCTCCTCACGCAGACGTGATCGCTCAAACAGCACCAATTCGATGCGTTCTTCCTCCTGGGCCAGCGCTTCAGCGTCCGCCAAGAGCAAATCAAGCGCTTCATCTAGCTGCGTTCGGGCGTCATCCAGCGCTGCCAGATCATCGGCCAGCACCCGTGATTCGGCAGCAAGCTCAGGAAATGCCACGCCAAGCAGGATGGCCGAGCGCACCGAACGCAACGCATCGTTGGGCGACACAAACAGTGCCGGTGGTGGCGCCCGGCCCACGCGCACCATGGCCGACAAAAGAACTGCAATGCGCTCGCGCTGTGCTTGCAAAGACACTTCAAGCGCTTGGGCGTTTTCATCAAGCACGCCGATGCGCTGGCGTTGCACATCGATGCGCGCGGCGATGGTTTCTGCTTGATCGGTGGTGCGGATGAGAAGCTGGGTGAGGTCTTCAACATCGGCATCAATGTCTGCTAGTTCAGCGGCCAGCATCTCTTGGCGCGCTTCAGCGGCGCTGAGGTCGGCGCGCAGCCGCTCCAGAGCATCGGCGGCCACATCGCGCTCTTGTTCCAGCTCTTGCTGGGCCAGATCCTCGCCACCGGCTTCTTGCGGCTGCTCCAAGCCACGCAGCACAAAACGATCCAGGCCTGTCTCTCCAGGCTGCAAGTCCTCCTGCGCCACCACACCGATGGGTGTGGCGATCACAAGCAGACTGGCAAGAAGCAGACTGGCAAAAGTGGAGTGAGAGGCGTGCATACGGGCTTCAGATAGCGTTGTCAGATGGCAACCGTAAGCCCGCGCCGCTAAACCTTTCGTTAACCACGTTGGTTGACCCCTAAACCCGATGATAGGGGTGCCCGCTGAGCACCGTCATGGCGCGGTAGAGCTGTTCGGCAGCCAATACACGCACCAATTGATGGGGCATGGTCATGGCGCCGAAGCTGATCACAAGATCGGCGCGCTGACGGATCGACCCGTCCAACCCGTCTGGCCCACCAATGATCAGCGCGACCTGTCTGCCAGAATCTTTGAAGGTTTCAAGTTTTGAGGAAATCTGCGGCGTGGTAATCGCCTTGCCGCGTTCGTCCAATGCGATGAGCGCAGCGCCATCGGGCACTTTGGCGAGCAGCTCGGTGGCCTCGGCGGCTTTGCGCTGATCAGCGTTTTGCGCCTGGCTTTCGCGCAACTCAACCATATCCAGCGTGCCAAAACCCAATTGCTTGGCCATCGGCGTAGCGCGCGTCCAATAGCGCTCAAAAAGCTCTCGCTCTGGACCCGCCTTCATGCGGCCCACAGCCAGCAAACGCACCATCTTTTCAGCCCTACGCGCGTTTAGGCGTTGGGCTTCTCGGACCCTAGGGTCTCGGCGAAGCTGTCGTCCCACAGCTTCTCCATATTGTAGAAGCTGCGCACTTCAGGACGGAAAAGATGCAGGATCACATCGCCGGTGTCGATCAGCACCCAATCAGCATGGGGCAGACCTTCGATGCGAGGCGATCCGTGCCCGGCTTCTTTCAGCGCCCGCTGCACATGGTCGGCAACCGCCGAGACATGACGATGCGAGCGCCCCGACGCGATGATCATCGTGTCGGCAAGCGCGGACTTTCCGTCCAGATCGATGGTGATGACGTCCTCGGCCTTGGAGTCTTCCAAGACTGATTGGACCGTAGAGAGGATGCTCGCACCCGATGCGTTGGCACTGGTGGCAAGCGACGCCGTGCTGAGGGGATCAACGGCATTGTTTTGCGGAGTCAAACCGGCAAAAGTCCTTTCAAAGTGGTTCTGGAGAAGAGGAGCCGCATGGCCCTTATACAGAGCGAACCGAAATCCGTACGACTCACAGTGTGGGGGGGTTTTCCTAAGGTTTCAAGACGGCGAGGCCCTTTGCGCCCCATTGGCTGCCCGTATGGCACTGGAAGAAAGCGGCGAAAGTGGGCCGCGGATAAACGTCCAGACCGGCGGCGCAAGGTAGGAAAGCTGCGCGGCATCCTCGCCGTCAAGCCGTCTGCCCGCCATTGCGCGTGCCGCGGGCGCTGACAGCGACGCGTGCCGTGAGCCGGGCCTATCGATCACTGCGATGGGCACACGATCGGCAATCGAGCGCCATTCGTTCCAGCGATGGAACCCGGCCAGATTATCCGCGCCCATCAGCCAAACAAAGCGGATATCAGGGCGCATGGTGCTGAGCATTGCCACGGTATCAGCTGTGTAGCGCACGCCCAGCTCATCCTCCACGCTGAGCACTTTTCGGCGTGGATGGCGTGCTTGGGCAAGCACCGCTTTGATGCGGGCATCAAGCGAATGCGCCGGATCATGGTTTTTCAGCGGATTGCCGGGCGTCACCAGCCACCACACCCAATCAAGCTTCAGCACCTTCAGCGCCCGCTCAGCAACCAGCAAATGCCCATCATGCACCGGGTCGAACGAGCCGCCGTAAAGGCCAACCGACTGGCCAGGCGCGACGTAGGGTAGCCGCACCCGCTGAGGTGGAAACATGGGGCGCACGTTAGATCAGACGCATCATTTCGGGCGCACTTGCCCGGTGCCGCGCACCACATAGTGGAAGCTGGTGAGCTGCTCCAGGCCAACCGGCCCGCGCGCGTGCATGCGGCCCGTGGCAATGCCGATTTCAGCGCCCATGCCGAACTCACCGCCATCGGCAAACTGCGTCGATGCGTTGTGCATGACGATGGCGCTATCGCATTCGTTCAAGAACTTGGTGGCAACCGCCTCGTCTTCGGTGAGGATGCTTTCAGTGTGCGAAGAGCCGTAGGTCGCAATGTGATCAAGCGCACCGTTGACGCCATCGACGATGCCAACCGTGATGATCGCATCGCCATATTCGGTGGACCAATCCTCTTCGGTGGCTTGTTTCACATCATCGGTAAGCCCGCGAACGGCGTCATCGCCACGCACTTCGCAGCCCGCATCTTGTAGGGCTTCAACCAACGGACCGGTGAAGGTGTCTGCGCTAGCCTGGTCAATCAGCAAGGTCTCGGCAGCGCCGCAGATGGAGGTGCGCCGCATTTTGGCGTTCACCACCACATCCAACGCCATCTGCATATCAGCAGCCTTGTCCACATAGACGTGGCAAACGCCTTCCAGATGCGAAAACACCGGCACACGAGCCTCAGCTTGCACGCGGCCCACCAGCGACTTGCCGCCACGCGGCACGATCACATCCACGGTGCCACCCAGGCCGGTCAGAAGGGCGCCCACAGCGGCACGATCCGTGACCGGCACCAACTGCACCACATCGGCGGGCAAACCCACCGACTCCAGCCCTTCAGCGATTGCGCCATAAAGCGCCTGGTTGGTCTCAATCGTGTCCGACCCACCGCGCAGGATCGACGCATTGCCGGACTTCATCGCCAACGCCGCTGCATCCACCGTCACATTGGGGCGCGATTCAAAGATGATGCCGATCACGCCCAACGGCGTGCGCACGCGCGAAATCTTCAAGCCATTGGGACGTTCCCACGCGGCCATCTCGCCGCCCACGGGGTCAGGCAAAGCAGCAATGGCTTCCACCGCCTGCGCAATGGCTTCGATGCGATCAAGGTTCAGCGTCGCACGCTCCTGGTAAGCAACCGTTACATCGCGCTGGCGCATACCGGCCAGATCGCGGTCGTTGGCAGCCAGCACGTCATCGACACGCGCACGGATGCCGGCAGCGATCGCATGCAAAGCGGCGTTCTTGGTATCGGTCGAGGCCAGTGCAATCGCACGCGAAGCTGCGCGAGCATGGTCGCCCATGTCCTGCATGAGATCAGCAACATCGACGGTTGCATCGCTATCCAGTAGTGCCATTTTTCTTCTCTCCCGTACTCACGGAGGTGAGCGCCATGTCGTCTCTGTGCACCATAGCGTTGCGCCCGGCATAACCCAAAATCGCTTCGATATCAGCGCTTTTGCGCCCAGCAATCTTTTGCGCATCCTCGCTGTCATAGGCAACCAGGCCGCGCGCAACCTCAACACCGTCCAGCGTCACAATCCGCACCGCATCGCCGCGCTCAAACGCGCCCGACACCGCACGGATACCGGCCGGTAACAGCGACTTGCCCTGCGCCAAGGCCCGTGCTGCGCCATCGTCGATCATCAAATCGCCGTGGGGATCGAGCGAGCCTGCGATCCAACGCTTGCGCGCCGTCGTGGGGTTGCCATCGGGCGCAAACCAGGTGCACCGGACACCCGTGTCCTTCGCGCCATCGTCAATCGCGCGTAGCGGGTTCATCACCTTGCCGGATGCAATCACCATAGCCGCCCCGGCGCCCACGGCCATCTTAGCGGCATCGACCTTGGTCTTCATGCCTCCGCGCGAGAGGTTGGAGCCTTCGCCACCTGCCATCGCTTCAATAGCGGGCGTCAACACCTCCACCAGCGGGATGTGCTTGGCGTCCGGATTTGTGTTCGGCGGCGCGGTGTAGAGCCCGTCAATATCGCTGAGCAGCACCAACACATCGGCACCGATCATTGAGGCAACGCGCGCTGCCAGCCGATCATTGTCACCGTAGCGAATTTCGGTGGTTGCCACGGTGTCATTCTCGTTAACCACCGGAATGGCACCACGCGCAAGCAACGTGTTGATGGTCGCGCGCGCATTGAGATAGCGCCGTCGCGCTTCGGTATCACCCAGCGTCAGCAACACTTGACCTGCCACCAGATCACGAGCACCAAGCGCTTGCGCATAGGCACGCCCCAGCGCAATCTGCCCAACGGCGGCTGATGCCTGGGCGTCTTCCAATTTGTCCGGTCGCGCTTGCATGCCGAGCATCACCCGGCCCATGGCGATGGCACCAGAAGAGACAAGCACGATCTCCGCACCATGCCCCGCAAGCGCCGCCAGATCATCGGCGAGCGATGCCAACCACGCCTCGTTCAAGACGCCGGTTTCAGCATCCACCAACAGGGAAGAACCAATCTTGATGACGATGCGCTTGTGCTTGGAAAGAGGGGTAAAGCTTACGGCGACCATGGCGCATCCTCTTGCGAAGGATACTCCGGCTCTTCCCCGAAATTTCCGTCAATCATGCGCATTAGGGCCCGCAAAACCTGCGGCACGCCCTCACGGCTCGCCGCCGAGACCAGCATAGGACGCTGACCGCAGGCCTTGCCCAGCGCTGCCAGCTTTTCCGCGCGCTCTTCTTCGCTCAAAGCATCGGCTTTCGACAGCGCAACAAGCTCCGGCTTGTCTTCCAACCCGTTGGCATAGGCATCCAGCTCACCACGGATCACGGTGTAGGCATCGGCGACATTCTCTTGTGTGCCGTCGACCAGGTGCAACAGCACCTTGCAGCGCTCCACATGGCTCAAAAACCGATCACCCAACCCGACGCCTTCCGAGGCGCCTTCAATGAGGCCGGGAATATCGGCGAGCACAAACTCGCGCTCATCAACGCCAACCACGCCAAGATTGGGGTGCAGCGTGGTGAAAGGGTAGTCAGCGATTTTCGGCTTGGCCGCGCTGGTAGACGCCAAAAACGTCGACTTGCCCGCATTGGGTTGGCCGATCAGCCCGGCATCGGCGATCAATTTCAAATTGAGCCACAACCACGCTTCCTCGCCCTCCAAACCGGGGTTGGCATTCTTTGGCGCCTGGTTGGTGGAGGATTTGAAATGCGCGTTACCAAAGCCACCATTGCCGCCTTTGAACAAAAGAATACGCTCGCCGATCTCGGTCATGTCGGCCAGCACTTCATCGGTTTCCGCGTGGGTGATCTGCGTGCCCGCAGGAACGCGCAGCACCACATCATCGCCCTTGGCGCCGTTGCGATCCCGCCCCATGCCGTGCATGCCCTTTTTGGCTTTGAAGTGCTGCTGGTAGCGATAATCGATCAGCGTGTTGAGACCGGCTACGCATTCGGCCCAGACATCGCCGCCGCGTCCACCATCACCGCCATTGGGGCCGCCATATTCGATGTATTTCTCGCGCCGGAACGACACGCAGCCCGCACCGCCATCACCAGCTTTGACGTAGATTTTCGCTTGGTCGAGAAACTTCATTTAAAGCGCCTCAAGAACATAATCGTTGGAGGGCTGCTTGGCCGTGTCGCGCGCAGGCGTGATGCATTCGCCCTCGCCTGCGAAGACGAACCCGTTGGACAGAAGCACCTTCTGTGATGCTTCGTTGCTGCGCACGGTTGCGGCATGGATTGGACCTTCAAGGTCAATGCTGCGCAAGGCATCCAAAAACTGCGCCACCGCGCGTGTTGCAATGCCTTGGCCCCAATAAGCCTTGCCAACCCAATAGCCCAACTCCTCCCGACCATTGGGCCGCGGACCCAGGCCGACCCCGCCGACCAGTTCACCATCAAGCAGGATGGCGCGGCCAACAACACGGCCCTCATCGTTGCGGGCGTTGGAAAGAAACGCCTCAGCATCCGAGCGCGCATAGGGATAGGGGATAGAGGCCGTCATCGCGGTCACATCAGGATCGTTGAGAAGCACAGCAAGCCGATCAGCGTCATCGAGCTGATAGGGTCGAAGCGAAACGGCGGATTTCGAGGTCATGGGACAACTCTAAACGAAAAAAGGGAGGCTTGCGCCTCCCTTTGAACCTGCTTGCGGCATCCTCAAGGGGAGGCCGCACCCGTGTCGAGGCAACCTATTCGGCAGCTTCGGCCATCGGGAGGATGGAAACATAGGTGTTGCCGTCACGCTTTTTGGCAAACGACACCGTGCCATCAGTCAGCGCAAACAGGGTGTGGTCTTTGCCCATACCCATGTTTTCGCCCGGATGCCATTTCGTGCCGCGCTGACGGATCACGATGTTGCCGGAGACGACGACTTCGCCGCCGAACTTTTTAACGCCAAGACGGCGGCCAGCTGTATCGCGGCCGTTGCGGGATGAACCGCCTGCTTTTTTATGTGCCATGGATCAGTATCCTTCTAGCTCTACTCGCCCTTGGCGAGCGTTGCGGCCTGTTCCAGCCAGTTATCACGATCGATGCGGCCTTTGAAGGACAGTGCATCGTCAACCTTGGCGATGTCTTCCGGTGTGAAGGCTGCAACTTGGGCAAAGGTGGTGATGCCCAGCGCGTTCAGTTTCTTCTCAAGCACGGGGCCGACGCCGGAGATCTTTTTCAGATCATCGGCAGCGCCAGCAGGTGCTGCGAACAGTGCACCTTCAGGCAGATCACCGGTCGAAGCGGCGGGCGCTTCTTTCTTCGGTGCGGCTTTCTCGGGTGCAGCTTTTTTGGCAGCGGGCTTCTTCTCAGCAGCCGGTTTGGTATCTGCCTTGGCTTCGACCTTGGAGTCAGCTTTTTTCGGCGCTGCTTTTTTGGCGGCTTTCGGCTTGGCGCCACCGGTCAGAATGTCAGTGATCTTCACCACTGAATACTCTTGGCGATGGCCATTCTTGCGGCGGGAGTTTTGGCGGCGGCGTTTCTTGAAGATGATGATCTTCTTGCCGCGCTTGTTCTCAACCAACTCGCCAACAACGCTTGCGCCCTCAACCAGAGGGGCGCCGACGGTCACATCGGCATCGTTGCCGACCATCAGCACATTGTCGAAAACCACTGGGCTGTCAGCGTCCAGGCCAAGCTTCTCAATTTGGATAACGTCATCAGCGGCAACTTTGTATTGTTTGCCGCCCGTTTTGATGACTGCGAACATCGTCTTTTCCTTCGTGTTCAGTGCTGTTGAGTCCCGCTCGCAAATCCGTGCGAACCAGCCCAAAGCTTCTTGTCAGTCTTGGGTGGAATCTTAAGACCGGCCGAATGGGGGGAGGCTTGTCTCAAGACGAAAAAAGGCGCGGGAACTGGCCCGCGCTTTGATTTCGAGGGCTATAAGCGCAAATCCGCGCGCATTGTCAAGCTGATCAGCGCATTTGGCGGCACAGCACACTTGCCTTCTGCAGCCGCTTTGCTCTATCGGTAGCGCCGCTTTGGGCAGACCACGCTCAAAGCCCATGAAGTGGCGCACCGACAGGTGCTTGCGGAGAGATGCCGGAGTGGTCGAACGGGGCGGTCTCGAAAACCGTTGTGCGCTTTGCGTACCCAGGGTTCGAATCCCTGTCTCTCCGCCAGAAGCTTATTCGCCGCTGTTCGCATCCATGCTAAATACCTGGGAATAACAATGTTCTAGTGGCTTTTCCTGTATGTCATTGACTTCCCTTTTACGCCTGAATCCATGATACATGTAGGGGAAGAAAGCGGGGAAGGATCTATCAGGGTGCCACGGCAAATAAACCGATTGACTGATGCCAGTGCTCGCGCAGCCTTCAAAAAGGGTCGGCATGCTGATGGGCGCGGCCTTTATCTAAACGTGTCAAAAAGCGGCTCGAAGTCCTGGGTTTATATCTGGCGAGATAAAGGGCGCCATCGTGAGATGGGTCTAGGTCCTTACCCAACTGTCACGCTGGCCGTTGCGAGGCGCAAAGCAGATGAGGCGCGGCTTGCACGCATAGACGGGCGCGACCCCATTGCAGAAAAGCGTCGAAAGGAGGGGGCGGCGTTCTGCGACGCCGTAGATGCGTTTCTCGCATCGAAGGCCAATGCATGGAGCAACGCGAAGCACCGCGCCCAATGGAAAATGACGCTGGGCAAGGCCTACTGCGCATCGCTGCTTCCTATGCAGGTGAGCACCATCAGTACTGATGATGTTCTTCGGGTGCTGAAACCCATCTGGCAGACAAAACCCGAAACAGCATCTCGTCTTCGAGGTCGCATTGAGCGGGTACTAGACTTTGCAACCGTGCAAGGCTGGCGCGCAGGTGACAACCCGGCCCGGTGGCGTGGGCACCTTGATGCCATTCTACCTCCCGCGAAAAAGTTGATGCGCGGGCACCATGCCGCTTTGCCATATCGCGACGTACCGGCCTTTGCAGAAGCGCTTCGCTCGCATGATGCAGTATCAGCGCGTGCTCTGGAGTTCGCTATTCTGACAGCCGCCCGGTCTGGTGAGGTACTGGGTGCGAAATGGGCAGAAATCGATTTGCAGGGCTGCACATGGACCATCCCAGCAAAACGCATGAAGGGAAGGGTGGAACACGTAGTGCCTCTCTCAGGGGCGGCTCTGGCCCTCTTGGAGCTTATGCAACAGGTACAAACGAGCGAATATGTGTTTCCAGGCTATAGGCGTGGCGCTAGCCTTTCAAACGGAGCGTTCCCAGCACTGTTCAAACGCATGAAGGTCAACGATGTCACCGCTCACGGATTCCGATCTGCGTTCCGCGACTGGGCAGGCGATGAGACCAGCTTCCCACGTGAGGTCGCCGAGGCAGCGCTTGCACACAAAGTCGGTAATGCAGTGGAGCAAGCCTATCGCCGCTCAAGCGCGCTAGAGAAGCGCCGCGGACTTATGGAAGCATGGGCTAGCTTCTGTTGTCGCGGCGGTGATGCCGTGAGCATCGTCAGCAATGACTGAACCTGATCGGACCACCAATCCACGAAAGACTCCGGGCGATGGCCAAGGAGAGCTAGAAAACTACTCCACACCACCTGACTTGTTTACCACCTTCACCGAGGGGTCATCCGATCAGCGCGCAGCCCAGCAAGCTGATTGGGCCAAGTTTCAGGAAAACCAAGAACGCCGCGCGAAACATCTGAGAAGGCTGGTTAGAAGAGAGAGCATTCATGCTCTTCGGCAATCACCAAGACCAAACCTTCTTAGAAGTATCTCAGCCCTACCCTTGGCAAGAATTCGATCGCAAATTTTTCGTCACGAAGTAAGGCGGCACGAGCACCATGAGCGAGCTTTGATCGGCTATGCGCTGAAGCATCATATTAACTTGTCCGAACTCGATTGGAGATTACGGACGCTGGAGAGTCTAGCTCACTCGCATCCGGCTCTCCAAGCCAACCCGAAGCGGGGACGACCCAAAGATCGATCGGCATTTTTGGATTTCATGGAGGAACTCGCAGGCCCCACGGATGCCTTAAACGAAAGCATTAGATTGCCTGGCCCGGTGGGTAAAATGCCTTTGGGAGAGTGTATTGAAAGCATAAATCGTTGGAGGTCAGATACGGCTAAGCTGTTAACGGAAGCACGACCAGAGCTACCATTCAGTCGCAGAGATAGCGACAAAGCGGCCCTCTATTTTCTCTGCCAAGAGCTTTATCCAAACTTGGGAGGAGAAGGATTCAATGCCAAGTGGTACGCTTGGCGAAACGCCATCTCAAAAGCACGGCAACGGTACCGAGAAATCAAAAAAAAATCTGCCTGAATTAGCTGTGATTGCGGCCAGCTGCAGTCGCCTGACATCATCCTCGAACCGCAACAAGTTCGAGGTGACACCCATGAATGACCCAGGACCAAATGCCATGACCATCGCGCAGTTCTGCGCATGGGCCGGAATAGCTCGGTCGACAGTCTACAAAGAGATTGCCAATGGTCGGCTGAAGGCGCGCAAGATTGGCGGGAAAACCATCATCGCCCGCGAGGATGCTAACGCTTGGTTCCAAGCTTTGCCAGCACTTCAAAGCCGCGTGTCCTAGACAAAGAAAACCCCGTCTCATCATCGGTTCAAGTTTGGCGACCGGACCGATAGCGAGCGGGGTAACTCGCAACCATCAACCTGAAAGGAACGAGCATGTTTCACATGCCCGAACGGAGCCCGTGCGTCAAATCACAAGGCAAGCAACTTTGCCTGTTCGCATGGGCAGATGACCTCCCCACCACGATTGAATTGTCCTTTGAGCCCCCCAGTCATCGCTCTCTAATTCTGCGGCTTAAACGCCGGACGGGATGGAGCGAGGCGAGGTGTCGCGCCACTATCGAGGCTAATGGAGGGTGGAGTCATGTCTAAGAAGCTGGCCCTAATCTTTCGCATCCTTCCCGATGAGCCATGGCAAAAGGCGACAGGACGCAATGCCTGGGCGCTTCTCGAGCTCATGGATAAGCCGAATGGCGTGACCCCCATCAATACGCCAGGCCCACGCTGGTCGGCTTATGTGTTCAACTTGCGTCAGATGGGCGTCGCCATCGAAACCCAACAAGAGAAACATGTCGGCAGGTTTTCTGGGACCCACGCACGCTACATCTTGAGAGCCCAGATTGAAATTGAGTCACTCAGCGAGAACGACGGCGCTAATGCCCAGAAAACATAATCAGAAGGGCCGCAATCGTTGGGAGGGGCGCTATGTTGCCCTTCCCTACTCCATGCTGCGTTCAATCGCTTGGGAGAGCCTTACACCCGTAGAAAGGGCTACTTATGTTGAGGCAGCGAGTACCTATGACGGCTTTAACAACGGCTTCCTCGCGGTACCGGCTCGACGGGTTGCCGAAAGGTTGGGCATTGGGAAATCAACTGCCGCGAGAGCATTGAAAACCCTGGTGCTGAAGGGCTTCTTGGAAATCAAACGCGAAAGCGCCTTTAACATGAAGGAGCGCAAGGCTACCGAATACCGACTGACACTTTTCCGGTGCGACAAATCTGGGGATTTGCCTAGTCGCGCGTTCCAAAGATGGCGGCCGAGCTAAGGCCGCTCTAATAGTCAATCTGAAGTTCTTGCGCACTCCCAAACAGCTGATCTTTTCCAGCAGATTTATATTCATGCAGGACTAATTGTTGCCGTTGTCAACACTCCCATGAACGCCGATTGGATGCAGCAGACTTGAGTATCTGCAGTCGGTTGCAGGTGTTATCGATCTGGCTCAAAGTCAGGGGCTAGAGACTTCGCAAAAGCTGATCAAATATCTAAGAGTAACATGGTGGCCAAATGCTATGAGGACGAGTTTGATGGCGCTTTTTATATTTGATTGCCCATACTGCCATGCCACCCGTATGTCGGGCAAAATTTTATCGTCCTATGTAGTTCCGACTGAGCACTCTTCGAATTTGAAAGTTCATCCGCGCGCTTACATTAGCACAAACTGTGGGGCTTGTTGGATGCCAGTAGTCGGTGAGGTTTCTCATCCCGGTGCCCTGAACCCAGGGTCGCACTCTGTTTTGAAATCGGAATTTACGAAGGCAGCTAATACAGATTATGCAATAGATACCGGACCTCTCAAGGCTGAGGTAGTGCTGACGCCCGAACAGAGCTCAGAGCTTCCAGACCACCTCTCTACAGCAGTTGCCAAAGCTTACCGCTCTGCTGAACGAAATCGGCAGATGGAAGATGGTGAAGATGCAGCGGCCACCATGTATCGTCGTGCAATAGACGTCGCCATTCGTGAAAAATATCCAGACGTCAAAGGTAACCTGGCGCCCCGCATTGAGAAGCTGGCGGAGAGGCAGGCTATTCCTCCTGCGCTCAAAGACTGGGCCGATCATATAAGATGGATCGGTGCTGACGGTGCTCATGAACCTGAGGGTGTCACCCCGGAAGAGGTTGAGGTGCTTCGCGGGTTCACAGAGGCGTTTTTGCGCTACCTGATAACACTACCGTTTCAGGTGAATTATCGACGGGGCTTGATCGACAAGGAAGGCATTCCGATCACCAACGAGGGTTTAGTAAACGAAGGTGGCTAGCCGATGAAGGTTGCGGCCACCCACGCAAGAAAGCCTGCTGTGTAGGCTTTAGCGGATGAGGCCATACTCTTTAACGCTGCCCAATGCTCAGCTGTTGATCCAGCCGCCATAACAATCACAGAAATCATAATCGCAATGGCTGAGTATCGCGTCCACTGGGCGGTCTTTCTTGCTGCATTAGATGCAGCGATTTGCGCATTCAGTGCGCGCCGCCGAAATTCAGCTTCAATAGCATATGCCACAGCTGAATTGGGCTGGACGCTCCCTAACCGTTCCAAGAGCTCTTCTTCTGAGAGAGCATAGAATTCCTTCGTTTTCACCACGCCTACGCTCTGTCCCCGTGTTTTTGCGCTCAATAGAGCATTATGTCATGACCTCAATGAAACGCTTACTAGCAGATCGTCGACCGTATTCTCTTTAGATTACGCACCCTCAGCGGAGGGCGGCGTTACAAACGGGACTTCCGAACGATCGTGACTGAGCAAACACGCAGCCAACTTCACAACTTTACTTAAACCTTACGGCACCACTTAGTTTTTGAATATTTTGCATGAGTGAAGTGAAAATATTGTCCAATATATACATAAATTTAAACCTGATTTGCTGTAGGAAATGATAGTGTTTACAAACTTGCTTATTGTCCGTTGAAGACTTGCATATTGAAGCAGACTATTTCGATTGATAGTCAGAGTTTACTCGTTTCCAAAGTGGTCGAAGCGACCAAATCACACCTCTGGCGATATCATTGACTGCGGCAAGGACAGGGTCGTCTCGCCCGACACGCAATGAAGTCTGAAATCGTGCCATAGTCTTGTGAACTTCGTCATCCAGCTCTGGCTCGAGATGCACGCCGCCATACTGGTTGGCAACATACTTGATAACTACTCTGCGCTTGAGCTCCTCGCCGCCTAGGTTCATCACACTCGCTTCAAGCCAACGTCGAATTTTTACGGGCTTGTAGTACATGCCGGGAGGCAAGCTCCCCTCGACAGGCCAGTCCGGGTAATGCTCGATGGTTTTTTCATCTACACCCGGGTCTGAGCCATACTCTTTAACAAGCGCAACCAATGGCAACCGGCGCGGTTTATTCGCCAGCTGGCTCACTGATGTCCCATCGACAATTAGTTGACGAATAATACGAGCAATATTGAGTTGATTATAGAGACGATAATCCTGATTAGGCTGGCTTAGGGCGTCAACTCGCATACCAAGGTCGGCGTACAAATGTGCGAACACTTGATCGATGTATTTTTGGCTGGCTTCAAATTTCTTGGTCAAGGCTCTGGGAAATGCTTTCCTGTTTTTTCGCACAGAACATAAAGGATTGCAGTACGTGGAAAAGTGGGTGGGTAAACCCAAAAGTAAAATGCGGTGCCAGCCCGGGACCAATAAGTACCCAAGGTGGGCCTTAAGCCGCCGATAGAGCAAGGTGACCATGACTAATGGTCCCACCAGTGGCACCGTGGGGGAATTTCTTCGCATCATGTAAGTCCCCCAGATGGGCCACATATAGTAACCACCGGAGGGGCCCGTGCGTTTAATGGTACATATCAGATTTAGGACGACTGAAATCGGCGTTTTGGGGGCAACGCCTGACGCCATCGCGCGTGTACTTGTCGAACCAGTCAAAAACAGATGGTCTCACTTGCTTTTGGTGTTCTTTGCAATGGGTCGGTAGTGGCCATCACGGATTTCGGCTGAACGCTTTTGTATGCTGTATTGTCCTGTGGAGGGTACTGGATGCTGAAGCGCTTAGTTTTTGGAGTTGTGGGGCTTTTGCTATTGTTGGCCGCGGCGGCTGCCAACGAAGATGATCCGCTAATCGCGCAATTCGGTCTGATTTTATCAGGTCACTATACCGGGCCTGCCGACGGCATTATCGGCCCTCGTTCCGAAGCTGCCATTGCGTCATTTCAACGAGAGTTAGGGCAGGCGGCAACTGGCATACTCACAGAGCGTCAAAGACTTGAACTCGAGCGGAGATTTGAGAACGCGATAGTTCGGTTCGGCATCTTTCCAGTGCTGGATGAAACAACAAATATCTGGCTTTACCTGCCGGGCGAGCTTCTCCGTCCGGACATTGCAACTGCACGCGGTTATCGTTTTGAAGGCGATTTCGCCGAAATCGAATTGGAAACAGTGCGGGTATCGGCCAACGAGCAAAGCTTTTTGGAGCTGTATGAACGACTTGCTTCAAGCCAAGCTCAACGGACGGCCGAATATCATGTTCTCGATGGAGACTGGTTTGTTGTGCAGGGTCGCGAAGGTAGTAGACGCTTCTATACGCGGTTCTTCACCGATGGGCGGGAGCATCGCGGCTTCTCGATTGCGTTTGATGCAAGAGAAGACGGACTTTTGCTGCCGGTAGTCTATTTTATATCAGAGCTCTTTTACCCGTTTGGTTCGGCTGATGATGACGCCTTCAAGGTCCCTTCAGACCTAGAAGCTCCAGAGCCTGATTACTCCCGGCCGGCTCCTAGCCATACGCCCCAACCGCCATCTAGCTCTGAACCTCCCAACCTTATTGGCTCCGGATCGGGCTTTTTCACGAACGCCACAGGGAGTGTGGTTACGAACGCACATGTCGTCGATGGGTGCAGGGCTTTGACACTGGGCGATGGTGAAGATGTCAGCGTCGAGTATGTTGATCATGCTCTCGATCTAGCGATTATTCAGGCTGCGCCAACAAATTCGTTTTTACAGCTGTCATCGAGAGACCTTGTGCTTGGTCAGGAAGTGGTTGTGCTTGGATTCCCACTTGCCAGTATTCTCGACAACGAATTGCGAGTTACAGAAGGCATTCTCAGCGGATTAACCGGGTTACGAGGTGACCGAGCTCGCTTCACAATCACCGCACCTATCCAACCAGGCAACTCAGGTGGTCCGGTTATCAACCGGCAGGGCGAAGTCGTTGGTGTCGTTGTCAGTGTGCTCAGCAATGCAGGATCGATCGAGCGCGGTGACCCAGTTCCTCAGAATGTGAACTTTGGAATTCGGCCTGAGATATTAAGGATGCTTCTCTCGGACCCGACAGAGGTTGCCCCGCGCCCAATGGGCGGTAAAGGAAACAGGACCGAGCTATCTACTGCAGGAATTGTAGAGGCTGCGGGCAATGCGGTCGTGCAGGTGCTTTGCTATAGGTAACGTGTATACAGACGACAGAACAATCGCTTCCGGCATCCACGCAGTCTAACGTACCTGGAAGTAGCGGGGAAGAAGGCGGGGAAGGTTCTGGAAACGCTGAAATAACGCTCTGCTTTGTATACATAATTTCCGATAAAGAAGCGGACTGTCTCTCCGCCATTATATTATTCTAGATAATTGATATTTTTTTAGATGAGTACGGTGGTCGTAACCAACATTTTTCCCAGCATTCAGGCTATGGCGTTCTGCTGCGGCTCTATTTGCGGTGTCCTGGCAAGATAACAATTAGCGGCCGCTTTTTGCGGCAAACCGGCCATAATCGAAATTTCAAACGGTGGAAAAAGCGAGTGGCTCAGAGGGCCGCTAAATGCCCGATTTCTATGTGTGCCAGAAACCACCATTAGTTGGGTACACTTTCAGCGTTCACGCATGTGAGAATGACGACGTTGCACACTCCAAAACAAAAGCAATGGAACAGCTATGAGTTCCATCCCCAATCCGATTTGGTGGCCGATCGATGGCGCACCGTTGCTCGCCAGTGAAACCAGCCGCGCAAGACCGCCGATAAACGTAAGCATAGCGAGTAGCTGGAAGCGTTGAAGCCAGTTCCCGATTCCGAGCGCAACGCTCCAATAGGCCAGGCCCATCGCGAGGAAGATGCCGGACAGGAACCGAAAATGACTTTGTGAGTCAGGGTTGGCCACCGACACGTCGAAGCCCGGAAACGCCAACCCGTAAAAGACACCGGCAGCCCCGGCACCGATCGGGATCAGCGCCAAGACAGCAACAGTGATGCGGAAAGCTAGCACGTTCGGTTAGACCGTGTTGCCACTTGCCGGCTCAAACCTGAGAGCCAAGCCGTTAAGGCAGTGGCGCTCGCCGGTCGGGTCTGGACCGTCGTCGAAGATATGGCCCAAGTGACCCTTGCAACGCCGACAATGCACCTCGGTGCGCGGGATGAAGAGGGTGTTGTCCGGCTTGGTGCGAACCGCGTCGTCGATCGCCTGCCAGAAGCTCGGCCAGCCTGTTTCACTGTCGTACTTCACAGCAGACGAGTAGACCGGCAAGTTGCAGCCAGCACAGTGATAAACGCCTTCGCGCGTTTCTTCGTTGAGAGGGCTGGTGTAGGGCGTTTCGGTCTTTTCTTCGCGCAGCACCAGAAACTGGTTTTCCGTGAGACGCTCACGCCATTCGGCTTCGCTGAGTTCAATCTCGTAGGCGTCACCGAAATCGTTCAATTCTGAGTCCGATTGGTCAGAAGCATCCAAGGCCGATCCAGACCGCAGCCGGTAAACGCCGGTCGATCCAATGCCGATGACGGCCGCGGAACCAAGAAGAAGTGTGCGTCTGTTCATTGGGATGGTCCTCCAAATGGTCGGGTGGAGCCCCACGCACTGCTAAACGTGCGCGGGGTCCCCCAACGACCGCGCGCTGCGTAGGATGCGCGGATTGGTATCGGTGGAAAGGGGGCGGGTCACATGCCCTTGGATACGGCGAAGCTGCCAAAATCCGCGCTTCCCAAGTCGGCCAGCATGGTCGCTGCACCTGATTCCAAGTCGATCGTGTAGAGACCTGCGGTATCTTGGCCATCGATCTGCAGAATGGCGTAGGCTTCGTCAGTGCCTTCTTCGGGCGAGACTATATCAAAGCCGCCGACCGGCAGAATGTCGACTGGTTCACCATCAATCATGACCAAGCCGATCGTCTCAAGCGTGCCAGCATTGTTGGCCAAGCTCACAAGCGCATTGGCGCGCGCGTCGAGGGCATACTGGAAAGTGCTGTCGGCCGTCATGCCGTTGATCGCATTGGTGTAGGCGTTGGCGAAGATCAGCGGATCCGCGCCTTCGGACGCGTCCTCTTCAGCGTAGAACAGATCGGTGAAGCGGCGCACCGAATTGGCACGCTCATCCATGTCGCCGAAGCCAATGGGGAAGTAGACGAGGTTATCGCCCTCGCTTGAAACGGCACGGACAGCGTCGATCGCATTGTTGAAGTCGAACGCCACAACTGCGTCAGCACCGATCATGGCGTCGTCCATGAAGGTGGCATCTTGATCTACGGTCTCGCCGGTCATCGGGTCGATGACGACAATGCTGCCATCGGCATACCCAACCAGTTCGCCGGTTACTGGGCGCCATGCGATAGAGCGCACGGGCGTGGACAACTCAACAGTCTGTGCCTCCCCCGGAGCGGCCAGGCTGCTCATCATGGTGAGGGATACACCATCGGCAGACAGCGCGTAGCCCAAGGTACCAGCATGGTGATCGGCAAGTGCGGGTCCGGTCAAGATGGCCAGGGCGGAAACGGAAATAAGAAAACGGGTCATAAGACTATCCTTGGGGGAAGGTGGGCGAAGGGGTCGCGAAAGCGCACAGGCGCCGGATGACCCCGGCTCGGTCAGGCAAAAGGCCTGACAAGCCGGGGCGCTGGCTTAACGACGATGCGCTTATTCTGGGAGCAGAACGCCATCGACGACGTGAATCACGCCGTTCGATTGACCGACATCGGCAATGGTGACTTCAGCCGCGTTGCCGCTCTCGTCATAGATGTAGACGGAGCCACCGTTCATCTGCGCTGACAGCGCGTCACCAGACACGGTTTGCATGTGGAAGAAACCATCGCTGGAAGCGTTGATGCCTGCCATCAAATCGGCAGCTGAGATGTCGCCGGCAACGACGTGCGCGGTGAGAATCTTCACCAGCATATCTTTGTTCTCTTCCATCAGAAGCGTTTCGACTGTGCCCTCAGGCAGTGCCGCAAACGCGTCATTGACCGGTGCGAACACCGTGAACGGTCCTTCACTGGAAAGCGTGTCGACCAAGTCGGCAGCCTGGACGGCGGCGACGAGTGTTGTGTGAATAGGTGAGTTAACAGCGTTTTCGACGATGTTGCGTTCTTCCAGCATCGATGCACCACCAACGGTTGGGTTCATGGCGTATGCTGCACCGGCGAAGGCCATTGTCGTGGCGGCTGCGGTCGCGAGAAGAGTCTTTGAGAAAGTCATTGGTTCGTCCTTTGTTGATGTCTGGGGTAGACACAAACAAGGACGGGACGGCTGGTGGGAAAGTTTCAGCGTCGCCGAAAAAATCTGATCATTTTACCCGGTAGAATCGCTAGCTCTCTGATAACAGTCACGAAAATCGGCCGAAATAAATTCGGAAATGATCGATCACGATTAAGTCTGCAGAGCAGCAAGTGGGCTGACCGCCAGAATGTCGCCGGTTGGTTGACCGGTGGGCGATCCGCCGTTCGGCTCATCGCTGATTGCAAGATCTGTTCCGATGTTGAGCTGACTGGCCAAGCTTTCATCGACCGCAATCTCGATCCTTTCTCCCGAGGGGAGTGTACCCAGCGAGACCGGGGGGCTTTCCGGTGCGATCAGCCACAGCTCAAAATCGCGGTCTGCGGCGGGCTCGCCGGATGCGCGGGTCAAGACAAGCGTTGCCGAACCCGGCTCGAAGTACGCTGCAATGCTCAGTGAGCCCCCTTCGTTCTGCAACTGCGCAATGAAGGCCTGGCCCTCGGTCCGTGGACCAAAGCTTGGCAGGTAAACGGCCAAAGCCAAGAACAGCGCCGCAGCCGCGGCAACAGCAGAAAAGCTCCGCCAAAACCACAAGCTGCTTAACCAACCCGAATTTGCCTCTTGTGATGAAGCCTCTGCGAACAGCCGCGTCTCAATCGCTGCAAGCGCACCCGATGGTGGTGCAACAGGCTCGACAGCCTCAGCGAGCGGAAGAAAGGTCTTGTCCCACGAAGCAACAGTTGCACGCAGCGCGGGTTCATCGCGAAGCCGTTGTTCGAAGGCTTGGCGCTCCGCCGCATTGAGAAGGCCAAGAGCGTACTCGGCGGCGAGAGCTTTATCGTCGGGTTGGCCGGGGAGGTTTGGATCAGTCACCATCACGCCCCCTCCATACAGGTCTTTAGCTTCGCAAGGCCGCGTCGCAGCCAAGTGCGCACAGTATTAAGTGGCACGTCGAGCTTGTCAGAAATTTCCTGGTAGCTGTCGCCGAGAACGTAAGCGTCGCGAACGGCGAGTGCCTGTTTGCTCTCAAGCTCCTCAAGGCAGTGCGTAAGCTGCTCCCCAAGCGATGTGTTCAATGCCTCTTGCTCGGGGTTCTTTGCTGAATCAGCAGGCTCAGACACATCATAAATAGGTGCTGAAGCAGGTGCGCGCGCGCGCATGAGATCAATTGCATGGTTGCGCGTCAGCACCACCAACCATCCCATAGGGCTGTGCTGGCTACCTGCATATGCCGGGGCTTTTTGCCAAATTTTGACGTAGACCATCTGAAGGGCGTCTTCCGCATCGTGCCTGTTCTTTAACAGACGAAGCAACACACCAAAAAGTTTCGCACTGGTCTCAGTGTACAGCGAGCGAAACGCCTCGCGATCGCCAAGGGCAACGCGCGATAGCAGTGCCCGAAGGTGATCGGCGTTCATGGTCTAAAATGCTTTCCATAGATCAGCATCTTGCCTGTATGGCATTCGATGAAACCGAAAGCGAGCGCCTACATGCGTGACCCGCTCGCTGTGAAGAGAGCAACGATGTTAGTCTTCCAAAACCACCATTTTGGTGGGGCAGAGCTGGCCGCCAATTTTCATCACGCTCGCGCTGCAGATACCCTGCCAAAACTCTTTCGGTTTTGAGAAGGTTTTTGCGACCACAACTTCGTTCGAAGCAGCAATAAGAGCCCTTGCCATTTGTTTCAGGAAATTTCGGGCGTTTGGTCGTTGCAGTCAATGCAAGCTTGGCCGGAAACAGTTCACCGGATGCTTCGGCACCAGTGGCCGACGTCAGTAACGACCTACTCGTCGAAGGAGTTACCTTTACGATCCAATACTTTGAACCGTTCTATGCAGTAATTGGTTTGATCGGGCACTTCTTTTGGACCCAATCAGACCGGAAGCTTAAACGATGAGCGGCGATTACGTACGCCTGATTGCGAACAACTGATTATTGTGCTCGTTCCTGTTTGCACGCCATGGTGAACGGACGCGCTTGAATCCGAGGAGCATGCATGACCAGGACATTGCTAATTGCCTCCCTTCTCATAGTTTTGTCTCTCACACCGGTGGCAGCCGACCCCGCTATGGAATGTGATGTTCAGGTCTCAAGTCGGGTCGAGATCTCATCGTGCGTTTCTGCACAGGTGAGGATCATTGACTTGGCGTTGGACGAGGCGCTCGGCTTTGCTCAGGATGCGGCTGCCGAGCTTGATGGCGTGACAGAGAGAGAGCTTGCCGAGCCAGCCCTGGATGCGGCCCAAGGTGCATGGCTAGCCTATCGAGAGGCGCAATGCAGCTACAGCGCCGCACTGTTCGGTGGAGGCTCCGGCGCTGGCATTGCCGAAGGCGCTTGCCATGTTGAGCTTACAAGGGCGCGTATCGCAGAGCTCATGGAGTCTTTGCCATGAAGCCGCGTCTCATAAAGGTTGGGCTGTGCGCGGTCGCTTGTGCGATTATGGTCCATGCGGGGTTGGCCAACGCTGATGATATGGTTCCGGAGTTTGCCCAGGACGATCCGGCACGCATTTGGATCGATGATGACACATTGAACTTCTACGGGGCGATCTCTATCGCCTCCCGGGATGTATTTCTGAACTTCATCGCGACTGAAGACACATCGGCAGTCAGGCGTTTCATGATCAACTCCCTCGGCGGTGATACAAACACGGGACGGGTCATTGGCCGATGGATAAACGATCAGAGCCTTGAAGTCGTGATTGACGCCATCTGCTTTTCCTCCTGCGCCAACTACATCTTTCCAGCCGGTACGTCGCGTGCCATCCTCGCGGACTCCTTCGTTGGCTGGCATGGTTCCGAGACACAGTACGACATAATCGCGCTCAGCATGCCTGGGCAGAGCGGAGATGATCTAGAGCGGCAAGCTTTGCGGACCGCGCTCGTTCCTGCCCTGCCTGAAGGCGCATCTAGTGATGTCATCGATCGGGCGGTAGATCAGCAGGTGGCCTTAGCTGACATCTCGCAGCAAGACGAAGCGGACTACTTCGCGGCCATCGGCATCTCTGGGGAGTTTACACTTCACGGGCTTCGACCGGGCGCCATTGACTCATGGCGTGAAAGCGGTCGTGCCGGCTGGACTTACACGCTCGACGACATGGAACGGTTCGGCTTAGGGCCCGTTAGATTCTTGGGCGATGGTGCGTATGCCCTCAGTCGGCAAGTGCTTCGCAACGTGTTCGTCATACCCTACGATCTTGAAGACCTAGGTGCGCAGTGATGGATAGCGTTTATGGCGGTCACATTCGAAACGCGGTGCCTTCAGATCATGGACGCTTCTGATAACAGAAGCTGCTAATGAGATTCAGACATGTTGTAAGCGTCGGCAGTCAGCTTTTGGCAATTGGCTGCCCGTCGCATCCCCACTTGATTGGCATCGTCGAGCCCAACGCCGGGAACGAGACGGTTCCAGGAACATCACGCCATACAATTTACATCACCACCACTCGACAACCCTCGTCGCAAGCCGGAGAGTTTTATTCGTCGAAACGGTCGTAGGCACTTGGGTTTGCTGCAGTCACGGTTTCGCTTCCACCGAACCGCCGCCCCGGGGAGATCCAGCGTCCAACCATACTGTCCCCGGATGCGTCACGCCAATTCTTGGTGGTCGATCCCGTGGTTTTTCCAAACAGCTCTGACTTTGTGGATGGGCTTCAATGAAGCTTCGGCAGGGCGGGCAGAGGGGGCCGCATTTCTGACTATGCCTATGATCTGAACAGCGTCCTCGCGGCACGGCCTTTGTTGGGAGATGCATTCTCTTTGATCGTCCAGAGCAACGCCAATAGCTTCGATGTCTTTACCAATTCGATGGGCACCCTTTTTGCGACCGAAGTAATGGTTCAGTCTGCCCTGCAGGGTTTTCTCGGTAGTTCCGGGCGACTCGGGAACATCGTTTTTGCAGCGCCGGACATCGACGTTGATGTTTTCAGGTCTCAGCTCAGCTAGATCCCTGGCATCCCAGGAAGCCTGAGCGGACCGAGTCAGCGGTGATCGGGATGCCTATGCTCCGCTACCAACAAGATCAACAACGCCGCAGCCAATGCACAGACTGGGGTGGCCGACATCGCAAGGCGATAGTTCTCGCCCGTCATGTCGATGAGGCCACCCACCAAGGGTTGGAAGATGATTGCAGCGGCGATCCCAAGCATGTTCACAAATGCGATCACTGTGCCTGCTTGAGTAGCGGCGAAGGCTTCCTTGGCCATTGCGAAAGTCAACATCTGCGCACCGCCCAGCAATCCTGCTAGGAACAAAAGACTTGCCAGAAGAATGAGGGAAGTCGTGTCGATGTAGATTGCGGCTGCATAGGCCGCAGCGCAGGGCACCGCGTTCGAAAAGATGATCCACTTTCGGTGCCCAATCTTGTCTGAAAGTGCTCCGGCAGCTAAACTTCCCATCGCCATTCCAAGGAAAATCATCGAAACAGCGGTTTCGGCCGAGACTGGATCAAGACCGTGATCGTCGGCCAAGTCACGCTGTCCCCAAAGCCCGCCAAAAACATTGACTGGCATGTAGTAGAGTGCGCCGACCAACCCGATGATCCAAAGGCGGCGGTTAGTAAGAATGTCCCTTAAGCCAGACAGCACGGGACTGGCCTTCTTTGCGTGGCCTGAGCCCGATTGCTCTTTGAATCCGATCAAGGCAAGGGCAGCTAGGACGAGCCCCATAACCCCCGTTGCCATGAACATCGTCCGCCAACCAGTTGTGGTAACGAGGTCGGTCAACAGGATCGCTCCAAACGCCGTTCCGAGCATGCCACCGGTGTTCACGAGACCTGACAGGAGCGCAAAACGGTTTGGCGCAAACTGGTGGTTGACGACGTAGAGCGCACTGACAAATGCAAAAGATGCTCCCAAGCCTGTCGCTATGCGGCCAAAGGCGGCAAGCCAGACGAAGCCTGTCGATCCAATGAGCAACATTCCGCTGGAACAAAGCGCAATGGCGGGGACAACCAGCGGGCGTGCTCCATACCGGTCGAGCAGCACACCAACCACCAACTGCATGGGTGCATATGCCCAGAAGAACAGGCTCGCCAGCGTTCCGGCGGACGCGTTGGAAAGAGAGAAGTCTGTCGCGATATCGTTTATGGCGAGACCTGGCTCGATCCGCGCAATGAACTCAAACAGGTAGAATGCAATCGCGAGGGACAGCGCGATAGTACTGGCGCGCCTCCTCGTCATTCGACTAGTGTTCCGAAGGCAGCAATGGCCAAACTGAGAGCGGAAAGTGCTATGTAGATAGCCCCCTTTAAGGACCGTTCCGTCGAGAAAGCAGCATTAGCGGCGATGCCCGCTTGAATGGCGTAGTAGAGAGCGAAGGCCCGAGAGGCATATGAGATGATCTGAAAGACGTCGAAGCTCCACGTTAGGACCAACCCTGTGGCCACCAAACAGGCATAGCCTGTCTTTTCGGTGACCCACCCGCGCGTTATCTCAGAAATCAGGCCTCCTGAACCGCTTGTATCGGCAATGGCCGCGCTGAATTGCGCACAGAGCGCTGCAGCTACGAGTAGGAGCGGTAGGATCGGCGCTACAACCGACATGAGGTCAATAATAGCGGTCTCGCTAAGCGAAATCCCGCCGGGGTCGATGGCGTAGGTCAGTAAGCCAATATAGATCATGTAGATCGCGCTGGCGATGATTTGAGCCCAGCGCATGGACCGTATGCGTGTGGCCGCGTCGTAGGTACTCCCAAGGTACCTAGACGTCTCAAAACCTTGCACTGTTACGATGAGACCAGCCAGCATCAGTACTGCATCAAGTCCTGTTACAGAAGGCGGTTTGAACAACAATGTGCCGGTCGCCAAATCCTCGCCAAAGTAGATGGCAAGTCCGACAATCAGTCCGGCGATGATCGAAAGCTTTAGACCGACGGAGACTTGCTCCATGCGCTCCAGCGCAGCAAACCCTCGAGTCCATCCGACGATAAGAATGAGAACGAACACCGCTGTGGTTAGCAGCCGGGCGTGATAGTCATCATCAACGCCCGTGAGACTGACACCAAACGCCCCGAAAAGGTTGAGGTAGTAGGCAACTGAGATGAAGAAAGCGAAGGCGAGGCTGGCGGAAGACGCGATCTCCATCCGGGCAATCGAAGTGCCCCTGTCGGGCCTCTGGTCGAGATCCCTAATGTTGAAGCGGATCGTATCGCCAAGTCCCCATGCTACGAGGCAAAGGGCCATCATGGCGATCGGAGCGTAGCCACCAAAGCTGACATCCAAAATGGGCCCAAGAACAAGAAAACCGCTTCCGATGATGGATGCCAACGGGGTTATTGTCGCCCGCCAGAGAGGCGCGTTGTATACACGCGGCCAGATCAGGACCGCAGCAACGACGACAACAGAGGTTAGGATGAGCGTGTTCAGCATTCAAACGACGCTACTCAACAGAACCCAATATATCCATAGCGGGTCGATGATGCACCGACTGGTCAGCTGGCAGCTCAATCCGTATCGAGGCACGGCGTTATCTCGATGAATGTCCCTGTAGTACTCCAAGGCGCCCTTCAAAGAAACACCGGTTCTTGGCGGTAAGGTTGAGTTCCGATCGGGGCGGCAAAGCGGTCGTCACCAGGTTGTGCCTATTGACCCTCAATTTACATCTAGGCCTCTTTCGGGATTGTGCCGTTCCTTTGACCGTGTAACGCGTTGGGAAGGAGAACACTTAGGGTGTTTCTTCTGACCGAAGATCCCGTGCAGAAGCAGCATGCCTAAGGCTAACGAGCGGCTTGATGCGTAGGCAGGTGGCGCCGATCTCGGAATAGGCCTTCCGGCCCTCAGCCGGTAGCTTCAGCAACACTTCCGTTGCGACCATGCGGAAATCGCTGTGCTGAAGCTTTGGAAGAACGACAGCTGCAATCGCAGAGGGACCCGGTGTCTGGGTCTCTTGAAGTTCGCGTCTTTCATCCTCTCAGTGCTAAAAAATGGTTCTTGTTCGTTACCCTGTCGCACAAATTATAGGCTCGCCAGCAAGCCGGCACTTGGTAAAAATAAGCAAATATGGAGCAGGCGCCACGCATACTGATCATTGACGACAGTCCCATCCGCGCTGCGATCTTGGATGAAGGATTGCGCGACGCTGGCTACAAAGACGTAACAATCATCGGTGATACCCGTAACTTGCTCAAACGTATCGTCGAGCTCGACCCCGATGCGATTTTCATAGATCTGGAAAACCCCAATCGCGATGTCCTGGAGCAGATGTTCGAGGTCTCACGCTATGTGCAGCGCCCCATCGCCATGTTTGTCGACCAGTCTGACGATGCAACAATCAACGAGGCGGTGGATGCGGGCGTCTCAGCCTACATTGTTGATGGCCTGAAAAAAGAGCGCATGCAGCCGATCCTCAATATGACCATTGCACGTTTCAAAGCGTTCAATCGCTTGCAGGAAGAGCTCGCCAGCACCAAAGCGGCGCTGGAAGAGCGCAAGGCAATTGATCGTGCCAAGCTGCTACTGATGAAGGCGCACGGGCTCAGTGAGGCTGATGCCTATGAACGCATGCGCACAAGCGCGATGCGCGAAGGAAAGCGGATCGGCCAGATCGCAGACGCGTTGGTGACGGCCATGAGCCTGCTTGGAACAGATGTGCCTGATGGCACAGACAAAGGTGCATCATGACGCTTCGACCTCTTCGTGCCGGGTTTATTCCGCTTGTCGACGCAGCCCCGCTGATAGTCGCGCGTGAAAAAGGCTTTGCGGAAAAACACGGGATTGAGCTTCATCTCAGGCGCTCCAATTCATGGGCGAGCCTTCGTGATCGCTTAAGCGTCGGTGATGTGGACGCCGCCCACATGCTGGCGCCAATCGCCATTGCTTCTCAGCTTGGTCTCGGCAATCCCAAAGCTCCGATGGTTGTGCCATGTGCGCTTTCCATGAACGGCAACGCGATCTCAGTGTCCAATGGACTGCACGATGCGATGATCAAAACTGGTTGGACGTCAGCCCAGGCGCGTGACCCTGCCGCCAGTGCGATGGCCGTGGCGGAGGTTATTCGCTCCAGGGCTGAGAAAGGCGCTCCACCGCTGACCTTTGCAAGCGTTTACCCGCTGTCTTCGCACAATTATGAGTTGCGCTACTGGTTTGCTTCGGCGGGAATTGATCCCTCCCAAGACGTCAATCTTACAGTAGTGCCTCCGCCGATGATCGTGGACGCCCTGAGCGAAGGACACATTGATGGGTTCTGCGTTGGTGCACCTTGGAGCAGCGTTGGCGCCGAGTCGGGACAAAGCCATATTGTGGCGTACAAGGCCGATATGTGGCCGAAAGGACCTGAAAAGGTGCTTGCAGTGCGCGAAGCTTGGGCAGATGAGCATCCAAATGATGTTGCCCAGCTTGTGAAAGTGCTCGTAGATTCAGCGTCGTGGTGTGCTGATCCCGCCAATAATGATGCTCTTGCTCAATTATTAAGCGGTTCAGAGAACCTCGCCATGGATGCTGGTGTGATTGCTCGCACGCTTGCTGGACGCGTGGTCGAAAGCGCCTCAGCCAAGGTCGAGAACCATCTGCTTTTTGATCCGAACGTCGCCAGCTATCCGCATCGCGCCCACGCTCTTTGGTTCTACGCTCAAATGGTACGATGGGGACAGATCGATCATTCAAAAGCCAATGTGGAAGCGACGAAAAAAGCTTATCGACCAGAGTTTTACCGGCAGGCCATGGGCATGCCTGACGTCGACGATACAGGTGATGACGAGACGCCAGACGGCAATGGTCGAGGTGGTTCGCACGATAGCTTGTTGGCCGATCTTCAACTGTTTGATGGACGCACCTTCGACCCAAACGATCTAGATGGTTACTTGGCCAATCTAGGCTTGAGACTGCCTTAAGGTCAGGTCGTGGCGTCCTCGCTTTTTGATCTAAGCAAGATCACGCATGCATGAACCTGACGCACAAATCTACGGCAGTGCGCTGCAGCAAGTGACCACTATTTGGACTGTGCGGCGCAGCATCCGCCTGTCATGGTCCACAGGTCAGCAACGACGCTGACAGATATCAGGCCCCTTTGATGGGCAACGGCAACGTCGCCAACCCCTTCCTCAAGCTTCGCTCTCGCGCGGCGGTCGGAAGATGGTTTGCGGCGTTTTTTGTTGTCTTTTTTTCCGGGGGTATTCGGGAACCAGAAATAAGGAACGTGTAGATGCCCCCCTTCTCGTCTCTCGCACATACGCTCTCCTCATCGGTGCGGTCCACCATGATGGCCTCGCTGCTGGGTGCAAGCGTTTTAGCTGCCGCAACACCAGCGTCGGCTGACTACTTGGATTTGGAAATTGAAGATCTCACCTTCGGATTCATCAAGCTCACCGACATGGCGCCACTCGCCGTAGCCTATGAGCTTGGCTACTTTGAAGATGAGGGCCTGTTCGTCACGCTGGAGGCCCAAGCCAACTGGAAGGTTCTCCTCGACGGCGTCATCGACGGCCGTCTGCAAGGCGCGCACATGCTGGCTGGTCAACCGCTGGCAGCCACCATCGGATACGGAACCGAAGCCCACATCATCACACCATTTTCGATGGATTTGAACGGCAACGGCATCACCGTTTCCAACGAAGTGTGGGAACTGATGCGCCCGAACATCCCATCCATGGCCGATGGTCGCCCGCAGCACCCAATCTCCGCTGAAGCGCTATTGCCGGTGATTGAGCAGTTCCGTGATGAAGGCCGTACCTTCGACATGGGCATGGTGTTCCCAGTCTCCACGCATAATTACGAGCTGCGCTACTGGCTTGCGGCTGGTGGTGTGCACCCGGGCTACTACGCGCCAGAAGATGTTTCTGGCATGATCCAGGCCGACGCATTCCTGTCTGTGACGCCTCCTCCGCAAATGCCAGCCACGCTCGATGCGGGCACCATTTACGGCTACGCCGTGGGTGAGCCTTGGAACCAGCAGGCTGTTGCTATGGGCATCGGTGTACCGGTGATCACCGACTACCAACTCTGGAAGAACAACCCGGAAAAGGTCTTCGGCATCACCGCTGAGTTTGCCGAAGAGAATCCGAACACCACACTGGCCATCACAAAAGCACTGATCCGTGCGGCGCAGTGGTTGGATGAGAACGACAACGCCAACCGCGAAGAAGCTGTGCGGATGCTGTCCATGCCTCAGTATGTTGGCGCGGATGAAGACGTGATTGCTGCGTCCATGACCGGCACGTTTGAATTCGAGCGCGGCGATGTGCGCGAGATCCCCGACTTCAACGTGTTCTTCCGCTACTACGCAACATACCCCTACTACTCCGATGCGGTCTGGTACCTCACGCAAATGCGTCGCTGGGGTCAGATCGCTGAGCAACAACCTGACAGCTGGTACGATGAAGTTGCCCGCAGCGTTTATCGCCCGGACATCTATCTGGAAGCTGCCCGCCTTCTAGTTGAAGAAGGCCACGTCAACGAAGCCGACTTCCCTTGGGATACCGACGGATACCGTGAGCCAACCGACGAGTTCATCGACGGCATCACCTATGACGGCACGCAGCCCAATGCTTACCTCGAAGCCTTGCCCATTGGCCTGCGTGGCGCCGAGCAAGTGGTTGGCACCGAAGTTGTCACCAACTAGCGCGTGAAACTTGAGCGGGGGGCTCTTCGGCGCCCCGCTTCTCGTTGCTCCTCTCCCAAATTCCCCGTTTCTTAAGGACGTGTCAGATGACCACCGCCTCTGAGTTTGATGCTGCAACAGACGACGCAGCGATCCGTGAAGCTAAGAAAGAGCGCCGCTTCGCCGCCATCAACAAAGCTGGTGGCTATCTGAATATCCTTGGCCTTGGCTGGCTTGTTCCCTTGCTGAAGATCGCGGCTGGCGACAGCCCCAAATACCAAATGCGTGAACTGTGGCAGTTGCTCATCGTGCCGCTTATCGGGATCGGACTTTTTATCACCGCCTGGGCAGCATTGGCCCCACAGGTTCAAACCTCGCTCGGCGCCATACCTGGCCCCGCTCAGGTTTGGGAAGAGGCGGTTGGCCTCCATGAAAGCTATCTGGCGCAGAAGGAACGCGCTGCGGCCTTCTATGAACGCCAGGAGGTGCGCAACGCCGAACTCATCGCCGCTGGACGCGACGATCGTGTGCGCGAACGCGAATACACTGGCCAGGCTACCTATTACGATCAGATCTTTACATCGCTTTGGACCGTCGCCGTGGGCTTTATCCTCGCCACCGTCATTGCCGTGCCTCTGGGCATCGCTTCGGGTCTTTCGCGCACGGTGAACGGCGCGATCAATCCGTTGATCCAGATTTTTAAGCCCGTTTCCCCACTCGCTTGGCTGCCGATCGTGACCATGGTGGTGTCCGCGACCTATGTGAATGTGGTGGAGCCATTCCCCAAATCGCTGGTTATTTCGGCGATCACCGTTACGCTCTGCTCGCTGTGGCCCACACTTATCAACACTGCTCTTGGCGTCGCCTCAGTCGACAAAGACCTGATGAATGTCGGCCGTGTGCTGCAACTGCCAACCTGGAAAACCATCACCAAAGTGGTTCTGCCGTCATCGCTGCCGCTGATCTTTACCGGTCTGCGGCTTAGCCTTGGTGTAGGATGGATGGTGCTGATCGCCGCGGAGATGCTGTCGCAGAACCCGGGCCTTGGAAAGTTCGTCTGGGATGAGTTCCAGAACGGGTCCTCCTCCTCGCTCGCCAAGATCATCGTTGCGGTGCTGACCATCGGCATCATCGGCTTCCTGCTTGATCGCGTGATGTACGCGCTTCAGGCCGCCTTCACCTTCTCAAGCCAGCGCTGATGGGAGGGGTATCATGAGCTTTCTTGATCTGAAAAACGTCTCAAAGACATACCGCAATGGCGGCGAAGTCACCGAGGTTCTCAAAGACATCAACCTAGAAGTTGCTGAACGCGAGTTTGTCGCCATTGTCGGTTTCTCCGGCTCTGGCAAGACAACACTGATCTCACTGATCGCGGGCTTGGTACAGGCCGACAGCGGTGAGATCACGCTGAAGGGCGCGCCGATCAAGGGGCCATCGGCTGATCGCGGTGTGGTGTTTCAGAACTATTCGCTCATGCCGTGGCTGACGGTGGAGGGCAACATCGCGCTTGCAGTCGATGAAGTCTTCAAAGAAGAAGACGCCACGACCCGCAAAATCCGCGTTTCGGACGCTATCGAGATGGTTGGCTTGTCGCACGCGACAGACCGCCGCCCGGCTGAACTTTCCGGCGGCATGCGCCAGCGTGTGGCTGTCGCCCGCGCGCTGGCCATGAGCCCGGATATTCTGCTGCTCGATGAGCCGCTGTCGGCGCTAGATGCGCTCACGCGCGCCAAGCTGCAAGATGAGATCGAAGCGATCTGGGAGAGCGACCAAAAGACCGTCATCCTGATCACCAATGATGTCGATGAGGCTGTTCTTTTGGCCGACCGAATTATCCCGCTTAACCCCGGTCCAGGCGCAACCTTTGGCCCGGAGTTCAAAGTGGATATTCCACGACCAAGAGACCGTGTGGAAATGAATTCCATGCCGGAAGCGATCCGCATACGTGCTGACGTGACCAACTATCTTTTGGAGGTTGGGGCTGAACGCGGCGCAGACGTTGCTGGTGATCTCAACCTGCCGGATGTTGCGCCGATTGACCTGCAAGCCAAGCGCAAAAGCTTGGAGCTGCCGAAGGCGTATGAGAAAGCGGCGCAGTCGATCAACGAGAAGAAATATCTTGAGTTCGTCAATCTCAAAAAGGTGTACCCGACACCCAAAGGTCCACTGACCGTCGTCTATGGTTTTGAAACACGCCTGGACAAGGGCGAGTTCATCACACTCATCGGTCACTCGGGCTGCGGCAAGTCCACCGTGCTTTCCATGGTGGCAGGTCTTAATGAAATCTCTGATGGCGGCATCGTGCTCGATGGCCGCGAAATTGATGCGGCGGGCCCGGACCGTGCGGTGGTGTTTCAAGCACCATCGCTGATGCCCTGGATGACGGCCTATGACAATGTTTCACTAGGAGTGGATCGGGTCTACCCCCACGCGACTGAGGCCGAGCGCCGGGATATCTGCGAATACTACCTCTCGCGGGTTGGGCTGGGCGACGCCATGAGCAAGATAGCCGCCGACCTTTCCAATGGCATGAAGCAACGCGTTGGCATTGCGCGGGCCTTCGCGCTCTCTCCCAAACTGCTGCTGCTTGATGAGCCGTTCGGCATGCTCGACTCGCTCACCCGTTGGGAGCTGCAAGAGGTGCTGATGGATGTGTGGAAGCGCACCAAAGTCACCGCGATTTGCGTCACCCACGACGTCGATGAAGCCATTCTGCTGGCCGACAAATGCGTGATGATGACCAACGGGCCGAACGCCCGCATCGGCAACATCATGGAGATCGATTTGCCGCGCCCACGAACGCGCAAAGCCCTGCTCGAACACCCCGACTATTACCGCTACCGGCAAGAGCTTCTGGACTTTCTGGAGGCCTATGAAGGCGGCGCGAACCCGGACCCGGCGGTGCTGGAAGCGATCAAAGCCAAGTCGGCAAAATCAGCAAAAACCGCTGACGTACCCCTTCAGGCAGCGGAGTGAAAGCGATGAGCGAACCACGAGAAAAGCTGGTCATCATCGGCAATGGCATGGCGCCAGGTCGGATGCTGGAGCATCTGTTTGAGGCCGCGCCAGATCAGTACGACGTGACCATTTTCAATGCCGAACCGCGCGTCAATTACGACCGCATCATGCTCTCTCCAGTGCTGTCGGGCGAGAAATCCTTTGAGGACATCATCATCCATGGCGATGGCTGGTACATCGAACACGGCGTGACGCTCTACAAGGGCCACAAGATCACGCAGATAGACCGGCAGGCCAAAACGGTGACCTCACATGTCGGCGAAGTTGCGCCGTATGACAAGCTGGTCATCGCGACGGGTTCGTCACCTTTCATCATTCCAGTGCCGGGTCATGATTTCCGCGGCGTCCTGACATACCGCGATCTCGACGATGTCGATGCCATGCTGTTGGCAGCACAGTCGGGCGCGCGCACCGTTGTAATCGGCGGTGGCTTGCTGGGGCTGGAAGCCGCAGCGGGCCTTAAAGCGCGCGGTATGGACGTGACCGTTCTGCACTTGATGCCAACGCTCATGGAGCGTCAGCTCGACAGCTCAGCCGGTTTTCTTTTGCAGCAAGAGCTTGAAAGCCGCGGAATCAAGGTCATCACCGAAGCCAACACCAAGCAGATCCTTGGGGATGGCAAGGTGGAAGGCGTTGAGCTGGAAGATGGGACCATCATCCCATGTGAGTTGGTGGTCATGGCCGCCGGTATTCGCCCAAGTTCTTGGCTCGCCAAAGAGGCTGGTCTAGAGGTTGGACGTGGCATCATTGTCGATGATCTCATGCGGACTTCTGACCCAGATATCTATTCTCTGGGCGAGTGCGCCGAGGTGGGCGGCATGTGCTATGGCCTGGTCGCACCTCTCTACGAGATGGCGCGCGTTGCTGCCGGACATTTGGCTGGCGAGCCAACCAAAACCTTCAAACATTCTGAAACGCCGACCAAGCTGAAAGTCACAGGCATCAACCTCTATTCGGTGGGCGATTTTGCTGAAGGGCCAGACCGCGAGGAGATCGTCCTTCGCGATGCCATGGGCGGCATCTACAAGCGTCTTGTCATCGAAGATAACAAAGTCATCGGCGTGGTGCTCTACGGTGATGTTGCCGATGGCGGCTGGTTTGCGCAGTTCGTCAAAGACAAGACCGATATCAGCGAGATGCGCGACACGCTCATCTTTGGTCAAAACTATCAGGGCGGTGAACCGCTGGACCCTATGGTGGCCGTTGCAGCCTTGCCGGATGATGCAGAAATCTGCGGCTGCAACGGCGTTTGTAAATCCCAGATCACCGGCAAAATTACTGATCTGGGTCTGACAAATCTTGATGATGTGCGCGCCCACACCAAGGCGTCAGCAAGTTGCGGTTCCTGCACCGGGCTTGTGGAACAGTTGATGGCGGTCACGTTGGGGGATGCCTACAACCCTGCCGCGGTCCAACCCATGTGCGGCTGCACTGATTTGGGCCATGATGACGTGCGCCGCCTGATCAAGGCTAAGGCGTTAAAGAGCATCCCAGCTCTCATGCAGGCGCTGGAATGGAAGACCAGCTGCGGTTGCGCCAAGTGTCGCCCGGCGCTGAACTACTACATGGTCTGCGATTGGCCGGATGAATATGCCGACGATTATCAGTCGCGCTTCATCAACGAACGGGCGCACGCCAACATCCAGAAGGATGGCACTTACTCGGTGGTCCCACGCATGTGGGGCGGCATGACCTCCTCGAAAGAGCTGCGCGCCATCGCTGATGTGGTCGACAAGTTCGATATCCCGGCGGTCAAATGCACCGGTGGTCAGCGCATCGATATGCTGGGCATCAAGAAAGAAGACTTGCCGGCTGTTTGGGCCGATTTAGGCAAGGCGGGCTTCGTTTCCGGCCAAGCTTATGCAAAAGGTCTGCGCACGGTGAAGACCTGCGTGGGCACCGACTGGTGCCGGTTTGGAACACAGGATTCGACCGGCCTTGGCATCAAGCTCGAAAAGTTCATGTGGGGTTCTTGGACACCGGCCAAGCTTAAGCTTGCTGTCTCTGGTTGTCCGCGTAACTGCGCTGAGGCGACGTGCAAAGACATTGGCGTGGTATGCGTGGACAGTGGCTACGAAATCCACTTCGCAGGCGCCGCAGGGCTGGACATCAAAGGCACCGAAATTTTGGGCCATGTCAGCACCGAAGACGAGGTGCTGGAACATGTGGTCGCGCTGGCGCAGATGTACCGCGAGCAGGGTCGTTATCTTGAACGCATCTACAAGTGGGCCAAGCGCATCGGTTATGACGAGGTTCGGCGCCAAATCATGGTCGATGCCGACAAGCGCCAGGCCTATTACGAGCGCTTTGTCTTCAGTCAAAAATTCGCGCAGGTCGACCCCTGGGCTGAACGCGTGGAGGCTGAACCTCAGGCCGACATTTTTGCCGAGTATCGACCGCTTGCCGATCTCACGCTTCAGGAGGCGGCGGAATGAACGCGCCCTTTTCCCACGTTGCCTGGGTCGCCATCGGCAAACTGTCCGACATCCCGATACGTGGCGCTCGCTGTGTGCTCACCCCGATGGGGAAGATCGGCGTCTTCCGTACGGCTGAGAACGATGTTTACGCCATCGAAGATCACTGCCCTCACAAGGGCGGCCCGCTGACCCAAGGCATCGTTCACGGGGCATCGGTGACGTGCCCTCTACACAATTGGGTCATCGATCTGGAAACGGGGCAGACCCAGGGTGCCGACGAAGGCGCGGTGAAAACCTTGCCCATCCGGTTGGATGGGTCGGTCATTGAGTTGGGTCTTGATCCCGCCCTCCTCGCCGATAACGGGTAGGGCAGTCTCTTGGACGCCCTTGCTTCCCGCACCATCAAAACGACCTGCCCCTACTGTGGCGTCGGCTGCGGCGTGAAGGCCGGCGTGGATGCGCTGACGAGCGACGTCTCTATCGAGGGCGACAAGGATCACCCAGCCAATTTTGGCCGCCTTTGTTCAAAGGGGTCGCAGCTTGGTGAGACACTTGGCCTCCATGATCGCCTTCTCCATCCTGCCGTTGGCGGCAAGCGCACGACCTGGGATGAGGCGACCGATCGCATCGCCGAAGCCTTTAGCCAATCGATCACCAAGCATGGATCCGACAGCGTCGCATTCTACGTGTCCGGCCAGCTGCTTACAGAAGACTATTACGTCGCCAACAAGCTGATGAAGGGTTTCATCGGTTCTGCGAACATCGACACCAATTCCAGGCTTTGCATGGCCTCATCCGTTGCCGGGCACAAAAGGGCATTTGGGTCTGACACAGTTCCTGGCACCTATGAAGACCTAGAGCTTGCCGACCTTATCGTGCTCACCGGTTCAAACCTTGCCTGGTGTCACCCGGTGCTGTTCCAACGCATTGCTGCCGCGAAACAAAAACGGCCGAGCATGCGGGTTGTGTTGATCGACCCACGGCGCACGCCGACCGCGGAACTGGCCGACCTTCATATTCCGCTCGCGCCCGATAGTGATGTCGCCCTGTTCACTGGGCTTTTGCGCCATCTTGCGCGCTCGTCGGCTGTCGCTCCTGCCTATGTTGAAGCACGCACATCAGGGCATGGGGATGCGCTGGCCAACGCATCAACCTGGACGATCGAAAAAGCTGCCGAACAATGCGGGCTCAAACCAGCAGATGTTGCGCTGTTCTACCAGTGGGTGGCTGAGACCGAGCGAACCGTCACCGTTTACTCGCAGGGTGTGAACCAGTCCGCCAGCGGCACCCACAAGGTGAACGCGATCATCAACACCCATCTGATCACGGGTCGGATCGGCAAACCGGGCATGGGGCCGTTCTCCGTGACAGGTCAGCCCAACGCCATGGGCGGACGCGAGGTGGGCGGCCTTGCCAACATGCTGGCAAGCCATTTGGAACTGACCAATCCTGAGCACCGCGATCTTGTTCAGGGCTTCTGGCAGAGCCGGAACATCGCCGATAAGGCCGGCCTTAAGGCAGTCGATCTTTTTGAAGCCATTCACGATGGACAGATCAAAGCTTTGTGGGTGATGGCAACCAATCCATCGGTGTCCCTGCCTGATGCGGACCGGGTGGATGCGGCGCTCGCCAAAGTGCCATTCCTAGCAGTCTCAGATATCGTTTCGTCCACTGACACATTGCGCCACGCTGCGCGCGCCGGCTGCGTCGCCTTGCCTGCCACGGGCTGGGGTGAAAAGGACGGCACTGTTACCAACTCCGAGCGCATGATCTCGCGTCAGCGGGCGTTTTTGCCTGCGCCTGGCGAAACAAAGCACGACTGGCAAGCCATCTGTGATGTGGCGAGTAAGATGGGGTTTGGTGAGGCATTCGCCTTCAGAAACCCCGCCGAGATCTTCGATGAACACGCTCGCCTGTCTGGCTATCGACAGCAAGTCTGCCGCGACTTCGACATTTCCGGTCGAGCCGGTCTCTCACAGGTCGCTTATGACAGCATGCCGCCGTTTCGGTGGCCGCTACGCGCCGATGGTGATCGAACAGAACGCTTCTTTGCCAATGGCGCGTTCTTCCATGCAGACAAACGGGCAAAGTTCATCACCACACCGGTGAAAGTCGTTGAAAAGCGCGAACCGAAGTATCCGTTCACGCTGAACACCGGGCGTGTGCGCGACCATTGGCATACCATGACCCGCACCGGTCGCTCGCCGCGCTTGTCAGCGCACATGGGTGAGCCCTATTGCGAGTTGCATCCCGATGATGCGTCACGGCTTGGCATTGAACCCGCTAGCCTGGTGCGATTGTCTTCGCCGCATGGCTCCATCATCGTGCGTGCTCTGCTGAGTGACGGTCAGCAACCGGGCAGTGTGTTTGCGCCGATGCACTGGAACGATGAGACAGCAAGCAAGGCTCGGGTCGATGCTATGGTGAAGCCTGACACAGATCCAATGTCAGGCCAGCCGGCGCTGAAGTTCTCTCGCGTGGCCGTCGCACATGCTGGCATGGCTTGGCACGGTTTTGCGGTGGTGAAGAAACGCCCCGAGTCACTGCCTTTTACCTATTGGTCGGTGTCCACGTGTGCGGGCGGGTTCGCTCTTGAGTTCGCCGACATGACATTGCCAGATGATTTCTCAGCTGTCGCTCAGGCCGTCTTGCAAAGCGACTGCTTTGTGGGCCTTCAAGATCGTGCGAGCTCTGATGCTCGGTTTCTTGCGTATGACAGCGACAAAATGTTGGGTACGCTTTTCATCGCACAAGACCCGGTGAAAGTATCACGACGCTGGGCCATCCAAGCGCTAGCAAAGCCATTGCCGGATGCAGCGGCGCGGGTGGCGCTTCTTGCTGGTCGTCCGCCTACCGATCAACCCGACACCGGTCCCACCGTATGCGCCTGCTTTAGTGTCGGTCGAAACACCATTTCGACCGCCATTCAAGCTGGTGCTGTGACGCTTGATGCGGTGGGAACCGCCTGCCAGGCGGGCACCAATTGCGGGTCCTGCCGCTCGGAGATCGCAGCCATGCTGCCAGCATATCAACCTTCACAGGAGCGCCACAATGAGCCGCAAGCCGTCTAAAGCCGCCCCTGCGCGTATGGAGCCGCTGGCTGTTTTGCCGGTGTTCCTGAACCTTGAGGGCAAACAGGTTGCACTCCTTGGTGGAACCGAAGCGGCTGCTTGGAAGGCTGAGCTTTTGGCGGCTTCTGGGGCGCATGTGCAGGTGTACGCCGCTGAGCTTAAGCCGGAGATGGGAGAGCTTCTGGAGCACGGTGCAAGCGCAGGGTCTCTGACTTGGCATCAGCGGCCTTGGGCGTTGGATGCGTTCGAGAACGTTGCTTGTGTGGTTGGTGATGCTGCCGATGATGCAGACGCCAAGGCTATGGTCTGCGCGGCACGCGGCGCTGGCGTGCTGATCAACGTGATCGACAAGCCTGCCTTTTGTCAGTTCCAGTTCGGCTCCATCGTCAACCGCTCGCCAGCGGTGGTCGGCATTTCCACCGCCGGAGCCGCGCCTATCCTCGGCCAAGCGATCCGCCGCAAAATCGAGACGCTGCTGCCGCGCAAACTCCAGGACTGGGCACACTTGGCCCAATCAATCCGTGCACGCGTGATGGAGCAGTTCCCAGCCGGTGCCATGCGCCGATCCTTCTGGGAAGGGTTTGTTAACCACGCTTTTTCAGGTGAACACGCGCCAAGCTCTCAGGACTTCGCGATCAAGCCTATTGGTGCTGGTGCCTCCCATGGTCGCGTAACGCTGGTTGGCGCCGGTCCAGGCGATGCAGAGTTACTAACCCTGAAAGCTGTCCGGGCTCTGCAAAGCGCCGATGTGATCCTCTTTGACGACCTCATCTCCGATGAGGTCCTGGAGCTCGCACGCCGCGAAGCCAAGCGCATGTTGGTCGGCAAGCGTGGCGGACGCGACAGCTGCCGCCAGGAAGACATCAACGCGCTGATGATCAAGCTCGCCAAGCAAGGCAAGCATGTCGTGCGATTAAAATCTGGCGACCCGATGGTTTTTGGCCGGGCGGGCGAAGAAATCGAGGCGCTGGAGGCGCAGAGTATTCCGGTCTCAGTGGTGCCAGGCATCACAGCCGCCAGCGCCATGGCTTCACAGCTAGGTGTTTCGCTGACACATCGCGATCATGCCCAGGCTGTGAGTTTCGTCACCGGGCATTCCAAACAAGGCAGGCTTCCGGATTCCCTGGATTATCAAAGTTTCATTGGGCAAGGACGTAGTGCAATTCTGTATATGGCGTCCAAGACGGCACCCGAATTGACCAGGCATCTTATCGCCAAGGGCATTCCGCCCCAGCTTCCAGTCGTTGTTATCCAATCGGTATCGCGTCCGGATGAGCAAGTTTGGACTGGTCTTTTGGAAGACTTGCCGAGAGGTTGCGCAACGATGACGGGCAGCGGTCCTGTCTTGATCGGAGTGGGCCACGTGTTTGGTGTTCAGTCCAATCGGAAACTGCACTGGCGTATTGAAACGCTCCTCAGCATTGGCAGGTAGAGATCAGGTGGCTAAGCCATTATCAGCTTCTTGCCCATGTTGCCCCCTGGTAGAACCGCCACAAATGTCCGTTTTGGATCCAGTGGGCATGGCCACCGCAATCAAGAGTGTTACACTTCCCGCTTCTGCTGACACACCAACAGACTGGCACATCATCGGTGTTTGTGTTGCAGCGTGCCTCAATTTGGCGGATTTCGAAAATGCGCGACCGCAAGCGACTGCCATTTGAGCAACGTGTTTGCCTCTTTTTTGCTGCAACGGTTGCTCTGTTCTTACTGTATCTGACCCCTGTTTATTGGTGAAGCCCTGAGCAGAAGGCATAGGATGACCAGCCCCGGTCCACGCAAGGCGGAGAGCGCCAGACTGGTCCCATGCCTTCAGCGTATCAGGTGCTCTGCTCATCGGGGCCAGCCCGTCGCTTTTGGCCCGATCCAAGGTGTGCCTCCCAGGATCGGCTTGGCCGCTACTTATGACGCGCAATGCACAGCGCCAGGGATCATGAGGCTTCGGCCATTAGGACTGCCTCTAACGTGGGATCCCGCCCCATGGTAGTCGTTAAAGGATCAGTGCCACCGTCTGTTGACTGACCACTGACCCCGCCCTCATCAGTCGATGAGGTCAATGGGCTCAGTCGGTGCGGCGCGCTTTTGCGCGCTCTGTAACGGCCAATATCTCTGATGCCGGCCAACGGGTTGTCCCGCCAATGCGAATTGGCTTTGTGATAGTCCCGTCCTTAACGCGGCGCCAGAGCGTTGCTCTTGCAGAGCCTTGAAGACATTCTCGGACTGGGGACGGTTTGCCCCCGCTTTGCCACGCTGGGTGCTCGGGAAGATCCAGTCTGCATCCAAACCACGTTGGGCATTCAAGACGCTGTAAGCTTCCGGCGATAGTGGAACGCGATGCTCCATGTTGCGCTTCATGCGGTCAGCGGGGACCGTCCACGTTGCAACATCCAGATCAACCTCTTCCCAGCGCGCGCCGCGCACTTCGTTGGATCGCAGACTGGTCAAGATGAGGAACTTCAGTGTACGCGCGGGATTGCCCTCGCGTGGCCAAGGTCGGCCATGAACGCTGGAAGTTCCCGCCATGGCATGGCTGGCATGTGCTTGGCGACAAGCTTCATCTTTGGAAGCGACTTGGTCACGCCATTGACCGGGTTCTCAGCTGAGTAGAACCCATTGGCGGGATCAGAGCAATACAATCGAATCCTCAACTCTTACATAAGCCGGTTCGGCATTATGGTTGGGCGGTTCTTGGGCTAACTCGTCTCAAAGTTCGGCAAAAATCCACGGCGGCTCGGCCGGCAAAGAGACCAAGCCCATTTAGCGCCAAGTCAGTGAGCAGCTTTGTTCAACGCCGACATTCGGTTGTTCAGGGTTATTGGATTTTCTCTGCGCAACATCAAATCTGCAAACCGAGAAACATCACTGCCAACGGAACCGGTGAGACAGCAACAGCAATGGTCAAGAACGTCACCAAAGGAGAAAAGATACCGCTCAAGCCGGCAATCATCATGATGCCGCCACCACCGCCGATGATGGAGTTACCCGGCGTGTTCACTGCCAGTGCGACGGCGATATAGCGATAGCGCAGTCCAAGCTCTACGGCTCGTTTCGATTGGCCCTCGAGCAGCATCGCGATGCGCTCTTCGCGTGACAAAGGGGCAGCGCGTGCCACGAGACGTGCCGCACGGCGCAGGCGCAAGAAGGACAGCAGCCGTTCCAGCGCACCAATCGGCAAAAAACGTCCTATTGTATAAGCCAGCATCATCGACGTCACCGTCATGGCATAAATCAGGGGCGCGATACTTGGGCCGAACGCGGCCAGCATCGCAATCCCGATCTCGGCCCCCGGCACAAACGGAAGCGCCATAAGCCCGACGTAAGCAGCCGACCCAAGCATGATGGCGCGATGCACCTGTTGTTCATTATCAGGCCTGATTTGCAGGTTCAGCGCATCGCGGATCATATGCGCGCCCCATGTGGCGATGACCAGCACAGCTATCAGAACAATGAGCCGAAAGAGCAGAGAACCCAGGCTTAAGCCGGTTGAGTTCAATCGATGACCCTCAGAGTTGGGACGTTTCTTCGATATTTGGGACGGGCACACCTGAAGCTGTGATGGCAATCTGGTTGGTCCAGTACCAGCGCCGAGTTGTCCAGGTGACGTCGATTTCTATCGCGCCATCAGTGACTGTGCCGTACCAAACCACAGTATGGGGGGCGGTCGAGCAGATGGTGCGAACCGTAAAATGGATCACGTCGTCAATCACTTTTGTCTCGTAGTTGGACCAGCCAAAATCACAGTATTCCTGGCAATCAACAGATTGGAACGTCCCGTCGCGAAAGATAATTTCGTCTTCAAGAACGGCGCCACTGGCCAAGTCCGTCCCCAGGATATCGAAAGTCATACCATCAAGTTCGCTGCCAGCGGTCCAAGCTCCCTGGGGAACGGCCAGATCCGGGATATCCTCGTTCATCACCGTCATCGCTGCCGCGCCGGTTCCCAGTGTTGCCAAAGCAATGGCTGCCACTTGCAAAATCTTGATCATTTCTATCTCCGGCAAATGCCTTGTTTAAATGGAGGTTTACCGTGGTGGCCAACAGATCACAATCATTGGGCCGCAGCCGACGATGAAAAAATCTACGTGCCAACGCCCGCCATGAGGACCCGAAAGGTTGCAGCGATGCGGTAGCTGCCGTCTGATTGCCGGAATGGAGCGAGGGCTGTTGCATGCGCATCGTCAAGTGCGTCTTGCCCTGAAATCTCTGCTGCCTTTGCCGCAACGCCTGAAGACCCCAGGCCCTTCTGCGCTGTTGTCAGGTCTGGATAGCGCCACGGGGTCTCAACATCGAAGACTTCGATTGCCGTCAGACCTGCCGATGTCGCTAGCTCTTCAAGTTTGCCCGGCTCCGATAGCGCGAATGGCCCGCCCGCACCCGGAGGTGGTGACGGCAACAAGGGCTTGAGTGCTGCAACCAGCGCCGCTGCCTCCATGCCAGCAGGCTCACCCCATGTCATGACGAAGACCCGGCCGCCAGGCTTCGTTACGCGGCGCGCCTCTTGCAGGGCAACAGCGGGATCAGCGGCAAACTGGAAAGAGTTGAAGCCTGTGACAACATCAAAGGCGTTATCTTTATAGGGCAATTCTTCAAGGTCACCATGGGCGAGCGCGGCGTCGGGCAGGCGGTTGCGGGCCACCTCCAAAAGTGCCTGCGAAGCATCGATGCCTGACACGACCGCGCCAAGGCCGGCGGCAAGGCGCAGCGCCATACCGGCACCGCATCCGGCATCAAGAACTCGGGTTCCGGCGCCGACCCCACCTTTTTCAAGAACTGCATAATAGGCTGGCGCGCATTGCTGCTCTTGAATGTTGGCCCAATCTGCGGCGCGCAGGCCCCAGATGCGCCCGTTTGCCTCACCGCTGAGCGGGCTTTTTGTTGCGGTGCTCTGTTCGATAACTGTCATGTGGGTTTTAGCCTTTCAGTTGCATCTGTCGGCACGTATCTCTGTGCGAAGATCGCAGCGTCATGATCTGTTCGATCTTGCACCTAGCTTTCGATAAGCAGTTCAACAGTGCCAGGGCGCACGCCGTCGTGTTTCATTGCCGCGCCGGCAGCCTCGCTGGCCATGACTGCTTCGAATTTTGTCATGTCGAGAATGCTGCCCGATAGGCCGACCAAATTTGGCTTTTCAGGATGCACGAAGGTGAGGATATCCTCCATCACGCCTGCGAACACTTCTTCGCGCTTCGGTGAGGCGAGCCAGTGGGAAACGTCGTCGACTTCGTGGAAGAAAATAGCTTTGACAGACATAGAGGTCGTCCTTTTTGAATGAATATTGGGCTAGCCAAGCGAAAGGAACCATCCGGCGCTTCGCGCGAGGTTCTCGGAAATTGTTTCTGATTTTCAGTCGGTTGGCCGAACCCCGCGTCAGGGATGTCACGTTGGCGACATCATGCGCGAGGGCACCCTGGAGACGCTATATCGTGACCTAAATAGTTCTAAATCGATGGCTCAGCGCACGGCATCGGCATCTTTGGGAGACAGCTGTCCTGCTGCGACCCGGAAAAAGGTGTGCGCGCGCGTTAGGTAATCGGGGTTTGAGCTTAGCCAGCGACCCGCCAGACGTGCCTCGGCAAGCTTTGGGGCATTCTGCGCGACCTGTTGGAAAAGTATCGCTGCCCTGTCGATCTGACCTGCACCCACATGGGAGATGGTTCCCAAGATAAGGGGTGTGGCACGGTTTACAGCCTCCGCCAGTGCCGCTTCGGCGGTCATGGCTGCCGCGCTGTAGTTGCCTGCTGCAAACTGTGCAAAACCCAAGCCACACAGCATCGACCCCCGTGCTGGATCGCGTGGGCTGCGTCGCAAGCCAGCCTCCGCCAAAGGCACTCCCTTGGTAACGTCTCCGTTGACGGCCTCATAAAAACCCAGCCAGCATAACGTCAACGCACAGTTCGGATTGAGATCATGGGCGTAGCGCAGTTCGCTCAAGCCCATCGGGGTATCTTCTTTCATCAAATGCAATTGGGCGCGCAGCCTCCTTGCATGGTGGTCCGTCGGGTCGATGGAGATTGCGCGGGTCGCTGCCTCGATGCCCTCGGCAAGCGCCATCGGAACCGAGGTGGTTGTGGCGTGATAAACAGTCCACCATGCGACCCAAGCCAATATGCGGTGGGCGAGGCCGGATCGCGGATCACGCGACAGGGCTTGGTGTGCAAGCGCCGCGGCCCGATCACGCGGGCCACTTTCATAGCTCATCTCTTCGCAAGAAATCGCCGTCCAACCCTGCTGCGCCAAGCCATGGGCTGTCAGATCGTCCGGCGCCGCGATGCGTATACGGTCCGCTTCGGCCCGCTCGATCTGCGGAGATAGGCATGAGACGATGGCTCGCGATACGGCGGCCTGAGTTTCGAAATGGGCATCAATGGTCCGGTCGAAGTTTTCCGCCCAGATATGTCCGCCCCTTGTCGCGTCGATCAGCTGGGTCGTCACCCGGATCCGCTCGGGCGTTGCGCGCACACTGCCTTCAACCACGTAACGCACACCAAGATCGCGCGCTATTGAGCGCAGATCGCGGGGTGTATCCCGAAAGGCGAAGGCCGAGTTCCGCGCGACGACGAAAAGATCCTTGAAACGGGAAAGTTCGGTCGTGATGTCCTCGACCAACCCGTCGGACATCCAAGCAAGTTCCGGGTCACCCCCCAAGTTCGCAAATGGCAAGACCACAACAGAGGGGCGATCAGGCAATGCCAATCGCTGCGCGTTCTTCGCCAGATCAAGTGCGAAACGAAGGCCGCGTCGGGGCACCGTGACGATGGCGTCTTGCCCAAGGACTTGCCTGATCTTTGCCACCTGTACGTTCAGGTTGTTGTCGCCTACCACCGTGTCGGGCCAAACGGCCTCAAACATTTCCTCCCTGCTTACAATCCGGTCGCTATGTGAGATCAGGACGTCCAGCACATCGAAGGCACGCGCCCCGATGGGCAGCACATCCGAGCCGCGTCGCAATTGCCGGGTCCGCCGGTCAAGAACGAAATCAGAGAAGAAGAAGACGTCCATGTTCATAATCTAAAAGGCCCCCTTGGTGCCTGTTTAGATCACAAGAGGCGGGCCTTCCTCAAAAAAGTGACTGTCCACACGAAGACCCGAAAAAAGGTTCTGAGCCATTCTTCATCTTTCGGCGCGTAGGTGGCGACGAAACCAGTCCTTCTGCCCGGCTGCCGATATGGCCTGGTGACCTGGACTGAGACCGAAGCCTTAAAAAAAGCGCGCGGGGCCTGTCTTGCTGTCGTGAGACCACAACAAATGCCGTGATTTGCACCAACCCCCTTTTTAGGAGGTCGCACTGTAGTAGCGCTTGGCGCGCTCAACGTCCGCTGTGCGTGGAGATCGCAATCTCCAACGGCCCATTTGCTTCGTCTGCGATCCTTATTCAAATGCGCAGTATTCGTAATTTTGGGCTCGTAGCTGGCACTTGACGTTCGGTTGCTAATCGATAGCCAACGCGGGCAGTTCCATCGCATCTTGATTTTGGTCCACACCAAAATCAGGCAGCGAGTTCAAAATTGTCTCCCAGTCTTCAGGGTTTTTGAAAAGATCATCGAAATGGTTCGAACTTTGTCCCAGCAGGTTCGCCATTTCCATAAAACGGTAGCGTCTCCGAACCCATTGGCGGGATCAATGCAGCGCAATCGAGTTTTCAGGCTCACCATAAGCCTCTTCGGCCTTATGGTTGGGCGGTTCTTGGGCGATCTGGGTTCGAGGTACGGCCACCATCTATGGCAGCAAAGCGGACATCCGCTCGTGGAAAGCTGCGATACGAGCGGCAGTCAATCCATCAAGATGACGTCGAGCACCCGCCTCACAGTGTGGTGGTTCTAGAACTCACTCAAAATAGCTACGGTGTTTTTCATAAACCGCTGCAATGGTAGGCGACAGTCGATCCAGATGGCGCCGCAGGGCTTTGTCCGCCTTGCGATCGTTGCCAGCACGAATGGCGTCAAGAACGGCAATGTGGTCGTTGAACAGCTTCTCCATCGAGCTTTGGCTGGTCAGTGATAACATGCATAGCCGGTCGACCTGCCCCTTGCTCGCGGCAATCTGCTCAAAGGCAAACTCTGCCCGCGCACTGCGGCACAGCAGATTATGAAATTCATAATCTTGTGTGTGAAAGCGGTCGGCATCATTATCTGCCACTGCCTCGTGCTGCGCCTCAATGCAAGCATCAAGCAACGGATCAACGGCGGTGTCGCGCTCCTCACAAGCTTTGCGCACCACATCGGTCTCAATGGCAGTGCGGATGAACCGCGCATTCTGTATATCGTCCAGCGAAAAATGGCGCACCACGGTGGGTCGCTGAGGGCTAACCTTAATAAGCCCCATACGACTGAGCCGCCCAAAGGCCTCGCGAATGGGCTGACGAGACAAGTCGAACCGCTTGGCCACCTCCACCTCGGAAATGCGCGCGCCGGGCAAAAGGCTCAGGCTGACAATCTCATCATACAGCTGCCCGAAAACGATGTCCGCACTCGTTTGGCGGCCGCTGATTTGATCGAGGGTGCTCATTGGGAACCTTTGTTAGGGGTATCATGCAGAAGGCCAAAACAGACCTAACAGATAGACCTGCTCAGATGCAATTCCAGAGCATTTCTTGCTCTGTGATGCGTCACGTTAAGGCACTTTTGGCATAAGAGTACAAAAAATAACAATTATTATCAGTATGTTGTGAGATATTTCGCGCCCTTACGCATAGGTGGTATTGATTTCTAGAAAACTAGTATCCTAGTGTACCAGCAACAAAAATGATGATGTGTAGACCTTCAAAGCGCATCCGGGAGGATCAATGGCCCTAGAGGGAAAAACAGCCATCGTAACTGGTGGTGGACGCGACATCGGCCGCGCCTGTGCGCTTGCACTGGCAGCACGCGGCGCAAAGGTGGTGATCAGCTATCATTCCAGTTCTGCGGGTGCTGATAGCGTGGTGCAAGAGATTGCCAGCCACGGCGGAACCGCCCGGGCCATCCATTGCGATCTAACCACACAACAAGGCGTAGATGCGCTGGTGGAGGCGGCCGAGGCACTCAGCGGCCAGGTTGATATTCTGGTCAACAACACCGGCGGGCTGGTAGCGCGCAAAACCATGGCAGAAATAGATTTAGGCCATTGGCAGACGGTCATGGACTTGAACCTCACCAGCACCTTCATGATGACAAAGGCCTGCCTGCCCCTGATGGGCAAGGGTAGTACCATCATCAACTTCTCAAGCCTTGCAGGGCGCGATGGCGGTGGCCCCGGTGCCGTAGCCTATGCCACGGCAAAAGGCGCTATCATGACTATGACGCGCGGTCTTGCCAAAGAGCTGGGGCCTGACATTCGCGTCAACGCGCTCTGCCCTGGCATGATCAGCACAGGTTTCCACGACACGTTTACGCCCGATGCTGCCCGCAAAAATGTGGCCGCTGCAACGCCGCTAAAGCGTGAAGGCAACCCGAGAGAAATTGGCGAAACAGTCGCGTTTCTGGCGTCTGAAGAGTCCGGTTTCATCAACGGGGCCTGCATCGACACCAATGGTGGCGTGGCGTTCTCATAAACGATTAGGCGGGGACAAACTCTGCCATCCTACGCGCACCCCAACTCTAGCCCATTTGGGGACGTAAACTGCGTAAAAAAGGCCTGATCCTATGGGAGGATACTATGTTTAATTTCACTGCAAAGAGCTTCCTTGCTGGTGCCGTGATGGCGCTGGCTAGCACAACAGCGCAGGCAGATGACATTACCTTGCGTGGCGCAAGCATGTTCGATGAAGACCACGCCTTCACCCGTACCATGCGTGAGTTCGAACGGCTTGTTACGGAAAAATATGATGGCGATGTAACGTTTGACCTGCGTCTGAACGGCGAGTTGGGCGTTGAGTCCGACTATGTGACCTACCTCAACCAAGGCGTTGCTGTTGACTACACCATCTTAGCGCCGTCCAACATGGCTGTGTTCTCAGAGTCCATTCCATTGATGGACATGCCGTTCCTGTTCCGTGATCTGGAGCATTGGGATGCAGTGCTAGCCTCTGACGTACTGCAACCGCTTGAAGATGAGCTGCGTGAGGCGGCTGGTATCGTCATAGTCGGCTACACCGGCGGCGGCGTGCGCAACCTGGCGTCAGCCGAACCCATCACGGACATGGATGAGCTTGCCGGTCACCGTATGCGTGTGATGGGTGCGCCCATCCAGGCAATGACCTTCTCTGCCATAGGTGCTGCACCTTCGGCAATTGCCTACAACGAAGTCTACAATGCCATTCAAACCGGCGTTATCGCGGGCTTTGAAAATGAAGCTGCGTCTATCCAGAACCTCAAGTTCTATGAAGTTGCACCACATATCTCATTGACCCAGCACACCATTACCGTGCGTCCGATCGTGATGTCCTCCGCCACATTTGATGGCCTACCAGCTGATCTGCAGGCTGCCATCATGGAAGCGGGCGCTGAGGCAGGTAGCTTTGGCCGCGCAACTGAAAGCGGCGAAGACGGCGAAAAGCTTCAGCAGATGATCGATGCTGGTCAGATCACCGTGCACGAATTTGCCGGTCGCGAGCAGATGTTGGAATTGGTTGGCCCAGTCCAGGATGAGTATGCGGCTGAACTTGGCGCGACTGAGCTTCTTGAAGCTATCCGCGGCATGTAATCTCCCCCCAAGATGGGGCGGCGCAATATCCCTTGTGCCGCCCTTTTTTGAGCGCCTGTTGTGGCGCTGACTGAGGCCCTTGGTGGAGGGAATGGCGATGATTGGTGCAGCACTCAACACGTTTTGCAATGGCCTGCGCGTCCTGCTGGGCATTCTCATGGCCGCACTGGCCATACCTGTCGCAATGCAGGTTATCTCGCGCTACACCGGTCTAATCCCGACCTTCCTTTGGACCGAAGAACTCTCGACATTCATCTTTGTCTGGATCGTGATGATCGGCTCAATTGTGGCCGTGTGGGATGGAACCCACTTTGACGTTCGTATCTTTGCCGACGCCAAGTCACCGTTTCTGCGCCTTTTGCAGTCAGGCTTCGTTCACATCTCTATTCTGTTTTTTGGGCTTCTGTTTGCCTATTACGGCATTGAGTACGCCCAGTTTGGCGGCAATCAGCGCTCTGTCATGATGCGTGCCAACCTGATGATCACACACATCTCTGTACCGATAGCGGGCACCGCATGGGTGGTGCTGATCAGCTATCGCCTCTGGGAAGACATCCAAACCTACCTCTCAAGCAGAAAGTCAGCATCATGATTGTCGGGACAGGTTTGGCCTGTGCGCTTTTGATCTGCGTTTTTTTGGCGCTCATCTTTTTGCGCATTCCGGTGGCTTTCGCGCTGGGCCTTGCCACCATTCCAGTGGTGCTGCTGGAATTGCGGCTTACCCCCTTCATCGTGCTCGACCGCATGTTCCAGTCCTACAATTCGTTCATTCTGTTGGCCGTTCCGTTCTTTTTGCTGGCTGCCAACCTCATGAACTCCGGCAAAGTAACCGATAGGCTGATTGAGCTGGCGCGCGTTCTCACCGGCTGGCTGCCCGGCGGTTTGGGCCATGTGAACGTGGCCGTGTCGATGCTGTTCGCAGGCATTTCCGGTTCGTCCACCGCTGATGCAGCGGGATGCGGCAAAATCCTCATCCCGGCCATGCAGCGCGAAGGCTATGACACCAAGTTTGCCGTCGCCATTACCGCCTGCTCGTCAGTCATGGGCGTGATTATCCCGCCGTCCATCTTGATGATTGTGTGGGGCGGCGTCATGCAGGTGTCTGTTGGCGCCCTTTTTCTGGGCGGCGCTATCCCCGGCTTGATGATTGGCCTATCGCTTATGGCAACTGTTTATGGCTTCGCCAAAGCGCGCAACTATCCCATTTCCAGCCGACCAAACTTTACAGAGTTCTGGCAGGCCTGGAAGGGTGCGTTTTTGGCCCTGCTGACCCCCATTTTCGTAATTGGTGGCATTGTTGGTGGCATCGTTACACCCACCGAGAGTGCCATCATTGCGGCCGGCTATTCGCTGATCCTGGGCATGTTTGTGTACCGCACGGTCCGCGTTGAAGATCTAGGTCATATTCTCTATGACACAGCCCGTTTTGCAGCGATCTCTCTGTTTGCCATTGGCACCGCCTCGGCGTTCGGCTGGCTGCTCTCGTTCTACAATGTGCCGCGGTTGATCGTCGGTATTATGACCGCATTGGAGCTCGGGCCCTTTGGCACAGCGCTTATCATCGCTGCCCTGTTTTTGATGTTCGGCCTGTTCATTGATGCCATTCCCACAATCATCATTTTGGGCACGGTGTTGATGCCGGTGGCGCAGGCGGCGGGTATTGATCCAATCTCCTTTGCCATCATTGGCATCGTTGCACTGGCCTTCGGGCTGGTCACCCCACCCTACGGGCTCTGTTTGCTCATTTCAGCTGCGATCGGTGGGCTGAATGTCGTGCAGGTCATTCGTGATGTGGCGATCATCTTGCTGCCCATGTCGATAATTCTGTTACTGATCGCGGGGTTTCCCGAAATTGCGCTCTGGCTACCAAAAACTGTGATGCCCGGCTCATTCAATTAAACCAGCCTAAACAACGAACATCCGAAGCAAGACACTACGCCTAGAGGTCTGCAACGGGCTTAAAGATGCGATTCCAGATTTGGTTGCCAGTCGATAACCGGCGCAGGCAACCCCATCTCGGCCGGATTTCGATCCACACTCAAATCACGGTGCGCACTTAAGACCGCTTCCTAGTCTTCCAAGTCTTTAAAAAGATCATCCAAATGGTTGGGACTTTGTCCCAGACGGTCGGCCGTAGCCAATCGTTTTCGATTGGCGGAACGAGCAACAGGCGAATGCAAAGTAATCGCCGAGTGCGACGATGTCTTTCCTAAATGGCTTTGGGTCTGCCGCCCATCGCATTGGCTCCATTCTACGCTACCAGCGGCAGTGACCAGCCTGTTCGATGCGTTCGATGTCCTCTAGCGAGAAGTAACGGAGGTTTGGGTAAGCCTGATGGATAGGCCCATTGGTTTCGCGCTGCTCTGGTGGCACGTAGAGCTGTTCACAGTTTGGGATGTTTTGGCTCCTACCACCTGATTGGCACGCCGATAAACCTATGGACGCTAGAACAATACAGCAGAGTATCGAGGGGTATGGTGCTTTCGGCATGGTAGGTCCTTGGTGTGTTTGGATCCGTAGCTCATCAAGAAGGTCACCTTGGTTATATCGATAGCGGCGATTTATGCGCATTCAGACGATTGTTGTAGAGCGAACATTCGAAATCTGCCCTTACCAGCCACTAGAAGTGCAATCTATGACGAGCGCTGGTGGCTCACGTTTGTCGGAGTTTGATCCACACCAAACTCAGGTAGCGCACTCAAGACCGCCTCCCAGTCTTTAAAAAGATCATCCCAATGGTTGGGGCTCTGTCCCAGACGGCCCGCTAAGATTCCTATGTAATATACTGAAATTATTGAATAATTATATCATTCGTTAGTCGCGTTCCAAAATGCACACCAACAAAGTTTGGTGCTGATACGCCCAGAGCCTTGCGTGCGCTGAAGCGCCACCGGCGCGGGGATGTGTTTATTCACGCGCTGCCATTTCATCGGCTCGAATGCCTTGGCGTCCGGCGCGATACCAGG